>Ga0207422_1000014_pt1 | contig 978965 bp, 936 predicted proteins | sample MarCyaLeptolynsp_FD_187757 | JGI IMG/M metagenome (GOLD analysis project Ga0207422, IMG submission 187757) | Marine cyanobacterial communities from Panama - species 1 Leptolyngbya sp. (SPAdes) | ecosystem: Environmental > Aquatic > Marine > Unclassified | place: Panama: Panama City | collected... | reverse complement strand
CCCCCCCGCCAGCACGCGCGGATGCATGACCTGAACCCCGGCATAGAACAATGGCTCGGCTCCGGCCGGCGCATCGCGGAAGCGCACAAGCCGCCCGTCTGCCAGCTTGGCAAAATCGCCCGCGCCGTCTAGGCCCAGAAGATTGCCTTTACGCGCCAGAAGCAGGCGGAAATCCGTGCCCTCTGCTTCAAAGCCATCGGCCAGCCGGGCCAGCTCTACGCCGTTCCGGTCCACCCAGAACGCGTCGATATTGGCCACAAACACGGGGGCAGGGCCCAGCATCGCTGCGGCCTTGACCAGGCCACCGCCGGTTTCCAGCAGCAGATCCGTCTCGTCGGAAATGTGAACGCGCGGCGCACCCTCCCGGGCGGCAAGATGAGCGCGCATCCGGTCTGCAAAATGGTGAATATTGACGACAGCGTCGGCCACCCCTGCCCGGCCCAGCGCATCGAGCGTCCAGTCTAGCAGCGCGCGTCCACCGACCTCAACGAGCGCCTTTGGCCGGTCGTCTGTCAGAGGGCGCATGCGGGTGCCCAGCCCCGCTGCCATCACCATGGCGCGCTGCGGCCTCATCCTTTGCCCGCCGCAAGCATCGTGCGCACCAGGCTCGCGACATCACGCAAGGCAGGATGGGCGAGGTCACGCGCGAAATGCGCCTGCACGCGGGGGATGAGATCAAGATAACGCGCCTTGCCATCACGTTTCGCCAGACGGACGAATATCCCCAATATCTTGGCGTTGCGCTGCGCACCGAGAACGGCATAGGCAGCGTCAAATGCCGCCCGATCGGTGAGCCCTGCGGCTTTGCAGAAGCGCGCTTTCAACGGTTCGGCCAGATCGGGCGCAACATCCCGGCGCGCATCTTCGATCAGGGAAACAAGATCATAGGCCGGATGGGCAAAGAGCGCGTCCTGAAAGTCCAGCAATCCGGTACGGCTATCGATCTCCCGGTCGGGCAGCCAGATCAGGTTCTCGGCGTGATAATCGCGCAAGGCCAGCCCCGGTGCATGAGCCTCCAGCGCGGCAAACGCCGACTGCCAGGCCCCTTCCCATTCCGCCCGGAAATCCTCCGATGGACTCCGGGAAAAGCGCGGCAGGTACCAGTCGAGATACAGCCCCGTCTCTGCCAGCAACGCCGTCTGGTCGTAGGCGTGAACCCGCCACGCTCCGCCGAATGCCTCAAAGCTCTCTGGGAAACTGCAACGGTAGAGGGCGGCAAGGGTATCGACCGCGCTGGCATACAGCGTGCCTTCATGGGCACCGGCAGGAATGGCGCGGGCATAGAGCTCATCGCCTAGATCCTCTATGACAAGAAGTCCGCGCTCCAGGTCAGCGGCGAGAATCCGAGGCGCAGAAAAACCCCGCTCGGTCAGCGCATTGGCGATGCCCGCAAAGGCCGCAACATTATTGCCGGCCAGGCGGGCAACCGCATTATAGCCCAGCGCCTGGCGCTGGTCGGGACTGGCACTGTCCGGGGCGGTGGGCGTTTCGGTTGCCGCTGGTGCATCCATCAAAATGGCGCGCACGTCTGGCTTTTCCAGCCGGAAATACCGCCGGGTGGATGCATCACCGGGAAAGGCCGTGACAGTGGCATCGCCCCAGCCCGCTACATCGAGAAAGTCCTTGCGCTCGGCGGCGCGGACATCGTCAGAGTGTGAAACCGGCAAGGCGCGCCCCCCAGCTGCCATGCGCGACCAGACGCGCGTTACGCGTCTGGTCTTGCCCGTCACGGCCATCAAAAGCCAGCGCGATTTCCAGCCTGTCATCGCCGAGATCACTGTCCAGCCTGTCGGGCCACTCGATCAGCAAGACGCCGGTCTCCGCCGCGTCTTCCAGTCCCAGCTCTATTAGCTCATCAGGATCCTCCACGCGGTATAGATCGGCGTGAAGCACCTCAAAACCGGCTCTGGCCGTGTAGGACTGAACGAGGGTGTAGGTGGGGCTCGGCACGTCTGTCACACCGCAAATCCGGCTGATAAAGGCCCGCGCCAGCGTGGTCTTGCCCGCGCCCAGCCCGCCCGACAGCAGGATCACATCGCCCGGCCGCGCCAGCCCGGCAAGCACCTTGCCCAGGCGCTGCGTAGCCTCCAGCGTGTCCAGATGAATCACGTGTTCGCTCATGGGGCGCAGTAAGGCGCGCAATCACGCCCGCAGCAAGAGCCGCCCGCCCGTCAGGGCAGACCCTTTCCCTTGCAGGCCCGCCGCAAACCGGCCAAGAAAGCATCCATGAGCACGAAAGCAGGAACCGTCATCATCGGTGCAGGCCAGGCAGGCTTGTCCTGCGCGGCGGAGCTCCGCCGGCGCAAATATGAGGGCCCGGTCACGCTGATCGGGGCCGAACCGGCTCTGCCCTATCAGCGCCCGCCTCTGTCAAAAGCCTATCTTGCGGGCGAGCTGCCGGTGGAGCGCCTCTGGCTGAAACCGGAAGCCTTTTATCCCGCCGCTGGCATCGCCTGCCTGACCAATGCCCGTGTGACCGCGATTGACCGCGATGCCAGGGAAATCGTGCTGGCCGATGGCGAACGCATGGCATTTGACCATTGCGTGATCGCCACGGGCGGCGAAGCGCGCATCCCGCCCATTCCCGGTGCAAATCTGCCCGGTGTGGACGTGTTGCGCACATTTGCCGAAGCCGACCACCTCTCCGCCGCGCTCGCGGGCGCAAAATCGCTCGCCGTCATCGGCGCAGGCTATATCGGCCTGGAAGTCGCGGCATCGGCGCGCAAGCGCGGGCTTGAAGTCGTGGTGCTGGAAGCGGCCGAACGCCCGATGGCGCGGACGGCCAGCCCCATTCTGGGTGGCTGGTTCGGGGCTATCCATCGCGGTTATGGCGTGGATCTGCGCGTCAGCACGCCGGTCTCCGCCATTCTGGAGGAGGGCGGCAAGGCGGCAGGTGTACGCCTTGCTGACGGCGAAGAGATCAAGACTGAGACCATTTTGCTGGCGGCGGGCCTCGCCCTCAATACCGGCCTTGCCGAGGCGGCGGGGCTTGAATGCGCTGACGGGATTGTCGTCGACACGGCCTGCCGCACCAGCGATTCCGGTATCTGTGCCTGCGGCGATGTCGCGCGCTTTCCGTCTGTACTTTATGGCCGGTCTGTCCGGCTTGAATCGGTGCAGAACGCCATTGAGCAGGGCAAGGCAGTGGCAGCCGCGATCCTTGGCGAAGACGTGAACTACGATCCTGTGCCGTGGTTCTGGTCAGACCAGTACGAGCTGAAACTGCAGATCGCGGGCCTCATCGAAGGCGCGGATATGGCAGTGCGGCGCGGCGATCCGGAAATGGGCAATTTTGCCGTCTTTCACCTGAAGGATGGCCGCGTCATTGCCTGTGAGGCCGTCAACTCGGCGCCCGAATACATGGCGGCACAGAAACTGATCCGCAGCGGCAAGACCGTCGATCCGGACGCCTTACGCAATCTCGATGTGGCGATGCGCGATCTTCTCGCCTAAATACCCCGCGAACAATCTTTCTTACACCGGCCAGGGCATCTTATGACGAAGATCACATTCATCGAGCATGACGGCACAGAGCACACCGTGGAGGCCGTCAACGGGCTGACCGTGATGGAAACCGCCATCCGCAATATGGTCCCCGGTATCGATGCGGATTGCGGCGGCGCCTGCGCCTGCGCCACCTGCCATGTCTATGTCGATGAAGCCTGGGACGACAAGACCGGCGAACGCTCCTCCATGGAGCAGTCCATGCTGGATTTTGCCTCTGACGTCGAAGCCACCTCACGCCTGTCCTGCCAGATCAAGGTGACCGAAGCGCTCGACGGTCTGGTCGTGCGCCTGCCCGAGCAGCAGGGTTGATCACACTTCCGGCGGTGTAAACGCAAAACCTATACGACACAGGGCGTTATGCACTGCCACCTGCTTGTCGTCCTCGGTAAGCGAAAGATTGCGTGTGGCATCGGATTCCGAAAGGCTCGCCAACCCGTGCAGGCATGACCAGATGAACAACGCGTCGTGCCGGGTAGCGTCCTCAGGCGGCTCGGGCACGGACCGCAGGGACATTTCGGTCAACTTGCTCTGCAGCAGTGAAAAAGCGTATTCGGCTTTCTCCACCATGCCGGGATGGTCCGCCGGGTCGGGAATGGCAGAGCTGAACATCAGCCGGTATTTCAGAGGGTTATCACGGGCATACTGCAGATAGGCGAGGCCCATACTCTCAAGATCGGACCAGTGATCTGCGCTGCTCGGCCTGCGTTCGAGAAACCTGGCAAACTCGCCATAACACCGCTCGATAACGGCCGCGAGTATATGCTCGCGCGTCGCGAAATGCTTGTATGGAGCCTGATGCGACACGTTCAGGCGCCGGGCAACCTCGCGCAGACTGAGAGCCTCCACGCCGCGCTTTTCAATGACGGCCAATGCCGCATCGATGAACGCCTCCTTGAGGCTGTCGGCCTTCGCTCTGGCGCCCATGGGTTCAGGTCATGCCCTTCATTATCCGCCCCAGTATGAAACGTCGCGAGGGGCGAGGAAGAATCGCAAGACTATAACCAAGCATCGCCGATAACATACCGGGCCGGACCAGTCCCTTGCTGCCGAGCGCCGACAGGGTGCCACGCGCGACCGAGCGGGGCGATGCAGCATTGCCCATACGCATCCCCGCGCGGTCACCGAATCCCGACCTCACCGGCCCGGGGGCGCTCGCCAGGACATCGACGCCGTGAGGGCGCAATTCGAGCCGGAGACCTTCAGCGAGAACCTGGTTGAAAGCTTTTGTTGCCGCGTAATTTGCCGCGCGGGCAACGCCCTGAAACGCCACTATGGAACTGAGAAGAATGATGCCTCCACGCGCCCGTGCCTTCATCCCCGGTGCGTAAGCATGCGATAGTGCAACCACGGCGCGGCAGTTGACATCAATCATCTCCAGCTCGGCGCTCAGCGGCGTCCCGGTGAACTCGCCGGATGTGCCAAACCCGGCTGCATTCACCAGAAGGCCGATTTCAATATCTGCAGTCTGGCTGATTACGCTGGCCGGCCCGTCGGGTAAGGCCAGATCGGCTACCAGCACGCGAACCTGAACACCGTATTGTGCGGCCTCGTCTCCGGCTGCTGCCAGCGCAGATTCCGAGCGCGCCACGAGGACAAGATTCAGACCGCGCCGGGCAGCGTCGACGGCCAATGCCCTACCGATGCCCGACGACGCCCCGGTGACCATTGCCCAGGGGCCATAGCGCTTGTGAAATGCTGACTTGTTCATGAATTCCGCTCCAGTTGACACTGTCTACCAAGTGGCCTAGCAAGTAGACGGTGTCAACCTAAAGAAGGAGTGCCGATGTCCGAAAGTTCCGGAGAGGTTTCCGAGCACTGGGTCAGCATTACAGGCCTGAAGCTGCGTCACCCGCTCCATGCTCCGGTGTTCTGGATGCATGCTGTAAGATGCATGATCCTGGCGCGGCAGACGCCGGGGAATCTCGGCGCAGATACCCGCACGATTGAAAACGTCCACTACACCGTAAGCGCGTGGGAAAGCCCGGCCAGCATGAGGGCCTTCATCAAAGCGCCCCTGCATATCAAGGCCATGGAGGTCTACCCGCGCATCGCGACCGGGAAGGTTCTCAGCCTGATGTCGCATGAGCTGCCCGAGTGGAGCGATGTGCCGGACCTGCTCGAGCGGTCCGGCCGGATCGTCTAGACCCGTTCCACCTCGCGCCGGACGATCACCTGCACCAGCGCGGAAGGTGCCAGCTTTGTCAGGGCATAAACCGCGCGCATTTTTGCGCCCGACACGACGAAGCGCTTCTTCCCGTCCAGCCCGCGCATGACATCGCGCGCCACCTCGTCCGCTGTCGTCGAGGTGAAGCTCTCGAACGTGCGCAGGCCCTCCATGCCGGCCGCGCCCTTGAAGGGTGTATCCTTCACGGCCGCCGGACATACCGTCATCACGCGCACATTCGAGCCAGCCTCCTTCAGCTCCCGGTCGAGCGCCAGTGAATAGTGGCGCACGAACGCTTTCGTCGCTGCATAGACCGCCATGAACGGTACGGGCTGGAAGGCAGAGTTGGAGGCGATGTTGACGATGGTGCCGCCCGCCTTTTCCATCAATGGCAGGAAGGCGCGCGTCATGGCGTGCAGGGCGGAGATGTTGAGCGCGATCATCGCCTGCTCGCGCGCCGGGTCGATGCCCGGCGACGCGCCGAACACGCCGATTCCGGCATTATTGACCAGAATGTCCGGCGCGGCGGTCTTCCTGATCCATTTCAGGATCTGATCAAGCGCGTCGGTTGCAGTCAGATCGGCGCAGAGCGCATCAATCTCCGCGTCCGGAAAGTCGGCCTTCAGAGCGTCCTGCGCCGCATTGATCTCTGCGGGATCAAGGCTGATCCAGGAGACCTGCCAGCCACGCGCCAGCGCATGGCGCGTGAGGGCAAGGCCGATACCGCTGGATCCGCCGGTGACGAGCATACGTGTCATTCGGGCGCGGTCTCGTCCAGACGCGGGGGCACCGGGAAGACATCGACCGAAGGCCGGTCCAGACCGCCCGTCCATATCTGCCCCTGCCACGGGACGACCGTGGTCGCTCCCAGCTCGGAATCTTCCGGCCCATAGAGCACGCGCACCGGCTCGCCCATCCGGTTGACCGCCAGCCCCATGACCGGGCGGGCAGGCAGGTCCGGCTCACCGAAAACATCGGTGAAGCGGCGCAATAGCCGTTTCAGGAGCGGGCGGGGATGAAAAAACTCCAGCTGCTCACTGCGCCGTGACGGCATTGCAATCCAGAGCAGCTCTTCGTCCCGGTCCCAGTGAATATTGTCGGGATAGCCCGGCAGGCCGTCGATCAGCACACGCAAGGTTCCGCTCGCCGGATCGAGCACATGCACGCGCCCGGCAAAGGTCTCGTTGATGAAGACATCACCCGATGCCGGGTCATGGGCAACGCCATTGGCAAAGGCCAGATCATCGGCGAGCACGCGGCGGGTGCCATCTGGCGTATAGGCGAGGATGCGCGCCGTCTGCTCGCCCTCCCAGAAACTTTCCATGTATTCGCCGTAGCCATAGCGCCCCGACGCATCGGTCAGGATGATGGTGCCGTCCTCAAGAATGGTCAGGTCATCGGTGAAAACCAGGGCGGGAAACTCGCCCGGCTCGTCAATTACCGTCCATTCGCCATCATCCAGACGGATCAGGCCGCGCAGCGCATCCGCCACGTGCAGAACGCCATCGGGAGAAAAGGCCAGCCCCAGCGGGCGCCCGCCCGTATTGGCGATTTCTTCCCAGCCGCCGGTCTGCGCACGCGCCATGATGCGGCCATCGGCCAGCCCGGTGTAAAGACGCCCGTCCGGCCCGGGTTCAAAATCCTCTGCGCCGTGCAGATCTCCCTCGCTGAGCACCGGGTCTGCAGGGCTGGCAAACAGCGCGTCCAGCGCCGGATCAGGCGGTACGGGATTGAAATAGCGCGCATCCAGCGCCCCTGGCCCGAACAGGAGCAGAATGACAAGGCCCAGCAAGCCAAACAGAACGGCAAGAAGACGGATGATCCAGGCCATCAGCACCCCCAAGGGCAAAGACAATTTCAAGGCAGGAAGCTTCTCTTGAAAGCGTCACGCTTGGCAAGGGCCGCTGGCCCGGCAGATCAGGTCACCGCGTTCCGCTGGGCAAAGCGGGCGTCGCGATACCGCCCCGACTGGATGATCTCCACCATGACCTGACCAGCACTGAATACCTGCTCATGGGTCAGATAAAGCGGCGCGAAGCCAAAGCGCATCACATCGGGCTCGCGAAAATCGCCGATAATGCCGTCCGCGATCAGCGCCTGAACAATGGCATAGCCATCCTTGTGAACCATGCTGACATGCCCGGCGCGCTGCGCCGATGGCGGCGAGATCGTCTCAAGGCCCAGCGGCGCAATGGCCGCCAGAAAGGTGTCGCCCAGCGCGCGCGCCTTGGCTTCAGCCTGAGCCATGTCCACCCCGTCAAAAGCCTCCAGCGCCCCGTGCAGCGCGCTCATGGAGAGGATGGGCGGCGTGCCCGCACCAAAGCGGGTAATGCCGCTGGCGGGCTTGTAGCCGTCCTTGAAGGCAAAGGGGCTGGCATGGCCCATCCAGCCGGAAAGCGGCTGGGCAAAACCCTCAACCACATCGCGGTGGCAATAGACGAAGGCGGGCGCGCCCGGACCGCCATTGAGATACTTATAGCCACAGCCAACCGCGTATTTCGCGCCGTCGCGCTCCAGCTTCAGGTCAACCAGACCGGCCGCGTGGGACAGATCCCAGATAATCGTCTTGCGTAACCGGGCGGCTTCGCGCTCCTCAGCAGCGATATCCACGATCGCAGCCGTCTTGTAGTGGACCGCGCTGCGCACCAGCACGTCGAAACCCTCCGGCAATCCGGAGACGCCTGCACCGGGCTCCACAAGCGTAAAGGGCGTACCGGAAAGGCGCGAGAGACCCTCCATGACATAGCCATCGGTGGGGAAGTCCCCGCGCTCGACGGCCACGCCCTTGCGTCCCGCCATGACAAGGCCGGCAGCGAGCTTGAAGAGGTTCACCGAGACCGAATCGCCCGCGATCACACTTGTCTCATCCACGCCGATCAGCCGGGCGATGCGCGCGCCGGTGCGAAGCGGCAGGCCCATCCAGTCTGCCGTGTTCCACGACGCAATGAGGTCGTGCCCCCACTCCAGCTGCGCCGCCTTTGCCAGCGCATTGAGCGCCGGGCGCGGCGGCGGGCCCAGCGAATTGCCATCGAGATAGATCACGCCTTGCGGCAGATCGAACAGCTTTGCCACCTGCGCAAACGGATCATCAAGGTCCAGCGCGCGCGCATCATCCATTTGCATCAGCTCAGCTCCCTCAACACCGCCCGAACCGGCGCCGCATCCAGCCCTTCGAGCTTTAGAGGCAAGGCTATCAGCTCGTAGCGGCCTTCAACCACATCATCCAGTACCAGCCCTTCAAGAATGCGCATGTCGTGCGCGGCAACGCGCTTGTGCGCGTCCATGGTTTTTGAGGTTTCCGGGTCAACCGAGGGCGTATCAATGCCGATCAGGCGCACACCCAGCGCGGCCAGATAGTTCACCATCTCCGGCGCGATGGCGGTGAAATCACTGTCCCACGCCGCTTGCGGAACCACCCCATAGGTGCGGATGAGTACGCGCGCTGGCACATCACCGCCGCACACCGCCCCCAGCCGGGCCGCGACGACATCGGCGCTAACGCGTGCACCCGCGTTGAGGCAATGCACCACCACGCACGGGCCGATGAAGACATCGAGCGCCATCTCGCCCGCACCCTGACCGTGTGCATCATAATGCAGCGGCGCATCGGCATGCGCCCCGGTATGCGTGGAAATCGTCAGCTTCGAGACGTTTACTGGCGAGCCTGCCGCCATCTCCCACGTCCGGTCAAACTGAACGGGCGTATCGCCCGGCCAGACCGGCAGGCCGGGGCGGATGGCAGGAGAAATATCGATGATACGGGTCATGCTGGTAGCTAGAGCGGCCCCCTGCCCATGATCCCGCCATCAATGACGAGACATTGCCCGGTCATGTAGCTGGACGCATCGCTGGCAAGAAAGTGGATCGCGGCGGCCATGTCTTCGGGCTGGCCTACGCGCTGCAGCGAGAAATTGCGCTTCATCATGTCTTCAAGGCCGGGATTTCCCGTCAGCGCGCTGGCGAGCTTTGTCTCCGTCAGGCCGGGGCACAGGGCATTGACGCGGACCTTGTGGCCGCCGGCCTCCTGGGCCAGCACCTGTGTCATGGAGATCACCGACGCCTTGGTGATCGAATAGGCACCCTGAAAGAAGCCCGGGCGCAAACCATTGACCGAGGCGACATTGATGATCGACCCGCCCCCAGTCTCCTTCATCATGTGGATCGCGCCGGTGGAGAGGAAGAACGGCCCCTTCACATTCACATCAAAGGTCTTATCCCAGGCGTCTTCGGGCGTGTCCTCCGCGGGACCGAAATAAGGGCTGGTCGCACCATTATTGACCAGAATGTCGATACGGCCTTCCTGCTTCTGAATCGCTTCCAGCGCCGACTTGCGGTCTTCGCCGCTGCCCAGATGCAGGGTCATCGCGCGGGCCTTGCCTCCGGCATCACGGATTTCCGACGCCACACGCTCGCAATCTTCAATCTTTCGGCTGGCCGCGATAACGATGGCTCCATTGCGCGCCAGCCTTTTGGCCGCAGCTTCACCAATCCCGCGGCTGGCTCCGGCAATCAGCGCCACCTTGCCGTCAACGCGCAAATCCGTTTCGGTCATGCTCCGGTCCTCTTGTAAATTATGGAAATGTCCGCCACCGCTCGTCCATGGAGGAGCAGTGGCGGTGAGCTGTGCAGCTTGGACCTAGTCGGCGGCGAGAAGCGCGTCGTAGTCCAGTTCCGAAGGCGGAATTTCGCCGCCCGGCCCTTGCAGATAATGCCGCATCCAGCCCATCAGCCGGTGGGCATAGTCAAACTGCGCTGCCGCATTACGAAGCCCGTGGCCTTCGCCCGGATAGGTCACCAGACGTACCGGCGCTTCACCGGCCACTTTAAGATAGCGGTAGAGAATATAGCCCTGGGACGGGGCGACGCGCGTGTCGGCCTCGCCGTGAATGACCAGCGTTGGCGTGGTCGAGCCATGCGCGTGCATGATCGGCGAATGCTCGAAATACCATTCCCAGTTCTCCCACGGGTAGTGGATGAAGTGGACGTCCACCATCTCGACGGGAATGTCGGTATTGCCCATGAACGACACGAGGTCAGTCAGCGCCACGAACGGCACCGACGCTGCAAAGTGTTCACTGCCCACGGTTGCGCCCCAGGCAGAGGCAAACCCGCCATAGGAGCCGCCCGTAATACCCACGCGGGCCGGATCAATCAGCCCCTCATCAGCAAGATGGCCAACGCCATCAACAATGTCCTCGAACTCCTCGCCGGGCGGGTTGAGATGGTCCAGCTCGATATAGCCAAAACCACGGCCCGTCGATCCGCGATAATTGGGATAGAAGATGGCGAAACCTTCGCCGGCACCGATCTGGCCGGGACGCGAATAGCCGGTCAGCCAGCCATTATGATCGTGCGCTTCAGGCCCACCGTGGACGACCGTGATCATCGGCCAGCCATTTTCAGGCGCTTCGCCTTGCGGTGTGATCAGCACGCCCTCCACCTCGACGCCGTCACGGGCGGTCCAGCGCACCACGCGCTGATCACCCAGCGTGCGTTCCGCCAGCCACGGGTTGAGATCAGCCCAGCGCGCCGGGGCCTCACCGGGCCGGGCGACATAGACATCACGCGGATGGGCCGGACTGTCGGCCACGAAGGCGATATGCCCGCCAGACGCATCCAGACTGACCGAATGGGCGACATAACCGCCATGGTCCTCACGGGATACTTCTTCGCCTTCAGGCGTGTACACGGCCCAAGCGCTGCCCTGACGCACATGCGCGAGCGCGAAAATCTGATCGCCATGCCACTCAAAGCTGCGGATATGCTGCTCGGCATCGGCGGCGATTTGCACATAGCTGCCATCTGACACGCTGGCCACGTGCAGCGTGCCTGCAGTGGCGTCAGCGCGGTTTATCGCCGCGAGAAACGCAAATTGCGAACCGTCTGGCGAGAACTCGCCGGTCCCCAGCTTGCCGGGCGTTTCCACCGTGCTCAGAACATCGCCGGTATAGGTATCGATAAAGCTCCAGCGCTGTTCCATCATGGAATCGTCCACTGACGCGGTCGGTGCCAGTGTGACCGCCAGACGCGACCCGTCATCGCTCAGCGCGATAGCCGAGACGTGGCCGGCGACGTCCAGCGGCTCTGCCGACGCCTCTTCTTCGGTCAGATTGATGCGCCAGACATGAGATACCGGCTGGTCTTCCTCATAGACATTGGCCCGGAAGCCCCGCTCGCGCAGATCGCTGTCGTCCTCGCCGTCCGGATTGCGCCCGACGAAATAGAGCCAGCGGGCGTCCGAAGACAGCGTATAGCCCTGTATGGCCGTGTCCGGATGATAGACCCGCTCCGGCTCACCGCCCGCCAGCGCCATCCGGTAGAGAGCTGGACGCTCATCGCCTTCGCGGCGCGCCAGATAGGTGACGCTCTCGCCATCAGGGTGAAATGCGGCGGCGCTGGCGGTGTCTTCACCGGCAACAAGGGCGCGCAAGGCACCGGGCGCATCGGCAACATAAAGCTGTGTCTGCGGCGTTCCGTCTTCGCCTCCGGCGCGGATGTCGCGCGGCACAGACACGGTGAAAACCACCTGTCCGCTGTCAGGTGAGATCATCACCTGACCGGCCTGGCGCAGCTGGAAAAGGTCGTTTATCGAAACCGCCCGGGCCTCGGCCTGCTCCTGCGCAAAGGCCGGAGCCATGGCCATGGGCGCGGTCATGGCCAGGCTGGCCAGCGCCAAAGCGGCCAGACGGGGTCTGAATTGGATAGTCATGGACAAGCCTCCCTTGAACCGTGTTCTTGAAAGAGAAGCTAATGCCATGAGACCGTTGCGTCGAGCTATTGCCCGCACAGCTCCGTGCAGAGCCCGGCCCGGATGACCAGGTCCTCAGGCAATAATGTCGGGATTGAGCTGGTCTTCGATGGCGAAGATGAGGTCCTTGAGCAACAGCTTGCGCCGTTTCAAGCGGACCAGCTTGAGCTGGTCGATCATCCCGCATTCCTGCGCGGCGCGCACCTCGGAATCAAGCGAGCGATGCTCGCTGCGCAGTTCGGCCAGCTTGGAAACCAGCGCATCTTCATCAAGATCACCGAACATGGGCGACACAACCTGTTCTGACTGCCAGTGCCTCCGGCCTGCCGGACTTGCACATGCGAAAGCGTGGACATTTTCAAGCCGGCCGCCGGCAGATATATGCCCGGCGGATGGGGCGCGGACACTACTCTTTTTTGAGAGCGGAGAAAACGGCTTCTTTGAACTTCACCGCTTGCATGGCTGCGCCGGCGTGTGCGGTATAGTGATCCAGCGCGCCAAGTGCCCTGCGGGGCCATGACTGGCCGCCCGTATCAACCGGAGCATCGAGGGCTTCCAGCAGGGTCTGGGCAATCTTCTCGGCCTCCAGCTCCGCGCCGAGCACCGAGCTGCGCAGGGCCGATGCCGCCTCCACCGAAACACGGGCGGGCGGGGGTTTCAGCCGGTCCCGCACCTGGCGCAGGGGGCCTACTGCCAGATCATGCCAGTCACAGGCTAGCGATACCGCCTCGCCCAGAACCGGTACGGGGTCGCGCCCTTGCCCGGTACTCCAGACAATCCAGAAGGCAATATTCACGTCCAGACCGGCATCCTGAAGCGTCAGTGCCGCCGCCTTCACAGGCGCGTGCGCATACAGCCGGACGGAGAAATCCCACAGGCTCTGCCCGTCAGTGCCCGTCATTTTGGTCCGCTCCGGCGCGACGCACCGGGCCGCTTGCCTTCGGCGATATCTTCGCCCCAGCGCCGGGTCGGGTCCCAGTCGAGACCAAACAGATCCAGCGCGCGTCCCACGGACTGATCAACCATGTCATCAAGCGTTTGAGGCTTGGCGTAGAAGGCGGGAAGCGGCGGCATGATGATCGCGCCCATCTCGGTCAGCTGCGTCATGGTGCGCAGATGGCCCAGATGAAATGGCGTCTCGCGCACCATCAGCACCAGCCGGCGGCGCTCTTTCAGCACAACATCGGCCGCGCGGGTCAAGAGGCTGGAGGTCACGCCCGTTGCAATCTCGCTCATCGTGCGCACCGAGCAGGGCGCAATCAGCATGCCCAGCGTCTGGAACGAGCCCGACGCGATCGGCGCGCCGATATCGGGGAACGCATAGGTGTGGCTCGCACGCGCCCGGATGTCGGCAGGCTTGAGATCCATCTCATAGCCCAGCGTCATCTCGGCCGCCTTGCTGGCGACGACGTGGGTTTCCACGCCAAGATCACGCAACGCCTCAAGCGCGCGCATCCCGTAGACAACGCCGGATGCCCCCGACAGGCCGACAATCATGCGCCGGGGCAAGGACTTGGCTTCAGACATGGGAAACCTTTCCGCTACACGGACATTTTTCACCATTGATAGAGGAGCCCATTTGATGTTTCACTTGTCGTCCTTGATCCAGCGAAGGAGGCACAACATGCCAGCTGAAGCGCGTATCCGTGAGCTCGACCAACGTCACACGCAACTGGAAAGCCGCATCGAGAACGAACTCAAGCACCCTTCGGCAGATACGCTTCATCTCGCAGAACTCAAGCGACAGAAATTGCGCCTCAAGGAGGAGATTGAAAACCTCCGGCGCCGACATTGACGCTTTTTGCGACAATGCACCACATATGATGAAGGCGGGCCGTCAGCGGCCCGCCTTTTACGTTTTGCCTGCCCGCAACAATGGACGCAACGCGCGCCATGCCTATCATGAACACTGAACGCTTCTGTCCAAGACAAAGGCCCGCCATGCTGAATTTTCCGCGCGTGCTCATCCTTCTGGCGATTGTGTGTCTGCCTGCGTCCGCCGTGGCGCAGTCCCCGCGGCCCGCGCCACAAGGCGAAATTGTCTGCGCAGACGCCAATGAGGCCATGGCACAAGGCGATGCCGAAGCGGCGATAACCGCACTGCGCGCCTGCCTGTCGGCCCGCCTGCACCCCTGGCAAACCGAAGCAGAGCTGCGTGTGCGCCTGGGCGCCAGTCAGCTCGCGCTGGGCCAGGCCGAGGCGGCGCTTCTCACCTATAATCAGGTCATCGCTCTTTTGCGCGATAATGGCGGCAATACCGATATCGGCCTTGTCCGGCGCAATCGCGCCGTGGCGCTCTTGCAGCTGGACCGGCCGCAGGACGCGCTCGATGATCTCGTCATTGCCGAGCGCAGCATGTCAGGCGACGACTTCATCCATGTACTGATGGGCGGCGCCTATATGGAGCTGGACCGGGGTACAGAAGCTATCGCCGCCTATGATACCGCCATCCGGCTGGCACCCGACTCGCCGTCAGGATGGGTTGGACGCTCGGCAGCCTTCATCGAGCTTGGCCTCATGGACCGCGCCGTGGAGGATGGCCGCGAAGCGGTTGCCATCGATCCCGAAGACGGATCCACGCTCAACGCCCTTTGCTGGGCTCTGGTGCGCGCTGAGCGTGCCAGCGAAGGGCTGGATATCTGCTATGCCGCTGTCGAGGCCGAGCCGGACTCTGGCGCCATTGTACATTCGCTGGCTGCCGCGCTGGAACAGGTTGGCGAGGACGAGGAAGCCTTGCCCTTGTTTGCCCGCGCCTTCGAGCTTTCGCCAGAAAACACCACCATAGCGGATGATTATGCTCGCGTAAGCGCTGCCAACGGCGGCTAGCTGGCACCCCTCGCCTTTCGACACGGAGTTCACCGCATGGCCGGATCAGAGCGCGTTGCAATCATTACCGGCGGAGCCAATGGCATTGGGGCGGCGTGCGCGCGCAGGCTGGCAGAAGAAGGTGTGCGGGTCGTCATCGCCGATCTGGACAAGAAGGCAGGCGATGCGCTTGCGCAGGATCTGGGCGCGGCAAAGGGCCGTGCGCTGTTCGTCAGCTGCGATGTCTCCGACAAGCTGGCGGTGGCCAATCTGATGGCTGAGACCCTGTCAGCCTTCGGTCAGCTGGACATTCTGGTCAACAATGCCGCTATCACGGCAAAAGGCGATATTCTGGAACTGGAGGCAAGCGATTTCGACAAGGTCATGAGTGTCAATCTGCGCGGCGCTTTTCTGGTCGCGCGCGCTGCGGCCCGGCAGATGACCCGCCAGATCGACGAAGAAGACCAGCGCACCGAGGAGGCGCGCCGGCGCTATGCCATCGTCAATATGAGCTCGGTCAATTCGGTCGTGTCTATTGCCGATCAGCTTGCCTATTCCACCTCGAAGGGCGCGATCAACCAGATGACGAAGGCGATGGCATTGTCACTCGCCCCTTACGGCATCCGCGTGAACGCCATTGGTCCGGGCTCAGTCAACACCGATATGCTCAAATCGGTGAATGAGGACAAGGCCGCCATGGACACGGTGCTGTCACGCACCCCGCTCGCCCGGATCGCGGACCCGGACGAGATCGCTTCCATCGCCTGGTTCCTGGCCTCGAAAGAATCCAGCTATATCACAGGCACCTGTATCTATGCCGATGGCGGGCGCCTCGCGCTCAACTATGTGATGAAACGCGAGGACTACGAGGACTAGCCCTCGTCACCATCCTGCGGCGCGCTCTTGCCGAAGAGCTCGTCGAGTGTTGTCGGGCCAGACGCGGCCGGCGCGGTCTCTTCCGCCGGTTTCAGAACATCTTCCTCGACCTTCACCGTGCCGGCATCTTCCATTTCCTTGCGGCGCGCGGACGCCTTGCGTACCTGCACGTCCATATCAATCTGGCTGCAAAGGCCCAGCGATACCGGGTCGGTCGGCTTGATATTGGTCGAATTCCAGTGCGTGCGGTCACGCACCGCGTTGATGGTCGTCTTGGTCGTGCCCACCAGCTTGGAAATCTGCCCGTCGGTCAGTTCGGGATGGTTGCGCACCAGCCAGGCAATCGCGTCGGGCCGGTTCTGGCGGCGCGAAAGCGGCGTATAACGCGGGCCTTTCTTGCGGACGGTTTCCTGCAGATCAGCATATTTCGGGCGCTTGGCCTGCATCCGATAGCTGGCATCAGCCTCCGCCTTGGCAATTTCGTCGGACGTCAGCTGCCCGGTTGCAACCGGGTCGGAGCCGCGCACACCGGCAGCCACATCACCATCAGCAATGCCCTTTACCTCAAGACGGTGCAGGCCACAGAAATCGGCGATCTGCTCAAAGGAGAGGCTGGTATTGTCGACGAGCCAGACGGCGGTCGCCTTGGGCATGAGGATGTCGGTCATGGCAATAGGGCTCCTTGTCGAGGGGGATGCGCCGGAGACAATAGAAAACCCGGCGCGGTCCGCCGGGTTTCGGTCGATCCGGCCCGTCAGTGCGGTATCAAGGACACCAGCTTGCAATGACGGGATTGGGGGCGCTTATAGCGTGTGAGCGGGCGATGCGAAAGGGGGTAGCGTGAAGGCGGCGCTGCCTACCCGCACCGGCCTGACGCCATTGCCTCCAGATCAGCTCGGTAGGGTCCAAGCCCAATACCGGCCCGGCGCTCGTCCAGGGTTTCGATATCCTCGACAGGCTGCAGATCGAGGCTGCCATCAGCATTACACTGATTGGCCGGCTGGGTTCCATAGCGCTGGAGCTGCCCAGTATTTACCGCCACCCGGTCGAAGAGGTAGGCGTAGTCGCGCGGCCGCACGCCTTCATTGTCCAGATAGGCTTCCATGCGTTCAAGCACCTCGGCCTGAAAATCGGGATGATCGTCGGCATGCTGAACCAGTATCCATGCGTGAGACGACACACGCAAGCCAAACCGGTGCGCATCGATCCAGTCATAGTCCAGCAACAGCTCGCGCATCATGAAGGTGGAATCCGCATCAACCGTTACCGTTTGCGCGGTTGCCAGACGCTGCGCCCAGAAGGCGGAACCGGAACGATTCTCGGTCTGAAGCTGCACATAGGTCAGGCGTGCTGACTGGTCGGCGATCCATTGATCTGCAATGCGTGACTGGACAGATGCGACAGCCGGATCATCGCTGCGGTCACGGGCGGCCTGACCGCGCAGCCGGCGTGTATTGCTGGTCAGCAGACGCGAGAATGTCCGGTCCCCGCCAGCAAAAGTTGACTGGCAGGCGTCTGCGGTTTGCGATTCCTGCGCGATTTGCAATCCAGCCCGCACAAGAAGGGCCGCTGCGACTTCATATTCCGAGGCATCATCCGCTTCAGGCGCCAGCGCGGCATCAATCTCCTGCGCAAGGCCCGGTGTTTCAAGCGGAGCCTGGCAATAGTCAAAACTGCGCGCGGCTTGCGGGTCGTCCAGCACCATCAGTGCCGGATGATAGCTTCCAACAGGCGATTGAGAGGCAAGAACCAGCACCGTGAAAGCCGTCAGCATAGGCATGTCCTTGCAAAAGCCTGTTTAAATGAGTCTAGAGGCACTGGCCCGCACCGGCAACAAGGGCTCACGGTACCAGCAGGATTTTCCCGGCATGGGCCATGGAATCCATGCGTTCATGCGCTTTCGCTACATCGGCCAGCGAAAACGTGGAATCGATCAGCGGCCGAACCTGTCCCGCCTCAATCCACGGCCACACATGCTGGCGGATCGCTGAGGCAAGCGCGGCTTTCTCCGCATCAGAGCGCGCCCGCAAGGTGGAGCCCGTAATAGTCTGGCGCTTCAGCATCAGCCCCATCAGATCCATTTCCACCCGCGAACCTTTGAGGAAAGCGATCTGCACCAGCCGTCCGAAGCGGTTCAGAGCGGCCAGATTCTTCGCCACATAATCCCCGCCTACCATGTCCAGGATGACATCCGCGCCGCCTGCGGCCTTCACGCCGTCTACCCAGTCCTCTTCGCGATAGTTGAAAACATGATCGGCCCCGAGCGTCTGGCAGGCTGCGCATTTTTGCGCGCTGCCCGCCGTCGCCATGACGATAGCCCCGTGGGCTTTTGCCATCTGGATGGCGGTGGTGCCGATCCCGCTCGATCCGCCATGGACGAGAAAGCGCTCGCCAGGTTTCAATGCCCCCGCCTCAAAGACATTGGTCCAGACCGTAAACACGGTTTCAGGCAGGCCTGCGGCATTGACCACATCAACGCCTTGCGGAACCGGCAGCACTGATCCGGCCGGCGCGCGGGCAATGTCGGCATAACCGCCGCCCGCTACCAGCGCACAAACCGGCTGGCCGGTATCGAAACCTTTCACGCCCGCGCCCAGCGCGAGCACATGGCCGGACACTTCCAGTCCCAATCCTTTTGGCGCGCCGGCCGGAGGCGGATAGAAGCCCATGCGTTCGATGACATCAGGCCGGTTCACGCCGCTCGCGGCGATCTGGATCAGGATCTCGCCCGGACCGGGCGGATCAAGTGTCACCGTCTCCAGCCGCAAGGCGTCCGGACCGCCCGGCTGCAGGGCGGTGACAATGCGCGTCGTCAGCGATGGGGTCATGGCGATAATCCGTATTGGCCCGTAATTGAGGGGGCGCGTCCTGCGCCCGTTTACGCTATTGTGCAGCAAGACAGGCGCGCGCAAAGGACCCAGACGCAGCCGCCAGACTGACGAGAGGAGAGCCCATGTTTGACGATGAACTGCCCCGTGCAAAGCGGCTCACCATTACACCGGGAGAAGACATTTCCGCTCTCGCGGTCGCGGACCTGCGTGAGCGTATCGACACGCTCAAAGATGAAATTGTCCGCGCCGAAGCGATGATCGCGCACAAGGAAGACAAGCTGGGGGCCGCCGAGGCCTTCTTCAAAAAGGCCTGAGTGTTTCACCAGCTGGCCCCGGCCTTGCTAGACGAAGGGTCAAACGGGCATGCTGCGTCCCGAAATGGTGTGCAGCACGCCGCAAGCTTTAATGCCTGTGCCTTGAACGGGGCGCGGCCAGATGTGTGAGGGATGAGGGCGTGATGGAAACCGAAACCGGCAAATCCGGCACATCACCAACGGTCAGCGACGCGGCCGTCCGGGTCGCCGATTTCGCGGCCTCCGAGCATTTCAGCCGCCTGTTTCGCGAAGGCATGGATCTGGTCGAGGAAACCGCCAGCTATCTCGATGGTACCGGGCGCGATGATGCCAAACGTCTGGGCCGTGCCGGTGCGCTGGCCTATGCAGCGGAATCCATGACCCTGACGACCCAGCTCATGCAGTCCGCTTCATGGCTCCTTACCCAGCGCGCCGTCAGCGAAGGCGAGATGACGCCCTTCGATGCAGCCGGTGAAAAATACCGCCTTGGCGGCAAGTCCCATGCGCGCGACGGGATGTGGCCTGCTGGTGATGATCCCTGCCCGCCGCGCCTGGCAGACCTCGTTTCACGCTCACAGAGCCTGCACGAGCGTCTGAAACGCCTTGACGACAATCTCTTCCGTGAAGTGCCGGGCGGTGCGCCCGGCCAGAACCCGCTTGCCGGACAATGGTCAGCGCTGGAAAGCGCGTTTGCGGGGCGGGGATAGAGGGCAGTCTGACAAGCAGACACCTGAAATCCCGGACGCACGCAAGTGCGATCCGGGACCTGCTGGCAGAAAAACGGAGAGAGGCCCCGGGTCTCCGCTCCGCTACGCCCTGGGTTTCAGCGCTGTGAGCTTGTCCATTCACGAAAAACGCCCGCAGCTGAGGGGTGCTGCGGGCGCTCTTCTAAAGGCCACGGCCGTGTAAAGTTCACACGCGCCCAGGTGAGGGGGGTGGGCGGTTAGACACCGAAGCCTTTGAACTTGTCCTTGAAGCGCGACACGCGGCCAGCGCGGTCGATGAGCGTCTGCGTTCCGCCCGTCCAGGCCGGGTGCGTGCGCGGATCGATATCCAGCGAGATCTGGTCGCCTTCCTTGCCGTAGGTCGAGCGCGTCTTGAACTTGCTGCCGTCCGTCATCACCACTTCGATGAAGTGATAGTCGGGGTGGATATCCTGTTTCATCTGACGGCTCCCGCCTTCAACGTCCGCACCACCCAGACCGGCCTTGGCCTGCGGTTTAGCGGAACAAGTCTGCTAGAAATGAGCCGCGGTGTATATACGCGCAAAGCCAGCTGCGCAAGGCCGCACACGGCATCAAGAGTCAGTGCGTTTTTCCACAATGACTTAGGCGGCTCAGGCCAGCCCAGAATCCTGTGGAAATCGTCAGTGTGCCGCGGCCAGAAACCCTAGCGCGCTTCCAGCTTCAACTCGATGCGCCGGTTGCGGGCATGATCGGCCTCGGTGCGCCCTTGCGCGAGAGGATAATGCTCGCCCAGACCTGCCGCCATCAGCCGGTTGGGCGGCACGCCCTCGGCCACCAGCCAGTTGATCACCGAAAGGGACCGCGCGGTCGACAGCTGCCAGTTGGACGAGAACTGTGCCGTCGGGCCCAGCGGGCGCACATCGGTGTGACCATCCACCCGGATCACCCACTCGATATCGTCGGGGATTTCGCGGGTCAGCTGGATGATCGCCGCGGCGATGGGGCGCAAACCCTCCTGGCCCTCGGCGGAGAGCTCGGCCGAGGCGCTGTCAAACAGCACATCGGTCTCGAACACGAAGCGGTCACCGACCACACGCACACCGGATCGGTTGCCCAGTATCTCCACCAGCCGTCCGAAAAATTCGGAGCGGTATTGCGACAGGCGAGCCACTTCGCTCGCCAGCGCCGCATTCAGGCGCGAGCCAAGATTGACGATCTGGCTTTCCAGCTCCACCTCGCGCGCTTCAGAAGCCTCAAGCGCAGCGTTCAGCCGCGCCAGCTCCTCGCGCAAAATATCCATCTGCTCTGACAGCATGGCGATGGTCAGCTGAGCCTCGTCGGACAATTCCTCCGCCTCATCCAGCTGCGCACCGAGCGCCCCGATGCGCGCGGTTGTGCTTTCAAGCTGTTCGGCAAGGCTCTCGTTTTCTGCCGTCAACGTGCTGACGCGCACGGTCAGCTCCGCGTTTTCCGCCTCGGCCATGTTCAGCTCATTTGCAATGGCGGCCAGCCGGGCATTGAGATCGGCCAGTTGCTCGTCCCGGCCGGTCAGCGCGGTTGAAAGCGCATACTGACCTGTCACAAACACGGCGAGCAGGAAGACAATGACGAGCAACAAGGTCGCCAGCGCATCGACAAAGCCCGGCCAGTAATCGCCGTTGTCAGGCTCGCGAAGCTGCTGCAGGCGGGAGAGCGCCATTGTCTAACGATCCCCGTCCCGGTCCCGGTTGATACGCGCCTGCGCCTCCAGCGCACGCACCAGCACCTTGATCTCGTCGCGAAGCAGGCGCGCGGCCTCGCGATTGGCTTCGGCAGCATCATCAGCAAAGCGCGAGAGTGTTACTTCCAGCTGGCGGGTATGGCGCTCCATCGTGGAGGCCAGCCGGTCCACCGTGTCGGCGGTCTGTTCCAGCAGCGCGCCGACATAGGCGCTGGAGCTGTCACCTTCACCAGAACCGACGGGGCCTGCGGCCGACAGGCGCGAGATGGAGGACAGCCACTCTTCGATCTCGTTATAGAAACGGTTCTGCGCCCGGCTCGCCTGCAATTCCAGAAAGCCGATAATGAGCGAGCCCGCGAGACCAAAGAGCGATGAGGCAAAGGCCGTGCCCATGCCCTGAATCGGGTCTTCGATAGCCGCCATAAGGCGTGCCGCTTCAACCTCACCCGCGCCGGACGAGGTTTCCGACACGGCGCGCACGGCCTCGCCGACATCCGACACCACCAGAAGCAGGCCATAGAACGTACCGAGCAGGCCCAGAAAGATCAGAAGGCGGCCGAAATAGCGCGTGAACGCGCCGCTTTCGGCCATGCGCGCGGCCACCGAGTCCAGCACCACCCGGGCAGATGCCGCCGACAGGCGCGCGCGCCCGTCCGCCGCATCGGTGATGAGCGCGGCCATCGGCGCGATCAGCGCAGGCGGATTGCCAAGCTGGTCGGGATGGGCGCTATCGCGCAGTTTCACCAGCCAGCGCGCGCTAGGGCCGATCGCGAGGGCCTGCTGGAAGGTGTAGAGAATGCCGATCAGCAGCACGCCGAGGATCACGCCATTGATGGCAGGGTTCGCCTGGAAGGCGTCGACAAGCGGTTCATGCAGCACCGCCGCCAGCGCGGCGACCACGGCAAGAAACACAGCCATCCAGATGATGTACTGGCCGGGGCCGGTAAAGCGCATCTTGCGCGGCTGCGGGGCTTCGGGCGGTAAAGGCAGATCGCGTGAGGGCATGAGCCGGAAATGTCCCTTGATGCTGGCCGGACAGGCGCTGCACCGCCAAACGGGCCACGCGCCAACAGGTCAAGGCATGACCCGTTTGACCATCAGAGACAAGCTTCTTGTCTGTTTTTGGGCGGAGGCCTAACCGCCCGCTTTGGCCAAGCGCTTTTTCAGTTCGCCAAAGACAAACTCGTTACCGGCGACGATATCGCCGGTCTCCAGCACATCGCCCGTGCCATCAAGCGAACCGGCATAGCCGCCTGCTTCACGCACCAGCACGATGCCCGCTGCGATGTCCCAGGCTTTCAGATTGCGCTCGAAAAACCCGTCAAACCGGCCGGCCGCCGTCCATGCCAGATCGAGCGATGCAGCCCCGTAGCGCCGGATGCCGGCGGTATGCGGCATGATTGCGTGCAGCTCGGTGAGGAATTTGGCGTGGCCGGACTTGCCGGCAAACGGCATGCCGGTGGCGATCACGCATTCATCAAGCTGGATACGGCCCGACACGCGAAGGCGCCGGTCATTCATATAGGCGCCGCGGCCCTTTTCGGCATGGAAGAAATCATCGGTTGCGGGATTGTAGACCACGCCCGCAATCAGCTCGCCTTCGCGCTCCAGCGCTACGGACACCGCAAAATGCGGCTGGCCATGCAGGAAGTTCGTGGTTCCGTCCAGCGGATCGACGATCCAGCGATGGGACTTGTCCGTCCCTTCGACCAGTCCGCGCTCTTCCATCAGGAAGCTGTAGCCCGGCCGGGCGCGCGACAATTCTTCAAACAGCGTCTCTTCGGCCTTGGCATCCGCCGTCGACACGAAGTCTGCCGGACCCTTTTTCGAGACCTGCAAGTGTTCCACTTCGCCGAAATCGCGTGCGAGCTTGCGGCCCGCCTTGCGCACGGCGCCGGTCATCACCTGCATAAGCGCTGAAACCTGGGACAAGTCAGAAACTTCCCATTTCCGCGCGGCGCACGTAAGTGCCGTCTTCGGTGGCCACCACCACGCGCTCGCCCACGCCCACGAACGGCGGAACGGCAGAGCGGATATTCCCGGTCAGAATGGCCGGCTTGTAGGAATTGGCGGCTGTCTGGCCCTTGACCACCGGCTCGGTATCGATGACTTCCAGCTCGACATGCTGGGGCAGGTCAATGCCGATAGGCCTGTCCTCATAGAGCTCGACCACCACCATCATGCCGTCGGTCAGATAGGCCGCACGCTCCTCACCGACGAAATCGATATGCAGCGAGATCTGCTCGTAGTTTTCGGTGTTCATGAACACCAGCATCTCGCCTTCGGGGTAGAGATACTGATAGTCGCGCTGGTCGAGGCGCACGCGCTCTACCTTGTCAGCCGAGCGGAAACGCTCATTGAGCTTGCGGCCATCGAGAATGTTCTTCAGCTCGACCTGGGCGAATGCTCCGCCCTTGCCCGGCTTCACATGGTCGGCCTTGACGGCTGTCCACAGCGTTTCCTGGTGCTTGATCACCATGCCCGGCTTGATTTCGTTACCGTTGATCTTCATCGGAAAATGTCCCACTGACCCCTGCCAGCGTCACTGGCGGGGATGCCACGTCAAATCGGGCGCGGGTGTATCAGCGGCAGCGTCATGCGGCAAGGCTGGTGGGGAGTGCCGCCACAAGTGTTCCCATCAGCCGCCTCGACCAGCCAAGGCCGAACGTACGGAAATGGGAAAGGCTGGCGTAGAACACCATGCGCCGCGCCGCTATCTCGGTGACAAGAGCTGAGGGCTCGGCGGCCTGCGCCGCGCCCAGCGTCACCGGACCGATCCGGCCATCGGCGGCAACGCCCAGTGCCTCCTGCAGCAGTCTTGCCACGCGGGTAGTGCCATGATTGACGGCAGCATCAAAGACCATGAAGGCGACCGGCTCTGGCAATTCATCGCACCGGCAATGATCCCAGTAGCGCGTCCTGTAGAGCGCGCCCGCCTCACCCCTTGTCAGCGCCTTCACATCGGCCTTCGTCACGCCAAGCCCGCGCCATCCCTGCAAAGTGGCGAGCGTAATGCCGAAATTGGTCGCACCGCCCGGATCATCAGGATGGTCCACATAACCGCCTTCATGGCGGAGGACATGGGCAAGGGCTTTTTCAAAGACATCGGACATGGGCGGCTCCGGCGGGTTGGGGTTGATAAGACCCGCCAGTGTGCCTGCACCTAGTCCCCGGCCGGATTGAGCCGGTATCTGTCCGCCATTCCCGACAGCGCCTCGGCCTCCAGCCGGTTGACCGTGTCGTGGGTAAACAGCTCCTCAAGCTGCGCTTCCAGCCGTTCACGCTGGGGGTCATCGTCCAGCGAGTTGTTCCGCGGATAGCCAGCCCGTCTGACCCACACATAGGCCTGTTCCATATCGCGGACCACGCCCCTTCCCGTAGCCAGTGCCCCGGCGTAAAGGAACTGGGCCTGCGCATCACCCGCTTGAGCGCCGCGCTGCGCCCAGCTGGCGGCCTGCTGGTAATCGCCGTTGGCGCTTTCAGCGTCCTGCATCAATAGCAGGGCATAGCTTCCCATCGCTTCAGGCAGGCCCATCTCGGCAGCCATCTGCAACAGCGCCCGGCCTGCCTCATCGTCGGCCGGCCCGCCCTCGCCCGTAATCAGCATCACGCCGGCAATTGCCGCCGAAGGCGCATCACCCGCCTGTCCGGCGCGGATATACCAGGGCCGCGCAAGCTCAGGGTCATTGGGGCCGTGCACCCAGTCATCGAGCGCCGCCGCATAGCCGGCCATGGCGCGCGGCAGGCCGGCTTCTGCTGACAGCCGCAGCCAGTCCAACGCGGTTGACGCCACACCCGGATCGCCCGTTTCACGCAAATAGGTGCCCAGCTCATAGGCGGCCCTGGCATCGCCGGTTCCGGCGGCCCTGTTGAGGTATTCGCGCGCATGATGCGGCTCAAGCCCGCCGCGGCTTTCGGCGGCCAGCGAGGCCAGAATGATCAACGCATCAATCTCGCCCTGCTCACCGGCCCGGTTCAGCCAGCGTACAGCGCCGGTCTCATCGGGCTCACCGGCAAGGCCGTGCAGCAAAATATGGCCCACCAGCGTTGCCCCACGCGGCTCACCGACGGCTGCCGCCCGCTCGGCATGGATACGCGCACTCAGGTAATCGCCTGTCACATAGGCCGCAGAGGCACGCGCCATCGCCTGATCGGACGGGCTGCGCTCTTCAATGGATTCGCCAGTGCGATTACGCTCGGCTTCTTCAGCGAGGCCCGGCGGCAACTCGGGCTCCTGCGCCCACAAAGGCGCGGCGAAAAAGCTCAGCGCGGCTAGCGCGCCGAGAGCAGCGCTCCAAACGCGCGCACCCCGTCCACCGGACCGGCTGGATGGCTCCACACGCCCGCCGAGACCGCGATGAAATCCGCGCCCGCCTCTATCACGGGTTTTGCATTCTCCGGCGTAATGCCGCCAATCGCTACGCATGGCACCTCAAAGACTTCGCTCCACCACTCGATAAGCTCTACAGAAGCCGACGCCTTGGGCGATTTCGTGGCAGTGGGAAACATCGCCCCGAACGCCACATAGTCTGCGCCGCTTTCCGCTGCTGTCATCGCCAGATGGCGGCTGTCATGGCAGGTCACACCGACAATGCCGGTCTTGCCGACCGCCGCGCGGGCCTGCGCGTAGGGCGCATCCTCCTGACCGATATGCACCCCGTCCATGCCGTAATGCACCGCCAGATCGGGCCGGTCATTCATCAGCACACTCACGCCATGGCGTTTCGCGGCCTTCACCAGCGGCGGGATCAGGCCGGGAAGCTGGTTTTCCGGCTGATCTTTCAGGCGGATTTGCACAACGCTCGCCACGCCCTCGGCCAGCACCGCATCCAGCGTGGCGGCGAAATCCGCATCAATGCGCGGCGGGGTAAGAAGGTAGAGCTGACAGCGTGACATAGTAAGGTCCGATACACGCTTCGGGTGAAAAGCGGAAGGCGGGCAATCATTTGCGCCGGGGCTTCGTTCATAATTTTCTTTTTCCCTGCCACAAAAATGCCTGCTAACACACTGATCGTCCTGTCTGCCAGTTGTGGTCGACTGGATGGCGGGGACCAATCCCCATTCTTTCTGTGGAGACTTTCATGATCAGAATTGTTGCTTGCGCCGCCCTGGCCGCGCTTAGCCTGGGTGCAGCCGCGTCTGCGCAAAATTACGGCCTCAACCCGAATTTCGGGACCTATTCGCTGAGCGCAGGCTTCCTGCCCGACCCGCAAACGGTAAACGTCATCGCGGGCGGATCGATCAATGCCAGCCGGCTTGGCGGCTCGTGCGCCGGCTCGATCTCCGACGCTCCGGATGTGCGCCTGAACTTCAATGGCGGCCGCATCTCCATCGGCGCCGAGTCCGGTGCCGACACCACCATCGTGGTCAATGGCCCCGATGGCCGCTGGTACTGCAATGACGATTACAACGGTCTGAACCCGCGCGTCACCCTGTCCGGCTCCGGCCAGTATGACATCTGGGTCGGCACCTATTCGGGCGGCACGGCCAACGCGGTGGTCTACTTCACCGAGTACTAGGTTCGGACTTTCCCGCACCTGAAACGAGAAAGGCCCGGCAATGCCGGGCCTTTTTTTCGATAGCGGCAGAGGGATCCTACCCCTCCATGCTCTCATCCCATTCACCCAGCGCGGCAAGGCCATTCATTTTCGCCCGGTGATTGAAGGCTTTCTGCCCCGCAGCTTCATCCTTGCCGCCCCAGGCCGCCAGAGGCGCCGCCTGCAGCGCGCGGCCATAGGAGAAGGTCAGCGGCCAGGGCAGGTCAAAGCCCGCATTCATGATGTTCAGGTGCGCGGTGGCGTCCAGATCCGACTGCCCGCCTGACAGGAAAGCGATGCCCGGCACAGAGGCGGGCACGCAGTTGGTCAGGCACTGCACGGTCATCTCGGCGACGTCCTCGCGGCTCGCCTGCGTGGCGCAATTGGTGCCGGAAATGACCATGTTGGGTTTCAGGATCGTGCCTTCAAGCACAACACCCTGATCGAACAGCTCGGCATAGAGGCGCTTCAGACCGAACTCGGTCACCTCATAGCAGCGATCGATATCATGGTCGCCGTCCATGATGACTTCCGGCTCGACGACCGGCACGATACCCGCTTCCTGGCACAGCATCGCATAGCGGGCGAGCGCGTGCATATTGGCGTTGATGCAATACTGGGAGGGCACGCTTTCATCGCCGCCCGCACCGATATTGATGACGGCGCGCCATTTGGCGAAACGCGCACCCAGCCGGTGATACTCGGCCAGCCGCTCACGCAGCCCGTCCAGCCCTTCGGTCACCATCTCGCCCGGCGCGCCGGCCAGCGGCTTGGCGCCGGTATCCACCTTGATGCCCGGAACCGCACCCGCTTTCGCGATCAGCTCGGCCAGAGGTGTGCCGTCTTTCGCCTTCTGGCGCAGCGTCTCGTCATAGAGGATCACACCGGAAACGCGTTCAGACATGGCCGGCTCGGTGCGGAACAGCATTTCGCGCCAGTCACGCCGGCTATCCTCGGTCGATGCCAGCTTGATTGAGTCAAAGCGCTTCTTGATCGTGCCTGTAGACTCGTCAGCCGCCAGAATGCCCTTGCCCGGCGCGACCATGCGCATCGCGGTCTCGTAGAGCGCGTCAATATTCATATTCAAACTCCCCCGTATTTTCCTGCTATTGCCCTGAACCCGATTGCACCGTTTGCCGCAAAACCTCGATGCCGGGAAGGGACTTGCCCTCCAGCCATTCCAGGAAGGCACCGCCTGCAGTCGAAACAAAGCTGAAATCTCCGGCAACGCCGGCATGATTGAGCGCGGACACCGTATCGCCGCCGCCTGCCACCGCTACCAGCTTGCGCTCACGCACGCGCTGGGCGGCAAAGCGGGCCGCCTCCACAGTGCCGGTATCAAACGGCACCATCTCGAACGCGCCCAGCGGGCCGTTCCACACCAGTGTTTTCGCGCTTTCAATGGAATCGGCCAGCGCATCAATAGTGGCCGGGCCGCAATCAAGGATCATCTCGTCGCGCGCGATCTCGTCCAGCCCCGCCACGCGGCGCGCCGCCTTGGCCTTCAGCTCGCGCGCTACCACGACATCCTCCGGCAGGAGAAGCTGGCAACCCGCCTTCTCGGCAGCGGCGATGATCTCGCGTGCGGTGCCCAGAAGGTCGGGCTCATAGAGGCTCGTGCCGATATCCACACCCCTGGCGGCCAGGAAGGTATTGGCCATCGCCCCGCCGACAAACAGACGGTTCACGCGTGAGACCAAATTCATCAGAAGGTCGATCTTGGTCGAGACTTTCGACCCGCCAACGACCGCCAGCAAGGGTCGCTCCGGGTTTTCCAGCGCCGCCGTCACATGATCAATCTCACGCTGGAGGGCGAGACCTGCGAAAGCCGGGAGCAGGCGTGCGACGCCTTCGGTGGAGGCATGGGCACGGTGCGTCGCTGAAAACGCATCGTTTACATAGAGATCGCCCAGCGCGGCCAGCTGGCCAGCAAACTCGGGATCATTGGCTTCTTCACCCGCGTGAAAACGCGTGTTTTCCAGAAGAAGAACATCGCCGTCGTTCAGCTCACCCACCGCCTTGTCCGACAGCTTGCCCACGCACTCGGGTGAAAAGCGCACCGGCGTGCCCAGCAGTTCAGACAAAGGCGCAACCACAGGCTTGAGGCTCTGGCTTGTATCGATCTTGCCCTTGGGGCGGCCGAAATGCGCCAGCAGGATCACCCGCGCGTCGTGAGACGTCAGCCATTCAATGGTCGGCAGGGCCGATTTCAGGCGGGTGTCGTCGCTGACCTTGCCGTTCGCCATCGGCACATTGAAGTCCACGCGCACCAGCACGCGCTTGCCAGACACCTGCGCTTCTTCCAGACGGGCAATCTTGCCTTCGTTCATGATCGTGATCAGCCCTAAAGCAGCCGGCCCATAGCCACAGCCGTATCGATCATACGGCAGGCAAAGCCCCACTCATTGTCGTACCACGTCATCACGCGCGCCAATCTGCCATTGATCACATTGGTCTTGTCGATGGCGACGATGGATGAGCGCGGATCGTGATTATAGTCGATGGAAACCAGCGGCAGGGTGTCATAGCCCAGAACACCCTTCATCGGCCCGTCAGCGGCCTCGCGGATCGCGGCATTGATTTCCTCGATGCTGGTTTCGCGCCCCGGCGTAAAGACCAGATCAATAACCGAGACATTCGGCGTCGGCACGCGGATAGCCGAACCGTCCAGCCGGCCTTTCAGCTCGGGCAGCACTTCGGCAACGGCCTTGGCCGCGCCCGTCGTGGTCGGCACCATCGACATCGCAGCCGCGCGGGCCCGGTGCAGATCCTTGTGATTGCGGTCCAGCGTCGGCTGGTCGCCCGTATAGGCGTGAATCGTGGTCATGTGACCCTGCTCGATGCCGACCGCGTCATTGAGCACCTTGGCAACCGGCGCGAGACCGTTCGTGGTACACGACGCATTGGAGACGATCACGTCCTCAGCCGTCAGGCTGGCATGGTTGACGCCGTAGACGACGGTCCTGTCGGCATTCTTGGCGGGCGCCGAGCACAGGACGCGCCGTGCGCCTGATGACAGGTGCGCCGAGGCGCTGGCCTTGTCATTGAACTTGCCGGTGCATTCCAGCACCAGATCAATGCCCAACTCCTTCCACGGCAACTGGGACGGGTCGCGGTTTGAAACCTTGGTTATCTTGCCGAACCCTGCATCAAACCCGTCATCAAACAGCTTGATCTCACCGGGATAGCGGCCATGCACGCTGTCATAGGTCAGAAGGTGCGCATTCACTTCCGGCGTGGCGCTGTCATTGATCGCAACGACTTCGACCTCGTGCCAGCGTTTTTGCTCCAGAACTGCCCGCAGAGCCAGACGGCCGATCCGGCCAAACCCGTTAATCGCCACGCGAAGTGCCATTTCCAGCGCTCCCAAGTAAATCCGTTGAAAACCTTTTCGGGCGCGCCGTAACCTGCTCAAAGGCAGAGCCGCACCCGTTCGGGCACGGGGTTTAGACGCTTAGCCAGCCCGCGTCCATACGCCAGCGGCGATGGGTTGCGCCGGGCACGCTACGGCTCCAGTTCCACATCCCAGTAGAGATAGTCCAGCCAGCTCTCATGCAGGTATTTGGGCGGAAAGCGCCGTCCCTGCCCCTGCAACTGGTGCATGCTGGGCCGCGAGGGCCGCCGGCGTATCGGCATGTGCGCCTGATCCGGCGAGCGGCCGCCCTTTTTCAGATTGCACGGCGCACAGGCGGCAACAATGTTGTCCCAGGTCGTCAGCCCGCCGCGCGAACGCGGCACCACATGATCAAAAGTCAGCATGTCGAGCTGCTTTGATCCGCAATACTGACAGGAGAAGCCGTCGCGCAGAAACACGTTGAACCGGGTAAAGGCGGGCGGGCGGTCCTGGGTGACGAAATCACGCAAGGCCACAACGGACGGTGCGCGCATCGAAAAGGAGGGCGAGCGGATCGCCGTCTCGTATTCGGAAACCACGTCCACCCGTTCGAGGAAAACGGCCTTTATGGCTTCCTGCCAGGGCCAGATGGACAGAGGATAATAGGACAGCGGCTGATAGTCGGCATTGAGCACCAGACAGCGCAGGTCTTCCGGCGCCGCGCTTGATACACGCATCATGGCTGCGCCTCCCCATGGGAGGCCTGTGCGGCATGCCGCAGATACCCTGCCCGGCCCGGGATCCTCCGGCTGGTCTGGTGTGCGTGGCCCGCGAGCCTATGAAGTATGAGCGTCCTGAAGACGCACCTCCCTTGCTTGTTTCCTGAATCGCACACGAATCAGCAAATCAGGCATGTTGCAGTGAGCTTAGCCGAACTGGTGCAACAGACCTATGACACTGAAGCCACAGGTTTGTGCCATGCACCGTGCGGACTTCAGGATGCGCCTCGAAACGTCAGGCGGCAAGCGCGGTGCGGTATCGGCCCGCCAGCGCGGCCTTCAGGAAGCGCCCGCCCAGCTCCAGACCATCCGGGCCGATGGAGTGGGGAAGCCCCTGACTGATGTGAAACTCCGCGCCATGCCCGGCAGCGGCGAGCTGCTGGGCGGCCAGTAGGGTAAAGCCTACCGGGAGCACCTCGTCCCGGTCGCCATGGATGAGCATGACTGGCGGTTTCGACACCATCTCGTCTTTCAGGGTTTCGCCACCGGCCAGCGCGCCTGAATAGCCCAGAATGCCGCCAATGGCCGATGGCTGGCGCAAACCCAGATGCAGGGCCAGCATGGTGCCCTGGCTGAAACCGACCAGCGCCAAATCGGCGGGGGTCAGGTTATGGCGGCGCAGTTCGGACGCGATGAACTGTCCGGCCACTGGCGCGGCCATGCGCGCACCGGCCTCCATGGTGGCCGGATCAAGCCGCGAGATCGGAAACCATTGATATCCGCCCGGCGCGCCGGGCACCGGCTCGGGCGCATCAGGCGCAACCCATGCTGTATCGGGAAAATCGGCAGCCCAGTGCTGGGCCAGACCGGCCAGGTCCGCACCGTTCGAGCCATAGCCGTGAAACAGGATGACAAGCTTTTTCGCCTGTCCTGAACGCGCCGGGATGCGCGGGCCGTCAAGCAGGATCATGGGGCCGGTCTCCGAAAGTTTCTGACGTCTTCAGTCCGGGCGCGATCATGCGCAGGCGCGCGGCGCTGACAACCCCCTCGCGGACCCTGCGCTCATTCGGCTAGCCTGCTTTCCATGGCAGACTTCGTCACCCGCTTTGCGCCTTCCCCGACCGGCGGACTTCATCTGGGCCACGCCCATGCGGCGCTGTGCGCGTTTGACGCTGCCAAGGCCGCAGGCGGACGCTTCCTCCTGCGGATCGAGGATATCGATGCCGGGCGCTGCAAGCCCGAATATGAGGATGCCATATACGAAGACCTCGAATGGCTGGGCCTTGAATGGGAGCAGCCTGTGCGGCGCCAGAGCCGCCATTTCGATGATTACGGCAGCGCCCTTGAGCGCCTGATCGCTGCCGGTGTGGTCTACAGGTGCTTCCGGACGCGCAAGGACGTGATGGCGGAGATCGCCAGCGCGCCGCATCTCGCGCCGCAGGGTCCCGAAGGGCCGGTCTTCACGGGCGCGCCCTTGCCGCCGTCAAAAGAGAGGCGGCTGATCGGGGAAGGCCGCCCCTTCGCCTGGCGGATGTCCATGGCGGCGTGCCGCGAGCTCATGGCAGAGCGCTTTGACGCGCTCAGCTGGCAGGAAGAGAGCCTGACACCGCCGCACGCCTCGCAGCGCATCTCTGCACGGCCGGACCTGTTCGGCGATACCGTGATTGCGCGCAAGGATGCCGGGACCAGCTATCATCTGGCCGCCGTCCATGACGATGCGCTGCAAGGCATCACCCATGTGATACGCGGTGTGGATCTGCGCCCCGCCGCCGGTCTGCACCGGCTATTGCAGACATTGCTGGAATACCGCGAGCCGGCGTACCGCCATCATGTCTTGCTGACCGGCCCGGACGGCAAGCGCTACGCCAAGCGCGACCAGTCCGTGACATTGCGCCATTTGCGCGAAAGCGGCCACACGCCGGACGATATCCGGGCCCTCATCGAGGCCCATATTGCCCGTGGTGACATCATGGAGGCAGACAGGTACTAACGAGCTGCAAGCCCTTTCAGGACCAGTTCCAGCCGGACGCGCATCAGAACCGAGGCGGCCGAACGGTCCAGCTCCTCTCCGCGCGCGCGCCTGACAATACCGCTATAGCAATCCTCGATCAGCCGGGCCGCTTCATCCGGCCTGAGATCGCTGCGCAGCTCGCCCTTTTCAATGCCTTTGGCCAACAGGCGCTCTACCGCGCCCCAGGCCTCGGACATCTGGGATGTTGCCTCGTGATAGCTCTCGCCGGTCCACATCCAGGTGTGCGCGATGGCGGCAGCGAACAATTCCTCGTGGCGCATATGCGCTTCCATGATCACCTGCACGAGCGCGCTCAAACGGTCCAGCAGATTACCCGACAGCGCAGCCTCCAGCTGATCTACTGAATCACGAATGGACTCGTATTCCTCACGCAGGATCAGGATAAGCAGTGCGCTCTTGGTCGGTGCGACATTGAGCACGGTGCCGGCAGAGACCTTCGCCGCGTCCGCTATGGCCTTGATCGTCGCGCGCTCATAACCGTCGTCCAGAAAGACGCGGCGGGCTGCTTCGATGACATGGTTGTGCGTTTCCTGCTTACGGGCATCGCGGCGGGTGAGCCGCCGTCCGGATTCGTCACGCATCGCGCTGGCCTGAAACTGGTCGGTCACACATAAAGCAAGCGCCTCAATTCGCCATTCCGGTTCACTGAGCGCACCGTAAGTTTCTTTAGATGAGCAGCTTTATGCTGCAACTGCAAGCCAATCACACGGACAATTCGCAAAGCCTGGCGCGCGCAATTGCCTCACAGGCCACCAGCCAGACACGATTGAGAAAAGCCCCGCGCCGCTCTATGTGATCCTCATGACCGGATTTCTCGACATACTCCTGTACGTCCTCATGGCCGTGGTTTTCGTGATCCTGTGCGTGGGAATATACTCCCTCGTGCGAGGGGGTGATTTCGGCCGTTCATGGTCCAACAAGCTCATGCGCGCACGGGTATTGTTCCAGTTTCTGGCCGTTCTGGTGATCGTCGTGGGCTTCTGGGCCAAGGGCGCGTTCGGCAACTAGTCTGCCGTGACAAAAGCCGCAAGCGCGGCATTGACCGGACCGGACACACGCTCCAGCCGCCCGTCATTGACGCCCGCCGCCGACACAATTCCCGAAGCAGCATCAACACGCATCGACACCAGCCACATCGTGTTCGATCCAGAATGCACCAGCGACCCGTCATCGCGCACACCCCAGCCCAGCGCGTAATTGCCGTCAGGCGTGTGCAGGCGCTCAAAGCTCTCTGCCGTCAGATAGCCGGTATCCTCGCCCGCCGCGCCGCGGCGGTGCACATCCAGAAACAGCATGAGGTCAGACATGGTCATGTGCGCGCGCCCGGCCGGATTCATCGCCGGCGGATTGTCCGCCGAAGCACCCGGCTCTACGGCAGAAAACCCGAACAGGCCCTGGCGGTGGCCGCGCGGCTGATCAGCCTCGCCTGCCACGCCGGGCGGCCCCCAGCCTGCACTGTCCATGCCCAGCGGTTCAAAGACCTCGCGCGCCATCAGGGCCTCATAGCTTTCCCCGGTCAGCTGCTCGAGCATGAGGGCGGCCACGACATAACCCGCGTTCGCGTAGAGAAACTCGCCCGGATCACCGCCCGGCGATCCCAGCACGGCGCGGGCATAAACCTGACGATCCGCCGCCGCATCACGATCAGCGTCTCTGCCCGCCAGCCGGATCGCGGTCACCGGGCCGGCATTGGCCGCGATGCCGGAGCGGTGCGACAGCAGCGCGACAAAATCAGCAGAGGCCATATCGGGATGGATCTCCAGATCAAGCCCGCCCAGAACCTCGCCAATCGTCATGTCCCAGCGAACCACGCCCCGCTCGGCGAGGCGGGCCACGAGCGTCGCCGTCATCGCCTTGGTGTTGGAGCCCATATGCCAGAGATCGCCGGGTTCGACAGCGGCATCTTGCCCCTGCACGCGGGTGCCTGCCACGCCGATGCGGGTCTCATCGCCGTCATGTACCGCCACCACGGCGCCCGGTGAACCGGAAGCCTCAAGCAGTGCTTGCGCTGCGGCATCCGTATCTGGTGTCGCTGTCACAAGGGCCAACGCGCTCCACAAAGCTATCAGCATGCAATCCTCCCCGGGTCTTGGCGGACCTTCAAAAACCCCTCACCATGGGCGACGGGGCAGGTCAGTTTACAAGCATGAAAAAGGTAGCCGCAAATGGTTCGTCTGACCAAAATCTACACCCGCACCGGCGACAAAGGCACGACCCGGCTGGGTGATATGAGTGAGGCAGCAAAACATGATCCGCGTGTGGAGGCCTATGGCACGGTCGATGAGGCCAATGCCTCAATAGGGCTGGCGGTGGCCGCGCTGGAGGACGGGCCTCTCAAAGACGTGCTCCTGCGCATCCAGAACGAGCTGTTCGATCTAGGCGCGGACTTGTGTGTGCCTGACCGGGGGCAAAAGCTCGAATGGGAACCCTTGCGCGTCACGCCGCAACAGGCGGCGCAGCTGGAAGCCGATATCGACAGTTTCAATGCGCGCCTGTCACCGCTGGAAAGCTTCATCCTGCCCGGCGGCTCCGAGGCGGCGGCCCGCCTGCATCTGGCCCGCACCATAGCCCGGCGCGCGGAGCGCCGGGCGGTGGAGCTGAAAGACCTTGGGGAACAGGTCAGCGAAGCCGTGATCATCTATCTCAACCGGCTCTCCGACTTCCTCTTCGTGGCGGCGCGCATCGCCAATGATGAGGGCCGGGCCGACGTGCTCTGGGTGCCGGGCAAAACGCGCTAGTCCGGCGGTGATACCGCCGGACTAGCGCGACCCGGATCAGGAGCCGGTAGCCGTACCGGATGTTCCGGGTTTGCGGCATGCCCGGATGGCAAACCCGATTGTAATCACCAACCCGGTGCCAACCACAGCCATCGAGGCGACGGAGGCAATGTTTACCGGGGCAAAGGCCCAGATCACGGCATGGGCCAGACCGGCCAGCGTCAGAGACCACCCGCCAATCCTTCTGGCCACCTGCATCCGGCCTTCTGCCGCAACCGACAGGCGGCGCGATCCCAGCTGCTTGGGCATCAGATTGGCATAGCCCGCCAGCATCAGGCCGATCATCACCTGAACGGCTCGCTGGGCCATGTCCGGGGCGATAAGGCCCGCCGTTTCGGCGTATCTCAGGCCTGCGGCCGTCGCGAGAAACGTGACGGCGAGCGCAATGGCAGGGATCAGTCGGGTCATGATGCGGGTCCTTCCTCAGGAGGGTTCGTGCTGTCTGGCGCGGCAATGGGGCCGATGCCGAATGTCTGGGCAAAACCCAGCAACGCATCCTCCAGCACCGACAGTTTGAGCCGGTAGGTGATGGTTACGCCCTGCTTGTCCGCCGCAATGAGATCAGCTTCCTTGAGGACGTTGAAATGTGCCGACATGGTAGGCTTCGACACCGTGAAGTGGGCGCACAGCTCTCCCGCCGTCATCGGGTGGCGGCGTAATAGTTCCAACACCTTGCGGCGTGTGGGATCAGCGAGAGCCTTGAAAACCGTGTTCATGAATCGATAATTAGCTAATCATCGAATTACTGTCAAGGTGAGATCTTCGGGCACGTTATTTCCGTCACGGCAATGCGGTAATTCACGTCCGGCACTGGAATTGATGAGGGTAGGCTCCCTATGTCTCTGGCATGCGGCGCGTGGCCGCAGCCACAAACGTCCAGATGGAGGGACAGGCCCTATGAAGACCGTTTTTGCCGCCGCCTCGCTTGCGGCTTTCCTTACCGCCCCGTTGATGTCGGGCGCTGCGCTCGCCGAGCCGGTAGCCTATGAGTTTGACCGCTCCCACACCGCCATCAGCGCAAGCTGGCAGCATATGGGCATGTCGCGGCAGTCCATCTATTTCACCGATTATGAAGGCGTACTGCTGCTCGATCTGGAAGAGCCGGAAAACTCCACCGTCGATGTGACGTTCAATCTGGCCGATGGTTTCTGGGTTGGTGCTGATCAGGAACGCTTCGAGGGACATCTGGAATCAGGCGATCTGTTCAACACCGAAGCCCACCCGACGGCGCGCTTTGTGGCGACCAGCTTTGAAACCGAGGATGGCGAAACCGGCACCATGACCGGCGATCTCACCCTGCTGGGCCAGACGCATCCGGTAACGCTTGATGTGACGCTCAATTTCGCCGGTGAACACCCGATGAGCGGCGACCCGGTCGCCGGTTTCTCTGCAACGGGTACGATTACCCGTTCTGAATGGGGCCTCGGCTACGCCGTCCCGGCCGTGTCCGACGAGATCGATATCGCGATCGAGACCGAACTGGCTGTTGCCAGCGAGTAACTGCGCCTTGGTCCTGGCATCGCGGCCACACGGGCCGGGATGCCAGGACCAGACTGGCCAATGATAGACCCTGGACGTGCACAAGGCACGCTCCGGGGTTTTCAGTTTTGGCGCCGCCCGCCCCCTCTGCCTCTGAAAAAGCCCGGCCTGTTTTTGCACCTGCGTTGACACGGCGCGTGGGCGAAGGCAGTTTCCGCGCCTATTTTGCCCTGTACCACGGGCGGCAAGGGGCAGCGTTGAGCTGGCATTGCTACTCGTATCAATCGCAACCAGAGACAACCGGAGCGGCCGATGAAAATTCTCGTCCCCGTCAAGCGGGTCGTCGACTACAACGTGAAGGTCCGGGTCAAGCCCGACCAGAGCGGCGTCGATCTTGCCAACGTGAAAATGTCCATGAACCCGTTCTGCGAGATTGCCGTCGAAGAGGCGATCCGCATGAAAGAAAAGGGTCTGGCTGAAGAGATCATCGTGGTCTCCATCGGCCCGGCGGGTGCGCAGGAAACCATCCGCACGGCCCTCGCCATGGGCGCGGACCGGGGCATTCACGTGACCACGGACGCAACGGTCGAACCGCTGGCGGTGGCGAAAATCCTCGCCAAGATCGCGGGCGAGGAAAGCCCGGAAATCATCATTCTGGGCAAGCAGGCCATTGATGACGACGCCAATGCCACCGGCCAGATGCTGGCCGCGCTGCTGGGCTGGCCGCAAGGCACGTTTGCCTCGAAAGTGGAAAAGGACGGTGACGGCCTGAAAGTCACCCGCGAGATTGATGGCGGGCTGCAGACCGTGGCCATTGCCTTGCCTGCAATAGTGACGACCGATCTGCGGCTGAACGAGCCGCGCTATGCTTCGCTGCCCAACATCATGAAAGCCAAGCGCAAGCCGATCGATGCCAAGACGCCGGAAGATTACGGGGTCAACCTCACCGCGCGGCTGGAAGTGCTCAAGGTCGCCGAACCGCCCAAGCGCAAGGGCGGGGTGAAGGTGGAATCGGTCGCCGAACTGGTTTCCAAGCTGAAAAACGAAGCAGGAGTGCTGTAATCATGGCCACGCTCGTTATTGCTGAACACGACAACAAATCCCTCAACGAAGCCACGCGCGCAGCCGTCACCGCCGCGAAGAAAATGGGTGGCGACATCCACATTCTCGTCGCCGGTCAGAACGCAAAGGACGTTGCTGACGAGGCCGCCAAGGTCGACGGCGTTGCCAAGGTGATGCTCGCCGAGTCCGAAGCGCTGGGCCACAAAATGGCCGAGGCACTCGAAAGTCTCGTCCTGTCTGTGGCGGATGGCTATGACGCGATCCTCGCCCCGGCCTCGACCGTCGGCAAGAATTTCATGCCCCGCGTCGCGGCCAAGCTCGATGTCATGCTGATCTCGGACATCACAGCCGTTGAAAGCGCCGACACCTTCATCCGCCCGATCTATGCGGGCAACGCGCTGGTGACGGTAAAGTCGAACGACAAGGTGAAGCTGATCACCGTGCGCCCGACCACGTTTGAAAAAGCCGGTGATGGCGGCTCCGCCAGCGTCGAAACGGTCGATGCGCCGGACGCTACTGCCAAATCGAGCTTCGTATCGGAAGAACTTTCCAAATCCGACCGTCCGGAGCTGGGCGCCGCCAAGATCGTCATTTCCGGTGGGCGCGGCATGGGCAATGGCGAGAACTTCGCCATTCTTGAAAAGGTCGCCGACAAGCTGGGTGCTGCCGTCGGTGCATCGCGCGCCGCGGTTGATGCGGGTTTTGTGCCTAACGACTACCAGGTCGGCCAGACCGGCAAGGTTGTCGCCCCGCAGCTCTACATTGCTGTCGGTATTTCCGGCGCGATCCAGCACCTTGCAGGCATGAAGGACTCCAAGGTGATCGTCGCGATCAACAAGGATGAAGAAGCCCCGATCTTCTCGGTGGCCGATTACGGCCTCGTCGCGGACCTGTTCAAGGCCGTGCCGGAGTTTGAAGAAGAGCTCGGCAAGATCGGCTACTAGGCTCTCGATGCCTGATGAATAGAAGAAGCCCCGGAACGCATGTTCCGGGGCTGTTTTCTTGGAATGCACCCTCTCGCGTTTTCCCGACGAACGTCGGGATCCAGAAGTGGCTGGGCCCCGGCTTTCGCCGGTGAAACGCGCATTCGGGGACCTACTCCGCCACAGCCTCGAACGCCCGCTCGACGGGCCAGTCGTCATCGGCCGCGCGCCAGGCGATGGAGGCAATCTTCCACTGCCCCTGATCGTTCAGGATGGTCAGGCTGTTGACCCCGGTGGCAACCGTCTCGCCCGTATCGGCGCGTATCGCCTCGTAGGCTGACAATAGGGTGGCCATGCCGCCATAAAGGAAAGTTTCGCGGCGGGTTTCGGTCTCGTTGAAGCCGATTTCGGCCAGCGCCTCACCATTACGTTCGATGTAATCGTCCAGGGTGAGCACGACCACGCGCTCATTACCTTCGGCGCCTGTGACCACGACGTTCATCTGCGCACCCGGAAGAAAGAGCGAGCGGAAGCGCTCCCAGTCGCGCGCCTCTCCAACAGGGCCGGAGATGACGTCATAGAGCGCGTCCAGCGCTTCGCCGGGTGTCTCCTGCGCCTGCGCAGTGCCTGCAAGCACCAGCATCGCAGCCGGCATGATGGCCAGAAACCTCATGTCACCCTCCCCGGAAAATTGATGTCAGCATATCAGCGCGTCGTTTTCGCGTGCTGGCAACTTACCGATTGGAAAGGGGCTGCCGGCATGGCCGGAAAATTCAATTGCAGCCCCGGTTGCAGCCTCCTCGCCAACAGGGCGTTATCTCTTTCATACTGACCAGACAGAAGGAGTCTCGCCATGGCCATCAGCCGCAAGGATGAAGCCCGCTTTCTCGACAAGGATGAAGCCGCTCTGGTGGAAAAGTCCCGTCATCCAGAGATCGGCAATCTTGATGACAAGGCGCTCGCCAGCACCATCAAGCTGATCCGCGAGCGCCGTGACCGGGCGCGCGAGATCGGCCAGCGTCAGCGCCGCGAAATGCGTGGCAAGGCCAGACCGCAAGGAGCCAAAGCCGCTGGAGACAATGCGGGTACAAAACAGAAAATGGCGGTGCTTGCCCAGGCGCTCAAAAGGCTGAATTCCGAACAGACGCGCCGCCGCGAACATTCTGCCCGCAATGCCACGGCGTCAGGCATGAAGCGGGCCATGGAAACAAAGGCGGCCGCCACCGCGCCCAAACGCCCGAAAAGCAAAACCGCTGACAGGGGAATGAAATCCGTCCCCAACAAGCAGAATGAGGAGATCGCCGACCCGCGCGAAGCCGGACGGGTTAGCGAGCAGGTCAAGCGGGCTCAGGCAAAAAGGGACAGCTAGGATAGGCCAGTCCGGCCACGCCGCTAATACCGCTCCAGCGCCGCCTCAATGAGGGCGATGGCTTCCTCGCTATCCCACTCTGCCTCGCCTGACAGACGCCCGATCTCGCCGCCATGGCGGTCATAGAGAATCGTCGTCGGCAGGCCGCGCGATCCGGCCTCTATGGCCGCGCGCAAGGCCGGGTCGTGATAGATGCCAAGAGCATTGATGCCGTTTTCGTCATAGAAGCGCCGTGCCTCCTCCATCGTGCGGTCCATGGAGATGGCAAGCACTTCAAAATCGTCTGATCCCAGCTCTGCCTGGAGGGCGTCGAGCGACGGCATTTCCACCACGCACGGGGCGCACCAGGTCGCCCAGAAATTGACCAACACCAGCTTGCCGCGCCGGTCGGCGAGCGTGATCTCCTCGCCTTCTCCTGTCACCAGCCGGACCAATGGCTGCGGCGGTGGCTCTCCCACGCTCACAAATCCGCTCATCGGCCCAGACGCATAGCTGTCCAACGGACCGGGACGGGAACTGACAAGTGACGCGGAAATCACGTATAGAACGCCCGCAAGGCCGAGTATCGCCGCTGCGATAATCGCGGTAGTGAGGCCGTGGGCTTTGAGATAGGCCCGCACGCGTTCGAACATGATATTCCTTCCAGAAAGGTCCGTTTAAGCGATGAGCACGTCTGATACCCCCAAAAACCGGCCCGGGTCTGGCACCGATATGTGGGGTGGACGATTCTCCGGTGGCCCATCTGCCATTCTTGAGGCGATCAACGCCTCGGTTGATGTCGACAAGCGGCTGGCAGAACAGGACATTGACGGAAGCCTTGCCCACGCCGCGATGTTGGCCGCTTGCGGCATAATTTCAAGTGAGGATGCGCGCGGCATTTGCGCCGGGCTGGAAACGATCCGCACCGACATCCGTGCCGGCAACTTCACCTGGTCGGCCAGCCTCGAAGACGTCCACATGAATATCGAGGCCGCGCTCAAAGAGCGTATCGGCGCGCCCGCCGGCAGGCTGCACACCGCGCGATCGCGCAATGATCAGGTCGCGACCGATTTCCGGCTCTGGCTGCGCGAAACCTGCGCGCGCATGGAAGACGGGCTTCGCGCCTATCAGCGCGCTCTGGTGGCCCAGGCCGAGGCCCATGCCGACTGGGTAATGCCCGGCTTCACCCATTTGCAGACAGCCCAGCCGGTCAGCCTTGGCCATCATCTGCTATGCTGGGTGGAAGCCGCCGAGCGCGATATCGGCCGCTTTGAGGACTGCAGAAAGCGCCTAAATGAAAGCCCGCTGGGCGCAGCTGCACTCGCAGGCACCGCCTTTGCCATCGACCGGGAGATGACCGCGAAGGCGCTGGGCTTTGACCGGCCCATGGCCAATTCGCTTGATGCCGTATCCTCACGCGATTTCGCGCTGGAGGCCCTGAGCGCGGCGACGATTGCGGCTATCAACCTGTCGCGCTTTGCCGAGGAAATCGTGCTGTGGACCTCGCGCCGGTTCGGGTTTGCCAGGCTCACCGACGCCTTCTCCACCGGTTCGTCCATCATGCCGCAAAAGCGCAACCCCGATGCCGCCGAGCTGGTCCGGGCCAAGCCGGGCCGGATTGCCGGCGCACTGCAGGGCCTTGTCATAGTTTGCAAGGGCTTGCCGCTCGCCTATTCCAAGGATTTGCAGGAAGACAAGGCGCTGGTCTTCACCGCGTTTGATGATCTGGAGCTGGCGATCGCGGCCATGGCGGGCATGGCCGCCGATATCAGCTTCAACCGTGGCGCCATGGAGGAGGCTGCAGGCGAAGCGTATTCAGACGCCACTGACCTGGCCGACTTTGTGGTGCGCGAGCTGGGCCTGCCATTCCGCGATGCCCACCACATCGCGGGCAGCGTTGTGAAAGAGGCCGAGGCGCGCGGAGTTTCCCTCTCGCAGCTGCCACTTGATGTCTTTCAGAGTATCGAGCCGCGCATTGACGAGGCGGTTTTCACCGTGCTCACTGCGCAGGCATCAATGGAAAGCCGGACCAGCTATGGCGGAACGGCCCCAGTACGGGTGCGTGAACAGTGCGCGCTGTGGCGCGAACGTCTGGCAGGAGTGAACCCGTGAAGATCAGAACTCTCACCCTGGTGATATGTGCAAGCGCGCTCGGCCTGTCTGCCTGCGGAAATCGCGGCGCTCTGGACCGTCCGCCACCGATCTGGGGCGGTCCGCAGGAGGCGCCGTCAGAAGACGCTGAAAGCACGGCGCAGGACGACGAGTATTGGGGCGATAATGATGATCGTACCCAGCGCCTGCCCCGTCTGCCCGGCGATGATCCGTTCGAGGACGATTAAGACCGGCTCCAGCCCCGGATACCGTCAGCGGGTGCATGTCGCGGATGCGTGTCGCGAATGGGCGCGTTAGGCTCGCCGCCGCGATGAAACACTGGCCCGTTAACCTTGCCCGGCTGGCGCTTCTGTGGGAGCGCGCGGCCCCGGTTCTTGCCGGGCCGCTCGCGATGCTTGTGCTCTATGCGGTGCTCTCGCTTGGCGGACTTCCCGAGCGCATGGGCGATCCATTGCGCGCCATTCTGGCCCTTGGCCTCCTGATCATCGGGGCCTCATTCGCGGTACCTGCGGTCCGGTCTTTCAGATGGCCGTCACGCGCTGACGCGCAGCGGCGTGTAGAGGCCGATAGCGGCCTGTCCGGGCGCCCTTTCGAGGCGATGGATGACGAACCGGCAACAGGCGAGAGCATTCTCTGGCTTGCCCACCGGGGGCGGATGCGCGAGGCGCTAGCCGATGCGCGTGCCCGGCGTCCGCGCGCAGCCTGGGCCTCACTGGACGGTCATGGCGGGCGCATCAGCGCGGCCATCGTCCTTGCCACGGCCTTTTTCTACGCCGGTGACGCCGCCATGGTACGCCTCGGCGATGCCTTTTCGCCGGTTCCGCTTGCCGGAGGCGGGGAGCGGGCGGTGGCCGAGTTCTGGATCGAGCCGCCCGACTATACCGGACGGCCGGTGCTGTTCCTGCGCGACCGGCGCGAAGCGCGCATACCGCGAGGCTCGGTTCTCTCGGCCCGCATCACCGGACTCGCCCGCGACCCGCGCATTTCGGGCGCCGAGGCAGAGATAGAGGAAATCGGCCCCGGTGTGCGCCAGCTGCGCATGGCAATTGAAGAAGACGCCAACATTCTGGTTCGCAGCGGCGCGTTCACAGAGCGCCTGGACCTTGAGGTGATTGAAGACACGCCGCCGCGTCTGGCCCTCATTGCCGAACCGGAAAGCGATGGTCAGGGGCGGCTCACGCTGGAATTCACCGCACAGGATGATTACGGCGTCGAGACCTACCGGCTGCAGATTGCCACCGATCCCGGTGATGGCAGCAACCCGGCCGACGATCAGTGGGACGCCATCGCTATTGCGCCGGGCGCTGTGGTGCCCGCGAATCGTGAAAATCGCTATCGCGCAACGGTAGAAACGGCGCGGCACGTGCTGGCCGGAGAGCGCGTACTGGTGCGCGTGGAAGGCACTGACGGCGCGGATCAGGCTGGCGTGACAGGCCCGATGGCACTTCGCCTTCCCGAGCGCCTGTTCCTCGATGCAATGGCGCGAGCGGTGGCCCATGAGCGCCGCCTGTTTCTCGATGGCGCGGGCGAATATGCCCCGCATCCCGGACCGCGCGAGCGCCATGAGGAAGACATGTTCTGGCCTTGGCTCGACGATGAGCCTGAACTACGGCTGGAACGTGCGCCCGAAGGCGTTCAGCGACTGTCACGCGCGCTCGATGCGCTCGGTGATGCCCCGGCCAGCCATTTTCCCGACAGGATCGTCTTTCTGGGCCTGCGCACCACCATGCATCAGGTGCGCCGGGCCCGCGAGATAGGCGATCTCAGCCATATCGACGAGGATTTGTGGCAGATTGCGCTTCGCGCCGAACTGGGCACGCTGGCGGACGCCGAAGCGGCGCTGCGCGCAGCCGAACGCGCTCTGGCCGATGCGCTGGCGCGCGGCGCGGACGGGATGGAGCTGGCCGCCCTGTTTGAACAGTTCGAGGAAGCGACCCGCAATTACATTACCGCGCTGATGCGTGAAGCCCTGCAATCTGACGCTCCGGCAGGCGGCGGCGGAGAAGGCATGAATCTGAACGCCGACATGCTTCAGGAATTGCTCGATGCGCTGCGTGAGGCGACAGAGCTCGGCGATACTGAAGGCGCGCGCCGCGCGCTCGCACAGCTGGCCGAACTCTTGCGCAACATGCAGATCATGGCAGGCGGGTCCGGACAGGGACAAAATGAAAGCGAGCTGGGACGGGCCTTGCGTGAAGCGCTCGAAGAGTTGGGCGAGGTCATCGGCGAGCAGCGCGGCCTGACCGACGAAACCTTCGAGCAATCGCGCTCCGGTGAGCTGGCCGAAGGCCAGCCCGGAGAGGAGGGCCGCGCACTGGCCGAACGTCAGGAAAACTTGCGCGGCGAACTTGATGAATTGCTCGAACAGATGCCCGGCGGCATGAGCGAGGAAGGCGAACGCGCCTTTGACGAAGCCGCCCGGCAGATGGAGGAAGCCGGCCGGGCGCTGCAGCGCGGTGATGGCGAAGGCGCGCTGGCAGCTCAGGATGAAGCCTTGCGTGCCCTGCGCGAAGGAGCCGAGGACACCGCAGAGCGGCTGCAGGCGGAAAATGAAGCCAATGGACGCGGCCAGTCAGAGCGTGATCCGCTGGGGCGTGATACCGACGGTGGCGGCACTGGCGGGGACACCGAAGTGCCGTCCGAAATGGAGCGCCAGCGTGCCCGCGACATTCTTGAGGAACTGCGCCGCCGGGCAGGCGATGGCACGCTGACCCCGGAAGAACGCGCCTATATCGAGCGGCTGCTGGATCGTTTCTAGCGCGAACTATTCTGCCGGTTCGCCATATCTAGCCCTCCGGCGCGACGATGACTTCCAGCTCTGCTGCGCCTTCTGGCGGATCGGCCAAGACGGAGCGGAACGCTTCCTCACCGCCTGCGGGCAGGCTGAGCGAATCCAGCATCACCACCCATTCGACCAGTACTTCGCCGTCCTGGCCTTTGATGATCGCGCGCAACGGATGGGTCTGCCTGTCGCGCCCCGTCGTATTGACGACCAGCCCTTCAATGACCAACTCGCCCGCCTCGTCTTCAGACGGCGTGGCGCGCAGGTCACGCACTTCCAGCCCGTGCGGATTGACCGGCACGCCGACAGCGGCATAGGCGCTGGCAGTGCGCGGGAAGGCATCGACAATATCCACGCGGAACAGCCAGGCTGCGCCCAGCATGAGCACACACGAGGCTGCCACAACCGCCCATCCCGCACCTTCGACCGTCTGACGGCTGCGATGGCGGCGCGTTTCAGCACGCTTGCGCACCACCTCATGCGGCTTGACCGCCTCAAAGCCACCGGCGGGCTTAGGAGCGGTATCAGCCGGAGCCGGCTCCTTGCGCAAGGTGGGCCGAGCGGGTTCATCCAGGGTGAGCGCTTCCTCATCCACTTTCCAGCCATGCCCGCACGCAGCACAGCGCACGCGTCCCTTGCGCACGGCAATGGCATCGGTATCAACCCGGTACCGGGTGTCACAGCTTGGGCAGGTAACGATCATGGACGTCTACCTCTCATCTCCTGCATAGTCAGATTCGCACCCGCCCTGCAGCCGGGTTCGATGAATAACTGCCGCCGCCCTTCCACGCGCGCCCGCCAAGGACCAGCCCGCCTGATGGACCAGCCTTCTTCCGACAGCGCCCTATCGGCCGAAGCCGGAGCCAGCCCGGCTGTCCGCTTCGACAATGTCGGCATGCGCTATGGACGCGGGCCCGAAGTGCTGAGCGACATTTCCTTTGAATTACCGCGTGGAAGTTTCCAGTTCCTCACCGGACCGTCCGGAGCAGGCAAAACATCATTATTGCGTCTGATCTATCTGGCGGAACGGCCCTCCCGTGGACTTGTATCCCTGTTCGGCGAAGATACCAGCGTGATGGAGCGCGATGCGCTGCCTGCATTCCGGCGCCGGATCGGCGTGGTGTTTCAGGATTTCCGCCTGCTTGGCCATTTAAGCGTGTTCGACAATGTCGCCCTGCCCTTGCGCGTGGCCGGGCAAGGCGTGCGCCAGTATGGCGAGGATATTGTCGAACTGCTCAACTGGGTGGGGCTTGGCCACCGCATTGATGCCCTGCCTCCCACCCTCTCGGGCGGTGAGCAGCAGCGCGCCGCGATTGCCAGGGCCGTGGTCAGCCGTCCGGAAATCCTGATCGCTGACGAACCGACCGGCAATGTAGACCCGGAAATGGGCCGCCGGCTCCTGCGCCTGTTTGTTGAGCTGAACCGGCTGGGCACCACGGTTCTGATCGCAAGCCATGACATTGGCCTGATCCGCTCGGTCAATGCGCCGGTTCTCGAACTGGCAGAAGGGCGCCTCAACCGCAGGGCCAGAAGCGCATGAGCAAGCCGCGCCGCCCCGCACCATTATTGCCCGAAGAGGCCGGCCGTGACCTGCCCTTGCTCGCCGTCTGCGCCATTTTGATCTTTCTGGCCTGCCTGTCCGTGATCGGCGCAGCCGGGGCGTGGCAGGCCGCCAGCGGCTGGTCAGGCCAGCTGGTGAGCGAAGTGACGCTTCAGGTCCTGCCCGGCGAGGAAACCGATGGCGACGAGGCCGCCCGTGAGGCCGGAGCCCTGGCATCAGGCCTTCCCGGCGTCCTGAGCGTAGAGGTGCGCGCGCGCTCGGCGTCCGAGGCGCTTTTGCGCCCCTGGCTGGGCAATGCCCGGCTGCCTGACGACTTTCCCGTGCCCCGCCTGGTCACGCTGGAAATCGACCCGGAAAACCCTCCGGTGTCCGGCGCGCTCGATGCGCTTTTTGCTGATGCGCCCTACCGGGTCATCGTTGATGATAACCGGCTCTGGGCGGGGGCCATCGCACGCGCCTCAGCGACCGTTCGCTATTTTGCCATTGGCCTTGTCGTCCTGATGTGTGCAGCAGCGGCAGCCGTGATCGTGTTTGCCGCGCGCGCCGCCCTGTCCATGCGCCGCGACATTGCCTACGCGCTGCATCTGGTCGGCGCGCCGGACCGCTTCATCATCGCCCTGTTTCAGGAACGCTTCTTCATGCTCGGGCTGAAATCGGGCATTGCAGGCTCGCTGATGGCTTTGCTGGCAACGCTTGGACTTGGCTATGCGGGCGGCAGCGCCGGTGCATTATTCTTTCTGCCAAGCCTGGCACCGGGGTGGGGCATTGTGGCAATCGTACCGGTCGCAGCTTTCACATCCGGCGCGATTTCCGGGCTCGCGGCACGTCTTGCAGTCAGTGCCGGACTTCAGGCACGCTGGAGCTAGGTCTGGGTAACAGACATTGGCAGGCAGCGCGCAGCCAGCCATAGTCGCAGACCTGACGCTGCCAGTATGGCTGGTGACACTGCCGGGAGGCACATTTCCATGAGAGCGGCCATTTCCGTCATCCGCTTTGGTGCCTTCGCACTGGTCATCGCCGCCGTAGTGGGCTTTGCACTGTTTGTGCGGGCGGGCGCCGGCCATGCGCAACCAGACCGCGTGGATGGCGATGCCATCGTCGCGCTGACCGGAGGCGAGGGCCGGGTTGCCACGGGGGTGGCCTTGCTGGCGGACGGACATGGCGAGCGCCTTCTCATCTCCGGCGGCAACCCCGAAGTGACGATGGATGCGATCCGGGCCGCAGCCGGTGCGCCGCCCGCGCTATTTGATTGCTGTGTCGATATCGGTGTGGAGGCGGCCAACACGGTGGGCAATGCCGACGAAACCGCGCGCTGGGCCGCCGGACACGGCTATCAGCGCCTCGTGATTGTTACCTCTGACTTCCACATGCCGCGCGCCCTTCTGGAACTCAGCGCGGCCATGCCCGAAAGCGAACTGGTCCCCTACGGGGTTGCCACGCCGCCGCCCTGGTCGAGCACGCGCGCCGCGCGGCGCTGGTTGCAGGAATATCTGAAATTCGCCGCCGTCTTTGCGCGTGAAGCCCTGCGCGCACCCCTTGGCGGACGGGCGTAACTGTCTCTAGAAACCGGCAGATCAAATTTTCCAGGACAGGTGCTCGTGCAAATCATCGGATCGGCGCTTTTTGTAATCTGGATGTACGGGCTGATGGCGATAATCGGCCTGGTGTGTTCCCCGCTCCTGCTCGGGCCGCGTAGCTGGGTTCGCGGCTGCTTTGCCGTTTACCGGCATCTCGTATTTGCGGGCCTGCGCGTCTTGTGCGGTATCCGCTTCGAGGTGCGCGGACGCGAGAATATCCCGGCTGGCCCGGCGCTGGTAGCATCCAAGCACCAGTCCATGTTTGAGACGCTGGCCTTCTGGCATATCCTGCCGGATCCGGCGATCATCCTGAAAAAGGAACTCAAATACCTGCCGTTCTTCGGCTGGTATGCGATGAAGCTCAAGAATGTCGCCATTGACCGGTCTGCCGGTGCCAGCGCCCTGAAAGCCATGCTGCGCTCGGCACGCGAGCGCGCCCATGAAGGACGCCAGATCGTGATTTTCCCGCAGGGCACCCGCGTGGAGCCCGGCGCGCCCGAAAGCTACAAGCCCGGCGTGGCGGGGCTTTACGGCACAATGGATGTGCCTTGCGTTCCGGTCGCGCTCAATTCGGGCCTCTACTGGCCACCCTCGGGCTTTGTACGCAAGCCCGGCACCATCATTGTCGAGTTTCTTGAACCCATTCCGGCCGGCCTTGCGCGTGCGCGCTTCATGGAGCAGCTGGAGAGCCGGATCGAAACCGCCTCACAGGCTTTGTTACCGGCCCCGCAAGGACATTCACCGTCATGATCCGAGACTTCAGCCCGCCCCCGGCACCACGCCGCTCGCGACTCGGCCTGTTTCTGCCCTTCATCGCCTTTGGGGTATTGGTGGCCGTGTATGGCGGCTACTGGCTGTGGATGTCTGGCGAAATACGCAAAACCGCCGAAGACTGGATCGCCGCTCGGGAATCAGAGGGCTACATCATTTCTCTCGATCAGGTTTCCGTCGGAGGTTTCCCATTCCGGTTCACCGTTACTGCCCGCAACCCCGAGATCATCGCCCCGGCAGAAGATGGCGGATGGCGGGTAGCCATGCCCCGGCTGTCGGCAACGGCACTGCCCTATAATCTTTCGCACTGGATCGTGGCATTCGAGAGCCCGGCCGAAATTGACCTTCTGACCAGCGACACCGATGGGGCGCTACTGGCAACAGCCGAAAATGCGCGCGTTAGTCTGGCCTCCGGCAGGGCCGGGACCACGCGCGCTGGCGCCGAGCTGGAGGGCTTTCGCCTGATCCGGCGTGAAAGCGGCGAGGTGCTGGTGGAGGCCCTTGAAGAGCTAGTCCTTGCCACTGAGGTAGAGGCAGAAGATCAGCTTCGCATCCGGCTGGAGATACGCGGTTTGGAGCTTGGCCCTGATCAGCTCGATGCGCGCACCTCCAGTGCCTTTGGCCGCCGCATCGAGCTTTTCCGCACCGACACCACCCTGACCGAATGGAGCGCGCTGGCCAGTGACGCCAATCTGGCAAGCTGGAGCGCCGTTGGCGGGCGGGCCGAGATCGCCATGGCCGAATTGCGCTGGGGCGCCGCTACGCTTGGCGGCGAAGGCTCAGTCGGCGTTGATGGCCTGTTGCGCCCGGAGGGCCGCCTGTCAGTGATTGTCGAAGAACCCGACAGCCTTGTCAGCGCACTGGTATCAGGCGGGGTCGTCGCTGCCAGCGACGGCGAAGCGCTGCGTCTGGCGCTGATGATGGCGCCGCGCCGGGACGAAGGCGTGTCCCTGCCCTTCCGCTTTCAGCAAGGCGGCATTTTCCTCGGGCCCGTTCGTATCGGCGATGCGCAGCCGCTGACCGGCAGCCTGCCATCAGCGGCTGATTTGCCCGAACTGCCTGACGGTGACAGCGAATAAGCCGTCAGCGCGCCTGCATGAAATCTGCCAGGGCATCGGCGACGCGGCGATTATCTGCGTCCAGCCCGATGGAAATGCGCAAGGAATGGGGCAGGCCATAGGGCTTCACATCGCGCACCACCAGCCCCTTGGCCGTCAGGAAACGTTCGGCCTCATCGGCAGTCTTGCCGGGCGTTTGCGGAAAATGCACCAGCACGAAATTGCACACCGATGGCGTCACCTCCAGCCCGGCACCGCCCAGCTGCTGGGTCAGGAAATCGACCCAGCACGCATTATGCTCCTTGGAGCGGGTGATGAAGGCTGTATCGCCGATGGCCTCAATACCCGCCTCGACCGCTGGCACACTGACATTGAACGGGCCGCGCACGCGGTTGAGAATATCGATGATCCCTTCACGGGCGTAGGCCCAGCCCAGGCGCAATCCGGCCAGACCATGGATTTTGGAAAAGGTCCGGGTAACAATGATATTGTCGTACTGGTCGACCAGCCCCATGCCGGATTCAAAGGCCGGATCGTCGACAAACTCGCCATAGGCAGCGTCCAGAACCAGCAGGCAATCTTCCGCCAGGCCCTCGCGCAATCGGATAATGTCATCACGCGGCACCCATGTGCCTGTGGGATTGTTGGGATTGGCCAGGAACACCACACGCGGTTTGTGTTCGGCCGCCGCTTCCAGCATGGCGTCAATATCGGTGCGGTGATCGCGTTCGGGCGCGCTGACCAGCGCCGCGCCGCTCTGCATCGCCACCAGTCGATAGACCAGAAACCCGTACTGGCTTTGCAGCACGGTATCGTCCGGTCCGAGCCACGCCCGTCCGATCAATTGCAGAATTTCATCAGATCCTGCGCCACACACGATGCGCGCCGGATCAATGCCTTCGGCCTTGCCGATGGCTTCGCGCAGACGCAGGACGCTGCCGTCCGGGTAAACGTGCAGGCGCGGCGCAGAACCGGCAAAGGCACGCGCCGCCTTTTCGCTGCAGCCAAGCGGATTCTCATTCGAAGAGAGCTTCACCGCACCGGCAGGCGCGGCCAGACCGGGCTTGTAGGGTTTGATATCGAGAATGCCCGGGCGGGGATCAGGGATCATCTAGCTCTTGTCCTTCGCGGCAAGTTTGCGGCTGGGTTCGTTGCGGGATAGCGCGGCACCGGGCGCAGCATCAAGCGCTTTGCGCCGGACCGGCACAGATGCGGCCATAGGCCGGACAGCGCCGACATGCTTGATCGCTTCAACAAGGATCAGCCCGCCAAAGCCGGGCCAGAACCGTTCGCCGGCCGATTCAAACATGTCCGAGACCCGCGGCCCGCAAAACGCAGGCCAAGGCGGAGCATAAAGCGCCCGCGCCCAGGCTACGGGCTCGAACAAGGCACCGCCCAGAAGGCGCGAAAGCTGGCCGCGCGAGAACGGGCGGCCATGTCCGAACGGCGTTGCATCAACCCGCGCCCAAGCACCCGAGCGATGGGCCGCAACAATCACCAGACGCCCTTCCGGCGCGAGCACACGCCAGAGCTCGCGCAACAGACGCTGAAGGTCATCGGCTTCCTCCAGCGCATGCACGGCAATGATGCGGTCAAACAAAGCTTCAGCAAACGGCAGGCGCGTTTCTTCGCCGAGCGCGGACGCACACCGTTCGCCGTGGCGGTCCGGCCATGCAATAGCGCCCTGCGTGGATGGCATGAACGCCACGGTGCGGCGCGTCTTCTCCCGGAACGGCTCCAGATAGGGGGCGGCAAACCCGTAACCGAGCATGTCCAGCCCCTTGACGTCCGGCCAGAGCGCTTCCAGGCGCCGCAGCACCATCGCACGCGCCGCCTCACCCCGCACCGAGCGGTAGAATCTTTCGATTTCGGTCACTTCAGTGCGCATGGTGCAAGAATGCTCCGGCGGGCTCGCCTGTCTGCTTCAGAATGATAGGGTGGCGCCAGCCAATGTGTAAGCGTTCGCCGCCGCCTTGTATGCACACAAGAGGAGCCAGTTCATGCTCGAAATCCGCCAGATCGCCTGTCTCAACGACAATTACGGCTTCCTGATCCGGTGCAGCGAAACCGGCGCGACAGCCAGCATCGACACGCCCGAAGCCAGTGCCCTGATCGCGGAGGCAGGCCGCGCCGGCTGGTCCATCGGACATATATGGAACACGCATCACCACTGGGATCACACCGGCGGCAATGGTGATATCGCGCAGCATTATGGTGCAGAAATCACCGCCCCGGCGGCAGAAGCCGGCAAGATTGGCGCGGTACAGCACCAAGTGAAGCCTGGAGACAGGGTGACGCTGGGCGCGTTGACCGCAGAGGTGGTGGATACCGGCGGACATACGCTGGGCCATATCGCCTACTGGTTTGAAAGCGAGGCGGTGCTCTTCAGTGGTGACGCCCTGTTCGCGCTGGGCTGCGGGCGGCTTTTCGAAGGCACGCCGGAGCAGGCGCAAGCCGGTCTTGCCCGCCTTCGCCGCCTGCCAGACGAGACAATGGTTTATTGCGCACACGAGTACACAGCCGCCAATGCGCGCTTCGCCCTCCACATTGACCCGGATAATGCGGCCCTGAAAGACTACGCGGCAGAGGTGGAGACAGCCCGCAAGGCCGGGCGGGCAACGGTGCCGTTTGCTCTAGGCCGGGAAAAGCACACCAATCCCTTCCTGCGCTGGGATGACCCCGCCTTGCGCCAGCACCTCGGCCTTGAAGACTCCAGCGATGCAGATGTGTATGCGGCGGTGCGCAAAGCGAAGGACAATTTCTGATGCAGGCAATCAGTGGCGATCTGGGCGCGAACGAAATCATCCGCCTTTTATCGATGCAAAAGCACCCGGAAGGCGGCTGGTATGCCGAAACCTTCCGCGACCCGGCACAATATGAGGGCCGCGCACACGCGACGGCCATCTACTTCCTGCTGGCCGCCGATGAAGTGTCCGCCTGGCACCGGGTCGATGCCAGCGAGATCTGGCTCTGGCATGCCGGCGCACCGCTGGTGCTGACCGTGTCACCGGACGCAATCAGCGCGAGCACGCTGCGCCTCGGACCGGATCTGCGCGCCGGCGAGCGGCCTCAAGGCGTGGTGCCCGCCGGCCACTGGCAAGCGGCGGAAAGCCTCGGGGCGTGGACGCTGGTAAGCTGTGTCGTGGCGCCGGGCTTTGAGTTTTCCGGCTTTGAGCTGGCATCACCCGACTGGCGGCCCGGCCCGCACAATCGCTAGCCGGCTTTACCGGCCCCGGTCGATCGCGCGCCGGATAAAGTCCGAGGACGGCCGCCCGGCATACCCGCGGCCCGCAGCAATGGTCAGCTCCAGCGTGCCGCCTGAATAGCGCGCATCGGCACGCGAACCGGACACCACACGAATGGTTTCAAGCCCCCTGACCGAACGCCGGCTGGCCTCGTCAATGCCGATCTGCGCAAGACGCAGCGTGTCGGCCAGATAGGCATTGTCGGACGGTCCGAGGGAGGGCACTTCGACCGTGACCTGATTCCGGTTTATCCGGGTTACCGAATCAGCCAGTTCGCGCGCGATGCGCTGTAACTCCTGACTGTTCACAGGGGGCGCGACAAGCGTATGCGCCGGACCGATAGGCTCGACAATAACCCCGTCCGGCGCGTCAGGTGGGAAAAAGGTGGCACCACCCAGATTGGACAGGCGCAGCATGGCCCGGTCAGTGTCCGTCAACAGGACTTCCCCGCCGCCCGATGCCCGGTTCACATAGACTGCATAGACCTCGTTCGCGCCATCCTGCCACAGAAGCGCAGGCGAGGAGGATCGATCAAGGACGAACCGCCCACGCCGGTCGGCCCGCTCGTACCATACAGCGGATGCTTCAATCGTTTGTTCCCGGCCTGTCAGGCGCGAGAACGGGTTTTGCTGGCCAAGCCCATCGCCTGCCAAAACCGCCCAAGCCCCGGCGGCGGCAAGCAATAGGGCGATCATTCCCCTGCTCATGACCGGCAATCTTCCCGCAAAAAGGGGCAGTTTCGCGGCGAAACTGCCCCTTCCACATGCGTTCAGGCAATTTTTGGGGTCTGGCCGGTCAGACCAGATACTGCCCACCATTGGCTGTCAGCGTTGCGCCCGTGATGAAGCCGGCCTCATCAGACGCGAGAAATGTCACGCAGCGTGCAATCTCTTCGGGCTCACCCAGACGGCCAACCGGAATGGTCTCGATGATCTGGTTTCTTACCGCTTCGGGCACGGCCATCACCATGTCGGTGGCGATATAACCGGGACAGATCGCATTGACCGTGATGCCCTTGCGCGCGCCTTCCTGGGCCAGCGCCTTGGTAAAACCGATATCACCCGCCTTGGCCGCAGAATAGTTTGCCTGCGCAAACTGGCCCTTCTGACCGTTGATGGACGAAATGGTGATTATCCTTCCAAAACCGCGCTCGCGCATACTGTTCCAGATCGGATGGGTCATGTTGAACACCCCGGTCAGATTGATGTCGATCACCTCGCGCCATTGCTGCGGGCTCATCTTGTGGAAGGGCGCATCACGCGTAATGCCGGCATTATTGACCAGTATGTCGACCGGGCCATGGGCCAGCTCCACCCGGCCAATCCCGGCCACGCAGGCCTCATAGTCGGCGACCGACCATTTATAGGCCGCAATGCCGGTCTCGTTGGTGAAGGCCTCTGCTGCAGCATCATTGCCAGCGTAATTGGCGGCAACCGTGTAGCCAGCGTGCTTGAGGGCAAGGCAGATGGCCCTGCCAATACCGCGGGTTCCCCCTGTCACCAGTGCGGTGCGTGCCATGAACTTCCTCCCTGTAGCCCTCTTGATCGGAGCCGTCTATTGTGCGCAGCAAAAGCGCAGCACGCTTGCAGCATGAAGCAGACCGCGCAATGGTCTTTCTTAACGCGAATCCGCCTGTTGTCGAGTGCGGATAAGAGAGATTTTCACGCCGTACGGCAAACGATGCGGCGCAACAAACCAGGGGGAGTGACAGCGTGAGTACGAACCGGAAACCAGGCAAGATCACGATCAAGAAATACGCCAACCGGCGTCTCTATGACACATCAGCAAGCCGGTATGTAACGCTTGATCATCTGCGTGACCTCGTAAAGGAAAATGCCGATTTCGAGGTTGTTGACGCCAAGACGGGAGAAGATCTGACACGCGGCGTCCTTGCCCAGATCATCTTCGAGGAAGAGGCAAAGGGCGCAAACCTGCTGCCCGTCGAGTTCCTCCGCCAGCTGATCGGATTTTACGGCGACTCCATGCAGGCCTTCGTGCCGGGCTATCTGAAAATGTCGATGGAAGGCTTCATGCGCCAGCAGGACGAGCTGCGCGAGAAGATGACCGGCGCGATGAGCTCGCCAGCCGGATCCATGGCCCTTCTGGAGGAGCAGACCCGGCGCAATATGGCCATGTTCGAACAGGCCATGAAGGTGTTCAGCCCGTTCAATGCCGCCGGCCAGCCCGGCGAGACCCCGCAAGCCCAGCCCGCGCCCGGCAAGAGCGACGACGTCAAGGCATTGCGCGACGAGCTGGAAGCCATGAAGGCCAAGCTGGACAAGCTCGCCGGCAGCTAGAGGCCACAATGTCGACGCCGCCACTCCATGTGCCATTAGTGTTTCATTAGGGAACACGAAGCGGGCGCGGCGCGGTTCAGGCTGACCCGGATCGGCGCGATCGCTACGGTTAAGCGCCTGTTTACAGAGGTTTACGAAGCGTAAAGTCTGGCCTCGTTCTTGCGCAGACCATGCGTATGAGCGACCCCGTTGCACCCATATCCGGCGCATACCCGCCCCCGGCGATCATTGTGCGCAATGATCATCCGACCGCGCGTCGGGCAGAGCCCGTCCAGCCGGTATCACCCGCTTCCCCCTCGGCGGCCCGCATGACGGGCGCTCAGGGTGTGGCACTGGCGGGCTCAGGGTGGGTGCCGGTCCTTCACACAACACAGCGCCGGGGCCTGCGCGCCGACGAGACCGAGCGGCGGCGCTACCGGGCCAGCTATGCCCGTGCACAAGACTCAGCTGCACCGGCTGCCCCGCGTCTGGAGCGCTCCGCATGAGCCGGGCCCAGCCCCTCGTGCTGCGCCTGACCGACGGCATGCTGGCCTTGAGCGTTTTCTTTCTTCTTCTCTAGCGGCAACAGAAAAAGCCGCCCCGTTGCCGGGAGCGGCCTTTCTCAATCGCCAACCAGCTGGGGATCAGGCGTCGCCACCAACGGCAAGGTCGCGGCGTGCCGCGACAATGGTGACCACAAAGCCTGCTACCGTATCAAGCAGGGCCATGACCGTCAGAAGGAAGAAAACCGAGGTCGCAAACTGGCCAACCAGCAGGAACAGGACCAAGCCGATCACAAACACCAGCATCGACATGCCGTGATTGATGATAGAGGCCGTTCCTGTGTCAGACGACTTCACGATTTCGATAAACAGGAAAAACAGCGCCACGATCAGAATGAGATCACCGGGGGTCAGACCCCATGTCGCGCCTGACATCATGCCGATCTCGAACAAGGGATCTGCCAGACGCGCCGCAACGGTGTCTGCACCGCCGATAAACGCAATCACTGCGTAGATCACCATAGGAATAATCAGTTTGGGAAAAATGCTGAACACGGAAACTCCCCTCTTTGCCGAATTGCCCCCACGGCGGCGGTTTGCCGCCTGGACACCCATGAATACACCGCTACCTGCACCTGTTGGCATGGCGCTTCTCCTCACATGCAACCTGCCGGCAGCCGACGGGAATGGTCCGTAGCGGCCGGTCTGTTTCGAGCGGTGACTAGACCGCATCATCTCTACCATATCACTGATAAGGGCAAAAAGACGCCCTTTATTCCAATTCGCCGATTTTCCGGCCGGGCGTTGCTGATCGCTCACATGATAATGCCCTGCGCGCCTGATGACGTGGCGAACTTCGCGCCCTAAGGGCGCACGGCGTGCGATTGAAGGCTTTAACTTTTCACGTGGACGCGCCACATCTTTGCCAACGGGGCGCACAGATCGCGGCTATATGCAAAGGAGCCTGCCGATGAACCGGACTATCGAGATTGTCGAAGTCGGCCCGCGTGACGGCTTGCAAAATGACGCCACATTGCTGGAAACACCCGTCAAGCTGGACTTCATCGACAGGCTGATTGCGGCCGGCGTGACGCGCATGGAAGCGGCGAGCTTTGTGCATCCCAAGCTGGTGCCTGCCATGGCCGATTCCGCCGAAATCATGGCCGCCGTCCCGCGTGATCGGGGCGTCACCTATATCGGGCTGGCGCTGAATGAGCGCGGCATGCGCCGGGCCATCGAGTCGCGCTGCGACGAGATCAACTATGTACTGGTCGCCTCTGCCGGGTTTGGCAAGGCCAACCAGAATGCGACGCCCGAGGAAACCGCCGATCTGCTCGACCGCATCGCGATACTGGCCCATGACGCACAGATACCGCTATCGGCTACCGTTTCCGTGGCATTTGGCGATCCGTTCGACGGCGAGGTGGACCCCGGCATTCTGGGCATGCTGGCAGCACGGGCAGCAGCGGCGGGCGTCACAGAGTTTGCGCTGGGCGACACGATCGGTGTGGCAACCCCATGGGATGTTGAGCGCGCAATCCGCATTGTCCGCGACGCCGCGCCAGAGGTAAAATTACGCCTGCATTTTCACAATACCCGCAATACCGCGCTGGCCAATATCCATGCGGCCGTGCAGTCGGGAGTAACCATTATCGATGCATCCGCAGGCGGCATTGGCGGCTGCCCGTTTGCGCCCAGAGCTACCGGTAATGTCGCCACCGAAGATGTCGTCTACATGCTCGAACGGGGCGGATTTGATACCGGTATTGATCTCGATCGCATGATTGCGGTGGCCCGCTGGCTGGAGACCGAAGCACTCCGGCACCCCGTTCAGTCAGCCCTGTCCAAAGCTGGTGGCTTTCCGTCCTCTGGCAGCTAGTCGCCCGCATTGCGGCGGCGCTGGGCCAGCCGCATCCGGGCACGCATGCGCCAGCGCATCTGCGACAGCCGCACAATCGCGCGGATACAGACCGCCCGGCCCAGCAATGCCATCGTCATCAGCGGACCCGCAACGATCAGGGCGACCTGGCCAACCGGCCCGGAGTAGGTTTTGAAGAACAGGCGCAGGCCCTTGGCCTTGTGCCATTCAACCAGCACCAGATTGGCCGAACTGGTCGAGCCGACATGAACAAAGGCCGCGCGCGGATCGAAAACGACCTCGCCGCCCATCCGGCGGGCACGCTCGCAAATATCAATATCCTCCACATGGAGGAAATAGCGTTCATCAAACCCGCCGAGCGCCAGAAATGTCTCGCGGCTCATCAGCATGGCCGCCCCGGACACTGACGGAGCCTCTACCGGACCGGGCGGCAAGGGTTCGTTCTCGCGGTGGAAATCACGCACGCCGGGCAGGATTCGGGCAAGACCGGTAAAGCTCAGCAGGGCCGATAGCAGAGTCAGACCGCCGCGCCGTCCGCCGCGCTGTTCGGTTCCGTCCGTGTTCAGAATGCGGGCGCCGACAATCGACATTGACCTCAGGCCCTGCAGCGTGGACGCCAGCAGACCTGCTGCGCCGCGCGCAATCAGCGTGTCGGGATTGAGCAGCAGGACATGATCGCCCGTCGACGCCCGCGCACCGATATTACAGCCTCGCCCGAAACCCAGATTGGCCCCGGTATGGATGACCTGCAGGCGCGGCTCGGCGGCCGACAGGGAATCGAGCCTGACCGTGACATTGGTCGGGTTGTCATGATTGACCAGGACCAGCTCATGAATATCCGGGTCGCTCAGGACCGAACGTATGGAGTCAAACAGGACCGGACCGGTTCTGTAGCTGACCATTACAGCGCTGATGCGCGCATTCACAACCATCCCGACCCCTCATGCACGGCGCTCGCACCTGCGCTACTCGATACTGCCACCAGGCGTTCCCCGAAACGCCCAGATTTTCCACCATGGCGAGCCTGACGGCTCTTGCGGGGCCGGATCATATCCGTGCGTCCCGCCCGGCCTGCACCGGCCTATCCGGCCCAGCGCCAGCCATCCCCCGCGCCAAAGTCCTTGTGCTCTGATCGCGTCAATCGCGTAGAGCGAGCACGTCGGCTCGTGGCGGCACCTGACGCCCAGCGCATAGAAAACCGGCGACAGCGTCCACCTGTAGGCCGTGACAGCCGCAATTCCAATCCACTTCGCGGGAGTCTGGGCAGTTTTTTTCTGACAACACATGAAAGTATTCTCAACCGGCACGGGCTGAAGCTTGGTCAAATGCTTCCAGCGCGGCCTCGAATGCCAGCCGGATCGAGCCATGGCGCGCCGGGTAGGCAGAGGCCGGTTCCAGCACCCGGAGCGCCGCAAACCGGCTGTCACCGGGCACAGGCACGCCCTTCAGCATGGCATTGAGCGTATCCAGCCCTTCGGCAAGCATGGCCCGGTCAGCGCCGATTATGATTTGACCCAATATGCTGGCCGAGGACTGCCCCAGTGCGCAGGCCGACACATCCCAGCCGATTTCGCTGACGCGGCCATCGGCCAGGTTCATGTCCAGCGTGATTTCAGACCCACACAGGCGTGACACCTTGCGCACGCTGGCCTGCGGCGCCTCCAGCCGTTTCAGGTGCGGGATGGAGGCCGCTAGGGCGATAACATCGCGGGAATACGGATCGGGCGTCATGTCGGGGCCTACGCCTCCTCTGCCGCCTTCATTCGCCAGACCGGACCTTCGGGCGTGTCATCAACCAGCACGCCCAGCGCGTCGATCTCGCCGCGCAATGTGTCGGCACGCGCGAAATCCTTGGCAACGCGCGCCGCATGACGCTCGCCCAGAAGGGCGTCGATACGGGTGCGGGTTTCGGCATCGAGAGCGTCCACGCCAAACCAGCTATCGGGATCCTCCTGCAGGAAACCCAGCACGCGCCCGGCTGCCAGCAGTTCGCCTTTCGCAACCGCGCGCTCTTCATGCGTCACGGCCTTGTTGGCGCGGGCAAGTATTTCGAACAGGGCGGCAAAAGCCTTCGGTGTGTTCAGATCATCACCCAGCGCCTCCAGCACGGGCGTAGGTATCGGCGCATCCGCTGCTTCAGCATCGCCCAGGCGGCGCAGCACGCCGTAAAGCCGGTCCAGCGCCTTGCGGCTCTGTTCGATCAGCTTGTCATTCCAGTCCAGCGGCGCGCGGTAATGCCCGGTCAGCAGACCGTAGCGGACGACCTCACCCTTCACCCCGCGCGCGATCAGCTCGCTGGGGCGGATCACATTGCCCAGCGATTTGGACATTTTCTCACTGCCCATCGCGAGAAAGCCGTTATGCAGCCAGTAATTGGCCAGCGGCTTGCCGTGAGCGCACACCGACTGCGCGGCCTCGTTCTCATGGTGCGGAAAGACCAGGTCAATCCCGCCACCATGAATGTCGATGGTCTCACCCAGCGTGCTGGCGATCATGGCCGAGCACTCGATATGCCAGCCCGGCCTGCCCGCGCCGAACGGGGCTGGCCATTCCGGCTCGCCCGGCTTGGAGGGCTTCCAGAGCACAAAGTCAGCCGCGTCTTTCTTGTAAGGGGCCACCTCGACGCGCGCGCCGGCAATCATCTCGTCAAGCGAGCGCCCGGAGAGCTTGCCATAGGCCGCATGGCTCTTCACCGAGAAGAGGACGTGGCCTTCGGCCTCATAGGCGTGACCTGCCTCGATCAGCCCCGAAATCATCTGCGTCATCTCGGCCATATGGGCGGTCGCCGCCGGCTCGAAGCTGGGACGCAATATGCCCAGCGCCGCGCTGTCATCGTGGTAGACCTTGGTGAAGCGCTCGGTGATCACGGAGATATCGACGCCTTCCTGCGCGGCAGCGGCGTTTATCTTGTCGTCGACATCGGTGAAATTGCGCGCATAGGCGACATGACCGGCCCCGTAGATCTCACGCAGCAGACGAAACAGGACGTCAAACACCACTGCGGGGCGGAAATTACCGATATGGGCCGGACCATACACAGTGGGTCCGCACACATACATCGTCACCCGGTCCGGATCGGCGGGGACGAAGCGGCGGCGGCTCCGGCTGGCAGTGTCATACAGGAATATGTCGCTCATGAGCGGCTATGTAGCTCAAGCGCGGCCATCACGCAGCCCCAAAGCACTGCAGGGCACACATACTTGTGACAGCGTGATGGCCACGCTACATAGAAAAAGGCGACTTGCCGCAGTGGAAACCGTGAAAAGCCGCCATATATCGATCGCAGCCGCCGGGAAAGGCGTTGCCTTTTCCACCGGACTGCAAAGAACCCGGCGCTGGAGCATGTAACAAGGGCCTTCCAACCGCCCGCCCCGCCGCTGGATCCGGAAACCGGCACTATACCGGCCCTGCCGCAAGGCATGGACCGGGACCCGACAACGAAAGGATCCGCCCTTCATGGACGCGATTGTGAAAAATGCGACACTCGGCTCTGCCGCCGAAACGCTTGAGCCTGTTCAGCCGCCGACCCGCGAGGAAGCCGAAGAGGCTGTCCGCACGCTATTGCGCTGGGCTGGAGACGACCCCCGCCGTGAAGGCCTGATCGAAACGCCTGCGCGTGTTGTGAAAGCCTACAAGGAATGGTTCCGCGGCTACCACGAAGATCCCGGTAAAATCCTCGGCAAGCGCTTCGAGGATGTGCAGGGGTATGACGACATGGTCATGCTCACCCATATCGATGTCGAGAGCCATTGCGAGCACCATATGGCCCCGATCCTTGGCACGGCCTGCGTGGCCTATCTGCCAGACCGGGCCGTGGTCGGGATTTCCAAGATCGCCAAGGTGGTCGAAGCTTTCTCCAAGCGCCTGCAGACGCAAGAGACGATGACCGCCCAGATTGCCGATGCCATCAATGATGCGATGGCTCCGCGCGGGGTGGCGGTGTTTGTCGATGCCAAGCACCAGTGCATGACGACGCGCGGCGTGCACCACCCGCACGTCTCCACCATCACCACGACCTTCACCGGCGAGTTCAAGGCCAATGGCGAACTGCGCGAGCGCTTCATGCGCCTGTGCGAGCAATCCAAGCGCTAGTCTTTGGGCTTTGGGGCCTGGCCTCCGCTTAAAATAAGAAACCCCGGATAATCCTGGATCATCCGGGGTTTTTCTTGTCAGCGTACCGCCAGTGCCGGGCATTCCAGACAGATGGCATAGCGGCCCATCGGATCATTCATCAGATCGACGGCGCGCGCCTCCTCAACGGTACGGCCGGCAAGCTGTGCGAGCACACCATTGCCCAGCAAGCCCTGTGAGGCTCCCTCGTCCATGCCAAGCGCGGCCAGGATAGCATCAAGTTGCGAGCGCTCTTCGGAGTACACCTTGACCTGATAGCGGCCCTCTTCCAGCTCAGCGAGTTCGGCGGCCCGCAGGACAGCCTGATCAAACGTCCCGAGCCGGTCGACCAGACCGCGCTCGAGCGCCTGTGAACCGGTCCAGACACGGCCCTGCGCCACGGCGTCGACCTGATCGCGGCTCATGCCGCGCGCTTCACCGACAACAGTCAGGAATTGCTCGTAGCCGGCAGAAATGTTGGCCTGCAAGATAGTCGCGGCAAAATCGTCAATGCCGCGCTCGAGCGAAATCGCGCCGCCCAGCCGGGTGCTGGCATAGCCATCGGACGTGACGCCGACTTGCTCCAACGCACCCTCGAATGTCGGGAACAGCCCGAATATGCCGATGGAGCCGGTGATCGTGGTCGGGTGGGCCCAGATTTCATGCGCGGGCGTTGCGATCCAGTATCCGCCCGACGCGGCAACACCGCCCATGGACGCGATAACGGTCAGCCCGTCTTCACGCGCCTGTGCAAGTTCCTCGCGGATGAGCTCGGAGGCGAAGACGCCGCCACCGCCGCTATCAATGCGCAGCACAATGGCTTTCACAGTCGGGTCCAGCCGGGCCTGACGGATCAGGCGGGCATGAATATCCCCGCCAATCGTACCGCCATCGGCCTCACCATCGAGAATGGTGCCCACCGCATTGATGACGGCAATCGTGTCGCGCTGGCCTGCGCCAGCCTGATCACGATTGGCATTGAACCAATCGAAAAAGTCTGTCGTATCCGGGCGGGCGCCGTCTTCAACGGTGCCGAAGCGCTCGTCGAGCAGTGCATTGAACGCGGTGCGGCCGATGAGTTGGTCAACAAGGTCTTCGTCCAGAGCGATCTGCGAAATATTGCCGCCCGCTTCCAGTACCAGCGTGTCGGCATTATCGGCCACGCGCTGCAGGGTGCCGGCGGGCAGGCCGCGCGCCGCTTCCGCCTCGCTTGTATAGGCACTCCACAAATCGCCAAACAGATAGGAGCGGGCCTCATAGTCGGCTTCCGACATGTCGGCACGCTCATAAGGCTCGATGGCGGATTTGAATTCACCCACACGGAAAATGTTCACCGTGACGCCCAGCCGGTCAAGAAGCCCGCGGAAATAGGTGCGGAAACTCGAATACCCTTCAACAATCGCCATGCCTTGCGGGTGCAGATAAACCTCGTCTGCATGGGCCGCGACAAACCAGGACGCGTCGCCATACATGTCGGCATGGGCGATAATAGTCTTGCCGGTCTCGCGGAAAGCGCGCAGCTCGGCGGCCAGCGTGTGCAGGCTGGAGGGCATGGCGCCCGTGAAATCGGACAGGTGCAGGATCAGCGTAGAAACGCTGTCATCGCTAGCGGCGAGGCGCAGCCCCTCGACCAGATCGTCCAGCAGGACTTCCTCGCCGGCCCCGCCGCCGAACAGCGCCGCCTGCAAGGCCCCGCTGGGCGATACGATGGTGCGCTCTTCGACAATCCGGCCATCAAGCTGCAAGGACAGCGCGCCGGACTGGCCGACCCTTACCGCGTCACTGGAGAACAGCGACCCGATCAGCCAGAAAACTACCAGGATCATCAGGATCAACCCGATAACACGCACTATCCCGCGCTGGATGGCACCCAGCCCGTTCCACACACCCGCAACGATATTCATGACGCTTCCCTCAATTGTTTCAGCCCCGCCAATGCCCCCGTCAGGGAGCGTCTATGGGTAAGGTTTGCCCGCCTTCACCTGCGGTGTCGATAAAATTTCCTGTAATGCAGCAAAGCTAGCCGGTGTGCTCTGCCCGCTGGACCGGTCAGCCATGGTCAACGCGCATCCGCGTCAGGTCAGGCCGGCTGTCCAGCGCAACCACCCCCTCTACACGGGATTGAAGGCCAATACTGCTCTACCCAAATGATTTACAGCCGAACATGATAGCTAATAGCCCGGCATCATGTGAACGGTTTATATACACATTACAATGTCGTAATATTAAGTAGATCGCGCTGCTGCCATATTTAATCCCAGTATTGGACGTGAATTTGATATGGAACGATTTTATCAACGGCAACGTTCCGGTTTAACATTGCGCAACAAAGCGTTTGTTTTCTGAAACCGGGAAAGGACCTGTCCATGAAGAAATCGTTCCTCACCGCCCTTATGGCATCCACCATGCTCGCTGCCGGCGCCTCCGCGCCCGTTCTCGCCCAAGAGGGCGGCGCAACGATGCAGCAGCCGGCTCCGGCGGACTCCGCCTCGGTAACCGATGAGCAGATCACGGCCTTCATCGCCGCGGCCCAAGGCGTGAACATGATAGCCCAGACCTATCAGCCCCAACTGGAGGCCGCCGAGAGTGAAGAAGCGGCCATGGCTGTCCAGCAGGAGGCCCAGGACCAGATGATGGCGGCCGTTGAGCAGTCCGGACTGAGCCTGGAAGACTATAATGCCATTGCGGCGGGCGTGCAGACCGACCCCGAGCTGGCCGAGCGCATCAACGCGCAGGCGGCAGCCGCTCAAGGCCAGCCGCAGTAAGCGGCTTGGCACCTGAGTTTGGACGGGCGGCCCTGAGGGCCGCCCGTTTTCGTTTCAGCTCATCCGTTCTACCTGCGCGACCGGCCCGCCATTGGCGGGGCGCACGCGCCATACGCCGTCCGGCCGGATAGAAAACTCGCGGTCCTTGACTGTCGATAACACCATCTGCTCGGCAATGAGCTCATCGCGCGTCAGCGTCAGGCGGGTATAACCCTTGTCCCAGGCATTATTGCGCAGGATTTCGGCGTTACGGTCCTCGGCCATCTGGCCGAAATCCACGCCCGGCGCGTTGACCGTTTCAAAAGGTGACGGGCTGGTGACGGATGTCACGCCAAACTCTGTGCCGATACGCGTCCCGCTGTCATCATGCAGGTCGCAGACCCACGTATTATGCGTGTCTCCGGTGAGCACCACGATATCGCCCCCGGCATTGCGAACCGTCTGGTAAAGCCGTTCGCGATCCACCGGAAAGCCGTCCCAGCTATCGAGATTCATCGGCACGCCGTGGGCCGTGCGCTGGGCAAAATTCCAGTTGAAGCCGCCTTGCAGGCGCATATAGGTGCGCAGCCAGAGTGGTGTCTGGGTGAGATAATTGGGCGCTTCCACCCGTCCCATCAGCACCTGATTGGCGATGATACGCCAAGGCTTTCCAGCTTGGACCGAGGCCGACACCGCTTGTGCGATCATCGCGTGCTGGTTCTCGTCAATCAAGCGGCGGTCAGGATCACCGATTACCTCGTCACGCCAGCGCTGCACGGCTTCCCTGTTGTCAGGATCGTCCGGATCGGACTCCACCGGAATGGGAAATGACTCCAGTGTCAGCTCGGCTGTACGGGCCGTCAGGCGCGTTTCCACAAAGATCAGCGTCGCCAGATCACCGATCTCCACCGAGCCATGGCGGGCCTGCAGGGGCTGTGCTTCGCGCACAGGCAACCAGTCATGATAGGCACGCAGCGCCTGATCGCGGCGCGTGGCCCAGTCACCCTCTGTCTGCGGGTCATGGTTTTCTGCACCCTGGCTCCACGCATCATTGGCGGTCTCGTGATCATCCCAGATCAGGATCCAGGGAGCGCTGGCTTTGAGCGCCTGCAAGTCAGGGTCCGAGCAATACAGCGCGTGGCGGCGGGCATAATCCTCCTCGGTGAGGATTTCATGCATGGGGTCGGGCATACGCGACAGCCGGTCGGCATCGGCCGTCCCGTAACCGCCATAGCCATACTCGTAGAGATAGTCACCCAGATGCACGACCAGATCGAAATCGCCCTGATCGGCCGCGTCACGATAGGCATTGAAGAAGCCGAACGGATAGTTGGAGCAGGAAAACGCCGCGATGCGGAAACGCTCAACCGGCCCGTCAGGCAGGGTGCGCGTGCGGCCCACCGGCGATGCCGCATCGCCCGACCGGAAGCGGTAAAAATACGCCCGGCCGGGTTCCAGTCCTTCGATCAGGGCCTTCACCGGCATCGCGCCATTGACCGGGATAACGCCGTCGCGCGGCATCAGTGTGCGGCTTTCAATGATCGTATTGAAGGTTTCGTCGGTTGCCAGCTCCAGCTCCGCCGTCAATCCAGCGTCGTTGCCCGTTACCGCTGTCCAGACAACCAGGCTGGTCTGGTCCGGATCGCCTGAGGCCACGCCATGTTTGAACGGACCGTCGGGCGGCGGCAACGGATCGAAGCGCACCGCCTCCTGGGAACACGCGCCCAAACCCACACCGGCACCAGCGGCGGCGAGCAGCGCGCCCCGGCGCGTCAGTTCGAAACGTTTGACCATGATCCGGCCTCCCCTGATTTATCTGTCAGCGAAGTTTTGACCGCGCAGTGTGACAACTCAATAAAAAGAAGCCGCATGGCTGTGATGTGAGAAACCAGCCAAGCTTGCCGCGCCCCTGCCGCGCTGCTACGCCCCGTTGCGGATAAAGCTGCGCCCAGCGGCTTGCCCAGACAGGACAACGCCCGTGACCGCACCTGACATACGCCAGACCGAGGCCGGGCCAGACGATGCCGGTGAGCGGCTGGACCGCTGGATGGCGGCGCAATGGCCGGACCTGTCGCGCTCACGCTGCAAGGCGCTGATAGAGGCAGGCGCACTGACACTGGGCGATGCAGCTGTAACCGATCCGTCCGCGAAAGTGCGCGAAGGCGGCGTCTACACGCTGGTCACGCCACCACTGGAACCGGCCGTGCCGGAGCCGGAGAATATTCCACTCGACATACTGCATGAAGACGATGACCTGATCGTCATCAACAAGCCTGCCGGGCTGACGGTACACCCCGGAGCGGGCGCCTGGACCGGAACGCTGGTTCATGCCCTGCTCTATCACTGCAAGGACAGCCTGTCCGGCATTGGCGGGGTGGAGCGGCCGGGTATTGTTCACCGGATCGACAAGGACACGTCTGGCGTGCTGGTCGTCGCCAAGAACGATCTCGCGCACCGCTATCTCTCAAAACAGTTCGCAAAGCATACGGTTGAACGCGCCTATCTCGCTTTCACGCGCGGCGCACCGCGTCCGCGTGAGGGCGAGGTGGCGACCCGGATCGCCCGCTCGACACGCGACCGGCTGAAAATGGCCGTGCTTAACTGGGAAAGCGTCAACGGCAAGGAAGCGATCACGCATTACCAGGTGCAGGAAATCTACGGTCAGGAGGCCAAAGCCCCTATCGGCACGCCTCTCGCCGCGCTGGTGGAGTGCCGGCTGGAAACCGGGCGTACGCACCAGATCAGAGTGCATATGGAGCATCTGGGCCACGCGCTGATCGGTGACCGGATATATGGACCGCAAAGGACCAGTCAGCTGAAAGGCATACCGGACCTGCCCGAGATCAAGGCGCTGGGCCGTCAGGCCCTGCACGCCAGCGTGCTCGGCTTTGTGCACCCGTCAACGCGCGAAGAAATGGTGTTTGAGACGCCCTTGCCCGATGATCTCAAAGTGCTGCATGCCGCCCTGAAAGGGCTTTAGGAAACAGACAGCCGCCGCGCCCGCGAGGCCACGCCTGACCAGCGCCGCGCCCAGAGAATGAACACGCCAGCGGTCACAAACATGATCAGGCCGTAGATGGCGGCCGGCACCGCATAGGCCACATCACCCAGCATCCCCACAGCCACCACAATGGCCAGCGTGGCGTTCTGCAAACCGCATTCGAGTGTCAGCGCGATACGCTGCTTCATCTTGAGCATGACCAGGCTTGCCACGCCGAACGCCACCACCATGGCCGCCACATTCAGGCTGAGAGCAATAAGGCCGGCCTCTGCAAACCGGCTGGCCATCTGGTCACGGTCGGCCACCAGCGTTGCCAGCACCACGGCGGTAAACACAACACCCGACAACAGGCGCGAATGCCGGTCCAGAAGATTGGCAGCCTTGGGCGCGAACTGGCGGATTGCCATGCCGATACCGACCGGCACAACCGTCAGCAGGAAGATCACAAATCCTGTCGTCACAAGGCCCACCTGCGGTGCTTCAGGACCCATGAAGAGCGCCAGCGCAATCATCAGCACAACCGGAACGGTAATCATGGATGTCAAGCTGGTCAGCGCCGTCAGCGAGATGGACAGCGCCACATCGCCGCGCGCCATATGGGTAAGCAGGTTTGAAGTCGTACCGCCCGGACACGCAGCCAACAGGACAATGCCTACTTTTAGCACGGGCGGAGCAGGCAGAAGGGCGACAATCGCCATCGCAAGCAAGGGCAGCGATACATATTGCAGCGCGGCACCGACCAGCAGCGCCTTGGGCCGCGTGAAGATGCGGCGGAAATCGCCGGGCGTCAGTCCGACACCCAGAGCCAGCATGATGAAGGCAAGGGCGAGCGGGAGAAGAATCTGTCCGATGAAACTATCCATACGCCAACGCTAGCCGGGACTGGCTAGCGCCGTCACCTGCAATTTCAACAGGGTCAACACCCCACTTGGAGAGGGGTCTTTATGGTTTACGGGGAATTCACGTAATTCAGGCCATTAGCAGGCTAACGCTTGAGGAGAATTACCGATGAATATCCGCGTCAAGATCATGGCCGCTGTCGGCGTGCTGGGCCTGGTGTCTGTTGTTCTGGCCGGTCTCGGCATTCAGAGCATGCAGGCCTATAACACCCGTGTGGCGGCCTATGAGAACGCGGCGACGCGCGCCTATTACGGCGAGCATCTCAACCGCCTGGTCACTGGCGTGGTGATGGAAGCGCGCGGCATCTATGCCTCGCAAACGACCGCGCAGGCCACACCGTTTGCCCAAGGTCTGATGCGGCGCCTGGACGATATCGACACGTTGCTGGACCAGTGGAGCGCGCGCATCCCGGCATCCGGCGAGGACCGCGCCCTGTTCGAAACCGTGCGCACCCGAACGGCCGAATTCCGGGCCTTCCGCGCAGAGACGGCGCGTCTTGGCACGGATGTCGATCCGGCCCAGGCCAATATTCAGGGCAATAACGACGCCAACCGGTCCAACCGCCGGGCCTATCAGGAAGAAATCGACGCGGTGGTGGAGCGCGACCGCGCGCAACTCGATGCTATCGAGGCTGAGCTGGCGAGCTTCTACCAGGCCCGCTTCATCGTCCTGACAAGCATTGCCATCCTCGGCGTTCTGGGCGGGCTCGCCTTTGCGCTCTATGTCGCAATCTTCCAGGTCAGCCGCCCGCTTACCCGCGTCACGAGCGTGCTGGGCAAGGTGGCCGACGGCGATCTGACCATCGACGTGCCGCAAGTGCGCACCCGTGACGAGATCGGCCAGCTCTGGTCCACCGTCGGCGTACTGCGTACCGCTCTGGCGGACGCGCAGGCCCTCAAGGCCGAACAGGAACAGTCCGAAGCGCGTCAGCGCGAGCAGCAGCGCCGCGCCATGATCGAAACCGCCGACCGTTTCGAGGCCGAAGTGGGAAGCCTTCTCGGCGACGTCATGGAAGCGGCATCAAAGGTCTATTCGGCAGCCGGGATTGTCGACACGAACGCAAGCCGTACCACCGAAGAGTCCAGCTCCGCTGCCGCCGCATCCGAAGAAACATCGGCCAACGTGCAGTCGGTTGCCAGCGCATCCGAAGAGCTGTCAGCCTCAATCCAGGAAATTTCCCGCCAGATTTCGGAAGCCTCTGCGCTGATCGGCGAGGCTGTGGGCCAGGCGCAGGCAACCGATACCGATGTACGCACGCTGGCCGAAAATGCCGGCAAGGTCGGTGAAGTCGTCACCCTCATTCAAGGCATCGCCGAGCAGACCAATCTTCTGGCCCTCAACGCCACCATCGAGGCTGCGCGTGCGGGCGAGGCGGGCAAGGGATTTGCCGTGGTGGCAAACGAGGTGAAGGCGCTCGCCACCCAGACGGCCAAGGCGACCGGCGACATTGAAGCGCAAATGACCGCTATCGAAGCGGCCACCGGCCACGCCGTTGAACGCATCGCCGATATTGTCAAACGGATCGGAGACCTGAACACGCTGGCAGGCGGTGTAGCCGCGTCTGCCGAACAGCAGGGCGCTGCGACCGGCGACATCGCCCGCGCCATTCAGGAAGCGGCGGCCGGGGCCAGCCAGATTGCGTCCACCATCGAGGCGCTGAACCAGATTTCGGATGGAAATGCCCGGGCATCCGGCGAATTGCTGAGCGCGTGTGAGACGCTCAACACGCGTTCAGACGATCTCAAGGCGCAAATGACGCGCTTCGTATCAGGTATCAAGGCGGCGTAAAGCCGCCTTCCCGCCCCGGGGAACTAGAAGATCACTATGTAGGCGATCACAATGCCGATGACGGCGAGCACGACACCGCCGACCAGCGCGTGACGGGTCATGTGGTTGGGAGCCGGTTCGCCCTGTCGTGCGTCGGTTTTTTCCTTCTCGATCATGGCGCGTCTCCTTTACATCACCGTAAACTTACCGGACGGGCCTGATGGTCCGTCCGGAAGTGCTTGAAGGATTACGCGTAAGGTGTGCTGAGGTTCCAAGCGCACCGGTCGCGCTTCAGACCGCCCGGCCCATCACCCAGTCGCAATAGACATTGCCGCCAACATCAAAGCTGCGTTCACCCAGCGCTTCGAAACCGGCACGGCCATAGAAGGCGAGCGCGCGCGTATTGCCCTTGTAGACACCTAAAACCAGGTTGGTGTGACCGCTGGCGCGGGCATGGTCCAGCGCCGTCATGACCAACCGCCGGCCAAGCCCCGAACCGTGCAGCCGCGACAGCACATAGATGCGCTTGATCTCGATATCCAGCGGCCCGGTGGGAACCGGCAGGTCAGGAGGTGCCAGATGAAGATAGCCTACCGGGGCTGCGCCCGGCGCCATCTCGGCAATCCACAAGGCGTGCGACGGATCGGCCAGCGCGCGGGCATAGACAGGCGGCGTATGTCGCTCCTGACAATGGCGGATGATGCCCTGCCCATCGACTACACCGGCGTAGGATTCCAGGAAACTTGCCGCAGCGACAAGGGCCAGCGCGGCCTCATCGCCGGGGACAGCCCGCCGGATGGTGACAGTTTGCGCGTCCATGCCTGCAGCGATACTGCCAGAATCGCGCCTGTGGCAAGCCAGCCTTTCTGAAACGTCACGGGACAAACCCGGCGGGGTTTTATAAACTTGACCTCAGAGGTGAGGAATTCTTCACCCCCTGCCCCTCGCATCTGCCTATGCGGGTTCCTAAATGGATCATGCTGCACCGCGAGAAAGCAGTGCTGGCGAAACGGGGGCGGCAGGATATGCGTTGGGTCTATGACCCGTGCGGTCTGCCCGCCAAGGGAGGAATTGAACATGAACGCCATGCGTCTGGCATCACTGTCGCCTGAAGGCGGGCTGTCACGCTATCTCACCGAGATACGCAAGTTTCCAATGCTGGAAAAGGACGAGGAGTTCATGCTGGCCAAGCGCTGGGCCGAGCACGGAGATTCCGAGGCCGCCCACAAGATGGTCACGTCCCATTTGCGCCTCGTGGCAAAGATCGCCATGGGCTATCGCGGCTATGGCCTGCCGATTGCCGAAGTGATCTCCGAGGGCAATGTCGGCCTGATGCAGGCAGTGAAGAAATTCGATCCGGACAAGGGCTTCCGCCTCGCGACCTACGCGATGTGGTGGATCCGCGCGAGCATCCAGGAATACATTTTGCGCTCCTGGAGCCTGGTGAAAATGGGCACCACCGCTGCCCAGAAGAAGCTGTTCTTCAATCTGCGGCGGATGAAAAGCCAGATGCAGGCCCTCGAGGAGGGCGATCTGCACCCCGATCAGGTCGATACCATCGCGACCAAGCTGGGCGTCACCAATAATGACGTCATCTCCATGAACCGCCGCCTTTCCGGGCCCGACGCGTCACTGAATGCGCCGATGCGCATTGACGGCGATGCCGAGTGGCAGGACTGGCTGTCAGATGACAATGCCGAGGACGCCGAGGAGAGCCTGGTCGAAAGCGACGAGTTCTCCACGCGCATGACACTCCTTCAGGAGGCCATGGGCGGATTGAACGAGCGCGAGCGCCATATCATCGAGGAACGCCGCCTGGCCGAGGAGCCGCGCACACTTGAAGAACTTGCGGAAGTGTACGGCGTCAGCCGCGAACGCATCCGCCAGATCGAAGTGCGCGCCTTTGAAAAACTGCAGACCGAAATGAAGCGTCTGGCCGAAGAGCGCGGGCTGATGGCGGCCTAGGCCGCCACCGCTTCCTGCCTGCGGCGGGCTATCCCGACCGCCAGACAGAACTGGGCCGCAAAATAGGTGATCCACACCGCCACGCCGCCCCAGTCCAGCCCGTCAAAGACCAGCGTTTCACGAAACAGGCGCGCAGCGATCAGGCTATCTGAAACCAGAAACAATAGCGCGCCGGCAATGATGAGGCGCGGCCCGCGCACAAGCCCCGCCGCGATTGCCATCAGCACGATAATGACAAGATAGGCGCTGGCAGGCAGCAGAAGCTCGCCCATGCCGGGGCGCAACCACACGAACATCGCCATGCCAAAAGCGGCAAGCGCCCCGGCCAGTAACAGCCCGTCCTTGCGCCAGCCATCCTTGAGGATGAAACCGGCGAAGATGGCGAAGTAGACAAGATGCGCCGCACCGAAAAAGCCGATACCCGCCTCCATGGCGGGCGGGCTGAGCGCGAGAGCAAAATCACCGCAGGCCGACAAGAGCAGGGCAAGCGCCAGCACGAAGGCTTTGCGGAAAGCCGCGTAGAAAGCCAGCAGCACAATACCGCTCACCTTGACCAGCCCCATCTGGGCCCCGCCGCCGGTTACCTGGTCCAGGAGTAGAAAGACAAGGGCGGCAAAAACCGCCACGCCCAGATAGGCCGGTCCGGTCCATTCAGGAATGAGCGGGCCGCTTTCCCGGTAACGGTTGGCCGAGGAAAACTCGTCAGAAGGTTCGGACATGTAAATCGACTCCATCGCCTGTTTGGCCTCGGCCATACGATCAGGCTAGAACACGGCCGCGCCCGCCTGAACCCCGCATCAGCCGGATATTCGTCATTTTGGCTCGAACTGGCCAGCAAGGGAGACACCTCATGTCATCTCGCCGATTCGCACGGTCCACGCTTGGCGCCATCGCCGCCTCTGCCGCGCTCGCTGGCAGTGCGCTGGCTGACGGGACTGAATTGCCCCCGGCGCTGATGGAACTGCTCGAAGCGGCAAATGCGCAAGGCAGCGCCGATTTCACGCGCGCTGTGCAGCTGATCGCGCTTACCCGGCCTGCCGCGGAAGTGGTGCTGAGTGCTGAAACGCTCGGACGGGGCAATGCTGCCCGGCGTGCGCTGGGCCTGGAGCCGGTCATTCTGCCCGAAGATGGGGCGCGCGCGGCCTCTGTTGAACTGGCTGAGGACGATAGCGCCGAGGGCAAGGATGACGGCCTTGATAACGATATTGCCGATGATGCCGGCCTCACCGGCTCGGTTGCAGCCATACCGATGTCACTCGCGCACACGATTGCGCAAGGGCGTTTCGAGATGTGGGAGGGCCGGGCGAGCCTGGGCATCCGCTTTGATTCGGGCAACACCTCGCGTGAGGACTATACATTCGGGCTTCAGATCGAACGCGAGCTCTCCGGATGGGGATTTCAGGGCAATGTCGACTATGCGTATTCGGAAGTGAACGGCACTATAGGCCGTGACAATTTCCGTACCCGGCTTCGCGGCGAGCGCGAGGCGGGTGAGCGCTTCACCTATTTTGCCGCCGCAGACTATGAACGCGACCGGGTCGCCAGTTTCGACTGGACGGCCTTTGCCGGCATTGGTGCGGGCTATCGGCTGCTGACCGGCCCGGCCCGGACATGGATAGTGCGCGCCGGTCCCGGTGTCCGCATGCTGGCAGAGCCCGGAAACGGAACCGACACGGTAGCGGCGCTGGATCTGGGCTCTGACATCGCGATTGAGCTGACCGAATCCATCAGCTTCACGTCGGAAACCAGCCTGCTGCTATCCGATACCAGCCGCTTCGACCAGGTTTTCGGGCTGAATTCGGCTCTCAACGATCTCTGGTCACTGCGCGTGCAATACAGCTACCGCCACGAGTTCGAGCCCAATCCGGGATTTGTCCGGGGCGATAGCCGTACCGATATTTCCATCGCCCGGGACTTCTAGGACAAAACCGGTTCCCTTACTGCCCGCCCTGTTCGTCAGCCTTCACCGGCTGCGGCGCACCCGGCTTGCCCGGTCCTTGCGGACGCAAGCCCCCGGCACCGATACGCCCGGCCGCGAAGTCCTCAAGCAGATGCACCCAGCGGCTGGAGCGCGACGAGATATAGATGAACGGCCCGTCCGGATTGCTGCGGAAGTTTGAATCGGTCGCGATGATCTGCCATTCGCCGTCTTCGAACACCATAAAGGGTGAACCGGAATCGCCGCGCGTCGTATCGCAGTCATGCGAGATGGTGTCGTCCGGATAGGCAATCAGGATGCGGCAATCATCATTGCCCGACAGATTATTGCCGGTATCCCAGGAATAGCCGGCCTGCCAGATGCGCGCGTTCAGCGTGTCGCGCTCGCCGCGATCTGCCACGATGTCCAGCGCGCCGACATAGCCCAGCTCGTCGCCGAGCGGCTGGTCGATCCGCAGCAGGGCCCAGTCGGTGCCATCAATCTCGTCGGTCTGGCTGAAACGCTCGCTGTCCCATTCTTCATCGATCAGATGATCAATCACGCGGGCGGTGCGTGGCCCGCCCGGCAAGGCGAAGCCTGTCGAGAACATGCCACCGGCATAGAGCTGGCCTTCGCTGTGGATGCAATGCGCTGCCGTGACGATAACGTCCGGGGCCACCAGCGTGGCCGTGCAACCGCCCCCGCGATCCGAACCGATCGTGCCGACAACGCTCCACGGAAATTGCGCGGTATCCATCAGCACACGGTCGTCTTCGCCGAAGAAATGGTCGGTGATGGTGAGCGGACGGTGACGACCACCGCAATCGGAACGGTCGGTGCGCGCCTCACACTGGCCGGTGCCGATTTCCGGCTCGTCGCAAATATTGTTGAAGGCCAGCTCGCAGCTATCATTGCGGAAGCGCAGATGCGTGACATCACCGCAATCGGAGACGTCCGTGCCTTGCGTGCAGGCCCCGGTGCCAAAGCCCGGCTCGTCACACTCGCCATCATTGGCCCAGCGGCAGCTATCATCTTCCTCACCGGCAACCATGCGCCAGCAATCGGAGTAGTCGGTATTGATGGCGCAGGCGCCGGTACCGATACCGGGATCATCGCATTCGCCGTCATTGGCGTGGCGGCAGCTATCATCGCCGGTATAGCCTGCCGGCCGCGCGCCACCGGGACTTTGCGGCGAAGGCTTCTGGAACTCTTGCAGAATGCGCGTGTAATCGCGCGAGGACAGAATGGTCGGGTCGCCGGCCTCGATGGCGGCGCTGCTGGCAGCTGCAGATGGCTCGCTGCCGGCGGCCAGATAAATCCACCCGGCAGCGATTGCGACGCCCGCTGCCAGCGCCATTGCGCCCAGAAAAGTCCGCATAGTGATTCCCCTCTAACACCCCGTGCAGTCATGCATAGCCCGAAAGCCTATGTGTTCGCACCGTTAAAAACGCCCGTCACCTGACCATGCCGGACAGGACTGGCGCAAGCGCAACACGTTCAACTTGCTGAACGGAGGATGAGTTCGCGGTCCAGCCAGCGTTCAGGCGCGCTGCGCCATTTTGGCGTCAGAAGAGAGACACAGCGCCGCAACAGGGCGGCGCTGCGGTGTTGCAAAGGATGACTGACATGATCAAACCCGCCGCCTTTATCATAGCTGCCAGCCTTGGCCTTGCCGGTCTTGCCGCCAGTATCGCGCCTGCCGAGGCGCAACGCTGGCAACAGCCGCGCGGATGGGCCGGACCGCAAGGCCATTTTGTGGTCAACGCGAATGCGTGTGCGCCCTTGCGCCACTACCATCAGCAGCGGCCGCGCCATCACGCCCAGTGGAGCCGGCAACGCGATTTCGTGCTGCGCTGCCAGCCGGGCGCGTTCAACTATATCCCGACCCGCTTTGAATTGCGGCGCGGCATGACCGGCCAGCGCATTTTCGTCAATCAGGCCCGCTGGGATCCGCGCCGCCAGCAATTCTTCGCCGACACGCGCTGGGGGCCGGTCGCCGTACATGTGACCTACGCGCCAGTGGTCTTTGCCCGCAGGCACTAGAGAAAGATCCGGCCTTCCACGAAGGGGCGCGCACGGCCCTCGAGCCCGACGCGCCCTTTTGCCGGGGCCGCCTCGCCGGCTCTGACCTTCATGGCGCCGGGGCGCGGCCCGGTCTGTCGGGCGGTAAGCACGTCCCGGCCAAGGCGTCCGGCCCAGAACGGGCCAAGCGCGCAATGGGCCGACCCGGTCACCGGATCCTCATCAATGCCAATCGCGGGGGCGAACAGGCGCGAGACGAAATCGCTGCCCGCACCGCCGGGCGCGGTGACGCTCCACAGCGCGCTGCTATCCTTGAGAACGCGCATGTCGGATTGAAGCGCGTTTACGCTCTGAGCCGCCTCAAAGACCACCATGTACCAAGGCCAGGGCTCGGCGCGCACCAGCTCGTAGACCTCGAGAGGCTGCGCGCCGCCCAAACCGGCAATGCCTTCAGGGAAAGTGTCGAGCCGCTTCACGTCTATGGCCGGAAAATCCATCGCATAGCGGCCGGGCGTGCCGGTGCGCGCGACACTCATCGGCCCGGAGCGCGTGGAGAAGCGAGCAATATCGCCCTTCACGCGGCCATTGCCGAGCAGCCAGGCACCCGAGGCAAGCGTGGCGTGGCCGCAGAAATCCACTTCTGCGCCGGGCGTGAACCAGCGCAAGGACCAGTGATCCTCAGCCTCGGCCAGCAGATAGGCGGTTTCGGAGAGATTATTGGAGCGGGCGATGCCCGCCAGCGCGGTATCGTCCAGCGGCTCGTCGAGCAGCACGACCGCCGCCGGATTGCCGGTATGGGGGGCATCACCGTCGCAAAAGGCATGCAGTTCGGCAAAAGGCAGGGTGGTCATGGGCGGGTCGTCTGCGCCCGGGCGGCGTTGTCCGGCACAGGTGCTTCAGCGTAGCGGACCAGATAATCCATCACGTCCTGCGGATTGCGCTCACGCGCCGTGCGCCATTCAGCCGCCGTGCCGGTATTGATGATCTCGCCGTCCGCCGTAGTGATAATGACCGTCGGCGCGCCCTCAAGCTCTTCCATGCCGAAGCGGGCGACCACGTCCATATTGCGCTCATACCGGCCAACATCGACGGCAACGATCTCATAATGTTCGTCCGTGTAGGCAGCGATGGGCTCCAGCGCCAGCATGCCGGCGAAGATCCGGCAATCCGGGCACCAGTTGCCGCCAAACTTCACCAGTACGCGCGTGCCCCGCTCGCTTGCGCGCTGATAGGCCGCGTCCAGCTCTGCATGGGCGTCTGCCTCGGCGCTATAGGGTGCCTCCACCGGCTCGGCTTGAAGGTCTGACACGTCGATGGTCTCCGCTTCCGGCGAGCACGCGGCAAGCCCTGCCGCAATCATCAGTGAAATACAAGCGGCTGCAATGCGCATATCTGTTCCTTTCGTCGCGGACCGGATAGCTGAAAGCTAGGCGTCCTTTCAGGTCTTGGCCATAGACCTGCCCTTTAGCCGACCTGACGGGGCGGGCCAGCCGGGCTGCAGGAGAGTGAGCAGACTTCTCTCTCGTCACCCCCGCGCGAGGCGGGGGTCCAGAGATCATAGACCTCTGGCCGTGGATCACGCTCTGGGTTCCCGCCTTCGCGGGAACGACGAATGGGGTGCCTTGCGCGCTGGCGCTGGCCCCAACACCCAACACAAAAAAAGGGGCAGGTTGCCCTGCCCCTTCTCATCCCCGCTTAATTGTTGAGACCTACTCCGCCAGTTCGGCCTGCGTCGGCAGGGTGCGCTTGGTGGATACCCAGTTGTCGAAGCTCGACCACACGCCTTCATCGCCGTGCCAGTCGCCCTTGGTCGCGCCCTTGGAGTATTCGGTGGCGCGCGCCTCGAAGAAATTGGCGTGCTCAACCCCGTTGAGGATTTCGGTGAGCCAGGGCAGCGGGTGCTCCTTGGCGCCATAGATCGGCGGGAGTTTGAGCTGGTCGAGACGCCAGTCGGCGATATAGCGGATATACTGCTTGATATCGTCCGGCGTCATGCCCTCCACCTCGCCGGCCTCAAACGCCAGCTCGATGAATTTGTCTTCCAGGCTAATCACCGTCTTGCAGCAATCGATGATGTCGTCCTTGACGCTCTGCGTGTAGGCCCCGGTTTCCTCGGCGAAGGTGTGAAACATTTTCATCATGCCCTCGCAGTGCAGCGACTCGTCGCGCACCGACCAGGACACGATCTGGCCCATCCCCTTCATCTTGTTGAAGCGCGGGAAGTTCATCAGCATGGCAAAGCTGGCAAACAGCTGCAGCCCTTCGGTAAAGCCGCCAAACACCGCCATCGAGGTGAGGATGTCGCGGTCAGTCCCGACCCCGAACTTGCCCAGATAGTCATGCTTGGCCGACATCTCCTGATACTCCATGAAGGCGGAGAATTCGGTGTCGGGCATGCCGATGGTTTCCAGCAGCAGCGCATAGGCCGCGATATGGACCGTCTCCATATTGGAGAAGGAGGCCAGCATCATGCGCACTTCAACCGGCTTGAAGAGCGGCATGTAGTTTTCCATGTAGTTCGCGCCCACCTCCACGTCGGACTGGGTGAAGAAGCGGAAAATCTGGGTCAGCAGGCTGCGCTCGCCATCGGTCAGCTTGGTCGCCCAGTCCTTGCAGTCCTCGCCCAGCGGCACTTCCTCGGGCAGCCAGTGAACCTGCTGCTGGCGCTTCCAGTACTCATAGGCCCACGGATAGCGGAACGGCTTGTAGGCAAAGCTGGGCGTCAACAGGCCGGGGCGGTCGCTGGAAAGAATGGTGCCGGTGCTCATGGCGAATGCGGATCCTCTTGGCTGGCGCGAGTCGAGACTATGGTTGGGCGTGCAACCGATTCCGGCAAGGCGCGAGTTTCCCGCGCCATTGATGTGAATCAGTCAGCCCTCACCCTCAACATCTATATATTGTGGTTAAGCGATCCCTAACGTCCACTCCTAGTGTGCGCCGGCCGTCGAAATGTGATGAGCGCAACGGTGGAAAAGTGGGGGGACGGGCGCGCTTTTCAGGCCGCTTTGCGGCCTGCTCAAGATTTCGCCGACCCTCGCAACCGGGGTCCCGGGCCCCGAGCCGGGACCCATGGAAAACCCAGAGGCCGGAACAATGGATCCCGGATCAAGCCCGGGAACCCGGTTGAAGCGGAAGCGGATATCTGTACAGGCCGATCTCCCGGCGCGCAGCGCCGAAAAGCGCGACTGCGCGTCCGCGACTTTTCGCGGAACATCGCAGCCCGGATGGGCTGCGGAACACAGAAAACCCTACACCTTCGAGAAGATCACTGTGCCATTGGTGCCGCCAAAGCCGAACGAGTTGGACAGGGCGGTGGTGATCTCGGCCTTTGTCGTCTCGGTGACGATGGGCAGGCCATCGAATTCCGGATCGAGATTGTCGATATTGATGGACGGGGCGATGAAGCCATCGCGCATCATCAACAGGCAGTAAATCGATTCCTGTACGCCGGCGGCGCCCAGCGAGTGACCCGTCATCGACTTGGTCGCCGACAGGGCGGGCACATTGTCACCGAAAAGCTCGCGCAGCGCGCCCATCTCCTTGATATCGCCGACCGGCGTGGAGGTAGCGTGCGGGTTGATATAGTCGATCGTGCGCCCGCCGGCCTCGGCAATGGCGTTCTGCATGCAGCGGATGGCGCCCTCACCCGACGGCTGAACCATGTCATACCCGTCAGATGTCGCGCCATAACCGACAATCTCGGCATACATGGTCGCGCCGCGCGCCTTGGCCCGCTCATATTCTTCCAGCACGACAATCCCGGCCCCGCCCGCAATGACAAAACCATCCCGGTCCTTGTCAAAGGCGCGGCTGGCGCGCTCAGGCGTGTCGTTATAACCCGAACTCATCGCGCCCATGGCATCAAACAGGTTGGAAAGCGTCCAGTGCAGCTCCTCGCCGCCACCGGCAAACATCACATCCTGCTTGCCCCACTGAATCTGTTCAGCTGCCGCCCCGATGCAATGCAGTGACGTGGTGCAGGCCGAGCTGATCGAATAGTTGAGACCCTTGATCTGGAACGGCGTGGCGAGCGTGGCCGACCCGGTAGACGCCATGGCCTTGGGCACCGCGAACGGGCCGATACGGCGCGGACCCTTGTCGCGCGTGATGTCGGCAGCGGTGACAATCGCCTCGGTGGACGGACCGCCCGTGCCAACAATCAGGCCGGTGCGCGGATTGGAAACATCGCCCGGCTCGAGGCCTGCATCGGCAATCGCCTGCTCCATGGACATATAAGCCCAGCCGGCGCCTTCCCCCATGAAGCGCATGGCGCGCTTGTCGACATGGTCAGCGGCTTTCACCGGCGGGCGGGCATGCACCTGGCACTTGAAATTCAGCTCGGTGTATTCAGGCGCGGCTATGACGCCGGACTTGCCAGCCTGCAAGGCCTTGGCGACCGCTTCCTTGTTCTCCCCGATGGAAGAAACAATGCCTATTCCGGTGACGACAACACGTCTCATGCAGGCGCTCCTGGCTGGTTCATATCCTCGGGCTTGAACAGGCCCACGCGCAGATCGGTAGCGGTGTAAATCACCTTCCCGTCTGCCTCGACATGGCCATCGGCGAGCCCGAGCACAAGCTTGCGCATGATGACGCGCTTGAGATCAATCACGTAGCGCACATTCTTCACGTCCGGGGTTACCTGGCCGGTGAACTTCACCTCGCCGACACCCAGCGCGCGGCCCTTGCCGGGCGCGCCCGACCAGCCGAGGAAAAAGCCTACCAGCTGCCACATCGCATCAAGGCCGAGACAGCCGGGCATGACCGGATCGCCCTCGAAATGGCAGGCGAAAAACCAGAGGTCGGGATTGATATCCAGCTCGGCCACGACCTGGCCCTTGCCATACTTGCCGCCCTCGCCGGAAATGTGCGTGATCCGGTCTGCCATCAGCATGGGCGGCAAGGGGAGCTGGGCATTTCCGGGGCCGAAAAGCTGGCCTTTTCCGCACTCTATAAGGCCATCATAATTAAAGCTGCCGGGGTATTGGGACATATATCTATCTGCCTGATTTGCCGCTGCCGCGCTGCGCTTGCACGCCGGGCCGGACTGAAGGTGAAGGCAGGCCTGACAACACCCGCCCCGTTTGAGACGGGCGCAATCTAGACCGGCGCGGCGGTCCCTGTCTCCCCCCGATGCAGCCTACCGGCCAGCAGCACTGTCCTGTGCCGCCAGACCGGGGATGGCGCTGCGTGCGCCGTTGCAGGGGGGACGCGCCGGAGCATCCGGATCCGGGCTGGCCGCCTGTTCGTAGGCATACGTGCCCCACAAGTGCGCCGCCAGTGCCCAGCCGCGCACGCCTTGCGATTCCAGCCGGCACCAGCCCGAACGGCAGCGTTCCAGCCATAAAATGGCCCCTGGCTGCGCACTGGCGGTCTCCGGCGATGTATCGTCGGGGCGTGTGTGCAGGCCGGTTTCCTGCGTCACGTGGACAGCGCGGCGGCCGGTCAGTGTGCGCTGGTGCATCCAGGTTTCCTCGCCCGACGGGTCGCGCACCTGCCGCCAGCGGTCCGTCTCGGCGACGATCTCGACCGGCAGGCCCTGACGGCGATAGTCCCAGCGCACCGGATGGCTGGTCGAAGGCCCGATGCGGCCGCGCACCTCATCAAATTTCAGCGTGACAAAGCGCGGCACGGGCTGGCCCGACGGCGTATCGCACTCTTGCGCCCATGCGGGCGCGGCCGCCGACAAAGTGGCAGTCAGGGCAATTAGCAAAGGGGCGAAAACAGAGCGGGTCATCACGGGAAACGAAACTGGCGCGCCGTGGTGAATCCTGCGTTAAGCGCGCCGATGAAATGCAAAAGAACTGGCAAGAAAATTCGTGCGGGCCATGTTAGTAAGCAGCCAATCCCGGGAGACACATCATGCTGCGCACACTCACCACCGCCATCACCACAAGCCTCGCCCTTGCCGCCGGAGCCTTTGCTCAGGCCGGGTTTGAAGTCACCGATCTGGGCGGCGGCGTCTACATGATCGCCAATGACCGGGCCGGCAATGTGGCCGTCGTCGAGGCGGGTGACCAGATCATCCTGATCGACACGCAGATGCCGCCCTTCCTCGATGATCTGGAGGCGGCTGTGATGTCGGTGACGGACGGCCGTGCGCCAACGCTGGTCATCAACACCCATTTCCACGGCGATCACGTGCTGGGCAATGCCCATTTCCGCGCGCTGGGTGCGAGCATACTCGCCCACCGCAATGTGGCCGAACGCCTCGTCAATCCAGTCACCAGTCAGCTTTCAGGCCGCACGCCCGAACCGCTCGATGAGGCCTTCCTGCCCGATATTCTGGTCGGCGAAGCGATGATGCTGAGCCGTTTCGGCGTGACCGGCGAAGTACTGCACTTTGCCAATGCGCACACCGATGGCGACATCATCGTCAACATCGCCGACGCCAATATCATCCATATGGGCGATCTTCTCTTCTCCGGCCTCTTTCCCTTCATCGATCTTGATGCCGGAGGCTCGGTGGAGGGCTATATCGCGGCGCTGGACGAGATTATCGGCTTTACCGATGAGGAGACGCGCTTCATCGCAGGCCATGGCCCCCTTGCAACCCGCGATGACCTGATCGCCAGCCGGGACATGCTGATCGGGGGCCGCGCGCGCATCGCCGCTCTGGTCGAAGAGGGCCATGACCTCGCGGCTATTCGGGAAGAAAATCCGCTAAGTGACTTCCATGAGAGGTGGAACTGGGGTTTCATCACCACAGAGCGGATGGTCTGGACCTTCTATCGTGACATCACCGGCCTCACAGAATAACCGCAAGCTGCCACCTTTAAGGGTGATGGTGTTGCCCATCGGAACAGGGGCGCTGCTGGCGCTCCTGTTCACCCTGCTGCTTGAAAGCTGGGTGGCGGGCATGATTGTCGGCGCGCTCTTTGCGCTGGGCTTTGCCGGCGTGCTGGTGATGACGGCGCAAGGGGCCGCGAAGAAGAAGCGAAAGACGACGCGGCTGCGTTAGGGCGCGTGGACCATAAGCAATCGCCGAAGGATGTTGTCTTACGGCATTCTGTCAAATGCGATAACCGCAATCGCAAATATTAGCATCGATATCGTCGCGAAAAATTCCAATTTTGTGCCTGATTTTAAAATAAAAGATATTACGGTTCGATATATTATGGCCGTAAGGAACAGTATTGCAGCAACTATAAGCGCCTCTACAATGACAGCCCATATTGTTATGGCCGTAAAAGCCAGCATTACCAAATCTCTAAACACTAGTATTTTAAAATTCATATCGAGCTGCTCCTTACTATTACGCCAATACGTATACTTTACTACCACTCGCCGCCTCCCACCCCCTCAAAACACGCGCACAGGGCCTCGCGCGCGGCGCTGGCCGGGGCGTCGGCCCGCCAGATCAGGGCCGGGCGCACGCGCAAGGCCGAGACCGGGCCGGGCAGCGCGGTCAGCTTGTGCTCTGTCAGGATACGCGCCATCACCGGCTCCGGCGCGATGAGGATATGGTCGGACACCGCGCAGGCGCGCGCCAGCACGCCATAATCATCACAGACAATGCCCGGCGCGCCCGCCTGCCAGCCCAGCGGGAACTGGCGCAGACGCTCTGGCGGCGTCGCGGTGGCGATGCGAAACCCCTCCAGCGGCGCGCCGACAAGCGCCGGGTGGCCGGGCCGGACGGCGGCGGCAAGGCTCTGGTCGGGCAAAGCGCGTGTGGCCAGGCCGGGATCGGCCTCATCATCGCCCCGGTCGGCGACCACAAGGTCCAGCTCGCCGCGCCGCAGACGATCGATCAGCTCTCCGGCAGCACCCGACCGGACGGTGAGGCGCGCGGCGCTGCCCGAACTGTAGAACTGCTTCACCGCATCCGGCAGCAGGCTGAAAGCCACAGCCGGACCGGCCCCGAGGCGGATCAGACCGTCTTCGCCCGAGCGCCAGCGTTTTGCCTCCGCCTCCAGATCACGCGCCTGCTGGATGAGTGCGCGGGCACGCGGCAGCAGGGCTTCGCCGAGCGCGGTCAGCACCAGACGGCGGCCCGACCGCTCGAACAGCGTGCCGCCCAGCGCAGCTTCCAGCTGGGCAAGGGATTTGGTGGCGGCCGGCTGGGAGACATTGAGCCTGCCCGCCGCCGCGGTGAGCGTGCCATAGTCAGCGCAGGCGATGAAAAGGCGGGCGTTACGCAGGGTGAGCATGCGGTCATCATGACTTTTTATTATGGATTAATCAATTAATTGTATTGGAAGTTATGGCGCAGCGCGCGGATGCTTCGCCCGCAAGCAGGAGCGCGCCCATGTTCGATGAAAAACTGATCATCCCGGCCATTTTCATCGGCTTTGCCGTGCTGGAAATCCTCGTGGGCCGGTTCAGCCCGGTTGGCCGGGTCTCGACGCGCGACGCGGTGATCGAGGCGGTCTCGACGCTGACCATCATCTTGTTGACCGTGCCGGTGATCTTCGCGGTGGCACCGCTACTGGTGGAGTGGGTGCGGCCCGGCTCTGAAGGCGCTCTCAGCACTCTGCCCTGGTGGGCGATGCTGGCCATATTGCTGGTCGGAGACGACATGACCCAATACTGGTGGCACCGGGCGAGCCACACCTTCCCCTGGCTCTATAACCTCCACCGCGCGCACCATTCAGGCAGCTACATGAGCGTGCGGATCGCCTACCGGAACAATCTTTTCTACTACCTTTTCATGCCGGGCATCTGGGTGTCGGCGGTGCTGGTCCATCTGGGATTCGGCCCGGTCTATATCGTCTATCTGATCGTCAAGATGAGTGTGATTTTCGGCGCCCATTCCTCATGGCGCTGGGACGAACCGCTCTACCGGATCAAGGCGCTCTCGCCGCTCATGTGGGTGATCGAGCGCACCATCTCCACGCCCGCCACGCACGCCGCCCATCACGGCCTGCACAAGGAGGACGGCGTGACGAACTACAAGGGCAATTACGGCAATCTGCTCTTCTTCTGGGACGTGCTGTTTGGCACCGCGAAGATCACACGGCGCTATCCGGAAACCTATGGCATTGAAGGCATGGAGCCGGTCACCGCAGCGCGCGAGCTGGCCTGGCCACTGGTGCGGAAGTGAGGGCCTACCGCCCCTTCCCCGGCTTGGGCTCAGACGGTTTGAACTCCGGCACGCGCACCTTGGTCTTGTGGTCGCCAGGGCCTTTCTTGCCGTCCGGCATCAGGCCCCGGTAATACCCTTTTTGCCATTTCTCTTCCGCCGCCGCCTTGTCACCCGTTTTCAGCCGGCCGGCAAAATCCTCGCGGCTTTCCCGCCAGATATTCATCTGCTCGGCGGTTTTCGGATCAGACTGGATGGCGCGCAATTCCGGCGTGATCCGCTCGAACAGATCGCGGCGCACGGGGAAGAAATGCGCCACCGCCTCGCCGGCTTCGAAGCGCACCTGGCCGGGCCGCGTAAAGCGCCAGTTCATGGTGAAGGAATAGGGGCTCCAGTCGGTCTCGATCACGCCGGTGAGCGGCGCAATCCCGTCCTTGATGCCGTTGATCGGACCGGTAACCCAAATGTTCCAGCCCGGCGGCGTGCGCAGGAGGAAACTCATCTCGAAGGTCAGGATGCCCGAGCCGAAATTACTCATGGCGCTGCCCGGCTGGTGCATGGTCAGCGGATTGTCGAGCACCACTTCCACATCCTCCACCCGCACGCCGCCATTCCAGCGCGCGGTCAGGCCGGTGGGGGTGAACCCCTCCCAGCCATGCTGGTTGGCGACCGCCAGCGGCAGGCAGCGATAGGCGAAGCTCTCGGGCGTATCATCCATCCACTGGCGGCGGCCGGAGGCGGCGCGGATGGTGGGGGCCTGCGCGGCAAGGGGGTGACAGAGAAGTTTCATGGATAGGTCCGGATGGCGGGTTGCGGCGCAAGCCTAGCGCGGGCTTTCATGGCAGAGAACCCGCATCCGGCAGGCGGCCTCGCATTTTCGCCGCGATTGGCGTATATCGCGCGGCCATGAGCACAACCCTTGATCTTGCCGCCGCCAGACGGCCCGCCGCAACGCCATCCCTGGCCGGGATGACGCGCAACCAGATTCGCGACGCTCTGGCCGCAGCCGGGCTAGTCGACGACAAGAAAGCCAAAATGCGCTCCAGCCAGATCTGGCGCTGGATATACCATTACGGCATTACCGATTTCGAGATGATGACGGACCTCTCGCGCGAGCTGCGCGAGCGCCTGCCCGGACACTTCACACTGGCGCGCCCGCACATCACCGAGCGCAAGGTGAGCGTGGACGGTACGCGCAAATACCTGATCGAGCTGTCACCGGGCGTCGAATGCGAAACCGTGTTCATTCCCGGCGTTGGCCGCTCGGGCGCGCTGTGTGTCTCCAGCCAGGTAGGCTGCACGCTCAACTGCACCTTCTGCCACACCGGCACGCAGGCCCTGGTGCGCAATCTGACCGCTGCCGAGATCGTCCAGCAGGTATTGATCGCCAAGGATGATCTGGCCGAATGGCCAAGCCGCGAGGAAGACCGCAAGCTCACCAATGTGGTCTTCATGGGCATGGGCGAGCCGCTCTACAATCTCGACCATGTCGCTGACGCTGTGGACACGATCTCTGACGGTGAAGGCATCGGCATTGGCCGCCGGCGCATCACCGTATCGACGTCCGGCGTGGTCCCCAAAATCGAAGAGCTGGGCGCGCGCACCAACACCATGCTGGCGATTTCCCTGCACGCCACCAATGATGCTCTGCGTGACGAGCTGGTGCCGCTGAACCGCAAATACCCGATTGCCGAATTGCTCGATGCGATCCGCAGCTATCCCGAATTGTCGAACTCCAAACGGGTGACATTTGAATATGTCATGCTCAAGGGCGTGAATGACTCGCCCGGCGAAGCCAAGGCGCTGGTGCGCCTGCTCAAGGGCATCCCGTCCAAGATCAATCTGATCCCGTTCAACCCCTGGCCGGACAGCCCTTATGAATGTTCCGACTGGGACACGATCGAGCGCTTTGCCGACATCGTGAACAAGGCCGGTTATGCCAGCCCGATCCGCACGCCCAGAGGCCGCGATATCTTCGCCGCCTGCGGGCAGCTGCGCTCTGAAAGCGTGAAGCAGCGCGCCAGCGAGAAGCGCAAGCTGGAAAGAGAGGCGGGGGCGGCAGGCTAGTTCCCGCTGAGCCCCATCGCTTCAACGAGCGCGCGCCGGAAGGCACGTGGCTGATCCAGCCACGCATTATGCCCGGCATCGTCCAGAACCGTCAGAGATACGGCCGGATCATTCTCAAACCAGTGGCGGTTAAGCCCTGCTCCGAGATCGGCGAAATCCTGATCCCCGATTATCACGCTGACCGGGCCGGAGTGCGCCTTGAGCGCGGGCACCAGATCAATGGTGTCTGGCCTGCTCTGATAGGCTGCCTGCCCGGCTTCGGCCGCGTAGAACGCGCTGCCACCGCGGAACTCGCGCCAGTGACTGACGCTGGCGCTGTTCACACCCGCAAAAGTTATTCGCCAGGTAAAATCGCGCTCCCGCGGCCCCTGATCTTCCTCACTGAAGCCTTCTGCTTCGATCTGGGCAGCCACGACATCGCGATTCATCATCTGCCGGCCCGCCGCGCCCATATCCGCAGCAGCGGCATTTGCAGCGAGATCGACTTCGTCCAGCGGTTGCCGCAATAGAGCCGGGGCCAGCAGTACAATGCGATCAGCAGAATCGCCAAAACTCTCAATGTACCGGGCCGCGAGGTGAGTGCCCATGGAATGCCCGACGAGATTGATCTGCTCAAGGCCCATCGCCATCCGCAATCGCTCGATATCGCGAACATGGGCGTCAATGTTCACCAACTCGACGGGGCAACGGGAACGCAGGCTGCCACGCTGGTCGTAGAAGATGAGACGCACTTCGCGTTCAAGGCCCGCAAAGGCGTCCAGCAGATAGCTGTGCTCGGCTCCAAAGCCGCCATGGACCACGATCCAGGGCTCGGCATCCTCCGCGCCGTATTCGCGCACATAGAGCCGACAATCCGGCTCCACCTCAAACGTCCACTCCACACCGCCGCCATAGGACATGGGCTGCAGGTTGGCAGGCGTGCGCACTGCTGCTTCGTAGGCGTCCAGAGCATCGTCAGAGGCGGGATTGGCACTCACGCTCAGTGCCAGCGACGACGCGATCACCAGTAAAGGTGCCATGAACAATCTCTCCCGGAGCTTGTGGCGAAGGTTAGGAACGGGGCGGAACGCCCTCAAATTAATTCGACGCAACACTTCCGAAAGGTGGCAGCATATCGCCCTCGCCATGCCTCCGTGCGCGTGATACCCCGCCCGGCATGAACCAGCGCCGCCAGCCCAGACCCCGCCCCCTGACCGCCCGCGAGGCAGCGCTGAACGCGTTCCTGGCCGTCGATGCCGACGGCACAGCGCTCGATAGCGCGCTCTCGGCGCAAGCTGGCTACAAGGCGATGGAGGCGCGCGACCGGGCGTTTGCCCGCGCGATCCTGGCCGCTGCCATACGCCGCCGGGGCACGCTGGAAGTTGCCTTTGAACACTTCATGGACCGGCCCTTGCGTCCGCGCGAGCTGACGGGACGGGCCGTGCTGACGCTGGCCTCGGCCGAGCTTCTGGTCCTGCAGACCCCGCCCCATGCCGTTGTCGATGGCTGGGTGCGCATCATGGGCGCGTCCGAAGATGGCCGCAGGCTGAAAGGCCTCACCAATGCGGTGTTGCGCCGGGTGTCAGAGCGTGGCGCGGACGCCTTCCTTGCCGCTGACCCGCTCATTGACCTTCCCGAATGGCTGCGTGCCCGCTGGGTGGAGCATTATGGCGAGGACACCGCGCGCAGCATGGCGCTGGCCCGTGCAGGCGCCCCGCCGCTGGACCTGACATGCAAGCCCGGTTTCGACGCGGCGGGCTTTGCCAGCGAAATCGGCGGCAGCGTCCTGCCCACCGGCACGGTGCGTAAAGAGGGTATTGGCGATATCACCGCCCTGCCCGGCTTCGAGGCCGGAAACTGGTGGGCGCAGGATGCGGCGGCTGCCCTGCCGGTAAGGCTGCTGGCACCACAAGCCGGTGAGCGCATTGCCGACATCTGTGCCGCACCGGGCGGCAAGACGCTGCAGCTGGCGGCGGCTGGCGCACAAACTATCGCCGTGGACCGCTCAGACGTGCGCCTGAAGCGCGTAACCCAGAACCTTGCCCGTACCGGGCTACAGGCCGAAATCATCACGGCAGATGCCACGAAATGGCAGCCCGAAGCGCCGCTGGATGCCGTGCTGCTGGACGCGCCCTGCAGTGCCACCGGCACGCTGCGCCGGCGCCCGGATGTGGCCGGAGCCAAAAGCGAAGCGGACATTGAAAGCCTCGCCGCCCTGCAGGCGGCATTGCTGGACAATGCCTTTGCCATGCTCAAAACCGGCGGGCGGCTGGTCTACTGCACGTGCTCGCTGGAGCCAGAGGAAGGTGAGGCGCAGATCGAGGCCTTCCTCGAACGCACCCCAGCCGCGCACCGTATACCTGTCAGCCCTCATGAATTACCCGGTCTTGGCGATGCGATCACCGCCGATGGCGATGTGCGCACACGGCCCGACATGTGGGCCCATGAAGGCGGGCTGGACGGCTTCTTCATCGCGCGTCTGGTGATGTCGCGCTAACCGTCACCGCCAAGGCCAGCTTGCCCTTGCCGGGGGGCGCTGATATGCCCGTTATCATGGCGCGCACAGTCAAGATTTCACCCTCCATTCTCTCAGCGGACTTCGCCCGGCTGGGCGAAGAAGTGAAGGCCGTTGACGAGGCGGGAGCCGACTGGATCCATGTCGATGTGATGGACGGGCATTTCGTGCCCAATCTCACGATTGGCCCGATGGTTGTGAAATCACTGCGCTCCTGGTCGAAAAAACCATTCGACGTGCATCTGATGATTTCACCCGTGGACGCCTATATCGGCGCGTTCGCCGATTCTGGTGCAGACATGATCACGGCACACCCGGAAGCCGGGCCGCATTTCCACCGCACCATCCAGACCATCAGATCGCATGGCGTGAAGGCGGGCGCGGCGCTGAACCCCGCAACGCCCGCCGAGCTGCTCGCTCCGGTCATTGAAGAGCTGGATCTGGTGCTGGTGATGAGCGTCAATCCGGGCTTTGGCGGGCAGAGCTTCATTACCAGCCAGCTGAAAAAGATCGAGGCCTTGCGCGCCTTGATCGATGCAGCCGGATCGCCTGCTCTGATTGAGGTGGATGGCGGCGTGAACCCTGAGACCGCACGCGCTTGTGTAGACGCGGGCGCCGATGCGCTGGTCGCCGGCTCTGCCGTCTTTTCCGGCGGACCGGACCGCTACCGCGCGAATATCGAAGCCTTGCGCGGAGGCTAAGACAGCGCCCATGGGCACTCTTGTCACCAGCCGGGATATCGGGCATGCCGCTCTTGGCGCGATGCGGCGTGAACTGTCCGATTTCGCCAATTTCCTGCCGCCCTACCGGATGGTGTCCCTGTCCGGCGGCGGCAAGGTGCGCAAGGTCCATCCGCTTGAACCCGGCCCCGCCGGTGACGCCACACGCGGCGCGGCGCTGCTGGCCGGACGCTTCACACTGGCGGGCGAGACCCTCAGCGTCACAAAAGGCGAAAGCATCTGGGCCCAGCCGGCGCCGTCACGGGCCTTCGCCGAGCGATTGCACAGCTTTGAATGGTTGCCTGACATGCTGGCCGTGCGCGATGCGAATGCGACCGAGGCCGCGCTTGTCTGCATAGATGACTGGCTTTCCTGGTTTGGAACCTGGAACAGCTTTGCCTGGAGCCCGGCCATTCTGGCGCGCCGCCTGCGCATCTGGCTACAGATACTGCCCCTTCTGGAGATTGGCGACGACCGGAGCGCCCGCGAAACAAGGTTGAAAAGCCTGGTGCGGCAAACCATCCGCCTGCGCCGGGCCATGTCACTACTGCCTGCCAGCGCCGGCCGCGTGGAAGCGGCTATCACGCTGATGGCAGCGGCGATCAGCCTGGAGCTTGGCTCAAAAATGCTGAAATCGGCCGAGCGCCAGCTGGCCGCAGACCTGAAGGTGCAGGTCCTGGCCGATGGCGGACATGTCAGCCGGACGCCGCTGGTCTCTGCGCACATTCTGGCCGCTCTGGTTCAGCTTGATGCGCTGGCTGTTGCGCAAGGCGTCCAGCTCAATACCGAAATCAGCCGTGCCATGGACAGGCTGGCAGGGGCGGTGCGCTTTTTCCGCATGGGGCCCAAGGGTCTGGCGAGCTTTCACGGCGGCGGAGAAGGCACCACCCGGCTTATCGAGACGGCGATGCGCGGACGCGAGAAGGTCAAACCCTTCAACATCGCCCCGCATTCAGGCTATCACCGGGCCGAAGCGGGCGGCTCGGTTGTCATCCTGGATGCCGCCGGCCCGGCAAAAGGCGCACACGGGGTCAATGCCCATGCCAGCGCGCTCTCCTTCGAATTTGCGCCGCCGGGCGGACGCCTGATCGTAAACTGCGGCTGGAATGACGATCAGCCACCGGGCTGGCGCGAAGCGGTGCGCGCGACAGCCGCGCACACTGCCCTGACACTGGAGGAAACCTCCTCGGCGCGGCTGCTGAAGCCGCAATGGCAGCGCCGCCTTCTGGGCGACCGCTTCCAGCACGGCCCCGATCCGGTGCGGGCACGCCGCAACGAGGAAGATGTCGGCGTCTGGCTGGAGGCCAGCCATGATGGATACCGCAGCCAGTTCGGCGTTGGCATTCGCCGCCGCCTGTTTCTGGCGGTCGATGGCGGGGATCTGCGCGGCGAGGACGGCATTTACCGTCCGGTCGAGGATGGTCCGCCTGACGATCCTGAAAAACTGCTTCGCTTCGCCATCCGTTTTCATCTTCACCCCGGCGTCAAGGCCTCGCTGTCGCGCGATTCCCTGAGCGCGCTTCTGGTTCTGCCCAATGGCGATGGCTGGCGTTTCCGTACCGATGGCGGCCCTGTCCGGCTGGAGCGCTCGGTCTATCTGGCAGGCGGAGCGCCGCCTGTGCGCTCAACCCAGCTGGTCATCGCCGGAGAAGCGGAATCCTACGGGGGGGGCGACCGGCCCCCAAACCGTGTAAGATGGGCGTTCCAGCGCCTTGGTCGCGTCGGCGGGGCGTGATAGCCAGACGCCTGAACTGTATGGAGCATTCCCCTCATGTCGGATGAATTCCTAGCGCCGGTGCGCCGGGCACTGATCTCGGTATCGGACAAGACCGGCCTGGTGGCCCATGCCCGCAAGCTTGCGGATATGGGCGTCGAGCTGATCTCGACCGGCGGCACGCTGGCGACATTGCGCGAATCGGGGCTCGAAGCCGTTGACGCGGCAGAAATCACCAGCTTCCCCGAAATGATGGACGGCCGGGTGAAGACGCTGCACCCGCGCATTCATGGCGGCCTGCTGGCCCGCCGGGACCGCGAGGATGATCTCGCCTCGATGGAAGAACACGCGATTCCCGCCATCGACCTCTTGATGGTCAATCTCTACCCGTTCGAGGAAGCGGTGGCGTCCGGCACCGATATTGACGGATGTATCGCCAAGATCGATGTCGGCGGGCCCGCCATGATCCGCGCGGCCGCCAAGAATCACGTCCATGTCACCGTCTGCGTTGAAGGCAGTGATCTGGAAGCGGTCGTGGCGGAGATGGAAAAGCATGAGGGCCAGACGACCCTCGCCCTGCGCCGCCATCTCGCGGCCAAGGCCTTTGCCCGCACCGCCGCTTATGACAGCGCCATTGCCGATCGGCTGGCGGGCGAAACCAGCGACGCGGACAATCGCTTCTTTGCGGTTGGCGGAACCCTGTCCCAGGATTTGCGCTATGGGGAAAACCCGCACCAGAGCGCCGCGCTCTATGCCAGCCCCGCACCGCGTCCCGGCATCGTTTCGGCACGCCAGCTCCAGGGCAAGGAACTTTCCTACAACAATCTCGCCGACGCCGATGCCGCGTTTGAACTGGTCAGCGAATTTGACGCTGAAGAGCAGGCCGCCTGCGTCATCGTCAAGCACGCCAATCCTTGCGGTGTGTGCACCGCCGACAAGCTTGCCATTGCCTATGACCGCGCCTTTGCCGCTGACCCGCTTAGCGCCTTTGGCGGCATTGTCGCGCTCAACCGCAAGCTGGATGCCGACACCGCCGACCTGATCGCGTCCCATTTCACCGAAGTCGTCATCGCGCCCGACGCCGATGCTGCGGCGATGGAAATCCTCGCGGCGAAGAAGAATGTGCGCGTACTAGTCACGGGCGCCATGGCCGACCCGGCGCAGGCCGGCTGGACCGTCAAATCCGTGGCAGGCGGCCTCTTGGTGCAGGCGCGTGATACAGGCCATGTGCTGGCAAAGGATCTCAAGACCGTCACCGAGCGTGCGCCCAGCGAGACCGAACTGGCCGACCTGCTGTTCGCCTGGCGCGTGGTCAAGCACGTGAAATCCAATGCCATTGTCTATGCCAAGGGCGGTACCACATCGGGCATCGGCATGGGCCAGACCAGCCGGCTGGACGCGGCTATACTGGCTGCGCGCAAGGCCGAGCTGGCGGCAGCAGAAAATGGCTGGGACGAACCGCGTACGCGCGGCTCGGTCTGTGCGTCCGACGCCTTCTTCCCGTTCGCTGACGGGCTCAACGCCGCTATCGAGGCGGGTGCAACAGCCATCATCCAGCCGGGCGGTTCCATCCGCGATGACGAGGTGATCAAGGCGGCCAACGAGGCCGGGCTTGCCATGGTCTTCACCGGCATGCGCCATTTCCGGCACTGATGACCGGACTGCCGCGCCTCCTCCCTCTGGTGGCCCTTGTGATGCTAGCCGCGTGTAGGAACGGTCCCGGCACGGTGGAGCATCACGCTAAGACGCTGGCGCCGCATATCACCGTGCTGATGCCGGAAGGCCAGGACGGGCCCGTTCCGGCAGTATTGCTGTTTTCAGGCTGTGGCGGGGTAATCTCCGTCCAGGATGACTATGCGGCCATCGCCAATGAAGCCGGTGTCGCCGCCCTGATCGTCGATTCCCACAGCGCGCGCGGCATTGGCCGCTTCGGCGCGCGCCTTCTGGTGTGCAGCGGAGCCCGTATGCGCGGCGGGCAAAGGGCTGGCGATGTCATCGCCGCGCTCGCCCATGCCCGGGAACTCCCCGATATTGATACCTCCCGCCTCGCCCTGATCGGATGGAGCCATGGCGGCTGGACCTTGCTGGACACGCTGACGCGCGCCGGGGACGGCACACCGCCTGACGGGCTCCGGTCCATGCCCGAGGATGCGCTGGAGGGTGTCCGCTCGGTCATGCTGGTCTATCCGTGGTGCGGCGTCCTGAACCGCGCGCGCGATCATGCCCTGCCCGGTTCTCCCCCTGTTCACGCCTTGCTGGCCGGTGATGATGTCATTGCCCGCCCGCAGGCCTGCGCCCATCTGTTCGAGCACCAGCACGAGGCAGGCGCGCCGGTGGACTGGACAATTCTGGAGGGACTGACCCACGCCTTTGACGCGCCAGACGAACCTTTCGATCCGCGCGTGCGCCATGATGCAGACGGCACAAGGCGCGCCCATGACTGGTTTTCCAGTCAGCTGGAGACCAGCCTGATTGCAACACGAGACTAGCGTTCGCAGCGCCACTCGCGCATGGTTGATGACACGCCTGTGCCGGGACAAACACCATAAGGGGGAGACCGGACAATGAAGCCTTTCTCAGCGCCCGTGCGGCGCGCTGGTATCGCTGGCCTTGCCGGATTCATCGTGTTGATGGCGGGTCTGACGATCAGCAGTTGCGGCCGCGGGCCGGTGGATACCGATGCCATCTCCCGAACCGGCCCGGTCGTGCTCGTCATCACAGGCGTGGGACAGGAAAATCGCGGAAGCCGGTCAGTAAGCTATAACGGCCTCTTCGCCATTTACGGCATCGAGGTTCAGGACGCGCGCGGCTTCACCCGGCCCGAACTGATGGCGATGAGCTGGCGCCAGATACGCGCTGACTTCCCTGCAGGCGGCGAGCAAATTGTCTTTGACGGCCCGCGCCTGTCCAATGTTCTGCGCGCGGCGGGTCTTGAAGGCGCCAGCGTACGCCTGACATCGTTTGACGGGTATGAAGCCGAAGTGCCTGCCGACCTGATTGCGCGCCATGAACCGATTCTGGCCTTGCGCGCGGACGGGGAGCCATTGGCCATTGGCGGGCTTGGACCTGTCATGCTGGTCTGGCCACGCCTGACCCAGAGCGATCTGGCTGACATGAATGATGATTTGTGGCCCTGGGGGGTCTTTGCGATCACGCCCTATGTACCGGCCGAAGCGCGCTAGAATATCCAGTCCCTTTTGCACGCGGGGACTTCCGTAAAGCCCTCCGCCTGCCTAGGGTCTCAACAAGTCAGTAAAATTCGGGGAGCGGGAATGGACAGCTTTTTTGATAATGTCACTATTTTCAGTGACTTCCTCTGGGGCGGCACGTGGGGCGAGGAGCGTATCCTGCCCGTCGGCATTGTCACCATTGCCCTTCTGGGCACGGGCGTTTTCACCATGATCGTACTGGGAGGACGTCCGCTCAAGCGGCTTTTCCCCGCATTCGCCGAGCTGTGGGCCGGGCGCAAGCGCAGCGGCGAGGGTGAAATCACCCCCTGGCAGGCACTCTCGACAGCGCTGTCCGGTCAGGTTGGCACCGGCAATCTTGCCGGTGTGGCGACAGCCATCACGCTGGGCGGGCCGGGCGCGATCTTCTGGATGTGGGTGACGGCGATTTTCGGCATGGCGCTCGCCTATGCGGAGTCTTCGCTGGCCGTACGCTTCCGTGAAAAGCACCCTGACGGCCACTATCATGGCGGCCCGATGTACTACATCCAGAACGGGCTGGGCAAAAACTGGAAATGGCTGGCGGTCCTGTTCTGTATCGGCACCATATTGTCGGCGCTGGCAACCGGCGGCGCTATTCAGGCCAATTCGGTAACCCAGTCGGCCGTAGAGGCCAGCACCTCGCTGGGCATTGATCTGCCGCGCTGGGTCGTCGGCGCCGCGCTCGCCTTCCTTGTCTTTGTCGTGATCATCGGCGGCATCAAGTCCATCGGCACGGTTGCCGGGCGCGTCGTCCCGTTCATGGCGGCAGCCTATGTGCTGGTTGCCCTGTTCATCCTCATCACCCACGCCACCGAGATCCCGGACGCGTTCGCGCTTATCTTCACCGAGGCCTTCGGTTTCCGTGAAGCGGCGGGCGGATTTGCCGGCTATGTGATTCTGGCGGCCATCCGGGCCGGCGTCGCGCGCGGGCTCTTCTCCAACGAGGCGGGTCAGGGCTCTGCCCCTATAGCGCACGCCGCCGCCCAGACCAGCAACCCGGTCAAGCAGGGCGAGATCGCCATGCTGGGCGTGTTCATCGACACCATGGTCATCTGCACCATGACGGCGCTGGTAATCCTCACCGTGGGTGGCAGCTATGCCAATCTGGACGGGTCCATCGTCGAGTTCGCCTGGCAGTCCGACGCCCTTCAGGCATCGGCGATCACCACGGCGGCCTTTGCAGAAGGCATCTATGCCGGTGGCTGGATCATTCTGGCGGCTCAAGCCCTGTTTGCCTTCACGACGATTATCGGCTGGTCTTACTACGCCGAGACCTCGGCCACCTACATCGTCGGTGACTGGGCGGCACGTCCGTTCCGCTTTGTCTGGGTGGCGGTTGCCTTCCTCGGCACGCTGATCGTCAATGTCGACGGCCTCTGGCGGGTTGGCGATGTCGCCAACTCCATGATGCTGTTCCCGAACGTCATCGCGATCCTGCTGCTGACCGGCGTCGTGATCCGCTACACGCAGGAATATGACCGCAAGGGCATCGTTCCGCCCGCATGGCATGGCGATACGCCGCGCGATGCAGACGGCAAGCCCGTGACTTCGGCCAAGTCGGAAAGCGTGAAGGGCGAAAAGCCGAAAGCCTAGATCAGGAAACGGGCAGCGCTGCGGCCACCAGATGGTCCAGGGCTGCCCATTTCTTGTAATCGCGGGTGCTGGTTCCAGCCCCGTACCAGGCCGCTCCCAGAGCGGCCTTTTCTTTTGGCTCCAGCGCAGCGACGGCATCAATGCTGACGCGGATAGTGAACAGCACGGCACCGCTTTCGGGCAGCCTGGTGACCGTCTGGCGCTCAACTCGGACATGCAGCAGCGCGTCCGCCTCATCGGCGCTGGCGGCCATGGCCCTTGCCTGTAGCGGAGCACTGTCGGGCGTATGGCGCTCTGATCCGGCCTGAAGCGTCCAGTTGAAACGCTCGAGCACCTGTCCGGGGCGGACATGTTGAAAGACGCGGGCAATGCGGCTCGCGAGGCGTTCTCCGCCCGGCACAGGGGTGTGCAGTTCGGCCAGTGTCTTGCCCGCTGCATGCGGCAGGGAGAAGAATGTCGGCGAGGTCAGAACCGCCGCACCGACCCGCCAGCCATCTTCACCGGGCATCATCAGAACCAGATCATCACTGAAATGATGGGCGAGTTGCCAGAGCGCCGGCGCATCGCCCGTCAACTCCGGTACCGATACACCGCCCGCACGCAAATGCCCTGCCGCCATCGCGCTCGCCTCGTGCGCGGCTTGTCTGGCGCCGGGTGCTTCAAAGCTGGTCAGGCCCCGGTCTGCCAGCGAAGCGCGGCGCCTTGGCAGCGTGGCCGCCTCGGTATCGGGTACAAGCCAGAGATCAGGCTCGATGGGCTTGAGGCCAACAGCAAAACGCGGCGGGCCGTCCCGCCAGGGCCTGTAAGGCGGGCGAACGCCCGCTACCATGGCTCGCCGGCAAGACGCCCTGCGATCCACACCAGCACCAGGCCCGCCCCGATACCCACGGCGTCCACGCCCCAGTCATAGATCGACATGGCCCGGTTGATGACAGGCAGGGACTGCAACAACTCGATAGCCGCGCCATGCACCATGAGCGCTGCAAACAGCCAGACCCGGTCCAGCCGGGGCCAGGCCGCACGCGCGAGCATGGTCAGCACAATGAAGGCGGCCAGATGATTGACCACGTGCCAGCCGAAAAGTGCGGGCAGCCGGGAATTCCCCGGCCAGAGCGCCAGCACGCTGACTCCCACAAACGCAAGGGCAAAGAGCCAGCCCCAGTAAGGATTGAACACGCCCGCCAGGCGGGCAGCCCAGCGGGCTTGAGGCATACGCCCGCTCTCGCCTGTCATGCCGGACTGGTGGCCAGAGGACTTGTTCAGCAACATGAGGCGCTAGCGCTTCATCATCCGGCGGCGCTGCACCGAGGACGGTATATTCATCGCCTCGCGGTATTTGGCCACGGTGCGCCGGGCAATCTCGATGCCATCTGCCAGCAGCCGGTCGACAATGGCATCGTCACTCATGATCTCTTCAAGCGTCTCGCCCTGGATCATCGCCTTGATCCGGAAGCGCACGGCCTCGGCGGAATAGGCTTCTCCGCCATCGGCCGACGCAATGGACGAGGTGAAGAAGTATTTCAGCTCGAACAGGCCGCGCGGTGTGGACACATACTTGTTCGAAGTGACGCGGCTGACCGTGCTTTCATGCATGCCCACCGCGTCCGCCACAGTCTTCAGGTTGAGCGGACGCAGCCAGGCCACGCCCTTGGCAAAGAAAGCGTCCTGCTGACGGACAATCTCGCTGGCAACCTTCAATATGGTGCGCGCGCGCTGATCGAGGCTTTTGACCAGCCAGGACGCGTTCTGTGTGCATTCGGTGATGAAGGTCTTTTCTTCCGCCGAGCGGGCGCTGCCGGCAATCTGCGCCGCATAGCGGTTATTCATCAGCACGCGCGGCAAGGTGTCGGTATTGAGCTCTACCGCCCAGCTGCCGTCAGGGCGCTCGCGCACATAGACATCTGGTTCCACCGCGCGGGTGCTGTCAGAGCCAAAGGCGAGGCCCGGCTTGGGCGTCAGGCGCTTCAGCTCGCCGATCATGTCTTCGAGGTCATCCTGGTCAACCTCGCAGATACCGCGCAGCCCGGCATAATCATGCTTGGCCAGCAGCGGGAGATTGTCGACCAGAGCGGCCATCGCCGGATCAAGCCGGTCGCGTTCGGCCAGCTGTATCGCCAGGCATTCCTGCAGGCCGCGCGCCATGACGCCAGCCGGCTCGAAACCCTGCACGCACGACAATATCGCCTCGACCTCCGACACGGTAACGCCCAGACGCTCCGCCGTTTCGGCCAGGTCCGCGCGCATATACCCGTCATCATCGGCCATATCGATCAGGTGCGCCGCAATCAGGCGGTCCGAGCTGGTCAGCGCCAGATCGGCCAGCTGGTCATGCAGATGTTCGCGAAGCGTCTTTTCCCGGCTGGTATGAGCGGCTGCGTCAAACTCCTCGCCATCAAACCCGCCGCCGCCCTTGCCCGCGCGTGACCAGTCGACAGCGCCGCCGGTATCGCGCGCGCCAGCCATGTCCGGCGCGCTGTCGGCATACATGGCCTCCCGGTCGGCATCGAGCGCCTCGTCGGCGACTGACGTCGAGGAGGCATCAAAACTCAGCTCGCCATGGGGATCGCTGGCCTCGGCCGGGGCTGGCCGCTCGTCCTCGCCGCCAGCTTCAGCGCGTTCATCGCGCTCCAGCAGCGGGTTACGCTCCAGCTCTTCCTCGACGAACTCGGCCAGCTCCATATTGTTGAGCTGCAACAGCTTTATGGCCTGCTGGAGCTGGGGGGTCATGACCAGCCCCTGCCCCTGCCTTACCTCCAGCCTCTGTCCTAGCTTGGCCATATCTGTCGCCCTACTGGAAGCTGTCGCCGAGATAGACCCGGCGCACTGACTCATCGCTGCGCACCGCGTCCGGCTGACCCTCGAACAGCACTTCGCCCTCATGAATGATGGCAGCGCGGTCGGTGATCTGCAGCGTCTCGCGAACATTGTGATCGGTAATGAGAATGCCGATCCCGCGCTGTTTCAGGAACAGGATCAGGTCGCGGATATCGGCAATGGCCAGCGGATCGATACCCGCAAACGGTTCATCCAGCAGGATGAAGCCAGGCCGGGTCGCCAGCGCACGCGCAATTTCAACGCGGCGGCGTTCACCGCCTGACAGGGCCATGGCCGGGCTGTCACGCAAATGATCCACGCCCAGCTCTTCGAGCAATTCCTCGACCAGATGCTTGCGCGCGGCCACGTCCTTCTCGGCAATTTCGGCGGTGGCAGTCACATTCTCGTAGACGGTCATGCCACGGAAAATGGAGGCTTCCTGAGGCAGATAGCCAATCCCCAGCCGGGCGCGTTGGAACATCGGAAAGGCGGTAATATCCTCGCCATCAAGCAGGATGCGCCCGTGATCGGCCGGGATCAGCCCGGTGATCATGTAAAAGCAGGTCGTTTTGCCGGCCCCGTTCGGCCCCAGAAGCCCGACCACCTCGCCTCGCCGGAGCGTGAGAGATACCGACTTCACCACGACGCGCTTGCCGAACGCCTTGCCGATTGAATCGACATGGAGGCCGTCAGCTATGCTGTCTGGCATGGTCATTCCCGTCATCACCCCTGAACCATTTCAAAAAGGGTTAGCGCGGCAGACCTAACATTTGGTGAAGCGCGCGAAACTGGCCCCATCCTTGCAAGGCACCGCGCCCCGCTGGCAAGGCCGCAAGACGCACCAAACGCAGTCCGGCCTCGCCGCCCGCGAACAATATACCTTGTAATTGAGACGCTTGCGCTACGGCGTGCCCGGCTCGCCGGTCAGGAAATCCGTGCGGTATTCACGCGGCTCAGGGCCGGGAACCGGCGGGGCCGGGCAGTCATCGGTGTCGACCTCCTGGCCCGCCTCCTGCGAGAAGAACAGGCTGCGCACCCGTCCGTTGCCGCCCGTCAGACGCGAAATGCCCGTCTGCAGATTGATCACCAGCTCCTGGCCCGTCGAGACATTGCAGCCTTGTGTCAGGACAACCGCTCCGGTCAGCACGACCACCTCGTCGGTCAGGGTGTAGACAGCGCTATCGCCCCGGGCGGTCTCTGTTGCCGTAACGTAGAAGACATCGCCGCGCGCCGTGATGCGTTCGATCCGGCGCTGGCCGGTTTCAGGATTGCGGACTATGTGCGCCTCGGCCTCGTCTGCGCGCAGGCGCGTATCACCGCGGATGGCGTTCACGTTGCCGATGAAACGGACCTGGTCCTGCTGGTCCAGAATTTCCTGGTCATCAGAACTGATATCAATGAAATCGGGAATATCCTGGCGGGCCTGCGCCGGAGCAACAGGCAACAGCGCGGCTGCACCCAGCGCGCACACCATGCCTGTAACGGCGATTACATGCCTCATTCAACCTCCTCGGGCGCAGGCGCCTCGCCAACATAAATGCGCGTTACCACGCCTCCGGTAAAGCGCAAACGCCGTCCATCCTCATCTAGCTCGAAGCCGTGTGCCTGAACACCGCCCCATGGCGCAGACCCCTCGACCGGCTCCTCACCGAAAACCATGGCATTGTTCAGATCTATCGCCGCGTCTTCGGTCCGGAACCGGTAGCCGGACCTTGTGGTGAACCGCACCGTGTCTGTCATGCGCAAAATGCGCGCCTGGTCGTCAAACACACCCACGCGCGAGAGAACCTCGGACGCATCAGGCCGGTCAGCCGCGCCAAACAGAAGGGCATAATCGATACGCGGATTTTCAAGATCGGTCAGATTGCCCAGCCCACCCGAGCGGCGCACCGCGTTATCGGCGGTCAGCACATAGGCCCGCCCCTCCGCATCACGCCCGGTAAAGCGCGGATTGATGATCCGCTCGCCATCGCCGGCCACCGCCTGCCGGACAGCGGCCTGGCGTCCACCCGACAGCACTGACTGAATCACGATATTCAGGGCCAGCACGGCCATCAGCGCAACCAGGACAAAGCGCAGATTGCGCAAAACACGGGCACGCAGGCGCGCTGCAGCGAGCGCGCGGTTCGCCGATGGCTCCCCGGCTGCAAATACTAGCGTGTTCATTGCGATGGCCCGAATGCTTTCCCCGCCGCCTTTGTGGACGCTTGACGAGGCGTTTTCAAGGCACGCATCACCAGCCCGCAAGGTGCGCCGTCCCGGCCCTGATCAGCTATGGGCGAAAATATCAGCCTCGGCCCAGCCGGCCAGATCGAGCGCCGCACGCGTCGGCAGGAAGCTGAAGCAGGCTTTCGCCAGCTCCATCCGGCCCTCGCGCACCAGCATCGCCTCCAGCCCGTCGCGGATCTGATGCAGATAGAGAACATCGTCAGCGGCGTATTTGAGCTGCGCCTCGCTGATATCGGCCGCGCCCCAGTCAGAGCTCTGCTGCTGCTTGGAAAGCTCAACCCCGGCGATCTCGCGCGCCACATCCTTCAGCCCGTGCCGGTCGGTATAGGTGCGTACCAGCTTGGACGCGATCTTGGTGCAGAAGACCGGCCGCAGCGTGACACCGAGATCACGCGCGATCATGGCGACGTCAAAACGCGCGAAATGCAGGATTTTCTCGACGCTCTCATCGGCCAGAAGCTTCTGAAGATTGGGGCAATCATAGGATGTCCGGTCGAGCTGGACGATATGCGCATCGCCATCGCCCGCCGACAGCTGGACCAGGCACAGCCGGTCACGCACCAGCGACAGGCCCAGCGTCTCGGTGTCGATAGCGACACGGCTGCCAAGGCCCATCCCGGCAGGCAGATCGGCTTTGTGAAAATGAATGCTCATGATGGCTCCGGCCTTCGGACAGGTTTTAGCGGGTTTGCCCTGCTATGGGCCGCCCTTGGCCGCAGGTCAACGTGGGCCCGCCGCTCTTGCATATTTGCAGACCCGCTATGCGCGCGGTGTGCCACGATTTCGCAACAATCTGCCGCTAGGCATGATTATCCCGACATTCATAACCTGCCACCCAGAGCCATAAAGGCCGTCTCCCCATGCCTCTCCATCAAAAGACACGCGATGCGGACCCGGTCCGCATCGAGGCCGACATACACGGCATTTTGACCCTGCGCCTTGTCGGCGAGCTGACCGGCGATGTGCTGCGTGATGCGGCCGAACGCATGGTCGCGGCAGGGCAAGGCAGGCGCATCAATGGCGTGTTGATCGAGACGTCCGACACCAGCATCGCCTATGACATCGCCGATGTCGTCAGCGCTATCGAGATGATCATGGACGAGCTGTCACCGCGCCGTTGCGCCCATGTCTCCCATGGCGAGCGCACACGGCCCTACATGGTGATGGAAAGCACGGCGCGCGCCTTTGCCGTGAAGCTGCAGCCCTTTGCCTGTGAAACCGAAGCTCGCGCCTGGCTGCTTCAGCGCTAGCCGGGCTGGTCTGACGCAGGCCTGCGCACCGAATTACCCCCGTCAAGAATCGCGTTGATCCGCGCCGCCACGGCAGCGTGCAATCCCGTTGCATCATCGCCGGCCGCGGCGTCGTGCGCTGCGGCTGCGTCCACGAGAACGCCGACAATCTCGGCTTCAGGAAGGATGTTGTGATCGTTCAGGGCCAGCAGAAGCGACTCGCAAATCGCCAGTGCGGCAGTTCCGGAAACATTGTCCGTCGCGCTCATTTTGCGGGGTGCCTTCCACTGTGAATCATACAGGTTCCGGCATCAGCCGGTCGGTATGCGTCGCGATCATACTCACAATCTGCTAGGCTGGACTGATCCAGAGCAGTGTGGTCCTGACCTATTCCAGCTGGTCAGCATGGACGGCCCTGCCGCCTGATGCGTTCCGAAAGCTGAGATGTTAAGCCCGACAAGCCCGCTCGTTCGCAAACTGTCGACCTTTGTCGCCCTTCCGTCCGGCGACCTTGAACTGCTGGCCGGCTTTCACCGGCGGCGGCGTACATTCATGTCTGGCAGCGAGATCATCTCCGAGGGCGAAAAGCGGCAGTGCGCCTACATACTGGCCAAAGGCTGGGCCTGTTCGTTCAAAATCCAGCCCGATGGCCGCCGCCAGGTTGTGGATTTCCAGATACCCGGCGACTTTCTGGGCCTGCGCAGCCTGCTTTTCCGCACCTCAGACCACAGCGCCGAGGCCGTGACGGACATCGAGGCGTCCGAGGTCCTGATCGGGGATGTCCTCGACGCATTTTCGCGCGCGCCACGCCTCGCAACGGCGGTTCTCTGGGCGGCGTCCCGGGACGAGGCAATGGTGGTCGAGCATCTGGTCAATATCGGCCGGCGTTCAGCAGAGCAACGCCTGGCGCATATCCTGCTTGAGATGGATGCCAGGCTCAAGCTGGTCGGACTCAGCGACACCGACGGCTATGCCTTTCCCCTCACGCAGTTTCACCTGGCCGACCTGCTCGGACTGACCGCTGTGCACGTAAACCGCATTATCCGCCTGCTTCGCGAGAAAAATCTCGTCCACATCCAGCATCGGCGGGTGAAATTCCTCAACCGGGAAGGTCTTATCGCGCTTGCCGCCTTCGACGGGGCGTATCTCGATCAGGACGGCCCAATGCTCCCCTGACCAGCGTCGCTGGCCCGGATGGATGTCATTGCTATCTCTGGATAGCTTGCCCGAAGCTGGTGGCCCGCTGACAGCGCATAGCGGGGACAGGTACGCTGCCAGCGGGAGCGTCGCCAGTTTCGAGGCAGGCAACGGACGGCGAGGGGTGGCCGTCATCATCATCCTACCCCGGCGTGCGCCCGGCATAGCTGATCAGGATCAGTGCCGCGAAAACTCTTCTCAATTCGGTTGAAGCCCGGTGCCCGGGCGGAAGCAGCATCCTTGCCCCCGAACGCAAAAACGGCCCCGCTCGGGGCCGTTCTTTGTGCGATCCGCATGAAGCGGGATATGGTGCCCAGGAGAAGACTCGAACTTCCACTCCCTTTCGGGAACTGGCACCTGAAGCCAGCGCGTCTACCAATTCCGCCACCTGGGCATATGTTCTAGGCGTCGGAGGCGCGGTGATAAATGCGGGCGCGAGCGCTGTCAACGCGCCTTGTGCGGCGTTGCCAACGCCGCGCAAATTTGGTCTATCCGCTACCGACACGGACCATGTTCGCGAGCCACCGGGCCGCGGACCGGCCAGGATCAAGGGAGAGGCCCACATGCTGCGCGATGAAATGATCACGGTGTTTGGCGGTTCGGGCTTTATCGGGCGCTATGGCGTGCGCGCGCTGGTCAAGGCCGGTTACCGGGTACGGGTGGCCACGCGCCTGCCCCACACGGCCATTGATCTCAAACCCATGGGTTCGGTCGGCCAGATCCAGCTGGTCCAGGCCAATGTGCGCAACAAGGCCTCGATAGCGCGCGCCGTTGAGGGCGCGAGCGCTGTGGTGAACCTGACCGGCATTCTCGCCCCGTCCGGCCGCCAGACCTTCCGTTCGGTGCAGGCGCAAGGCGCCCAGTATATCGCCGAGGCCGCAAAGGCGGCCGGTATCACACGGTTTGTGCAGATCTCTGCCATCGGCGCCGATGCCGACAGCAAGTCTGTCTACGCCCAGACCAAGGCGGCCGGTGAAAAGGCGGTGCTGGACACCATCCCCACGGCCACAATCCTGCGCCCGTCCATCGTTTTCGGGCCAGGAGACGGCTTCTTCAACCGCTTTGCCCAGATGGCGCTCTATACGCCCGCCCTGCCGCTCATCGGTGGCGGCAAGACCCTGTTCCAGCCGGTCTGGGCAGGTGATGTCGGCGCGGCAGTTCTGGCGGCGCTGGAAAGCCCGGCCGCACAAGGCAAGACCTATGAGCTGGGCGGGCCGGCCACCTACTCCTTCAAGGAATTGCTGCAATACATCACGGCCACCATCCAGCGCCCGCGCTTCCTCGCGCCGGTGCCATGGCTGGCCGCCTATGCCATCGGCTTTGCCGGCGAGATTGCTGGCGCGCTGCCCTTTGTCCCGACCGTGCTGACGCGCGACCAGGTGACGCTGCTCAAGACCGACAATGTGGTCTCAGGCACGCTGCCGGGCCTGTCCGATCTGGGCATCGAGCCCGACAGTGTCGAGGCTATCGTGCCGAGCTATCTCTACCGGTTCCGCAAGGGCGGCCAGTTCGCACCAGTGGGGTAGCAACTAAGCCACCCACACGATCACCGCGAGGATGGCGCAGGCCAGTACCACGCGGTAGATCACAAAGGGCAGAAAGCCGAACCGGTCGACCAGCTTCAAGAGCAGATGGATGGCGACAAGGCTGGCCGCAAACGACAGGCCAACAGCGATGAGGCCGTCTGTCAGACTGGCCCCCGGCGCTTCACCGCGCGCCAGATCGATGCCCGATTGCAGGCCGAAGGCGGCGATGACGGGAATGCTGGTCAGCATGGCAAAGCGCGCCGCCGCCGAGCGTTCAGCGCCGAGCATGCGCGCGGCTGTCATCATCAGGCCCGAACGGCTGGCGCCGGGTATCATCGCCACCGCCTGCGCGAGCCCGATCAGCGCCGCATCCTTGTAGGTGAGCGTCTCGACGGTTTTCACCCGCGCGCCATATTTGTCAGCCAGCCAGAGCGGCAGGGCAAAGACAAGCGTGGCCGCGGCAATGATGGCCGGCGAACGCACCGCATCCATCCAGCCGGTAAAATAGAGGATGGCCGCAACCATCATCACGGGCGGCGTGGCGATCAGCACGAGCAGGGCGAGGCGCCCGCCCGGTGTCATCTGCCCGGAAAACCACGCGAAAACGCCAATGATCACGCCCGCAATATCCTTGCGGAAATAGACCAGTACGGCCAGCAGCGAGCCCAGATGCGCCATCACATCGATGAGCACGCTTTGCGGCTCCACGCCAAAGGCCAGCGGCGCGAGGATGAGATGGGCCGAGGATGAGACGGGCAGGAACTCGGTCAGGCCCTGCACAATGGCGATGAGAATGAGAAGGGTCAGGCTCATGAGGGCGGGGTCCTTCGCGCGGGCGGCGGGTCTGGCCACTTTCTATGCACCGCGTTTATTGCGCGAGGGTGAAGATCAGGGCCCTAACGCGGGGCGAGCGCCGCCTTGACAGCGTCAGCCAGCCTGGCCGCTTCGTCGGCCCGCGCGGACCCGCGCCGCCACGCCATGCCAATCTCGCGCCCTGCAACCGGCGGGTCAAACGGCTTGATGACAAGGCCCAGCCCGTCGGCCACCCCGCCATCAACGGCAAGGCGCGGCAGGAGCGTCGCGCCCAGCCCGCTTCTGACCATCTGCACCAGCGTGTGCAGGCTGGTGGCGGCAAAATCGGACCGGGCCGCATCGCTGCGCCCTGAGCCGGGGCCCGCCGCACTGTGACTGGCCGAGCAGACACTCAAGGCATGGTCGCGCAGGCAATGACCGTCTTCCAGCAGGAGCAGCGGCTCATCGGCCAGCATGGCCGGGCTCAGCGGATCGGCTCCGGCCAGCCGGTACCCGGGCGCACAGGCGAACAGGAACTCGTCCATGGCGATGGAGCGCGTCTCTATGCCGGCGGCCTCATAAGGCAGGGCGATCAGGGCCGCATCGAGCCGGCGCTCTTTCAGCGCATCGACAAGGCGCGGGGTCAGATCCTCACGCAGGAACAGCTCCAGCTGGACAAACTCTTCGCGCAGGGCGGGCAGGACGCGCGGCAGCAGGAAAGGCGCGATGGTCGGAATCACGCCAAGCCGGAACTGCCCGGCCAGCGGCTCGCCTGCTGCGCGCGCGGCATGCACCAGATCTTCCGCCTCGGTGAGAATGGTGCGCGCGCGTGCCGCAGCCGTTTCCCCGGCCGGCGTGAGGCTGGCCCCGCGTGCGCCGCGTTCCACCAGCGTGATGCCAAGGCTCAGCTCCAGCTCCTTGATACCCGCTGAAAGCGTGGGCTGGGTGACGTGTGCCGCCTCGGCAGCGCGGCTGAAATTACCGTGCTCGGCCAGCACGATAAGGAATTGCAGCTGCCGCAATGTGGGGAGATTCGCGCTCATGGCTATCGAGATAACCTATCGCCGGTGCAGAGACAATCGATTTGCTTTCGCAAGCGCAGCATGAGATTTGCTGCATCTGCAAACGCCGCTATGGCCGCGTTGCCAACCATATTAAGTCATTCAGGAGAACTACCATGCTGGGTATCGGTCAGAAACTTCCCGAATTTGAAGTCACGGGCGTCAAACCGGGCTTCAACCATCACGAGGAAAACGGCGAGTCCGCGTTCGAAACGCTGACCCAGGCCAGCTTCCCCGGCAAATGGAAAGTGATCGTGTTCTACCCGAAGGATTTCACCTTCGTGTGCCCGACCGAAATCACCGCCTTTGCCAAGCTCGGTGACGAGTTCGCCGACCGCGACGCGGTCGTGCTGACCGGCTCGACCGACAATGAGTTCTGCAAGCTGGCTTGGCGCCGAGAGCACCCCGATCTGAACAAGCTCGCCCAGTGGCAGTTTGCCGACACGACCGGCTCGCTGGTGGACCAGCTGGGCATCCGTTCGCCCGAGGGTGTCGCCTATCGCTACACCTTCATCGTCGATGAAGAGAACACGATCCAGCACGTCTATGCGACCAACCTGAATGTCGGGCGCAATCCGGAAGACACGCTGCGTGTGCTCGACGCGCTGCAGACCGACGAGCTGTGCCCGTGCAACCGCTCGGTTGGCGGCGAGACACTCAAGGCGGCGTAGTCGCCCCTCGTGCTTACAGGAAACGGGCCGCGTCACCTCCTCCCGGCGCGGCCCGTTTTCATATCTGACGACAAGAACACGGAGCCTCCCCATGAGCCTTGAGAGCCTCAAAGAACATCTTCCCGACTACGCCAAGGATATCCGGCTGAACCTGTCCTCGCTGGCGCGCGAAACCGCGCTCGATGACCAGAAGAAATATGGCTGCTTCCTCGCCTCGGCCTGGGCCACCGGCAATCAGGCGCTGATCCGTGCTATTGCCGGTGAAGTCGACGGCAAGCTCTCGCCCGAAGCGGTGAACGCCGCCAAGGCCGCCGCCGCCGTGATGGGCATGAACAATGTCTATTACCGCTTTGTGCATCTCGCCTCGGCGAAAGACTACAAGACCCTGCCCGCCCGCCTGCGCATGAATGTCATCGCCAATCCGGGCGTGGACAAGGCCGATTTCGAGCTGTGGTCACTGGCCGTCTCGGCCATCAATGGCTGCGGCATGTGCATTGATGCGCATGACACAGAACTGCGCACACATGGCGTCACGGCCGAGCAGATCCAGACCGCCGTGCGTATCGCCTCTGTGGTCAATGCCGCTGCCAGCGTGATTGAGGCCGAAGCCGCCGCTGCGGCCTGATCTGAGCGCTGCTGGCGCACCGATCACACGGCGTCTTGAAAAGCCCCGCTGCGGCCCGCCCGTTGCGGGGTTTTCGTTTGCCGGTTGCATTATCGTTGATTACCGTCCTTGCCATGAAATGGATCGGGCGGATTTTCTTCATACTTTTCCTGCTGCTGGCCGGTTTCCTCACCGTGTCGGCGGGGCTGGCCTATGTCGCCGGGCAATACTGGCGCGAGGCGGCATTGGCCGAACGGGTCGAACGGCTGGACGTGCGCTTCCAAACCGCTGTTATGGACCGGATCGATGCCAGCACATTCGATGACGAGGACTGCCGCTGGATCGGCGAAGCGCGCGACATCGCGGCAGGTCTTTATCTTGTAAGTTCGGTGCGCCGGATCGAGCTGGCACTGGCAGAGCGCGAGGCTTGCGGGGTGCGCCTGGACGAAGACGAGTTGCGCTCGAGGCGCGTCGAGATCGAGCAATTCCCCTGGAGCTTTGGCTATCAGCCGGTACCGCTTGCCTTCCTCCAGGACACGGCAGAAGCCGCGATGGGCCTTGTAACTGCCGATGCAGACGGCGTGTTGCGGTACCAGTATGCGCAGCGGCAACGCGGATTGCTGCCAAGGACAAGTATCCTATCAGAAGTTCCGGAGCACATTGATATCGAAGGCATTTTAACGCGCTTCCTGAGCGGAGAAATCAACGAACGCCGATTTCATGCGCAAGCCGCAGCAGAAGCTTTCCGGCGAAACGCTGATCGGCGTGATCTTGCTTTGAGTTTTGCTCACCATCCGAACGGCTCAATTCAAAGATGGGCGTGGCACGACCTTACCCACGCATCATGGATTGATATGGAAGCCATCTGGCAAAGGTATCTGATTTGGCGCTGGCATCCCGGTGAAGGCGCTCAACCTTTCGCTCTCGCGCATTCTTACAACGACTTATATGTGAGCCCGGACACGCGAGAAAATTTGCGTACCGCCGTCGCGCGCGGCCATGACGAGGCCACACGCGCCTTTCTGGAGAATGGCTGGGACGGCCAAGGCGAAGATCGCAATGGCGATGGCATTGCCTGGAATGATCCGTTCTCGACACCCTATTGGTGGGCGGTACATGCGGTGCGGCTGGATGACCCGGCTTTCGCTGATGATCTGGACGCCGCCATGGCGCATCTGGAAACGGCAGACTGCGCAGACCATGCCCGCGCCGTCGGGGAGGCCTGGCGGGGCGTGCTGGCTGACTTCTGGAGCGACCACAGCCACGTGGATGCGCTGATCCGCGAGCGGCCCGACTGTGCCGGGCCGGCGGAGGGCGCAGCGACGGATCGCGAACAGAGCGATAGCCGCTTTGATGACACCCTGCACGATCTGCCCGAGCTTATGATTGCGCTCGATCTTTCCCTGTAGGCTGGCCAGAATCCGCCCCCGCTCATACTTTATTAAAAACTGTGACAGTCACATGAATGTCACAAAGGAATTTAATGTATTAAAAATCAGCTATTTGATTCCTGTTGACGTCCGTCGATAAGTTCCGTATTCTGATCTTATGGCTGATACGATCCACCATAACGGGCAAACCGCCACAGACCGCGACCGGCACGATGCCGGGCGAGCGGGCAGTGCATGGCGCTGGTTTTCAGCGCGCACCATGCGCCGCGCCTCGCGCTATCGCGACCTGACCTGGCGCCATGTCGGCCGGCACATGATCTTCGCGCTCGCCATTGTGCTGATCTCGCGCATCTGGGCGGCGGAACCGCACGGACCCCTTCTGCTCATCGTGGGCGGTATCTGGGCGTTTCTCATGGTCCGCATCGCCTTCATCAAAGCGTTCGACACCCTGACCCGCCGCCGCGCCAAGGCCTAGACAGGCTCTACCCGCACCGGACAACGTAAGGAGCGTGCGATATAGCACGCCTCATGCGCGTCATGATGCAGGGCTTCCAGCACGCTTGCGTCCGGTTCAATGCCTGCCTCAAAGCTCAGGCGCGGACGCAGAATGATTTCGGTCATCGCGGTGCGGCCCTCATCATCCGGTCCCATATGGCCGATCGCATCATCGTCATAGCGGGTGATAGCGATACCCTTGCGCGCGGCCAGCGCCAGAAACCACAGCATGTGGCAGGCACTCGTGGCCGCTACCAGCGCCTCTTCAGGGTCAACCGCGCTCGCATCTGACATCGGCACCGGCACCGAGAGCGGCGAGGACGAAGCCGGCACCTCCACCCCGCCATCGAAATGCCAGTGATGGGCGCGTGAATAGCGGTTTGACGTAAACGTCTCGCCCTCGCCCAGACTCCACACAATGCGCGCCGTGTGCTCGCTCATCGTCCTTCTCCCGTCAGCCAGCCCCGCCGCATCGCCTGATTGACGCTGCGAGCGGTGCGCTTAGGCTGTGCCCATTCACGGCGAAGGGGCAAGCGATATGCGCTGGTGGTTCGGGACGGCATTGTGGAAGCGCGTACTGGCAGCGCTTGTCCTGGGTATCGGGTTCGGAGCACTGATGTCCCAGCTGATGGGCGCAGAGGCTGCCACAAGCCTGATCGAGAGCTATATCCGCCCGGTCGGCGATCTCTTCATCCGCCTGATCCGCATGCTCATCATACCGCTGATCCTGACCACGCTGGTGGCGGGCGTCTATGCGCTGGGCGACCCCAAGCGCCTCGGGCCGATCGGTGGCAAGACGCTCCTGCTCTATTTTGCCACCACCTTCTTCGCCAATATTATCGGGATCATTTTCGGGCTTCTGTTCCGCCCCGGCGCGGGCGCGGATCTGGGGGGAACGGACGCGGTGCCCGTCTCCACCGAGACCGAAGCGCTGTCCAGCCGCCTTCTGTCCATCGTGCCGGATAACCCGGTCGCGGCGCTCGCCGATGGCGATGTGCTGGCCGTGATCTTCTTTGCCGTGCTTCTGGGCATCGGCATTCTTCTGGCTGGCAAGGCCGGGAAGCCGGTCGGCGATCTGTTCAACTCGGCGTCTGATGTCGTGCTGAAAGTCACCCATATGGTGATGGAAGTCGCCCCGTTCGGCGTGTTCGCGCTGGTCGCCTATACAACTGTCAGCCAGGGGCTGGAGGCCTTTGCCTCGATCGGCCTGCTCATCCTCACCGTCTATCTGGGCCTCTTCACCCATGCCGTGCTGGTCTATGGCGGGCTGATACGGTTTGTCCTGCGCCTGCCGGTACTGAACTTTCTGCGCGGCATTGTCGATGCGCAGGCGGTGGCCTATTCCACCGCCTCCTCCTCGGCCACCCTGCCCGTCACCATTACCAATGTGGTGGATAATCTGGGCGTCAAGCGCTCGGTAGCCGGTTCCGTCCTGCCGCTCGGCGCGACGATCAACATGGACGGCACATCACTTTATCTGGGCATTCTGGCGCTCTTTACGGCGCAGGCTTTCGGCTATGATCTGACGCTGACCCACTATTTCATGATCGCCTTTACCGCCGCCATCGCCTCCATCGGCGCGGCGGGCATTCCCAGTGCCGGCCTGTTCCTGCTGGCGATTGTGCTGAGCACGTTCAACGTGCCGCCCGAGCAGATCGCCATCATTGTCGGCTTCATCCTGCCGGTGGACCGCATCATGGACATGGCCCGCACGGCGCTGAACGTGACCGGCGATGCGGCGGTTGCCGTGGCCGTGGCCAAATGGGAGGGTGAGCTGGACGAGGAGCGCTATTACGCGCCCGCCGACCAGCCCATGCCGTCACAAACACCCGGCGACAACGCGCAAGGTTGAACCGTCCATGGCCTGACTGCGTATCAGTGAGGGTAAACTCACCGATACCGGAGCCGTGCCATGACCCTTCTTCGCATCCTTCTGGCTATTGGCGGGCTTGCCCTGCTGGCCAGCATTCTCTGGGCCGCGCAGGCCGCGAATATCGGCGCCAGCTTTTCAGCCATGGCCGCCGATCCGTGGGGCATTGTCGCGCTGATCGATCTCTATCTCGGCTTTGTCTTCCTGGCCGTCATCATCTGGCTGTTCGAGCGCAACAAGCTGATTGCGCTGGCCTTCATCCTGCCCTTGCCGTTCCTCGGGAATATCTGGGCGGCGGTCTGGATTGTCTGGCGCCTGGGCGCGCTCAGCGCCCGGCTGAAGCCGGCCCCTGGCCAGCCCGGCTGAGTTCCCGGTCCCGCTGCGCCGCCAGCGCCGCATCACTCACCGTCTCGGCCACGAACCTGTCGACTGGCGTTTCAAGGCCAAGCCGGGCTATCGCCAGCTCCTGCGCGGTCCACTGATTGCCCGCTGGCAGGCTGGAGCCGGTGGCGGCAAACGCGCTGACGCGCACGTCAAAATGCCCGGTCAGGCAGCGATAGGCCTCGAACGGCCCATGAACCGCTTCCGGCGCGCCTTCCACCTTCACCGGCACGGCCTCATAGACGACGCCCAGATCCTCGGTGGCGTTCATCAGCGCGTAGTCGCGCGGGGACAGCAAGGTCGCCCAGGCCGAGACGCTGGCGCCCGGCTCGGCCGCGAGCGTTGCGGGCACCGAGCCATAGGCGGCGATGCGATTGGCCCAGCAGATGACATGGCCGGGCAGGCGCACCGTGATGACCGGAATCACGACGTCGTCGATATATCTCGCGAACTTCCTTTGAAGCTGTACCGGCGCGGCGTTGGAGCCCACCGCCACCACCGGATGATACGCGCCCTCATCGAGGCGTTTGGCCCGCGCCGCCCCCACCACATCGGCCAGCGAACGGATATGCCCGCCATCCACCACCTGCCAGTCGCTTATGGGGCCTTTGGTGGACCGGATATCGAGCGTGCGGCCATCGACGAACAGGAAATCACCCTCCGGCCGCGTGAAAGGGTAGGAGAGCGCCCATTGCATTTTCAGGTGCAGCGGATCGATCACGATGCTGACCCCCGTTTCGCCTCCACCCAGTCGATCAGCATCTTGCTGACATCAATGCCGGAGAAACGGCGCAGTTCCTGAATGCCGGTCGGCGAGGTGACATTGATCTCGGTCAGATAGTCGCCGATCACATCAATCCCGACAAAGACGAGGCCGCGCGCCTTGAGCTCCGGGCCGATAATCCGGCAGATTTCGAGGTCCCGCGCCGTGAGATCGGACTTCACCGCCTTGCCGCCGACATGCATGTTGGCGCGCATCTCGCCCTCTGCCGGCACGCGGTTGATCGCGCCCGCCGGCTCGCCATCCACAAGGATCACGCGCTTGTCACCATTTTTCACATCGGGAACAAATCCTTGAGCCATCAACGGCTCGCGGCTGATCTGGGCAAAGAGTTCCAGCAGGGAGGCCAGATTCTCCGCTGACTCGCGGATGCGGAACACGCCCGCCCCGCCATTGCCAAAGAGCGGCTTGACCACGATGTCGCGCCCGTGCGCCTCGAAGAAGGCGCGGATATCAGCAAGCGAGGAGGAAATGAGCGTCGGCGGCATCAGCCCCTCAAAGCGCGTGACGAACAGCTTTTCCGGCGCATTCCTGACCTCACTCGGGTCGTTGACCACCAGCACGCCGGGCTGCAACGCTTCGAGCATGTGGGTGGAGGTGATATAGGCCATGTCAAAGGGTGGGTCCTGGCGCAGGAAGATCACGTCCAGCCCGGCAAGGTCCAGTGTGAGCGAAGGCTCCAGCACGGCGTGCTGGCCTTGCACGCGCTGCATCGCGCTCACCCGGCTCGCCCGCGCGCGCACCTTGCCATCCTCCATGGCCATGTCTCGTGGCTCATAGACCCAGATTTCATGGCCGCGGGAGAAGGCCTCCAGCGCAATGTCGAAGGTGGAATCCGCGTTCACATTGACGGTCCCGATCGGGTCCATCTGGAAGGCAATTTTCAGCATGGGACAGCGCTTTCAGCTTTGGCGGGCAGATCAGGCGCTAGAGGTAGGCGATGGGAGGGGAAATGGGAAGGTGGGGCAAATTGGAACAATTCACGAACATTTTCTTGACTGGGCCAGTCATGGACACTAGTAACGCAGTGTCACTTACTAACCCCGTATTGCCACCAACTGTTTTTTTCGGGCTATGCCGAGCATGGTCGGAGAGTTGATGAGAAGCTGCGCATCACAGCTGAACGGCTTGGTGGATGGCGCAAATTACTCGATCAATCAGAGCGACTCGGCTCAATAACGTCCAAGCTCGCACTTTGGGAGAAGGCACGTGACAAACTGCAGACCCATCGGCATCGATCTATTTGCTGGTGTGGGCGGCTTGAGCCTAGGTTTTGAACAAGCAGGATTTGATATCGCTGCTGCCGTTGAAATCGACCCCGTTCATTGCGCCGCTCACAAGTTCAATTTTCCTGAAACTGCAATCATTCCTCATTCAGTGCAAAATATCTCCGGCGCTCATATTCGGACGGCAGCCGGAATAGGGAACCGTCGAGTTGATTGCGTATTTGGCGGTGCCCCGTGTCAGGGATTTTCTCTAATAGGCCATCGGGCGGTCGACGATCCAAGAAATCGCTTAGTGAAAGATTTCGTACGCATCGTTTCTGAGCTCGACGCGCGGAGTTTCGTGTTTGAGAACGTAAAAGGGCTTACTGTTGGGAAGCACAAAAACTTTCTCGCGGAAGTCGTGACCGAATTCGAAGCTGCAGGTTATCGTGTCGTTACTCCGTGGAAAGTTCTCAATGCAGCACACTACGGCACACCGCAGAGCCGAGAGCGACTAATACTGATGGGTGTTAAAAAAGGAGAATCGCTTCCGGAATACCCAGCTCCGAAAACGAATATCGCTGGGAAAAGAAAGACCTTTCCCGGTCTTGAGTTCGGGCCGACGTGCCAAGACGCTTTGGGCGATCTACCTGATGTTGACCAGTTCGCCAAATTGATCTCGGGCGATACTGTTCGCGTGAACCTCTGTGACAACCCAAGCGAATATGCAGCGAAGATGCGGTGTCTTTCGAATGATGCCTGGCATCTGGGTAGGCCTAGAGTATGGAATAGAGCAGAGCTGACATCAAGCGCACGAACCGGACACACAGAGATTTCTCGCCGACGCTTTGAAGAAACTGATGAAGGTATGATCGAGCCGATAAGTCGCTTCTTCAAATTACCTCGCGCAGGCGTTTCAAATACGCTGAGAGCGGGGACCGACGGAGCCAGAGGTGCTTTTACCAGTCCAAGACCGATCCATTACGAACATCCCAGATGCGTCACGGTCCGCGAGATGGCCCGTCTTCACGGTTTTCCGGATTGGTTCAGATTTAATGTGACCAAGTGGCACGGCGCACGGCAGATCGGAAATGCCGTGCCGCCGCCCCTCGCCCAAGCGGTTGCCGAGCAGGTCCGTGTCGCCCTGAGGATTCAGGTCAGCGCTCCTGTGGCTCCTTTACATCTCGGCGACGAAACGTTGCTGAGAATGGGCTTAAGCCAAGCTGCCGCACACCTTGGCGTCCAAGCGCCGCCTAGCCGTAGGACTATGAGGAGCGGCGCGAAGAAACGGAAGCAGGCTGATATCGAAAGAGAGCGGTCCGAGCTACAGAGAGCTGCGAATGGCTAAGCGTAAACCGAACCGGTACGGGCAGCTCATCGAACAGATATTTTTTAAACACTACATCAAAGGCGTGTTGGACTTTGAGTTCATTCGGGAAGAGCTCGAAGACGCGGCGGAGGCACTAGGCTTTAAGTCCGTTAAGAACATTGGTGACGTACCGTACTCTTTCCGCTATCGCCGGGCGTTGCCCGAGACAATCTTAGCTACCCAGCCCACCGGGCTAGAGTGGATTATCGAAGGCGCCGGTCGCAGCCGTTACCGATTTCGACTGGTTAAGGAAACGCGGATCGTCCCAAGATCTGAGTTGATTACGATCAACATTCCGGACGCAACGCCAGAGATGATCCGGGCATATGCACTCGATGATGAACAGGCTCTTCTGGCAGTTGTGAGGTATAACCGGCTGGTAGACATTTTCTTGGGGTTGACGACCTACAGCCTGCAGAACCACCTACGCACTACAGTCAAGGACATTGGCCAAATCGAGATAGACGAGCTGTACATCGGCGTCGACAAACGAGGGTGCCACTACGTCATTCCGGTTCAGGCCAAAAGCGGCAATGACCAGATAGGTGTCGTTCAGACTACCCAGGACATTCGTTTCGTAGAGGAAAAGTTCACGGGGTTGCGCTGCCGTGCAATCGCCGCGCAGTTTATGGCGGACGGAAACGTTGCCCTTTTCGAGCTCACGCTCGCTGATGATGAAATCCGGGTGGTGGACGAGCGGCACTATCGCTTAGTTCCAGCTTCCAAACTCAATCAGGCTGCGCTTCGGAACTACCGGGACTAAAAATAATACGCGGTCGCAAAACGCCGGTTTCCGCTAGCAAGCGTCCTCCGCTAACCCCATCCTTGCTCCCCTCTCCCCTTAGAGCGTAGATAAGGCCCTCGCGCCTTACCCCTCGCCAACGGAGAGATTGCCATGGACGGACTTGGCCATAAGAACAGCACGCTGGACGCGGTTCTGGCCCGTCAGGAGGCCGATTTCGGGGCGGCGCTGGAGCGCTATGACCAGCTATTGCGCATCAAGTCCATCTCTACCGATCCCGCCTACAAGGCCGAGTGCAGACAAGCGGCGCAAAGCCTTGCCGATGAATTGCAGGGATTAGGCTTTGAGGCGCGCGTCGCGCCGACAACCGGCCATCCCATGGTGGTCGCCCACCATGAGGGCGCAAACGCCGATGCGCCGCACGTATTGTTCTACGGCCATTATGATGTGCAACCCGTAGACCCGCTGGAGCTGTGGGAGGCCGACCCGTTCGAGCCGGAGATCAAGACCAGAGCCGATGGATCGAAATACATCCGCGCGCGCGGCGCCGCCGATGACAAGGGCCAGCTGCGCACCTTTATCGAGGCCTGCCGCGCCTGGAAGGAAGAGACCGGGTCCCTGCCCTGCAAGGTGACGATCTTCTTTGAGGGCGAGGAGGAAAGCGGCTCGCCCAGCCTGGAAGCCTGGCTGACCGAACATGGACAAGAGATCAAGGCCGATTTCGCCCTCGTCTGCGACACAAACATGTGGGACCGCACCACGCCCGCCATCACCGCGAGCCTTCGCGGCATGACCGCCGGCGAAGTGACCCTGAAAGCGGCAAGCCGCGATCTGCATTCCGGGCTCTATGGCGGCGCGGCGCGAAACCCGATTACCCTGCTGACGCAGATACTGGGCGCACTCCATGACGAGACGGGGCGGGTAACCTTGCCGGGCTTCTATGATGGCGTCGAAGATGCGCCAGAAGCCGTGCTCGACCAGTGGAAGAGCCTGAACTTTTCCGAAGAGCGCTTCCTCGGCGATATCGGCCTCTCCGTGCCTGCGGGCGAACAGGGCCGCATGGTGCTGGAACAGATCTGGACGCGCCCGACCGCCGAGATCAACGGCATTATCGGCGGCTATACCGGCGAGGGCTTCAAGACGGTGATCCCGGCTGAGGCCAGCGCGAAAATCTCCTTCCGCCTGGTGCCGGGCCAGGACCCGGAGAAGGTGTGGAAGGCGTTCGAGGCGCATGTGACGAGCCGCCTGCCCGCAGACTGCGAGGCGGTGTTCTTGCGCCGCGATACCGGCGCGCCTGCGCTCGCCGTCGATGTGACCAATCCTGCGCTTCAGGCGTGCGTGGAGGCGCTGCGCGATGAGTGGCAGACCGAGCCCGCCCTGATGGGCTGTGGCGGCTCCATCCCCATTGTGGGCGATTTCAAACGCCATCTGGGCATGGACACGATCCTCGCCGGGTTTGGTCTTGAGGACGATAATATCCACAGCCCGAACGAGAAGTATGAGCTGGAAAGCTTCCGCAAGGGCATCCGCTCCTGGGCACGGATACTGGACCGTCTGGCGGGATAACCCCCTCTTTCCTTGACTCTTCGCCTTCCCCCGCGTAATGCCTCGCGATCATAAGCAAGCGTAACAACCGCTTGCCTTGCCAGCACACGGAGCCGCATCCCGCATCGACGGGGCGGAACAACTCCCGGAGGCTGGGAAGGTGCCCTGCCCGGCGAAGGCTCGCCCGGCGGGGTGGTTTTGCGTTTGCGCGAATGGCAGACCAAGGGTTTCAGGCAGCACATGTTCGACGCGTTAAGCGAAAGACTGTCAGGCGTATTCGACCGGATCACCGGGCGCGGCGCGCTGTCTGAAAAGGACGTGGACGCGGCCCTGCGCGAGATACGCGTCGCCCTGCTGGAGGCTGATGTCGCCCTGCCTGCGGTAAAGGATTTTGTCTCCAAAGTCCGCGAGAAGGCGGTTGGCGACGCGGTGATCCGCTCGGTCGCGCCGGGCCAGCAGGTCATCAAGATCGTCCACGACGCGCTGGTGGAACTGCTCGGCGGTGAGGGCGAGCCCGAACGCTTAGCGCTGGATGGCGAACCGCCCATCGCCATCCTGATGGCCGGCCTGCAGGGCTCGGGCAAGACCACCACCACCGCCAAGATCGCCAAGCGCATTGCCGAGCGCGAGAAAAAGAAAGTCCTCGTCGCCTCACTCGATACGCGCCGCCCGGCCGCCATGGAACAGCTCGCCCAGATGGCCGAGCGTGCAGGCGTGCCGAGCCTGCCCATCGTCGCGGGTCAGACCGCCATCGAGATTGCCCGCCGGGCGATGAATTCGGCGCGCCTGCAGGGCTTTGACGTCGTCATCCTCGATACGGCAGGGCGCACCACGCTCGACGAGGAAATGATGGGTGAGGCGGCGAAAATCGCCTCTGAAACGCGTCCGCGCGAGATATTGCTGGTCGCCGACGCGCTGACCGGTCAGGACGCGGTGGAAACCGCAAAGCGCTTCCATGAGCGGCTGAAACTGACCGGCCTTGTCCTCACCCGGATGGATGGTGACGGGCGCGGCGGCGCGGCCCTTTCCATGCGCTGGGTCACCGGCCTGCCGATCAAGTTCCTTGGCACATCGGAAAAGATTGATGGGCTCGATGCGTTTGACGCCAAGCGGCTGGCGGGCCGCATTCTGGGACGCGGCGACATTGTCTCGCTGGTGGAAAAAGCCTCTGCCGAGATTGACCACGAGAAGGCCGAAGCCCTCGCCAAGAAAATGGCGAAGGGCAAGTTCGACCTCAACGATCTGCGCGACCAGCTCCTGCAACTCCAGAAAATGGGCGGGCTGTCAGGGATCATGGGGCTCCTGCCCGGCATGAACAAGCAGATGAAGGCGCAGGCGGCTGCCAGCGGGTTTGACGACAAGTCAATCAAGCGTCAGGAAGCGATCATCCTTTCCATGACGCCGGCCGAACGCGCCAAGCCTGACATTCTCAAAGCCAGCCGCAAGAAGCGCATCGCCGCGGGCGCGGGCGTCGGCGTGCCGGAAGTGAACCGGCTTTTGAAAATGCATATCCAGATGGCCGGCATGATGAAGCGCGCCGGCAAGGGCAAGGGCCTGCCGGGCATGCCGGGCGGGCGTATGCCGCCCGGAATGGCAGGCGGAATGGGCGCTGGCATGGGCGGGCCCGGAGCCGGTCTGGGGTCCGCCGCATCGGATCTGCTTAAAGGAAAATCCCCGCAAGGGATGAGTGGTTTGCCGGGCCTGCCGGGCACTGGCGCACCTTTGGGGCCTGATGGCCTGCCGCCCGGCTTCCCGAAGAAGAAATAATCGTTTCAACACTCCAAAAGGACTAAAACCATGGCTGTTAAAATCCGTCTCGCCCGCGCGGGCGCCAAGAAACGCCCCTATTACCGCATCGTCGTGGCCGACAGCCGCGATCCGCGCGATGGCCGCTTCATCGAGCGTATCGGTTCCTACAACCCGATGCTGCCCAAAGACCACGAAGAGCGCGTGAAGTTCGACGCCGAAAAGGCCGCCGAATGGATCAAGAAGGGCGCCAAGCCGACCGACCGCGTCGCACGCTTTCTGGCCGCCGAAGGCCTGTATGACAGGAAAGCGGGCAATAACCCGAACAAGGCCGAGCCCGGTCAGGCCGCCAAGGAACGCGCCGCCGAGCGCGCCGAGAAGGAAGAAGCCAAGAAGGTAGCCGAGGCCGAAGCCAAGGCTGCCCCGGCTGCTGAGGAAGTGGCTGAAGAAGCCGCTTCCGAAACGCCTGCTGAGGAAGCCAAAGCCGAGGAAGCGCCTGCTGAAGAGGCTGCTGCCGAGGAAGCCCCGGCTGAAGAAGCTGCTTCTGAGGAACAGCCCAAGGCTGAAGAAGAAAAGGCCTAAGGGTCTTGCCCTGTCCTCCCTCCGCTTGCGGGGGGAGGCGAAAGGCGTGAAAGCAAAAAGACGCCCATGACCAGTCCCCTCATCGTCATTGCTGCCATTGTCGGCGCCCATGGGGTGAGGGGCGAGGCGAAGCTGCGCGCCTTTGGCGAGGCGGCCAATGTAGCGAGCTACGGCCCGTTCCTGGACAAGGACGGCAAGATCATCCTCACGCCGAAAACCGCGCGCTCCTCGGGCGGTGAGGCGGTGATTGTCTCCTTTAAAGAACCCGTCACCCGTGAGCAGATCATGGCGATGAAGGGCACGCTATTGCATGTGCCGCGCGCCGCCCTGCCCGACACGGACGAGGACGAGTTCTACTATTCCGACCTGATCGGCCTCTCCGCCGAGCATCTGGGCGGCTCCCCGGCAGGCCGGGTGAAGGCCGTGCATGATTTCGGCGCGGGCGAGATACTGGAGCTGACCGGCCCTGACGGCGCCGTCTTCATCCCCTTCACGCGCGAGGCGGTGCCGGTGATCGAGATCGCCAAATCCCGCCTCGTCATCAACCCGCCCGAGACAATCGATGCGGGCGATGAGGGGGTGGAGGGGTAGCAGGCGGCCCAAGGTGAAGGCACAGCTGAAATTTCTACTTCTCCATGGTTTCATGTCTTTCGCGCAGTTTAAGACGTCCTGAGACGATTTAGGTTCATTATTAAAAATGTCACAAATTATGATGCCAATTGCCCGATTAGCTAGCGGTCATAAGCAACATCAATTCTGGCTTGATATTACACCAAATATGAATCTAACCTCTTAGAGGGAAGACGGGGAGGGGGTTTTGGATCAGATTGCATCGTTCGTGCAGGAGCGTCTTTTCGTGGGCCTCCTCGAAAATCTGTTTTATGGTTTTGTGACTTCCACCGTTGTGTTGATCGGCACGCTTGTGTGGCGCAACACCGTGAAGTTCTCCGATGGACTCGGACGCGGAATCGCTGAAACTTTCGCCGTGTTCCGCGAGCGGCGAGTGCAGGCTGCAGTAAACGAAATTGCAGTTGCCGGGCTAATTTATAAAATCGTAATCTACCTAGTTTTCCTGACGCCCTTAGCGCTTGTCGTTGCTGGAACCCTACACCTAGGCGGATTTCTGGTGCTACACGCGATGGCGGACGACGCGTCTGTTGGATCAACTGTCGACGTCGAGCAGTTCAATGCTTGGGCCTTGCCTGCCTATGTCGCAGCATTTGTTGTCTCATTTCCGATTGGTATTGTTTTAATACGGGGGTATGCTTCTATATTCGTCGTAAGTGGTGTTATTGGACTCGTCATTGCTTTAGTCGGTATTGGCGTGTTCGTCGCTATGCTCCCATTGTGGAACTCAGCTGGTTGGATTCTTCCGACTATTGCTGGCGTTGTCACCTTGTTATCGGCAGCTTTAGCTGGCTCCACTGCATTCGCTATAACGCCGCGGGAATTATTGGAGACTGCATCACGATTTGATTTTAATATTATACAGTCAGTAGCCAGCGTTATAGCGATAATTATTGCTTTCTTTTACGCTATGGAGATGAGTCGTGAGCCATTCACGATTTCGCCTGACGAGGTTTTCCACTTTATTTTTGGTCAACTTTAGTTGGTGGCGCCGAACGATCATGGGACGGGCTAAAGCTAAGTGAAGAACGATGCGGCGCGTATTCTGATACAGCGTAATACCGGGTAGCTTTTTACGCAGCGCGCAGATTTCTTGAAGGCGTGGGGTCGCGGCAGGTCATCGAACCACAACTAGTGCCCCTTGCCCCATCGCGCCTGCTGGCGCATACACCCCCTCCCATGACCTTCACCGCCACCGTTCTCACCCTCTATCCGGAAGCCTTTCCCGGTGCGCTTGGCGTGTCGCTGATCGGCACTGCACTCAAAGAGGGCAAATGGGCGCTAGAGACGGTGGACATCCGGTCATTTTCCCGTCATAAGCACGCCTCCGTAGATGACACCCCCGCTGGCGGCGGCCCTGGAATGGTGCTGCGCCCGGATGTGATTGCGGAGGCGGCAGACAGTGTGGAGCGCAACGGGCGCCCTCTGATCTGCCTCACACCGCGCGGCAAACCGCTCACTCAAGGCAGGGCCCGCGAGTGGGCCGGCGGGCCGGGCGTGATTTTGGTATGCGGGCGCTTTGAAGGCTTCGACCAGAGGGTCATCGAGGCGCGCGGCATGGAAGAGGTAAGCGTCGGCGATGCCGTCCTTGCCGGTGGAGAGATACCCGCGCAATACGTCATAGAGGCGTGCGTGCGATTGCTCCCCGGCGTACTGGGCAAAATGGCCTCGACGACGGAAGAGAGTTTCGAGGGTGATCTCCTCGAATACCCCCAATACACCCGCCCGCGGGTGTGGGAGGGGCGGGAGATCCCCGAAGTGCTGCTGGGCGGCGACCATGGGAAGGTCGCCAAATGGCGGCGCGAACAGGCAGAACAGGCAACGCAGGACCGCCGTCCGGATCTCTGGGCGAGATATCAGCGGCGGGATGGAGAGACGTAATGAACCTCATTCAGAAACTCGAGCAGGAAGAAGCCGCGCGCGTTCTTGGCGACAAGGTGCTCCCGGAATTTTCAGCCGGTGACACGCTGATCGTCGGCGTGCGTATCCGCGAAGGCGAGCGCGAGCGCGTCCAGCGCTTTGAAGGCGTCTGCATCGCACGCAGCGGCGGCGGGCTCAATGAGAGCTTCACGGTCCGCAAGATTTCCTTCGGTGAAGGTGTGGAGCGGGTCTTCCCGGTCTATTCCCCGCTGCTGGAAAGCATCGAGGTGAAGCGCAAGGGCCATGTGCGCCGCGCCAAGCTCTATTATCTGCGTGACCGCCGCGGCAAGTCCGCGCGTATCGCCGAGCGCACCTCGGGCCACGGCATCGAGAGCCGCGACTAGAGCATTTTCAGCAAAAGTGGGAACCGGTTTTGCGGTTCGGAAATGCGACCACTTGCGACAGCTTCTGGCATTGCCGGAATACAAAACGCCCATCGGCAACGGTGGGCGTTTTTTGTTGTATCTCCACCTTCCCTTCGCGGCCATAAGCTCGCAAACTGATCGCTCAATGAAATGCGGCTCACGCATTCATGACCACATGTCTGGGGAGGACAATCCGATGTCATCATTCTGGCGCGCTGCGCTTGCGGGCTTTGCAGCCCTGTTCATGCTTCAGGCTTGCGGCCAGCAGAGCGGCGATGCCCGCGATCTGTCGGAGGCCGACCGCGAGTATCAGCACGTGCTGATGGAGGCGCTGCTGGATGCGCAAGACGGCAGCGTGATCGAGATCCCCACCGGCGTGTTCGTTATCGAGCGCGGCCTGTCGCTGGCCAATGTGGATGGCGTCACCCTGCGCGGCGCGGGCATGGACGAGACGGTGCTCTCCTTTGCCGAGCAGCGCGCCGGGGCCGAGGGCCTGCTGGTCACCAGCGCCGACAATTTCACCATCGAAGACCTGACCATCGAGGATTCCATCGGCGATGCGCTGAAAATCACCGGCTCGGAAAATGTCATCATCCGCCGGGTGCGCACCGAATGGACCAGCGGAGCCTCCACCGATAACGGCGCCTATGGCATCTACCCGGTTCTGACGACGAATGTGCTGATCGAGGACTCTATCGCCATCGGCGCGTCGGATGCCGGCATCTATGTCGGCCAGTCCGACAATATCGTCGTGCGCAACAACCGCGCCGAGTACAATGTGGCCGGCATCGAGATCGAGAATTCGATGAACGCCGATGTCTACGGCAACACCGCCACCAACAATACCGGCGGCATTCTGGTCTTCAACATGCCCAACCTGCCGCGCCCGGGCCATGGCACGCGCGTGTTCGACAATGACGTATTTGAGAACAACACCCGCAATTTCGGCCATGAGGGCACGCCGGTGGCCAATGTGCCCGCAGGCACGGGCATATTGGTCAACTCCAATGATGATGTGGAGATTTTTGACAACCGGGTTTCCAATAACCGCACCGCCAACGTGATCATCTCCTCGCTGCATTCGGCCGGATTTTCCGAGCTGGGCGTGGAAAGCGATTTCGACCCCTACCCTGAGCGCATCCACATCCATTCCAACGCATTCGAAGGCGGCGGAAACAATCCCGACGGCATGGATCTGCAGGCCCTGCGCATTGCGCTCTTCGGCCCCACGGGCCGCATCCCGGACGTGCTGTGGGACGGCTATGTTGATGAAGCCAAGATGGTGGACGGCGCCCTGCCCGATGATCTGCGCCTGTGCGTCTCAGGGGCCGAGGTGCTGAACGCCGATGGTCCGGGCGATTATGGAAATCCGCGTGTTGCATCGGGCGAGCATGATTGCAGCCATGCACCGCGAGAGGCCGTTGAGCTGCCCTTCTAGGACCAACGGGATGAAGCCTGTTCTGATCAGCCTCGCCGCAGCCCTTCTACTGGCGGCATGCGGCAATGATGCGCCAGACGGACCGGCCGCGCCTGCGCCGGTGGACACCGCTGCGTGGGACACAGCGCCTGCCTTTCACGCCAGCGGCAATCCGGCACGGCTGGAAGACTGGGGCCAGCTGGGCATCGACGGCGAGCGGCTGGTGCTGGCTGCGGGCGTCACGCCCTACGCGCTCAACACCGCCCTGTTCTCCGACTATGCACTGAAACTGCGCACCATCTGGCTGCCTGATGGGGCGCAGCCTGCGCAATGGCACGATGATGAAACCTTCGATTTTCCGGTCGGCACGGTCATCACCAAGACGTTCTATTATCCGCGTGCCGGAAACAGCTTTGATGCGGTGGCTCTGGAGCGGGACCCGAACGCCCATTTTGACGGCGCCGCGCTCGATCTCTCCTCGGTGCGCCTGATTGAAACCCGCGTGCTCGTCCGGCGCGAAGACGGCTGGGCCGCCATTCCTTATGTCTGGAACGATGATCAGCGCTCCACCCGGCTCGCCCGCTCCGGTGCGTTCGTGGACCTGACGCTTCTGGATGCAGGAGGACGCACACAGGCGCTGTCCTATCAGGTGCCCGATGTAAACCAGTGCGCCCAGTGTCATGTCACCAATGCCAGCGACGGAGAGCTGCGGCCCATCGGTCCGCGCGCACGCCATATCAATGGCGATTATCCGTATGCTGATGGTGAACAGAACCAGCTGGATCATTGGCGCGCAGGCGGGCTGCTGACCGGCGGTCCAGACCCGGCAGACGCACCGCGCAACGCCGTCTGGCATGGAGAGCTGGAGCTATCGGGCATGGCGCTGGAGACCGCCGCGCGTACCTATATCGATATAAACTGCGCTCATTGCCATTCGCGCACCGGCCATGCACGCACCTCCGGGCTCTATCTGGAACCGGCTGACCCGGTGGGTCCGGGGCTTGGCGTGTGCAAGCCGCCCATCGCGGCGGGACGGGGCACCGGCAACAGGCGCTATTCCATCGTGCCCGGAGACAGCCATGCCTCGATCTTCACTTTCCGCATGGAAAGCCTGCGTGCCGACGCGATGATGCCCGAACTTGGCCGCAGCGTGGCCCATGAAGAAGGTGTGGCCCTGGTCGCCCGCTGGATCGATGCCATGGCCGGCGGCTGCTAGGGTGCCAAGGCCCGCTTGGCGAAACCCGCAGGCTGAGGCATTGTCACGCCCGACACCTCAACGGAGCGGATCTGCGCCATGAAACGACTTGCCCTGATTACCGCCGTCTGCGGCCTTGCTGTCAGCGCCTGTGCGACAACGTCGCCGGTCTGCCGTGAGGCGGACGCCGCCGAACGCATGGCCTTCGGACAGATCGTGGCCGGTCATCCCGGCGGCCTCGCCGACAGCCTGCCTGCAGAAAGCGCCGCGCTGGCCGACCGGCTGCGCGCCGAGGACCCGGCGCTGCGCAACCAGATTTTTGGCCAGCGCATGGGCGATTATTCGGTTCGCACGGTGCTGATGCAGCCCCCGCTTTGCGTGTATGAACAGGCGGTCTCGCCGACCGAGCGTGTGTCCTACGTGTTCCCGCAAGGACGCTTCCAGTCGCTCAATCCCGAAGGCACGGCCGAGGCTAGCCTCGGCATGCCCGCCCGCGATCATGCCCGCTGCCATTTTCGCCTGATTGACGGGCAGTGGCGCCTGACGGACGCCTGCAGCTCTACCTTCCAGACGCCCGCGCCAATCGGCTAGGACGCGTCACGCAAGGCCTCGCGAAAGCCTGCCAGTTCACTGTCGAGACGTTCGGCAGCGTGCCCGAGGGCTTTCGATGAGCCGGCAAACCGGTCGGCGGCCAGATGCGTGCGCTCGGCCGCCGTGTTGACACCATCTATGCGCGCATTGATGCCGCTGGTTGACGCCGCCGCCCGCTCGGCAAGCTGGGCAATCTCTCCGGTGGCGCCTGATTGCTCACCAAATGCACCGCGGGCACTTGCCGATGTCGCACGAACTTCCTCGATGATCCCGGAAATGCGTGACAGTGCCTCGCCGGCACCACTGGACGCCGAGCTGATCGCCTCGACGCGCGTGCGGATATCCGATGTCGCCTTTGAGGTTTGCTCGGCCAGCGCCTTCACTTCACTGGCCACGACCGCAAAGCCCTTGCCCGCTTCACCGGCGCGCGCGGCCTCTATCGTCGCGTTCAAGGCCAGAAGATTGGTCTGTTCGGCAATATCGGCGACCAGTCCGGCGATGGTCTGAACCTCGCGTCCGGCCTTGTCCAGTTCGCGCATGGACGTGCTGGCCCTGACCGCTTCCTCGGTCGCGCGCGCAGACACGGTGTCGGCATTTTCCATAATGCGCGAGACTTCGCTAATAGACGCCGCCAGCTCCTGCGCCGCCGCTGCTACCGCTTCAAAATGGGCGGATGTCTCAGCTGACTTTCCGGCGGCATCACGCGCGCCCTGCCGGGTCGAACCGGCATCCTCGCGCAGCTCTCCGGCCAGCGCCTCCATCTCGCCCGACACAGCGCGCAATTCGCCCAGAACATCCGCTACACGCTGCTCAAAGCCGTTGGCGACACGATTCACCGCCTCCCGGCTGGCTTCGATCGCTTGCGAGCGCTCCCGGTCTGCCTCGGCAAGCTGGCGCGCTTGCAGATTGGCCGCTTCGGCCTCTGCAATCGCCATCCCGGCATTATCCAGTGCTGACGTGATGCGCTGGCACAGCCAGACCAGCGCCCCCGTCTGCACGATCACCACAACGGCATGTAGCAGCACCCGGCCGAAATTCGCCCCATCAGGGAACACAGCGAAGGGCAGCGCAAAATTCAGCACCAGATGATGGAAGGCTGTCACCGCCGCGGCAGCCAGAACAGCCCGCCAGTCGCAAAGCAGCGTCGCGCCGGCCAGCACAGCGAAAAATACCATATGCATGTCGAGCTGCAACGCGGTGCCCGACGCCATCCATGTCAGTGTGGCGGGAAATCCGATGAGCGCGGCCGCAATCGCCATACGTGTTGAAGTGGCCTGCGGCGCGCTGCGCCAGGCGGCAAAGGCCACGCCTGCCACCAGCGCCAGGAAGACCGCGCCCGCAACCAGCTTGCCGGGTGCTACCACAGCGGCGCTCACCCCATACACAACGACGAACACGCCCAGCAGGACCAGCAAGACCCGCTGGGACTGTTCTCTGACAGAGTCGATACGCGTCATGGTCGGTTCTCCTGGGACGGGGTCGGTCCGGGCGGACACGCCCAGCCTGCTATCGGGGCTACTACAAAAAGGGCACCTTGCGCGCGTAGCGCTGAGGCACCGGACGGGCTGAATGTGGTGGCAGGCATCTCGGCACGCACCAGAATGCCGCCGGCCAGCGGTTCGGCAGCGCGCGCGCCTGCGGACGATGCTGCCAGCAAGGCATCGCGCGGCGACATGCCCGGTCCATAGATGGCCAGCATTGTTCCGCTTGATGGCGGGGCCAGCATGAGGGCCGGTGGAACAAGGCATACCAGCGCCAGCATCAGGGCCAAAAACCAGCCAGCCTTGCCCGGATTGGTCGTCGTCATGAGTTGAAGCCCGGTTCGTACGCTGCGTGCGCTCACCTGCCGCGCACACCTCCATCCCTGCTAATCACCTGTTCTGGATAATAAATCGTTAGCCATATCAAACCGGTGGAAGGGCAGCTGCGCTTTTCTGCATCGCCGCCGGGAACGATTCAAAGGGCCGCTGCATTGATCGGGTGTCTGGCCGGTCTGCCCCCGCATCCCCCGCAATGACGGACCGGCGCAATAGAGGAATGACAGACATGAAGACATTTCTGATTTCTGGCGTTTCGGCTCTCGCGCTGGCCGGCACGGCTTTCGCGGCTCCGTTTGAAGACGCCGATGCCGATGGTGATGGTGTTGTCAGCCTGAGCGAAGTTCAGGCCATCGATTCCGCCACCTCCGAAGCCGAGTTCACGCTCTATGACGTCGATCTTGATGGTGGCCTGGACGAAGACGAATACGCCACCTGGCGCGTTGCCACGCAGGGCGAGGACGAAGCTGCGGACGATGCCGGCGATGACGCCGACACCGATAGCGAAGAGCCCATGCTCGACGATGCGGACGCTGGTGAGCCCGTTGTTGAAGAACCGATGACGGACGAGCCGATGGCCGAAGATCCGCTCGCCGACGATCCGCTGGCCGACGATCCGCTGGCAGACAGCGAACCGGTCGATCTGGAAGACGTTCCGCAAGACCCGTACGAGCCGTCGCCCGAAAAGTCCTTCAACGATGAAGAGGACAAGGGTGAGTACACCGGCGAGGCACCGGCTTCGACCAGCCACTCGTTTGAAAGCGAAGCTGAAAAGCTCGCCTTTGCCGACGAGCACGGTGACGAACACGGTGACGATGAAGAATCCGATGAGGAGTCAGAAGACGAGTCTGACGATGACGCTGACACCGATGACGAAGACGGTGACGGGAACGAACCCTGGAAATAGGCGTTAGTTCCTGACACCTGCCTGGTTCTCTGACACCCGCCTCCTCCCCGCCCAATCCCCGGAGGCGGACTGGCAGGGGGCCAGGCACAAGGCAGGGCGGCACCTCCCGCCGCCGTCCAGCCCGAAGGGCCGCTCCAAAAGAGCGGCCCTTTGCTGTATGGCGCTAGCCCCAGGGACCGCGGCTGGTATCCTCTGAAGCACCGTGTCCCGGCCCGCGCGACCACGGTCCCTCCTCGCCCCACGGCCCGCCCGGATATCGCCCCGCGCCCGCCATCTGGCGCAGCCGGGCGATGCGGTTGGCCGTCGCTGGGTGTGTGGAGAACAGATTATCGGCCCCTTGCCCGTTCAACGGATTGATTATGAACATGTGGGCAGTGGCCGGGTTACGCTCCGCAGACGGGTTGAGCGTGGTGCGCGCGCCGCGCTCGATCTTCTCCAGCGCCGCCGCCAGCGACATCGGATTGCCCGAAATCTCTGCGCCGACCCGGTCAGCTTCATATTCACGCGAACGCGAGATCGCCATCTGGACAAGACCGGCAGCCATGGGCGCAAAGATCGCCAGCGCAATCGCGCCTATCAGCCCGCCCCGGTCGCGCCCGCCACCGAAAAACAGCGCGAAATTGGCCAGAAAGCCAATGGCCCCGGCCAGCGTGGCCGTCACCGTCATGGTGAGGGTGTCGCGGTTTTTCACATGGGCCAGCTCGTGCGCCATCACACCGGCGACCTCATCGCGCGTCAGCCGCGTCAAAAGCCCGGTTGTCGCCGCCACCGCTGCATTATGGGGATCGCGGCCCGTGGCAAACGCGTTCGGCTGGGGCGTGTCGATGACATAGACGCGTGGGCGCGGCATGTGCGCGCGGTCGGCCATGGCAATCGTGTCCTCGGCAAAACGGCGCAAGGCCGGATCGGTCTCGCTAGGCGCAATCTCGCGCGCGCCGTGCATTTTCAGCACCATCTTGTCCGAATTCCACCACGCCATCACGTTCAGGGCCGCGGCGATGACCAGCGCGATCGCCGCGCCGGCCGGTCCGCCGATGAGGTAGCCCACAGCGCCGAACAGGCCGGTCAGGGCGGCGAGCAGGATAAAGGTACGCATCGTGTTTGCGGTCATGGGACAGCCCTGTTCTTTGAATACGCGCGAGGATCGGCAGTGCGCACTGGCACATGGCCGCTGGCGCGCCTAGATATCTGGTATGAGCGATGACATTTCACAAGATGCGCGCAAGCCCATGAGCGAAGCTGCGCAGCGCGCGCTGGCCGAGGCTGAAGCACGCCGCCAGGCCGCTGAGGCGCGCGACGCCCTGCCCGAAGAGCTGGGCGGCCCCAAAGGCCCGGAACCCACCCGCTATGGCGACTGGGAGAAAAAGGGCATCGCCCACGATTTTTGAGGAGTGCGTGCAAGCACGTGGCGATCATCTCGCCGGACTTTTCCGGCAAGGGGCGGGACGGCGCAGCGGATGGCCCGGATGCCGGGCGCAATGTCTTGTAGTCTATAGGCGGAAGTCTCATGCCCGATCGGGCTATCCGCTGCTGGCGGGGCTGAAAGCCTGTGCCGTATCCCCATTAAGCGCCAGTTGGCACAGTGAACAGGCTTTTGCGGGGTCTTGCGAGACCGCGCGCCGGACACCTGGAGCGGCAAGCCGGTCAGCCTGCCCCCGGTTCGTCTTCAGCCGCGTCGCGAGCGTTGGCCGTCCCATGAACCGGGACACAAAGCATACGGGCGGTAATGGCGGGGTGGGATAAATGGGGCCGGCGATACTCGCGTTTCACAGGCGAATGGCAGGGCAGACATCACTACTGCCCATCCCGCTTGGAAAAGGAATATATTCCGATAATATCAATTCATGCGGAATATTATCATTTTGTTAAGCATGGTTACCGCGCCCATTGCGTCGGCACAACAGACCATTTCCGGCCCGGTCGAGGCCGAAATGCTGCGCGTGATAGATGGCGACACGATCGAAGTGCGCGCCTTCATCTGGCCGGGCCATAGCGTGGAGACGCGCGTGCGTCTGGCCAATGTGGATGCACCGGAAATCCGCCGTGTGGCCTGCGAAGCCGAGCGCGAGGCCGGCCATGCCGCCAGAATGTTCGTGGAAGACCTTTTGATGCCCGGCGGCGCGCCGGGCGGGCGGGTGCATATCAGCAATATCACGCTTGGCAGTTTCGCCGGCCGGGTCATCGCCGCCATCACCTTGCCGGACGAACGCGATCTGGGTGCTGTCCTGCTGGAGGCGGGTCTGGCCACGTCCTACAGCGCGCGCGGCGGCTGGTGCCCCTCTCTGGAATCGTCCCTGGAGGCCGCTCAGGAGGCTTCGGCGAGCCGTTCCTGACGCTTCCTCTCGGCCTTTGCCCAGGCCTTTTCATGGAAATAATAGGCAACCGTCTGCACGGCGGGCTCGATAAGGCCGATGGCCAGTGCAGCCCGCCAGTCCCAGGTCAGCAGAAATGCCACCGTCATCGCCACAACCAGGTGCATGACCGCATAGGTGACGGCCTTGGCGGTATTACGCGAAGGACGGAACAGCGCCAGGAAGCCCGGCGCGCAGGGGCGCCCATCCTCCAGCGTCCCATGGCGATGCAGGAGCATTCGGAAAAATTCTGCCATCTGCCTGCCTCCTCGGACGATACGCTACAGGATATGGCGTGAATTGCACGGCGCACAATGGGTAGTTTCGCTTCCAGCCATAGTCCATGCCTAGCCGGGCGTGACCAGAGGTGCCTCTCCGCCCAGACTCAAGGCCGCACCCGCGAGGTATAAAGACCCGCAGATCACGACGCGCGGGCGGTCCACCAGATGGCAGGCATCGTGCAGCGCTTCGATCAGACCGGCACTGGTCTGCGCAAAATGACCCGCCTTGCGGGCGGCCTCAGCGGCCTCATGTGCACTCATCGCGCCTTCACGCGCGGCAAAGCCCGATACGGTGATGACAAGGCCCGCCAGCCCCGCAAAGGGTTTGAGGAAGGCAGAGGCGTCGCGCCCGGCGGAAAACCCGCAGATCAGCACCAGTGGCCGCTCCTCGCGCGCTTCCAGCTCACCGATCGCTTGCGCCAGCACCGCGCCTGCTGCCGGATTATGCCCGCCATCGAGCCACAGCTCCGCGTCAACGGCCTTTGCGATGTCTCCGAGGACACCCGATTGCAGGCGCTGCATCCGCGCGGGCCAGCGTGCTTTCGGCAGGCCGTCCCGCACCGCTTCCTCGCGAAGGCCCAACTGGCGCGCCACGGCTATCGCACCAGCGGCATTGGCGATCTGATGGGAACCGACAAGGCCGGGCAATGGCAGATCCCAGAGCAGGCTTTCTTCTTCATAGACCAGCCGGTCATGCTCGACGAAAGCACGGTAATCGCGCTCGTAGAGCGTCAGGGGGGCACCGGCCCGCATGGCGGCGCGTTCTATGGCAAGGACCGCATCATCGGCCTGCGGGCCAACCACGCAGGGCACGCCACGCTTGATGATCCCGGCCTTCTCGGCGGCAATCTTCTCCAGCGTGTCACCCAGATAGGCCTGATGGTCGAGGCTGACCGGCGTAATAAGCGTGATGACCGGGTTCGCGATCACATTCGTGGCATCCAGCCTGCCGCCCAGCCCCACTTCCAGGATCAGCCGGTCTGCGTGCGCCTCGCTGAAAAGGACGAAGGCGGCAGCGGTTGTCGCTTCAAAGAAGGTCAGCGGCTGACCGGCATTGGCCGCTTCCACGCGCGCCAGAGCGGCCTCAAGCGCCGCATCCCCCACTTCCGCGCCTGCCAGCACGATGCGCTCGTTGAAGCGCACCAGATGCGGTGAGGTGTAGACATGGACCCGCTCGCCCGCTGCCTCGCAGATGGCCTTGAGGAAGGCCGCGCTGGAGCCCTTGCCGTTGGTCCCTGCGATATGAACTGTGGGGGGAAGGCGGGTATGTGGATCGCCAAGATCGGCCAGCAGGCGCCTTAGCCGGTCCAGCGACAGATCCATGCTGGCCGGGTGCAGGGTGGACAGCCGGGCCAGCGCGTCGGGAATGCTCATGATGGCCCTTAGGCGACGGGCGCGGGCAGATTGACCGGCGCAGGCGGGCGTTTCATCAGCGTGCGCAGCACATTGCCCAGAACGCGCGGCAGGTCGCGCCGGTGCACGACGCGGTCCACCATGCCTTTTTCCAGCAGGTATTCAGCCCGCTGGAAGCCTTCGGGCAGCTTCTCGCGGATGGTCTGCTCGATCACGCGCTGGCCGGCAAAGCCGATAAGCGCGCCCGGCTCGGCCAGATGCACATCGCCCAGCATGGCGTAGGAGGCCGTCACCCCGCCCGTCGTCGGGTCGGTGAGCACGACGATATAAGGCAGCTTCGCCTCGCGCATCATTTCCACGCCAATCGTCGTGCGCGGCATCTGCATCAGCGACAGGCAGCCCTCCTGCATGCGCGCACCGCCAGCAGCGGTGAACACCACCAGTGGTGTGCGGCGTTCGACGGCTGTCTCAGCCGCCTTCAGGAAGGATTCCCCGGCGGCCATGCCGAGCGACCCGCCCATGAAGGAAAAGTCCTGTACCAGCACGGTGGTCTCGACGCCCTGGATGCGCCCGACAGCGATCACCATCGCGTCTTCGCGGCCCGTCTTCTTGCGGGCGGCGGCCAGGCGCGAGGCATAGGGCTTGTCGTCGCGGAATTTCAGCGGATCCTTGGCCACTTCAGGAAGCGCAAACTCTTCCCATGTGGCGTCGAACGTATAACGCAGCCGTATCTCCGGCCCGATGCGCACGTGATGACCCGCTGGCGTGACATGAAGTCCCGCCTCGAGATCCTTGTGGAACACCATCTCGCCCGAGACCGGGCACTTCATCCAGAGATTTTCCGGCGTGTCGCGCTTGTCAAACATGCGCGAAACGCCCGGAGGGGTAAGCTTGGATAGCCAGTTCATGAATGTATCCCGGGCTGCCTGTGGCGATGATTATCGCGCATTATGGGTAGCAGATGCCAGTTCTTTGGCCAGCTTGACCGCTCCGGCGATACCGCCCTGCGCCAGCGCATCGACAATCGCCGATCCGACCACGACCGCATCGGCGACTTTCGCGATCGCTGCGGCGCGCTCTTTCGTCTTCACGCCAAAGCCCACCGCAACAGGCAGGCCCGAGGCTTTGCGCACCCGGTCAACAGCAGACGAGACCACCGCCGTCTGTCCGATACCGGCCCCGGTCACCCCTGTGGTGGACACGTAATAGACAAAACCGGACGTGTTTTTAACCACTTGTGGCAAGCGATCATCATCGGTGGTAGGGGTGGCCAGCCGGATAAGCGACAAGCCCACGCGCTCCATCGGCTCACGAAGCGGCGTGTCCTCTTCAGGCGGCAAATCCACACAGATCACGCCATCGGCTCCGGCGGCGCTCGCCGCATCGACGAACGCCTGATAGCCCATAGCATGGAAAGGATTGGCATAGCCCATGATGACAACAGGGGTAGTCGCATTGGTCTTGCGAAACTCGCCAATCAGGCCGAGCACGCCGCGAAGCGTCATGCCGCTGGCCAGAGCGCGCAGCGCGGCACGCTGGATGGGCGGGCCATCGGCCATCGGATCGGTAAAGGGCGCGCCCAGCTCGATGACATCGGCCCCGGCCTCGACCAGCCCGTGCATGACCTCAAGCGTAGTGGCGGCGTCAGGGTCACCGGCCATCACATAGGCGACGAAACCAGCCTGGCCATCAGACTTCAGGCGGGCAAACGTGTCTGAAAGGCGTGTCATGAGTGTTCTTACCGTCCAGCCAGTCCAAAATGAAACCCCGGACGCGCGGCACGCGCGATCCGGGGCCTGAATAACGCTTTATGCCTGATCGGCAAGGGTCCGCTGCCGTCTACTCTGCGGGGGTCTTGCGCTGGGCCTCCATGAAGGCGCGCAGGACCGCGTTGATGCGGGTCTGATAGCCGCGCCCGCCCTTTTTGAAAAAGGCCAGCACATCCTTGTCCAGCCGCACCGTCACCTGCTGCTTGCCATGGCCGGGATGCCAGACGCCGCGCGCGAAATCTTCCTCAGTAAGCTCAGGGATATCGGAGAAATCGATGTTCTCGTCGGGGATCGCTTCGATCTCACGCAGGCGCTCCTCGGAGATCGGGGGCAGGTCTTCAAGTTTCACGCGTACTATGCGTCCCATCGTATCGCCTCCTTTCCTTGCGGCTCGCAGGGCGGGTAGATATTCTGCGCTCACTTATCTCGACCTTCTGCCCGCAACGTAGAATGAATTCTTGCCTCTAAAAAAGCAGGCGCCAGCGCTGTAACCCAATGAAGCGTAATTGGAATTGTAGCAAGAAACATAAAACCAACTCCGCCATCGTTGAAGAAATTCCTGTTCCACCGCGATTGGTTCAGCAGCTCGACTTCTTCTCGGAACCCGTCATCAAAGGCAAACACAACAATTCGGATTGCTATATATGATGCGAAAAGCGCAACAACGAAAACTGGCAAGCTACTAAAAAGATATTTGTAGGGCCCTTGTCCCGCGAACTTGATATGCACGAGATGGCGCCCAAAGCGTTCAGCATAAAAGCCAGAGGAAAGAAATATAATAGCAACATAGGCGATAGAAGCCACAAAACATGTAAAAATGTTTATACCGTCATAATAAAATAGTTCTGTGATAAACTTGTAGAATATAAATATTAGAAGCAGCCATACAAGCAAAACCATTCCCGCCTCCGGTTCTGGAATTATTCTCCAGATTAGCCGTGAAAGCAGCCCTTGTCATTGGGATGCTCGTAAAATCCCTAAAGCTCCACCCCCAGCGCCTGCGCGACGGAGAACACGTCCTTGTCGCCGCGCCCGCACATATTCATCAGGATCACGCCGTCGGGGCCCAGCTCTTTTGCCAGATCGCGCACGCGGGCGAGCGCATGGGCGGGTTCGAGCGCCGGGATAATGCCTTCGAGCTTTGAGCATATCTGGAACATTTCCAGCGCCTCGGCATCGGTCGCGTGGCGGTATTCGGCGCGGCCCGCATCATGCAGGAAGGCATGCTCCGGGCCGATACCGGGATAGTCGAGGCCCGCCGAGATGGAATGGCCTTCGACGATCTGGCCGTCCTCGTCCTGCAACAGATAGGTGCGGTTGCCGTGGAGAATGCCCGGCTTGCCGCCATTCAGGCTTGCCGCATGGTCGGGCGTGTCGACGCCCTTGCCGGCGGCCTCGACACCGATCAGGCGCACGGCTTCGTCTTCGAGGAAGGGATAGAACAGGCCCATCGCATTCGACCCGCCGCCAATGCAAGCGACCGCCGCGTCCGGCAGGCGGCCGATGCGTTCCAGCATCTGCGCGCGCGCTTCGCGGCCAATCACGCTCTGGAAATCGCGCACCATCATCGGATAGGGGTGCGGCCCGGCCACCGTGCCGATGACGTAGAACGTGTCATCGGGATTGGTGACCCAGTCGCGCAGCGCCTCGTTCATCGCGTCTTTCAGCGTGCCGCGCCCGCTCGTGACGGCGTGGACCTTCGCGCCCAAAAGCTTCATGCGGAACACGTTGGGCTTTTGGCGCTCCACATCGGTGGCGCCCATATAGACCTCGCACGGAATGCCAAAGCGCGCCGCCACGGTAGCGGTCGCCACGCCATGCTGGCCGGCGCCGGTCTCGGCGATGATGCGCGTCTTGCCCATCAGACGGGCGAGCAGCACCTGGCCCAGGCAATTATTGATCTTGTGTGCGCCGGTATGATTGAGCTCGTCGCGCTTGAACCATATCTGCGCGCCGCCAAACGCCTCGGTCAGGCGCTCGGCGAAATAGAGCGGGCTGGGCCGGCCCACGAAATCGCGCGCGAAATCCTCCAGCTCCTTCACGAAGGCCGGGGCGTCCTTCCATTTCGCATAGGCCTTTTCCAGCGCCAGCACGTTCGGCATCAGCGTCTCGGCGACAAACCGCCCGCCATACGCGCCAAACAGGCCGTTTGCGTCAGGATAGTGCGAAAAGGCATTGGGCTGGGTCATGGGATCATTCACGGGGGCTTGGAGAGAAGAGGGTCTGATCTAGAGCGTGAGGGCGGGCGAGGGAAGCGGGGAATGTGGCCGCGCCGCACCTAGGCTGGCTTCGCCGCAGCGACGAACGCCGCGATTTTCGCCACATCCTTCACGCCGGGCGATGTTTCTACGCCTGATACCGCATCGACGGCCTGCGCGCCGGACGCGGCTATGGCGCCTGCGACAGTCTGGGGGCTCAGCCCGCCCGCGAGGATGAAGGGCAAGGCGTTGAAGCCTTTGACGAGGCTGTAATCATACCTTTGCCCCCAACCGCCCGGACGGTCCGCTCCGGCAGGAGCTTTGGCATCAAAGAGGATCGCATCGGCAAAGCCGGCATATTTCGCGGCGCGGGCCAGGTCGCCAGCCCCGCTGACCGGCACCGCCTTCCATACGGCCTCCCGAACATAATTCCTGACATCAAGGCAGCGCTGCGGGCTTTCATCCCCGTGCAGCTGGATGATGTCGGGCGAGAGCACGCGCAGGACATCGCCCAGCAGCGCATCATCGGGATCGACCAGCACCGCGACGGTTTCCGCCTCGCCTTTCAGCGCCGACAGGCGCGCGGCTTGCTCCAGCGTCACGCCGCGCGGGCTTTTGGGAAAGATGATGAAGCCGAGATAATCAGCGCCTGCAGCCACAGCCGCACGCACCGATGCCTCGTCACTCATTCCGCAGATTTTTACGCGCGTGTTCATGGGGACGGACTTAGCCCGCCCCCGGCGCCGGGAAAAGGTGAAACGGCGGAAAGGCGCTACTTCTTCAGGAGATCCCGGATTTCTTCGAGCAGCTCTTCATTACGCGGCTTTGCAGGCGGCTCGGCGGGCACATCGTCCTTCTTCTTGTCCATCATGCGGTTCATGCCCTTGATGAGCAGGAAGAGCGCGAAGGCCACGATGATGAAGCTGATCAGCGCGTTGATGAAGACACCATAATTGATGGTGGCCGCACCGGCCTCGGCTGCTGCCGCGCGAGAGGCATATTCCACCCCGTCCAGCGCCACAAAAAGCTCGGAAAAATCCACCCCGCCCAGAACCAGCCCGATGGGCGGCATCAGAATATCGTTCACGAAGGATGACACGATGGTGGAGAACGCCCCGCCCAGAATGAAGCCGACCGCAAGGTCGACCACATTGCCGCGCATGGCAAATTTCTTGAATTCATTGAGCATGGGGAAAGCCTCCCGGTGAACCCGGAAGGGAGATTAGGCTGATTTCGGATGAGCGCCTAGCGCCTAGGACTTCCCGTCGACGCGCTCGCGCAACTCCTTGCCGGTCTTGAAGAAGGGCACGTGCTTTTCCTTCACCGACACCGCATCACCGGTGCGCGGATTGCGGCCCTGACGTGGCGGACGGTTGCGCACCGAGAAGGCACCAAAGCCGCGTAGCTCCACACGCTCGCCGCGTTCGAGAGCCTGCGTAATTTCTTCAAATATCGTATTGACGATCCGCTCCACGTCACGCTGGAAAAGATGCGGATTGGAAGCTGCCAGTTTCTCGATCAGTTCAGACTTGATCATGATTTCGCGTCCCCGGGATGACGAAGGGTGAAACCTTGGGACGGGTACCCGCCAAGGTCAATCACCTGAAGGCAAAAAGAGTGGTCCAGACAAAAGAAAATGGCCGGACCCCGTATGAGGTCCGGCCATTTCCTGATTGCTCAGCCAGAAGAACTATTCGTCCTTTTTGGTGTCCTGCTGTTTCAGCGCGGCACCGAGAATATCGCCCAGCGAGGCACCGGACTCCGAGGAGCCGTATTGCTGGACCGCTTCTTTTTCCTCGGCCATTTCGAGGGCCTTGATGGAAACGCCCACGCGGCGCGCACCCTTGTCGACATTGGTGACGCGTGCATCAACCTTGTCACCGACCGAATAGCGCTCGGGGCGCTGTTCGCCGCGGTCACGCGACAGGTCCGACTTGCGGATGAAGGACTTCATGTGTCCGTTTTCACCGAAGGAGACCTCGATACCGCCCGTGGTGATCTCGGTCACGGTGCAGGTCACGGTCTCGCCGCGCTTGAACCCGCCGGAATCTTCCATTGGATCGCCGGCCAGCTGCTTGATGCCGAGCGACACGCGCTCTTTTTCGACATCAACGTCCAGCACCTTGGCTTCCACCATGTCGCCCTTGGTGAACTCGGCCAGGGCTTCCTCGCCGGAGCGGTCCCAGTCGATGTCGGACAGGTGGACCATGCCGTCAATATCTTCACCGACACCGACAAACAGGCCGAACTCGGTGATGTTTTTCACTTCACCCTTCACGACCGTGCCAGCCGGATGGGTCTCGGCGAAGATTTCCCACGGATTGCGCTGGGTCTGCTTGATACCAAGCGAGATGCGGCGCTTTTCCTCGTCCACGTCCAGCACCATGACGGTGACTTCCTGGGAGGTGGAGACGATCTTGCCGGGATGGATGTTCTTCTTCGTCCAGCTCATTTCAGAGACGTGGACGAGGCCTTCAACACCCGATTCCAGTTCCACGAACGCGCCGTATTCGGCGATATTCGTCACGCGGCCTTCAAAGGTCGCGCCCACCGGATATTTGGCGGCCACTGCGTCCCACGGATCGGACAGGAGCTGCTTCATGCCCAGCGAGATACGCTGGGTGTCCTTGTTGATCTTGATGATCTGGACTTTGACGGTCTGGCCGACTTCCACCACTTCGCTGGGATGGCCAACACGGCTCCAGCTCATGTCGGTGACGTGCAACAGGCCGTCAATGCCACCCAGATCCACGAACGCACCGTAATCGGTGATGTTCTTGACCACGCCTTCGCGGGTCTCGCCCTCGGCCAGATTGCCGACAAGCTCGGCGCGCTGTTCCGCACGCGACTCCTCAAGCACGGCGCGGCGCGAAACAACGATATTGCCGCGCGGACGATCCATTTTCAGAACCGCAAACGGCTGCTCCTTGTTCATCAGCGGGCCGACATCGCGCACGGGGCGGATATCCACCTGGCTGCCGGGCAGGAAGGCCGAAGCACCGCCCAGATCGACGGTGAAACCGCCCTTGACCCGGCCGACAATGGCACCGTTGACCGGCTCCTTGGCTTCGAACATTTTTTCCAGACGGTCCCACGCTTCCTCGCGGCGCGCCTTGTCGCGCGACAGAACCGCTTCGCCCATCGCGTTTTCGATGCGCTCGAGATAAACCTCGACCTCGTCGCCGGTTTTCGGGGTGGTCGAACCGGGGCCGGCAAATTCGCGCAGCGAGATGCGCCCTTCGGTTTTCAGGCCGATATCGATCACGATCATATCGTGTTCGACGGCGGTCACGGTGCCGCGCACCACAGAACCTTCTACAAGGTCACGCCCTGCAAAGCTCGCTTCGAGCATTGAGGCAAAATCGTCGCGGCTAGCCGCCGAGGAAGATGTATCATTCATGCGAAAAGACAGTCTCCAGCTTAGTCGGTTGTATTCCGGCCGGCCGGTTGTCTCCGGCGGTCTTGCTGCTTGCGGGAACCCCCCGCCGCAGCCGGAATTGTGAATGTCTGGACACGTGCCTGCCATCGGTGCCCGGCAACTCCGGGCCCGTCGGTCAGTGATGACAAGGGGGTTGGAGGAGCCAGAGGGCCGATGACAAATCGTGCCCGGTTAAACGTCCCGCATGCCACAAGGCCGCAAGCGAAGCGCGCGCGTCCTTACTCCATCACGGCTTCAAGCGCAAGCGCGCAAGGGGGTTGGCGCCGGTCAGACCCTGAACGGATCCTGCATGAGGATGACGTCCTCACGCTCCGGGCTGGTCGACAGCATGGCGACCGGGGCCTCGATCAGTTCCTCGATCCGGCGCACATATTTGACCGCCTCGGCCGGCAGATCGGCCCAGGAGCGCGCGCCTCTGGTAGAACCGCTCCAGCCTTCCATCTCCTCGTAGACGGGCGTCACGCGCGCCTGATCGGCGGTCGAGGCAGGCAGCCGGTCGAGGGTTTTGCCGTCCAGCTCATAGCCGGTGCAGACCTGCAGTGTCTCGAACCCGTCAAGCACATCAAGCTTGGTCAGGGCGATGCCGTTGAGCCCGTTGATCTTGGCCGACTGACGTACGAGCACCGCATCAAACCAGCCACAGCGCCGCTGCCGGCTGGTGACGGTACCAAACTCATGGCCCTTTTCGCCGATCAGCCGCCCGGTCTCGTCGGTCAGCTCGGTCGGGAACGGCCCTTCGCCGACGCGCGTCGTGTAGGCTTTCACAATGCCCAGCACATAGCCGGTCTTGCCGGGACCGACGCCGGTGCCCGCAGCCGCCTGCCCCGCGACCGTGTTGGAGCTGGTCACGAAGGGATAGGTGCCGTGATCGACATCGAGAAAAGCGCCTTGCGCGCCTTCAAACAGCACTTTCTGGCCATCGGCGATGGCGTCGTCCAGCAGCCGCCAGACCGGCGCGGCGAAGGGCAGGATTTTCGGCGCAATCTCCAGAAGCGAGGCGACCAGCGCGTCGGCCTGGTACTCTTCCTCGCCATAGCCGCGCCGCAGCGCGTTATGATGGTGAAGCAGATCACTGATGCGCGCCCGCAAACCCGTCTCGTCGGCCAGATCGATAACGCGGACGGCCCGGCGGCCCACCTTGTCTTCATAGGCGGGGCCAATACCGCGGCGGGTCGTGCCGATTTTCATGCCGTCATCGCGCGTCTCACGAAAACCGTCGAGCTCGCGATGGACGGGCAGGATGAGGGCCGCCGTCTCGGCGATCTTCACCAGGTCTGGTGTGATCGCTACACCTTGCGCGCGCACTTTCTCCACCTCGGCCAGAAATGCCCAAGGGTCGATGACGACGCCATTGCCCAGAAGCGAGAGCTTGCCACGCACAACGCCTGACGGCATCAGCGACAGCTTGTAGACGATACCGTCCACGACAAGAGTGTGACCGGCATTGTGCCCGCCCTGAAAGCGCGCCACCACATCGGCCCGGTGGGACAGCCAGTCGACGATCTTGCCTTTGCCCTCGTCACCCCACTGGGCGCCGACGACGACTACATTGGCCATGTCAGAAACTCCGCTTCGATACGCGGAATGACGGCTTATAGCGCCCGCGCAAAGCCCGCAAGGGCGCGTGCTCACGTGAATGTGGGTTGTCCCTGCCCGGATGAACGCCGCAAGCTGCGTGGGCATAGCCAGGGAGAGCGGATGATGATTGCCAGAACCGTGTGTTGCGCCGCGCTGGCGGGCCTTTCCATCGCCCTTTGCAGCCCGTCAGGGCAAGCATATGGACAGCAGGCCGGCTGCGGCGAAAGCGAGCTGCACACCGCCTTCAATTTCTGGGAAGGCGCGTGGAATGTTTACGGCGCTGACGGGCAGTTTGCCGGTCACAATACGATATTTTCAGGTGGCAATGGCTGTGTGCTGCATGAGCACTGGCGGCCGCTGCAGGCGGGGATGGACGGCCATAGCCTGAATTTTGTCGATCCCCACACCGGCCAGTGGCGTCAGATCTGGCTCAGCTCGAACCTTCATATCGATTATTCGGGTGCGCCCCATGGTGAAGACACCATGCATCTGGAAGGTGAAATCACGTATTTCCGTCCCGGCGCAGGCCATCGCAGCGCAGCCTTCCGCGGCCGCTGGCAAAGACTGGACAACGGTCATGTCGTCCAGTCTTTGCCAGCAATACAATGCCGAGGCTGAAACCTGGAATAACTGGGCGCTGCTGACCTATGTACCGCGCGGAGACGATCCCAACGGCGCCGATCCCGGCGCGGATGCAACCGGCCCGGACACGCCGGCCCCGTTGTTTGAGGAATAATTACGCGCTGCATACTTGCGGTTTTTCTTGGCGGGGCGGGGCGTTTGTGGCTTCATTCCAAGTGGTGACCATCACCGGGAGATCACGCCATGACACGCCATTGCCTTGCTGCGAGCGTCAGCCTGCTTTTGCTGGGCGGGACGGCCTTTGCCCAGTGCGATACGGACCGGCTGGAAGAACTCGTCTTCCTGTCGGGCGACTGGAACCTCTACGAGCAGACCGGCCATTATGGCGGTCAGAGTTATTACGTGCTCGACGCCGATGCCTGCGAAGTGGTCGAAATGCGTGAGGGCGGAGCCGAAAACGAGCTTCAGCGCGCGCTCTTTATCGACCCCGATACAGGCCAATGGCGCGAAACCTATAACCCCGATTTCTTCTATTATGACCTGTCGGGCAGCGTTGGTGCTGACGGGTCCCTGGTCATGACCGGCTGGACCGATAGCGGCGAGGAAGGCTCGGTGCGCGAGGATTTGCGCGTACGCTGGACGCCCCTGGACACGGGCGGATTCGCCTTTGTGATGCAGGTCAGTACACCGGGCACTGACCGCTGGGACATTCTGGGCGCATGGACCTATGTGCCGCGTGGCAGTGATCCCAACGGCGAAACACCGGACCCTGATGCACAAGGCCCGGCGCTGGGTTCTGAGTGGTTTGAGTAGGCGGTAGCTGCTAGCGCCCGAAGCGCCAGGACACCCGCGCGCCGATCTCGTCGAGGCCCTGATTGCGGCCCTGGCCGAGAATCTGGCCGTTTGAGAAATGCTCGTAATACACGCCAACCGCGACACGCGGCGTCAGCGCGTAATCCACGCCAAGCTGGGTGTGGAACAGGAAGCGCGAACCCAGAAGCGCGCGTGACCCGGCCAGCCGGATGCGATCGGGATCGTTGGCGGGAAGCTGGGACACATCGCGAACGCCATCATGATAGGCGATGCCAAACCCGCCATCCACCGACAGCCGGTCGGTGAAATTGCCGGTCCATATCAGGCCGGCTGCTCCCAGATTGGTGTTTCCTTCGGAATTGAACGAGCCATAGACATAGGGCCTCGGAGACCAGACCGGAGAAAGAAACTCGGGGCTGTCAAAAACGATCTGCCCGGCGATTTGCACACCATCTTCGATGTCACGGGCCAGATCGTGAACAACAACGCCCACCCTGACTTCGCTTATCTGGGCCTCAGCCGTTCCAGCCATACACAAAATGGCTGCGAGGCCGGCAAGGATGGGTGTGCGCATGGGAATCCCCTCAATGAGTCGGGAGCAGCATATTTCGGAATACGGAATATTCAAAGCGCGCAGAGAAGCGCGAGGTGGGACCCGCCGCGGTGCCGCGCTGGCGCTCCATCGCCCCCCTCAGTGCGATTTGTGTGCCGCGCTGGGACAGCCGGGCGGATCCCGGCACACGCATCGCAAGATTGATGCTCACGACAGATGCGCCATGCCGGAGACGGCGGCTCCGGCATGACAAAGCTGGGCGTGAAGCATGGCTTTTAACGTTCACGAATGGGGCAATTGCGCGGCGCGCACACAGACCGCCGGTTCGAGCCTACCGGGCGTCGGCGTCTTCTGCATCGCCGCCCTCCGCCGCCTCGTCCTCCAGAGGTCCGACAAGGTGCCAGTTCATGAAGGGCTGGCTGGCAAATGAAAGCCGCCATGCGCCCGGGTCGCCGTAGAATTCGACTTGATCGAACGGCCCGCCTTCACGAAGGCCGGTGACCTGTTCGAACAGGCCGGGACCGGTCTGCTCCCAATAAGTCGTCTGGCCGAGCGCCTCGATAGTGACCGCATTCGAACCGGCGGCTCTGACAATCGCATGATGCAGGGGGTGCAGCTCACGCGAATGATCCCGCCGGTTGACCAGATACCGGCCCTCGAACTGCGGCGCTTCCGCGGATTCGCTCCAGCGCGGGGCGGGCGTTTGGGGAAACAGCCGGCCGGTAATGGCAGCGCTTAGCTCGCCTTGCGCGGGACGCCCTGCCGGCGCGGCAACGATTGACAGAAATATCCCGGTGCCGGTTTCGGGTGACAGGATCATGTTGGAGCGGAAGTCACGCATCGCACCGGCATGACCGAGCAGGCGCGGGCCCGCATCGCGATACACCAGATAGCCATGCGCCATGCCCGGCAGGCGCGGCGCATTGGCAATGGAATTGGTTTCCAGCAGCGCCACGGATTCCGGCGAGAGAATCCGCTCGCCGTCGATCTCGCCATCATTGAGCATGGCAATCATGAAGCGCGCCATGTCCGGCCCGCTCACCGTTGCTGATCCGGCGGGCATGACCATGGAATAGTAATCGAAGCTGCGCGGCGTGAACCGCCCGTCCTCAAGGTCATGGCCAAGCGCGATGCGGTCGATGAGCCTGTCAGGCAGGGGTTCGCGGAAAGTCGATGACATCATGCCTAGCGGCGTGAAAATATGATTTTCCACGTATGTGGCGAAGGGCGCACCGGAAACCTGCTCGACGATATAACCCGCCAGCGATGTGCCCCAGTTGGAGTATGCGGCCTCCTGGCCGGGCAGGGTGACGCGCGCGGGGACATTATTGCGTGTCCATTCAGCATGATCGACCAGCTCGGCCTCATCGGTGGTCGTGAACCCGCCGACATCACTCAGGCCCGGCGTATGCTGGAACAGGTCGCGCACCGTTATGGGCTGGCCTTCAAAGGGTTCGATCTCGAAATCGATATGATCGTTCACGTCGTCGTCGAGCGATACCTGGCCTTGCTCGATGAGCTGCATCAGCGAAATCCAGGTAAACATTTTCGACAGCGAGCCAGGCCGGTAGAGCGTGGTTTCCCCGTCAGCAGCAATGCGGTTTTCGACATCGGCAAAGCCATAGCCGCGATTGAGAATGATCTCGCCGCCATGCACCACTGTCACGATGGCGCTGGACACATCGCGTGAGGCGATCTGCTGGGCCATCACCCCGTCGATAAAGGCGGGCAGGGTTTCAATCGCCGCTTCGTTGAAAACCGGCGCAGCGCTTTGCGTCTCCTGAGCCCAGGCGCCCGGTGCGTTGGCCGGTGTCAGGGCAAGCGTGGCGGCGGATAATGCCAGTAGCAGTTTTCCTGCAGAGCGCATGATGAACTCCCTCATCTGGTTTGTTGATTGTTCAGGCCAGCTGGTCATTCGCCCTGCTGGGCGGCGAGCGCGTCAAAGACTGCATTGGCCAGTACAGGCGCGCCGCGCGCTGCCGGGCCGATTGTGTTGACCAGAAGCACGATGGTGATGTCCTGATCGGGATAGTGGATCAGCGAGGCGTTGAAGCCGTTGATCGAGCCGCCATGGCCGATGAAGCGGTGTCCACCGCGTTCGCCCGTCATGATGCCAAACCCGTAATCCATGCCTGCCAGTGACGGGTGCGGGTCCTCGAGATACTCCCGGGCAAGCCGGCCATCGGTGAGACGCGCCGGGTCCAGCATCAGGTCGAGGCTCTGTGGCGAAACCACCTCCCCGCCCAGAAGCGCGTCCATCCAGACTATAAGGTCGTGCGGTGTGGAGCGAATGGCACCCGCCCCCGCCGCTACGGAGAGCGACAAATGGGTGGTATTGGTAAAGCCTTCCGCCCCGTCAGGCGCGGCATCATAACCCTGCGCGCGGCCCGGCACGATCTCCGCCATGTCGTCCATGCGTGTCCGGGTCATGCCGAGCGGATCGAAAATACGGGTCCGCAGGACTTCGGCCAGCGGCTCTTCTGCCACCTGCTCCACGATGTAGTCGAGAAGCATGTAGCCCGAATTGCTATAGCTCCATCCGGTGCCCGGCTCGAAATCATAGAGCGGGTCAGCGCTCGCGATATAAGCCACCATCCGGCCGGCATCATGATCCAGCGGCGCTGTGGTGCCCATGAAGCCTTCAAGGGAGGTGTAGTTGTGGATGCCCGATGTGTGCTGGAGAAGCTGGCGGATAGTCACTTCGCCGCTGCGGGGAAAATCGGGAAAGAACTGATCGAGCGTGTCATCGAGCGAGAGCAGCCCGTCTTCCACCAGCAACAAGATGGCAGCGGCGGTAAATTGCTTGGTAACTGAGCCGATCCGGAAAACCGTGTCGGCGGTCACCGGGACCGCGTGTTCGAGATTGGCGAGGCCATAGCCGCGTATCAGTAACGGCTCGCCTGCGCGGGCTATACCGATAGAAAGCCCCGGTGCCTGCCGCTCGTCCAGAAGATCTTGCGCAAATCCGTCCACGGCCGCGTCAAGACCCGCCGGAGCGGGCGTTTCGCCTGCCTCTGCGATCTGGAATGCGCTCGCCGGTGCGGCGGCCGGCAACCAGGCGAACAACGCCAGCAGAATGACTGAAAACAGGCGTCTCATGATGCCTTCCCCCGAAACAGAACAATATCTGACCCGAAGGGAACCACTCCAAAGCAGAAAAAGCAATCCTGATTAGAGAACTTAATCCTGAACAGGATGTAATGATACGACATGCTTCGAGCGCACAAGCGCGTTGGCGCCGGCCCGGCAGCCCTCATTCAGCCAGCCTAAAAGGAAAAAGCGCTCAGGGGCGGTAGGGTGTGACCGAGTCCAGCTCCAGCGTGTAGGCGACGCTGGCCAGATCCGTGTCCTGGCGCTGGATGCGCAGCACGCCCTCGGCATAGACCGGATCCCACAGGCCCTCGACCTCTATCGGCTCGTCGGTCTCGACAAACACAAGCTGGTTGGGCGGCGGCGGCGGCACGTGGACACACGCGCCGACATAGGGCACCAGCAAGAAGCGCGTCACGCGCCCGCCGGAAAAATAGTCAAAGGGCAGGATATAACCGCCCAGACGCACGCGCTGGCCATCCAGCTCTTCAACGGCGGCAAAGCTCATGATCTGGGGCATTTGCTCCACGCCGAAATGCTCGAACCCCATCTCGACAGCCTGCATCTGCTGCAGGCGGGCCAGCCGATCACTTTCCCCTTCGGGCAACAGGTCGGCCCAGACAATCGTGCGGACGTCACCGCCATCATTGGCGGCAGCATTCGCGCCGGCAAGACCGGTCACGAGAACAAGGCAGAGCAAGAGAGCGCGGATCATCATCCGCCAAATGTGTGCATACACCCGGCAGGCGGCAAGCATCGCTTACACGTTATAATATAACGCCTATTGGCGGATGGAGAGCGCCGGAGCCGAAGGCGTCAGCGTATCGGAGGCGCTGCGCCGGCCGTCGAAGAACTGCACATTCACCTCTTCGAGCCGTTCAAAGCTCTCGAACAGGGCCCGCACATCAACGCGGGTAAGCCGTTCAGGGGCCTCGCAGGCGAACGTCCAGCTGACAAACGCGTCCGAATAGCGGCGTGCCTCAGATCCGTTTTCAGCGCTCATGGCGTCATCATTGTCGCCGGCAGAGGGCGTCTCCGCCTCGCTGTGATCGCCGAAATAATCATGCTCGTGTTCCGCTTCATCACCCTCGGGCGCGTCATGATCGTGATCATGGGCGTCGTGATCGTGGGCGTGTTCATCTTCGCCATCATCATGATGCATGGGCTCATGATCATCGGCGGGATCGTCATCAGTGTGGGCGTGCGGGAAACCGTCCGTGACCGTCTCGCCGGCAGCGCAGCGCGCCTCGGCGTTGAACGCCACAACAGCGTCTTCATTGAGATGCGCCAGAGCCTGCGCCACCGCTTGCCCTTCGGCGGCATCGCGCGGCGCGCGCTCAAACCCGATCAGATTGTAGAGCGGGCTTTCCAGCTCCGCGACCAGCGTGCCGTCGGGGTTGAGCGCAACGGACAGCTCGGCAAGCCCGTGAACGTGGGTACCGGCCTGGCGGTGCTCATGCTCCTGCGCGAGGGCCGGGGCAATAGCGGTGCCGGCCAGAAGCGTGGCAAGGACGAGGCGTTTCATGGCTGCTCTCCTGATTGGCTTACACGGTGAACGCGGGGCACGCCCTCACCGTTCCGCGAGGAGGCTGGACCGCCAACCGGGCCAAAATGCGGCGCGGCGGAGATGACCAGCGCGTCCTCACCATCGTGATCATGAACATGATCGTGATGCTCCCCATGATCATGTCCGGCGCGGTGGGCAGCCGTCAGCCCGGTCGCGGCCACAATACCCAGCACCACCATCGGCACCGCGCGGCGAAGCCCGCCTGTGCGCGCATGAGTGAGCAGATGGGCGGCGGAAACATGGATCAGTACGCCAGCGGCAAGGCCCAGCAATCCCGCTACCAGAGCAGGCGACAGCGCCCCGGCAAACGGCGCCGTAGCGCCGGCAAAAACAAGCGTGGACACGCCCGCAGCGAGAAATGACCACAGCGCCGCGCGGCCATCACTTAGACCTGCGCGCTGCAGCAGGATGAAGCACACCGCCGCATCAGCTGGCTTGTGCAGGAGCAGGCCCGCGCCTGCGGCAAGGCCTGAGAAGGAGTCCGAAGCGAAGGCGATCGTGTAGGTCAGGCCGTCAAAACTGGCATGCAAGGCGATGGCGAACACCGGCGCCATCGCGGCGGCTTTTACCCGGTCAGGCGCAATGCGCCCCGACAGGCTGCGCAGGACAATGCCGAGCCCCAGACCGGCTGCGACCATCCAAAGCGCGATGTCCGATCCGGCAAGCGATTCCGGGATCAGGTGCAGCACCGCAATCGTCAGCAGCAGGCCGGCGGAAAACGCGGCCAGCAGCGGCGAGTGTGCGCGCGTATAGCGCGTAGCGAACCGCAAGCCGCCCAGCGTAACGAGCACCACGCCTGCGGCCAGCAGGGCAAATACGAGCGTGTAGGCCACCGAATCCAAGAGGGCTCCAGACCGGCCACTGTCGCCCGATTGGGCGCGCCGCCGTAATGTTATTTAATAACGAGGTCTGGATTTAACCGCTCAACGCCGCGCTGGCAAGGCGGGGTACGCGATTTGGATGTGAAAACGCCCGAAGCGGGGCTTCGGGCGTTTGGTCAGACTTGAAACGGATTTGCGCGAAGCGACAAGAGCGGTGCCCTAGCCCGGCTCCTGCTCGCCCAGCATGGACTGCATGTAGCGCTCTTCGCCGATGCGGCCGATGAGTTCCAGCTGGGTCTCGAGGAAGTCGATATGCTCTTCTTCGGATTTCAGGATCACTTCGAGCAGGTCACGCGAGCCATAGTCGCGCACGGTCTCGCAATGGGCGATGGCGTCCTTGTAGACCGGGTGCGCCTTGTGCTCGGCCTTCAGATCAAGCTCCAGACACTCTTTGAGCGTCTCGCCGATCATCACCTTGCCCAGATCCTGCACATTGGGCAGGCCGTCGAGAAAGAGGATGCGGTCGATGAGCATGTCGGCATGCTTCATCTCGTCGATGGATTCCTCGTACTCGATCTTGGCAATCCTGTTAAAGCCCCAGTTCTTGAACATGCGCGCATGCAGGAAATACTGGTTGACCGTGGTCAGCTCCAGTTTGAGCGCCTTGTTGAGATGCTCGATAACGCCGCTATCGCCTTTCATGGGCCCGTCTCCTGCTGGTTGCCTGATTTGCACACAGATTACAGGATAGGCGCGCTGGGCGAAAGCCCAAGCCTCTGATTTTGTTTGCTTTTGTTTCTAAGAGGCGTTCGCAAGGGAACGCTATTCAGCCGCGACGGCCTGCGGCGCGGCGTCAAGCTGCGGAAGCGATTGCTCGATCAGGCTGGCCGCGTCTTCAAGGCAGCGCCCGCAGCGCGGCTTGGCCCCGCACGCCTTGAACGCACTCGTCACGTCCTGCGCACCGCTCATGGCGGCCTCGCGGAACTGCGAGCATTTCAGGGCGTTGCAGATGCATACATACATGGGCCGGTGACTTCCTCGATTCGCGGAAACGCGCCGTATCGCGACGCATTCGCATTTGCATGTTCCACACCTGCGAATGATTGTCAATTACGTCTGCCAGCAAGGCCATCGCGCACGCTTGCGGAAGTGTCATCTTCATGTTGCAATGCAGCACTTGTCCGGACAAAGCGCGGACGCATTTGACGCGCGCCGGACATCCGCCTTCAATCACACTCTCGCCGAGAAGGAGAGCGCCATGCTCCGTTTCACCGAGCTGGACCAGAGCTACCCGGCCAAGCGCTCCGCAGACGAGCGGCGTGAGGATTTCGACGAGATTTATGCCCCCTTCAACCCGAAAGCGGGCGCCGATCAGGCCGCGCGCTGCTCGCAGTGCGGCGTGCCATTCTGCCAGTCGGGCTGTCCCTTGCATAATGATATTCCCGACTGGCTGATGCTGGCCGCAGAGGGGCGCATGGAAGAGGCGTGGGAGCGCTCCAGCGCGACCTCCACACTGCCGGAAATCTGCGGGCGCATCTGTCCGCAGGATCGCCTGTGCGAAGGCGCCTGCGTGATCGAGCAGTCCGGCCATGGCGCGGTCACCATCGGCGCGGTGGAAACCCATATCACCGAGACCGCGTGGAAAGAGGGCTGGATCAAGCCCATCAAACCAAAGCGCGAAACCGGCCTTAGCGTGGGCGTGGTAGGGGCGGGGCCGGCGGGCCTTGCCGCCGCCGAGCGCCTGCGTGAACAGGGCCATAGCATAACTGTCTATGACCGCCATGACCGGGCGGGCGGCCTCCTGATCTATGGCATTCCCAATTTCAAGCTGGACAAAGGCGTGGTGGAGCGCCGCACCCGGCGCCTCGCCGATAGCGGCGTCACCTTCCAGCTCAATACAGAGCTGGGGCGCGATATCAGCCTGGACGATTTGCGCGCCCGCCATGATGCGGTGTTTCTGGCCATCGGCACCTACCAGGCGCGCGCCCTCACCTGCCCCGGTGCGGGCAGTGAAGGCCTGATCCCGGCGCTCGACTACCTCACCGCCTCCAACCGGCGCGGATTTGGCGAGACGATAGCCGATGAGGCCCGACTGCAGGCCAAGGACCGCAAAGTGGTCGTAATCGGCGGCGGGGACACCGCGATGGACTGCGTCCGAACCGCCATCCGTCAGGGCGCGGCCTCCGTCACCTGCCTCTACCGGCGCGACCGGGAGAACATGCCCGGCTCCTTGCGCGAGGTGACCCATGCCGAGGAAGAGGGGGTTGTCTTTGAATGGCTGTCGGCCCCGCTGGCGCTCAAGGGCGATGCCAGCGCGCTTACCGGCGTGCGCGTGCAACGCATGGGGCTGGGCGCGCCGGACGGCGATGGCCGCCGCCAGCCCATCGTGCTGGACGGGGCCGAGACTGACATGGACGCCGATCTGGTCATTGCCGCGCTGGGCTATGAAGCCGAAGACCTCAGCACCATGGCCGACCTCAGCTGCACGCCGCGTGGCACGGTGCGTGTGACGGAGCGCTGCCGCACCTCCCTGCCGGGCGTCTATGCCGGCGGAGACATTGTACGCGGGGCCTCGCTGGTGGTGTGGGCCATCAAGGACGGTCAGGACGCCGCCGCCACTATCCATGCCGATCTGATGGCGCGCGCCGCCGCAGAACAGACGCGCGAGCTGGAGCCTGCCGAATGAATAGTGTTCAGTGCCCGATCTGCTATGAGAATTTTGGCGGAGGAGCCGAAAAGCACCCATCTACGATTGATGGGTCAGTTTACGAATGCTCAGTATGCGGGCAATTCGCCATCGCAGGCACTGCCGAAGTCCAATACTTCTCTACAAGTAGCGTTCGGCTGTCACACCGGGACCGTGCAGCATTGGCTCATCTAGCACGGCTAAGTTGGGACAGGGGCGAACCGATTGCCATCACAACCGCGACAATAAAGAACATCCAAGCGAACAGCATGCTCCCATCTCCGAGCGTGCAACTTGTTCGTCTGTTGGTCGCGTTGGGGGGTTTAATCGGTGAGACGGGGCTTCCCGCTCCTATCGCATCATCAATGGCAGCTCGCGTTGGGGCGATGGATCACGATAGAATGGACATGCTTATTGCCGAAGCCGACGCTCGGAGGTGGATAAAGAAGAATCCGGGCTTTTATGTTTCCGGCGGCAGTGGGCCGACGGTTTCAAGTGAAACAACGTATGACTTAACAGTTTCAGGATGGGACCAATACGAAAAAGAGAGGCGAGGTCTAATATCTGGAAACTACGGCTTCCTAGCATTGCAGTTTAATGACCCGGTGCTCGATCCCATTTATAGAGACACAATTCGACCCTCAATTAAATCTCAACTTGGCTATGATGTTGTCGATATGCGTGAAATTTCCCGTCCGGGCGTGATCGATAACATCATGCGTGAGCACCTTCGCGAAGCAGCTTTTATTATTGCTGATTTAACCCATGACAACCCCGGAGCGTATTGGGAGGCAGGCTTTGCCGAAGGACTTGGAAAACCTGTTGTCTACATTTGCGAGGAAAATAAATTCAACAGCAAGAAGACACATTTCGACACAAACCACTGCACAACAATCAAATGGGACCCTGAAAATTTGGAACAATTTTCAGACGAATTGGTCGCGACTTTGAAACGCGCGGTTCGCCCATTGACGCGTAACTAGAAAGGCCCCGACCGAATGACCGGGATGAACACCTATCTGGACCAGCGCCAGCGCCTGATTGATGCGGGCAGCTATGACCCGGCCTCCGAGCGCGATGCGTGCGGTGTTGGTCTGATCGCCGCCATTGACGGCCAGCCGCGCCGCGAGGTCGTGGAACTGGCGATCAAATCGCTCAAAGCGGTCTGGCATCGCGGCGCGGTCGATGCCGACGGCAAGACCGGCGACGGGGCGGGCGTGCGCGTAGGCGTGCCGCAGGACTTCTTCAAGGAACAGGTCGCCCGCACCGGCCATGTGCCGGGAGAGAGCCCGATCGCGGTCGGCATGATCTTCCTGCCGCGCACCGATTTCGCCGCGCAGGAACGCGGGCGCACGATTGTGGAAACCGAAATCCTGCGCGCGGGCTTCCGCCTCTATGGCTGGCGCCAGACCCCTGTCGATCCGTCCTGCCTGGGCGAGAAGGCCAATGCGACGCGGCCCGCTATCGAGCAGATCCTGTTCGATGATCCGCGCGGCAAGAAAGCCCATATCCTTGACCGCCAGCTCTATATCGTGCGCCGGCGCATCGAGAAGCGCGCGCGCGAGGAGAACCTGCCCGGCTTCTATATCGCCTCGCTGTCCACACGCGACATCATCTACAAGGGCATGTTCCTGGCCGAGGCGATTGACCGCTTCTACCCGGACCTGAAGGATGAGCGCTTCGTCTCGTCCTTTGCCATCTTCCACCAGCGTTATTCGACCAACACCTTTCCCGAATGGCGCCTGGCTCAGCCGTTTCGCATGCTCGCGCATAATGGCGAGATCAACACGCTCAAAGGCAATGTGAACTGGATGAAGAGCCATGAGATTCTCATGGCGTCGAAAGCCTTTGCCGATGCCGAAGACGTGGTGAAGCCGGTCATTCAGGCCGGGTCATCGGATTCCGCCGCGCTCGATCAGGTATTCGAGGTGCTGGTGCGCGCAGGGCGTACCGCGCCGATGGCCAAGGCCCTCCTCATCCCGGAAGCCTGGTCGAAAAAGGCCGACATCATGCCCGCGCGCTGGCGCGGTCTTTACGAGCATTGCAACTCGGTGATGGAGCCCTGGGACGGGCCGGCGGCGCTTGCCGCCTGCGATGGCCGCTGGGCGGTGGCGGGGCTGGACCGTAACGGTCTTCGCCCGCTGCGCTGGATGCGCACCCATGACGATCTGCTGGTGGTCGGCTCCGAGACCGGCATGACGCCCTTGCCCCAGTCGCGCGTGGCGCGGCGTGGATCCATTGAACCGGGACGCATGATCGCGGTCGATCTCGATGCCGGGCAGTTCTACGACGCCAACGACATTCTCGATCATCTTGCCGCCAAGCACCCCTATGATGAGTGGCTCTCCAATATCCGCGATGTCGAGGCCGAAGTCGGCCCCGGACCGGAGCCTGTCCTGTGGGATGATGAGGGCCGCGCGCGGCGTCAGGCCGCCGCCGGACTGACCCTGGAGGATATCGAGATCATCCTTGCGCCCATGGCCGAGGACGGCAAGGAAGCCATCGGCTCGATGGGCGATGACAGCCCGCTAGCCGTATTGTCGAACCGCTACCGTCCGGTCTATCACTATTTCCGGCAGAACTTCTCGCAAGTGACGAACCCGCCCATCGACCCCTTGCGCGAAGGCCGGGTGATGAGCCTGAAAACCCGGTTCAAGAATCTGGGCAATATTCTGGCGACCGACGAGACCCAGACCGATGTCTTCGTGCTGGAAAGCCCGATCCTGACCAACGGCATGTATCAGCGCCTGCGCGGTGTTCTGGGCGAAGGCGTGGCCGAGATCGATTGCACATTTGCGCTGGAAGATGCGTCAGGCAGCGGCGCAGGCCTGCGCGATGCCCTCGACCGGGTTCGCGCCGACGCGGCCAGAGCGGTGCGTGAGGGCAAGGCCCAGCATCTCGTGCTCACCGATGAGGCACAGGATCAGGGCCGTTGCGCCATACCCATGGCGCTGGCTGTCGGCGCGGCCCACACCCATCTGACGCGCGAGGGCCTGCGCACCCATATTTCGCTGAATGTGCGCGCCGCCGACGCAACCGACGCCCATGCTTGTGCGGTGCTGGTTGGCCTCGGTGCAACCACCGTGAACCCGTATGTCGCTTTTGAAACCGTGGTCACGCGCACGCTTCGGGGCCTCGGCCAGATAACGGCGGAAAAACGCGCATACCACATGAAGATGGCGCTCGACGCCGGGCTGATGAAAATCCTCTCCAAGATGGGGATTGCGGTCGTGTCCTCCTATCGGGGCGGATGCAATTTCGAGGTGCTGGGTCTCTCGCGCGCCGTGGCCTCTGAATATCTGGGTGGGGTGACCAGCCGCATTTCCGGGGTCGGCCTTTCGGGTCTCGAACAGAAGCTCGCCGAGCTTCACCGCTGGGCGTGGGAGATGGACGGCGCGGTACGCCTGCCCGTGGGCGGATTCTACCGTCAGCGCGCCTCCGGCGAGGTTCATGCCGTCGAGGCACAAAGTGTCACCGCCCTGCAAAAGGCGGTTCGCAACGAGGATTACGCCTCCTTCCGCCATTTTGTGGAGCTACAGCAGGCAAAGCCGCCTATCCAGCTTCGCGATCTTTTGGACATGCGCCCGCTGGGTCCGGCCATCGATATTTCCGCGTGTGAAAGCGTCAACGAGATACGCCAGCGCTTTGTCACGCCTGGCATGAGCCTTGGCGCGCTCTCGCCCGAAGCCCATGGCGCCCTCAATGTCGCCATGAACCGGATCGGCGCCAAGTCCGTCTCCGGCGAAGGCGGGGAAGACCCGGCCCGCTACACGCCGCTGCCCAATGGCGACAATATGAACTCTGCCGTCAAGCAGATAGCCTCAGGGCGGTTTGGCGTCACCGCGCAATATCTCAATGAATGCCGCGAGATAGAGATCAAGGTGGCACAAGGGGCGAAACCCGGCGAAGGCGGGCAGTTGCCCGGCTTCAAGGTGACGCAGTTCATCGCGAAAATGCGCCACGCCATTCCCGGCACGACGCTGATCTCGCCGCCGCCGCACCACGACATCTACTCGATCGAAGATCTCGCCCAGCTCATCTATGACCTCAAACAGATCAACCCTGATGCGCGCGTCGCGGTAAAGCTCGTCAGTGCGGCCGGTGTCGGCGCGGTGGCCGCCGGTGTCGCCAAGGCCCATGCCGATGTGATCCTGATTTCCGGCAGTGTGGGCGGCACGGGGGCCAGCCCGCAAACCTCGATCAAATTTGCCGGCGCGCCTCTCGAGCTGGGGCTGTCAGAGGCCCATCAGGTGCTATCGCTCAATGGCCTGCGCGAGCGCGTCACCTTGCGCGCCGATGGCGGTATCCGTACCGGCCGCGATGTGGTGATTGCCGCCATGCTGGGCGCTGAAGAGTTCGGCATCGGCACGACCAGCCTGGTGGCGCTGGGCTGCCTCATGGTGCGCCAGTGCCACTCCAATACCTGCCCGGTCGGCGTGTGTACGCAGGATGATGAGCTCAGAAAGCGCTTTACCGGCCTGGCCGATCATGTCGTCAATCTGATGACCTTTATCGCGAGGGATGCGCGCGAGATTCTCGCCCGCCTCGGTGCAAACTCCATCGAGGACGTGATCGGCCGCGCGGATCTGCTCGATCAGGTCAGCCGGGGCGCGGAGCATCTCGATGATCTCGACCTCAACCCGCTTCTGGTGCGCGTTGACCCCCATGCCCGCCCGCCGCGCTCGACGCGCGTGCAGCGCAATGCCGTCGCGCCGAGCCTTGATGAGCAAATCCTCAAAGACGCCAGCGCCGTGTTCTCGCGCGGCGAGAAGATGCAGCTTGTCTATGATGTGCGAAACACCGACCGGGCGGTCGGCACGCGTGTCTCGTCTGCCATCGTGCGCAAGTTCGGCCCTGACGGGCTCAGCGATGGCCAGCTCACCCTGCATCTGAACGGTTCAGCCGGGCAGTCGCTCGGCGCGTTTGCGGCCAAGGGCCTGCGCATTGAGCTGGAAGGCGATGCCAATGACTATGTCGGCAAGGGCCTGTCCGGCGCGGTCATTGCCATCCGTCCGTTCGGCGGATGTACGCGCGAGGCACCCGGTGATGCGATCATCGGCAATACCGTGCTCTACGGGGCCACTTCAGGTGAACTCTATGCCGCAGGCGGAGCAGGCCAGCGCTTCGCGGTGCGAAATTCCGGCGCGGGCGTGGTGGTTGAAGGCTGCGGCGCGAATGGCTGTGAATACATGACTGGCGGTACGGCAGTGATCCTGGGCAAGGTTGGCGACAATTTCGCCGCCGGCATGACCGGCGGGGAAGCTTTCGTGCTCGACGAGGATGACCGTCTGGAACCGCGCCTCAACGCCGAAACCGTCTTTGTCAGCGAACTGGAAGGCGAGGCCGAGACGCGTTGCCGGGCCATGATCGAAGCGCATGTCGCTGCCACCGGCTCACGCCATGGCGCGGCGATACTGGCCGGCTGGGAACGCCGCAAGCACGCCATCCGGCATGTCCGGCCCTTCGAAGCCGGCTATGCCGAAAGCGGCGGCGTGGAGAAGGTAAAGGCTTGAGGGGCCGGAAGCCCCTAGGTCGGCTTGCGGGCCTTGGAGCGGTCTTGCGATTCTTTCATCCGGTCAATCGCCGTACGCGGCGGCGCAGCGGCCGTCACCTTCGCCTTTTCCTTCTTGGGCTTTTTGGCTTCCTTATTGCCCTTCATCTGACCTTTGGCCATGGGCGTCACTCCACCGGCTGACCCGCAAAACTCCGGCCCATGCCGGTGCGGGCAGGGCGCGCCGGACTGCCATCCGTCCCTTTGGCGGATGGCGCGCTGGTCCCTGATAGCTGAATCATGCGCCTGATCGGGCTTCGTGTCGATGGCGCTTACTCTGCCGCCATCGCCATTTGCTGCCCGGCCCGGATCAGGCGGCCGGGGCGCGCGGACGTGATCTTGTCGTCGCGCACGACAACCTCACCTGACACGATAGTGGCGCGGTAGCCGCTCGCCCCTTGCAAGAGGCGCTGACCGCCTGCGGGCAGGTCCGCGACCATGTGCGGCGCTTCCAGTTTGAGATTATCGAGATCAATCACATTCAGATCGGCTTTGAGGCCAACCTTGATGCGGCCGCGATCTTCCAGCCCCAGGAAATCGGCGATATCGGCCGACAGCATCTGCACCGCGCGCGGCAAGGCAATGCGCTCACCGCGCGTGCGCTCCTGCGTCCAGTATTTCAACAGATAGCTCGGGAAGCTGGCATCACAGACAGTGCCGACATGCGCGCCGCCATCAGACAGGCCGATCAGCGCTTGCGGATGGCGCATCATGGTCAGCACATTGTCATAGCTCATCTCGGTGTAATTATAGATCGGCAGATAGATGAGTTCCTGGCCATCGCGCGCGATGACGGTGTCGTAAAGCTCTTCCCACACCGGCACCCCGCGCGCGCGGGCACGACCCGCAATCGACTGCTCGCCGGACTGTTCATAGTCGGGATCGTCAGAGAGCATGAACAGCTTCTCGGCGACGAACTCCATGCTTTCCAGCATGATATCGGCAATTGGCGGCACCGAGGAGCCTTCAACCGATACCTTGTCAGGCTTTTCAGAGAGGATCTGCGCCTTCAGGTCCGCATCCTTCATCCGTGCGACCCTTTCGGCAAGCGGCAGATGGGCGATGGCCTTGTAGGAGGGATGGCCCATGAAGGGATGGAAGGTGCATTGGAGGCCCAGGAACACGCCGATGGCGCGCGGGGCGACCTGCACGCGCATGTCGAAACCCTGCGCGTTCAGTGCCTCGACGCCTTTGAGAATGTCGCGCCACTGATTGGGGGCGAGATCGCGCTGCATCAGCGAGATCGAGGCGGGGCGCCCGCCGCCCGCTTTCACATATTTCTCAACAACTTCCCATTCCTTCGGGAAAGCCTCTTCAGAGCGTTGCAGATCAAAATCGGAGACGGCCTGAAGCACGCCATGGGTCACCCCCTTGAACGCTTCGGCAATACCGGTGAGCTCCTTGGCGGTCGCTTCGGAGGCCGGCGTCCATTCGCCATCGGCTGTCCGGTGCAGATCTGACCGGCCGGTCGAGAATCCGATGGCGCCCGCTTCCAGTGCCTCGCGCACCAGCTTGCGCATTTTTGCGATGTCCTCATCGCTGGCCTGCGCGTCAAAGCTCGCGCGCTCGTCCATCACATAGACGCGCAAAGGATCATGCGTGATCATCGCGGCGATATCGAGCGTGCGCGGCTTTGCCTCCAGCGCATCCAGATAATCGGTAAAGCTCTCCCAGTTCCATTTCAGCCCTTCATGCAGGGCCGTGCCCGGAATATCCTCCACCCCTTCCATCAGGCGCACCAGCCGGTCATGGTCCGAGGTCCGCACTGGCGCGAAACCGACGCCGCAATTACCCAGAATGGCGGTTGTCACCCCGTGGCGGATCGAGGGCTCCATCCGGTCATCCCAGGTCGCCTGCCCGTCATAATGGGTGTGAATGTCGATAAAGCCCGGCGTGACGATGCAGCCCTTCGCGTCGATCACCTCGCGCGCATTGCCCAGATCGCCGCCGATGGCGCTGATACGGCCATTATCGATGGCGATGTCCGCCCGGAAGGGTTCACCACCCGCGCCATCATGGACAAGGCCGTTCACGATTTTGAGCTGGTGGGTCATGGTGTGCCTCCGGCAAGCTTTTCCTGCCGCCAATGGTCTGTCAGGCGCAAGCCATAGGCAAGCCCCACACCCGATATCAGATGCCAGATGCCCCATACGGCAATGATGGCGGCGGCTCCGCCCAGCCCGCCCAGCGCCCCGAGCAGGATGACGAGGCCCAGGCCCGAATTCTGAATGCCCACCTCAATGGTCATGGCGCGCCGCCCGCGCATGTCAAAGCGCAAGGCCCATCCGGCAGCATAGCCCAGCAAAAGCGCCAGCGCGTTGTGAAGGATGACCGTCGGCAGGATCGCGACCGCCCCCATCAGCAAGAGATCGGCATTGCCCGCCAGGCTGCCCAGAATGATGAGAACGAGGATTGCCATGGCGAGCATGGACATCACAGGCCGCAGGCGCTTTGCCAGTCCCGGCGCGCGCGCCGCCAGCACCATGCCCGCGATCAGGGGCACCGCCAGTATCACCATGGTCTGAAGGATAAAGGGCAGCGCATCGACGTCCAGCGCGTCGACCAGTTCGCGCGTCGGGCCGTAAAGCCCGCTCCAGAACAGGATGGAAACCGGCGTGGCCAGCGCCGCCAGCAGGCTGGACGTCGCGGTCAGCGATACCGACAGCGCCGTATCGCCACGGGCCAGGTGCGTGAAGAAATTGGAGACATTCCCGCCCGGACAGCACGCCACCACGATCATGCCCAGCGCGATGGACGGCTGGGGCTGGAGCACCATGACAAGGCCGAGCGTTACCAGCGGCAAAAGCAGGATCTGCGTGATGGCGGCCCCGGCAAAGCGGACCGGCCGACGGGTCAGTGCCAGGAAATCCTCAACGCGCAAGGATAGTGACACGGCAAACATGATCACCGCGAGGCTGACCGGCAGCACGCTCTGGAAGACCGGGCCAAGGCTCAGCTGTACCGCGTCCAGGCTGGCAGGGTCGGTCATCCGGGTCTCGCAAGAATGAGGCACATTAAGGGAGCGCCACAATGGACAGGTTGGGGCGCGGCTGTCGAGAGGCGCGCATGCAGACTTTGACGTTTGCGCCGGACAGGGCATGCTGGAGAAAACTATGCTAAACCCTTGGGAGGGCGTTATAATGTTACGTTTTTTGACACTGACGGCAGCGGCTGCCCTGCTGGCAGCCTGCAGCGAGCCGGCCGGCAACGAACCTGCCGCCCCGGCTGAGGAAGCCGCACTGGCTCAGCCCGATGCCGGCGCTGACACCAGTGAAACCGCTGATGCTGAAACCGGCTGGCCGCCTGTGGGCGAGACCAGCGCAGACATCACGCAGGATGACCTGCATTTCCGCATCGCCACGCTGGCCGATGACCGCTTTGAAGGGCGCGCACCGGCATCCGAAAGCGGCGAGCGCTCGGCCCAGTGGATCGCGGACGAGTTGGCGCGCGCAGGCGTTCAGCCTGCGGGCACGGAAGGCTGGTATCAGCCTGTACCACTGATCGAGGCCACGCTGGACGAGGCGCGCTCCCGTCTCGAAATCCTGGTCAATGACGGACCCATGGGCATGGCGATGGGCGAGGACGTCGTCTACTGGAGCCAGAACCCGGACGAGCACGTCGCCATTGAAGACACCGAGCTGGTCTTCGTCGGCTATGGCGTGGTTGCGCCTGAGTATGGCTGGAATGACTATGAAGGCCTCGACGTCGAGGGCAAGACGGTGGTGATCCTCGTCAATGATCCCGGCTATGCCCAGCCCGATGCCGGCCGGTTCAACGGCGAGTCGATGACCTATTACGGACGCTGGACCTACAAGTATGAGGAGGCGGGCCGTCAGGGCGCCGCTGGCGCCATCATCGTCCACCAGACCGAACCGGCCAGCTATGGCTGGGACACGGTCGTGGCCTCATGGACAGGCCCGCAATTCACCCTCGACATGCCGCCCTCTGACCTTGTGCCGGTACAGGGCTGGATCAGTGAGACCGCCGCGCGCGAACTGTTCGCGGCCACGGGGCAGGATTTCGACGCGCTGGCGCAGGCCGCCGCCGAACCGGACTTCGAGCCGGTGGCACTGGAAGGCGCGCGCATGAGCGCCGAATTGCACACCGATCTGCGCCGCCTGACGTCCAACAATGTGGTCGGGGTGATCGAAGGGTCAGAGGCGCCGGACGAGTATGTCCTGCTGATGGCACACTGGGACCATCTGGGCGTGCGTCTGAACTTCGCCTCTGACGACAATATCTATAACGGGGCGGTCGACAACGCGACGGGCACGGCGGCCATCATGGAAATGGCAGAAGCCTTTGCCCGGGGCGAGCAGCCGCGCCGTTCGGTGCTGTTTGTTGCGGTCACCGCCGAAGAGTCCGGTCTGCTGGGTTCGGCCTGGTATGGTGCCAACCCGACCGTGCCGCTCAACTCCATCGTCGGCGGTCTCAATATTGACGGTGAACTGCCCGTTGGCCCCACCGAAGACATTGTCGTTGTCGGCTTTGGCGCATCCGAGCTGGAAGACATTCTGCGCGAGGAAGCCGAAGCAGACGGGCGCTATCTGACGCCTGATCCCAACCCGGAAGCGGGCTATTTCTACCGCTCTGACCATGTCAGCCTGGCGCGCGTCGGCGTGCCGATGCTCTATGCCGGTGGCGGCTCGGTTCATGCCGAGCTTGGCGGCGATCATGTGGAAACGGCGGCTCTCGCCTACCGGATGAACCGCTACCACCAGCCGGGCGACGAGTATAATCCCGACTGGGACCTCTCCGGCCTGGAGCAGGACGCCCGCCTTCTCTACACGGTCGCCCGACGCATGGCCGACAGCGATGAATGGCCGAACTGGTATGAGGGCAACGAGTTCCGCAGCCTTCGCGACGCCATGATGGAAGACCGATAGGCGTTTTTTCCGTATCGGCGCACACCCTGCATCAGGCCCCGTTCCCTCTGGAGCGGGGCCTTTGCATGTCCGGCTGCAAGAGGCGCAAGAAACAGAATGACGCAAGGGTGCTGGCAGGAGTAAGAGCCGGGCCATGACCGCGCCCGCTGATCCCGCTGCTGCTCCCGTGGCTCCGCCTCCTGATAGCGGACGCCTTGATGCGGGCCGGGCCGGCGCGGCGGCGCTGCTGGCTTATGTGATCTGGGGCCTGTCAGCGGCCTTCTACAAGTTTCTCGATTTCGCCAGCTCCACCGAGATTGTGCTGCACCGCGCCGTCTGGTCAGTGCCCTTGCTGGCCATACTGGTCTGGATGGCCGGACGCGCGCCGTCTGCCTGGCGGCTGATGGCTGACCGGCGGGCGCTGGCGACTTTGCTGCTCAGCGCCATCCTCATCGCCTCGAACTGGTGGGTGTTTGTCTGGGCGATCAATGCCGACCGGGTGCTGGATGTATCGCTGGGATACTTCATCAACCCGCTGATGAATGTCGCTGTCGGAGTTTTCATCGCCGGGGAACGCTTCGGCCGGGCGCGCATGATCGCTGTGGCACTCGCCGTCATCGGCGTGGCCAATCAGATCATCGCGGTCGGGGAAATCCCGTGGATCGGCCTGTTCCTCGCCGCCTCCTTCACCGCCTATGGCTATATCCGCAAGACCATCTCCACCGATGGCCGTGTCGGGCTGTTCTGGGAGACGCTGATCATCTCCCTGCCCTCCCTGATTGCGCTGTTCTTCATCGAGGCCTCGCCGGACGGGCGTTTCCTCGCCGGACCTTACGAGGCCATCATGCTGATCCTTACAGGGCCGATGACGGTAGCGCCTCTGCTGCTCTTCATCATCGGGGCAAGGGGATTGCACTTTGCGACCATAGGGCTCCTGCAGTTCGTTGCGCCCACCTTGCAATTCACCGTTGGTATCATCTGGGGCGAGACTTTCACTTTCGCCCATGGCGTCACCTTCGCCTTTATCTGGGCGGGGCTGGCCGTCTTCACCCTTGATCTTCTAAGGTCGCGCCGACGCGCTGTCGCAAGGGAGAGCTAGATGACCCATCCGCCGATGCCGCCCGCCCGCCGGATCGATGTGGGCGAGGTCACGCTGTCGGTGCATGAGGCGGGGCCGCAAGACGCCCTGCCCGTCCTGCTGCTCCATGGCTGGCCGGAACTGGCGCTCTCCTGGGCTGCACAGATCAAGGCGCTCGCCGACGCCGGCTATCGCGTCATCGCGCCGGATAATCGCGGCTTTGGCGCATCGGATGCACCCCGCGAAGTTGATGCCTACCATGTCGACCGGCTGACCGGCGATATCGCCGGTCTTCTGGACGCGCTGAACATCGAGAAAGCTGTCATTGTCGGCCACGACTGGGGCGGCATTCTCATGTGGAATGCCGCCTGCCTGATCCCGGAACGCTTTCTCGGCGCAGCGGGCGTCAACACGCCCCACCTGCCACGTGGTTCCAGGCCACCGACGGACGTATTCCGCGAGCTGGGTGGGGAGGAGCACTATATCGTGCGCTTCCAGGACGAAGCAGCAGACGATCTCTTCGCCGGCCGTGAGACCCGGTTCTTCGACTTCGTCTTCGGCGCGCCGCCGCCATCGGCCGATCTGGCCAAGCTGCCCGCGTCCATGACGCATCTGCCCAGACGCTTTGACCGCTTTGTGGAACGTGGCGGTCTGAAATCCGAAGACGATGTGGTGGTGCCAGCTCAGGTGCGCGCCGAGTATGCGCGCATCTACGCCAGGACCGGGTTCAGAGGCGGGCTGAACTGGTATCGCAATTTCGATGCGAACTGGCAGCGCATGGGCGGGGTGGATCACCGCCTCGCCATGCCCTGCCTGATGATATCGGCCGAGTGCGACTTCATGCTGCCGCCCAAGCTGGCCGGGTGGATGCCAGCGCTGTGCGCCGATTTCGAGATGCATATCATCGAGGATTGCGGCCACTGGACCCAGTACGAGGCGCCTGAAGCCCTGAGCGCCCACCTCATCGACTGGCTGGGGCGGCGGTTTTAACTCCGGCTCAGGCCCGCCCGGTAGCGGCGGCTGACCGGCACGCGCGCGCCATTGGCAAGCACGGCTGCCGCATCGCCGCTCTCGCCGGGAATGATCTCGCGCACCGCGCCGCGGGCAACAAGGCGTGAGCGGTGGACCCGCACCGGATCGGCCCCGGCTTCCTTGAGCAGGGTTTCCAGCCCGGTCATTGTGATACGGGTGAGATGGGTGCCTGTGGCGGTCGCCACCTCGACATAATTGCCCGCTGCCTCAGCCGAGATGATGTCACCGGCTGGCAAGCGCAGTTCGCGCCCGCCACATTTGAGCACGATAACGGAATCACCCGTTGCGCGGGCATGGCTTTCGGCCAGTTCCAGCCGGTAATCCTCTATCCGGCGGGCGAGCCGGATGACCAGCACCAGCGTCGCATAGGTCAGGATGTCCTTGCGCGCCTCATAGACGAAATCGCGGGCCAGAACGTCGAAATAGGTGTAGTTTCCGCCGATCACGACGGGCCAGAACAGCTCGCGCAGCACCATCATCCCCCAGACATGGGCGGTGGTGAAGGCAAGCGCCGCGATGAGGTGCAGGGGCAGGGCCACCCGCCAGCCAAGTGCCAGCGGAATACGCCGGTCGAGCGCAATCACCGCCGGCACCAGCGCCAGTAGCACGACAAGGCTCGTCAGCTCCAGAAGCCAGGCCTGTGCCGGGTTGAAAGCAGCTGCGCCCCGGGCAAGCTCAGTATTGGTCGAGAGCGCGTTCACTGTCACCGAGGCGCAGGCAAAGGCGGAGAAGATCAGCCCGGCCTGAAGCCCGGCACGTTGCTCGGCGCGCCGTTGCGGATCGAGATGTGAGGGCCTGTCGCTCATGGCGTGGAGCATGGCCGCAAGGCGTGATTCCGGCAATGCCGCTTGTCCCTCATCAGGCGCTCCTTGCCCCTGCCCTGCACATGGCGGTCCCGCCAGAGACCGTTTCTGTCACATGACGCGCGACAATGCCGGTCGTCCGGTCGAAACCGTCAGGCGAATTTCTCCTGCATACGGGATCCCGCCGATGACCAGCCAAAGCCCTTCGCTTCGCCGTCCGGACCTTGATGCCTTGCGCATCTTCGCCTTCGCCATGCTGATCCTCTACCACACGGGCATGGGCTATGTGACGTGGGACTGGCACGTCAAAAGCGCCTATACCGGCGACACGCTCGAACTGCCCATGATGCTGATGAACCCGTGGCGCCTGCCCTTGCTGTTTTTCGTCTCCAGCGTTGCCATGGCGATGCTGGCGGGCAAGCTGGGCACTGGCCGTTTCGTGCTCGACCGGCTCTGGCGGCTCTTTGTTCCACTGGTTTTCGGCATGGCGGTGGTGGTGATGCCGCAGGCCTATTTCGAGCTGCGCACGAATGGCGAGATAGACGCGGGAATGCTGGCCTTCTGGCCGCACTATCTGAGCTTCACGAGCGATTTCTCGATCACCACGCCGACATGGAACCATTTGTGGTATATCGCCTATATCCTCGTCTACGCGCTGATCCTTGCACCCTTCCTGCCCCTGACCGGCACTCTGGCGCGTCTGCGGCTTGTGCGCATATGGAACGGACGCGCCGGGCTTGCCGCACTTCTCATCCTGCCTGTGCTGCCGCTCCTCCTGATCCGCTTCACCCTAGCCGACAGCTTTCCGACGACGCACAACCTCACGCAAGACTGGGCAAACCACGCCTATTCGCTCACCATTGTCCTTTATGGAGCGCTGGCTGCCCGGTCAGACGGGTTCTGGAAGGCGGTTGACCGCGCAGGCACGCTCGCACTGGTGCTCACGCTGGCGGTTGCGGGTCTGCTGGCCTTTGCCTATCTCGATGTCGATGCCCGCTTTGCAAACCCGGCCGAAGCCACACTCTGGCGGGTTATGCGCCTAGCCTATATCTGGTGGATGATCCTGTCGCTGATCTGGCTTGCGCGCCGCTTCATCCGCTCAGGATCGGCCCTGCTGTCAAGACTCAACGTGCTGATCTTCCCTGTCTTTATTGCCCACCAGACAATCACGGTCAGCGCGATCTATCTGATCACGGCATGGGGCTGGCAGCTGACCGGGCCGGGCGAGTTTGTGCTCGTGGCCCTGATCACCCTTTCCGGCAGCTGGACCATTGCCGAAGCCGCATCACGCATCGCGCCCTTGCGGCCCCTGATGGGCATGAAGCTGAAGGCGTGAGCCCTAGTCTTCGTCGGCAAGATCGGGCACGGCGACCGCATGGAAGCCCGCATCCACGTGCAACACTTCGCCGGTGCACGAATGGCCCAGATCTGACAGGAGATAGAGCGCAGCGCCGGCAACGCCTTCCATGCGCGTATCTTCCTTGAGCATCGACCATTCCTTGCCGGTTTTCATCAGCGTGCGCCCGCCGGAGATACCGGCCATGGCAAGCGTGCGCATCGGACCGGCAGAGATCGCGTTCACCCGGATGCCGAGCGGCCCCAGATCGCGGGCGATATAGCGCGTGCACGCTTCCAGCGCGGCCTTTGCCACGCCCATTACATTGTAATTGGGCACGACTCGCTCCGAGCCCAGATAGGTCATCGAGATCATCGCGCCGCCGCCTTCCTCGCGGGACGGCATGAGGGCGCTGGCCCGCTTGGCCGCATCCACAAAGGAAAAGGCCGATACATCCATCGCGCGCTTGAAGCCTTCGCGCGTCGTGTTGTGGGTGAAGGAGCCCTGCAGCTCGTCCTTGCCGGCAAAGGCGATGGCATGAACCAGGAAATCCATCTTGCCCCATCTGGCTTTCAGCGTATCAAAGCAGGCATCCATGGAGGCGTCATCGGTCACATCGGCGGTGACCATGAAGGGCTCGCCGGGCAGGCTTTCCACCAGCGGACGCACCCGCTTTTCAAGCTCCTCGCCCTGATAGGAAAAAGCCAGCTCTGCCCCTTGCGCGGCGAGTTGCTGGGCAATGCCCCAGGCAATCGAGTTCTTGTTGGCCACGCCCATGACAAGCCCGCGCTTGCCCTTCATCAGATTACCGGCCGGAAAAACGCTGTCGCTCATGGGGATAGTCCCTCCCGATATGATGGCTGCGCCGGGCGGTGATTCCGGTCCGGCGCGCACGTGTTTCCCGTCGAATAGCGGATAGGGGCTGCGGCGTCGAGCCGCACGCGTGTGAACAGTGCGGTCATAATGACGTCAATTTGATAGCGCATTTCTGACCGAACCGGCTGGTCAGACCTGTCAGATCATGCCAGCGTTTGCGCCGCAAACCGCACCTGGGTGCGGCCGGTTGTCCCTGAGATTGAGGTTTGAATTTGACGAGAATTATTGCCCGCCCCCGCTCCGAGGCCATCGAGAAGAGCTGGGGCAATCTGAACTGGACGAGCGTGTTTGCCGCGCTGATCTATCCCGCTATCGGTGTCATCGGCATGAGTGGTGCCATTGCGCTCGGCCTTACCCTGGACGGTCTGGCCTTCCACTGGTGGTATGTGCCTCTGGCCATGGCCGTCGGCGCGGTCACGCTCGTGATATGCAATTTCGGTATCGGCGTCCTGCACCGCGTCTGGCAGCACCGCTCCGGCGAGCTGAAATGGCCCGCGCAGATACTGACCGCCCTGAACTGCGTCGTTGCCATGCAGGGCCGGTTCAAGGACTGGATCAACTACCACTCCCAGCACCACCGCCTGTCGGACAAGCCCGGCGATCCGCACAATCCCCATGAGAGCAAGGTCTGGGCGTGGTTTGGCTGGATCATCTTCCGCGACCCCAACGATATGGAACGTCCGCTGGCCATGTGGCTGCGCGACATGCCGGGCGTGAAATGGGTGGACCGGCACTATAACTGGCTGTCACTACTGGTACATCTCGTCATCCCGGCGCTGATCTATCTGGCAGTGTTTCTCGCCGGCGGTTCGATCCTGCTCACCTTCCTGCTCCATGCCGCCGCTGTCACGGCACGCGGCGTGCAGTTTCACGCCACCACGCTGGGCGTGAATGTATTCGGGCATTTGAAAACCCCGGCCTGGCTGGACTGGACCCTGGCGCTGCTGACCGGCGGGGAGGCCATTCACGATCACCATCACGAACACCCGCAAAGCGCGCTGCATCTGCCCCGCAAAGGCCTGATCAACCGTATCGTGGACTATAATGGTAGCTTGCTGTTGCTGTTCGAAAAGCTGAAATGGGCCAGCAGTCTGAAGATCGCGCCGCAATTTGCGGCCCAGCCTGCCATCGCCCGCCAGTAAGCGCGGCGCTCATGATATGAGAAGGCAACTGGCGGTAGCGATACCGCTTGGCCGCTTTGTGGGCTAACACACGGGTGGCCGCCAACCGCCTTGAGCGAAAGGTAAACTGCTCCGTGCAAGATCATTTCGTCCGCTTTGCGGCCTATAATACCTGGGCCAATGCCCGGCTGTATGATGCGGCAACTGCGCTCAAAGACACCGAGCGCAAGAAGGATGTGAAAGGCTATTTCCGCAGCCTTCACGGCGTTCTCAACCATATTCTTGTGGCAGACCGGATCTGGCTCCATCGCCTCACAGGGGAAGGCGAAGCCCCTGCCCGTCTGGACACCATCCTCTACGAGAATTTTGGGGAGCTCAGACAGGCGCGCGAAGCCGAAGATGCCCGCCTAGCGGCCTATGTGGCGGGGCTCAAAGGTTCCGGATTCGATGCGCCAGTGCGCTATGGCAATACGCGCGGCGAAAGCAAACAGCTGCCCCTCGGCGTGGTTCTGGCGCATCTGTTCAACCACCAGACCCATCATCGCGGGCAGGCCAGCCACATCTTGCGCCAACTCGGGGTCAACGAGCCGCCATCACTTGATCTGCTCTATTTCGCGCTGCCCGCCGCCTGATATGCCTCCAGCCAGGCGGTGACGCGCTTGCGGTTTACGCCAAAATCGTAATACCCGATGAGGGCGCGCGAATAGATGGCAAGGGCCACCTGGCCGGGCTGAACGGCAACCGCCTCGACCGTGATCCGGTCAGTAAACCCGAACACCGCGCTTTTCTGTTCCAGCTCGATCTGCAGACCCGCCTCCCGGCGCAAGCGGGTTCGCGGCGCATCCAGCGCGATCGCCTTGAAGCGCTGGAGCCGTTCTGCAGGCTCTCCAGGGAAGGTATCGGTGCGGATATGGGGCGGGGCGCTGCTTTCAAACCCCTCTGGCAGCGCGAGGAACCAGCGCGGCTGGCGCGGAGGCGTCAACGCGGCGAATTCAATCGGAAAAATGTCGTGATCGGCCATGTTTCTGTCCTCGCCTGACATTAAATCCATGTTAGCTGGGCCGAATCCGGCATCGCCGGGATGACAGGCCGAGCCGCGCACCCTAAACACACCATCACATAGCCTGATTTCCCGCCAGACAACCGGAATTTTTGCCCATGACCACGCCTGCCCTAGACGTTGACGGCCTGACAAAAACCTTCTCCGGCTTTCCGGCGGTCCGTCAGGTCAGCTTTTCGGTGCCGTCAGGCTCGATCACCGGCTTTCTCGGCCCCAACGGGGCGGGCAAGACGACAACGCTGCGCATGGCGCTGGGGATCATCAGGCCCGATGCCGGCAAGGCGCTGCTTTTCGGCAAGCCACCGACCCAGCGCACGCTGGACCGCGTAGGCTTTCTGCCGGAGGAGCGCGGCGTCTACCGCAAGATGACCGCAGAGCAGGTGATCGCCCTGTTTGCCAGACTGAAGGGCGTTCCGGCCGCCGAGGCAAGACGCCGGGCGTCGGCCTCGCTGGAGCGCTTTGGCCTTGCCGCCAGCGCAGGCAAAAAGATCAAGGAACTTTCCAAGGGCATGGCCCAGAAAGTCCAGATCATCGCCGCCATCATTCACGAGCCGGACTTCATCATTCTTGATGAGCCGTTTTCCGGCCTCGACCCGGTCAACCAGGCCATGCTGGAAGATGTCATCCTCGAGCAGGCCGCCGCCGGACGCACCATCCTCTTCTCAACCCATGTCATGGCGCAGGCCGAGCGCATCTGCGACCGCATCGTACTGATGGCCCGGGGCGCGAAAATCTTTGATGGCAAGGTTGATGAGGCCCTGTCAGTGGTGCCGCGCCTGGTCACTATCGGAGTTGATTCCAAAGACGATATCGGCGCGCTCCTGTCACGCTTTGGGGAGGTGAAGCATCTGGAACCCGATGCTGACGGCGCGGCTGTCTGGCAGATCGCCCTGACGCCCGGCGTCGACCCCCAGCACGTCCTGCGCGCCTGCGTGGAAGCCGGCGTGCGTCTGACCCGGTTCGAGCCGGTCCGCCCGCACCTGCATGATGCCTTTGTACGGCTGGTGTCTGCCAGCGAAACTGCCCAGCCTGTGGGAGGCAATTAAGCGATGCGCGCCATCTATCTCATAGCCCGCCGCGAATACCTCTCCTATGTCGCCACATGGGGTTTCTGGCTGTCACTGGCCTCGGTGCCGCTCTTCATGCTGGTCGGCGCCGCCATTCCCGCCCTCGTGCAGTCGGCCCAGCCGGTACGCCATTATGTGATCATCGACGAGACCAATTCGGGACTCGATACGGTCATTCAGGCGTCAATCGAGCGCGAACGGCGCGAGCAGACCCGCGCCGCGCTGGAGGCCGCTGCACAGGTATCGGCAGACTCTCAGACGCGCGAACGCGCACTGGCCGCCTTCGACGCAGACCCGGTTGGTCTTGACGGGCTTGATGACGCGCTGGCGATCCTCGGCATGGAGGGCAGCGCGGACATGATCGAGGCCGGTAGCGGGCTTCTGGTGCGCGTGGATGCACCTGCTCGCACCATCGACGCCCTGCGCCCCTACCTGGCAGGCGATCAACCGGTATCAACACCGTCCGGCGACCGTTCTCTGTTCGCAGCCGTCTTCCTCAGCCGGGAGACCGGGACGGATCTGCCCCTGATCACATATTACTCGACCAATGTCACCGAGCAGAGCCTGTCCGGCGCTGTCCGGCGGGCCTTGCGCGACCATGTACGCGAACAGGCTCTCGCCGCGCGCGGGCTTGATCCGGCAGAGATCGCCGCGCTCTCCTCGCTGGAACCGGAAATGCGCAATCTCAATCCCGAGACGGTAGACGATACCGAAGTCGGGGCCGCCGATTTTGCGCCCTACATCGTGGCAGTCGTTCTTGCCATCATGCTGTGGACCGCCATCTTCTCGGTCGCCAACATGCTGCTGACCAGCCTCGTCGAGGAAAAGGGCGGCAAGATCATCGAGCTTCTGCTCTCGACCGTGCGGGTCAGCGATCTGCTGATCGGCAAGCTACTGGGCGTTGCTGCGGTATCCTTCACGCTATTCGCGGTGTGGGGGCTGATCGGCACGACGGGCCTGATGATTGCGGGAACATTCCTGCAAGGCATGGACCCGGAGATTGCCGGGTTTATCGGCGAAGCGATCCAGCCGGGCCTTTTCCTGGCGGCGCTGGCCTACTTCATGGTGGGCTATCTCATGTATGGCGCGATCTTCCTGGCCCTTGGCTCGCTATGCGAGACGCTCCACGACGCCCAGACACTGATGAGCCCGCTCATTCTGGTGCTGATGCTGCCCCTGATGATCCTGGTCTTTGCCATGCGCTCCATCGATTCGGTGGCCGTCCAGGTGGTCTCTTGGGTGCCGCTCTGGACCCCGTTCGTGATGATTGCGCGCCTGCCATCCCAGCCGCCGCTATGGGAAATCATCGGCACCAGCGCGGTTATGCTGGCGACGCTGGCGCTCGTCCTGTGGGGCGCGGCCTCTGTGTTCCAGCAGGGTGCGCTCGGCCACGCCAATGCCGATTCAGTCAAGCGCGTGTTCTCGCGCAAGAAGCCGGTTACCGACAAGGAATAGGCGGACATGGCCCCGTCCAGCAGCGAACCCTACTACCGTGAACGCCGCCTGCCGCCCTACGTCTTTGCCGAAGTGAACCGTATGAAGGCGGCGTGGCGCAAGGAAGGCCGCGACATCATCGATTTCGGCATGGGCAATCCCGATCTCGCGCCCGCGCCGCACATAATCGACAAGCTCAAGGAGGTCGCCGCCGACCCGCGGGCGCACCGTTATTCGGCCAGCCAGGGCGTGCCGGCCCTGCGCCGCGCCTTCACGCGCTATTACGAGCGCCGCTTTGATGTCGGCCTCAATCCGGAAACCGAAGTGTGTGTGACGCTCGGCTCCAAGGAGGGCCTGGCCAATCTGGCGCAGGCGATCACCGCGCCCGGCGATGTCATCATCGTGCCCGACCCGTCCTATCCCATCCACATGTTCGGCTTCATCATTGCCGGCGCGGCGGCAAGAGCCGTCAGCTTCAACTCGCCCGAGCAATTCCTCGCTGACGCCGTCACGGCCTGCAGGCGCTCGGTGCCTGCGCCGTCGGCCATGGTGTTGAACTTCCCGTCCAACCCCACCGCACAAGTGGTCGATCTGGATTTCTACAAGGAAGCGGTGAAGGTCGCGAAAGCCAACGACATCGTCCTGATCTCAGACCTTGCGTATTCGGAGATCTATTTCGACGGCAATCCGCCGCCATCCATCCTGCAGGTCGAGGGCGCGCGCGATGTGGCGGTCGAGTTCACCTCCATGTCGAAAACCTATTCCATGCCGGGCTGGCGCATCGGGTTTGCCGCCGGATCAGCCCGTCTCATCGCGGCGCTCAAACGCGTCAAATCCTATCTCGACTATGGCGCGTTCACCCCTGTGCAGATCGCTGCAGTAGCCGCGCTCGACGGGCCGCAAGGCCATGTAGCCTTTGCCCGCGAAACCTACCAGAAGCGCCGCGACGTGCTGGTAGAAAGCTTTGGCCGTGCAGGCTTCGACATTCCCTCACCGCCCGCCACCATGTTTGCCTGGGCGCCTATCCCGGAGCGCTTTGCGCATATGGGATCGGTGGAGTTTGCCAAGGACCTTCTGGACAAAACCGGTGTCGCCGTCGCACCGGGGCTCGGCTTTGGCGAGCGCGGCGACACCCATATCCGGCTGGCGCTGGTCGAGAACGAACAGCGCATCCGGCAGGCGGCCCGCAATCTGAAATCCTATTTCCAGCCTTGAGACGGCAGAGCGGCGGTCAGTTGACCGTCCCGCCTTCCCAGACATCGGTCCGGAAGCGGGCCGGCGGCCGCGTCTCCCGCACTTCAAAAACAACGACGTCGGTATAGCTGCGCCCGTGACGGTCTGTGCTGGTGACAGTCAGGTTGTGAACACCCTCGGCGAGGTCCGCTGGCAGACGGGCCGTCCACAGATGGACATTCCGGTCAGCCAGCGAGCTTTGCGGCTGGGGCACACCCTGGAAGCGTGAACCCCGGAACGCCTCAAAGCCCTGATTGCGCTCGACACCCGAACGGCTTTCGACGGCGTAGCGCCCGACACTGGCCTGACGTTGCACCGCAAAAGGATCGGCGAACATTGCGCCGATGCGCGGCGCTTCCCCGGCGCCTTCCTGGGTGCGGGTGAGAACGAACGGCGCACCGGCATTGATACGGCCCTCGACGATGGTCTCGGCTGCGCCATTCCAGACATTGGCGGTGACAAAAGCCCCTTCAACAAGATCCTGGCGGGTCAGGATGCGGGTGTCGGGCAGGTCATTGATGGACACGGGCGGCACGCTGTCACGCGTTTCGCGCGGTTCGGCCCGCCAGGCATTCAGCGCGTCGAACCATTGGCGGAAAGCCGGTGTATTGAAATCCACCCATTGCCCGCGATGGGCGCCCAGACGCGAGGCGACGTAGTGCTCGCGATAATTCGCACCCTCGAAATCGATCATCAGCACGCCTTTGGGCGCGCCCATGCGCTGCAGGGACTGGGCATCGCCATCGATATTGAAGTCACCCTGCCACCAGTTGCCGGAGGCGGCGCCGGCTATGATGTGGCGGAAAGGCAGAGGTCCGACCCCGACCGCATCCTGCCAGCCCTCATAGTGCTGGCCGGGCGACAAATTCTCCAGCGTATGGGTATGGCCCGACAATGAAAGCGCCGGACGGCCTTCCAGCAAAGCATGAATTTCCGGAGTATTGTCAGTCTGGTGGACCGGGCTGGCCGCATCGACAAAGCTGACAAACGGCGCGTGGTGGGCGACGACAATGAGCCGGTCCTGCGGGATCCGGCGCAGCAGGTTTTCCAGCCATTCCATCTGCACAGTGTCGACCCGGGCATTATAGCGCGGATTATCGCCTTCGGTGCAGAACTCACGCCCCGGCACGCCGGCATCTTCGCCGCCGCAAGGGAAGTAGATATTATTGAGAACAATGAAGGTGACCTCGCCAATCTCGTAGGCGTAGTAGGCCGGGCCGAAAAGCCGGCGCCATGTATCGGTGGAGTTTGCCGGGCTGGTCGCATCCAGATCAATGTCGTGATTGCCGGGAACCGCCCATTGCGGCACGCCAACTGACGAGCCGACCTCGAAAATGCGCGTCAGCAGTGCCAGATCATCACCCACCACATCGCCCAGATAGAGCATGCAGTCATTACCGGAGAGATCGCTGGCAGCCAGATCGGCAATCGCGCTGTTGCGGAACTGCGAAATCTCGAAATTGGAATAGGTCTGGCTGTCGCCGACAATGGCGCAGGTAAAGGCCTCATCGCCCTCCACCCGCTGTAAGGGGAAGTTCACGCGTTCCGGTGCAGGCCCGGTATCGGGCAGGCCGCCATAGCGCAGGGGCTCGGGCGTGCCGCCGGGCTTGTGGGTGTAGAAAAATTGCGGGATCTGGCTGTCATTGACCGGCACGCGATAGCCGGACGGCTGGACCACGAACAGATCCATATCCGCGCGCACCGGAAGATTGTAGGCGCCCGCCCGTCCGGTCTGTGTCACCTCAAGACCGTTGGAGACGAGCACGCCTTCCAGGCCGGGCTCACCGCTCTGATGGATGCCGTCGCCATTGATATCCTCGAAGACCACCCCGCGAATGAAACCGTCAGACGGTCCCTCGATGACCTGCGGCGAGGCCGTCCAGACTTGTGCAAGGCTGGCAGACGGGATGGCCAGAAGGACGAGCACGCTGACGCACAGGCGGATGTCGGGTGTCATGACCGGGATGTCCTTTCGAAGCGTGTCCGTTCGCCTGTTCTTTACAGGGCGTGCTTGTCAGTTCGATGACGCGGGCGGTAACGAAAAAGGCGCGCTCCCGGCCGGAAGCGCGCCTTTCTCACCATGCATCGCGCAAGGTCTAGCCTTCGACCTCCGTCAGCAGGCCGCGATTGCGCAGGAGCGGCTCCACGGACGGTTCGCGGCCACGAAAGCCGGTATACATGTCCATGGCCGGGCGCGTATTGCCGCCCGAGAGTACGTCGTAGAAGCGCTGCGCCGTCTCGGGATCAAAAATATCCCCGGCCTCTTCAAAGGCGGCAAAGCCGTCATTGTCGAGCACACCGGCCCACAGATAGCTGTAATAGCCCGCCGCATAGCCCTCGCCGGAGAAGCTGTGCAGGAAATGTGCGGAGCGGTGACGCATCGGGATCTGGCGCAGATTATCGCGGCTTTCCAGCACCTCGGCCTCGAACGCCTCGACATCAATCTCCGCCGGGTTGTCTTCCAGGTGGAAGGCCATGTCGACAAAGCCCGAATTCAGAAATTCGACATTCTCGAAGCCCGCATTGAAAGTCTGAGCAGCCAGCATGCGCTCCAGCAGTTCAACCGGCATGGGCTCGCCGGTCTCGTGATGCGTAGCAAAACGCTCGAGGATTTCCGGCTGTTGCAGCCAGTGCTCGAGGATCTGGGCCGGAAACTCCACGAAGTCGCGGTCCACCGATGTCCCCGCAAGCGACGGGTATTCAGTATTGGACAGAAGCCCGTGCAGGCCATGGCCGAACTCGTGGAACAGCGTTGTTGCATCCGTAAACGAGATCAGCGCCGGCGCGCCTTCTGCGGGCTCGTTATAGTTGCAGTTGTTGAGAATGAGCGGAATGTCACCCGTGATCCCGTTCTGGGCACGGAAAGAGCTCATCCAGGCACCCGAACGCTTGCCCGGACGGGCAAAATAGTCGCCATAGAACAGGGCCATCACTTCGCCGTCTGCATCATGTACCTCCCAGACCCGCACATCAGGGTGATAGACCGGGATGTCGGTGCGCTCGTGGAAGGTGATGTCGAACAGGCGTTCAGCGGTGTAGAACATCGCCTCGATCATGCTGTCGAGCTCAAGATATTGAGCGACTTCAGCCGGATCGATATCGAAGCGTTCCTCGCGCACGCGCTGGGTATAATAGCGCCAGTCCCAGCCCTCGGCTTCGAAATCACCGCCCTCGGCATCGATCATGGCCTGAATGTCAGCCAGCTCCTCGACCGCGCGCTGGCGGGCCGGCCACCAGACCTGCTCCATCAGGTCGATGGCAGCTTCGGGTGTCTGCGCCATCGTGCCGGCAGTGCGGTAATGGGCCCAGCTTTCAAAGCCGAGCATTTCCGCCTGCTCCTGACGCAGGACCAGAATGTCGCGGATCAGCTGGTTATTGTTGAACTCGTTATCGTTATTGCCGCGGTTATAGAAGCCGCGCCAGGCCCGTTCGCGCAGCTCCCGGTCGGGCGAGGTTTCCAGGAAGGGCTCGACGCTGGAGCGGTCCAGCGTGATGATATGGCCGTCCATGTCGCGGGCACTGGCCGCCGAGCGCGCGGCGCTCACCATGGATTCAGGCAGATCGTCGAGAGCGTCCTGCGGCAGCTCCATATACCAGCTTTCCCGGTCGCCCAGCTCGTTCTGAGAGAAGCTGGTGTACAAAGACGCGAGCTCGCTGCGGATTTCCGCATAACGGGCGCGGTCTTCCTCGCCCAGTTGCGCCCCGGCACGGATGAACTGGTCATGGGTCACTTCCAGCAGGCGGGCCTGCTGGTCGGACAGGTCCAGATCAGCGCGGTTCTGGTAGAGCGTGTCGATACGCGCAAACAGATCGCCATTGAGCGTGATCGAGGCGCCGTGGCGGGCCAGCATCGGGCTCACCTCGCGCTGAATGCTGCGCAATTCATCATTGGAGGCAGAGCTGGTCAGATTGCCGAATACAGCGCTGACGCGGCCAAGGCCCCTTCCCGCCATTTCCATGGCCAGCAGGGTATTTTCGAAGGTCGGCGCTTCGGGATTGTTTGCAATCGCGTCAATCTGGGCGGAATGGTCAGCCATCCCGGCCTCGAATGCCGGCATGAAGTGGGCTTCGGTAATCCGGTCCAGCGGCGGGGCACCGAAGTTTTCCGTCCACTCCTCGGCAAACGGATTATTCTCCAGCGCGGCCAGCGCACCGCCTTCAGCGGCCGGTTCTACAGTGCCATCGGCAGCAGGCGCTTCATCAGGCGTTGCGGTTTCGGTTTCGCTCATCGTGCTTTCTTCGGGGGCGGGGCTGGTTGCGGGCTGCTGCTCGCAGGCGGCCAGAACGAGGGCAGCAGCAGCGGCACCGTACATCAGACGATCAATCATATTCTCACCTATCGGTTTGCTTGGTGGTGTTGGTTCAAAAAGCCTGCCGCATCCTAGCGCCCAGCGTTAACAAATAAAGGCGCGGGCGCTGTTCGCCCACGACACTGTGATCATCGGGTATGATGACGCTTTGCCCCGGCACACAAAAAAGGCGCGGAAGAGATGCCCTTCCGCGCCTTGCAATTTGTCGCCTCAATGTCTGCCCTCAGATCACAGGGCAGGCCTGAAACTAGTCAGCCAGTTGCAGCTCAACCGCTTTCGGGCCCTTGCCGCGCGTATCCGGCTCAGTCTCGAAAGACACGCGCTGGCCATCATTGAGGCCCGTCAGGCCAGCGGCCTGGACAGCCGTGATGTGCACGAACACATCCTTGCCGCCATCATCCGGGGTGATAAAGCCGAAGCCTTTGGTGGTGTTGAAGAATTTGACAGTTCCGGTCGTCATTTTCGGGGTAACCTTTCCCGTAGTATTGCGCCGCGTCCGGCGCAAGAGTTCAGTCGCGTCCGGCGTCCCGGTCGCGGCGAACGGACTTGCAATGCGGGGAAGGCTGAAGGGGTAGGCGTGTTCTCACGCGAGGTCTTCCAGTGTTCCGCCGGGCCGAAACGGCCGCCCGTGCCTGATTGTTATGCCGTAAATCCGGCGCTGCGACAAGATCCGGGCGAAATCTTGCCGGTTTTGAATGGGACCGGGCGCTGCTAGTGTCACGCCCATGAGCCGCCGCCCCTTCCTCTCCCGCACTCATCGTGCCCGCGACGCGCGCGCGCGCCAGGCCGCCTCCGGCGATCCGGGAGGCACGATGCGCCTGGCCGTTCTGGTCGCGTTGATCCTGGTGGCGCTGGCCGCCGCTGCCGGTTTTCGCGGCGAGGAAACCGCCCGGCAGATCGGCGGACTGGCGGCACGGCTGGGACCACTGGCTGAGCCGGTGCTGCTGGGTGCGTCGATACTGGAGCTGGGCGCCATCGCGGCGGTCATCGCCGTCTGTGCGCTCATCCTGTGGCGGCGGCGCTAGCCTTCAAGGTCAGATTTCAGGCGGTCCAGAATACTGACCGCCTGCTGCGCATAGGGCCCGATCCAGCGGTCATGAATATGCCGGATCGGCAAGGGATTGAGGTGATTCCAGCGCTCGCGGCCTTTTCGCTGTACGAAGACCAGATCAGCCTTTTCCAGCACTTTGAGGTGTTGCATCACGGTGCAGCGGTCGAGCGTATCAAAACGCTCGCAAAGTTCGCCCGTCGTGCGCGGATTATCCTTCAGACAATCGAGCAGGTCCCGCCGAATGGGCGAGGCCAAAGCCTTGAAAATCAGATCCATTTTATCCGCGCTTGACATGTTATATTTTTATAACATGATTTGACGCCATTACGGCAACCCCATAATCAGGACAGGTGCAGCATGGATATGGAGCTGAAATTCAGGGTCGGCGCGCGCATCGCCCGCCCCGTGGCAGAGGTCTTCGAGGCGGTGGTGAACCCGGAGACGCTGTCGCGCTACTTCACCACAGGTGGCGCAAAGGGCCGCATGGAAACCGGCGCGGTCGTCCAATGGTCGTTTCACGATTTTCCCGGCAGCTTCCCGGTCCATGTCGTCGAAGTGATCGAGAATGAGCGCATTGTCTTTGACTGGGACGCGGACGAGGCTGATGCGCCTTACAAGACCCGCGTGACGATGAGTTTCGAGGCACTGGAAGATGGGCGCACGCTGGTATCCATCCGCGAGGAAGGCTGGCGTCAGACACCCGAAGGCCTGAAAGCCTCTTACGGTAATTGTGGCGGCTGGATGCAGATGCTGTGCGCGTTGAAAGCGTGGGTGGAACACGGCATCAATCTGCGCGAGGGCATGTTCAGATAGGCATGTCCGGCTAGAACCAGCCTGCCTCGCGAAGGGCCGGGTAAAAGCTGCGGCTGACCGGCACTTCGCTGCCATCCTCAAGGATGAGCGTGCCGCGGCCATCGCCTTTTCTGGCATCGGTAACAGCGTACCGCGCGACCCACCATGACCGATGGACTTGCGCGCCCGCGAGCGCGCCACAAGCGGCAATCGCGTCAGACAGGCGCATCAGGATCAGCGCGTCACCGCTATCGGTACGCACCCGCAGATAATGGTCCTCGGCGCTCATCGAGATCAGACGGGCCGCGCGCAGGCGGTGGGGCAGCTTGTCGGTCAGTGCCGGTGAAGCGGAAGAAGCCGAAGCTGATGGCGGGCTTTCGGCCGCCTCGCGCAAGGCCTGCATGTGACCGGCGAACCAGGCAATGGCGGTCACGAACAGCGATATCACCAGCACGAAAAACCAGGTGACCGGCAAGGCCGACCAGCGGATGGCTCCGGCCATCATCACGTTGATGGCAAAAACCGCTCCGGTCACGGGCAGCGATATGGACAGTGCGATGATCGGATACAAGCCCCACTGCGGCAGGGCAGGGAACAGATGCTGGACCAGCTTGCCCGTGACCCAGCCCACAATGGCACCCAGTGCAATCAGCCCGACCCAGTAAACCCAGACCTGCGGCCAGCCGACACTACCTGTTCCGTAGGGCCCCAGAATGGCCAGAAACGTGCCTATGGCGACGACCCATGCCGCGCGGAGAGCCCATTTGCGCATCCCGGCGCGAAGGTTTTCTTGCACTTGCGTCATTGCTCTCCTGCCACTCACGAAGCGTAAATGACAGGCATAGCGCCATTCACGAACAGGTCCAGTCCATCAGCGAAACGGTGCTGGTTTGCGCTCCAACTCCCGGCCATGGCTGAGATCAGCGGGGCAGCAGCTCTGCCTCCTGTTCCATCAGACCCGCACGAGGATCCAGACCATGACACACTCTGTAAAGCAAACCATGACGGGCCTTGCCGGCGCCATTGCGCTGGCCGGCGTTTTCGTTCTGCCGCTGTCGGCCAGCCTTGGTGGCTTCGGCCAGGCCAGCGCGCAGGCCGCAGAGGAGACGGGGACAATCCGGTTTGAGCTGACCGGCTTTGACGGTCAGACTGGAATGGTTTCGATCGCGCTCTATGCCGATGCGGCAAGCTGGCTGGGTGACAATGCCGTCGCCAGCCGGAGTGTGCCGGTGGATGGTGCCAGCGTAACCGTCATTCTCGAGGGCCTGCCGCCCGGCCAGTATGCCGCCGTCGCCTATCACGACGTGAACGCCAATGGCGATCTGGATACCGGCGCCATGGGCATTCCCAGCGAACGGCTTGGTTACAGCGCGAACGCACGCGGCCGGTTCGGCCCGGCCCGCTTTGACGCGGCCATCATCACTGTATCGGCAGGCGAAACCCGCGCCGAGCGCATCCGCCTCTCAGGAGCGATGGGCTGATGAATATCGAGGCTTTCCTCGCGGCCCCCTGGCATATCCAGCTTCACGCCGCCTCCGCGATTGCCGCCGTCCTGCTCGGCGCAGTGCAGCTGGTGGCGCCCAAGGGCACGCTTCCCCACCGCCAACTGGGCTATGTCTGGGTTGCGCTCATGCTGACCGTAGCCATCACGGCGATATTCATCCGCACCTCGGGCAGTTTCAGCTGGATACATATCTTCGTTCCGCTGACGCTTTTCGGCGTGGCCGGTCTCATCATTCAGGCCCGCAAGGGGCTGGTCGCAAAGCACCGGGGCACGGTGCTCGGTGTCTATCTGGGCGCGCTGCTCATCCCCGGCGCGTTCAGCTTCCTGCCCGGACGCCTCATGCACACCGTAGCCATGGGCGGATAGCGGCGCGTTGCGCCAAAGCCATACCCGCCCCTCCGCGCGTTTCCGCGCGGAGGGGTTCTCATTGCGCTGGCCGGTTTGCCGCCTATCATGTCAGCCAATGGGGGGATGGATGCGCGATCAACGCACCACGCGATTTATGCGGCTATATGCTGACGCAGGAGGGGAAGCGGCCGGTCCCGGCGCGCACCCGATGGATTCATGGTGCCCGCCCTGCCCGCCGCCGCGCCGCCACGGCAGCACCCCCATTGATGCCATTGTCGGACTTTCCGTGCGTTTCGGACTTGCAGCAGCGTTGTGGAGCTGGGCGCGGTCCAACACGCTCACCGTGACCGACTGGAGCAACTGGCAGAGCTGGTTTCAGCCTGACCCCGGCCTTGTCATGGCGGCATCAGTCTGGCTGCCCGGTCTTGCCGATGCGCAAACCATCGCGTTTCAACTCGTTCTGTGGGGTACTGTCCTGCCCGTCATCCTGGCCGCAGGACTGCTTACGCGTCTGGCCGGTCTGGCTGTACTCCTGGGCGCGATATTCTTCGTCATTGCCATCGTGCCTGAAGGCTGGAGCTTTGCCCTGATAGCCGGAGCGCTCGGGCTATATCTGGCCTTGCGCGGAGCCGGCCCGTTATCGCTGGACTGGGGCGCGGCGCGCCTTGCCCGGATGGGCTGAACGCCCGCCTTTTGCGGGCGCGGTCAGCCCGCGTGTATCTGCTGCCTTGAACCGGCTTGCCCGGCGTGATGTTCTGGCTTTCGCCTTCTCCCCTCCGCTGCAACCGGGACCGGCCCGCCCCATGGTCATCTACCGCAATATCGCCACGGTGCTGGGCGGAGCTTTCCTTCTGCAGGCCTCGGTCGGCGTGCTGGGCGTGTCCATGCCGCTGGCCATGCTGGCACAGGGCTGGAGCGGGACCCTGATCGGGTTCGTGGCAGCATCCTATGCTGCCGGCTTCATGCTGGGGGCCTGGTTTGCGCCGTCTGCCATCCGCGCGATCGGTCATATCCGCGCCTATGCCGCCTTTGCCGGCCTGTCCGCCGCGCTCACCCTCATGCTGGCGCTCGACTCCCAGATGTGGTGGTGGCTTGTGGCGCGCTTCGGGTTCGGCGTGTGTACCGCAGGCCTGTTTGCCGTGGCGGAGAGCTGGATTGCCGATGCCACCCCCTCCCAGCGGCGCGGCGCGGTGATTTCCGCCTATCAGATTGTCGGGCGCGCCGGGCTTATTTTCGGGCCATTCCTGATCGCGCTTCCCGGGCTGGAACTGACGCAGAGCTTCATCGTCGCCGGTATTTTTCTGGCCCTGGCGCTGGTGCCGGTCACCATCCCCCGCCGTGCCCAGCCAGCCATTCCCGAAGGCACGCGCGCGCCGCCCTGGCTCCTGTTCAGGATCGCCCCGGCTGCCGCCCTCGCCGCTTTCATCGCCGGGGTCGTCAATACCGGGCTTCTCTCCTTCATCCCCATCTGGGCAGACTCGCTGGAGCCGGGCGCGGTTGCCGGTGGCGCCGCCATCGTGATGGCCGTCATCTACGGCGCATCCATGGTCATCCAGTGGCCGGTGGGCCGCCTTTCAGACCGGCTGGACCGCCGGTGGATCATCGCAGGCGCCGCCGCGCTGGGGACGGTTTTTGCCCTGCTCCTCGCAGTCTTCGTCAATCCCGGCCTCGTCTACGGCGCGGCGCTGGCAGGGGCATGGGGCGCCGTCAGCCTGAGCTATTACGGGGTTGCTGTCGCCCATGCCGCAGACCGTTCCACAGTTGAGGAACTGCCTGCCATCGCGTCGGGCGTGCTGATGCTGTGGGCAGCCGGGTCGATGATCGGGCCGGTACTGGCCGGCATTGCTTATGAAAGCGCACTGGGCAGCCGGGGACTTTTCCTTGTCGGCGCGATTGGCAATCTGATCCTGTGTGCCGGGGCGCTCTGGCGCGCACGCGTGCGTGCGCCGGTCCGCGCCAGCGAGCGCGAACCCTTCATCAATCTGATGGCGACATCAGCCGAACTGGCCGAGATCGATGCGCCTGACACCGAAACGGCACCCCGCAGCACGGGAGAGGCGTAAATGCTGATCGCGATAGCACTCGGCGCACTGGTGGGCGCAGCGGCGTCATTCCTCTTGCGTTCGCAACTGGAGCGGCTGACCTTTCTGACCTGGATAGGCTGGCTGCTGGTCGGCACGGGCATCCCCGTCCTCATTGGCCAGCTCGGCTTTCTGGCTCTGGCCTCCGATACCAGCGGCGGACCGGACCCGGCAGCCCCATTCATCCTCATCACCGGCTTCTGCGCAGGACTGGGCTGGGCGGCGGTCACCGCCGGTTTACGCCTTACCCGGCGCCGATCCTGACCGCTTGCAGGCCCCGCGTTGCGCTGCCGCAAGGCAATGGTATAAGCCGGACGCGAGTCATCCCCCGTGTGACGGACCGGCCAGCCGGTTCGCCCCTCCCCGGTAACAAGGTGAGTGCTGCCCCATGAACATCCACGAGCATCAGGCAAAAGCCGTGCTGAAAGCGTTTGGCGCCCCCGTCGCGAACGGCGTTGCCATTTTTTCTGCGGATGAGGCGGGCGCTGCTGCCGACAAGCTTCCCGGCCCGCTCTGGGTGGTGAAATCGCAGATCCATGCCGGTGGCCGGGGCAAGGGCAAGTTCAAGGAACTGCCCGCCGACGCCAAGGGCGGCGTGCGCCTGGCTTTCAGCCGCGATGAGGTGATCGCACACGCGAAAGACATGCTCGGCAATACGCTGGTGACACACCAGACCGGCCCGTCCGGCAAGCAGGTCAACCGGCTCTATATCGAGGACGGGGCCGATATCGAGACCGAGCTCTATCTCTCCCTTCTGGTCAACCGGGAAACGGGCCGCGTTGCTTTTGTCGTCTCCACCGAGGGCGGCATGGACATCGAGGCGGTCGCCGAAGAGACGCCGGAAAAAATCCTCACCATCAATATCGACCCGGAAACGGGCGTGACCTCCTCAGACGCGGGCAAGATTGCCGACGCGCTGGAGCTCAAAGGCGCCGCGCGCGAGGACATGCTGTCGCTTGCGCCGATCCTCTACCGGGCCTTCACCGAGAAGGATATGAGCCTTCTGGAAGTGAACCCCCTGATCGTCATGAAGGACGGGCATCTGCGTGTGCTGGACGCCAAGGTCTCCTTCGACGGCAATGCGTTGTTCCGCCACGACGATATCCGCGCCTTGCGCGACCTCTCCGAAGAGGACGAAAAGGAAATCGAGGCGTCCAAATATGACCTCGCCTATATCGCCCTGGACGGCAATATCGGCTGCATGGTCAATGGCGCAGGCCTTGCCATGGCGACCATGGACATCATCAAGCTCTATGGCGCAGAGCCGGCGAACTTCCTTGATGTCGGCGGCGGTGCGTCCAAGGAAAAAGTGACCCACGCCTTCAAGATCATCACCGCCGACAAGAACGTCAAAGGCATTCTGGTGAACATTTTTGGCGGCATCATGCGCTGTGATGTGATCGCCGAAGGCGTTGTCGCCGCAGTGAAGGAAGTCGGCCTCAAAGTGCCGCTGGTCGTGCGCCTGGAAGGCACCAATGTCGATCAGGGCAAGAAAATCCTCAATGAGAGCGGGCTGGACATCAATTCCGCCGACGATCTCGACGACGCCGCGCAAAAAATCGTCGCCGCCGTGAAAAAGGGCTAGGAACCATGTCCATTCTCGTCAACAAAGACACCAAGATCCTCGTCCAGGGCCTGACCGGCAAGACCGGCACATTCCACACCGAGCAGGCGCTTGCCTATTTCGGCACCCGAATGGTTGGCGGCATCCACCCCAAAAAGGGCGGTGAAAGCTGGACCAGCGGCATGGACGGCGCGGCCTCGCTGCCGATTTTCTCCACTGTGGCGGAAGGCAAGGAGCGCACCGGCGCCACCGCCAGCGTGGTCTATGTGCCGCCCGCAGGGGCCGGCGCGGCGATCATCGAAGCCATTGACGCGGGGATTGAACTGATCGTCTGCATCACCGAAGGCATTCCGGTGATGGACATGGTCAAGGTGAAGGCGCGTCTTGCGAAATCGTCCTCGCGCCTGCTGGGCCCGAACTGCCCCGGCGTGCTGACCCCTGAAGAGTGCAAGATCGGCATCATGCCGGGCAATATCTTCAAGAAAGGGTCTGTCGGCGTCGTGTCGCGTTCCGGAACGCTGACCTATGAGGCGGTGTTCCAGACAACCGCCGAGGGGCTTGGCCAGACGACGGCAGTGGGCATTGGCGGCGATCCGGTCAAAGGCACCGAGTTCATCGACATACTGGAAATGTTCCTGGCCGATGACGACACCAAGTCCATCATCATGATCGGCGAGATCGGTGGATCGGCCGAGGAAGAAGCGGCCCAGTTCCTGCGCGACGAAGCGAAGAAAGGCCGTCAGAAGCCGACCGTGGGCTTTATCGCCGGGCGCACCGCGCCCAAGGGCCGCACGATGGGCCATGCCGGCGCGATCGTGGCCGGCGGCAAGGGCGATGCTGACAGCAAGATCGAGGCGATGAAAGCCGCGGGCATCACCGTCTCCGACAGCCCGGCCCGGCTCGGCAAGACGCTGGCAGAGCTTCTCAAGGGCTAGGTGGCGCCTTCCCGCCGGGCGGCAAGCGGCAAACGCATGACCGACAGCTCATCGCGCGCGCGTTCCACCTGCGCGATGAGTGTTTTAAGGTCGAGGCACTGCCAGTGACACTCCTAATCGTCCCGCAGCGGGGTGTCTGCGGCATTGACGAACGCCATGGACCAGTCCGGTGTGATGCGGCTGCTGCACGGTTCGTGCAGCAGCCGCGAGACCTGCTTGTGCCTTGTATCGCTCCGGATACGCTCGAACAGATGGTCCAGCGCTTCCGCCGGACCCTCCAGAAGCTGAATGAACCGCCCCCTGTCGTGAATGAGAATGCCGGTTATGCCAGCGGGGGTGTTGTTGCGCTCACATGCAGCGATGATGTCGGCTATCTCTGCCCGGAAATGCCCTTTCCCGCGCGGTATCGCACATACCGACAGATAGACGAGACGCGCTAGCGGCTCGCCCTGCAAATCCACGCGATCGCGTCCAAGATTCAGTGTGCGTGTCATGAGGCCAGCCTTTCACGTGACGATCAGGATGCGTTCGCTATTGGGTTCAGCCGGTAAGGCGGCGGAAGTTCCGCAACATCGTGCCCTACGGCAAGTCCGCTCACATAGTCGGGCCGGACTGCCAGGCTGGCTGCAAGCTGGCCGAGCCGGTCGCACCCTTCAATAGCCAACATCCGGTTGGACAGAGCGAGCCGTTCGGACAATCTGGACACCAGTCCGTTTTTGCATTGCAAGGCAGCGACAGATGGCAGTGTCATCGAAAAGATACTCACCCTCGCATCGTCAAAGCGATCAAGGCGTACCGTACGAGGATCAATGTGCACCATGATCCGCCGCGTCAGCAGGCCGGCAACGCGGCACACTTCTGTGATGAGGCCCGCAGGCGCATCCATGGGAAGCCCCAGTATATGCAGGATCAGACCGCCGCGCGTGCGCTCGTCCGCCTCTTTCAGGCAGGCCATGTACGGAAGACGGCATTTGGTCGCAGCCAGGGTCTCAAAGTGTACCGGAACAGCCAGGGCACCGGCGGGCTGGCGGGCCGCAACCGCGTTCCAGTAACGGGCTGCGCGTGTCACTACTTCGCGGTCAAACTCCATGCGCAAGGCACTGCCGCCGTCTGCCGGGCACAGCATATGATCGCGCACTACCGGGCCAGTGCCATCCATCCGGCCAAAAGGCCGCGCCCCGTGCAGGGCGACATAGCCACTGGCGGTGGCCCAGAACGGCTCGAACGAGAGCGTAAAGGGCGAATAGGTGAGAGGCGGCGGCACGGGTTTGTCGTCTGTGCCGGCGGGGCCGCGTTCATGGGCGGCAGCGGCCTCGTCCAGCGGCTTTGACTCAAGCGCACCAAAGAGTTCGGCAACCGCCAGATTGACGGTTTCGGCCTCGAGACTCAGCTCCTTTAGGTAATCGGTACCCAGGAAAAAGGCTTTCATCTCCAGCTCGATGCGCGCCGTGAATTCTTCGGCAGTTTCCTTGCGCGACGGGCCGGGCAGGACAACAAACCCGTTATTGGCCCGTATAACCACATCGTCCGGGCCCATGCGCTTCTGGATGAATTGCTCGCAAGTATCAAAAATACGCGAGCGCACTTTCGGCCAGCGCTCCTGATAGCGGCTTTTGAGCAGATCGAGATTGATCAGCTGAAGCTGCGTTGTCTCCAGATGGGTAGCGCTTTTGAGCGAGTGGCGATATTTCGCCAGAGAGGAGAGAACAGACATGGCTTGGACGACCGGCGGGCTGCTGAGCACTTTCCGCCGGACCTGACACAAGCAGAGCGGGTACATCAGCTCAACAATGCGATGAATTATTGGTTAAGTTTCACCTTTGCATAATGCTTTGTGAACGTTTTGCGACGCTTTCGTCCACCGCCACGGACAAGGTTACCGCTACGCCAACCCAAATAGCACGTTCGTTCGTGCGGGATGCCGCTGGAAGGGGTGTTTTACGCCCATTAAGGCTTCTCTTTTGCCCCGGAGAGGCATAAGTGTCGAGTATCCCACCTGGCGCCATCGTGGCGCTCACGACAATCTGCCCTGAAGGGCCCCGATGACCGACGCACGCTCCCCCCGGAACCAGACCTTCCTCGACACATCCTTTCTGTTCGGCACCAACGCCGTCTATCTCGAAGACATGGCTTCGCGCTATGCCAGCGATCCCGGCTCCGTTCCGGCCTCCTGGCGCAAATTCTTCGATGCCGTTGGCGATGAGGCGTCTACCTCCAAAAGCGCCGCCAAGGGGCCGGGCTGGAAACGCGAAAACTGGCCGCGTCAGACCAATGGCGAAATGGTTGCCGCGCTCGGCGATATCGAGAGCGTTGTACCGGCCCTGCCGGAAAAGCTGGCGGCCCGGATGGGCGAGGGAACCGCGCCTGAAGACGTCCATTCTGCCGTCAAGGACAGTATCTCGGCCATCATGCTAATCCGCGCCTACCGGATGCGCGGGCATCTGGCAGCCGACCTTGATCCGCTGCAGATTGGCGAGCGCGAGCCGCAACCCGAGCTCGAACCGGAGAGCTACGGGTTTGGCGAGGCTGATCTCGACCGCGAAATTTTCATCAATGGCTATCTGGGCCTTGAGACCGCGACCATCCGCGAAATCCTTGAAATCCTCAAACGCACCTATTGTTCGACCTTCGGCATCGAGTTCATGCACATCTCCAACCCGGAGGAGAAGGCATGGCTGCAAGAGCGCATTGAAGGACCAGACAAGGAAATCGCCTTCTCGGCCAACGGCAAGCAGGCCATTTTGCGCAAGCTGGTCGAGACCGAAGCGTTCGAACGCTTCCTGCACAAGCGCTATCCCGGCACCAAACGCTTCGGCATTGATGGCGGCGAGGCGATGGTGCCGGCGCTGGAGCAGATCATAAAGCGCGGCGGCGCGATGGGCATGAGCGACATTATTGTCGGTATGCCGCACCGCGGACGTCTCAACGTGCTCGCCGCCGTGATGGGCAAGCCCTATCACGTAATCTTCCACGAATTCCAGGGCGGCTCGACCATCGGTGAGGACGAGTTCTCGTCCGGTGATGTGAAATACCATCTGGGGTCATCATCAACGCGCGAATTTGACGGCAATAGTGTTCATCTGTCGCTGACCGCAAACCCGTCACACCTCGAAGCGGTTGATCCGGTCGTGCTGGGCAAGGCCCGCGCCAAGATGAGCAAATACCAGGTGCAGACGGGCGAACCGTCCAGCCACAAGGTTCTGCCCCTGCTTCTGCACGGGGATGCTGCTTTCGCCGGTCAGGGCATTGTCGCGGAATGTCTGGGCCTGTCGGGCCTGCGCGGTCACCGCACGGGCGGGGCCATCCATTTCATCGTCAACAACCAGATCGGCTTTACCACCGATCCGCGCGACAGCCGCTCCTCGCCCTACCCGTCCGATGTCGCGCTGATGGTGCAGGCGCCGATCTTCCACGTGAACGGAGACGATCCCGAAGCGGTCGTGTTCGCCGCCAAGGTCGCCACCGAGTACCGGCAGAAATTCGGCAAGGATGTCGTCATCGACATGTTCTGCTACCGCCGCTTCGGCCACAATGAGGGTGACGACCCCTCCTTCACCCAGCCCATCATGTACAAGGCGATCAGTGGCCATCCGACCACGCGCGAACTCTATACGCGCCGCCTGACCGAAGAAGGCGTGGTCACGAGCGACCAGGTCGAGGGCTGGGTCAGCGAGCTGGAGACCTTCCTCGACGACGAGTTCGAGCTGGGCAAGTCTTACAAGGCCAACAAGGCGGACTGGCTCGATGGTGTCTGGTCAGGGCTTGGCCTGCCCGACGAGGATGACCGGCGCGGCCAGACGGCCGTCGATCCCGACACGCTCAAAGCTGTCGGCCAGGCGATGACGCGCATCCCGGAAGACTATGACATTCACAAGACGCTCAAACGCGTCATCACGGGCCGCAGGGACGCCATTGAAAAGGGCGAGGGTCTGGACTGGGCCACAGCCGAACACCTCGCCTTCGGCACGCTGCTGATCGAAGGCTTCCCGGTGCGCCTGTCAGGACAGGATTCAGGCCGGGGCACCTTCTCCCAGCGCCATTCCCACCTCATCGATCAGAAAACCCAGGAGCGCTACACCTTCCTCAATCATCTGAGTGAGGAGCAAGCACGCTATGAGGTGATCGATACCATGCTGTCGGAGGAAGCCGTTCTGGGCTTCGAGTACGGCTATTCGCTGTCAGCTCCGAACACGCTGGTGATGTGGGAAGCCCAGTTTGGCGATTTCACCAATGGCGCGCAGGTCATTATCGACCAGTTCATCTCGTCCTCGGAGCGCAAATGGCTGCGCATGTCGGGCCTGGTCCTGCTGTTGCCGCATGGCTATGAGGGGCAGGGACCGGAACATTCCTCGGCCCGCCTTGAACGCTTCCTGCAACAATGCGCCGAAGACAATATGCAGGTGGCTAACTGCTCCACGCCCGCCAATTATTTCCATATCTTGCGCCGGCAGATCCATCGCGGCTTCCGCAAGCCGCTCGTGATCATGACGCCCAAATCACTGCTGCGCCACAAGCGCTGCGTCTCTGATCTCTCCGAGTTTGGCCCGAACTCCTCCTTCCACCGCGTCCTTTGGGATGATGGCGATACCAGCGTGCGCAAGGACCGTGACGATCTGGCACCGGCGCGCGCCGAACCTGTGGCCGCCGACAAGGATATACGCCGCGTCGTGCTGTGCTCGGGCAAGGTGTATTACGACCTTCTCGAAGCGCGCGAGAACAAGGGCATCAATGATGTCTACCTCTTGCGCGTCGAGCAGTTCTATCCCTTCCCGGCCAAATCCATCATCGACGAGCTGAAGCGTTTTGCCGACGCTGACATTGTCTGGTGCCAGGAAGAACCAAAGAACATGGGCGGCTGGACCTTTGTGGAACCCTATCTGGAGTTCTGCCTTGAGAAGGTGGGCGGCAAGTCCAAGCGCCCGCGCTATGTCGGCCGCCACGCCTCTGCCTCCACCGCCACCGGGCTTCTCACCCGTCACCAGGCCCAGCAGCAAGCTCTGGTGGATGAAGCCCTCGCCGAAGACTGATCCCTCTCACACCTGACCGGATGACCGAAACCATGAGCGCTATCACCGTCCCCACCCTTGGCGAATCCGTTTCAGAGGCCACTGTCGGCTCCTGGCTGGTTTCCGAAGGCCAGTCCGTGAAAAAGGATGATATCCTTGTCGAGCTGGAAACCGACAAGGTGTCGGTTGAGGTGCGCGCCGAGGAAGACGGCGTCATCACGGCGATCCGCGCCCAGGAAGGCGACACCGTAGAGATCGGTGCAGAGCTGGCCGAGTTCGAGGCAGGCGCTTCGGGCGGAAAGGCTTCAGAGCCCAAAACCGCAGACAAGAAGACTGACGCGCCGAAATCAGATGCCAGGGCGCAAGCCAAGGACAGCAAGTCATCGGACAAGGAAGACGCGGGCAAGGCTGATTCCGGCAAGGGCGATGGCGGCCAGGACGGCGCGCTGACCGAGGCGAAGGTGCCGGTCATGGGCGAGAGCGTGTCTGAAGGCACGGTGGGCAACTGGCTAGTCAAAGTGGGCGAGAGCGTCAGCGTCGATCAGCCGCTCATGGAGATCGAAACCGACAAGGTCGCTGTCGAAGTGCCATCGCCGGTGGCCGGCGTGCTGGAAGAAGCCCTCGTCAAGGAAGGCGACAGCGTGGAGCCGGGCCAGGCCGTCGCGAAAATCCGCGAAGGCGCGTCCGGCGGGACCGCGATGTCTGAAAGCAAGGACGATGCGCCCAAGACCGAAAGCAAATCATCTGACGATGTGAAGGCCATGCCGTCCGCCCAGCGCGTGGCGTCAGAGAACAAGGTCGACCTGTCAAAGGTTGAAGGCACGGGCCGCGATGGCCGCGTGACCAAGGGCGATGCGCTCAAGGCCGTCGAACAGGGCGCGCGTGCGCCCGAGCCAGCCGCCGTTTCGCAACAATCCGCACAGCGCGAGACCGGCGAGCGCGAAGAACGCGTGAAGATGACCCGGTTGCGCCAGACCATCGCGCGCCGCCTGAAGGAAGCGCAGAACGCCGCTGCCATGCTGACCACGTATAACGAGGCCGACATGAGCGCGATCATGGCGCTGCGCAAGGAAATCCAGGACGATTTCACCGCAAAGCACGGCGTCAAGCTGGGCTTTATGAGCTTCTTCGTGAAAGCCTGCGTGGCCGCGCTGCAGGACATTCCGGCGGTCAATGCCGAGATCGATGGCACCGACATCGTTTACAAGAACTACTACGATATTGGCGTGGCAGTCGGCACCGACCGGGGCCTCGTCGTGCCGGTCGTGCGCGATTGCGACGAGAAGTCGCTGGCCGGTATCGAAAAAGGCATCATGGACCTTGGCAAGCGTGCCCGAGACGGCCAGCTCGGCCTTGACGAGATGCAGGGCGCAACCTTCACCATTTCCAATGGCGGGGTCTATGGCTCGCTGATGAGCTCGCCCATCCTGAACGCGCCGCAATCAGGCATTCTGGGCATGCACAAGATCCAGGACCGCCCTGTCGCCATTAACGGCCAGGTCGTGATCCGCCCGATGATGTATCTGGCGCTCTCTTATGATCACCGCATCGTCGACGGCAAGGACGCGGTCACCTTCCTGGTGCGCGTGAAGGAGAGCCTTGAGAAGCCCGAACGGCTTCTGCTGGACATCTAGACGGCTAGTTGCGCAAGACCGGGATCAGGCCCAGCGCGCGCCAGCAGAACGCAATCGACAGGCCAAAGACGAGGATGGCTGTCACCGCCTCGTCGGCCGACGGCACACCGCCCAGAACGCGGATGATACCGGCGGCAAGCCCGAACCCGGCAATTAGAGCCACGACGCCGCGTATCAGATAGCCCCGGCTCTGGCTAATCGTGACAAGGTAGAGTCCGCTGACAATGCCAAGGCCGATGGCAGCAGGCACGCTTGGCTCCACCGTGCCGGCGCTGGCCTCGTTCAGGATACCGGACATGACCGCGCTGCCGGCGCCCGCGCCCAGTGCCACCATCGTCCAGCGCAATCCGGCAACGGCCCACAGCGCCGCCTTGTGGCGTGGACGGTTGTGATCGGACACAAACAATCGCCCGGACAGGCGCGCCACACCCGAATACCGCTTGCGGCTTTCAGGGTTGTGCAGCACCTCGAACAGGGCCGATGCCAGCAATCCCGACACCAGCGATACCAGAAACGTTTCCAAGTGGTCCTTGTCCCTTTGCCCGTAGCGAGCCCCCGTTCGCGGATCAAAAGCCAGACCGGCACGCGGATCAAGCCCTGATGACGGGCGTAACGGCATGCGCGCCCGCATGACAGGCTTGCACGCAGATGCGATTGACGCGCCGCGCTGCTTGGCTAGGTTGCGGCTAAACGCGCCCGGACCCCCTCCCCGTTCCTGTTTGCCGGGCCGGAGGACATCTCATGGCTGATACATATGACGTTGTAATCATTGGCGGCGGACCGGGCGGCTATAACTGTGCCATTCGCGCCGGACAGCTGGGTCTGAAGACCGCGATCATCGAGATGCGCAAGACGCTCGGCGGCACTTGCCTGAATGTCGGCTGCATTCCCTCCAAGGCGCTCCTGCACGCCTCGGAACTCTACGATATGGCCAACAACGAATTTGCGGGCCTTGGCATCGGCACTGGCAAGATCACGCTCAACCTTGAGAAGATGATGGACCAGAAAGCCGACGCCGTAGGCGGCCTGACCAAAGGTGTCGCCGGCCTGATGAAAAAGAACAAGGTGGACCATATCCACGGCAAGGGCCGCATTTCCGGCAAGGGCAAAGTCGTCGTCACACTCGATGATGGCTCTGAAAAGACGCTCGAGACGAAGAACATCGTCATCGCTACCGGCTCTGAAGTCACGCCGCTGCCGGGCGTCGAGATTGACGAAAAGCAGGTCGTTTCATCCACCGGCGCGCTGGACCTCGAAAGCGTTCCGGGCAAGCTGGTGCTCATCGGGGCGGGTGTGATCGGGCTGGAGCTGGGTTCGGTCTGGCGCCGCCTCGGGTCGCAAGTGACCGTGGTGGAATATCTCGACCGGGTGCTGCCGACCATGGATGGCGAGATATCCAAGCAGGCCAAACGCCTGTTTGAAAAGCAGGGCATGATCTTCAAGCTTGGCCGCAAGGTGACCGGCGTCGAAAAGACAGACAATGGCCTGAAGGTGAAGACCGAAGCCGCTTCCGGCGGCGATGAGGAGATGCTCGACGCCGATGTGGTGCTCGTCTGCATTGGACGGCGGCCTTACACTGACGGGCTGGGCCTGGAGACAGTGGGCATCGAGACCGGCAAGGGCGGATTTATCTCCAATGATCATTTCCGCACGTCGGCAGACGGCGTGTGGGTGATCGGCGACACGACACACGGTCCCATGCTCGCTCACAAGGCCGAAGATGACGGCACGGCGTGCGCCGAGCTGATCGCGGGCAAAGCAGGCCATGTAAATTACCTGGCCACGCCCAGCGTCGTCTACACGCGCCCCGAGATTGCCAGCGTGGGCTATACCGAGGAACAGCTGAAAGAGATGGGCCGCGAATACAAGACCGGCAAATTCCCCTTCATGGCAAACAGCCGCGCGCGTACCAATCACGATACGGACGGATTCGTGAAAATCCTCGCCGACGCGAAAACCGATGAAATCCTCGGCGGGCATATCATGGGCCCGCACGCCGGTGAGATGATCGGCGAGATCGCGCTGGCTATGGAGTTCCGCGCGGCGTCTGAAGACATTGCCCGCACCAGCCACGCCCACCCCACCCTGTCGGAAGCCATCCGGCAGGCGGCGATGGGGGTGGAAGGCTGGACGATGCAGATGTAGTCTCGAAGCTCTTCGCCAACCTCCCGACAGGCGGCACCATGTCAGCGCACGAGACCGTTTCAGCAGGCCCGATGAGGGCAACGCCCCGCCTGCGGCTGGTAGCGCTGGATGCGCAGCTGGCCCGACTGCAGCTGGATGACCGCAAGGCATTTTTCCGCACTCTGAATGTTCAGGCGGAGGCCACATGGCCGCCGGAGCTGAACAACACCGAAAGCATGGCGCAAACGCGCGGCCGGCTCGCGGATCGCCCGCATGAAACAGGCTGGCACGCCTGGGTGTTCATCATGCGCTGGGCAGATGACGCGCCCGGACGCCTGGTCGGCAAAGGCGGGTTTTACGGACCCCCCGATGGGGATGGCAGGGTCGAGATCGGCTATTCCATGTTGCCGAGCTTTCGCGAGCAGGGGCTGGCCACCGAAGCGGTACAGGCGCTGGCAGGCTGGGCATTCACACAGGCAGACGCTAAAGAAATCCGCGCCCGCACGCCTTTGTCCGGCACCGCATCGCGCCGCGTGCTGGAGAAGAGCGGTTTTGAGTTCAGCGGCGAGGAAACGGACCCTGAAGCCGGGGCTGTGGCGGTCTACACGCTGACCCGCAAGGCCGGATGAGCGGGCGGACACCGGGCAATATCGTGATCCTGACCGGCGCGGGTATCAGCGCGGAGTCCGGGCTCGGCACGTTTCGTGACAAGGGCGGCATCTGGGAAAAGTTTGACTGGCAGAAGCTGGCGACACCCGAAGCCTTCACTGCCGATCCGCACAGCGTTCACGCCTTCTATAATGCCCGCCGGGAGAACCTGGTCGCCGCGCAGCCCAATGACGCCCACCGCGCACTGGCCGCGCTGGAGCTCATCTGGCAGGCCGAAGAACGCGGGGATTTCCTGCTTGTCACCCAGAACATCGATGATCTGCACGCGCGCGGCGGCTCGCGCGAGGTACTGCACATGCATGGGGAGCTTCTGAAAAGCCGCTGCAACCATTGCAGCCATCTGTTTGAACACGAACACGCTATTTCCGCGCGCACGCCTTGCCCCGCCTGCTCACGCGCAGGCGGCTTGCGCCCCCACATTGTCTGGTTCGGGGAAATGCCGCTGGGCCTTGATACGATCTATGAGGCATTATCGGCGTGCGATCTCTTCGTCGCCATCGGCACGTCGGGCACGGTGTATCCCGCTGCCGGATTTGTTGCCGAAGCCAAAGCTGCCGGCGCCTGGACGGTAGAGTTGTCGCTGGAGCCGGGCGAGGTGAGCGCACTCTTTGACCAGCGCCATTACGGCCCGGCGACGAAAATCGTGCCTGAATGGGCGGAGCGGATTTAGGTGCGCGCGTTCGCCCTAATCGACACTATCCTCAATCGCGTGCATGTCGTGGTCCGACAGACCGAAATGATGGCCGATCTCGTGGACCAGCACATGGGCAATGAGATCGCTCAATGTCACGTCTCCGCGCTCGCACCACTCGAGAAGGATTGGCAACCGGTATAGAAAGACATGGTCCGGCATCGCGCCGGGGTCCATCAATGACTTCCCGGTCAGGTCCACCCCGTGATAGAGCCCGGTCAGCTCGTAGGGGTTGTCCATTTCCAGCGCGGCCAGCGTTTCGGCGTCCGCAAAATCCATGATCTGAATCACCACATTGCCGCATAGCTGGCGGAAGGCTTCAGGCAGAGCGGCAAAGGCGGCTTCCGCCATGTCGAGGAAATCGGCTTCGGACGGGGCGATCAGATCGGGACGGGCTTGGGTCATACCCCTTCCTAGCGCGCCGCACCGCGCCAGCCTAGCTCCCTCCTGAGCCAGACTTGCAAACGGAACAAAGTTCGAACAGAATATCGCTCATGTCTGCCGAACCCTTCCCTCTCGCCTCACTGACCAACCCGGCCATTGACGATGCGCAAGGCCTGATGCGCGGCGCAGCGCGCGTGCTGGCGAGCTTTGGCCTCGCCGCGATCCCCGAGTTTTCGCTGCCCTGCGGCCGGCGCGCGGACCTGATGGCGCTGGGGCCAAAGGGCGAGCTGGTGATTGTCGAGGTCAAGTCCGGCGTGGCCGATTTTCGCGCCGATGGCAAATGGCCTGAGTATTTCGACTGGTGTGACCGCTATTTCTTCGCCGTGTCGGAACGGTTTCCGCGCACGCGCCTGCCAGAGCATACCGGCCTCATCATCGCAGACGCGTTTGGCGGAGCGATTGTCCGCGAAAGCCCGGTCAACCGCTTGGCCCCCGCGCGGCGCAAATCCATCACCTTGCGCTTTGCCCGGACGGCTGCCGAACGCGCGATGCGGCTTGACCGTCAGCCCTAGCGCCGCGTTGTCATCGCGTCTTTCAGCGCCGCCTTGAAGGCCGGCAGGCGCGTTTCGTAGCGGGCCACGGTGCGCGCCAGCACCTCCGCCGGGGCGGTTTGCGGCGAACCAGAATCAAAGGGCGGCGCCGGGTCATATTCGATAAGAAGCTGAACAGAGCGGGCGGTATCGTCGCCTGCCAGTTCTGCCATGACGGTCAGGGCAAAATCGATACCCGCCGTGACACCGCCGCCTGTGAACAGATTGCCGTCGCGCACCACGCGCGCCTGCACCGGTATAGCTCCTGTATCACCCAGAGTGTCGTGATAAGCCCAGTGCGTCGTCGCCTTGCGGCCCTGCAGCAGACCGGCAGCGCCCAGAATGAATGCGCCGGTACACACAGAGGTAACATAGCGCGCCTGCGCGCCTTGGCGGGCGACGAAGCTGATCAGCGCCTCATCGCCCATCGCGGCATCCACGCCGAAACCGCCTGGCACACAGATCATATCCAGCGGCGGACAGTCATCAAAGCTCACGGTCGGCGGCACGGTGAGCACGCTATCGGTCGTGACAGGCCTCAGCGTCTTTGCGGCCAGATGGATCTGCGCGCCGGGCAGGCGCGCCAACACCTGCAAGGGGCCGGTAAAGTCGAGCTGGGTCAAATGGTCGAACAGGACGAAGCCGATATGAAAAGGTGAGCTGTTCATATCGGCTCCTCCTCTGGCCGCTAGCGCGGGGCGCGCTTGGCGAGAATGCGCTGCAAGGTGCGCCGGTGCATGTTCAGCCGCCGCGCGGTCTCCGATACATTGTGATTGCACAACTCGAACACGCGCTGGATATGCTCCCAGCGCACCCGGTCGGCGCTCATCGGGTTTTCCGGCGGCTCAGGCTTGATCCCCGGAGGGGCCAGCAGCGCCTTGACGACATCGTCCGCATCAGCGGGTTTGGAAAGATAATCGACGGCACCCGATTTTACCGCCGCCACGGCGGTCGCGATGTTGCCGTATCCGGTCAGCATCACGGCGCGGCAGTCCGGGCGCTGCCGGTGCAGGACCCGCACCACATCCAGCCCGTCACCATCTTCCAGCCGCAGATCCACCACGGCAAAGGCCGGGGGGCTCGTCCGCGCCAGCTCCAGTGCCTCGGCAACGCTGGCAACAGAGGTGACCTCGAAACCACGCTGTGACATCGCCCGGTCGAGGCGATTGCGGAACGGCGCATCGTCGTCAAGGATCATAAGTGTGCGGTCGGCGGGCAGGTCCAGAGACTCTGTCATGATCGGGCCCGGTCCTTTCAGGTTCGCGAACAGTAACAGTCCAGCCCCTGATCTAGGCGAGGGCGCGCCGAAGGGAAAGCCTTCGTGCAGGTACGTGTCACGCCTTAAGCTCCAGCCCGGCCCGCGGCAAAGTCATCTCCACCACCGCGCCCGAGCGCCCCGGCCTGTTTTCAAACCGCACCGTTCCTCCCAGGCGCTCGATAAGCGTGGTGGCGATAAACACACCCAGCCCCAGCCCGCCCGGCCCCGGCTGGTTGCGGCGCGTGGAGATGTAAGGCTCACCCAGCTTTGAAAGAATGTCCGCCGGAAAACCCGGCCCGTCATCGGCAAGCGTGATGGTGAAGTCCGTTGGCGACCAGCTGGCAGACAGATTGACCTCTGCGCGGCCAAAATCGACCGCGTTCTCGACGAAATTGCCAAGCGCGTAGATGAGCTCAGGTCGGCGGCGCAGGCGCGGCATATCCTCGCCCGGCGGCAGCGAGATGATAACCGGCGCGCCGAGCCCTTTGAGCGGTGCCGCCGCCTCTTCCAGCAGGTCGCCAAGCGCGATCCGGTCATGCATCTGGTCAGAATCGCTGGGCGCCTGTGACAGGCGCTTGAGAATATCACGGCAGCGCTCGGCCTGGGACACCAGAAGGGCGGCATCCTCGCGCAGCTCTGGATCCTTCAGGGCTCTGGCCATCTCCTTGGCCGTCAGCTGGATAGTGGCCAGAGGCGTGCCCAGCTCGTGCGCGGCTGCAGCAGACAGGGCCCCCAGCGCCGAAAGCCGTTGCTCGCGCGCCAGCACGCCTTGCGTGGCCGCCAGCGCCGCGCCCATGCGCCGCGCTTCGCTGCCTACCCGCCACGCATAGAAAGCGGTGAAGGCAATGGTGATGACAAGCGCCAGCCATAGTCCCGCCCGGTAGAGGGCCGGGAGCTCCAGCATCCCGGCCGATTCACTCCACGGCAGCGGCAAATGCCAGACACTCATGGCCAGTGACCCGGCGATGGTCAGACCGGCCAGCGTCATCCACCAGCGAACGGGAAGCGCCGCGACCCCAATCAGCACCGGCGCGGCGACCACAAAGGCGAAAGGATTGGCCGTGCCTCCGGTGAGGGCCACCAGCGCCAGCACCTGGAACACGTCATAGGCCAGCTGGGCAAAACTCTCCCGCTCGGAGGCGAAGCGCTGCACAGGCTGTGTCAGGGAGATCACAAGGTTGAGAGCCGCGCTGGCGGCAATTGCCAGAAGGCAAAGAGCCAGCGGCAGATCGAAGCCCAACCCGAAATGGACACCTAGAACGGTCAGAGTTTGGCCGGTAACCGCCAGCCATCTCAACACGATAAGGGTGCGCAAACGCACCCGTCCAAAGCGCGGCGTCAAGGACGGATCGCTGCCATGCTCGTCTGCGTCGGCGTAAAAAAAGGCCAAGGGCTGGCTCCCAGGTTCTTGCTGCAACGCAGCGTACTGCCTCGACACAGGGGTGTCTTGCGCCCTATCTATCTCATAGGAAGCATTCAGAGGAGTGGGCGCCCGTGAACTGGTCGAACCGTCCAGCCTGGCTTTTACCCGTCATCGCCAGTGTTGTCTGCGTTGTGATTGCCGTGATCGCGCTGATAAACGCCACCGGACCGGCCCCGTCTGGCACGCCGACAGCGCGCGAATCCGGCCAGGCCCTCATAGGCGGTGATTTCGAGCTGGTCGCCCATACTGGTGAAACGGTGACACAGGCCAATTTCGAAGGCCGTCCCATGCTGATCTATTTCGGCTTCACCTATTGCCCCGATGTCTGCCCGATGTCGCTGCAAGTCATGGCGCAGGCACTCGAGGAACTGGAAGAGAGCGAACGCGCCCAGTTCCAGCCCCTTCTGATCAGCCTTGATCCCGAGCGCGACACGCCCGAAGCGCTGGCACAATACATTGAAACACCCGTCTTCCCCGAAGGTCTTGTCGGACTGACAGGCTCGCCTGACCAGATCGCCGGTGTGGCCGGTGCCTACCGCGTCTACTATGCCCGCGCAGAAGCCGACGCGTCGATGGCCGAATACCTGATCGACCATTCCTCGCTTATCTATCTGATGGACCGGCAGGGCCGTTTCGTGGAGGTGTTTCCTCACGCCACAGCGCCTGAACGTATCGCCGAACGTCTGCAACGCTTTTTACAGGAAGACGCCGCATGATGGCGGCTTCGGAAGCGTGAACTGAGTTTTTCAAAAGGCCGGAGGCCTGATTTTTTATGCTTTACACCTTCATGGAAATGACCCGGGCGGCCATGCTGCCCTGGCGCACAGCGGCCAATGTGACGCGCAACTCGCTGCGCTCGCCGCTGAACCCGATGAGCGACACTCTGGCCGGGCGTACCGCCGCGGCCGCCGCAGATGTGTTTGAAAGCCTGACGCGCTATTATGGCAAGCCCGAATGGGCCATTAATGGGACCGAAGTGAATGGCCTGCCGGTAGGGATCAATATCGAGACCGTTCTGCGCAAGCCGTTTGGCGACCTGATCCATTTCACACGTGACCGCTCTGCTCTCGCAGCCGCCCGCAAGGTGAAGGCCGCGTCAATCGACGACCCCAAGCTTTTGCTGGTTGCACCCATGTCGGGCCATTACGCCACCTTGCTGCGTGGCACGGTCGAAGCTTTCCTGCCCACCCATGAAGTCTATATCACCGACTGGACTGATGCGCGCATGGTCCCGGTTCTGGAAGGCCGCTTCGGGCTGGGCGACTATGTCGAGTATATTCGCGAGATGATCACGGCGATGGGCCCCGGCGTCCACGTGGCCGCCGTATGCCAGCCCGGCCCGCCCGTGCTGGCAGCGCTGTCCCTGATGGCGCAGGACAACGATCCCGCCCGTCCGGCAACCATGACCTTCATGGGCTCACCCATTGATGCGCGCAAAAGCCCGACCGTGCCCAACAAGCTGGCCGAGGAACGCCCGTTTGAATGGTTCCGTGATAACCTGATCCACACCGTCCCCAGCGTGTATCCCGGCGGTCTGCGCCGCGTCTATCCGGGCTTCTTGCAGCTCACCGGCTTCATCAACATGAATTACGAGCGCCATGTCGACGCGCACTACGAATATTTCAATGATCTGGTGAAAGGCGATGGCGACAGCACCGACAAGCACCGCCAGTTCTATGACGAATATCTCTCGGTCATGGACCTGACTGAGGAGTTTTATCTGGAAACCATCGCCGATGTGTTCCAGGCCCACGCCCTGCCGCAAGGCAAGTTCGAGGTGAAGGGCCGTCTGGTCGATCCGTCAGCCATTACCGATATCGCGCTTCTCACCGTTGAGGGCGAGAATGACGATATTTCCGGTATCGGCCAGACGCAGGCCGCCCATACGCTGTGTACCGGCCTGCCTGAAGCCCTGCGTGAAGATTATATCCAGCCCGATGTCGGCCATTACGGTGTCTTTAACGGCCGGCGCTTCCGCGAAGAAATCGCCCCGCGCATGAGTGCCTTCATGGAACGTCACGCCCACAAGGCCAAAGGCAAGGCGTCCTAGCCACAGAGATCGCTGGCCTGTCTCAGCGCGGCGGTCACGCCGGACAGGGAGAAGGTATAGGCGGTGTTGGTGCCGCGCGCTGACACCGCTTCAACGCGCATGGTGGCTCCGCGGCGCATGGCATTGACGAGACGCACTTCCTCGCGCGGCTCCTCGACGAAGCCTTCACGCTCGGCCACATACATCATGACCCGGTCAGAGCCGACACTGGCGCGTGGCGGGTTGTCAGCGCGCAGCTCATAACCGGCAAGGAAGCTCGGCTGCTCGCGCGCCGCGTCATTGGCCCAACTCGATACGAAAAAATACACATCGCCATGGTCAACATCACCCGGCCGGGAATCGGTTGGCCGGCTGACGGCGTAGCAGATGCGCTCTGCACCGCTGCCACGGGTGAAAACCCGCCAGTCATTGTGCTGGCCCTGGAAGTCGGGAGCCTGCGCGCCCACCGGCGCAGTGATGGCGAGGATGCAAAGAGCGGCGAAGGCAGTGGCGAGGCGCATCGGAGCGTATGTCCTTCTGGCAGGTTCGGGTGGCGCTTGAGCATGTGTCGCGCCCGCCAACGGCGATTTCAAGGCGCGTCCGGGTTTAAACCGCGTTAAGGTGCAATCCTGTTTGGTGCAATCCGGGGCGCGAAAGCGGATATCCTCCTTGGCGGACTACAAGATCAGGACTGACGCCCCGGGCGGGCGAGAGACGCTCGACGCCCTTGTGGAAGCTACCGCCCGCCAGGACCGCGCGGCGTTTGGCAAGCTGTTCAATTTTTTCGCGCCGCGCGTGAAATCCTACCTTTTGCGCCTGAACGCTGATGACGGGCTGGCCGAGGAGCTGGCCCAGGAAGTCATGCTGACCGTCTGGCGCAAGGCGGCCCAGTTTGACCGCACGCAGGCAGCCGCCTCAACATGGATTTTCAGGATCGCCCGCAACAAGCGCATCGACGTGGCGCGCCGGGCCGCCAGACCGCCGCTTGAACCTGAAGAACCGGCCCTGCAACCGCCCGCAGAAATCGCCCCGGACGAGTCCGCCCATGCCAGTGCGCGTGATCTGCGGGTGCAGGCGGCGCTGAAAGAACTGCCCAAGGAGCAACTGTCCCTGCTGCAGCTGGCCTTCTTCGACGGCCTCTCGCATAGCGAGATCGCCGCCCGGCTGGATCTGCCACTGGGCACAGTGAAATCGCGCCTGCGCCTGGCCTTCGACAAGCTGCGCAAGCAGCTCGATCCGGATGACCTTTAGCAACGTATGAGTAGGACACGCTGCAAAAACTATCGGCCCGACCTTGAAGTGCCATAGGCGCGGTCAATATCTCCGAACCGGACACACCAGAACGAGACCAGAGCCACATTATGACCCACCAGAGCCTCGGTGACGAAATCTTCACAGCCTACGCCTCGGGCACATTATCTGGCCCGATGCGCCTTCTGCTGGAGACACAGAGCCGGCTGGACCCGGACATTGCGCGCATGCGCGATGATGCCGACCGGGTGGCAGGACTGCTGCTGGAAACCGTCTCGCCTGCGCCATTGCGCCGCGATGCGCTGAGCGGCGTGCTGGCGGCAATCGACGCTGAGCTGGCGGGCGCCGGCGAAGCCGGGCCGCGTATCCGTCAGAGCAAGGACGTGGATGCGGCGAACGAAAGCCGCAAGGCCGCCAAACTTGCCAGCAGCGCTCTGGACGAGTTGCTGGGCCTTCCTGAACCTGTGCGTGATCTGGCACTGGAAAGCGGCGCAAACTGGCAGTTTGGCGGGCCCGGCGTGCGCACGCTGGAGCTGATGCGCGAAGATGGCGCGAAGGCGGAGCTTATCCGCCTCGAACCGGGCTATGGCGTGCCGCGCCACACCCATGACTGCAAGGAATTCACCCTGGTCCTGTGCGGAGCCTTCGACGATGGCCTTGCCCGCTATTCCAAAGGCGAAATGAGCGTCGCCGACCCCGAGATCGAGCACCGCCCCGTGGCAGAGCCGGGCGAGGTGTGTATCGCGCTGGCGGTAACCGACGGGCCTCTGGCCTTCACTGGCCCACTGGGCTGGGTTCAGCGCGCCCTCGGCAGCATGAGCTGAGTTTTGCCGCATGCCTGCGGCATTTGCCCCGCTTTCCTTCACCGCCTGATCGACTAGTCTCACAAGCATGACAGGCAAGACGCTCTTCAATGGCGATGTGGTGATATCCGGCGGGGGCCTCGCCGGCTTGACGCTGGCGCTCGCCCTGCACGGGGCAGGTGTGAAAGTGGCGGTTATCGACGCCTTGGCGCTCGACGCACACGCTGACATTGCCTTTGACGGACGCGCCTCTGCGCTCGCCTATACCTCCTGGCGGATGCTGGAGCAGATCGGTATCGCTGGTCATCTGGGCGGGCAGGCCCAGCGCATCGAGGATATTCTGGTCGTTGACGGACGCCCGTTGGACGGGTTGAAGCCCGGCGGACCGGGCGTCGACAGCCTGCATTTCGACCGCCGCGAAATCCATCCGCGCGACGAGGACGAGCCGCTGGGGTACATGGTGGAAAACCGCCATACCCGCATCGCCGCAGCCCGATGTGCGAAGGAAACTGGCCTGCCTGTCTTCGCCCCGCGCCGGGCCCTGTCCATGCAGGCCCAGCCCGGCCATGCGGCACTGGAACTCGATGACGGCGACACGATCCGGGCAAGTCTCGTGATTGCCTGTGACGGCAAGATGTCGCGTTTGCGCGAGCTGGCTGGCATCCGCACCATGGGGCGCGCATACGGCCAGTCAGCCATCGTGCTGACTGTCGAGCATGAAATGGCCCATGACGGCGTCGCCTATGAGTACTTCATGCCCGGCGGGCCGTTCGCCATCCTGCCGCTGACGGGTAATCGCTCCAGCCTCGTCTGGACCGAGAAGGATGCGCCGGCGCGCGCCATAAAGGCACTCGACCGGGAAGGCTTTCAGGAAGCACTGGAAGCGCGCTTTGGCGATTTTCTGGGCTGGGTGAAGCCGGTCAGCCAGGTGCATGTCTATCCACTGGGCCTGATGCTCGCCGAGCGCTTTACCGGCGAGCGGCTGGCGCTGGCGGGCGATGCAGCGCGCACCATCCACCCGATCGCCGGACAGGGCTTCAATCTGGGCGTTCGCGACGCCGCGGCCCTGTCGGAGGTGATCGTCGATGCCCTGCGGGCCGGCCTGGATCCGGGGTCGAGCGCCGTGCTGAGCCGGTATGAACGCTGGCGCAAGACAGACTCAGCGGCTCTGGCGCTGGGCACCGACGCGTTCAATCTCCTGTTTTCCAATGATAATGCGGCGCTTCGCCATGTACGCGGCCTCGGCCTGTCACTGGCCAATGCGGTCCCGGCGGCACGCCAGTTTTTCATGCGCACCGCAGGCGGCGAAACAGGCGATCTGCCAAGGCTCCTCAAAGGCGAGCCGCTCGCGCTCTGACCCCTCCTGAAAATGTAGAACGCCCCCCGGCGGGGGACCGGGAGGCGTTCCATTCAAGCGTGCCGTCCGGGGGAGGGACTGACAGGCACGCTGTCCATAAGCGTTGTTAGTGAACGCTGAGCCTAATGCACGCTGACGGGCGCTGCGCCGTGCCAGCGCGCGGCGGCAAAAGCCGCATCGCGGTCAGCGAACAGGCCGACGCGCCGGCCGTCTTCATCATGAATAGCGAATAACTGCTGGTCGGGTTCCAGCGTCACGCCATCAATTTCTATTTGCTGGCCGGAAACCGCGTGCTCAAACACGTCTGCGGCTGCAATCGGGCGCACATACACGGTGGCGGGCACGCCAGCTTCGGTTTGTTCAAACTCTTCAGGAGCCATGTTCGGTCCTCCTCATCATCGCCCTCGCAATGAGAAGTGGGGACCGGGCGGCGCCGGTTCAAGAGGCCGGTTTGCAGTGCGGGCAGACCCGCGAAAAAGCCCCGCCAGCTCTAGCTGGCGGGGCCTTGTCACTTCCAGCGATGGGGCTGGTGCTAGCCCGCCACGCGGCCCAGCAATGCGCCAAGTGCCGTCAGGCGCGCGCCGTCACGGCCCTCTGTCTCGGCCGCAGCGTCCGCAAGATCGCCGGCAAGACGGCGCAGATTGCGATTGCTCGCCCTGCCGTCCGCCCAGCGGGACACTTCCGTGCCTGCCCTCTCGAGCAAGTCCTCTTCGACAGCATCGCCGCGCGCAAGCTGGTCAAGATAGGCCTGCGCCACGACCGGCGTGTCGTCCCATTCTATGCGGGTCTGGGTCTGCGGATTGAACTGGTGCTCGATAACCGCCTCGGCCGCGGCCAGCTCGGCTTCTGACAGGTGCTCGCCCGCTTCCAGACGGAGCACATCAAGCCCGCGCGCAATCTCGCTGCCGTAGATGCGGCCATTATGCCAGTAGGCCGACCAGTATCCGGCGACATAGAGATTGTCTGCATCGACCGGACCCCGGTCAAAATAGGCGATCTCGAACGGATTTTGCGGATCGGTGAAATCCATCAGCGAGATGCCGCCCTGATACCAGGCCTGCACCATGATATCGCGGCCCGGCACCGGCACCAGCGAGCCATTATGGGCGACGCAGTTTTCACCGCTCTCCTGAATGGCGGGCAGTTTGTAGAAGCGCTGGCCGCGCAGCACATTGCCGTCAATCGTGGCAATCAGGTTGGCACCCCAGCTCGACGGGGCCTCGCTGGTGCAGCGGGCGGCAACACCGCCGCCCCACTCGTCAGTGAACACCACCGTGTCACCGGCATTATTGAAGGTGGCGGAGTGCCAATAGGCCATGTCCGGATCGAACATTTCCGATATGCGTGACGGATTGGCCGGATCGGAGATATCCAGCAGTATCCCGTTGCCGCTGCACGCGCCGCCCGCAATGTTCAGTTCGGGGTAGACCGTGATGTCATGGCAGTGATTGGTCTGCGCGGTGCGCTGGCTGGCAACACCCAGCTGGCCACCCTGCCAGAGACCGGCAATCGCGCCGCTGTCACGGTCGGCAAAGATACGCGGGCTGGAGATCAGCTCGGCGGTATCCGGCGCATCCAGCGGAACGCGGATAATGTCGATGGAGTATAGCGATGTCTCCGGGTTCTCGCCCGGCTGGCCGTCCGAGCAGGACTCCAGCTCATCGCCTGAACGCACCGGCTGGGTGCCCGAATTACAGACATAGAGGATGTTGTCATCGTTCGGGTCGGGGACCAGCGTGTGGGTGTGCGAACCCCGGCAGGTCTGGACTGCTGCGATCTGGCGCGGCGCGGTGATGTCGGAAATGTCAAACACGCGGATGCCGCGGAAACGGTCCGGATTGACGTCACCTTCCGCAGCCTCCGATCCGCAATCGAGGCGGGCCCGGTTATGCTCGACCGACAGGAAGAGCAGATCGCCATGGACGCTGACATCGCCCTGACCACCGGGGCAAACAACCGCCGTCACCAGCTCGGGCGCATCGCCCGCGACGTTATAGACCAGAAAGCCATGGTAATTGCCCATGATCACGTGATCGCCCTGGAAGGCAAAATCGGTATTGGCCATGGCAAGTGGTGTGAAGGCGGGCGGTGGTGGCGCCTCCTCGCCGTTTTCACGCGCTTCGCGTGCGGCCATCATCGCCGCCATGAACTGTGCTGGCGAGAACAGGGCCCGCTCGTCAAAGAAGGCATCGATAGGCGGCACATTGTGTTCCAGCGCCATGTTCCAGCTCGCGCTCTCGGCGTCAAACAGGCCTCCGCCAAGCGCGGTACGCTCATCTTCGCCGACAGTGTTGGTCTGGGCATGGGCGGCGCCAAGGGCAAGCGAGAGCGCGCCCAGCGCAGCGGTGCATTTGAGCAGGTTTTTCATGGCTACTGGTCTTTCCCCGTTATTCGCGCAGGATTGTTCTGCGCCTAGTGATGGTTGTGATGGTGCGAGTGTGGAACTGTCTCGGCTGCCTCCGCGTCGCTGTCTGGCAATTCGGCCAGAATTGACTGCATCCGCAATATCTCGGCGGTCTGGTCAGCCACGATATGGCCGGTGAAGTCCGACATGATGATATCCTCGGCGGCGCCCGGCTGGCTCAGCAATTCATCCACCATGATCAAGGCGCCCTCATGGTGATGGATCATGCCTTGCAGGAACAGCCTGTCGAACTCTTCGCCCTCGGCCGCGGCGAGCGCGCGCATCTGGTTGGGCGTCAGCATCCCGGTCATCAGGGCGACATCGCCCGGATCCGATGCGTCATGACCATGTTCGCCGTGTCCGGCATGCGCGTCATGGCCATGATGAGCGTGCAGATCACCGGCCTCGACCGCTTCACCGCGCTGGATCAGCCAGTTTCGCATCATGGTCATCTCGTCATCCTGCGAGAGGGTAATGCGTCCGCCCATGGCGATGACGGATGGATTGTCCGTGCGTCCATCAATCAGCGCGACCATGTCCACCGCCTGCTGGCGATGGACGATCATGTGCTGCATGAAGCGCGTGTCGGCGGCGACATGGCGCGTCTGGCTGAGCGCACGCGACCGTTCCACGCTGATCTCGCGGCTGGCTTCACCCGGTGCGCCCGGTTGCAATATGGGCGGACCCGATAGCGTTCCGTTTGCCAGCAAGGCCAGAATAATACTGACAGAAATCACGCAAGCACACTCCGCTTCTTCTCAAACCGGAGAAGAAGCCTAGCCGCGCAAGGGCGTGTAGCAAGTCTCAAATCCGTGATCGGGTGCAGATGCGGTTCCGTGTGTGACAGAGGCGATCCCTACGCTGAACTGAGCGCACAGCACGAAAAACCCCGCCAGCGTGCGCTGACGGGGCTTTCTGAGGGATGGTGGAGCCAGGCGGAATCGAACCGCCGACCTCTTGAATGCCATTCAAGCGCTCTCCCAACTGAGCTATGGCCCCTTGGTCTCATCGCGAGGCGGGTTGGGACCCGCCGGATTTGGAGCGCGGAAACTAGTCAGCTTGCGCGCACCGATCAAGTGGCAAACGCAACCGCTTCGCATCGGCGCGGCGTGCGCCCCTAGGGCGTGTCGTCATCGTCGTCATCGACGGCGATATCGGCATCGAAGGCGTCGTCCTCTTCATCATCGAGAAGAATGCCATCGTCTTCATCTTCGTCGTCCAGATCGGCTTCCTCATCGGAAAAGCCCTCAAGATCATCGTCGACGGCCGCCTTCTTGCCCTTTACCGGGGCGACATCGTCTTCATCCTCGTCGTCTTCGCCCAGATCGATGGGCTCCTCGTCGAGTTCGGGCGCATCATCGACCTCGTCTTCGTCCTCGTCATCGCTGTCGTCAACGTCGGCGATTTCAGCCTCGTCATCTTCGTCCTCATCGTCCTCAGAGGATTTTTTGGGCTTCGCCTTGGGCGCGTCCTCTTCAACCGGAGGGGCCGCCTTGCGGGCCTTTTTGGAAATCACGACAATCGGATCGTAAACGGTGCCACATTTCGGGCACACGATCGGATCCTTGTTCAGATCATAGAATTTCGCATCGCAATTACCGCAAATGCGCTTTTCACCAAGGTCGGGTTTCGGCACAGCTTACCCCATGCGTCAATTTTCAAAACGGCGCGCCTGTTGCCACGTCCGCACCGCGCTGTCAAAACCCGATTTCCACGCCGTTACAAGCGCGAAAGACAAACCCATGGTTTCCAAAGACAAAGCCGGTGTGCGCGCCACTGCACAAGGAGCACGCAAGGCCGCAAAAAGCCCTCGCATCGAGGGCCGGTGCGCGGCGTCACCGGACAAGTCCATCTCCCACCGGGCCATCATTCTTGCGGGAATGGCTGACGGAGTCAGCGAGATAACAAACCTGCTGGAAAGTGACGATGTGATGGCAACCGCCAGCGCGGTACGCGCGCTCGGCGCGCGTGTAGAACCGCTGGGCGAGGGCCATTGGCGTGTCACCGGCCAGCCTCACTGGCAAACACCGTCCGCCGCACTCGATCTGGGCAATTCGGGCACAGGCGTTCGCCTTCTGATGGGCGCGGCAACGCGCTTCGACCTGACAGCCAAGTTTACCGGAGACGCCAGCCTGTCATCCCGGCCGATGGAACGCGCGCTGGCCCCCCTGCGCCTGATGGGCGTTACAGCCGAAACATCCGATGGGGACCGGCTGCCCGTGACGCTGACAGGGTCGTCACAGCTAAAGGCCATCACCTACACGCCGCCCATAGCCTCCGCGCAGGTGAAAAGCGCCATCCTGCTGGCTGGGCTCGGCGCTGAAGGCGAAACCATGGTGATCGAGCCCCACGCCACGCGGGCCCACACCGAGACTCTGGCCCCCCTCTTTGGCGCGGACATGGATGTGCGGCGTGACGGCGCGGGCCAGATAGCACGGGTGCGCGGCGGAAGGGCTTTGCATGCGGCGGATGTGCAAATTCCCGGTGATCCGTCTTCCGCTGCCTTCCCGTTGGCCGCCGGGCTGGTGGCAGGCACCGGCACGGTGACCGTCACAGGCATCATGACCAACCCGGCCCGTTTCGGCCTCTATGAGGTGCTCAAGGCCATGGGCGCGGACATGACGATAACCCCGGCAGGCAGCTGTGCGGGCGAAGCACTGGCAGACATCAGCGTTCGCCCCGCCATATTGAGGGGTGTGGACGTGCCCCCGGACATTGCGCCCTCGATGATTGATGAATACCCGGTTCTGGCGGTCATCGCCGCCTTTGCGCACGGCGTGACGCGCATGACCGGACTGGCAGAGTTACGGGCCAAGGAAAGCGACCGTCTGGCCGCCTCCGCCGCACTGCTTGCCGCTAATGGTGTCAGGGTAGAGCTGGGTGAGGACAGCCTGATTGTCTACGGCATGGGCGCTGGCGGCGTGCCCGGCGGCGGCCTCGTGCGAACCTTGCACGACCACCGCCTTGCCATGTCAGGCCTCATTCTGGGGCTGGGCGCGAAAGAGGCGGTGACGGTGGATGATGTGTCGATGATCGCGACCAGCTATCCCGGCTTCTTCAACGACATGGCCACTCTCGGCGCGGCAATCACCTAGCAGGAAGCAGGTGATTGCCGCCAACCCGTTCCAGCCCGGCAAGACGCCTTGCAATACGGGCATGACCGTCTAGCTGGCGGGCGGTCTCCCCCGCTGATGGCTCTATGGAATATTCATCCAGCTCGGTTGTGCCGCCGAGCACGACCGAGCTGCGGCGCGGGAACATGTAGAGTATCCCGCCCTCCCAGGCTGTATAGGCATAGTCCAGCTCCGGCTGGGGCAGGAGCATGGTGAGCTGCCCGCGCATCGGGCGCAGCTGATCATCACCAAACAGATCGCGCGCGCCCAGCCCCGTGCAATTGACGATGATGCGCTCTGACAGCCTTGCCACATCTGACGGCGTTTCAAAACGCGTCATGACAATACGCCCGCCCGCGTTTTCAAAATCGGCCATCAGCGCACGCAGATAAATGTCCGGGTCGATCATCAGGACATGGTTTTCGGTGACCGACGGATAGCCGAACCAGCGATCAGGATCGGTGTGGCGCACAAGCCCCGGATAGAGATGATCTAGCGGCTGGGCCTCACGCTCGCCAGACGGCTCACGTAAGGAAAGATCGTACTGGCGCAGCCAGTACACCCCGTAGCGCGGATCATTCGCGAAGTGCTGGAATGCGCGCTGGCTGACGCGCGCCGCATTGACGAAGCGCCCGGCGAAAGTCTCATCCACCGCGTCACGCCGGTACAGGCTGGACGGCCCCCACACGGCACCGGCAATATTGGAAGTGGTATGCGGCGGCAGGGCCTCGGCATAGATGGTCACATCCATGCCCCGGCGGCGTAAGAGCAGCGCGGTCGTCAGGCCGATAACGCCGCACCCAAGCACCGCAACGCTTCGCTCGTTACTGGCGCCAAGAAGCACGCGCTCGGCCTCTGCCGCCGTGCCCCAGCTCATCGTCACACCGGCGCCGCCATGGCCGTAATGATGGACAAGCGTCTTGCGTCGGCCGAAGCGCTCTGCGCGCACGGCATGGCCCGCCTCGCGGAACGGACGCAGCCCCACGACCTGCCGGATGATCCGGCGCGGTGAAATGTCGGCGGGAACAAAGTTCGGCGGCTGGTCGAGCGAAGGGGTACGCGCCGATGCCAGCGGCGCAGCGGCCATGCCAACGCTGGCACCGGCAATAAGCTTCAGGGCGGAGCGGCGGTCCATGGGCAAGCCTCGCTGGCAAACGGGAGGTGCCAAGCCTGCCCCGGCCTGCCTGAAAAATCTATTCAGCGTTCAGCATTTCCTCGCGGATGCGCACGGCGGTATCGGGAAAGTCGGTGAAGACGCCATCAACGCCCAGTGCCAGCAGCGCCCGCAGCTCGGCATCGGTGTCCCCGTCGGCCAGCAATGACGGCGCATCATCGCGATGGGTCCAGGTGTGAACCGCAAGACCGAGCGCATGGGCGCGCTCCAGATAGCCCGTACTTGACCCGTCCGGGTTCATCAAAAGGCCCTTATAGGCACCCACTGCATCGGCAAATTCCGCCACATCTTCGAGGCTGTACCCGTTCATGTCGCCGCCCGGCTCGTCGCCATAGTGCAGCATGGCAAGCGGCAAGGGCGTCATCTCGCGCAAACGCTCCAGAAACGGCGCATCAAAGGACTGGATGATGACCAGCGCCGTATCGATGTTCAGCCCGCGCGCTTCCAGCTCGGCAATGAGAATGGGCGCCGGGTCCAGCCCAAGAGCCGTATGCTCTGCCGGCAGCTTGATTTCCGGCTCGACGGGTATCTCACATGTGCAGGCCGCTTCGGCCTCAGCGACGAGATCTAGAAATTCGCCAAATGTCATGACAGTGTCAGTATCGTCGTATTCGTCCGACCGGCCCGGATAGACCTGGCGCGCGTGCAGGGAGCGCAATTCCTCCGCCGTGAAGTCAACCGCCCACCAGTCCTCGCGGCCCATCAGTTCACGGCGGCGGTCTGCAAACTCTTCGCGATCAGCGACATCGGTGGAGGTGGAGAGGAACGGGTCATGACGCACAATCAGCACGCCGTCGCGTGACACCACCAGATCAGGCTCGAGAATGTCGGCACCCTGCTCCAGCGCCAGCAGATAGGCCGAGCGTGTATGTTCGGGCCGGTAACCATTGGCCCCGCGATGGGCGATGATGGCGGGCAGTTCACCCGTCAGCGTGGGGAAAGTGCCAATCTCGCGGGCATCGTCGGCCAGCTGCGCTGAAACGGCTTCACCTGAGCTACGGGGAGGCCGGGCTTCATCAGTGGGCGGTTCGGCAGGCGGGCTGCATGCCGCCAGCACGAAGGCAGCGGCAAGAAGGGCAATGCGGGTGCGCAGTATTGGCATGATGGCCCCTTTGAAAACTGGCTTTGATGGCGGAACGCTAGCCTGCCTGGTGCGGCACGGGCAGCGAAAATTCGGTGACGGGCCGGTTCAGCTCCACCAGCCGAACACCAGGCCGCGAATGCTGTCAAACGACCAAAGCCCGGCAAGCATGCCGATGATCGCGATCAGAAATATCCAGATGCGGTGGCGCCGCGTCAGCCGCCAGAATCCGCGCACCGCCAGGACAGTCGCGCGCCAGCCAGCGATCCGCACCGGAAGCCCAATGGCGAGGCTTGCCACCAGTGCGATGGCAAATATCTGGACTTCATAAGGTATCGCTGCCATCGCCGTTTCTTCTCAAAATGGAAGGGCCGCGCTGCCTAATCCCGGCCGCCTGACGGATTGATCCGGTCATCACGCATGATACCGCCTCCGCCCCCCGGTTCGGACGGGGCGCAATAAGGCCAGCTGCCGGTATTCTGGCCGCGATCGGGGCACACGGTTTCTCCGGGCACGTTGGCACACGCGCCCAAGACTCCCAGTGCCGTAACGACGCCTGCAAGGCAGGCTCCGCGCCGCAGGCGTGGATTGAAGGTCATGATAAAGGCGCTCCCCTCTGCTGGTGGGATGATCACCCGCCTGCGCCGGACTCGCAAGGTGTTTTGCCCGCACAGCCAAGGTTCACGCCACCTTAACGCTGATTGGCTAGGCCATGGAGGTCCATCAGGGGTGAGCCAGAATTCCGTGACCCGCAATTCCATTCGAGTTCCCGTAGGCAAGCCGCGGCGACGGCCCGGCATCTGGATGCTGCTGGCGCGCGCTGTCACGGCTCTGACGGTTGTTGCCGTCCTGCTGGGCAGCCTCTACGTGATCGGTCTGGCGCGCGATCTGCCTGACACGTCCTCGCTGACGCTGGCCCCGTCCGGCACGGCGATGACCTTTCTCGACCGTCACGGGCGCGTCATCGCCCGGCGCGGGGAATCGTCGGGCACCTCGATCACGGCAGACAACCTGCCCGAACACCTGGTCGACGCCGTTCTGGCGGTCGAGGACCGACGCTTCTACGGCCATTTCGGCATTGATCTGATCGGCACGGCGCGCGCTGCGATGGCCAATCTCAGGGCCGGACGCGTGGTGCAGGGCGGCTCGACCATCACCCAGCAGCTAGCCAAGAACCTGTTTCTGACACCCGACCGGACCTTGCGGCGCAAGGTTCAGGAAATGATGCTGGCCCTGTGGCTGGAAACCCGCTTTTCCAAGGATGAAATTCTCGCGCTCTATCTGAACCGGGTCTATTTCGGCGCCGGCGCGTGGGGCGCGGAGAATGCCTCGCGGCGCTATTTCGGCCGGGGTCCGCACGAGCTGGATATCGGCCAGTCCGCCTTGCTGGCCGGCCTTCTCAAAGCCCCATCGCGCTATTCGCCGGCCAGTGACACGGCGCGCGCCGCCGTGCGGGCAACCGTTGTGCTTGACCTGATGCTGGCAACGGGCCGGATCACCGAAGAAGAGCGGTTGACCGCGGCCTCCGCGCCGATCCGGGTGTCGCGCGGCTCTTCCAGCCCCGGCGCAGGCTGGTTTGCAGACTGGGCCACCACCGAAGCGCGCACGCTTCTGGCCCTGCATGCGCCCTCCTGGGAGGGCGATGTGGTCGTGCGCACAACGCTGGATGTGAATGTGCAACGGGCCGCCGACAGCGCATTGCGAGATGGCCTCGCTGACCCGGAGATCGCACGCGGCGCAGCCAATGGCGCCATCATCGCGCTGGATGCGACCGGCGCTATAGCCGCCATGAGCGGCGGAACAGACTATGCCCGCTCGCCCTTCAACAGGGCCATATCGGCGCGCCGCCAGCCGGGCTCGGCCTTCAAACCTTTTATCTACGCGTCGGCTTTCGAAGCAGGCTGGTCGCCCGAAGACGTGATGATCGACGAGCCGGTCAGCTATGGCAGCTGGTCTCCGGCGAACTGGGAAAACCGCTATGAAGGCGAGATGACGCTGGAGCGCGCCTTTGCCCGGTCGTCAAACTCCATCGCCGCCCAGCTCGCCGAGCAATCGGGCCGCGCCTATACGCTGCGCCTTGCGCGCCGCCTCGGCATTGAAAGCCCGATGGAAAACACGCATGCCTTGTCGCTGGGGGCCTATGAAGTCACCCCGCTGGAGCTGGCCAGTGCCTATGTCCCCTTCATGAACGGGGGCCGCAGCGTGGAGGTTCATGGTGTCACACGCCTTGAAACGCCATCCGGCGAAGTGCTCTGGCAGCGCGATGTGCAGCCGGGTCAGATCGTGCTGGCCGGGCGTGTTGTGCGCCAGATGGACCAGCTTTTTGCCGCGACCGTAAATTATGGCACTGCCCGTGCCGCGGCTGTGCCCGGACGTCTGGTTCGCGGCAAGACCGGCACCACGAATGCCTTCCGCGATGCCTGGTTTGCTGGCTGGGCCAACGGGCTCGTCACGGTGGTCTGGACCGGCAATGACGATAACACACCCACCGATGCCGGCTCTGGCGGTGCAGGCCCGGCGCGCATCTTCGCGCAGATGACGGCGGCATCGCCGGTCATTTCCCTGCCGGCTGATGCGCCCCGCGCGCCGGAACCCGATCCTGACCGTCTGGCCCGGCTGCTCACCGCACTGGAAGACGAGAATCTTGGCGCAGGCTACAGCCCTCAACCCGCGCCCGGCGCACGCGAGGCCGAACCGGATGCCGAAGAGACAGGCGACCCCATCGCCGGTCTTCTGGCACGTTTGCCGCAGGACTGAGCCAGGCTGAAGCTGCAGTCAGGCTTTCGCGCATATCACGTTCCGAAATTGAACGCCGGTACAGCCTAGCCCTTGATACGGGCAGGCATTAGGCTCGGGACTCCTGTGCCGCGTCAGCCCGAAGGCCAAGCCATGTCCGTCTTACGTCTCCTGCCTGCCTTGCTTGCCACGACCATGCTGCTCGCCGCCTGTGGTGACGGGCAGGAGGCCCAGGAGCCCGATGCGACCCCGGTCACCGCCGATGAAGCAGCGCAAGCCGCTGCCTTATTGGGGCTTGAGGAACAGGGCCGGGCAAGCTGGAGCGCCCGCGATTATACCGGCGGCGTATTCCGCTTTGAAAACTTCGAGCTGACACTTGGCGGGGGCGAAGAGGCTGCCGAAGAGATTCCGGCCATATTGCGCGCCGAAATCATGGAAATTGCCTCGCCCTATCTCGAAGGCGACATCGTGCGCTTTGACAGGCTGAGCCTGGAAAACGCCGTCCTGTCTGACTCAGATGGCGGCGAAACGCGCTTTGAACGCCTTGTCATTGACCGGCCCGGGCCGGCCCTGTCACGCGCGGTTGCCGCGTCCTTTACCGGCGACGCAACAACGCTTCCCGATCTGGCCGGGAACCTTGCCGCCTACAGCTTCCGCGAACTGGCGCTGACAGGGCTGGCTGTAACCCTGCCAGAAGAGGAAGGGACCTTGCAGGCCAGCGCCCTCACCTTGCGCAGCCTTGACGAAATCGGCCTCGAACTGGCTAGCGTTGAAAGCATCCGGTTTGACAGCCCGGCCGCGCGCTTCGGCATTGAAAATGCCCGCATTGAAGGCGTCGGCAGCCGCATGCTGTCAGCGATGTTCCGGAACGGCGATGCCAGCCCGCTGCAGCTCATGATCACCGGAAATCCGGCCGATTATTACCGCCAGCTTGAGATTACCGGACTGGCCGGTGTGGCTAACGGCATGGTTTTCGACATGGAAAGCCTGACTGGCGAGGTAACGCCTGAAGGCGAAAGCCTGCGCACCCGCGCCAGCATGCCATCGCTGCGCCTGCGCGCCGAAGCGAACAGTGATCCGGGCGCGCAAGTGGAAGCCGCGCTGGGCTTTCTGGGCTATGAAGAGGTGGTGCTGCGGTTTGAAACCGATGCGGTTTATGACCCCGCTACCGACACGATCACCACCCAAAACAATAACCGTTTCGTCTGGGAAGACGGGCTGACTCTGGATGCGCACCAGGAGATTATCGGAGTGCAGGCTTACAGCGATGCCATCGCCACAGCTCACGCCAGCGGCACCGCCGACCCGCAGACTCTGGCTGCACTTGAGAGTCTCCTGCGCCTGCAACGCCTGGAAGTGCGGCTGGAAGACCAGTCGCTTCTGGACCGCAGCTTTTCCGCCTACGCGCTGATGAACGGGGTAACGCCAGCGCAGATGCGCGTGCAGGCATCGGCTCTGATTGCGCTTGGCCTTTCAGCCTTGCCCGCAGAAATCCCACGGCCCTTCCTGAACGCCATCGCGCGGCCCTTATCGGACTTTGTGCGCGATGGCGGGACACTGGTCATCGCGCTTGATCCGCCCGCGCCGGTACCCTTGCCGGACCTGACCAGCGCGACTGGCGAATTTGACATCGACCAGCTGGGGCTGAGCGTCAGCGTCGAACGGTCTGAATAAAGCCGCACCCAATTGGATCAGACCGTCATCATTTTCAGCTCTCTGGTCGCAGGCAGCCGCGTGGGCGGCGGCGTCAGCGCTGCCGTGCTGACCCGCGCCGGGTTCACCCCTGAACACGTACCGACAGTGATATTCGGCCGCCATCCGGGCCTGGGGGCGCCGGGGGGCGGCGCTGTGCCAGACGCTGTGTTCTCCGGAGCGCTGGACGGACTGGCGGCCAACGGAGCACCGGCGCGGGCCCGCGCCATACTGGCCGGCTATTTCGCCAGCGCAGGCCAGGTGCGCGCCGCCAGCACATTTATTCAGGCCGCGAAGGCCGCGAACCCGGACATTTTCGTGCTCGTCGATCCGATTTGCGGCGATGGCGTGGCTGATGGCTCGCCAGACGGTCTTTATGTGAAGCGCGAGATCGCCGAGGCGATCGCCGCCCGGCTGGTTCCGCTAGCCGACCTTGTCACCCCGAACGCCTTCGAACTGGCTTTCCTGACGGGACGGCCGGTGACCGATACCGTGACCGCTCAGGACGCCGCCCTTGCACTGGGACGGTCCGTACTCGTCACGTCGGTGCCCGATGGCACCGAACGGCTCGCCGTCATGCTGGCCATGGCGGAAGAGAGCTACACATCGCATACCCACCGTCTGGACGGTGTGCCCCATGGCACAGGCGATCTGCTGGCCGCGCTGGCGCTGGTGGCGCGGCTGGAAGGCCAGGCCGGGCAGGCCCTGTGTAATCACGTCACGCAAGCCTGCGAGCGCGTGATCCGGGCGAGTGTTTCTGCGCGCAGCAATGATCTGCTGCTGGGGGCGCTGCCGTGACATTGCCCCGCCGGGTGCTCGGTCTTGATGGCTGCAAGTCAGGCTGGGTCGGTGTTTTTCTGGACGCCAGCGGGCAGGCTGAGCCGCAAATGCGGCTGTTCCCAACGATCCATGACGCACTGAACGCGCCAGAAATCCCCGCCATCATTACTATCGATATGCCCATAGGGTTCGAGGATACACCCAGCGGGCCGGGCCGCGAATGCGAACGCTTGGCGCGCAAAATCCTCAAAGGCCGGGCCTCCAGCGTGTTATCCTCACCCTTGCGCGCTGCGCTGACTGCCACCACCCACGCCGAAGCCATCGCGCTGAACCGTGCAGCCAGAGGGCCAGGCCTCTCTGCGCAAAGCTTTGCGCTGTTCAAAAAGCTGCGCGAGGTGGACGCCGCCATTAGCCCGGCCATGAGTGCGCGCGTGTTTGAAACCCACCCTGAGGCCGGGTTTGCTGTGCTGAACGGCGCGCCCATGGCGCACAACAAGAAAACCCTTGAAGGCCGGGCAGAGCGGCTGGCGCTTCTGGTCCAGCACGGCCTGCCTGCGCACTTGCTGGACCCGAACCCCTTCCGCAAAAAGGACTGCGCGCCTGATGATATGGTGGATGCGGCCATGTGTGCGGTCAGTGCCCGGCGCATTCTTGCCGGCGAGGCGATGTGCCTGCCCGCCGAGCCACCCTGCGATGCGCGTGGCCTGCCGATGCGCATTGTTCTCTAGCCCGCTTGATTGCGCCGGTAAGCCGCGCTACGGCCTTGCCCCATGAGCATCACGATCAACGGATATGTCGCGCCGGGCTTTGAAGCCGTCGCCGACGCCATGAAAGCCAATTTCGAAGCCGGCAACGAGATCGGTGCGGCCTTCGCCCTTTTTGAGAAGGGCGAAAAGCGCGTCGATATTTGGGCCGGCCTTGCGGACCGCGCCGGCACCAAAGACTGGCAGGAGGATACGCTGATCCCGGTCTTCTCCACCGGCAAGGCCGTCAGCGCGATTGTGGCCGCCTATGCCGTCGATCAGGGCTGGCTGTCCTATGATACGCCGCTGGCTGATCTCTGGCCGGAGTTTGGTGCGCACGGCAAGGCGCGTGTCACGTTTGGCGATGCGCTATCCCATCAGGCAGGCCTGCCTGGCTTCACGCAAGAGATGGAGCCGTCAGACTGGTTTGACCGTGATCTGATCGAAGCGCGCCTGGCGGCCATGGAGCCCATGTGGCCCTTGGGTGAAGGCAGCGGCTATCATCCCATAACCTTCGGGTTTCTGGCCGATGCCGCGATCAGGCGCGCAGACCCGCAAGGCCGCACGATTGGCGGGCTCTTGCGCGAAGTGATCGCCGGGCCGCGCGGCATTGATGTCCATATCGGCCTGCCAGAGGCGCTGCATGGGCGCGCCGCCGACCATGTCCTGCCGCCCCGCCCACCCCATCTCGGCACGATGAATGCCGAGAAGCAGGCCGCTTTCCTGAAAGCCTGGTCGTCACCCGGACGCCGGGGCACCGCCGAATGGCGCACAGCCGAATTTCCCGCCGCCAATGCCCACGCCACCGCGCGCGGACTGGCCGAACTGATGGGCGTGTTTGCCAATGGCGGGCTGTTGCAGGGCGAACGCCTGCTGGGCGAGGCTGTCACGAGCGAGGCCATGAAAATCCGCGTCGCGGGTGAAGACCGCGTTCTGCCCTTCGACATCGCTTTTGGCGCAGGCGTGAAAGTGAACCGGGATTCAGGCTGGTTCGGGCCGGAGCCCAAAGCCGTCGGCCATTACGGGTTTGGCGGCTCGTGCGCCTTTGCCGACCGCGTCACCGGGCTGTCAGGCGCCTATGTGATGAACCGGCAGATGGATGTGCTGGTAGGCGATCCGCGCGCGATCAGGCTGATCGAGGCGGCGTATCAGTAAGGCGTAATCCCCTTCGCCTGTGTATGCAGTTCCGGCGCGACACCCGTCTTGCCCTGCCGGGCCAGATAATCGTCGATGGCCCAGCGTACCGACGGAAAGGCAAGTTCGGTCTCCGGCAGATCATCCAGCGCGAAAAAGCGCACTTCGAGACTTTCCGGTCCTGCGCTGAACTCAGGCTTGGCCAGCCGCGCGCGGAAGAAAATCTGCACCTGCGAGATACGCGGCACGGAGTAAACGCCGATCAGATTTTCGATCTCGATCTCGGCGCACGCTTCTTCGCGGGTTTCGCGCATAGCCGCCTCCTCGACACTTTCGCCCTGCTCCATGAAGCCTGCGGGCAAGGTCCAGTAACCGGCACGCGGCTCTATCGCCCTTCGGCACATGAGCACCTCACCGTCCGCATTGAAGACCACCGCTCCCGCGACAATTTTCGGGTTCACATAGTCGATGAAACCGCATGTGCTGCAGACATTGCGGGTCCGGTTATCGCCTTCCGGCACGGTGCGTTCGAACTTGACGGGCTGGTCGGGCATGGCGCTGCGCAGGCCTCCTTGTGGATAGCTCGGTACCGCCCCTTTTCCGTATCAGGACGGAAATGACATTGAACCGTGACATTTCACGTGTAGTCTAACCGAAGCTCAGTCATCGGATGAAGAGGGCATTATGGGTGACAAGGCAGAATTTGACCTGACCGCTTCGCCGGGCCAGCTCCTGCATCGCGCGCAGCAATTTGCTGCCGAGCGCTTCTCGGCAGCCACCGGCGGCGTGGAAGTCACACAACGCCAGTTTGCCGTGCTGAGCGCGCTGAGCGAAACCGACGGACAAACCCAGACCCAGCTTGTCCAGCGCACCGGCATTGACCGCTCCACGCTGGCTGAACTGGTCAGCCGCATGGCAACACGCGGACTGGTTGCGCGCGAGAAAGCGCCCGGCGATGCTCGCGCCAATGCGGTCAAGCTGACCGATGAGGGACGCGCCCTCTACCAGACAGCGGTCGAAGGAGCCAAAGCGGCAGACGAGGCGATCCTGTCGGTCCTTGCCAAGAACAAGCGGGCCAATTTCACCGATGCGCTGGTACGTATAGCCCGTGCGCTGGATCCGGAAACCGATCCGAAGGCCAAGGAAAAAGCCGCCAAGAAAGACGGCAAGGACAAAGACAAGAAGAAAAAGAAAAAGAAGAAGAAGTAGGCGCGTAGCATTTCCAGCAAAAGTCGGCACCGGTTTTGCGATGCGGAAATGCGGCCGTCAGAACTGCTACCCGGCTTCTGCCTCTGCGACCGCTGCCTGCCAGACCGGCTCCAGCCTCTGCTCCCAGATTTGCAGCGTGATCGCCCCGCGCCAGCGCGCGCGGATCACACCCTCTGCATCAATGATGAAGGTTTCCGGCGCGCCGGTAACGCCGAGCTCCAGCGCAGCGCGGCGCTCATGATCGGCGGCCAGCGACGTGAACGGATTGCCCAGTTCGTTGAGGAAGGCATGCGCATTTTCCGGCCGGTCAGCATAGCTGATCCCGTGAATGGGAATGCCCGTTTCGGCCAGCTCCATCAGGAGCGGATGCTCGATCCGGCATGGCGCACACCAGCTGGCCCAGAAATTCAGCAGATACGGCCCCTCAACGCTGGCGGGGTCGAAATGGACAAAACTCTCGCCGAACTCCGTGACCGGAAGGACAGGCAAGGGCCGGCCCGCCATCGGGTCGCCTGGCGTGCCTTGGGGACGATCCATCAAGGCGATGGCAAAGACCGCCAGCAACAGCGCGATGGAGACCAGCGGCGCCCAGATAACCAACCGGTTCATGACAAGTCCCGCGCAGACGCGTCTGCCAGAGAACGCCAGTGCGCTGCCTTGCGGCGCTGACGCAACGCCAGAGCGATCAAAACGCCAATACCCAGAAGGGTCAGCCCGTAGCAGCTCCACACCCAGACGGCATGACCGCCCATCGCCAGAAACTCTGCCATCATGATGCCCCGCCATCGCGGATTTGCTGGCGCACCCGCGCCTCAAAGCGCCGCGCCAGGCTCATATTGCGCACATTCATCAGCACCAGCGCTGTCATCAGAGCGGTAAAGGCCAGCGCCATGATGAGCAGGGGCAAGAGCTGACTGCCATGGATGGTCGGGCCATCCAGCCGGATGACGCTGGCTGGCTGGTGGAGCGTGTTCCACCAGTCCACGGAGAATTTGATGATCGGCAGATTGATCAGGCCCGCCATGGCCAGGATCGCCCCGGCCCGCGCCGCGAGCCGCTCATCCTCGATGGCTGAACGCAGCGCCATATAGCCCAGATAGAGAAGGAACAGCACCAGCATCGAGGTCAGACGCGCATCCCACTCCCACCATGTCCCCCACATGGGGCGGCCCCAGAGCGAGCCGGTGGCGAGCGTAAGAAACGCAAAGACCGCCCCGATCGGTGCCAGCGCCTGCGCCGCCAGATCAGCGATATTGTGCCGCCAGATGAAGTAGACAAAACTCGCCGCGCCCAACCCCGCATAGGCGGCCATGGACAGCCACGCGGCAGGCACGTGCACATACATGATGCGCACCGTGTCGCCTTGCTGGTAATCGGGCGGCGAGAAGATCAGCGCCCAGGGCAGGCCAACGGCAAACAGGACCACCGCGCCCCAGCCGAACCACGGCACAAGGCGCGCCGCAAGACGCTCAAAACGCTCCGGATTGGCAAAGGCGCTCCACATGGGGCTTCACCTAGACTTTGGGGGGTTCTTCCGCAAGCGGACGCAGCGCCGCACCTACTCCAGCCGTGCCTTCAGAGCCGCTGCCATACCAAAGGGCGCCAGCGCCAGCGCGGCCAGTGAGAAAGCGCCTGCCAGCATCAGGTTTGCACCGGCAAGCCCGGTGCCGTCCATCGCAGCACGCCCGGCGCCAGCGACGAACACCAGCAAGGGCACCTGCAGCGGCGCGGCGATCAGCGCGATCAGCAATCCGGCGCGCGACAATCCCGCTGCCAGCGCCCCGGCGAAGCCTGCACTCAGCGCCAGCCCTGGTATCGCCAGCAACAGCCCGGCGGCCAGCACGCCCGCGCTGCCGGCATCCATGCCATAGGCCAGCGCGGCAACAAATCCGATCACGGGCGCGGGCCAGAGCACGCCAAGCGCAAACGCGCCCACCTTGGCAAGCGACAGCCCGCTAAGGCTGACCGGCGAAAGCGCATAAAGCTCCAGCGTGCCATCGGAGAGATCATCGGCGAACAGGCGCTCTGCGCCTTGCAGGCTGGCCAGCAGGGCCGCAAAGGCAACCACTCCCGGCGCAGCGGCGCGCAAAATCTCCGGGTCCGGACCGACACCCAGCGGCACCAGCGCCAGCGCGGCGACCATGAAGGCAGCAGGTCCGGCGGCGCCGCCACCGCCAGCCACGGCCAGGCGCAATTCCCGCAGGAAAAGGGCGCGAAACGCGCTCATGCGCCGATCTCCGCCAGCCGTGTGTCTTTCCAGCCCAGATCAGCATGGGTAGCGGCCATGACCATCCCGCCCCGCTTGTGAAAATCTGCAACCATATCTGCCAGCAGGGCCTTGCCGTCCGCATCCAGAGGCGCGGCCGGCTCATCCATCAGCCAGAGCGCGGCGTCACGCTTCAACGCCATGCGGGCCAGCGCCACGCGCCGCTTCTGACCGGCCGACAAATGCCGGCAAGGGGTGAGATATAGCGGGCGTACGCCCAGTGCCCCGGCTATTTCGTCAATACGCCCCGCGTCGTCCGCTGGCGCGCCGCCAGCGTCCATACCGGCCCAGAAGCTGAGCGCGTCCAGCACGGTCTCGACCGGTTTCAGCCCGTCGGCATGACCCAGATAGCTGCAGTCGGGTGCGGTGATCACACCATTATCGGGCCGTACGAGACCGGCAATCGCGCGCAGCAGCGTCGTCTTGCCCGAGCCATTGGCCCCGGTCAGCACAAGCGCCTCACCGGGTTTGAGCGAGAGTGACAGATCACGCACCAGCACACGCCCGCCCCGCGACAGGGTGAGGGCGTCAACGCGCAGATCTGGTATTGAGGTCTGTTCAGACGTGTTCATCCCGGACGCCCTAGCGCAATATGGCCGGGCGCGGAATGGGGCATTATGATCGCGCCATGATGAAATAGCGCCGCGCTCCATTGCAGCGCAGGGGAAGCAGGGCTAAAACGCCCGCCAAAGGCGGAACATGGCGGGAGGCGTGCGATATGCGCAACCAGCCGGAAACCACCTTCCCTCAGCCTGACGCGCCGGACGGCGGGATTTCCCTCTCCCCGCACCATCGGCAGGGCAGACCCGCGACAAGGATATGACATGGCCTCTCTGGACAGCTTCAAATGCCGCCGCGAAATGACCGTCGACGGCAAATCCTACCAGTATTTCGATCTGAAGGAGGCCGAGAAGAACGGCCTGACCGGCGTGTCGAAACTCCCTTACACGCTCAAAGTCCTGCTGGAGAATCTCCTTCGCTTTGAGGATGGCTCGACCGTCACCAAGGCCGACATCGAAGCCGTCGCCGAATGGGTCAAGACGGGCAAGTCCTCCCACGAGATCCAGTATCGCCCGGCACGCGTGCTGATGCAGGATTTCACCGGCGTCCCGGCCGTGGTTGACCTTGCCGCGATGCGCGATGCCACCAAAGCCCTTGGCGGCGACCCGAAAAGCGTCAATCCGCTGGTACCGGTCGATCTGGTCATCGACCACTCGGTCATGGTCGACACATTCGGCACGGCCGACAGCTTCAGAAGCAATGTGGAGCGCGAGTACGAGCGCAATGGCGAGCGCTACAAATTCCTCAAATGGGGCGCGAGCGCGTTTGACAATTTCCGCGTTGTGCCGCCCGGTACCGGCATCTGCCACCAGGTCAATCTCGAATACCTCGCCCAGACCGTCTGGACCCGCGATGAGGACGGCGTCGCTTATGCTTTCCCGGACACGCTTGTAGGCACCGACAGCCACACGACCATGGTCAACGGCATGGCCGTACTGGGTTGGGGCGTCGGCGGTATCGAGGCAGAGGCAGCCATGCTGGGCCAGCCGGTCTCCATGCTGATCCCCGAAGTCGTCGGCTTCAAGCTCACCGGCAAGCTGCCTGAGGGCGCGACCGCCACCGATCTGGTCCTTACCGTCGTGCAGATGCTGCGCAAGAAGGGCGTGGTCGGCAAATTCGTGGAATTCTACGGCGCGGGCATCGACACGCTGTCGCTGGAAGACGCGGCGACCATAGCCAATATGGCGCCCGAATACGGCGCGACCTGCGGCTTCTTCCCGGTCGACAGGGAAACCCTTGATTATCTTGCCGCCACAGGCCGCGATGCATCGCGCGTCAAACTGGTAGAGCAGTACTCCAAGGCGCAGGACATGTACCGGCCTGACCGCAAGGAAGAGCCGGTTTACACCGACACGCTCCACCTTGATTTGACAACGGTCGAACCCTCCCTTGCCGGACCGAAACGCCCGCAGGACCGTGTGGCCCTCAAGGATGCCGCCGACGAGTTCGCCATGGTGCTCGACAGCGAGTTCAAGAAGCTCGAGGACGGGGCCCGTCAGGTCCGCGTCGAGGGCGAGGAGTACTCGGTTGGTCATGGCAGCGTGGTGATCGCCGCGATCACCTCCTGCACCAACACGTCCAACCCGTCCGTGATGCTGGGCGCAGGCCTTGTTGCCCGCAACGCCGTAAAGCGCGGCCTGAAGGTCCAGCCCTGGGTGAAAACTTCCCTCGCGCCGGGCTCGCAGGTCGTGACCGACTATCTCCTCCGCGCCGGTCTGCAGGACGATCTCGATGCACTGGGTTTCAACCTGGTCGGCTATGGCTGCACGACCTGCATCGGCAATTCGGGGCCTTTGCCGGAAAAGATCTCCAAGGCCGTTGCCGAAGGCGATCTGGTCGCCTGCTCGGTCCTGTCGGGCAACCGCAACTTTGAAGGCCGGGTGAACCCGGACGTGCGCGCCAACTATCTGGCCAGCCCGCCCCTGGTCGTCGCCTATGCCCTGGCCGGCACGATGAATATCAACCTCACAGAAGACCCGATCGGCTATGATGAGGGCAATGAGCCGGTCTATCTCAAAGACATCTGGCCGACATCCGCCGAGATCGCCGAAGTCGTGCGCTCGGCAGTTACGCCGGACATGTTCGCCACCCGCTATGCCGATGTGTTCAAGGGCGATGAGCACTGGCAGGGCATCGAGAGCGGTTCGGGCCTGACTTACGACTGGCCGGACTCCACCTATGTCGCCAACCCGCCCTTCTTTGAAGGCATGACCACCGATGTGACCGCGCCGGCCGACGTGAAGGAGGCGCGTATTCTGGGCCTGTTTGGCGACTCGATCACCACCGACCACATCTCGCCGGCCGGTTCGATCAAGGCCTCCAGCCCGGCAGGGCGCTGGCTGCAGACCAATGGCGTGGAACCGCTGGAGTTCAACTCCTACGGCGCGCGCCGGGGCAATCACGATGTGATGATGCGCGGCACGTTTGCCAATATCCGTATCAAGAACCAGATGGTGCCGGGCGTCGAAGGCGGCGTGACGATCCACCACCCGTCAGGCGATCAGATGGCAATCTACGACGCGGCGATGAAATACGCCGAGGAAAGCCGTCCGCTGGTCGTCTTTGGCGGCAAGGAATACGGCACCGGCTCCTCACGCGACTGGGCGGCCAAGGGCACGCGCCTTCTGGGTGTACGCGCGGTCATCACCGAGAGCTTCGAGCGTATTCACCGCTCCAACCTGATCGGCATGGGCGTGCTCCCGCTCCTCTTCAAGGACGGGCAGAGCTGGACGTCTCTGGGCCTGAAGGGCGATGAGATTGTCACGCTTGATGGCGTATCGGCGATAACCCCGCGCGCCGATGTGAAGGCGGTCATCACCTCGTCTGACGGCACCTCGAAGACGATCACGCTTCGCGCCGCCATCGATACCGAGAACGAGCTCGATTACTTCAAGAATGGCGGGATCCTGCACTACGTGCTGCGCCAGCGCGCGGCGGCGTAGGGGTTCTCGGAAACCCGACACCAGCGGTACCAGGACAACAAAAAAGCCCCGGACAGAAACGTCCGGGGCTTTTCTATTGTGCAGGAGCCCAGCGCCTATTCGGCGTCGGCGGCGATTTCCTCGCCGGATTCCTGGTCAACGACCTTCATGGAAAGTTTCACCTTCCCGCGATCGTCAAAGCCCATCAGCTTCACCCAGACGAGATCGCCTTCCTTGACGACATCATTGGGATGATTGACGCGCTCGGCTTTGAGTTGCGAGACGTGCACAAGGCCGTCACGCGCGCCGAAGAAGTTCACGAAGGCACCAAAGTCCATGACCTTGACGACCTTGCCCTGGTAGATCGCGCCCTGTTCCGGCTCTGCCGTCAGGGAGTGGATCCAGTCACGGGCCGCCTTGATGGAGCCTGCGTCCGACGAGGCGATCTTGATCGTGCCATCGTCTTCCACATTCACCTTGGCGCCGGTCTTCTCGACGATCTCGCGGATCACCTTGCCGCCCGTGCCGATGACGTCCCGGATCTTGTCGACCGGGATTTTCATCTGCTCGATGCGCGGGGCCGTATCGGCCAGTTCACCGCGGGCACCCGTAAGTGCCTTGCTCATCTCGCCGAGGATATGGGCACGTCCGGCATGCGCCTGGCTGAGGGCGGTTTCCATGATCTCACGGGTGATACCGGCGATCTTGATGTCCATCTGCAGCGAAGTGATACCCATTTCGGTACCCGCCACCTTGAAGTCCATATCTCCGAGATGGTCTTCGTCTCCGAGAATGTCGGAGAGAACGGCAATACCATCAGGATCCTTGATCAGACCCATGGCGATACCTGACACCGGACGGGTGATCGGCACGCCGGCATCCATCAGAGCAAGGGATGAACCGCACACAGTCGCCATCGAGGACGAGCCGTTGGACTCGGTAATCTCGGAGACGAGACGGATCGTGTAGGGGAAGTCCTCTGCGCTCGGCAGAACCGCGCGCATAGCCCGCCAAGCCAGCTTGCCGTGGCCGATTTCGCGGCGGCCCGGAGCCAGACGGAACGAGGTTTCACCGACCGAATAGGGCGGGAAGTTGTAGTGGAGCATGAAGCGCTCCTTATACATCCCCGTCAGATCGTCGATCATCTGCTCGTCTTCGCCGGTGCCCAGCGTGGCAACGCACAGCGCCTGGGTTTCACCGCGGGTGAAGAGAGCCGAGCCGTGCGTGCGCGGCAGAACGCCCGCTTCGGACACGATCTGGCGGACATCATCCAGCTTGCGGCCATCAATGCGCTTGCCGGTCTTGATGATACCGCCGCGCACGACAGACGCTTCCACGTCTTTGAGCACGCCTTTAAGCGTTGCCAGCGGCACGCCATCGGGATTGTCTTCCGACTGGCCGAACTCGGCGAGCGCCTTGTCCTTGGCAAGACCGACCGCCGCGTAGCGCTCGGTCTTGTCCTTGATGGTGTAGGCCTTGGCGATGTCCTTGCCGACCAGTTTTTGAACCTTGGCTTCCAGCGCGGAATTGTCTTCCGGCACGAAATCCCACGGCTCTTTGGCAGCTTTTTCAGCCAGGCGGATGATCATGTCGATCACGGGCTGGAATGCCTCGTGGCCGGCCATCACCGCGCCGAGCATGACCTCTTCGGTCAGCTCCTTGGCTTCCGATTCCACCATCATCACGGCGTCGCCGGTACCGGCGACAACCAGATCCAGCTCGGTGTCTTCCATCTCGACGAGCGTCGGGTTGATGATGTAGGCGCCATCCTTGTAGCCCACGCGCGCAGCGCCGATGGGCCCCAGGAAGGGCAGGCCGGACAGCACGAGCGCCGCCGACGCACCGACCATGGCCACGATATCAGGATCGTTCTCCATGTCGTGGGTCAGCACGGTCAGCATGACCTGCGTGTCGTTCTTGAAGCCTTTGGGGAAGAGCGGGCGGATCGGCCGGTCGATGAGGCGCGAGGTCAGCGTCTCTTTCTCGGTCGGACGGCCTTCGCGCTTGAAGAACCCGCCGGGGATCTTGCCGGCTGCGTAGTATTTTTCCTGGTAGTTCACGGTCAGGGGGAAGAAATCGAGGCCTTCCTTGACCTGTTTCATCGCCACAGCGGTCGCGAGCACGGTTGTCTCGCCGTAAGTGACCAGAACCGATCCGGTTGCCTGGCGGGCCATGCGGCCGGTTTCAATGGTGAGCTGGCGTCCAGCCCAGTCGATCGTCTCTTTTTGAATGTTGAACATGTTCTCTCGTACGTACGGACAGGGCCATGACCGTCACGGCCCATAAGGAAACGCCGGTCCCCTGTGACAGAGAACCGGCGCGAAGGGAAGCAGGGCCTAACGGCGCAGGCCCAGCTTTGCGATCAGGACCCGGTAACGCGGTTCGTCAATACGGGCCAGATAGTCGAGAAGGCGGCGGCGCTGGGAGACGAGCTTGAGCAGGCCCCGGCGCGAATGGTTGTCCTTCTTGTGGGTCTTGAAGTGACCTGTGAGGTTGGCGATGCGCTCGGTGAGCACGGCCACCTGGACTTCCGGCGAGCCGGTGTCATTGGCCTCACGGGCATATTCCTTGATGAGCGCAGTCTTGCGCTCGGCAGTAATAGACATGGATGTATTCTCCACAGTGCCGGTCGTTTCCGGCCTTGCCAGGGCACCGTCCAGCAAGGTCGGTAGTCATGCGCGCCGCTTATGGACGCAAAGTGTGCCAATAGCAAGGCGTGCAAGGCGATTTCGCATTCACCAGGCCGCGAGGTTCAGCTCTCCGCCGGCACAAATACGCGCCAGGGCGAGAGCTTGCCCGCCTGAAGGTCGCCGATGGCCACCGGCTCGTCGCCGTCCATGGCCAGTACCGAGCGCGAACAGTCCCGGTCGCCAATGGCCCGCTCACAGCGCAGCGCCCGCAAGGCTTCCACCTTGCGCGGGGTCACCACGATCGCGCGGCCCTGGCGCAGATACGCGACCTGATCGGGCGTGACATCCAGCAGCGGCAGATCGCTGGCGGCAGCATGCAGCGGCTCCAGTGCCTCGCCCGCCCGGCCTTCCCCTGCGAGCGTATCCAGATCCGCCAACGTTATGGCATCGGCAATGTCGAACGGCCCGACCGCCACCCGGCGCAAGGCCGCGACATGGCCTTCTGCCCCCAGCGCCGCCGCGATATCACGCACCAGAGAACGCACATACGTGCCCTTGCCGCACTGCATTTCCAGTACCGCCAGATCGGCCGACGGCGTATCGAGCAGGCGCAAGGCATCGATCCGCACCGTGCGCGCCTCCATCTCTACCGTCTCGCCGGCCCGGGCCAGATCATAGGCGCGCGCGCCATCAATGCGGATAGCTGAATAGGCAGGCGGTATCTGGTCAATCTCGCCGATAAAGCGCGCCAGAACCCCCTCGATGGCCTCGCCGGGCGGGCGCACGTCGCTCGTAGCGGTCTCCTCGCCTTCCGCATCCAGCGTATCGGTGGACACACCCCAGCGAATGGTGAAGCGATACGTCTTCATCCCGTCCTGCGCGAAAGGAACGGTCTTGGTGGCCTCGCCCAGCGCAATCGGCAAAAGCCCGGTGGCCAGCGGGTCCAGCGTACCGGCATGACCGGCCTTGCGCGCATCAAAAATGCGCCGCACGGCAGACACAGCCTGCGTGGAAGTCATCTCAGGCGGCTTGTCCAGCAAGACCCAGCCATCGACCGGATTACCCTTTTTCCTGCGTGCCATCGTGTCGTTGGTCCTGTCTGAAAGCAAATCCCGATCACCGCCTCCGCACTGGAGGGAGCTGTCGAGGGAGGTCGGGCGCTAGTCCAGATCGCGCTTCACCTGCGGGCGCGCCAGAATATTCTCGACATGAGCAGCGTCCTCGAAGCGGTCATCGCCTTCAAAGCGCAGCTTCGGCGTAAAGCGCAGTTCGATCCGCTTGGCCAGCTCGCGCTGGAGATAGCCCGACGCGTGATTGAGCGCCTTGGCCAGCTTGGACCGGTCGGCCTGACCCATCGCCGCCACAAACACTGTGGCATGGCGCAGGTCCGGGCTCATGCGCGCCTCGCTGACCGTAACCGGTAGCCCGGACACGGCAGGGTCATGAATGGCCCCTTCGGCGATGATATCGGCGAGGGCGCGGCGGACAAGCTCGCCGGCGCGCAACTGCCTCTGGGACTGGGGTTTCATCGCTCTGGACCTCGTTTCCACTCGGGGCAGGCCGGGATTGAACCAGAACGCCCCTGAAAAGGGGGCGGGTGATACGCGCTCAGCGGCACGCTGGCAAGCCGGTCAGCCGCGCACGACCATGATCGCCCCGGCGACAAGCAGGACCACACCGCCAATACGCACCAGATTGGCCGGACGCACATCAAGACCGATCAGGCCGAAGTGATCCATCACCAGCGCCGCGATCAGCTGCGCGGCAATCAGCACGGAGAAGAAGGCGCCCACACCAATCTTCGGGGTCGCCCACACAGCCGTGGTGACGAAAAGCGCGCCCAGCGCCCCGCCTGCAATCCACAGATGAGGCGGGACAGAACTGATCGTTTCGCGGCTGGGCAGCCCGCTTCTGACCACAAAAACACTCACTACGCTCAGCATGACCAGCGCGCCGGCGGTAAAGTTCACCAGTGCGGCGCGAAAGGGCGAGTGCAGCAATGCGGCGAGCTGGGCATTGAAGGCGGGCTGCGTCGCCACGGCAGCGCCAGCGACAACAACCATGAGAATGGGAAAGACAAGAGAGCCGTTCATCCGGATTCCTTCGTATTTGCGGCGGTCACGCTTGAACGGTATTGCACCGCCCCACGTTCCCTCCAGCATGTCACCGGCCCGGCGCCAACAAAAACCCCGGCTGTTTCCAGCCGGGGTATTGTCAACTTCAATTCAGGCCCGGACCGATCAGAGCTTGCGCTCGATCTCCTCGACCGTGAAGCACTCGATCTGGTCACCTTTTTGCAGGTCCTGATAGCCCACAAAGCCCATGCCGCACTCGGTACCGGCACGTACTTCACTGACCTCATCCTTGAAGCGCTTGAGCGTCGAGAGCTCACCTTCATGGATGACCGTGTCATTGCGCAGGAGGCGCACACCGCAACCCCGGCGCACCACACCTTCGGTCACGCGGCAACCGGCCACCTTGCCCAGCTTGGTGATGTTGAAGACCTCGAGAATTTCGGCATAGCCGATAAAGGTCTCGCGCTTTTCAGGTGCCAGAAGGCCTTCCAGCGTCTTCTTCACGTCATCAATGACATCATAGATGATCGAGTAGTAACGGATCTCGACCTTCTCGGCCTCGGCCAGTTCACGCGCCTGCTTGTTGGCCCGCACGTTGAACGCGAAGATCGGGGCACCGGATGCCTTGGCAAGCTGGACATCGGCTTCGGACACACCGCCGGGCGCAGAATGGATGATGCGCGCGCGCACTTCCTCATTGCCCACTTTCTCCAGAGCGCCGGTCAGCGCCTCGGCAGAGCCCTGCACATCCGCCTTGATGAGGATGGGCAGTTCCTGAACCTCGTTCTGCTGCAGGCGCGCCATCATCTGTTCAAGCGATGTGCCGCCACCCCCGCCGGTACCGGCGGTCTTGTCGCGGCGCTGGCGCATACGGTAATCGACGATTTCGCGGGCGCGGGCCTCGGTTTCAACCACCGAGAAGACCTCACCCGGATCCGGCGCACCATCAAGGCCGAGAATCTCGGCCGGCAGTGACGGTCCGGCCTCGGCCATCTGTGCGCCGCGCTCATTGGTCAGCGCGCGCACCTTGCCCCACTGGACACCGGCCACGACAATATCGCTGCGCTTGAGCGTGCCGCGCTTGACCAGCACGGTAGCGACCGGCCCACGGCCCTTGTCGATCTGACTCTCGATGACGATACCTTCGGCCGAACGGTCCGGATTGGCTTTCAGCTCGAGCATTTCTGCCTGCAGCGAAATGGCCTCGGTCAGCTCTTCCAGCCCGATTTTCTTCAGGGCCGAGACCGGTATGGCCTGAACATCGCCGCCCATGGATTCGGTGACAATCTCGTGCTGAAGAAGATTGTTGAGCACCTTGTCCGGGGTCGCATCCGGCTTGTCGATCTTGTTGATGGCGACGATCATCGGCACACCGGCCGCCTTGGCATGGTTTATCGCCTCAGCCGTTTGCGGCATCACACCGTCATCAGCAGCCACCACCAGGATCACAATGTCGGTGGCCTGGGCACCACGGGCGCGCATCGCCGAAAACGCGGCGTGGCCGGGCGTATCCAGGAAGGTGATCTTGTCACCGGATTTGAGCTGAACCTGATAGGCCCCGATATGCTGGGTGATGCCACCGGCCTCACCGCCAGCCACGTCCGTAGAACGCAGCGCATCCAGAAGCGATGTCTTGCCGTGGTCGACATGGCCCATGATCGTGACGACCGGGGGACGCGGCTGCTTGGCCTCATCAGGATCATCTGCCGAGATGAAGCCTTCTTCCACGTCAGCGTCCGACACCCGCTTCACGCGGTGGCCGAACTCTTCAACGATCAGTTCGGCGTCATCGGCTTCCAGATAATCGACAGCCCGGACCATCTGGCCCTGCTGCATCAGGAATTTCACGACATCGGCAGCACGCTCGGCCATACGATTGGCCAACTCCTGCACAGTAATGCTCTCAGGCACGACCACATCGCGGGCGACTTTCTCGCGTTCCGTACCACCTTGGGTGCGGCGTTGCTTTTCGCGTTCGCGGGCACGGCGCATGGAGGCCAGCGAGCGCTGACGGCCCTCATCATCTTCGACCAGATTCTGAATGGTCAGGCGGCCCTTGGGACGGCGCTCTCCGCCATCCTTGGAACGCGCCACAGGCGCTTTGGCTGCCGGTGCCAGCTTCTTCTTGGCGCGGCCCTCATCTTCGTCCCGGTCAACGCCGCGGACATCGTCCTTGGCGCGGGCTTCCTTGTCGACAACCTTGCGCTGGGGCTTGGCCGTATCGGGATCAACCGGAACAGGGATATCGGCCGGGTCGGGCATGGCCACGCGCTCGGCTTCCGCCTGCTTGCGGGCATCGGCTTCCTTGCGCGCATCCTCCTCACGCTTGCGCTGATCGTCCAGAGCCTTGCGGTCTTCTTCCGCCTTGCGTTCAAGCTCGGCTTCCTCAGCCTTTTTCTTGACGTCACGCTCTTCGGCTTCCGCGCGGGCGCGTGCAATCGCGCGCTGGCGGCGGATCAGCTCTTCTTCCGACAGGCCCAGCTGCTTGGCCTTGGCGGCCAGCGCAGCGCGCGCCTTGTCGGCATCGCTGGTGGTCTTGCCTGCCGGTGCCGCCGCGTCCTTGCCCGCTCCTGCGCCTGCACCGCCCGGTGCAATGCGCTTGCGCTTCTTCTCGACAACAACCGCCTTGGAGCGGCCGCGCGCAAAGCTCTGCTGCACGGTGCCCGATCCGGTACGTGCGCCGAGGGTGAGGGGCTTGCGGCCCGAAGGATTGCGTTCGTCAGCGTCGCTCATAAACGTCTTTCATTGCGGCTCTTGCTATAGAAGGCGTATCGAAGCGCTGCGCCGCAGCAACGCTTTCTGCCCTGACCATCCGGCTCTGGCAAAGGCTCGCTAACCTAGCGGCCTTGCCTGCCGTTTCAACTCTCTCGTGCCGGTCGTTCCGGCTTTTGCGGGCTAACCGGCCTGAACCCGGCCAGCTTGCCCATCAGCACGCCAAAGGTTTCGGCCTCCGGTCCCGGTGCGAGCACCAGATGCACGACGCCGGAGCGCCCCAGTGCAGCGCCCAGTTCCTCGGCGCTGAAGCACATGACCACCGGCACACCGGGGATCACCGCGTGCGCCAGTTGGTCCAGCTTGCGCCGTCCGTCGGCAGAACCGTCGCTCGCCTCGATCCGCCAGGCGGGCGCAGGCGATGCCGTTATAGCGCCCCGGGCGGCATCATACCCTATTGCGAGCCTTCCCGCGCGTCTCGCGAGCCCCAGAACTGACAACACTCTGGCTGCCAGCAGGGCCTCGATCTGATCGGCAAGCCCGTCAGGCACTGACACCGGCCCCTCGAACGCGCGCTGGAAAGCCTTGCGCCGGACCACCAGCGTAATCGCCTCCCGGCTCGCGCTGATCCAGGCGCCACGGCCGGGCAGCTTGGCCAGAATGTCCGGCACGATAGTGCCGTCCGGCCCGGCCACCACCCGGATCAGCTCTGCCTCGTGAGCGGCTTCACCGCTCGCGATACAGCGCCTCTCCCGGGGCGTCTTCACGCGGGTTTCCCGTGCGCCGCGGCTCACTTTGTCTCGTCTTCCTCCGCCGTTTCGTTGTCCTCACCGGCATCGATGAGGGTTTCAAGATCGACGCCCAGACGTTCGGCCTCGGCCTCCAGGGCGGCAAGATCAAACTCGCCATCCTCTTCCGGTCCCTCGTCAGCGGCAACTTCGCCAGTGGCTTCGGCGTCTTCGTCCTCGCCGGCATCCGGCTCTTCAACCGGAAGGTCTTCTTCCGAAATCCATCCGGCGGCCACACGGGCCTTCATGATCATGCGTTCGGCATCGGCCGCATCGAGATCGAACCCGTCCAGAATACCGGGCTCGCGGACACGCTCGCCATCACGGGTCTCGTACCAGCCGCGCAGATCGTCCGGGGTCATACCGGCCAGATCATCGACAGAGAACACCTCGTTCTCGCCGAACTTCACCGCCATGGGCAAGGTGACGCCGTCAATTTCCAGAACGCCGTCCTCCACGCCCAGTTCCTTGCGGCGGGCATCCTGCTCGGAAGCCTGACGGTCGAGGAACTCGCGGGCACGCGTCTGGATCTCTTCAGCCGTCTCCTCGTCAAAGCCTTCAATGACGGCGATCTCGTCCATCGCGACAAAGGCGAGATCTTCGACATCGGTAAAGCCCTCTGTCGCCAGAAGCTGGGCAATGACCTCGTCAACATCAAGGGCTTCCATGAACAGCGCCGTGCGTTCGGTGAACTCTTTCTGGCGGCGCTCGCTCTCTTCAACCTCGGTCAGGATATCGATGGACCAGCCGGTCAGCTGGCTGGCCAGGCGCACATTCTGGCCCCGGCGGCCAATGGCCAGCGACAGCTGGTCATCAGGCACAACCACTTCAATGCGCTGGCTTTCCTCGTCCAGCACCACTTTGGCAACTTCGGCCGGTTGCAGCGCGTTGACGATAAAGGTCGCCGGATCGGGGTTCCACGGAATGATGTCGATCTTCTCGCCTGCCAGCTCGTTCACGACTGCCTGCACACGGCTGCCGCGCATACCCACGCACGCGCCTACAGGGTCGATCGAGCTGTCATTGGAGATGACGGCGATTTTCGCCCGGCTGCCCGGATCGCGGGCCACACGGGGAATTTCAATAATGCCTTCATAGACTTCCGGAACTTCCTGCGCGAACAGGGCGGCCATGAAGTCCGGATGCGCGCGCGACAGGAAAATTTGCGGGCCGCGCACCTCGGTGCGTACATCGTAAATATAGGCGCGCACGCGGTCATTGGGCTGCAGCGCTTCGCGCGGGATCGCGTCATTGCGGCGGATAATGCCTTCGGCCTTGCCCAGATCGATGATCGCATTGCCGTATTCGACGCGCTTGACGATGCCGTTGATGATCTCGCCGATGCGGTCCTTGTACTCTTCGTACTGACGCTCGCGCTCGGCCTCACGCACTTTCTGCGTGATCACCTGCTTGGCGGTCTGGGAGGCGACCCGGCCAAATTCAATCGGGGGAAGCTCCTCCTCGAACACGGTGCCGATTTCAGCATTCGGGTCCATGGTCTTGGCTTCTTCCAGGCTGATTTCCTGGGAGTCGTTCTCGACCTCTTCCACCACCGTGGTGTGGCGCGTCAGCTTCATCTCGCCGGTCTTCGGGTGGATGGAGCAGCGAATATCCAGCTCGCTGCCATAGCGCGAGCGCGCCGCTTTCTGGATCGCTTCCTCGATAGCGGCGAGCACGAGCGGCTCGTCAATCATCTTTTCCTGCGCGACCGCGCGGGCGATCTGAAGAAGTTCCAGCCTGTTGGCACTGACCCCGATGGCCATGATGAGTATCCTGTTATCTGTTGGTCTTTAAGGGTTTACTTGTCTTGTGTGTCGTCGTTCACGGTGTCGGCACCATCGGTCCAGACCGGGGCCTCGCCGCCGCGCCCTTTCAGGGACTCGGCAATCAGCGCATCTGTCAGGACCAGACGTGCCTCGGCAATCCAGTCAAACGGCAGCATTGCGGTCTCTTCCTCGCCCTCGAGGTCGATCAGCACATTCTCGGCCTCAATCCCGGCCAGAATGCCGCGAAAGCGCTTGCGGTTCTCCACCAGCCGGTCCAGCTCGATCTTCGCCTCGAACCCTTCCCAGCGTTCAAAATGGGAGAGCATGGTCAGCGGACGGTCAATGCCCGGCGAGGACACTTCCAGCACATATTCACCCGAAATCGGGTCACTGGTTTCAAACACCTCGGACAGGGCGCGCGACAACTTCGCGCAATCTTCCACATCCATCGTGCCATCGGCCTTCTCGGCCATGATCTGCACGGTCTGGCGCTTGCCGGACAGAACCCGTATCCGCACGATCTCATAGCCCAGCGCGTGCGCAACCGGATCGGCCTGCGCGGCAATGATCTCGTCCTGGCGATTGCGTGTTCTCAAGCAACGGCTCCGAAAGGCAAGGGCGGCCAATAGGCAATGAAAAAGGCGGCCCCCGGTGGAGAGCCGCCCGATAGTGCCATCCGGCACATCGAACCTGATAGCCGGGCTTATACGCGCCCGAATGGCCAAATGCAATGGGGGTGGACGGCTGGCTTGACCCCCCGGCCAGATATATGGCGCTCTTTGGCGATGTCGCTACGTGTCTTTGCCGCCCTGCCCGTGCCGGAAGAGATTTCGATGCGCGTCACGCCGCTACTGAAAGGCGTGCCGGGCGCAAAGTGGCGCCCGGAGGAGAACTTCCACATCACGCTGGCCTATTATGGCGAGTGGCCCGAGGACATGATCGCCGAGCTCGACCATGAGCTGTCGCTGATCAGGGTGGCACCGTTCGAGCTGCGCCTGAAAGGCACCGGCCATTTCGGCAAGGCCAGCCCCACCCAGCTCTGGCTGGGCGTCGATGGCGGCGAGCCGCTGGAGCGCCTGGCCCGCCAGTGTCGCCGCGCGGGGGTGAAAGCAGGTATGGAGATGGAGAAGCGCAGCTACACGCCGCACCTGACGGTCGCTTATCTCAACATGGCGGAAATTCAGCGCGTGCAGAGGTTTGAAGAGCGGCTCAATCTGTGGAAGTCAGAGCCCTTCCTGGCCGACCGCTTCCATCTCTATTCCAGCCACCAGCGCGGGCGCGGACCCAACGCCTATGAAATCGAGGCGGAATATCCGCTGGAGGGGTGAGACTGCATGGGCTCAGATCCGCTTGATCAGCCCGTCCACACCCTTTTCAATCAGATCCAGCGCGTGCTCAAACGCCTTGTCATCGCCATAGAACGGGTCGGGCACATCGCGGCCCGCCAGACCGACCGACCAGTCCATCAGCATCGAGACCGGGCGCTCTTCCAGCCGCCGCGCATCGCGCGCGGTCACCAGCCAGCGCTTATGCCCAGCGTCCATACCGATAATATGATCAAAACGGTCAAAATCCTCGTCACTTATGGCCCGCGCGCGTTGATCTGAAATGTCATAGCCGCGCCGGGCTGCCGCCTCGGTGGCGCGCGGGTCGGGTGCCTCGCCGGTGTGCCAGTCGCCGGTTCCGGCAGAATCAAACACCATCGCCTTGTTCAGCTTTGCCGCCACGGCCTCGGCGACACCCTGCGCCATGGGCGAACGGCAGATATTGCCCGTGCAGACGAAAAGCACCGCTACGGTCCGTCGTGTCATGACGTGATCTACCCCCTGAAATGCACCTGATCTCGCAATCAAAGGATAGGCTGCGCGACAATAGACGCCAGTCAAAGCCCGTATTTGGGTTAGCGGGCTGCTAACCGGCCGCTTTCGCGCGTCCTTCGACAAGAGCGTCAACAACACCCGGATCAGCCAGCGTCGAGGTGTCGCCCAGCGCGGACAGCTCGTTCTCGGCAATCTTGCGCAGGATGCGCCGCATGATCTTGCCCGACCGTGTCTTGGGCAGTCCGGGCGTGAACTGGATCACGTCCGGGCTGGCAACTGGTCCGATCTCCTTGCGCACCTGGTCTTTCAGGGCCTTTTCAAGCTCCGGCGTGGCCTCGACGCCCTCATTGAGCGTGACATAGCACCACACGCCCTGCCCCTTGATGTCGTGCGGATAGCCGACAACCGCCGCCTCGGCCACGTCGGCATGAAGCACCAGAGCGCTCTCTATCTCGGCAGTGCCCAGCCGGTGGCCGGAGACGTTGAGCACATCATCGACGCGGCCGGTAATCCACCAGTATCCGTCCTCGTCGCGGCGCGCACCATCACCTGTGAAGTAATAGCCCGGATAGGTAGAGAAATACGTCTCAAAGAAGCGCTGGTCATCGCCATAAACGGTGCGCATCTGCCCCGGCCAGGAGCCCAGCAGGACGAGATTGCCTTCCGCAGCACCGCTATCAGCCAGGCGCTTGCCGTCATTATCGACCAGGGCGGGCCGCACCCCGAACATGGGAAAGCCTGCCGATCCGGGCTTGAGATCATGCGCGCCGGGCAGCGGCGTGATCAGGTGCCCGCCGGTTTCGGTCTGCCACCATGTGTCCACGATGGGGCAATGCCCGCCACCAATCGTCTTGTGATACCAGCGCCAGGCTTCCGGGTTGATCGGCTCACCCACCGTGCCGAGCAGGCGCAGGGACGACCGATCATGCTTTATGACCGGATCATCGCCAAGGCGCATCAGCGCACGGATGGCGGTCGGCGCCGTGTAGAAGACGGACACTTTGTGCTTCTCGATCACCTGCCAGAATCGCGAGGCATCCGGCCAGGTCGGCACGCCCTCGAACATCAGGCTAGTCGCGCCGTTCGCCAGAGGCCCGTACACGATATAGGAATGGCCCGTCACCCAGCCGATATCGGCGGTACACCAGAAAACATCGTCTTCCTTCGCATCGAAGGTCATCGCATGAGTCATCGCCGCCCAGAGCAGATAGCCGCCCGTGGTATGCAGAACGCCCTTGGGCTTTCCGGTGGAGCCCGACGTGTAGAGGATGAACATCGGATCCTCCGCGTTCATCGGTTCGGGTTCGCAATGCGCGTCCACCTGGATGGACAGATCGTGATACCAGTAGTCGCGGCCCTCCTCCCAGTGGACCGGCGCGCCGGTATGCTTCACGCACAGCACGCGCTTGACGCCCGGTGCATTTTTCAGCGCCGCATCGACATTATCCTTCAGGGGCACGGCCTTGCCGCCACGCACGCCCTGATCAGCGGTGATGACAAACTCGCTGCCGCAATCATTGATCCGTCCAGAGAGCGCTTCGGGCGAGAAGCCGCCAAACACTACTGAATGAACCGCGCCGATCCGCGTGCAGGCCAGCATCGCAAATACCGCCTGTGGGATCATCGGCATATAGAGCGTGACCCGGTCACCCTTTTTTACGCCCAGCATTTTCAGGACATTGGCAAACCGGCAGACATGATCGTGCAGCTGACGGTAGGTGATGGAATGATGGTGGGCGGGATGATCGCCCTCCCAGATCAGCGCCGGCTTGTTGGGCCGGGTCTCCAGATGCCGGTCGATACAGTTCACCGACACGTTGAGGATGCCATCCTCGAACCAGCGGATGCGGAAATCATCCTTCTCAAAAGACACATCGGAGATTTTCTCCGGGCTGCGTATCCATTTCAGGCGTTTGAGCTCCTCGCGCCAGAATGTGTCCGGCTCGGCGATCGAGCGCGCATAGAGGGATTTGTAGCGCTCCCCATTCATGTCCGTGCCTGAAAAGCTGGAGGCTACCGGAATGATTTCGTCGGACATGGGATTTCATCCTCGCTTGCGGGCCATCTGACTATGCCCGGACAAGCTTGGCCGATAGACGGCGCGCCCTGCAAGCGCGCGCACCATGCTGCCGCCAGTTGGCCTATCTGCGCGCTGCCCCTTGCAAGACGGGCCGTGATCGGCTGATCTCCCTCGCGAATGATTGACCCCTCCACGCGGGAGACATACCGGCATGCAGCTGAACACATCGTCCTGGCCCGAAGTCGAAGCCTATCTGAAAAAGTCCAAAGGCATCGTCATCCCGATCGGCTCTATCGAGCAGCACGGGCCCAACGGCCTGCTGGGTACCGATGCGATCTGCCCCGAATTGATCGCGAAGGCTGCCGGCGACGAGGCGGGTTTTCTGGTCGGCCCGACCTTCTCGGTCGGCGCTGCCCAGCACCATCTGGGCTTTTCTGGCACGATCACGCTGCGCCCCACCACGATGATTGCCGCGCTCAATGACTGGATCGACAGCCTGCACCGGCACGGCTTCAAGCGCATTTTCCTGCTCAATGGCCATGGCGGCAATATCACCACCATCGATGCAGCCTTCGTGGAGAGCTATGCGGCCTGGTCACTTGATGGCGAAGCCTGCCCCTACAAGCTCAGACAGACCTCCTGGTGGATGTTTCAGGAGGTGGCCGATGTCTGCAAGGAGATATTCCCACAAGGAGATGGCAGCCATGCCACGGCCTCGGAAGTGGCCGTCACCTACCACGCCTATCCCGACGCGGTGAAAGATGTGGTGATGACGCCCAAAATCGCCCCTGAGGGCCGCTTCACCGACGCGACAGACTATCGCAAGAACTTTCCCGATGGCCGGATCGGGTCAGACCCGTCGCAGGCCACACCGGAAAAAGGCAAGCGCATTGTCGACGTCGCCAGCAAAGCCCTCATCCGCGAGGTCGAAGCCTTCTTCGCAAGCTGATGCCCGCGAGCCCTGCGTGACAGGGGCGGCGCGCACGCCTATATCGGCGTCATGACAGCGCCCGCACCCCTATCAGCCGCTGAAGAAGCCGCCGCTCAGACCGGGCCGGGCCGGATCGACCCGGCTGAGTCCCAGCGTATCAACACGATGGCGACGGCGCTGTCGGTGGGTGTCGCGCTCGTTCTGGTCGCAGCAAAGCTTGCCGGCTGGGCCGCGTCCGGCTCCATCGCGCTACTCGCCAGCTTTTTTGATTCGCTGCTGGACCTCGCCGCCTCTGTCACAGCCTTCCTTGCCGTGCGCTATGCGGCGCGTCCGGCCGATAATGAGCACCGCTTCGGCCACGGCAAGGCAGAAGCCTTTTCCAGCCTTCTGCAAGCGGTTCTCGTCGCCGCCTCTTCTGTTTTCCTGTTCGTGGAAGGCACACGCCGCCTGATCGACCCTGAGCCGGTTGAGGCCGGTGGCTGGGCGCTGGGTGTCATGGCCCTGTCTGTCCTGCTGACACTAGGCCTGATCCGCATGCAGACCCTGGTGATCCGGCGCACCGGCTCGATTGCGGTCACCGGCGACCGCGCGCACTATTCAGCCGACCTTCTGTCGAATGTAGCCGTGATGATCGGTATTGCGCTGGCCGCTTTTGCCGGGCTGGAGCGGGCCGACCCGGTCCTCGCCCTCTTCGTCGGCGTGCTGCTGGCCAGATCCGCTTTCGGCCTTGGCCGCGATTCGGTCGACCAGCTTCTTGACCGCGAATTGCCGGACGCCACGCGCGGGCATATCGAGACCTTGCTGACCGATGATCCGCGCGTGCTGGGCGTGCATGAGCTGCGCACCCGTGCGGCCGGTCCGCTTATCCATATCCAGGTCCATATGGACCTGGATCCGTTCCAGACCCTCAAACAGGCCCACGACGTTGTCGTCGCCGCCGAAATGCGCGTTCTGGCGCATTATCCGGCAGCCGACTTGCTGATCCACTCCGATCCCAAAGGCTATGGCGAGGCGCATGGGCGCGGCTTCTTTGATGCCGATCCGGAGCCCCATGACGGCGGGGCGCGCTGAATACGCGCTTAAAGAGCCGCGCGAAGCGCATTAGCGTTCTTCGTGATGTTCATTCTGCACCACTGGCCCCTTGATCCCTGGTCCCGGCAGGCGCGCCTCGCGCTGGCCGAGAAGTCGTGCGCCGTGGAACTGCGCTTCCAGCGCGTTTGGGAACCGGAAGACGCCTTCTTCGACCTGAACCCTGCAGGCCTGACGCCAGTGCTGGAAGACCGTTCGGGCGAGACGCCGCTGGTGATCGTGCAGGCTGATGCGATCCTGGCACATCTGGAAGAGACGCGTCCCTCACCACCATTATTGCCCGCTGACCCGGCAGGCCGCGCCGAAGTGCGCCGCCTCATCACCTGGTTTGACCGCAAGTTCGACGCCGAGGTGAACGCCTATCTGCTGCACGAGAAGCTGGAAAAGCGCATGCAGAATCTGGGCTCGCCCGACGCGGCCATGATCCGGGCAGGGCGTGACTTCCTGCGCGCGCATCTTGATTATATGAGCATGTTGCTGGAGCGCCGCGACGGGCTGGCCGGACCGCGCTTCTCGCTCGCCGATCTGGTGGCAGCGGCGCATCTGTCCTGCGTCGATTATCTGGGCGATGTGCCGTGGGACAGCTTTCCGGCGGCCAAGGCCTGGTATGAGCGCATCAAGTGCCGCCCGTCCTTCCGGTCCTTGCTGGATGACCGCTTGCCGGGCCTTCCGCCCGCGCGCTGGTATGCGGATCTCGATTTCTGACAGGCTGAAGGCCTGTGCCCTCACCGCCACACCCGTTAACCACAATGCCACAGTTTTAGGCGTCAGCGCTTGGCCGCGTTGCCGCGCAGGTGTACCACGCTCACCTCATTGACGGCTTTTGCCGCCCCAAGGAGGTCTCGTCTGACCCATGCGATCTGAAATCTGGAGTGCCTTCGCGCGCACGCGGTAGCGCGGCATGAGGGCACCAGGCTTGCCTGCCGAAAGGCCGCAATCCCGGTAACACTTCTCCCTGTCCCCCAGCCACACATCCTTTTTCAGACCTGATGATCTGCGCCCGTCCTGAGACCGGCTTGCGGGTCCCGCTTTCGAGACGATCATGACCCAAGACTTCGACGATGACGCGCGCGCGCCGCGCGTCCTCTCCAACACCGCCGTACTGGCCTTTCTCTGGCGCCAGTGGATGCGCCGCCCGTGGTTTTTCGCCGCGCTGGCGGGGTTCACCCTGATAGCCACCGCCGTGGACGTGTTCATACCCGTCGCCGCCGGGCGCCTGATTGATTCCATGTCGCAGGATGGTGATGGCGGCCACTGGATGGCCTTCGCGCTGTTTCTGGGCCTCGCGGTGGCGTTCAACGCCCTGCGCCAGATCGCCGTGCGTTTCGAGATACGGTTCTCCAGCGCCAACATGGCCGACATGACGACAGAGTCTTTCGCGCGCGTGCAACGCTTCGCGCTCGACTGGCATGCCAACACGTTTGCAGGTTCGGTCGTGCGCAAGATCACGCGCGGCATGTGGGCCTATGACACGATCACGGCGACGCTGTGGTTCGGGCTGATCCCGTCCGTTCTCGTGATGGCGGGCCTGAGCGTCTACATGTTGTTCACCTGGCCGCTGGTCGGGCTTTATGCGCTGAGCGTCACGGCCATCTTCATCACGGTCTCTGTGCTGATGTCGGCGCTCTATGTCCGCCCGCAGAACCTGCGCTCGAACCGGCTGGATTCCGAACTGGGAGGCGCAGTAGCCGACGCGGTCTCCGGCATCGCCACAGTGAAAAGCTTTGGCGCGGAAGCGCGCGAGGATCAGCGTTTTCACACCCTGGCTTGGCGCTGGCGCGGTGAGGTGAAAAAGACCTGGCTGCGTTTTGTGAACACCTGGCTGGTGCAGATCATCGCCGTTCTGGCCCTTCAAGCCGGACTGACGGGCCTGCTTATCTGGCTGTGGCAGCGCGGTGAGGCGAGCCCCGGCGCCGTCGTGTTCGCCATAACCGCCTTCATGCTGATGGCGGGTTATATGCGCCGCTTTGGCGAAGAGGTGCAAAACATCCAGCGCGGACTGGACGAGATTCAGGACATCGCCGCCTATGCCCTGCAGGAAACGGAAATCGCCGACCTGCCGGGCGCGCCGGACTTCGTGCCGGGCGCCGGCCAGATCAGTTTTGCCCGGGTACGTTTTACCTATGCCGGACAGAACCGGCCGCTCTACGAGAACTTTTCGCTTGAAATTAGCGCTGGCGAGAACGTCGCCCTTGTGGGTCCGACCGGATCGGGCAAATCCACCTTCGTGAAGCTGGTCCAGCGGCTCTACGATGTGGATTACGGTGCCATTCGCATTGACGGCCAGGATGTGCGCAGCGTGGCGCAGATGAGCTTGCGGCGGGCGATCGCGCTAGTTCCGCAGGACCCTGCCCTGTTTCACCGCACGATTGCGGAAAACATCGCCTATGCCCGGCCCGATGCGTCGATGGACGAGATCATCGAGGCCGCGCGGCGGGCGCGTGCCCATGACTTCATCACCCGCCTGCCGGGCGGCTATGAAACTCTTGTGGGCGAGCGGGGCGTGAAGCTGTCCGGCGGCGAGCGTCAGCGTGTGGCCATCGCCCGCGCCGTGCTGGCCGACGCGCCGATCCTGATCTTCGACGAGGCCACCTCCAGTCTCGACAACGAGACCGAGCGCGACGTCCAGGAGGCCATGGCCGATGTGATGGCCGGGCGCACGGCCATCGTCATCGCCCACCGCCTGTCCACTATCCGCGACGCCGACCGCATTCTGGTCTTCAATGAGGGTCGCATCGTGGAGCAGGGCACGCATCGCGAGCTGAGCGCGCAGGGCGAGGGCGTCTATGCGCGGCTCGCAGCGCTGGCAGCGGCGGAGTAGGGACAATGCTGATCAGACCCGAAACGGTGCAGGATCATGAGGGCGTTTACGCCCTGACGCTTGCCGCCTTCCAGCGCGACGACGAAGCCCGGCTGGTCGATCTGCTGCGGGACAAGCACAGCGACGCCGCGATTTCGCTGGTGGCGGATATTCCCGGCAGCGGACTTGCCGGGCATATCATGCTCTCTCCGGCAGCCATTATTGATAACGGCGGAGCTGAAGTGATCAAAGGGCTGGTGCTCGCACCCGTGAGCGTCAACCCGACCGGGCAACGCAGCGGTATCGGGTCGGCGCTGTGCCGCTCGGCGCTTTCCTGTGCGCAGGCCCACGGCGCGCCTTTCATCGTCCTGATCGGCCACCCGGCCTATTATCCGCGCTTCGGATTTGTTCCGGCAGGGCCGCTAGGCATTCAATGCCCCTATGGCGGCGTGCCACAAGAGGCGTTCATGATCACAAGGCTGGACCGCGCCGCGATGGAGGGTGTCACCGGCACCGTGCGCTTCGATCCGGTGTTCGAGAATTTGTGATGAGAATGGCACGGCGGATACGACACAAACCAGGCGATGAACCCGGAGCGAAGGCCTGGCTGCGGCAGAACAGACGCGCAATTGCCGCGCATAACAGGCGGGTAAAGCAGCAAGGCGTGCTCCTTGTGCCTGAGTGGCTGAACGAAACAGAGGGCTTGTAAGCCCCGCAGCCAGAGCATTTCCCTTGAGACGGGGAAGCTGCTATAGCGCCGCGCTGTATGGTGCCCGAACAATTGCGCGCCTGTGTTTTTTTGAGGCGCGCTGCCAGTCAGCTTCGAGCGCGCGCCTGGCGAGGCCTTTACATGACGCTGCCTGACACCATTCATCCCGCGCTGCGCGCAGCGCTGGCCCGCAAGGGCTATGAGACGCTTACCGACGTGCAGGGCGCGGTTCTCGCCCAGGACGCGTTCGGGCGCGACCTGCTGGTCTCGGCCCAGACCGGTTCGGGCAAGACGGTGGCGTTCGGCATGGCGATGGCCACCAATCTGCTCGGCGATGCCGCCACGCTGCCGCACGCGCAAAGCCCGCTCGCGCTGGTGATCGCGCCGACGCGCGAACTGGCCCTGCAGGTCCAGCGCGAGCTGGCCTGGCTCTATGCCGATGCTGGCGCGCGTATAGCCTCGGCCGTCGGCGGCATGGACCCGCGCGCGGAACGCCGGGCCATGGAGCGCGGCGCGCACATCATTGTCGGCACGCCCGGACGCCTGAAAGACCATATCGAGCGCGGCGCGCTGGACCTTTCTGCTATCCGCGCCATCGTGCTGGATGAAGCCGACGAGATGCTCGATTTCGGCTTCCGCGAAGACCTTGAATTCATTCTCGGATCGGCCCCGCAGGAACGCCGCACGCTCTTGTTCTCGGCGACCGTCTCGAAAGAGATCGCCCGCATTGCCCAGACCTATCAGTCTGACGCGCTTCGCATTTCCACGATCAGCCATGGCAGCCAGCACGCCGATATCAGCTATGTCGTGCACGCGGTTGCGCCGCGCGACCGCGAAAACGCCGTCATCAATGTACTGCGCTTTCACGGCGCGCCGCGCGCACTGGTGTTTTGCGGCACGCGCGAGGGCGTGAACCGGATGGCCGCGCGCCTGCATAATCGCGGCTTTGCCTCTGTCGCCCTGTCAGGCGAGCTGAGCCAGGCTGAACGCACCAAGGCTTTGCAATCGCTGCGCGATGGCCGCGCCGCCGTGTGTGTGGCCACCGACGTGGCCGCGCGCGGTATCGACCTGCCCGGCCTGGATCTGGTCGTCCATGCCGACCTGCCCAATAATGGCGAGACCCTGCTGCACCGTTCGGGCCGCACCGGCCGCGCCGGGGCAAAAGGCATCAGCGTTCTGGTGGCCGGGTTCAACCAGAAGGGCCGCGCTACGCGGCTCTTGCGCGATGCCAGGCTGGACGCCGAATGGATGGACGCGCCGGACGCCGATGCCGTGCGCGCGAAAGACCGCGAACGGCTGGGTGAGCTGCCCGCCTTTGCTGACGAGATCGACGAGGACCGGCTGGCAGAGGCGAGCGAGATCATTGAACGCTTTGGCGCTGAACGCATCGCGCTTGCCTTCCTGACCGAGCTGGAACGCCGCCTGCCTGCGCCTGAAGATCTGGGCGCCGATACCGGCCCTGTCCGGCGCGAGGAGCGCACCCCGCGCGACCGGAGCGAGCCTTTCGAGCGGCGCGATCGCACGCCGCGCCCGCCGCGTGCGGGCTTCGAGCCGGGCGTCTGGTTCGAGGTCGATATCGGCCGCCGCCAACGCGCCGAACCGCGCTGGCTGGTCCCGATGATCTGCCGTCTGGGCGATGTCACGGGGCGTGATATCGGCGCGATTGATATTGGCGAAGTGGCAACCCGTTTCGAGATCACCGCCTCTCAGGTCGATCATTTTGAAAAGGCGCTCGGCGGCCCGCGTGAGCGCGACCAGAACGTGGTGGTCAAGCGCGCAAGCGAAACACCGCTGCAGCCTGCCAATCCCGACGCGCCGCCGACCCGCCAGCGTCCTCCACGCGATGCGCGGCCCGGCCGCCATGAGCGCTTTGCCCGCAAGGCGGACCGCGACGAGGAAAAACTCTACGAGGACAAACCGCCCGCGCCGACGGTCAATATCAAGCCCATCCGTGATGGCAAGAAGCAGGACGGGCCGCACAAGTCCGGCAAACCCTATAAAGGCGACAAGCCTTTCCGTAAGGACAAGGCATCAGCCGGTGACCGGCCTGCCCGTGCCGGCAAGCCGGGCAGCGATACACGACCTGCTGGCGGCAAGCCCGCCGGAGCCGGGAAGCCTTACAAGCCAGACGGCAAGACGGGTGGCGATGCGACGCTGAAACGCGTGAAGCGCAAGCCGCGCAAGGACAGCTAGTCGACACCGGCCATAGCGGACTGAACTTTCAGAGCCTGCACCGTCTCGCGCACATCATGGACGCGCACCATGCGGGCGCCGGAGCGCGCGGCATGAAGGGCGGCGGCAATCGAGCCGCCCAGCCGTCCATCCGCCGGGGCGTCATTGTCCAGCGCCGCGATGAAGCGCTTGCGCGAAGCACCAAAAAGGATCGGGAAGCCGTGGCTGGCCAGGCGGGGCAGGGCCGCCATCAGGGCGAGATTATGCTGTAGGCTCTTGCCAAAGCCGATGCCCGGATCGAGCCAGATCGCGTCACGTGAAACACCAGCCCTGATGGCGGCCCCGACGCGCGCCAGCAGGAAGGCTTCCACCTCCGCCACCACAGCCACATAGTGCGGGTTCGCCTGCATGGTCTGCGGTTCGCCCTGCATATGCATCAGACAGACTTTGCATCCGAGCCCGGCGGCCATTTCCAATGCGCCCTCTGCCTGAAGCGCGTTCACATCATTCCACATCGATGCGCCCGCTTTCACGGCCTGCTGCGCGATCCCAGGCTTCATGGTGTCGATTGATAGCGGGACACCTGCACCCGCCAGCTCCTCGATGACGGGGATCACCCTGGCCAGCTCCTCGGCCTCGCTCACCGGCTGTGCGCCCGGCCGCGTGCTTTCTCCGCCAATGTCCAGCCAGTCTGCGCCCGCTTCGATCAGGGCAAGCCCGTGCGCAATCGCCGAAGCCGTCTCGCCATGGCGCCCGCCCTCGGAAAAGCTGTCCGGCGTGACATTGATAATGCCCATCACGAGGGGGCGGGCCGGGCGGGGGGAGGTCATGGTGTCAGCCTAGCCGGCATCATCCTCGCGGACACGTGCGAAACTATAGGGCATGGTGGTCCCCGGCACGCGGAACACGACGGTGTTGTCTTCCATCGTGCCCTGTTCGCGATAGGTCAGGCTGTTGCCCAGCGCCCGTATGCTGGCATGGATGCGCATCTGCGTCCCGGACTGCGCGGTGATCGCGCAGGTTTCGGGGTCTACGGCGAAATAGTATCCAACGTGGGCGGCATCATGTGCCTCGGCCAGGCAGCCTTCAGGGTATCCGATCAGCTCTTCGGCACTGAGATCTGCAAAGGCGCCCGGTTCCTGGGCCCTTCCTGCGTACGGCGCCGGATCGCGCAAGGTGAAGAAATCAAAGCCGGCAAGCCCGCCTGCCTCGCCCTCGCGCAGCACCCAGATGCGCTGGCGGCTGATCTCGCCGTCCGCGCTGCCCGAGCGCCATTCCAGATAGATGACATGCTCGCCCAGCTGGGGCGCCTCGACGAGCGTGTGCGTGGCAAATTGCAGATCCAGCCATTCGTGCGCGTCCCCTGCCACCGGTTCGCGCTCGCGTTCCGGCCCGGCATTGTCCCACTGGCGCTGGTTGGAAAAGCGCCCGGTCAAAAACTCGGCGGCATGGGCGGGGCTACCGTATTCAATCTCCTCCTGTGTGCCGTCACCGGCTTCAAGTTGCGCAAGGCTAAGCAGGAATGCGGCAATCATCAGCATGGGAGGGTCCTTCCGATTAATATTCCTGATTGCACCATTTTCCGGCGCCGCATGGCAAGCTGACCGAACGCCTGACCCGGGCCTTGCCCTGAGAAAGGCTGACGCGGTAGCGCCGGTCCATGCTATGAGCGCAGAACTCTAGCGTTCGGGAGTACACCCTTGAGTGAAGGGAATGACGGCACGGGCACCGAAACTGCTGCACCCCGCTATGTGTGGCTAGCCGAAACGCTCAAGAAGCGTATCGCCGCGAATGATCCGCCTGTCGGCAAGCTGCTGCCTACCGAGCACGCGCTGTGCGAGACCTACAATGTCTCGCGCCACACGGCACGCGAGGCTCTACGCCTGCTAGCCGAGGCCGGGCTTATTGTGCGCCGCCGGGGGGCTGGCACACTCGTTATCGCCACAGAGAGCAAGGCCGCGTTTTCCCAGCGCCTCGGCAATGTCGATGATCTGATGCAATACGCGCGCGATGCGCGCCTTGCCCCCGACGCCACCGCCATGGTCGCGCTGGAATCCCACCTGGCCCGCACACTCGGTGTCGCGCCGGGTGGTGAATATATGCGCGTTTCCGGTTTGCGCGCCGTCCCCGGAGAGCCCCCGCTGGCCCTCACCGATATCTATATCCGTGCCGACCTGGCCCCGCCGGTTGAAAAGCTGGTGGAAATGAACGGGCTGATCATTGAATGGATTGCCAGCGCACATGGCGTAGCGACGGCGCGTGTCGATCAGGCGATCCTGGCCGGTGCCCTGACCGAGCGCGAGGCGGCGAGCCTTGGTTGTGAAGCGGGCGCGGGAGCACTGCGCACAAGGCGGCGCTATTATGACAAGAGCGGGCGTGTCATCGCGCTGTCCGACACCGTCCATCCGGGCAACCGCTTTGTCTATGAAATGACCCTGCTGCGCGAGACCGACAGCTAGAACAGCCCGTCAATGTCCAGTGCGCCTTCCATTTCCACCGGCCCCGACAGATGGACATGACCGTCCGCATCCCAGCGCGCGGCCAGCTTGCCGCCGTCCGCGACAATGACGGCCTCACGCCCTGTCAGACCCCGCCGGTTGGCGGCCACCAGAGCCGCACACGCCCCTGTGCCGCAGGCAAGTGTCAGCCCGGCACCGCGCTCCCACACCCTTAGCCGGACCGTCTGGCGGTCAATGATTTGCGCAAAGCCCGCATTGACCCGCTCAGGGAAGAGCGGGTCATGTTCAACTTTCGGGCCGATTTCGGCCAGCGGCAGCGCTGTGACATCATCGACGAAGAACACCGCATGAGGATTGCCCATCGAGACAGCGCCCGGTCCTTCCAGCACAGCGCCGCCCGGCAATGCCACAGAAAAGTCCAGCCGCACCGTGTCCATCTGGCGCGCCAGAGGAATTTCCTGCCATCGGAGACGCGGCTGGCCAAGATCGACCTCTACTGCTCTGCCCTCCAGCCTGCGCGCCCCCAGCACGCCGCCCATGGAGGCCAGCGTCAGGCGCGACTGGCTGGTATCTTCGAACATCAGCCAGGCAGCGGCCCGTGTACCGTTTCCGCAAGCGCCCACCTCACCGCCATCGGCGTTCCAGACACGCAGATTCGCGTCGGCGGCGGCGTGGTCTTCCAGGCCCATGATCTGGTCAAACGGATGGCGTGCATGAAGGGCCGCCACCTGCTCAGCCGACAGGTTTAGCCCCTCCGCCCGATCACGCGCATCAATGACGATAAAGGCGTTTCCCGCCCCGTTCATGGCAAAGGCTTTCATGGATCCAGCCGATACGCCCCATCGCTGCGCCCCGCAAGAGGGCTGAGAAGCTTTCAGGTTTGTAATGTAGCGGGCTTTGACGCCAGCGCCCGCACAGCGTTCAATGCGTGCCAGTCCTTTAATTTGGGGGAATATGGATTCCATGAACTTGCACAAAGCTGTCCTGATGGTTGCCGGCTCGGCCCTGATACTGGCTGCCTGCGAGCCTGCTGGCACCGGAGACGACACTGTGAATGATGCTGCACCTGCCTCCGATACCCGGAGTGAAGAACGCGCAAGCCCCGACGCCGAAGCGCGCGCGCTGAACGCGTCAATCCAGTCCGGTTCCGAAGAATTGCTGTGGCTGGAAGAGGTTGAAGGCGAGGAAGCGCTGGCCTTCGCCGCCGCGCAGAACGAGCGCTCGCTGGGCCATCTTCAGGCCGATCCGCGCTATCAGCAGCATTTTGACCGGGCGCTTGAAGTGCTCGAAAGCACTGACCGCATTCCCTACGTCTCGGTACGCGGCGGCGAGCTGTGGAATTTCTGGCAGGACGCCGGCAATACGCACGGCCTTTGGCGGCGGACCACGCTGGAAAGCTATGAGACAGACAATCCCGAATGGGATGTCGTGCTCGACCTTGATGCCCTTGCCGAAGCCGAGGACCGCAACTGGGTCTGGCGCGGCTCGTCCTGCCTGGCGCCGGACTATAGTCGCTGCATGCTGACCCTGTCTGATGGCGGGTCTGACGCCGCTCATATCCGCGAATGGGACATGGAGACGCGTTCCTTTGTCGAGGACGGGTTTGTCGTTCCCCCGACCAAGGGCTCTACCGCCTGGATCGACGAGGACACGCTTCTGATCGCGACCGCCCTGGAAGCCGATGAAACCACCAGCTCGGGCTACCCTTTTGTGGTCAAGCGCTGGACGCGCGGCACACCGATCGAGGAGGCAGAGATGGTCTTTACCGGCGCGGCCGGTGATGTAGGCGTCTGGCCAGCCCGGTTCGAGCAGGCCGACGGCACGTTCTACCTGATGGCCACCCAGGCCGAGACCTTCTTTGAAAGCGTTTACTGGCTCCTGCCCGACAATGCACAAGGTGAACCGGTCCGGCTGAACCTGCCGCGACGGGTCAGCCCGCAAGCCCTTTTCGGCGACCAGCTGGTCTTCGCCATCGAAGAAGACTGGACCCCCGCTGAAGGCGGCGAGACGTTCCCGCAAGGCGCGGTCCTGTCGCTCTCGATGTCAGAATTGGCCGCAAGTGGTGAACTGCCCGAAATCCAAACCGTGTTTGTGCCGGGCGAGCGTCAGTCTGTCGGCGGGTTCTCCGCGACAGCCAACCATCTGCTGGCCGTCATCGACGAGAATGTCGTCGGCGGTTTGTGGGTGTTTACTCGCGATGAAAGCGGCTGGCAGCGCCGCCAGATCGAGACGCCGGAAAACACATCGGTTTCCATCGTCACAACAGACGACCAGTCCGATCTCGCCTTTGTTTCCGCACAAGGCTATCTGACGCCCAACACGCTCTACCGTGTCAGCGATGACGCGGCGGCGCTCACGCCATCGCGTACCATGCCCAGCTGGTTCGACACGGAAGGGTTGGAAGTGGAACAGCGCGAGGCCACCAGCGCTGATGGCACGCAGATCCCCTATTTCATCATCCACAACCCGGAACGCACCAGCGCCGAGCCGGGGCCAACCCTGCTCTATGCCTATGGCGGTTTCCAGGTCAGCCTGAACCCCAGCTATTCCGGCACTATGGGCCGTCTTTGGCTGGAAAATGGCGGCACCTATGTGCTGGCCAATATCCGGGGCGGCGGCGAGTTCGGCCCTGCCTGGCACCAGGCAGGCCTCACAACCAACCGCCAGCGCATCTATGATGATCTGATTGCGGTAGCCGAGGCGCTTGTCCAGGACGGTGTCACCACCACAGACCAGCTCGGCGTGATGGGCGGCTCCAATGGCGGTCTGCTCACCGGCGTGATGTACACGCAGCGTCCGGACCTGTTCGGCGCCGTCATCAGCCAGGTCCCCTTGCTGGACATGATGCGTTTCCACACCATGCTGGCCGGCGCGAGCTGGCAGGCAGAATACGGTTTCCCGGACGAGAACCCTGACGAGCGAGCCTTCCTGCGCTCCATCTCGCCGCTCCACAATGTGGATCCGGACCGGGACTATCCGCCGCTCTTCCTCTTGACTTCGACCAAGGATGACCGGGTTCACCCCGCCCACGCGCGCAAGATGGCCTATCTGACCGACGCGCTCGGCCTCGACATGCTCTATTACGAGAACATGGAGGGCGGACACTCGGCAGCGGCAAATCTGCGCGAGACCGCCAACCGCCTCGCGCTGGAATACACCTTCCTGATGCAGAACCTGATGGATGGCGAAGAGTAGGCTTTCCAGCCTCGCGGCCTGAAACAAAAAAGCCCGCCGGATTGCTCCGGCGAGCTTTTTTGTTTGCCAATGGCAGGCGGCCCCTACCCCATGGTCGGGATGATGAAGGACTGGTCGGTGACCTCTCCCGTCGGCCAGCGCTGGGTGACGGTCTTGATCTTGGTGAAGAAGCGCACCCCTTCCATGCCGTGCTGGTTGGAATCGCCAAAGGCGGAACGCTTCCAGCCGCCGAATGTGTGGTAAGCGACTGGCACCGGGATCGGCACATTGATGCCGACCATGCCGACATTCACCTTGGCGGCAAACTCGCGCGCAGCGAGGCCGTTGCGGGTGAAGATGGCCACGCCATTGCCATACTGGTGTTCGCTGGGCAGGCGCGCGGCCTCTTCGAGGTCTTTGGCCCGCACGATCTGCAGCACGGGGCCGAAAATTTCTTCCTGGTAGGAGCGCATGTCCGGGCGGACACGGTCAAACAGGGACGGGCCGACAAAGAAGCCCTTCTCATGGCCCTGCAGCTCGAAGCCGCGGCCATCAATGAGGAGCTCTGCGCCTTCCTTGACGCCCATCTCGATATAGCTCTCGATGCGAGCCTTGTGGGCGGCCGTCACGACCGGACCATAGACTGCATCCGGGTCCAGCGAATGGCCGGGTCTGAGGCTCTCTATCTCCGGGATCAGCGCCTCGATAAGCCTGTTAGCGGTATCTTCACCCACCGGCACCGCGACGGGCAGCGCCATGCAGCGTTCACCGGCGGAACCGAAGGCAGACCCAACCAGATCCTTGACGACCTGATCCATGTCCGCGTCGGGCATGACGATGCCGTGGTTCTTGGCACCGCCCATCGCCTGCACGCGCTTGCCGTTCTCGGCGCCCTTCACATAGACATATTGGGCAATATCGGATGAGCCGACAAAGCTGATGGCTTTCACGTCCGGGTGCTCAAGAATGGCATCGACCACTTCCTTGTCGCCATGCACGACATTGAGAACACCATCGGGAAGGCCCGCCTCGCGCATCAGCTCGGCCAGACGCAGCGGCACGGACGGATCGCGCTCTGACGGCTTCAGGATGAAGGCATTGCCGCACGCAATGGCGACACCGAACATCCACATCGGGATCATGGCCGGGAAGTTGAAAGGCGTAATGCCGGCAACAACGCCGAGCGGCTGGCGCATCGAATAGACATCAATGCCGGGGCCTGCGCCTTCGGTGTATTCGCCTTTGAGCAGGTGCGGCACACCGCAGGCAAATTCGATCACTTCCAGCCCGCGCTGGATATCGCCCTTGGCGTCGGCAACCACCTTGCCATGCTCGCTGGCCAGAAGACGGGCCAGATCGTCCATATTCTCTTCGACCAGCGCCTTGAAGCGGAACATCACGCGGGCGCGGCGTTGCGGGTTCATGGCGGCCCAGGAAAGCTGGGCTTCCTTGGCGATCTCGACGGCATGAGCCAGCTCTGCCTTGGTGGCCAGCGGCACGCGTGCCTGAACTTCTCCGGCGCTCGGGTCGAACACATCGCCAAACCGGTCCGAATTGCCGGTTTCGTGCTGGCCCTTGATAAAATGGGTTATAGTGCGGATATCAGCGCTCATGGAATCGGTCCTCCTTGCGCGGCGCATATCATCTTGCACCTTGCGCATCCTTGTGTTGCCGCGAGGGATTAGCCGCTAGCGGGCGAGAAGTCGATACAGCCTAGCGCCTGCGCTCCAGTCTCACCCGGCCGCCATCGCTCATCGCGCCTTGCCATTGCCCGTCTGTGCCTGCGGATTCACCGGCAAAAACGGTTTCACCCGCCGCATCAACGAACGCTATCGCTCCGTCATCTTCATCAAGTTGCCAGAACATCGTTTCGGCCAGAGCCAGCTCACAGCCCGGCGCAACAGCAGCCAGGCCCGCCGCGCCCGCCATCAGGGCCATCGCACCCTCCGGGCGGCGGGCAGGTGGCATCAGGACAAGCGCGCACTCGGTCCCGCCTTCGCTGATGACCGTGTAGTTTCCCGCAACCGAGGCAGCCTGCGGTGTCTGCGCAGCGAGAAGAAGGGCGATCAAAATGCTCATGGCGCTCGGGTCCTCAATAGCGTGGATCGGGGCAACCTAACGCGTGTGTGCGCCGCCGTCGCCCCCTTGCGCCGCTCGCCTACATCGAGCGCTGTCCGACCCGCCGCGAAACCTCGGCCGCACTTTCCTTGCGCTCACTATAGCGGTCCACCAGATAGTCTGTGCAATCGCGCGTAAGCAGGGTGAATTTCACCAGCTCCTCCATGACATCGACAATGCGGTCATAAAGCGCGGACGGCTTCATCCGGTCATGCTCGTCAAACTCCAGCCAGGCCTTGGGCACAGAGGACTGGTTGGGGATGGTGATCAGGCGCATCCATCGCCCTAGCACACGTAGCTGGTTTACCGTGTTGAAGCTCTGCGATCCGCCAGAGACCTGCATCACGGCGAGCGTCTTGCCTTGCGTGGGGCGCACTCCGCCTAGCGATAGCGGTATCCAGTCGATCTGGGCCTTCATGATGCCCGTCATGGCCCCATGGCGTTCGGGCGAACACCAGACCATGCCTTCTGACCACATCACCGCTTCGCGCAGCTCACTGACCTTTGGGTGGGCGGGATCTGCTTCATCGGGCAGGGGCAGGCCGGACGGGTTGAAAATACGGGTTTCGGCACCCAGCCGCTCCAGTATGCGCGCGGCTTCCTGTGTTGCCAGACGGCTGAAGGAACGCTCCCGCACCGAGCCGTAAAGCAGGAGGATACGCGGCTTGTGACCGGATCGGGCTTGCGGCGGCAGCGCATCGGTATCGATATCGCGATAGCTCTGCTCATCGAGCTGCGGCGTGGAAAGATCATCGTTTGCCATGCCTAGCCTTCCGGGAAATTCGCGCGGGTGCGATTGGCCAGCGCCACCAGTGACAGCATGACGGGCACCTCCACCAATACGCCCACCACCGTGGCGAGCGCTGCGCCGGAATTGAGGCCAAATAGGCCGATAGCCACCGCAACGGCCAGCTCAAAGAAGTTCGATGTGCCGATCAGCGCACACGGGGCGGCCACATTGTGCGGCACCTTCCACAGATAGGCCGCGCCATAGGCTAGGCCGAATATCGCGTAGGACTGGATAATGATCGGCACCGCGATCATGGCGATCACCAGCGGCGCGCTGAGGATCATGCCGCCCTGAAAGCCAAAAAGCAGGACGACCGTGGCGATGAGGGCGCAAATCGACACCGGCTTGATGGCCGCATTGAAGCCGTCGAGACGGCTCATCCCGCCCGAGCTCAACAGCCAGCGCCGCACCAGCGCACCTGCCGCCAGCGGGATCACCACATAAAGCCCGACCGAGAGGAGCAGCGTCTCCCATGGCACCGAGATGGAGGTGACGCCCAGCAGCAGCGCCACGATGGGGGCAAACGCCACAACCATGATCGCGTCATTCACAGACACCTGAACCAGGGTGTAGGCCGGATCACCCTTTGTCAGCTGTGACCAGACAAAGACCATCGCCGTGCAAGGGGCCGCGCCGAGAATGATGAGCCCGGCAATATATTGCTCGGCGTTTGCCGGGGCGATGAAGGGCGCAAACACGCCTTCAAAGAACACGACCGCCAGAAGTGCCATGGTGAAAGGCTTGATCAGCCAGTTCACCACCAGCGTAATGATCAGCCCCTTTGGCTTTTCGCCGACGCGGGCGAGCGCCCCGAAATCCACATTCACCATCATCGGAAAGACCATCGCCCAGATGAGCACCGCGACGGCGAGATTGACCGAGGCATATTCCAGCCCGGCCAGAAACCCGAACAGGCCCGGCACAACGGCCCCCAGAGCGATACCCGCGACGATGGCGAGACCAACCCAGACGGACAGCCATTTTTCAAACGGGCCGATACCGGCGGGCGCTGTTTTGTCTTGTGAAGTCATGGACGGTCTCTCAGCTCTCGAATACGGGAATAGGTGCACCGGCATGTGCTGCCTTGAGCGCCGCCCTGAGCGCAGCAGGGTCCGTCAGATCCTTGCCAGACTCCATGACCGCCTCGATGCGGAATTTCAGCGCCTGGAACACATCCTCGAACGCAGCACGGCACGCGGCTTCCGGTGTGATATAGGCCGGGTCGGGCAGCCCCCAGTGAACCTGTACCGGCGCTCCGGGCCAGATCGGGCAGGTCTCGCTGGCCGCCGAATCGCACACCGTGATCACGCCATGGATTTGCGGGGCATCCGGTCCAGCAAACTCATCCCAGCTCTTGGACGAGAGTCCGTCTGTGGAGAGGCCGTGCGCTATCAGGGTTTCCAGCGCAACCCGGTGTGGTTCGCCCTTCGGTTTTGATCCGGCCGAAACGGCCGTCACTTCACCTCGACCGAGCACGTTGAACAACGCCTCGCCAAGGATCGACCGGGCAGAATTGCCCGTACACAGGACCAGAATGCGGATCATGAATTTGCTCACTGATAGCGCTGGCAATGGTGCATAGCCTTGACATTTCAATATTTCAAGAAGTATTGAAATTAAATGTCAGATCGCTGCGAACTCGACGAACCACAGGCCTGTGCCCAGCTCTCCGCTCTTGCTCACGAAGCAAGGCTGAAAATATTCCGCGCGCTCGTCTCTGCCGGACCGGCAGGGCTGCCTGCCGGGACGCTGGCAGAGCGGCTGGACATCAGCCCTAGCAATCTGTCGGCGCATCTGGCCGTGCTGACCGGCGCAGAACTGACGAAAGTGCGCAAAGCCGGGCGCCAGCGCATCTACGCGGCGAACCTGGCCGCTACCGCAGAGCTGGTAAGCTTCCTCGTTGCCGATTGTTGCGGCGGCGACCCCGGACTGTGCCGCGACGTGACAGCAAAGCTCAGCTTCGCCGCACTGAAGGCTTGCAACTGAAGCCAGTGCGTTTGAACTAGGGATAATGAATCCGTATCCCGCTGACCTGTATCCGGTCCCGCCCGCACCGCCGCAATCGGCAAAGGAACTCGTCGACCAGCTGATCGACGAGCGCGCGCCGCGTCTTCGAAAGCATCCGCGCCTCTGGGATGTCGTCCGCCCCGTCGCTGGTGCGTTGATGGGCTATCGCGAAGCGGTCCGCATGGTCGAGACCGTGAGGCCCATGCGGGCCCGCGAAGCCTTTGACTGGGCTACCGGGCACCTCGATCTGACGGTCAACACGCACGGCCTTGATGCCATTCCCGAAACCGGCGCCTGCGTCATTATCGGCAATCACCCAGGCGGAATAGCCGATGGCATAGCGCTGTGGCAGGCGATCCGCGAAAAGCGCCCGGACCTGTGCTTCCTGGCCAATCGCGACGCCATGCGCGTCTGCCCCGGCCTGGAAGACATGCTGATCCCGGTGGAATGGCGCAAGAACGAGCGCAGCCGGGCCAATGCCCGCGACACGCTCAAAGGCTCCATGGAGGCCCTCAATCAGGGCCGGTGCCTCGCCATCTTCCCGTCCGGGCGCATGGCCCGCTGGCGCTGGAAGCGCTGGGGCCTTGTTGAGGAGCCGTGGACACCGACCGCAATTTCACTGGCCCGGCGCTTCAACACGCCAGTAGTCACACTGGGCGTGCGTCAGTCCATGCCACTGGCATTTTATGCGCTCGACCAGATTCACGAGGAACTGCGCGATATCACCCTGTTTCACGGGCTGATGCGCCAGCGCGGCAAGACCTACCGCTTGCGTTTTTCCAACCCTGTGCCGGCGCGCGACATTCCGGGCAATGAGGCTGAAGCAACAGCTGCCATACTCGCTCAGGCAGAGGCGCTTGCCTGGGGCCGGTAGATGAAAAAAGCCCCGGTGGAATATTCCACCGGGGCTTTTTCATGCGGACAAGGCGAAACGCCTAGTAGCGGTAATGCTCGGCCTTGAACGGACCGGCCTGCTCCACACCGATATAATCGGCCTGCTCCGGCGACAGCACCGAGAGCTTCGCGCCCAGCTTGTCGAGATGCAGCGCCGCGACTTTCTCGTCGAGATGCTTGGGCAGGATGTAGACATCGTTCTTGTATTGGTCGCCGCGCGTCCACAGCTCGATCTGGGCCAGCACCTGATTGGTGAAGCTGGCGCTCATCACAAAGCTCGGGTGGCCATTGGCATTGCCCAGATTCACAAGGCGCCCTTCAGACAGAAGGATGATCTTGTGGCCTTCCGGGAACTCGATCAGATCGACCTGCGGCTTCACATTGGTCCACTGGAAGTTACGCAAGGCCTCGACCTGAATTTCGTTATCGAAATGGCCGATATTGCAAACGATCGCCATGTTCTTCATGGCGCGCATATGGTCGACCGTGATCACGTCCTTGTTGCCGGTGGCGGTGACAACGATATCAACATCGCCAATCGCATCTTCCAGCCGCACGACGCCATAGCCGTCCATCGCCGCCTGCAGGGCGCAAATCGGGTCAATTTCGGTCACCGAGACCCGGCAACCGGCCTTGGCCAGCGATTCTGCCGAACCCTTGCCGACATCGCCGTAGCCACACACCAGAGCCGTCTTGCCGGCCATCATGACGTCGGTGCCGCGCCGGATGGCGTCGACCAGGCTTTCGCGGCAGCCATAGCGGTTGTCGAATTTCGACTTGGTAACGCTATCGTTCACATTGATCGCCGGGAAGGCCAGTTCGCCGCGCTTGGCCATCTGATAGAGGCGCATGACGCCGGTGGTGGTTTCTTCTGACACACCTTTGATGTTGGCCTTGGCCTTGGCAAACCAGCCCGGGCTCGCCTTGATCCGGCGCTGAATGGCATCAAAGAGCCAGCGCTCCTCTTCCGATTTCGGCTCGCCGAGCACAGACGGGTCCTTCTCCGCCTTCTCGCCAAGCTGGAGATACATGGTGGCATCGCCGCCATCATCGAGGATCATGTTGGCAGTTTCGCCATTGGGCCAATGGAAGATCGCGTCGGCGTAATCCCAGTATTCCTGCAAGGACTCGCCCTTGACCGCAAAGACCGGCACGCCGGTTTCGGCGATGGCAGCGGCGGCGTGATCCTGTGTCGAGAAGATATTGCATGAGGCCCAGCGCACTTCTGCGCCCAGTGCCGTCAGCGTCTCGATAAGAACAGCTGTTTGCACGGTCATGTGCAAGGAGCCCGCAATGCGCGCGCCTTTCAGCGGCTTGGATGCCCCGAACTCTTCGCGCAGAGCCATCAGGCCTGGCATTTCAATCTCGGCCATGTCCAGCTCGATCCGCCCCCAGCGGGCGAGCGAGATGTCCTTGACGAGATAGTCTTTACCTTCAGGCGTGTTGAAAAGCAGGGTCATGGATGATCCTTCATTCTTCGGAAAAAACGGATAACAGGAGTGGGTCGTTCGCGCGGTGTATAGACTGCAAGCCGCGCCGGGGCAAACCGTTGCACGCGCTGTTGTCATCACGCTGACACAGGTAATTTGCAAACAAGAGGTTAAATCGGCCCGATTTTTGTATACACTCTGTTAACGAGGGGCGTCTGTGCCAATGGCTAACAGCCGGGTGAGCACGAACACGGCGCATGATGAGGGGAATATCAGGCATGGCGATTTTGCCGACAGCTCACGCAACACAGCGCTTTGGCAGCCGGGCGATCGACTTTTACGTCGCACCCGGACAGGTCATTGGATCTGATCCCCGAGCCCGTGCCGACGAGCGGCGCATTCAGGACCTCGATGGCGAGCGCCACCCGGTGCGTATCGGCCGGCGGGACTTTGCCCTCGACGCCGGAGACTATGCTGCCGTGATCCGCCTGCAACCCGGCCCCAAGCGGCGTTCGCGCCCCGTCGCCGTGGTCAATTACCGTTCGGGCACCTGGACGCGCACCCATCAGGACAATAGCGGCCTGCTTTCCAGCGCTGGCGTCTCACGCTCGGCCAACTGGTTCCTCACCATTATGGCGATGACCGTGCTGGCCCTGCTCGTTGTCTGGCCGCAGCTCATTGCCCTGGTGGACATTCTGGCACCCGGTCTGGCTGCCGGCATGCCCGCTTTCGATGTATTCACAGCGATGGTCAGTGTTCAGCCCGGACTGGCCGATGCCCGGCTCGAAAACCTGGCTCCAGGCCTGACCGAATCCATCGCCAGCATTGCGCCCGGCCTGTCGGGTTTTGAGGGCATGGTGATATTTGCCGGATTGACCGCTCTGGGCGCTCTGCTGGCCTTCGCCGCCCGCTCATGGCGGTTTGCATGGGTTCCGGTATTCCTGGTTCTGCTCCTCGCTGCCGCCATTGCTATTGGCGGGCCCGAAACGGCGGCTATCCCGGCTCTGCTGGCTCTTGCAGGCAGTATCGGCTTCTTCTTCCTTGCCGGTGTCATCAATCGCTGGCGTGACGCGGCGCGCCTGGAAGCGCGCATCGCCCGGCTGGCTGATCACGTATTGCGCCACCCGCCGCAAGAGATGGTGACACGGCGCGAAGCCGCCCCGGCGATGACAGGCCGTGCGGCACCCCAAACGGCCGAGGCCGCAGAAGAGCCCGCAGACGACGCAACAGCCGCAACGCGCATTGCTCCTGTGGCAGCCGCTGCGATTTCGGCGCGTGCCGCTGACAGCGAAGACACGCCTGCTGAAACCGGAGAGGCCATCGAAGCCGATAATGGGGCCGATGAGGAAACCGGTGACCGTGGCGACGCCACGGATACACAGAGCGCGCGGGCAGGCGCTGAAAATGCAGATGGGCCGCAGAGCGAAGCAGGCACCGCCAGCGAAGAACCTGCATCCAGCGAAGTCGCGGCCGAGACAGAAACTGGCAGCGAAACCGGTGCCCACTCCGATCCGCGCGCAGAAGCGCGCTCCATGGACATTCCGCCGCCGCCGCCCATGGCCACGGCGCAGGATTCAGACGGCGGCTCCGGCGAACGGGTCAATCGCGATGCCGAACAGGGCGAGGCATCACCCCCTGCCGGTTCGCAGCCGGCGGTGTCGCAAACGCAAACACTCCAGCCCGACGAGCCCATCATTTCGGGCGGCATACCCGCCAGCGCCGCAGACCATGCTTCAGAGGCCACAGGCACGTCACGCCCGGACGCTGCCGGAAGCAGTCCTGAGGAAGATGAAACGGTTGAAGCGGGTGACGCGTATGTCAGCCGGGATGGCGATCAGCCCCGTCAGGGCTGATCCTCATTCCCCTTCGTCAAATCCGCTTTCGACAAGGACGTTCAGGGCCTCGACAAGCGCGCGGGCATCATCCCCATGCGCCGTCAATGTCAGACGGACACCTGGCCCTGCGCCAAGCATGAGCAGGTCCATGATGGAGCACCCGTCAGCGCACTCTCCATCCCGCGTGACACGTATCTGCGCCTCGAAGCCACGTGCTACTCCGACAAATTTCGCAGCCGCGCGGGCATGCAGGCCGCGCTTGTTGACGATGATCACGTCGGTGGTATGGCTGGTCACGACAGCCCGTCAATCAGATGCGAGCCAACGGTAATATAGCGCCTTCCGGCACTGGAGGCGTTGGACGCCAGATCGGCCAGCCCCATCCGGCCCCGCGCCTCTGCCAGCGTTATCATCATCGGCAGATTGGCACCGGCTATGACTTCAACACGGTTTTCGCTCAGCAGCGACATGGCTAGGTTTGAGGGCGTGCCGCCGAATATATCGGTGACGATAATCACCCCGTCGCCCGCATCAGCGCTCTGGATAGCCGCCCGGATATCGTCACGGCGCTGTTCCATGTCGTCATCAGCGCCGATTGATACCGCCACGCAGGCGGCAAGACTGCCCACGACATGTTCTGTCGCCGCCACCAGTTCCTGGGCAAGCTGACCATGGGTGACGATGACAAGGCCGATCATGGAAACTCAAGGAGGGGTAAGGGGACGAACACAGTGTGACCGCTATGTAACCTTGCATTTCAGATATGTGAAAGGGGGCGTCTGGCAATGAAGCCACAGGCGTGCCCGTCAGGACACGCCTGGAAGCCGGACGACGAACCGCGCGCCGCTTGCCGGTGGCTCCCGGTTTTCCGCATGAATGCTGCCGCCATGCGCCGACATGATCTGGCGCGCAATAGCAAGGCCCAGTCCGGAATGGGTGCCAAATGCCGCACCGGCAGGGCGCTGCGTGTAGAAGCGGTTGAAAATGGTTTCCAGCGATTCCGGCGGAATACCCGGCCCGTCATCCTCAATGGCCACGACATAGCTGTCACGATGAGCGCCCTGCCCGCGCCTGACTGAAATCCGCACAATCCCGCCGGGCGGCGAAAATGTCAGCGCATTGTCGATCAGATTGGTGAACACACGTCCTAGCGGCTCCTCGCGCGCGGAACTGAACGCCTGGGTCAAGGCTGTCTCAAGAATGATCTGTTGAGACGATGCGCGCTCGCCATCCGTGTAGACGCGCACGATATCACCGATCAGCCGCACCAGATCGATCGGCGATACGCTGTCGCGGGCGAGCTCCGCATCAAGCCTCGAGGCATTCGAAATGTCGGTGATGAGACGGTCAAGACGTTGGACGTCCTTCTGGATAACGCTAACGAGGCGCTGGCGGGCACTGTCGTCCTTTGCCCGGACCAGAACTTCTGCCGCCGACCGGATGGAGGTCAGCGGATTTTTGATCTCGTGCGCCACATCGGCGGCAAAATTCTCGATCGCATCGAGCCGGTCATAGAGCGCATCCGTCATCGCCCGGAAGGCCTGTTCCAGATCGCCGATCTCGTCTCCCCGGCGCGAAAAGTCCGGCAAAGGTACCCGCCGTCCGCCTGCCAGTTGCACACTGCGGGCTGCGTCCGACAGGCGCTTGACCGGACCAGCGATACGCAGCGCCAACAGGCCTCCAAAAGCGACAATAATCAGGGCCGCAAACCCCAGATAAGGCAGGATCGCCACCCGGTCGGCCGCAATCAGTGCATCATAATCGTAGGATTCATATGTCACCGAGCCGACTATCGTCTGCACGGGCGCAATGGCCAGCGTGACAGAAACAACGCGCTCTCCGTAGCGCCCGCGGCGCACACCGGCCACAGCCTCTCCGGTTGACTGGGCAAAGGCGATTTCGTCGGCGAGCGTGCGGTCGCGCGCCTCCAGCTCTTCAGACGACAGGAAGAATCCGCCAATGAAATCGCGCGTCGAGCGCCATAGCCCGGTAAACAACCCTTCGACATCGCGATGGCCGGGTGGCGGCAACAGCTCGACACTGACCCGCCCGGCGCTGAGATAGCTGTCAGCAGCCAGCCGCCCTTCCGGTCCGTGGATAAGGGCGCGCGTGCCTTCAGGCACATAAAGGCGGGCGAGCACCTCGGCCGCTATGCGGGCATTGAGCCCCGGCTCCGGCGAGCCTTCGACCGCCGTTTCCGTGATCACATTGCGGATGATGTCAGCTTGCTGGGTAAGCGAGTCGAGCTTGGCATCGATCAGCCCGGTCCGGTTCTCCGTGAGTGCCAGCGTCCCCAGTGCCAGCAGGCCGAGCGCCAGCAAATTGGCAATGAGGATTCCCGCCGCCAGCCGCGAAAAAAGCGCCTGACGCAGCGTTGAGGGAAGCTGTGCCAGCCGCGCGCGCAGGCGGCGCGGCTCACGCCTCCTTGTAGCGGTATCCGACGCCATAAAGGGTCTCGATCCCGTCAAAACTGTCATCGACGACCCGGAACTTCTTGCGGATCCGCTTTATGTGGCTGTCGATCGTGCGGTCATCCACATAGACCTGATCGTCATAGGCCGCGTCCATCAGGTTATCCCGGCTCTTCACATAGCCTGGCCGGTTCGCCAGGGCCTGCAGGATCAGGAATTCTGTCACCGTCAGGCGGACCGGCTTGTCATTCCACAGGCAGGCATGACGATTGGGATCGAGGGTCAGCGATCCGCGCACCAGCGCCTTCTGATCGATTTCCCCCGGTGCCAGCTCGGCATCATCAGGCTGGGCGCGGCGCAAAACCGCCTTGATACGCTTGGCCAGAAGCTGATGGGAAAATGGCTTGGCGATATAGTCGTCAGCGCCCAGATCCAGGCCCAGCGCCTCATCAAACTCGCCATCCTTCGATGTCAGGAAGATCACCGGGAGATTGGAGCTCTGGCGTACGCGCCGGAGCAGTTCCAGCCCGTCCATGCGCGGCATCTTGATGTCGAAAATGGCCAGATCAGGCGGATTGTCCGCAAGCACGCCCAGCGCCTCCACACCGTCAGTAAAGGTCTGCACCTGATAGCCCTCCCCTTCCAGAAAAAGGGAGACTGAGGTCAGGATGTTCTCGTCATCATCGACTAGGGCAATATTGGCCATGCGCATCCAATCCTTCGAGCAAGGCAAGTCATGCCAAACCTACAGCGCAACGGGAACGGGGCAAGAGGGTTAAACGCGCGCCATGGTTACCTGTGGTTAAGCATACCGCGCCAGTGTGCGGTTTCAGCACGCTATTGCTGGCATCAGACAGGGTTCAACAACAGGTCCATGGCCTCAGGGAAAGTCCATTTCGAGGTCTTCTTCAAAAAGCACCCCAAGGGCGAGTGGGTGCTGGTGGAGGCATTGAATGAACGCTCTGACGCGATAGCGCTCGCCGACAAGCTGGTTGCCAAAGCCCCGCGCGGATCTGCCCGCGTTGCCCGTGAAACCTGGATTGAAGCCAGCGGCACGTTTGCCACTGTGACGATCCACGAGGTCGGCGCCGAGCGCTTCGCCGTCCCGAAGGAAAAGACCGGCGAGGCCAAGCTGCCTTGCGTCACACCGGACGACCTGGCCGGGCCTGCTGCGCGCGACACAGTCAGGCGGGTGCTGGCCCCATGGCTGGAACGCCAGGAAGTCTGCCCGCTGGAGCTGCTCTACCGCCCCGACATGATCGAAGCGCTCGATGCGTGCGAGAGTGATCTTCAGCATGCAATCCAGAAAGTCGCGATTGCCCGCTCGCAAAATTCCGATGCCTCCGTTCACGCCTATGTGCGCCTGCTGACCGAGCTGGTCGAAAAGGGCATTGAGAAATCCCGCAAAGAGGCCAAACGCAAGACACAGGATCCGAAGAATGCGAGCTTTCGTGAGCTGACCGAGAAGATCTACTCGGAAGGCAGCGCAGAGACACGTCTGCGCCGCGCTATTGCCGAACGGCTTACCAATGCGCCGGGTATGGCTCGCAAGGCGGAGATGTTGCTCGATTTCCACGACGACCTGCCCGACGAGCCCGAAGCCCGCGAATTCGCCGCCAAGGAAGCCGATGCGTTTCTGGCCGAAATGCTCTCTTTTGACCGCGCCTTGCACCAGATCATAGGTCAGAGCCGGGATCTGGGCAGCCATGTTGAGCGCCTGACCAGTGTTTTTGCCGGCGAGCAAACCCATCCCAGCATGTTCCGCGCACCGGACAATGCCAGACGGCTGGCGGCGAAGTTCAAGGCGCGTGAACTGCCCGGGAGCAAAGGCGAGATCGCGCGCCGCGTGCTGGATGCGTTGCGCCAGCCCAAACGCTTCAAGCCGGACAATGTTCTTGAAGAGATCGCGCTTGCCCGTTCCCTCGCGCAGCGCCTGATTGCCGCCTCGGGTGACCACCTTAACCCGCAAGCCCTCGTCGAGGCCTTCACGGTGCGCTCCGCCCGGCTGCTATCGCCGGAATCGGTGGAAGAGGCCCTCAAGGAGGCAACGACACCCGCGGAGGAAGTCTCACGCCTTCTGTCGATGGAAGACAATCTGGTCGGCGAGCAGAACAAGGTGAAGCTGGCAAGCTATGTGCGCGCCAGACTGACTGCCCAGAAATCGGTGAGCTGGTTTGCCAAAGGCCCCGGCCAGCCCTTCGAACGGCTCGCCCAGCTGTCTGCGCTGCAGAAGCGGGCCCTGAAGGGCAGCTTCCCGGAAAGCGCCAAGGCCGAAATGAGTGAGGCGTTCGACGCGCTGGGCATGATGATCATCCACGATAACCAGCTGTTTGAGCGGATAACGGGCTCGAACCTGCCCGCGCTGGACCGTGCGACCGGACTTTTGCGCCTTGCCGCGCAGGACATCCTTCCACTGGGCCGCTGTCAGCAGGACGCCCAGGCCCGCGCCATGCGCCTTCTGTCATCGGAAATGGGGCGCAGCGAAGCGCGCGAAGAACAAGGACCCGCGAAGCTGCAGGAATTGCAGGGCCTGCTGGCCCGTATTCAGCCCGCCGAACCGGCGAAAGTCGCCGCAGAACCGGAAGCCGGGCAGGAACCGGAAACCGACATGTCGGCCTCGCCCTGAGCCCTATTCCTCGTTGCCCCGCACGATAAGGCGCGAAATCTCCAGAAGCGTCACGACGGATGTGGACAAGGCGCCCAGCGTAGTGCCGCCATTGATGACGTCATAGCGCGAGAACACCACACTATCATCTTCCATCGCAACAATCTTGATGGCCGCGTAGTTCTGGTTGACCTGATTGACTACTTCCAGCGTCACCGGCGTGTCGGTAAACACCAGCTCTGACAGCATGCCCTGGCACTGCCCGTCCTCGCAGACCGTACCGGCGACCAGGTAATTTACCTGCCCGTCACTGGCTGCCACGACCGGTTGGCCAGTTTCTGAAACGGTCTCGGTAGTAATTTCATGACCCAGCCCCGTGACCAGCGCGCGCAGTCCTTGCGCGTCAATGCGCTCAATGACCTCTTCTTGCGCATGGCTTGCCGGGGCAAATGCCATGCAGGCTGCGAACACGATAATGGCTGTGCGGGCAGTGAATGTCATGAACGGGTCCTTGCTGGAACATGCCAGGCTGGCAGAAGCGGCGGAACGAGTGTGCCGGTTCAAGCCCGGACTGGCAAATCAGCCCGCTTGCGGAGCAGGGGACGCTTCTCCCAGCGCGCGCAAATAGGCCCACGAGTAGATGCCGCTATCATGCCCGTCATCAAAGACAAGACGGACAGCATACCGCCCGACCGGCTCGGCGCCTGTCACCAGAACGCGATCGGCATGGGGGACAGCCCGCTTTTGCCCCGGCCCATGGCCTTGCACCTCGGCAGACGGGCTTTCGCGCCGCAACAGCGCATACGCGATATCGAACCGGGCACCGTCATCAAAGCTGACACGAAGCGATTTGCGCGAACCGCTGAACGCAAGGCGCACCGGCCAGGAAGACCGGGCCTGGTCAGCCATCGATCCGGCGCGCCTCATCGGGCAACATGACCGGCACGCCCTCGCGGACGGGATAGGCCAGCCCGGCAGCCCTTGAGATCAGCTCTCCCGCTTCGCGGTCATATTCCAGCGTTGCCCGCGTGACCGGGCAGACAAGAATTTCCAGAAGCTTAGGGTCCACATGCGCGGACCGGCGCGGATTGGGTGTATCGGATTGTGTGTCGCTGCTCATGGCCCATGTCTACGCCATCGCCTTGTGGCCAGGCAAGCGCGATCACATTCAGTGCAACCGGCCCGGTGGCCCGCCGGCCTGCCCGCTAAACGGGTCCCGTACAGGCTGTTCCAGCGCCGCTTTCATCAACGTGGCCAGCAATTCCCGGCGCACGCTGGCACGTCCGGCCTGCAGCAGGGCTTGCCGGGACGCTGCATCAAAGGGCGCTGCCATCGCCACCTTGTTGGTGATGGCCGACAACGGGGCGTGGGCCATGGAATCCCAGTCCGCCTCTATGCCGGTCTGGATAAAGAACTGCTTGACCAGGGCCAGAAACCCCTCCCGGTCCGCGCCCGCTTCGTCCGCCACCGGACCGGCAATGTCCGCGTCAAACCCCGAATAATCGGCCCGGCCCGTGCGGTAAGGAGTCTTCAGATGTGGCTCGCCAGTCAGCGTGAAACGCGAAAGGCCGATCAGAACAATCAGATAGCGCCCGTCTTCGGTTTCCGAATGCTTCGCAATCCGCCCGGCGGTGCCGACCCGTTCAAGATCGGGGCGGTCCCGCGGGCCCGTCTCGCGCGGCTGGATCATGCCGATAAACCCGTTACCGGCCATCGCATCATCGACCATGTTGAGGTAGCGCGGCTCGAAAACATTCAGCGGCAACGCCTCGCCCGGTAGCAAAATGCAGCCGCGAATGGGAAACAGTGCCAGCGTCTCGGGCAAGGCAGGATGGGCGCTCATGCGTTGCGATGCTCCTTCATGGCAAACAGGGCCTCTTCAGAACATAGTCCGCGCGCTTTGGCCTGCCAGCTAGCTGAACAGGACCGAGGACAACCGTTTGCGGCCGGCCTTTGTCAGCTCGGAAGCCTGACCGGCCGCGTCAAACACCCGCAAGAGCAGCTGCCGCGCCGCGCCCTCGTTCCACTCACGGTCTTCAGCAATGCTGGCCAGAAGCTGATCGGCGGCCCCGGCAAGATCACCCGAACCGACAAGCGCGCGCGCCAGATCGAAGCGCAGCTTCGCTCCTGTGCCGCCTGCCGCTTCCAGCGCAGCCCGTGCATCAGCCGGATCACCGGCGTCTTCGCCCTCGGCAGCCAACTCCATGGCAGCGCGTACACCGGCAATGGCGGGATCATTGGCCATCGCGGGCGGCACCTGGGAGAGGGCCCCTTCGGCCCCCTCATGATCACCTTGCGAGAGATAGACGCGCGCCATGCCGGCGATCGCGCGTGCACTCTTCGGGTCAGCTTGCAAGACGGCAGCAAAATCCTGCGCCGCGCCGCCTGCATCACCTTGCGCCAGAGCGCTTTCTGCCCGCTCCAGCACCTCATCCAGCGCGGCCTCGTCAATCTCTCCGCTGACCCGCTTGATGAAGTCATTGACCTGACTTTCAGGCAGAGCGCCCATGAAGCCATCGACCGGCTGGCCGTTCACAAAGGCCAGCACGGCGGGAATCGACTGGATCCGCAGCTGACCGGCGACTTGCGGGTTCTCGTCGATATTGATCTTGACCAGCTTGACCTTGCCGCCGGCCGCATTCACCGCCTTCTCGATCACCGGGCCAAGCTGGCGGCAGGGGCCGCACCATGGCGCCCAGAAATCCACCAGAACCGGCACCTGCTTGGAGACCTCCACGACGTCTGTCATGAAGCTCTGATCGGTAGCGTCCTTCACATTTGCACTGCCTGCCGCTTCGCTGGCGGGGGCATTGGCGGGCTGATTGCCGAAAATCTGCATGGGGAATCCCTGAAACCTGTCACGAGTGCGCGGCGGGCAGACCGCCAATGCCGCTATCTGGCCCATAGGTGGACTGGCAAGCCAGTCACTGCAAGTCCCGACCGCTCAACGTGCCGAAAAATCCATGATCTCCGGCTCGCGCCCGAGTGCCCCCAGAAACGTCAGAAGACCGGCGCGCGATATGGCCGTGGTCGCGTCATTCTTCAGCGGATGAAAATTGAGCGTCTCGTGTGCCATCAGCGCCGCATCCAGAATGAAGCGCACGCGCCGCTCGGGGTCATTGACCAGAGCAAATGCCGTGACTGATCCCGGCGTGACGCACAGAGCATCTGCCAGCCGGTCCGGTGAACCGAAAGAGAGCCGCCCACAACCCAGCCGCTCATGCAGGCGTTTGAGTTCAATCTGCGTCGACTGCAGCGCGGATATGAGGATCAGCGTGCCCTTCTTGTCCTTCAGGAAGAGGTTTTTTGTATGCCCGCCGGGCATGTTCGCCTTGATGTCGCCGCCCTCTTCCACGGTGAAGACCGGCGCGTGGTCAGTTGTAGAATGACCGATGCCTAGCGCGTCCAGAAACGCCAGCAGGCCTTCGCGGGTTGCGGGCCGGGCGGGAAGCGCAGGATGTGGGGCAGAAAGGGTCATATTCCCTTCCTGCCCTCTGGCGGGGCTGCAATGCAAGAGATGAAACGGCCACCGCAGTGAAGGCTTGCCAAAGCGTCAGCGATGGGCGATATACCGCGCCCTCTGGTCCATCGTGGCCAGCCCCGGTGACGCATATGAGCGGGCGTAGCTCAGGGGTAGAGCATCACCTTGCCAAGGTGAGGGTCGTGAGTTCGAATCTCATCGCCCGCTCCATGTCCTTTCCAGAATAAACGAAACTGACACCGTCCGGGTTCGCCGGGCGGTCAGTCGTTTCTTGGCCCGCCAGTCTTGTCTTTGGCGGGCTGGCTTATAGCGGGCGGATCGGACGCGGGGAAACTCTCCTCGAGCGCTTCGTCGAGTTGCTCCTCGGCATGGCTGGGCTTTTCCGGCAGGCGGGGTTTGTCCTCACGCTTTTCAGGATCTCGATGTGTATCGGGCATGACAGGCTCCTTGAAGGGGCGGGCCGCTCGGGGTCAGCGGCCTGAACCCCATACAACCCGGAAACCCGCACACCTGTTCCGCCCCTGATCCGGTCGCGCCGCACTTGCGTAAAGGAAAGCGGGTCTCCAATGAGCGTCCCCAGCCTGCCTGTTGTGAGACCCGAAGGGCGCTACCGGACAGACCTGTCCCCGTCCGGTAGCGCCCGCTTCCCGCCTTACCAGTCGAGATCTTCTCCGCTGACATGGAAGAAGCGGCCATTCATGCCCGGGTTGGCGCGCGCGATGAGATCAAGCTGGCCTTCGACGCATTCATTCACTGTCAGATTGCCGTTCGGCCCGCCCATATCGGTGCGCACCCAGCCCGGATGGAAGATGAGGGTGATGATGCCCTTGGACTTGAGATCAACGCTCAGCGACTTGCCGATGGCGTTCAGTGCCGCTTTCGAGGTCCGATAGGCATAGCGCCCGCCGGAATCGTTGTCCGCGATGGAGCCCATGCGCGAGGATTGCAGGGCGATCACTTTCATCTGGGACTTGGCTACCTGATCGGCGAACGCTTCGGCGAGCTTTAGCGGGGCAAGCGCATTGACCTGAATGGTCCGGGTAATCGCATCAAAATCACTGTTGCCGAAACCTTGCTCCTTCGGCCCCATCATGCCTGCATTGGCAAACAGAATATCTATTGGCCCCTTCACGTGCGCTTTCAGCGCATCCGCCGCATCGGCCTGACCGGCATCATAGGAAAGAATGGCCAGCCGGCCATCGCCGGGGTCGAGCTCTTTGAGTTCGCTGGCCTGATCCGGATTGCGGCAGGCCGCGCTGACATGCCAGCCACGCGACAGCAGAACGCGTGTGTGTTCAAGGCCAATGCCGCGATTGGCACCCGTAATGAGCATGTGGGGCATGGTTTAGACAGTCTCCGAAGAAAAAGGACTTGTTTTCAGTTTTGCAACGAACCACACCGCGCGCCAATTGGTCCAGCCTTCCTGTTCATAATGTGGCAGTGGCGTTCACCGCTTGAACACCGCGCTGCCGCGGCTAGGCTGGCACCAATTCTCCCGGCGCACCGCCCGGTACGCGCCGGCCAACCCGATACGGAGCGCCCCGCGCATGACTGCTGTCGTCAGTTCCGCCCATGCCTTTGAACGTGATGCGTTTTTGAAAGCAGCCCGCAAGCAGTGGAAGCCGCGTTTCGGGGCACTGGACGAGGCTGGAATCAGCTTTGCCGAACAGGTCTGGGACGATTCGCTGGCCGACGATCTGCAAGGGATCGCGCTGAATGATGCGCTGACGGTATTTGGTGATTTCTGGGAATTCGCGGGCGAGCGTGGCAGCGACCGCATCAAGGTGCGCGTGCGCGAAGGGCTGGACAGCAGCGGCAAGCCGGTCGGGCGTGATATTGTCGAAGTAATCGGGCAGGACCGGCCTTTCCTGGTGGATTCGGTGATGGGCGAGATCGCCTCGCACGGGCTGGACGTGCTGGCCATGGTTCATCCGGTCTTGCAAGTGCGCCGCGACGACGATGGCAAGCGATTGGAAACAGGCGGTCGCCTCATCGCCGAATCCATGATCCAGGTGCATGTGGATGTGCTCGACAAGGCTGCGCGCGATACACTGGAAGCAGGGGTCCGCGCCACGCTCAGCGATGTACGTGAAGCGGTGGAAGACTGGCGCGACATGCGCGCGCGCATGGATGAATGCCTGGAGCACCTCAAGGCAGCCAATACCCGCGCACCGCGCGAGGAGGTCGAAGAGGCGCTGGCCTTCCTCAGCTGGCTGCGTGACGACCATTTCGCCTTTATCGGCTGCCGGTCATACGAGTTTGACGTCGATGAGGAAGGGAAGCTGCGTTCGCGCGAGCCGGCCATCGCGCGCGATAGTGGCCGGGGCATTTTGCGCGACCCCGAACGCACCATACTGCGCCGCACCTCCGAACCGCTGGTGATCGTCCCGGCCATCGAGGCATTCCTGCGCGCGCCCAGCCCCGTGATTGTCGCGAAGGCCAATATGAAAAGCCGCGTCCACCGGCGCGTCTACATGGATTATATCGGCGTCAAACGTTACCGCGACGACGGCGCGGTAACCGGCGAAACCCGGTTTGTCGGCCTGTTCACCGCCGAAGCCTATGACCAGATGGCACGCGATGTGCCGCTGATCCGCCGCAAGGTGCGCCGCGTGCTGGACAAGGCGGGCAAGACGCCCGGCTCGCACTCGGCCAAGAAGCTCCAGCACATTGTCGAGAACTATCCGCGCGACGAGCTGTTCCAGACATCTGAAGAGGATTTGCTGGAAATCAGCCAGGGCATATTGCACCTGTTCGACCGGCCCCGGACACGGCTTTTCCTGCGCCGCGACCAGTTTGACCGCTTTGTGTCTGTGCTGCTGTTCGTCCCGCGTGACCGCTATAATACCCGGGTGCGCACCGAGGCCGGTGAACTGATCCGCAAGGCGTTCAATGGCCGGCTGTCAGCCTTCTACCCCATGTTCGGCGACGGCTCGCTGGCGCGCGTCCACTTCATTATCGGACTGGACCCGTTCAACCATCCCGAGCCCGACACGGCGGCTCTGGAACGCGATATCGCGCTGCTGGCCCGCACATGGGAAGACGAGCTGGAGGCCGAAGCGCGGCGCGGCGGCGATCCGGACCTTTTGCGCGCGGTGCGCACCTATCTGGACGGCTACACGGCCGGCTATCGCGAGCGTTTCACCCCCGCCTCGGCCCTAGCCGATATCCAGCGCCTCGACCCGCTGTCGGACGACAACCCGCGCGCGGCGCGCGTCTATCGCCTCGCCCAGGACGATAACGCCCATCTGCGCGTCAAACTTTATAGCCACGGGCATATGCTTGCCCTGTCCGATGTCCTGCCGGTGCTTGAAAATCTCGGGCTCCATGTGGAAGCGGAGGCCGGTTACCCGGTGCAGCGCCAGCGCGAGGACGCCAGCGCAGAAACCTTGTGGGTTCACGAGTTTGAGGTCAGTGCACGGTCAGGCGAGTTTGCGGAACTCGACACGCTCGCCCCGCTGTTTGAGGACGCCGTTCTGGCCGTTCTGGACGGGCGCACCGAGGATGACGGATTTAACACGCTGGTGCCCGCCATCGGCGTGAGCTGGCGCGAAGCCGCGTTCTTGCGCACCTGTGCCCGTTACCGCCAGCAATCGGGCATGGACCCGTCGCAATCCATTCAGGAAGAAGCCCTGGCTGGCTATCCCGACATTGCGCGCTGCCTGCTCGAATTTGCCCGCCTGCGCTTTGACCCCTCGCTGGATCTCGACCTCAAGGCACGCGAGGAGAAATGCGACGCCAGCGAACGTGAATTGCGCGAAAAGCTGGATGCCGTTTCCAGCCTCGACCATGACAAGGCGCTGCGCCGGTTGGTGAAGCTGATCAAGTACACCTTGCGGACAAATTTCTATCAGACGGGCGAAGACGGTCGTCCCAAGCCCTGGATCTCGCTGAAAATCGCGAGCCGCAAGATTCGCGATCTGCCCGCGCCCAAGCCCTATCGCGAGATTTTCGTCTGGAGCCCGCGCGTGGAAGGCGTCCATTTGCGCTTCGGACCGGTAGCACGCGGCGGCCTGCGCTGGTCCGACCGGCGCGAGGACTTCCGCACCGAAGTGCTGGGCCTGGTCAAGGCCCAGCAGGTCAAGAATGCGGTCATCGTGCCTGTAGGCTCCAAGGGCGGCTTCTATCCCAAGCAGCTTCCCAAGCCGTCCGACAGGGCCGCCTTCATGGAAGAGGGCCGCGAGAGCTACCGCACCTTCCTGCGCGGACTTCTGGACATCACCGACAATCTGGACAGCGATGGCAAAATGCTGGCGCCAGACAATACCGTGCGCTGGGACAATGAAGACCCGTATCTGGTTGTCGCCGCCGACAAAGGCACCGCCACCTTCTCCGACATCGCCAACGGCGTCGCGACAGACGAGTATGATTTCTGGCTGGGCGACGCTTTCGCATCGGGCGGTTCGGCCGGTTACGACCACAAGAAGATGGGCATTACCGCGCGCGGCGGCTGGGAATCGGTCAAGCGCCATTTCCGCGAGCTGGGCAAGGATATCCAATCCGAACCGTTCACCGTTGTCGGCGTCGGCGACATGTCCGGGGACGTGTTCGGCAATGGCATGCTGTTATCGAAGCAGATCCGGCTGCTGGCAGCCTTCGACCATCGCGACATTTTCATCGACCCTGACCCGCAAAACCTCGAGGCCAGCTGGGAGGAGCGCCAGCGCCTGTTCGAAATGGAGCGTTCGAGCTGGCAGGACTATGACGCCAAGCTGATCTCGAAAGGCGGCGGCGTTTTCTCGCGCACAGCCAAATCGATTGCACTGACCGGCGAGATACGCGCACTGACCGGCCTGGAGGGCAAGAGCGCGACTCCCAATGCCCTGATGAACGCCCTGCTGAAAAGCTCGATGGAATTGCTCTGGTTCGGCGGTATCGGCACCTATGTGAAGGCGCGTTCCGAGCAGAATTACGAGGTTGGCGACAAGAATAATGATGCCATCCGCATCGACGCCGAGGAATTGCGGGCGTGCGTTGTCGGCGAGGGGGCAAACCTTGCGATGACACAGGCCTCCCGGATCGCGTTTGCGCGCAAAGGCGGACGGGTCAATGGCGACTTCATCGACAATTCCGCCGGCGTGGACAGCTCCGACCATGAGGTGAATATCAAGATTCTCCTCAACCCGATGGTGCGCTCCGGCGACATGAAGCTGACGGCCCGCAACACGCTTCTGGAGTCCATGACAAACGACGTCGCCGAGCACGTCCTGCGCCACAATTACGATCAGACGCTGACGCTTTCGCTCGCTGCCGGGCGGGCGCCTGAAGACCTTGACGTTCACGAGCGGGTCATGGAGCGGCTCGAGGCCGAAGGCCGTCTTGACCGCAAGGTCGAAGGCTTGCCGGGAGCCGAGATCATACGCGGTCTCAAAGACCAGGGCCGGGGCCTGACGACACCGGAAATCGCTATCATCACGAGCTATGTGAAGATTGCGCTGTTTGATCAGATCGTCGCTTGCGACGTGCCCGACGATCCGCATTTCACCGATACGCTCATCACCTATTTCCCCAAGGCGCTGCACAAGTTTGCCGATGCCATGCAGGGCCATCGCCTGAAACGCGAGATCATTGCCACGCGCCTTGCCAACGACATGGTGAATATGGGCGGGCCGGACTTCCTGCAGCGCGCACTGGAGCTGAGCGGAGCGGATACGCCCGCCATTGCTCGCGCTTTTGCCGCAGCCCGCGAAATCTTCCGGATCGATGCGCTGACCGCGAAGATCAATGCGCTCGACAACAAGATCCCGGCAAGCGCCCAGAACATCTTGCACGAAGAGGTGCGCCGGCTTCTCTTCAAGCAGACCGTCTGGCTGGCACGGCGCGCCCGCGCCGAGGAAGCGGGCAAGGCCACGCCTGTCGGCGAGCTTCTGGAACGCTATCAGGAAGGCGCTGACCAGCTGCGTGAATGGGGCGAGACGGTGTTGTCGTCGCATGAGCGTGCCGGTGTTGCCGGACGGCGCTCACGTCTGACCGACGAAGGCGCGCCGCCCCGGCTGGCCGGTGAGGCCGCGCTTCTGGCACCGCTGATCCCCTCAACTGATATCATTGATCTGGCCAGGGCCGCTGGCTGGCCGCTGGCCGCCGCTGCACGGCTTTATCATACCACGGGCGAGCGGTTTAGTTTTGATCCCTTGCGCACGGCAGCCGGACTTCTCACCTCCGACCAGCACTGGGACAGGCTCGCCACACGCCGTCTCGCCGAGGATCTCTTTGCCAGCCAGCTCGCCATTTCCGGCTCTATTGCCCGCTACGCCGATGCGGCAGGCGGCAAGCTGAAAGCGGGCATAGAAGACCCGTCGGACGGCTGGTCAGATGATCTGGTGTCATCCTGGCAGGTCGTCCATGCCCATGAGGTGGACCGCACCGATCACCTGATCGAGCAGTTGTCTGCTTCGGGCGGCTGGACGCTCTCCAAGATCGCCATTGCCTCCACTGAGTTGCGCGAGCTTGCCCAGAACGCAGCGTCTGAATAGGAAAACGGGTCAGGCGGCGATGATCTCGCCGCCTTCGACCCGCACCGGCACGGACTTCAGGCTGGACTTGCCGGCAGGTCCGCCCGTGCAGGCGCCGCTCTCGAGCGCGAAGCTGGCACCGTGAAACGGGCAGACAATGAACCGGTCTTCACTGATCAGCGTGCGTCCCGACGGCAGGCACAAAGGCCGCCCTTGATGGGGACACACATTCACATAAGCGAAGGCTTCCGGCCCCTTGCGCACCAGCAATATGGGCAGCGCCTCATAGTCTGACGGGAAGGCGCCGGGGTCGGCCAGAGCGTCAAGGCGGCCCAGCACGGTTCCGGCGGGAGGCATATCGCTCATCGTCAGGCGCCCTCGCTGGTAAAGGGGCGCGCCAGCAGGCCGGTAATAGCATCATCGACGCTGGCCTTGCCTTCAACGATTGCGGCGACGGCCTCGCAGATAGGCATGTCAACGCCATGGCGCGCGGCCAGCTCCATCACCGCTGGCGCGGTGGCGACGCCCTCCGTCACGGAATTGCGCGATGCCATGATGTCGGCCAGGGCCTCACCGCGCCCCAGCGCCAGCCCGCAGGACATATTGCGCGATTGCGGCGAGGAACAGGTGAGGACCAGATCACCCAGCCCGCAAAGGCCCGTGAGCGTTTCGCGCTGCGCGCCCAGCGCCACCGCGAGGCGCGTCATTTCGGCAAAACCACGCGCGATAAGGGCGGCATGGGCCGACCGGCCCAGCTCGCGCCCCTCAACGATCCCGGCAGCGATGGCGAGAACATTCTTTACCGAGCCGCCAATCTCCGCACCGACAAGATCATCCGCCAGATAGGGCCGGAAGCTGGCCGAACCGATCATGGCAATCAGGCTTTCGCCCGTTTGCCTGTCCTTGCACGCAAGCGTCACCGCCGTTGGCAGGCCGCGCGCCACATCGGCGGCAAAGGACGGACCGGACAGCACCGCAGCAATGGCATCAGGCAGGGTTTCGGCCAGCACATCGCTCATCAGTTTCAGGCTGCCGCGCTCGATACCTTTCGAGCACAAGGCCACCGGCGTGCCCGGTTTGAGATGCGCCGCAAACCCGGCAAGGCTGGCGCGCATATGCTGGGCGGGCGTGACCACCAGCCAGGCATCGCATGCTGATAAATCCGCAGCTTTGTTCGTGGCCGTGATGGCGGGGTCCAGATTCACGCCCCTGAGGAAGACCGGGTTCTCGCGGGTCTCGTTGATCGCGCGGGCGACCTCCGGCTCGAAGGCCCACAAGGTTGCCGTAGTGCCGGCCCGCGCCGCCGCCTGTGCCAGCGCGCTGCCCCATGCGCCCGCCCCGATAATGCCCAGTCTTGCACTCATGCTTTTGGCCCCTTCCGTCCCGATCCTAACAACGGATCGGCGCTGGCGGCACCTGTATCAAGGGGCCAGCGCGCCCGCGCCGGTACATCAAGCGGGTCCGTCAGCCCCAACCGGAAACGCTCGGCGCCCGCCAGTGCGATCATGGCCGCATTATCCGTGCAGTATTTTAGCGGCGGGAAGAGCGTACGAAACCCGCGCGCATTCGCCTCCGCCACCAGCGCATCGCGAACCGCCGTATTGGCCGCAACCCCGCCAGCGGCGACCAGCACCCGGTCCTCGCGGTTGCTTTGAGCATACAGATCCATCGCGCGTCCCGTGCGCTGCGCCAGATGGGCGGCAATGGCCGCTTGGGAAGCGGCGGCTAGATCAGCCCGGTCGGCGTCTGAAGGTGCGTCCAGCCCGTCATAACTGCGCTTCACCGCCGTTTTCAGGCCTGCGAACGAGAAATTGCAGCTCTTGTCGTGGGCCAGCATGCGCGGGAGAGCAAAGCGCGACGGATCACTTGCGTCTGCCGCCAGCTTTTCCAGCGCGGGGCCGCCGGGAAAGCCCAGACCCAATACCTTGGCCGACTTGTCGAAGGCCTCGCCCGCAGCATCATCAATCGTGGAACCGAGCCGGGTCATCTCCCCCACGCCTTCAACGCTTAAAAGCTGAGTGTGTCCGCCCGACACCAGAAGTAAAAGCCACGGAAAGGCCAGCGGCTCCACAAGGCGCGGCGAAAGGGCGTGACCTTCCAGATGATTGATGGCGATGAGCGGCTTGCCAGAGCCGATAGCCAGCCCCTTGGCGGTCATCAGCGCAGCCATCACCCCGCCAATCAGGCCGGGGCCCGCCGTCGCGGCAATCGCGTCCAGCGCATCAAAACCGAGACCCGCCTGTTCCATCACCTCGCGGGCAAGATGATCCATGCGTTCGGCATGGCTGCGCGCAGCAATCTCCGGCACCACGCCGCCAAAAGGCGCATGGGCACTGTTCTGGTTGATCACCCGTTCGGCAAGCACGTGCGTGCTGCCATCGGCAGAGAGACGCACAATCGCCGCCGCGCTGTCATCACAGCTCGATTCCAGACCCAGCACCGTAACCGGCCGGTCTGCTTGCGCAGATGTATGTGCATGCGATAACGCCATACCCATCCGTTAGCGCCGCCCCGGCAGGCTGACAACTCACGGAGTTCATCTTGGCCGATTCCCTGCCCGTCATGGCGATAGCCACCCGCACCTCTCCGCTGGCCATGGCGCAGGCGCGGATGGTGCAGGCGCAGCTCGCTGCTGCGCATGACATGGACGACGCCGAAGGCGGTTTCCCGATACTCGGCCTGGTCACCACAGGTGACCAGATCACGGACCGGGCCCTGCTGGAGGCAGGTGGCAAGGGGCTGTTCACACGCGAGCTGGACCGGGCGCAACTGGACGGACAGGCCGCCTTTGCCGTTCATTCGATGAAGGATGTGCCCACGCATCTGCCTGACGGGCTCGAGCTGGCCTGCGTGCTGGAACGTGAAGACCCGTCCGACATATTGCTGACAGCGTCTGGCCCCGGCACTCTGGAAAGCCTTCCCCAGGGCGCATTGATCGGTACAGCGTCCCTGCGCCGTCAGGCACAGGCGCTTTACGCCCGCCCGGACCTTCAGATCACGCTGCTCCGGGGCAATGTCGGCACGCGCTTGCAAAAGCTCAAAGACGGGCCGATCACCGCAACCTTCCTTGCCAAGGCGGGATTGAAGCGCCTTGGCAGGCCGGAAGGCGGCTGGCCGGGCCTGAGTTTCGAGCACTGCCTGCCTGCGCCCGCACAAGGCGCGATTGGCATCACCATACGCAGCGATGACGAAGCAGCACGCGCCGCTCTGGCCCCGCTCAACCATGCACCCACAGCGCTCGCCATCGCGGCAGAGCGCGGCGCGCTGGAAGCGCTGGATGGCTCCTGCCGCACACCTTTGGCCGCCCATGCGGCTTTTGCGGACGGCAGGCTGCACCTGACCGCCGAAATACTGCAGCCCGATGGCAGGCAGCGCTGGCGTGCAGACGAAACCCGCACCGGCATTGATACGCTGGAAGCGGCGCGCCGCTACGGCGTGGAACTGGGAACAAGACTGCGCCGCGACGGGGGCGAACAGGTAGAGGCGATCCTGACCGGAACGCAGGCGTGACCTCGCACGTACCGGTCATCATTACCCGCACCCGGCCGGGCAATGCCGGCACCATGAAATCTGTGTGCGCGCTGGGATTTCACGCCATTGCCTGCCCGGTGGCGCAACTGGTGGGCTCGCGCGCCAGCATCCATGCTGATGGCGCAGATGCCCTGGCCCTGACCAGCGCGAACGCCCTGCGCGCAATCGCTGATACCGGCCCGCTCCTCCATCTGCCGGTTTTCACCGTGGGAGGCGGCACGGCGCATGCTGCGAGGGACGCCGGGTTTACGCATGTCACGAGCGCTGACGGGAACGCGGAGGCCTTGGCACGCAGAATCGCGCAAACCCTTCCTGCCGGTAGCCATGTCCTGCACTTGAGTGGCGAAGACCGCGCCGGAGATCTTGGCGGGATGCTGGAGGTTCAGGGCATCAAAGTGACCACGCGCACCGTCTACCGCACCCGGCTGGCGCGGGGATTGACGGCACGTGCGACGGCGGCACTGATAGCCGCCCCGGCCATAGTGCTGATCCATTCGGCGCGCGGTGCGGAACGCTTCCTGACGCTGGTTGATGCGGCGGAACTGACTTCGGCGCTGGCGCGTCATGCATTCATCGCCATTTCGGACCGCGCAGCAATGCCGCTGCACAATCGCGGCCTTCAGACGCGTGTCGCGGCAAAGAGCTCTGAAGAGAGCCTTCTGGCAGCACTTGCCGAACTGGCGAAGAACAACGGCGCACCCTAGAGTGCGAAGAACGCAAAAACCGAAGGCACGAAGACCCGATCATGCAAGCGGACTCCCCTGACAACACCATCCCGCCCGGAGAGGCAGAGCCCATCGATGCCGAGTTCGAGCCGGCAAAGCCCGAAAAGCGCAGCGGCGGCGGCAAGGCGGCCGCCCGGCTGGCCGGGTTCGTGCTGGCGCTGATACTGGCTGCGGCCGCGGGCGGTGTGGCCGGATGGTATGCGGCCGGATTGAACCGGCCGGACGGTGATACGCAACCCGCAGACGCGATTGCCCGGCTGGAAAGCCAGATGGCGGGGCTAGAGGCGCGCCTGAACGCCGCCGAGGACCGGCCGCTGACCGAGATGGTCCCCACCGAGGCCTTGCGCACGTTTGACAGCACTATCCGCGCGCTGGAACAGCGCGTGGAGGCTGTCGAGGCACGCCCTGCAGGCGAAGGGGCCGGCCTGGATGATTCCGGTATCGACGCCCTGCTGGATGGGCGTGACGCCGCGCTGCGCACCGAGCTGGAGGAAATCAGGGCTTTGGCAGCGAACGCGGCCACATCCGGTGACGGCGCGCCGGTATTCGACCCCACCCCCCTGCAGGATGCGCTGAGCACTCTCGAGGGACGTATCTCCGCGCAGGAATCCCGTCTGGACACAGATCTGTCTGCGCTGGAAGAGCGCCAGAGTGACGCCATGGACGCGCGCGACGACGCCTTGCTGGACCGCATAGCCGCGCTGGAATCGCGCACAGAGCAGATGGCTGCAAACACCAATGGCGAGGCCGTCGCACTCGAGCGCGCGGCGGCGCGCATTCTGGCCTTCACCGCCCTTCGCGAATCGGCGATGACGGGCGAGAGCTTCGAGGCAGAGCGCGCAGCATTGGCCCGGCTTTGGCCGAACGCACCGGGACTTGCCGCCCTGCAGCCCCATGCGCGGCGCGGCGTGCCCTCTGCCGGAGAGCTGGCAGAGAGCTTTCCGGCAGCTTCCATCCGTTCTGCATCCGGCGAGACGCGGCGCTTTCTGGGTCTGTTTGAGATCCGCCCCGCCGACAGTGCACCGGACAGCGCGCTGGCTCTGGTGCGTCAGGCCGAAGCCCGCCTTGCGAGCGATGATCTGGCCGGAGCGGTAGAGGCTGCCGCACGACTGGACGGCGCACCGGCAGAGGCCGTATCGCCCTGGCTGGCACAGGCCCGCGCCCGGCTGGACATAGACAGCGCGCTCACCACATTGCGCAATGGCCTGAGCAACGAAACTACCACACCGGGCAGGAGCACGCCATGATCCGCCTTATCCTCACTGTTGCCTTGTGTGTCGTGACGGCAATCCTCGCGGTCTGGCTGACACTCAATCCCGGCACGGCCAGTTTCGAGTTCCTCGGCTGGCAGGCCGAGACCAGCTTTGCGCTGTTCATGGGCGTGCTGATCGTGGCCGCCTTCGTGCTGACCGTCCTGTGGTGGCTGATCGCCAAGATGTGGGGCGCCCCCGATGCCTGGCGCAAGCTGCGCCGCCGCCGCCGCCGCGATCAGGGTGTCGATGCACTGGAACGCGCACTGATCGCTGCCGCTGCCGGAGAAGGCGAGCTGGCCGTGCGCCAGGCCGCGAGAGCCGACGCCCTCTTGGAGCGGCCCGCCCTGTCGCGCCTGCTGGCGGCCAGAGCCGCCGAGGCCGCCGGCAATCTGCTCGCTGCACGCGGGCATTACGAAGCCCTGCTGGAAGACCCGAAAACCCGGATGGTCGCCCATCGGGGCCTGTCCGTTCTGGCAGAAACACAAGGCGAAACCGGCAATGTCATCACCCATGCGGGCAAGGCGTTTGCCGAGGCGCGCACGGCCCGCTGGGCCTTTGACAGCCTGTTCAATGCGCAAATCGCTGCCGCCCGCTGGGATGAGGCACTGGAAACCCTGTCAGAAGGCGAAAAGCGCCGCCATATAGCCCCGGACAATGCCGCACGCCGCCGGGCGGTGGTCCTGACCGTGAAGGCGCGCCAGATGCGCCAGAGCGACGGCGAAAGGGCCGCAGAACTCGCCGAGAAGGCCGCACAGGCTTCGCCGGGCTTCGCGCCTGCCGCTGTGCTCGCCGGAGACCTCCTGCCGCCGCGCCGCCGCCACCGCAAGGCCGCCGACATTCTGGAAACCGCCTGGCGCTTGCACCCTCACCCGGCCATCGCCCGCGCCTATGGGGATTTGCGCAAGTCCGACACCGCCGCCAAGCGTACGGCGCGCCTGCGCGCGCTCGCCGAGTTCAACCCCGATCACCGTGAATCGCGGCTTCTGCTCACCGGCATCGCCCTGCAACAGGGCAATATGGAGGCCGCCCGCAGCGCGATTACGCCCTTGCTGGCTGAAACGCCGCTATCGGCGCGCGTGTGCGCGCTGGCCGCGCGCCTGTCACGCCTTGAAGGCGATGAAGATGCCGCCCAGCGCTATCTGGCCCGCGCCGCCCATGCGCCCGGAGAGGCCGACTGGTCGGACATTGATGGCAATGGCGAGGCGTTCAACTTTGCCGAGGCCGACTGGCAGCGTCTTGTCTATGCCTGGGGCGAGGAGGAGCGCCTGATCCATCCACGCCATGAGCGCTTCGAGATGATTGCCGAGGCCATCCCGGACCGCATTCTTCTCGAAGCACCAAAAGCGCCGCCGGCAAAGGAAACAGCCGCCACAGGCACGCCAACTGACACTGGCGCTGTCATCGTTTCGCCCGCGCCGCTACCAGACCGCGAGACGCGAAAGCGCGAAGAGACGCCCTCAACGGGTCCGCGTTTTGCGCCCGATGACCCCGGCGTGGGTGATGACGACTAGGCAGACGCGAAGGGTGCGGCCATGGCACGGCTGATCGTGGGGGTGAGCGGGGGCTCTGCCTCCGGCAAGACCGAGATTGCGCGCGCGGCCGCGCGCGCCGTGAAGCCGATGACGGCTCTGGTCATGGCCGAAGACGATTATTACGGCGATCACGGTGCCTCGCCCGATTTTGACGCCGCTCGCTTCAATTTCGACCATCCTGCCTCGCGCGATCACGCGCTGCTGGCCGATCATCTTGAAGCGCTCAGGCGCGGCGAGACGGTCAGCGCGCCGATCTATGATTTCACCATTCACCGCCGCCGCGCCGATACGCGCGCGATCACCCCGTGCGACATCATTCTGGTGGAGGGCATTCATCTGTTCTGTGATGAACCGCTCAAAAACCTGTTTGATATCCGCGTCTATGTCGATGCGCCCGACGATATCCGCCTCGCCCGGCGCCTGCTGCGCGATGTGAATGAGCGCGGGCGCACGGCGCAATCGGTCGTCGGCCAGTATCTGGGCACCGTGCGGCCCATGCACCATGAGTGGACCCATCCCAACGCAGAATGCGCCGACATCGTCATCGGCAATGACGCCGCCGCCGCCCGGCCTGCCGATCATCTCGAAGCCTTTTTCGACAATCTGGCTCGCCCCGTTGTCAAGGCTATACGCGAGAGGCTGGGGTAGAGAATCCCACAGCTACACTACCCTTCGTCATTCCGGAAAGCGCGGCAGCGCTTATCCCGAACCCAGTCGGCGCGCAGCGCCGCAAGGCCGAACGGCCGCCCGCGACTCTTCGTGGAATATCGCAACTCGGATGCGTTGCGGAACTAAAAGCGCTGGCTTCCAGATAGCGGCTTGCGCCGCTTCTGGAATGACGATGTTGGGGCTTTAGCCCAAAAACCATGCAGCACCACCACACGCACAACCGCGCTTGCGAAGACACGCGTTCGCGGATAGTTTGCGCGCCGTCGCGGGAAGGGCATCACGCTCACTCCGCGCACTGCCCGTTACAACACGTGGCAAAGCCGCTTTAGCTCAGCTGGTAGAGCATCGCATTCGTAATGCGGGGGTCAGGTGTTCGAGTCACCTAAGCGGCACCATTTTCTGATTTTTCCAAATTCGCTTCGCCAGGGCCTGTGACGGGTTCCTCGAGCGAGCACACAAGCGGCCTTCACTCCACCAAACGAACCCACCCCCTTCCCCTTTGTCCCTCATCCCCTATCATCGCTGATTAAGCGGCCCGTCAGTGGCCGGTGCGTCAGGGCAGAGCCCGGCGCGATGAACGAGGGAGGAGATGACCATGATCGATGCGGGCAAGCTCGTATCCATGGCCGATGTGCTGCGCCAGCAGGCGCGCGCGAACGGCAATGTCGCGGCGCAGATTTTCGCCGGCCGCACCACCAGCTATGGCGAGCTCGACGCCCATGCCAGCCGGGTGGCCAATGGCCTGATGACGCTGGGATGCAAGCCCGGCACGCGCATCGGTCACTTAGGCAAGAACAGCGATTATTTCGCCGAGCTGCTCTTTGGCGCGGCCAAGGCGCGCTGCGTGCTGACCGGCGTCAACTGGCGCCTCGCCGCGCCGGAGATTGCCTATATCCTCAAAGATGCCGGCGTCACCACCCTCTTTCTGGACGCCGAATACTACCCGCTCGTTGAGAGCCTTCTGGGCGATCTGCCCGCACTGAAAACCATCATCGCGCTGGATGGCGGACATGCAAGCTGGCCGGGTTATACCGGCTGGCGCGACGGGCAGTCCGATAAAGACCCGATGCTGGAGACAGACCCTGAAGAGGACGTGCTGCAGCTCTATACGTCGGGCACGACAGGCCACCCCAAGGGCGTGGTCCTGAGCCATGGCGCCTATCTCTCGCTCTTCGAGCAGGGCCTGCATGATGGCTTCGTCACCTGGGAACCGGGCGATCCGAACCTGATCGCCATGCCCTATTTCCATGTCGCGGGCACGAACTGGGCGCTGCTGGGCTTTTATCAGGCTGCAACCAACATCATCGTGAAGGAAGTCGATCCGGTCGCGATCCTCGATCTGATCGAACAATACAAGGTACAGACAAGCTTCTTTGTTCCGGCGGTCATCCTGTTTCTGGTGCAGGCAAGCGCGGCGAAGCCTCGCGATTTTTCTTCCTTGCGCCTTGTTGCCTATGGTGCCTCGCCGATTGCCGAGGAATTACTGCTGAAAGCCGCCAAGATTTTCGAGTGCGGGTTCTTGCAGTTCTACGGCCTGACCGAGACAAATGGCGCGGCGGTGCATCTGCCCCCTGTCGACCATGACCCCGCGCGCGGCAAGCTGCGCGCCGCCGGAAAACCCAATGCCGGTATCGAGATACGGGTGGTGGGTGAGGACGGTGAGCCGGTGGCACAAGGCGAGGTCGGCGAGGTGTGGATACGCGGCACCAGCCTGATGACCGGCTACTGGAACCGCCCCGATGCCACCGCAGAGGCGATCAATGCCGATGGGTGGTTTAAGTCCGGTGATGCCGGGTATCTGGACAAGGACGGCTATCTCTTCATCCATGACCGGGTGAAGGACATGATCATTTCCGGCGGAGAGAACATCTACCCGGCGGAGGTGGAAAACGCGCTCTTCTCCCATCCGGGCGTCGCCGACGTAGCCGTGATCGGCGTGCCGGACGAGCGCTGGGGCGAGGCGGTGAAGGCCGTGGTCGTGAAGACGCCGGGCAGTGATGCGACACAGGAAGCCCTGATCGCTCACGCGCGCGAGCGCATCGCCGCCTATAAAGTGCCCAAGAGCGTCGACTTTACCGACGCCCTGCCGCGCAACCCGACCGGCAAGATACTCAAGCGCGTTCTTCGTGAACCCTACTGGAAGGGCCGGGAGCGCGCGGTCGGCTAGGGCAGCACTTCCTCGCCCTGCCAGTCAAAGCACCGCCCGGACTGTTCGGGCGTCAATGTGTCGATGACATTCAACAGGCGTTCGGCGCTGTAATCGGGCGTGAACAGCTTTCCGTCAGGCACATTGTCCCGGAAGGGCTCTGAGAGGCCGGTTTCCACCGTGCCGGGATGCAGGCCCACGATCAGCGCATCGCGCCGCTTGCGGGTAAGCTCGATGGAACAGGTGCGGATGATCTGGTTCAGCGCCGCCTTGGACGCACGATAGGCGTGCCAGCCACCCAGCCGGTTGTCGGAAATCGACCCGACGCGCGCCGACAGCGCGGCGAAGACCGATTTGCCCTCGCGCGGCAGGGCATCCAGAAGGGCAGAGGCCACCAGCGCCGGGCCGGTCGTGTTGACGGCAAAGACTTTTGCCATGCTGGCAGCGTCCAGATGCCGCCAGGTTTTCTCCGGGCCGAAATCCTCGCCATGTAAGACGCCGCTGGCGACGATGACCAGATGGACGGGGCCCTCGGCTGTAACCGGGTCGAGGGCGGTCGCGATGCTGGCAGGATCTTCCAGATCGATACGCCCGCCACGGATTTTCGCGCCGGACGGCGCATTGCCTGAGCGCGACAGCGCATGAATTTCGCCGCAACGCGAATCCGTCGCCAGATGGCGCACCAGGCCTGCGCCAATACCGCCGGACGCCCCGACAATGACGGCGCGATAGTTCTCGGGCAGGGAACGAAGAGTGATGCTCATGCGGTGTTGAGTTAGGGCGGCCACGCGGCGTGAAAAGAGCGGCATCGGTGGAACCGGCCCCGCGCGATGGGGTTTCCCGGTAAAACGTGAAATGAAAGGCACGCCATCACCTGCATCGGGAACCTGTCTACGGCTGGCTTTACGGCTACCGCCATCGGTTTTGGACCCGCCCGCATGGGGTTTGGGCTGTTTGTTCCTGAGTTCCGGCAGGAATTGTCGATGTCCAGCACGGCCATCGGATTTGTGTCCAGCCTCGGATTTCTCGGCTTCGTCGCGGGACTTCTGGTCTCCAAGATGATGCTAAGCTGGCGCGGGCCGGAATCACCGGTTCTGACAGGCCTGGCTGCCGCCAGCCTTGGCATGGGAATCGTTGCGATTGCGCCAAGTGTTCCGGTCCTCGCCGCCGGCGTGTTCCTCGCAGCATCAAGTGCGGGGTTTACCTGGACGCCGTTCAATAATGCCGTGAACCGCAAAATCGGCGATCTGGACCGGCCGATAGCGCTTTCGGTGATCAGCACAGGCACCGCTGCAGGGGTCATAATCGCCGCTCTGGCCGCCCTGGCGATAGTGATGGGCGGTCTGTCGTGGAGGGTCTGCTGGCTCCTGTTCTCGATTGCCAGCGTGGCCGTTCTGGTTGGCAACTGGTATGTCCTTCGTGAACTGCAGAAGGATAGCCGGCCCGGGCCGCGAAAGAGCTGGAAACATCTTCTGTCTCCTGCCGCAGCGCCGATCGGCATCGTCAGTTTTGTCTTCGGAACCAGCTCGGCAATCTACATCTCGTTCGCAGCCGACCATTTTGCGGCATCCGGCGGTGTCCCGGGCATGTCCAGCCGTGCCTCACCCGCTCTCGTTTACATATGCTACGGAGTTTTCGGTCTTGCCGGCCTGCTGACCAGCCGGGTAAGGGCAATAACCGGCCTCCCGGCCCTGTTGCGGCTGCTGATGATCTCCAGCGCCCTGTCGATTGCCCTGGTCGCGCTGGCGCCCGGCTACTGGACCGGCCTTATCGTATCGGCAGGGCTACAGGGCATGTACGTGATGATGACTAGTGCGGTTCTGGCCTTCTGGTCGGAACGCCTGTTCCCGTCCCTTCCCTCTGTCAGCTTGACCGCGGTGCTGCTCGTAGCTGCGGCAGGCAGCGTCGCGGGGCCCGCTGTTGCCGGAGCCGTTACTGACATGTTCGGGCCACAGCCAATGTTTCTTGGCACGGCGGCACTATCGGCAATGGGCGCAATCGCGCTGCGCGGCAGCTACCTCGTGGAGCGCGCGGTCTGAACCGCAAGGTGGGAGTATATCGTAGGCAGGGTTTTTTCGCCGGATCACAATTGAAGGCAGTCTGGCGCCCGGAAAAGAGCGTCTACAGGTGCAGCGCGTCGTTGGCGGCGTCCTGGACCTTGCGCATCAGGCGGAAGCTCGCCGTGCGGTCCTTGCCGTTGAAGAACTCGTTCTTGTCCAGAATGGTCAGGTGCGGACCCAGCGCCTCGGCGTCTACACGCGCCGATCCGGTCAGGACCAGCACCGGCGTGCCACGGGCAATCTTTTCGGCCGTGCGCACCGTGTCGGTCGGATCAACCGAATCGGGCAGGCGCAGATCGACAATGATCAGGTCATACTGGCGCTTTGCCAGCTTGCGCTTGGCGTCATTCAGCGTGCGCACCACTTCCAGCTCGAACTCATATCCACCTGCATCGCAAAGCGCCTGCTGTAACAGCATGGCATCGGCGAAGTCATCCTCCACGTGAAGGACGCGCAAGGTCTGAGTGGTTTGTGCAACTGCGTTCATGATGTCAAGCTAGCCTCACCCGCTTAGCAAAGCGTAAAGACGCACACTATCCTGCAAGCGGATCGCGGATGGTCTCGCCATTGCGGACCGCAGCGGCTTTTAGCGTATTGGCCAGCAGGACGGCAATCGTCATCGGGCCAATCCCGCCGGGCACCGGAGTGATATAGCCGGCTGCTTTTTCACTCGCCTCGAAGGCGACATCGCCGGTCAGACCGGCATCGGTCCGGTTGATGCCAACATCCAGCACGCACGCACCCGGCTTGATCCAGCCGGCCTGCACCATGCCGGCGCGCCCGGCAGCAGCAACCAGAATGTCGGCAGTCCGGCACATATCCGCCAGATCACGCGTGCGCGAATGGGCAATCGTCACCGTGCAGTTCTGCTCCAGAAAGAGAAGCGCGGCAGGCTTGCCGACAAGAATGGAGCGCCCGATCACGACGGTATGAAGCCCGGACAGGTCTCCGAGCGCCTTTTTCGCCAGCCAGACACAGCCAGAAGGCGTGCAGGGGCGTAGTCCATCCGAACCCAGAACCAGACGGCCCGCACTGATGGCGGTCAGCCCGTCCACATCCTTGGCCGGGTCGATTGTCTCGACAACACGGCGCGAATCCATGTGGGCGGGCAGCGGCATCTGAACCAGAATACCGTCAACATCCCGGTCAGCGTTGAGCGTCTCCACCAGTGCTATCAGATCCGCCTCGGCCATGTCTGCGGGGCGGCGAAACTCCTGCGAGATCATGCCGGCCGCTTGCGTGCGCCGCACCTTGTTGCGCACATAGACATGGCTCGCCGGATCGTCCCCCACCAGTACGACGGCGAGGCAAGGTTTCCGGCCGATACGTGAAGACAGAGCGGCAGCCTCCACCGCAACAGCGGCGTCCAGCGCTTCGGCTGCGCGCTTGCCGTCGATCAGCGTGGCGAGCCCGTCACGGGGCTGGATGAAGTCTGGCAGAGACATCGCCTAGCCCAGAAGCGGGAAGATCTGCCCCATGATGACCCATTCGCGCACAAAGAAGATGATGAGCAGCAGGACCAGAGGTGACAAATCGATACCGCCCAGCGGCGGCAGGATGCGCCGGATCGGCGACAGGACCGGCTCGGTCAGCGCGTTCGTCGCCCGCCAGATCGTGTTGACGAACTGATTTTGCGGATTGACCACGTTGAACGCGACCAGCCAGCTCAGAACCACATTCACGAAGATGAGCAGCACCAGAATATTCAGTACCGGAATGATGAAATAGATGATGAGGGCCTGACCAAAGGTCATCACTGTCTCCGTGTGGACGCACGCCGCAGCGTTGCAAGATTGTGGCGCCTGTCTAGACGCGCTGCACCCTGCCGCGCAAGACCGGGGTCAGTGCCGCCCGGGAAACTCCGCATGGTCACGCCAGAAGCGGCATACCGTGTCGGCGACCTGCTGGTACCCGCCAAGACTGTCGGGTTTGCGCAAATACGCGTTCGCCCCGGCCTCATAAGCCCTGTCGACATCGTCCGGATGGTTGGACGAGGAAAACACGATAACCGGAACCAGTTCCGGGTCCTGGCGGTCACGCAAGGCGTGAATGACCTCGTGCCCGGAAAGTCCGGGCATGTTGAGATCAAGAAGCAGAAGGTCAAATCGGCTGGAGCGCAGCGCGTCCAGCGCGGCCTGGCCGCCGGGCACGTGCATCAGATTGGCGCCCTTCATCTCGGCGAAGGCACGTTTGGTCAGGAAGGCATCGCTTTCATCGTCTTCGACGAGGAGAAGCCGGATATTTTTGGCCATGGTTTCCCCTGAGAGCCTGAAGGGCCCGCTCGCTTACTGGGCGACGCCTTCGACCGGCAAGGAGCCGGGCGCAGGAAGCGTCAGGCAGAAGCGTGCGCCGTCAAGATGGGTTTCGTCCAGCCAAATTTCACCGCCATGGCTTTCGACAATCTCCCTGCAGAAGGCCAGACCCACGCCCATGCCGGGATAGCGGGCGCCGTCATGCAGGCGTTTCATCATTTCAAAGATGGATTCCGAATGTGCCGGATCGATCCCGATTCCATTGTCTGTGATGGAAATCTTGACCAGCCCGTCATCGCGGCTGCTGGCGCGTATCTCAATGACCGGCGGCTGCGCGGACCGATATTTTATCGCATTGGAAACCAGATTCTGAAAAAGCTGGGTCAGAAGGACCGGATCGCCCTCCACCTCCGGCAAATCATCAAAATCCAGCCGCGCCCCGCTGGTTTCAATCTCATCTTCCAGCGCGCTGGCAACGCCAGACATTAGGCGCGTCAGCTCCAGCGTTTCGGTTTGCGGCAAGCGATTGACCAGCTGGGCATATTCCTGAAGCACGCGGATGAGCGTCTGCGCACGCAGCGCGCCTTCACGCACTTTGGACAGGTGCTTCTGCCCGTCAGCGCTCATCTGTTCGGCCTCCTCCTGCTCGATGAGCTGGGAGAAGATCAGGATATGGCGCAAGGGCGCCTGAAGATCATGGGCGGCCGTGGCGGCAAACTGGCGCAGCGCCGCATTGGCGCGTTCGAGGTCACGCGTGCGCTGGCGCACCCGGTGCTCCAGCTGGCCGGTGGCCGCCATCAGCCGGGCCTCGGCCTCGTCGCGGCGGCCGATCTCCGAATGCAGCGCCTGATTTGATCGTTGCAGCTGGACGGTCGAGGGCATGCCGAGCGCCCGTGGCAGTAACGGCCAGAGCGCAAGCGCGGTAGCCAGCGAAACGGCAGCGGTGGCCGCCTTCAGCATGCCTTCAACCTGATAGTGCGGGCTCCATACCGTCCAGATGGAAAAAAGATGGGTCATTCCGCAAAGCAGGATAAAGGCAACGAACAGCCACAGCACAGGCCGGTAGACCAGGTCGGGCCGCTGGATCGAGAATACCGCCAAGGCGGCAGGAATAGAGAAATAGGCCAGCGCTATGACGGCGTCGGAGAGCACATGGGTCCACAAAATGGACGGCTCCCACAGATAGCACATGCCGTGTGGCATGAAGCCGTGCGTCGACATCGTGTGTGTCATGGCCTGCATGTGCGGCTGATGCTCCCCTTTTGCAGGCACTATCTATTGGCTAGGGCATGCGTCAAGCAGCACGCGGCCGAATGTCAAACCGCTCCAGCAGCGGCTTGACAAGACGCCTTGCCCGGCACTACCTCCCTGACCTCTTCGCGAAGTGGGGCCGTAGCTCAGTTGGGAGAGCGCGTCGTTCGCAATGACGAGGTCAGCGGTTCGATCCCGCTCGGCTCCACCATTCCTCTCCAGTAGTGCAGTATGTTGTGAGGCTGACACCGTGGAGTGCGGCAGCCTGACGGGTTGTCATGCCTGCGCGCTTGCAACCCCCGAACGATCGTCGCCCGTGTCTCCCGTGAATGTGCCGGGGATCCGCCCAAAAAGGCCGGATTGGGGCAGGCAGCCTGCAGACCAACCGGGCGAAAGCAGGGTTTACGGGACATAAAATCAAACACTTACCGGGAAGCTGAACTTTACATGAACGGTAGATGAACGCGATCTATCTGAAAGTATTGCCTTTTTTTACCCCATTCAGGATTAACTTTCAGCAAACTCTGCCCCTAACCCTAGACCCTGCCGGTCGCAATGACCGGCGCGGCCACAGCGCGGGGATACGCTAGCCGGTTCAGCGGGCGGGAGAATGACGCATGATTATCGATCTTGTTGCCGGGACACGTCCTGAAGTTGTCAAGCTGGCGCCGGTCTATACGGCGCTGCGGGCGATACCGGGTGTCACACCGCGCTGGATTGCCACCGGCCAGCACGGCTTTCTCGCCGACCAGGCGCTGGACGTCTTCGGCATCGAGCCCGATGTACGCATTGCGCTGGACTGGGACCGTTCATCCCTGCCCTCCCTGACAGCCAAGCTGATGGAAAGTCTGGGCGTGCATTTCCGCGACAACCCGCCTGACTATGTCCTGTGTCAAGGCGATACCGCGACCGCATTCTCTGCGGCGCAGGCCGCCTTCCTGTCGCGCATCCCGGTCGGCCATGTCGAGGCAGGACTCCGCTCGGCCGATATCAGCTCGCCCTTTCCCGAAGAAGGTTTCCGCCAGCTCATCGCGCGGATCGCAACAGATCATTTCGCGCCGACCGCCGGCGCCGCCCGCAATCTCTATCGTGAAGGCATTGATGCAAACCATGTCCGCGTGACGGGCAATACGGTTGTTGATGCGGTCAAGCAGATTGCCGCGCTCACGCAGGCGCCCGCTATCCTCGATCAGGTCGAGCCCGGCGCGCGCGTCATCCTGGTGACGGTGCACCGCCGCGAGAACTGGGACGATGGCGCCAGGCGCATCTGCCAGGCGGTATTGCGCCTGCGCGATGCCTACAAGGATGTTCACTTCATCGTGGCCACCCACACCAATCCGCGCGTTCTGGGCCCGGTGACGCTGGCTCTCGCCGGGCAGGAGCGCATCACGCTGAGCGATCCGCTGGCCTACCCTGACTTTATCGGTGTGCTGAAACGCGCCTACATGGTGCTGTCCGACTCCGGCGGCGTTCAGGAAGAAGCGCCCACATTCGGTGTGCCGGTGCTGGTCTTGCGCGAAACCACCGAGCGTATGGAAGCGGTGCGCGCCAGAGCGGCCAAGCTGGTCGGCTCCCACACAGACCGTATCGTGCGTGAAGCGTCCCGCTTGCTGGCGATACCGCGCATCCGCGCCCGCATGGGTGTCGGGCGCAATCCGTTCGGCGACGGGCTGGCCGGCCAGCGCATCGCCAAGCTTATTGCCGGACACGTGAAATCCATCGCGCGGACCACATCGCGCAAGGAAGCGGACAAACCGCCAACCCGTGTGTTAACGTCCGTTAAGGCTGCCTGAGGCGGGCCGCTGGAGGGGGACCGGCCGCAAGACGACAATGGCAGCAGGATTTGAGGGATGGTGCAGAAATGGAAGGGCTGACGATACTGATCGCAGCCGCCGGGGGACTGGTTGGCGGATTTCAGGACTGGCTTGGTGACCCCGCAACCCGGGAAAGCCTTGGCGAGGCCGTGCGCGTCTACTGGACCGTGCTCTCATGGGCGACCGTCTACACCGCACTGGTGATCTTCGTCTCCTCCATCGATGATACGTTTCTCGACCTCTATTACTGGGTTCTGACGGCGCAGAATTTCCTGCTGCGTCCCTTCCGGCGCATTCCATCGGTAGAAAGGCTGCGGGCGCTGCCTGAAAAACGCCTCGCCGTGCTGATCCCGGCCTGGCAGGAGGCCGATGTGATCGCGCGCATGGTCGATCACACCATCGAAGAGCTGGACTATCGCGCCTATGACATTTTCATCGGCGTCTACCCAAATGATGCCGACACGATCCGCGAGGCCGATGCGCTTGTCGCCCGTCACGCCAATGTATACCGGGCCAATGTCGGCCATCCCGGCCCGACCTCGAAGGCGGACTGCCTGAACTGGATCATACAGAACGCCATCGCGCGCGAGGCCGAAACCGGCAACCACTATGACGCCTTCATCATGCATGACAGCGAGGACGTCATTCACCCGCTCTCCTTCAAGGTGATGAATGCGTGGCTCGACCGCGCCGACATGGTGCAACTGCCCGTTCTGTCCATGCCGCGCCCCTGGAATGCGCTGGTGGCCGGTCATTACATGGACGAGTTTGCCGAATGGCACACCAAGGATCTGGTGGCGCGCGCGCACATGACCCGCCAGGTGCCTTCGGCCGGTGTGGCCACCGCGCTGTCGCGCCGCGTTCTCGACCTTCTCAATACCGAGCGGAACAATCTGCCGTTCAACACCGATAGCCTGACCGAAGATTATGATATCGGCCACCGGCTCTATAACGCCGGGTTCAAGTCCGCCTTTGTGCGCTATTTCGCTAAGGTCAGGGTGACCACGCCGGAGGGCAAGCGCCGCACGCGCCGCGAACTGGTTTGCACGCGCGAGTTCTTCCCCGACAGGATGGACGTCTCCGTAAAGCAGAAATCGCGCTGGATGCTGGGCATTTCCTTCATGGGCTGGCGCCAGCTTGGCTGGACTGGGCCTTTCGTCCACCGCTACTTCCTCTACCGCGACCGCAAGGCGATCTGGACCGCGCCGACCGGCATGCTGGCCTATTTCATTGTGTTCCAATGGGCGCTGTACTGGCTGATCTCTGCGACAATTCCTGAAGCAGGAGGTCTGCCGCCGCTGATCGACCCGCAAAGCTGGGTCTGGGCCATCGTGCTGATCAATTTCTGGTTCCTGGTGAACCGTGTCCTGCACCGGCTGATCTTCACCGGCACCACGCACGGACTGAAATATACCGTGCTGGCCCCGGTGCGCATGGTGGTCGGCAATTATATCGGCTTTCTGGCCGCCGCGCGCGCCATGCGCCGCTGGATCGTTCACCGCGTCACCGGCGAGGCGATCACCTGGGACAAGACCATGCATGCCTACCCGTCGCTGGAGGAAATCCGGCGGGCACAGTCCAGCTTTGCCTGGCATGAGCAACCTGAAAAGGCGCGTATCCTGCCCGAAAGCCTGACAGCCGGACTGAGTACGCCTGCGCCCTTGCCGCAACGCGAGACCGTGCGCCCTGCGGCAAGCCGGCTTAGTCTGGACACTGCCATCCAGGCGCTTGAAGCGCGAAAGCGCGCGCCTGAACCGCCACCTGCCCCTCTCACTGCCATTCGGGAGACCACGCCATGAGACAGCCCCGTCAGCGCCTGACGCGTTTGCGTTTCAATACTGCTCTGGGTCTCCTGGCTGCCGGCCTGTTCTTTGAATCTGGCCCGGATCTGGACCGCGCCGTGTCGGCCTTTGCCAGCGACGGTGCCCAGCCTGCCTGCGATTACGAACGTGAGCGCAGCAGCGCCATTACGGCGGCCACGGCTCAGGGCTGGATTGCCGCCGGCGAGTGCGCCGTTGCGCTAGGTGACCCGGCAACCGCCACAGAGGCATTTGCCTATGCTGAATCCATTGGCGGACTCAGCCAGACCGAGCGCCTCTATGTGCTGCAATCAATGGGTTATCAGGCGGAAGCCGCCGGAGACCGCGACCGCGCGCGCTGGGCGTGGACCGAAGCAGCCGGCCTCTCACGTTCGGCCAGTGACGGCCTGATGGCCGCCCGCGCCTTGCGCCTTGCCGGTGAAGACGGTGCCGCCCGGGCCCGGCTTGCCGCGCTGGATGAGAATGTGTTCGAGGGCAGCGAGCTGGCTCTTTACTACGAGGAGCGCGCCCGCTCGATCGCGGCTGACCAGCCGCGCGAGGCGGCCATGTGGATGGACCGCGCCATCGCCATCGAACCAGCCGCTTACCGCCAGTTCGACAAGGGTTTGTGGCTGCAACGCGCAGGCGATGATGCAGGCGCGCTGGCGGCGCTGGAAGCGGCCTATGCGGCAGACCCGCTCAACCGGGATATCGCACTGGCCAATGCCTATGCCTATCGCCGGGCAGGCCGCCATGAGGATGCGGCAATCATCTTTGCCGATATTGCAGGCCGCGAGCAGCTCAATCTCGTTGTCCGCGAGGAGGAAGGCTATGCGCGCGCCGCAGCAGGCCAGCGCAGCGGCGCAGCAGGCGCGTTCCGCGATGCCATCGACCGTCACCACGAGGCAGATACCGGGGCCGATGACCCGGCCCGTGTCTACCGCTTGCGCCGGGAGGTCGAGACGCTGGAGCGCACCACTTATTTCACCGGCTATCTGACCTATCGCGATGACGCTGCCTTTGGCGGCTTCGCCCTTCCCGAACAGGGTAGTTTTGAAAGCCAGCTTGGCTTCGAGGCAGGATGGCGGCCGGAAAACCTGTATCGCGCAGGCCGGGGCGTGACCCTCTATGGCCGGGCCTATCAGAGCCTTGATGCGGGATCGCTGGCGCTGACCGATGATACGCTCCAGCTTGGTCTTGGCGTCCGCTGGAAGCCGTTTGCTGCCCACGATTTCAATCTGGCAGGCGAACGCCTGATCGCTGGTGGTGATTTCGCGCGCGATGCCTGGCTCCTGCGCGCCTCTTATGGCTGGACGCAAGGCGGTGACTGGAATCCGGTAGCCGACCGCTGGGCGTATACCACGCTCTATGCCGATCTTGCCTGGATCCCGGACAGTCCTGAATTCACGTCCGCCTACGCCTCTGTTCGCCACGGCGTGCGCTTCCGTACCGGCGAGGGCTGGGCAGTCACGCCCTATCTGACCGCTGTCGGCCAGATTTCCGACGACAGCCTGATGACCCGCGAACGCCTGGAAGCCGGGGCCGGAGTGATGGTTTCACGCTGGTTCGGGGAAGACCGCTATCGCGCCTACCGCCACCGGATTGATTTTGAACTCGAATACCGGGCCGGAACGGGGGATACCCCCGATCAGAGCGTGATTGGCCGGGTCGTCGTCAATTTCTAGATGGTTCACGCCATCTATACCCTGACACCGGATTTGTGTGGAATGGGAAGCCATATGCGCGTATAAGCCTTGCCGGATATGGTTAATGGCAAAGTGGGTACATGGCTCTTCTGATTTCCCTGCAGGCAGGCAGCCTCATCAAGACCGCGCTGGGTGCAGCGCTGGTCGGTGCGGGACTGACCGTATCGGGCCAGGTCGCTGACGATTACGCCTTGCGCGAGCGGGCCTACGCCCTTGCCGGAAGCGGCCAGTGCGGCGCAGCCCATGGCGCTTTTGTAGAGCTTGCCAGCAATGGCGGCACAGCACGTGACTGGCTGGCCGCGGCGACATGTGCCATTGAAACCGGCGATCATGACCGTGCCGTCACCGCCCTGCAGGCGGTTCTAGCCGAGCGCCACACCCTGACCATTGACGAGCAGGTTTTCGCCCTTCGCAGCTACGCCTACCGGGCAGAAGCGGCGGGCGACTGGACGGGCACGTATCAGGCCTGGCGCGATGCAGCCGCCCTTTCAGGCGCAGCTCAGGACCAGCTCATGGCGGCGCGCGGCGCACGTCTGGCAGGCGATCATCGGGCCGCGATGGCCGGGCTGGATTCATTGCAGCCGGGCGCGCTCACACCGCAATTCGCCGCCATCTGGCATGACGAGCAGGCAGGCCATGCAAGGCGCGCCGGGCGCAATCGTGACGCGCTGGCCCATATCGATCAGGCCATAGCGGCCGAAGACACACCCTGGCGGCGTTATGAGCAGGGCGTGGTGATGACGGCGCTGGGCATGCACCGCTCGGCCGGCCACGCGCTGGAACGTGCTCATCAGGGTGCGCCGGACAATAGTGATATTCTCGTTTCGCTGGCCTATGCGCGACGGGCGTCCGGCGAAATGCCGGCGGCCCGCGAGCACTACCGGCAGGCCGTCAGCCTTGATCCGGAATTGTCGCGCCTGAGCAGCGATTTCTAGAGCGTTCCTTGCCAACCGCTTGTTTACACATGCGCGCCTAGATTGGCGCGCATGGAACACGTTTCTGCCCTGATACTTGCCCTTGCTGCACTGGGTACATCCGCCCCGCCGCCTGCCAGCGAAGAGGCACCGGCGGGACCGTCAGCGCGCATGCTGTCAACCGCACAGAGCTATGTACGCATGGATCCGGTTTCGGCATCGGTGCGGGCAGGCGGCTATATGGGCGGCGTTCTGGAGGTCCAGTTCTCGCTCGACATTCCCGATGAAGCACTACGCGAACAAGCACGCGCGCAGACCTTGCGCCTGCGCGATGGCTATGTGACTGCGCTGACAAGCTATGGAGGGCTGGGTTACCGGACCGGCCAGGTACCCGATTTTGTGCGTATCACCCGTCTGTTGCAGCAATCGACCGACAGGACGCTCGGCACCCAAGGTGCCGAGGTCCTGATCCGATCCATTGCGCTGCACGAGCCATAGGGCGGCCCGTAGTGCTGCTAGCGCGGCACGATGGTGAAGGTCACCGTTTCGCCAGCGGCATTTTCGCCTTGCCAGCTATCGCCAAGGCCGAGGCCGGATTGAACCGGCTGGCAATTGGTCTCGCCGGTTGAGCGGCTGGTGCAAAGTTCATCGCCCTCAACCTCCCACGTGCCGGAAATGCCGACATCGCTGGTATAGGTTCCGTCCGCGTTGAGCATCACGGTGTAGGTAACAGATGCCGATTCCACGCGCAGGGCGTGCTCCACAAGCGCATCAACCGATCCGCCATGATCATCGGCGCCGGCAAGGGCGAGGGTGGCTGCAAGCATGGTGAGCATGAACAAATCTCCCGATTGTTACCCAAGCCTGTGACGGCGTGAGCCATCTGGCCCCGCTCCGGCATGGTTAACAAGAGCCTAACCAAAGCCCGGCTCAGACGGAAGCGGTCCGGTCTATAAATTTTGCCATCTCGACATCCTGTGCGCTCACCCCGTCACAATCATGCGTGGTCAAAATAACTTCTACCGTATTGTAAACATTGAACCATTCGGGGTGGTGGTCCATCTTGTCGGCTTTCAGGGCCACCCGGGTCATGAAACCGAAAGCGGCATTGAAGTCGTCAAATTTCAAGGTTCGGGTTATCGCGTCGCGTCCGCCTGCAACCTTGTTCCAGCCATCCAGCTCTTTCAGGGCGGCATCTGCGCCGATCTTTTGCGGGGCCATGACATTACTCCTTTGGCGTTTACGGAAAAAAGACTTATCGCTGGCATAGTCGGTTCCAGGAAAACAGGAAAGGACGCGGCTAAAATGACCCGCTTTCTCATATCGGACAGTAATCCGGGCGGCCGAAGGCTTGAGGACATCCTCATCCAGCTGCGCGCCGAGGTACTTGCCCGTTCCACCAAGATTGCCGAAGACACACGGCCAGAGGCCCTGCACGTCATGTCAAACAACATGAAAGTGCTCGAGCATTTGTCGGCCGCCATCGAGCTGGCACAGGACTCCACGCATCTGCTTGACCGCGCGTTTGGCCCCTCCGAAGCGGCCCATGGCGGCCCGCCGCGTATTGGCGTCGCCTGACCGGGCGCCTCAGCGCTTCAGTTGAGGCTTGAACTGCGCGGCCCGAGCGGCCAGCCTTGCTGATTGTCGAAATCAGCATCAGGGCCGCGCCATGAACCCGTTTCAGTTCCGAACCGTTCCCCACATCGTCTCGGCGCCCGGCGCAGCCAGTGGGCTGGCCCGCCATGCCTCGCCGGCACTGAAGAGTGCCAGACGCCTGCTGGTCGTGACCGATCAGGGCGTGCGCGGCCTCGGCCTTCTGGACGCGGCGCTGGAAGGGCTTCAGGCCGACGGATATACCGTCCACGTCTATGACAAGGTGGTCGCCGATCCCCCCGAAAGCGTGATCTTCGAAGCTGTCAGCGAAGGCCGCGAGTTCAAGGCTGAGGCCGTCATCGGCTTTGGCGGCGGCAGCCCGATGGACACCGCCAAGGTGGTTGCCCTCCTGCTGGGATCCGAGCAGCCGCTCGACGACATGTATGGCATGGACCGGGTGAAGGGTCCGCGCCTGCCGCTCATCCTCATCCCCACAACCGCCGGCACCGGCTCTGAAGTGACCAGCGTCGCCGTTATCACCACCGGCGCGACCTCCAAGCGCGGCATCGCCGCCGCCCCGCTTTATGCCGATATGGCTGTCCTGGACGCCGATCTGACGCTGGGCCTGCCAAAACACATCACGGCGGCCACAGGCATTGATGCCATGGTCCACGCGATCGAAGCCTTCACCGGCAAACGCTTCAAGAACCCGGTCTCCGATGCGCTGGCGCTTGCGGCGCTGAAAATGCTGCACATCCATCTGGAGCGCGCCTGCAAGGATGGCTCGGACCGCGAGGCACGCGCCGGCATGTTGCTGGGCGCGATGCTGGCCGGGCAGGCTTTCTCCAATTCGCCCGTAGGCGGGGTTCACGCCATGGCCTATCCGCTGGGCGGTATGTTTCACGTGCCACACGGGCTTTCGAACTCCGTCGTCCTGCCGCCGGTCCTGCGCTTCAATGCCAGCGCTGCCGAGCACCTCTATGGCGAGATCGCCGGCCATATCGGCCTTGAGGCCAGCTCGGCCGGGCTGATCGCTGAAATGGACCGGATCGCGCAGGCCGTCGGCATCGAGCGCCGTCTGTCCGAGCTTGGCATCAGCCATAACGACATCCCGGCCATGGCCGAAGATGTCGCCGCCAATGACCGGCTTCTGCCCAACAATCCACGCCCGATGGCCTATGGCGATATCGTGGCCATGTATGAGGAAATCCTGTGAACGGGCGCGAGCCTCCCGCCCGGCGGCCTGACTACGCGGTGTTCGAGCGCATCGAGACGCGCTGGGCCGACAATGATGTCTACGGCCACATCAATAATGTGACGTATTACGCCTATTTCGACACGGCGGTGAACCGCTGGCTGGTCAAGGCCGGGCTTCTGGACATTGCCGCGGGCGACCCGATCGGCCTGGTGGTCGAAACGGGGTGCCGCTACCACGCCCCGGCTGCCTTCCCTGACCGTCTGGAGGCGGGCATCCGCGTCGGGCGCCTGGGCAATTCCTCCGTGCGCTACGATATCGCCATCTTCCATGAGGGCGGCGAGGAAGCCATCGCCGAGGGCCATTTCACCCATGTCTATGTCGACCGCAAGACCCGCCGCCCCGTCTCCCTGCCGCAAGGCTGGCGCGCGGCGCTGGAGGCGCTGGCGGGTTAGAATTGCACCAGCACTACAACCCTTGGCAGCCCGGCCCGGCCCGCGCTAGACCGGCATCATGCGCACCATTCGCCGCCCCGTCCTGTTTATCGCCGCCCTGGCCATTGCGTTCGGCCTTGCCGTGGCAGGTCTGGTCGCGCTCGCCGTGAAGGCTCTGGCATGACGCCCTCACAGGCGCTGGAACGCGGCATTGCCAATGGCAAGCTGTGCGAGGACGCCAGTCAACGCGTTATTGCCCGCCATCTCGATTCGCTCGCCGGCAGTATTGATAGCTGGAAGGGCGGCCGTCCGCGCTTTCTGCGCAAGGCCAAGGCGCCGCCCAAGGGGCTGTATCTGTGGGGCGGGGTCGGCACCGGCAAGTCCCTGCTCATGGATCTCTTCCATGACGCGGTGGCGCTCAAGGACAAGCGCCGGGTGCATTTCCACGCCTTCATGCAGGACGTGCATGCCCGCATCGCGCGCGAACGCGAGACGAAAAAGGGCGAGCCGCTGATCGCCGTGGCCGATGCCATTGCCGGCCAGACGCGGCTGTTGTGCTTTGACGAGCTGCAGGTGACCAATGTCGCCGACGCGATGATACTCGGCCGTCTGTTCGAACGCCTGTTCGACAAGGGTGTGGTCGTCATCGCCACCTCCAACCGCCACCCGTCAGAGCTCTACAAGAACGGCCTGAACCGCCAGCTCTTCGAGCCCTTCATCGCCATGATCGAGGACAGGCTCGACGTGATGCGCCTCGATAGCGGGCGCGATTACCGTCTGGAGCGCCTGACCGCTGCGCCGGTCTATTACACCCCGCTGGGACCGGACGCCGATGCCGCGATGGACGACGCCTTCGAGCGCCTGACGCTCGGCGCGAACCCGCAAACCTGCACGCTCACCATCCAGGGCCGCGAGCTGGAGGTGAAACGCGAGGCTGCGGGCGTCGCCCGCTTCACCTTTGCCGAGCTGTGCGACCGGCCGCTGGGCGCTGCCGACTATCTCACCCTCGCCGACACCTTCCATACCCTGCTGATCGACCATGTCCCGGCGATGGGCCCGGCCCGCCGGGATCAGGCCGCGCGTTTCGTCACCCTTATCGACGCGCTCTACGACACCCGCGCCAAGCTGGTGATGAGCGCGGACGCGCCTCCGCAGCAGCTTTACCCGGCAGGGGACGGTGCCTTCGAGTTCGAACGCACCGCCTCGCGCCTGATCGAGATGCAGAGCGCGGAGTATCTGGCCGCAGAGCGGCGCAACGCGCCTAGTCCTGACGCGTCCAGCTCCAGCTGAACTCGCGCGTCCGGTCCATCGTTGAGATGGTAGCAGTCAGGACGTCGCCCTCGCGCGCGTACTCAATACGCTGGGGGAAATCATGGTCCGGATTTTCAAATGCCGCGCTATGCCCATCTTGCGAGACCAGATCAAAGCGTACCGGCGGCTGCCCGCCCGGCTGAGCGAAATACGCCGCATCCTCGCCAGTGGTGATATGGGCAAATTCGAAACTCACGGCCCTCCCATCGTGGAGCGTGCGGGCCATCCCGGTCATCAGGCCACCCCTCGGCTGCATCCAGACTTCTTCGGAGATGCGCCCTCCATCCTCGGCGCGCCAGTGACCGGCCAGCCAGCCGAAATCAGGTTCATCTGCGAAAGCAGGGATCGCCGGGGCGGCGAGCGCGAGGCAAAGGGCAAGGGCAAGCAAGCGCATGGCAGACACCTCCATTGTGCAGGCGGACAACACAGTGCGCCCGGCTGAAAGCGGGGGCAATGGCGATAAAATCCCCATTGCCTTTGATTCCCGCTAGGGTGCGCCGTCTGGTGCCGGGCGGGCCGCTTCCCGTCAGTGCCGCGAACCTGGGGGGATACACATGATAAGGGCATTAATCGCAGCCATTCTGGCTGGCGGACTGGCAGTCGGCGCGCTTTACGGCGCGAGCGAGTATCTGGGGGTTGGCGGCACGAGTGTGGCCACCGGCACTACCGCAACCAGCATGACCGATGATGATGCGCCGGCGGCTGACGGCGCGCCGGTCTTCACCAGCGTCTACACCCGGCACGATGTCGCCAACGATGACGATTGCTCGGTTGCCTTTGACGACAGCGAGTACGGAGCCATCGGCTATGCTTGCGAATCCGGCCATGATGGCATCACCGTCTGGATATCCGATTTCGATGCCCGCATGGCGGTCAGCTACGGGCCGGACGGCGGCAATGAAATGGCAGCCAACCAGACCTTGCCGCCCTTCAACACCGTCGGTGACACCATTGAGTGGCGCCTGCGTGATGGCGAGGCCTTTGCAACCATTTTGCGCTGGTACACCTCGGTAAACGAGCCCGATGGCAGCATGTATGAGGGTCAGGTTCTGGTGGTCACGCGGCTGGGACAAGGCAATACCTGCCATGTCGCCCGCATTGATGCGCTGGCAAATGACAACGCCAATGCGCTGGCGCGTGAAGCTGCCGACAGCATGGCCAGTGACTTTGACTGTGCCAGCGACGACATCGCCACTATCGGAACGCGCGGCCGTAGCTGGTAAGCGGCCTGTCCGGCCTTCTGACATTGACAGACAGGGATCAATGAACCGGTGGCCTTCCTCAGCGGGCGCGGCCAGCATCGCGCGCCGCTTGGAGGTGCTGGAATGAATGTGTTTGGTCTTGTCGGGTATGTAATCACGGTTCTGGCCGGCGCAATCGTTCCGCTGATCGTGCTGCTGGCGCTGTTTCTGGCTGGAGAACCACCCGCCATCATGGCGCTTTGGGAACGCGGCGAAGTGCGCGTCGAAACGCATGAGACGGTCCTGCGCGATACTGGCTATGGCACTGTGGAGTTCATTGAGACCCGCGCCACTGGCCCTGACGGCGAGACCCGGCTTCTACGGATCGCGGGTGACCCCACGGGCACAGGCGCTGCGCGGCTTTTTCCGGTTGGAAGCGTGGTCGAGGTACATCTTTCGCCGGGCGGCAATGTCGCCTGGCCGGAGGGCGAGACGGGCCTGTTCAGCCATGTCGCTTGGCTCGCCGCGCCGCTGGTCCTGCTCATTGTGCTGAAGGTGGTGTTCGGGCCGGTCGCCGCTGGTTTCTTCCGGCGATTTCCACACCTTGATATGCGCGAGCAGACTTTTCACGCAGCCCTGACCAAAGGGATCGCGCTGATCAGCTTCATCACCATACCGCTCTTTGTGCTCAGCCTTTTCTGGAGCTTCGGCGGGACACCGACATGGCGGTGGTTTGCACCTGTCGAGCAGGCACAGATAGTGGAAACGGCCATCGAGCCGTTTGAGGACGGACAGGGCTGGCGCGCGCGGGCGCTGGTGGAGGCACCCGGCGTCGCCTTTCCCGAACTGCGCGGTGCAGACGGCGTGTTTGGTGACCGCGCGCACGCCGAACGGTCCATCGCGGGCCTTCAGGCGGGCCAGGCCTTGAATGTGCGCATCTACCGGCACCGCCCCTATGTAATGAAAATCTACGCCTTCGACTTTGCCGTGATTGCCGCCACGCTGGTCTGCCTGCTGATCATGCTGACCGGAATTGTCGCCATTGCCCGCTCAGTCCTGACCGGGCGCTGATACGCAATCTAGTCCTCGCCCGCCCCGTCAATATCGAGAATATCGCCGGGGCGGCACTCCAGCGCCGCGCAGATGCGCGCGAGCGTTTCAAAGCGCACCCCCTTCACCTTGCCCGAACGCAACAAGGAGAGATTGGCCTCGGTAATGCCGACAAAGGCGGCCAGATCCTTGGCCTTCATCTTGCGCCGGGCGAGCATGACATCCAGCGTCACCACGATATCGGGGATGGGGGACGTATCGTTCATCAGACGATACTGTCGCTATCTTCTTTCAAGGTGACGGCGTCGGCCATGACACGCGACATCACGAAGACGAAGATGCCGGCACAGAACAGCGCGATCGACGCTTCCCCCATCTGGATTTCGATCCCCCGGCTGACGCCATTGATCCAGTCGAGCAAGGTCGGACGCAGGATGACAAAAGCGGCCGCCGACAGCACAAGCGCGCTGGCGAACTCCCCGATCAGGCGGGCATTGATCCGCGTAAACACGTCCCCGCGCCGGTAATGCCCGCTCAGACGCAATAGCGCCCCCAGCCCGTTCATCAGGAACAGGAAGGGCAGGATATGCACCAGCCCGACCAGGCCGGCATTGATATAGCCCAGCGCGCCGTCTGCCCCGCGCGGACCCTGCGCAACGATTTCCACCCAGCCCCGTCCCGCATGAATGATCAGAAGCGCCAGCGACAACAGGCTGACGACATAAAGCATGGTATCCCAACGCATTTTCATCGGATGCTTCCTTTAGTTCCAACCATGCACTGTCTATAAAACAGAAAAATCTTTCTGTAAAACAATAATTTTTTGGCCTCGCCGTCGCCCGCGCCGACGGCGCGGAGACATTGCGAAAAACCTCATGCGGCGCTAGACACGCGGCCATCGGTTTTTGCGCCGCAGCACATTGGCCTGCCGGCGTCCCTCAACCAGCAAGGAGAGGCTCATGGCCCGCAAGAAAATCGCCCTTATTGGCGCCGGCATGATCGGCGGCACGCTTGCCCATATCGCTGCGCGCGAAGAGCTGGGCGATGTCGTCCTGATGGATATCGCCGAAGGCACCGCCAAGGGCAAGGCGCTCGATATCGCGGAAGCGAGCCCGGTGTTTGGCAAGGACAGCCATCTCTCCGGCGGTTCGGTGGAAGACTATTCCCCGATTGCCGGCGCCGATGTGTGCATCGTCACCGCCGGTGTGCCGCGCAAGCCCGGCATGAGCCGCGATGACCTGCTGGGCATCAATCTGAAAGTCATGAAATCGGTCGGTGAAGGCATCAGGAAGCATGCCCCGGACGCGTTCGTGATCTGCATCACCAACCCGCTCGACGCCATGGTCTGGGCCTTGCGCGAGTTCTCCGGCCTGCCCCACAACTTGGTGGTCGGCATGGCGGGCGTGCTGGATTCGGCGCGCTTCCGCTGGTTCCTGGCTGAAGAATTCGGCGTGTCGGTGGAAGACGTCACCGCCTTCGTCATGGGCGGACATGGCGATACCATGGTGCCGCTGACGCGCTATTCCACCGTCGCCGGCATCCCGGTGCCGGACCTGATCGCGATGGGCTGGACCACGCAAGAGAAGATGGATGCCATTGTCGACCGCACCCGTTCGGGCGGCGGCGAGATCGTCCAGCTTCTGGGCAATGGCTCGGCCTTCTACGCACCGGCTGAAAGCGCCATCGCGATGGCCAAATCCTATCTCAACGACAAGAAGCGCGTGCTGCCCTGCGCGGTGAATCTCAGCGGCGAGTTCGGCGTTTCGGACATGTATGTCGGTGTGCCGGTGGTGATCGGGGCTGGGGGCGCGGAGAAAATCGTCGAGATCAGCCTCAATGCCGACGAGCAGAAAATGTTCGACCACTCGGTCGGCGCCGTGAAGGGCCTCGTGAAGGCCTGCAAGGATATCGATCCCAGCCTGGCCTAGCCTCTTGCCTCCCCCTTCGGGGGGCTCCCACCCTTTCAGGAACCCACCCCATGGCACTCAATATCGCGGTCGTTGGCGCTACCGGCGCAGTGGGCAAGGAAATGCTCACCATTCTGGCCGAGCGCCTGTTCCCGGCTGGCGAGGTCCACGCGCTGGCCTCGCGCCGCTCTGTCGGCACCGAGCTGAGCTATGGCGACAAGACCCTCAAATGCAAGGATCTGGAAACCTTCGACTTTTCGAAGGTGGATCTGGTCCTGATGAGCGCGGGCGGGGATGTATCGAAGGAATGGTCCCCGAAAATCGCCAAGACCGGCGCGATTGTCGTCGATAATTCTAGCACCTGGCGGATGGACCCGGATGTGCCGCTGATCGTGCCCGAAGTGAACGCGGACGCGCTGTCCGTGCGCCCGAAGAAAGGCATTATCGCCAATCCTAATTGCTCCACCATCCAGACGGTGGTGGCCCTCAAACCCCTGCATGACGTGGCGACCATCCGCCGGGTGTCTGTGGCTACCTACCAGTCGACGTCGGGTGCCGGCACTGAAGGGATGGACGAGCTGTGGCGCCAGACCCGCTCCATCTATGTGAACGATCCGGTAGAACCGCACGCCTTCGACAAGCAGATCGCCTTCAACGTGATTCCCAAAATCGACGTCTTCATGGAAGACGGCTCGACCAAGGAAGAGTGGAAGATGATGGTCGAGACCAAGAAGATTCTCGATCCCAAGATCAAGCTTTTTGCCACCTGTGCGCGCGTGCCGGTCTTTGTCGGGCACTGCGTCGCCGCCCATATCGAGTTCGAAAACGAGATCAGCGCCAAGAAGGCACGCTCGATCCTGCGTGAATCGCCAGGGCTGATGCTGATCGACCGCGCAGACGAGGAAGAGCCCGCCTATGTCACGCCTGTCGAGTGCGTCGGCGAGTTTGCGACCTTCGTTTCGCGCGTCCGCGAGGATCCGACGGTCGAGAACGGACTCGCCCTGTGGATCGTATCGGACAATCTCAGAAAAGGCGCAGCGCTCAACGCGGTCCAGATCGCCGAGCTCTTGCTCAACAAGGGTATTTTGAAGGTCTGATGCAAAACCCGTTCGATACGCCAGAACGCAAAGCCTTTCGGGAGAGCGTCGAGACCTTCGTGGCACGCGAGATCGCGCCCTTTGCCAATGAATGGGACGAGGCAGGCGATTTTCCCTGGGAATTGCACGCCAAGGCCGGGGCACTCGGCCTTTTCGGCTTCGCCATGGACGAAGCCTATGGCGGGCTGGGCTTTGACGACGCCTTCATGCGCATCGATAGCGGTGTGGCACTGGCCTATACAGGCGCAGGCGGGGTCAATGCCTCGCTCGGCTGCCGCAATATCATGACCGGGCCGATTGCAAAACTCGCCTCCGAAGAGGTCAAGAAGGCCGTTCTGCCGGAAATCATTTCAGGGCGCGAGGGCGGCGCACTGGCCATGACCGAGCCATCGGGCGGTTCGGACCTGTCACGCATGAAGACCCGCGCGCCAAAAGACGGCAATGGCTGGCGCATCACGGGCGAAAAAACCTTCATCACCGGCGGCATGAAGGCGCGCTGGTATGTCGTCGGCGCCCGCACGGGCGGCGAGGGCTTTGGCGGCATCTCGCTCTTTCTGGTCGAGGCGGGATCAGAGGGCTTCAGCCGCACCGAGATTAAGAACAAGATGGGCTGGTGGGCATCAGACACGGCCACGCTCCACTTTGATGAGTGCTATGTGCCCGCGGGCAACCAGCTTGGCGAGGAAGGACTGTGCCTCCTCGCCATCATGGAAAACTTCAACTATGAGCGCCTCGCCCTTGCCGCCGGGTGCCTTGGCATGGCCAAACGCTGCCTGGATGACGCAATTGCCTGGGCCAAGGACCGCGAGACCTTCGGCAAGCCGCTGATCAAGCATCAGGTGATCCGCCACAAGATCGCCGATATGAGCATGCGCATCGACGCGCTCGAGGCCTATTTGCGCTCCATCGCCTGGAGTATGAATGTGGGCGAGATGCCGGTCGCCGAGTTGTCCAAGGTCAAGGTGCTGGCCTCAACCACCGCGGAGTTCTGCGCCAGTGAGGCCATGCAGATACTCGGCGGGGCGGGATATTTGCGCGGGCAGGCGATAGAGCGCATCTACCGCGAGGTGAAAGTGATGGCGATTGGCGGCGGTTCTGAAGAAATCATGCGTGATCTGGCCGTCAAACAGATGGGGCTTTAGGGCCTACTCCCCCGGCGCTCTGGCGCGGATCACCAGCGCATGAACCGGCCCGGCCAGCTCCTCCGCGAGCGCCTGATTGACCAGCCGGTGACGGGCAATGCGGCTCAAGCCCGCAAAAGCCTCGGAGACAATATCCACCGAAAAATGGCTTTCTCCGCCCGCCCGTGCGCCTGCATGACCGGCGTGAGAAGCGCTGTCATCGATGATGTCGATTTGAATCGGAGCCAGCGCCGCTTTCAGCCTGTCCTCGATCCGCCGCCTCACCTCTGTCATTTCACCTGTATCCTTCATTGCCCGATAAGAACCGGCACACCATACTCACGCATATGGATTCTGACTTCAAATACCGTCCGCGCTTCAAGGATATCCGCATCCGCCCGCCCGGCGGCAAGCCGGCCGAGGAAGTGACCTTGTGCGAATACCCGCGCTGCAACGAGCACGCGACGGCAAAAGCGCCCAAGTCGCGCGAGCGGCTGAACGAGCATTATCACTTCTGTCAGAAGCACGCCGCCGAGTACAACAAGAGCTGGAATTTCTTCGAAGGCATGAGCGAGGGCACGGCCCAGGCCTATGCGAAGAGCGCCGCCTGGGGCCACCGCCCGACCTGGAATTTCCGCGCAGGCGGGACCGCCAGGGCCAAGGCCGAGCGCGCCAGCACCGACTGGCAGACGGCCTTTGTCGATCCCTTCTCCATGTTTGGCGAGCGCCCGCCGCCGCGCCATGCCGATGGCACCGCCGCGCCCAAAGGGCCGCAGCTTGGCCGCCTCCAGCAAAAGGCGCTTGATACGCTGGGTCTGGAGGCCGGGGCCAGCAAGGGCGATGTGCGCAAGCGCTATGCCGAGCTGGTGCGGGCCTATCACCCTGACGCCAATGCCGGTGACCGCTCACGCGAAGAGGCCCTGCAGCGCGTGGTCGCCAGCTACCAGATCCTCAAAAGCGCAGGCATGGCGTAAGCGCTTGCATCGCCGTCTCAGGCTGGCCAATGCTGCATGCGCGCGCTAGTTACGACAGCGAAGCGCCTTTCCCCAGCACAAGACCGGACCGACATGACCGACACGCTTATCGCCGCTAAGCCCGACACGACAGCCGACTGCAAGGCCCTGTTTGGCTTTGATCCCGGTTTCGAAGTACCCGCTTTTTCCATGCGCGACGAGCACGTGCCCGCGATTGACGAGACCTATGTGTTCGATCCGGCGACCACGCGCGCCATACTGGCAGGCTTTGCCTATAACCGGCGCGTCATGGTCCAAGGCTATCACGGCACGGGCAAATCCACCCATATCGAGCAGGTGGCCGCGCGCCTGAACTGGCCGATGATCCGGGTCAATCTGGATAGCCATATCAGCCGGATCGACATGGTCGGCAAGGACGCCATCGTGGTGCGCGACGGTCTGCAGGTGACCGAATTCCAGGAAGGCATACTGCCGTGGTCGGTCCAGCGTCCCGTTGCCCTGCTCTTTGACGAGTATGATGCCGGCCGCCCCGACGTTATGTTCGTCATCCAGCGCGTGCTGGAAGCTGCAGGCTCGCTGACCTTGCTGGACCAGACCCGTGTCATCCGTCCTCACCCGTATTTCCGCCTGTTCGCCACCACCAACACGGTGGGCCTCGGCGATACGACGGGCCTCTATCACGGCACCCAGCAGATCAATCAGGGCCAGATGGACCGCTGGTCGCTGGTCGTCACGCTGAACTATCTGCCCGCCGAGACAGAGCGCGCCATCGTCGAGGCCAAGCTCGGCGAATACGGCAAAACCGAAGCGGGCAGGGCACAGATCGCCGATATGGTGAAAGTGGCTGATCTCACCCGCGAAGCCTTCATCAATGGCGACATGTCCACCGTGATGAGCCCGCGCACCGTGCTGACATGGGCGGAAAACACCGCCATTTTCGGCGATGCCGGTACCGCTTTCCGGCTGACCTTCATCAACAAGTGTGATGAGCTGGAGCGCCCCATCGTGGCGGAATTCTACCAGCGCGTGTTTGGCGAAACGCTCAGCGAAAGCCCGGTGAAGGACACCAGTTCCGGCCGGGCGGCGTAACGCGCCGCCACAAGGGCTGACATGACCTCTTCATCCGACTCCCCGGCAGAGACCTTCAAGCGCGCGCTGACCGCCGCGACGCGGGCGATGGCACGCGACCGCGATCTTGAAGTGGCCTTTTCAGGCGACACAACGGCGCTGAACGGTGACAAGGCCATCCTGCCCGCTGTCTCCGCCAAGCCCGGCCCGCTGGAAGCGGCCCGCCTGCGCGGCAAGGCCGATGCGATGGCCCTGAAACGCGCGCTTCACGACAGTGGCGCCCACAGCGCCAGCCTGCCGCCCGGCAGCAAGGCGCGCCAGATATTCGATGCCGTCGAACAGGCCCGCTGCGAAGCCCTGGGCGCGCGCGCGATGAAGGGCGTCGGCGAAAATCTCACCGCCATGCTGGAAGAGCGCTATCAGCGTTCCGGCTTCCAGCAAACCGAAGACCGCCAGAACGCGCCCTTGTCCGACGCGATTGCCATGCTGGTGCGTGAGCGCATTACCGGCACCGCGACGCCCGACAGCGCACGCGGCGTGATGAATGTCTGGCGCGAGGATATCGAGTCTGCCGCCGGCAAGACGCTGGATGCGCTGGCCGACGCCGCGCCGGACCAGAAGGCCTTTGCAAAAGCCCTGCGCGAGGTGATCCGCGATCTCGATCTGGCTGATGAGCTAGGCGACGAAGCCGAGGAAGACCAGCCGGAAGAGACCGAGGATTCCGGTGTCGAAAACCCGCCAGAAGACGGCGATAGCGACGACGAAGAGGGTAATGAGGGCGAGGACAGTCAGGAGCGCTCCGATGCCTCCGGTACAGCCGCCGACGAGGAGGACATCTCCTTCGCCGAAGACAGCCAGACGCGCATCGATGCCGACGATGAACCCGGCGACACGATGGAGGCGGCGCGTCCCAACTGGGTGCCGCCGCGAGGCGAAGACCCCAATGCCTACAAGGTGTTCACCAGCCGCCACGACGAGATGATCGGCGCAGATACGCTGTGCGGCGGCGAAGAGCTGGCGCGGCTGCGCCGCACACTCGACCAGCATCTCAAAGGCCTTGAAGGCGCGGTCGGGCGGCTCGCCAACCGCCTGCAACGCAAGCTGATGGCCCAGCAGAGCCGGTCATGGGCCTTCGATCAGGAGGAAGGGATACTTGATCCCGCCCGCCTGCCGCGCGTCATCATGGATCCGATGCTGCCGCTTTCCTTCAAACAGGAGCGCGATACCGAGTTCCGCGACACCATTGTCACGCTGCTCATCGACAATTCCGGCTCCATGCGCGGCCGGCCCATTCTGGTCGCTGCGGCCTGCGCAGACGTGCTGGCCCGCACGCTGGAGCGCTGCGGCGTGAAAACCGAGATTCTTGGCTTTACCACCAGAGCCTGGAAAGGCGGGCGCTCCAAGGAAGACTGGCTGGCCGCAGGCAAGCCGCCTAACCCCGGCCGCCTCAATGATCTGCGCCATATCATCTACAAGGGCGCCGACGCGCCGTGGCGGCGCACGCGCAATAATCTGGGCCTGATGCTGCGCGACGGGCTTCTAAAGGAAAATATCGATGGCGAGGCCCTGCAATGGGCATGGAAGCGTCTGCTCGCCCGGCCCGAACAGCGCCGCATCCTCATGGTCATTTCCGACGGCGCACCGGTGGACGATGGCACACAGTCGGCCAATTCACCCGCCTATCTGGAAAAGCATCTGCGCGAGATGATCCGCCATATCGAGACGCGTTCCGAAGTCGAATTGCTCGCCATTGGCATCGGTCATGACGTAACGCGCTATTACAAGCGTGCCGTCACCATCGTGGACGTGGAACAGCTTGCCGGTGCGATGACCGACCAGCTCGCCAGCCTGTTTGACGAAAAGCCGAAGACCAGCACCCGGCGGGAAGCCCGGGCACAGAACGCAAAAACCGGCACAAAAAAATTGGGTGCCAGAACAGGCGATAGCCTGTCGGCAATGAAGCGGGCTGTGGCGGCAGATACCGGGCGGGGCGTGCGCTAGCCGCCTACTCCGCCTGCCAGACGATCTCGCCGCCAACAACCGTCATCACAGGTCTGGCATCGCGCAAGTCCAGATCATCGGCCGCCATCAGATCCATGTTGAAGACGGAAAAATCGGCCAGCATGCCCGGCTCGATCGTTCCCAGCTCACCTTCGCGAAACGCCGCGTAGGCGGCATTCACGGTGAAAATCCGCAAGGCTTCTTCGCGGCTGAGCACCTGATCGAGATACCAGGTGTCAGGATCCGCAAAACCGTCGAGATCACGCCGGACGGTGACCGCGTAGAACTCGATGCGCGCTTCGCCGCGTTCAACCGGGGCATCCGTGCCGCCTGCAATCACCGCGCCGCTATCCATGATATCGCGCCAGGCATAGGCCCCGGACAGGCGCTGCAGGCCGAGGCGGGCAGGGGCAAAGTGAAGATCCCCAATAGCGTGCGAGGGCTGCATGGATGCAATCAGGCCAAGCTGCGCGATGCGCGGCAAATCGGAGGGGCTGACAATCTGTGTGTGCTCGATACGCCAGCGCGGCTGCGCTATCGCGCGCTCATCAACGGGCACACGGTCATAAGAGGCCTCCACCCAGTCCAGCACCCGCCTTATGCCCAGATCACCAATGGCGTGGATGGCCAGCTGAACGCCGTCGCGCAAGGCATCATCCATCATCGCCGCAGCATCATCCTCGTTTAGCAGGATAAGGCCGCGAGAACCCGGCGCATCAGCATAGGGGTCAATCAGCGAGGCCCCGCGTGATCCCAGCGCGCCGTCCGCATAGAGTTTCACCGCGCGGGCGGTAACCTGTCCGCTGGCATGTTCGCGCGGCGCATTGGCCGCCACATCCCGATAGTCGCCCGGATTGGCCGCAACATGGACGCGCAAGGGCAGGCGGCCCTCGTCTGCCAGCTGTTCGAGAATGTCCACATCCGGGTAAGGTACGCTCATATCATGCACGCCGGTCCAGCCATGGCTGGCCATCACGCGCGCACCGGCGGCGTATATCTCTACCCGCTCGGCGCCTGAAGGCTGGGCGATCAGCGCACGGAAGGGTGCCATCGCGCTGTCGATCATCATGCCGGTCGCCTGACCCGCCGCATCGTGCAGGATCTCGCCGCCATCAGGGTCTGGCGTCTCGGAAGTGACGCCCGCCGCCTCAATGGCGGCGGTGTTGGCCACCAGTGCATGGCCATCGGCGCGGATCAGGATGACGGGCCGGTCAGAGACCACATCATCAAGATCGCTGGCGGCCGGAAAGCGCCCTTCGGGCCAGTGCGTCTCGATCCAGCCGCGCCCATAGACGATGCCTTCAGGATTTTCCGCTGCGTAGGCCGCCACACGCGCCTGCAGATCGCTGATTGAGGCGTTGTCCTCGAGGTTCAGCGTGCGCTCGCGCTGGCCAATACCGATCAGATGGGCATGGGAGTCGGTGAAGCCGGGAAACATCACGGCGCCGGCCAGATCGACAATCGCGGTATCCGGCCCGGAATGGTCTGATACGCCCGCCACATCCCCGGCATAAACAATGCGGCCCTCGCGCACCGCCACAGCCTCCACGGTCGAGCCCAGCCCCGTATGGATGGTGCCGCCGGTGAAGATGCGCTCCGCTGCTTCGACCCGGTCCGGCTCGCTTCCCGGTCCGCCATCGCAGGCCACCAGAAGCCCCGCCGTCAAAATCGCTGTGATGACTGTGATATGCCGCATTACTGCCCTCCCGAAGCGCCTTTACGGGCAAGCTAGTCCCGTTGGCGCAAAAAAGAAAACGCCCGCCTGATCAGGCGGGCGTCTTTATCGTGCAGCAATCGCGAAGGCGCTTAAGCCGCCGCTTCGCCTTGCGCTTTTTTCAGCTCGCGCTTCACTTTGAGCGCGCCCGAAGACAAGTTCTCGTCGCGGGCTTTGAGCAGGAAGGGGTCGAGCCCGCCCACATGGTCCACGCTGCGCAGGGCTTTCGCCGCAATGCGGAACTTGAACGCGCGGCCCAGCGCTTCGGACGCCAGCGTGACGTCGATCAGGTTCGGCAGGAAGCGCCGGCGGGTCTTGTTATTGGCGTGGGACACATTGTTCCCGGACATCGGGCCGGTCCCGGTCAGTTCGCAGCGGCGCGCCATGGCTTCCACCTTCTCTTGCAAAGTCGCGTTCAAGAATATCGTGCGCGCTGAAGTACCCTCCGGCGCGGGAGCGCGGGTGTTAGCCGAGAGGGCCCGATACGTCAAGCAGCGCCTGTATAAGCATATCGCTGCCCGGCTGCCATTTCACTGCCGCGTTCATCGTGCAGACAGGACGAATATACGATAGCATCAATGACCTGAGCACACCCAAGGCCGGAGTGACCCTCTATGCGACTGAAAGCGCTTTGTACCATCGCCGCCCTGATGGCTCTTCCCGTTCTTCCCGCCAGCGCCGAAACGGACCGTCAGATTTCCGCGCCGCCCGAGAGCCTGTTCGTGCAGTATTCCGGCTCCCTGTACCTTATCCCGATTGCCAATATCTCCATCAATGCCGTCTGGCCGGGCGAGACCTATTCAGCAACCGCCATCTTCCAGTCTGGCGGCCTGTTGCGCTGGTTTGACGACACCAATATCGAGGCCGGTGTATCAGGCTATCTGCGCGAGACGGGGCTGGATCCGTGGCACTATCAGCACCTCAACCACGCCAGCGGCAAGAACCGGGTCGTCCAGATCAATTTCATCGACGGCGTGGCCACGCCGGACGTGAATCCGCCCTTTGGCTCAACAGGCAATCCGCCCGCCAGCGAGGAAGAGCTGACCGGAGCCCAGGATCCCATTTCAGGCATTCTGAACATGATGCTGGCTGCACCGATGACGGCAAACGGCCAGCCCTGCTCCGGGCGCGTGCCCATTTATGATGGCCGCAAGCGCTATGATCTGCGGCTGGAAAATCAGGGCATGTCCGACGTGTCGACGCGGGCCTATCGCGGCACTGCTCTTGTCTGTCACGCCTTTATCGAGCCGATCAGCGGCTATGATGAGGGCGACCGCCCGACCGAGGAGGACACGCAGACTCCGATTGTCATGTGGCTGGCCGAACAGGATAATATCTGGGTGCCGGTGCGCTACCGGGCCAGCACCCGGATCGGCAATCTGACAATTAGCGCCACCCATTTGAGGGTCGGCGGCGAGGAATAGCACTCTGCCAGCCGCCCGCCTGCACACCGCCCATACTCAAGGGCGCAGTGACACCCTATCTTGGCCGATGAAAGCGAGGCGGTCATGCGCACGCAAGCCGAGATCACGGCCGTTCTGGGGCCCACCAATACCGGCAAGACCCATCTCGCGCTGACGCGCATGCTGGGGCGCTCGTCAGGCGTCATGGGTCTGCCCTTGCGCTTACTCGCCCGTGAGCTTTACGACCGCGTGGTCAAGGCCAAGGGAGCGGGCGCAGCAGCCCTCATCACTGGCGAGGAAAAGATCGTGCCGCCCAAGGCGCGTTATTTCCTGTGCACGGTCGAGGCAATGCCGCTGGATATTCGGCCCGCCTTCATGGCCATAGACGAGATCCAGCTCGCCGCCGACCCGGACCGGGGCCATGTCTTTACCGACCGGCTTCTCAATGCGCGCGGCAGCGAGGAGACCATGCTGCTGGGCGCATCCACCATGGGACCCATGCTGTCCCGGCTGGTTCCCGACGCCCACCGGGTAGAGCGCGAGCGCTTTTCCACCCTGACCTATGCAGGCCCGAAAAAGACCGGAAAACTGCCGCGCCGCTCGGCCATCGTCGCCTTCTCGGCAGAGGATGTGTACGCCATCGCCGAGCTGATCCGCCGCCAGAGGGGCGGCGCAGCCGTGGTGATGGGCGCGCTCTCGCCGCGCACCCGCAATGCACAGGTCGAACTCTACCAGTCCGGCGAGGTGGACTATCTGGTCGCCACTGACGCTATAGGCATGGGGCTGAACATGGATGTGGACCATGTCGCCTTTGCGTCCTTCTCCAAGTTTGACGGGCATCGCCGCCGCCGTTTGCGCCCTGACGAGATCGGCCAGATTGCAGGGCGCGCCGGCCGGTTCCGCTCGGACGGCACGTTTGGCGAGACCGGCGATGCGCGCGGGCTTGATGCCGAAACGATCGAGGCCGTAGAGAACCACGACTTTGCCCCGGTCACAAAGCTGACCTGGCGCAATAGCGCGCTGGATTTCTCCTCACTGGAAGCGTTGCGCAATACGCTGGCCCGCCCCGTTACCCAGCCCGGTCTGGAACGCGTGCGCGACGCCATCGATGAGCGGGTTCTCGAAACATTGAGCAGCGATGCTGAAGTGCGGGGCTGGTCGCGCGCGCTAGGCGGCCTCGTCAGGCTCTGGGATGTGTGCCGGATACCCGATTTCCGCAAAACCACGGTGGACGAACATGCCCGGCTCGCCCGCCAGATCTACGCCTATCTGATGAGCCGGGAGGGCGTGCTGCCCGATGCCTGGCTGGAAGGACAGCTCGCGCGCGTATCGGGCACCGCTGGCGATGTGCCGGCTCTGTCCCAGCGCCTCGCCCATGTCCGCACCTGGGCCTATGCCGCCAACCGCCCGGGCTGGACCCGCGACCCGGCCTACTGGCAGGCACGCACCCGCGAGGTGGAGGACGCTCTGTCCGATGCTCTGCACGAAGCCCTTATGAGCCGCTTCATCGACCGGCGCACCTCCGCCCTGGTCAAGGGACTGCGCGACAAGTCCGATCTGGCCGCCGGTGTGGACCACCAGGGCGAAGTCACGGTTGAGGGCCATTTTGTTGGCAGGCTACAGGGATTGCGTTTCGCACCGGATACCGCCGGCGGACCGCTTGCCCAGCGCGCGGTAACGGGCGCGGCGCTCAAAGCGGTCAGGCCGGAAATCAACCGTCGGCTGGGCGAGCTGACGCGTGCCGAGGGCGGCGATATCGAACTTGGCCCGGACGGGTTTTTCGTCTGGCAAGGCGCCACTGTCGGCCGCCTGACGGCATCATCCGACCGTTTGAACCCCGATGTCGTACTGGTCGGCGGCGAGCTGGGAGCCAGCGAGGCGGTCTCTCGCGCCGTCCAGCGCCTTCACCGCCACGCCATCACCGAGATTGGGCGCCAGCTGGGCACGCTCATAAGCCTGAAACACGATTCAGGGCTTTCGGGACTGGCTCGCGGTATCGCTTTCCGGCTCGTGGAAGCAGGCGGCGCGATGGCCCGCCACGCCCTCGCTGCCGATATCAGCCAGCTTTCCGCACAGGAGCGCCGCCAGCTGCGCAGCGCAGGGGTCAGGATCGGTGAACACGCCGTTTTTCTGCCCGCCCTGCTCAAGCCACGCGCCGCCGGGCTCAACGCGCTGCTTCATGCCGTCCACGCCGGTGACAACACGACGCGTTTCCAGCCGGCACCCGGACGGGTCAGTGTGCAGGTTCCCACCGGTTGCGCGCCCGCTCAGATTGCCGCGGCAGGCTATCTGGTGTGCGCAGGCTGGGCCGTGCGCGCCGATATGCTCGAACGTTTTGCCGATGCCATACGGGAAGCCCGCAAGGCCCATCCGCGCGGCTGGTTTGCGCTTGATGACGCCATGATGGCGCTACTGGGCACATCCGCCCCGGCACTGGAGGAGATTGTCCGGTCACTGGGCTATACACGCACCCGGAAAGCCGTAGACGGTCAACCGGACCTGTGGGCACCGCGGCGCCGGCAACGCCCCGCGCCTCGGCAACCCGGCCAGCCCGCGTCTGTGCCCGATGAAACAAGCCCGTTTGCCCAGCTTACCGGGCTCGGCCTGATGGGGACTGCCACGCATGGCCCGAACCCACGGTCCCGGCGCAAGCGCAAAACCCCACGCCGCAAGAGCGCAGGGCCAGCTCGATGAACGATGCAGCTGGCGTGCGTATCGATGTCTGGCTGTTCCGGGCGCGGTTCGCCAGGTCGCGCGCGCTGGCCGCAGAGCGCATAGCATCAGGCCGTATCAGGCTGGAGCGCAATGGTCAGATCAACCGCGTCAGGAAGCCCGCCCAGACCATCCAGCCCGGTGATTTTCTCACCCTGCCGCTGAAAAGCGGACCTTTGCGTATCGAGATATGCGCGCTCGGCACACGGCGCGGACCCGCAACAGAGGCCATGGCGCTTTACCGCGTGGCGGATATCGCAGGGCCGTGATTGACAAAAGCGGGTTCCGGTTCCATGTCCGGCTCGCCTCCCTGCCTGCATGACGCCCTCAGGATAACACTGCAACGCCATGACCTATATCGTCACTGATGCCTGCATACGCTGCAAGTTCACCGATTGCGTGGAAGTCTGCCCGGTGGACTGCTTCTACGAGGGCGAGAACATGCTCGTCATTCATCCTGACGAGTGCATTGATTGCGGCGTGTGCGAGCCCGAATGTCCTGTAGAGGCGATCAAGCCCGACACTGAAGACGATCCCGATGGCAAATGGCTGGCGTTGAACTCCAAATATGCGTCAGAGTGGCCGAACATCACCCAACTTAAAAGCCCGCCTGCCGATGCTGCTGAATTTGAGACTGTTACCGGGAAGCTGGAGAAATACTTCTCAACCAAACCCGGATCAGGCGATTAACCTTGTGTTTACTGGAGTAACCACTTTGTTAAGCGTTCGCAAACGCAGCAATTGAATTTCTGTCACGATTGTGTTAGGGTTTTTGTCTTCGATAACCGCGCCCATAGCGGACCCGTCAGGGATACTGCGTTGATCTGATCTGCCGTCTTTATCACCACTTCCCCGGCTTCGGCCGGCGGGAGCGTTATTGACGATTGTCAAATTCCTGAGAGTTCGTGCGCGCTGGCCAAGAGAGTGTCGATGACCAAGAAAACCGCCAATGACAACAAGACCTTCAAAAAAGGTGATTATATCGTCTATCCGGCTCACGGCGTAGGGCGTGTGACCGGGGTGGAAAAGGAAACCGTGGCAGGCTTCGACATCGAAGTTTACGTGGTCTCCTTCGAGCAGGACAAGATGACACTACGGGTGCCAACCGGGAAAGCTGTCGCATCAGGCATGCGCGCGCTTGCCAATGACAAGGTGCTGGCCGATGCGCTCAAAACCCTGCGGGGCAAGGCGCGCGTGAAACGCACCATGTGGAGCCGCCGCGCCCAGGAATACGAAGCCAAGATCAATTCCGGCGATCTGATCTCCATCGCAGAGGTCGTTCGTGACCTTCACCGCCATGAAGACCAGCCCGAACCCTCCTATTCCGAGCGCCAGCTTTACGAATCCGCGCTGGACCGGATGGCGCGTGAAGTGGCCGCTGTAGAGAAAGTCGACCGCGACAAGGCGCTCGAAATCCTCTCCTCTTCGCTGCAGAAGAAAGCCGCGTAAGCCACGCGTTTCTCGAGTGAATTTCAAAACACCCCGCCCCTCACGGCGGGGTGTTTTCGTTTGAATCAGGCTTGGCACTGCAGCCGGTTCCCGGATTGTGGCGCAACCATGATCCAGCGAACAGCGTTCACCGTATACGCGGATATTCGTTCCTTTGCCGTCCAGAAGGAGTAGCGCCTATGCCCAGCCAGCCATCACCGCGCCGGAGCGCCGATCCCGACCGGCAGTTCATGAAGGCCACCATGGCCATTCCCTTGCTGGAACGCGAGGAAGAGCTGGCACTGGCAACCGCCTGGCGCGACAACGGCGATGAAGAGGCCCTTCACAAGCTCACGACCGCTTATATGCGCCTGGTGATCGCGGTCGCGGCGCGCTTTCGTCAATACGGACTGCCCTTTCCCGATCTGGTTCAGGAGGGCAATATCGGCCTGATGCAGGCAGCGGCACGCTTTGAGCCGGAACGTGGCGTGCGCTTTTCCACCTACGCAACCTGGTGGATCCGCTCGTCGATCCAGGATTATGTCTTGCGCAACTGGTCGATCGTGCGCACCGGCACCACCGCCGCGCAAAAATCACTCTTTTTCAACCTGCGCCGCCTGCGTGCCCTGATCAGCGATATTGGCGGCGGCGCCATGTCTTCTGAGAACCGGGCCTATGTTGCCGAAGCTTTGAGGGTGGGCGAGGACGATGTCGATGCGATGGCGGCCCGTCTGGCTGCTGTCGACCGCTCTCTCAACGCGCCCTTTTCCGAAGACGGGGACGGTGAATGGCAAGATCTGCTGGCTGATGAGCGGCCCGACCCGGAACGCGCTGTCATGGAGACCCGTGACGCTGCCACCCGGGAGGGGTGGATCGGTCAGGCCATGAGCCGGCTCAGCGAGCGCGAGCGCCACATCATTACCAAGCGCCGTCTCGTGGAAGAGTCCGTCACTCTGGAGAAGCTTGGTGAGGAGCTGGGTATTTCCAAGGAACGGGTCCGCCAGATCGAGCATCAGGCCCTGATGAAGCTGAAATCCTCGCTCACCGAAATCGTTGGAGATCCGGCTGAGTCAGGACTGGTACCGGCCGGCTAAGGTCACGCCGGGCACTAGCGCTGTTCATCGTCGCGTCCCGGCAGGCTGGCAGGCTGGGGCGCATCCAGCATTTCCAGCGCCTGGGGATGGTCCAGCCAGATCATGGGTCCGTTCTCCTCATAGAGCCAGCCACGCACCCGCACGACAGCGCCTTCCAGACCGGCCAGATCAATACCCTCTTCTTCAAACCCGCGCTGGTCACGGCGCATGACCTGCACGGTAAAATCACTGCGCCAATCCGTTCCGAAATTGAGATAGATACGGCCATCGCGCGCTGACCCGGTAGAGATCACCCGCCCCTCGACAATCTGCACGCTGTCGAGAAACGGCGCGAGCGCGTTCGGGCCGGTGCCATGCACCCGCAGATCATGATGGGCCCACGCGCCCAGCCCTGCCTCGCGCGCACGGGCTTCCAGCGCCAGACGCTGCGATGTCGGGCCGGTATGGTCGCCATGGCTTTCGACCATCGCCCAGCCTTCAGCCACCATCCGGTCCTGAAGACTGCCTCCCGGGCCGGTAAGCTCGGCTATAATGACGCCATGCCGGTTTCTGCCCGGCCCGGCCTCTTCAATCCCCAAATCGCTGCCCGCGGCATTGATGAGGCCTTGCAGGGCGTCACGGGCCAGCGCTGCCGAAGGTTCTGTATCGGGCGCAGCAATCCCCGCCAGCCGCACCTCATTGCGCGCACCGTCGCGCCAGAGCACCAGCCGTTCACCGGACACCACCTGCACGCCATCGACTTGTCCGGTTTGTGTAGGCAAGGCCGGCGCATCGGGGGCGGAGGGCTCTCCGCACGCCGTGGCAAGCCCGGCCGCCAGACCGGTAATCGCTGTCCGCCAGAAATACGCCATCAGAGCCCCGCCCCGCTTCACCCCAGTCTGGCAAGAGCCGGCACCGGAGTGAAGCGGTTTTCAGTTTCTGCCCTAGAAGAAGAGGGCAGCGGCAAAAAAGGCGAAGAAGAAGCCGACCAGCCAGACGATGGCTGCCACGGCCAGTGTGATTCCACCCCAGCGGCGCATCCGGGTACAGGCAGCCGCCTGCTTCGGATCAGCCGGGCAGGGCGCATTGCGGGTAAACCAGCGCATGGCGAAGGCGGCCAGCAACAACCCTCCGGAAAGCGCAAAGAGCGGTCCTTTCCACGCGGTGAAGGCAACCAGGCCGGGCACGTTGGCGACGAGCCCGGCCATCACCGCACCGGCACCGATCGTCACCAGCAAGGCTGGCAGGGCGCAACAGACAAGCGTAGACAGGCTGGCAAAAAGCGCCAGCGCAGGCCCGCCCGTTTCACGTAAGGCCAGCCGCATTACAACGCCTCCGGCCGGGAAATGCCGTCAGCCTGGTAGCCTGCGCGGCGGATCAGGTCAGTAATGGTGGCATCATCCATGGTCTGGCCTTCATGCAGCACGAAAGTGAGGGTCTTGGCATCCAGATCAACCGTAGCCGCGGCAACCTCGTCCCGGCGCTCGAACGTGCGCGTCATGGCCAGCGCACAGAAATCGCAGACCGCGCCGAGGACATCGACTACGACAAGCGATCCGCCTCCGGCCAGCGCTTCCTGCATGGCCGGGGTCAGCTGGCTCTCCTGCAGTGCCTCATCCTGAGCCAGCACGGGCGCAGATATCGCCAGCACGGGCAAGACGGACAGGGCAAGAGCGAGAGTGATATTGCGTACAGACATGTGAATTCTCCTTGGAATGATGCGCCGCCTAGAAGCGGTACTGAAGCTGGAAAAAGGGCGTGTCTTCGGTCACGGACCAGCCGATTTCGGCCAGAACAGGACCTTGAAAGAAACGCACAAGCGGCGTCACCCCGACGGGTTCATCCGCCTCCGGACTGTGTTCGACCTGGACCATCAGCCAGGTGTGAAGCGCCCCGTAATTGGCCACATAGGGCGCAAAGCCGGCGCGGGCTGCCTGCATGGCCGACGCTCCGGTAGTGTCACCGGCAAAGCCCCGGGCCATGTATGAGACAAACCATCGCCGGGTCTCCCAGTCGGCCATGACCCCAACCGATCCGGCTGGGCCGGTGCCGGCAGGGTCGCCATTGACGCCGTAGGCAAGGCCCGCCGCACCGTAAACATAGACATTGGCCTGATAGTCCGCACCGAACCAGCGCTTGGCGAGCCAGGTCAGCTGGGCCCCGTGAAAGACATGGTCGTCATCCCGGTGCCATTCGCCGCGATAACCAACCGAATAGCGATGATGGGGCGTATAATGGCCCCATATCGCGCTCATGCTGCGGTCGTGCTCGGCAATCGCCGTCCACCCGCCCTCAAAGGAAACCGGGCGCGCAAGGGCAGGCGCACTCAGGCCAAGCGCCAGCAAGGCGCCCGTAAGTACAAAAGCTTTCAAGGGATGTCCTTCCCCGATGATCTCTTCTGATAGGCGCGCTGACCCGCGAACGGGCAGGCGCCGGCATGGTCAGGAGGGATCAGGCCCGGGGAGGGGGCGGGTCATGGGTGACAAGGCCCGGCAGTGCGGTTATCACGGCAAAAACGCGCTCTATCCCTTGCAGGGCGGGCGCTTCCGATGACGTAAGGCTGGCCATCAGCCCGGTCGCGAGCGCACAGTCCATACACGCCGCTCCGCCGGTGCAATCATCATCACCATGAAGCGCGGGATGGATCGTTGTATCAGGCCCGGTTGCCGGCTCGTGACAGGGTGGCTCGCTATGTTCAGACGCAGAGCCGGACTCAACCACCCGGACGGCGTCCTGAGCCAAAGCGCAATTGGCCGTGCCGGTAAGGACAAAGGCCGCAATGACAAGACTGGCGAGAAGCGCGCGCATGCGATCAGTATAACCTATTCTCAGCCCCGCGCCATCTCCAGCTCTGCGCGATGACAGGCCGGAGCGATTTGGCTAATGTCCGCTCCAGTGTCCCCGTAGCTCAGCAGGATAGAGCATCAGATTCCTAATCTGGGGGCCACAGGTTCGAATCCTGTCGGGGACACCATTTTTACCGCGCTTTCTCGCATCCGCGCGCTCGCGCTCGTCGACAACGAGGGGGAAAGATTGCGCTTTTTGCGCTGCAGCACGCAATAAAGCATTGCCGCCGCGATCATTACGCCCCTAACCTCACGAATTCGTGTTAGAAGCGCAAGGTCACGCATGGGAACCACCACGCACACACCACGCATTCTTCTGGTTGAAGATGACGACACCGAAGCGGACCTGTTTTCGCGCATGTTGCTGCGAAAATCACCCGATTGCACCATTTCGCGCGTGGCAACCGGGCGTGAAGCGCTTGATGAGCTGGCATCGGACACCCTGCCGGACTGCGTGGTGCTCGATCTGCGCCTGCCCGGCGAAGACGGGATCTGGATTCTCGAGCGCCTGCTGGAATCACCTGAATGGCGCGCCATACCCGTTATCGTGTTTTCGGGCGATGTCTCCCGGCTGGGTCCAGCTTCCAGCCAGTATCCCAATGTTGCGTCGAGCGTGCGCAAGCCGCACAGCGTCGAGGAGTATGAGTCCACCCTACTGATCGTCTGCGCCATCATCGGGGCGACAGTTTCAGCCGATGCCTGACCCGTTCACGCCCTGAGCCTGTGCCGGTCCGGCTGGCCGGGCGACACGTCCTGCTGATGAAGGCGGCGGTGCAAATCCTTTATGTCGAGGCTCTGGCGGTGCGCTGTGACGGCGTGCATCACAGCATCCGCGAAATGGCCAAGCAGGCGTAACTGCCGACCATCCAGCTGGCGCGGAACGGTATCGAGGATACACAAGGTTCCCAACGCATAGCCGTCACAATCAATCAGGGGCGCACCGGCATAGAAGCGCACATGGGGGCTTCCTGTGACCAGCGGGTTGGCAAAGAACCGCAAATCGCGCATCGCATCGGGAACCACCATCGGTTCAAAACCCTCAATCGTATGCGTGCAAAACGATACATTGCGGGGCGTTTCCCTCAGATCCACACCGAGCACGGATTTGAACCATTGCCGGTCTGTATCCACCAGCGAAACCAGCGCAATCGGCGCGTCAAACGCCAGCGCCGCTGCCCGTGTCAGGCAGTCGAACGCGGGATGGGCAGCTGTATCGAGTATGGCGCAGGCCTTGAGCGCTGCGATGCGTTGACATTCCGGTGACACTGTATTTCATCCACTGAGCAGATTCACTGAATGATAGTATGCTCCGAATGCTGCTCAACCGTAAATGATGCCGCGCAGCGGTCACACGAGTTTGTGACTGGCCCGATTGCCAATCCGGCAACGCCGCGTAGTCTGCACTGGAAGAGCTGCAACGGAGAGTGTGGGCATGGATTTGACCGGCAAGACAGCCATTGTGACCGGGGGCGCCAGCGGGATCGGACTGGCTGTGGCGAAGGCCTTGCACGCCAAGGGCGCGAGAATCGCCATCGCCGATCTCAATGCAGTGGCCGCATCAGAAGCGGGCAAGACGCTCGGCGGGTTTGGCGAGTCCGTCAATGTCGGCGATGAAGCCGCGCTGGTGCGCTTCATCAACAAGGTCGAGCGCACGCTTGGCCCGGTTGATATCTATATTTCCAATGCGGGCCTGGGCGTAACCGATGGACCGGGATGGGGCGCGGGCGATGCGCCCAACGCCTCGTGGAATCTGTGCTGGCAGGTCAATGTCATGGGCAGCGTGTTCGCGGCGCGCCATCTGGCCCGCGCCATCGCCGCCCGCAAGGGACATTTCGTCATTACCGCCTCGGCGGCCGGACTGCTGGCCCAGATCGGGGACGCCCCCTATTCGGCCACCAAGGCTGCAGCGGTCTCTTTTGCCGAGTGCCTTGCCATTACCCACGGCGATGAGGGTCTGAACGTCCACTGCCTGTGCCCGGAAGGCGTGCGGACCCCTCTGGTCGAAGGCATAGAAGGTGGCGCGCAAGGGCTTGGCGGCTATCTGGAAGCGGATGAAGTGGCTGCAACACTGCTTACGGCAATGGAGGAGCGCCGCTTCCTCGTCATGACACACGAAAACACGCCCGCCTACGTGGCCACCAAGGGGCAGGACCGCGACCGCTGGGTCGGCGGCATGCGCAAGCTGCGCCGCATGCTGGTGGAAAAGCTCGGACGGCCGATGTAGCGTCGGCGTCAGGCTTTCAGACGGTATCCGCCGGTATCGGTTATCAAAAGGCGCGCCTTGCCGGGATCGGGTTCGATCTTCTGGCGCAAGCGATAGATATGGGTTTCCAGCGTGTGGGTGTTGGCCTCGCGGTGATAGCCCCAGACCCGGTCCAGCAATTCATCGCGGGCGACCGGCTTGCCGCCTGCGCGATAGAGATATTTCAGGATACTGGTCTCTTTTTCCGTCAGGCGGATGCGTTTGCCGTCATTGGTGGTCAGCTGCTTCATGCCGGGCGTGAACACATAAGGCCCGATATTGAGTACGGCGTCTTCAGACGCCTCATAGCGCCTGAGCTGGGTACGGACCCTCTCCAGCAACACGCGAAACGCTATCGGCTTGGCCAGAAAATCGCTCGCACCCGATTGCAACCCCTTCACATGGTCCTCATCGCCGGACTGGGCCGTCAGAAGGATGATCGGTACCGTCTCGCCTTCGTCGCGAAGGGCGGCGCAGGCGTCACGCCCGTCCATATCCGGCAGGCCGACATCGAAAATGACAATGTCCGGGCTGTCCTGCCTTATCCGGTCCATGCCCTCACCAGCCGTGCACGCGGTAATGACGGCAAACCCGTCCTCAAAACCGAACTGCTCGGCCAGCGCCTCGCGCAAATCGGAATCATCATCGATGATGAGAACCGTTTTTTCACCGGCCATGGCGGGCCAAGCCTCCCTGATAGGCGTCAACAACTGAACATAGTGCGCGTTGTGCGCCCGCGCCAACTGCCTCGTCCGGCTTGCCACCCGCCCAGTATAGCCCCCAGTCTGGCACCATGAAGCTCATCGCCTACAGCAACAACATCCTGCTGGCCAATGGCCGCGCCTGGCCCTGCGCGATCGGGCGTTCAGGCGTGGTTTCCGCCGAGACCAAACGCGAAGGTGACGGCGCAAGCCCCGCCGGGATCTGGCCCGTCAGGCGCGCTCTCTGGCGCTCAGACCGGCTTGAACAGCCCCGCACCAGCCTGCCATTGCAGCCGATTGCATCTGATGATGGCTGGTGCGATGCGCCCGATGATCCGGCCTATAACCGGCCGGTTCGGATGCCCTGGCCAACCAGCCACGAAGTCATGACACGAACGGACGGTCTATATGACGTCGTGGTTATCCTCGGGCATAATGACAACCCGCCCGTTCCGGGCATGGGCTCGGCCATATTCCTCCACTGCGCCAGCCCTGACTACAGACCTACCGAAGGGTGTGTCGCCATTGCCAGACAGGATTTGCTGACGGTACTGGCGGGTATGACTACAGCCAGCACGGTGGAAATTTCCGCCCGTCCATCACCCTAGAGGATGAATTTCGACAGATCCGTGTTGGCGGCCAGCGATTTCACGCGGTCATGCACGTAATCAGCATCAATGACCAGTGACTCGCCCGAACGGTCGGACGCAGTATAGCTGATCTCCTCGACAAGCCGCTCCAGAATGGTGTGCAGGCGCCGCGCGCCGATATTCTCCACGCTGGCATTCACCTCGGCGGCATAGTCGGCAATCGCCTCGATGGCGCTATCGTCAAGGCTTAGTTCGAAACCTTCCGTCTTCATCAGCGCCACATATTGCGTCACCAGGCTGGCTTCCGGCTCGGTCAGGATGGCGCGGAAATCATCACGCGTCAGGGCTTTCAACTCGACGCGGATTGGCAAGCGCCCTTGCAGCTCGGGCAGAAGATCGCTGGGCTTGGTCACGTGGAAGGCGCCCGAAGCGATGAACAGGACATGGTCGGTCTTAACCGGACCATGCTTGGTCGCCACGGTCGCGCCTTCGATCAGGGGCAGGAGGTCACGCTGCACGCCCTCGCGCGATACATCGGCGCCGCGTGCTTCGGCGCGCGCCGCAATCTTATCAATTTCGTCGAGGAACACGATGCCTTCGTTTTCGGTCAGACGCACGGCCTCGGCCTGGATCTGGCTGTCATCGAGCAGGCGGTCCGCCTCCTCCTGCAAGAGCGGCTCATAGGCCTCGCGTACCGTAGTGCGGATCGTCTTGCGGCGGCGGCCCATGCCCTTGCCCAGCATATCGCCCAGATTGATCATGCCGACGCCGCCCATGCCCGGCAGGTCAAGTCCCTGCAAGGGGTTGGCATCGTCGGCCAGCTCGATCTCGATTTCCTTGTCATCAATCTCGCCGGCATGCAGCTTGCGCCGGAAGCTGTCGCGCGTCGTGGTGCTGGCACCGGGACCTACCAGCGCGTCCAGAACCCGCTTCTCAGCGGCTTCCTCCGCACGCGGACGCACCTCCTCGCGGCGGCGTTCGCGCACCAGCGAGATGGCTATTTCCACCAGATCGCGGACAATGGAATCCACATCCCGGCCGACATAGCCCACTTCGGTAAACTTGGTCGCTTCCACCTTCAGGAAAGGCGCGCCGGCGAGACGCGCCAGACGGCGCGAGATTTCTGTCTTGCCGACGCCGGTCGGGCCAATCATCAGAATGTTTTTCGGCGTGATCTCGGCGCGCAGCGACTCGTCCACACGCTTACGCCGCCAGCGATTGCGCAGCGCAATGGCGACCGCCTTCTTGGCGTCATGCTGGCCGATAATGTGGCGGTCCAGTTCAGAGACAATCTCGCGTGGCGACAATTCGGTCATCAAGAACCCTTGAAATGTGTAAAGCGGCGTAACGGCGATCATGTAGGCAGCCCCGGCGCGCCGGGAAACCCTTGGACCTCCCGCACTAGCACATGGCGCCATTCCATTCGGCGCGCACTTCATGGTCAGCCTCATGGCCAAGGCGGGCATCGCGCTCGGCAACAAACCGCGCCGTGTCCAGACGCGACAGGGCCCAGACGGCGGCCCCGCGCACCAAAGCAGCCTCGTCATCAATCCGGGCCAGCACCGCGTCCAGTGCGTCGGCGCCCGAAGCATTGCCAAGCGCGATCAGCACATTGCGCACAAACCTGTCGCGGCCAATGCGCTTGACCGGAGACGCGGTGAAGAAGGCGCGGAAACCCGCATCGTCCAGCCGGGAAAGCTCGGTCAGCAAGGGCGCTTCCAGTTCGGAACGGGCGTGGAAGGCGGTCTCTGCCGTATGGGCAGCGAACTTGTTCCACGGGCACACCGCCAGACAATCATCACAGCCATAAATGCGATTACCCATGGCGGCGCGGAATTCAGCCGGAATCGGCCCTTTGTGCTCGATGGTCAGATAGGAGATGCAGCGCCGCGCATCGAGCTGATAAGGCGCCGGGAATGCGTTCGTCGGGCAAACATCCAGACAGGCGCGGCACGTCCCGCAATGATCACTTTCCGGCGCATCCGGCTCCAGCGCCGCCTCGGTCAGCATGACTCCCAGAAATAGCCAGCTGCCCCATTCCCGGCTGACCAGATTGGTGTGCTTGCCCTGCCAGCCAAGGCCCGAACGCTGGGCCAGCGGTTTTTCCATCAACGGAGCGGTGTCCACAAACACTTTCACCGCCTGGCCGGTTTCGCCATGAAAGGCCCTAGCCATCTGTTTCAGGCGCTTCTTGATGAGATCATGGTAATCGCGATTGCGGGCATAGACCGAGATCACCGCACTATCGGAATTTTTCAGGTCTTCCAGTGGATCGTGATCCGGTCCGTAATTGAGCCCCACCACCACCGCCGAGCGCGCCTCCGGCCACATCGCCGTGGGGTGGACGCGCCGGTCCAGCGTGTCTTCCATCCAGCCCATACTGGCGTGATGGCCTGCCTCGACAAAGCGGCGCAGATGCGCGCCCGCCTTCCACGGTTCGTCAGCCTTGGCGATGTGAACCGCGTCGAAACCGGCTTCGCGGGCCAGCGCCCGTGCCTTGTGCGAAAGCTCTGAACGCGTCATGCACGCAGCATGACATAGAACGCGCCCGCACCGCCATGGCGGGCATGGGCAGGCGCGTACCCGCTGACCAGAACACCAAATTCCGGCTCTGCCAGCCAGAGCGGGACCGAACGGCGCAAGACGCCGGGAAGGGAGCGCTCATCGGGCTGCCAGGGCTCAAACCGGCGTGAATCCTCGGCCCGCGCGTTCGCGCCCTTGCCGGTAATGACCAGAATGACGCGATGCCCCTTCATGGCCGCGCGGGAGAGAAAGGCCAGCAGCATTTGCCGCGCCCGTGAAGCCGTCTCGCCATGCAGATCTATGCGGGCATCAATCTCCATCCGCCCCCGGCGCACCTTGCGTTCAGCGCCTCGGTCAGCCGGTGTTCTGCCGGATACAGAACCGGCATTGAGCACCGGGACAGAGCCGCCGGTCGAACGCTGAAACAGGGCTGAAAATGTTTCATCGCCAATCGGCCGGGGCGCGCGTGCCTGTCCGGCAGGCAGTGGCCGCGCCGTGCGGGCCACCTTGCGCCACAAGGCCCGCTCTTCAGGTGTCAGCGTGCGGCCCGGACCTGCCATTACCGCTCAGGACACCCGGCCAAGCCGGCGCGCCAGCCGGTTCGGCAAAAGCAGGTGCCAGCGCGCAAAACTGTTCTGGCGTCCGGCAATCTGCCCGGCTTCATCGCCCCAGCCAAAAAACAGATCACCGCGCACCGGGCCCGTGATCGCGCCGCCTGCATCCTGCGCAATGACCAGCCCGCCCCATTGGCCGCGGCCCGAAACCTCTCCCTGCACAAATACCGGCACACCCCAGGCATGAAAGGCCGGATCAACCGCAAGGCTGGCCATCGGGGTCAAGGGCACGCCCTGTGACCCGACCGGGCCAGCGTCCGGATCAGCGATCTCCTGCATGTCGAAGAACACATAGCGCGGGTTTTCATTGAACAGAGGCGTCCAGGCGGCAGGCCCGTTCCGGTTGAGCCAGCTTTCGATATGGTCCTTGGAAGCCTGACCCGGCGGCAACTCCCCCCGGTCCAGAAGCAGCCGTCCGATCGAGACATAGGGATGCCCGTTATGGGCGGCAAAGGCCGCCCGGCGCTGGCTGCCATCGTCAAATCGCAGACGGCCGGAACCCTGAATCTGCATGAAGAATACATCGACCGGTCGGCCCCAGGCCAGCGGCACGCCGATATTCATCGCTTCGATTTCCGCGCGGGGGCGCAGCTCGTCCGTGCCGCCATGATGCCCGGTGTCCAGGCCCGCGATGATCTGGGATATGTCACCGCGCGGTGCAGTACCGGGACGCGCCCGGATCGCCATGGAAAACTCGGTATCGGGATACCGGCGCACATCCACCATCGGCTCATAATAGCCTGTCAGGCGGCCATCTCCGCCAACGGCGACCGGCGTGAAGCGGGCTTCGAAAAACTGCCGCGCAGCGCGGGCATCCGCATTGAAAGCGATCAGCCGGAGCGCGTCCTCACAGACCTCGTGCCAGTCTCCGGCTCGTCCGGCATAGGACACCCGGTCACTCAGCGCGCGGTCTGCCGGACGGCGCAAAATCGCCTCGCAGCTGCGCCCGAAGGAGACCAGTGCGGCGCGCGCGTCATGCCGGTCCCAGCCATCAAGCGCGGCAAAACCGGAGAGGGGCCGCAAATCGAGAGAAGAAGTTGCCGGCCGGTGGTCCGGCACGGAGGGGCCGGGCGAACCGGCACAGGCCTGCAGAAAACACGCGCAGACAAGCGCGGCTAACGCGTCAGGCCGGGCGAACCGCCGAAAGCCGCCAGTTGGGGTTATCGCTCGTGACATCGCGCTCAAAGCTCCAGATCTCGGCTACCGGGTGCAAGGCCGCGATATCGCCTGAAACCACACTGCCGTCAGCAGATCGGGTCTCATGGGCGATCTCGGCGACGAATCGCACCTTGATCTTGGCCTTGGGGCCGTTAAGGGAAGCTTCCTGCAGGCGCGCTTCCCTGATGCGGTCGATCTCTGTGGTCAGAACGTCGCCGCGCTCTTCACGCGCTTCGATGGCTTCGCGATAAGCAGTCATCACGCGCGGAGCCAGCAAAGGTTCAAGCGCGCCGGTATCACCCTTGGCAAAGGCGTTGGCGATCATGGCGTAAGCCGCGCGCGCGCCCTTGTTGAACTCGGCGGCGTCAAAGGACGGATCCATACCGGCAATCGCTTCGAGCCCGTCATAGGCACCCTCGTCGACATCAACGGTGCTGAAAGACGCCTGTTCGCGGAGCGAGGGTTCGCTTTGCATCCCCTGCTCGCGAACCGGGATAGCGGTTTCGCGCGCACCGGCCTTCTCGGCCTCTTCACGCGCATGCTCCTCATGGGTACGCCCGACCGGACGGCCAAGCGCCATATAGAGCCGCACGCCGATGAACACGGCGAGGCCAGCAAAAAAGAGTATCTGCAACAATTCCACGCGCATGCACCTCATGGCCGTCCGCCGCTGGCGGATAAACTGCCGTCCCTGTCTATCCATATAGGCCGTCAGGGCGTTCAGGTCAGCCCGCACAATGCAGGCTTATGCCAGACCGGCCGCGCCAGCGCTGCAACTTGCCCGCTGAGCCCCGGCATGCTAACCGCCGACACCTTGCACGGGAAGCGGGCTTGATACTGGCTCGCCCACAGGAGTTTATACCCGATATGGCTGACACCCCGAACACGCCCGACCAGAATGCCAATCCGGCCAGCGCACCCAGCGTGCGTATCCTCGGCCAGTATGTGAAGGATCACTCCTTCGAAAATCCCGGCGCTCCTGAAACCCTGCGCGGCAACGCCGCCCAGCCCAATATCGATCTGGGTATCGATGTGCGGGTGCGGGCTCTGGACGGCGAAACATTCGAGGTGGAGCTGTTGCTGTCAGCCAAGGCGCTGCGCGAAAATACGACCCTGTTTGTCTGCGAGCTGAGCTATGCCGGCCTGTTTCAGATCCGTGGCATGGACGAGCAGGCACGCGAAGCCTTCCTGTTGGTCGAAGCCCCGCGCCTGACCTTCCCCTTTGCCCGCCAGATTGTCGCCAGCGCCACCCAGGAAGGCGGCTTCCCGCCGCTCATGCTGGAGCCGGTCGATTTTGCGGCTCTCTACCGTCAGCAACTGGCCCAGCGGGCGCAAGGCGGCAGCGCCAACCCGCCGGCAGGCAACGCCTAGACTCCGAAGTTTTTCCAGACCCGGCTATCGCCCATCTCGGCAACGAATGCCGCATGGCGGGCGCGCTCTTCTGCGGTGCTGGCCGGTGCAAGCGGTCTGGGCCGCTCTGGGCGGGCCGTGTAGCGCACGGTCCTGTCGGTGCCTTCCAGCCCGGAAAGGTCAAGCGCGCGCGTGCGCCCGCCATTGAGCTCCAGATAAACCTCGGCCAGCAGATAGGCATCGATCAGCGCGCCGTGCTTGGTGCGGCTTTCCAGTGAAATGTCGAAACGCTTGCACAACGCGTTGAGATTGGCAGGTGAGCCGGGAAAACGCTCGCGCGCCATCTCGGCCGTATCCTTGAAACGGCTGTCCGGATAGGGCTGCAGGCCTGCACGGGTCAGCTCCATATTGATGAAGCCGCGGTCAAACGGCGCGTTGTGGGCCACCATCACATCATCACCGACAAAGGCGAGAAACGCGTCGGCCACCTCTTCAAACCGCGGCTTGTCACGCAGCATTTCGCGGGTGTGGCCAGTGATCGCGGTCACTTCGGCCGGGATATCGCGGTCCGGATTGATCAGGGCATGAAACTCGCGGCCCGTCGCGATCATGTTGATGACCTCGACGCAGCCCAGCTCCGTGATCCGGTCACCTTCCAGCGGGTAGAGCCCGGTCGTTTCGGTATCGAATATGATCTCTCTCATGGGGCCGGGTTGTGCGATTGTTTGCGCAAGGCTTCCAGAATGGCGCGCACCTGCTGGCGGGCATCATCCACACTTTTCGAGGTATCGACGACATAATGCGCACGGTTGCGTTTCTCGGTGTCCGGCATCTGCCGCTCAAGGATCATATCGAATTTTTCAACATGCATGCCATCGCGGGTGAGCACGCGTTCACGCTGCATGTCTGGCGGCGCCGACACCACAACAATCACATCGACATACGCGTGCATGCCGGTCTCGAACAGCAAGGGAATGTCGAACAGGACGCACCAGGCACTGTCTTTGCGCGCCTGATCAAGAAAGTCGGCGCGACGTGCGGCAACCAGCGGGTGGACGATAGCCTCAAGCCTTGCAAAGTCTTGCGGGTGATTGTTCAGGTGAGCGCTCAGCGCGCCCCGCTCCACCTGCCCGTCCACAACCACATCGGGAAAGACGGCCTGCAAAAGCGGTACGGCCTCGCCGCCCGGCGCATACATCTGTGCCACGGCTGCATCGGCATCAAACACCGGCACGCCTTCTGCGGCGAACAGGCCGGCCGTCGTGCTCTTGCCCATGCCGATGGAGCCGGTGAGCCCGATAGTGATCATTCCCGTGCCTCCAGCGCCGCCTCGAGCAGATCTCGCACCGGAACCCGATCAGGCGGCGGAACGCCAAAAAAAGCCTCAAAGGCGGGCCGTGCCTGCCCGATCAGCATGGACAGTCCGTCTATCGCCGTGTAGCCCGCAGACCGCGCGGCTGCCAATAGCGGCGTCTCCAGCGGCGTATAGACCATGTCAAACACCACTGCATCGCTGGCAAGCCCCGCCAACGGCAATTCAAGCGGTGGCTGACCGGCCATGCCCAGACTGGTGGCGTTGATGACCAGACCAGCACCATCCAGCGCGCGGCCAGCCTTTTCCAGTGCCACTATCTGTGCCTTGCACTCCATAGCGGCCACCAGCGCCTCGGCCCGCACCGCATTGCGGTTGACGATGCGGACAGGCACGCCAGCCAGTTTGAGAACATAAAGGGCCGCCCGCGCCGCGCCGCCCGCTCCGATCAGAACCACAGGGCGGTCATTGGCCTGCCATCCCGCCTCATCCAGTGCAGCGCGAACGCCGATCACATCACTATTGTCTGCAAGCGCCGTCCCGCCGCCCAGTATCAGCATATTGGCCGCACCAACCGCTCTCGCGGCCGCACTGGCGCTATCGGCCAGGGCGAGCGCCGCTTCCTTGTGGGGCAAGGTGATATTGACGCCGGCATAGCCATCGGCACGCAGGCGGGCGATACAGGTTTTGAGATCTTCAGGCCGCGCCGGAAGGCGTTGATAGGACCCGCTAATCCCGGCAGCTTCGAGCCAAGCCTCCATCATCACCGGCGACAGCGAATGCGCAACGGGCCAGCCGACAACCCCCGCCCTGATGGATCGGCCGGTCACGCTGGCAACACGCCATGGGTTCTGAGCGCCGCCATCAGAGGCAGAAGCGGCAGGCCAAGCACGGCAAAGAAATCACCCTCTACCGCTTCAAACAGCTGCGCACCCAGCCCTTCATAGGCGTAACCGCCCACGCCTGCAGTGAGAATCGATCCCGCTTCGTCCATGTACTGGTCCAGAAAGGCGTCGGAAAACGCCCGGACCCGCATTACGCACCGGCTCTGGTGCTGCCAGACAATCTCGTTATCCAGAACCAGCGCAAGTCCGCCAACGAGGGCGTGGGTGTGGCCGCGCAGCAGGAGCAGACGCTCGCGTGCCTCGTTCTGATCGCGGGACTTGTCATAAGCCCGGCCCTCAAATTCCAGCACCTGGTCAGCGCCCAGGACCAGCGTGCCGGGATGTCGCGGTGAAACAGCCAGCGCCTTGAGACGAGCGAGTTCCAGCGCCAGCTCGGCAGGCGTGCCGCCAAACGCTCCCTTAACGGCGCTCTCATCAATATCGGCCGGATCAATGTCGAACGGGACCGAGGCCTTTTTGAGAATGGACCGGCGCGATGCCGACCCCGAGGCCAGAACGAGCTTCGTCATGGCGTCCCCCTCAAAGCTCGCCGCGATGTTCGGTCAGAAGATTGATGATTTTGGCCGCTGTCTCTTCAATGGAGCGACGCGTGACATCAATCGTTGGCAGGCTATGCCGGGCATACAGGCGTTTGGCGAAGATCAGCTCATCCTTGACCACCGTCTCGTCAATATAATCTGTCGAGCGGTCCTCATTGAGGTTCAACAGGCGATTGCGGCGGATCTGGACGATGCGCTCCGGCGTGGCGTAGAGGCCGACAATGACGGGCTTTTTCAGGTTGAACAGTTCCGGTGGCAGCGGCGTTCCCGGCACCAGAGGTATGTTCGCCGCCCGGACACCACGATTGCCCAGATAGATGGAAGTCGGTGTTTTCGAGGTCCGGCTGATACCCAGAAGGATAACATCCGCGCTCGCCAGATCGTCACCCTGGCCGTCATCATGGGCCATGCAGTAATTCATCGCCTCGATCCGGCGATAATAATCGGCATCAAGCGTACGCTGCGCACCGGCCCGCCCTGTCATCGGCGCCCCCAGATAGGCTGACAGTGTTGTTTCGACCGGATCAAGCACCGCGATGGCGGGCATGCCGAGGTCTGCGCAACGGTTTTCCAGCGTTTCTCGCAAGTCCGGATTGACGACCGTATAAACAACGATGCCGGGAAACGACGCCACATGATCCAGTGCGCGGTCCATCTGGCGCGGAGACCGCACCAGCGCAAACAAATGCTCGATGGGCTGGCCCCGCTCGAACTGGGCGGCCGAAGCGCGCATCACACCCATCAGGGTTTCGCCCGTCGAATCTGATATCATGTGAACATGAAAATAGGTTTTCATATCCGGCAAACGCGCAGAACCCGCCATGGCTTCCTTCAGGATGTCCCGGCCACAATCGGCCTAGCCAACGGATAGACCGTTCTGCCCGCCCTGTGAACAAGATGTCAGCAAGCGGGCCAGACTATCCCCGCTACCCGCGGTGCCAGGCGATGTAGGGCCTGCCCGTCAGACCTGCCCACATTTTAACCCCGCTGATCCCCGGACGGCGCTCACGGCCAGGCGAAAATTCGCTGCCCTGTTCACTGTGCGGGGAGAAAGCTGCCCGATTGCCAAGGCAAAACCTCCAGACCATCACCTTAACGATTTGTTAAAAGGTATGAATTTTGAGTTAATCGCACAGTTCACAGCTCGGCTTCAGCCCATCTGAAAAACCTCTGTCCATAGGCTGTGAAGTAAGCGGATAACAGGCTAATCAAACCGGGTTATCCACCCTATCGGCAGCCCTACGACTCCACTCCTTCAAGATTCTCTTTTTAGAGAGCTAATAGAAGAGGTGGGAAACCCGGCTAAGCCCGGATCCTGCGCAACAGGAAAGTCCCGTTCATGACACACCGCCCCCTTCTACAGGTTCTTTCAGGCCAGACCTTGAGCCCGCCACCTGTCTGGCTGATGCGTCAGGCAGGGCGATACCTGCCTGAATACCGCGCGGTCAGGGCAGAGCAACCCGACTTCATTGCGTTTTGTCTCAACCCGGAAGCCGCTGCCGAAGTGACGTTGCAACCGATCCGGCGCTACGGTTTTGACGCCTCTATCGTCTTTGCCGACATTCTGCTCATTCCCCACGCGATGGGCCAGAAGGTATGGTTTGAAAAGGGCGAGGGTCCGCGGCTCGCCCCGATGAACCTAGGACAGCTCGCTGCTCTGAAGTCTGAAGGCGCGGCAGAACGCCTGTCTGCGGTATGCGAGACATTGACGCGCGTGCGGGCCGGCCTGCCCGGGAGCTGCACCCTGATCGGGTTCGCCGGGGCGCCCTGGACGGTGGCAACCTATATGATTGAAGGGGGCGGTTCGAAGGATCGCTGGAAGGCGCGCACGGCGGCCTGGTCGGACCCTGATACGATGGATCGGCTGCTGGCCAATCTGGCCGACGCCACAGCCGACTACCTGATTGCGCAGGCAAGATCGGGCGCCGATGTCCTGAAAATCTTCGAGAGCTGGGCGGAAGGCTTGCCCGCCCCGCTGTTTGACCGGGTTGTGATTGCGCCAACCCGGCGCATTGCCGAACGGGTCCGCGCTGCGGGCATAACCGCCCCGATTATCGGCTTTCCCAAAGGCGCAGGACCGCACTATCCGCGCTATGCCGCCGAGACGGGCATTGATGCCATCGCGACTGATCATGGGCTGGAGACGAGCTGGGCGGTGAAAAACCTGCCCGCCTCAATGCCGGTTCAGGGGCAGCTCGATCCTGCGGTTCTCAAGGCGGGCGGGGTGGCGCTCCAGTCCGAGGTCAGGCGTTTGCTCGACGCATGGGCCGGACGGCCCTATGTGTTCAATCTCGGTCACGGAATAAATCCCGATGTGCCGCCAGACCATGTAAGCGAGCTGCTGGCCCATATTCGCGGCTGAGCGCGCTATCGCCAAAGCCGGAGGACGCCATGGGCCGCAAAATCGCTGTGGTATTGTTCAATCTGGGCGGCCCAGACGGGCAGGCCAGCGTTAAGCCGTTCCTGCGCAATCTGTTCAATGATCCGGCTATCATCTACGCGCCCTGGCCGGTGCGGCCGTTTCTGGCCTGGCTGATCTCGACCACGCGTGGACCGAAAGCGGCAAAAGAATACGCCAAGATGGGCGGAGGCTCTCCCATTGTGCCGGAGACGCAGCGCCAGGCGGCGGCATTGACCGCTGCCCTGGAAACCGCCCTGCCCAGTGATGAAATCCGCTGTTTCCTGGCGATGCGCTACTGGCACCCTTTCACCGACGAGGCCGTGGAGGCCGTAAAGGCATGGGGCGCCGACGAAACAGTGCTGTTGCCGCTCTATCCGCAGTTTTCGACCACCACTACGGGCAGCTCGTTGAAAGCGTGGCGCGACGCCGGTGGCGGCGATGCCCGTACAATCTGCTGCTTTCCCACCGAGCCGGATTTCATTGCGGGCCATGCCGCGCTGATCCGCAAGGCATGGGAAGATGCGGGAAAGCCGGAAAATGTCCGGGTTCTGCATTCGGCCCATGGTTTGCCGGAAGTGACGATAAAGCGCGGCGATCCTTATCAGTGGCAGGTTGGAGAGACGGTGAAAGCGGTCACGGCTCTGCTTCCAGAGCTCGACGATCATATCACTTGTTTCCAGTCCAAGGTCGGGCCATTGAAATGGATCGGCCCGTCGACCGAACAAACGGTTGAAACGGCGGCCCGCGAGGGCAAGCACATCATCCTCTCGCCGATTGCTTTTGTGTCCGAGCATATCGAGACACTGGTCGAGCTGGACGAGGAATATGCCGAACTCGCCCAGGCACACGGAGCGGCGGGCTATACCCGCGTGCCGGCGCTAGGCGTAACGCAAAGCTTCATCACGGCACTGTCCGGACTTGTGGTCTCGGCGCTTACCGGGCGGTCTGGCCTCAAGCCGCCATCGGGGAAAATGATCTGCCCGGCTGAATTCGGGCGCTGCCCGTGCCGCGAAGCAGGCTATAAAACCGCCGAGAGCGATAAAGAGGCTGCCTGATGGAAGTTCTTCTGCCCGCCTATGATGTGTTCAAGGCGCTGCACGTGATCTCGGTCGTCTTCTGGATGGCCGGCATGCTCTACCTGCCGCGCCTCTTCGTCTACCATCACGGCGCGGCGCCGGGCGGTGAGCTGGAGACGGCGCTCCTGAAACAGGAAAAGAACCTCAATACGATCATCATGGCACCGGCCCTGTTTGCAGTCTGGCTTTTCGCCTTACTGATGATAGCGGCAAACCCGGCCTTGTTCAGTCAGGGCTGGTTTCACGGCAAGCTTTTACTGGTCATCGCCCTTTCAGGCGTGCACGGCTTTTACGCCGCCAGCACGAAACGCTTTGCAAAGGGCGAACGCCCGCGCACCGAGCGCTTCTGGCGGATCATGAACGAGGTGCCCGCTATCGCGGTCATCCTCATCGTTCTGCTGGCGGTTCTGAAGCCTTTTGCTTGACGCGATAACGCGCTTGTGTCACGCCTAGTGTCCACCGTCCGTGTCAGGGCGGCTTCCCCCCTTATCGTGCAGGCGTAGGACTTATCCTTCGCAGCTCTGCATGTCCGCTGAACACATTCCCGCACACGGCCTGTCTGGCCTCTTCTGCCGGGACCGGAATCTGCAAGAGGCTGGCCGGACACGTGTCCGCGCTGACCCCATCTTGCAATACAGTCGGCCGTCCGGCCGGACTGATTTCACCTTTCCCTTTTGCTTGCTGCCCAAGAAGATCTCCATGACCGATGATAACGATACGCCTGAAACCGAGACCGAAGACGCTGTTTTGCCGGTGCCCGACGGGCGGCGCATGTCCTTGCAGGAGTTGAAGGAAAAGTCCCCGGCTGACCTTCTCCAGCTTGCCGAGAGCCTGGACATCGAGAACGCGGCCTCGCTTCGCAAGCAAGGCATGATGTTCGCCATATTGAAGGCGCTGGCCGAACAGGGCGCGGAAATTCACGGCGGCGGCACGCTGGAAGTGCTGCAGGACGGATTCGGGTTTCTGCGTTCACCGGAAGCCAATTACCTGGCCGGCCCTGACGATATCTATGTATCGCCCAATCAGATCCGCAAGTTCGGTTTGCGAAACGGCGACACGGTCGAGGGCGAAATTCGCGCGCCGCGCGACGGGGAGCGCTATTTTGCGCTGCTCAAAGTCAATGCGATTAATTTCCAGCCGACCGAACAGGCCAAGCACAAGGTCCATTTCGACAATCTGACGCCGCTTTATCCCGATAGCCGCTTCATCATGGAAAACCCGGACCCGACCCGCAAGGACCGCACCGGGCGCGTCATCGACATCGTTGCCCCGCTGGGCAAGGGCCAGCGCGCCCTGATCGTGGCACCGCCGCGAACCGGCAAGACGATGGTCTTGCAGAATATCGCCCATGCGATCGAGACCAATCACCCCGAATGCTACCTCATGGTATTGCTCATCGATGAGCGCCCGGAGGAGGTGACCGACATGCAGCGCACGGTGAAGGGTGAGGTGATTGCCTCGACCTTTGATGAGCCGGCAACGCGCCACGTCCAGGTTGCCGAAATGGTCATCGACAAGGCCAAGCGCCTGGTCGAGCATGGCCGCGATGTGGTGATCCTGCTCGATTCCATTACGCGCCTGGGCCGCGCTTACAACACCGTGGTGCCCAGCTCCGGCAAGGTACTGACCGGCGGTGTCGACGCCAATGCGCTGCAACGCCCGAAACGCTTTTTCGGCGCCGCGCGCAATATCGAGGAGGGCGGTTCGCTGACCATTATCGCCACCGCCCTGATCGATACCGGCAGCCGCATGGATGAGGTGATCTTCGAGGAATTCAAGGGTACGGGTAACTCTGAAATCGTGCTCGACCGCAAAGTCGCCGACAAGCGCGTCTTCCCGGCCATCGACATCCTAAAATCAGGCACCCGCAAGGAAGAGCTGCTGGTCGACAAGAAGAGCCTGGCCAAGACCTATGTCCTGCGCCGGATCCTCAATCCGATGGGCCCGCAGGACGCCATCGACTTTCTGCTCGGCAAGCTGAGAGAAACCAAGACCAATGACGAGTTCTTCGATTCGATGAATACTTGATACCTGGTCTTCCCTCGCACCCGCTCGGTCAGTTCCGCGCACGAGCGCGGACGGCCGGTCGGCCTTGCGGGGCTACGGCCCGTCACGCGGAAGTCTGTGCTTTCCCGCTGCGCAAATGTCGCTAATCTCCCCGCAAAATTTTGCGGGAGATTTCCATGAGCCACGACGCAAGCCTGATCCTGTTCCACGCCCCCATGACCCGTTCCATCCGCGCCCGCTGGGCGATGGAGGAGATGGGACTGGACTACCGGCTGGAGCGCGTCGCCTTTGACCGTGGCAATGTCGGCGGCGAGGAATACCGCAAGATCCACCCCTTGCAGAAAATCCCGGCACTCAAAGACGGTGATACGGTCATTCTGGAATCCGTTGCGATCCTGGAATACCTGATCAATCGCTATGGCCCGACGCCGCTGCGTGTTGACCCGTCAGAATCTGACTATCCGCGCTATCTGGAATGGCTGCACTATGCCGAAGGCTCGCTCGGCATGCCGGTGAACCTGCTTCTGGCGCATACCACCTTGCTGCCCGAAGCCCAGCGCAATGAGGGCATTGCCCGCTGGGCCAAGAAGGAAGTGGACAAGCATCTCGACCTCATCGCGACACGCGGCCTTCAGGGCCGCGAGTGGCTGGCGGCAGACCGCTTTACGGCCGCCGATATTTCAGTCGGCTACCTCTTGTATCTATTGAAGATTATCCGCCAGCTCAAAGACGCCCCACCCGCCATTCAGGCCTATTGGGAGCGTCTGACGGCGATGGAAAGCTGGCAGAAAGCCAGCACGGAGTAGGTAACGCGTTTGCGTTCCGTTCTGACCCTGGAACGCTGTGTTCTTGTAAAATGGGTCCCGGCTCGGTGACCGGGACCCCGGTGGTTGATCCATACCTCTTAACCGGGTTCCCGGGCTTAACCCGGGGTCCACACAAACGCTCTGTCGTTTCCCGGTCGCGCTTAAGGCTTGCCCGGAATGATGCGTGGCCCAGAGCCCCTATCTCAGATGCTTCTCAAAGAACGCCATGGTGCGGTTATTGGCCGTTTCTGCATCGCCCCGATGGTAGTGGGCGCCGCCCACACGCGCGAAGGCATGGTCGCGCTCCGGGTAGTGGTGGATTTCGACATTCGGATTGGGTTTGAGCGCGTCCATGACGGTTTTCTGGGCGTCGGGGGGCACGAACTGGTCCTTGCCTGCGACGTGTAAAAGCAAAGGCGCACTGATTTTCCCAGCTTCACCGGTGCGGTCCTGGATACCCACCCCGTAATATCCCACGCTGGCATCGCAATCTGTGCGGCAGGCGGTAAGATAGGCCAGCAGTCCGCCCAGGCAGAAGCCGACGGCGCCGGCTTTCGCCGCGCCTTCACCACGCGCATGGGCAATCGTGGCAGCAATGTCCTGAACGCCCTTGTCTGGATCAAATTTTCCAAACAGATCAAAGGCCTGCTTCCATTCGGCGTCGGTCTTGTCGGTCAGCTCGATACCCGGCTCTATCCGCCAGAACAGGTCCGGACAGATGGCGCGATATCCGCTGGCCGCGAGATCATCGCAAATGTCGCGCATGACCTGATTGATCCCGAAAATCTCCTGTATGACGATGATGGCCGGGCCTGACCCGCGCGCATAGGCGTTGAAGCTTCCGTCAGGAGTCTTGATCGTGAGGGTTTCGGCGGACATGTCGTCTCCTTTGGCGTTTGGCGCGGCGCACCTTATGCTGTCAGCACACAACGCGTGTTCGCTCAAGCCAAGACGAGGCAGGCATGAAGGTCAATATCAATATCGAATGCTCTCCGGTAGAGGCGCGGGCCTTTTTCGGTTTGCCGGACGTGACGCCGCTTAACGAGCAGCTTGTCGAAGAGATGGGCAAGCGCATGGGTGCCAATATTGATGCGCTCGAACCCGATGCACTTATGCGCAACTGGATGACGATGGGCGGGGAGTGGCAAAAGCAGTTCCTGTCCCTGATGGGCGAGGCGGCCAGCGGCACTGGCAACAAGCGTTAACGGCCCGATCTCTTGCGGCAGCGTCTGACGGGCGGCGATTCTTTTCATGTCTGATACTATTTTCGCTCTGGCCAGTGGTGCCGGCCGCGCCGGTGTCGCGGTGGTGCGGGTTTCCGGTCCCGGGGCCGGTGCGGCGCTTGAGACGCTGGCCGGCAGCTTGCCGGAGGCGCGGCGCGCTGTGCTCAGGACACTGAGAGATCGCGCCGGGGCCCAGATCGACAAGGCATTGCTCCTCTGGCTGCCGGCGCCGGCAAGTTTCACCGGCGAAGATGTCGCGGAATTTCATATCCATGGCGGCTCGGCCGTGATTGAGGCGTTGTCGGTCGCGTTGCTGGCGGAAGGGTTCCGGCCGGCAGAACCGGGGGAATTTTCCCGGCGGGCCTTTGCCCATGGCCGGATGGACCTGACCGAGGCCGAAGGGCTGGCCGATCTTATTGACGCCGAGACAGAGGCTCAGCGCCTGCAAGCGCTGGCCCAGATGGATGGCGCTTTGGCCTCGGTCTACGGTCGATGGCGCGAGGCCCTGGTGGACACGCTCGCGGCCATTGAGGGGGAGATCGACTTTCCCGATGAGGATGATGTGCCCGAAGGCCTGTCGGAACGGGCGGGACCAACGCTCAAAGTGCTGTGTGACAGCATGCGGGCGCACCTTGCCGATAATCATCGCGGTGAACGCGTGCGGGATGGCTTCACGATTGCTGTCATCGGTGAACCGAACGCCGGGAAGTCAAGTCTGATCAACTACTTGGCCAAGAGAGACGCGGCCATTGTCAGTGAAATTCCCGGTACAACGCGCGACATTGTTGAAGTGCGGCTGATCCGGACAGGCTTTGTCGTGTATGTGGCCGATACGGCGGGTCTTCGCGAGGCATCAGACGTGATTGAAGCGGAAGGCATTCGCCGGGCCCTGGCACGGGCTGAAAGCGCGGATATGCGCTGTCTGGTAGTCGACGTTTCACGTGAAACACCCGGGCATGACACGCTCGCAATGCTGCGTTGCGGTGACGCGGCGCTGTTCAACAAGACGGATATTGCGCACAGGAGCACTCCCGTCCCGGACGGCGTCACGGCTTTTTCCGTATCGGTGACCCAAGGCTTCGGACTGGATGCGTTCGAGGCGTGGCTGGATGCGGAACTGGCCGCGCGCCTTGGCAGCGCGGAAGCTGCGCCGCTATCGCGCGCGCGTCATCGCCAGCTGGTCGAGCGCGCTTTGCAATCGCTTCAGCAGGCCCTCGAGCTTCTTGATGGGCGGCCGGAGCTTGCAGGCGCGGAGGTCAACCGCGCGATCAGGGCCTTGGGCGAGCTAACGGGCGCGGTGGATATCGAGGATGTGCTGGACCGGGTGTTCAGCCAATTTTGCATCGGCAAATAGGCTGCGACCTCGACTTGCCTGCACCAATCCGCTAGAGACGCGCTCCCGGCGGGCTGGCCGGAGCATGAGAGCCATGACCGATAAAGTGTTAGGCGCCGCGGAGGCGTCACAACGACAGTGGGACGTGATAGTGATCGGTGGCGGCCATGCAGGCTGCGAGGCCGCGAGCGCGGCTGCGCGCCTGGGCGCGGCGACACTGCTCCTCACCCACAAGGCTGCCAGTATTGGCGAAATGAGCTGCAATCCCGCGATTGGCGGGCTCGGCAAGGGCCATCTGGCGCGTGAAGTGGATGCGCTGGACGGGTTAATGGGGCGTGTGGCGGACGCGTCCGGTATCCAGTTCCGGATGCTCAACGCCTCCAAGGGCCCCGCAGTGCGCGGGCCCAGGACGCAGTCAGACCGCAAGCTCTATCGCGAGGCGATGCAGGCCGCTCTGGCCGAACAGGCCTGCCTGGACATTGTCGAGGCGGCGGCTGAGGATTTGATTGTTGAAAACGGGCGCTGCGCCGGGGTCATTGACGGTGATGGACGCCCTTATCGGGCCGGAGCCGTTGTTCTTACCACAGGTACCTTTCTTAAAGGTGTGATCCACCGCGGCGACGAGCGGATTCCGGCGGGCCGGATGGGTGATAAGCCGTCCATTGGCCTGTCAGACCGTCTCTACGCGCTGGGTCTGGACATGGGCCGTTTGAAAACCGGAACGCCTGCGCGGCTTGATGGCTCGACCATCGACTGGGCCGGTCTGGACATGCAGGCCGCGGATGCGGAGCCGGTGCCGTTTTCGTTTCTGACCACCAGCATCACGGTGCCGCAGATCGCTTGCGGCATCACGCGCACGACCGTTCAGACTCACAGGATTATTGAAGACAATCTCGGTCATTCCGCCGTCTATGGCGGCAAGATAGCCGGGAGAGGCCCGCGCTATTGTCCGTCCATTGAGGATAAAGTCGTCAGGTTTGCCGACCGGACCAGCCACCAGATTTTCCTTGAGCCGGAAGGGCTGGACGACGACACCGTTTACCCCAATGGCATCTCCACCTCTCTGCCAGATACCATTCAGGACGCCTTCCTGCACACCATTCCCGGCCTTGAGAAGGTGAAGGTCCGCCGCTACGGCTATGCCATTGAATATGATTACGTTGATCCGCGCGAGCTGAATGGCGCTCTGGGTGTCAAGCGCCTGCCGGGATTGTGGCTGGCCGGTCAGATCAATGGTACCACGGGATATGAGGAGGCGGCGGCTCAGGGGCTGATGGCCGGTTTTAACGCCGCTTTGGCTTGTACGGGCTCCGCGCCCTTCATCCTTGACCGCTCCCAGGCCTATATCGGTGTCATGATCGATGACCTGATCACGCGGGGCGTGACCGAGCCCTATCGCATGTTCACGTCCCGCGCCGAGTACCGGCTGTCCTTGCGCGCCGACAATGCTGATCAGCGCCTGACTCCGCTGGCAATCGGTCTGGGTGCGGCGAGTGTTTCACGTGAAACATTTTATGCTGCGTGGGCGGATGCCCTTTCCGAGGCGCGGGGTTTACTCGCCCGATTGTCGTTGACGCCGACCGAGGCATCCAAAGCCGGACTGGTACTCAATCAGGACGGCAAGCGCCGTTCGGCCATGGAGTTGGCAGCACATCCACAAGCCGGTTGGGACGCGATATCAGGGATCTGGCCGGAGATTGCGGCTCTTGACCTGCCGATCGCGCGGCAGATGCAGAACGAAGCCGTCTATTACGGCTATCTTGATCGGCAGGAGGCTGATGTCTTGGCGTTCCGCCGTGACGAAGGGGTGCGTATTCCGGCCGATCTCGACTATGGCGCCGTCGGCGGGATGTCGCATGAGGTGCGCGAGAAGCTGGAACGGGCCCGCCCTGCAACGCTTGGCCAGGCCGGGCGCGTGGAGGGCGTGACCCCCGGCGCGCTCACAGCCTTGCTGGCTCATGTAAAACGGCTCGATCGGCGGCAGGCGGGCTGATGAATCACGAACGTGCGTTCGACGCGGCCGCGTTTCAGGCCCACACAGGTGTTTCACGTGAAACACTGGATCGCTTTATCGTCTGGCATAAACTGCTCGAGGAATGGTCCCTCCACACCAATCTCGTGGGACGCGCCACGCTCGATGATTTCTGGTACCGGCATGCGCTCGATAGCTGGCAATTGCTCGACATGGCGCCCGGCGGAGCGAGTCACTGGGTCGATATCGGTGCCGGCGCGGGCTTTCCCGGCCTTGCCATCGCCTTTGGGCTTGAAGACCGGCAAATCGCCAATCGCAAGGTCACGCTGGTGGAATCTGTTGGCAAGAAGGCCACATTCCTGCGCGCCGTGCTCTCGGAGACCGGCGTGGCCGCCGAGGTGATCCCCGGCCGTGTGGAGGCACTGGGCGCACCGCTCTCTTGTGATGTGATTACTGCCCGCGCTGTGGCATCTCTCGACAAATTGCTCGGTTATATGGCGCCGTATGTGGATAACGGCGCAATAGCGCTGATTCCCAAGGGTGCGCGCCATGCAGAGGAATTGACCCAGGCGCGTAAAAGCTGGAACTTCGCAGCGAGCCTTCATCCGAGCGTGACCAGCGATGAAGCCGCCATTATCCGCATTGAAAGGCTGAGCCGTGTCCGTTGAACCGCGTTCCGAGACAGCGTTGCCCGACCGGGCGCCGAAAGTGATTGCCATCGCCAACCAGAAAGGCGGCGTGGGCAAGACAACAACGGCCATCAATCTGGCTACCGCGCTCGCTGCCATCGGCAAAAGGGTCATCGTTCTCGACCTCGACCCGCAGGGCAACGCCTCGACGGGGCTGGGCGTTCCACGCACCGAGCGCAAGGCCACCAGCTATGACGTGCTGGTCAATGAGCGCCCGATGGAAGAGGCGCTCATTGACACCGCCGTTCCGGGCCTCGGTATCATCCCGTCCGATGTGGACCTGTCCGGCGCGGAGCTGGAGCTGTCTGCCGCGCCGCGCCGTTCCTACCGTCTGCGCCACGCCGTCGACAAATTCCGCCGCTTCCTAAGCGCCCGGGCAACCCATTGTGATTACATCCTCATCGATTGCCCGCCCTCGCTGAACCTGCTCACCGTCAACGCCATGACGGCGGCCGATTCCGTGCTGGTTCCCCTGCAGTGCGAGTTCTTCGCTCTGGAAGGGTTGAGCCAGCTGATGCGCACGGTGGATCTAGTGCGCGGAAATCTCAATAAAAACCTTGTTATACAAGGGGTTGTTCTGACTATGTATGATCGGCGCAATAATCTCTCGGCTCAGGTTGCTGCCGATGTCCGTACGCATTTCGGCGATCGCGTCTATGAGACGGTCATACCGCGCAATGTGCGTGTCTCCGAAGCCCCCTCGTTTGGCAAGCCGGTCCTGCTTTACGATCTCGCCTGTCCGGGTTCGCAAGCCTATGTGCGGCTGGCGCGTGAGCTGGTCCGTCAGGAACGCAGCGCCGCCAACGCCCAGGCGGTGCCCGCATGAGTGCGAATGACCGTTCGCGGGGCCTTGGCAGAGGCCTCTCTGCGCTGCTTGGGGAAGGCGAGGACGCCGATATTCTGCGCAGCGAGGAGGATGCCGCCAGTCAGGCGTCTGCCTCTGGCGCGCGAAGCCTTTCGCTTGATCTGATCGAGCCCAATCCTGACCAGCCCCGAAAGCGTTTTTCCGAGGACGAGCTGGCCACGCTGTCGGCCTCGATCGCTGAACGCGGCGTGCTGCAGCCCATTCTGGTGCGCCCGTCCAAGGGTAAGACCGGGCACTACCAGATCGTTGCGGGCGAGCGGCGGTGGCGCGCGGCGCAGCGGGCGCGCCTCCACGAAATTCCTGCGGTTATCCGCGAACTGACGGACCGTGAAACGCTGGAAATCGCTATTGTCGAGAACGTTCAGCGTCAGGATCTTAATGCGGTAGAGGAGGCGCGGGGCTATCGCCAGCTGATCGAGGCTTTTGGCCATACCCAGGATGATGTCGCGCGCGCCGTCGGCAAATCGCGCGCACATATCGCCAACACGCTGCGGCTTCTGGCCTTGCCGCCAGCGGTTCTGGACCATCTGGAGGCCGGGCGCCTGTCTGCGGGTCATGCCCGCGCCATCGCGACAGCGGGTGATCCGGTGGCCCTCGCAGAAAAGATCATTGCCGATGGCCTATCCGTGCGCGGCGCCGAAGCGCTGGCCCGCAAAGAGCAGGCACCCGAACGCAAGGCACGCGCCGGACGGATGGAAAAGGCCCAGAAAGACGCCGATACGCGGTCGCTGGAAGCCGATCTTGCCGAACGGCTGGGGCTCGATGTGGAAATTTCCCATCGCGGCGAGGCCGGAGAAATCCGGGTTCGCTACTCCACACTGGAACAGCTCGACGATCTGTGCCGCCGTCTGTCATCACGCTAGCGGCGGTCTGCGGTCAATTGGCGTCTAGCGCGCAGGACTGGCGGCCCGGGCGAGGCGCAGCAGGGTCTCTCCGGCTAGTGCCTCTGCCGGTGCACCCGACCGCTTGATCGCGCGTTCGGTTTCAAATGCAATACTGCGCGCCCTGGCAATGCGGCCGCGGCTCCACAAACGCGCCGCAGCCTGAAAACGCTGGGCAGGCGGGCCAAAGCGCGGCACGCCGGCGCGCGCCATCGCTGCCTGGTCACCGCCAGCCAGATGATAGCGTTCTATCTGGTCGATTTTGCGTTGCAGGGCCCGCACGATGGCCACCGCACTGGTGCCAGCCTCCAGCGCGCGCTGATACTGAATATCAGCCTGTGTGATATCGCCGCCAAGAGCGGCATCGACGACCTTGTCCAGCGCGGTATCCGCGCTTTCGGTTGATATCGCGGCCATATCTTCAAGCGTGATCTCGCCGCCAGCTGGCCCTTTGTAAAGTATCAGCTTTTCGATCTCGGAGCGTGCCAGCTCCCGGTCGCCTTCGAGGATTGCAGCGAGCGCATGGCGCGCGTCAGCGGCCAGCGACAGGCCATCGGCCCGGAAACTTTCCTCCGCCATACCAATCAGGTCGCGCGCATTGTCTTCATAGCAGGCGATGGCAGCGGACTTCTTGCCGTCTTCTGCCGCCTTGCGCAGCTTGGACGCCTTGGTGAGATTACCGGTTTCCACCACCAGGCGCCCCTCGTCAGGAACGTCTCCGGCTTCAAACTCGCTGATCCAGCGGCCGACCGCAGCATTGTCGCCGCTCAGCCGCACACGCACCAGCCGCTCACCGCCCATCATCGACATGGCTGCCATCGCGTCCGCCAGCGCTGCCGGATCGGCCTTCAAATCCTCTTCGGTGAGGCGTGTGACGTTGAACGGATCATCAGGGTCGGGCGATATGGCCGCTGAAAGGGCGCGCGCGCGCTCGCGCACGAGACCCGTATCGGGCCCGTAAATCACAAAGACGCGCAAATCGGGAGGCGGAGATTTAACAAGCCGGTCAACAGATCCGCCGGACGGCTTGACCATGATCAGGGGTTCCGGGCGGGGGTGGCGTCCGGGCGCGCGCGCAGTTGTTCGCGGGTGCGAAGTCCGGCCAGGACATCACGCACGATCGCGTCCGCCAGAGATTCCGCCGCTCGCCGCTCGGCATTGGAACGGGCGGAAATCAGCGCATACGGCGCTGACGGTGTCTCGAAGACAATCCGCTCGGTTACGGTGTTGCCCAAAGGTTCGCCAATATCGCCGGTGAGCGCGTACGTTGCGCGGATATTCAGCGCTACCCGGGTGGCTTGCCCGTCTGCGGATACACCCAGTGGCACTTGTGCGGTCTGAATCGTGACCGAAAGGCCGGAGGACGGATTTTGCGTCGTCCCGGTCCGCTCGATGAGGGCTGTCTCGGTCAGATAGGCCAGCCGGTCATCCCCGCTGACGCTGATGCTCATATTGTCGAGCGTTTGTGCCGTCCCGCCGCCATAGAGAGGCTGGAAGCCGCACCCGGCCAGAAGCAGGCAGGACACTGCCAGCATCATTGTCAGGCCAGGTACCGGCAATGCGCGCATCGTCATGTGTCCTTGAGCCTCGGGGCCGCCCGGTCAGGATGACGGAAGCTGGGCAATCCGCAATTGCCGGGCCCGGGTCAGGATCGCGTTCTCAAGCTGGATCCGCGTTCCCGGATCGACACTTGCATCGGTCCATTCGCCGGTTTCGCTATTACGGGTCTGGCGGAATAGCTGAACGCTCAGCGCGTCGGCGCGCAGGCGGCTGTCCAGAATATAGGCCGTTGCCTTGAAGCGCTCTTCGGGGGCTTCCGGGTTGGCATACCAGTCAGTGATGATCACGCCGCCAAACGGGTCGATCTGGTCAAGCGGCATGAAGGACAGCGTGTCCAGCGTCGCGCGCCACAGGAATGTGTTCACGCCAATGCCGGCGTCCGGTCCGTCGGCGCGGGGACCGCTGCCCAGAAGGCCGCCGAACAGACCACGATTATCGCTTTCGGCACTCGACCGAGATGCACAGCCTGCTGCCATACTGGCAATGGCGACAACACTCAGAACCGTTAAAATCGGCCGTGAGAGCATGGGGCAAACCTCCAGGGAAATCGGTAAAACTTTGATGTGTATAAAGGCAACGCCGACAACAAAGACCAGAGCGGGCACAAGCGCAACCCGTGACATGCTTCTATAGCACGCAGCTACGCCGTGGCCAGACCTGTCATGGCACCCGTTTGCACAACCCGTAGCACAAGGTTAACCGTTGCACTCTTGTGACAGTACGATCTGCAAGCCTGCAGGTCCCGAGGCGCTGCCTTGACCTCATGACCGGGCCGCGCTCATCTGATCACCGCGTGTCCGGGGGAAAAGCGGGGGCGCCACGGCGAGGCCGCGAGAGAAGGTCCATGATGAAAGCGCGACGCGCTGATGTGCTGGCCCTTATCACTCTCGCGGCCGCGCCTGTTCTCGGACTGGCGATTGCGGGCGGAGCGCTGGCACAGGACTTTCGTGCCGCGTTCGACACCAGCTTTGATTTTGGCGCAGATATTCTTCTCTCGCCGGGTGCGACAGACGCGGCAAGATCTGGCCCCTATGGCGAAATACGCTTGGGCCTGACGACAGAACGCATCCTGGAAAACACGCACCGCATCGGATTTGCCGGCACACTTGCCGCGCGGCGTGATTCAGGGCGTGCGGGCCTCGGCCAGAGTGTTGGCAATTGCCCGCCAGGCATTGCTGACTGTTTCAGTGCGGGCGCGGTGGCCCCCGTTGGCGCGTTCAGCGGTCTGGCGGCCGTTTCTGGCATTGACGGTGACGATCCCGCCATCGGCGTCGAGACGGCCTTCGTTTACTGGCGTGGCGGTTATGTTGAAGTGCGCGGCGGCTACGGGCCAGGCGCCGCAGCGCTTGAGAGCGAGCCCTTGCCCGGTGCCTTCTGGCTGATGCGCGCGGATGCGGCGCGAATCGACCCGTCGGGCCGCAATCTTGCCTCCACCGCAAACACGCTGTCCGGTCATGCGCCAAAGATTCTGGTCCAAAGCGTCCGGCTTGCAGGATTTCGCGTCTCGGCCTCGTTCACACCCGACAGCGATGTCTGCGGCGCAAGTTATTGCAGAGCGGACGCCGTTCCGGGCGTGCTCGCGGTGGCGCAGGTCGAGGACATTACCGAGCTCGGCTTGTCCTTCGATCACCGGTTTGCGCAGACCGGGGTTCGCTGGACGGCCGGTTTAGGCCTCTCGCATGGCCAGGCATCAGGCCCCGACAGCACATTTTACGAAGATCCCTGGGCATTGTCCGCCCGCATCGTTCGCAGCGACGGACCCTGGACTGCCGGTATAAGCGCTCTCGTCAGCAATGATGGTATTTCAGGGGCGCGATATCGCGCCCGGTCGGCATCTATTTCCTACGAAAGCGGCGACTGGCTGTTCAGCCTTGAAGCGTCTGACGCACAGTCGAGCCTTGTCCACGCCCGCAGCCGGACATGGATGGTGGGGGCATCGCGCTTCATCGAGCCGGGTATCATTCTGGGCGCGGGTATCGAGCACACGGACACAGAACGTGCTGCCGTGCAGGGGGGGACGCGAACCGTGGAGGCCAGTGCGGGGACACGCGTCTTCCTCGAGGCAGGGTTGCGCTTTTGACACGCTTTGCCGGGATTCACACGCGAGGCCTCATCTAACCTGTTGGGTTTGGCGCGATGTTGGCCTATCGTTTCTGCGATTAGTGTTCGGAGCAGACCATGCGTCTATCCCTTTCAGTCCTGACGGCACTGCCGGTCGCGATGGCGCTTGCCACCGCGCCGTCGGCCTATGCCATCGATGAAGGGGCCGCGCAGGGCTTCAATCTGCGGGGCACCGCCTTCTCCGATCTGACCTCGCTTGAGCGTTTGCAGGATCTGGCTGATCAGGCTCAGGCCGATCAGGAAGAGGCGCCGCGCGCGCCGGATGCGCGCCGTGACGCGCTTCTTTCCATGCCGGACACGCCCACGGCCTCGGCAACTGCGTGGCAGCAGCGCTTCACGATGGCGCCCGCTGGACGCATGGCGTCGGTCTGGGGTGAACAGGCAGAGCAGTTCCGCTTCTCCGCCGGGGAACGCTGGGGCATCTCGTTGGGCATTTCCCAGCGTATGCGCGGCCAGTCCTTCGAGCTGCAGGATGTCAGCGCCGGGGCGTTCTATGCGCTGACCGACCGGGTGCGCATTGGCGGCGAATTCCGCTTCACCGCTCCGGAAGAAGATATTTTCGGCGAGGAACCCGATAGCCGTGCGCCGCAGCTGCGCTTTGAATCGGCTTTCCGCTTCTAGTCACTCTCCCTTACCGGCAACCTGTCTGCACAGTGTTTCGACACTGGCAATGAGCCGTTCAATGTCAGCCGGACCGGACAGGCGGTGATCGCCGCCCTTGGTCAGGTGGAGGATGACATCGCTGGAGCCGAGCGCGTCACATACCGCCATGGCGTGCTGCCAGGGCACATCGGCGTCGGCCATGCCTTGCAGTATGCGAACGGGCCCGTCAAAGGCGATGCCCGAATCGAGCAGCAGCCATCGGCGCGCCTCCTCAATAAGGCCGCGCGTGATGATAAGTGGCTCTCCATATTCTGACGGTTCAGCCCACTCGCCGGCCTCCAGAATTTGCTGGCGTACCGTCTCGGAAAAACCGTCCCACATCAGTTTTTCGGTAAAATCGGGTGCGGGCGCGACCAGCACCATACCCGCGACACGCTCGGGCCGGGCCAGTGCCGCCAGCAAGGCGATCCACGCTCCCATTGAAGACCCGACAAGCACGAGCGGACCGTCGGTAAGGGTATCAATTACCGCCAGTGCGTCACTGCGCCAGAGCCCGACGCGGGCATCGCGCCAGTCTCCGTCTGACTGGCCGTGCGCGGAATAGTCGAAGCGGACAAAGGTGCGGCCCTCCCGATGCGCCCAGTTGTCCAGCGCCAGAGCCTTGGTGCCTTCCATGTCTGAACGCAGCCCGCCCAGCCAGACAATGCCGGGTCCGGCCCCGGTATGGCGCGCATAGGCGAGACGCAGGCCGTCGCCCCGGTCAAGAAACTGCGTCATGCGGGAGCCTTTGTGTGGCGGTTGGCATTTGCCCGTTGAACAACCCATCTTTATGACTAGCCGCTGCGGGTTCAACCGTTCCACCGCACATATATCCGGAATGCGCCATACCGATGAAAATTCTCCAGCTAATTCCGGAGCTTGATGCAGGTGGCGCGGAGCGCACGACGATTGATGTGGCTGAGGCCATCGTGGCGGCAGGTGGCCAGGCCTGGGTAGCAAGCCGCGGCGGCAGGCTGGAAGGTGAGCTGGAGCAGGCGGGCGGCAAGCTGGTCCGGCTCGACATGAAAACGAAAAACCCGTTCACGATCAGGGCGAATGCCCGCCGTCTCGCGGCGCTGGCATCCAGCAGCGGTATCGACATCATTCATGCGCGGTCGCGCGCGCCGGCCTGGAGCGGCCTGTGGGCTGCGCGGCACGCCGGCATAGCTTTCGTCACCACCTATCACGGCACCTACAACGCGCAAACTCCGGCAAAGCGGCTCTACAACTCGGTGATGGCGCGCGGGGATGCCGTGATCGCCAATTCGCGCTTCATTGCCGAGCATGTTCGCATCGAGCACGGTGCGGTGCTGGCGGCGAAGCAGGCTGACCTTTCGCATCTTCATGTCATTCCGCGCGGGGTGGATTTTTCCCGGCTTGATCCGGCGCTCATCGACCCGCTGCATGTCCAGGGGCTGCGCGCCACCTGGCTCGATGGCCGTGAAGCGCCCATCATCCTCTTGCCGGCGCGCCTGACCGCGTGGAAAGGCCAGAAACTGGCCATTGAAGCCATCGCCCGTCTCAAGAACCATCTGGACGGCCCATTGCCGGTTCTGGTGTGCGCAGGCGATGCGCAAGGACGCGACGCCTATGTCGACGCCCTTCGCAGTCAGGCTGCCGCAGCAGGGGTGGCTCTGGTCCTTCCCGGGCATGTGGACGACATGGCCAGCGCCTATATGGCTGCCGACATCGTCATCAATCCCTCGACCGATCCTGAAGCCTTCGGCCGCACGCTGGCAGAAGCGATGGCGATGGAGCGCCCGGTCATTGCGGCTGCCCATGGCGGACCGCTGGAGATACTTTCAGAGAGCGAAACCGGCTGGCTGTTTACGCCCGGCGATCCCGATGCTCTGGCGGCGCGTATCCAGGCTGTATTGACGATTGATCCCTCAGCGCGAAAATTGCGCGGGCAATCGGCCCGGCAACGTGTTATCGCCCACTATTCGCGTGAGGCGCTGCAGGGATCGACCTTGCAGGTATACAAAGAGCTTCTAGACTGCCGCCAATGATCGAGACCGAGCCGCCAAAGGAACAGGTACTGGTCGTCCATGAGGGCGATTTGCGCGCGACTGTGCGCATGATGGCGGCTGCGCGTCTGATACGCGACCATCACCGCAAGGCCCGCATTACCTTCCTGACGACCGCCGAGTATGATGGTCTCGTCAAATACTGCCCGTATTTCAATGCGGTAGAGACAAGCCTCCACCAGACCGCCAAGAAGGGTTTCATCGAGCGCGTCAAGATGGCGCGCGCGTCAAAGTTTGATTTTGTTTACGATCTGTGTGGATCGGAAGCGGCGCGCAAGCTGAAAGGCGCGATGCGCCTGTCGCGTGGACAGTGGATTGACAGCGCCCCTGATCCCAAATCGCCGGTTCACCCTTCGGAACAGATTGCCGAGCGCCTGGGTCATGCCGGTATTGGCCGCACGGGCTATCAGCTTGGCGAAGCGCCTCCGCCTTTGCTGGACTGGGTTGATTTTGTCGCCAAACGCTCGCGCACGCTGGAGCCGGCCTATTTCGGCCTTCAGGGCCAGTACGCCCTCTTCGCACCGGCCGGGGACGAGGCACAGCCTGCCTTGCGCTGGCCAAAGGAGCGCTGGGCCTCGCTTGCGCATGCCTTGAAGGAAAAGGGCGTCGAGCCCGTGATCGTCGGCGGTCCGTCTGCCCGAGAGATCGGACGCTATATCGCTCATGTGACACCGGGCGCGCGTGACCTGACGGGCCGGGCCAATCTGGTCCAGCTTGCCGGGCTTGGCCGCAAGGCCAGTTTTGCCTTCGGTGAAGATGTCGATCTTTTGCATCTGCTGGTGGCGGCGGGCTCGCCTGCTGTAATGTTCCACCCCGGTGCCGAAGCGCCACACATGGCATCTCCGCGCGGTCCGGAAAGCGTAATTCTTATGCACGCCCCGACACTTGCGCAGATTTCCGTCGCCGAGGCCGTGCAGTCCATGCGCGTGGCTGGCGGGTTCGCCCGTAACCCGGAAGCGGCCTGAATGTCTTGATTTTACCAGCCATCCCGCGATATGCGCTTGCATCGAAAGCGCGCATGTGCGCGTTGACCCGTATTGAGAATTTTGTTTGCCGGGAGAGGGAGCATATACCGGCTCCCCGGTCCGGTGCTGTAACAGGAGAAGACGCATAGCCCGACGCCCCCACGCCGCGCCACCTGCCAAGAAGGACGGTCCGCGCACCAATGAAGATATCCGCGTTTCGCGGGTGCTTCTGATTGACGAGAATGGCGAGAAGCAAGGTGAGATGCCTATTGAGGCCGCATTGGAAGCGGCTTCCGAGGCAGGTCTCGATCTGATCGAGGTGTCACCGAACGCCAACCCCCCCGTCTGCAAGCTGGCCGATTACGGCAAGCTGAAGTTTCAGGAGCAGAAGAAGAAGGCGGAAGCCCGAAAGAAGCAGAAGACGCAGGATATTAAAGAGATAAAAATGCGTCCTAATATCGACACGCACGATTACGAGGTGAAAACCAAATCGATGCGGCGCTTCTTCGAAGATGGAGACAAGGTGAAGATCACCTTGCGCTTCCGGGGCCGGGAAATGGCGCACCAGGATCGCGGCATGATCATTTTCGACCGTGTGAAGGCTGATTTCGGCGATATCGCCAAGGTGGAATTCGAGCCCAAGCTGGAAGGTCGCCAGATGATCATGGTGATGGCACCGCGCTAGGGCGCGTGTCTGTCCAACCCTTATGAAAAAGGCCGGTGGCGTTCAGGCGCTGCCGGCCTTTTGCGTTCAAGGTCCTCTGATATCGCGAATTTGAACCCTAGGCACCGGCATGGTTTTGCGCCTAGAGTCCGGCCCGTATTGCATGTCCGGTTTCGGCCATCTCAGGGGGATTTCCATGAAAAATATCGTATCGCTAAGCGTGCTGGCAGCGGCTATCGCTGCACCTTCAGCCTGGGCCCAGACGCCGTCCGGCGCTGTTGAGGCCCGCCATGGTGAAGTTACGCTGTCGGCAGGCTTTCCCGATGATCCGCGCACCTTTGCCGTGCAGGCGGGTGGCGCGATGCCCGCCTTCCGGTTGGCCGGGGACGAGTGCGCAGGGTTCGTGACGCGGGCGCCGACCTTTGTGCTGACCTATGAGGATGCCGGGGACGTGTTTGACCTGTTCCTGTCGGCCGCCTCTGATGCGGACACCACAATGACCGTGCGCACCCCTGCAGGTGACTGGCTCTGTGATGATGATGGCGGCGCGGGTGGATTCAATCCCGGTGTGACCGTGGAAAGCCCGGATAATGGCCACTACCAGATCTGGGTTGGCACCTATGCCCCGGGTGAAGGCTATCCCGAAACAGCCCTGCACATTTCCGAGCTGGCCTTCTCATCCGCCAATCCGTTTGTCCGCACCGTCAATGCCGAGGCAGAGGCCGGTACGGCGCTGTCGCTGCGCGCAGGTTTCCGCAATGACCCGGCCAGCATCGAAGTGTCCCAAGGCGGCAGTGTCCGCCTTGGCCCGCTTGGCACAAGCTGTGTCGGCTATGCCGATGAGGCGCCAGCGGCCCGTCTCAGCTACCGTGCCGGGCAATACCGGCTCTACATTTCCACCGAGAGCGATGGCGACGGCACCCTTGCCGTGCGTGCGCCTGATGGCAGCTGGCATTGCGATGATGACGGGGCGGGCGACCTTAATCCGGGTGTGACTTTCAGCGAGCCTGCTTCAGGCGATTATCTCGTCTGGGCGGGCACCTATAGCGAGTCTGCCGCTGACACCGCGACCTTGCATGTCTCGGAAATTGGCTATGCAGGCGTTGACAATTCCGTCGACGTGTCTGCCCGCCCCCTGCATGGGCAGGTGCGCCTGTCAGACGGCTTCTCGCCCAATCCCTACAGCGCGCAAGTGCAGTCAGGCGGACCGGTCGAGGCCGAGCTGGCCCTCTCAGGCCACACCATTGTTGACGGCTTCTGCTATGGCCAGGTGACGCGTGCGCCCACCTTCCGCCTGACCTGGAATGGCGAGGGTGAGCCGCTCTACATCTCCACCGGGAGCGAGAGTGATACTCTGCTGCTGGTCAATGCGCCGGACGGCGGCTGGTGGTGCAATGATGACGGTGCTGGCGATCTGAATGCCGGCATTGTGATTGAAGCCGCATCCGCTGGCGTTTATGACATCTATGTCGGCGCCTTCCAGGCCGAGACTTCGCCGTCAGACCTGTTCATCTCGCAAACCGGATTTGGGCCCGACGCTGTGTCGATGCGGGCAGACCCGTCCCTCGAACCGCGCCACGGTGCTTTCACGCTGGACCCGGCCGCCTATGCCCTGCCATACGAGCAGGAGGTCGAGGCGGGCGGGCCATTGCGCGCCTACCAGGCCGGCTTCAACTCGACCGATTTCTGCGTGGGCCATGTGACCCGCGAGCCGAGCATTGTCATCAACTGGGCACCGGCTGAGCCGGCCCCGTTCACGATCTACATGGACGCCGAGCGTGACACGACACTGGCCGTGCAACTGCCCGATGGCAGCTGGCGCTGCGATGATGACGGTTCGGTGGGCCTCAATGCCGGCCTTAATTTTGCCGACGGCGCGCCGGGCTTGTACCGGGTTTATGCGGGCACATACGGTTCGCAGGCCGGTGCGGCGCGCGTGATTGTCGCCGAGGGCGAAGCACCGCGCTAAGCCTGCTGCCGCGTGCGATTGGAAGGCGCGAAGCTCTTGCGTTTCGCGCCTTCTTGCGTATAACCACGCGCTCTTTAGTCCGGTTGGTCAGGCCCACGACATGCCTGTCAGCCGTTTACCGGCTCGCCGCGCGCTTAGCGCCCGGCACCCATATCAGGAGACCGAAATGTCGAAACTGAAGACCAAAAGCGGCGCCAAGAAGCGCTTCAAGGTGACTGCGACCGGCAAAGTGCTGGCCGCCCAGTCCGGCAAACGTCACGGCATGATCAAGCGGACGCCCAAGCAGATCCGCAACAAGCGCGGCACCGACACATTGTCGGCGCCCGACGCGAAGATCGTGAAACAGCACTACCTGCCCTACAGCCGCTAAGGCCGGGCCGGTACATCCAAAACGTTTGAAGGACCGATATCATGTCACGCGTCTCTGCAGGACCCGCTTCCCACGCCCGTCACCGCAAGGTGATCAAGGCTGCCAAAGGCTATTATGGCCGCCGCAAGAACACGTTCCGCGCTGCCAATCAGGCCGTTGAAAAAGCCGGCCAGTACGCCTATCGCGACCGCCGCGTCAAAAAGCGCAATTTCCGCTCCTTGTGGATCCAGCGCATCAACGCCGCTGCCCGCCTCAATGACCTCACCTATGCCTCGTTTATGAACGGGCTCAAGAAGGCCGGTATCGAGCTTGACCGCAAGGTGCTCTCCGATATCGCCATTCGTGAGCCCGAAGCCTTCACCGCCCTGGCTGACCAGGCGCGCACGGCTCTCGAGGCGTAAGCGGCGATCCGGGCTGACGATTAGCCCGTTTTACGGATCAAAAAAGCCCGCCCGCGAGCTCCGCAGGCGGGCTTTTGTCTGTCCGCTCCAAGCCAGTGTTTGAACCTGTCCGCCAAAAGGGTCTAAGACCTGCTGGCTTCTTTGCCCGAAACGAGACGTGTGATGACGACACCTGATGAGCTTGCCGCGCTTGAAGCGCGCTACACTGCCAGCATCGAGGCCGCTGGTGATCTTGCGGCCCTCGACGAAGTGCGCGTGACCGCGCTTGGCAAAAAGGGCGAAGTCAGCCTGAAAATGCGCGATCTGGGCGGCATGAGCCCTGAAGAGCGCCAGGTCTTCGGCCCGGCCCTCAACGGTCTGAAAGACCGGCTCACGCAGGCGATTGATGCCAGGAAAACAGCGCTGGAAGCCGATGCTCTCAATGCGGCTCTGGCCTCTGAGCGCGTCGATATCACCTTGCCCGCCCCGCGCGAGGCCAAAGGCTCGCTGCACCCGGTCTCCCAGGTCATGGAAGAGCTGGCGGTCATCTTCGCCGATATGGGCTTTGCCGTCGCCGAAGGCCCGGATGTCGAAGACGATTTCCATAACTTCACCGCGCTGAACTTCCCGGCCGACCACCCCGCGCGCGACACGCACGACACCTTCTTCATGGAGAAGGCGGCGGACGGCGCGGCCAAGCTCCTGCGTACCCACACCTCGCCGGTGCAGATCCGCACGCTGATGAATTCAGAGCCGCCGGTGCGCATCATCGCGCCGGGCCGGGTCTATCGCTGTGACTGGGACCAGACCCATACGCCCATGTTCCACCAGGTCGAGGGCTTGGTGATCGACAAGGACACCCATATGGGCCACCTCAAAGGCTGCCTGATCGACTTCATCGCGGCGTTTTTCGAGACCGACGAGGTGGAGGTGCGCTTCCGCCCCCACCACTTCCCCTTCACCGAGCCCAGCGCGGAAATGGATGTGCGCTATGAGCGCGTGGGCGATGCGGTGAAGGTCGGCTCCGGCGACAAATGGCTGGAGATTCTCGGCTGCGGCATGGTCCACCCGAACGTTATCAAGGCGTGCGGGCTGGATCCGGATGTCTATCAGGGCTTCGCCTTCGGCATGGGCGTTGATCGTCTCGCCATGCTCAAATACGGGATGAGCGATCTCAGGCCCTTCTTCGAGCCGGACCCGCGCTGGCTTTCCCATTATGGATTCTCGCCGCTTCTGCAGGCGAACCTTGCCACCGGACTGAGCTAGGAGACTTCACTCATGAAATTCACCCTCTCCTGGCTCAAGGAACATCTTGAGACCGATAAAACGCTCACCGAAATCGCCGATGCGATGACGATGGCGGGTCTCGAGATCGAGCATATCGACAATCCGGCTGACAGGCTGGCCGCCTTCACGGTCGCTCATGTGAAAGAGGCTAAAGCCCACCCCGATGCCGACAAGCTCAAGCTCTGCACGGTGGAAACGGTTGATGGCATCAAGCAGATCGTCTGCGGCGCACCCAATGCACGCGCCGGCATGACCGCCATCTATGCCCCGCTTGGCGCGTATATTCCGGGCCTCGATTTCGCTCTGGACGCCAAGCCGCGCAAGATTCGCGGCGTGGAAAGCCACGGCATGCTGTGCTCCACCAAGGAGCTGGAAGCGGGCGAGGACCATGACGGTATCGCCGATCTGAAGGGCGCCTGGCCCGTGGGCACGCCCGCTGCCGAGGCGCTGGGCTTCAATGATCCCGTCATCGATTTCGAGGTAACCCCGAACCGGCCGGACTGGCTGGGCGTGCACGGCATTGCCCGCGATCTCGCCGCCGCCGGTGTCGGCACGTTCAAGGACGCTGAAATTGAACCGGTAAACGGCAGCTTCCCCTGCCCGGTGAGCATCGAGACCGTCTGGCCGGAAGCCTGCCCGGTATTCGCCGGCCGGGTGGTCAGGGGCGTGAAAAACGGTCCGTCCCCGGACTGGCTGCAAAAACGGCTTAAAGCCATCGGCCTGCGCCCTATCAATACACTGGTCGACATCACCAATCTGATCTCGGTGGAGCGGGCGCGGCCGCTTCATGTCTATGATCTTTCGAAAATAGGAACGACCATTCGTGCGCGCATGGGGCTGGGTGAGAAAGACCGGTTCGAGGCGCTCGATGGCCGCGAGTATGACCCGCAGTCACACCATTGCGTGATTGCCGATGATACAAGGTGTCTCGGCCTGGGCGGCATTATGGGCGGCGAGTATTCCGGCTGCTCCGGTGATACCGTGGATGTCTTCATCGAAAGCGCCTGGTTTGAGCCTTCCATCATCCGCACGACCGGTCGTCAGACGGGTATCGTCTCCGACGCGCGCTATCGCTTCGAGCGCGGCGTGGACACGGCGTCCGTCCTGCCGGGCCTGGAGCTTGCCACCCGCCTGATCCTGGATCTGTGCGGGGGCGAGGCGTCCGAAATCCATGTGGCCGGCGAGATTCCGGCTGATCCCGCCGCGATCAGTTTTGATCCGGTGCGCGTGGGGCGCCTGACCGGGCTCGACATGTCGCATGACCGGATTGCGAATATCCTGACCGCTTTGGGCTTCGGTGTGGACCGTTCCACCGCGCTATGGACGGTGTCAGTGCCAAGCTGGCGGCGTGACTGCACGCAAGGGGCTGACCTGATCGAGGAAGTGGCCCGCATTGAAGGCTATGACCGCCTGCCTGCCACCAGCCTCAAACGCCCGGCCGGGCGTTTCGAGGCACCAGCCACGCCGATGCAGAACCGCGTGCGCGCTGCGCGCCGGGCGGCGGCCAATCGCGGCTATCGCGAAGCCGTCACCTGGTCTTTCTGCCATGAGGACGAGGCGGCCCTGTTCGGCGGGCATGGAGCGGGTCTGAAACTCGCCAATCCGATTTCGTCCGAATTGAATGTCATGCGTCCCACGGCGCTGATCCATTTGCTCACTGCCTTGCAGAAGAGCGCAGATAAGGGGCTGGAAGATCCGCGCTATTTCGAGGCGGGGCCTATCTATCTGGATGATTCTCCCACCGGTCAACGAACGGTCGTTTCAACAGTCAGGCAAGCTGGCGCCATTCGCGACTGGAAAAGCGCCAGCAAGCCGGACGCCTTTGACGCAAAGGCCGATGCTTTGGCTCTACTGGAAGCTGCAGGTGCGCCGGTGGCGAATCTGCAGGCCGCGCCCGAGGCACGCTCCTGGTGGCACCCCGGAAGGTCCGGCGTGTTGCGTCTGGGCCCAAAGAATGTGCTGGCCGAGTTTGGCGAGATTCATCCCGGCGTATTGAAGGCGCTGGGCATTGAAGGCCGGGTGCTCGCCGCGGAAGTCTTCCTTGATGCCATCCCGGCATCGAAGGCTAAGACCCTCAAATCCCGCCCGGCGCTCGCCTTGAGCGATCTCATGCCGGTGCGGCGCGATTTCGCTTTTGTGGTACCCGAAGAGGCGGCAGCGGGCGACCTCATGCGCGCCGTTGCCGGCGCCGACAAGCAGATGGTTTCCGGGGTGACGCTGTTTGACCGCTATGCCGGCAAAGGCGTGCCCGAAGGCCATGTCTCGCTGGCGCTCGAAGTGACACTGCAACCGCACGGCAAGACCCTCACCGATGCCGAGATTGAGGCGGTCTCCAGCCGCATCGTGGCGGCGGCACAGAAGCAAGGCGCAAGGCTGAGGGGCTGATTGGCAGATCCGGGCGCGATTGCCGACCGGGCGTCCGCGCCGGTCTACGAGTTCCTGCATGATGAAGATGCGGGGCGGATGTGCACGGACATTCCCGAGGCCGCGTGTGCGCACCAGCCGCGCAATTTCGTGCTGTCGGCTCTGGTCCTGTCACTGACCAAGACTGGCGACCGGCTGATGGACCCCAAGATTGTCCTGGCTTGGATGGTCACCGCACTGGGCGCGCCTGCCGCCATCATCGGATTGCTGTCGCCGGTGAGGGAAGCATTGGCGCTCCTGCCGCAGTTGTTCATTGCCCGCCTGATCCGCCAGCGTCCGCGCCGCAAATTCTTCTGGTCGCTGGGCTCTGCCGGGCAGGCGGCCGCGCTCGTGCTGATGGCTCTGTGTGCCGTCCTGCTCTCAGGGTGGCCACTGGGCTTGGGTGTTCTCGCATCGCTGGCCCTGTTTGCGCTCAGCCGGGGCGTATCCTCTGTCTCCTACAAGGATGTGCTGGGCAAAACCGTCGCAAAGTCCCGGCGCGGCGCGGTGGCCGGGTATGCGGCCAGCATTGGCGGGCTTGCGGCCAGTGGGCTGGGCATCTGGCTCATCCTGCGCGAAGCCAATGGAAGCGATCCGGGCGCGCTGTTCTTTGCCGCAATCCTGCTGGCCGCCGCTTGTCTCTGGCTGCTGGCGGCGGCGCTGTACCTGCTTCTGGCCGAAGCGCGCGGCTCCACCGATGGCGGCGCCAACGCATTCGATGCTGTGCGCGAGCAATTGATGCTGGTGTGGAAGGCGCCGGACCTGCGCGACTTCCTGATCGTGCGGGCCCTGCTTGTCTCCACGGCGCTGGCCACGCCCTTCTATGTCGCCATCGCGCAAGACCGGACCGGCGCCGACCTGTCCGGGCTGGGCGGTTTCCTGCTCGCTGGGGCGCTGGCAAGTGTGGCTGGAGGATGGGTGTGGGGGCGGGCCGCCGATGTATCCAGCCGTCTTGTGATGGCCGCTGCGGGCTTGCTGGCGGCGCTTGTGGCCGCTTTGGTCCTGGCGGTCCTGCTTCTGGGCCTGCCGCTTTCGACCAGCCCGGTCCTCTTCATTGCCGCCGTTTTCCTGCTGGCACTGGCCCATGAGGGCGTCAGGCTCGGCCGGTCGACCTATCTGGTCGATCTGGCGACCGAAGAGACCCGCGCCAGCTACACGGCCGTGTCCAATTCGGTGATCGGCGTCCTGTTACTGGTGATGGGTGCGATAGCCGGGGGCGCTTTCAGTCTCGGCGCCCCCTACGCGCTCGCGGCGCTGGGCGCGTGCAGCCTTGCGGCCAGCATCATGGCGGCGCGCCTGAAGCCTGTCTCGGGGACGCAAAACCGCTAGAAGGGCAAGATGTTTCGCTGTCTGGAATAGGCCAGATAGCCCACATTCGCACCGGCGCGGAAACCCACACCTGAACGGATCGGCGCCAGCGTGACATAGTCGGCGCGCTGGTAGTTCACGCCCATGCCGGCGATGAAATAGGCCGTGCCTTCGACGCCGGGAAAGCGCTGGTAGATCCGGTCAGGGTCATCAAGATTGTAAATCAGCGTGAAGACGCGGCTGGCATTGCCGCCTGCATCGAACCCGACCGACGGTCCCTGCCAGAATACGCGCTGGCGCCCTGTATCGCCGCGCAGCACCATGTCGCCCTGCCCGTAGCGCAGCCCCAGGCCGATAGCGCCGGAGGCTTCCTCGCCGATGATATAGCCGACCGGCTCGCCCAGATCGGCAAAGATGCGCTCGACGAGCACACCGGCCGCCTCTGCGGTGACGCCAAAGAAGTCAGAAACCGCGACGACAATCTCATCGCTGTCATACGTTTCGCGCTCCGCCTCTGGGGCACCAGTATCGGCCGATTGCCCGTCCGCCCGTTGACCGGGCTCTGCCTGGCCGGACTGCGCCTGAGCGGGCTCTTGCGCCGCACGGCCTGACGGCATGGAGGCACACCCCGCCAGCACGGCTGCGCATGCAGCCGCAAGCGCCGCCAGCCGGGTGTTGTGGGCGAAGGAATATGTAAGGCGCGTCATGGCAATCTCCGAAAAGATGAGGCCGGCCCGGAAATGGTCCGGCCAGCTGTCAGCCCCTCATCTATCCATGCTGCGTCCCGGTTAAGGCGTGATTAAGGATGGTGTTGCGTGGCGGGCAGGGCTGGTCTTGCCTGAACAAGCCATCACCCAGCCCTTTCGTTCCCTACCGGGCGGTGCGCACCTCACCGTCTTTTGGCAGAAGACCATCAAATGCTGAAAGCGTGTTGAAGCGCACAAACAACATATGCAACTCAGGCGACAGGGCGTCGGGCAAATAGGCGTTCAGCGCCTGCGTGGTAAGAGCAAGAGTGCTCTCTTCCTGCCCTTTACCGGTGCGGGCATAGGCCATCGACCAGCCGGGGAACAGGCGTGAGCTGGCCGCTTCCGATAGCACGGTGACCACTCCCGAATGCCGGCTGTCCTGGCCGATGGAGGCAAAAACCCGCTCGACACCTGCCGGTGGGCCCTCGAGCAACTGCATGAAGTTAAAGCCATTATAGCTCAGAAGGCCGGTAATACCTTCGATCTCGTTGCGTGCGCGTGCGGTGGCAATAATAGCATCAATATCCGCCAGCATAAGGTCTGGATGGGCCGTGCTGACATACACAAGACGTGAAACACTCATGGGCACCCTTTGCGAACCTTTGTCCGCCTGCCACGCCCGATCCCGTACCTAGATAAGCCCGAAAACGTGACGATTTGAAGACCCCGCGAGCAGGGCCGCCCGCCTGCCGCGCAATGCGCTTGGCGCAAGGCCTTAGCGATGCTAGTTCCCGGCCCATGAGCACCAATCCCGCCAATATCCGCAACTTCTCCATCGTGGCCCATATCGACCACGGCAAATCGACGCTGGCCGACCGCCTGATCCAGATGACAGGCGGCCTCACCGCGCGCGAGATGACCGAGCAGGTCCTCGACAATATGGACATCGAGAAAGAGCGCGGCATCACCATCAAGGCGCAGACCGTGCGCCTGGACTATACCGCCCGCAATGGCGAGAAATACGTGCTGAACCTCATCGATACGCCCGGCCATGTGGACTTCGCCTACGAGGTCTCGCGCTCGCTTTTCGCGTGCGAAGGCGCGCTGCTGGTGGTCGATGCCGCGCAGGGCGTGGAAGCCCAGACGCTCGCCAATGTCTATGCGGCGATGGATGTGGATCTCGAAATCGTCCCCGTGCTCAACAAGATCGATCTACCGGCCGCCGAACCCGACCGGGTGCGCGCCCAGATCGAGGATGTGATCGGCATCGAGGCGCATGACGCGCTGGAAATCTCGGCCAAGACAGGCCTTGGCATTGACGAGGTGCTCGAAGCCATCGTCCACCGCCTGCCCGCGCCGGCCCCCGGCGATCCCGATGCGCCGCTCAAAGCCCTGCTGGTCGACAGCTGGTATGATGCCTATCTGGGCGTGATCTGCCTGGTGCGCATCCATGAAGGCACGCTGAAAAAAGGCATGCGCGTGCGCCTGATGGGCACGCAGGCAAACTACAATGTCGACGGCGTCGGCGTGTTCCGCCCCGCCAAGGTCAGCGTCGACGCGCTGGGGCCGGGCGAGATCGGCTTCCTGAACGCCTCGATCAAGCAGGTGCGCGATGCGCGCGTCGGTGACACCATCACCGAGGAAAAGCGCCCGACCTCAAGCATGCTGCCGGGCTTCAAGCCCGCCATTCCGGTCGTGTTCTGTGGCCTGTTCCCGGTCGATGCCAATGATTTCGAGGATTTGCGCGACGCGGTTGAGCGTCTGGCGCTCAACGATGCCTCCTTCAGCTTCGAGATGGAAACCTCGGCCGCGCTCGGCTTCGGCTTCCGCTGCGGCTTCCTCGGGCTGTTGCACCTTGAGGTCATCCGCGAGCGGCTGGAGCGCGAATACGATGTAGACCTCATCACCACCGCCCCGTCCGTGATCTACAAGATCGCCATGACGGACGGCTCGGTGATGGATCTGCATAACCCGGCTGACATGCCCGACCCGGTGTGCATCGAGACGATTTCAGAGCCGTGGATCAAGGCGACCATATTGGTGCCGGACGAGTATCTGGGCGGCGTTCTGAAGCTGTGCGAGGACCGGCGCGGCATCCAGAAAGAGCTCACCTATGCTGGCAGCCGCGCCATGCTGGTCTATGAGCTGCCCCTCAACGAGGTGGTGTTTGATTTCTATGACCGGCTGAAAAGCGTCACCAAGGGCTATGCCAGCTTCGACTACCAGTTTGTCGATCACCGCGAAGGCGATCTGGTGAAGATGAGCATTCTGGTCAATGAGGAGCCGGTGGACGCGCTCTCCATGATCGTGCACCGGGGCCGCGCCGAGATGCGCGGGCGCGGCATGTGCGAGAAGCTGAAAGAGTTGATCCCCCGGCACATGTTCAAGATCCCGATCCAGGCAGCGATTGGCGGGCGCGTGGTGGCGCGCGAAACGCTCTCGGCCCTGCGCAAGGACGTGACGGCCAAATGCTATGGCGGCGACGCCAGCCGCAAGCGCAAGCTTCTGGACAAGCAGAAGGCCGGCAAGAAGAAGATGCGTCAGTTCGGCCGGGTTGAAATCCCGCAGGAAGCCTTCATTGCTGCGCTGAAGATGGATGGGGATTAAGGCGAGAGGAATTATAATGTCCGATGTTGTATCAAGTGTCCGAATTCCAGCGCTTCTCGAGAAACTTTGGGAGGGGGAATTTTTAATCCCGAAGTTTCAAAGGGAGTTTGTTTGGTCGATATCAGATGTTTCCGCGCTAATTAGTTCCGTGATAATGGGTCGGCCCATCGGAATGATCACGCTTTGGGAGCAGCCAGACTCTAGCGGGCTGGAGCTGGAGCATGTGTCGCTGCCTCAACCAGTCGATGATGACGGTGAACCAGAATACTATGGAAACAATAGTGAGCGCCCTAAAAAGGTGTTTGCGGTCCTGGACGGGCGTCAGCGCAGCACGGCTATAGCGATAGCGTTTGGGGGACTGAAAGCTTCTGATGCGAGGCGTCGCTTTGCAGGTTCGTTTTTCCTTAATGTCGCGACCAAAGAGGAAAGTGAGCGCGTAGTTTTTCGAAAATCGAAAGACTTAGAAAAATGGGGACTGACTACAATATACAATCAAATATCCGAAGGCTTGTACCCGTTTGCGTTGAATGACGCATACGATAGTTTAGACGACCAATGGATGGAATATCAAGCGTTAGTAAAAGATGCAAAATCATATGTTGACGGTAAATTACCAGATGAAAATGAATTAAATCGACGGTCCCAAATTATAAAAACGGCCTTCAAAGGTATTATAAATACAACGCTTGCAACATACTCGGTTTCCAAGGAACATGACCTAGGAACTATTTGTGATATTTTTGAAAAATTAAATCAGACAGGTACAAAAGTATCTACTATCGACCTAATTCACTCGTTTCTATACGCAGACACAAGAGAAAGCCAAGCTAGACCCTTTTTGCTCCGCGATTGGATACGAGAGCTTGGCCAAACTGACGGCGCGGTTGGATGGGCTGATCCAGAGGATCGGCCTGAGCTAATCGCGCAATTTGTTACTGCAGGATACCTGGCAGAGCTAAATCCTCCCGAGCCCAGAACTGTGGGCGCTGATAGTTCTCCAATCAGAAGTGTGAAATCAGGCGACCTTCTAAAAACGCCTCCCGCGCAATGGCTAGCAATCCGTGATAAAACCAGCCAGTTTGCAAGCTACATAGGGGGGTTCCAAGAGGCAGTAGCAAAAACGCGCTTCCCCTACAGCCTTTGTCCGTACCCTATTAGCGCGTCGATATATGTTGCTCTCCGCTGGACGAACGAGGTCGATTCTCGAGGTTGGGGCATCGACCGAATTGACGCTCTTTACAGGGCCTTTTTCTGGCGGAATGCTCTGCGGAAGAGATATGACCAGGGCTTTCTGACGCAGATGAGCACCGACCTCTCGAAACTAGGGGAGTTGTTGGTGTCATCACCAAATTTCGACAATTTTGGCGAATGGGCAAAACACTGCAATAAGACTTTAGATGCTCTGGTCGGCGGTCTCCCGGAAGAAGACTATATCATTAATGAAATTCTCGAGCCCAGACCAACGGGGGCAATAAAAAACGCACTTTTACTTGCTATAATTTCGAAGGCAAAAAGAGATATTCTAGAGCCAGATAAATTGATAGATTTTATAGAAAATAAAACCGGAAAAGTCGACATACACCATCTTTTTCCAAAGAAATGGATAGACGACAACATTGGTCATGACGAGCTGCAGAAGTGGTCAACAGATTTGCTTGGTGACAAAAATTGTATTGCAAATTTAACCCCCATGTTGTCTCAGTCCAATCAAAAGTGGAAGGCTAAACTGCCGTGGAAAGCACTAAATGATGCTGGTGTAGATCCGTCTACACACGGCCCAACTTTGGAAAGTCATTTTATAGGTGGGTCGGTATATACAAAGCTGATGTCGGGATATGAGGGTTTGCCAGAATTCTGGAGTGATCGAGCTAATTCGATAGCGAAATATATCCGATCGATGAGTAACGTTTCGGCCTAACACACAAAAAACGCCGCCGGACCCTCTCCGGCGGCGTTTTGCGTTAATGGTACTTGCCTGCCTCGCCGCCTTCGCCACCCGCTTCAACAGGGCTGGCAAAGCGGGCGAACGGCGGCTGGAGCGGTGAGGCTACCCGCCTTCGCCCTCGTCGGGCGCGGGTTCGTGCGTGTCGCCGCCCTGATGCATGTCACCGCCATCCATCATCTCTGGCGCGCTGGCGCTCAGCGGCAGGCGCACGGTTGAGCTCGCACCGCTGGCAAATTCCAGCGTCAATTCCATTTCGCCATCAAGGCTTGCCGTATCAACGCCAAAAATCATCAGATGATCGCCGCCGGGCGCGAGCGCTATCGTTTCCCCTGCGGGCAGGTCGATGGCTTCCACTTGGCGCATGCGCATGACCTCGCCATCATCTTCCATAGTATGGATTTCGACACGTGCGGCGGCCGGCGAGCTGGCCGCGACGAGCTGGTCGTCTTCAGCGCCCGCGCGCAATCTGACATAGCCTGCCGTCACATCGCGTCCGCCGGGCGGTGTACGCACCCACCCGGAGAGGATTTCGGGCGCCGAAGCCTCTGGCGCGGCGGCGGAATCGTCGCTGGCCGGTTCAGCTTCCTGCATGGCAGGGGCGGCGTCGGGCGCGGTCTGGTCTTGCGCAGGTGTGGCCGGCTCGCCGCAAGCGGCCAGAGCCAGAGCGCTGGCGCATACAGCGCCCGCCAGAAAGCGCAACTGAGGCAATTCGGTCCGTGGGGCAGGAAGTTTCATAAGCGCTCCGTTCAGTAAGGGCCGGGTCAAAAAGGGGGCCGGGATGCGGAGCAATGAAACGGTCTGTGCGGCAGGACAGCGCCGCCGAGGGGGGGTGAATGCTCCGCAAATGATCACTGGCCCCCAACGCCTAGAGGTGGCGCGCGCCGCACCGCTGCGCAAGCCCTGCATGGCAATTTAGCCGTCTTCGCGGCGATCAGCCGCGCCAGTAACCGACCAGATCGCGCGCCTCGGCGACAACCGGAGCCGCCACAGCCCGCGCCTTCTCTGCCCCGGCAGCGAGTACCCGGTCGATCTCTGCCCGGTCCGACAAGAGGCGCGCATAAGTGTCTGCGATCGGTGAAAGGAACTCGACGGCCACTTCGGCCAGACGCGGCTTGAACACGCCAAACCCCTGCCCGGCAAATTCGTCCAGCACGCTCTGGCTGGTTGTGCCGGTAAGGGCGGCATAGATGCCGACCAGATTCTTCGCTTCCGGGCGGCTATCCAGCTCCTTCGTGCTGGCGGGCAGCGGCTCAGGATCGGTCTTGGCCTTCTTGATCTTGTGCGCGATTGCGTCGGCATCGTCGGCGAGATTGATCCGCGAATTGTCGCTTGCGTCGGATTTGGACATTTTCGCCGTGCCGTCTTTGAGCGACATGATGCGCGCGCCATCGGGCATGATGACCGGTTCCGGCAGCGGGAAGACCGCTTCGCCCTTGCCAAAATCGCGGTTGAAGCGCGCCGCGATGTCGCGTGACAGCTCCAGATGCTGCTTCTGATCTTCGCCCACGGGCACGTGGGTTGCCTTGTAGACCAGAATATCAGCCGCCTGCAGCACCGGGTAGGTAAACAGGCCGACACTTGCGCGTTCGGCATCCTTGCCTGCCTTGTCCTTGAACTGGGTCATGCGTTCCAGCCAGCCTAGCCGTGCCACGCAGTTGAATATCCAGGCCAGTTCGGCGTGTTCGCGCACCGATGACTGGGCAAAGACGGCGCTGCGGGCCGGGTCCACGCCGGCGGCCAGATAGGCGGCCGCCACATTGCGCACCGCGTCAGGCAGGGCGGCCGGATCGTGCGGCATCGTCATCGCATGCATGTCGACCACGCAGTAAAAACACGGCACGCCGCGCTCCTGCAGCGCGACCCAGTTTTTCAGCGCGCCCAGATAATTGCCAAGATGCAGCGCGCCGGTCGGCTGCATGCCGGACAGGATGCGTTCGGGGCCTTGGTATTCGGTCGGGGCGTCGCTCATGGGGTCGGGTGCTCGGCTAAGGAAACAGGGCGCAGAAGCGCAGTGAATGGCGCCGGTTTAGCGGTGCTGCCCGGAACGCTCAAGCAGGCAGCGCTTTTTGGATATTCAGTCATCGCTGGCGGGAAGGGCCTTGTCGCTCTTGCGGGGTTTGAGCGCTTCTGCCAGTTCGCTGATCCTGATCGCGCCCAGGGCCAGGCTCGCCGCGGCGAACACGCCCATCCCGGCGCATACAACGATCCCCATATTGACCATCGCCAGCAGGTGAGGCGGCACGAAGGGCAGAACGCCGGACATGAGGCCGGGCATCCAGCGCGCCAGTGCCCAGATAACCCCGGCCATGATCATCGAGGCCAGCAAGAGCTTGGGCACGGTGCGCACCAGCCGGGAATCGATACGCAGCAGGCCGCGCGCGCGCAGCGTGAACGCCAGCAGACCAGCATTGACCCAGCCTGCCAGGCTCGAGGCAATGGCCAGCCCGATAAAGCCCAGCCCGCCAAAGAAGAGCGTCAGCGCGAAGACGAAATTGACGGCCACCGCGATCAGGGCAAACCGCATCGGCGTCCTGGTGTCTTCGCGGGCGAAGAAGCCTGGCGCGAGAACCTTCACCAGCACGAAGGCAGGAAGGCCAAGCCCGGCAATCGCCAGCGCGAGCGCGGTATTGGATGTGTCCAGAGCCGTGAACTGGCCGCGCTGGTAGAGTCCGGCTGTGATCAGCTCCGGGATCACCAGAAAGGCGAAGGCGGCCGGCAGGGTCAGTGCCAGCGACACCTCCACCGCGCGGTTCATGGCAAACTGCCCGCCCTCATCATCGCCGGTGCGCACCCGCCTGGTCAGGTTGGGCAGGAGCGCAATGCCCATGGCTATGCCGATCATGCCCAGCGGCAGCTGGTAGAGGCGCTCGGCATAATTGAGCCAGGAGCGCGCCCCCTCCTCAAGCGTGGCAATCGAGGATGTAACCACGACATTGACCTGCATCGCGCTGGCCGCCAGCGCACCGGGAATGCCCAGCGCCAGCAGGCGTTTCACGCGCGGGGTCAGTTTTGGGGGGAGCAGGCGCAGGCGCAGCTTCGCGCGCACCGCCGCGCTCCACAGCAGCGCCACTTGCAGCACACCGGAAAGCGTCACCGAGGCGGCGAGCCAGATCACCAGCTCTCCGGGCGGGCCGGGATTGAAGAACAGCACGCCGATCATCGCGATATTCAGAAGGACCGGCGCTCCGGCCGCCATGGCAAAGCGGCCATTACTGTTCAGACCGCCAGAGATGAGCGCGGTCACAACCATGGCCAGCAAATACGGCATCATGATCTGTAAGAGCAGCACGGCCAGCGCCATGCCGTCCGGGTCACCGACGCGTCCGGGAAAGAAGATATAGGCCAGCCACGGCGCAAATACCTGAAAGACGATCACCAGCAGGGCGGTGAAGGTCGCCATGAAGGACAGGGCCTCTGAGGCGAACCGGTCGGCCTCGGCCCTGTCCTTGTCTTCCAGTTCTCGCGCATAAAGCGGCACAAAGGCGGCATTGAACGCGCCTTCTGCCAGCACCCGCCGGAACGTGTTGGGTATGGTCATCGCCTGGAAGAAAGTGTCAGCGATGGGCCCGGCGCCCAGACGCGCGGCGGTCAGGATTTCGCGGGCGAGCCCGGCAATCCGGCTGAGCAGTGTGAGAATGCTGATCACACCCAGATTGCGCAATAATCGCATAAGGTTAGCGTCCTATGCTGGATTCTGCGCGCTGGCGTTCCGGCGCACCGCTGGAATCGACCTCACCGGGTCCAAGCTCGCGCATCAGGGCTGTCGCGATCTGCTTTTCCTTTTCCGGATCGCAGATCTTCTCGCCCTGTTCTGTGACATAGAAAACATCGACGGCGCGTTCGCCATAGCCATCAATCCGGGCGGCCTGAATGGAAAAGCCCAGATCCGTAATCGCGCGTGCCAGATCATGCAGAAGGCCGGGCCGGTCGCGCCCTGAAGCCTCGATCACCAGTGCGCCGTCGGCTGCCTGTCCTTCCAGGTTCACATAGGGGCTGACGGTGAACGCCGCTTCGCGCCTTGCAACCCGCCGGGCGGGGATCGCCGCTTCGTCTTTCAGGCCGTCGCGGGCCGCGCTGCCGACATGGGCGCGCAGCCGGTCGAGTGCGGACAGGTCAGACCAGCCATAGGGTTTGCCGCCCAGCTCCTGAACATAGAAAACGTCAAAGGCAATGCCGCCGGTGGTAGTGGCAACCTGCGCGCCCACCACATTCGCCCCGGCCAGCGCCAGCGCGCCGGCAATATCGGCAAACAGCCCGTCCCGGTCCGGCGCCAGTATCAACACCTCGGCGGCAGAGCGGCGCCGGTCAACCCTGACCCCGCAGGCCACGCCGCGCCCGTTTGCTTCCGCTGCACGCACAAAGGCGGCATGGCGCAGCCGGTCGCTTTCGGCAAAGGACAGCCAGTAGCTGTCATCTAGGCTGGCAATCCAGCGGGCCGCGAACTCCGGATCAATCCGCTCCATCTCGGTGCGGAACAGATTGCGGGCGCGGTCAGCGCGGGCGTGCAGCCGAGCGCGGGCCTCGTCCTCGTCTGCGCGCTCGCCGCCTGCCAGCACGGCAGCGGTGGCTTCATAGAGATCGCGTAAGAGCTGGGCTTTCCAGCCATTCCAGACACCCGGCCCCACAGCGCGGATATCGACCACGGTCAGCACGGTGAGAAGGCGCAGCCTTTCCATATTCGCCACGCGTCCGGCGAAATCGAGCACGGTGCGCGGATCAGACAGATCGCGGCGCTGGGCGGCGTCGCTCATTTCCAGATGGTTGGCGATCAACCAGGCGACCAGCGCGGTTTCGGCCTCGTCAATGCCCAGCCGGTCACAGGCGATGCGTGCCCTCTGGGCGCCTTCAATGCACTGATCGCCGCTGCCCTTGCCGGTATCGTGCAGCAACACCGCCAGATGCAGCGCCCGGCGGTGAACAATCTGTGGGAATATCCGCGTCGCCAGCGGGTGATCGCCGGCCAGCTTGCCCTGTTCAATTTCACGCAGCAGGCCGAGCGCGTTCAGCGTGTGCTCATCCACGGTGAAGTGATGGTACATGTTGAACTGGGTGCGCGCGACAATATCGCCAAATTCGGGAATATAGGCGCCCAGCAGACCCGCCTCGGTCATCGCCCGCAGCGTGATGCGCGGATCATCAGCCTCCAGCAATGTCGCAAAGAAGCTGCGCGCCGCGCGCGCATCGCAACGGAAAGTGTCATCAACCAGACGCAGTGAGCGTGAAACAAGCGCGACCGCATCGGGATGAAGGTCGAGATGGCGCGCAGCCGCCATCTCGAACAGGGTCAGCATCAGGACAGGGTCTTCTTCCACGCGCGCCGGGTCGGCAAAGGCCAGACGGCCGGACCGCACGGCAAAACCGGCCTCCTCCAGCGCCGCATCGCCCTTTTGCACGCCGTCCGCGGGCAGGAAGCGGCCAATGCCCGAGGGCGGGTCCTTCAACTCGTCAGCTTCCAGCTTGGCGCAGACCAGACGGGTCAGCGCGCCCACATCGATGGCACGCCGGAAATAATCCCGCATGAAATCCTCAACCCCCAGCGTTTCCTCGCTGTCGGCATAGCCCATCAGGCCGGAAATCTCCGGCTGGGTGTCAAAGGTCAGCCGGTCATCCTTGCGGCCATTGAGCGTGTGCAGGTGAAAGCGTGCGGTCCAGTAGAAATCCTCGGCCCGCAGATAGCGCTCCACGTCCTGTACGGTCAGAAGCCCGCTGGCGACCCAGCGCTCCATCGCGTCATTGCCGTAGAGCACCTGAGCCAGCCAGCGCAGCGTCTGCAAATCGCGCAGCGCGCCCTTGCCATCCTTGATGTTGGGCTCGACCGCGTAGCGGCTGTCCCCTTGCCGGTCCACACGGGTATCGCGCTCGCTCAGCTTGGCGGTGATGAAGCTCGCCATTGCAGCGCGGGTGCGGTGCGCGCGGTCGTATTTCAGGCGCAGCGTGCTGACCAGGCGCTCATCGCCCGACACCGTGCGCAGATCGAGCAGGGCGGTGCGTTCCGACACATCGTCGGCAGCAAGCGCCAGCGCCTCATCGACGGTGCGGATCGCGCCGCCACCAATATTCAGCCCGCAATCCCACAACACGTAGAGCATGCGCTCGGCAATCGCCCCCGCCCCTTCACGCGGCGGCGTTCCGGTGAGGAAGAGAAGGTCGATATCCGATTGCGGGGCCAGCTCGCCTGCACCCCAGCCGCCCAGCGCGCACACGGTGAGGCCGGGCGCGGTCGCGCCCGCATCGTCAAAATCAGTCGCAACGGAATCAAACAGCGCGCGTACAGCGGCGTTCATCACTCCGGAAAGCGCGCGCGCTGCCTCCAGCCCGCCGCCATTGCCCGACAGCTTGCTGGCAGCGTGCAGGCGGCCAGCTGCAATGAATTTCTTGAGACGCCCGATCCCGGCCTGACGCGAGGCGGGATGCTCCCAGCCCTCGCGGGTGGCAGCAGCAAGCTCTGCGCGCAAGCGCAGGCCATCAAGCGAAGCGGGAAGGGCAGAAAGGCGCATGGGTCAGCGTCTTACGCTATTGGCGGCGCGCCGTCAGCCATCCTTTTGTGCAATATGTTTCAACGCACAAAGCCGCGTCGCCTGCCGTGCGCGCCGCCAGCACCGGCCCGCTAGCGCGCATCCACTTCAACCAGCAACGCCTCACTGGCGGCGATATTGCCGCCAACCAGCGCCTGATAGGCGCGCAGGGCCTCGGCGTCACCGTTCAGGCTGCGCCAGGTCAGAAGATTGTCCGCCACCGCGACAAAAGCAGACCATGCTTCGCCCTGACGCCGGGCAAACCCGTCCGGTCCCCATTCTGCCACCCGGTCACGGGCATGGTCTGGTGCAAAGAAGAATGCGGGCTTCGGCCCGGGGAGACCCCGTGCGGGGGCACTGTCATCCCAATGGGCTCCGCCGACGCGGATATTGGCTTTCAGATTGCCGCCGAAGCGTTCATGCAGCGCGCGGTTTACCTCCGCCGCCCCGGCAAAATCGACAATCAGGCGGGCGGATCCCGCGTCCATGTTCGCGATATCGTCATAGGCAATCACATCATCATAGAGCCCACTGGCCGTTACAAAGCCTGTATTGCGGGCCGATGTCAGCGCTTCAATGCGAAGGCCCTTCGGCCGGGCGCGCTTCAGCAGGAAAGCCAGCGCCAGCGCGGTCTTGCTGGACGCGCTGGTGAGGACGACGCGGTTTGCGCCGGAAAACCCTGTCTCGCGTAAATACGCGTCGATCAGGAAGGAGGTAAGGAAGAGCGGCTGCAACACCATCTGCGCAGGCTCGCGTGCCGGGTCATAGGCCGGGTCAGCGGCGCAGCGCACATAGCGGTTATAAACCGGAGACAGGCTGGCGCGGTGGGAGGCTGCATCCATGAAGCTGTCAGGCCGGACCTTGCCCGGCATGACGATCAGTTCGCTCGCAGCGGGCAGATATCCGTAGATCCGCTCCCCCACGCTCAGGCCTTCTGCCCGGTTTTCGGTCACTTGCGCAAACCCCCAGACCGGCAGGCGTCCGCGCCCGTCCTTGCCGGGGAAGAACTGCCAGTAGCCCATCGCGTCCCCGAAGGCGGCATAGGTGATGTTGTTGGCGGTCAGCGCGAAGCGGTCAATGGCAAGGCGTGCCTCGCCGGGCTCCAGCGCGCGTGGCGCGGCTTGCGCGATGGAGGCGCGGGTGATGTCGGTCTTGTCGATAGTCAGCGCCCAGTTCATGGCCTGCGCCTCCTGTTGGGAAATACGTGTCAGCGGTGTCAGGTCAGCTCTCGCTTGCCAGATTCTTCAGAGCGTACAGCGCGTCCAGCGCCTCACGCGGCGTCAGCGCGTCCGGATCAAGGGATTTGAGCCGCTCCAGCGCTTTTGACGGTTTGGGCGGCGCTGAGGGGACTTGCGCAGAAAACAGGGGCAGTTCGGCCAGCGCCGCTGCAGGACTGCCATCGGATTCCAGCTTGGACAAAATGGATTGTGCCCGCCGCACCGCGGCATCAGGCAAGCCAGCGCGTTTGGCGACCTCTACTCCGTACGAACGGTCGGCTGGGCCGGGGCCCACTTCGTGCAGGAAGACCAGTTCGCCCTTCCACTCGCGCGCTTTCAGCGACACATTGCCGGTCCCGTCCAGCTCATCGGCGAGCCGTGTCAGCTCGTGGTAGTGCGTGGCAAACAGCGCCCGGCAGCGATTGACGGCGTGAAGATGTTCCACCGTGGCCCATGCAATCGACAGACCGTCCCAGGTCGACGTGCCGCGCCCTATTTCGTCGAGTATGACCAGGCTTTTCGGTGTCGCCTGATTGAGTATGGCGGCTGTCTCGATCATTTCCGCCATGAATGTGGAGCGTCCGCGCGCGAGATCATCGGCTGCGCCTACGCGCGAGAATAGTCGGTCCACCAGACCCAGTGTGACCGTTCGTGCGGGAACAAACAATCCCGCTTGCGCCATGATGACAATGATTGCTGTCTGGCGCAGGAAGGTGGACTTGCCGGCCATATTGGGCCCTGTGACCAGCAATAGCCGGTGTGCGTCCTTGCCATTGCCATCAAGCTGGCAGTCATTGGGGGTGAAGCGCGCTTCGCCGGACTGGGTCAGCGCGCGCTCGACAACCGGGTGGCGGCCCCCTTTGATGGCCAGATCCGTGCCATCGGTAAATGCCGGCCGGCAGGCGCCGGCGTCGACGGCCCAGTGCGCGGCTCCCGCCCAGACATCCAGCGCGGCCAGCGCTTCGCCCGCCGCGCGCACCGGATCGGCCAGTGCCTCCACGGTTTCCCGAAAGCGCGCGAAGATTTCCAGCTCCAGCGCGACGCCCCGCGACGCGGCGGAGGCGATTTTGGATTCCAGCTCGCCCAGTTCCGGCGTGGTAAAGCGCACGGCATTGGCCATGGTCTGACGGTGGATGAAGGGCTCCACGCCCATCATCGCTTCGCCATGGCGGGCGCTGACCTCAATGAAATAGCCCAGAACATGATTGTGCTTGATCTTCAGGCCCGCAATGCCCGTCTGGTCGGCATAGGTTTTCTGCAAGCCTGCTACGACGCGCCGCGACTGGTCCTTCAGGGTGCGCAGCTCGTCCAGTGCCGGATCCCACCCTTGCGCCACGAACCCGCCATCGCGTGCAAACAGGGGCGGTTCGTCGACAAGCGCACGCGCGACGTCTTCGACCAGCTTTGCAAGGTTTGGCCGCGCGTTCAGGGACAGCGCTTCAAGCGCGCTTGAGAGGGCTGCAGGCAGTGCGTCATGGCCTGCGCTGACAAAAGCGGCATTGATCCGCTCGCCTTCGTTCAATGCGCGCGCGAGCGCCAGCAGATCGCGTGGCCCGCCGCGCTCCAGACACAGGCGCGACAGGGCGCGCGCCGGATCACCGGCGCTTTTCAGGCAATCGCGCAAACGCTCGCGCAAAGAGGCGTTATCATGCAGGTATTCCACGGCATCAAGGCGCGCTTCTATGTCGGTGCGGCTGGCGGAGGGACGCGAAAGTTGTTCGGCCAGCAAACGCGCGCCCGGCGCGGTGACGGTGCAGTCGATCGCGTCCAGAAGCGAGCCTTTGCGCTGGCCCTGCAAGGTGCGTTCGATCTCCAGACTGGCGCGCGCGGCCGGGTCGATGGCCAGCCACCCACCCGCCTGGAAGTGCCGGGGCGTCGCCAGCTTGGGCGCAGCGCCGGCTTGCGAAAGCTCCAGATAGTCGAGGAGGCAGCCCAGCGCGCCGAGTTCGGGCTTCGAAAAATCACCAAATCCGTCAAGGCTGGCGGTGCCGAAATGGGCTTTCAGCCGCCGCTCTGCCGACCCGGCTTCAAACTTGGCCTTCGGGCGCGCCGTGATCGTCGTCCCTGGCAATAATGGCGCGAAGACGCGGGCATCCTCGTCCAGCACCAGCAATTCAGCCGGGTGCAGGGCGGCAAGCTCGGCCTCGATATCGCCCGCCTCCAGCCGGATGGAGCCGAAACTGCCATCGGAAATATCGGCAAAGGCCAGCGCCAGATCGCCCGCCGCACTGCGCGCCAGAGCCGCCAGCCGGTTGGATTTGCGCGCATCGAGCAAATCATCCTCGCTCAACGTTCCCGGTGTGACGATACGGGTGATGGCCCGCTCCACCACCGATTTGGAGCCGCGCTTTTTGGCCTCTGCCGGGTCTTCCACCTGCTCGCCAATGGCCACCTTGAAACCGGCGCGTATCAGCCGGGAGAGATAGATCTGCGCATTGTGGACCGGCACCCCGCACATCGCGATCGGCTCGCCCTGATGCTCGCCGCGTTTTGTCAGCGTGATATCGAGGGCCGCTGCAGCCCGCACCGCATCGTCAAAGAACAGCTCGTAGAAATCGCCCATCCGGTAGAAAAGCAGCGCTTCTGCAGGCACCTGCGCGCGAAGGCTCAGGAACTGCACCATCATCGGCGTAGCCCCGTCTGCGCTGGGAAAGCTGCGGCTGGCGATATCGGATGTGGTGCTGGCGTCCGGATTCATGGCGGCAAATTAACTTTCCGCCTGCCGCCCGCAAGGGCCGAGGCCAGAGGCGGGCGCTCTGCGCGCGATTTTTGCGCTGGCTAAAGAGGCTTTCACTGTCAGGCGATGACCGTCTAGGCTCGTGGAAAGCCTAGCCCAAGACCCAGATGACGGACCCCTCATGACCGATCGCAAGCCGCGCGTGGACGATGAAGAAGCCCTGGCCTTTCACAGGCAGGCTCCGGCAGGCAAGATTGCCTTGCGCGCCACCAAACCGATGGCGACCCAGCGTGATCTGTCGCTGGCCTACTCGCCCGGCGTCGCCGCGCCGGTAAAGGCGATCCATGCGGACCCGGACGCGGTCTATGACTACACCTCCAAGGGTAATTTCGTCGCTGTCATCTCCAATGGCACGGCGATACTCGGGCTGGGCGATCTGGGACCGGCCGCCTCCAAGCCGGTGATGGAAGGCAAGGCAGTGCTCTTCAAGCGCTTTGCCGATATTGACGCCATCGATATCGAGGTCGAGGAGAACGACCCGGATGCCTTCGTTGAATGCGTGCGCCGCTTTGGCAATACGTTCGGCGGGATCAATCTGGAAGACATCAAGGGACCGGAATGTTTCATCATCGAGGAGCGCCTGCGCGAGCTGCTTGATATTCCGGTCTTTCACGATGACCAGCACGGCACGGCGATCATTACCGCTGCTGGCATTATAAATGCGTGCGAGCTGTCGGGGCGGGAGATCAAGGACCTCAAGGTTGTCGTGAACGGCGCGGGAGCGGCGGGTATTGCGGTGCTGGAGCTGATCAAGTCCATGGGCGTGGCGCACGATAACGCCCTTCTGTGTGACACCAGGGGTGTGATCTACAAGGGCCGCCAGAACGGCATGAACCAGTGGAAATCTGCCCATGCGGCGCAGACGGACAAGCGCACGCTGGAAGAAGCGCTGGACGGGGCAGACTGCTTTATCGGCCTGTCGGTGAAGGGCGCGGTGACCAAGGCGATGGTCAAATCCATGGCCGCTGACCCGATCATCTTCGCGATGGCCAATCCCGATCCGGAGATCACCCCCGAGGAAGTGCGCGAGGCGCGCTCTGATGCGATCATGGCCACAGGCCGGTCTGATTATCCCAATCAGGTCAATAATGTGCTGGGTTTCCCCTATATTTTCCGCGGCGCGCTGGATGTGCGCGCGCGCACCATCAATGAGGATATGAAAGTCGCTGCCGCCCGCGCGCTGGCTGAACTGGCGCGCGAGGACGTGCCCGATGAAGTCGCCGCTGCCTATCACGGATCACGGCCGAGTTTTGGCAAGGACTATATCATCCCGGCCCCGTTCGACCCGCGCCTGATCAGCCATGTGCCGCCCTATGTGGCGCAGGCGGCCATGGATTCCGGCGTTGCCCGCCGCCCGATTGCGGACATGGAGGCCTACAAGGCCGCGCTCGCCCGCCGCCTCGATCCGACGGCCGCGATTCTGCAGGGCCTGCATGAGGAAGTACGCGCTGCCGACCGCAAGACCATCGTGTTTGCCGAAGGTGAGGAGCCGACAGTTATCCGGGCCGCCCATGCCTTTCAGACGCAAGGACTCGGCAAGGCGGTGCTGGTGGGCCGCGAGGAGACCACCAAGGCCAATATGCGTCTGGTCGGCGTGCCCGAAGAGGCCATCGAGATCGTCAATGCCCGCCTGTCCGATCACAACGCAGTCTATGCCGACTGGTTGTTCAAGCGCCTGCAGAGACAGGGCTATCTGAAACGTGACGTGCAGCGCATGGTCAATAATGACCGCAATGTCTTTGCCGCCTGCATGGTGGCGCTGGGTGATGCGCACGGGCTTGTTACCGGCACGACGCGCAATTACGCGCAAGCCCTGGCCGATGTTCAGATGGCGCTGGACCCCCGGCCCGGTGAGCGGGTGATGGGCATGTCGCTGGTTTTGTCACGCGGGCGCACGCTTTTCATTGCCGACACCAATGTCACTGAGTTTCCCAGCGCGCAGGCCATGGCCGACATGGCGTGCGAGGCCGCTGCAGCCGCTCGCCGCTTCGGGGTGGAGCCGCGCGTGGCGCTGCTCTCATACTCCACATTCGGCAATCCGGCGGGCGAACGGTCTGAAAAGATACAGGAGGCTGTGCGCCTGCTCGACGCCCGCGGTCCAGACTTTGAATATGAGGGCGAGATGAATGCAGATGTCGCGCTGGACCCTGACCATACGCGCCTTTACCCGTTCTCGCGCCTGACCGGCCCGGCCAATGTGCTGATCATGCCGGCCATCCACTCGGCGTCCATCTCCACCAAGCTGTTGCGCGCCGCAGGCGGAGCGACCGTGCTGGGCCCGATGCTGGTGGGTCTGGAAAAGCCGGTACAGATCGCGCGTCTGGGCGCGGGCGTATCCGATATTCTCACACTGGCAGCCCTCGCCGCACACGACCTGTCTGCCGCGCGGAGCTAGTGGACGATTATTCGGCTTCTGTCTGGCGCTCGGCGAAATTGTGCCGACCCTTGGCCGCTTCGCTGCCATAGCGGATGACGAAGAACAAGAGCGCCGCCGCCGGGATGGTCCAGCCCGCTGTCAGGATGAAGAACCAGACCCAGCCCACCGCGTCGGCCAGCACGCCGGAAAAGCCGGACAGGAATTTGGCGAAGAACGCATAGAAGGAGCTTAAAAGCGCGTATTGCGTGGCCGCATTCTCCGGATCGACCAGGCTGGAGAGATAGGCGATGAACACTGTGGTCACGAAACCGCCAGCGATATTGTCGCCGACAATCGCAATCGTCAGCTTCCAGCCATCATCCGGCCCCGCCGTCGCGGCGAGCCAGGCAAACCCGCCATTGGTCACAAAGGTGATGACCAGTCCGATCACCAGTGCGCGCGGCAGGCCGAAGCGGAAGGCCGCGACCCCGCCGACAAACAGGCCCGCTATGGTAGCAATCAGGCCCGGACCACCCTGAACACCGCCGACCAGATCGCGGGCAAACCCGATATCGGAATAGAGCGGCGCAGCCATGACGCCCATGGTGAAATCACTCAAGCGGTAGATGGCAACCAAAGCCAGCACCGGAATGAACCAGAAGCCCAGACGCCCCAGTATCTGGCGGAAGGGCTCTATGACGGCGCGCGCGACCTTGACCGCGAACGGGCCTTCCAGCCCGCGCTTTACAAGGCCTGAAGCCGGTTCCTTCATGAAGAAGACGAGAATGGCCGAGATCGCCATGGCCAGCGCCATGGCCTTGAACGACCAGCTCCAGTCTGCCCATTCGGAGATGGCCAGCCCCAGCCCCGATGTCATGTAGGCAAAGCGGTATCCGAGCGAATAAGCCGCCGCCATGTTGGCCTGCATGTCATTGGGTGCGCTTTCAATGCGCCAGGCATCAATGGCGACATCCAGCGTCGCGCCCGAATAGGCCAGCAGAAGCGCGCCAATGGCGACCGGCAACAGCCCGTCAGCCGGATTGGTCTGCGAGATAATAAGTAGCGCAATCACCGTCCCGCCAATCGCCGTGACGATCCACGAGCGGCGCGGGCCCAGCGCCTTGTGGAGGAAGGGTATCCGGACGCGGTCGACGACGGGTGCCCACAGGAATTTGAGTGTGTAGGAGAGCGTCACCCAGTAGAAAAAGCCGATGGTGGAGCGCTCGATCCCGGCATCGCGCAGCCAGAAGGAAAGTTTCTGGAACACCATGTAGAGCGGCAGGCCAGACGCGAACCCCAATATCAGCATGGAGATCATGACCGGCGTGGCATAGACCAGAAGCGTTGTCTGCCAGCTGCGGCGCTCTGGCGGCAAATGGGCCGGCGTATCGCTCATTATCGGGGTGCTCCGGGCAGACCTTGGCTAGGCGCTCAGCCTTGCCCGGTTTTGCCCAGCGCACAAGCGCGAGAGCGCGTCTGCCAGCGCATCAGGGTCAACCGGCTTGGTCAGGAACGCGTCCATGCCCGCGGCCAGACACGCATCGCGGTCGGCTTCGGTGGCGTTGGCGGTCAGGGCGATCAGCGGCACAGCGCCCGGTTCACCCGGCAAGGCGCGGATTCTGGCGGCGGCGTCGCGGCCATCCAGCTCCGGCATCCGCAAGTCCAGCAGGACGGCGTCCAGCCCGCCTTGCGACGCTTCCAGCACGGCTTCACGGCCCGTCTGGGCCATGACCACAGTTGCGCCCAGCCGTGACAGCAACGTGCGGGCGATGAGCGCATTCACCGGGTCATCCTCCGCCAGCAAGATCCGGTAGCCGGCCAGAACGGGGCCGCTGGAATCGTCTTCGCGCACTTCATCGCCGGAGCTCTTGCCTAGCGCAAAGCGCGCCAGGGAGCTGGCGCGTACAGGCGCGACCAGCCAGCCATCGATTCCTTCGGGGCGGTCGGCGCCGCTATAGCGGTCCTTGGTACGCGGGCGCGCCAGAACCAGAATGCGCCCGGCACAGCCCGTCGCCGACAGGGCGGAGGCATCCTCGCTCCAGCGGTCATCGAGAATGACAATGTCGGGCCGCACGGCCTGCGCGCGGGCGACCAGCTGGCCCTGATTGCTGCAGCTTTCAGCCCACGCGCCCAGCGTTTCCGCGTGCAGGATCAGGGCATCGGACTCGATGGTGCACGGGGTAGCGACAAGCACGCGGCGGCCAGACAGAGGCCTGTGCACCGGCGCACGTTGAAGGATTTCGGGGGTGAAACTGAACCAGAAAAGGGCGCCCTGGTCGCGCTGGGAGCGTATGCCGACATCACCGTCCATGGCCTCGGCAAGGCGTTTGACCATGGCAAGGCCAAGCCCGGCGCCCGGCGCTGTGTTTTCGCGCTCGGCAGCGCCGCGCTCAAACTGTTCGAACAGGCGCGACTGGTCGCCTGCGCTAATGCCGGGTCCGGTATCGCGGACCGACAGGCGCAGATTTTCGCCCTCGGCCTCAAGCGTGACCAGCACGCCGCCCTCGCGGGTAAATTTCACGGCATTGCCGGCCAGATTGAAGAGGATCTGTTTGAGCCGCGCCGGGTCGGCCCGGATCTGGGCAGGAACGCCGGGGCCTTGCGCATGGGCGAGGGCCAGGCCCTTCTCGGCAGCCTTCTCCGACAGAAGCTCGCACACCTCCTCGACAAGCCGGGCCGGATCGACCGGCTCGGGACGCAGCTCCATCTTGCCAGCTTCCAGCCGGGAAAGATCGAGAATGTCGTCAATCAGGTTGAGCGCATGGCTGGCGCTGGCCTTCAGCGCGGCGACATAGGCGGCCTGATCGGGTTTCAGGCCGGTATCTTCAAGAAGGCGCGCGGTGCCGAGAGCGCCAGACAAAGGTGTTCGCAGTTCGTGGGTCACAGCTGCAAAGAATACACCCTTGCCCCGCGCCGCCTCGCTTTCGCGCTCGACAAGGCTGCGCTGTTCGGTGACGTCGCGCCCGACCGCGACAATCGAGCCGTCCGTGACCAGTGTTTCCGACCATTCGATCCAGACCGGCCCTGTGCGGGTGCGCATGGCAACATCATAGCGCCGGTGTGAGGCGTTCTCGCCAAAGGCGGGCGCAACGGCAAACCAGCGGCCGATCCAGTCCTCGCGCTCGCCGCCAAAGGCGCGCAGGAAGGCACCATTCACGTCGCTCAGACGTCCATCCTTGTCACGCACAATGACCAGCTCGCCCATCGCATCGAACACGGCCCGTAGCGGCAGCTCCGTGCCGTCTGCGATAGAGCATCCGTCTGTCTCCGGGGCATCGCCCGGAGTCAAATCAGGAGAGGGAGGGGAACAAGCCACAGTCATGACCGCGACGCTAACGCGGTCCGGGTTAACGAAGCGTCGAGCGTGCGGGTGTTTTTTCGCTGTTTGCGCTAGCCGGCGGCCAGACCGCACCCTGGCCCGGCGGCCGGGTAGTGCGCCGGGCGCTGAGAGCCTCGGCGATGTGAATGCGGCGGATGGCATCCACGCCGTCCAGATCGGCGATGGTGCGTGCGGTGCGCAAGACGCGGTGATAGCTGCGCGCCGTCAGCCCCATTGCCTCTGCCGCCCGCGATAACAGCTCGCGCCCGGCCGCGTCGGGCTCGGTAATGGTGTCCAGCGCTTCCCCGGACAGCCAGGCATTAAGCCCGCCGCGTGCCTCCTGCACCTCACGCGCTTTCGCGATTCGCGCGGCAATCTGTTCGGTACCTTCCGATGCGGCCGGCAAAGCCAGATCGGCGGGCGTCACCGGCGGCACTTCGATCTGCAAATCAATCCGGTCGAGCATCGGCCCCGAAATACGCGCCTGATAGCTTTCCGCACAATTCTTGCCACGCGCGCAAGTGCGCCCGTCCGCCCCCGCCCAGCCGCACCGGCATGGATTCATGGCGGCGATCAGCTGGAAGCGGGCCGGGAAGGTGATGCGCGCATTGGCGCGCGCGACGGCGATCTCGCCCGTCTCCAGCGGCTGGCGCAGGGAATCAAGGACCTGTGGGTGAAACTCGGGCAACTCATCAAGAAACAGCACGCCATTATGCGCCAGTGACGCCTCACCCGGCCGGACCCGTGTTCCGCCGCCGACCATGGCGGCCATGGACGCCGAATGGTGAGGCGCGCGGAAGGGCCTGACGCGGCTGAGCTGGCCGCGCTCAAGCAGGCCTGCCACTGACTGGATCATGGAGATTTCCAGCAATTCCTTGGCCGAGAGCGGCGGCAACAGACCGGGCGCCCGCTCGGCGAGCATGGATTTGCCCGAGCCCGGCGGGCCGATGAATAATATATTGTGTCCGCCCGCCGCTGCGATCTCCAGCGCCCGCTTGGCCGTTTCCTGACCGCGCACATCGCGCATGTCCTTGAAGCGCGGGGCTTCCACAAGATCGCCCGGCTGGGGCCGGGCCAGCGCCTGCCCGCCCTTGAAGTGATTGACCAGCTGGATCAGCGAACCCGGCGCCAGTATGGCCAGCTCCCCGCCTGCCCAGGCTGCTTCCGGCCCGCTGCCCTTCGCGCAGATGAACCCGCTACCCTGTTCCACCGCCAGCATGGCCGCCGGCAAGGCGCCCGGCGCTGCCGAGATGGAGCCATCCAGACCAAGCTCGCCCATGGCAAGATAGTCCGAACCGGCCTCCGGCGGCAGCACACCCATCGCAATGAGAATGCCGATGGCGATGGGCAGGTCGAAATGCACCCCTTCCTTGGGCCGGTCGGCGGGCGCCAGGTTGACGATCAGGCGCTGTGACGGCAGGGACAGGCCAATGGCGGCGAAAGCGGCCCGGACCCGTTCGCGGCTCTCGGCGACCGCCTTGTCGGCCAGGCCGACGACAATGAAGGCCGGCAGGCCGCCCGCAATCTGCACTTGCACATCGACCAGCCGGGCGTCCGCGCCTTCAAAGGAGGCAGAATGGGTGAAAGCGCTCATGCCTGCTCCGTTAAACACGCTCACTGAACTTCATCAGTTTGCAGTTCGCCCACCCTTTGCTTATCCACAGAGTCCGTGAACAGACGGGCATAAAACAGGAACAAGAAAAGAACACAATCTCCGTCCACGTCAAGGTGTCACGTTAACTTTTTACCAAAGTCCTTCTATATCAGATGGTTTTCCGGTCCGGTGTCGGCGCTGAGCACGCCTTTGAGGTGCTTCGGGAAACGTCCGGGCGTGACGCAAATCAGGTCAAACCGGGTTGCCAGCGCGTTCAGCCCGGTGCGGCGTGACCGCCACAAGGCCGCAGCCCGCATCAGGCGGGTCTGCTGCCGGGGTTGAAACGCTTCGAGCGCGGCCTGTTCTGTCGCGCGCCATTTCACTTCCATGAAGGCGAGCGTTTTGTGCCGGCTGGCGATGATGTCGATTTCCCCGAGCGGTGTTTTCACGCGCCGGCCGATGATTTTCCAGCCCGTCAGCGCCAGATAGCCGATCGCCAGCCACTCGCCCCGCCGCCCTTGCCGTTCGGCCCGTCTGCGGGCGTCATTTGTCATCGCGGGCACGCAAAAGTCAGTTTCGACATGCGCACAGTTGCCCCTGAAGAGCGGCGCCGGTAGCTTCGGTCGCAGCCCGGCCGGGACAAGACGGGGTTTACGGCGGTGATGAGGACACGACCCATGATGAAAGCAGTGTTGCCCACGCGGGCTCTGGTGCCAATAGCCGGACTTTCAAAGCTCGCCGCTCTTGTTGCGGGTGTCGCCCTCGCCCTGTCAGCCTGCACGGCTACCAGCAGCGGTCCGGGGCCGGATGTGTCACAAGGCACCGGCGCGCCGGTCGTGGGCGCTCCGCCCGACCCGGCAGTGCTGGGCGTTGAGATGAGCCCCGAACGGCTGGCGTTCACGCCGGCGCATCTGGAAGGCCGGGAGCTGGTGCGCGTCGGCGTGCTTCTGCCCTTCTCGGGATCTGCCAGCGCCTTGCGGTCCGAGGCGGGCCATTTGCTGCGCGCCGCCGAGCTGGCCCTGTTTGAGCGTGGTGTAGAGAATGTCGTCCTCCTGCCAAAGGATACCGAAGGCACGGCGCGCGGCGCTGAGGCGGCCGCCGAGGCAGCCATTGCTGACGGCGCGGATATGATTATCGGCCCGCTTCTGGCGGCAGAAGTGCGGGCGGTATCGGTCCATGCCCGGCGGGCGAATGTGCCGGTTATCTCTTTTTCGACAGATACCAGCGTGGCGGGAGACGGCGTCTACCTGCTCAGCTTCCCGCCTGAAGAAGAGGTGCGCCGGGTTGTCTCCTACACGTCGGCGCTGGGTGCCAGCCGGTATGCCATCATCGCTCCGGCGACACCTTATGGTCAGCTGGTGAGCGAAGCCTACCGCCGTGCGGCGGCCGAAAATGGCGGCTCGGTCACGGCAGAAGAGATCTATTCCGGCGGCGTGGACTCCATGGGTCAGGCCGCGCGCCGGCTTGCGCGCGCCGGAATTGGCCGTCTGAATGTGGCTCAGGCTCTGACGATGACGGGCGAGAACTGGCAGCCCTCCGAGGGCGGTGCCTTTCAGGTCGTGATGCTGCCGGCGAGCGGTGATGATCTGCGCATGCTGGCGCCGTCGCTTCTCTTTGCCGATATCGATCCGCTTCTGGTTAAATTTGTCGGCACGGGTCTGTGGCGCAATCCTGAAAGCGTCCGGGAGCCTTCACTCTCCAATGGCTGGTTTGCCGGACCGGATGCCGAACTGCGCGCCCGCTTCGAGGCATCATATGAGGCTGCCTATGGCGACAGGCCGTCGCGTCTGGCCGGGCTTGGTTATGACGCCGCCTCGCTGGCTGTGCTGATGGCCGCCAATGCAGGGGGTGTCGACCGGAGGATTCTCGAGGATACGAATGGCTTTCTGGGTGTCGATGGCCTGTTCCGCCTGCGAAGCGATGGCACTGTAGAGCGCGGCCTGGCGCTCTATACGATCCGCAACGGCCAGTTCGAGGTGCTTGATCCCGCTCCGTCGCGTTTTGATCAGGGCGCTATCGTTGATGTGGAACCGGGCGAGTCCTGATCAGCTTTCCGGTGCCAGGGCGTTGGCGATACGGTCGGCAAACAGCCTGCCTGCGCCGGTCAGGCGGACACGGGTATTGTGCAACTCCACCAGACCGTCGGCGGACAAACCGTTCGCGGCGCTGATGTCGATATCATGGCCGGTGAGCGCGTGAAGCTGCGCCCGGTCCAGCCCTTCCAGGATGCGCAGGCCCATCAGCACGCGCTCCTTCGCCTCTTCCAGGGAGGAAAGGCGTTCAGGCACCGCAAATGGCCGTTGGCTGTCGGCGATATAGTCCGCCGGGCGCACTGGCGCTGCGTGGGCAATACGTCCGCCGCCGGTGTGTGATCCGATGCGGCCATGTGCGCCGGGTCCGATCCCGATCCAGTCCCCGCCGGTCCAGTAAAGCCGGTTATGGCTCGAGCGATGGGCGCGCCCCCGCGCATGGTTGGAGATCTCGTAGGCCTCCAGACCGGCCGCGCTCGTCAATTCCTGTGTCAGGGAGAACATGTCGGCGGCGAGGTCCTCTGGCGGCGGCACCAGCGTACCGCGCTTCACTTGCCGCGCGAAGGCCGTGCCATCCTCAATGGTCAGCTGATAGGCCGACACATGATGCAGCCCCAGCGACAGCACGGTGGAAAGCTCTGTCTTCCAGTCTTCAAGGCTCTGGCCGTCGCGGGCATAGATCAGATCGGCCGAAACGCGCGCCACCAGTGAGCGGGCAATGTCCAGCGCATCAAGGCCGGCGCGGGAGTCATGATCGCGTCCAAGGCGTGCCAGCGCCGCATCGTCGAGCGACTGCACGCCAACCGACAGCCGGTTGATGCCCGCAGACACGATATCGTCCAGACGGGCGCGTTCTGCCGGATTGGCTTCCAGCCCTAGCTCCGCTTCCGGCTCCAGCCCCCATAATGCGTCTGCTGTCTCCAGCACGCGGGCAATGTCGCCCGGCGCCATCAGGGAGGGTGTGCCGCCGCCAAAATGTATGCTGGCGAGCGTGCGCCGGCCCGTCATCTCCCGCCAGCGGGCCATGTCCGTCAACAGCGCGTTGACAAGCGAGGCGCTGTCCGCGCCCTTCGCCTTGTAGACGTTGAAATCGCAATAGGGGCAGATCCGGGCGCAATACGGCCAGTGGATATAAAGGCCCAGAGGGGCAGGCAGCGGCGGGTTCACGTGCCGAACACTGTGTCTGTCAGTTTTCGAAAAGCGTCAGCCCGGTGGCTCAGCGCTTTCTTTTCGCTCTGGTCCATCTCGGCAAAGGTGCGGGTTTCACCCCGCGCCACAAAGACCGGATCATAGCCAAAGCCGCGATCCCCGCGCGGCGGCCAGACCAGATCACCTTTCACCTCACCTTCAAACACCAGTTCAGCGCCGTCCGGGTGGACGAGCGCCAGCACACAGACAAAGCGCGCAGAGCGGTCGGTGCTGCCCGAAGCGGCAAGTTTCTCTTCAACTGTTTCCATGGCGAGCCGGAAATCCTTCTCCGGACCGGCCCAGCGCGCCGAGTACACCCCTGGCTCACCGCCGAGCGCCGTCACCTCCAGACCGGAATCATCGGCCAGCGCAACCGCGCCACTGACCTGTGCTGCAGCCCGCGCCTTCAAGAGCGCATTGCCCGGAAAAGTTTTTTCCGTCTCTTCGGGCTCCTCAAGACCCATTTCCCCGGCCCCTCTGACACTGATCGAGAAGGGCGCGACAAGATCAGCTATCTCCTTGATCTTACCTGCATTATGGCTCGCCAGAACCCATATCGGAGCCTGCCGGAACAGGCGATTTATGGTTAGTGCATCCATTAGCGCATATCGCCTTTCGAAAAATTCATATCGTTTTTCGATATTTTTTTGTTGCAAAGCGATGAGGGCCTTGCTAGATGTGTTTTCGAGGCAAGCGGAACACCCCGCTGCCTCACGGCAAAAGCCCCGGCAAACAAAAGACCGGAGCAAAGGCCGAAGGTTGATCGATAACACTGGATCTCAAAGGAGACAAAGATGGTCAGGCTCGAAAACAACACCCGCCGCGTTCCGTTTGCGGCTATCATGAATGTGGTTCTGGTCGCTATGGTTGTAGCGGGCATGGCTGCGGCGCTGTCACCGATTGTCGCGTAAGGCGGCGCCGTGAGGCAGCATGACGCCACCGGGTGCGCCTGACCTCTCCCCCCTTGGAGGCAGGATCGCGCCCGGTGTGACGTCTCAGAAGGGGCAGGGATGCGAGCGTTAAGTCCGGGATTTCTGACATCCCTTCTGAAAATTATTCTGGATGTGGCGATTGTGGTGCTATGGGGCCTCCTGGTCCTGGCGAGCCTCGTCACACTTTCCATGATGGCGGTCGGCCTTTTCCGTCTGCTCGGCATGGGCCCCGACCTGCCTGAAGCATTTTTGCGGTTTCTCCAGCTTGATATCGTGATCGCCCTGCCGCTTGGCGTGGCGGCGATCATTGCCATGCTGTTCATTGCAGACCGGCTGCGCCGCATCATGGTCACCCTTATACAGGGCGACCCCTTCGTTCCCGAAAATGCGGATCATCTGCGCGCCATCGCCCTTGCCATCGCCGTCTACCAGATCATCCGGTACGGTGCGCACGGCATGATCGCGCTCATATTCACGATGTTTGGCCGCCCGGTTGAAAGCGGTGTCTCCATCCAGCCGGAGTTCGGCCTGAATATCGGCGCCTGGATCGCCGTCATTGCGCTTCTCGTCCTGTCAGAGGTGTTCCGTGAAGGAACGCGCCTGCGCGACGAGCAGAAGCTGACGATCTAGGGGGCCCAGGCATGGCAATCCGCGTCACCCTCGACCGTATGCTTCTTGAACGGCGCATGTCGCTGACAGAGCTGTGCGACCGTGTGGGCATTACCATGGCCAACCTCTCCATCCTGAAAACGGGAAAGGCCAAGGCTGTGCGCTTCTCCACGCTCGAGGCGCTGTGCCGCGAGCTGGACTGTCAGCCCGGCGATCTTCTCCAGTTTACCGATGAACCCGGCGCGGATGATGACGGGACGGAGTAGGCTTTATCGCCGCCCTCTCCGCCGCGATGAGAACATGTCATCATCGAGCACGAACTGGCGCGGATCGACGCGCTGACCTAGGCGCACCTCATCGAGCGTCACTTGCGTCAGTGATCCCATCCCGTCCACCGCATACCAGCCATTAAGCGCCACCTCGTTTGCCGGAGCGGCCGGATCGGCGTCGGCGAAGACAAGTGTCACCCGGCCTTCGGCCTCGCCTTCCGGGTCTTCCAGCGTCACATAAAGCTGATTGTCAAAACGGCCCACTTCCACAATAGCGCCGGAGGATTCCAGCTCTGAAGCCGGCGCCAGCAGCCAGCGCAAGGGCGTGGAGCGGATCGGCGCGCGATCGACCGTTTCCAGCGCGCTGTCGGCAATCGCCACGGTCGAGCCATCAGCGACAATCAGCAAGGGCGAAGGCGCATCATAGGCAAAGCGCACCCGTCCGGGGCGCGACAGGGCGATATCACCCTCGTTGACCGAGCCATCCGGGTTCACCTGGCGGAAACGCGCTTCCAGTGTTTCAACGGCGGCAAAGATGTCCAGCGCGCGGGCGCGCTCCACCGCCTCGCTGCGGCCCGACGGCTCCACAGCCTCTGGCGGCGGCAGGGCTTCGGCCTCTTGCGTCTCTTGCGCTTCCCGCTCTTCCTGAACGATGGAAAGGCCCGTATCTGCGCGCGTATCGAACGTGGCCGAATCGGCGTCCGACGTACTCCAGCCGGTCGATAAGGCAGCAAGGGCAGTGGCAAGCGTGGTCAGCATGGTTGGCGTCCTTTTCAGGCGTGCGAACAACGCACTATAGCCCTGTGTCTAATGACAAATTGCGGCCCGGATGCGGCGTTGGCGTTCATCTGCGTGTCAGCTTGCATAACGCGAAAGGCTTGCAAAGTGCCATTCGCCGCACCTGCCTGCCTCGCCTGAGGCGCGGCTATGCCCTATCTTGGCAGACATGCAAAGGCGCACTTTGATAGAAAACTGGCCGATAGAGGCTCATGGCCGCCCGCTTCGCCTTGACCATCTCGAGGCGGGCGAGGACGTGCTGCTGGACGCGCATGTTCGGCCCAACCGCTCGCTCGGCGGCCCGGCCTTCCTGGCCCTGATGGCCGCGCTTGCGGTGATCAGCTTTACTGCCGGGCTGGCCTTCCTCCTGATCGGCGCGTGGCCGGTCATGGGCTTTTTCGGGCTGGATGTGCTCATCGTCTGGCTCGCGTTCAGGCTGAACTATCGCGATGGCCGGCGTCTGGAGCGCATCCATATAACGTCTGAATTCATTCATGTGATGCGCCGCTGGCCCACCGGCTATGAGACGCTCTATCGCCTGCCGGCCGTCTGGACACGGCTTGTGGTGGACCAGGAGAACGAGCCGGATGTGCAGCCGCGCCTGACCGCCATGGGCAAGCATTTGCTGGTCGGTTCGGTCCTGTCCCCGCGTGAACGGCGCGAACTTGCCGCAGCGATCCGCGAAGCGCTGGACAAGGCGCGCATAAGCCCGGTGCGCCTTGCGCAAGAAACGGGTGGCGCGTCCTGATGCCGCGCGCCAGTCTGGCTAACATGACAGAGCTAGCCGAACTTCCTGCCTCCACACTTTCGCTGCGCGCGCAGGACTATCCGCGCATCAATGCGGCGCTGGACTTCATTGCCGCCCACTGGGACGAGCAACCCTCGCTGGAGCGCATCGCGCAAGCTGCGGGCCTCTCCCCGCATCATTTCCAGCGCGTTTTTACCCGCTGGACCGGGGCCAGCCCGAAACGCATGATCGCCGCCCTTACCCATGCCAGCGCCCGCCGTCTGTTGACCGATGGGGCGAGCGTCCTCGAGGCGGCGCTGGAAACCGGGCTGTCCGGCCCGTCGCGCCTGCATGATGTCTTCATCGCCGAGGAAGCCGTCACGCCCGGCAATGCCCGCACCGCCGGGATCGGACTGGAATTTGCCATCGGCCATGCGCCGACGCCTTTCGGCACAGGCGTATTTCTCATCGCGCCGCGTGGCCTTTCGGCGCTGGCCTTTGCCGATGACGGGGGCGAGGCAGAGGCTGAGGCGGACCTGAAAGCGCGCTTTCCAGCCGCAGGCTTCACCCGCGACGATGCCACCGCCCATGACTATACACAGCGCATATTCGGCGAAGGCGGCACCCGTCCCGTCCCGCTTGTTCTCTACGGCACGCCCTGGCGGCGTCAGGTCTGGCGGGCACTGCTGGCCATTCCGCCCGGTGAAACCACGAGTTACGGAGATATTGCCCGCGAAGTCTGCACCGCAAAGGCCAGCCGGGCTGTGGGTGCGGCGGTCGGAGCCAATCCGGTCAGCTGGCTGATCCCCTGTCACCGCGTGCTGGCCAGTGACGGGCGGCTGAACGGCTATCATTGGGGTCTGGAGCGCAAGCGCGCCATGCTCGCCTACGAGGCCGCAACGCGCTAAATGAGGGGTCATGTATGATTTCTCGCTCCAGCTTCTCCTTGCCGTTTTTGCGGTCTTTATCCTTGCCTGTGTGGGCTATGGCATCTTGCGTTTGCGGGCGCTGCGCGCCGATGCCGCTGAAGAATACGTTGACCGCGCCGCCACCAAACCGGCTACCGTGCGCGGGGTGAACGAGGCCGAATTCGTGCGGCTTTATGTGAAAAGTTTCGCGCCGCGCTGGGCGTTCTATCTCGCCGCCGGCTGCGCCATCGCGATTGGTCTCAGCCCGGTGGCGCTTGTCCTCATTCCGGTCGGCTATGAGCAGATATGGCTAGCATCGGGCGCGGCAGACTGGGCCGGGCGCGGCGGCTATGTCTTCATGTTCACGGTGTTTTTCGGGGTCGTGGCCTTTGGCGCCTTTCCGGCGTTTATTCTGGCGCGCCTGCACCATACACGTGCGCCCGAACCTTTCACTCATGCGCTTGCCCGCGCGCGCGGCGAACCTATCCCGGAAGAAACCGGCTGGCGGCGCAGGCCCAAATGGGCGCGCCGCGCGCGCCCTGACGTGGACGCTGAGGGTGGCACTAGCGATGCCGGCCGCGACAAGCCCGCGCCGGAGACTGGCGATAGCAGCCCAGACGGCGGCGATGGCGGAGCCGGTGATTAAGTCAGACCCGCAGCTGATACGAAGAGGACGCCTCAATGAGATATCTTCACACCATGGTGCGCATCAGCGATTTCGATGCGTCCTTGCGGTTTTACTGCGAGGGGCTCGGCATGAAGGAAGTCCGGCGCATCGACAGCGAGAAGGGCCGCTTCACCCTTATCTTCCTGTGCTCGCCGGAAGATGTCGAGGCGGCGGGCGGCGTGCCGGAAACCGGGCCGCTGCCCGCCGGCCTGCCGTGCATCGAGCTGACCCATAACTGGGATCCCGAAACCTATTCAGGCGGGCGGAATTTCGGCCATCTCGCCTACCGCGTTGAAGATATCTATGCGCTCTGCTCGCACCTTCAGGGCATGGGCTACACGATCAACCGGCCCCCGCGCGATGGCCGCATGGCATTCGTGCGCTCGCCCGACAATATCTCGGTAGAGTTGCTCCAGGAGGGCGAAAGCCAGCCTGCCAGGGAGCCGTGGGCCAGCATGGAGAATACGGGCAGCTGGTAGGAATTTGTCCACCTTCCCTTGACTTTGGTTAATGTTCCGCTTATGTTCCTTGTTAGAATAGGAGCGGTGCCATGAATTATGCATCGAAATTGAAATCAGGCGGCAGCGGCTATGTCCGCAATGCCGGCAAACGCTGGCGTTATGAGGATGAGCGTGAATTGCGCGAGCTGGTCCGGCGCGGCGTGCCCCTCCAGCGCATTTCGTTGAAACTCGGCCGTCCGGAAGGCGCGATCCGCACCAAGGCGAGTGCCCTGCATCTTGATCTGGTGGAAGCACCGCAGGGTGTGCCGGTATCGCGGCCTTCGCTCAAACCCCGCACGCTTCAGGCAGGTCCGGCGGACATTGTGCCGTTTGCCCGCGAGGCGCGCCAGCTGGAATTGTTCAACTGATCCGCTGATCCTCCCTCAGATCAGCGATTGCGGCCGAGCCGGTCGTGGCTCTCCACCCAGTCCCCCGCCACGACCGCGCTCGCCAGCGATATTTCGCCCGCCAGCACCGTTGCCGCACATATCTCGATAAACCGTCCCACCTTGCCCTTGCCCCGGCAGCCCAGGATATCCAGGCATTCACCTTGCGTAGGCAGCTGCGTGCCGCCACCAAACGTCGCCACGATCAGGGCCGGCAGGGTGATGGACCAGTAATAGGTCTCCCCATCATCCTCCAGACGCACATAGGTCATGGCGGTATGGGATTCGGCGATATTGGCTGCGTCCTGCCCGCAAGCGATGAAAAGGGCGGCGAGGCCATTGGCGGCATGCATGCCGTTATTGGCGCTGCCCGCCATCACCGAGCCCGCAAAGGAATTAAGCCGCGCGCGGAACAGATCAGCCGCCGCCACGCCGGCGCGTTCACGCAATATCCTGTCAGGAATACGCGCTTCAGCGATCACTCGCGCGCCGCGCGAATGCAGCACATTGATATGGCTGTGCTTCTTGTCGGTGTCCATAGCACCGGAAAGCGTGAAGCGCGCCCCGCCCGGATAGCTCTGCGCAATCCACTGGCAAGCGGCCAACGTCGCCTTGCCGCTCATATTCTGCCCCGCTGCATCGCCGGTTTCATAGTTGAAACGCAAGTGAAGCATCGGCCCCACCGAATAGCGCTCGATATGGGAGAGTTTGGCGATGGACGACGTGGCCTCGGCAGCCGAACGAATCCCGTCCAGATTACGCTCGATCCACTGCGCGAAGGCGCGTGCGCCGCGTGCATCATCGAAATGAAAGACCGGCGCGCGCTGCATGAAGCGCTCATGGATGGTGGTCTTCACGCCGCCCGCTTCGCTCAGTATGCGCATACCCCGGTTATAACTGGCGACCAGCGTGCCTTCGGTGGTCGCCAGCGGCACGTAGACGTCCTCGTCCACATGCTCGCCATGGATCCGCAAGGGGCCGGCAAGGCCGATGGGAACCTGCGCCACGCCGATGAAATTTTCGATATTACCGGCGGTCACACCCGGTTCGAACGAGTACGAGCCGACATGATCGAGCGGCAGGCCGGTACGGGCGGTCAGGAAGTCCCGGCGCATCTTCGCGGCGTCATGGGTATGGTCGTTCGCCTTGTCGCGCGGCACGGGCGCACGCACATCATTGCGTCGGGTCGGATCGTTCATTCGGTCTCTCCCCGTGCCTTTTGCCGGCTTAGCCTCGCGTTTTCAGCGCGGCGTTCTGCAAGACGGTCAGTTGGCCAATCCCCTTGCGGGCCAGAGCAAAGAGCGCATCAAACTCTTCAGGCTTCATCGGATCAGTTTCGGCGGTCGCCTGTATCTCGACAACCCCGCCCGACGCGGTCAGCACGAAATTGGCATCCGCATCGGCATTGCTGTCTTCTTCATACTCCAGGTCAAGGCGCGCCTCGCCCTTGATGATCCCGGCTGACACCGCCGCCACCTGTCCGGTGACAGGATCAGCCTTCAGAAGACCTTCCTCCATGAGATAGGCGCAAGCCGATTTCAGTGCGATCCATGCGCCGGTAATGGCCGCGGTGCGCGTGCCGCCATCAGCTTGCAGCACGTCACAGTCCAGGATGATCTGACGCTCGCCGAGCGCCTTGAGATCGATTACCGCGCGCAAGGACCGTCCGATAAGGCGCTGGATTTCCTGCGTTCGTCCGGAGGGTTTACCGGACGTGACTTCGCGGCGTGTCCGCTGGTGCGTGGCGCGGGGCAGCATGGCATATTCGGCGGTGACCCAGCCTTGCCCGCGCCCGCGCAGCCAGGGCGGCGTTGTCTCTTCCACGCTGGCAGAGCACAGGACACGCGTATTGCCGAACACGGCAAGGCATGATCCCTCCGCATAGGGGGCGGCGCCCAGCTCGAAATGTACGGGGCGCAAGGCGTCGGCAGAGCGGTTGTCAGGGCGCATGGGGAGCTTCTCCGTTCAAGACTTTAGCCCGTCCTAGAGGACGCAGCCACCAAGTCAAAGTCCGCCATGCTGAAGGACAGCAAAAAGCCCTGCCACCGGACAAGGTGGCAGGGCTTTTTGCTGCAAGTTCATATCCGGATGCGTCTAGCGGGAGCGGCAAAGCCCGGTGCGCGTCTCCTCCCGGTCACCATCATCATAGGCGACGGACAGGCTGACTCCGTCAGGTGACGCAAAGGTTATCTGGCCGGGATACCAGATCTCTCCCTCTTGCCAGCGGCACTCGACCCGTGTCCCTGAGGTCCAGTCATAGGGGCGGACCAGCGCGTAGGGCAGGGTTTCAACCGTGCCGTCATCATAGGCGATATTGATGGTCGTATCCGTCATCGACTGGATCACGCCCGGAAACCAGTACTGGTCTCCCTGCCAGCGGCCCAATACCCATTCACCGGGCACCTGGGCCAGGGCCGCAGACGGTGCAGCCAGAGCAAGAGCAAGCACACAAAGCCATTTTTTCATCGCGATGTCCCTAAATGGAGGCCCTCGTCCGCTTTGGGACGCTATACCTCCGGCCTGAAGGCCAGCATTCTGGCCTCCGCCTGACACTCAGGGGCCAAGGCGTGCGTTCTGTCCAACACCATTTTCTCTGACGGCGTGTTGGCGCGCATAAAATCGGGTGCTTACACTCCCGGCATCGCTGAGGCCACACGCATGGCGAATTGCGCAAAGGCCATGATGCGCCTAATTGAAGATCATGGCTGATCCCTCGCCCCGCCTGACCTCATCGCTTGCCGAGCTGGACGCGCGTTCGCGCGACATTTTCCGCGAGCTGGTCGAAGCCTATCTCGATACCGGCGAGCCGGTCGGATCGCGCACGCTGTCAAAGCGTGGCGGCCTGAATCTCTCACCAGCCTCTATCCGCAATACGCTGGCGGACCTCGCCGGAGCGGGGCTGTTATCGGCGCCGCATACATCGGCAGGCCGGATGCCCACCCATGCGGGCCTGCGCCTGTTTGTCGACGGGCTGTTGCAGATTGGCGAAGTGGCCGAGGAGGAGCGCCGCGAGATCGATGCACGCATCGGCGCAGCCGGAAAGCGCCCCGAAGACGTGCTGGCAGAGGCCTCTTCGCTCCTCTCCGGGCTGGCCGGGGGGGCCGGTCTGGTCGCCAGTCAGAAGCAGGACACGCCGCTGCGTCATGTCGAGTTCGTGCCCTTGTCTCCGGTGGAGATTCTGGCGGTTCTGGTGTCAGAATCGGGCGCAGTGGAAAACCGCCTGATGACCGCGCCGGCCGGCCTGCCGCCGGCTGCTCTTGTCGAGGCGGGCAATTATTTGTCGGCGCGCCTGCGCGGACGCACACTCACCGAGGCGCTCAGTGCCATCCACGCAGAGATTGCCGAAAAACGCGCCCAGCTAGACGAAGCCGCCGCCAGTCTTGTTGAGGCCGGTCTTGCTGACTGGAGCGGCGCGGAGAACCGTTCGCTGATCGTGCGCGGTCAGGCCAAATTGCTCGATTCGGTCGAGGCCAGTGAGGATCTGGAGCGCATCCGGCTTCTGTTCGACGATATCGAACGCAAGGAAGACCTGCTCACCTTGCTGGACGAGGCGCGCAATGCGCAAGGCGTGCGCCTGTTTATCGGCTCTGAAAATCCGCTGTTTTCGCTGTCGGGATCGAGTGTCATCGTCGCGCCCTATCGCAACCGTGACCAGCGCATTCTCGGCGCGCTGGGCGTTATCGGGCCGACGCGTCTGAACTATGCCCGTGTCATCCCGCTGGTGGATTATACCGCACAGCTGGTGGGCCGCCTTCTCGACGCGCGCGGATAGCATCCCTATGTGTCGGGCAACCCGACACCAGACACAGTGACAGGACGCCCCGATGAGTGATGAAGAAAAGACCGCGAAGACCGGTGATGCGGATGACCATTTCAATGGCGAAGCGGATGACGTGTCTGCGCCGGAAGACTTGCCTGATGATGTGACACAAGAGGACGGGCTGGACGCGCTGCAGTCTCAGCTGGATGATCTGCGTGACCGGCTTCTGCGCGCGGTGGCGGACGCAGACAACACCCGCAAGCGCGCGGCGCGCGAAGTAAAGGATACGCGCGAGTATGCAGTAACGGGCTTCGCGCGCGACATGCTGGACGTGGCCGACAATCTGGAGCGCGCGCTCGGCCTGCTTGGCGAGGATGTGCGCGCCAGCTTGCCCGAAAGCGTGAGACCGCTGGTAGAAGGCGTGGAGATGACACAGCGCCGCCTCGCCAGCACGCTGGAGCGTCATGGCGTCAAACGCGTGGCGCCCGAGCCGGGTGACCCGCTCGATCCCAATCTCCATCAGGCGGCAGCCCAGATTCCAGCCGATCAGCCCAAGGGCCGCATCGCCCACGTCATGCAGCCCGGCTATGTCATCGGGGAGCGCACCTTGCGCGCGGCCATGGTGGTGGTGTCAGCCGGTCCCGCCGAAGGCGCGAAGCCGGCCGCTGATGAGGCGGTTCAGGGCAAGCCGGAACCTTCCGGGCGCAAGCCTGGCAGCGGCCTGGACGTGGAAGCCTGACACGGCCCGGAGAGGTTTCCACAACCTCCTGTATCTATTGCAAAAATCCGGGGGCAGGTTTATGACTTGGACCTGCTGCCGGGCGGCTTTTCGCCGGGCAGACTTCAGGAGACGGCTACCATGCTTACCCGCGTCGCTGCCGGCGTACTCGCCGCTGCATGTCTTGCATTTGCTCCTGCCTTTGCGCAGGACCTGGCCTATGATCTCCACAACGAAACATCCTATGTCGTCATGGAGTTTTACACCTCTCCCTCCGATGAGGACGAGTGGGGCTCCGATCTTCTTGGCAGCACCGTTCTGGGTGCCGGGGAAAGCGCAGAGGTCACCATTGCCGATGGCAGTGACCAGTGCGTCTACGATTTCCGCTTCGTGTTTGAAGATGGCGATGTCGTCGAGGATTTCGGCATCGATATCTGCGAGCTGGCTGAGTACACGCTGAGCGAATAGCCGCTGAGCTTCCGAAAATAAAAACCCCGGCGGATCACTCCGCCGGGGTTTTCTTTTGGCCGGTCCGAAAAGGGGGTCCGGACGCGGTAGAGCAGGATCGCTAGCCGCGATACTCGCCATTCTGCCAGTAGGTCCGGCCAGAACTCTGGTCGATGTAGTAATACCGGCCCGCACGCTGGTCGTAATAAAGTTCGGAATGGTTCTGGTTGTTCTGGTTCCAGCGGCAGCCGCCATCTGCGCGGCAACCGGCATAGGCACCAACCGCGCCACCGACCACACCACCGATAATGGCACCCTGCTGCGCGTCGCCACTGCCGGTATTGTTACCGATAACGGCGCCTGCAAGAGCGCCTGCAGCCGCGCCTCCAGCGCCTCCGCGGACGGTGTTGTTGGTGGCGCAGCCAGCCACAATGATGGCTGGCGCTGCCAGGGCAATAATCATGAGTTTGCGCATCGGAGCATTCCTTTTCTTTGCCAGCGGCATGAACCCTCAACGGTGCCGCCCTCTGACATTACGCCAGATAACACCTATACGCGCGATGAACGGGTCCGGTTCCGTGCCCGGCCGCGCATCAGCCTTTCAGGCCACCCGCCTCATGGTCAGGTTTACCCTTCCCGGACGCATCGAATCCGGCAGAAGCGTGCTGGTGCCGGGATAGATACGGTCGACACCGTGAAAGAAGCGCCGGGACGCGCCCGCCAGCACCACGACATCGCCTGACGACAGCACAAGAGAGCGGGTAGGGCCGGTGCGGGCTGCGCCGCCCAGCCGGAAGCGTGCCTTGTCACCCAGGCTCACCGAGACCACCGGCGCGTCGCGTGCATCCTCGTCAGCATCGACATGCAGGCCCAGCCGCGAGGCAGGCCCGTACACATTGATGAGACAGGCCTGAGGCAGATCCGGCCAGCCCGAGACGGCGGCCCAGAGATCAAGCAGTGCCTGCGGCATGGCGGGCCAGCGCATTTGCGTGACGGGGTGGACCGGGTCATAGCGATAGCCGGCCTGGTCGGCGATCCAGCCCAGCGGTCCGAAATTGCTCATCTGCACGCTCAGCGGCTTGCCCGAGCGCGGCATGGCCGGAGTGAAGAGCGGAGCGGTTTCCAGTGCGCCCAGGACGTCGCGCACGAGCGTTCCTTGCTGGTCGCGTGTGAGATAGCCAGGAAGAAGGCGAAAGCCTTCATTGTCGGTTTGCAGCGCTTGCATGGTGTCACGCTAGGCCTGTTTGACCCCTGCCGCGACCGGCAATGCAGATACACCTGAAGAATCAAACCGCACCTGGCCCTTGCGCCAGAATGTCTCCCTCCCTAAATCGCCCCGTATCACGAGGGGTCTTTCTAAGGTCGCCTCGAAGGGTAAAAAGCAAGACCAGAGACGAGCAACCTGCACGGGGGGCGGATGACCGGCGAGCCGCCGCAAACGCTTTTGAAGGTTTACGGACCGCGCACCCCGCCCTGCCAGAAAGTGGAGAGAATAAAGATATGAGCAAAGTAATCGGCATTGACCTTGGCACCACGAATTCGTGCGTAGCCGTCATGGAGGGCGGACAGGCCCGCGTCATCGAGAACACCGAGGGCGCGCGTACCACGCCGTCCGTGGTTGCGTTCTCCGAAGATGGCGAGCGTCTGATCGGTCAGCCTGCGCGCCGTCAGGCCGTCACCAATCCCGAACAGACGTTTTTCGCTATCAAGCGTCTCATTGGCCGCAACATGAAAGACCCGACGGTCAAGAAGGACGCCGACATGGTGCCTTACAAGATCGTCGCGGGTGATAATGGCGATGCCTGGGTGCAAGGGCGCGACAAGAAATACGCGCCGGCCGAAATTTCCGCCTTCATCCTTCAGAAGATGAAGGAAACGGCAGAAGGCTATCTCGGCGAGAAGGTGGAAAAGGCCGTCATCACCGTGCCGGCCTATTTCAACGATGCCCAGCGCCAAGCGACCAAGGATGCCGGCAAGATCGCCGGTCTTGAGGTGCTGCGTATCATCAACGAGCCGACAGCGGCTGCGCTGGCATACGGTCTCGACAAGTCCGACCAGTCCAAAACCATCGTTGTCTACGATCTGGGTGGCGGCACGTTCGACGTTTCCGTGCTCGAGATCGGTGACGGTGTGTTCGAGGTGAAGGCCACCAATGGCGACACCTTCCTGGGCGGTGAAGATTTCGACATGCGCATTGTCGATTACCTTGCCGACGAGTTCAAAAAGGAAAACGGCATCGACCTTCGCAAGGACAAGCTGGCTCTCCAGCGTCTGAAGGAAGAGGCTGAAAAGGCCAAGAAAGAGCTTTCCAGCGCCACGTCGTACGAGGTCAACCTGCCCTTTATCACGGCAGACGCCTCGGGCCCGAAACACCTCAATCTGAAAGTTTCCCGCGCCAAGCTGGAAGCGCTCGTTGAAGACCTCATCAAGCGCACGATCGACCCGTGCAAGGCAGCCCTGAAGGATGCCGGCATCTCCAACGGCCAGATCGACGAGATCGTTCTGGTCGGCGGCATGACCCGCATGCCCAAGGTTCAGGAGGCCGTGAAGTCCTTCTTCGGCAAGGAACCCCATCGCGGCGTGAACCCCGATGAAGTGGTTGCCATGGGCGCGGCCATTCAGGCCGGCGTGCTGCAAGGCGATGTGAAAGACGTTCTGCTGCTCGACGTCACCCCGCTTTCGCTGGGTATCGAGACGCTGGGCGGAGTGTTCACCCGCCTGATCGACCGCAACACCACCATCCCGACCAAGAAAGGCCAGACCTTCTCGACCGCGGATGACAATCAGACGGCGGTGACGATCCGCTGCTTCCAGGGTGAGCGGGAAATGGCTGCCGACAACAAGTTGCTGGGCCAGTTTGATCTGGTTGGCATTCCGCCTGCGCCGCGCGGCATGCCGCAGATCGAGGTCACGTTCGACATTGATGCCAACGGCATCGTCAATGTCTCGGCCAAGGATCAGGCGACCGGTAAGGAGCAGGCTATCCGCATTCAGGCCTCGGGCGGTCTGTCAGACGCCGACATTGAAAGCATGGTCAAGGACGCAGAAGCCAACGCGGACGCTGACAAGCAGCGCCGTGCGCTGGCTGAGGCCCGTAACAATGCCGAGGCTCTGGTCCACCAGACCGAAAAGCAGCTTGAAGAGTTTGGCGAGAAAGTCTCCGCAGAGGACAAATCCTCCATCGAGACCGCCATCTCCGAGCTCAAAGAGGTCAAGGATGGCGAGGATGTCGAAGCCATCCAGCAGAAGACACAAGCGGTCCTGCAGGCGGCGATGAAGCTGGGTGAAGCGATGTACGCCCAGCAGCAGGCCTCCGGCGGTGACGAAGGCGGCTCTGATGACACCACCCCCGACGGGGATGATGTGGTCGATGCCGAGTTCACCGAAGTGGACGGCGACGACAAGAAGAAGAGCGCGTAGGCGTTACTTGCGCGCAGATACAGCCCCGGCTCGCTCGAAACGGGCCGGGGCTTTTACCTGATACCCCCACGTATGCAGATTCCGGCAGGTCATGGCTAAGCGAGACTATTACGAAACTTTGGGCGTGGAACGCACGGCAGATGCTGGCGCGATCAAGAGCGCCTATCGCAAGCTCGCCATGCAATATCACCCTGACCGCAATCCGGGCGATGCCGAGGCCGAAGCCAAGTTCAAGGAAGTTGGCGAGGCCTACGCCATCTTGTCTGACGGCGACAAGCGCGCCGCCTATGACCGGATGGGCCATGCCGCGTTTCAAAATGGCGGCGCGGGCGCTGGCGGCCCGTTTGGCCCCGGCGGGTTTGGCGGCGCCGCCGATTTTGCCGACATTTTCGAGCAGGTCTTTGGCGATGCCTTTGCCGGACGCGGCGGCGGGCGCAGGCGCTCCGGTCCAGCCCGTGGCTCGGACCTGCGCTATGACATGGAAATCACGCTGGAAGAGGCCTTCAACGGCAAGGACGCTCAAATTCGCGTGCCCACCACGGCCTCATGTGAGCGCTGTGACGGCGCAGGCGCCGAACCCGGTTCCAAGATCATCACCTGCGAGACCTGCAATGGCGCAGGGCGCATCCGGCGCACGCAAGGCTTCTTCACCATGGAACAGACCTGCCCGACCTGTGGCGGGCGCGGCCAGTATGTCGAGACGCCCTGTCAGGAGTGCGACGGCGTCGGCCGGGTCCGCAAGAATCGCGAGCTTCAGGTTCAGGTTCCGCCCGGCGTCGAGGACGGCATGCGAATCCGGCTGGCCGGTGAGGGCGAGGCCGGTGGCCGCGGTGGCCCGCCGGGTGATCTCTATATTTTCATCTCCGTGAAGCCCCACGAGATTTTTGAGCGCGACGGCCCCAACCTGTATTGCCGCGCCACGGTTCCGATGGTGACGGCCGCGCTGGGCGGCGAGATTCTGGCCCCCACCATTGAGGGCGGGCGCGCGGAAATGCATATCCCGGCTGGATCCCAGGCCGGACGGCGCATGCGCCTGAAAAACAAGGGGATGAACCGGCTCAAAGGTGGCGGCTCGCGCGGCGACATGTTTGTGGAATTGTCAGTGGAAACACCGCGCAATCTGTCCGAACGCCAGAAAGAGCTGCTCAGGGAATTCTGCGAACTCTCCGGCGATGGCTGCAATCCCGACAGCGATGGTTTTTTCAAGAAGGTCAAGCGCTTCTGGGATGATGTGCGCGGTGAGGATGAAGCCCGGCCGAACGCGTAAGCGTGCAGCTTGCAGAAGTCCTGTTCACCGCCTGCTAACCGAATGGGCCTGCAATGGCCCGAATTCGTTTGCAGGAGTGAAGACGCTGATGGCGGCAAAAGCCAAGATTTTGAAGATTGCGGTTCTCGGCGCGTCCGGCAGGTTCGGCCGGCTGATCATGGCGGAAATCATCCGCCGGCCCGATCTGGAGCTGGTAGCGGGCGTCGTGCGCCATGATTCAGTCATGCTGGGCGCGGATCTGGGCGAATTGTCCGAAACCGCATTGCTCGGCATCGAAACCAGCGTCTCCATGCGCGATGCCGCCGATGCCGCCGACTTCGTCATCGATGTTTCCGCGCCCGCCGCTTCGGCCGCCTTTGCCCGCCAGACCACCGAACGCGGCGGGCCGCCCTTTGTCTGCGGCGTGACAGGCCTCGGACATGATGAGATGGCCGCGCTCAAAGCGGCTGCGCAGTCCGTGCCGGTGCTCTATGCACGCAATTTTTCCCTGGGCGCAGCCGTCATGCGCTGGCTGACCACAGAAGCGGCGCGCCGCCTCCCGGCAGAACAGTTTGATCTGGAAATTGTCGAGACCCACCACCGCCGCAAGGCCGATGCCCCGTCCGGTACGGCGCTGGCTATCGGTGAGGCGGCAGCCAGCGCCCGGGGCCTCGATTTTGACGCCCATGCCCTGTTCGGCCGTCCCCGCCAGGATAGCGCGCGCCCCGTCGGTGCAATCGGTTTCTCTGCGGTGCGGGGCGGCGGAGCGGTTGGCGAGCATTCCGCGCTGTTTCTGGGCGCCTTTGAAGAGCTGGAAATCCGCCACAGGGCCAATGACCGCTTCGTCTTTGCGCGCGGCGCGGTGGAAGCGGGTCAATGGCTCACCCATCAGAAGCCGGGATTTTACGGTATCGAGGATGTGCTGGGGTTTGGGCGTTAAAGCCAGCCCGTGAAACCCCGGACGCGCCGCGATCCGGGGACTCTCTCCGTCTCTCCTGCACAAGGTCCCGGCCCGGCTTCACGGGCCGGGAGTTCAAAAAGTCAGTGCGCCTTGCCCCAGGTCAGCGCGGCCTTGGCCTCCACCACCAGCGGTACAGACAGATTGACCGCAGGCAGAGCCGCCTCGCCCATCACATCCTGTACCAGCGGTATCAGCGCATCGGCCTCGTCTTCCGGGCACTCAAACACCAGCTCGTCATGGACCTGCAGGAGCATGCGCGCTTTCAGGTCTGCGCGTTCCAGCGCGGCATCCATGCGCGCCATGGCGCGGCGGATAATGTCGGCGGCTGAACCCTGAATGGGCGCATTGATGGCCTGGCGCTCGGCGAACTGGCGCATGGCCGGATTCTTGTCCTTGATGCCGGGGAAGTGGCAGCGCCGCCCGAACACGGTTTCGATATAGCCCTTATCGCGCGCGGTTTCCTTCATCGCGTCCATATAGGCCGCAATGCCCGGAAACTTCTCGAAATAGCTTTCGATATAGGCCTTTGCCTCGTCCCGCTTGATGCCGAGATTATTGGCCAGCCCGAAGGCGGAAATCCCGTAAATAATGCCGAAATTGATAGCCTTGGCCTTGCGCCGGGTCATCGGGTCCATCTGGTCGAGCGGCACACCGAACATTTCCGACGCCGTCATGGCGTGAATATCATGGCCCGCCTTGAAGGCACTTTTAAGCGCATCGACACCGGCGATATGGGCCAGAAGGCGCAGCTCGATTTGCGAATAGTCCGCAGCTACAAGAACATGACCCTTTTCGGCGACAAACGCCTCGCGGATGAGGCGGCCCTCCTCGGTGCGGATCGGGATATTCTGAAGGTTCGGCTCGGAGCTGGAAAGCCGCCCGGTCGTCGTTGCGGCCAGTGAGAAGCTGGTATGGACCCGGCCGGTATCGGGGTTGATCGCCGCCTTGAGTGCGTCTGAATAGGTTGATTTCAGCTTGGCAAACTGGCGCCAGGTGAGCAGCGCGCGCGGCAGGGCGTGGCCCTCATTGGCCAGTTCCTCCAGCACGCTCGCATCGGTCGACCACGCGCCGGTCTTGGTCTTCTTGCCGCCGGGCAGGCCCATCTCGCCAAAGATGATGTCACCGATCTGTTTCGGGCTACCCAGATTGAAATGCGTGCCGGCGGCCTCGAAGGCTTCTTCCTCGGCCTGCGCCATGCGTCGGGCGAACTCGCTGGACAGGCGCGATAACTGCGCGACATCAACCTTGATGCCGTTAAGCTCCATCTTCGCCAGAACGGCCGGCATGGGCCGTTCGAGCGTCTCATAGACGGTCGCGAGCCCCCGCGAAGCAAGACCGGGCTTCAAAAGCTCATAGAGACGCAGCGTGATATCGGCGTCCTCGGCGGCGTATTCGGTCGCGCGTTTGAGATCGATCTCGCCAAAATGCTTCTGGTTCTTGCCGCTGCCCGCCACCTCCTTGAAGGCGACCGGCTTGTGGCCGAGATGCAGCTCGGAGAGCTCGTCCATGCCATGGCCGTGCAGGCCCGCCTCCTGCACATAGGAGATCAGCATGGTGTCCTCTATCGGGGCCATGCTGATGCCCTGACGCGCCAGCACCGCCAGATCATACTTGATGTTCTGGCCGACTTTCAGGACCGCCTTGTCTTCCAGCAGCGCCTTCAACAGGCCGATCGCTTCGGCCATCTCGATCTGCTGCGGCCTGCCTCCGCCATCGGCAAGGTCGCCGCCCAGATGGGCCAGCGGTATGTAGCAGGCCTCTCCGGGCCTCACCGCCATGGAAATGCCGACAAGCCCGGCGGCGGTCGCCGACAGGGCGTCGGTCTCGGTATCCACCGCAATCACGCGGGCCGCCTTTGCGCGTGCGATCCAGGTCTTGAGGGCGTCTGCTGTCTGCACGCACGTGTAGCCCGAACGGTCAATCGGCGCGGTCGCATCGCCGGTTTCGTCAGCCGGGCCAGCCCCCAGCGCTTCCTCGACCCGGCGTGTGATGGTGCGAAACTCCATCGAGCGCAGGAACGCGATCAGCTTCTCCCCGTCCGGGTCCGCCGCGCCGAAATCTTCCAATGGATCAGGGGTTTCTATGTCATCCTTCAAGGTGACGAGCACTTTGGAGATGCGCGCATTTTCCGCATTCTCGATCAGCTTGGTGCGCCGGGCGGGCTGCTTGATCTCTTCGGCGCGCGCCAGGAGGGTCTCAAGGTCGCCATAGGTGTTGATCAACTCGGCCGCCGTCTTGATTCCGATGCCCGGCACACCCGGCACATTGTCGACACTGTCACCGGCGAGCGCCTGAACATCGATGACCCGGTCCGGGCCAACGCCGAACTTCTCGCGCACTTCAGCGTCGCCGATCCTGCGCACCTTCATCGGGTCCAGCAGCGTCACCTGCCCGTTCACCAGCTGCATCAGATCCTTGTCGGACGAGGCGATGGTGACGCGCGCGCCCTTCTCCGCCGCCTGGCGGGCATAGGTCGCGATCAGATCATCGGCCTCGAACCCGTCCATCTCGATACACGGCAGATCGAACGCCTTGGTAGCGTCACGGATGATCGCAAATTGCGGCCGCAAATCCTCTGGCGGCTCGGGCCGGTGGGCCTTGTAGAGCGGGTAGAGATCATTGCGGAAGGTCTTGGCCGAATGGTCGAAAATCACCGCCAGATGGGTCGGCTGGTCCTCGCCCTTCAAATCCTCCAGCAGCTTCCACAGCATGTTGCAAAAGCCCTGCACCGCCCCGACCGGCGTCCCGTCAGAGCGCGTCAGGGGCGGCAGGGCATGATAGGCGCGGAAGATATAGCCCGACCCGTCCACCAGATAGACATGGGAATCCTTGGTAACGGGGCGTTGGATGGCCATCGGGAGTGCGTCCTTGGAAATGCGGGCGGGGTATTATCGCCCGCAAACTAGGCCCGGTTCGCGGCAGGGGCAATCAGGCGGGGTGTGAGCCCTCTCCCCACCCCTCTTTTGTCATGTCAAACATGGCGGATGGGCCGTCTATGGGCTAGAAAATACCCATGAGCGAGAACACGAATCAGGAATATGGCGCGGACAGCATCAAGGTCCTCAAAGGGCTTGATGCCGTACGCAAACGTCCGGGCATGTATATCGGGGATACCGATGACGGTTCGGGCCTGCACCACATGGTCTATGAGGTGGTCGACAACGCCATCGACGAGGCGCTGGCAGGCCATTGCACCGAGGTGCGCGTCACGCTGTATGCGGACGGTTCGGCGAGCGTGTCCGATGACGGGCGCGGCGTGCCGACCGCCATCCACGAGGGCGAAGGCGTCTCGGCGGCGCAGGTCATCATGACCCAGCTACATGCGGGCGGTAAGTTCGACCAGAATTCCTACAAGGTTTCTGGCGGTCTGCACGGCGTGGGCGTATCGGTCGTCAACGCCCTGTCGGAATGGCTGGATCTGACCATCTGGCGCGATGGCAAGACCCATTACATGCGCTTCATCCATGGCGATCCCAAGGATGGCGAGGATCTCAAAGTCACCGGCGAAGCGCCTAGCCGTGCCAATGGCAAGCCGCTGACCGGCACCGAGGTGCGCTTCCTGCCGTCTGAACAGACCTTTTCGGAGATCGTGTTTGAGCGCGCGCGCCTGCATCACCGCCTGAGGGAGCTCGCCTTCCTCAATTCCGGTGTGCGCATCGTCCTGCGCGATGAGCGCGAGGCTGAACCCTTTGAGGAAGTGCTGCAGTATGAGGGTGGGGTTGCCGCCTTTGTGAAGCATCTCGACCGGGCGAAGACCGCGATCTTCCCCGAGCCGATCCTGATTACCGGCGCCAAGGACGGCGTCAACGTCGAAGCCGCGCTGCAGTGGAATGACAGCTATCACGAGAACATGCTGTGCTTCACCAACACCATTCCGCAAAGGGATGGCGGCACGCACCTGGCCGGTTTCCGGGGCGCGCTGACGCGCATCATCAATAATTATGCGGCCAGCTCCGGCCTTGCGGCGAAAGCCAAGGTTGCCATTACCGGCGATGATGCGCGCGAGGGCCTGACCTGTGTGCTCTCGGTGAAAGTGCCGGATCCGAAATTCTCCAGCCAGACCAAGGACAAGCTGGTCTCCTCCGAGGTCCGCCCGGCCGTTGAAGGCGCGGTGTTTGAACAGCTCACCGAATGGTTTGAGGAACACCCCGTCGAGGCCAAAGCCATTGTCGCGAAGATCATCGAGGCGGCTGCCGCACGCGAAGCCGCGCGCAAGGCGCGCGAGCTGACGCGGCGCAAGAGCGCGCTGGACATCACCTCGCTGCCGGGCAAGCTGGCCGATTGCCAGGAAAAAGACCCGTCGAAGTCTGAAATCTTCATCGTCGAGGGTGATTCCGCCGGCGGCTCTGCCAAGCAGGGCCGTAATCGTGAGAATCAGGCCGTGCTCCCGCTCAGGGGTAAAATCCTCAATGTCGAGCGGGCGCGGTTCGACAAGATGCTGTCCTCTGACCAGGTCGGCACGCTGATCACGGCGCTCGGCACCGGGATTGGCCGCGACCAGATCAATTATGACAAGCTGCGCTACCACAAGGTCGTCATCATGACCGATGCCGACGTGGACGGCGCGCATATCCGCACGCTTCTCCTGACCTTCTTCTACCGGCAAATGCCCGAACTGATCGAGCGCGGGCACCTCTATATCGCCCAGCCACCGCTCTACAAGGTCACGCGCGGGCGCTCCGAGCGCTACATGACCGACCAGACCGAGATGGACGCCTCGCTCATCGAGGAAGGCTCGGCCGAAGCCAGCCTGAAGCTCGGCACCGGAGAGATTGTCACCGGAACCGACCTTGCCGACCGGGTGAAAGCGGCAAGGGGCGTGGTGCTCGCCACCGCGCGCCTGACCGCGCGTGCGCCGGCTTTTGCGCTGGAAGCCGCCGCCCTTGAAGGCGCGCTCAGCCCCGAAGTCACGTCGGAGCTTGCCGAGCGGGTGGCAGTGCGCCTCAACCGCGCGGCCGATGAGGGCGAGGATGGCTGGCGCGGGCTGGTGCCGCCCGAAGGCGGGCTGGTGCTCAAACGCGAAGTGCGCGGTGTCACCGAGGCCGTGGTGTTCGATGATACGGTGCTGGCAAGCCCGGATGCCCGGCGCCTGTCAGAGCGGGCGAGCGCGATTGCCGAGGATTATGCAGGCCCGCTCCTCTTCACCCGCAAGGGCGACGAGACCATCATTCATGGCGCCTGGCAGCTCATGGACACGGTCATCAAGGCCGGGGCCAAGGGCATGAAAATACAGCGCTATAAGGGGCTGGGCGAGATGAACCCGGGCCAGCTCTGGGAAACCACGCTTGACCCCGATGCGCGCTCGCTTCTGCGCGTTTCGGTCAAGGAAGCCGATACGGCCGACGATCTCTTTGCCAAGCTGATGGGCGATGTGGTGGAGCCGCGCCGCGAGTTCATCCAGGAATTCGCCCTCGAAGCCGAGGTGGATGCTTAGGGGGAATTTTTGTGGACATTGAGGTGATCATCCAGATCATTGTGGCATTAGGTGGGATAGCTGGCCTCCTCGCCGGTGGCATAGTAGTATATCGACACCAGATTCGACAGTCTCAGAAAGTAGACCGAGGCAGCGTGGGAATCCAAGCTGGCGGGGACATAAATATTGACCGAAAAGCAAACCCAAACAGCAAAGAATGATTCCACAGCGATACAAGCGGGTGGAAGTGTGCAGATTGGCTTTTCAGCTGATGATGTTGCTCGGCTAATTGAATCTATTGGTAAAACAGTAAATGGCTTAACCGCAGATGCGGAAGCGAAAGCTGAAGCTCGTTAAAAAACATTCAAAGACCGGCTCATCGAGGAATTTTTCGTAAATGGAAACGGTGACCCAGAGGCTTTTCGAGAGCCAGATTTTATTTATGCCCTGAAGGCTGGTCAGGATGCTTTCGGAAGGACAGATGCCGAGGCCCAGCATAAAAGCCTAGTTGACCTGGTCGCACGCCGGTCATCTGCGCCTCAGGATTCTCGACGCGCGTTTATATTAAATGAAGCTATAGAAAAAACGGGAAAACTTTCATCAGAAGACTTGGCCTGCCTAGCAATAGCTTTCACAATAAATAATGCCTCTAACGATTCAATATTTCGAATTAATGATTTTCCCAAATTACTTTATTGGTTAGAAGATTTATCTGGTAGATTGCACAATGTCAGGGAATCGGTAGGTTATATAAACAGTCTTGGGTTGGGAAATGTCGTGGCGATGGCGAGTGACATTTCATCCCGAATAAAACAAGCTTACCCTGTCATATGGAAGAAGCCCAAGCTGTATTCAGAAGTTCAAAAGTTTGGCCAGAAGATTCCCAATAATGTGGGTATTTTTTGTGTTGTCGATAATGACTTTGAGTCGTGTGCTTTCATGCCGCAAGGTGGCATATTCAATAGTATAGATCGTTACCTCGTGTGCCCAGGCGCTATAAAAAAGGAAAAATTTGTAGAACTATCTAAAATGAGGGGAGAAGACGAGGGGTCAGCAGGAAAAATGTGGGACTCTTTTGTTAATATTGATTCCGATCCAATTTTGTTTTTAAAAAATAAATATGAGTGGTTTTCAAAATTATGTGTTGAGTTCGATGCAGAAATAAAATCTTTGATTCTGAATCCAAGTGGAATCGCGATTGCGCACGCGTATCTATCGGGACAATTTAATGTAAAGGCGCCATTGAGTACGTGGATTAAGTAGGTAAACCAGCGGAATACTCCATTCTGTCACTCTCTCTCTGGCACCCTAGGCGAAAGCTGGACCGAGTAACAGGGAAGGTCTACGCACCGGCTTACGCCGGGAAAACGCGGCGGGCTGAGTTTTGGCTACCCATCTGCCCCCAGCTCCGTGAACGCCTCGTACTGGCTCAAATAGACCTTGCCCGTCAGATGGGTGAGGAAGCCGGAACGTTTGAGCCTGTCCATGACCGGGCCTTTCACCTCGGAGAGGTGGAAGGAGAGCCCGGCCTCCTTCAGCCGCTGATTGATGACTTCCAGGCTTTCCAGCGCGCTGGCGTCAATCGCATTGACCGCCGGGCACATCAGCACGAAATGCCGGGCTTCAGGCTGTCCGGCCACCAGTTCCAGCACGCGGTCTTCCAGATAGCGGGCATTGGGAAAATAGAGGCTTTCATCCACACGCAACGTGATCAGCTTTGGTGAGAGCGTGACCGCGTGGCGGTCCACATTTCGGAAATGCTCCGTGCCGGGCACCAGCCCCACCACCGCCGAGTGCGGGCGGCTGGTCTTGTAGAGATGCAGTCCGATGGAGAGCGTCACGCCGGTCAGGATGCCGGCCTCCACACCCACTAGCAGCGTGGCGAGAATGGTCCCGATCATCGCCGCGCCATCACTTTTGGAATAGGCCCATGTCCGCCGGATAACCGGAAAATCGGCCAGCGACAGGACGGCGACGATAATGGTCGCGGCCAGCACGGCGACCGGCAGGTCAGACAGCCAGGGCGTCAGGAACAGGCTGGCAAGGCCAATCCCGATAGCGGTAAACGCGCCTGCGGCGGGGGTCTCGGCGCCTGCATCGAAATTCACCACCGAGCGGGCAAACCCGCCGGTCACCGGGAACCCGCCAGACAGCCCGGCCCCGATATTGGCCGCGCCCAGCCCGATCAGTTCCTGATCAGGATCAATGCGCTGGCGGCGCTTGGCGGCCAGCGTCTGGGCCACCGAGACCGATTCCACGAATCCTACCGCCGAGAGCAGCAGGGCCGGGCCGATCAGCGCTGAAATCAACGCCGGATCCACCGATGGCAGGGTGAAGGGCGGCAGGCCCGCCGGGATGTCCCCGACCGTTGCCACGCCCCGCGCGGTGAGATCAAACAGCTTTACCGCCGCAATCGACACGCCGACCGACAAGACCGGCGCGGCCCGGGCGATCAGCCCGGCGAGGAAAACATTCAGGCCGAGCCGCCGGAGCAAGGGCTGCGCGCCCTTTCTCGCCCAGGCCAGAAAGACGAGGGCAGGGATGGCCACGGCCAGCGTGTAGAGATTGGCCTCACCGATTGTCGAGACGAGGCTTGCCACAATTTCCACCCCGGTATGGCCATTCGCACCTGTGCCGAGAACATGTTTCATCTGTCCGGCAGCGATCAGCAAGCCCGAGGCCGTGATGAAGCCGGAAATGACCGGGTGGGAGAGGAAATTGGCCACAAAGCCCAGCCGGAACAGGCCCATGGCCATCAGGATCACGCCTGACATCACCGCCAGGGTGAGCGCGGCGGTCACATAGCCCATCGACCCCTCATCGGCCACCCGCCCCACGGCCACGGCCGTCATCAGGGAGATCACTGCCACGGGCCCGACGGCCAGCGTCCGGCCCGTCCCGAAAATGGCATAGAGCACCAGAGGCGCCATCGAGGCATAAAGTCCGGTCTCGGGGGGCATCCCCGCCAGCATGGCATAGGCCAGCGATTGCGGGATCAGCATGATGGTGACGATCAGCGCCGCCATCAGATCACTGACCAGCGTCTCGCGCCGATAGGCCCGGCCCCAGTCCAGTATGGGCAGATAGCGGGAAAGTTTCACGGGCTGGGGCCTCTACGCCTTGCCGGCATGGCGCGCAGTGAGCGCTGGCGCCAGACCGGACAGATCATATCCGGCGCGCGCGCCCGCCTCGATCAGGCTGGACGGTTTGGCCTGTCCGGCTTGAGATAGTGCCCACAGGCAGGTCGAGCGGGTTCCGGAGCGGCAATAGGCCATCACCTTGCCTTCGGCTTGTTCCAGAGTCTTGCCAAACGTCGTGATCGCGTCTTCAGGAAACTGTCCGCCCGACACCGGAATATGGTGAAAGGCAAGCCCCGCCTCGCGGGCTGCCGCTTCCAGCCCGGCAAGCGGCGGCTGGCCGGGCTCCTCGCCATCCGGCCTGTTGCAGATCACGTCGGAAAAGCCCTGTTCCGCCAGATCGCGGATGGCATCAGCGCTGAGCTGCCCCGCGACCGCGAGCCTTGGGGTAAGGGTTTTGTGGACCATGGCAGGTATTCCTTTTGGTGCGTGCTTGTCATGGCCTGGCTTTCCGGCCTGAGCATGGCTAGCGGGCGCCGGTTTCTGGCGGGAGGCTGCTAGAGCGCGTCTACGGGGATTTTCAGATAGGTCTTTCCATTGTCGTCGGCGGGCGGCATGTGTCCGGCGCGCATATTCACTTGCACGCTGGGCAGGATAAGCGTCGGCATGGCAAGCGTCGCGTCACGTGTCGTGCGCATTTTGACGAATTCGGCTTCGCTCACGCCCTCGCGGACATGGACATTGCCCTTCTTCTGGGCAGCAACCGTGGTTTCCCAGGCATACTGATCGCGTCCGCTTGCCTTGTAGTCATGGCACAGGAACATGCGGGTCTCGTCAGGAAGGGCGTAGAGCTTCTGGATCGAGCGATAGAGCGTGGCCGCATCGCCGCCGGGAAAGTCGCACCGGGCCGTGCCGTAATCGGGCATGAATAGCGTATCGCCGACAAAGGCTGCATCACCAATGACATAGGTCATGCAGGCGGGCGTGTGCCCTGGCGTATGGATGGCGCGCGCCTCGATTTCACCGAGCTGGAAGGTCTCGCCATCTTCGAACAGACGGTCAAACTGCGAGCCATCCCGCTGGAATTCGGTGCCCGCATTGAACACCTTGCCGAAGACATCCTGAACGGTGCGGATATTGGATCCGATGGCCAGCGTGCCGCCCACACTCTCTTTCAGATAAGGAGCCGCCGAAAGATGGTCGGCATGGACATGGGTCTCCAGAAGCCACTCCACTTCCAGGCCCTGTTCACGGACATAGGCGATGATCGCGTCTGCACCGGCGCGTGAGGTGCGCCCGGATTTGGGGTCATAGTCCAGAACCGAATCGATAATGGCCGCCTTCGCGGTGGCAGGGTCGGAGACAACATAGCTCACTGTATTGGTCGGTTCGTCGAAAAACGCTTTTACGTCAGGTTTGCGGGTCATTGGCGAAACTCCTCTGGCGCATCACCGGCCATGTCAGGTGCCGGGGCGAACGCATCGCACAGGGCACTCATGACCGCGATGATGCGCGGATCGGTAAGGGAATAGAAGATCTGCTTTGACTGGCGGCGCGTGGAAACGATGCCTTCCGCGCGAAGCCGGGCAAGGTCACGAGACAGATTAGGCTGGGCGACACCAGTGCGCGCCTCAATCTGGGAGACGGACAGCTCGCCGCCGGCAAGCTCGCACGTCACCAGAAGCCGGTTGGGGTGCGACAGCAACTTCAACAGCCCTGACACCTCCTTGGCGCGCGTGCGTACTAGCGACAGATCAAGACCAGCCTGCATGTCTCAGCTCGCTCCTTCTTGCCCCGAGATGAGAAAATCTGGCGCCGGGGCTTGCGTCAGCATTAAATATATATCATTTGTGATAAATGACAAGTGTCGGCGATCAGGTTTTCTGGACCGGCATTCCCTGGAGGACACACAACATGGATACGATAACGCAGTTTACGCCGGTTTCGGCTCTGCTCGGCGGCGTGCTGATCGGCCTGTCGGCGGTGATGCTGATGGCGTTGAACGGACGCATAGCAGGCATAGCGGGTATTGTCGGCGGGCTCCTGGGGCCTGCGCCCTTTGCCGGGCTCGATCGCTACTGGCGGCTGGCTTTCGTCGCCGGGCTGGTGGCCGCGCCGCTGGTCTGGTTTGCCGCAACCGGCGCTATGCCCGATGTGAGCGTTACGGACAGCTGGCCCTTGCTGATTGTTGCCGGGCTGGTTGTCGGAATCGGCACCCAGATCGGTTCCGGGTGTACGTCCGGACACGGCGTTTGCGGGCTGGCGCGCCTCTCCCCGCGCTCGCTTGTGGCTACCGGCGTGTTCATGGCCGCTGCGCTTGTCACCGTTTTTGTCACCCGTCATCTGATCTAGAGGCATTGATATGAAAGCGATTCTCTCCGCCCTCGCCGCAGGTCTGGTGTTCGGCCTCGGCCTCATCGTGTCGGGCATGGTGAACCCTGCCAAAGTGCTGAACTTTCTCGATATTGCAGGACAATGGGACCCCAGCCTCGCCTTCGTAATGGCGGGCGCGGCCGGTACAGTGTTCATCGGCTACCGGTTGGTGCTGAAGCGTCCCGCGCCGGTCTTTGCCGAACGGTTCAACCTGCCGGCGGCCACGCGGCTTGACGCCCGCCTGATCGGCGGCGCGGCGATGTTCGGGATTGGCTGGGGGCTGGTTGGCTTCTGTCCCGGCCCGGCTCTGACAGCGCTTGGCACCGGCATGGTGCCCGCCCTGGTTTTCGTTATCGCCATGCTGGCGGGGATGGCAGGCTGGCGCTGGCTTTTGCGCGATTAAAGACGTCAGCCCTCTCGCCCTCGTGCGCGGCGCGCGCTAGGTTTCATTATCGGAGCCATCGCCGCCACGAGGACGTTCATGCCGTTTTTCCTCATTCTCATCGTCAATTTCGTGATCATTGCCGCCGTCTTTGCCGGGCTCTGGTTGTGGAGCCGACAGACGAAAGACCCCAGCTTCGTTGATGCCTTCTGGGGATTTGGCATGGTGATTCTGGCGCTGACCACCTTCATCATGGCCGGTGATGGCTGGCTGGAGCGCAAGCTGGTACTGGCCGGACTGACTATCGCCTGGGGTATGCGGCTCGGCCTGCACCTGTTTCATCGCTGGGGCCGCGAAGGACCAGACCGGCGCTACACCGCGCTGATCGGAAGGCTGCAAGAAAGGCGCGGCTGGGATTTCGATACGGCAACCGGGCTGGCCGTGTTTGGTCCGCAAGCCGTGCTCCTTTTTATTGTCTGCCTGCCCGTCCAGCTTGGCCAGATCAGCGCGGTCCCCGCCGGCTTCGGCATTGTGGCACTGTTCGGCTTTGCGCTGGCTGTGTTCGGAATCGTCTACGAATCCATCGCCGACTGGCAGCTTTCAACCTTCAGGGAAAACCCGGCCAGCAAGGGCAAGGTGATGGATCAGGGCCTGTGGGCCTGGTCGCGCCATCCCAACTATTTTGGCGAGATCTGTACCTGGTGGGGCATCTGGCTGATTGCGGCAGAAACCGCGCTCGGCTTCTGGTCTTTTATCGGACCGGCTTTCCTCACCTTCACGCTGCTGCGCTGGTCAGGCGTGCCGCTGCTGGAAAAGGGAATGAAGACATCGCGTCCGGGCTATGGCGAATACGCGGCGCGGACCAGCGCGATTTTCCCTTGGCCGCCCAAGAGCGCCAAAGCCGATCCGGTTGATCCGCTCGATAATGAGGACGATACGACCGAGTATGACAGCGCGGTCTAGCGGTTGGTGCTGTCGCGCTCTTCAAGGTCAGGCGACTGAACAGAGAGCGCTGCCACGATCACCTCGACCCCGGCGCGCATTTCCTCGACCGTTTCGGCGTCTGGTGTCACCGAGCGGGTCATCGTGTCGCGCACACTCACCGGACAGATTGTCCAGCCTGCGCAGATCACAACTGCCGCCACAAGACCGAATAAGAAACGCATGGTTGCCTCCCCAGACCCCATTTGGACCGAGGCTAACATTACTTCATCGTAATGTTGAAGGAAAAAATGCGATCAGGCCGCGGCCCGGCTTATGGACTCTGCCGGATTGCGTCCCGAAGCGCTCTGGCGCTCCAGTCCTTCCACGGCTTTCACCAGCAGTTTCAGGCTTTCCTGAAGACCGTTGGTGATCATGGCTGCTGACGCGTCATTGCGCGTCAGGGCCAGCTCCAGCCGGTCCGCATCGGGCAGGCGTGCGGTGGCAGCGTCAATCCGCTCGGCCGCACCTTCTACCCGGCCGGCAGCACTGCTGATCCCGGCTTCCATCCGCTCGGCCAGTGCGTCCAGATCAGTCCGGAAAGTGTTCAATGCACCAGCCATATCTGCGCCGGAAAGGCTGGCTGCGATCTCGCGCATATCTGCGCGGAAGGCTTTCAGCTCGGCCTGAAGGCTGGAATCAGACGGCGAGAGGCCATCTTCGCCGACTGTGTTGTCTGCCAGGACATCGTTCTGCTCGGCGGGCGGTGCTTCGGCGATGGCAGGCACATACTCGCCAACTTCGTCCTCGACCGGCAACTCCACCAGCACGACCTGACCTCGCGCCTCGCCGCTGCCTGCGCCAAAAAGCGCGGTTTCCAGCTCGGCGCGCGCCGCCTCTACCTCGCCCATTTTCTGTGACCCCGACACCAGCATCCAGCGCAACGCGCCCGTTCGCGACGCCCGCATCAATGTGGAATCAAACCGGGTCAGGTACAGCCGTACAAAGCTGTCTATGTGCTCGGCCAGCTCGGTGTCCTGCTGTGCATTGCGCGCCGCGGGCAGGGTGATCCGCAAGGCATAGGCATGTTCCCCGGCGCGGGGTTCAAGTCGGTCGCGGCTGGTAATCAGCATGACGGTCATCCTTCCGGTCCTGCCGCCATCACGCGCTGATTGCCTTGATGATCCGTTAACCTTTCGGCACGGTTTCAGATCCGTTGGCCCTGATACCGAAGAACAGGGCGTACAGAACCGGCGCGGCGACCAGTGTCAGTACGGTGGCAAAGGCCAGTCCGCCAATGATCGTTACCGCCATGCCCTGGAAGAAGGCGTCTGCAATCAAAGGCATCATGCCAAGAATTGTCGTTACCGATGCCAGGAAAACGGGCCGCAAGCGGCTTACAGACCCTTCCCGGACCGCTTCAAACGGGTCATCGCCTGCAGCCATACGCTGATCCAGCTCGTCCACCAGCACGATGGCGTTCTTGATCAGCATGCCCGACAGGGAGAGGAAGCCGAGCAGGGCGGTGAAGGAAAACGCGATATTGGTGATGAGCAGGCCGGCTGTGACCCCGCATATGCTCATCGGGACAATCGCCCAGATGATCAATGGCTGGCGCACTTTCTGGAACAGAAGAAAGCTTACCACCAGCATCACGATGAGGCTGAAAGGCAGAACCTGTCCGAGCGACGCGTTGGCTTCCTCGTTGGCCTCTATCTCTCCGCCCCATTCCACCTGGTAGCCGCGCGGCAGGTCCATGGCATTGATCGCGCCTGAGAACCGGGTAAAGGCCGATGCGGCGGTCTCGCCTTCGGGCGGGTTGGCCTGAACGGTCAGCGTGCGCACCCGGTCCCGGCGCCGGATCAGCGTGTCGCGCGCCACCAGCTCGAACTCTTCCACCGCTTGCGTGATCGGCACATAATTATTCTGCGAGGGGCTCCAGATCAGCCGGTCTTCCAGCGCTGACGGGTTATCACGTTCGCTCTGCGGTGCCCGCGCAATGATCGGGATAAGCAGATCGCCTTCTCGATAGAGCCCGACGCGCGTGCCCTCGGTGGCAAAATGCAGGGCCTCGCCGATATCCTCGCGGGTGATGCCGGTCGCGCGGGCGCGGTCGGCTGAAATGACGGGTTCCAGCATAAGCTCGCGATTGCGCCAGGTGTGACGGATATCGTCGAGCGATCCGGCGGCGCTCAGACGGGCAATGGCCTCTTCGCCCAGTGCGCGCAGGACGTCCGCGTCAGGACCGGAAAAACGGGCCTCGAGGCGCGCCCCTGCGGGCGGGCCGAAGACAATCCGTTCGCCGCGCACGTCGGATTCGGGCTGGCTCTCGCGGATATGGGCCACGATACGCTCTGACAGCTCCGGTATCACGTCGATAGTGTCTGTGCGGACCACCAGCTGGGCGTAGGCCGTGTTGGGCTGTTCAGACGAATAGGTCAGCATGAAGCGGGTGCCGCCGCGTCCGACAAAGGTCGTCACCGCTGTGGTTTCCGGCTGCACCAGCGCAAATCCGGCCGCTTCGCGTGCCGCTTGCTCGGTCGCAAGAATGTCCGTGCCCTGAGGTAGCTCCATATTGATGTAGAAAAGCGGTGTATCGGAGTCCGGGAAAAACGCTGCCCGCACAAAGCCGAAGCCCCAGAAGCTCCCAATCGTGATCATGATCAGGGCCAGCAAGGTCAGCCAGCGCCGCTTCAGCGCACTGGTGAGGATGTTGCGGTAGACCGTGTAGGTGCGCCCGCCATAAGGATCAGGCTTTGAGCCGCGTTCGGACTTGAACAGCGCGAAGGCGATCATCGGCGAGACGGTAATCGCCAGCAGCCATGACAGGCCCAGCGATATACCGATGACGGCAAACATCGAGAACATGAATTCGCCGGTGGAATCCTGAGACAGGCCCATCCCGGAGAATGCCATAATGCCGATAATGGTTGCGCCCAGCAGCGGAAGCTGCGTGTTCTTCACCGCGCGTTCCGCAGCGATCTGACGGCGCACGCCGCGCTGAACATCGATCTGCATGCTCTCGGTGACGACGATCGCGTTGTCGACCAGCATGCCCATGGCAATGATCAGCGCGCCCAGCGAGATACGCTGCATGGTGATGTCGAACATCGACATGAAGAAGAGTGTGCCCATCACGGTCAGAAGCAGGGTTGCCCCCACCGTCACGCCCGCGCGCCAGCCCATGAACACGCACAGCATCACGATTACAATGCCCAGCGACAGGGCCAGATTGATCAGGAAGCCGCTAATGGCCTGATCGACCACCACGTGCTGCTCGTAGATCGGCTCTAGCGTCACGCCGACGGGAAGGTCGGCTTCAAGCGTGCGCAGCCGCGCTTCCACCCGGTCGCCCACCTCGATGATGTTGGCGTCCGGCAGGGCGGCAATGCCCAGCGTGAATATCCGCTCGCCATTGTGATAGGCGTAGAAGCTTTCGCGCTCGAGCGGCGCACGTGTCACGGTCGCGATGTCCGACAGGCGAAGGACGCCGCCCGATGCGCGCGGCGCAATGAGGATGTTTTCCAGCGCGGCTGTCCCGTCCACCCGCTGGGGAACGGCGATGCGCAGCAAACGCTCCCCGGCCGGGGTTTCACCCGCCTCGACCACGGCGTTTTCATTGCTGACGGCCTGAAGGACCGCGTCAAAAGGCAGGCCCAGCCGCGCGAGCTGCTCCTGCGCGATCTCGATATAGATGCGCTCCTCGGGCAGGCCGGACACTTCAACGCGAGAAACGCCGTCGACCACCAGAAGCTCGCGGCGCAGATTGCGCGCCATATCGCGCACTTCGCGGTCCGAATAGCCCGGCGCACTGACAGCGTAGAGAATGCCGTACACATCGGCGAAATCGTCCACGACAACGGGTGAGCCCGCGCCGGGGGGCAGTCCGGCGGCGGCATCACCGACCCGGTTGCGCAACTCGTCCCACACCTGGGGCAGTTCCGGGCCCAGGATCTGGTCACGGATCGAGACCTGTATCTCCGACATCCCGGGCATGGATTTGGACGTGACCATGCGCAGCTGACCCATTTGCTGGATCGCCGCTTCCAGAAGCTCGGTGACTTCGGCCTCCACCTCTTCGGCGGTCGCGCCCGGGTAGGCGGTGAAGATGATCGCTTCCTTGATTGTGAAATCAGGGTCTTCAAGCTGGCCGACCGTATTGAAGCCCCAGATGCCGCCCAGCAGGCAGGCCAGGATGATCAGCCAGCTGATTACCGGCTTCTCGATGGACATCCGTGCCAGATTAAAGGCGTCATCCGTACGCGCGGGGCCTTCCGGCGCGGGTGTCGGCGTATCGGTCATGCAAAACTCCCGCTGCGGTCAGGGTCTGCGCCCCTGCTGCGATCCAAAGCCTGTGTGGGTGCCGGAGCCGTTTAGCCCTGACGTGCGCCGCCCGTGCCTGCCGATGCACCGGACACAGCTGTCATCGGGCGCACACGCATGCCTTCGCGAAGGGCGTTGACCCCGGCTGTGACGATCTGCTCGCCCGCGCTGACCCCTTCCAGCACCACGACATTGCGGCCCTCGACATGGCCGGTGCTGACATTGCGCGGGGTCACTTCGCCCGAATCCGGATTGAAGACCCAGACCTGAAAGCCGCCATCGGGCAGGGCCGACAGGGCCGTCACCGGAACCCGCACGGCCTCGCCGCCGGGCAGGGTTTCCTGATCCAGCTGGACGCGCACATTGACTGTCATGCCCGGCAGGATATTGCCCGGCAGGTCAGAGGGCAGCGCGAACATCACTTTGTAGGTTTGTGAGGCTGCGTCGGCCTCTGCAATCAGTTCGCGAAATTCCAGCGGAAAATCGTGGTCCGGCAGGAAGGGGAAGCGGGCGCTGATCGTATAGCCTCCGGGGCTCTCCAGCGCGCCGATAAGGCTTTCGGGCACCGCGATCGCCACGCGCAGTTCTGAAAGATCCTGCAGCCGGGCGACCGGCTGTCCGGCGCTAAGCGTGGTGAAATTGTCGACCAGGCGGCGGCTGAGCAGACCTGTGAATGGCGCTTCGATGGTGGCGTAGGCCAGATTCTGGCGCATGGTTTCAAGCGAAACCGACCGCAATTCATACGCGGTGCGCGCATCTTCCAGCGCTGCGTCCGAGGCAATGCCGCGCTCATGCAGTGTTTGCTGGCGTTCAAGATCAGTACGGGCCTGCTGGAGTTGCACGCGCGCTTCGCGGGCCGCGCGCTGATAGTCCTGATCCTCCAGCCGGGCGATCAGCGTGCCTTCCTCGATCATCTGACCTTCGGGTATGGCGAATTCGGCCAGCCGTCCGGAGACCTGGAAAGCCAGATCAACGCTGTAGCGGGCCTCCACACGGCCGACAAATTCACGGCTGGCAAGGCCGGCAGGCGCAGAAACGGTCTCGATACGAGCCGTGCGCAGGGTTTCTTCAGGCGTGGCCGCGACATCGGAACAGGCCAGCAGGACGCTGGCGGCCAGCACGGCTGCCGGGGGGAGGAGAAAGCGCGTCATCATGATCGTGGCTCCGAAATCAGATCGACCAGCCGGGCCTCTACACGGGCCCGTTCATCAGGGGTGAGGAAGTCCATGCCGAGAAGATCGGCAAAATGCAGCCCGTCCACGGCGAGAAAGACGATGCGGGCAAGATCGGGGTCGGGTGCGTTGGCCAGAAGATCGTCGCGCATCTGGGTCATCAGACCGCGCACCGGATCGAGAAGTTCAGGGTGCTCAGCCGCAGCGGCCAGCAGACCCATCATGAATTTTTGGCTGTGCGGCTCCTTTTCGCAGGCCGTACGGATCATCGCTGAAAGCTCTGACTGGCCTTGCTCGCGCGCATCCTTGCGCGCCAGTTCCACATCGCAGTGCACCGCGTCGACGATGCGCGCGACCATGCCCTTGATGAGGTCCAGCTTGGACGGGAAATTGTACAATACCCCGCCTTTGGAGAATCCGCTTTCGCGCACGACCGAATCAATGGTCAGCCTGCCTGCGCCATCGCGCTCAACAACGCGCTCTGCGGCGTCAAGAATGACGTCGCGGGCGGAGGCTCTGGGCTCTTTGGCTTCGATTTTGGGCATGAACGGAACCTGTGGCAACACGAATGCGGTGCCGTCCAGGCGGTATGCTGCATTGCAACGAGGCCGGGGGAGCTATTGTGCAGCGCATCTATACCGTCTGGACGGTTTTAGCGATATAGCGTGTCGGCCAGACCTCTGCAACAGGTGCTAGGGCAAATAATTTCAGCACGCGCCCTTCGTGACATTTGTGTGAAGATTCAGCGCCGGGGCAGGCGATTCCGGCGCTTTTCTTTGCACTGAATTTGTTCTTGGTATAACCGGCCAAGCCATCAGTTTGGGTCCGGGAAGGGTCTGGTTCATGGATATGGTCATTCTCGGCGTGCCGCTGCTTGCGCTCGTCGGTTTCCTGTTCGCGTCCTACTCGATTGTCGCCAATGACGTGATCCAGACGCTGGGCACCTTCCTGTCCTCGAATGCGAAACGCCCCTGGGTATTGTTGTGGGCGTTCGCCTCCACCATCATCATTGCCGTCATGGCCTATGGCTGGGTTGCCTATGATGGTGACATCGCCTTTGGCCGGCTGAACCGGATCCCATTTCCCGATACCGGCATCCAGTGGTGGCATGTCCTGCCTCCGCTGGTTCTGCTTCTGCTGACACGGTTCGGTATTCCGGTATCGACCACCTTCCTCGTGCTGACGATCTTCACGCTCAGCGGCGGTGCGGCTACCGAAGGCGTGCTCGGCTCGATGCTGATCAAGAGCTTTATCGGCTATCTCGTCGCTTTCGCGGCCGGAATTGCCGTTTTCCTCGTCATGGCGCGCTTTTTCGAGCGTTGGGTGGCCCGCACTCGGGGGCAGCCGATCTCGCCCTTCTGGTTTGTCGCCCAGTGGTGTTCAACGGCCTTTCTGTGGGCGCAATGGCTGATGCAGGATCTGGCCAACATCTTCATCTTCCTGCCGCGCGAGACTGTGACGGCAGCCGATGGCTCGGTCCAGGTCACTTTCTCGCTGGGGCTTGTCGTGTTCGCGACGCTTTTGATGGTGGCGCTTCATGGCATCATTTTCGCAACGCGCGGCGGCGAGATACAAAAAATTGTCCTTACAAAGACAAATACGGTTGATCCGCGCTCAGCGACCTTTGTTGATCTGATCTACGCGCTTATCCTGTTGTATTTCAAGGAGCTCAATGATGTTCCGATGAGCACGACCTGGGTCTTTCTGGGTCTTCTCGCGGGCCGTGAAATCGCGATCACCTATGTGGCGTCCTTACGCTCCAAGGGGGAAGCCATGGTTGATGTCGCGCGCGATATGATGCGGGCCGGGCTTGGCCTGGCCGTCTCCGTTGCGATGGCCGTGGCATTGCCGTTCATGGCGACCGGCTCCCTGCCGGATATCCGCCTGCAGATTTTCGGCTCGGCAGAACCGGTGGCCGGGCAAGGCGCGCCCTAGAGACGCGCGTCAGTCGTATTCGCGACGCCAGGTCAGCGCCACGCCGGTATCGCCGTCTGGCGCGATGCGTGACAGCAAGGTGAGGTTCTGCGTCAGCGCCCATTCGATCCGCGTTGTCGCCGCTGCCGACCCGCCGCCTGACTCCACTTCCAGATAGACGTCTTCGGTCAGGTAGCGCCCGCCTGCCACCACGGTTTCGCCGGTGCGGCTGGAGCTGACCGACAGCTGGTCCAGCCCCAGCCCCGAGCGCAGGGCACCAAACGGGTCAAACCCGCCCCCGGAGGACAGGCTCGCGACCGCGCCGGCCAGTTGTGCTGCCTGAAGACCGCTAAGCTGGCCCGCCCCCTGATCAAAGAGCAGCCGGGAGGCGATCTCGTCCTGGGGCAGGCTCGGGCTGGAGGCCAGGGAAATCTCCGGCTGGCTCACCACACCGCGCACGCGTATTTCGGCGGTGATCTCACGCGCCTGACGCACCGCCACCAGATTGATGGCCGCATCCATGGGATCGCCGGCAAACACAATTGAGCCTGAGCGCATCTCGAACGGCCGGCCCAGCAGATCGGCGCGCCCGCGTAGCAGCGTCGCCCGGCCTTCCAGGCGGATCGCGTCGGTACGTCCGCGCGCGGTCACGTCCATGGACCATTCAGAATCAAATTGCGCCCCGCGCACGAAAATCCGTCCCGGCGCGTGAACCCGATAATCAAGAACCACATCGGGGCCGCGCCGCGCTGGCGCCGTATCCGCGCGGGCACCGGCGGCGTTCACATGGCTGACCTCGACAAGCGCGATGACCGGACGGCTGGCTTCGGGCGGGCGCACCTCAGCGCGCGACAGGCGCGTTTCGCCGCTGATCGCGATACGGTCTTCCTCAATGTCGAAAATTACATTGCCGCCGCCGACAGCCGTCAGGTCTGGCCGCTCAATGATAAGGAAATCGCTGAACTCAAGCTCGGCCCGTCCGGTCAGGCTGGCATCAGCAAGGCTCAGCCTGCCGCTTCCGGTCAGCTGACCGCCATCGGCGCTGCTCGCCTGCAGCGAGCTGATCTCGAAACCATCCTGTGCAAACACGCCTGACATATCCAGATCGCGTACCGATACGCCTAGCGCTACATCGTCGAAGCGCGCGCCCTGCAAGGACAGGGACCCTTCCAGATCCGGATTGGCGACGGTGCCGGCCAGAACCGCGTCCATGCGTGCCCGTCCGGCGAGACGCTGGCCCTCGGCCAGCCGGAAGGCCGCCAGGGTTTCAACATCGCCGTCAAGCTCGGCGCTGCCTTGCAGTCCGGTGCCCGGCGCTGTCAGGCTGTCGGCGCCGGTTACCGGTCCGGATTGCAGCTGCAAGTCCGCCCGGCCCCTCAGGCCCGAACCGTCTGCGCGCGCTTCCAGCCTCGCCCCGGCCTCGTCCAGAACCATGGAGAGCGTGCCTGAGACAGCAATATCGGTATCGCTGGCGCTTTGCGATTCCGGCGGCGTGATGGCATCTGCCCGCATACTGGCTGTGCCGGTCCAGACACCGTCTTCACGCAGCAAACCGGTTTCGCCGGACAGGGTGCCGCCCACGGGCTCGCGGCCGGACGGATAGCTCAGCAGGCTGGCGGGAATGTCGACCGCATCAAGGTCCAGCTCGAGGCGGTCATCGCCCGACCTTATCATCGCATCCAGCGTGCCGCGATTGAGCCCCAGACCCAGCCGGGCCGTCAGCCCGTCCTCGCCGAACTGAATCTGCGCGCGCTCGCGCGTTGCGATCCGCACACCGCCATAGCGCCCGATCAGACCAAAATCGAGCGTGCCGCCGGTCGTCTCGCCTGAGACGAACCGGCCATCCAGAGAGACCAGCGCCCGCGCGCCATAGGCGCCCTCTGCCTCTAGCGTGAAGATGATATCGTCAACACTGCCCTCGGCATCGAATGCGAGCCGGTCCAGATAGGAGAGGTTTTCGCCGACCATGTCTTCGGCCCGGACACGCGCCTGAACCGTGCCGTCCGCGACCCGGAAGGCAATCTCGGCGGACCCGAACCCGTTGACCGGCGTGGCGTTGAGAGCGCCGCCGACCCGGCTGCCTTCGGCCTGTAGCCCGCCGGTGAAGTTGAAGGCCCCGAACCGGCCTTCTATGCCGGTCAGGTCGGCCCGTTCACCGTCGCGCGATGCCCGTCCGCCAATATCGACGGGCCCGGTGTTCGCCTGCCCTGTTAGCCGCCAGGCGCCTTCGAACGCATCAGGCGGCCCTTCTCCTTCAAGACGCAGGCGGGCATCTTCAACAACGACCGGGCCGGCTCCGGCGCGCGGCGCAGTGGCGTCTGCACGTATCTGCAGGACATCATCGCTGTCGCTTGCCTCGAACGCGACACTGACCGTGCCATCCAGCACCAGTGCCGCCAGCGGAGCCCCGCCCGACCAGGCGGCTTGTCCTGAAACGTCCCACCCTTGCGGACCGCTATTGCCTTGCGCTTGCGCCACCAGATTTGGTGCGTCGATCTGCAGCGTTTCCAGCGCCAGCGCGCCATCGGCGCGCCGCTCGCCGCTAGCGGAAAACTGCGCCTGCCCGCCGATTCGTGTTCCCAGGTCGCGGCCAAGCTGTTGGGCCGTTCCGTTCAGGGTGAAGCTACCCGTCCCGTCAAAACTGACGGCCAGCTCTGCATCTCCTGATGCATTGCCTGTCAGCGCCTCTGTCAGCGTCCCGATAGAAAGCCCGTCATAGCGCACAGACAGCGCAATGCGCTCGGCTGGCACATCGACCCGGCCATTGCCGGTCAGTGACAGCCCGGATGCCCCGCCCAGCCGCGCGGACACAATCTCCAGCTCGCGCTCCTCATTGTCCCAGACCAGTTCGCTTTCCAGCACAGGCGCATCGCCGATCAGGGTCTGCACGATCTCCGGCTCCAGCGCCGCGCCGCGTGTCTGCAGGGCCGATATCACAGTCAGGCGCTCAAACGGGCCTTCAATCCGTAACGGACCGGCCGCCTGTGCGATGGTGCCGATGGGCAGGACCAAGCGTTCGCCAGCGGCCCGGCCTTCAAAGACCATCGGCGACTGGTCACTGGCGGGCGTGAGAATACCGTCGGCGGCAAGCGATTCAACTTGGGTATTCTCGGGCAGCAGCGCGTTCACAAGGCCCGCAGCTTCCCGCACCTGCAAGGCGATACCATCGCGATGCCGGGCCGCCGTCAGCGATAGGCGGGGCGCGCGTATCTCGCCCTCCACAGCGTCAAGGCGCGGATCAACCAGCCCGCCTTCGCCCAGCGGAATAGTGACGGAAAACTCCATCTCGCCGCCTGCGAGGGTTTCGATGCGCGCAAAGTCCTCCCAGGCGCTGGCAGTCAGCTGGCCTCGTATCGTGAACTGACCGCCAGACCAGTCCAGCGTGCTGGCCCCGGCGCGCGTTTCGCCCACGAAAACTGCCAGATCACCATCGCCCGCATCTTGCGTCCCATTGGCTTCCAGCCTTGCTGTCAGACCCTGATCGGGTGCCCGCAGCAGCGTTGCCAGCGGGCCGCCCGGCGAGGCCTCGATATCGGCGTGAAGCGCGATGTCCGGACGGGTGACGAGCGACAGTGATAGCCGGTCACCCGGCTCATCTGTCCGCTCTGCCTCCAGCTCGGCATTCCAGGCGCCGCCGCGCCCATCGGCGCTCCCAGTGACGGACAGGACCGCCGCTTCGCCTGCCACCCCTTCTGCCAGTGACAAGGTATTGATCTCGAAACGGTCCAGCTGGACGCCAAGATCAGGCAGGCCGCCGCCATCCGATGATGTTTCCTCGCGCTGTGGCCGGCGCAGCACATTGGCCCGCTGTACCGACAATTCAGCGATGTCGAGCGTGCCGGACAGAAGGGCCGCCGAGTTCCAGTCAAGGATGGTATCTTCCAGCTCCAGCCAGACGCCATCTGCGTCCTGCAAGGTGATGCGGCCGACGGTCACCCGGTCAAAAATATTGCCCTCAAGCCCCGAAATCGACAGACGGCCATACCCGGCCACCTGCCTGCCATCGGCCAGCTGGACGGTCAGATCGCGCCCGGTCTGGCCGGTAAGGGTGACGATCGCGATACCGCCTGTGACGACCGTCAACAGGATCAGTATGCCAAATGTCCACGCCAGTATCAGCGCGACTAGGCGGATGCGGGCAGATGACAGAGCGCTCATCAGAATGCCTGCCCGATACTGATATAGATGTGAAGGGGCGCATCACCCGAGCGCCGGTTCAAGGGCGTTGCCACGTCCACACGCAAAGGCCCGAAACCGGGATAATAGCGCACCCCGGCGCCCACCCCGAAGCGCATCTCGTCCCAATCGGGTTCAAGGCTGGCGCTCGCCACCCCGCCATCAACGAAGGCGACAAAGCCCAGCCGGTCCGAACGCCGCCAGCGTGCCTCCACGCTCGTCTCCACGAGGGAACGGCCGCCAAAGGGTTCAATCTCGCCTGTATTGATGCCGATCACACGCGGTGAGAGTGCCTGATAGCCATAACCGCGCACAGAGCCGCCACCGCCCGCGTAAAACCGCAGATCGGCGGGCACGGACTCTGCGCTCACCCCGATAAGTCCGCCAATCCGGCCCTGAACCGCAATCAGCAGGTCTTCGCTGACGGGGATATAGGTGCGGGCACCCAGCACGGCGCGGACATACTGGCTGCTGATATCGCCAAAGGTGACACCCGGCTCGAGGCGCAGCTCTGCTCCGACACCCGATTGCGGGTCGAGAACATCGTCGCGGTCATCATAGGCAAGGCCTAACGGAAAGGTGAGCGTGTTCAGTGCACGCTCGCCGGCCGCGTCGGTGATCTGCGCGATCTGCGCTTCGGCGCCCGCGGAGGCCGAAAGCGTGTCCGTAATGGTGCGCGTCAACCCTGCACCAGCGGTCAGAGAGTCCTGATCGAACGCGTCTGTCGTCTCCAGTGTCAGCGCGGTATTCAGTTCCAGAGTCTGGCCAAACTGGCGCCAGTGCGGAAGCAGCAGGCTGGCTTCGCCGCCCGAATTGAGCTGGGAGAGACGTCCGGTCAGTGTGAGGGTCTCGTCACGCCGGAAAAGATTGCGCCGCGTCCACTCGGTTTCGGTGCCGGCCCCTTCCGTGGTCGCATAGTGAAGAGAAAGCTGCAGGCGGTGGCGCGCGGCCGGTTCCATACGCACATCCACCGCGCGCATGACTTCTTCACCCTCTTCTGCCGGGGCAAGGCGGGTTTCGGCAAGAGCGACACTGTCGAGGGCCTGAAGGCGCTGGGTATAGGTGTTCAAAAGGCGGGCGCTGGCCGGGTCACCCGGCGCAAACGGAGCCAGGCTGGCCACATAGTCTTCGCGCAGATCGGCCAATCCACCGGCCAGTTGAGGTTCGCCAAAACGCAGGTAAGGCCCCGTCTCGAAACGCAGCTCCACATTCGTGCCGGAACGCAGATGATCGGCAACGATCACATGGTCGCTGGCGCTGGCCTGCGGCCAGCCATTATTGCGCAAGGCTTGGACGATCGCCGCTTCAGCGTTCAATATGTCCTGCGAGCGCATGGCCTGCCCGGTGCGCAAGCTTGCCGCCGCGCGGATATCGTCTCCCGGTTGCCGGGAGCCTTCGGGCACATCGAATACCAGTTCCAGTGCGTCAATCGTAAAGCGCTCGCCGGGGCGCACCCGCACCAGCGGGCGCTGCTCATCATCAAGGCGTGGGTCGATAAGGGCCGCAAAATACCCTTGCGAATCCAGATAGCGCCGGATCTGCTCACCGGCATCACGGGCGCGTTCCCGGCTGCGCCAGCGATTATCGGTCTGCGAAGGCGCTTCGCCGACAATCGCGGCCAGCGCAGCGTTCAGCTCGGGGTCTTCCACACCCTCCACACGCGCCAGCGGCACCGCAGACGCCGAAGCGCCTGCGAGTGCAAGAAGGCTGACCGCCAGTAAAAGGGGCTGGCGCAGGGAGAAAGCCGTTATCAATGTGTCGTTCCGATGTGTCTGGCCCCCGCGCGGCTTACCTTATGGGTTCAACCCGCAATCGTCATCACGGGTTGCAGATCGGTTGCCAGCGGATGCAGTGCGCACATGCAAGCGGGAATTTGTTGATTGTGCGGCGTCACGCCCTCTGTGCAAATGCAATAAAGAGACTAGCTTGCCAATGTCAGTTGGAGCGAAATACGCTCTAGAGGCGGGTGATCATGGTCGATGACAGGCGGGACGAGAGCGGGGAGCGGGGCTGGCTGGGCTGGGTCCAGCTGTCGATTGTTGCGGGCATTATTGTCCTGTCGCTTGTGCTGACGGCCTGGCTGGCAGCAAGCTCGGGCCCCGCTGCGTCCAATGGCGAAGCCAGTCAGGCCTTAGCCGCGCCGGTTGAAGTGGTGCTGCCGCGTATCATGCAGCACACCATACGCGTGGAGACCACCGGCACGGTGCGCGCGCGTGCCATGGTAACGCTGACGCCGGAAGTCGGCGGCCGGGTGGTCGAGATATCCGATTCGATGCGGGCAGGCGGCCACTTTGAAGCCGATGAGCCGCTGGCCGTGATCGATCCGCGCAATTACCGCCTCTCTGTGGATCGTGCAGGGGCTGCCTATGCTGATGCGCAAAGCGCCTTGCAGCGCCTGGAGGCCGAGGCCGTTCTGGCCCGCGAGGAGTGGGAGGCGCTCTATCCGGGCGAACCCATCGCACCCCTGACAGCGCTGGAGCCGCAATTGCAAGCGGCTCGCGCCCGTGTCACGTCCTCAAGAGCCGATCTGGAGCAGGCCCGGCTCAATCTTGACCGCACCCGGCTGAGCCTGCCGTTTGCAGGCCGGGTGGCCGATACCCGCATCGCCCTTGGACAATTGCTGGGTGCCGGCCAGCCTTATGGTGAGGTCTACGCCGTTGATGCGCTTGAAATTGCCGTGCCGCTGAGCCCGGAAGACCTGGCCCGGATTGCCCCGCCCGAGGGGCGGGAAGTGGAACTGAGTTTTGAAGCGGGCGCCGCACCGTCGATGACGGGCGTCATTGTCCGCGAAGGCGCGCGTCTTGATGAACGCTCCCGCCTGATCACGATCTTTGTCCGGCCGGAAAATCCCGAGAGGCTGCAGCCTGGCCTGTTCGCCCGCGTCAGCATTAAGGGCGGTACTCTGGACCGGGCAGTAAGCCTGCCCGCCTCGGCGCTCGCCGGACTTGGACAGGTCCGCACGGTGCGTGACGGCCGGATCGCGCCGGTGGAGATAGAAGTACTCGATCGCCCCGAAGGGCGCATCATCACAGCGCCGTTTGATGCGGGCGAAGGCGTCATCATCTCGCCTCTGCCGGAATCGGTTCTGGCAGGGCCGGTCACGATAATTACGGAGCGTGAAAATTGAGCGGCGCGCGCCCGTCCGGCTCGCCTGGCGAGCCTGCTGATCAGGGCCTGCCCGGTGCCGGGCTGATCCGCTGGTTTGCCGACAATCCGGTGGCGGCCAATCTCCTGATGATCCTGCTCCTGCTGAGCGGGGCAATCAGTGCGGCCACCATGCGTACCGAAGTGTTTCCCGCCTTCACGCCGCGCACCATCATCGTGTCGGTCGTGTATCCCGGCGCAACGCCGGAAGACGTTGAACAATCCATCACCCGGCGTATTGAAGAGGCCGTGATCGGTCTTGACGGCGTGCGCGAGGTGCGCGCGACGGCTGCGGAGAGTGTGGGCACGATAACCATTGAAATCAGCGAGTTCGCCAATCCGCGCATTGTCCGCGATGATGTACAGACGGCCGTGGATTCGCTCGTCAGCTTCCCGCCTGCCGACGCCGAACAACCCCAGATCCGGATTCCCCAGCCGACGACGACGGTCCTGACCCTGGTCCTTACCGGCGCGGTTGATGAGGCTGCGCTGCGCCGTGCCGCCGAACAGGTCGAGCGCGACCTGATGGCGGTGAATGGCATTTCGACTGTCCAGCTGCGCGGTGTCCGCCCGTATGAGATATCCATTTCCGTGTCCGAGGACGCGCTGCGTGCCTATGAGCTGACCTTTGGCGATGTTGCCCAGGCTCTGCGGGCTGCCTCCATAGACCTCTCAGGCGGGCAGATTCGCACCGAGGCTGGCGAATTCCTTCTGCGCACCAATGCGCGCGCCGAAACCGGCGCGGCGTTCGAGGACATTGTCCTGCGGGCCACACCTGACGGCGCCCGGGTGAGGGTCCGCGATGTGGCAACTGTCACGGACGGGTTTGCCGAGGATCCGCTGGTCAGCCAGTTCAACGGACAGCCCGCCGCCTTTGTCGATGTCCAGCTGCGCGGCAATGAAGATCTGCTGAGCGTGCGGGCCCGTGCTGTTGAGTATATTGACCAGGCCGTGCTGCCTCCGGGCATTTCCATCAGCGTCGCCAGTGATCAGAGCCAGGTGTTCCGCGACCGCGTTTCACTGCTCGCCCGCAATGCCATTCTGGGCTTCACACTGGTTTTCCTCTTGCTCGTGCTGATGCTGGATCTGCGTCTGGCTTTCTGGGTGGCGCTGGGCGTGCCGATTGCCTTTCTGGGCGGGTTCACCCTGTTTGGCGCGGCGGGTGTAACACTGAATTTCATTACGACTTTTGGCCTGATCATCGTGCTGGGTATCGTCGTCGATGCGGCGATCGTGGTGGGTGAGAACACGGACCGCGAGCGGATGAAGGGCCGATCCAACAAGGATGCCGCCCTTGCGGGTATTACCGGGGTGGCCGCGCCGGTTCTTGTCGGCGTCCTGACCACGGTTGCCGCTTTCGGCCCGCTGATATTTGTTACCGGCACGTTTGGCGAGATCACGCGGCCGATCCCCATTCTCGTGATCTCGATCCTTGTGGTCTCGCTGATTGTCGCCTTCTTCATCTTGCCGACCCAGCTGGCGGGCGGCTCAACATGGTCTCGTGGCCCGATGCGGGCCATCCAGACGCGCGTCGATGGGGTGGTTGCCGGGTTTGCCGACAATGTGCTGCGAAGCTGGACGCGGTTTGCAGGCCGGATGCGCTATCTGGTTGCGGCTGCCGGATTCTGCGTCCTGATCGCCTGTTTCACCCTGCTGGGCACCGGCACTGTCCGCTTCGTTTTCTTTCCCAATATCGAGGCCGATTCCATCACGGCGGGTCTTGCCCTGCCAACGGGGTCACCGTTCGAGGCGACCCGGGCTGCCGCCACCCGCATGCTGGACGAGGCCGAGGCGATGCAGGCCGAATACGCCGAGCGCGGCGAGCCGGTATTCGAATCGATTTCTACGGTCATTGGAGGGCGTACCAGCCTGTTTGGCGGGCCGGGCTCGGTCAGCTCCACCTCTATCGCCTCCCATCTGGCGCAGATCGAAATCCGCCTCGTGCCGTCCTCACAGCGCCGCCTGTCATCAACCGAGCTGGAGCGTGAATGGCGTGGCCGGATCGGACAGCTTGCCGGTGTCGAGCGGCTGACCTTTACCGCCTCTGCCGGGCCGCAAGACCCTGATATCGCTTATCAGCTCTCCCACCCTGACAACGCGCAGCTCGAACGGGCTGTAAACAGGCTGGTTTCGGGCTTGCGCGACATTGAGGCGCTCAGCGGTATTGATAGCGGGTATGAGCTGGGCAAGCGCCAGCTCGATTTTGCGCTGACCCCTGCCGGTGACGCGGCAGGCCTTCGCGCTGCCGACATCGCCCGTCAGGCCCGCCAGGCCTTTTTCGGTGAGGAAATCCAGCGTATCCAGCGCGGCAGCGAGGAGGTGCGCGTGTTCGTGCGCTACCCGCAGGATGAACGCACCAGCCTTGACGGCTTGTCCAGTTTCCGCGTGCGTGCCGCTGACGGCACAGCCATTCCGCTGAGCGTGGCAGCCGACATCACCGAAACCCGCAGCGTGACCGCGATAAATTCGGTCGACGGCCGCCGCGTGATCGAGGTTACAGCCGATGTCGACCGCTCGATCCTGACACCCGATGACGCGCGGGCGCGCGTCGAGACCGAGCTTCTTGCCAACCTTCAGGCGGAGTTTCCGCAGCTGCGCTGGGAATTGTCGGGAGCCGGCGCGGATCAGGCCGAGGACTTTGCCTCTATCGGACAGGGTTTCCTGTTCGCGATCATCATCATGTATGCGCTGCTGGCGACGCAGCTGGGCAGTTATGTCCAGCCGCTGGTCATCCTCATCGCCATTCCGTTCGGGGTAGGCGGCGCGATTTTCGGCCATTTCCTGATGGGCTATGACGTCTCCTTCCCCTCGATTTTCGGCATGGTGGCGCTATCGGGCGTGGTGGTGAACGCCTCTATCGTCCTGATGGATCGCTATAATCTCAACATCACACGCGGCTACACACCTGCCGAAGCCATATCGGAAGCCACGGCGCGGCGCTTCCGGCCCATCCTGATCACCACGCTGACAACCGCCTTCGGCCTGTTGCCGATCATGCTGGAGACCAGCCCGCAGGCGCAGTTCCTGGTGCCCATGACCATTTCTCTGGGCATCGGTCTGCTGTTCGCCTCGGCGCTCATCCTGCTCCTGCTGCCGGCCTTTGTGCTGATCGTGGAGGATTTGCGCGGCGTGAAAGTGCGTGAGGTGCAGCCGGAGGCCGAACCGGCTGAGTAAGACGCACGCACCGCCCGGCTTGACCCCAGGCCCATGGAGGCTCACTTATCGCGGCCATGAGCGCCCCCGGTAACGATACCACGACCCTTGAGCCCGCTGACCCGGCTGCGCCTGCGCGCGAGCACGGCGCCGGAGGCGTGGAGATCGTCACCTTTGGCTGCCGCCTCAATGCCTGGGAAAGCGAGGTCATGCGCGACCACGCGCGCGAGGCGGGACTTTCCGGCGCCATCATCATCAATACCTGCGCGGTGACGAACGAGGCGGTGCGTCAGGCCCGCCAGACCATCCGCCGCATGAAGCGCGACAACCCGTCAGCGCGGATGATCGTCACCGGCTGTGCCGCCCAGATTGACCCCGAACGCTTTGCGGCGATGCCGGAAGTCGACCGCGTCATCGGCAATGCTGAAAAGCTCAAAGCCCAGACCTTCCGCGCGAGCGTGATTTCCGGAGGAGAGACGGTTTCCGTTGGCGATATCATGGCCGTCAGGGAGATCGCCGGGCATCTGGTGGACGGGCTGGAGGGACGCGCCCGCGCCTATGTACAGGTGCAAACCGGATGTGATCACCGCTGCACCTTCTGCATTATCCCGTATGGGCGCGGCAATGCGCGCTCCGCGCCGGTGGGCGATGTCGTCGATCAGGTGCGCCGGCTGGTCGAAACCGGCCATACCGAACTGGTGCTCACCGGCGTCGACATGACCAGCTGGGGCACTGATCTGCCCGGCACGCCCAAGCTTGGACGGCTGGTGAAAGCGATCCTCAAACTGGTGCCGGACCTTCAGCGTCTGCGCCTGTCTTCCATTGATGCCATCGAGATCGATGATGAGCTGATGGACGTGATCGCAAACGAAGAGCGCTTCTGCCCGTATCTTCACCTCTCCTTGCAGGCGGGTGATGACATGATCCTCAAACGCATGAAGCGCCGCCATCTGCGCAGCGATGCGATTGCCCTGACAGACCAGCTCAAAACCATCCGGCCTGATATCGCCTTTGGCGCGGACCTGATTGCCGGTTTCCCGACCGAGACCGATGCCATGTTCGAGAACTCGCTCAAGCTCGTGGATGAGTGCCAGCTGGCATACTTGCACGTCTTCCCGTACTCGCCGCGTCCCGGCACGCCTGCTGCGCGTATGCCGCAGCTTGATGGCAGCATCGTCAAGGAGCGCGCGCGTGTCTTGCGCGAGAAAGGTGACGCGGCTCTGGCCGCGCATCTGGGCGCGATGGTCGGGCGCGAAGAAGTGCTGCTGGTGGAGAAGGACGGGCAGGCGCGCGCCGCCAATTTCGCGCCGGTCCGCATGGCCAGCCCGGCCCGGCCCGGCGCACTGGTACGGGCGTGCATCACAGGCCATGACGGCACCCATCTCATCGCAGACCCGCTGGAGGCGGCATGAACTGGTTCGGCTTTGGCAAGAAGAAGCGCAAGCCGGAGGTAGAGGCAGACTCTCCCGCCAGCCCGCCTGACGAGTCCCCGGCTGCAGACGATACGCCCGCCGGGGCGCCGGCCGGTGAAGAATCTGCGCCTGTCGCGCCCGCACCCGTGCCTGCACCCATAGACGAGGCGCCTGAGCCGCTGGCTGAACCTGCGCAGGACGATGCGCAGACGCCTTTGCCTGATCCGGTCCAGACTCCAGCGCCAGAACCTGAACCTGAGCCTGAACCACTACCCGAAGCGTCAGCGCCTGCGCCCGCGTCCGTGCCCGCCAAACCCGAAGGCTTTTTCAAGCGGCTGGCGACGGGCCTGTCCAAATCTTCTGCCCAGCTTTCAGGCGTGTTTACGAAACGCAAGCTGGATCAGGAGGCTCTTGACGAGCTGGAGGATCTGCTGATCGCAGCCGATCTCGGTGCCCCAACCGCAGCGAAGGTGATCGCCCGGCTGTCGCGTGACCGTTTCGAAAAGGATGTGACCGACACCGAAATCCGCGAGGCATTGGCCGATGTCATCACCGAAACGCTCGAGCCCTATCAGGCCCCACTCGATATTTCAGGCCCTGCCCCGCAGGTCCTGCTTTTTGTGGGCGTCAATGGCTCAGGCAAGACAACCACGCTCGGCAAGCTGGCGGTGAAGATGACGCGCGAGGGTGCGAAAATCATCACGGCTGCCGGGGACACTTTCCGGGCGGCTGCGGTTGAACAGTTGCAGGTCTGGTCCGACCGGGCGGGCGCGCAGTTTCTCTCACGGCCTCATGGCGCGGATGCAGCAGGGCTCGCCTATGATGCGGTTCAGGAGGGCAAGCGGACAGGCTCCGACGCCGTTCTGATCGACACCGCCGGGCGTTTGCAGAACAAGGCCGAGCTGATGGAGGAGCTGCGCAAGATTTTGCGCGTCATCTCCAAGGTGGACCCGGCCGCGCCTCACCATGTCGTGCTGGTGCTGGACGGCACGGTGGGTTCCAATGCCATCTCGCAGGCTGAGGCCTTCATGGAGGCCGCGCGCGTCACCGGCATCGTGATGACCAAGCTCGATGGCACGGCCAAGGGCGGCGCGCTGGTGCAGGTCGCCGGAAAGTTCGCCCTGCCCATCCATTTTATCGGCGTCGGCGAGGGCGAGGATGATCTTCAACCCTTTATCGCGCGTGATTTCGCGAGGGCGCTGGCGGGGCTGGACGCCTGATGGACGTCAATGCGCTGGCCGCTTTCGCCATGATCGGCTCGGCCATGGCGCATTCGGTGATGACGCTGTTCACCAAGAAGGCGAAGGATACGCTCGTCTTTCGCGCCGTCACCATATTGCTATGCGTGCCGGTCTGCCTGCCGCTGGCGATTGTCCTGCCCTTCCCGAGCTGGGAAGTCTGGCGCTTCCTCCTGCTGGGCGCCGCCATCATCTGGGCGTTCAACATGTTCCTCATCGCCGCCTTCCAGCGCGGCGAGATGAATCTGGTCTATCCCGTCATGCGCGGGGCCGCGCCCGCCATGGCCGGGCTGTTCGCCTTTCTTTTCCTCGATGAGGCTCTGAGCCTCATTGCCATTATCGGCCTCGCCACGGCGTCCGGCGCGATTGTCGCCTTCGCCTGGCCGGAGAAGAATGGCGTGCCCAAGGCGGCGGCTCTGGGCTTTGCCTTCTCCGCCGCCGTGATGACGGCGGGCTATACGGTGGTCGATGCCTCCGGCGTGCGGGCCGCTGGAGATCCAATCCTTTATGCCGTCTGGTTTTTCCTGCTCTCGGCCGTGACGATGTCGGTCACCGCTATCGCCCGGCGCGGGCGGTGGCTTCTCACCGCTGCGCTGCAGGAACTGCCCGGCTCGGCCAAGAGCGCCAGCTTCAACCTCGCCACCTACACGCTCGCGCTCTATGCCTATTCCGTCGCGCCGGTCGCCCCGATGGCGGCGCTTCGCGAGACCTCCATCGTGTTCGGGGCGGTCCTGGCGGCTCTGGTGCTGAAGGAACCCTTTGGGCTGCGCAGAGGCGTGCTGGCGCTGACCCTCGCGGGCGGACTGGCGCTGCTGCAGCTGGGCTAGCTACCAATCCGGCTGGCCAAGCCTGACGTAATCAGGCAAGGCTCTGACCTCTGACAATGAAGCCCCGGAGACATCCGCACGATGAGCGCGAACAGCAGAACAATCGGACAAGGTTCCAAATTGCTCGTCGATGTCGGCCCGGCAGCGGTCTTCATGATCAGCTATAATATCGCCAACCGGGTGCTCGATGAGGGCGCGATCTACTGGTCGACCGGCCTGTTCATGGCGGCCACAGCCATTGCGGTTCTCTACGCGGTGATCTCGCAGAAGCGCTTCCCGCCCATGCTGATTGTCACCTTCGTGATCGTAACGGGCTTCGGGGCGATGACGATCTATCTACAGGACCCGATCTTCATCTTCATCAAGCCGACGATCATCAATCTCCTATTCGCCTTCATGATCCTGTTCAGCTTCGCCTTCGGCTTCAATGTCTGGAAAGCGCTGTTTTCCTCCGTCTTCGAAATGCCCGATCGCATCTGGACCATTCTGGCCATTCGCTGGGCGCTGTTCTTCATGCTGCTGGCCGCGATCAACGAAGTGCTCTGGCGCCACATTACCGACAGCGTGGTGGTGGACTCCGCGCGCATGTTCGACTGGCTGAACCTCACAGAGGCGTTCTGGGTCAATTTCCGCCTTCTGGGCACCTATCCGATCTTTGCGGTCTTCATCGCCCTTAACATCCCGATCACCCTGAAATGGGCCCGCGCGCCAAATGATGACGATGATGAGGGCGCGGGACAAAGCGAGGCGACGGACGCGCAGCGTGCGGTGGCAGGCACGGACGCCAAGGCGGACGGCTAGGGCGCTCGCGCTGGTGCACTTGACTACGGTCACGGCGAGTTGATTGTGCAGGCCAGTCTTACACGCATTACAGTTAGTTCATGATGCTGATCTCGATCTGTCTTGCCCTGTCCCTGTCGGCTGCCGAAGGCCATTATCCGGCCGGCATGGGCGAATCGCCCAATCCCGACCACTCCGAAGAGCGTCCGGTGGTGGTGGAGCTGTTTACCAGCCAGGGCTGTCCGCCTTGCGTCGAGGCCAACCGGCGCTTCGGCGAGATTGCCGCGCGCGACGGCGTGATCGCCCTGTCCTACGGGGTCGATTACTGGGACATGTTTGGCTGGGAAGACCAGTTTGCCCAGCCCGCCTTTGCCGACCGCCAGAAGGATTATATCCGCGAGGGCGAGGCAACGCGGGTCTTTACGCCCCATTTTGTCATCAATGGCGGGCCGGAGCGTTTGCGCTTCACGCGCGAGAATGTACCGCGCCGCGTGGCGACAAGCCTGCCTTTGACCGCCGATATTGCGCTGTCACGGATAGACGGCGGCAGCGTCCTGCTCGAACTTGATGGACCTTTGCGCGAAGCCCCCGCTGAGGTCTGGGCGGTTACCTACCGGCCGGGCCTTATTGTTGTGCCCATAGATGGCGGCCGTAATGCCGGAACGGATATGGAGCACCACAACACCGTCGCTGCGCTGGACCGTCTGGATGACTGGCAGGGCGGTGAGTACAGCCAGGAGTTCGCCGCTCCGGCCGACGATTTCGGACTCGCCATACTGGTGCAGGACGGATCTGGCGGGCGCTTGCTGGCGGCGAGACGCCTTTCTGCGGATTAGAGACCGGGCTTCTTATTCGGTAACCGGGTCAACCGATAGCGTTGCGGCCTGCTCCAGCGGCCGGGTCATGCGCTCATAGGCATCGTCGCTGACGGCGAACCAGAAGCCGTCCAAATTGCGCCGCAGACGTGCCGCTTCGTCCATCACATCGTGATTGCCAGCATCCACATTGATATGGGCCCGGATGACGCCATCCACGCGGTAGAAGCGGTATTCATAGGTCAGCCCGTCAAAGGTCGAGGCCCGGTGCAGGGAAACCGGCTGGCCCGGATCGCCTTCGGTCTCGCCCACATCGCGAAAGCGTACCCGCGAGCCAGCATTGGCGACGCCATTGGCGGCCCCTGCTGTAATCAGCTGCCAGGTGCGCGGGCTGATCAGGGAGAAATTGCGGGTGGCGGGGTTGTCGCGCTCGAGGATATAGGCCGGTCCGGTCTCAGGCACGATATAGGCCCGGCCCACGCGCGCCGGGTCGATATTGAAAAAATCGAGGCCCAGCCAGCGGCCCGGATCGCTGATGTCTGGCAGGTTGCCTTGGGCGGCGTACGCCCGGTTTGATGATGCGGGGCGCAGATAGAGCCCGTCCTCGCCGCGCGCATTGCCAATGACGAGCGAGGTCAGCGTGTCGCCTTGCCCGTCCAGAATGGTCAGGCGCGTGCCGTCCCCGCCGGTCTCCGGATCATCCACGCCCAGCCGGTCAAAACGGTCCGGATCGCGGGTCAGGGCGGCCGCATAGGTCAGGGAGGCCAGACCGGCATCGAGATCTGCCAGATATTGCGCGCGCACCGGATACTCTCCGCGCGACGGCATGGTCCAGCCAGCTTCGCCGCGCTCCATCCGGAACATTGTATCCGGAGAGATGATCTCAATAGAGGTGGCGCTGGCGGCAATATCGCTCCATCCGGGCAGTACTGGCCCTGATACGTCCGGGCGTGTGCTCCGGCCCGCATCGGCTACCAGCACAATGCAGCCCGCCGCCAGCAGCACGGCTCCCACAGCCCCGATGGCAAAGGCCCGCCTGGCGCGCCGTCCGAACAGTCTGAGCTCTGTCATGACCGCCTCCTGCGCCGGATCAATGTGGTCAGCCCGGCCAGCAGGATCACCATCAGAGGCGGCACCCACAGCGTCCAGAACTGCAGGCGGTTTTCCAGCGCATCGATCTCGCGGCGGAAGCCGCGTTCCACATCGCGCAGCGCTGACCGCGCCGCGACAATGCGTTCGCGCAACGCCTCGGCCCGCGCTGCATTGGCAGAGCCTGCACCGCCCAGCGTCGATGCCTCACCCGCCGCGCTAAGGCGCTCCAGCGAGCCTTCTGCGTCGGCAAGCTCGGCGCGCAATTCATCCTGTAGCTGGCGAAAGCGCGTTTCAGCCTCGGCCCGCAAGGCTTCCACGCGCAACATGGGCCGGGCAGACCCGGCGCGCGAGCGCAGATTGACCAGCGCTGGATCGCCTGCCAGCGCGTCGGCCAGATTGAGCGCCAGCGCCAGATTGTCGGCCACCATCTGGTCTTCGCCTGTTCCGCCCGCGCGGGTGTAAAAGGCCGGATCCAGCCAGTCAGCGTCGGCGATCACGATGATTTCGGCCTGTGAGGGCCCGTCCAGATGGCCGGATGCCTCCATTACGATATCGCCCTCCGGCGGACCGTCAGGAAAGGCCGTGGACACAGGTCCCGAAAGGCGCGCAGCCAGCACCAGCGGTCCGTCCGGGTCGGGGGCGTAGTCGCGCTGAAGATCGTCGGGCGAGGGCGAAGTCGCGGCAATATCGGAATCCACGCGCGCGCCTTCGGCCCCGGTGGTGATGATTGGCGTGAAGCGCGCGGCGGCATTGCCCCCCGGCTCCAGAATGCCCGGAGAGCCCAGATTGATGCTTAGCGAGAGCGCGGCTGTCGCCGGCATGGCGTCCGACAGGCCCAATGGCGGCACGCTGAACCAGAGTGGATAGGCGCGGGTGCGTGTCCGCCCGCCCTCGCTCACCTGTACGGGCAAGGCGTGCTCGCGGTCCATCGCCGTATAGCTGGGATCATAATTAATGCCCCACGCCGTCAGAAGGCGCGGCAGGCGCGAGGTGCGCAGCGCATTGACCGGCGGCAGGCCGTCCGGCCCGGTGCGCAGCGCCAGATGTGCCAGTGGGTCCACGCTGGCGAAGACCCGGCCCCGGCGCAGCGTGTACTGGTCGACCAGATAGAGCTGCTGCTCGGAAAGGTTTGGCGGATGCAGGATGAACAGCGCATCGGCGTCAGGAATGGCCGTGAAGCGCTCGTCCAGCCAGCGCACATCATAGGTGCGCGCCAGCGCATCAATGACAGGGTTGGCCGAGCGGCCATCCTGATCGGGCGCAAACGGCAAGGAGGAAATGATTGCGATAACCGGCGTGCGGGCGCGCTCCAGCTCGGCGATTACCCGGACGATCTCGTATTCCAGCCGCGCCTCATCAGCAGGATCGAAGAAAGCGATCCGGCGCTCGCCATCAATAGTGTTGGTTCCGGCGAGGCCAAAAAAGAGCTGACCGCCATCTTCGGTCGGGACCGCTTCCAGACCGGCGGCAATGGCGGCGTCTTCGGCCTCCGAGAAGGGCTGGGGGTCAATCTCCGACAGCTGGATACGTCCGCCAGACCGCGCCGCCAGACCGCGCAGCAATTCGCGCACCCGCGCGCCATAGGCGCGCAGCGCCGGGTAGCGTGCGGCCGCGCCGCGTGAGTAATAGAAGGTCAGCGTGACCGGCTCTTCCAGCCGGTTGACCACCTCAAGCGTACCCGGGCTGAGCCGGTAGAGCCGGTTTTCGGTCAGATCAATCCTGACCCCGTCAGCCATGACGCTGGCCAGAAGGTTGAGACCGACAAAGCCGGCCACCAGACCGGCAGCGATGACGCCAAGAAGACGGGAAGGGTTCATCGTCCACCTCCGCGCCGCGTGTCGACCAGCGCCATGGCCAGCGCCAGCCCGGTGCCGATGAGGGAGAGGAAATAGACCAGATCAGCCAGGCTGATCACCCCCCGGCGCAGCGAGTCAAAGCGTGAGAGCGCGGACAGGCCCGCCAGCGCCTCGGCATAGACGCCCGGCAGTTGCGCCGCGACGGCGTCCAGAACCAGCGGTAACCCTGCAGCTGTCAGGATCAGACAGGCGCCTGTGGCCAGCACGAAGGCAATAACCTGGTTTGAGGTGGTCGCCGAGAGGGCCTGTGAGATCGACAGATACCCGCCCGCGAGCAAGGCTGCGCCGAAATAGGCGGTCACGATGGCGGCATTGTCAGGGTTACCCAGATAATTGACCGCCATCCACAAAGGGAAGGTCAGGACAAGCGCCAGAATGGCGATCGTCCAGGCGGCGAGAAACTTCGCCAGCGCGGCCGCCCACAACGCAATCGGCGCGGCGAGCAGCATTTCCAGAGTGCCTGTCTCCCGCTCCTCGGCCCAGGCGCGCATGGCGAGGGCAGGCATCAGCACCATCAAAAGCCAGGGCAGGTAGTCGAAAAGGGGCGTGAGGTCTGCGCGCCCCGTTTCAAACAGGCCTCCGACATGCCAGGCAAAGCTGGGCGCGGCGATTGAAAAGGCGGTCAGGAAGACCCAGGCCAGCGGCGTTTCGAAATAGGCGGCCAGCTCGCGCCGGTAGACGGCCCACAAAGCGATCATGACGGCCTCGTACGGCTGCGTTTCGCACGCGCGACGGCCGGCTCGGCGCTATGGCCGGTCAGCATGCGGAACGCCCCCGCAAGGCTCTGATCGGGGGCGGTGGAGATCAGGCCGGCGGGCGTTGTATCGCTGACAATGCGCCCGCCCGTGATGACGATGGCGCGGGTGCAGATAGCTTCCACCTCATCAAGCAGATGGGTGGAGATCAGTATGGTCTTGTCCGGGGCCATCATCCGGATCAACGCGCGTACCCCGTCTTTCTGGTTGGGGTCCAGCCCGTCTGTGGGTTCATCCAGGATCAGAACCGCCGGATCATGGGCGATCGCCGCGGCCAGCGCGGCGCGGCGCTTGAACCCCTTGGACAACATGCCGATGGGCCGGTTCGCGGCGTCGCCCATGCGTGCGCGCTCCAGCGCCAGCTCGGCGGCATCGCGCAAGGCCTGGCCCTTAAAGCCGCGGACGCGCAAGTGAAAGCGGGTGAATGCCCGCGGCGTCATCGCCGGGTAGGCGGGCGCGCCTTCAGGCAGATAGCCAAGCGCGCTCTGGGCCGCGCGGCGCTCGCGCACGGCGTCATACCCGCAGATTGAGGCAATGCCCGAATCCGGTTCAAGACAGCCGGTCAGCATACGCATCGTGGTGGATTTGCCTGCCCCGTTGGGCCCGAGTAGGGCAACCACTTCGCCCTTGACGGCTGAAAAGCTCAACCCGTCGACCGCGCGCGTGGGGCCGAAATGTTTCACAAGGTCATGCGCGTCAATCATGGGCGGGCAAGAACCTGAGTGGCAGGAAAAGGACAGGACAAATCCATAGCGCGGCTTGGCCTCTGCGGCTAGCCGGACGTGTGTGCGGAGCGTATGTCGGGAAAGATGTACCGGCCAGCCCGGCAAACCCGGATCCGGGGGGCTGGGGGGGCTGAAATCCAGATCAGGCTTGTAGCCCGGACCGACCGGCAGATTCAAAATGCGCACGCGGTGCGGCGCGCGGACGGCGGGAATAAGGCCGCACTGTGGCAGCGCATGAAATCTTTGTAAGCCGGACCAAATTCGCGCAAGCTGTCAGCCAAGCCGTTATGGACCCCGATATGCGAGCAGCCGATGCGCAGGCGATAGAGCTGAAGGTGATGTTTGATCGCCGCGAGCTGGATACGATTTTGCGCGTCTACGGAATGATGGTGGCCGCTGGCGAGTGGCGCGACTACGCCATTGACGGGCTGAAAGACCGGGCCGAGTTCTCGGTTTTCCGCCACGCGGCGGAGTTTCCCCTCTACCGCATCGTCAAGACGCCAGCCGACGCGCGAAAGCAGGGCGCGTGGAAGATCGTTTCGGCCACGGGCGTGATCCTCAAACGCGGACACGAATTGCAGCAGGTCCTCAAAGTGTTCGACAAGGCCCGATTGAGGCTGGCGTGAGTGCCGCGCTCTGGCGCTTTCTGATGGGTGGGGATGATCGCGGATGAGTAAAACTGGCGAAACAATACCGGTTATCGGATACGGTCCTGTCGGACAGCAGACGGGTAAACTGCTGGCGGAAAAGGGCTATCGCGTCAGGGCCATCCAGCGGTCGCAGCCTGCCGTGCTGCCGGAGGGTGCCAGTTTCGTGAGGGCAAACGCCATGGAGGCAGATGCTCTGATCCCGGCGCTCGCTGGCGCGCGCACTGTCATTCTTGCCTTGGGTCTTCCCTATAACGGCAAAGTCTGGGCGCATGGCTGGCCCAAGGTCATGTCAGCGGTTCTTGTCGCCTGCCAGCAGACCAGTGCGCGGCTGGTTTATGCCGACAGCCTCTATCTCTACGGGCCGCAGAACCGGCCTTTGACCGAAGACCTGCCGCCGGTGGACTACGGGCGCAAGCCCACCGCGCGTAGCAATGCTACGCGCCTATGGCAGCGCGCATTCGCCGATGGGAGCGTGAAGACCGCAGCGGTGAGGGCCCCAGACTTTTTCGGTCCGGGCGTGACCACATCGATTCTCGGCTCCGTCACGCTTGGGCGGCTGGCTCAGCGCAACCCGGCACAGATTCTCGCATCTGCTGATCATCTGCATGATGTTGTGCACGTGAAGGATTTCGCGCGTGCGCTCGTAACGCTGGCCGAAGCCTCTGATGATGCTTTCGGGCAGGCTTGGCATGTGCCCACGCCGCCGGCCATGACACTTCGCGAGATAATGACTATCGCCGCCGCCGCGCTTGGGGTGCCTGCGCGGATTTCGGTTGTGCCGGTCTGGCAGGCACGGCTTGTCGGCCTGCTTCTGCCGGAGGTACGCGAGGCTGCCGAGATGCACTTCCTCACCGACCGTGAGTACCTCGTCGATTCAAGCAAGTTCCGTGAGCGCTTCTGGTCAGACAACCTGCCCCTTGAGGAAAGTGTTGCAGAGGCGGCTCTCTCTTTTCGCCAGACGTCGGGGAGATAAAAAACGCCCCGGCCAGATGACCGGGGCGCTTGCTTGTCTGCCTTGGGCTGCTCAGCCTATTCGCGATTGCCCAGCAGCATCAGGATCACCTGGAACATGTTCACGAAGGCGATATAGAGGTTCAGCGCGCCGTAATTGGTCATCACGGCCATGGAGCGCTGGTCGCCCGCGATCTCGGCATAGCTCAGTTTCAGGCTTTGCGTCTGCCAGGCGGTGACCCCGGCCATCAGCAGGAGAACGGCGAACTGGATGATCATTTCCATGCCGCTCGACTGGATGAAGAAGCTGTTGATGATGCCGATGGCGACCACGCCGATCATGCCCATGAACAGGAAGACGCGGATTGGCTGCAGGTTCGTCTTGGTGGTGTAGCCATAGAGTGACAGGCCCAGGAAGGCCGCCGCTGTGATGGCGAAAGCCTGCGCGATCGTACCAAAGCTGATGCTGAGCGCATTGCCGGCCATCGTCTCACCGGCGACGCCCGACATGGCCATCGCGACCCAGATCGACAGGCCCGACCCGATCAGGGCGACAATCGCCCAGTAGAGCACGGCCGACCCTATGGGAGACGGATTGCGCATGAAGAACATCGAACCGAACAGGAGTGCGATCGGTCCGAACTGGACGACGAAAATCAGCGGCGGGCTGAGCACGGCCGCCGTCAGGGCGGGGATCATGGCGCTGCCGATGATGAAGGCCAGGGCACCTGAGACAAGAAGGCCCAGGGCCATCTTGTTATAAACGCCCAGCATAAAGCTGCGCAGCCCGGCATCGACGGAAGTGTCGAGTGCGCCGGCGCCGTAGGCGGGTCTGGAAAACTGGTTCATGGGTGTCTCACTAACCTCATTGCAAACAGGGGCAGCGGACGGGTGCGAAGGCACCCACGCTCACCGCTATATATCAGGCGGAAAGGCGTGTGTTTCAAGGGAAACCGGACTGACAAGCTGTGTCCGGCGTCCCGGCGCGTAGCGCCGCAAGGGCGACCGCCCGCCCGAGCCTATGCGAGGCGTGAAGCCCGGATGGGCTGAACACCCGGAAAAACTGTGTCCGGCGTCCCGGCGCGTAGCGCCGCAGGGGCGACCGCCCGCCCGAGCCTATGCGAGGCGTGAAGCCCGGATGGGCTGAGCACCCTGAAAAACTGCGTCAGGCCGCCGCGCGCTCGAAATCCATGAACACCGGATCGATATCGCCCAGATGCTTGGACTGGTAGCGCGTCGTGATGTGATCGTCCGGCGGGATACGCCAGTCATCAGCGCTCTGGGCCGTCCAGCCGAGCTCCGCCACGTCCAGTAATAGCGGAAGGGCCCAGTCGGCATAGACGCGCACATCGGTCGCCACACGCAACCGTCCGCCCGGTTTCAGGATGCGGACCAGCTCACGCGCCGTATCGGTCTGGACAAAACGCCGCATGGCATGGCGTTTTTTAGGCCAGGGATCGGGGAAGAGCAGGTAGGCACGGTCAAAGCAGGCATCGGGCATACGCTCGATCTCGCCGCGCGCATCAGCGCGTTTGACACGCACATTGGAAAGATTGTGCTCTTCAATCCCGGTCAGCGCCTTGGCGACGCCGTTCAGGAAGGGCTCGATACCGATAAAGGCGGTATCTGGCGAACGCGCGGCCTGCCCGGTCAGGTGTTCAGCCGCGCCAAAGCCGATTTCCAGCACGTGCGCGGCAAATCCCGGCAACAGCGCTTCGGGATCAACGATGCCCTCATCGGGCCATGACAGGCCCGGCAGCTTTGTGTCAACGAGGTCCTGCTGACGGGCCGAAAGGGCATGGCCCTTCGCCCGCCCGTAGAGGCGGCGTGGCGAAGGGCGGCCGTCTTCAAGCATGATCTCAGGCAAGGCCCTTGAGCTCGCCGGCCAGGTCGGTTTTCTCCCAGGAGAAACCGCCATCGGCGTCCGGCGTCCTGCCGAAATGGCCATAAGCGGCCGAGCGCGCGTAGATCGGCTTGTTGAGCTGGAGATGATTGCGGATACCGCGCGGCGACAGATTCATCATCTGCGGCAGCGTTTTTTCCAGCTTCTCCTCGTCCACCTGGCCGGTGCCGTGCAGATCGACATAGACCGCCAGCGGCTTGGCCACACCGATGGCATAGGCCAGCTGGATGGTGCATTTGCGCGCCAGCCCTGCGGCCACAACATTCTTGGCCAGATAGCGCGACGCGTAGGCGGCCGAGCGGTCAACCTTGGTCGGATCTTTCCCAGAGAACGCGCCGCCGCCGTGCGGGGCTGCGCCGCCATAGGTGTCGACGATGATCTTGCGGCCCGTCAGGCCCGCATCACCATCGGGTCCGCCAATCACAAACTTGCCGGTCGGGTTGACGTAAAACTCGTCCTCGGGAGGGAACCAGCCTTCGGGCAGCACCGATCTGACAATCGGGCGGACCAGTTCGCGGATTTCGTCGAGCGTCGCATCGGCGGTATGCTGGGTGGAGACCACGACATTGGTCACACCGACCGGGCGGCCGTTCTCATAGCGCAGCGAGACTTGCGATTTCGCATCGGGCTCGAACTGCCGCACAGCGCCGGATTTGCGTAGGCGGGCCATTTCCTTGAGGATCTGGTGCGAATAGAGGATTGGGGCGGGCATCAGCTCGGGCGTTTCGTCGGTGGCAAAGCCGAACATGATGCCCTGATCGCCTGCGCCTTCTTCGATATAGGAGCCTGTGCCTTCATCAACACCAGCGGCGATATCGGCGGACTGCTCGTGCAGATAGTTCGCGAAATTGGCCGTTTTCCAGTGGAAGCCGTCCTGCTCGTAGCCGATATCCTTCACGGCAGCGCGCACAGCGGCCTCGATCTCGTCACCGGCAATCTCGTTGGCGCAGCGCACCTCACCGGCCAGAACGATCCTGTTGGTGGTCGTCAGCGTCTCACAGGCCACGCGGGCAACCGGATCGCTGGCGAGATACAGGTCCACGATCGTATCGGAAATCCGGTCGCAAACCTTGTCCGGATGGCCTTCTGATACACTCTCGCTGGTGAAGATGTAGGATGAACGCGCCACTGGCTACCTCATATAAAGCTTCCTTTATATGCGGGCTTAAAGACCATCCGCGCGGCAAACGCAAGCGCTGAGTGCGCCTGAGCGCTATTTGCTGGTGTCGCCGGTCTCGGCTAGCGAGCGGACAAGCTCCAGAACGCGCCGGCGCACTTTCGGATCAGTGATCTTTGAAAAGGCCTGCGCCAGCGCCACGCCATCGGATGATTGCAGGAAATCATTGATGATGGGCGTCTGGTCACCCTCGGCAAAGCCCGTGGGTTGCTGGCCGGCGCTGGTTACGCCGTCATAAAAGAACGAGACCGGCACTTCCAGTACGCGCGCCAGATGCCAGAGCCGCCCGGCACCGATCCGGTTTGCGCCGCGTTCGTATTTTTGTACCTGCTGGAAGGTAACGCCGAGTTCTTCGCCCAGCTTTTCCTGACTCATTTCCATCATCTGCCGGCGCAGGCGCACGCGTGATCCGACATGATGGTCTACCGGGTTAGGCTCTCGCGGGTTTGGCGCCATGTCACAATATCCTCAAAGAAACACGCCTCTCATGCCCTCGGATACAATAGCACAGTGGCTTCCACGCAATAGTCAAAACAATCACAGGTGCCATTGCCTCTGGTTTCGGGCAGAGGCCGTGAAAACGAAAAGTTGCAGACTTGCGAGTAAAATAAGTCCGCCAACAATCCAGACACTGTCGCCATGGACTGCATACACGGCAGGTTGGAGCGCCGAAGGCAGGTTTATGTCAAGCGCCTCGTTCATTTCCGGATCAGAGAGGCGGACCGGCCGCCCCAGCGCATCAATGACGCCCGATGCCCCCATCGAGGCGGCGCGCACCATGGGCAGGCCTTCCTCGATGGCGCGCAAGCCCGCCTGATTGAGATGCTGGCGCGGGCCGGCAGAATTTCCGTACCAGGCATCATTGGAGATATTGAGCAGGAAGGCTGGTCTGTTCTCGCCGCGCGGCGCAAAGCGCGGGAAAATGACCTCATAGCAGATCAGTGGTGCGAACCCCGGCATGCCCGGCACATCGAGGGTCTGCGCTGCCGGTCCCGGCGTGTAATAGGGCGCGTTCATGGACAGGGTCTGAAAGCCGAATATGCCCGTCAGCGCCATCAGCGGGTTGCCCTCGCCAAACGGCACCAGGCGCACCTTGTCGTAGCTTGCCTCTGACACGATGGTGCCGTCACCGATGCGCAGCGCCGCCAGCGCATTGTAGTAAAGCTCGCCTTCGGGGAAGCGCTCGCGGCGCGTTACACCAGTCCATAGTCTCGTGCCTTCGGGCAGCGTATCTTCAATCTGCAACAATACCGCACTGTCTTCGAGCATGACGGTAGGGATCGCGCCTTCCGGCCAGATCACCACATCGGCCTCTTCAAGGCCGGGGCGCGTGGTCAGGTCCAGATAGGTCTGGAGAATATCAAAACGGTTGGCAAAGCGTTTCTCGCGCTGGCTGACAGCCACCTGGACAATGCGCAGCCGCGTATCGGTGAACGTGCTCTCGGTGTTGGCAAGGCGCGCATGGCCCCACCCCCAGAACCCGCCCAGCATTACGGCGCTCAGGGCCAGCGGCGCAGCTCGCACCAGCCATTGCCCCCGCCCTGACAGCGCGGCCGGGCTGGCGAATGCAAACAGGACAAAGGCGGAAAGACCGAGCGCGCCGATGATGCTGGCCATCTGGCTGATCGGCGTGCCGGCCTCGAACACATGGCCGGGCAAATTCCAGGGAAAGCCGGAGAAGGCGACCGAGCGCAGGAACTCCACAACCGTGAACAATACTGCAAACAGGCCGATCCGCATGGGTCCGTCAGGGGCAAACCGGGTGTAAAGTCCACCTGCCAGCCCCCAGAACAGAGCAAGCCCGCCCGGCAGCAATGTCAGAGGCGCCCAGATCAGCCAGGCATGCTCCTCCGCGCTGACAAGGAAGGCGTTGGCTACCCACCATGTGCTGCCGAGAAAGTAACCGGCGGCAAAGCACCAGCCGCGCCAGAACCCCGCCCGCAAGCGCCGATCGCGCGTGCGGGCGGCGTCCAGCGCCAGAACCAGCACGATCAGGCCGAAGACCAGGGCGGGCGTTGAATGGAAGGGCGCGTGGGCAAGCGTTGAAACCAGTCCGGCAACAAATAGCGCCAGGCCGACACGCCATCCCTTTGCGGTCTGCCACCAGCCGGCAAGGACCATGCTGGCGCGGACAAGGCGCTCCATTACTGGCGGGTTCCGCTTTCTCCGGCCGCACCCTTCGGCGAGCGGATGCGCACCCGGCGGATCCGGCGCGGGTCGGAATCGAGAATTTCAAACTCCAGCCCGGTGGAATGGGCGATCACTTCGCCGCGTTCGGGTACCCGGCCTGTCAGCATGAAGACGAGACCGCCCAGCGTGTCGGCGTCTTCCATCTCTTCCTCGGTGGCAACAGGGCGGCCAAACGTCTCGGCCAGCTCATCAAGCGAGGTGCGGGCATCGGCCTCCCAGACATGGGGGCCACGTCCGCGCACCATCGGGCCTTCGGCCTCGTCGTGCTCGTCGTCAATCTCTCCGACAATGGGCTCCAGCAGGTCTTCGAGCGTCACCAGGCCATCGGTGCCGCCAAACTCGTCGACCACCAGCGCCATATGCATGCGCAGCGACTTCATGCGTACCAGAAGATCGCCTGCACCCATTGAGGGCGGCACATAGAGAAGCGGACGGCGCACCTGGGGAAGGATCCGGGCCGCAGCCCAGTCCTGCGGCCTCTGCCCGTCAGGATTGCCGGCCAGATGCGCAATGAGATCCTTGATGTGAACGACCCCGACCGGGTCATCCAGCGTCTCGCGATAGAGCGGCAGCCGTGAGTGGGAGGCTTCTGCAAACAGGCGTGCGGCATCGCCCAGTGCGGTGTCGATTTCCATGGCGACAATGTCGGCGCGCGGCACCATCACGTCGGCCACGCGCAAGGCATCAAGCGCGTTCACGTTGAATGAGAGGTCGCGGTCTTTGGAAGGGCCCGTCCGGGTTCCGTTCAGTTCATGGCCATCGGCGGACGCGTTGGCGGCATATTCCGAACCGGGGCGGCGCGCTATCGCGCCTTTCAGCCGGGCCATCAGACTTCGTCTGGGCGGGTCGTCAGTCAATACGCTCATATACGTTCGTTATAGGGATTCGCGATGCCCAGCCGGGCAAGAGCCGCGATTTCCACTGCCTCCATCTGTTCGGCCTCATCGTCATTCTTATGGTCAAACCCGTTAAGATGAAGCACGCCATGCACTGCAAGATGGGCCGCATGGTCTGCAAGCGCAATGCCACGCGCATCAGCCTCTGCCCGGCACGTCTCGAAGGCCAGCGCCACATCGCCGGGATAGTGTTCCGATTGCGGTGCGGGAAAGGACAATACATTGGTCGGGCTGTCCTTGCCGCGAAAACGCTGATTGAGCGATTGCAGCGCCTGATCATCGGTGAGCAGAACCACTGCCGCGCCGGGGCGGGCATCGTCAATCAGCGCCAGAGCGGCCCCGATCGCCTCCAGACAGCGTAACTCAAGTCCGGCGACACCTTGCCAACCCTCATGTTCAATGACGATCTCGGCCAGCATTTCCTCAGCCATGTCCGGCATCCGCGCGCTCATAGGCGTCGACAATCATGCCGACCAGATCATGGCGGACCACATCGGCGCGGGTAAAGCGCGTCACCGAGATGCGCGGCACGCCGGACAGAATACCCAGCGCATCAGCCAGTCCCGACGGCTCGCGCGGTCCCAGATCGACCTGGGACGGGTCGCCGGTGACGGCCATGCGTGAACCCTGGCCGAGCCGCGTCAGCATCATGCGCATCTGCGCGCGTGTGGTGTTCTGGGCCTCGTCGCAGACTATGAAGGCATTGTTGAGCGTGCGCCCGCGCATGAAGGCCAGAGGCGCCACCTCGATACGGCGTTCCTCGCGCATCTTGTCGACAACTTTCTGGCTCAACGCATCGCGCAAGCTGTCCCAGATCGGCAATAGATACGGATCGATCTTCTCGTTGAGATCGCCGGGAAGGAAGCCGAGCCGCTCGCCCGCCTCCACGGCAGGACGGGTGATGACCAGCCGGTCAATCTCGCCGCGCGCCAGCTTGGCCGCGCCCCATGCCACGGCCAGCAATGTCTTGCCGGTGCCGGCAGGGCCGACGCCGAAAATCATGTCGCAGCCGTTTTCATCCTTCAGCGCGCGCACATAGTCGGCCTGGCCTTTGGTGCGCGGGGCAAAGCTGGCGCCACGTGCGACACGGATGATGGCATCTTCGCCTGCGCTGACGTGCGTATCGTCCATGCGGCAGGCCGCCCGGACCGTTTCAGGATCAATGACCAGGCCGGATTCGGCGCGGGCATAGAGCGCGTGGATGACGCGCGAGGCATCGGTGCGCGCACGCTTGTCGCCGCCAGACAGCAAAAGCTGGCCCCCGCCGGGCGCTTCCACATGCACGCCAAGCTCGGTTTCCAGCGCGATCAGATTGGCGTGGCCGGGGCCGGCCAGCGCGCGCACATGAGCCGCATCATCGAAGTGCAGGGTTTCTGAAGGTGCGCGTTCGGTACGCTTCGGGCGGGGGGTCCGGCTCACGCTGCGCAGCTCTCCCCGAGGAGCAGGCGGCCGCCCAGCGCGTTCTTTGACGCAGAGAGGACTTCCACCATGGCGATCTGACCGATCAGTTCGGCGGGGCCGTCGCAATGAACGGCTTGCAGATAGGGGCTGCGCCCTCCAAGTTGGCCGGCATTGCGGCCCTCGCGTTCGAAAAGAACAGGCAGTCGCTTGCCCACCATCGACGCGTTGAACGCTTGTTGCTGGCTGTCGAGCAGGGCCTGAAGCCGCGCCAGCCGCTCGGCCATCACCCCTTCGTCCACCTGCGCGCCCATGGCAGCGCCGGGTGTGCCCGGACGGCGTGAATACTTGAACGAGAAGGCCGACGCATAGCCGACATCCTCCACGAGCTTCATCGTGGCGGCAAAATCGCTTTCCTGCTCGCCGGGGAAGCCGACGATGAAATCGCCCGACAGGGCAATATCGGGCCTGACGGTACGCAGGCGCTCGATCAGCGCGATGTATTGCGCTGCCGTGTGCTTGCGGTTCATGGCCTTCAGGATGCGGTCGGAGCCCGCCTGCACCGGCAGGTGCAGATAGGGCATCAGCTTTTCTTCCTCTCCGAACGCCGTGATGAGGTCCTCATCCATGTCATTCGGGTGCGAGGTGGTGAAGCGGATGCGGTCAATGCCCCCAATCAGGGCCAGATGCCGGATCAGGCGGGCCAGCCCCCAGCGGCCATTGGCTTCCTCGCCTGCAGGCGCTTCGCCTGAATAGGCGTTGACGTTCTGGCCCAGCAGCGTGATCTCGCGCACCCCTTGCGCGGCAAGCGCGCGTACTTCGGCGGTAATCTGGGCGGCGGGACGGGAATACTCCGCGCCGCGCGTGTAAGGCACCACGCAGAAAGAGCAGAACTTGTCGCAGCCTTCCTGCACCGTCACAAAGGCGCTGAAGCCCTCGACATGGCGCTTCGGGACAGCCAGCGCGTCAAACTTCTCTTCCACCTCGAACTCGGTCTGCAGCGCTTCGCCCCGGTCGCGGTGCACGCGCGCGATCAGTTCAGGCAGGCGGTGATAGGTCTGCGGGCCGACCACCAGATCAACCACAGGCGCACGGCGCTGGATCTCTGCGCCTTCGGCCTGCGCCACGCAGCCCGCTACCGTCACCGTCATCTGCCCCCCAGCGGCTTCCTTTTCGGCTTTGAGCGGTTTGAGCCGCCCCAGCTCGGAATAGACCTTCTCGGCGGCCTTCTCGCGGATATGGCAGGTGTTGAGAATGACAAGGTCCGCGCCGTCGGGCGCGTCGGCCGGCTCATAGCCGAGCGGAACCAGCAGATCGCGCATGCGCTCTGAATCATACACATTCATCTGGCACCCATAGGTGCGGATGAAGAGGCGTTTGCGGGTGGTTGTCTCAGTCTGTTTGGCGGTCATGGGTAGAGGCGGTTATTCCTTTTCGCCGTCCTTGAGTTTCACCGCATAAAGCTCCAGCCGGTGATCGACGAGCTTGTAGCCGAGACGGCGCGCGATGGCTTCCTTCATCTTCTCGATCTCTTCGTCATAGAACTCGACGATATCGCCCGATTTCAGGTCAATCAGGTGATCGTGATGTTCCTCGCTGGCTTCTTCATAGCGCGAGCGTCCGTCGCGGAAATCATGGCGCTCGATAATGCCGGCATCCTCAAACAGACGCACGGTGCGGTAAACCGTTGCCAGCGAGATGCGGTTATCGACGCTGACTGCGCGGCGATGAACCTCTTCGGCATCGGGATGGTCTTCGGCCTCCGACAGCACGCGCGCGATCACGCGGCGCTGGTCGGTCATGCGCAGACCTTTCTCGATGCATATCTGTTCAATGCGATCTGACATGGGTCAGCCTCCTTGAAGCGCATGTGCGCGCAGGGCTTTGACGCTGTCCTTAGCCGGGCAAGCCATATCTGTCCATTCCCGCTACAGGCTGCGCGACAGAATGAGCGCGTCCGACCCGTCCCTGTAATAGCCCATCCGGTGTCCGGCTTCACCCCATCCTGCTGCGCGGTAGAGCGCGATTGCCGCTCCATTGTTGACCGATACTTCCAGAAAGGCCGTGGCCGCGCCGCGCCTGCGCGCCGCGTCAATGCCGGTATCGACCAGCGCCCGCCCGATGCCGGCGCGGCGCGCGGACGGCAGGACAGCCAGAGTGAGTATTTCGGCCTGGTCTGTTATCGTGCGCATCAGGATAAAGCCTAGCGGCGTCCGGCCCTGTACCGCCATCATGGCATCGATCCCGGGCCCGGCCAGCAGGCTGGCAAACGCTACGGCGTCCCATGCCTCGCCGCCTTCAAACGCCCTGGCGTGCAGGGCAGCCAGCAGGTCAGCAGCCTCTGAGCCTGCAGCGCTGATCTTCACCTTCACGGTATGATGCCGCCCGGCAGGGCCGCGTCGGGCGGGCGGGCATAGACCGGCGATGGCAGGGGCGCGTTCGCGTCTGCGCCCTCGCACAAGGCCAGCAAGGCCTCCAGCGGGGCATGATCGCGCCAGCCTGAAGCCGGATCAATCAGGACCGCGCCGGAACCGGCAAGCCGGTCCGCTCCGCTGGCACCCAAGGCCACCTTCGCCGTATCTGCGTCAGAGCGGGTCACCGCGCCATCGGCGACGCCGCAGCGGAATACCTGCCAGACCAGCTCGCTGCGCCGCGCATCATGGGCGGTGAAAACAGTATGAGTGCTGTCCGGGTCAGCCTCAAAGGCCATCGCTGAAAGGCTGGAAATACCCATCGCCTGTGCGCCGCTTGCCAGCGCGAGGCCGCGCGCGAACGCCGTGCCTGCACGCGTTCCGGCAAAACTGCCGGGTCCGGTGGCCACCCCGATACGCCAGAGTTCACGCGGGGTAAGACCAGCCTTGCCAAGCAACGCCTCTACCATGGGGGCCAGCCGCTCGGCCTGTCCGCGGTCCATGGGCTCGCTTTGCGTGATGACGCGCCCGTCCGCGCAGCGCAGCGCCCCCGCACACCATCGCCCGGTCGTGTCGATGACCAGTACCGGGCGATGGGAAGGGGCAGACGCCATGACAGGCCTATTTCAGAATGCGAGCGGCCTCGTCGAAGGGGAGGCGTGGCAGACGCGGGAATAGTTTTTCCGTCGTTCCATAGCCGATATTGACCAGGAAGTTCGAGCGCCAATGCTTCATCTTCGGGTCGCTGGCGAAGAATTCCTGATCGACCTTGGCATTGTCAAACCCGCTCATCGGACCGCAATCAAGGCCCAGCGCGCGGGCGGCAAGGATCAGATACGCGCCTTGCAGCGTGCCATTGCGCACGCCATTGGCCTTGCGTGCCTCGTCTGACGCGAACCACTCCTTGGCACCGGGATCATGCGGGAACAGTTCCGGCACTTTCTGGTGAAACTCCCAGTCCCAGGCGACAATTGCCGTCACTGGCGCGCTCATCGTCTTGTCGACATTGGACGGGATGAGGAACGGCCGCAGCCGCTCTTTGGCGTCGCCCTTCAGGAAGACGAAGCGTGCAGGCGAATTATTGGCGCTGGTCGGGCCGTATTTGAGGAGGTCGTAAAGCGCCTGAAGCGTCGTGTCCGACACGTCCTTGTCTTCCCACGTGTAGAAGGTGCGCGCACCGCGGAACAGCTGGTTCAGCGCGTGGTCGGGCAGGGTTTTGTGGCGGTCTTCAAGTACCAGTTCGCTCATCGTCCGGTCCCTTTCTGAAAATTGGTGTCTGGCCGGTAGAGTGCCTGCAATCGGAACGTTAGGCAGCGAAATAGGTTGCTCCGGCGGGCAGCGCCATCGCCGTGATGGAAAAACGGTTGTGCCGTCAAGTGCGGCTAGACCACCGCTTCCACGCCCACGACCTCTGGCACATAGTGTTTGAGCAGGTTCTCGATCCCGCTCTTCAAGGTCATGGTTGAGGACGGGCAACCTGCGCAGGCGCCGCGCATGTGCAGGCTGACAATGCCAGTTGTCTCGTCATAGGCGTGAAACACGATATCGCCGCCATCTTGTGCCACTGCAGGGCGCACGCGGGTATCAATGACCTCGCGGATTTCCTTCACGATGGCCGCCGCCTCGCCTTCATAGACGGTTTCGGCTTCCTCGCCGGAGCCCGAGAAAAGCGGCTTGCCTGACTGCAGCACATCCATGATCGCGCCCAGTATGGACGGCTTGATATGCGCCCATTCAACGCCCTCCGCCTTGGTGACGGAGACAAAATCAGCGCCCGCGAACACGCGCACCACGCCCTCGGCCGCAAAAAGCTCCCGCGCCAGCAAAGAGGATTGTGCTTCTTCGGGCGTAGCAAAATCGCGCGGGGTTTCCGGCGCGATCTCCTGCCCGGGCAGGAATTTCAGCGTGTCGGGATTGGGGGTCGCTTCGGTCTGTATGAACATGTCAGGGCCTTCAGGGGCTGATCTGTGCGGATGATCTGCGTTCAGGCTTGCACTTGGCCCTGAACGGGGCGGGGTTCAAGCCTTGTCAGCGTCTGACCTGCCGCTCAGGTCAAGGCTTCGATGGTTTCATCGGAGAGATCGCCCGGCACAACAGTGACCGGAATCGCGCGTTCACCGAACAGGCTGCGCCCGCGAGACAGCGATGTGACCAGCGGACCGGGACCATCGCCCTTCGACGCGGCGCCGAGCACAAGGATGGAAAGGCTCTCATCCTCCTCGATCAGCTTGCGGATGCACTGGATCGCCTCGCCTTCGCGCACCAGAAGTTCGGGGCGCTCGCCGGTCACGCCTTCAATGTCTTCGGCCAGGCTTTCCAGCGCGGCTTCGGCCTCCTCCATCGCCTCGCGGCGCATGGTCTCGCCCACGCCCAGCCAGGGCTCGACGCTCGATGGCTCGATCACGGCCAGCACGGCGACCTTGCCGCCGGTATTCTTGGCCCGGTGGGCGGCATAGCGCGCAGCCGCCGCCGACTCCTCGCTGCCATCGCCAATCAGTAGGAATTTTCTCGTATTCGCCATGGTCTGACCGTGACGCTTTCTTGACGCGGCGGCAAGAGGGCGTCATCTGCGCATCAATGGCCCGATCGCGCAAAACACCAGCCGCCTCAAAGAAGCAGGTCGACAGTCTCGATGACTGCCGCTCTGCCGCCTCGCCCTTGCGTCAGATATCGCTCTGGCCGGACAGGCTAGAGGAAACGGCTGAGGGTACCCTGGTGCGGCGTATCACCCTGGAATCCATCGAGGAAGTGCGCCTCAGCGTCGAGCCGTCCGGGATTGGCGCGAAAGACGCCGCCCAGATCATCTGCCGTGTCAGCGGTGGCGGTAAAACCATCGAATTCTCGTCATTGCGCTCGACCGGCATCCTCAAATGGGAGAATCAGGCCGACCGTTTTGCGATGTTTCTGCGGTCCCTGCATGCGGCGCTGACGGAGAAAGCAGACATCGCCTATATCGAGGGCGCTCCGCTCACCGCCCGGTTGAAAGCCTTCCTGCCCGCGCTTCTGATCGGTCTGACGGGCATCGGCATTGCGCTTTGGGGGCTGACCGCTGGCCAGATCATCACCGGCCTGATCGGACTGGTGCTGGCCGTTGCTGGGGGCTATTCGGCCTGGGTGTTCCGCCCGGTGGCCGAAAAGCGCTACGACCCGGCAAAGTTCGGCTAGCCAAGCAGGCGTTTAAGCCCTTCTGCGAATAGCGCCCCGCACCGTGTCGCGCCGCGCGGATAATAATAGGGCTCGATCAGCTCGATCTCCATCAGCCTCAGATCGCCCTCGCTTCCGCGCACCATGTCAACGCGCGCATAGAGCAGTGTCTCGACCGAACACTGCCTACAGGCTGCTTCAAGGCATTGGCGGGCCAGAGCGATATCGCTGGCGGATGGCTGATAGGGTGTGTCCACACCGCCATACATGCCCTGTATCCGGTAATCGCCCTTGGCCGCCCGCTTCACGACTGCATGGGAAAATTCACCACCAAAGAAGAGAAGCGAGTACTCGCCCTCCTCCTGAATGGCGGGCAGGAAGGCCTGTATCATCGCCCGGTCTGGCGGCAGATCCGCGGCAGACGGCAGAGGCTCGCCGCGCTTCACCCGCGCCTGACGCCAAGCGCCAGCGCCGACCACGGGTTTGATCACCAGATCATCGCTGCCGAGCGTGTCGAAGGCCGCTTCGATAACTTCGGGCGTGGCGGTCTCTGTCCAGACCGTCTCGATCACCGGCGCGCCCTGGCCTGCCAGATCGCGCAGATAGGTCTTGTCCATATTCCAGCGGATGACATTGAGAGGGTTGAGGAGCGGACGTAACGCTGCCGCTTCTGACAGGACATTGATGAACTGGCTGGCTTTGTCCCAGTAATCCCAGGTCGGTCCGGCGATAACCGCGTCATAGGCGTGCGGATCAAAGCCCTCATCCCAGACAACCGGCTCAAGCGCATAGCCTGCTGTGCGGCATGGCGCATCAATGGCGGCATATTGCTCGGTGAACTCGTGCGCGTCGCTGCGCGCTTCAACCCGGTGCGCCAGTACATTGGCCGAAACAAGATAGGCAAGGGCGCGCATATGACTTCCCGCATCTGTATGACTGGTGTTCGGGGGCTGTAGCGTCCTGTCACGCAGCGTCAAGCGCCCTGCCGCATCCGTGACCGGCGCGCGGTGCAGGGCTTGAGTGTGCGCCGCGCAGGCGCTAAGCCCACGCCCGTCCCGCAATCGCAAGGAAGAAAGCCCATGGCCGCTACCCGCTTCGACGTATTAGGCGTCGGCAATGCAATCGTTGATGTTATCGCAACCGCAGATGATGCCTTCCTCGGCCAGCATGGCATCGAGAAAGCAGCGATGACCCTGATCGACGAGCCGCGCGCCGAAGCGCTCTATGCGGCGATGGGCCCCGGTCAGGAGGTTTCCGGCGGTTCAGCGGCGAATACGCTGGCGGGCGTGGCAAGCCTTGGCGGGCGCGGCGGTTATATCGGCAAGGTTGCCGACGACCAGCTGGGTGGAATTTTCGCGCATGATCTGCGCGCGGCCGGGGTGGACTACTCGACAGCGCCCCTGACCGGTGGTCCGGCGACGGCACGCTGCCTGATTCTCGTCACGCCCGATGCCCAGCGTTCGATGAACACGTTTCTGGGCGCATCGACCATGTTTTCCGAGGCCGATGTCGATGCCGAGCGCATCCGCGCGGCCGAGATTACCTATCTGGAAGGCTATCTCTTCGACCGCGACGAGGCCAAGGCCGCCTTTGTGGCAGCCGCCGACATCGCCCGTAAGGCCGGACGCAAGGTAGCGCTGACCCTGTCGGACGGGTTCTGCGTTGACCGGCACCGTGACAGCTTCCGCGAGCTCATTGCCGGGCATGTCGATGTGGTATTCGCCAACGAGGTCGAACTGAAATCGCTCTACCAGACTGATGATTTTGATGCGGCGCTGGCGCGTATCCGCACCGAGACCCACATCGCTGCGGTCACCCGTTCTGAAAAGGGCGCGATTATTGTTTCGGGCGGGGAAAGCGTCTCTGTGCCTGCCGACCCGGTTGAAAAGCTGGTTGATACGACCGGGGCCGGCGATCTGTTTGCAGCCGGTTTCCTGCTGGGACTGGCGCGGGGAGCGGATTTGCACACCTGCGGACGGCTGGGCGTCCTGGCAGCGGCAGAGGTGATTTCCCATGTCGGCGCCCGCCCGCTTGTCAGTCTGGAGAAGCTGGCAAAGTCGCGCGGTATAACAATACCGCGAGCAGCATAGGTTGCTCGCCTGCCGAATCCGCGACCTGAAACGGATTCAACAAGTTAACAGTGTCTGTGCGGGTGCTTAACGCGATTTTCAGCAAGCTCTGAAAATCTTCCTCTCCTTGCCGTGCCGTCCGGCCCGACGATCGGGTGCGTGCGGCCTAGCTCCGAGAGGAATAATGGCCCCGCTCCGACACGCCCTGTCACGCATGATGCGCTCGCTGGTGATGAAATTCACCATACTGTGCGCGATTGTGCTGGTGGCCGCCACGCTGGTAATGACCGGCATCGGCTATGTGTCGAAATCACGCGATAACCGGGACACGGCGCTGGCTCATGCCGGGCTGATGTCGCAATTGCTGGCGGTCAATATTGCGGAAGAAACGTCGTTGCGCGACGCCCGCCGTCTGACGATGAGCCTGTCAGCGTTTTCCGAGCGCGATGACGTAAGCGGAACCTATGTCGCCGACGTAACGCGCAACGTGCTGGTGGCCACAGATGGTGCTGAGTTCGCGCCCGGCGAACGCACCACAGACGCGCTGGTACACGGCGCGCTGGGCTCGGTCGATATGCGCGTCAAGACTATCGGCGAGATTATCCGGGTGGCGCATCCGGTCATGCATCAGGGGCGTCTGGCGGGCGTCGTTGTTATCGACGTGCCGATTGCCGCGGTCTCGCGCCCGGCATCGGAAATCTTCCAGCGCCAGATTTTTGTCGGGCTCATCGCCCTGGTGATCTTCCTGCCGCTGGTCGCCGTCGTGGTGCGTGCCGCGCTGGGCCCGATTCACAAGCTGACCGAGGCGGCTCGTCTTGCGTCCTCGCGCAAGCTGGACATGCGCATTGATGTGCGTACCGGCGACGAGCTTGAAGTCCTCGCCAATGCGTTCAACCGCATGTTTGCCCGCCTTGATGCCTCGATGAAGCGTATTCACCGGCTGGCCTATGTCGACATGGTGACCGAGCTGCCCAACCGTGAGCGGTTCCGCAAGGAAGTCGAACAGGTCACGCGCCGCGCGGAGGAATCCGGCACGGCAGGCGCGGTTCTGTTTCTCGATCTCGACCGTTTCAAGCGCGTCAACGATTCCCTGGGGCTCGGCGAAGGCGACCGCCTGCTTGAGGCCGTGGCCCGGCGCCTGCGTGAAACCGCGCGCGGCTGGGATTTGTCGCGGGGCGAGGAAGGGGTTGAACCCTCTCTGGTAGCGCGTCTGGGCGGGGACGAATTTACAGTCCTCCTGCCCACCTTGCGTGACCCGGCGGATGCGGCCCGTGTCGCCCGCCACATCATCGATGCTGTGCGGCGCCCGTTCGAGATTTCCGGCCACCGGGTTTTCCTGGGCGTGTCCGTCGGTGTAGCGGTCTTCCCGCGCGATGGCGCGGACCCCGAAACCCTGCTGCGCCATGCCGATCTGGCGATGGCGGCGGCCAAGCGGACGGGCGGCAATGCCTACGAATTCTTCGAATCCAGCATGAACAAGACCGCGTTCGAGCGCCTGGTGCTGGAAGGCGAGCTACGCGAGGCCGTGCGCGATGATCAGCTGGTTGTCTACTACCAGCCGAAAATCTCGATCAAGGACGGCTCCATTGCCGGTGTTGAGGCGCTGGTGCGCTGGAACCACCCGACGGCGGGCCTGCTCGCACCCGGCACCTTTATTCAGGCGGCAGAGGAATGCGGGCTGATCGGCGAGATTGGTGACTGGGTCATGTGCCGCGCCTGCACCGAAATGGCCGAGCTGAACAAGCGCGGCATGACATTGCCGGTGGCCGTCAACGTGTCGGCTGTGCAGTTCGAGGACGAAGGCTTTGCCGATGCTGTCATCGAGACGCTGCGCGAGACCGGACTGCCGGCCTCAATGCTGGAGCTGGAGCTGACTGAATCGGTGGCCATGCGCCAGCCTGAACGTGTGCTCGAACAGATCAACCCGTTGCGCGAGCGCGGCGTCGGGTTCGCCATCGACGATTTCGGCACCGGCCATTCCAGCCTGTCCTATCTGACGCGCATGCCGTTTGATGTGTTCAAGATCGACCAGAGCTTTGTGCGCGACATGTCACGTGATCCTCATGCGCGCATCGTGGTGGAAACCATTCTGGCCATGGCCAAGGCGCTCAAGCTGGAAACCGTGGCCGAAGGCGTGGAAACCAGCGAACAGCTTGCCTTCCTGCGGGAACAGGGCGCAACGCTGGCGCAGGGCTATCTTTTTGCCCGGCCCATGCCGCTTAATGATCTTGTCCGCTATGCTGATAGCAGCAGTGCTGAGGCGCGCGCGGCCATCGCCTGAAGCCGGGCAGCGCGCTAGCGTAAAGACGGCGTGAACTGTGTCGCAATGGCAACGCACAACACCTTTCTACAATTTAATTGAACAAACCCCCGCGCTTGTGGCATAAATACACGTGCGGGCCGCAAGCACTCTGACCCGCTCGCTCTGGCACGGCGTCGTCCCCCGCAAACCGTCCAGGGTCAGGCCAGCATCGGTTGATCCCCTCCCGATGCAGCATGTGGCAGTCAAGCGGTCCCGATCGGCGCCCGATGGTCCCCTCACCATCGGGCGCCATAGTTTTTACCGGCCGGCAAGGGCGGCAATCGCGGAATTTTTCTGCGTCTATGGCCTGTTCCGCCGCCGGAACACGTTCTAGACAGCGTGTATGGCTCCTTCCGAACCCTCCGATTCCAGCGATGATGTGATTGCCCGCCTGCTGGAGGAGATACCTCTTCTCTACAAGGCCCGCGCTTTCGCCGAGAGTATCGCCGATCCGGCCTTCTTCTCCCGCCTGGGCGAAAAGCTCGACGCGCGGGAGAAATCCCTCGCCCGCGCCTATCTCGATGGCCTCGGCTTTCCCGATGCGGAGCCGGCGCCTCTCGGTAGCTGGGACGATGCCGCGATTGCGTCTGAAAGTCTGGGTACCGACCCGCTGGCCTGGGAAGCTGAAGAGATGCTGCGCGCCGGTCTTGTCGAGCGGGCGCTGGAGCGCCTTGACCCGGAAGGTCTAGAAGCGGCTCTGATGCTGGTTTCGTCGTCCATCGGCGAGCTGGCGCGCGAGGCGGCTGAAGCTGCCGCCTCGATGGACGACATGTATGACGAAAGCGTGGTCAATATCGCCGCTGGCGGGCTGATACAGGCCGCCAATGGCGCGGTACTCGTGCTACTGGCCGAGGCTGAGGACGAGGAGCCGACCCATCCTTTCCTGGCGCGCTGGCGGCTCTATGTGCGTGGCCGCTGGCCGGTTGGCGTCGCAGGGTCCACCTATAATATTCTCTGACCCCTCCTGATTAGACGAAGGAGCCAAGATGGCTGCGTTGACCCTCGCCACCTGGAATATCAACTCGGTTCGCCTGCGCATTGCCCAGGTTGCGCGCTTCGCGGCCATGGCGAACCCGGACGTGATCTGCCTGCAGGAAATCAAGTGCATGGAGGATCAGTTTCCGGCTAGGGCCTTCAAGGATATGGGCTACCCTCATGTTCATGTGACCGGCCAGAAGGGCATGCACGGCGTCGCGACTGTCTCGCGCCGTCCCATCGAAGTGCTGGAGGATTGTGAGGTCTGCCCCAAGGGCGAGGCGCGCCATCAGGTCGTGCGTGTCGAAGGCGTCGAATTTCAAAATTACTATATCCCGGCCGGCGGCGATGAACCGGATGTGGACATCAATCCGCGCTTTGCCCACAAGCTTGATTTTCTTGATCGTTTTGGTGCCTACATGGAAAAGCGCGGCCAAAAGGGCGGTGATGTGGTGCTGGTCGGTGACCTCAACATCGCTCCGCGCGAGCACGATGTCTGGTCACACAAGCAGCTTTTGAAGGTGATCTCCCACACGCCGGTGGAAACCGAGGGGCTGGAGCTCGCCCGCAACCGCGCCGGATATCTGGATGTCGCGCGCGAGCTGATCGCCGAGCCGGAGAAAATCTACACTTGGTGGAGCTATCGCAACCGCGACTGGCGCAAATCCAATCGCGGCCGCAGGCTTGACCATATCTGGGTCTCGCCCTCCTTGCAGGCCGCTGCCACCACTCATGGCCGCGAGGGTTTCACCATCTGGGACGAAGCCCGCGACTGGGAAAAACCGTCCGACCACGCGCCGGTCACACTGAAGCTGGGGTAGGACGGCGAACGGAGGCATTCGAGGCTTTGCCCGAATCACGCAGGTGAGTCGTTGCGCCGTCCATTTCCCGGCGAACATTTTTTTGTGAACGATGCATCAGCAAGGACGCGCACCACCGCAAGATTCTGAAATCGCGATAGAAGTGCATCTATGACGAAAGTTGAAAAATCGTCCGGGGATTCTTGACGTGGAATCCGTAATTTAGCAGACTAGGGATTGTGAAAGAGGCGGCTGAGGTTTCCCTCAACCGCCCCGTCAGAACTACCGGCAACCCGGCTGCGAACTACACCAAATCTATGTGAGACTCGCGTGCAATCCCGACGGTCACCGACTCGCGATCGGTGACCGTCTACATTTTGCCGTAGTTGGGAACTTGTCGTCCACCCCTAGTGCCTTGCATCCGCTAACTTTATGGTTAACGAAACACTAACCGCTGGTGGGTCGGTTTAAGCGGTGCAGTAATTTCAATAGTTTGGCTGCCTGCTGTGTGCTGTGGATAACTTCCGCACGCTTATGCTGTTCAACGGCTTACTTCAGCGCGATGATGCCGCACTGGCCTCCGAACTGGCCGGCATGGCCGTCGCGCGCGGCGCGCCGCGACGAGAAAAAGCGGTCCGCATCAGCAAAGGTACAGGCCCGGATACGGCTGATCTGGGCTTGCGGCACGCCCGCTGCCACGAGTTGGCGGTGAACGGCTTCGGCGACATCGAGACCCGCCCCGCCTTGCGCATCCTTCGGCCCTGCAAGAGCGTCATCAAGCGTCCCGAAGAGGGCTTCAAATTCTGTCAGCACTTCCGGGCCCACCCGGTAGTGCTTTCTCGAGATGGCCGGGCCGATGGCGGCACGCAGGTTTTCCGGCCGGGAGCCGTAATGACGGGTCAGCGCTTCGATCGTGCGGGCCGTGATATTCTTCACGGTGCTGCGCCAGCCTGAATGAATCGCGGCGATCGCGTGTCCTGCAGGGTCATGCAGCAGGACCGGCACGCAGTCGGCAACCTGCGCGCACAGGGCAAAGCCGGGCTGGTTGGTAATTAGGGCGTCGCCTTCACCCACAGACCAGCCTTCCGGCAACGCTTCGGCCTTGAGGACGGTGTCACCATGCACCTGATTGGCGAAGACCAGACGCACTACGCCAAGTGAGCGCGCGACCAGCGCGCGGTTCTGCGCGACATGATCCTTGTTGTCGCCGCGTGACCAGGTGAGGTTCAGGCTCTCATACGCTCCTTCGCTGACCCCGCCTGTGCGGGTCGTGAAGGCGTGGACAATGCCTTCGCCCAGGCTGTCAGCAAAAAGAAACTCCGGCCGGCTCATGGGGCTGTCCCGTCAAGAAATCCGCTGCGTCCGCGGCCCAGATCATAGCCTTCGCGGGCCAGTGCTATCCGGTCCAGAAGCGCATGCAGCGCTGACCAGTCATCATCGGCGGCGATGGGTGCCCACGCGGCTTCCATCGTTTCGAACACCATGTCTGTTGGCTCGGCCTGATCAAAATAGCGGTGTGTGAGGCGCTCGGGCCTGACCGGCTCGCGGGCGCCAAATCCGTCCAGCACCGCTTCAAACCCTTCGGCGCGATAATGTTCCCCGCGTGGGCCCGCAAAAGCCCGCTCGCGCGACGCCGTGCCGCCAAACCAGTCGAACATCACCGCTTCGAAGGGCAGCTGGTTATCTCTCATGAAATGCAGCAGCCGGGTCAGGAACGCGCCATCGGCCTCTTCGCCCACAGGAGCAATGCCGAGCCTGCGATGCCACGCTTCGTAAAGCGCGGCGCGGTAGCGCTCAGGGAAGGTCGTCAGTGCCTTCACAAGGCTGGCTTCCTCTCCTATCGGAAGGAGCGCGCCGGCCAACTGTTCCAGCGCCCACAGCACCGATTCCGGTTGGCGGCCATAGGCATAAAGCCCGCCTTCATCGAAATATGCAGCCGTAAAACCGGGCTCGAAAGTGGGGAGGAAGCGCCACGGGCCATAGTCAAAGCTCTCCCCGGTCACGACCAGATTATCGGTATTGAGCACGCCGTGGACGAAGCCCGCCGCCATCCATTCGGCTGAAAGCCGGGCAAGCGAGGCGACACTGGCATCAAGGAAGGCTGCGGCCCGCGCAGGCGTATCCCCGTTGCCGGCCTGGGGGTGAAACTGTTCGATGGCGTAGTCCATCAGTGCTTCAACCAGGTCGGGCCGGTTGAAATACGCATGACGCTGGAACATGCCGATGCGCACATGCGAATGCGATAGCCGCGTCAGGACCGCCGAGCGGGCCGGGCTTGGCTCATCGCCCCGGTGGAGCGGTTCGCCCGTTTCGTAGATGGCGAAGGTCTTGGAGGTGTAGACGCCTAGCGCCTCCAGCATTTCAGACGCCAGAAGCTCGCGCACCGCGCCTTTCAGCGTCAGGCGTCCATCGCCTGAGCGCGAGTAGGGTGTCTGGCCGGAGCCCTTGGTGGCCAGATCCAGAAGCCGGTCTTCGCCATCACGCAGCTGCGCGAACAGAAACCCCCGCCCGTCACCGATCTGCGGGTTGTAGGTGCGGAACTGATGGCCGTGATAGCGCAGCGCCAGCGGTGTATCCTGATTGTCCGGTAGCGGCTCAAAGCGGTGGAAATGCCCCGCACGCTCATCAGGAGTTAGCCCTGACAGCCCTACCGCTTGGGCCCAGCGCGTATTCCACCAGCGCTCGATACCGTCCGGGAAAGCGGCAGGCTCAACCGGATCGGCAAATTCAGACCCCAGCGCGGCAAAGCGCGGGTCGGGGCGGTAGGCCGAAGCCATCAGGCCAGCCCTTTGTCCAGCGCCTTCGCCGCCTGGACAATCGCGTCTACCGACTGGGGCAGGATACGCGTCATGTTGAGAAAACCGTGCGGCACCGTGTTGAACACAACCCTTTCCACCGGAACACCAAACGCGGCCAGCCGGTCGGCATAGGCTGCACCTTCATTGAGGAGCGGATCAAGCTCGGCGGCCAGAATGAAGGCAGGCGCGACACCTTTCAGATCGTCAGCCAGCAAGGGCGAGACCCGCACATCGCGCACATCATCGGGGCTGCGCAGATAGGTGTGGCGGATGCGCGAGAGCACTTCACGCGACAAGAGTGGTCCTTCCTGCCAGGGCTGGTCGGCGCGCTCGATCTCGACAAGCTGTAAAAGCGGATAGAGCAGAAGCTGGAAAGCGACTTTCCCCTTCCGGTGCTGGGCTATCACAGCCGCCAGATTGCCCCCCGCAGAATCGCCGCCTGTGGCCAGCCGGTCCGCGGCAAATCCGTGCCGCGCCAGCGCGCCGTCCCGAATGGCATCAAACGCGGCGAGTGCGTCTTCCACGGCTGCGGGAAAGGCGTGCTCGGGGGCCTTGCGATAGCCTATCGAGGCCACCCGCACGCCCGATGCCGCAGCCAGCCGCTGGCATAATGGCGTATGGGTATCGATATCGCCGATCACGAATCCGCCGCCGTGAAAATAGACAAGACCCGCACCGTTTTCTGCCGCATCAAAGGGCCGCCAGACCCGCACGGCAATTGGTTCGGACGGCCCCGGCAGGGTCAGATCCTCGATTGCTTCGACGCCCGGCGGCTCAAGCTCTGCTATCGGGATCATCCGGCGCAGAGCTTCGCGCATGCCCGGCGCGGTTCGCTCCGGTGCGAAATAGGCGGCAAGGTCAGCCAGGGCTTTCTCAGGGGTCAGCATGCCGGTGCAGTGTTCGGCGCGCACGCTTTGAATGGCAAGCGCCAATCGCGCTGGTGAGCTTGTGCTAGTGCAGTTGTACCGCGCTGGTCACACAGATGCGCCCGGTCAGCGCATCCTCGATCTCGCTCTTCAGGGCCCGCCAGGCGGCAGCGCTTTCCGCTTCACCCTTGTCTTCCATCTCCGCAATGGCCTCGCAGGCATAGCCCAGTGCCCGCGCGCCGTGCCGGTCAACCAGCGTGAACGCGATCTGGCGGATATCGGCAGGTGTAATGCGTGAGGGGCGCGAAGAGGTGGCGGTCTGCAACGGACAAGTCTCCGGAAAAAGAACAGGGTCAGCCTCTCTCATGGCAAGGGGCGGGCCAGTCTGGCGGCTACGCAACACACTGAAAAGCATCACCATTATTGCCGCTTGCGGGGCCAGGGTGACGGCCCGCTACGCCTACCGGCCAATCTTGCCGGGCACTCTTGTCCGCGCTGGCGCCTTGCCTGCACCCCATGGCGTATGTCAGCACGAATTGCCGTCTTGTTCCTTGCCTGACATTGAGATTGCAGGCATTACGCCGCTCAAAACATACTTGATCCACAGGAGTACCCTGCCCATGCGCGTCGCAATGATCGGTACAGGCTATGTCGGCCTGGTGTCCGGGGCCTGCTTTGCCGATTTCGGTCACCAGGTCACGTGCATCGACAAGAATGAAGAGAAGATTGCGCTCCTGCGGTCGGGCGGCGTTCCCATCTATGAGCCCGGTCTGGACATGCTGGTCCAGCGCAATGTCCGCGAAGGCCGGCTGGATTTCGCCACCGATCTGACCGAGGCCGTTCGCGCCGCCGATGTGGTTTTCATTGCGGTTGGCACGCCTTCGCGGCGCGGCGACGGCCATGCCGACCTGACCTATGTCCACGCGGCTGCCGAAGAGATTGGAGCGGTGATGGATGGCTTCACGGTGATCGTGAACAAGTCGACCGTGCCTGTCGGAACAGGTGACGAGGTTGAGGCGCTTGTCCGCAAGGTCCGGCCTGACGGAGATTTTGCGGTCGTGTCGAACCCGGAATTCCTGCGCGAAGGTGCGGCGATTGACGATTTCAAACGCCCCGACCGCGTCGTTGTCGGTACCGAAGACCAGCGCGCGCGCGATGTGATGCGCGAGCTTTACCGCCCGCTTTTCCTCAACGAGACGCCGATCGTGTTCACCTCCCGGCGCACGTCGGAACTCATAAAGTATGCGGCGAACGCCTTTCTGGCGATGAAGATCACCTTTATCAACGAGATGGCCGATCTGTGTGAATCGGTCGGCGCGAATGTGCAGGAAGTGTCGAAAGGTATCGGCCTTGATGGCCGGATCGGCGCGAAATTCCTCCATGCCGGCCCCGGCTATGGCGGATCGTGCTTTCCGAAGGACACGCTTGCTCTGGTGCGCACCGCGCAGGAAGCCAACACGCCGCTTCAGCTCGTCGAGGCGACGGTACGCGTCAATGACATGCGCAAGCGCGCCATGGCCGACAAGGTGATCGCAGCGTGCGGAGGCGACGTCTCGGGCAAGACGATCGCAGTGCTGGGCCTGACCTTCAAGCCGAACACCGACGATATGCGCGAGGCGCCCAGCCTCGACATCATCCCCGCCCTGCAGGCGAAAGGTGCGCGCGTGCGCGCCTATGATCCGGCTGGTGTCGAGGAAGCTGAGAAACTCCTCAAAGACGTCGAATATACAACCGGCCCCTATTTGGCGCTGGAGGGTGCGGACGCACTGGTCATCATCACCGAGTGGAACGAGTTCCGGGCACTGGACTTCGAACGCGTGAAGGCGGCCCTGAAATCACCCATCGTGGTGGATCTTCGCAATATCTACGACCCTGCCGAGATGAAGGAAGCAGGTCTGGCCTATACCAGCGTCGGCAGACCCTAGGCGCGTCAGGACCGCGCCAGCGGGCCGATAGCGGTCATCACATGATAAAGCATGCTGGCGGGAATATTGGCCGCCAGCGGCCTGCCTTCGCGGTCATAGGCATCCATCCACCCGCCCGTGCAGGCATCGGCAAAATAGCTGGTGCGCAAGCACTCGAGCAGATCACCGGCTGATCCCGGCCTCGCCGTTTCCGGGTGACGCAGCCGTGCGCGAAACATTTCCAGCTGCGGCCACAAACGCCGGTTGCCGTCCAGCACATGGCCGTCCGTGTCGACGCAGTTGAACGCGAAGCCGCTATCGCGGTCCTGCCCTGAAGTGTCTGCAAACCCGATCAGCCTGCGCCGCCAGCTGACCAGATCGTGACCTGTGCGGGCCTCGTATTCTGCCAGCAGCCAGGCCCATTCATGGCAATGGCCGGGCTCCGCGCGCCAGGGCCCGGCGGGCCTTGCCCAGTCACCGGGCAGCTCTTCTATCACCGCGCCGCTTACCGCATCAAAAAAGCTGTCTTCCAGACGGCGCACGCAAGTCTGCGCGCAGGCAAGTGCCTGGCCAGCGCCGGTTGCCGCGTCCAGCGCCAGGCAAGCCTCCAGCAAGTGCATGTGCGGGTTGGCTGCGCGCAGGTCCGGGGCCAGCTCCGGGTCGAAGAAGCCCTTGCCGGATTTGTCGGCCATGCAGTTTTCCACGAAGTCCAGCGCTTCCAGCGCGAGATCCAGTGCGCGTGGTTCACCGAACGCCTGATAGGCCGTGGCCCCGGCCAGTATCACAAAGGCATGGTCGTACAGGCCGCGCCGGGCATCGATATGGCGGCCCGAGCGGTCCAGCCGGTGAACCCATCCGCCATAGGGTGCGCGCGCCGGACCGTCAAGATACTCAAGGCCCAGCATGGCGATGCGCTTTGCCTCTTCCGGGTCCCAGCCCAGAATTGCGGCTTCGGAAAACGCGAAAATCTGGCGCGGGATGACCCGCATGCGCCGCTCGCGGTCAGGCAGCGGGGTGCCATCGAGCGTCAGGCTCTCGACGAATCCGCCCTTGTCGTCGTCCCAGGCCGTGCGGGCCCATAGCGGCAGGCAGTCCTGCATCAGCCAGTGGCGCGCCCAGCCGCGCGCTTCGTGCGGGACGGCGGATGCTGACCGCGCTGCGCCGACGACAGACTTGATACCCGGCGCCTCGCTCAATGGTGTCACGATGACCGCCTCGCGGCTGGCCGCAATGGCAAGGCCGGACACGCCCTTCACGGCAATCACTGGCCCGTCGGAACGGATATAGCTGCCTGTCACGCCGTCCAGCGCAACAGGTCCGAAAGCGGCGTTTCCATTCGCATCGCGTTGGGAAAGTGTGTGCAGGGCCGCGTAGTCACCGACATCGTTCCAGCCCATCTCCACCGGAACAATGGATGCCAGCGCCGTCTTCTCCATCACGGCGTAATCAATGCTGATGGCGGGGGCTTGTGCGAAGGCAGCCCGGTCAACAATCCGCGCGCCTGTGGCCGGGTCCGCTCTGGCATGATCGAGTGCGCGGCGTGCTGCCGCCAGTACCCCGGGCGCATGACGTTCCAGCTCACCAAGCATCACCGACGCCTTGAACAGGAAAATACCGCCATTCCAGAAATACTCGCCGGACGCCAGATAAGTTTTTGCCGTGTCCAGATCGGGCTTCTCGACAAACGCCTGCACTTTGCGAACCGCGCCCGTACCGCTGGCGCGGATATAGCCATAGCCGGTGGCCGGGTGGTCCGGGGTGATGCCGAAGGTGACGATGTGGCCGGCTGCCGCGGCGTTTGCCCCGGCACCGATGGCACCAAGAAATGCATCAGGCTGCGCGATATGGTGGTCGGCGGGCAGGATGAGGATCAGCTCGCCGGGGTCCGCCGAGAGCGCTGCCAGCGCGACGGCGGGCGCCGAATCGCGGGCCACCGGTTCCAGAATCAGGTCTGCGCCGGGCAGGTGCATCCGAAGAAGGGATGCGTGGCGCGCTGACCCGATAGCGGTGACAGGTGAAATTTGTGCCGTCTCCAGCGGTTTTGCGAATAACCGCGAAGCGGTCTGCACAAGCATGGACGGCCCGCCAGCAGGACTGAAAAAGGGCTTCGGCACCAACCCGCTGGAGAGAGGCCAAAGCCGCGTGCCGGAGCCCCCGCACAGAATGAAGGGTCTTATGGTATGCGGGTTCATCGTCACATCCGCCCTTCCCGTCGCAGGCTGCCTTCGCTGCTGGCGTGCGCTGCATCGAGCCTTTGTCCAACAGTCCGGTTTGCCAGAATGTTACCAGCCTGCGCCTTTCGCAGTGATGCGATGGCGGGCTGGTTGGGGTTTGGGTTACCAATCCGGCACCATAATAGTGTCAGATCGCAGCAATTTTGCCCGGCCGTTAATGGCCCTGGGCAAAGACAATGAAGCAAAAATGACCCTGCCACCCCTTGATGGTGAAATACTATTCGAGACCAGCCCGCACCCGATGATGGTGTTCGAGCGGGACTCGCTGGCGATTGTTCGCGTCAATCAGTCGGCGATCACGACATATGGCTACAGCCGGGAAGAGTTTTTGGCCCTGACGGTTGAGGACCTCAAGCCCGAAGAGGACATCCCGGCGCTCTACGATGTGGTGCGCAATTCCGGCAGCGGACCGGAGCGGCCAGGCATCTGGCGGCACCTGACCAAGGCCGGTGAAACGCGCTGGATGGATATTGCCGGGCACAATCTGGAGTATGATGGCAAACCGGCGCGGCTCGCGATTCTCCTCGACGTCACGCACATTGTTGAACTCGAACGCGAGCATGCGAGTTTGCATGCCAGCGAGATGGCCACGCGCGAGCAGGCGGAGGCTGAAGCGCAGAGCTTCCGTTCGGTACTGGAATCCGCCTCTGGCAAGTTTGCTGTGGTGCGGGCGGGCAATTTCGAGATTTTCGCTGTCAGCGACGAGTATCTGGCGGTGACGGGGCGTACACGTAACGAGCTGATTGGCCGGGAGATATTCAGCGCGTTCCCTGACAACCCCGTGGAACCGGATGCCGACGGCGTCAGCCGGCTGGAAGCGAGCTTCCGCCGCGTGTGCAACTCAGGCAGCACCGATGTCATGGCACTGCAACGCTATCCCATTGAGGTTGCTGACGGCAAGGGCGGCGGCTTTGAGGAGCGCTGGTGGCATATTGTCAACACGCCGGTGCTGGGACCCGGCGGCCAGGTCAGCTACATTATCAACCGGGTAGAGGACGTAACGGGCTATGTCCGCGAGGGCAGTTTGCAGTCTGACAGCCTGCCCGCGACGCCCGAAACGCTCATGGTCACGCATGAGCTGGCGCAGGCTGCCAGGCGTATGCGCGAGCAGGAAACCAATCTGAGAACGGCGCAGGAGCTCTTGGGGATCGGGGTGTGGAAATACCACCTGGCCACCCGGACTCACATCTGGTCAGACGAGGTCAAGAGAATCTACGGGGACACCTCGAAATGTCCCACCATATCTTTCCGCGACCACGCGCTGCTGGTTCATCCTGATGACCGCGACGCCTTGTACGCGCAGTACAGGGCGTTCGAGAGCTCCGGCAACGCGGCGTTCGAGTTTCAATATCGCATCATTCGCCTTGATACCGGACGGATCGTTCATGTGCGCGGCATTGCTGAACGCACCGGCGAAGGCGAGGACGCCGTTCTCACCGGCGTCGTTCAGGACGTGACACAGCGCAAGCAGGAGGAAGCCGAGCTGCTGGCCGCGCGCGACGAGGCGGAGCGGGCCAACCGGCTGAAATCGGAGTTTCTGGCCAATATGAGCCACGAGATCCGCACGCCCCTGAACGGGGTGCTGGGGATGTCGCAAATCCTCGCGCGCACCCCACTGGATGACCGTCAGAAGCGTATGGTGGATACGGTACTGAGTTCCGGTCAGGCGCTCCTGTCCATCCTTGATGATGTGCTGAATATCTCGAAGATCGAAGCAGGCCTGTTCACGCTGGAACCCGAGCCGGTAGAGCTGGCTGCGATATGTGCCCGCGCCATCGATGCGGTGACAGCAGGCGCACTGGAAAAGGGCCTGTCCGTCAGCAGCCATATCGATCCAGCCCTGCCGTCGCGCGTGATCACCGATCACCGGCGCATGGGACAGGTGCTGATCAATCTGCTCGGCAATGCGGTCAAGTTCACCCGTTCGGGCTCAGTGACCCTGACCGCCGAGCGCGGCGATCCCGGCCAGATGCGCTTTATCGTGACCGATACCGGGCCGGGCATAGACGCAGAACGCATCGGCATCATATTTGACCGCTTCCGGCAGGCCGATACCGGCCCGGCGCGCAGCCATGACGGCGCGGGGCTGGGCCTTGCCATCTGCAAGGAGTTTACGGGCTTGATGGGTGGCACCATCCGAGCCGATAGCGAACCGGGACACGGCGCGCGCTTCATTGTCACCGTGCCGCTGGTGGATGCCGGTGAGCCTGATGAGCCCGGACTGGCGCCCGAGGCACCGGCAGCCAGCGCCAGCCTGCCTTCGCGGCTGCTGGTTGCGGAAGATAATGCTGTCAGCCTGCGGACACTCCAGATGATGCTGGACCAGATGGAGGTCGCGCAAACCGTTCATGCCGGGAACGGCAAGGACGCAGTCATGGCGGCGCTGGCGAGCGATTTCGATGCCATCATCATGGATATTTCCATGCCCGTGATGAACGGGCTGGAGGCTATCCACCATATACGCTCCAGCACGGGCCCGCGCGGACGCACGCCCATACTTGCACTCACGGCGCTGGCGGAAACCCATGACAGGGATGCCTGCCTGATGGCCGGTGCCGATGCCTATCTGGCCAAGCCGGTCGATATGGATGATTTGCGCGAGACGCTGGCGCGTCTGAATGCGATGCGCAGCGGTGGCGAGTAGGGTGCTGAACGGCTATCCCGTCGAAGACGCGAATGCAGCGAGCCGAATTTGAGACTACGGAAATGGCGCACCCGACAAGATTCGAACTTGTGACCTCTGCCTTCGGAGGGCAGCGCTCTATCCAGCTGAGCTACGGGTGCGTGCAACGTTCTCTTACAGGGCTGTGCGCTGGTGTTCAATGGAGAGAAACCACGTAGCCGATGAACGCGAGCCCGTGCCGATACCGGGGCTGCACAAGGCTGCGGCCGTGATCTGTTCAGACCGGCCTTGCGGCTGCACCGCCCGCCAACGGGGCAGACATGCGCCCGGACGGTCATGCCCGCCCTGTTGCGCTTCCCAGCGGGGCCGCGAGGCCATATATCGGATGCATCATGGATACAGCCGAACTCATCTTGCTGGCGGCGGCGGGCCTTGTCCTGCTCGCCATTGCAGGGGTTGCCGCGACGCGGCAGGCCGGGGCACCGCTATTGCTGATCTTTCTGGTCATCGGGATGCTGGCGGGCGAGGAAGGACCGGGCGGGATCGCCTTCCATGCCCATGATACCGCCTATCTTTTCGGCTCGCTGGCGCTGGCGCTGATCCTGTTCGATGGCGGGCTGGGTACACGGCTGCGCCGCCTGCGCAGCGTCTTGCGGCCATCCCTGAGCCTGGCCACGCTGGGGGTAATTATTACGGCGGGCATTACCGCAGTGGCGGCCAAATATCTGTTCGGTCTTGGCTGGATAGAGGCCGCTCTGATGGGCGCGATAGTCTCTTCCACCGACGCGGCAGCCGTGCTGATGCTGATTGCGGGCCGGGACCTCAAGGCGCGTCCACGCGTGGCGACCACGCTGGAGGCCGAATCCGGATTCAATGATCCGATGGCGGTGATACTGGTGGTCACCTTTGTGGCCTGGCTGACCGGTCAGGGCGCACCCGATCCGTTTTTTGCAACGATTTCGATAGCCTGGGCCATTGTGGCCGGAGGGCTGATCGGCTGGTTTGGCGGGCGCACGATCGCCTATGTTGAACGCAAGATCGGCCTGCCGATCGGCCTCTATCCGATTTTTGCGTCGGCGGGCGCGGTCTTCCTCTTCGCGTTTGCCGAAGTGATAGGCGGTTCAGGCTTTCTGGCCGCCTATCTGGCCGGTGTGGCGATGGCATCAGCGCCCAAACGCCGGGCCGCCGAGGCAACCGCGCGCTTTTCCGATGGACTGGCCTGGATCGCCCAGATCGGCCTCTTCCTCATGCTGGGGCTGCTGGTAACGCCCAGTCACGCCGCTGAAGTGGCCCTGCCCGCGCTGGGGCTGGCATTTGTGCTGATTCTGGTGGCACGCCCCGTTGCGGTTCTGGTCTGCCTGGCGCCAGAGCGGTTCAGGATCAATGAGCGTGCGTTTATTGGCTGGATGGGCTTGCGCGGGGCGGTGCCGATCTTTCTGGGTGCCTTCCCGGTCCTTGCTGGTGTCGAGAATGCCAATCTCTACTTTTCTGCCGCCTTTGCCGTCGTGATTGCATCACTGGTAATCCAGGGCTGGACAGCCGGTCCGGTGGCACGCCTGTTCAATGTCGCGCCACCACTGGCCTGCGGCGGCAATCTGGCCAATGCCGGCATGATCGCGGTCGTTGCCGTGGGCTTTACGCTGGCCAGTGCCGTGGTGTCATTCGGAGCCAATGAGCGCGATGACGGAGCCGAACCCATCGCGCCGCTCAATGTACGTGAATTGCTGGCCGCCCTCGGGCCTGAAGGGTCGTCGGGCGCTATCCGTCTGGAAAGTTTTCCGGCTGACTGGGAAAGCATGGACCCGGCCGCGCGCCGCGACACCTTCGCCCGCGTGGCGGCCGGACTGGTAGCCGCGCAGAATGAACGCATTCTGGAGGAACGCGAGCAATTGCTGGTCATGCGCGCCCAGGAAGATGCAGGCATAGCCCTGAGCCTGCCTCAACAGGCAAGACGTGATTCGCTGGCCCGGCGTTATGGCGGGCGCTACGACAATCTCGACGACTTGCTGGCCCGTGTTGATGTCGTGCCGCCGTCACTGGGGGCTGCACAGGCTGCACTGGCTACCGGCTGGGGCAGTAGCGAAACCGCTATCGCGCGCAATTCGCTTTACGGCCGGGTTCCCCGTGAAGGGCGCTTTTCCAGCCTGACCGCGGCAGCAGGCGAGTATGTGGATGTGTTCAACACCCACCGGGACTTCGCGGCATTCCGCGCCGAGCGGGCAAGGCTCAGGTCCGAAGGTGGCGCGATCACCGGGCCGGCACTTGTCGGCCTTGTCGGGCCTTATGCCGATAGCGGCGAGAGCTATGCCGCCCAGGTGAGCGCGGTGCTGAACAGCGCTGATCTTGCCCGCTTCGATCCAGGAGAGGACGTGCACGTTTCCGACGAAAGCTAGGTGCCGGACAGCTAGGTGATGGTGCGGGCCAGAATGAAGCCGCCAATGCCGCCCGCAATGATCAGCCCCCAGAGCCACCAGCGGACACCGGGCTTGCGGGCAGGCTCGGCGTTCAGCTCTTCATCAACAAACTCGTGGGCGATATCGGGCATGGTCCACGCCAGATAGGCCGTGGGCAACGTGAAGCAGTAGAGCAAAACGCCCCAGAATATCGTGTTCCAGTGAGTATAGCTGTCGGGTGCCCACAAGGTCAGGCGTGTATCATCATTGGCAACAGCCAGATAGAAGATCGCCGCGGCGATCAGCCCTGTCAGCAGGTGATAGGCAAAGGCATAGGCCTTCTGACGCAGATCGCGTTCCAGATCGTCGAGTTCGCAAAGCTGCTCTCCGACAATGCGCTGCATGTAGGATGGCGCAATGTAGAAGAAGGCGAACACGGCCAGCACGATGATGGCGAGCCCTGTCAGATTGAGGGCAAAAGCGCCGCCGCCGTCTCCGGCAAGGCCGGAATTGAGCGTGAGCAGGGCGCCGAGCGGATAACCCGCCAGAACAATACTGGTAGCAAGACGCATGGAGGCGCGGCTGCGCTGCGCAGCCCTGCCGTTGGCGGTTCGCATGTAAAACGACATGTCATTGATCCCGTTGGTTCGCGATCCGCGAGAGCGGTTCGAAGGGTTTGAGCGAGAAGATCATTTCGACAGGAAGCTCGAAATACTCCGACAGCTTCAGAGCCAGTTCGAGCGACGGGCTGTAGTCGCCACGCTCCAGATAGCCGATGGTCTGGAAATTCACCCCCACCGAATCGGCCAGCGCCTTGCGGGACAGACCGCGTTCGGCGCGCAGCACAGGCAGACGGTTATAGATGGGTGAACTCATCTGGGGGCCTTTGTGGGCGGGGAACACGAAATCTGCTCGAGCTATTATCTACCCCTGCCTTATGCAGAGCACAAGCGTATTGTTGTATATGTATAACATTTAATGGAATGAGAGGTGCGCTCCTGCGCGCAGCGCCTAGAGGAGGCCTTCCTCGCCGCCGGCGCCGTCACCGGCATCGCCCTCCGCGCCGCCGCGCCGGATGGACGCGTCGGGATCATCATCCTCATCGCGCCTGCGCCTCTGCGTGCCCCGCCCGAACCCGACGCCGGTCGCATAGCCCTCGCCGTGCGTGCCCTCCGAATCAGCCGGAAAGAATTCCGCACCCATCATCCAGCGATAGGCAATGAGGGCCGCGGCGAAGGCGGTCAGAACCAGCAGGCCCAGTACAATCCAGCCAGCCAGCGAAACGGGATTGATCTGGAAGATGACCAGAAAAGCCAATGCCAGGCCCATCGCGGACAGGCTGGCGGCCCCCACTGACTTGAAAAAGCGCATCATGACGGATCCTCCGTACTGGCGGCGCTTCCCGGGCGCCCGCTAGCGTGCCGTCCGGGCCTCCGGCCTGCGGCTGGAGCCGGCACTGTGCCCGGCATTATAGGTCAGGGCGAGGAAAACATCTTCCAGATCCGGTTCCTCGGTTCTCAGATCACGGATGCGTTCGCCGCTGTCATTGAACCGGGCAATCAGGTCGCCGACCGAGGTCTGGCCTGCGCGGTAGGTGATGGCCAGGGCGCCGTCGCGAATATCCGCCTCCAGCCCGTCAAACCCTGCCGGAATCGCCGAAAGTGGCGCTTCAGCTTCGATAATCAGGGTCTTGCGGTCCAGCCGGCGCAACAGGCTGTGCTTGGGTTCGCAGGCAACAACCTCGCCCTGGTCGATAATGGCGATCTCGTCGCACAACTCCTGGGCCTCTTCGAGATAGTGCGTGGTCAGCACGATGGTCACACCCAGCCCGTTCAGCTTGACCACATATTCCCAGAGCTGGCGGCGAAGCTCGATATCAACCCCGGCGGTCGGCTCGTCGAGGACCAGCACAGGCGGATTATGCACCAGCGCCTTGGCGATCAGCAGGCGGCGCTTCATGCCGCCGGAGAGCTGGCGCACATAGGCGTTGCGCTTGTCCGATAGGCCCATCACCTCCAGCAATTCGTCCGAACGCCGCTCTGAGGAGGGAACGCCGTAAAAACCGGCCATCAGTTCGAGCGTTTCGTGGGGCGTGAAGAACACGTCCATATTGATTTCCTGCGGCACGACACCGATCGAGGCGCGCGCATTGCGCGCCGCGCTGGTAATGTCATTGCCCCAGATGCTCGCTGATCCACCCGTCTTGTTGGTCAGGCCCGCAAGGATATTGATGAAAGTGGATTTGCCCGCGCCATTCGGGCCCAGAAGGCCGAAAATCGATCCGCGCCGCACTTTCAGATCAATGCCCTTCAACGCCTGCTTGGGCTCGCGCTTCTTCGAGCCCGCATATGTCTTTTCCAGACCTTCGGCGATAATGGCGTATTCGGGCAGGTCGGGCTGGGTCATGGGGATGAAGCCTTGGAGCGGGTTTGGAGTGCGTAGCCGCAGATTGACGCGGGCAGCGGCTAAAACTAAAGCAGACCCGAACTTAAGAGGCTTGCCGCCCGGCGTCCACGCCGGTGCACGCCTCCACTGCCGCCAGGGATCGATCCATGTCCAGCCCAACCGAGAAAACACTGGTAGACACGGCGCCGAATGCGCTGCCTGCCCCGGAAGTGATCGAAGTTACCTCCAAACGCGTCATGTGTGATGGCGGTGGCGGAGCGCTCGGTCACCCGCGTGTCTGGTACGATATGGGCGATGACGGCTTTGTCGAATGCGGCTATTGCGACCGGCGCTTTGTCCTGAAGGACGGCGCGGACGGGCACTGACCCAACCGGCTGTTGCCCTGACGGCATCAAACCGGCTTAACTCCTGTCCGGAACGCGCCCGCAAGAGGCGCCTTGATCACAGGGGGAGTTCATCACGTGGCATTTGCGTGGACGCCGCGCCGTATCGGCCTTGTGACCGGGCTGGTTCTGGCCATCGGATTGCAACTCATCCCGCTGCCTGAAGGCCTTTCACGTGAAGCGTGGCTGTGCCTGTCGCTGGCCCTGCTGATGGCCAGCTGGTGGGCCAGCGAAGCCATCCCGATTGCGGCAACGGCGCTCATACCTCTCGCCCTGTTCCCGGTGCTGGGCATCGCCAGCGCCCGCGAAGCGGCTTTCCCCTATGCCGACCCGATTGTCATGCTGCTTCTGGGCGGTTTCATCGTCGCGCTCGGGATCGAACGCTGGAATCTGCATGCGCGGATCGCCCTGAACGTGGTGGCGGCCTTTGGCTCGCGCCCGTCATTGATGCTGCTCGGTTTCATGATCGCGTCGGGCATTCTCTCGATGTGGATTTCCAATACGGCCACGACGCTGATGATGATCCCCATCGCGCTGAAAGTCGCTGAGGCGGTCGAGAAAGAGGGCGTGGACACGAAAATGTTTGCGCCTGCGCTGGCGCTGGCGATTGCCTATTCCGCCTCGATAGGGGGGCTGGCCACCCCGGTTGGTACACCGTCCAATCTCATCGCTATCGGCTATCTCGAGCGTACCGCAGAGCGCTCCATAAGCTTTCCCGAATGGATGATGCTGGGCTTACCGGCGGCTGCACTGCTCATCCCGGCTGCATGGATCATCCTCACGCGCTTTGCGTTCAAAATCCCGACACGGGCAGGCAGCGGCGAGGGCCATGCGCTCGTGATCGCGGAGAAGACGGCGCTCGGACGGATGACCATACCCGAAAGCCGAGTGGCAATGGCTTTTGGCACAGTGGCGCTATTGTGGATGGGCAGGGAGTTGCCGGGCGTGCTGATCGGCCTGCCCGATAGCAGCTTTGGCTGGAATCCCTTGCTGTCCTGGCTTTCTGCCGCCTTGAACCTGCCGGTGACGCTGCGCCTCAACGACATGCAGATTGCCATGGCGGGCGCGTTGGCCATGTTCCTGATCCCGGCGGGCGGACCACAGGGTAAGGGCCGCGCCCTGATGGACTGGGAGACGACTCAGCGTCTGCCTTGGGGCGTGCTGATCCTATTCGGTGGCGGTCTGTCGCTGGCTGCGGCCATGGATGCTACCGGCCTGTCGGGCTGGATCGGCTCTCACCTTGCCATCGTGGCGGCGCTGCCCTTGCCGGTCGTGGTCCTGATCCTCGCTTTCATGGTGGTATTCCTGACAGAGCTTACCTCCAACGTGGCGACCACCACGGCCTTCCTGCCGGTGCTTGGCGGTGTTGCTTCGGCTGCGGGCGTGCCGGCGGAACATCTGATTCTGCCGGTTGCGTTGGCGGCGAGCTGTTCCTTCATGCTGCCGGTGGCCACAGCGCCCAATGCCATTGTCTACGCATCGGGCGCGGTCACGATGGGGCAGATGATCAAGGCGGGCTTCCGGATCAATCTCGTGGCGGCGCCACTGATTGCGCTGCTGGCGAGTTTCATCGCGCCGTTCGTGTTTCCGGCCTGATCATTCGCCGACCAGCTTTTTGAGATCGTCCAGATAACCGATCCAGGCCTTGCGTCCGGCTTGCGTCAGCGCCGCATCGGTGCGCGGCTTGCGGTCGACAAAGCGCTTGGTGATGGCGACATAGCCCGCCTCTTCGAGCTTTCTCAGGTGCGTGGAGAGATTGCCGTCGGTCGCCGCGGTGCGCTCTTTGAGTTCGCCAAAACTCGCGCTGTCCACGCTTGCCAGATACGCCATCAGGCCCAGGCGCATGCGCCCGTGAATGACATCATCCAGATCAGAGGAGTTGAAGTCGGCCATGACCCTAGATGACCTCCCGCGGCTCTCTTGCCATCAGGAAGAAGCCGGGAATGAAGGTGCCGAGCAGCATGCCCGCCGAAGCAATCAGATAGACCCAGGCCGTCGCCACGAAGACCGCTCCGGCAAAGGCGGCTGCCAGTGTGATAATGGCCGGAACCAGCAGCAGCTTCTCGCGTGACAGCAAGGCGTCCACCATCCAGCCCGCGCCGTAGGCCAGAAAGGCGACCGGCATCATCGTATTGATCAGGATGATCGGAACCAGGCCCGTGGCGATGCCGGTCGACAGACCGGCAAAGTAAAGGCCGATAGAGCCGCCCAATACCGGCCACATCACCTGCTGCACCCGGTTACCCATCGAGCCGGCCCCCGGCTTGTTGCGAAGCGACCAGCCCAGTACCGCACTGCCAATCGAGCCCAGGATCATATACCCGAGCCAGAGCGGCCACAGCGCCTGAGCGCCGAAATCCAGTGCGCCTGTAAGGATCAGCCAGTGGACCAGTGTCACGCTGCCCGTCAGCCCGCCCCACCAGACCATGAAGCGGCCACCAAGCAAGGGTGCTTTGGCGCCCGCTTCGGCCATCTCGCGCAGATAGGCCAGATCGGCATTGGCAGCAGTTTTCCGGTCGGTGTTCATGGGCGCGGATCCTTGTTCAGTTGATGCGCTGATTCGATATGTTGACCTTTTATATCAAAACCAAATTACTTTGTAAAGCAAAGCTTGATGAAGGAGATCGGTGCCAGTGCGGTCTGTGCAGACCTTTGAAATTGCATCACAAATCAGAGGTAAATGCTGCTAGCCTTTGGCCGTCAGCCGTGCGCGCGGGTGGGTAGCAGCATGGACCGACATCAGCCGGACCGTATCCACTTCGGCATAGATTTGCGTTGTGGAGAGCGAGGCATGGCCCAGTAATTCCTGTATCGCGCGCAAATCCCCGCCACCGGCCAGAAGATGCGTGGCGAAGGCGTGCCTAAGGGCATGGGGGGTCGCGGTAGAGGGCAGGCCCAGCGCGCCGCGCATGCGCTCGACGCAGCGCTGCACCGCCCGCGCGTTCAGCGCGCCGCCACGCGCGCCGCGAAACAGGGGCTCGGTACCGTTCAGGGAAAACGGGCATAATACCGCGTAAGCCTCGACGGACTCTCTCACGGCCTTCAGCACCGGAACCAGCCGCGTGCGTCCGCCTTTCCCGGTAATTCTCAAGGCATCGGGCAAGGGATGGTCGCGTCCGGTCAGCGACAGAGCTTCCGACACCCGCAAGCCCGCCCCGTAGAGCAAGGCCAGAACGGCCGCATCGCGGGCATTCTGCCAGTCCTGGCTGCCCGAATCGTCCAGCATCGCCCTGGCCGCGGTTTCGCTGACCGGCCTTGGCAGCCGGCGCGGCGCGCGTGGTGCCTCGACCAGTGCCAGCGCCGCATTGTCGATCCCGTGCCGCGTCCGGCCATAACTGTAAAAGCTGCGCACGGCTGAGAGCGCGCGTTGCAGGGTGCGCGGACCTGCTCCGTCAAGGCGGCGGCTTGCCAGCCAGGCACGCCAGTGCGTGCCGCCCAGCGCTGAGAGATCTGCAATCGTCACGGCCCGTCCAAGATGCTGGTTAAAAAACCCCAGCCACTGGCCCAGATCGCGTTCATAGGCCTTCACCGTATGGTGGCTATAGCGCCGCCCGCCCTCGATATGAGCCAGAAAGTCTGCCACCAGGGCGGCGGGGCTGGTATCAGGCTTCGTCACGCCAGCAGGCTCTCCAGCCGCCGCTCCAGAATGCGGGCCAGGAAGTGCGCCAGATCGGCGGCATCATCGGGGCGGAACGCATCACGGCGCGCTGAACCCAGACATAAAACGCCGCTAAAGCCCCGGCCTTCCAGCGCGATAACGGCTTCGCTGGCGACGCGGCTGGCCTGGACGCCGTAAATGGGTGAGCCAAGGCGTGGATCGGGCGGGCCGAGGCGCTCCGATGCCTCGCCCAGCATGGCGGTTTTCAGGCCCGGCGCAGCGGGCAGAATGGCTATTGCGCGCGGCAGGGCGGTGATCCCCTCAAGACAGACGCGTACAGCCTCCAGACCCAGCGTGGTGGCCGTGTGCCCGGCCAGCCGCCTGTCCAGCGCGGCAAGGCTCGGCTCGTCCATTAGCCCCATCACGGCGGCATGGGCGCTCGCCTGCGCTGCCAGATTGCCTCGTAGCCGGTCCAGCAGGTCTTCATTGGCCGCTTTGAGCAGCGTTATCTCGCTTTGCAGGCGTTGGCGCGCCGCCGCATTGAGATCGGTAATATTCGATCCCGAAGGCACGCCCAGCAGCGTGTTCATGAGCTCGCCATCGGCCAGCACCTGCGAAGGGTCTGCCAGAATGGCGCTGCGCCAGTCGGGTGCGGCTGGCGTCTCGCGGGCTGCGGGCAAAGGGTTGGGGCGCATGCGCTTGGTGCCGATCATTGTCCATCCATCCAGTTGTCTGCCCCTCTTGGCGGGGGCGTTCATCCACTCTGTCATCATGACACAGGGCCTGTTCCAGATGCGTTAACTCCCCTGCACGAATCCCGCCCGCCGGTTAGGATGGAAACATGAGCGCGAATCGTGACCCGTCCGGCCCCCAGATTGCGACCGTCCTTCTGCCGCTGCCTTTGCCGGAGGCTTTTGACTACGCGGTGCCCGACGGGCTTCAGATCGCCGAAGGTGATCATGTCATCGTGCCGCTGGGCAAAAGGCTGAGCCATGGCGTGGTCTGGGGTGTGCGTGATGGCGCTGGCGGGAACCGCCCGCTCAAGCCCGTCGCCGAACGGCTGGACGCGCAGCCCTTTACCGCCTCGATGCGCGCCTTTGTCGACTGGACGGCGCGCTATCTGGCCGAAAGCCCCGGCCTCGTCCTGCAGGCCAGCTTGCGCAGCCGGGGCGGGCTGGGGCCCTCACCGACCCACACACTCTACCACCCAACAGGCATGACCCCGGAGCGCATGACGCCCGCCCGTCAGGCCGTGCTTGATGCGGCAGCGGCAGAACCGGCCAGCGGCGCAGAGCTGGCGCGCCGCGCTGGCGTCTCGGCAGGCGTGGTGAAGGGACTGGTGGATGCTGGCGCGCTGAGCGCTGAAGTGCGCGATGTCGATCAGCCCTTTGATTCGCCTGATCCCTATCGCGAAGGCCTTGCGCTCAATGACGGACAGGAAGCGGCCGCCAGCCAGTTGCGCCGGCTTGTCGCTGCGGGCGGGTTTCAGGCGGCTCTGCTCGATGGTGTAACGGGTTCCGGCAAGACCGAAGTCTATCTGGAGGCGGTCGCCGAGCTGTTACGCCGCGAACCGGACGCGCAAGTGCTGGTCCTGCTGCCGGAGATTGCGTTGACGCAAGCCGTCACAGCGCGCTTTGAGGCCCGCTTTGGCGTACCGCCCGCCTTGTGGCATTCAGCCATTGGCCCGACAGAACGCCGCCGCGCATGGCGCGAGATCAGTTCAGGACGTGCGCGCATCATCGCCGGTGCGCGCTCCGCCATTTTCCTGCCCTTCCGCAATCTGCGGCTGATCGTGGTCGATGAGGAACATGACCCGACCTACAAGCAGGATGAGGGCCTGACCTATCACGCCCGCGATCTGGCCGTGCTGCGTGCCAAGACCGAAGGGGCGGTGGCCGTTCTTGCCAGTGCTACGCCGAGCCTGGAATCCCTCGTCAATGCGCGGGCCGGACGCTATGGCCATATCCGTCTTGCCGCGCGGGCCGGAACCGCCGTATTGCCGCAGATCGATACCATTGATCTGCGCGAGCACCCGCCTGAGCCGGGCCAATGGCTGTCCCCGCCTTTGACGCGCGCGATGGCAGAGACGATCGCTGCCGGTGAGCAGGTCTTGCTCTATCTGAACCGCCGCGGCTATGCGCCACTCGTCCTGTGCCGGGCCTGCGGCCACAAGATGAAAAGTCCCGATACCGACCGCTGGCTGGTCGAGCATCGCTATACCGGGCGCCTCATCTGCCACACGACCGGGTTTTCCATGCCCAAGCCGCGCGCCTGCCCCGAATGTGGCGCGATTGATTCGCTGACCAGCGTGGGCCCCGGCGTGGAGCGTGTCGCCGAGGAAGCCGCCTTGCGTTTCCCCGATGCCCGGGTGGAAGTGTTCTCGTCTGACAGTATCTCCGGCCCGAACGGCGTGCGTGAGTTGATCGCGCGCATGGAGGCAGGCGAAATCGACATTCTGGTCGGCACCCAGATTGCGGCAAAGGGTCACAACTTTCCGCGACTGACGCTGGTCGGTGTAGTGGACGCCGATCTGGGCCTTAAAGGCGGCGATTTACGGGCCGGTGAGCGTACCTATCAGACATTGGTGCAAGCGGCCGGCCGGGCAGGCCGCGCCGACCGGCCGGGCCGAGCGCTTCTCCAGACCCATGACCCTGAGCACGAGGCGATCCGCGCGCTGGTCGCTGGAGACCGCGACGCTTTCCTCGATCTTGAAGCGATGATGCGCGAACAGCTCGGCCTGCCGCCTTTCGGGCGTCTGGCGGCTCTGGTTATGTCCGGCACGGACGAGCGCCTGCTGGCGGAGACCGCAAAAATAGCCGCCGCCGCCGCGCCCCTGAGCGATGATGTGAAGCTGTTCGGCCCGGCAGAGCCGCCCCTTGCCGTGGTGCGCGGGCGCTATCGCCGCCGCTTTCTGGTGCAGGCCGGCCGCAACGTGGATGTCTCCGCCTTCATGGCCACCTGGATGGCGCGTTTCAAACTGCCATCGCCGATCCGCGCCCGGATAGATATCGAGCCGTATTCGTTTTTGTGAAGGCGCGCGGCATCCGGGTTTTGGCAAATCGCCTGCGCCTTTTGCGTTCGGGCAGGTTGCCGCCCTCAAACCCTTGTGCTAGGTGGGCGCCGGACTGAACGGGACCGCCTTTGCCTGGCTTGGGTGTGCCCGCGAAAAACCTCAATATCTCAAGTGCCTGGGTATGATCTTTTGAGCAGACCCTGACCGGCACGCACCTTAGAGAAGAGAGCGGGCGAAAAACGGTGACCAGCGCCGGTAACGCAATTTCCAATGAAGCCGCGCAGCGCTACGCGCGCGCGCTTTTTGATCTGGCCCTTGAGTCCAAGGCTCTGGCCAAGGCAGAAGCCGATATGGCTGCGCTGGGCGAAGCCTTTGCCGAATCGGGCGAGCTGGCCCGCGCGGTGGCAAGCCCGATGCATAAAGTGGCCGACAAGGTGAAAGCGCTGACGGCCCTCGCCAAGGCGATCAAGCTGTCACCTCTGGGCACCAAATTTATAGGCGTCGTGGCGCGCAATGGCCGCGCGGGCGATCTGCCGGCAATGACCCGCGCCTTTGCCGCGCTGGCGGCTAACCATCGCGGCGTTGTCACCGCCGATATTGCCAGCGCCGATACGCTGACGGGCGCGCAGCTCAAAGAGCTGACGACAGCACTGAAAACCGCCCTCGGGCGGGAGGTTGAAGTCCGTGCCGAAGTCCGGCCGGAACTCATTGGCGGGCTCACTGTGAAGGTGGGTTCGCGCATGTTTGATTCTTCACTCCGGACCAGGCTGGACGGTGTGAAACAAGCGATGAAAGAGGCTTGAGAACCGCCATGGACATCCGGGCAGCAGAAATTTCTGCGATCCTCAAGGATCAGATCAAGAACTACGGCGCGGAAGCTGATGTTTCCGACGTTGGCCAGGTGCTCTCCGTCGGTGACGGTATTGCGCGGGTCTACGGCCTGGACGAAGTGCGCGCAGGCGAGCTCGTCGAGTTTCCCGGTGGTATCAAGGGCATGGCCCTGAACCTGGAAAGCGACAATGTCGGCTGCGTGATCTTCGGCGATGACCGGGGCATCAAGGAAGGCGATACCGTCAAGCGTCTGGGCTCCATCGTGGACACGCCCGTCGGCAAGGGCCTTCTGGGCCGCGTCGTCAACGCGCTGGGCGAGCCGATCGACGGCAAGGGTCCGCTCAAAGACGTCGCCGAGCGCAAGCGCGTGGACGTGAAGGCGCCGGGCATCCTGCCGCGCAAATCCGTGCACGAGCCGATGGCAACCGGCATCAAGGCGATTGATGCCATGATCCCGGTCGGCCGCGGCCAGCGCGAGCTGATCATCGGCGACCGCCAGACAGGCAAGACCGCCATCGCGCTCGACACGATCCTCAACCAGAAGCAGATCAACGAAGGCGATGACGAGAGCAAGAAGCTCTACTGCGTCTATGTCGCCATCGGCCAGAAGCGCTCCACGGTTGCCCAGATCGTGAAGACATTGGAAGAGAACGGCGCGATGGAATACACCATCGTGGTTGCCGCGACCGCGTCCGATCCGGCCCCGATGCAGTTCCTGGCACCGTTTACCGGCTGCGCCATGGGTGAGTATTTCCGCGATAACGGCATGCACGCCCTCATCGTCTATGACGATCTCTCCAAACAGGCCGTCGCTTACCGCCAGATGTCGCTTCTGCTGCGCCGCCCGCCGGGCCGCGAAGCCTATCCGGGTGACGTGTTCTACCTCCACTCCCGCTTGCTGGAGCGCGCAGCCAAGCTCAATGAGAGCCATGGTTCGGGCTCGCTGACCGCGCTGCCGATCATCGAGACGCAGGCCAATGACGTGTCGGCCTATATCCCGACCAACGTGATCTCGATCACCGATGGCCAGATCTTCCTCGAGACGACGCTGTTCCTGCAGGGTGTCCGCCCGGCCGTGAACGTCGGCCTGTCGGTGAGCCGTGTGGGCTCGGCCGCTCAGACCAAGGCGATGAAACAGGTTGCTGGCAAGATGAAGGGCGAGCTCGCCCAGTATCGTGAAATGGCCGCCTTCGCCCAGTTCGGCTCCGACCTTGATGCGGCCACCCAGCGCCTTCTGGCGCGCGGTGAGCGCCTGACCGAACTCCTCAAGCAGCCGCAATTCTCGCCGCTGTCGATGGAAGAACAGGTCTGCGTGATCTTCGCCGGTACGCGCGGCTATCTCGACAAGATCGCGACCAAGGATATCGGGCGTTTCGAGGCCGAACTGCTCCAGCACATTCACGCCGACAAGGCGACACTGCTGGATGCGATCCGGTCGGAGCAAAAGCTGTCTGATGCGTCGGAAGCAGAGCTGGTCAAGACGCTGGAAGCGTTCGTGACCCGGTTTGCAGCCTAGCCATCCAATCGTCCAACCTTCAGCTGAGGGAGCACCGAAACCACCTATCATGTTACAGGCATTCAAGGACTGGGTAGCGAAATTGAAGCCGCACGAGCGCAACGCGCTGACAGTGCTGGTGATATTTCTTCTGGCGGTACTGATCTTCGCGTTCGGAACGCAGATTGGCCGATCCGTCTTCCTGGCTCTGAACTGACATGATGGCGCGGGAGTAGCGACACGCGATGGCAAGCCTCAAGGACCTGAAAAACCGGATTTCGTCTGTGAAATCCACGCAGAAGATCACCAAGGCCATGCAGATGGTGGCCGCGGCCAAGCTGCGCCGTGCGCAGGACAACGCGCAGGCGGCGCGTCCCTATGCCCAGAAAATGGCGCAGGTCATGGCCAATCTGGCCAATGGGGTTGTCGCCGGACCGGAAACACCCAAATTGCTGACCGGCACCGGCCAGTCCGACACGGTGCTGCTGCTGGTGCTCAGCGCCGACCGCGGGCTGTGCGGCGGCTTTAACGGCAATATTGCCCGTCTAGCACGTGAGCGTGTGGCCACCCTGGTCCGCGACGGCAAGGACGTGAAGATCATCACGGTCGGCAAGAAGGGCTACGACGCCCTCAAGCGCCTGCACCGCGACCGGATCGTCAGCGCTCTGGAACTGAAAGAGGCCGCAAGCCCGGCTGCTCTGGCCGCCCATGTTGGCGATATCGTGCGCAAGCTGTTTGAGGAGGGCGGGTTCGATGTTTGCGAGCTGGTTTCGTCCGAATTTGTGTCGGTGATCAGCCAGAAGCCGAAGGTGCGCACCCTCATTCCGGCGAGCGAGGCCATTGATCCCGATGCTCCGGCACCTGATCTCAATGGCGCGATCTACGAGTATGAACCCGATGAGGACGCCATTCTGGCGGCCCTGCTGCCGCGTTATGTCGATACCGTCATTCTCTCGGCATTGCTGGAGAATGCCGCTGGAGAAATGGGCGCACGCATGGCCGCGATGGACAATGCGACACGCAATGCCGGCGAGCTTATCGACAAGCTGAACCTGCAATATAACCGCACTCGTCAGGCCAAGATCACCACCGAGCTCACGGAGATTATCTCCGGGGCCGAGGCGGTCTAGGCGGACGGGGCACTGATTAAAGGACGCCTCCTGCAGATGGCAGGAGACGGGTAAGAGAGGCTGAGACGATCATGAGCAATCTCAAGGGCCGTATCGCGCAGGTGACGGGTGCCGTCGTCGACGTGAAATTTGAAGGTGGGCTGCCGCCAATCCTGAACGCGCTGGAAACCATGAATGGCGACCAGAAGCTGGTTCTGGAAGTAGCTCAGCACCTGGGCGAGGGCGTGGTGCGTACCATTGCGATGGACGGAACCGAAGGCCTGCAGCGCGGCAGCGAAGTGACCGATATGGGTTCGCCGATCACGGTTCCCGTCGGACCTGGCACGCTTGGCCGTATCCTCAACGTCACCGGCGAGCCCATCGATGAGGCCGGCGATGTGGTGTACGAAAAGCGCGCACCGATTCACCGTTCGGCTCCCGAGTTTGACGAACAGTCGACCGAAGCCGAAATGCTTCCGACCGGAATCAAGGTCATCGACCTGCTTTGCCCCTACGCCAAGGGCGGCAAGATTGGCCTGTTCGGGGGCGCGGGCGTCGGCAAGACCGTGCTCATCCAGGAACTGATCAACAATATCGCCAAGCTGTTCGGCGGATATTCCGTGTTTGCCGGCGTCGGCGAGCGCACCCGCGAAGGTAATGACCTTTACTGGGAAATGATCGAGTCCGGCGTGAACAAGGACCCGAAGGAAAACAATGGCTCGGCGGAAGGCTCACGCTGCGCGCTTGTGTTCGGCCAGATGAACGAGCCTCCGGGAGCCCGCGCACGTGTGGCGCTGTCAGGCTTGGCGCAAGCTGAATATTTCCGTGATGAAGAAGGCAAGGACGTTCTGTTCTTCGTTGACAACATCTTCCGCTTCACGCAAGCGGGCGCCGAAGTGTCCGCGCTTCTGGGCCGTATCCCGTCGGCGGTGGGCTATCAGCCGACCCTGGCGACAGACATGGGCGCCCTTCAGGAGCGCATCACCTCGACGAACAAGGGTTCGATTACCTCGGTGCAGGCCGTTTACGTGCCCGCCGATGACCTGACCGACCCTGCACCGGCCACCACCTTCTCCCACCTTGACGCGACAACGGTGCTCAACCGCGCCATCTCGGAAAAAGGTATCTATCCGGCCGTCGATCCGCTCGATTCCACTTCGCGTATCCTTGAACCGCGCGTGGTTGGCGAAGAGCATTACCGTACGGCGCGCCGCGTTCAGGAAATCCTTCAGCGCTATAAGGCCCTGCAGGACATTATCGCGATCCTGGGGATGGACGAGCTGTCCGAGGAAGACAAGCAGGCCGTGGCCCGCGCCCGCAAGATCGAGCGCTTCCTGAGCCAGCCCTTCGACGTGGCCGAAGTCTTTACTGGCTCGCCGGGCATTCAGGTGCCCGTGGAAGATACCGTCAAGGGCTTCAAGGCGATCTGTGATGGTGAATATGATCACCTTCCCGAGCCTGCCTTCTACATGGTCGGCACCATCGAGGATGCCGTGAAGAAGGCGCAGAAGCTGGCCGCTGAAGCCGCGTAAGAGAAGCCTCTGTCAGCTTGAAGATCAGGGCCGGTTCCGATGGGGCCGGCCCTTTGCATTTTCCCGCTTGATCTTGTGCTTCGCGCACTGCCCTATACGGCGACTGTCTGGAGATACCCATGATCCGCTGGATTGCCTGTGTTGCGGCGAGCGCCGCCCTTGTGTTCGTTGCCCCGCTGAATGCCAGCATCCCGCCGCCCCCACCCCCGCCGCCCGCAGATTTGCCGGCAGAGTATGGCGGCTACTCCACCGAAAGCCTCTGGTACGCCTATACCTACTGGGTCAGGGGCCAAACCGCAGAGCGGCGCCAGTCGGCCTTCGAGGCGCTGCGCCTGCCCGGCTATAGCGACGACCAGGCAGCCTGGAGAACCGAGCTGGAGGGACCGTCTTACTCCGCGATCAGCTGGTGGATTCCCCATGGAACCCTCTTCGCCTTTGAAAAGGTCTGCCCGGTCAGCGCCGGCTATACCAACCCCGAGGGCTGTCTGTGGCGTTATCGCTCATCCTTCTTTGACACGCGCGAAGCGGACATCAACGCGATCGTCCTTGACACTTTCGATGGTGCGGCGTTCGCGGAATACCTCGCCAGCCGCAACATCGCGCCGGACGCGGTAACCCGTGAGTTCGTCAGCGGATTCGGTCTGGACGACATCGTTCACAGTCGGCTCGACGCCATGATTGTCAGGCGCGATATTCGCGCCGATACCTGCCCGGGCGTCCGCGATGGAATTGAGGCTTTGGCCCGGATTTCGCTGCCGCTTTCGCCCTACGGACCACCGGCCGGGACTCCTCCCCCGCCGCCACCCGCTCCGCCTTCGGGCGACAACCAGACCCTGACGATTCCGGCGGGCTATTTCCCCGATATGGACGTCACCATTACCATCGAAAGCAACGGAGCCGGCTCCATGCGAAGTCTTATGGACGCTCTTGTCGGACCGGTCCGCGCCTGCATCGATTCGCAGGCGGGCTGACTTGCAGAACGGGGTTTCACATTCGCGGGTTTACCTGCTAGAGAGCGCGCGAACGAAAGGCATGACAAATGGCTGACAAACTTCAATTCGATCTGGTTTCGCCCGAAGCGCGCGTGTTCTCCGGTACGGTGGACATGGTTGTGGTGCCCGGCACCGAAGGTGATTTTGGCGTCCTGCCCGGCCACGCGCCCTTCATGGCGACTATCCGCACCGGCGCAATCGAGGTGCATGCCGATGGCACCGTCACCCGCACCTTCATTGATGGCGGCTTTGCTGAAGTGACCCCGGCCGGCCTGACTATCCTGGCCGAACACACCGCAGATATTGCCAAGCTCGACGCGGCCGACATTCGCGCAAAGCTGGAAGAGGCGCGCCTGCGGGCGAAGGACGCCAGCGGCGATGATGCCCGCGAGGCCGCTGAGGCGGAGATCGTCAGGCTGGAAGCCATGCAGGCCGCGATGGCGGTTGCGCACTAGCCGTTATGGTTTGATAGGCCAAAAAGCAGGCTCCCGCGGCTATCGCGGGAGCTTTGTTGTTTTCGCTCAGGGGTGTGCGTAAGGCGCGAAGGCGCGCACGACTTCCTCGTAGACTGGCCGCTTCCATGGGATGATCAGGTCAGGAACCCGCTCCAGCTTTTCCCAGCGGAATGTCTCGAATTCCTGCGGCGGCACGGCGGTAAGGTCAAAGTCCGGATCGCTGCCCAGAAAGCGTAAAGCGAACCAGCGCTGACGCTGGCCTTTCCAGTTTTTCTTGCGCCGGGCCAGCACCTCTGGCGGGAAATCATAGGATAGCCAGCGCTCGATAGTGCCCAGCATCATCACCTGATCGGCGCGTACGCCGGTTTCCTCGTAGAGCTCCCTAAGGGCCGCTTCGGCCGGGTCCTCACCGGCATCCATGCCGCCTTGCGGCCACTGCCAGACCCAGGGCCCGGTTTCCTGAAAACGTTTGCCGAGCCAGGTCAGCCCGTCGCGATTGAACAGCACTATACCGGCGTTGGGCCGGTATGCAGCCAGCGCGGAGGGGTCATCCGGTGTGCTCACGTATCCTGTCCGATAGCACCATTGCGCAAGCGTGCGACATGGGAGGCCGGTGCGAGCTGATAGCCGCGCCGTTCCAGCCCTTCAGTCCAGCTAACCAGTGCGTCCACGGTCACCGGATAGGCAAACCCGGATCCCAGCGCGCTGCCATTCTGGATAGCCAGAGCTTCAAGCTCGAGAAGGCGGGCATCAATGGAGCGGGTGCTGGGATCGGCGTCCAGTACCCTGTCCGCAACAGAAAGAGGCGCACGCGCTCGCGAAGCGGCTGCCGCAGGCGAGCCGGGACGGCCTGCCCCGTCATGGAAAATGGCCAGACCACGCTGGTCCAGATCCTCATAGATGTGGCTCAGAGCGGTTTCGGCCCCGGCGAGCCGCGCCCCGAGATAATTGGTTACCCCGAAATAGCCGGCAGACCGGGAGAGAAGCCAGTGCAGCCGCCGCCGGTTTTCAGCCTCGCTCGCGTCTGACAGCAAGGTATGTGGCCCCGGATCATTATTGGGATAGTCGAACGGTTCCATTGGCAGTTCGATCATCACTTCGTGCCCCGCCGCCCGCGCGCGGTCCATCCAGCTTTGAAGGTCGCGGGCATAGGGCACAAAGGACAGGGTTATTTCCGCCGGCAAGGCATCAATCGCCGCTTCGGTAAGCGATGCGCTGACGCCAAGCCCGCCGACAATGATCGCAATAGCGGGCGTGCTGTCATCGCCGTCAAACGGCCTGGCATAAGCGTCTGACGGACGCCTGCCATCTGCGGCCACGACCGGCAGAGGTCCGCCCGGCCCGTCTTCATAAAGTCCCTCATAGGGCACATTGGCTGCGCGGCTGGCCGCGAGCGCCCGCGCCGCATTGCTGCCCGGAGGCGGCTCAACCTCTCCGCCAAGGACGTCCTCGGTCTCGCGCACGCCTGGAAGGCTGAGCGTTTCATCGCTCTCGCCCTCTGCAAAGATGACGGGTGTGGCTGATGGAATTTCGGCGACTTCAATGACCACATCGTCGCTGGGCGCAGGTGCGAGCGCCGTACGCGCGCCAATAACCGGCTCGCGTGCTGGTGAGAGAAATATGATCGCCGCGGCGGCCGCCGCCATGACCGCAAGCAGGCACGCCGCCGCGATAAGCGGATTGCGCAAGGGCGGTGTGTCTTGTGTCTGGCGGGCGGGCATGAGGTCCGGTCTGGCCTGAACGGGTGAAGGCGAGCGGACAAGGCTGACTCATCCGCTCGCTGACAGGCAAGACTTTTGGGTGCGCCGGGGTAAGGAAAGGTTAACGTCCCGGCATGGCGTTCAGCGTCTGTGGCTACGGGTTTGCGCTTCCGGTGCCCGCGCGCGCCTCGCGCCGTTCCATCATGCTGGAGAGCTGCTCCATGGCCCGGTGAAGCTGGTAGTCCTCGTCTTCGGGCCAGTCTTCTGGGGGATATTCGATATCTTCCGGCTCTTCACGCTCCGCTCCATTCTCGTTGGTCAGGGCATTGCGCAGGGCCGCCTCGCTATAACGGCCCGTTTCGCCTTCGCTCGGGCGGCGGAAGCCCACAGCGATGTCCGGGCTGAGGCCTGTTGCCTGAATGGACGTGCCCGACGGGGTGTAGTAGCGCGCGGTTGTCAGGCGCAGCGCCCCGTCGCGGCCCCCTCGCAGCGGAATGACCGTCTGCATCGAACCCTTGCCAAAACTGTTCGTGCCCAGAAGCACGGCGCGTTCGCGGTCACGCAAGGCTCCGGCAACGATTTCAGAGGCGCTGGCCGAACCGGCATTGATCAGGACGACGATGGGTGCGCCGTCCAGCACATCACCGGGCCGCGCGTTGAAGCGATAGGTGTTGCGCGGATCGCGGCCGCGCGTGGAGACCACTTCGCCCCCGCTCAGGAACAGATCGGAGACGGATACCGACTGGTCCAGCAATCCGCCCGGATTGGACCGCAGGTCGAGAATGAGCCCCGGCAGCGGTCCGCCATTGGCCTCACGCAGATCGTCCAGCGCGCGCACGGCCGCTTCGGTCGTCTGCTCGTTGAATGTGGTAATGCGCAGATAGGGCGTGTTGTTCGCCTCCATCCGGTAGATGACGGTACGCACCTCGATATTGTCACGCACGATGGTGACGTCGAACGGCTCAACCCCGTCGCGCGCAATGGTGATGGTGACCGGCTCTCCGGCCGGTCCGCGCATGCGTTCGACCGCCACGTCTATGCCTGCTCCGATCATGGATTCGCCATCGACGGCGACGATGCGGTCTTCCGGCTCGATCCCGGCGCGGTCTGCGGGCGTTTCGGCGATCGGTGAAACCACGGTGACGAAATCGTCGCGGATTGTCACCTCGATGCCCAGACCCCCGTATTCGCCGCGCGTCGATACCTGCATGTCCCGAAAGGCGTCGGCGTTCAGATAGGTCGAGTGCGGATCAAGCGAGCCCAGCATGCCGTTAATGGCCGCTTCGATCAGCTCTGCCTCTTCAGGATCGCTGACATAGTCAGACTCGATCCGGCTCAGAATGTCCCCGAAGAGTTCCAACTGCCGGAATGTCGCCTCGCGGTCCCGCTCATCGCCCTGTGAGGAAACGGCGAGCGCCGCTGCGCCTATGCCGAAGGCTATTGCCGAAGCGATAATGTGCAAGCGCATGTCTGTGTCCTGTCATTATACGGCAAGCTGGCCGTATCTGGTCCTGTCAGCGTCCCCGGAACTCGGCCCGAAGCCAGTTCTCGGGGTTTTCAGCAGCTCCCGTGCCCCGTCTTACTTCATAATATAGTCTTGGCGGCGGATTTTCACGCTCCGGCATGCGTCCAACGGGTTCGCCTGCCAGCACGCTGCGCCCTTCCTCAGCATAAAGCAGGCCAATTCCGCCCAGAATAAGGGTGAAGCCGTCATTCGTGTTGATCATGAGGACGGCTTCGAAGCTCTGGAAGGGTCCTGCAAAAACCACCACCCCGTCAAATGGTGCTGTCACCTGACCGCCGCTGCGCGCTTCCAGCCACAGGCCTTCACGCGCAATACCGTCAGGGCCGGGCTGGCCGGCGCGGCTGAAAACAGACCCGTCCACCGGTGGGCGCAGGCGTCCGCGCATATCGTCAAAGCCGGGCCCTGCTGATGCCTCGTCCACGGGCAGCGCGGAGAGCAGCGTGTCACCGTCCAGTGTCGCAATATCGGCCATCATCGCGGCCCGCTGCGCGCGGCGCGGCGACAGGCTGGGCGCAATGTCCGCAAGCTGTGTGATCTCCTCCCAGAGCTGGCGCAGTGACTGGGCTTCGGCGGCAATCCGGGCGGCCTGGCGGGCGAGATCGCCGGCCTCCCGGCGCAGTGCCTGCTCGCGTGCCTGCCGCTCGGCAATGAGGTCTTCCACTTCCGCCCGGACAACAGCCAATGCCGAGCGTGCCGTTCGCACCGTCTCGCGTTGACCGGCAAGCTCCTCGCGCAGGCGTGACAAGGCCTCGATATCGTTGCGCAGCACGCTTGCGCGCCGTTCCAGCTCGGGGGCAATGGTGGACAGCAATCCGGCGGCTCTGGCCGCTTCGCTGGCATCCTCCGGTGATACCGCAAGGGCAGGCGGCGCATTCATTTCCAGCCTCTGCAAGGCAGCCAGAACCTCCGCCAGGCTTTCACGCTCGCGTGACAGCCTAATGCGAAGCGCCTCTTCTTCGGCTTGCAGGGCGGCAAGCTCGGCCTCTGCCTCGCTGGCATCGGCTTCGCGGGCCTGGACGCGAGAGCCTGCTTCCACCAGACGCGACTGAAGCTCGGCAATCTCGCGCCTCAGCGTATCGGCCTCGGCTTCGCGTGCCTCACTGATCTCGCGCGTTTCGCGTGCGGTCTCCTCCATCGCCTCGATCTCCTGAGGGTCAGGCGGCGTCTGCATGAGGGCGATGGCGAGGAGCAGGGCGGACATGGCGGGAAGTATCAGTCCCTGTGATAGGGCGTGCCTGCAAGCAGTGCGGCAGCCCTGTATAGCTGTTCGGCCAGCATGACCCGGACCAGCTTGTGCGGCCAGACCATCTGCCCGAAGGAAAGCAGCCGGGTATTCGGGGGCAAGCCATCGTGATCAAACCCGTCAGCACCGCCGATGAGAAAAACCAAGTCGCGCGTGCCCTGATCGCGCTCGTGGCCCAGCAGCGAAGAAAAAGCGCGCGAGTCCATCTGCTTGCCACGCTCATCCAGCGCTATCACCACACCGGAAGGCAGGTTTTCTGTCAGGGCGCGCGTTTCGGCGGTGGCACCTGTCAGGCTGCGCGTATCGAACTCACGTTCGCTGACCGGACCCAGCCCGGTAGCACGCCCATGATGGTTGGCGCGCTCTATATAGGTGTCGACAAGGCTTCGCTCCGGTCCCGGCCGGATACGGGCAATGGCGCGAATCTCGATGCGCACGTCCGGCTCAGGCCGCCGTTTCCGGCGCTCCGCCCCACATCTTTTCCAGATCGTAGAAGCTGCGCACTTCCGGGCGGAACAGGTGAACGACCACGTCGCCTGCATCGATCAGCACCCAGTCGGCCGACTGCAGGCCTTCCACCTTGGTATTGACGTGCCCGCTATCTTTCAGCGCGCGCAGCAAATGGTCGGCCAGTGCGCCGACATGACGGTTCGACCGGCCGCTCGCGATGACCACGAAGTCGGTAACGGGCGATTTGCCGTTAAGGTCTATGGATACGATGTCCTCGGCCTTGTCGTCGTCAAGCGTTTTGACAACGAGGGCCTCCAGGGCTTCACTTAGCTCCGGGCCGCCTTTGAGGCTTACCGGGGCGGGCGCAGTATCATTGCGTTGGCGTTCGACGGGCAGTGCCGGAGCTCCTGTTGGATAGGCTGAATACCGGCGGCTATCCTAGCACGCTTCGCCCGAAGGTTCGAGCCAGTGCATGGAAAAGGCTTCACCCTTTGACACCCAGGCTTTGCGGGCATGCAAACCGGCCTTGGCGGCGAGATCCTGGAAAGTATCGATGGTGAATTTGTGCGAGTTTTCCATGTGAATGGTCTCATCTTCACGCAGCACGAAATGCTGGCCGCCAACCGTGAATTTCATGTCCTTCACGGCAACCAGATACATCTCCACACGGGACCGATATGGGTTCCAGAAGGCGCGGTATTGCAGCGATCCAGAATCGATATTGCCGTCCAGTTCCTGATTGATCCGTGAAATGAGATTGAGGTTGAACGCGGCGGTGACCCCCGCCTCGTCATCATAGGCGGCTTCCAGCGTACTGCCTGCCTTGCGCATGTCCGCGCCGATCAGCAGCGCATCGCCATCGCGCAGCCAGCCACGCAGCGTTTTCAAAAGCGCAAGCGCGTCGATGAGCTCAAAATTACCGATTGTGGAGCCGGGAAAGAAAACGACCCGCTTGCCACTGCGGGCGTCTTGCGACAGGGGCAGCGCGTCAATATCAAGGTTTTGCGTGAAGTCATGGCACAGCGCGCCGACTTCCAGCGACGGGTAGTCGGCGGCCAGCGCTTCGCAGGCGCTGCGCACGTGCTCGCCGGAAATATCCATGCCGACATAGGCGCATGGCGATTCCAGCGCATCCAGCAGTGTACGGATTTTCACGCTCGACCCGGCTCCCGGTTCCAGCACGACCGCGCCCTTGCCGGCCAGCGTCCGGATATCCGGGCCGACCCTGCGCAACAGGTCCAGCTCTGTCCCGGTTACATAATATTCTGGCTGTTCGGTGATCGCATCGAACAGGCGCGAGCCTTCTTCATCATAATAGTATTTGGGCGGCAGCGCCTTTTGCGGCTTTGATAATCCTGCCAGTATGTCGGCGCGGAAATCGGCCGCTGGAGGGTGCATGTCCTCGAAAAAGGACAGGCTGGGCCGCTGGCCCGCTTTCACGCTTGTATCGGTCATCACACGCTTAGGGGGTCGGCTTCGGGTGAGGGAATTACCGCCCCCGGCGCAGGTTCGAGGACGCCTCAGCATGTAGGGGTGCGGTTATATATGTCCAGCCCGGCGCGCCATGTTTGGCCAGCATGCGTGCCTGGCTTGCAGGAATGCGGGCCTTCGAAAGCTGGCGTGGCGCCTTGCCGAGCCGCCATTTCAGCGGTGAACCGCCGCGCGCGATCACACAGATCGGGACGCGCCTTGCGATTTCATGCCAATGGCCCCAGCGGTGGAAACTGCCAAGGCCATCAGCGCCCATAATCCAGACAAATTGAACCTGCTGATGACGCATTGTCAGATGTCGGATAATATCGATCGTGTAGCGCGTGCCGAGACGGCTCTCGATCGTGCTGATCACATGGCCCGGTTCCGGTATCAGGTCAGTGACGGCCTCTACGCGCGCGGGCATGGGTTCCGGTGCGTCCGTCTTCAACGGGTTATGCGGCGCGACCAGCCACCAGACCGCATCCAGCCCGAGGCGCTTTCTGGCGGTCAGCGCGACGTGGCGGTGGCCATCATGGGGCGGATCAAAACTGCCTCCATAGAGGCCGATCACCATGCCCGGCGCCAGCTGCTCGTGTTTATGGGCGGCAAAGCGGGCCGTCATGGCGTCCAGCTATCATCCTCTTCGCCGCGTGCCAGGCGTTCCGCCTCGGCCTTGTCGGCGGCGCGCTTGCCCTCGATGGCCGCTTCAATCCGGTAGAGAAGCGGGCGCATATTCTCGCCCGTAACGGCTGACACCAGCGCAATATCACCGCCCGTCCGCTCCTCGAACGCGTCTTTGAGTTCCTCAAGGCGTTCGGGCGGGACGGTCTCCATCTTGGAGAGCACAACAATCTCGGATTTTTCTGTCAGGCCGCCACCATAGGCTTCCAGCTCGCCGCGCACGATGTCATAGGCTGCCATGGGGTCTTCGCCGCCAGCATCCACCAGGTGCACCAGCGTCGCGCAGCGTTCCACATGGCCCAGAAAGCGGTCGCCAATGCCGGCGCCTTCATGGGCGCCTTCAATGAGGCCCGGAATATCGGCCAGCACGAAGCGCTTGCCCTCGCCGGTATCCACCACGCCCAGATTGGGATGAAGCGTCGTGAAGGGGTAGGCGGCAATCTTCGGATTGGCCCGGCTGCACGCCGACAGGAAGGTGGACTTGCCCGCGTTCGGCAGGCCAACAAGGCCCGCATCGGCAATCAGCTTCAGGCGCAGCCACAGCCAGCGCTCCTCCCCGTCTTCACCTGGCTGGGCATGACGCGGTGCCTGCTGGCGCGAGGTCTTGAAGTGGGCATTGCCCTTGCCGCCGCGCCCGCCACGCGCCAGCAGCACTTTCATGCCCTCTGTCGCCATGTCGGCCAGCACTTCTTCATTGTTCTCGTCGAGGATCTGCGTGCCGACCGGCACTTTGAGGATTTTGTCCTCGCCGTCTGCGCCCGTGCGGTTTGCGCCTGCGCCATTGATGCCGCGCTGCGCCTTGAAGTGCTGCTGGTAGCGGTAGTCGATGAGCGTATTGAGACCGTCCACGGCCTCGGCCCACACATCGCCGCCCTTGCCGCCATCACCGCCATCGGGGCCGCCGAACTCGATATATTTCTCCCGCCGGAAAGACACACAGCCGGGACCGCCATGTCCTGACGCAATAAAGACTTTGACCTGATCAAGAAACTTCATGGGGTAGATGCCTTCGGTCCGGCGCGGCGTGCCGGTTCATGGGTGATTGCGGGGTGTTCTATAAACGCTCCCGCGTGCGATTACAGCCCGGCTTGGCCATGTCCGGTTTGCGCTTGCCGCCGGCGCACCATGCGCGGGCAGGGGGCCGACGCCATGCGGCCGGATGAGAATGCAACCGGCACCTCTCCGGTATAGGTAAATCCGCACTTCTCCAGCACACGGCCCGAGGCAGGATTGTCGGCATAGTGACCCGCAACAATGGGCGCAATGCCGCCTGCGTCCGCCGCGACCAGCAAGAGGTTTGCGGCCTCGCTGGCATAGCCCTGACCCCAATAGGGTTCGCCCAGCCAGTAGCCGAACTCGAACGCGCCATCTGAACGCGGATGCAGGCCGATCATGCCGATACCTGCCCCATCAGCCCTGCGGATGATCGCCCGCACCCGGTCACCCCTGTTGGCTTCCGCCGCCCGGCAGGTGAGCACGTAGAGCTCGGCCCCCAGCGGCGGGTTGGGATAGGGGATGCGTCCCGTCATCGCTGTCACCTTGCGGTTTGTCGTGCCGCGCGAGATCCACGCGGCATCATCCAGCGAGAGAACGCGCAAGGACAGCCGTTCGCTCTCCAGCGGGCGTGTCCAGTCGGGTGTCATGGCATCGCTCTGCATGACGGTCTCCGGACGCTGGCCGGGAAAGGGTCCGGCACAACGAAAAAGGGAAGCGGGATGATCCCGCTCCCCTTATCAAGAGCTTTGCAGCTATCGCTGTCCGGGATCACCTTTTGTCAAAGGGCCCCGGTATGGATGGTGGGGAACCCTATTCAGCAGCCTCGCTAAGTGGAGCGACCGATACGTACATGCGGTCGTTCTTCTTGCGCGAAAATTCCACCTTGCCTTCGGTAAGGGCGAAAAGGGTGTGATCCTTGCCCATGCCGACATTGGCGCCGGGGTAATACTTCGTGCCGCGCTGACGGATGATAATATTGCCCGGAATCACGGCCTGACCGCCGGCTTTCTTGACGCCGAGGCGCCGGCCTTCACTGTCGCGTCCGTTGCGGGATGAACCGCCTGCCTTCTTGTGAGCCATTGTCTGCTCTCCTTGAAATTCTGTGCGTCTGGAATGGCGTCAGGGGGTTAGCCCTTCGCCAGATCCTTGGCTTGCTTCACCCAGTCGCCGGTTTCTGCTTTTGCCTTGATGCCGGGAATGTCGGCGTCCAGAGCGTCCAGATCGGCGGCCTTCCAGGCAGCGACCTGAGCAAAGCTGGTGATGCCGGCCTCGTTCAGCTTCTTGGCATAGGCGGGGCCGACACCATTCAGCTGGGTGAGATCGTCATTGGCCGCTTTGGCCTTAGGTGCCGCTTTCGCAGCAGGCTTGTCAGCCTTGGCAGCGGCCTTCGGTGCAGCCTTTGCCGCAGGCTTTTCAGCCTTGGCAGGCGCATCCTCGGCCTTCGCAGCCGGCTTGGCTTTCGCCTTCGCAGCCGTTTTGGGCTTCGCGCCCGGCAAGACGATCTCGGAGATCGAGACGAACGCTTCCCACTGGCGGTGGCCTTTCTTGCGGCGGTAATTCTGGCGGCGGCGCTTCTTGAAGACGAGGACCTTGTCGCCCTTGCGCAGCTCGACCAGCTCGCCAATCACCTGCGCGCCGTCAATCAGCGGGCTGCCGACAGTGACGCCGTTATCGCCGCCCAGCATGAGCACGTCGCCGAACACCACCTGGTCTCCGGCTTCGCCTTCGATTTTTTCCACGACGAGACGGTCGCCCTCGGCAACCTTGTACTGCTTCCCGCCGGTCTTGATTACCGCGTACATGATCCGTTTTACCTTTCAATACGGCCAGATCTCCCAAACCCTTTGGAAGCCTTGCCCTTTTTCTTCGCCATCTTCTTTGCAAGATGGCGTTGTCACAGCATTGCGCCCGCGCTCAAGACCTGAGGCGGGCAACAGAGGCGCGGACTTATACGTAACAGGCCTGTAGAGTCAATCTGTCAGTGCGCCTGAAACCGCACACAGGCAAGCGGTGCGGCAGCTCCGGCACGCCGTCCGGAAGATACACATTCCCCGCTTGCGGGGCGAAAGGCTTGCCGCTAGGTTCCGCGCCTTCGCGGAGAGGTGCCGGAGTGGTCGATCGGGGCGGTCTCGAAAACCGTTGTGCCTTTACGGGTACCGAGGGTTCGAATCCCTCCCTCTCCGCCACGATATTTCCAACGCATTTGTTAAATCAAATTGCCGGAAGCATTGGGGTCTGGCACTGCCCCAACATTAGCCCTAACCGGCAAACGCGTTTGAACCGCTTTTCAGCAATCGGACGGCTCGAAAAATGTGCGGACGCTATGCCACCGGCAACACCAGTTGGGAACAATACCGCGCTTGGCTTAACCTGACAGGCGAGCCGCCCCGCTCCAATCTGGAGCCGCGCTATAACATCGCCCCCACCGCAAGCGCTCCCTTTGCCATGGAAACCGATGGGGAGCGCGTCCTGACATTCGGGCGATGGGGCATCTGGCAGCCATGGATGGAAGGCAAGCGGCTATCCACCTTCAACGCCCGTGCAGAGGGGCTGGAAAGCTCGCGCCTCTATGCCCCCTTGCTGGCAAAGGGCCGCTGTCTGGTGCCCGCCATGGGCTTCTATGAGTGGACAGGGCCAAAGGGCCAGCGCCAGCCGCATTTCATCCGCCATGCCAGCGAGCCGCTTCTGGTGTTTGCCGGGCTATGGGCCAGAGCCATGAAGGATGGCGAGCCGGTAACGAGCTTTGCCGTCATCACCTGCCCGGCCAATGCCCAGATGGCCCCGGTCCATGACCGTATGCCCGCCATACTGGACGCACCCGCGCGTGAGGCATGGATGGGCGGGGCAGAGTCGCAAGGCGTGCTGGAGCCGTGGGCAGGCGCACTGGAGATTTACCCGGTGCGGCCGCTCAAGGCAGAAGACGGCCCGCATCAGGTCACAGCGTCCCAAGTGGCCAATGCCGAGGCAGAACGGTCGGCCATGACCGCCCGGCCCGGCGGCGTGAACTTATGAAGGGTGCGGCTCCGACAGGATCAGGTGCGGCACGGCTTCGCCGGTATCACGCATGTAGGAGCAATGCACACGCTCGCGCAGCCGTGTCCCGCGCCGATCCGTCACGATATAGTCGATGACATAGTAGGTCATGGCCGGTGTTACGCCCGGCTCCTCTTCGGCCCCGACCTGCTGATAGCTGACATCGGGTGCCAGCGCGGACTGTGTTGCCTGTTCACAGGCTGACAGGCCTCTGTCGCAGCCGGCAAGCGCGATCGTGGCAGCAAGAACAAGGATGAGCCGGAATATCATTGCTACACTCATATACCGGGTTTGCCCCCTGTAAAAACAGGCTTTCATCCGGCTGCAACCGGTGAATGCGCCGGCAGGGCCGGACACATCTCTTTCCGCGCCGATGCTGCCGCCTATTCCGGCAGGATGACGCGCACGCCGTTGACGAACACAGCGCCTTGCTCACGCACCGTCTCGTCATCCCACTGCTCGGAGGCCAGATGCACCTCCTCCAGCGCCACCGCAAGTGTGTCCAGCTCGGCTGACAGGCGCGCGACGGCGTTCTCGAGCGTGTAGCTCATCTCGTGAATGTCCATCATGGCTTCCTGGTCCAGCTCCCCGGCAAGGCGGGCCTCCAGCAGCGCCGTGTGCGTGCGCAGATTGGCAATGGCCTCTTCGAGGTTCTCCGACGGCATTCCCTCGAAATGGTCATCATTATCCTGGCTGTGGGCAGCAGGCGCGAACAGAAGAGCGGCGCAGAAAAGTCCGGTAGCCAGCGATTTCATGGGAGCCTCACATTTGCGAATAATTCGCAAATGTATTTCACGCCTGCCTTGGGGACACAAGCCTTTGCCGCAAGCCGGTTGGGCACCAGGCCGCAAACAGCCACAGCCTTCAGCCGACCGCTTCGCGCTTTTCACCAATATGAACGAGGCTTTCCACATCAATGCGTTCATCGCCGCCGCATACGCCGACAATCAGGGCTTCGTCGCACCCCTCGCCGACCAGATAGGCGTGACCCATGGAGCTGTCGAGATAGTAGGATTCCCACTTCTCCAGCACGACCGGGTCATAGAATTCGGTATGCACTTCCACACGGCCTTCCAGCACGAAGATGAACTCTTCCCCGCCATGGCGGACCAGGTCCCCGAACTCCTTCACGGTGCGGGCGCGCACCTTGGTGAAGATCGGGATCATGCTCTTCTTGCGTAGCTCGGTGCACAGATAGAAATAATCGTAATTATCGGTCTCCACGCGCACGCCGGTGTCCAGCGTGCCCTTGGCACGCCGCCCGGTGATCGTGCCTGCCGGGGCACCATTGTCCTGGCCGGGAACACTGAACAGGTCCGATAGCGGAATATCCAGACGCTGGCTGAGTTGCAGGAGCTTGTCATAGGTCAGGGTCAGCCGGTCATGCTCGATCTTGGACAGGGTGGAAAGCGGTATTCCCGAATGCACACTCATTTCCTTGAGCGTCCAGCCATTGCGCTGCCGGATGGACCGGACAACCTGGCCAAGTGTGGTGTTGGCGGTGCTGTTGCTCATCTCAGGTCCCTGATCGCTACGAAGCTGAAAATAAACAGAACAGTCCGGTTCGGAAAACAAATTTCCATCCGGGACATGCAACACGCTAACCCTGTCACCCCGGCGAGGCAAAGCCAACAAAGGGGTATTGCCGTGACCGGAGGGTTAAATGGCCGGAATGATCCTGATTAGAGAAATCTATTGACAATTCTCTCATCGGGATAAAGGCTGCTTCGATAGACCTGATCGGGTGCCATGGGTCAATGGCATGTCAGCAGCCCGTATCCGTCAGGCCGGGAAACCATGAACGCAAAGTTCAGGAGGGGAGAATTATCATGATCAGGCATTCACTTCGCGCGGTACTCTTGAGTACGGCTGCCATGGCACTGTGCGCACCGGCACTTGCTCTGCAGGAAGCACCGGAGGACGGCGAGCCCGTCGCCACCTCACAGGTGCGCGACGTCATCATCGTCACGGCACAGAAGCGCGAAGAGGCGATCACTGACATCGCGGCTTCCATCAGCGTGGTAAGCGGCGAAGGCCTCGTCAATTCCGGAGCCGGATCCTTGGCCGATTATGCGGCCTATATTCCGGGCGTGAATGTCGGCAGCGGCGGCAATCCCGGACAGACCTCGATCACCATGCGTGGCATTGCCTCGCTCGGCCCGGGTGCAACGGTGAGCACTCACTTTGACGATGCGCCGATGGGATCCAGCTCAAACTACGCGCAAGCGTCGATCTATGCGCTGGACCTTTTCCCGAATGATATTGAGCGCGTCGAGATATTGCGCGGCCCGCAAGGCACCCTGTACGGCGCAAGTTCCATGGGTGGTCTTTTGCGCTATGTGGCGCGTACGCCCGACCCATCAGGCTTTTCATTCCAGGCATCGGGAGAAGTTTTCTCGATTGCTGATTCCAGCTCGGTCGGATACGGCGCAAACGGTCGTATTAACGTGCCGCTGGCGGACAATGCGGCCCTGACGGCCAGCCTGTTCCGCCGCGATACGCCGGGGTTTGTCGACAATACGCTGACCGGCGAGAGCGACCAGAACGCGCTCTCCCAGACAGGTGGCCGGCTGGCCTTCTTTGTCGAACCGTCCGCCAATGTGACGATCAATCTGTCGGCCATGTTCCAGAACGTCGATTCTGACGACAAGGCACAGGTCCAGCTTGACCCGGTGACATTGCAGCCCTTCAACGGCCCCCGCACAACACGCAATGCCCGGCCAGAGCCCTATGAGCGGCGCGACCGGTATTATTCCGCCCGAGTGAACTGGGATGTCGGCTTTGCCGATCTCACGTCCGTGACCAGCTATTCCACTATCCTGAACGATCAAACTGACGACGCGACCAATATATTCAGCGTCCTGTTCCCACTGTTCTCTGGCGGGACCATTCCTCCCGGGCTGACCGAGGCAAACTTTGTCGTCGATCTGGAAAAGGTGACCCAGGAAGTCAGGCTGGCATCGTCAGGCGACGGTGCTTTGCAATGGCTACTGGGTGGGTTCTATACCCAGGAAGAAAGCAATAATGCGCAGCTCGTGACGCCATTTGATCTAACGGGCGCGGTTATTCCGGCCCTGAACCCGCTCGCTATTGTTGCCATTCCGGCTGACTATGAGGAAATCGCCGTCTTCGGGAATGCGAGCTATGACCTCACGGACCGGTTCACCCTGACTGTTGGCGGACGGCTGGCCCGCAATGAACAGAATTTCGCCCAGATTTCCAATGGGCCGCTACTTGGAGGGGCCCAGAATATTCCCGGTGAATCCTCCGAAACCGTGTTCACCTATATGGCAAGCGCCGATTACGACATCACCGACCAGACGATGGTCTATGGCCGGGTCGCCAGTGGTTATCGTCCGGGAGGGCCGAATGTCGCGGTGCCCGGCGTGCCACCCCAGGTCGATGCCGACCGGCTCGTGAACTATGAAGTCGGCGTCAAGTCCGATTTCTGGGGCGGGCGTGCGCTCGTGGAGGCAACGGCTTACTGGATCGAGTGGGAAGACATTCAGCTCAGCGCCGTCATCGCCGGTGTTGGCGGCTTGATCAACGGGGACACGGCGCGCAGCCGGGGCATCGAGTTCCAGGCGGTGGTCGCACCGGTGGACGGCTTGCGTCTCGGCTTCAATGCCGGTCTCACCGATGCAGAACTCACCGCTGACGCGCCGGCGCTGTCCGGCGCTGACGGCGATCGTCTGCCCGGTGTTCCGCGCTATAATTACTCTTTCACGGGGGATTATAGCTGGACGCTGCAAAACGGATGGGACGCACGCGTTGGCGGCGGCGTCCGCTTTGTTGGCGACCGCAATGTCTCCTATCCGGCAAGCGCGACCTATCTGGAGCTGGACAGCTATCACTCAGTGGACCTCAATGCCGAAATCTCGAACGGCACCTGGTCATTGCGTGGCTACGCCAGAAACCTGACCGATGAGGACGTCTATCTCAGCGGTACGCGCATGACCGATGCCTTTGGTGCGCCGACTTTTGTGATGAGCTCTCTGCTCCAGCCGCGTACTGTCGGCCTTGTGTTGAGCGTCAGCCGCTAATACCGACCGACAAGGAACCAAGATGATGAAATATGCGATGCGGGGCGCCCTCGCGGCGCTGCTGGCCGGGATTGGTCTGGCGGCGGCCAGTGCCCAGGTGCCAGATCTGGATCCTCGCGACGAGGATCAGATCCAGCTGCCCGAACTGGCTGAACAGGAAGCGGTGCCAGCCGAGTCTCCCGGTCTGATCGACCCGGACGATCTGCAAAGCTGGCTCGACGGGTTCATGCCTTACGCGCTGGCGCAAGGCGATATCGCCGGCGCTGTCATCACGGTCGTGGCCGACGGACAAATCCTGTTCAGCGAGGGGTATGGCTATGCCGATGTGGAGAGCCGCACACCGGTTGATCCGGACTCCACGCTCTTCCGCCCTGGCTCCATTTCCAAGCTCGTCACATGGACGGCTGTCATGCAGCTCGTCGAACAGGGGCTGATCGATCTGGATGCTGACATCAACACCTATCTCGACTTTGAAGTGACCGGGGTCGAGCGCCCCATCACCATGCGTCACCTTCTCACTCATACTCCTGGCTGGGGTGAGCAGGTGCGCGCCCTGATCATGGACGACCCGGAGCGGTTCCAGCCGCTCGGCGAGTATGTCCGCGACAACACTCCGGTGGCCGTTTATCCGGCTGGCGAAATGCCCGCCTACTCCAACTATGGCACGGCACTGGCCGGTCATGTTGTGGCGCAGGTATCGGGTCAGTCATTCGACGACTATGTCGACGAGCACATCTTTGCGCCGCTGGGGATGGAGCGCTCGAGCCTGCGCCAGCCCTTGCCCGAAGACCTGCAAGGCCTGATGTCCTCGGGCTATATGCGGGCCTCTGATGGCGAAGGGCGTGACTTTGAGCTTGTTACGCCTGCGCCTGCCGGTTCTATGTCGGCAACCGGCAACGATATGGGCCGGTTCATGATCGCCCATCTCAACGACGGCGAAGGCATACTGTCACCGGAAACCGCTGAGCAGATGCACACAACGGCGGACCGCAAGCTGCCGGGCGTCAATGCGATGCTGCTGGGCTTTTACGAGCAGACCCGCAATGGTCACCGCATAATCGGTCATGGCGGTGATACGACGCTTTTCCACTCCAATCTCCATCTCTACATGGATCACGGCGTCGGGCTCTACATCTCCATGAACAGCTCCGGCCGCGGCGGAGCGCCGGGGCGTATCCGTCAGTCCCTGTTTGAGGGCTTCACGGACCGCTATTTCCCGGTTGAAACGGCAGATCTGCCCACGCTGGAGACGGCCGAGGAGCATGGCCGCCTGCTGGTTGGCAATTACGTGATCTCCCGGCGGGCCCATCAGAATTTCGTGGCGGCTACCGCCCTGCTGGGACAGCCCACGGTGTCGATGAACGCGGATCATGAAATCAGCCTGTCCATCCTGACCGACGCTGCCGGGGCGCCCCGGCGATTCCACGAAGTTGAACCCTTCATCTGGCAGGAAGTAGGCGGCGTGGAGCGTCTGTCGGCCCGCATTAATGATGCGGGTGAGGTGGAGATGTTCTCTGCGGCCTTCTTCTCACCCTTCATGATGTTCACTCCGGTGGAGTGGTGGCGCAATGGCGCGGTGCTGCTGCCCCTGGCCGGGCTTGCAGCGGGCGCTCTCCTGCTCACAGTTCTGCTCTGGCCTGTGCGTGCGATTGTGCGCTGGCGCTTTAAAACGCCGTTCGCACTGTCAGGCCGTCAGGCGATGGCCTACCGGCTGTCCAATCTTGGAGCGCTGCTGCCTCTGGTTTACGCGGGCGGCTGGCTGTTCCTGGTCACGTTCATGATGGCGGAGCTCAACAGGCTCGACGGCCGTATGGACGGCATGATCGTGCTCATGCAGTTCCTGAGCGTGCTGCCTGTTGCCGCCCTGCTGATCGCTCTTTGGAACGCGTTCGTCGTGTGGACCGGGCCTACAAGCTGGTTCGCCAAGCTCTGGGGCCTGGTACTCGTCGCCTCGACGCTGGTGATGATCTGGTTCCTTGCCGCGGCAGGCTTCTTCAGCTTTGGCCTGACCTACTAGGCGGAGGGAGCAAGCATGCCCGTTGCCAAGCCGTTAGCCCTGTCAGTCAAGATCGAACCGGCGCGCCTGAAAACACCGTTTCGTATCACAGGACACGTGATGGAAAAGGTCGATCTGGCCGTTTGCACGCTTTCGCGCGGCGGCCGGAGCGGGCGCGGCGAGGCAACCGGGGTGTATTATCACGCCGAAACCGGGACAAGCATGGTGGCCGCCATCGAGGCGGTCCGGCGGGAGATCGAGGCCGGCATCTCGCGGGACGCCCTTCAGGATCTATTGCCCGCAGGGGGCGCGCGTAATGCCGTGGACTGCGCCTTGTGGGACCTTGAGGCCCGCGAGCGCGGTCAGCCCGTCTGGCAACTGGCCGGACTGTCCGAGCCCGCCCCCTTGCTCACAACATTTACCCTCGGGGCAGATGCTCCCGAGGCGATGGGAGCAAAAGCCGCCCGTCTTGGCGGCGTAAGGGCCCTGAAGCTGAAACTCATCGGTGATGGTCTGGACGCGGATCGCGTGCGCGCTGTGCGTGCAGCCGCTCCGGATGTGTGGATCGGGGTCGACGCCAATCAGGCCTTTGACCGCAAGGGCATTGACGCGCTGATGCCCTGCCTTGTCGAGGAAGGGGTGAGCCTTCTGGAGCAACCGTGTGCCATCGGGGCCGATGAGAGCCTAGAAGGCCTGAACTCGCCGATCCCGCTGGCAGCCGATGAAAGCGCCCAGACCAGCGCGGACATCGCCCGGATCGCACCGATCTATGACGTGATCAATATCAAGCTCGACAAGTCTGGCGGGCTTACGGAAGGATTGAAGATGGCGCATCTCGCGCGCGAACACGGCCTGGGCGTGATGGTCGGCAACATGGTCGGAACATCGCTTTCATGCGGCCCGGCGGCCATTATTGGCCAGCTTTGCGACGTCGTCGATCTGGATGGCCCCTGGCACCTTGCCGCTGATCGTGATCCGCCGGCCCGCTATGAAGACGGTTATCTGGTTTGCCCGCCGCTGGGCTGGGGTTTGCCGGAAAGAGAGGCAGCCTGATGAGCGTTCTGACCCTGCCCCGGCCCTATCTCCTGTTTCTGGGCGACGTCACCGACCTGTCCTACGCCAAGACGGCGGCGGGCCTGCGCGACTGGGTGCCGGACCAGTGCGTGGCCGAGTGGTCCTTACCCGGCAACCCTTTGCGGCTCGGGCTGCCGGTCATGGCACCTGCAGAGGCTGCGCGCGCAGGCGCCCGCTCTCTGGTGATTGGCGCTGCGACCATGGGCGGCGCGCTGCGCCCGGCCTGGATCCCTGCTCTTCTCGAAGCGATGGAAGCGGGCCTCGACATCATTTCCGGGATGCACATGCCGCTGGCTAGCGTCGCGGAACTCAAAGCGACCGCAGACCGGCTGGGACGCCAGCTCATCGACGTCAGGCGGGCACCGGACGGGCTGCCCCTTGGTACGGGACGCAAGCGTACGGGCAAACGCCTGCTGACGGTTGGTACCGACTGCGCTCTGGGTAAGAAGTACACCGCACTGGCGCTCGCGCGTGCCTTTGGCAATGCCGGGGTCAAGGCCAGTTTCCGCGCGACAGGCCAGACCGGCATACTGATCGCTGGCGGCGGTATTCCGATGGACGCCGTGGTCAGTGACTTTCTCGCCGGCGCCGCAGAGGCTCTGTCGCCGGACGCCCCTGCCGATCACTGGGACATTGTCGAAGGTCAGGGCTCGCTCTTTCACCCGTCTTATGCCGGAGTCTCTCTGGGCCTGTTGCATGGCAGCCAGCCGGACGTGCTGGTGGTCTGTCATGAATTTGGCCGTAAACGGATTATCGGTCTTGAGACGAACTACCCTATGCCGTCCATTGACGAGGTGATCGAGCTCAATCTCATGCATGCGCGCCGGGTGAACCCCGATGTGCGTGTGGGCGGAATAAGCCTGAATACGTCGAGACTTTCCGATGACGAGGCGCGCCGGGCCATCGACGCAGAGACACGCCGGACCGGCCTGCCATGCGCAGACCCGATCCGGGGCGGGGCGGCGTTTGACCAGCTTGTCGAGGCCTGTCTGGAACCGGAAGCCGCGCTCGCCCAATGAGCGCGCGCCCCAGCCTGTTTCAACGCCTGATCCTGCCCGGCCTTGCCTTCAAGGCCGTCGTTATCGGTGGCGGCTATGCCACGGGGCGCGAGTTGGCGGAATTTTTCCTGCCATCGGGCCCGCTAGGCGGGCTGTTGGGGTTGATCCTGGCGACGCTCGTGTGGAGCCTTGTCTGCGCGGTGACCTTTGCCTTCGCGCGCGCCACCCAGAGCGGCAATTACCTGACCTTCTTCAAGGCCCTGCTCGGCCCGCTCTGGCCGCTCTTCGAATTTGCCTATCTGTGCTTCCTGTTCCTGATCCTGGCCGTGTTTGGCGCAGCCGCCGGGGAAATCGGTTCGGCCCTGTTCGGACTGCCCGGCTGGGCCGGGGCTGTGGTGCTGGCGCTCTCGGTGCTGGTCTTTACCGGCTTCGGGCAGGAAAGCGTTGAGGGGCTGTTCAAATACGCCTCACTCTTCCTCTACCTTGTCTATGCCGTCTTCGTGGTGATGTACTTCACCCAGACGGGCGGCGATATTCTCGCCAGCTTCGACGCACAGATTCCGGCCACAGGCTGGGCAACCGCCGGTCTGACCTATGCCGGATACAATGTGGTGGGCGCGGTCGTGATCCTGCCCATGCTGCGCCATCTGACCAGCCAGCGCGACGCGGTAATCGCGGGCGCACTGGCCGGTCCGCTGGCCGCCTTGCCGGCCATCGCCTTCTTCCTGTGCATGCTCGCCTTCTATCCTGCGATCGGCGAGGCGGCCTTGCCGTCCAACTACATCCTCGAACGTCTCGGCTCGCCGCTCTTCCAGATCGTCTTCCAGTTCATGGTGTTCGTGGCCCTGCTGGAAACCAGCGTCAGTGCCGTCCACGCCGTCAATGAACGCATTTCTGCCGTGCGCCCGCGCCCGATTGGCATGCGCACGCGCCTGGTCATTGCCGGCACAATCCTGCTGGCGGCCATGGTGATCGCCGACCGCTTCGGGCTGATCGCCCTGATCGCCAATGGCTACCGCGCGCTATCGCTCATGATTATCGCGGTCTTCGTGATCCCGGTCCTGACGCTGGGCGTCTGGAAGCTGGTGCGAATGCGGCGGGAGGGTGACCGGCGTGGAATATAGGCTCTGCTTGATGGATCTTCTGTCCTTTAATTCAATTGCCTGTGGTTAAATCAAGCGGGGTTATATTTGAAAGCTAATTCACACCCAGCCCGATAGGCGGACGTGGAACCACGTCAGCCGGCTAGGATTAGGCCTAGTCGAAGCGCGTCCACTCCCCGATTGGTGATTGTCCATCACGAAGAGATTACGCTAAAAAGTCTTGGTGCGTATGGAAGGGGGGGCTCAATGACCGAACCTTACGAAAGGGGAAAGGCGGGCGGCTGGATTGATCCGGCCAAGGCGTCGGGCATTGAGCGCGCTGAGTACTGGCGAGGTGTGAATGACCGACCCACCATTGGCGGTCTCGGCGCAATTTTTTTTCTCCCTTTTTGGGTCATTTTCGTCCTCCCCTTCAAGCTTATGATCTGGATGCTGACCACCTGGCTGGGGCGAGGTGTGTTGCTGGTTCTCGTGGTAGCCTCGGTGTGGTCAGTCAACTTCCATGCCACGCGAGCTCGGGAAACGGCCGATCGATATGCCGCGATCCTGGCCTTGACCGACACAGACTATACCCGGCGCGCGGCTTTGACCTTGCGGGTGTCGCCGGGGACAAGAATGCAACCAAGGGCAGGAGAAGCGATTGAGATTCGCTGCACCATCGAACTTGCTCCGTATGGGGAGGACTTTTTCACCCGCTTTGGGGATGATTGCGCTAGCCAGTCAGCGAGCGCCGAGTTTGCTCGCTGGCAGGCATTGATACGTCGGCACGAGGATGAGCGCCTGGCTGCTGGGCTCAACTATCTGCAACGCTCACGGCGTGGAGACTATGATCCGCCGGGTTATATGGATGATGGAGCACACACACTGAGGTGGTCGCGGCTCTACCTGGAACCTGATGGCAGGACGTTCCCTCCCGGAACTGTCGCCTCACTCCCGGCGGGAACCAAGGTCTTTTCGGCATTGGGCGATGGTGAAAATCTGATGGTTGCAGACTATAGCCGAGAGGCGGGCGTCTACCAGGGTCGGGAGAGAGCCGAATGGATCGAACTCTGGAGCCTCGACATTCTCCCGCATGACTTTGAAGCCGCTGAAACCTTGGCCCCTGAGTAAGTCCGGCTCGCCAGGGTGTATGAAGCGCAGTGATAAGTATCGTACCCCCGCTCCGACGTGGCCTTGCACACCTGCCTCGTTCGCGAGGATCAGGAACACATCGACCCGCCTTCGTTAGAGTTTCTGTGCCAGGAACTGACCGCCGCCCAGCTCGAACTGGTCAGGGTCGCGATTCCCGATGAGAAGAGCGCCCCCTGCCTCGAAAGCTGGGGGATCGCCGAGTAACCCCTACTGCGCCCCGCTGGCCACGGTCCCCCGGATCGCGCGGCCCGGCAGGACCGAAGTGTTGATCGCGCCTTCATCGACCAGCACCGTGCCGTTCACGATCACATAGTCGAATCCGACTGTTGCCTGCGCGGGCTGTTGGAATGTCGCCTGGTCGGAGACGGTTTCAGGATCGAAGACCACGATATCCGCGTCCATGCCCTCCTGAAGGCGTCCCTTGCGGCGCATTTGCGGCACGGAATCCGACAGGATGCGGGCCGGATAGAAGCTCACCTTGGCAATGGCTTCAGGCCAGTCGATTACGCCGCGCTCGCGCGCATAAATGCGCAGGAAGCGGCCGAACGTGCCGGCGCTGCGCGGGTGGGAATGGGCGTTATCCGGGATTGGCCAGACATCGCCTGACAGGCGCTCATCGCCAACTGCCCAGGGCCCGCCATCAGAGGCAATCGCGCCGCCAGGAAACAGGATGGAACGGTCCAGATAGGCCTGGTGCTCGGGGCGTTCGTCAGGATTCAGGAAATGGACCACGATACCGGTACCGGGCGCGTTCTCCTGAAGGTCAAGGAAGCGTTCCTCGTCCAGCGGCTGGCCTTGCACGGTAAAGTCGGAATACTCGATCCCGCCCATGCGCTCGCGCCAGTTATCCCCTCGGAACATGGCTGCGCCGATGCCGGTTGCACCTGCCCCATAAGGGTAGGCTTCAACGGTGATGTTCACGCCATTGTTCTGGGCCGTCGTGATCATGTCGGCGATACGGTCGATATCCGACAGGCTGATCGAATTGAGATGGCTGATATGCATGTGCGCGCCGGTGCCGGCGGCGACGGCGACCATCTCCTGAAAGCCCTCAAACGAGCTTTGCGGTTCAATGGCGCTCAGGAACCGCGCATGGGTGAAGGTTGGCACATCGCGGGCAGCGGCCAGCGCATTGACGGCATGGTATTCGGCCCGTCCAATGCCCGGCGCATAACCGAGTAGAATGCCGATCCCCAGGCCGCCTTCCTCGATCCCGGTATTGATGTGCCGCAGGATCGCCGAGAGGCGCTCATCATCGGCGAGCTCCGTCTGCCAGCGCGGATCACCGATATAGCGGAAGAACCAGTAGGTATCGGCGTCCGGATCGACATCCATCACGGCGGCAATGCGCGCATGCGCCCAGCTGGTCGCAGCGCCATAATTGATGGGGCGGCCTTCCTCGGCGGCCGTTGCATAGAAATCGGCGATAGGCAGAACGCCCGATTCCAGCTCCAGCGTGGTTGTCACACCGTCCAGCGCCTGCATCCGCCCGGCAGGTGTGTCCTGTCCATGGCCGTGCAGGTCGATAAAGCCCGGCGCAACGATGCGGCCGGTTACGTCCAGCGTGCGGGTGCCTTCCAGCGGGGCCTCGGAGATCACCGCGATTTCGCCGCCGCGTATGCCGACATGGCGGATCGCATCCAGCCCGGTCTCCGGATCGATGACCCGGCCATTGTTCAGAACAATGTCATAGTCCTGCGCAAACGCGGCCGGACTAAAGACCAGAGCGCCAGCAAGCGCCAGCTTCGCGATAATGCCCGTCATGACCGGTCTCCCTGTTTTCATTTTCTATTGCATTTCTCTTATCAGAGAAAATTGACCGTGTCAGGTCTGTTTGCTGGGCATGCCCGGAGGGAACCCGCGCGCGGACAGTGCGTTGGCCTCTGCATGACAAAACCTGTTGTGATTATCACCTATGCCCGCAGTCTCATGTCTCTGACGATAGCAGAATCCTGCCGCGAGCTGGCGGGGCGCATCGTGGCGGCTGACAGTGTCGACATGACACCGTTGGGGTTCTCCAAGAATTGTGACGAGGCCATCGTCACCGCCGACAGCCGCACAGATCCGGATGCCTTCATCACCGATCTGGTCGAGGCGTCCGCGAAATACGCCGATGAGTCCGTGGTCGTCATGCCGGTGTTTGAGGAAATGGAATTGCTGGCGCGCGCGAGAGACCGCTTCCCCGCTCATGTCACCATCGCAGCACCGGACGCGGATGCGATCAGCAAGGTTACGCCCAAGCATCACCTTGCCAAAACGGTATCGGGGACGGGCATTCCGGCCCCTGCAACCGAGAGAATCGGAGACCGAAAGAGCGGTCTGCACGAGCCTGAAGGCTTCTCCTATCCCTTCCTTGTGAAACCATCAGAAGGTGCGGGTGGGCGTGGCATTGCCAAGATTACCGACGCAGACGCGCTGAAATCGTATGCCGGTGGGCTGCGCGAAAAGGACATCATACTGGCTCAGGAGCTGGCGCCGGGAAGCGATTACTGTGTTTCGGCGCTTTGCAATAAGGGCGAGCTGGTCATCTGCTCGGCTTACACCAATCTGGAACAATTCCCCAGAGAACATGGCGCCGGCGTGGTGCGTGAAACTGTCGATGCGGCCCCGTTTGTGAAGGCGGTGGAACGCATCGCGCGCGAAACCGGCTGGGACGGCGTGTTTGAAGCCGACTTCATGTGGACAGGTGAAGAGGCCGATGCACCTCTGCTGATCGAGATCAATGCCCGCTTCTGGGCGGGTGTACGCCACTCCAAGCTCTCCGGCGTCGACTATCCCCGCCTGCTGCTGGAGCAAACGCTGTTCGGTGCCATCCGCTCCGATCCCGGAACGCCAGAAATCGGCCATCGCTCCAAAGTGCCGATGATCTGGATGCCCTCGGCCATATCGCGGGCGCTTTCAGACACCGAATACGCCGAACATCTTGGCGAGGCCTGGGAGCACCTCAAGCGATCTGACGGCAATCTGATGGAGCGGGTGGGGCGTTTTCTGGGCACGCTGGGCAGTGCCAAGTCAGCCGGTGAGGCGATCGACGACATCATGTTCCGCCTGACCGACAGGTCCGATCTCGATATTGATCTCATGGCCGAGGATGATCCACGCTCGGCGCTGGGAGTCCTGTTCATCGCGTCGCATCTGGCGCGCCATGGCAAACTGCCGCCGGAGATATCCTACAAGCCGATGGAATAGACATATTGAGACCTGTGATCGGATATATCGGTGCGCCGCGGGGCGACCGGCTGGTAGGCGCGTTGACGGCGTTCATCATACGTCTTTCCGGAGGGCGTGCGGTGCGGCTGCGCACGCTTCCCGGCCCCGGCGCCGGCCGGATTGACGGCCTGATCCTGCTGGGTGGGCTTGATATCCATCCGGCACGGTACAACGCCGATATCGAGGTGGATGCACGCTTCGATCCGTCACGCGATGCGCTGGAGCTGGCCTGGCTGGAGATTGCCTTTGCGCGGTCCACGCCCGTGATGGGCATTTGCCGTGGCCTCCAGATGCTCAACGTGAAAGCCGGCGGTGACCTGCACCAGCGCCTCGATCCTGAAATTACGAAGGGCTGGCCCAATGGTCCGGTCAGCTACACCCTGTTCCGCAAGCCCGTCGACATCCTGGAAGATACGTTTCTGGCCAGCGTGTTCGGCGCGGGTTCATTGAGCGTGAACAGCCTGCACAAACGGGCTGTGCGAACCATTGCCCCGGGCTTTGCGGCGACAGCGTGCGGTCCTGATGGCGGTGTGCAGGCCATTGAGTCTGAAGGTGATATCTTACGTTTCGGGGTCCAGTTTCATCCTGAACTTCTCATCTACCGCCCCGACATGCGCCGCCTGTTCCGGCGTTTCATACGCGCTTGCCGGACGCGCGTGCAGCAGGACGCCGGGAATGTGGTGGTGCCGTCCCGCCAGCAGGAAACGGCGTAGTATGGCGCCGCGCGGCACTTGTCCGGCCTATCTGTCGAAGGGAAAGGACGTGACCGCACCGTGCGATGCTGACGCCACCAGCGCCGCGTATTTGGCGTACGCCCCGGACCGGTAACGCGGCGCGGGCGGGGTAAAACCCGCCTTTGCCCGCACGGCCAAATCTGCGTTCGCGTCAATACGCCGGGCCTCGACATCGATGGTGATGATGTCGCCGTCCTTGATGAAGGCAATCGGCCCGCCATGAGCCGCTTCGGGCGCGACATGGCCGACCATGAAGCCAAAGGTCGCACCGGAAAAACGTCCATCGGTGATCAACGCCACATCGTCACCCAGCCCCGCGCCTTGCAGGGCGGCGGTAACGGCCAGCATCTCGCGCATGCCCGGCCCGCCGGCAGGGCCCTCATAGCGGATGACGACGACATCACCTTTGGTGACCATGCCTGACTGCACGGCCTCAAAGCACGCTTCCTCGCTGTCGAAGACGCGCGCCGGGCCTTCGAAATTCAGCCGGTCATGACCTGCCAGCTTGGCGACACATCCTTCCGGCGCGAGATCGCCGTAGAGGATGCCGAATCCGCCACGCGATTTGAGCGGTTTGTCCGCTGACAGAATGACGTCCTGCCCGCTCGCCTCAGCCGCATCCGCGACCAGTCCGAACAGCGTGTCTCCCGTCACGGTTGGCGTGTCGGTGATCAGCGCGGCCTCTTTCAGCCTGCGTCCCAGCAAAGGCGATCCGCCGGCCCGTGCCATGTCCGGTGCCATATAGCGTCCGCCGGGTTTCAGATCGGCGATGACCGGTGTGGTACGCGAAACGGCATCAAAATCGTCTATATTGAAATCCTCGCCAGAGAGACCGGCTTCGCGCGCAATCGCGACCAGATGCAGCACCGCATTGGTTGACCCGGCTGTGGCGCTGACGGCGGCGGCGGCGTTTCTTAGCGATGCCGGTGTGATAAACTGGCGGGCATTGCGCCGCTCACGGAAGGCTTCAACGACGAGCTCGCCGGCGCGGAAGGCGGCCTCCGGTTTCCGGGTGTCTGTCGCTGGAACGTCGTTCAGCCCCATTGGTGACAGGCCCAGAAAGGTCAGGGCCAGCGCCATTGTGTTCGCGGTGAACTGTCCGCCGCACGCGCCCGCGCCGGGGCAGGCCTTGCGCTCGACCTCGCCGAGCTCTTCCTCGCTGATACGTCCGGCTGCACGCGCGCCGACAGCCTCGAACACATCCTGAATGGTGACGGCCTTATCGCCCAGCCGCCCCGGCATGATCGAGCCGCCGTAAAGGATCACGCTGGGCAGATCGAGGCGGGCTGCGGCCATGGCGGCTGCGGGGATCGTCTTGTCGCACCCGGCGAGAAACAGAACAGCATCAAGGCAATGTCCGCGTACGGCCAGTTCTGCAGAATCGGCAACGCATTCGCGGCTCATCAGGCTGGCACGCATGCCTTCGGTGCCCATCGCGATGCCATCGGTCACGACGATGGTGTTGAAATCAACCGGCGTGCCGCCCGCTTCGATAATGCCTTCCCGGGCATGGTTGGCCAGAGTGTTCAGATGCATGTTGCACGGGGTTACGCTGGTCCAGGTATTGACGATGGCGATCATGGGTCTGGCCATGGCGGCATCGTCATAGCCGGCAGCTCGCAGCATGGCCCTCGCCGGCGCGCGGTGCGGGCCTTCGACAAGGCGTCGGGACGGGGATGCGGGTATCGCCATCAGGCCCGCCTTGCTGCGTCAGCTGGACGTTCAGGATCGCCGGAGAGGGCCAGCGCGAGTGAGCTGAGGTCTGGCTCCAGCTCCTGCCGGTGCGTTGTCCGGCCAAGAACCGCTTTCAGAGCCGGGCCTGGATCGATTGTCTGGCCGATAAGAGGCTCGACGATGTCGGCGAACTTGAACGGATGCGCAGTTGCGGCTGCGATCCAGACACGCTGTTCGCGCGCCGCCTCGGGAAGGCGGTGCCAGGCTTCTGCGCCGATAGCCGAATGCGGGCACCATATATAGCCGGACCGGGCGAAGTCTTCGCTTATCCGTGTCCGGATGGAATCATCGTCCACCCGTTCCACGCCGATGGCGCGCTGGTCAGCGCCAAGCCGGTCGAGGCGCTCGAAATTACTGGGCGCGCCGATATCCATGGCGTTGGCCAGCGTGGCGACAGACGGGCGCGGCCTGTAGCGCCCGGTCCGGCTCCATTCGTGCAGCGTCTCGTTGGCGTTTGTGGCGATAACGACCGGGCCGATGGGGAAACCCATGGCGCGGGCATAGAGCGCGGCCAGACCATGGCCCAGATTGCCGCTTGGGATGATCAGGCCCGGCAATATCCCGCTGGAGCGCCAGACCTTCAGCGCGGCATCGGCCAGATACACCATTTGCGGCAGCAACCGAACGATATTGATTGAATTGGCCGAAGTCAGCCGGTGGCGGCGGGCGAGGCCGGGATCGTCGAAAGCGGATTTTACTAACGCCTGACAGGCGTCGAAATCTCCATTCACGCGAAATGCCCGCACCGGATCATTCCAGCAGGTGAGCTGGTGTTCCTGAAACGCCGACACTCGGCCTTTGGGGTAAAGGACTGCCAGATGAATGCCCTTGCGTCCTTCGGCGGCCTGAGCTGCGGCCCCGCCCGTATCACCGGATGTCGCCACCAGCACCGTGAACGGATCGTCATCGCCGGCAAGATGGTCCAGCGCTCCGATCAGGAAGCGCGTGCCAAAATCCTTGAAGGCGCCTGTGGGCCCGTGGAACAGCTCCAGCGCGCGAAGGCTGGGCCGCGCCGGATCGGGAATGGTCAGGGGCACCGGAAAATCGAACGCGTCCTCACACAGTTGCGCCAGGTGCGGTTCCAGCACATCGCCTGTGAAAAAGGGTTCCAGCAACTGCCGGGCGAGGCCCGGCAGCGAAAGGTCACGGCTGAAATCACCTCGGCTGACGCGCGGCAGGGTTTCGGGCACGAAAAGCCCTCCGCCGGGCGCACTGCCCTGGCGGATGGCCTCGCTCAGCGCGACCGCCTGCCCCCCCCGTGTGGAGACGTATTTCACTTTACGGCCTCCGCAACCGGCTCCAGCCGTGCGCCACGCGAGTTGATCGGCGCGTGATAGGTGCGCGCGGTCTGTCCTTCTGCGGAGAATGCTGCCCGCATGGCGGCTTCCACACGCTCGCGGTCTGCCTCGAGACACCAGGCGAACATGGACGGTCCCGACCCGGAGAAGGAGCAGCCCAGCGCACCGGCACGCAACGCGGCCGCTTTGACAGCCGGCAGGGCAGGCAGGAGATAGCGGCGCTGCGGTTCTACAAGCACGTCGTCCAGACCAGCCCGGATGAGCGCGTGGTCATTGGCGGCGCAACCAGCCACGAAGGCTGCGAGGCGCCGCGAATGATCAACGACTGTCTCCATGGGAATGGTTGGGCGCAAGATGCCGCGCGCCGCGCGCGTCTCGATCTCGGCATCCGGATGAGCGATGATCGACACGATGCCTGTGGGCGAGGGAATGGCCCTGACCTGACCGGCGTCCAGGCGTGCCGCGATCACCAGCCCGCCCAGAAGGCTTGCCATCACATTGTCCCAGGGCGGTGGATCAGAGGAGACCCGCTCGCCTTCCAGGGCAAACATGAGAAGATCCTCATGGGCGAAAGGCTTTTCCAGCAAAGCGTTCACGGCTACGGCTGCAGCCACCGCCGAGGCGGCCGAACCGCCCATGCCCGCACTCAGGGGCACGCCCTTTTCTATGTCCAGCCGCACGCCGAACCGGGCACCGGCTGCGTCCAGCAGGGCTTGCGCTGCTGCCAGCGCGGTATTGCGCTCCGGGGCTTCGGGAAGGCTCTTCAACAACCCCGTAACCTTGCCCAGCCTGACACCCGGTGCCTCTTCGCGCCGGGCTGTAACCCTGTCCTGCAGGGCATCAAACGCTTGCCCCAATATGTCAAAACCCGGACCCACATTCCCGATACTGGCCGGGGCACTCGCTCTGGCGATGTCTTTCACCGCACGCATCCTTTTCTGTCCGCCATCGGTCAGGCCCTCAGCCTTGCAGGCGCTCTGGACGGTCCCGATACGGCGTGTTTCGCACCCACAGGCTCTGACACTCCGCGTTGAATGTCCATGATGTCTGCAAACACCGCAGCAGCTGTCGGCCAGCGCCCTGCGCCCTTGCCATACAAGGCCTGTACGCTGTTGTTCACGCCGGTAAGGATGAAACGGTTCTCCTCATTGCGCGCGCCGGCCAGCGGATGATGGACGGGAACGGGCTTCACGCGCACGTCAGCGCGAACCGATCCATCCTTCAGCAGCTCGCAAACCCCGATCTGCTTGAAGACCAGTCCTCTCGAGCGGGCGTCCTTCACCGCCGAAGGAGATATGTCGGCGAGTGAATCTTTTGCGATGTCCGCCGGGGCCAGCGCGTGTCCAAACGCTTCCCGGATCAGCAGGGACAGTTTGTCGGCGGCGTCACGCCCGTCCACATCGGCAGCCGGGTCAGCTTCGGCAAAGCCAAGGCGCTGCGCCTCGCGTACCGCCTCGTCAAAGCCTTCACCGGCGGCGAGCCTTTCCAGCAGGAAGTTAGCCGTGCCGTTCATTACGCCTTCGATCTTCGCCACGCCACCTGCGCGGCGAAGCCGTTCGACCGCTTCCAGAACAGGCGTGCCCCCGCCGACAGCCGCTGACCAGGCCAGACGGGCATTTCCCTTCTGTGCAGCGGCGTGAAGGGCATCGTAATGGCGGGCCAGCGCCGCCTTGTTGGCCGTGACGACGTGTGCGCCCCCGGCGAGTGCCCCCGCCATTATTTCGGTGGGCGCATCAGCGCCGCCGAGCAGCTCCACAACCAGATCGGGCTGGTGGGCCAGCGCCTGGTCCAGCTGGCTGGTAAATGTCACGCCTGGCACATCGGCACGCGCTTGCGGATGACGCACCAGTACCGGGTTCATCTCGAAAAGGTCAGGGCGCGAGCGAAGATGCGCCAGTACGCCTGCTCCCACAGCGCCGCAGCCCAGCAGGGCAACCCGCAAGGGACGCGAACGGCGCGCCGGGGCTTGCCGCGCAGGCGATGAACAGATGCGCGTGGCATCGGCGGCACCCATCGCGGCTACTTCGACAACGATCCCGGCAGCTTTGGCCGCCGCGATGGCTTTGGGCTGGATCAGCCCGGCACTGGCGCTCGCCGCGGCGTCATAGCCGATTTCGGCATACCGTTCGGCGTCTGGGTTCTCGGCCGGATCCTGAGCGTAGACCCCGTCCACATCCTTGATCAGGCGCACCACCGGCGCGCCGCAGCGGGCGGCAAAGAAAACCGCTGTCAGATCCGTGCCGCCCCGTCCCAGCGTGACCACGCCATGGCGCGAATGGGTTGCGGTAAAGCCCGGCACAACAAGAACTTCGTGACCGTTCAGCGCCTCAGCTACCGCGCCGTCATCCAGCCCGCACAGATTGGAATCGAGCGGGTCTCCCTCCGCCTCCAGAGATATCTCGTGCGGGTCCAGTACGGCGGTGCGCATCCCTACCCGTGCCAGTGCCAGCCCCATCAGGGCCGCCGAGCGCAGCTCACCTGTCCGGGCGAGCCGGGCCAGCATGACTGCATTGGGCGTGCCGCCTGATCCGCCGGTCAGTTCACCCTGTGCCAGCAGGGCATCGGTTTCGCCGGCCAGTGCCGACACGACCGCAATGACCTTCTCGCCGCGCCGGACATGGCGGAAAACCTCTTGCGCGGCGGCGTCATAATCGGCCTCGCACTTCAGGACGGAGCTGCCGAATTTGAGGACACACAAAGGCGCTCTGGCAGATTTCAGACTATCGGGTTTCATGGCGGGCTTCCTGTCAGCTTGGGTGGGCAGTGCTGGATATCGGGCAAGAAAAAACCCGCTCCGGGCGGGGAGCGGGTCGGTTTGGTGTGGTGAGGTGTGCTGCCTCGTCAGACCATAGCCGCTTCGCCCCCGGGATCGCCGGTGGTCGTGGTGATGGTCGTGATAATCGTGGCGCCGGGCGCAGGCCGCACGCCGCCGGCACGGGTGTCGAACCCGTTACCTGAGATCGTGCTATGGGCGGCAATCGCGCGCATCGGCTGTTCCTTTTGTGCGGTGTGCAGCGGCATTGCTGCGGGCGCTAACTGGTCCCAAGTCTGTTTGCAAACGGCGCGCAGCGTCAAACAAAAATTTTGCCGTCGCTGGAAAAATCGGTGCGCCAGACCTCTTTTCCATCGTATAAAATATTGAAATATATGCAGTAAAAAAAATCACATCATCCGGCCAAATTTGCTCTTGCGCTTTTGCTGCGCTTGCCTCAACGTTTTTGCAGATGCGAGACACACCTGTTTCGCACTGTCACATCAGCCCGGTTTGGGCCGTATGGGAAGAACAGTATGAGCCGCCGCGCCATTGCCATGGCTGACCGCGCAGAGCGCGAGACCCGGACACGGATGATTGCCGTGACCGGGCTCATTACGCTTGTACTTGTGATCGTACTTACCATTCCCATACCGGGAGCGGTTGTCCCTGCCTGACGGTCCATATCAGACCTGAAATGCAAGACCCCCGCTCCCACCCGGAAGCGGGGGTTTTCTTTTGCGCCAAGCGCACGCCAAGGAGACCTCGAGACATGCAAGCCCGGATCTACACAGACAACGATGCCGACCCTGCCGCGATCAAGCCGGGGCCCGTTGCGATAATTGGCTATGGCAGTCAAGGCCGGGCCCACGCACGCAATCTGCGCGATAGCGGGCATGAGGTGATTGTTGGCGCACGCGCCGGCGGACGGGCCGAAGCCACGGCCAGAGGCGACGGTTTTGCCGTGATGAGCCCGGCCGAAGCCGCGAAGACTGCCACGCTCATCGCCCTTCTGACCCCGGACATGGCCCATGCGCAGGTCTACGCGGCGGATATCGCGCCCAACATGAAAGCTGGCGATGCGCTGCTGGTCGCGCATGGCTTTTCCATCCATTACGGCCAGATTCAGCCTGCCCGGGATGTCGATGTCATCCTTGTGGCGCCCAAGGGGCCGGGCGATCTGGTGCGCCGCGAGTTTGAACGCGGGGCGGGTGTGCCCAGCCTGTTTGCGGTCTGGCAGGACGCCTCCGGCAAGGCGCGTGAGAGGGCGCTCGCCTATTGCGCGGGCAATGGCGGCACCGCAGGCGGTGCAATCGAAACGACGTTCGCCGAGGAAACCGAGACCGATCTGTTCGGCGAGCAGGCCGTTCTGTGCGGCGGGGCGAGCGAGCTGGTCATCGCCGGATACGAGACACTGGTCGAGGCCGGCTACCAGCCGGAAGTCGCCTATTTCGAGTGCCTGCATGAGCTGAAGCTCATCGTCGACCTCATGTACGAAGGCGGCCTTGCCAAGATGCATTCCTTCGTCTCGGAGACCGCCAAATATGGCGATCTGGTCTCCGGTCCGCGCGTCATCAACGCTGAGACCAGAACGCGCATGAAGGAGGTTCTGCGCGACATCCAGACCGGCAGTTTTGCACGCGACTGGGTGCTCGAGAATCAGGCCGGCAAGCCGCGCTATGCCGCCCTTCTGCGCGAGGATCTCGACCAGCCCATAGAGCACACCGGCCAGCGTCTGCGTGCGCGCATGGGCTGGTTGCAGCCCGGCGCGAATGCCGGCCAGCCCTAAGCGAGCAAGGCAAGCAGACCATGAACCCGGCAGCGCCCGAAATCATCCACCGCAACCCGGACGCACGCTCCGGCGCGCAGCTCGTCATTGACGCGCTGGAGCGCGAGGGCGTGAGCGATGTTTTCGGCTATCCCGGCGGCGCGATCATGCCGGTTTACGATGCGCTGACCGCCTCGCGCCTGAACCATATTCTCGTGCGCCACGAACAGGCCGCTGCCTTGGCTGCAGACGCGTGGGCGCGTGTTACCGGCAGGCCGGGTGTATGCATCGCGACATCGGGGCCGGGCGCGACCAATCTGGTCACAGGGCTGGCCAACGCGTTCATGGACTGTGTGCCGCTGGTGGCCATCACCGGGCAGGTGGCGGCGCCCTTGATGGGCACCGACGCCTTTCAGGAGATCGATACATTCGGGATCACCCTGCCGGTCGTGAAGCACTCCTGGCTGGTCCGCGATGCTGGCGATATTCCCGAAATCTTTGCCGAGGCTTTCCGCTTTGCCCGCTCGGGCAGGCCCGGTCCGGTTCTGATTGATCTGCCCAAGGATGTGACGCAGGCGAGCGGCATTTCCCCCCGTTCGGTCGCCTGCCGGACGGCGGCGCGGGCCGGGTTTCCCCTCGATGCGAAGGCGTTGGCCGCTGCCGACAGCCTGATCGCGTCGGCCCGCCGCCCCGTCCTTTATTTTGGCGGGGGCATCGCGCTTGGTAAGGCGGAAGGTACGTTGCGCGATTTCTTCCGGCGCGCGCGTATTCCGGCGGTGGCGACCCTGAAAGGTCTGGGTGCCTTGCCGACCGACTGGCCCGGATATCTTGGCATGCTGGGCATGCACGGCACACGCGCCGCCAACATGGCCGTCAATGATTGCGATCTGCTGATCTGTGTGGGCGCACGCTTTGACGACCGGGCGACCGGCAGGCTGGACAGCTTTGCTGCCAATGCCCGGATCATCCACATCGATGGTGATGCAGCGGAAATCTCCAAACTGCGCCATGCCGATGTCGCGCTGGCGGGCGATGTGGCGGCCATCCTGGCGGCCCTTTCTGGCCAGACCGGACCGATCGATGGCTGGCGGCGCACTTGCGAGGACAATGCCGAGCGCTTCGCTTTCCGCTATGACGCGCCGGGATCAGGTGTCTATGCACCGGCGCTTCTCAAGCAGATTTCCGAGGCCGCCGGAGACCAGTTCATTGCTACCTGTGATGTCGGCCAGCACCAGATGTGGGTGGCGCAGCATTGCCGATTTTCCCGGCCACAGGCGCATCTGACGAGCGCGGGCCTGGGCACGATGGGCTATGGCCTGCCGGCTGGCATCGGCGCGGCGCTGGCCGAGCCGGACGCGACCGTCGTCACCATCAGCGGCGACGGCTCGATCATGATGAACATTCAGGAGCTGGCGACCCTGCGCCGCTACCGCATCCCGCTGAAGATCGTCCTCATCGACAATGCCCAGCTGGGCATGGTCCGTCAGTGGCAGGAGCTTTTCTACGAGGAGAATTTCTCCGAGGTCGATCTCTGGGACAATCCCGACTTTGCCGAACTGGCACGTGCCTTCGGCATCGAGGCGTTCACGCTGGACCGCCGGGCGGATGTGCCGGGCGCCGTGGATCGCCTTCTGTCTACGCGCGGACCTGTGCTGTGCCATGTGCGCATTGATCCGCGCGAGAATGTCTGGCCGCTGGTGCCGCCGGGCAAATCCAATTGCGACATGATGGAGGCCTGAATCATGACCACCCAAATCGACATCGATTTCCTGCCCGCAGAAGGGGCTGTGGTGCGTCTTATCGGCCTCATGGAGCGGCGCGGATATGAGCTGGAGGCGATGAACTATGCGCCTGCCACCGGAACGCACCGCTTAAGCGTTACCGTACGCCCGCGCCCCGGCCCGCGCCGTATCGAGACGCTCAAAGCCCAGATCGCGCGCGTCTACGGCGTTGTATCGGTCAGCGGTATGGCGATGCCACCTGAAATGGAGGCCGCCTCGTGACCGCGCAAATCACCATATTCGACACCAGCTTGCGCGATGGCGAGCAGGCTCCCGGCTTTTCGATGAACGAGGCGGGCAAGCTGAAAATGGCAGCGGCGTTGTCTACTCTCAATGTCGATGTGATTGAGGCCGGTTTTGCCGCCGCCTCGCCCGGCGATTCGCGGGCCATTGAACGCATCGCCGCCGAGATCGAGGGGCCGCGCATCTGTTCGCTGGCCAGAGCCTCGAAAGCCGATATCGATGCCGCCGCGCAGGCGCTGAAACCGGCGTCTCGCAAGCGTATCCACGTGTTTCTGGGCACCAGTCCGGTTCACCGCGAATTCAAGCTGAAAATGACCCCGGCGCAAATCCTCACCGCTATCGCGGACATGGTCGCCCATGCCCGCACGCACTGCGAGGATGTGGAGTTCTCCGCCGAAGACGCGATCCGCACCGAGCCCGGCTTTCTGGTGGAAGCGCTGTCCACGGCCGCCGCTGCCGGTGCCACCACCCTCAACGTGCCCGATACGGTCGGCTACGCGACGCCGGACGAGATATTCGAGCTCTTCCGGATGCTGACAAAGAAGGTGAGCCGGAACGGCGATGTGATCTTTTCGGCGCATTGCCACAATGATCTGGGACTGGCCGTAGCCAACTCGCTGGCGGCAATCAGGGGCGGCGCCAGGCAGGTGGAGTGTACGGTCAACGGTATTGGCGAGCGTGCCGGCAATGCTGCGCTGGAAGACATCGTCATGGCCATCCGCACCCGGCGCGATGCTATCGGCGTTACCACCGCGATCAACACCACGCAGATCATGAATGCCAGCCGCACGCTGTCGCGCATCACCTCTACACATCCGCCGCGCAACAAGGCGATTGTCGGGGCCAACGCCTTCGCCCACGAGGCCGGCATTCATCAGCACGGCATGCTGATGAACCCGGAAACCTACGAGATCATGAAGCCGGAGGATGTGGGATGGCCTGCCAGCTCGCTGGTGCTGGGCAAGCATTCGGGCAAGCATGCGCTCGTGGCCCGCGCGAGAGAGCTTGGCTTTACGCTCGATGACGAGGCATTCGCCTCGGCCTTTGCCGAGTTCAAGCGTGTGGCCGATGAGATCGGCACGGTCGATACCGCGCGGATCGCGGCCATTTTCTCGCGCGCAGAGGGCGCAGCGGACGATGAGATGTGGACCCTCTCGCGCGTGGAAATACGCGCCCCGCTGGCATCTCACGCTGATCCGGTTGCGCGTGTGGAACTGCATCATCCGCGCCGTGGGCGAGTGACCGACATTGCCGCGGCGCCGGGCGCCATGGACGCCGCTTTCCTCGCCGTCAGCCATATTCTCGGTGTTGATGCCAGCGTTGAGTCTATCGACATGCGCTATGTCGCAGCCGAAGCTGGCGAGACAGGTGGCAAGGTCCAGATCGCTGACGTGCTGATCGAAATGAGTGTGTCGAGCAGTGGTGAAAGCTTTACCGGACGCGCGCGTAATCGCGATATCCTCCCTGCCTGTGTCAGCGCATATATCGATGCGCTGTGCAATGCCAGTGCCGTGACGCGTCATCGTGCGCAGCGCGGCCCTATCAATCGAGCGGCCAGTGGCGTCGCGGCAGAATAGGGACCATTCCATGAGCATTCAGGAAGTCGAACACATCTGGCACAATGGCCAGCTTATACCCTGGCATGATGCCAAGGTGCATGTGCTGACACACGCCCTTCACTATGGCACATCGCTGTTTGAAGGCATCCGTGTGTACGAGACGCCTGACGGTCCGCGTGGTTTCCGCGTGCATGACCACATGCAGCGCTTGGTCGATTCGGCGAAAATCTACGGGATTGCGCTGGACTATGACGCCGAGGCGCTGACCAAGGCCTGCCTTGAAACGGTGGCCGCAAATAATCTGCGCTCGGCCTATATCCGCCCCGTGGCCTTTCTGGGCTATGGCTCCATAGGCGTGGCGCCACTGACCCTGCCCCCGGTCGAGGTCTATATGGCGGCGTTTCCATGGGGCGCGTATCTGGGTGATGAGGCCCGCAATAATGGCGTTGATGTCTGCGTCTCCTCCTGGAACCGGCTTGCGCCCAACACGGCGCCGACAGGGGCCAAGGCGGGCGGCAATTATCTCTCCAGCTTCCTGATTTCGCGCGAAGCCAAGCTGAGCGGGTTTGCCGAAGGCATCGGCCTTGATACCGAAGGACGACTGTCCGAAGGCGCAGGCGAGAACATCTTCGCGGTCAAGGATGGCCGGATTCTCACGCCCCCGGCGGCCTCCTCCATCCTGCAGGGGATCACCCGCGACAGCGTGATCAAGCTCGCCCGCGCGGAAGGTTTCGAGGTGGTCGAGCAGGCTCTGCCTCGCGAAATCCTCTACCTCGCCGACGAGATATTCTTTACCGGCACGGCCGTTGAGCTGACCCCTGTGCGCTCCGTTGATCGCAAGCCGACGCGCGCAAACGGGCCGGGCGAAATTACCAAATGCCTTCAGGACCGGTTTTTTGGCCTGTTCGAAGGCCGCACACCCGACCGCTGGAACTGGCTGGAACCCGTACCCGAGTACAAACCCAACAAGGAAACCGGAAATGGAAAGCGCATCGCCGTCTGAGCCGCGCACGCTGTTCGACAAGCTGTGGGACACGCATATTGTCACGCCGGAAAGCCGTGAGGCACCGGCCATGCTCTATGTGGATCTTCACCTTCTTCACGAGGTGACGAGCCCGCAGGCTTTCGCGATGCTGGACGAGCGCCAGCTGAAAGTGCGCGCACCGCAGCGCACCTTCGCCACGCTCGACCATTCCACCCCCACCACGCCGCGCCGCAAGGGCCAGCGCCCGGCCTATATCAGCCCGGCAGCCAAAGCGCAGGTGGAACGTCTGGAAGAGAACTGCGCCCGCCACCGCATTCCGCTGGCGGGCTGGGGCAGTTCTGACCGGGGTATCGTTCATGTCATGGGGCCGGAGCTGGGCCTCACCCAGCCCGGCATGACCATTGTGTGCGGCGACAGCCATACCTCCACCCATGGCGCCTTCGGGGCGCTGGCCTTCGGTATCGGCACCACCGAAGTCGCCCATGTGCTGGCCACCCAGACCGTGCTCCAGCGCAAGCCGAAAACGCTCAAAGTCCAGGTCGATGGCCGTCTGCCCTATGGCGTCGGCGCCAAGGATCTGATCCTGGCCATTATCGCAAAACTGGGTGCGGGCGGCGCGTCCGGCCATGTCATCGAGTATTGCGGCCCGGCCATTGAAGCCCTCTCCATGGAGGGCCGTATGACGGTGTGCAATATGTCGATCGAGGCAGGCGCGCGCGCCGGCCTGATCGCGCCGGACGAGGTGACCTTTGCCTGGCTTTCGGGGCGTGACTATGCGCCCAAGGGCGCCGCCTTCGAGGCCGCCCGCCTCAAGTGGAAGCAATTGCGCACCGACAAGGGCGCGCGCTTTGACCGCGAGGTGCGCCTTGATGCCAGCCGCCTTGCCCCAATGGTCACCTGGGGCGCATCCCCGCACATGGCCGCGGCCGTTGACACGCTGGTCCCGGAACCCCGGACCGCCGACGATGTGAAGGCGCTGGCCTGGATGGGCTTTACACCCGGCGAGACGCTGATGGGCGAGGTCGTGCACACCGTCTTTATCGGCTCGTGTACCAATGCCCGCCTGTCCGATTTGCGTGAAGCGGCCTTCATCATGGCCGGACGCCATGTGAAGCCGGGCGTGCGGATGCTCGTCGTTCCCGGTTCGGAGCGCGTGCGCAAGGCGGCCGAGGCCGAAGGGCTTGATGCCATATTCCGCACGGCGGGCGCGGAATGGCGCGAGCCGGGCTGTTCCATGTGTATTGCCATGAACGGTGATAGCGGCCGGCCCGGAGAACTGGTCGTCTCGACCTCCAACCGCAATTTCGCCGGCCGCCAGGGGCCGGGCGTGCGCACGGTTCTGGCCAGCCCCGCGACAGCGGCCGCCGCAGCCGTGGCCGGGGCCATTACCGATCCGCGAAAGATGATGGAGATGTGTGGTGCAGCGTGATCCTATAACTGAAATCCGCTCGCGCAGCTTTGCGCTGGCCGAACACAATATCGATACCGACCAGATCATTCCGGCCCGGTTCCTGACCACCACCGAGCGCGGCGCGCTCGCCAATGCCTGCTTTCACGACTGGCGTTTTGACGAGGCGGGACAGCCAAACGATCATCCGCTCAACACCGTCGATACCGCCACGCATAGCGTGCTCCTTGCGGGCGACAATTTCGGCTGCGGCTCCTCGCGCGAACACGCCCCCTGGGCTTTGCGCGATTTCGGGGTCCGCGCCGTCATCACCCCGCGCGCGGGCGATATCTTCAAGGCCAATGCCGCCAATAACGGTCTGGTCGTCGCCGAGATCGACGCGGATGCCCACGCGGCGCTGCTGGAGCGTGCCGGCGAGGAGGTCATTGTCAGCCTGGCCGATATGAGCGTGACCAGCGGCAATGTGCGCGCCGGTTTTACGCTGGAGCCGTTCGCGCGCACCTGCCTCATCGAAGGCCATGACGCGCTGGGCTTCATCCTCGCCCGCGAGGACGCCATCGCCCGGTTTGAGGCCGCCCGCGCGGCCTGAAACAGGTAACGGTCGTCAGGGCTTTGCCAGACGCGTTCCAGCCTAGTAGAAGCGGCGGTTCATCCGCCGCTTCGCCTGTCTTTCCAAGAAGGTTGTCCCCCGTGTCCGAGACCTATGATTTCACCGCTATTGAAACGAAATGGCGCCAGCTCTGGGCCGAGCGGGACATTTATCGCACGCCTGACCCGCAGCCCGGCGACAAGACCTTCTTCGTGCTCGACATGTTTCCCTACCCGTCAGGCTCGGGCCTGCATGTCGGCCACCCGGTCGGCTATCTCGCGACCGATATCGTGGCGCGCTACAAGCGCATGGCGGGCTTTAACGTGTTGCACCCGATGGGCTGGGACAGTTTCGGCCTGCCTGCCGAACAGCATGCGATAAAGACCGGTGAGCATCCGGAAGTTTCGACCACCAAGAATATCAAGACCTTCCGCCGCCAGATGGATTTGCTGGGTCTGGGCTATGACTGGAGCCGCGAGATCGCGACCTCAAAGCCCGACTATTATAAATGGACCCAGTTCATCTTTGTGCAGATGTATGAGGCCTGGTTCGACAAGGACGCGAACAAGGCCCGCCCGATAAGCGAGCTGCCCATCCCCGATGATGTAAAGGCCGCAGGCAAGCTGGCCATTCAGGAGTATCAGGATCGGCACCGGCTCGTGTATTTCGATGATGCGCTGGTGAACTGGTGTGCGGAGCTGGGCACGATCCTGTCCAATGAAGAGGTCTTTGACGGCAAGTCCGAACAGGGCTTTGACGTGGTGCGCGTGCCGATCCGCCAGGTTAAAATGCGCATTACCGCGTATACGGAGCGCCTGCTTGCCGGACTGGAAGATCTGGACTGGCCCGAAGGGATCAAGGACAGCCAGCGTAACTGGATTGGCCGTTCCGAAGGCGTTGAAATCCGTTTTGCGATTGACGGTTCAGATGAGACTGTCACCACCTTCACCACACGGGCCGACACGCTCGCCGGGGTGACCTTCCTGGCGCTCGCGCCAGAGCACAAGCTGGTCTCGAGCCTGGTGCCTGACAGCCATCGCGCGGACGTAGATGCGTATTGCGAGGCCGCCGCGCGCAAATCCGATCTGGACCGGACGGTTGATGCGGAGAAGACCGGCGTGGCGGCCGGCCTTTACGCTATCAATCCGGTCACCGGCGCGAAAGTGCAAATTTTTGTCGCCGACTATGTGCTGCCCGATTACGGCACCGGCGCTGTCATGGGCGTGCCCGCTCATGACGAGCGCGATTTCGCCTTCGCCAGAAAGTATAAGCTGCCCATCGTGCCGGTCATCGATCCGGGTGCGGAAATGGCGGAACGTGATGCCGTGCTGAAAGGCGAGGCCTGCTGGACCGAAGACGGCATCATGCTGGACCCGCCTGCGGGGACGCAAGCCGGTCTCTACGGGGCGGGGCAGCGCTGGCGTGAGGCCCGCGAGGCGGTGGCGGACTATGTGGAGCAGAACGGGCTCGGCAAGCGCGTCATCAGCTATAATCTGCGCGACTGGATTTTCTCCCGCCAGCGCTATTGGGGCGAGCCGATCCCGATCGTCCACTGGGAAGATGGCACGCGCACCAGCCTGGATGTGTCCGAGTTGCCGCTCACCCTGCCCCATGTCGATGACTACAAGCCGACCAGCTATGACGCGCCGGCGCTGGCGCGCGCGCCCGGCTGGGTGGAGGTCACCGACCCGAAGACCGGCATGAAGGGGCGCCGCGAGCTCAACACCATGCCGCAATGGGCCGGCTCGTGCTGGTATCCGCTGCGCTTCATGGACCCGAAGAACGAAAACGCGCTCGTTGATCCCTCCAAGGAGAAGGCCTGGGGCGCGGTCGATCTCTATGTCGGCGGCGCCGAGCACGCCACCTTGCACCTGCTCTATGCGCGCTTCTGGTATCTGGCCCTTCATGATCTGGGGGTCATCTCGACGGCAGAACCTTTCAAAAAGCTCGTCAATCAGGGCATGCTGACATCCTTTGCCTATCAGAATGCGCGCGGCGTGATCCTGCCCGTTGATGAGGTGGAGGAACGCGGCGACGGCGCGTTTGTGCACCTCCCTACAGGCGACCGCGTTGAGCGGATCGGCGCCAAAATGTCGAAATCGCTGCGCAATGTGGTGACGCCCGATGATGTCGTCGCGCAATACGGCTCTGACGCCTTCCGCGTCTGCCTCATGTTCATGGGGCCGGTCGAGGGCGGGCGCGTCTGGGAAACCGACAAGGCCGCAGCATCGCTGAAATTCCTGCGCCGGGTATGGAATTACGCCATCGCGGGCCTCGGCGCGCCGGCGGGCGAAGAGCCCTCTGCCGTGACCCTTGCCACCGGCAAGCTGGTCGAGGCGGTCACCGAGGACCTCGAAAATCTGCGTCTCAACACCGCCATCGCCGAGCTGATGAAATTCCTCAATGCGGTCGAGGGGCAGCCTGTCACGAACGACAGCCTCCTCACCTTCCTGCGCGTGCTTGCGCCATTTGCCCCGCACATGGCCGAAGAGCTGTGGGAGCGGGCCGGGCAGACGGGCAGTGTCTTCCACGCCGACTGGCCGAAGGCCGATGCCGACATGCTGCGCGCGGCGGTCGAGACCATCGAAATCGTGGTGCAGGAGGGCGGCAAGAAGCGCGGCTCGGTGCATCTGGCTCCGCAGGCAAGCGACGCGGATGTCCGCGCCGCCTCGATGACCATGCTCGAAGAGACGGGGCGCGATGTGTCAGGTCTGGATGTGAACCGCATCATCGTTGTGCGCGACAAGAAGACCGGCTGGGTGCGGCTGGTGAACGTGCCCAAGGCCGGCTAGGGCCTACCGTCACAACACTCTTGCAGGACGCAGTATGCAGACTACCCTCTCCGCCAACACTATTACGGGGAGGGACATTATGCGGCATATCTGGCTTGGCTTGGTGGGGGCTTTTGCCCTGTCTGCCTGTTCAGAGGGCGCGCAGGAGCGCGCACCGGAACCGCATGAGGCGACCCTTCGCACTCTGGAGCAGGGCGAGCTGATAGGCTTCCAGCATTCCCCCGGTGCATGGGCATGGCGAGGCGTGCCGTTCGCAGCCGCGCCGGAAGGCGATTTGCGCTGGCGCGCACCGCGCCCCGCGCCGGCTTTCAATGGCCGCTTCGAGGCCTTGAACCATCCCGAGCCCTGTCCACAATTTACCAGTGCGCTGCAGGCCTCCTCCGGTGTGGAGCCCGGCCAGCTTGTCGGGTCTGAGGATTGTCTGCGTCTTGATATTTATGCGCCGGAAGGCGCCAGCGCCGACAATGCAACCCGTCCGGTCATGGTCTGGATCCATGGCGGCGCGAATGTATGGGGCTTTGCCGGTCAGTATGATGGCGCACAGCTCGCCAGAGATCAGGATGTCGTCGTCATTGCCATCCAGTACCGCCTGGGCGGGCTCGGCTTTTTTGCCCATGACGCCATCCGCGACGATGCCAGCGATCCGCGTGATGCGGCGGCCAATTTCGCACTCCTTGACCAGATCGCGGCGTTGGAATGGGTGCGAGAAAACGCGGCCGAGTTCGGCGGTGATGCAGGCAATGTAACGATTTTCGGTGAAAGCGCGGGCGGCCACAACGTGGCCGGTCTGCTTGCGTCACCTCTGGCGTCGGGCCTGTTTCACCGTGCCATTATCCAGTCGGGCAGTTTTGACAGCGTCAGCTGGGAAGCGGCCAGCGGGATCGAACCCGGCCAGTCCAATACATCCGGCGAGGTCGCGCTGCGGATCGCAGGCGACGGCTACTCGGTCAGTGATTTGCGCTCGGCTGATCTGGAGGCCGTATTCAACGCCTATCGCGGCGAAAATGGTGCGCCCTTCCTGGACCTGCCGCGCATGATCGAGGACGGCGTGACGATACCGCGCGATGGCCTGGCTAACGCGTTTTCTTCGCCCGACACGTTTAATGCGGTACCCGTCATTACCGGCACCAACCGCGATGAGATGAAGCTCTTCAATGCGTTCCGCGACGACCTGGTGAACCGCTATCTGGGCTTCGTCTTTGTCAGCCGCGATGCGTCATTCTACGACACGATTGCTGAGTATCAGAGCCGCACCTGGCGCATCCTGGCGGTTGATCAGGCGGCGTCCAGAATGCTCACCGGCGGGCACCGCGATGTCTGGGCCTACCGGTTTGACTGGGATGAGCAGGGGCGGGCCCTGTTTGTCATGGACCTGTCCCATTTGCTTGGCGCGGCCCATGCCATGGAAATCCCCTTCGTCTTCAATCATTTCAATTTCTTCGGCCGTCTGGATGGTGCGATCTTCAATGACGCCAATGCCAGCGGGCGCGAGGCGCTGGCCGCCGCGATGGGTGCTTACTGGGCGGAGTTTGCCAGGTCGGGCGAACCCGGCATCGGCGGGGCAACCAATCTGGCGCACTGGGAGCGCTGGAATGAGGACGGTGTCCTGATGCGCTTTGACAGCCCGGACGCCAATGGTCAGGAAATCATCACTGCCACGGACAGCTTCGAGGCGCTGGAAGCCGACCTTGCCGCCGACACCCGGCTGGACGAAGCACAGCGCTGTACCGTGGTTGATGCCATCGCCGAATGGCGTCCGCGTGGCAGCCTTGATGCCATGCGCCAGCGCCTAGGCTGCGAATAGCGCGCCTGGTCCCGGTTGCCAGACCGAAGTGAACAGTGTTCACTTTTGTGAGGCAGACGGCGCGAGGATGACAGGCCATGACGGATACTGCGTTAGACACGCTTGATGTGCTGATCGTCGGTGCAGGCATTTCCGGTATCGGAACCGCTTGGCATTTGCAGCATCGCGCGCCGGATATGCGCTACGCGATCATTGAGGCGCGCTCGCAGATTGGCGGCACGTGGGATCTGTTCCGCTATCCGGGCATACGTTCCGATTCCGACATGTACACGTTCGGCTATAATTTCCGCCCCTGGGTGGACGGTCAGGTTTTTGCCGACGGGCCCAGCATACGCCGCTATGTCACGGATACCGCGTGCGAGGCCGGCATAGACAGGCATATCCGGTTTGATACGCGCGTCGTGTCGGCAAGCTGGGACAGCACAACAGCGCGCTGGATGATTGAGACTGACGGGCCTGATGGCGTGCAGACTCTCTACGCCCGCTTTCTCATGGTCTGTTCGGGCTATTACCGCTACGAGCAGGGCTATATGCCGGAGTTTGAAGGGCTTTCAGACTTCTCTGGCGAGGTCATCCACCCCCAAGAATGGCCAGAGGGTCATGACTATTCGGGCAAGCGCGTGGTGATTATCGGTTCGGGCGCAACCGCGGTAACACTCGTGCCGGCCATGGCCGGGAAGGCCGCTCACGTGACCATGCTGCAGCGATCGCCGAGCTATATCGCAGCGCGCCCCTCGCGCGACGCCGTTGCAGACGCCTTGCGCAAAGTGTTGCCGGGGCGTCTGGCCTACACGCTCTCCCGGGTCAAGAATATCGGGCTTTCCATGTTCTTCTTCCAGCTCGCACGGGCCTGGCCGGATTTCGTCAAGCGCGGCGTCATCAAGGCGATCCGCGCCGAGCTGGGCGAGGACTTTGATGTCGAGCGCCATTTCTCACCGAGCTATAATCCGTGGGATCAGCGCTTCTGTCTCGCACCTGACGGGGATTTCTTTGCGGCTCTGAAGAGCGGCAAGGCCAGCATCGTCACCGACCATATCGAGCGGTTCGAGAAAGCAGGTATCCGCCTGAAATCCGGCGCGCTCATCGAGGCCGATCTGGTCATTCCCGCGACCGGCCTTGAGATGCAGGTCGGCGGCGGCATGGATATCCGCATTGATGGCGAAACCCTCGTGCCATCGGAAAAGATCACCTATCGCGGCATGATGATGTCGGGCGTGCCAAACGCCGCCATTGCCTTTGGTTACACCAACGCATCATGGACGCTGAAGATTGATCTGACGGCAGAGCGGGTATGCCGCCTGCTCAATCACATGGCCCGCAAAGGCCATGATTATTGCGTGCCGGTGCCGCCCGCCGATATCGATCTGGCACCCTTGCTCGATTTCTCGTCCGGCTATGTCCAGCGAGCCCTTCCCCACTTGCCCAAGCAAGGGACCAGGGCGCCCTGGCGGACCTATCAGAACTATGTCCAGGACATGGTGACGATCCGCTATGGCCGGCTTGAGGACGGGCATTTGCAGTTTCGCAAGGCCGACGCCTCCGCCAAAGCCAGCCCTGAGATTGCCCGCGCGGCAGAGTGACAGCAGTCCGCGCTAGTCCACCCGCTCCACGGGCGGCATGGTCCAATCGCCGTTCAGCGCGGCCTCCTGCGGCCAGTAGAGGCGCGCCAGCAAGGTGAACTCGCCTTCCTCCGGAGCGGGTAGCCAGTTGGCTTCCCGGCCTGGCTCCGGCGGTCCGGCGTGAATATCCAGCGTGATGGCCCCGTCCTCATCGGCAACAAGGGCGTCGCGGCTGGACCGCGCATAGCGCCGGGGCGCGTTGGCAATGAAATACCCGTCTGCGTCATAGAGCGTGACTGACCAGAACCCGTTGACCGGGGGCATGGCCTCTGGCGCGAAACGTATCCGGTAGCGCTGCCCGCCTTGCAGGGGCTCGCCGTTTGCATCGGTGCGGGCAGACGGGTACACGGCGTCTTCGGGCAGATTGGCCCCCAGCCCGTAAAGCGCCACGCCGGCCCGGTAGGCATAGTTCTCGCCGTAGCGGCCGATATAGTTCTCCGGGAGGACCCAGCCGGCCGGTTGTTCAGGTCCTGCGGCAAGGCGTTCGCGGGTAACCCTTACCCCATGCAGAATGATCTGGACGGACAGTATCCCATACTCAGACCAGTCAATTACTTCGCCCGGACCGGCATTGAGCGCACGCAGGCGCGCAATCACCTCCCGGTCGCCGTCTGCTGGTGGGTTCGCCTCCATCAGCATGCCGAGCCGGTTGAAGAAGTCCGGCGCATCCAAGGCTGCAACCCGGTCTGGCGGCGCCGGTATGGACGGCGCGCCGGACGGACGCTCAAGACTGACGCCATGCCCGCCCGGCATTGAACGATAGGGATAGAGGCGGACACCATCCTGAAGGCGGTGAACGGTTGAAAGCTCGGCTTCGCTCTCGATCTCGATCCGCCCCAGCAGCCACGCCATCCGCGTGGGTGAGCGGTAGAGGACCATGCCTTCGGGCGCCTCGCCCTCAAAATCCGGCCCCGCGATCAGAACGCTTGTCTGTCCGTTGCCCAGCGTGCGCACACCGGGGTCGGCAAACACGTTTGTCCACGCATCCAGCCCCTGAAAGAGCCAGTAGCGCTCTTCCATGGCGGGAATTTCAAGGACAAATGGCGTATCGGACAATTCCAGCCAGGCGAGCGAGTACAGCGTGTCGACATTGGGCCGGACGACAGCAGTGAACCCTGCCTCCGGCAAGGTGCGCACATGGGCCAGCCGGTTGGGAGAAAGCCCGCCAGCTTCAACCACATCCCGGCGCGTCTCGTCCATCAGGACCAGCGGATAGCCGTAAATGTAGGACTGGCCCGCTGCCTCGGCGAGCTCTTGCAAGGTCAGCTCAGCAGGGTTGCGCGTCGACCATACCCATCCTGCCGCGAGCACGCCGATCAGGGCGCTGGCGATGACGGTCATCAAGAGGATGGATTGGCGTCTGCGATACATGGGCGGGGCGTTCCTGAAAGTACAGCACTATCGGTCAGCATCGCCTGCCCCGGCAGGGCAGCGCAAGGGCGCTGACAGCCCCGCCGCTTTGCGTTATCGCACGCACCATCATGGCACCACCGCTTCTCACCTTGCAGGACATACATCTCAGCTTCGGCGTCACCGCCCTGCTGACCGGGGCCGAACTGATGGTCGCGCCCGGCGACCGGCTATGCCTTGTCGGGCGCAATGGTTCGGGCAAGTCGTCCCTGATGAAAATTGCGGCCGGCCTGCTGGAAGCCGATGGCGGCGAGCGCTTCATTCATCCTGGCGCAACGGTGCGCTACCTGCCGCAGGAACCTGACCTGACAGGGTTCGAAACGGTGCTCGCCTATGTCGAGGACGGTCTTGCGCCGGGCGATGATCCATGGCGTGCGCGCATGCTGCTTGAAGCGCTGGGGATGAGCGGAGAAGAGAACCCGGCCAGCCTGTCTGGCGGAGAGGCGCGGCGCGCCGCGCTGGCCCGCACCCTGGCCCCGGAGCCAGACATCCTGTTTCTGGACGAGCCGACCAACCATCTTGACCTGCCCGCCATTGAATGGCTGGAAGACGAGCTGTCGCGCACCAGAAGCGCTCTGGTGCTGATCAGTCACGACCGGCGCTTTCTGGAAAGCCTCTCTCGCGCGACCGTCTGGCTGGACCGGGGCATTGCCCGGCGGCTGGACAGGAGCTTTGCCCATTTCGAGGACTGGCGCGATGAGGTGCTGGCCGCTGAAGAGCTGGAGCAGCACAAGCTTGCCCGCCAGATTGCCCGTGAAGAAGACTGGATGCGCTATGGCGTGACGGCCCGGCGCAAGCGCAATGTCAGGCGTGTGGGGGAACTGAAGGCGCTGAAAGACCGGTATCGCAGTCATTCAGGTCCGCAAGGCCTCGCCAGTCTGGAAGCGTCTGACGCGGAACAGTCCGGAAAGCTCATCGTCGAGGCGAAAAATATTTCCAAGCGCTATGGCGAGCGCACCATTGTCCGCGATTTCTCTGCCAGAATCCTGCGCGGCGAACGGATCGGCCTGGTCGGACCCAACGGAGCCGGCAAGACGACGCTGCTCAACATGCTGGTCGGCAATCTGGAACCCGATACGGGATCGGTCCGGCTTGGCGCCGGTCTGGAGATCGCCCAGCTGGATCAGAAACGCGCCCAGCTCAAACCCGGCTGGACACTTGCCGAAGCTCTGACGGGCGGAGGCGGTGATCATGTCGAGATCAACGGCCAGACCCGCCATATCGCCGCCTGGATGAAGGATTTCCTGTTCCGCCCGGAGCAGGCGCGAACGCCTGTCCACGTGCTCTCCGGCGGGGAGCGGGCCCGTGTCATGCTGGCGCGCGCTCTGGCGCTGCCCGGCAATGTCATGGTACTCGATGAGCCGACCAATGATCTTGATCTGGAAACCCTTGATCTCCTGCAGGACCTGATTTTCGACTATGCCGGAACTGTGCTGCTGGTCAGCCATGACCGCGATTTCCTCGACCGCACGGTCAACCGGACTATCGCCTATGAAGGCGATGGCAACTGGCAGTCCTATGCGGGCGGCTATACCGACATGATCGCGCAGCGCGGCGAAGGCGTGCGGGCGCGAAGCGAGCAGGAGTCCCCCGCGAAGGCCGCTGCCGCAACACCGGCAAAAACAGGAAAACCGGCGACTTCGGTCCCGCCGCAGAGCCGGGCCAAGCTGTCTTTCAAGGACAAGCACGCGCTCGAAACCCTGCCCGGCGAGATTGAGGCCTTGACGCAGACGATAGCCCGGCTCGAAGCGGAACTGGCCGATCCGGCTCTGTTTTCGCGTAATCCGGAACGTTTTCAGGCCGCCAGCAAGGAACTGGAAGCGGCCAGCCAGGCGCGCGAGACGAAAGAAGAGCGCTGGCTGGAACTGGAAATGCTGCGTGAGGAAATCGAAGCGGGAAGCTCACGCGGCTAGCCGGAGCCGTTGCGCCATGCTGCACCTGCGATAAGGTGCGGTTTCATCCTTGCGTGAAGAGGCCTGCCCGTGGACCACACCGCATCAGAGCTGATTGGCGGCGCGCGCCGGGCGGTCGTGAAGATCGGCTCCTCCCTGCTGATTGACCCGCAATCTGGCGGGCCGGACACGGCCCGCTTCGCGGCGATTGCCGCAGCACTGGCGGGTTGGCGTACGCGCGGGATCGAAACCGTGCTGGTGTCATCGGGTGCGGTCGCGCTGGGGCGCAGGCGTTTGAAACTGCCCGCAGGCAAGCTGCCGCTTGACCAGAAGCAGGCCGCCGCCGCGGCCGGGCAGACGGCCTTGATGATTGCCTGGGACCGGGCGCTGGAGCCGCACGGCCTTCCCGCGGCGCAGGCGCTTCTGACATTTGATGACATGGAAAGCCGCCGCCGCTGGCTGAATGCCCGCGCCACGCTTGACGCGCTGCTGGCTGCCGGTGCCCAGCCCGTGATCAATGAGAATGACACGGTCGCGACAGCCGAGTTGCGTTATGGCGATAATGACCGTCTGGCCGCCCGCGTCGCCCAGATGTGTGATGCCGACATTCTGGTTCTGCTGTCGGATGTGGATGGCCTTTATGATGCAGACCCCGGACGTACTCCCGGTGCGCGCCTGATTGCCTGCGTCGATGCGATCACGCCTGAGATCGAGGCTCTGGGCGGAGAGCCTGGCAAGGCCGGGACCGGCACGGGCGGCATGGCCTCCAAGATTGCGGCAGCCCGCATCGCGGCGCGCGCCGGGATTGCCACGATTATCGCTGCCGGCGCGCAGGACGACCCGCTGGGCCGGCTGGAGCGCGGTGCGCCCCATACCGTGTTTGCACCAGAAACCACCCGCGTGACCGCGCGGCAGAACTGGATTGCAGGCGCAGTGGCTCCGCGCGGCACGCTGCATCTTGATGACGGCGCTGTGGCGGCGCTGCGCACCGGCAAAAGCCTGCTGCCGGCGGGTATTGTCCGGGTTGAGGGTGAGTTTGCACGCGGCGAGACAGTGGCTCTGGCCGGTCCTGACGGTGTGCCGCTGGCCAAGGGCATCAGCGCTTACGGCGCGGACGATCTGCGCCGGATTGCCGGGTTGCGCTCGGCGGCTGTCGAGAGGGCGCTTGGATACCGGCGCGGGGCTGCCGCCATCCACGCGAATGATCTTGTTCTGGAGGAGCGGGCATGAGCGGTCACGACGCAAGCTGGGCCGGAGACGCCGGTCTGGCCCTCGGATCAGCAGCCAGGACCCTTGCCACATGCGGTGCAGCGGCGCGGACCGCCGCGCTGAATGCCATGGCTGATGCACTGCAGGCGGCGTCAGATGCCGTGCTGGCGGCAAATGCCGCTGATATTCTGCGAGCAGAAAGGAATGGCATAGGCGGGGCCTTGCTCGACCGGCTTCGCCTCGACCCTGAACGTCTTGCAGGCATCGCTGCGGGTATCCGCACCGTTGCCGCGCACCCTGATCCGCTGGGCCGGGAGATCACGCGCTGGACCCGGCCCAACGGGCTGGTGATCGCGCAGGTGCGCGTGCCCATTGGCGCTATCGGCGTCATCTTTGAAAGCCGCCCCAATGTCGCTGCCGATGCTGCTGCGCTATGTGTGCGCTCGGGCAATGCCGTGGTGCTGCGCGGCGGATCGGATGCCTCTGCCAGCGTTGCCGCAATCGTGGACGCGCTGAAATCCGGGCTTGTGGCCGCAGGCTTGCCCGATGTCGCCATCACCCTGCCGCCGGGTGCGAATCGCGCCTATGTCGGCGACATGCTGGCGGGCATGAACGGCGCGCTCGATCTGGTCATTCCGCGCGGCGGCAAGGGGCTGGTCAAACGGGTGCAGGAGGAAGCGCGCGTGCCCGTGCTCGGCCATCTCGACGGGCTGTGCCATGTCTATGTCGATGCGGCAGCCTATCCGGACATGGCCGAGCGTCTGGTCGTGAACTCCAAAATGCGCCGCACGGGTGTGTGTAATGCCGCCGAGTGCATTCTGGTCGACCGGCGTGCGGGCGACGCACTGGTCAGGCGCCTCGTATCGGCCCTGCAGGCTGCCGCCTGCGAGGTGCGCGGTGATAGCGCTGTTCAAGCCCTGGTCCCGTCAGTGACACCGGCGCGCCCGGAAGACTTCGACACCGAGCATCTCGATGCGATTGCCTCAATGGCGCTGGTCGACGGGGTTGATGGCGCGTTGGCCCATATCGCCCGGCATGGCTCGGGCCATACCGAGGCGATTGTGACGAGCCATGAGGCCACTGCGCAGGCTTTCCTCGACCGCGCCGATGCCGCTGTGGTGTTGCATAATGCCTCGACGGCGTTTTCAGACGGGGGCGAGTTCGGCTTCGGTGCCGAGATCGGTATTGCCACGGGCCGCATCCACGCGCGTGGCCCCGTCGGCGCCGATCAGCTCACAAGCTGGAAATACCAGGTGCTCGGCACAGGCCAGGTGCGTTCCTAGCGCGCAAGAACCTGTCTGCCACGTCATTAACCAGTTATGCGCATTGACGCGCCCGCCCGGCTTGCTACCGTCAAATCGTCCGGTACAGAACCGGGCATTCGGCCACGCGTTGCCTTGAACGCCGGGGGCCTTTTGAAAAAGAGGCTCCTGCAGCCAGCGCAACGCGCCAGCGGCAGATGGAGTCCCCATGCACATCCAGTTTGTTTCCAAAGGTATCGACGTTTCTCCCGCCCTTCGCGAACGCATTGAAGGCAGGGTAGAAGAAGGAACGGCGAAATATTTCAGCCGTCCTGGCGAGGCGTTTGTCACCGCCGCCAAGGAAGGGTTCGGCTTCAAGGTGGAGTGCGCCCTGCACTTGCCTTCAGGTGCCTTTCTGCAGGCAACGGGTGAAGGCGCAGACGCCTATGCAGCCGCTGAGGTCGCCGTGGTTCACCTGGAGAAACGGCTGCGCCGCTACAAACGCAAACTGAAGGATCACCATACCGAGAACAAGCTGGACCTGCCCGCAGAGGAAACGCCCATCGTCGTGTTCCGCGGCAATGGGCGCGCGGTTGCGCTGGAAGAGGATGACAGCGATCTGGATGATGGCGGCGCGCTGGGCGGCACTGAGCCGGTTATCGTCGCCGAGACGGTGGGCGAGCTGCGCACCCTGACCGTCTCCATGGCCGTCCATGAGATGGATGTGCTCGATACACCGTTCATGCTGTTCCGGAATGCAGCAAGCGGATCGCTCAATGTGGTCTATAGACGTCCTGATGGTCATGTGGGGTGGATTGATCCGGCCCGAGAGGCTAAAGACGGCGCCGTTCGCTGACGGGAGCCGCTACCGGCCCTGCAGACAAGCAAAGGCGTGACATGGCATTGTCAGATCTGATTCCGTCCGGAGGGGCGGTGGCAGACCTGCCCGGCACCAGCCGCAAGCAGGTTCTCCAGTCAATGTGCGATCTGGCGCAGCGCACGCTGCACGTGCCGGCTCGCAAGGTGCTGGACGCGGTCATGGAGCGCGAGAAGCTCGGCTCCACGGGTGTGGGCGATGGCGTGGCCATTCCCCATGCCCGTACAGGCGATGTGGACCGTGTGTGCGGTGTGTTTGCACGCTTGAAGACGCCGGTGGATTTCGATGCCATTGATGGCCGTCACGCGGATCTGGTGTTCCTGCTTCTGGCACCGGAGGATTCCGGGGCCGAGCATCTCAAAGCCCTCGCCCGCGTGGCCCGCCTGTTCCGCCGGGAAGACATCCGAACGGCCTTGCGCGCTGCGCCGGATTCAGCCGCCGTCAACGCGATTCTCTCCGGCATGGCTCATACCGACGCGGCCTGATAGCGGCTTTGCGTTAGCGCGTCATGCCTGCTTCGATGCGGCCATCAGCGTGGACAATCGCGTGCTTCATGCCTTGCGAGTTGTATTGCGCACAGACATGGCCCTTTGAATCGACAGCGATAATGCCGCCATCTCCGCCCAGCTCGGCGATGTCATCAAGCACGCCTTTCACGGCGGCATCCAGATCTGCGCCCAGATAGCGCATGCGCGCCGAGACATCGGCGGCAGCATTGGCGCGCATGAAAAACTCGCCCTGGCCTGTGCAGGAGACGGCGACGCGCGCATCCGCCCACGTACCTGAGCCGATAATCGGCGTATCGCCGACCCGGCCCCAGCGCTTTCTGAGCGTGCCGCCCGTCGACGTGGCGCCGCACAGCACGCCATACGCATCCAGCACCACACATCCCACGGTGCCGGTCGCAATCTCGCGGCCATCAGGCACAGCGGCGGGCTGGTAGTAGCTGTCCGGGTCACCGATCTCCTCAACCTTGTGGGCGCGCGCGATATCGGCGGCGCCAGCAGCAGCGATCAGGACGTGAGGGGTCGCGTCCATCACCACGCGCGCTGCCGTTATCGGAGAGGCAAAGCCCTCAAGCGCCGCGACCGCCCCGGCCTTGCGCGAGGGACCTTCCATGATGGAAGCATCCAGCTCATAGCGCCCGGCCGTGTTGGGTGAAGCGCCGCGCCCTGCCACATAAAGCGCGCTTTCCTCCATCGCCCGGACCAGCCTCACCGCGATGTCCACCGCATGGCCGCCGCCCGCGAGCAGGGCTTTGCCCTCTTCTGCGAGGCCGCGCAGATGCTCCACTTCGCGCTCGTACGAGCGGCTCGCAAGCACGCCGGCTCCCCCGTGCAGGACAAGAGCGGTCGGGCGGGTCATGGGCATGTCTCCGTTGCGAGGATGGCGTCAGGTGAGGCTCATAACATCCCCGTGCTTCCCTCAGAAGCGCCAAGGCGCTATTTCCTCATGCCAAGAGCGGTGCGCTTGCGCATCGCATGTGTAAAACCGCACACCGTTTCAACGGGGAGAGATTTCATGCAGTTCAAGGGCGCAAGCGCAATCATTACGGGCGGAGCATCAGGTCTGGGCGAGGGCACGGCCCGGCGCCTGGCCGCTGAAGGTTGCAAGATCGGCATTTTCGATCTCAACGAGGAGCGCGGCGAAGCGCTGGCCAAGGAGCTGGGCGGCGTGTTCGCGAAAGTGAACGTCGCCGATGTCGACAGCGTCAAGGCCGGTTTTGAAAAAGTGCGCGCGGCCAATGGCCAGGAACGCATCTTTATAAACTGCGCCGGTATCGGCTGGGCGGAAAAGACCGCGCGCCGTTCATCCTCCGGCGATATTGTCGGCCACCAGCTCGACAAGTTTGCGCTCGTTGTGAACATCAACCTCATCGGCTCGTTCAACTGCGCGGTTCTGGCAGCTGAAGGTATGCTGACCCTCGATCCCGATGCGTCGGGACGCGGTGTCATCGTCAACACGGCCTCGGTCGCTGCGCAGGACGGTCAGATCGGCCAGGTTGCCTATTCAGCTTCCAAGGGCGGGATTTACGGCATGACCTTGCCGATGGCGCGCGACCTCGCCCGCGAAGGAATCCGCGTGAACACGATCCTGCCGGGCTTCTTCGAGACGCCGATCTACCAGCAGATGCCGCCGGAAGTGAAAGTGAACCTCGCCAGCCATCTGCAATTCCCGCAGCGCTTCGGCACACCGGCCGAGTATGCTGATCTGGTCGCCTTCATGGTCGGCAACGATTACATCAATGCCGAGTGCGTACGCCTGGATGCCGGCGCGCGCATGCCCCCGAAATAGGGGTTGGGAAAACCGGGGTCCCGGCCTCTGAGCCGGGACCCATTTTAGTTTCCGCAACGCATCTGCGCCCGCGATATTGCGCGAATACCCGCGGGCGGCCTGTCGGCCTAGCGGCCCCTGACGGGGCAGTTCTGGTATCCGGCGCGTAGCGCCGCAAGCGCGACGCACGGATGTGCGGAGCATCAACAAAACTCTCAACTGCAATTCATTCTCAAACGCTATTGGCAGCCCGACGCGTGTCCTGTAGGTGAGACTTATTCTCAGTTTCATCTACCGTCAGGGACGACGCCAAACCATGCGCACGCTTCTTCTTGCCAGCACCGCCGTGCTGGCCCTGGCTACCCACGCCGCAGCGGAAAACACCCGTGAAGCCGATCTTGATGTCGAGACAATCACCATTATCGGCCTCAAGGGCGATGCGCGTGATGTGGCCGGGTCGGCCATTTTGCTGCCCAGCGAAGTGCTGCAACTTCAGGACTATACCGATATCAACCGCGTGCTGCGCCAGGTGCCCGGCGTGAATATCCAGGAAGAAGATGGCTACGGCCTGCGCCCGAATATCGGCCTGCGCGGTACCGGGCTGGATCGCTCTGCCAATATTGTCCTGATGGAAGACGGCATTCTGGCCGCGCCTGCTCCCTATGCGGCGTCGGCAGCCTATTACTCGCCCTATGTCGGCCGGATGGCGGGCGTGGAGATCGTCAAAGGCGCGGCCGGTGTACGCTATGGGCCGCGCACGCAAGGCGGCTCTATCAACTTCCTCTCCACGCCGGTGCCGGAGACCTGGTCGGGCCGCCTTGCAATTAGGGCGGGTGAAGAAGAAACGCGCCGCATCCACGCCTATGCCGGCGGCATGACGGAAGTCCCGCAAGGCGTGCGTCTGGGCGGGCTTGTCGAGGCCTATACCGACAGCGCGGACGGCTTCAAGACCATCGATTTCAATGCGGATAACTCCACCGGGTTTGACCTGACCGATCTTGGTGCGCGCCTGCGCGCCGAGTTCGACGGGCCGGGCGTTACCCATGCCGTCGAGCTACGCTATCAGACCTCCGATGAAACGTCCGACGAGACCTATATGGGTCTCACCGATGCCGATTTCGCCGCCAGCCCCTACCGGCGCTATGCGGCCACGGCCAATGACCAGATCAATGTCGATCAGTCGCGCTGGGTGCTGCGCTATGATGCCGCATTCGAGAATGGCCTGAACTTCACGGCGCTGACCTACCGCAACGAGGTGGCGCGCAACTGGTTCAAGGTGGAAGGCGTCAATGCAGGCGCCGGCCGCCGCTCGCTGGGCGCGGTCTTGTCCGATCCGGTGACCTTCGCAGCCGAGTATGCCGTGCTCACTGGCCAGCCGGGCCTTGTCTCGGTCGATGGCGCGGTGATCAGCCGCAATAATAACCGGGCCTACACGGCAGAAGGCGTACAGGCAGAGCTTGCCGGTGATGCGGCCCTGTTCGGGGCCGATCACCGCTGGCGGGTGGGCGTGCGCGCCCACCGCGATGAGGAAGACCGTTTCCAGAACGAGGTCTTCTACCGTATGGACAATTCGCAGCTGGTGCAGACGGGCGCACAGACACCCGGCCAGCACGACAACCGGGTCAGCGAAGCTGAAGCCCTGGCCATCTTCGTGCAGGACGAGATCAGCTTTGGTGCCCTCACCCTGGTACCGGGCCTGCGCTACGAGCGCATTGAAGGCACGCAGACGCGCTGGGCCGGGACCGACCGGAACCGCACCGGCGCCACCACTGTTGCCGGCAGCACCACCGATGTGCTCATTCCCGGTCTTGGCGTGCGCTATCAGCTCAATGACAGCGTGGCCCTGTTCGGCGGCGTGCATCGCGGCTTTGCGCCGTCCTCACCGTCTTCGCAGAGTGATCCGGAAGATGCGGTGAACTGGGAAGCGGGCGTGCGCTGGACCGGCGGCTCCGCCTTTGTCGAGGCGGTCGGCTTCTTCAACGACTACTCCAACCTGATCGGCACCTGCACGGCCTCTACCGGCGGCGGCTGCACGATCGGCGCGCAGTTTGATGGCGGCGATGTGGATGTGATGGGGCTTGAGCTGTCAGGCGGCATCGACCTTGCCGGTCTTGCCGGCTGGAGCGGCGTGTCGGTGCCGGTACGCGGCGCGTACACCTGGACCGATGCCGAGTTCCAGACCGCCTTCCAGTCCGGCTATGGCCCCTGGGGCAATGTGCAGGCGGGCGATCAGTTGCCCTATCTGCCCGAGCATCAATGGTTTGCGTCCGTCGGCCTGGAACAGGGCCGTTTCGGCAGCCAGCTGGCCGTTACCTGGAATGGCGAGCGCCGCACGGTGGCGGGGCAGGGTGCCATTCCGGCGGCCCAGTTCCTGGACTCCTACGCCGTGGCTGATCTGGCGCTCTGGTATGATCTCAGTGACGCCCTGCGCGCGCGCCTGCAGGTCAGAAACCTTACCGACGAGGTCTATGCCGCTTCACGCAGCCCGTCGGGCCTGCGCCCCGGCGCGCCGCGCGCGGTTCTCTTCGGCCTGGCGGCCAGTTTCTAGGCCTAAAATTTAGCCCTCATCCTTCGAGACGGCCTTTCAGGCCTCCTCAGGATGAGGGCTAAAGCACATTCCCCTCACCCTGGGGAGCGCGTCAGCGCGTCTCGAAGGGCGAGGGGATATTCTGCTGCCGCCGAGGCGTCAGCCCGCAATCACTGCGCGGGCGGACGCACCAGCGGACCCAAATTGCGGATCACATCGGAAGCATCAAACGCGTCCGGGCTGTCGGGTGTTTCACCCCGGCCCAGCTGGATTTCCGCCATCGCTTCATAGCGCGTGACTTCGCGCAGATTGACATCATCCCAGAACGGATCGCGCCAGCCATACCAGCCATGACGCGGGTGGTAGTAGCGATAGAAGACATCGAAACGGTCGTGATAGCGCGGCGTCGTGCCGGTGAAACGGCGCTCGGCCTCGGTATCGCGGCGGATAAGGCGGAAATAGTCAAACCCCCGCTCGCGGGTGAGCTCCGCTGCGCGGTAAAGCAGGAATGTCTCGACAGACTGACGCTCGGTCAGCGAATTGCCCGAAAAGCCCACCATGAAGCGGTTCTCTTCAACCTGCTGTTCGGAATAGCCGAACCCGCCTTCGGTGGCAGCGCGCTGATAGGGGGTGGATTCAGCGCATGCAGCCAGAAGGGCCGCGCTGGCGGCAAACCCCGTCAAAAGATGTTTCATGGCTCATACCTCCCATGATGTTCAGGTCCCAGCCCTGTAACTGATATGGGGCAGGAACGTTCCATGGCGAAGTATAGCCGCTGGCGCCCTTGCAGGCTACGGGGCCGGACCGGCGAGGCCAAGCCGGGCGAGCTCTGCCTTCAGGGTCGGCGCGCCCGTGAAGTGGTGAACAGCAAACCCCGCCTTCGCGCCTGCCTCGATATTGTCCAGCCGGTCATCAATGAAAAGCGTGACTTCCGGCGGCGTGGAGATACGTTCGATTGTCAGGCGGTAAATCGCAGGATCGGGCTTGATGGGGCCCTCCTGCCCGGAGATCACGGCTGTCCTGAAGAGAGCGAAGGCCGGGTATAGCGCCAGCACGTCCGGCCATTTTTCCGCTGGCATGTTGGAGAGCGCGTACTGGGGCACGCCGCGCTGGTGGAGGGCTTCGATCATCCCCTCCATGCCGGGCATATAGCCCTTGAACATGTCGTTCCAGCCGGTGTCCCACGCCTTTATGAGGTCTGCCTTGCCGGGATGCCGGGCGATGAGATCCGTGCGGTTCTGCACCATGGTCACGCCCCGGTCATGGGCTTCATGCCAGTGCATAGTGCAGACTGACGCAAGAAAATCCCGGCGCGCTTCGGCGTCCGGGATCAGTCTGGAATAGAGATACTCGGGGTCCCAGTCGGCCAGTGTGCGGCCCAGATCCCACAGGATGGCGCGCACGGGCACGGGCGGGGCTGGCCTGACTAGCCGGCGCGGGCCTTGAAGCGCGGATCGGTCTTGTTGATCACGTAGACGCGGCCACGGCGGCGCACCACCTGGCAATCGCGGTGCCGGGCTTTCAGGGAGCGGATGGAGCTGCGCACTTTCATGGTCTTGTCTCGTACCTGGAGCAGGGCGCGTGGCGCCCGCGTTTTCAAGGGAGCGCAGGTGTTACAGTCCGCTCCCGCGCAAGTCAACCTGGTCAGGGCTCGTGCTGCACACCGGCCCCATCAGACTACTCGATCAGGCGGACATAGCGCTCGGCATTGGTGTCAATCTGCGGACACTCCATGACGATGCGGATATCGTCATAATCACGGTCGGTCCAGCCCATCTGGGTCCAGTTCGCGGTGCCGCCGGGCAGACCGGGCGGGCGGTCTTCCCAACCGTAATACATATAGCGCCCCGGGCTGCACCCGCGCTGGGCCTGCTCTGGCGTCCGGTTCCTGCCCGAGGCGATAATGCCGCCCTCACTGGTTGGCCGGCATTCCTCCGCGCTTTCGCACAAGACCGTTTCGAGAATGTCGTACTGGAGCCCGTTATGGTTCTCCTGACCGTTCCCGAGCGAGGTATCGGTGAAATAGCGGTGGCGGCAAGGATTGGGAAAGCCATTGGTCGGGCTGTGCTGACACCAGCTGCCGTCATTATTCGGGTTGTGGTCGATCCGCTCGGGATTCGTACGTGAGAAGCGCAGATTGTACAGCTCGAAGCTGATCGTCTCGCCTTCCTCGCAACGTGGCCAGCTATACTGGTTCGGCCAGCGGGTCAGGTAGTTGATCCCGTTATTGTCCTGTACCGGCGTGCGCTGGGTGCGCCGTTGTTCCGGCGTCTTGTCCGCTTCAGGGTCAGGATCGTAGCAATAGACATAGATGCGGTTGTAATCGCCCGCTTCGGGGTCGAGCCAGCTGACTTCCGGCGGCTCATACTGGAGGAGCGGCTGGTGCAGCCGCGCGGTTGCACGCACCGAAACGCGGACGCTGTCACCGATAGCGGGCAGCGTATGGATCAGCATGGTGGAAACGCGCGCGCTTGCGCTGACGCGAAAGTCCAGACCGTCCCATGCGCCATTGATGCTCAGATCGCTCAGGCCCGCTCCGCCAAAATTGGCCATCACCCGGCTGTTCATCGCGCTGATCTGCGCGCCATGGTTCTGGTCCGGTCCGCCCACGGCCGCGTTCAGCGCTGTGGCGTCGGCTTCGGCTTGCAGGGCGGTGCGTACATTGACCAGGCGCGCGGTATCAACCGAAACGCCTGCCAGCCCCATTACAGGCACCAGAGACAGCGCAAAGACGACCGCGATATTGCCGGACTTGTCCTTGAAAAAGCGTGAGACGCGTTTCATGCCCAAAGCCACCCCTTTGAACCGGCATGCAGGTGAGACTGCCGGAGATTGCCGGGGAAATTAGCAGGCAAGACTTAATGGGACGTAAGAAAACATAATTAATTTAGTGTGTTAGCGTAAAGTTTCTGCTAACCATGATGGCGTTTGCGTTCATCACGCATTGATCTTCTGCGTGCTAACAGAAACACTTGCCGTCCACGGGATTGGCCAGACACGCGGTGAGGACCCTTTAATGCTGACTATCCGACATTTTTCCCGCCATGCAGCCGCTATCGGCGGCGCGTGGCTCGCAGGGTGTATTCTGGCGGCCAGCCATGCAGGCATGGCCCTCGCACAGGATATTCCCTTCACCGCCTGGCGCGACGGTTTTGCTTCAGATCTGCGCAGTGAGGGCGTCGACCCGGCCATCGTGTCGTCCATGCTCGACGGGCTGGAGCCTGACCCCACGGTGATTGACCGTGATCAGACCCAGCCCGAGTTCGTGCGGCCGATCTGGCAGTATCTCGAGGGCGCGGTATCTGACGCGCGCGTTACCAACGGTCAACGCGCGGCCGGGCGTATTCCAGATACCCTGCTGGGTGTGGAAGAACGTTTCGAGGTCGACCGCCACATTCTTGTCGGCATATGGGGTCTGGAAAGCGCCTATGGCGAGATTCAGGGCAATTTTGATGTGGTCCGTTCACTGGCCACGCTGGCCTGGGAAGGCCGCCGCCGCGGCTTTGCCGAGGCACAGCTTCGCGCCGTCGCGCAGATGATCGGCCGGGGATATGCCACGCGCGATGACCTTCTGGGCTCCTGGGCCGGCGCGATGGGCCAGACCCAGTTCATCCCGGCCACCTATATGGAACGCGCAGTGGATTTCGATGGCGATGGCCGGCGCGATATCTGGCGCAATGAGGGCGATGCTCTGGGCAGCGCCGCCAATCTGCTGGCACGTGCGGGCTGGGAATACCGCCAGCCGGTCTTCACCGAAATCAGCCTGCCGCAAGGGTTTGACTTTGCCGGCTGGAGCGAGGGCCAGCGCCGCACCGTCGCCGAGTGGGCCGCGCAAGGTATTGATCCGGTATCGGGCGACTGGTCTGCCGATGATCTGTATCGCTCTGCCCGGCTGGTGATCCCGGCCGGCGCGAACGCGCCCGCCTTCCTCGTCTATCGCAATTTCGAGGCGCTGCTGCGCTATAACAACTCGACGGCCTACGCGCTGGGCGTGGCTTATCTGGCCCGCGCCTTCGAGCATGGTGATGCGGGCATGGCGACCGGCTGGCCGACGGACAATCCGCCGATCAACCGCACCCAGTCACGCGAACTGCAAGAAGCGCTCGCCCGGCTGGGCTATGATCCGGGCGGGCTGGACGGGGTTGTCGGCCCCAATACGCGCAGCGCTATCCGTGCCTTCCAGAGCGCCAACGGGTTTGAACCGGACGGTTATGCGGGTCTGGCGCTTTATAGTGCGGTGATGGCAGCGGACGGGGCGCGGTAGACGCTCCCTCAGTTGCCGTGAAACCCCGGAACGCCGGAGGCGTATCCGGGGCCTCTCTCAGGATTATCCTGCACGAGGTCCCGGCTCTGCGCTGCGCTTGGCCGGGATTTCAGGATTATACGAGAGCCTCACACCACCCCGCCTTCATCCTCGCCTGGCTCAAAGGGTTCGGCGGCGAGGCGCACGCGCGGATGGAAGAAGGCAATCGCCAGCGCCACCAGCGATAGCGCCACATTGAGCATGAAGGGCGCGGTGGGGCCGATGGTCTGGTAAAGCCAGAGGCCGGACAGGGGCGCGATGAGAAAGCCCAGCCCCGCTGTCGCCGATGTCACGCCGGCTGCCCGTCCCTGTTCGCCCGGTGTTACAGCCAGGCTTGACCCGCCGGTAAAGCCGGAGCGGGCAAAACCGAAACCCAGCGAGTTCAAGAGAAAGCCCAGCACAATAGAGGCATAGCCGCCCGAGAAGATAAGTTCGATCTGACCGGCCAGCGTCAGCGCCGCTCCGATCAGCATCAGCATGCGCGGCGAGACTTTCAGCGCCGGAATGGCCACCAGCTGGGCAAAGATCAGCGCCGCTGCGCCCGCCGTCAGGGCGACGCCGGCGAGCTGCAGCCCGGCTGTGGTGTCCAGCGCCAGCCGGTCCATGACGAAAAAGCCGATGGCCTGCAGGCTGGCCGCCTGCACCAGCCATGCGGCGCAGCCATAGAGCACGAAGGCACGCACCCGCCGGTCAGCCGCGAAGGCAAACTGGGCAATCGGGTTGAGCGGGCGTCGCGTCCGGTCCCGCGGCGCGGTATTCTCCGGCAAGGTCAGCCGCACGATAATGGCGCAGCCTGCGACCAGCACCGAAATCATGATCATGAAGGGCACCATGCCGATGCGCTCAGAGAACGCTGCGGCCAAGGCCGGGCCGATCATGCCGCCCAGCGCGAACGCCGCCGTCATGCTGGCCAGCGCCTGGGTACGTTCGGCGGGCGCGGTACGATCTGCCACATAGGCCTGCGCTGCCGGGCCTGTCGCCGAGCCGAACGCGCCAAAGAGGGCGCGTGCCAATGCCATGGCCAGTACAGCGACGAGAGGCGGCAGGAAGCCGCTCTGGCCTGCCCACGCGCCTGCGGCGAGGATCAGCGTGGAGATGGCATAGGTGGCCAGTCCGAAAATCACCAGCGGGCGGCGGCCATACTGATCGGAAAGCCCGCCCCAGACCGGACTCATCGTCAGGTACATCAGGGCGGAGAGGGTATAAATCGCGCCGACATAGATCTCGGCAATGCCGATATCGCGCGCCAGAGGCGGCAGGATCGCAAACAACATGGAATTGCCGATCCCCACCGCCATCAGGCAGATGAAGAGGAGGCGGAAGGCACCGCGCCGGTCCGCCCGCGTCTGCTGGTCGGCGCTCAAGGGCATGGGGCAGATGCATACGCCGCCCCGCGCGCGTCGTAAACGCTCCGCTAACAGCATGAAAACCGGGCTTTAAGTATCTTCGCGTAGAAACGTCCCGAAACCGGACATGGGCTGGTGGAGAGAAGCGGAAAAAATCCGCCCTTCGCCCGGACCCTGCCAGAACGGCTCCGGAAGACTGCGGGATGGTGGGTACATGTTTCAGATAATCGGCATTGTCTGCGTGTTCGCGATGGTGTTTGGCGGCTTCATGCTTGCCGGCGGCCATTTCGATGTGATTTTGAAGGCCCTGCCCTTCGAATTCATGATGATTGGCGGCGCGGCGATGGGCGCCTTCTTCATCGGCAATTCGGGCAAGACGGTCGGCAAGACGGCCGGCGACCTCTCCAAGCTGTTTGCCGGGCCGAAATGGAAGCCGCAGGATTACCGCGACCTGCTCGCCCTCCTGTTTGCGCTGACCAAGACGATGAAGACCAAGGGTGTCATCGCGCTGGAAGCCCATATCGAGAAGCCGCATGAAAGCGCGCTCTTCTCAAAGTATCCGCGCATCATCAAGGACCATTTCGCGGTCGATTTCATCTGCGACACGCTGCGCATGATGACGATGAACCTCGAAGATCCCCATCAGGTCGAAGACGCGATGGAAAAGCAGCTGGAAAAGCACCATCACGAAGCCTCCGGCCCCGCCCACGCGCTGCAAAGCATGGCTGATGCCCTGCCTGCGCTCGGGATCGTCGCGGCGGTGCTGGGTATCATCAAGACCATGGGCGCGATCACCCAGCCGCCGGAATATCTCGGCGCGATGATCGGCTCGGCGCTGGTGGGCACTTTCCTTGGCGTGTTTCTGGCCTACGGGTTTGTCGGGCCGTTCGCCACGCGGATGAAGGAAGTCTACGACGAGGAAGCCATCTTCTACAAAATCATCCAGAGCGTGCTGGTGGCGCACCTTCACGGCAATGCGGCCCAGATTTCCGTCGAGATCGGCCGGGGCAATGTGCCCAGCGCCATGCAGCCCAGCTTTATTGAACTGGAAGAGGCGCTCTCGAACGTCGGCGCCGAATAGCACAACAACAAGAATAATCGGGGGAAGCACCTTGAACGGGCCGGAGCGCAATGCTCCGGCCCTTTTTGCTTGCCTGACGCGCGGCCATTGCCCGGCTCGTCCATCGCGTGTAGCCGGTTGATCATGAGTGACAGCCTTGTCAGACCCTTTGCCAGCCTGGACTGGAGCGAGCCGGGCACGCCGCGTGCAGCGGGCGGTGATGTCTATTTTTCGGCTGAGGACGGGCTCGCCGAGACGCGCGCGGTTTTCCTTGCCGGGTGCCGCCTTGCCGAACGCTTTGCCGCTGGCGGGACGATAATAATCGGCGAGCTGGGCTTCGGCACGGGTTTGAATTTCCTCAGCGCGTGGCAGCTTTTTGACGAGATCGCTCCAGCCAGTGCCCGTATGCATTTTGTCTCGCTGGAAGGCTTCCCGTTGAGTCAGGCCGATGCAAGTCGTGCCCTGTCGGCGTTTGACGAGCTGGCAGACAAGGCCGGTCTTCTGGCAGATCAGTGGCCGTCCGCTCTGAAAGGCCCGCACCGGCGGGTGTTTGCCGGGGGCCGGGTCAGCCTGACCGTTTTCCACGACACCGTGGAAGCGGCTCTGCCGCAGATGGATTTTGCCGCCAATGCCTGGTTCCTCGACGGCTTTGCGCCTTCGCTGAACGGCGAGATGTGGTCGCCGGACGCGTTCGCCCATATCGCCCGCCTGTCAAAGCCGGGTGCGCGCCTTGGTACGTTTACGGTCGCGGGCGCAGTGCGGCGCGGGCTCGCCGATGCAGGCTTTGCAGTGGAGAAAGTGCCAGGCTTCGGACGCAAGCGCGAGCGGCTGGAGGGTGTGTTTCGAGGCGATGCGCCAGCCGTCTTGCCGGAGCGTCCCGCCGGCGTTGCGATTATCGGCGGGGGCATAGCGGCAGCGAGCCTCGCCTATGCGTTGAAGCATCGCGCCATCACCCCGGTCGTGCTCGCCAAAGGCGGCTGGGGCGCGGGCGCGTCGGGCGGTCCGGCGGCCCTGTTCACGCCGCGCCTTGAGGCAGCCGACCGCCCGCATGTGCGGGCCACATTGAACGCGTTCGAGTATGCGCGCGTGCTCTACGCAGGTATGGACGGGTTTCATGGCTCTGGTGTTGTGCGCGCGGCGTCTGCCCATGATGGCGCGGAGCGCCTTGCCCGTATCGCCGCCATGATGGACGGAGCGGGCGTCGCGGCTGAAGGCGATGGCCTGATGCTTGAGCGCGCAGGCTGGGTCGAGCCATCGCCCCTGCTGACCGCGCTGGCCGGTGATGTGCCGGTTATCAACGCGCGGGCCGCGCGTATCGCGCCGCTGGTCAATGGCGGCTGGCAGGTCAGCGATGGTGAGGGCCGGGTGCTGGCCGACGCGGACCAGCTCATCCTGGCATCGGGCGCTGACGCGCTGCCGGAGGGTGCGGATATGTATCTGCCCGCTGACGTGCTGCCGGGGCAGATCGCGCGTTTTGCCTATGACGGTCCGCGCATACACCGCCCGGTGGCCTGGGGGCATTATCTGGCCCCGCTGCCTGATGGCTCGGTACTGGCAGGCGCAACCCATGAGCGCGCAGAACGACTGTCGTCAGAGCAGGCGGCAGAGGAGATCCGGGCGGCGGTGATGGCGTTTTATCGCCATATCGGGGCGGGACTTGGCCCCGTTCTGGAACACTGGGGGGCGGTGCGCTGCGTCCTGCCTGACCGGTTACCCGCCAGCGGAAAGGCCGTTCGCGCCGACGGTTCGATCATTGAGGGACTGCATGTGCTGACCGGATTTGGCGCCCGTGGCTTTGCCCATGCGCCCTTGCTGGCCGAGCATCTGGTCAGCCTGATGTTTGGCGAACCCTCTCCGATGGAGCGGTCCGGCGCAGCCAGTCTCGACCCGGCACGGTTCGCGCTTAGGGCATTGCGCCGTCAGGGAAATTCGCCGCGCCGATGAATTCCGGTCCGGTCTGAAGTTTGCAACTCCCGTGTCTGAGGGCCGCAAGGCTGGCCCGGAACGGGACGGTTGATGACACTGCCGCTGGATACATCAACACTGCAAGCGCGCCCCGTCAGGGGTGCTGACCGCCGTGTGCGCGCGCGTCACATCTGGTTTTTGAACTCCGCATTTGACCGCATCGGCTTTGACGTGTCGCTTGAGCGGATTGTCCGGCGCGACCCGGCCCGGCCTTTCGCCTTCGTTGTGACTCCCAATGTGGATCATCTGGTGCGCCTGTCGCGCGGCGGAGAGCTGGCACCGCTTTATGCGCAAGCCTGGCTGACCGTGTGCGATAGCCGCGTGCTGGAGCTGATCGCGGCGTTCTCCGGTGAAGAGGTGGAGGTCACACCCGGATCAGACCTCACCGCCGCCCTGTTCGACCATGCGATTGATCCTGATGAGCCCGTTGTGGTGATCGGCGGGGATGAGGATGTGATTGCGGGCGTTACGGCGCGCTATGGTCTTACCAATGTGCGCTGGCACCAGCCGCCCATGGGGCTTCGCACCAACCCGCAGGCGGTGGCCGATTGCGCGGCCTTTGTCGCAGCCAATCCTGCGCGTTTTGTTTTCCTGTGCGTGGGTTCACCCCAGCAGGAAATGATCGCAGCAGCCTGTATCGAGCGCGAAGACTGCACCGGCGTCGGCCTGTGCGTGGGCGCATCGCTGGACTTCCTGTCCGGCAAGGCTCAGCGCGCCCCGCAATGGATGCAACGTGCGCGCCTGGAATGGCTGCACCGCCTGCTCGAAGAACCCAGGCGCATGTGGCGGCGCTATCTCGTGGATGGGCCGCGCGTGCTTCTTATCTGGTGGGAATGGCGCCGGGCGAGGGCCAAGCTCAAGGCGTTCGAGCGCTCTATCACGGCGCGTATGCGCGCCTGAATGGCTTGATTGCTGACCCGAAAGTGGCTTGTCTAGCGAAACTCGCTTGTTGAGCGGGCAGGCAGGGCAGGGACTTTTCATGTCAACCAAACCAGAGCGTCCTTCCCGGCGCGACTTCTCATGGTTTCACACATTGCGGGTGCGCTGGGCGGAGGCCGATCCACAAGGCATTGTGTTTAATGGGAATTACTTTCTCTACTTCGATGTCGCCCTGACCGAGTACTGGCGCGCCGCCGGCATCCGTCTCCCGCAGGACCTGACGATGGAGGGCAGCGAATCCTTCGCGGTCAGCGCCCACGCGGATTTCTACGCTCCGGCGGTCTTTGACGAGCTGATCCAGATCGGCGTGTGCCTCGAACGCCTCGGCAACAGTTCCGCCACTTTCCGCATGGGTATTTTCAGAGGCGATGAAGCGCTGACTGGGGGCCGGATGATCTATGCCTGGGCGACGACGGCGTTACCGCGTACGCCCTGTCCGCCACCGGCCGTGATCGTTGATAAGTTGCGCGCTATGGAGAGAAAATCCGGGTGATGCTCCGCAGCCCGGGCCTGCTGCGATTTTCCGCGCATGAGCGCGGGCGCGGGCACAGGCAGTCAGGGGCGGGCTTTGCCCTATTCGGCGGCCTGCTGCCGCCGCAAGGCCGACTGGCCGCCGGGCACTTTTGCCCGCACCGACCGAACGGATGGGAGGGAGGACGGGGAAGATGGTGGGCGCGACAAGAGTCGAACTTGTGACCTCTACGATGTCAACGTAGCGCTCTAACCAACTGAGCTACGCGCCCGGTCCGCAAGCGAGGTGCGAAACGAGCGGGCGATATAGCCCGCCCGATCTGGGTGTGCAAGCGTTCGTGCTGAAGCTTTACGCCGCTTCCATCGCCCGTGCGACCTCGTCGACGAGATCACGCAGGTGGAAGGGCTTGGAGAGCACCTTGGCCTCGCGCTTGGCCGACAGGCCGGCATTGAGTGCCACGGCAGCAAAGCCGGTAATGAACATGATCTTCAGGCCGGGATCGATCTCGGCGGCGCGCCGCGCCAGCTCGATACCATCCACGCCGGGCATCACGATATCGGTGAGCAGCAGCTCGAATGCGCCTGCGCTCTCGCCCAGCGCATCAAGGCCTTCCTCACCATCGGCCACGCTTTCAACTTCGTGCCCGGCGCGGGTCAGCGCCTTGGCGAGGAAGTCACGCATGGAATCGTCGTCTTCTGCGAGCAGTATCTTGGCCATGGCCCGTCCCCTCTGGAGTTTTTTATCCACCGCAAAGCCACTCTAGGGAAAGGAGGTAAAATTCCGTTGAACGTGAAATGCCTCTTGCAGCGATTAATGCCCCTCCTCGCCCGTGAAGTGATTGACGCTGCGTTCAGGCGCGTGATGATAGGGCCATGAGCCCGTCTGACCTCCCATCATCCCCGGCCTGCGAGCCGCGCGCCATTGATATCATGCGCCCGCAGACACGGCGCTCTGCGGTTGTCTTTGCCTCTCCTCATTCCGGGGCGGACTACCCTGAGGCCTTTCTCCGCCGGTCTGTCCTGCCGCTCAACATCCTGCGCCGGTCCGAAGACGCGCATATCGATGTGCTGTTCGGAGCGGCACCATCGCTTGGCGCGCCGCTGGTACGTGCCCTGTTTCCCCGGTCCTATGTTGATCCCAATCGTGCCGAGTATGAGCTCGACCCTGTTCTGTTCGGCGCGCGCGTCCATGCGATCAGCGGACGGGTCAGCCAGCGCGCGTCGGCAGGTCTGGGCGTCATACCGCGCCTCGCCGCTGACGGCTGCGCCATCTATGGCGGCATGTTGCCGCTGGATGAGGCATTTGACCGTCTGGCGTCATGCTACCGGCCCTACCATCAGGCGCTGGCCGCCGAGCTCAGCGCCGCCCATGACCAGTTCGGCCGCAGCGTCCTCATCGATTGTCATTCCATGCCGGCCGCCAGCGCGCGCGGGGCGGACATTGTGCTCGGTGACCGTTTCGGCTCATCGTGCAGCCCGGACCTGACCGACCAGGCCGAGCACATCTTCCGCTCGCTGGGGTTCAAGGTTGTGCGCAATCGCCCCTATGCGGGGGGATTTGCTACCGAACATTATGGTCAGCCCGCAGAGGGTCGTCACGCCCTGCAGATCGAGATCAGCCGGGCGCTTTACATGGATGAGCTTACAACCGAGCCGCATGGCGGCTTCGCGCCTCTTGAAGGCCGTCTGGAAGCGTTCATCTCTAGCTTGCAGGACTCGTACGGGGCGCAAACGCTCGCCGCCGAATAGCCACAAGTTGTTTATTGTCTCAACGCGCGCCGATTTCCGCTTCGGCCGGGCACCGCGTCAGCGCCTGCTGGATCTGGCCAAGACGCTCCAGACTGCGCTTGACCCCTCTCGACGCAGCCGCGATACCGGACCGGCCTGACACCGGTCTGTCCTTGCTATCGACCGTCTCCGGCGCCAGGTGAATTGCCATCGGACGGGGGCCAGGTCTTGGATCCATACGAAAATGACCGCGCGCTGATCGCGCTGCTGGCAGACGCGGCGCGGGCGGCAAGCCTCGCCCATTTTCGCAATGGCGTGGCGGCGCACAACAAGGCGGAAAGCGGATTTGATCCTGTGACAGCTGCTGACAAGGCGGCAGAGGCGGCGATACGCGCCTTGCTGGCTGAGCATCGCCCGCAGGACGGTATTCTGGGCGAGGAAGACGCCGCGAAGCCGTCGCGTTCCGGCCGCACATGGATCATTGATCCGATTGATGGCACGCGCGCCTTTCTGGCCGGTCTGCCCAGCTGGTGCGTTCTGATTGCTCTGGCCGACGAGACGGGGCCAATCCTGTCCGTGATTGACCAGCCGCATATCGCAGAGCGGTTTTACGGCTCCACTGGAGCAGCCGGGCGCAGCGCCCATCTGGAACGCGGCACGCAACATCTTGCCTTGAAAACGCGCGCCGCCCGACCGCTCGCAGAGGCGATTGGCGAAACGACGGACCCTTATCTTTTTAAAGGGGCCGAAGCGGAAGTTTTCGAGACCGTCCGCACGCGCGCGCGTCTGATGCGCTACGGGCTGGATGCCTATGGATATGCCATGGTTGCGCATGGCGGTCTCGACTTTGTCATCGAGTCCGGGCTGAAGACATGGGATGTGGCCGCACTTGTTCCGGTTGTGGAAGGGGCAGGCGGTATCCTGACCAACTGGCAGGGCGGCCCGGCCCATGAAGGCGGACAGGTTGTGGCTGCGTCCAGTGAAGCGCTCCACGCAGAACTGCTGGCGCTGCTGGCACCGGCCGCATTCTAACGGGCTTCCAGCACGATGGTGTGCGGCGGCGCGTCCAGTATGATCTCGCCGCCTGTGCGCGCCACACTGCCCGTCATACGCAGGAATAGCGTGTCGTGCAGCGCACCGAGCAGGCGGCGTTCGCCGCGGGGTGTGACGTGCCAGCCATCAGGGGCGGGCCCCTCAAAGCGAAACACGATTACATCAAAGCGCGGGGCCATCAGGGCGGCAAAGCCCATCGCCGAGCGCTGAAAATCATCGACGTCCCGGACCAATGCCGCCAGATCGCCAACCGGGTAATGCTGGCCGGGCTCCAGCGCCGCGTGGATTTCCAGGCGTATTGCCGGCAGCGGCCTGCCACCATCATGCAGTATGCGGGTATCGCGCCCGACAAAGCCGGCTGCATGCGCGGCTTCCGGCACGACGAGATAGCCTTGCGGGCCCACGTCTAACGCCAGTAGCGCGCCGTCAGGGGCTTCCAGCCAGAAGCCTGAAGTTTCCGCGCCGCTGTCGGGCGGCGGGCCCAGCCGGTAGGCCAGAACAAACAGCGCGTCCTGGGCTTCGTGGTCATAGGTGCTTGTGTATTGCCGCCAGAAGGGAAGCAGGCGGTCCGCCGGGTAAGGGTTCAGCGTAGCGGCAGGCGGAGCTGCGGCCACAGCCGGTCCTGCTCCGGTCAGAAGCAGGACCGCAAGAAGTGTGGTGGCGAAGGCCCGGATCACTCCTGGTCCGGGCTTTCCGGTTTGCGGAACAATAGCGTCATACGGTCGGACTCGCCGATGGATTCGTACGGCGCGGTATCGAATTCCGGGTCCGGTTCATCGCCACGTGGCGATGTGCGCAAGACCGGAGGCAGCGTCCAGACGCCAAACGGATGATCCGCCGTATCGGCCGGATTGGCGTTGATCTCTGAGGCGTTGACCAGCTCGAACCCGGCTTCGGCTGCCAGAGCCACGACATAGTCTTCCTGCACATAGCCCGATGACGCGCGCGGGTCCTGCGGCTGGCTGGCAGGCAGGCGGTGTTCAACCACACCGAGGATGCCGCCGGGGCGCAAAGCCACGTAAAAATCGGCAAAGGCTTTTTCGGCAAAGCCGCGGGCCATCCAGTTATGCACATTGCGGAAGGTCAGCACGGCATCCGCGCTGCCATCCGGCACGATGGGGCCGGTTTCCGGCCCGAAAGCGGCTATCTCGATTTCCCCGAACAGGGGCGCAGAAAAGCGTTCGGCGTACCCGTCAATAAAGGCCTGTGTCTGCGCATTGCCATCGGCAGGAAAATGCGCGGCGACATAGCGGCCGTCATTGGCCGCGATCCACGGGGCGAGCACCTGGGTATACCAGCCGCCGGCCGGCCAGATCTCGATGATGGTGCCGGATGGATCAACGCCGAAAAACTCCAGCGTCTCTGCCGGATTGCGCCAGACATCGCGGGTCACTGCGTCGGCGCGCCACTCACCCGCCACTGCCCAGGCCAGAGAGCCGGTTTCCGGTTCGGTGGACATAGGCGCGGCTTCCTCCTCAGGATCGTCAGCAGAAGCGTCCGCTGCAACGGCAGGGGCCTCTTGCGGGTCGCCTTCAGCCTCACTGACCTCAGCAGGTGTTTGCGTGGCTTCGTCAGTGGTGCCTTCAGAGATGGCGACGGTCTCGGGCGCTTCGGTGTCGGAGCTGTCACCGCAGGCCATCAGGGGCAGACAGAGCGCGAGGGCGGAAACGGTGAATGTAAGGCGCATGCAGTGTATCCCTTTGGCGTGGGCATCCGTGCCGGTCACGAATGCGCAGTATGTCATAAGACTAGCGCCCAAGAGCGCTCTGGCAAAATCCCAAAAAACACGCCGTGAGACCTCTTGCACACCGCAATCCATCTACCCATGTCTGTCTAGCTGGAGCGCCATAACGGGTTCCGGCCTAGTGTGAAACCAACAGGCGCGACCCGCCTGCCGCATGCTCAAGCGAGGTGCGGACTTGAAAAACGGGCCGTGCCGAACTGATCGCTTCTGAAGGAGGATCTTCATGCGTACTATCGATTACACACCGCTATACCGCACGATTGTCGGCTTTGACCGTATGGCCAACATGATCGACTCGGCGGCCAAGCAGGAAGCGGGCAACGGCTACCCGCCCTACAATATCGAACAGCTCAACGAGCACGAATATGTCATCGAGCTGGCTGTCGCCGGTTTCGGCGAGGCTGATCTTGACATTCAGGTGCAGGAGAATGTGCTGATGGTGTCAGGCAAGCGCGAGAGCGATGCTGGCGAACCGCGCCAGTTTATCCATCGTGGCATTGCCGAGCGTTCTTTTGAGCGCCGCTTCCACCTGGCTGATCACATTCAGGTGCGCGATGCGCATCTTGAAAACGGGCTTCTGGTTCTCAGCCTCGAGCGTGAGATTCCCGAAGAGAAAAAGCCCCGCCAGATTGCCATTAACGGCAAGTCCGGCGCCAAGCTGATCAGCGGCTCGAAGAACAAGGCCGCTTAAACAGCGCATACCGCTCCGCTGACGGAGCGAAGGTTGGCTCGGGGCCAGGGCGCGCGGTTTTTCCCCTGCCGCTCAAGCGTCTGGACCTTGCCAGCAGACTGACATGAAGACGCCCGCGTGCTTTTCCCCTGGCACGCGGGCGTTTTTCTTGCTTCCGGGGCTTAAAGAGGAGCTAAACCCCCAGCTCGTCCTTCAGCCGCGCAATCGCGTCGCGCCAGAGTTTGGCGCTCATGTCCGACGGCATCCGCCAGTCCCCGCGCGGGGACAGGGCACCGGCAGAAGTCAGCTTGGGGCCATTCGGCACGGCCGAACGCTTGAACTGGCTCTGGCCGAAAAAGCGGGTGTGGAACACGTCCAGCCAGCGCAGAATTTCGTCCATTGCATAGTGGTGCCGGTCAGCCTCGGCCACGTGCTCCGGCCAGTCGCTGCGGGAATTTTCGCCCCAGGCGCTTTCCTGCAAGAAGGCGATTTTCTCCGGCCCGAAGCCGTAGCGGACCACATAATGCAAGGTGAAATCCTGCAAGGGATACGGCCCGATCACCGCTTGGGTGCTCTGTATCGCGCCGTCTGCGCCCGCAGGCACCAGCTCGGGCGAGATTTCGGTCGCAAGGATGCGCTCCAGCACGGGGTTTGCCGCTTCGCCAGCCCGGCCTGTGCGCGCAGCCCAGGCGATGAGGTGCTGGATCAGCGTCTTGGGCAGGCCCGCATTGACGTTGTAATGCGACATGTGATCGCCCACGCCATAGGTGCACCAGCCAAGGGCAGCTTCGGACAGATCGCCCGTGCCGATAACCAGCGCGCCTTCGTGGTTGGCAGCCCGGAACAGATAGTCGGTGCGCAGGCCCGCCTGCACATTCTCAAACGTGACATCATAGTCTGCCTTGCCGTCCGCATACGGATGGCCGAGATCGGCGAGTACACGCTCCGCCGCCGGACGGATGTCGATCTCGCGCCGGGTGACGCCCAGCGCATCGGCCAGCGCGACGGCCTGATCGCGTGTCGCCGCGCTGCTGGCAAAGCCCGGCAGGGTGTAGGCAAGAATGCTCTGACGCGGCAGGTCCAGCCGGTCGAAGGCGCGCGCCGTGACGATGAGCGCCTGAGTGGAGTCCAGTCCGCCGGAAATGCCGATCACGGCCCGCTTGATACCACTTGAGCGCAGGCGCTGGACCAGCGCCTCAACCTGTATCGACCAGGCCTCGAAGCAATCCTCGTCCAGCCGTTCCGGATCGGACGGCACGAAGGGGAAGCGCTTGATACGCCGTTCCAGAGGCAGGCTTACGTCCAGCGGTGGGGCGAGCGTGAAGCGGATCGTGCGCCAGCCTGTCAGGCGCTCCGCGGCGTTGCGCGCGCCATCACGGAAGGTGGAAAAGCGCAGGCGGTCCTGCACGATGCGCTCGACATCAATCTCGGTAACAAGCCCGCCATTGTCTTCAAAGCGCGGGCCTTGAGCGATGGTCTCGCCCAGCTCGCAGGCCAGCGTCTGGCCGTCCCAGGTCAGATCGGTCGTGCTTTCACCCGGCCCGGACGCGGCGAAGATATAGGCACCCAGCGTGCGTTGCGATTGCACCCGCACCAGCGCTTCGCGCTCGCGGGCCTTGCCGATCAGCGCGTTGGAGGCTGACAGATTGACCATGATATTCGCGCCCGCCAGTGCGCCATCAAGGCTTGGCGGGTGCACCGCCCACAAATCCTCACAGATTTCCGCCATGAAGGTGAAGCCGGGCACGTCGAGCGCGCTGAAGAGCAGCTTCGTCCCGAAGGGCACGTCCTGACCGGCATAGTGCACATGGCTGGTAATCGCGGCGCCGCCTTCGGCAAACCAGCGCTTCTCGTAGAACTCGCGGTAGTTGGGCAGATAGGTTTTCGGGACAATGCCCAGAAGCTGACCGCGATGGATGATCAGTGCGCAATTATAAAGCTGCCCGCCGGATACTACCGGCGCGCCGGCAATGATGACCGGCATCAGCTTGCGCGATGCCTCGATGAGCGTGGCTGCGGCCTGCTCGGCCGCTGACAGCATCAGCGCCTGATGGTGCAGATCATCGAGCGCATAGCCGGTCAGGGAAAGCTCAGGGAAGAGGATCAGCCCGGCCGACTTCGCATCCGCCTCACGCGCCAGCGCGATGAGGCGCCGTGCGTTTTCCGCCGGATCGCCGAGTGCGACATGGGGCGCGTACGCCGCAACCCGTACAAATCCATGGCGGTAGAGATTGTGGAAGGCCGGCATGGCGCCCCTTTTGCTCAAAATGAGTATTTCAGGGCCGTCAGAGACGCCTTTCCGCCGGAAAAATCAAGGGGGAAAGGGAAAAAGACTACGCTGCCGGTTCGATCAGCGTGCGCCCGATAGCCAGGAAGCGCTCGCGGCGCTTCTTGCGCAAGGTCGCCGGATCAAGGCCTTCGAGGCTGGAGAGATTTTCCTCCATCGCATCGCCCACGGCGTTGATGGTGTGGGTGCGGTCGCGGTGTGCGCCGCCCACCGGCTCGGGAATGATCTTGTCGATGATTTTCAGGCCCATCAGGTCCTGCGCGGTGATCTTCATGGCGATGGCCGCATCGCGGGCTTTCGCGCCATCACGCCAGAGGATGGAGGCGCACCCCTCCGGCGAAATCACCGAATAGATGGAATGCTCCAGCATCATCACCGTGTTGGCGGACGCCAGCGCGACTGCGCCGCCCGATCCGCCCTCGCCAGTAATGACCGAGATGATGGGGGTGCCCAGTGTCAGGCAGCGCTCGGTCGAACGGGCAATGGCTTCCGACTGGCCGCGCTCTTCCGCGCCGACGCCCGGGTAGGCTCCCGCCGTGTCCACAAAGGTCAGAACCGGCAGGCCAAACTTCTCGGCCAAATCCATCAGGCGCACCGCCTTGCGGTAGCCTTCCGGGCGCGCCATGCCAAAATTGTGCTTCAGGCGTGTCTGGGTGTCGTGGCCCTTCTCATGGCCCATGACCATCACGGCGCGGCCCCGGAACCGGCCCAGCCCGCCGACAATGGCATGATCCTCGGCGAAGCGGCGGTCGCCGGACAATTCCTCGAAATCGGTGATGAGGCCCGCCAGATAGTCCCGCAAATGGGGGCGTTCGGGGTGGCGCGCGACCATCGTCTTGCGCCACGGATCCAGCTTTGCGTAGAGCTGCTTGAGCTGATCGGCCGATTTCTGGCGGAGCTTGCCGATCTCGTCGGCAACATTGGGCGCATCCTCGCCATTGCGTTCGGAGACCGATTGCAGCTCCTCGATCTTGGCATCAAGCTCAGCAATCGGACGTTCGAAATCAAGATAGGTGCGCGTCGGGTTGGACATGGATCCCCTTGGGTGAAGGCTGCCGGCCAAGGATCGCTGGCCGAACGGGCAAACTAGCCGCGACATTCCCCCGTCACAAGCTGGCTGTCAGCGATGGCTATTGGCGGCTGAGAGGGTGCGCGTCTTCCATCAGTGAGCGCAGCCGCGCTTCGAGCACATGGGTGTAGATCTCGGTAGTGGAAACATCAGCATGGCCCAGCAGGGTCTGCAGGCTGCGCAGATCCGCGCCATTGGCCAGAAGATGCGTGGCAAAGGCGTGGCGCAGCACATGCGGGGAGACGCGCGCCGGGTCGAGGCCCGCTTTCACGGCCAGATCGCCGAGCATCTGGGCAAAGCGCTCGCGGGTGAGATGGCCCGCCTTGGCGCTGGCCGAGCAGAAGAGATAGCGTTCGGCCCGCGCCCGCAAGGGCGATGCCTTGCCCGGCAGGAAATCCCCGCGCACGGCCTTGTAGGCATCGACCGCCTGCAGCGATGAGGGCGTCAACGGAACGATACGGTCCTTGTTGCCCTTGCCGGTGACGACCAGATAGCGCTCTGCGCGGGAAAAGGCGGCAATCGGCAAGGTCACCAGCTCACTGACGCGAAGTCCGCCGGCATAAAGCAGTTCCAGCGCCGCGCGCAGGCGCAGCCCTGCTGGTCCATCCACCGTGTCGGCGGCGTCAAACAGGCGGCCCACCTCGGCTTCAGAGAGGATTTTCGGAAGAGCGCGGGCCTGTTTGGGTCCCTTTTGTCCAGCCGTGGGATCGTCGCTGCGTATGCCTTCTTTCAACAGGAAACGATAATAGCGCTTGAGCGCGGACAGGCGGCGCGCAGCGGTGGCAGGTTTGAGCCCGTCAGCTGCCAGCGCGTGCATCAATCCTTCGATATGGGCGGCCGACGCGTCGTCCAGACAGGTGCCGAGGCGCGACAGGCGCGCATCGGCATCATCCAGATCGTGGCGATAGGCGCTGAGCGTGTTGACGGCGGCGCCGCGCTCCGCGCTGAGCATGTCGAGAAAGAGCGCTATGTGCGGCGCGGTCACGCTGACTCCTCAGCCAGCGCCTCCAGTATCAGTTGCAGGGCTTCGGCCCGGTAGCCTGCGCGCTCCAGAATAAAGCAGGCCATCGCATAGCTGCGCGCATTGCCATTGCCGGTCTCGATAAGCGCCGCAGCCAGAAGCAGGCTTTCAGCCTCCGATCCGTTCATCAGGGAGAGCAAAGCCATGGCGGCGAGACCGGCCTCTTGGTCTGCGCTGCCGCTGGCGGTGCCGGACTCGGCCAGCTGGACGCGCACCTCTTCAGGCACACTGGCACCCAGAGCCGCAAGCCCGGCCAGCTGGGCGAGACGTTCAGGTTCGGCAAACTCGGCGCGCGCGGCCAGAATGGCGGCAAACGGGCCGGAATTGATATCGTCAGCGGCTATCCCTATGGCCGCATCAAGCGCGACCATGACCCCCGGCGCAGGCGGCTCCCAGGGGTCGGGTTCGGGATAGGAATTATAGGCGGGAGGCGGCGGTGTCAGGCTGCCCGGCTGGCCGGGCGGCGTTTCGGACCCGCCTTCGCCTGCCATGGCGCCAAGGCGCTCGGGCTCCGGCCCGGACAGCAGCGCTTCACGCCAGCGCCAGGCGGTTTCGACCTCGCCTTCAAGCGCCAGCGCCAGCACAAAGCGCGGGCCATGGGCCAACGTTTGCTCGGTTATAGGGAAGGTCTCAATTTCGATGGCATAGGCGCGCGCAACCTCGGCAAAGCGTCCTTCGCTAACCGCGTCGTCCAGCCGGGCGGCGAGCGCTTCGGCTGCGATCAGCCGGTCAATATCCTGCTGGGCGATGGCGGCGAGTGCTGCCGCGCGGTCCGCGCCGTTCATGGCCATGGCTGCTTCCAGCGCCTCGTCCAGAACCTCTGGCAAGGTAATGGCCGGGCCGGTTCGGGCAGCGGCACGCTCCAGCCACGCCGGGGCGTCGTCAGCGACGGGAATAGATTCGCCGGGCGCGAGCGCGATGGCAATGGCCAGTTCCAGCCCCGTGCTGGCACGTGCGCCAGCGGGCAGACCCCGCTCAAGCACCAGCGCATCGAAGAGTGTTCTGAAATTGCTTGAACCTTCGGCGCCAGCGGCCAGATCAGCCGTCAGCTCTGCGGCGGGCAGATTACCCGCAAAGGCAAGGCATGTAGCGCGCGCACGAAGCCAGTAAGGTTCATCACGGCCTCGCAATAACGCTTCGGCGGTGCGGCAGGCGGCATCGGCCTCGCCCAGCGCAAAGGCTGTCTCGGCGTGCAGGCGCGAAAGCGCGCTGGACTGGTTGAGGCGCGGCGTGCGCTCCAGCAGTTGATAGACCTGCTCGGCGCGTCCGGCGGCCAGCGCCCGGTCTGCGCGCAAGGCGGCCAGCGCAAAGTCATCACGTCCGCCACGCGGTGGTTGTCCTGAAGCGAGCAGCACCCGTTCAGCCAGCCGGGCCGCGCCGCCCTGACGCCAGCCATCACCGTCGCTGGCGGGCAACCCGGTCAGGATCGCACGCAGCGCATTGGAATCGCTGGATGCCCAGATATTGGATGGCAGCACATTGCGCGAGCCGATCTGGAACGGATCAACCGCCCCCAGTTCTTCCACTTCGATAGTGCTGCCGGGTTGCTGCGCGAACGCAGGCGCTCCGGCCAGAGCCGCGCATAGCACCGCGCACCCGGCCAGTGTCCTAATCACCGAGCGCATCAGTCACCTCGATACGCACTTCGCTCTGCTCCGGTGTCATGGTATCGGCCATGACGATCAGGATGGCAAAAATGGCCCCGACGCAAATGACGCCGATGCCCACTCCTATCAGCAGTCCGCGCATGATGAGCGCCCTTCGTGGCTGGATGCGGTTCGCGAGTATCTACATTAGCCCGGACAATGCGGCGTTTTCCAGACATCGCACGCGGTAATTGCTCATTATGTGCTGCGGGCTTATAGCCTTGGAGCATCATGAACCGTGTGAACATTGCAAAGAGACTGGGCCGCCCGGTTGCTCTGGTCGGACTGATGGGGGCCGGGAAGACCACGATCGGCCGGCGGCTGGCCGACCGGCTGGGCTGGCAGTTCCATGATTCCGACCAGGAAGTGGAGGAGGCAGCCGGGCGCAGCGTGTCCGACATATTTGCTGATTTCGGCGAAGCTGCGTTTCGTGACGGCGAGCGGCGCGTCATTGCCCGCCTGGTCGAAGAGTCCGGCCGGACGGTGATTGCTCTGGGCGGAGGCGCCTTTGTTGACCCGCAAACGCGAACGCTTCTGAAGGAGCGGGCTTTATCGGTCTGGCTGCAGGCCGATATCGACACGCTCATGGAACGCGTCCAGCGGCGCGACACACGCCCGCTTCTCCAGACTGAAGACCCGCGCGCCGTGATGGAAAAGCTTCTGGCCGAGCGCGCCCCCATTTATGCCGAAGCCGATATTCATGTAGCGTCGCCGGGTGCGCCGCATGATGCCGGCGTGGCCGCAATCATCGAGGCGATGGCCGGGCGCGTGGAGGCGCAAGAAGCGTGAGCGAGCTTTTCCGTATTCCCGTTGATGCTGCGTCGAGATCCTATGAGGTGCTGGCAGGCGCAGGCGCGCTTGAGGCAGCTGTGCCGCAGCTTGAACGTCTCTGCCCGAAAGGCCGCGCGATCATCGCTGCGGATTCAGCAGCCCTGAGAGCCCACCAAGGACGCCTTGATGCTGCGCTCGCGCGGGCAGGGCTGACAGCTGATATCATCGCGCTGGAAGGCGGCGAGAGCGTGAAAACCTGGGACGGGGTGCGCAGCCTTGTCGATGCCCTGCTCGACCGCGAAATGGCGCGTTCGGAGAGCCTGATTGCCTTTGGCGGCGGCACGGTGGGCGATCTTGCCGGATTTGCCGCGGCGATTCTGAAGCGCGGGTGCGGTTTCATCCAGATGCCGACAACCTTGCTGGCGCAAGTGGATTCCTCTGTGGGCGGCAAGACCGGGATCAATACGGGTCATGGGAAGAATCTGGTTGGCAGCTTCCATCAGCCCGATCTGGTCATCGCCGACAGCGCCTTTCTGGAAAGCTTGCCCCGGCGCGAGCTGGCGGCCGGCTATGCAGAAATCGTCAAGGCGGGCCTCATCGAAGGCGGCGCGCTGTTTGACCGGATGGAGGCGGTATCGGGTGATCCGCTGGCGCTGGAGGGCCTTGTGCCCTTCATTGCCGATGCGGTGCGCTTCAAGGCGCGGATAGTGGCGCAAGACGAGCGCGAGGCGGGACCGCGCGCCCTCCTCAATCTGGGGCATACCTTCGCCCACGCCTTTGAAGCGGAAGCAAGAAAGGGGGCACTCATTCACGGTGAGGCGGTCGCCTGCGGCATCGTCATGGCGCTGCGGTTTTCCGCGCAGATCGGGCTGTGCGAACCCGACGCGGCGCAGAGGGCGGCGAGCGTTTTCCGCCGGGCGGGGCTGCCTGTATCTGCTAGCGATCTGCCGGGCGGGCCCTATACCGCATCGGCACTGACAGCGCGGATGGGCCAGGACAAGAAAAATGCCGGTGCAGGCATCACCCTCATCCTTGCGCGCGGCATCGGCGAGGTCTTTATCTCCACCGGCCACGCGCCCGCGCAGATTGAAGCCTTCCTCACAGGAGAGGTCTGAATGGATATCGTGTTTGAACCCTGGATGGGCTGGGCCTTTGCCTCCATATTGGTGCTTCTTCTGTTGTCGGCCTTCTTTTCGGGCTCTGAAACCGCGCTGACGGCGACGTCCAAGGCGCGAATGCTGGCGCTGGAAAAGGATCGCAACGCGGGCGCAACCCGGGTGGGGCTGCTGATCGAGGACCGCGAAAGCCTGATCGGCGCGATCCTGCTGGGCAATAATCTGGTCAATATCCTGGCCTCATCCATCGCGGCGGCGGTGTTCCTGGCGATGTTCGGTGATGCCGGCGTTCCCCTGGCGACCCTTGTCATGACCGCGCTGGTGCTGGTTTTTGCCGAAGTGATGCCCAAGACCTATGCCCTGTCGAACCCGGACCGGCTGGCCATGTTCGTGTCCTTGCCGATCCGCATCGTGACGGCGGTGTTTGGACCGGTGGTGGCCAGTGTTCAGGTCGTGGTGCGCGGCACGCTGCGCCTTATCGGCGCGGATGTGACCGGCCCCGTCCTGTCGGCCCATGAGGAAATCCGTGGGCAGATCGACCTGCATCTGCAGGAAGGCGGCGTGGTCAAGCATGACCGCGACATGCTGGGCGGTGTTCTGGACCTGCGCGAGCTGACCGTCGATGACGTGATGGTCCACCGCAAGAATCTCGTCATGCTGGATATCGACCTGCCGGTGGAGACTCTGGTGGAAAACGCGCTGACCGGCCCGCATACCCGGCTGCCCCTTTGGCAGGACGAGCCGGAGAATATTGTCGGCATACTGCACGTGCGCGATCTGGCGCGCGCCCTGCACGGCGTCGGCGGTGACAGTTCGAAAATCGACATCCCTGCGCTCAAGCGCGAGCCCTGGTTCGTACCGGAGACCAAGGAGCTGTTTGACCAGCTCAATGAGTTCCGCGCCAAGCGTGAGCACTTCGCCCTGGTCGTCGACGAGTATGGCGCGTTGCAAGGCGTGGTGACGCTGGAAGACATTCTCGAGGAAATCGTGGGGGAGATCGAGGATGAACACGATCTGCCTCCGCCCGAGATGTTCAGGCCCGATGCGGACGGCTCTGTCGTTGTGGATGGAGCCACGGGCATTCGCGAGATCAACCGCGCGCTGGACTGGGATCTGCCCGATGACGAGGCGGTCACGATTGCCGGCATCGTGATCCACGAGGCGCAGACCATTCCCGAGCCCGGTCAGCGCTTCCGCTTTCACGGCGTGCAGTTCGATATTATCGAGCGCCGGCGCAATCAGATCACCAAGGTCAAGCTGACCCCGCTCGCCGACGAGCCGTAGGGCTATTCGTCCTTGCCACCCTTGATGACGGTGAAGCGGCGGGCCGGTGCGGGCCGGTCCGGCCCTGCCGCCGGTTTGCGGGTGTCCGGTGTAATGACTTCCGGCGAGGGGATGGCGACCGGGCGGGAAGGCTTGGCGGGGGGTTCGGCCACGTCCTCATTGATATCGCGCGTATTGGTGCGCCGTTCTGGGCGCTTTGAGGAAAAGCTGGACCGCGCACCGCCCTCTTTGGGCTTGAAGCTGGAGCGCATCCAGGGGCGCGTTTCCTTGCCCTTCGCCTTGGCCTCCAGCTCTTTGAGCTTGGCCGCCTGAAGCTGGGAGAGGGGCTCGCCGGGCGCGCCTTTTTCGGGGTCATTGAACGCAGACCCGAACGTGTTCAGGCGCTCTTCCACACTGCCCAGAAATTCGTCTTCCCACTCGGTCAGAAGAGCGCGGGCCTCGCGGGCGGCCTCGGCATCACCGTCGGCTTCGGCCTCGGCGAGCGCGCGGCGCACCCGGTCGAGGCGGCGCAGGGCCTTTTTCTTCTTGCGGTCGTCAATCTCGCGGCTCATAGCCCCGCGAGCGTATCAGAGATCGCCGAGCGCGCCGAGATAGGTTTCCAGAACCGCTTCCATCTCCATACGTTCCTGGCGGTCCTGCTTGCGGATACGGATGACCTGGCGGAGCACCTTGACGTCAAAGCCATTGCCCTTGGCCTCGTCGTACACTTCCTTGATGTCGGCCATCAGCGCTTTTTTTTCCTCTTCCAGCCGCTCGATGCGCGCGACGATGGCGCGCAGCTGTTCGTCGGCTTTGGGCGTGCCGCCCTGTACAGGCGCGCTGGACGCGTCGGCGGGGAGTTGAGTGAAGGGTTCGGCCATGGGGCGTCCTCATCTGGCAGGGGCGATCATACGGCCATGAGGCTTACGGTGCGAAGGCCAGCCGGGCAATGCCGGTATGCGCCTAATCCACACCTCTTGCGCGTTCACGCACGGTGCTAACAGCCTCCGCCACGCGGCCTGCGTGGGCAAAGTGCGGCGCGTGCCCTGCACCCTCGATCAGGATCAGTTCCGCATTGGGCATGGTATCGGCCACAGGCACCGAATGGCGGTTGGTGGCCACGACACTGTCCTGCGTTCCCGCGATCAGTATGGCCGGCTGCGTGATCTCGCCATAGCGGCCTTCCTGGGCCTCCAGATGGGCGTTCACACTGGCCATGTCTGCGGCATTGGCCCGCCACACTGACGGCTCCAGCAGCAGTGCGAGAGCGGTGTCCTCGACATAGTTCTCGGGAACGGGCTCTGGCGAGAAGGCGCTGGCCGCCGCCGATTGCAGCTGCGCCCGGCCGTAGGTGGGAACAACTACCCGCGTGATCAAAGTGCCAATAACCGGCCAGTGGGTCGCGCGGTTGTAGAGAGCGGCGTCCCCGACATTGGCGCGAATGGCGGGCGCGATCAGCACGATGCCGGAGACGGCGCCGGGATGATCCATGGCAAGGCGCAAGGCTATGGCCCCGCCCCAGGAGTGCCCGGCGACGATGATGGGTCCGGCGTCTATCCCTTGCAGGAATTGCGCAATAAGCGCGGCTTCGCGCTGCGGGTTCCAAGCGCCGGACGGGCGCGCCGAGTGGCCAAGTCCGGGACGGTCCAGCCAGATCACGCGCTCGCCTGACAAGGCACTCCCCAGCCCGGTGAGCGGTTCGCGCAAATTGGCCGACGCGCCGTGCAGGACGAGCACGGGCGGCGCGTCGTCAGGCCCGGTGATGTGGTAATGCAGGCGTGTGCCATCGATCTCGATGAACTGGCCGAGAGGCTGAAGCGGATCGTCGCCACTGGGCATGGTTCGTCCTCCGGCACAGGCGGTGAGGGTCACAAGGCACAAGGCGAATAGGATCGGTTTAAAGCGCACGGCCTGCCAGCTGGTTTTCGAGGCGCGCGCGGGCCTGACGGGCCTGCGGGTGCCAGGGATGGACACGCAATGCCTCTTCATACGCCGTCAGCGCCGCTGCCGGTTCACTCGCCCGTTCCAGCGCACGCCCTAAAAGGGCATAGGCATCAAACCGGCGCGGCTCCAGCGCGACAGCGCGCGTGAGCGCATCGAGCGCGAAATCCCAGTCCCCGCCTGAAATGGCCAGCCGTGCCGAAGCGATCCAGCCTTCGGCAAAATCCGGCTCCAGATTGCGCAAATGAGTATAGGCGCGCTCGGCTGTTTCCAGGTCGCGCTCGGCGAGGGCGCGCTCGGCCCGGTCCAGCAGGAGCGAGGCCGTCGCCCCGCCCGATTGCCGCCAGATGGAGCGCACCTCATCGGCTATCGTCTCGCCTTCGGTTTCCGATGACGCTTCGGCAAGCGCGGCCAGGCGCTCATCAAGACGTTCTTCCAGCGTCATGGAGGCGCGCGCTTCCGGCTCCTCATCAGGATTGAGGGTGATGCCGGGCGGCACGGCCAGGGCCAGTACCATGCCCAGCCAGAGTGAGGTGATAGACGCAATCATACTCGCAAGGATAGCGGCGCATGGCGGCGCGGCAAGCGTGCGGTGTCACCCGCCCGGCAGGGTGTCCGCGTTTGCGAAACGGCCCTAACCCTCCCGGGTGCGCCGGGCATCATTGATGCGGCCCCTCAGGACCAGCGTCTCGATATTCTCGTCATCGCGTGCAAGCGCCTGCTCGATATCGCTGGCAGCGCCATCGAGATCACCGCGTTCCAGACGGGCCTGAGCCCGTACCCGCCAGCTTCGCGCCAGACTGGCATCCAGACGGACGGCATCGGAGGCAGCTTCTTCAGCCAGCTCCCAGTTTTCCTGCAGAACTGCCGCCTCGGCTACACCCAGTGCCAGACCGGCATCATCAGGGCCGAAATCACGGCCCCGGCGGAAGGCGCGCTCTGCATTGGCCGCTTCTTCAGCGGCCAGCCACGCATCACCGGCCTGCCCCAGAATGATGGCGCGTGTCGCGTCGGTGGCCACGATGGCCCCTTCGGCAGTGGTTTCCAGCCGCCGGGCGGCAATGCCGTATTGTTCGAGTGCGACCTGGGAAAGGGCAATGCAGTGCATGGCAGGCCAGCCGCCCCCTTGCGCCCGCCAGGCAAGCCCTTCCTCGTAGGCGGCTTCGGCATTGTCATTGATCAGGCTCAGGCAGGCTTCGTATTGCCGCTGCTCAAAACTTGATCCGGCCTCCTGCGCCAAGGCCGGTGCGGCGATGGCCGCCATCAGGGCGGTTCCAGTTACAATCCCGCAAAAGCTGCGCATAGGCCTATATCCTGTCCCTCTAGATCGCTGACACGCTAGCGCGAGGGAGGCTGCACGGTCTATGGGTGATACCATGAATGTACTCTTCCTGGGCTTTGGCTATGTCGCGCGTGCAACAGCGCAGGCGCTGGCCGGGCACGCCGCCATGACCGCTACAACCCGTGATCCGGCCAAGGCAAAAAGCCTTGCAGCGCAAGACATCACGCCGGTTCTGACGGATGACGAGGCACGGCTCACCGAAGCGGTGGAGGCCGCCAGTCACATCATCGTCAGTGCGCCGCCGGGCGAGGCGGGCGATCCCTTCCTGCCTGCGCTGGACGTGAAAACGCTGCAGGAGCGCTGGGTCGGCTATCTGTCCACCACGGGTGTCTATGGCGACCGGCGCGGCGGCTGGGCATTCGAATGGGACGCCGTCCATCCCACGCAAGCGCGTTCCGTGCGGCGCGTGCAGGCGGAAACAGGCTGGCAGGCGGCAGGCGCGCGCATTTTCCGCCTGTCGGGCATTTACGGCCCCGGCAGCAGCGCGCTGGACGCCCTGTGCGAGGGCCGCGCCCGGCGCATCATCAAGCCCGGCCATGTCTTCAGCCGTATTCATGTCGAGGATATCGCCTCGGCGCTGGTTCTGGCCATGACCCGGCCTGAGGCGACAGGCACTTTCAATCTGGCCGATGACTGCCCGTCGTCCCAGTGCGATGTGGTGGACGCCGCCGCCCGCCTGCTTGGCGTGGAGCCGCCTTTGGAAGAAGCCTTCGATCCGGGCGCGATGAGCCCGATGCTGGCGAGCTTCTATGCCGATTGCCGCCGGGTCTCCAATGCCCGCGCCAAGCAGGTCTTGGGCTGGCGTCCGGCTTATCCCTCCTACCGGGAGGGGCTGGCGGCAATTTACGAGAGCGAAAACGCCTCGACCGCCCCCGCCCCGTAAAACCCGCGCGCCTGCAGGGCAGGCAGATCATCTATTTCCACACCGCCCAGCGCCAGCACGGGGCCTGCCACCTGCCGGGCCATACTGGAGGCGCGCAGCAACCCCAGCGGCGCGCCTGCGCTGGGGCTATTGGAGGCAAAGACGGGCGACAGGAACACACCATCGGCGAGCCCAGCCGCCCGCCGCAACGCCGCAGCGCTGTGGGCGGAGGCCGTAACCAGAAAATGCGGGGCGCGCCTCCGCCAGCGGCGGATATCCCCCAGATGGCGCTCCGGCCAGTGCACGCCGTCGGCCTTCACCTGCAATGCCAGTGCCGGATCGGCGGCGACAAAGAGGAGAAAGCCTTGCCGCCTTGCCATCTGCGCCAGCGGGGCTGCCAGCGCCCTGATATTCTCGCGCCCGAAATGGCGCAGGATGAGGCCCGTTCCCGGCCCCAATCGTTCGGCGAGGGCCAGCGGATCGGGCGTGCGCGCGGGGTCGGTGAAGGCAAAGAGGGCGGGGAGCGCTCTCTCGCCCCGGCTTGCCAGCCCGCCCGTTCGCGCATAACTGAGGCCCGTCATGACACACACTCCAGCAGATTCCCGCACCATCGCCCAGCGCCGCAGCGCCATCCTTGAGGAATTGGCCGATGCTGCCAAGGCAGGCGGACGCTCTGGCGCAGATGTGAGGCTGGTGGCTGTCTCCAAAGTGCAGCCAGAGCCCCGCATCGAGGAAGCGCTCGCCGCCGGGCAGCGCGTGTTCGGTGAAAACCGGGTGCAGGAAGCGCAGGAACGCTGGAGCGCCCGGCGCGAACACTACGCCGATCTCGAATTGCGCCTGGTCGGCCCGCTCCAGACCAACAAGGCGGAGGACGCGGTTGCCCTTTTCGATGTGATCGAGACGCTGGACCGCGAAAAGCTCGCCCGCGCCATCCTCAAAGCCATGGAGAAGACGGGCCGCACCCCGCGCCTCTATGTGCAGGTCAATACCGGCGAGGAACCGCAAAAGGCCGGTATCGCGCCAAAAAATATCCCCGCCTTCGTGGAAGAGATGCGCGCCATGATGCCCCAGGGCATCGAAGGCCTGATGTGTATTCCACCCGTCGAAGAACCGGCGAGCCTGCATTTTGCCCTGCTCGCCAAGCTCGCGCGCGAGACAGGCGTGACACACCTCTCCATGGGCATGAGTGCGGATTATGCCCTCGCCGCCCGCCTCGGCGCGACATCTGTGCGTGTGGGATCGGGATTGTTCGGAGCGCGCGAAGGGTAGGGGGCTAGTGCCCTAGCTCGTCGTCGTCGCTCCCGGCTGCAGTTTCAGTATTCTCCGGTCTCTGGCCAGAACTCTCTTGGGGGGTTGCCTGCCGGGATGCCGTCACCATTTTCTCATAGCTGAGTATGGGGTAGAAGGGGCTCCTCTGATCTGCCGTGCATTCGGCAATATCGAAAAGAATAGACTCGACCTCTCCTGCCTCCCGCAAGAACTTTTCGTAGACTTGAGGCATATATTCAAAAAAATATCGGGATTCCGCATCGCTGCCTATTCCGGCCTGAGTGTTGGCCCAGAAAGCTCGCGATATAACAACGATTCGGTCAAATTGCGCATAAAGATTGAAGCAACGAGTTACTATATGTGCTGGTAATAATCCCAACCTTGTGACGCTAGATTTAAACGCATGTGTATTCGAAATAGCTGCCCTTTCACCGTAAATAGACCGGTATTTGTTGATGAACGAAAATGCCTCATCGTTTCGCTCACCCGAGGGATATAGTAGTTGGCTGGAACTCCGGAAAGCTGAAACCAGACCTGCCGCCAAGTGAATTTCGGACGCAAGAACCGCCGCCAAGGAACGCATCTCTTGCTGCATGACCCTTTTTCTTTGACGATTGGCCGATCCCAATTGAAAAGAAAGTGTCAGCAATGTCGCTATGAAACCAAATCCGGCTGTAATGGCTGCTAGAATTACCGCCTCGGTCATCGATCAGGTTGTCCCTTGTTCTCCCCCACATAAATCTCTCCGCCCTTCTCGCGGAACTCCTCTGCCTTCCGGACCATGCCCTGTTCGGCCTCTTCCTTCGAGACGGCGTCTGGCGACGCCTCCTCAGGATGAGGGGCGTTGGGCGCGCGCGCCGTGCCGAACTGGTCGCGTATGTCCTGCGTGATCTTCATCGAGCAGAATTTCGGCCCGCACATGGAGCAAAAATGCGCCACCTTGTGCGCGTCTTTCGGCAGGGTCTGGTCGTGGAAATCGCGCGCCGTATCAGGGTCAAGCGAGAGGTTGAACTGGTCCTCCCAGCGGAACTCGAAGCGGGCGCGGCTCAAGGCATCATCGCGTAGTTTCGCCGCCGGGTGGCCCTTGGCGAGATCGGCCGCATGGGCGGCGATCTTGTAGGTGATGACACCCGTCTTCACATCGTCGCGGTCTGGCAGGCCCAGATGCTCTTTGGGCGTGACATAGCAGAGCATGGCGCAGCCGAACCAGCCGATCATCGCCGCGCCGATACCGCTGGTGATGTGGTCATAGCCCGGCGCAATATCGGTGGTGAGCGGCCCGAGCGTGTAGAAGGGCGCCTCGCCGCAGGCCTCCAGCTGCTTTTCCATATTCAGCTTGATCTTGTGCATGGGCACATGGCCCGGCCCCTCGATCATCACCTGGCAGCCGCGCTCCCAGGCGATCTGGGTCAGCTCGCCCAGCGTTTCCAGCTCGGCAAACTGGGCGCGGTCATTGGCGTCCGCGATGGAGCCGGGGCGCAGGCCGTCGCCGAGCGAGAAGCTCACATCATAGGCGCGCAGGATCTCGCAGATCTCGTCAAAGCGCTCATAGAGGAAGCTCTCCTTGTGGTGGGAGAGGCACCATTTGGCCATGATCGAGCCGCCGCGGCTGACGATGCCCGTTACGCGGTTGGCGGTCAGCGGCACGTAAGGCAGGCGCACCCCGGCATGGATGGTGAAATAATCCACCCCCTGCTCGGCCTGCTCTATAAGCGTGTCGGCGAAGATATCGAAATTGAGGTCCTCGGCGACGCCGCCAACCTTCTCCAGCGCCTGATAGATCGGCACCGTTCCGATGGGGACCGGCGAATTGCGCAAGATCCATTCGCGCGTGTTGTGGATGTTCTTGCCCGTCGAGAGGTCCATCACCGTGTCCGCGCCCCAGCGGATCGCCCACACCATCTTGTCGACTTCCTCCTCAACGGAGGAAGCCACAGCCGAATTGCCGATATTTGCGTTGATCTTCACCAGGAAATTACGCCCGATCACCATGGGTTCCAGCTCGCCATGGTTGATATTGGCCGGGATGATCGCCCGACCACGCGCGATCTCGCTGCGGACAAATTCCGGCGTCACGAACTCCGGCACGTCCGCGCCAAAGCTCTCGCCATCGCCATGGCGCTCGCCTGCGCCGGGCAGGGCGCGGGCACGGCCGAGATTCTCGCGCTCGGCGGCATAGATCATCTCCTCGGTGATGATGCCGGCACGCGCAAACTCATACTGCGTGACCGGCCCGGTGCCGGTACCGCGAAGGGGCGTGTGACGCACCGGGAAGGCGCGCGCCAGATACTTGCCCGTCGCCCCGCCATTATCGAGCGCGCTCGGCTCGCGCCCGTGATATTCTTCCACGGCCCCGCGCCCCTTCACCCAGTCGATGCGGGTGCGGACAAGGCCCTTTTCCACGTCGATGGACTGACTGTCATCCGTGTACGGGCCGGAGCAGTCATAGACGCGCACCGCCGGCTCCATCGCCGTCGGGTGCAGTTCGATCTCGCGGTGCGGCACGGCCAGGTGCGGCGCGGCCTCGGGGTGCGAATACACCCGGCGCGACCCGGCCAGCGGCCCGGTGGTGACGGTGGGGGTGGGAAATTCGGACTGGCTGACGGGCTTGTTCATGGCTGGCTTTCGAAATCAGTGGAGAAAGGGATGGGGCTTGGCCGGGTTCAGCCAATGACGGCCCAGCGCACATCGGGCGAGAGCAGGGCCAGATCGCCATCGTCCTGTTCGCGCACATTGAAGCGGTAATGCGCGGTTGCCTCGCGGTACTCGTCCGGATCAGCGCCCTCCAGGGGGCGCGATACGAAGGTGAGCGTGCAGTCATAGGCATTTTCCGGCTCGGGCAGGGGTGTGCACGCCGCACTGCGGTCCGCGTCCACATCGAGCTCCGGCAGGTGCCAGTAGGCAAGGGCGGTGTCCGGCGCGGGCTCGCCACTATTCCAGTCAGATGGCACCAGATCGTCCGCGTTGGCGATCAGCAGGGCGTGCAGGGCGGCATCGTCCAGCGCGACAGTACTGGCCGCGTCCGCGGCGGCAGGCTGTACAGGTTCCGCCTGCGCGGGCGCGGTGTCAGCGCCCTGCCCGCTCATGTCCGGATCGGATTGAGCCGATTGCGGATCGGCGCTGCAGGCGGCCAGAAGCCCGGCGAGGGCGGTGAAGGCAAGCGTGCGTATGGCGGTCATCGGTCTGTCTCCTTTGCATGTCCCGGCCGCACGGGCGCAGGGACGCTCTACAGGCGGGATGAAAGGTCATCCCGGTTCGATGATGCAGACGGGGAAAAGACAAAACCGGCCTTGCGACCTTCATTGGCTCCATCCCGACGCCGGCATGACCCGGATCCGGTCCTGAGGGTGCTGTCTCAGCCCCGTGATGAACACGGGACGCCCCTTGGAACTTCTGGTGCCACCATGCGGGAATCACGTTTCCCGCGCAAGGGGCGGCGGGCTCCTACCGCGCCGCCGCTTCCACAGCCCGCATGACGCGCAGCACATTGCCGCCCCACAGCTTTGCGATGTCCTCTTCGGAATAGCCCCGGCGCAATAATTCCGCCGTCACGTTCGGGGTCTCGGAGGCATCGTCCCAGCCGCGCACACCGCCGCCGCCATCAAAGTCCGACACGATGCCGACATGGTCTATCCCGGCAACCGAAACGGCATGGTCGATATGATCGGCCACGTCGGAAACAGTTGCATCGGGAAACTCGCTGCGCAGCGCGGCCACGCGCTCCTGATACTCGGCGCGGCTTTCGGGCGTGGAGCGTTCCCAGCCGCCGGGCTGGTCAAGCCCGAATTCGGTGCGCAATTCGGCAATCGCCGCCGTCAGACCCGGATCAATCGGGCGGATATAGCCACGAAACGCCACCATCTGCGCCACGCCGCCATTATCGCGGATCGCTTCGAGAATCTCATCGGTCAGATTGCGCGGATGGTCATAGACGGCGCGCGCACCCGAATGGCTGGCGATCACCGGCGCGCGCGACATCTCGATCGCTTCCAGCGAGGTCTGCGGGCCGACATGGGAGATATCGACCATGATGCCATGATCGTTCAGCAATTCGACCAGACGCCGGCCCAGATCGGTCAGGCCGGGGTCTTCCACCGGATCGCCGGCCGAAAGATTGGGGTTGGAGGAGCCGCCAAACTGGTTATTGCCGAAATGCGTCAGCGCGGCGTAGCGCGCGCCCCGCGCCGCCCAGAGCGGCACTTCTTCTTCGATATTCTCGGCCATGAAATAGCTGTTCTCGATACCGATCAGCGCTACCAGACGCCCGGACTCGTGAATGGCTTCTACCTCGTCTGCGGTGGTGGCCAGCGCAATGCGCTCGGGGTTGGCGCGCACCATGCGGGTGATGGCCTGATAGGTCTCTTCGGCGCGGGCGCGGGCGACACCATAGCCTTCATCGTCGAGCGGCCCCTGACCGACATAGACGATGAAAAACGCCGAATCGAGCCCGCCTGCGCGCATCTTGGGCAGATCGACCTGCAGGCGCGTCCAGGTATTGGGGTCCAGCCGGTGGGTGGCATAGCCCGACGGAATGTCGACATGGGTGTCGAGCGTGAAGATGCGGTCGTGGATCTCCAGCACTTCCAGCTCGGAGAACTCCCCCGTGGGTTCCTGGGCGGGTTCCTGAGCAAGACCCGCCCCCGCAATAAACGGCGCGATGGCGGCAGCAGTGAGAAGTGAGCGCAGCATGGAAAGTCTCCCGGTGAAATTTCTTGCCATTAGCTAAGGCGCTGATGCGGCGAAGGGCAAGGGCGGGGGTGTGGAAGGGGGCGCCCCTTCCTCCAGAACTCATCTATTGCGTTTCCCCGGCGCAGGCCGGGGTCCCGGCCCCCGAGCCGGGATCTATTTTGGCGCCGCAACGCGGATGCGTTGCGCAAAGACGGCTTACGTCCCGATTCGAAAAAGGGGGGCAGCTACCCCTCCATCCCGGCTTCCGAAATCACCGTGCGGAAATAGCTGACCATGCCGGGCAGGGCGTCGGTGCGGATGCGTTCGTTATCGCCATGGATGCGCGAGAGATCATCCATCTCCATGCGCATGGGCGCATAGCGGTAGATATGGTCGGCGACATCCTTGAAAGCGCGCGAGTCCGTGGCGCCGGTAAGAAGGTTGGGCACAACCGGCGCGCCTTCGGGCAGATGGCTGACCGCCGCGCCGGCAATGATCTCCCATGCGCGGCCAGAGGTCGGACTGATCGGCGGCGCGTCGGAAAAGCTCCCCACCGGCTCCAGGGTTACGCCGTCAAGATGCGCGATAGCCTCGTGCATATGGGCCAGCGCGCTGTCAGCGCTGTCGCGCGGATGCAGGCGCAGATTGATCACAGCGCGTGCTTCCTGTGGCAGCACATTATCGACCGTGCCGCCCGACACGATGGTCGGCGCGATGGTGGTGCCGATCGTGGCGCGCGTCGCGTCATCCTCCATCATCTGGCCGCGCAAGGCCGGGGCAAAGAGGCCGGGCCGCGCCATCACGAAGCCGGCCATCCCGTCCATTTCCGGGGCCAGCGAACGCATCATGTCCGGGATGGGGTGGTCGATACTGTGTTCAAACGGACTGTCCACGATTGCGTTGACGGCGCGTGAGAGCAGGCCAATGGCTGTCTCTGGCGGCGGGGTGGAGGAGTGGCCGCCGCGCGCCCGCGCCGTCACTTCCACCGACAGAAAGCCCTTCTCGCCCACCCCGATCAGGCCCGCCGGGCCGCCCGTCATGGGGAAATTGTCAATCGAGGTGCCGCCCTCATCGAGCACGAACCAGGCGCGGCGGCCTTGTGCTTCCAGGCGTGCGGCCATGGCTTGCGCGCCCGTGCCGCCGACCTCCTCATCATGGCCAAGCCCGATATGGATGGTGCGTGCGGGCGCAAAGCCCTCTTCCAGCAAGGTCTCCATTGCGGCCAGCACCGTGACCAGGAAGCCTTTCATGTCCAGCGCGCCGCGCCCCCAGACATAGCCGTCGGCAATCGTGCCGGCAAACGGCGGGTAATCCCACTGGTCCTCGGTTCCTGCCTCAACCGGCACCACATCCTGATGGGCCAGGATGACAATCGGGTCGAGGGCCAGGTTCGTGCCCTCCAGCGTGTACCAGAGCGAGCCGTGCAGAATGTCCTGCGGATTCATCTGCGCATGGACCAGCGGGAAGCTGTCGGCCAGCCAGCTGCGGAAGGCATCAAACTCGGCGCGGCTGGCTTGCGAATTGCCTGCCTCGGCGATGGTTTCAAACCGGATGGCTTCGCTTAAAATGCGCGCCAGCGCGTCTGCCGACAGGCTGGACGGGTTGGGCTCAATCGCTTCCGGCGTGGCCGGCGGCTGCGAACAGGCGGCGAGCGCCAGCAGGCCAGAGCCGATAATCCCGGCAAGATAATGTTTCATGGGTATAGGCCCTCCCCGGCGGTTCTCAATGTCTGCTTTGAAGGCTAGAACGCGCCGGAAGGAACGCCAAGCGGGCGGCGCGGATCAGTCGCGCGGATCAGTCGCGCGGGGCAGGCGGGCCGGGCTCGCAATGACCAAGCCCGATCACCCGCTCCCGATCAAACACGATTAGCCCATGGGCCGTGGCCGCCGCAAAGCGGTCATCATTCAGCCGGGCGAGCCAGCGCGGCGTGCTGGGCAGGGTAGAGATGCGCGTGACGGTCAAGTCGTCTGCGCTGCGCCAGTCCACGCGGTAGAGGGTGCCTTCGGAACTTGTTCCGTGGGCCAGTCCCGTTGCGACGATCAGCGTCTGAGGGTCTGCCGCCGCCGCCCCGACAATATTGCCAGGGATCACGATGGCACGATCCGCTCCGTCGCCGGCACGCCAACCTAGTTCTCCGCCCCATTCGCCATCATTGTGGGCGTCGAGTATGCCACCCGCGAAGGGAATTTCCAGCGCGCCGCGATGTTGGTGGGGCGGGAAGGGCTCGGCATTGTGACCATGGAACACAAAGCCCCGATAACTGAACGCATCAGATCTGCACTCGGACGCTGTTCGGATGACGGGCTCAGCTACTTCGGTCAGGATATAGCTTCCGGGCCGCCAGATGCGGTCAGTGCCAATCTCGTGGCCAGAATGCCGTCCTCTTTCCATTTGGTATGCGAGGTCAAAGATGATGTGCACCGCTCCATCACGGCGCGTATGCATGGTACGGCTGGTTTCGAGCGCCGCCTCACGGACAGCGCCAAGCCAGTGGGTTGCACCGAGGCTCCTGAGCCGCTCCCCATCCTCCGGCTCAGATACATGACGGAATGCGAGGCTGGCGGCATAGACGCTCTGCCAGTCTTCAGCCTGCAGCATGTCACGAAGAAGCGGGAGGGAGTCTGCATCGCCCATCAGACCGAGCACTTGTACTGACGGTATTTGAAGGCGGAAATCGTCAGTGGTGGCAAACGGGCGTAACAGATGCGCGCTTGATCGTGCATCGCGGCCGAAATAGGCAAGATCGCGAACGCAATCGTGGAAGCTCCACTCGAGATTCATTGATCTGTGGCGGTCTTCCTCGTGCTCCTCTTCTTGCCATGGACGTGTGGCGGCAAGGTCTTGCCCCAGTCGCGCGCAATCCCGGGCCATATCACCTGCCATCTCCGGGTCGATGACTGTCCTGCGAGTTGAGCGCGCGAGCCCGGTGAGCAGGCCCGGTTCCAAGTCCCGAATGCGGTGAACAAATGCAACAGCGTCGGGGCCGAGATCCTTGATGCCCCGTAGCGCGGCTGCACGGCGCTCGAAAGGCTCATCTGTGTCCTGCGCGATCCGAGTCCAGTCATCGGCCAGCAGGTAAGCATCACTCATGGAATAAGGGTTCTGCAGGAACGGATATAGCATTGGGGACAGGTGCTCATAAAGGTCAGGCGCCGGTAACGGGCTTGCGCTACCTTCACGCTCGGGCACATAGCTCATCAACAGGCGCTCCCGCTCGGCATAGCCAAAGCGACGCGCCAGTGTGTCTACCGGCAGGCGCGCCAAATAGGAGCGCAATGCGTCTGGTACATCTGGAGGCGGGAGCGTCGGCAGATGTGGGCGGGTATCAGTCGACAGCAATTCCGCGACGCGTTCGAGTTCGGCAGTATCCGTATTGGGCCAGCCATGCAGGATATTGTCGACCATTTGTCTCTTCCGGCGGTCCTGGCCTGCCCATTGGTCCAGTTCGGTGATCGCATCCATACCGAAATGGCGAAGCGCTGCCCGGGCGGTAAGGTGTACGCTCTGCGGGTCGCGGTAACCTCGCATGCCGTTTTCGATTCTCTCGATACATTCAGCCGGCGAAGCGCAGTCCGCGATGGCGGCCAGCTCGTCGCGGGTAACTTGCTCCTCCCCTGCCTGCATGAGTGACAGAGCCGCGATGATGGCGAGCATGGGCGCCTCCCCTCGTTAGTGGCTTTGAGTGTGCCACAATAGAAAGCTGTTGCGAGGGAAAGGTGACGGCGCGCCTTCGTTTTTCTAGAACGGAGCGCCAAGCCTTAGGAGATCATCATGATGGCCACCGAGACAGATTTGCCGCCAGAGCCGAAGGGCCGGGTATTGATCATTGCGGGCTCGGACTCATCGGGCGGGGCGGGCATACAGGCCGATATCAAGGCGGTGACGGTGCTGGGCGGTTATGCGGCGACGGCCATTACCGCGCTGACCGTGCAGAACACCAAAGGCGTGAGCGCCGTGCATGGCGCGCCGCTGGTTATCGTGTCCGGGCAGATTGCAGCGGTGCTGGATGATATTGGCGCGGACGCGATCAAGACCGGCATGCTGGCCACAGCCGAGGTGATCGACACGGTCATAACGGCGCTGGACGAGGCGGGCGCGGAGCTGATCCCGCTCATCGTTGATCCGGTGATGGTGGCCAGCTCCGGCGCGCGCCTGATCGCGGACAGCGCGGTCGAGGCGCTCAAAACAAAGCTTATCCGCCGCGCCACGCTGGTCACGCCCAACGTCCCGGAGGCCGAGGCGCTGACCGGTATCAAGATTGAGGACGTGGAGGGCCAGCAGGCGGCAGGCGAGGCTCTCTTGAAGCTTGGCGCGCGCGCAGCGCTCATCAAGGGCGGGCATCTGGACGGGCCCCAGGTGATCGACGTGCTGGTGACGCGCAATGGCATGCGCATCTTCTCGCGCCCGCGCATCCGCACCCGCCACACGCACGGCACGGGCTGCACGCTGGCGAGCGCGATTGCGGCACTGGTGGCGCAAGGTGCGCCGCTGGACCGGGCGGTCGAAGAGGCCGGTGATTATCTGCACGAGGCGATCCGGCGTGCGCCCGGCTTTGGTTCAGGCGCCGGGCCGGTCCATCATGGCTGGCCGCTGGATATGGAAGCCGAGGCCGAGGCGCCCTCAGGCCCGCTGGCTGCCGGGCTGGCCGGGCTCGCCGGACTGGCGGGGAGTGTTCCGGACACCGACGCGTAGACCGTTTCCTGCGCCCTCTGTGCCTGTAGCAGTAGCAACGCGGCTAGCTGGATTTCGCTGTCCGATGGACGGTGCTGACGCGGCGGGGAGTGTTCCGGTCCGCGCCCTGCCAGCCAGTCCATCGCGTCAATGCCGAGGGAAAATCGGACAAAGGTATCCACCTGCTGAGCGCGCTCTATGAGCGCCGGCACCGGGTGGTGGCGCGCGATATGCCGGGCGAGCGCCAATGCCATGTATTGCTGCAAGGTGGCGTCCGGCGCAGCGAGGGCAAAGTCGCGGGCAACGAACAGGGTGTCGCCTGACATCCAGACCGCTTGACGCCGCCCGCCCGCCAGATTGACCGCCGCCAGCCTCACCCGCGCGGCGCAGGCCTGCCGGGGCGTGAGCACCAGATCAATCCCGTCCCCGGCGCGCATGATCCGCAGCCGCGTCTCGCCGCGCTCCAAGGCGGCCGGAAAACTGCGGACGCGAAAATCATCGTGCCAGCGCGCGCTGGGCGCGCTCCATCGTCCATTCAGGCTGATCAGCACATCGCCCGGCATCAGACCGGCGCGTTCTGCCGGGCCGTCTTCAGCCACGATCCAGACGCTGGCGCGATGGCCGGTGCCCAGATGGCTGGCCGCGCTTTCGCGCCGTGATGGCGGCCAGTCGCCGATGGTTGTTGTCACCAGCCCAGCAAAGGGATGGGTTTGCGGACAATAAGGCGCGTTGGCGGTGATGACCGGTGTTGCCAGCACCCGCGCCTGCAGGCGGGTCTCCTCAGGCGCAGACAGGCGCGGCTCCACGCCGGGATTGAAGCTGGTGCAGGCGCTCAGGCACAGGGCTGCCAGCCCGGCCACAATACCGCCGCTCAAACGCCTGCCAGGAGAGTTCCAGCCACCCATTAACCCTATGGTGGAATCGCTGAACCGTGCTTTCAACCGGAATCTGGTCTCGTCCGCCAACAGAGCATTTGACGTCTGCGCGCCTGCGGCCTAGGCCAGCAACCAGTTTGCCGCTGCTTGCCGTTGAGGGACGCGCCCCATGCCAAACCAGCCTTCCATCCGTCCGTCCGATCCGCGCTTTTCCTGTGGCCCGACGCGCAAGCGGCCGGGCTGGGAAGCCTCGGCGCTCGGCACCAGCTCGCTGGGACGCAGCCACCGGGCCAGCCTGCCCAAGCAGAAGCTGGGCGAGGCGATAGAGCGCGCAGCGGCTATCCTGGAGATCCCGGCTGACTACCGCATCATCATCGTGCCGGCGTCCGATACGGGCGCGTTCGAGGCGGCGATGTGGTCAATGCTGGGGCAACGCGGCGTGGACGTGTTTAGCTGGGATGCGTTTGGCGATCGCTGGCTGAAAGACGCGCAGAACGAGCTGAAACTGCCCGATTTGCGCGTGTTTCACGCGCCCTATGGCGAACTGCCAGACCTGTCGGCGGCCGACCCTGCGCGCGACACGCTGTTCACGTGGAACGCCACGGCGGCGGGCCTGAAAGTGCCGCACGCGGACTGGATTTCAGATGCGCGCGAAGGGCTGACCTTCTGCGACGCTACCTCTGCGGCGTTTGCGATGGAGATGCCGTGGGACAAGCTCGATGTGACGACATTCTCCTGGCAGAAATGCCTTGGCGGCGAGGCGCAGCACGGCATGGTGGTGCTGTCGCCGCGTGCCCGCAAACGCCTGTCGGACTGGCGCCCCGCCTGGCCGGTGCCCAGCGTGCTGGCCCTGTTTGGCGCGGGCGACGAACAGTCGGTGATGTTTGAAGGCTCGACCATCAACACGCCATCCTTGCTGGCCACCGAGGATTTTCTCGATGCGCTGCGCTGGGCGGCCAAAGAGGGCGGGCTTTCGGGCCTGATCGCGCGCAGCCACGCCAATCTGGCGGTGTTGACGCAATGGGTGGAGCGCACACCCTGGATCGAGTTTGTGGCCGGAGACGAGGCGTCGCGCTCGAACACGTCGGTGACCCTGAAATTTGCCGCCAGCCAGACATCAGACCTCGATGAGGAGGGCGTGCGCGCGCTGGTCAAACGCATGACACAGATGCTGGAGCGTGAAGGCGCGGCGCTCGACATTTTGCCCTATCCCAAGGCCCCGCCGGGCCTACGCATCTGGTGCGGCCCCACTATCGATACCGATGATCTCGCCGCGCTCTGCCCCTGGCTCGACTGGGCGTATGCAGAGGCGCGGGGGTAGGGGTTTTACTGATGCTCAGCCCATCCGGGCTTCGCTTCCTCGCTCACGCTGCGGGAGCGCGGTCGCGCTTGCGGCGCTGCCCGCCGGGGTGTCAGTCCGGCCCCGTCAGGGCCGCAAGGCCGAACGGCCGCCCGCGACCTTTCGCGGAACATCGCAACGCGGATGCGTTGCGGAGCCAAAAGCCCCCTACCCCAGACGCTCCACGGTCAGATTGCCATTGGAGAACACGCAGATTTCTGACGCGATCTCCATCGCCTTGCGGGCGACGATTTCGGGATCGTCTTCATAGGCGATAAGCGCGCGGGCGGCCGACAGCGCGAAATTGCCGCCTGAGCCTATCGCCGCGATGCCGTGTTCCGGTTCCAGCACATCGCCAGCCCCGGTGATGAGATAGGTCTCGGTCTCGTCAGCCACGATCAGCATGGCTTCGAGGCGGCGCAAATAGCGGTCGGTGCGCCAGTCCTTTGCCAGCTCCACGCAGGCCCGCGCGAGCTGTCCTGAATGGGCTTCCAGCTTGCCTTCCAGGCGTTCAAACAGGGCAAAGGCGTCGGCGGTTGCGCCGGCAAAGCCTGCGATGACCTTGCCCGCGCCGATGCGGCGCACCTTGCGGGCGGAGGATTTGACCACCGTATTGCCGATGGAGACCTGGCCATCGCCGGCCATGACGACCGCGCCGCCTTTCCTGACGCACAAAATGGTGGTGCCCCGCCAGCCGGGAAAGGCGCGTTCTTCGCTCATCACTGCATGTCCTTCATCCGTGTGTGAAGACAGACATGGCTGGTTGGCCTGATCAGCGCAAGGCTTGCCTGTGCCGCGCGCCGGTTTGACGGGGGTAGAAAATCGTCTAGGAGAAGCGGCTCCCGCCCGCAGTGTCCGCTCAAGATGGAAGCCGTCCCATGAAGCCGTTCCCCGACCGCTACAAGCCGCAAGACGCTGAAACGGTATGCAATGCACGCTGGCTGAAGGATGAGGCATTCAAGTGGGACCCGTCACTGCCTGCCGAAACCGACTATGTGATTGATACACCTCCGCCAACGGTCTCCGGCACGCTGCATGTCGGCCATGTCTACAGCTATACGCAAGCCGACATCATGGCGCGCTATTTCCGGATGGCGGGCAAGAACGTGCTCTATCCCATTGGCTGGGACGATAACGGACTACCGACCGAGCGGCTGGTGGAGAAGAAGAAAAAAGTGCGTGGCGGCACGATGCCGCGCGAGGAATTTGTCGCGCTCTGCCGCGAGGTGATCCCCGAGTATGAGCAGCAATTTCGTGATCTGTTCACCCGGCTCGCTTTGTCAGTGGACTGGAGCCGCGAATACCAGACGATTTCCGACGAAAGCCGGAAAATCTCGCAAATGTCCTTCCTCGATCTTTATCGCAAGGGCCTGCTGGAGCGCCGCCTTGAGCCCACCTTGTGGGACCCGGCAGACCGCACGGCCATTGCACAGGCCGAAGTGGAAGAGACCGAGCGCGAAGGCAAGCTGAACTATGTCGCCTTTGCCATTGAAGGCGGCGGTGAGCCTGCTGTCATCGCGACGACGCGCCCGGAGCTGATCGCGGCCTGCGGCGCGCTGATCATTCACCCGGAGCATAAGCGCGCCAAGGAGCTGATCGGCAAGCGCGCCATCACGCCGCTTTATGGTGTGCTGGTGCCGATTGTTGCTGACGACACGGTAGACCCTGAAAAGGGCACCGGCATGGTGATGTGCTGCACGTTCGGCGATGTCACCGATATCCAGTGGTACCGCACGCACAAGCTGCCCTTGCGCATCGTCATCGATCCGGCCGGCAAGATGATCGAGCATCTCGATATCGGCTCTGAGGTCTGGCCGAGCGTGGATGCCGAGAGCGCCAAGGCCACTATCGCCGCGCTGGCCGGCCAGAAGGCCGAAGCGGCCAAGGCCGCCATCATCGAGATGTTGCAGGAAAAGGGCGTGCTCCTGAAGCAGGAGACCACCCATCAGGTGATCCCGGTGGCCGAGCGTTCCCGCGCGCCGCTGGAAATCATCGTTACCCCGCAATGGTTCATCCGCACGCTCGACTTCAAGGACGAGATCCTGGCCAAGGGCCGGGAGATCACCTGGAAGCCCGAATACATGCGCCAGCGTTTTGAAAGCTGGGTAGAGGGTCTCAAATGGGACTGGGCGATTTCGCGCCAGCGCCATTTCGGTGTGGCGCTGCCGGTCTGGTATTCGCGCCGTCCGGGTGAGGAGGGCAAGGTCATCGTCCCCGACCCCGCCGATCTGCCGGTCGATCCGACGGTTGATCTGCCGCGCGGCTACACTGCGGACGAGGTGGAAGGCGAGCGTGATGTGATGGACACCTGGGCGACCTCCTCGGTCAGCCCGCAGCTTGTCACACGCTCGATCAACGAAGAGCTGGCGCTGGATATCGATGTCCACAAGCGCCTTTTCCCGATGAGCGTGCGCCCGCAGGCCCACGAGATTATCCGCACCTGGGCCTTCTACACCATCGTGAAAGCGCTTCATCACCAGAACACGGTGCCGTGGAACACGATTGCGATTTCGGGCTGGTGCCTGGCCAGCGACGGCTCGAAGATGAGCAAGTCCAAGGGCAATGTGATCGATCCGGTCAAGCTGCTCGACGAGTATGGCGCGGACGCGGTGCGCTACTGGACCGGCACGTCCCGGCTTGGCCATGACACCGCGCTGGCCCCCAACGTGCTTAGTCAGGGCAAGCGTCTCGTCACCAAGCTGTGGAATGCGGTCAAGCTCGCCCATATGGCGCTGGAGCAGGCGGAGATTTCGCCCGTTTCGCCGAAAGCCGATATTGAGGCGGGCCTCATCACCCATCCGATGGACAAATGGCTTCTGGGTGAGCTCGCCGAGACGGTGGAGAAGGCCACGAAGGCCTTTGAATCCTACGAGTACGCGCAGGCCTTGCGGGTGACGGACGATTTCTTCTGGCGCAGCTATTGCGACAATTATCTGGAGATCGTCAAAAGCCGCACCCGGTTTGAAGGCAAGCCCGATGCCGGTCAGCTCTCGGCCCTGCACACGCTCTGGCATGCCAGCGTCATTCAGCTCAAACTGTTCGCGCCGTTTATCCCGTATGTCACCGACACGCTGCATGACGTGCTGGCGGGTGGGGCACCGCCGTCTACGGCTACGGATTTAGAGAAAATGCAATGGGAGCTGGAGTACGGATCCCACGACGCGCGAACCCTGCATGCGCGCGGCCACTGGCCGAAGCTGGAAGAGCAGGCCGACAAGGAGAGCTTCCGCGCCGAGGGCGATGCGTTCGTCTCCATCCTGGCTGGTGTGCGCAAGGTAAAGAGCGAGCTTCAGATTTCCATGAAAGCGCCCATCCAGGTGCTGACCGTGGCGGCTGATGCCGATCAGGACATTGCAGACCTGATCGGGCCGGTTGAGGAGGATCTGAAGGCCGTCACCAATGCGCTTGAAGTGCGCATGGGCCTGGTTCCGTCTGGCGCGCGCACGTCACGCTCACCCGATGACCGCTTCGAGATCGCGCTGGAAATGGCGCCCGCGGAGGAGGGATAGGGCAGGGCCGCGCGCTCACGCGGCGCTGACATCGCCTGTTGCGTTGCTGGCGGGCAAGGTGAAATGGAAGCGCGAGCCCTTGCCCGGCGCGGTATCAACCCAGATGGTGCCGCCATGGCGCTCCACGGCCTGCTGGCAGATCGCCAGCCCTATACCTGTGCCCTCGTATTCGTCACGTCCGTGCAGGCGCTGGAACGGGGCGAACACCTTGTCTGAAAACCGCGGGTCAAAACCGATCCCGTTATCCCCCACGGTGAACTGCCATTCCTCGCCATCGGGCACTGCCGAAATCGAGATCACGACGTTATCGCCTTTCCGGTATTTCAGTGCATTGGAAACGAGGTTCTGGACGAGAAGCCGTAGCAAGGTGGGGTCACCGGTCACGGTGGGAAGCTCGCCTGCATCAATGCTCGCATTGGCGTCTGCGGTCAGAAGCTCCAGCTCGGACAGGGTTTCGGCAAGGAGCTGGTTCATGTCCACCGGATGGACGTCCAGCGCCCGTTTGGAGGCGCGCGAATAGCTCAGAAGATCGTCGATCAGCCGACGCATCCGCCCGGCCGCGTCGACGAGAAACTCGAGGCTGCGGTCGGTTTCGGCATCCAGCACGCCTTGATGGCGGCGCTTGATGAGGCTGGCAAAGGCCGAAATCTTGCGCAAGGGTTCCTGCAAATCGTGCGAGGCGACGGCTGCAAACCTGTCCAGCTCCCGGTTGGTGCGCTCCAGCTCTGCCGCGTAGCGCTTGAGTTCCCGGTCCTTGGCGAGTTTCTCGGTGACATCGATACTGATGCCGTGAATGGCGACAGGGGCGCCGTCCGCGCCGCGCTCCACGGTGGCCGACGAGACTGTATCTATAATGGTGCCGTCTGCTTTCACCATTTGCGCGTAAATGTCTTCCATCCCGCCCGCCGCGATCAGGGCGTCCATCCCGCCAAGGCGTTCCATCGTGTCTCTCGAGGCGGCGGTCAGGAAGTCATTGTAGAACTGGCCGATGACGGCCCCGCGTTCATAGCCCGTAGAGCTGAGCCAGTATTCGCTCACATCGAGGATCGTGCCCGTGGGGTGTATGGAGGCCAGCATGACGGGCGTTGTCGTATAAACCTGGCGCAGACGTTCGCGTTCGATGTCCAGCGCTTCGGCGAACTGTTTCTCTGCGGTGATGTCGATAACGACCCCTCCCGACCGCACGGGCTTGCCGTTTTCGTCCCACGCCGTCGGCTGGCCCTTGGCACGTACCCAGCGCCAGGTGTCCCCGTCACGAAGACGGTAGTCGAGCGGCCCGGCGCTTTCACCTTTCATCAGCTTGCCAAGAGCGGTGCGGGCGAGCATCCGGTCATCAGGGTGGATGATGGGCTGCCAGTCGGTGGCTTCTATGTCCCCGTCGCTGATCTCACGGCCCATCCATTCGAGCAGACGGCCGCGTACTGACTGCATGCCGGTACGCAGGTCGACGCTCCATATGGCTGAAAGGCCGGCATCCATGGACTCGTTCAGCCGCAGTTCACGCTCCGCCAGTTCAATTTCCAGCAGACGGCGTGAGGTGATATCGACAAGTGTGCCGATGGCTTCTATGGGCGTGCCCGCGGCATCACGCGCGCTTACAGCGCCCCGGTCTTCCACCCAGCGCCAGCCTCCTTGTCCGTCGCCTACCCGGTAAATGGCTTCCATGGCTTCGCCGCCGAGTATTTTTGCGACGCCGGCCTCGCACAGATGGCGATCATCACGATGGATAAGCTCGCGCCATTGCTTGACGTCCAGCCGGCCGTCATGGCCGTGCGGCAGGCACATGACGACCCGTGCAAATTCGGACAATTCAACCTGGCCGGCCTGAATGTCGAAGCGCCAAGTGCCCTGCCGCGCGCTTTCAAGGGCGCGGCCGAGGCGTTCTTCACTTCGCGCGAGGCTGTCCTCGAGCGACTTGCGCTGGGAGATATCGAGTACGATTCCGGCGCAGTCGGCGCGATGGCTTTCCGGGCCGAGGCGGCTGCCCCGCGCTTCCACCCAGAGATACTCGCCGGTGCGATGATCCATGATGCGGTATTCGGCTGTACGGCTGGAGCCCGGCGCGCTCTTCATGATGCCGCCAATCGAGCGGTCGAGCATGGTGCGGTCGTCGGGATGGACCAGCTCACGCCAGCGCGCCACGGGAATCCATTCGCTCGAATCGTCCAGGCCCAGCATTGTGCGTATCTCGCCTCTGGGCAGAAACTCGCCAGCCTTGTAGTCCACTTCCCACGCGCCCAGCGTGGCGGCCGACACAGCATGCGACAAGAGACGCTCACTGTCGGAGAGGCGGCGCTCCTGCTCCTTGCGCTTTGTCGCTTCGGCAAACACGCCCGAGGCGCGCAAGGGTTCGCCTGTGCTGGACTGGGCGCTTAGCCCCCCGCGCAGGCTCAGCCAGATCCAGTGACCGCCTTCGGTGATAACGCGGAACTCGACATGGGTATTACCCGTCAGGGCCATGGCTGCGAGTGCCTCCGCGACGCGGGGCTGGTCAGCGCGGTAGATCCGGTCCCTGAACGCCTCGGTAGTCAGGGTGGCTTCGTCGGCAGACAGGCCCATGGCCGCCAGAACCTGGCCGGACAGTGTCACTTCCCTGGCGCTGTAGTCATAGGACCAGCTGCTCAGGCCAGCGCGGTTCAGCACACCCGCAATATCGCCGCCGAGTGCCTCCAGCACGTCGTCCTCGCGGTGGGGCAGGGCAAACCAGTAGCCGAACGCCTTCATCGAGCGCCGTTCACCATCGGGGGCCGCCTCCAGCTCTCCCCAGCTGCGATACCACAGCCAGTGACCGCTCTGCGACCGAAGGCGGAAGGTCTCGTCATACTGGCCGCCGAATTGCAGGCTCATGAATGCAGCGTAGATGCGTTCAGAATCATCCGGGTGCAGGCGATGGCGCAGCACTTCCTCGGTCATGGGCTGCGGGTCTGCGCCCAGTCCCAAATCGGCGTTGACCGGGCCGGACATCGTGCCTTCGAGCGTTTCGAAATCAAACTTCCAGCGGCTCACGTCCAGCTTTTCGAGCAACACCTCTGCCTTGCGGCGCTCGGCGCGCGCAAGACTGTCAGCCTGGTGATCGGCAGACAGATCATGCACCAGCCCGGTTATCCTCAGCGGACTCCCGCCGGCATCACGCTCGACAACGCGCACATCATGGCGCATCGGCGTCCAGTGGCCTTCTTGCGTGCGCATCCTGCAATGAAAGCTGATCACAGTATCTGCGCTGTGCAGACTTCCTGTCAGCACAGCGCGGGCCCGGGCCAGGTCGTCCGGGTAAAGACGCGATAGCCAGCGAGACAGGCGCACAGGGTTATCGGCAGCGCCCTCTCCGACAAAACGTTCCAGCAGACCGGAGACGACCACTTCGCGGCGGCGGAAGTCAACGCTGTAGGCGCCCGAACTGTGTTCTTCAAAGGCCATGGCAACGCGCTGGCGCGCCGCACGCAACTGCATCTCGCGCTGGGAGGCGTCAACCACCGGCTCGATCGTGACCACGCGCACGCCCGGTTCGGCGCGCCGGATATTCAACCTGACAGGCAAGGGGTCGCCGCTGGCGGAACGCAGCAAGGCCATGTCGGCAAGCTCGGTGGCGTTCGCCGTGCGCGGCCGTTTCCAGCGCGCCGTCAGGCCGTCGAGCGGATCGCAATACAGCTGTGCGAGGCTGGACCCCGGTGCAATACGGTCTGAAAACAATGTCTTGAAGCGGGCATTGAGCGCGATAATGCGGCCCTCATCGTCCAGCAGCACGCACGCGCCGGGCAACGCGTCGAACGCGTGTTCAAACATGTGCGCACTGTTCATGCCAGTCCTTGTGTATTGCCATGCGGGCCGATGCGAATCAGCCCTTTGTGCGCATAGTATTGGAAGGAAGATTAAGCAGGGGCTATCGTTTCGGCCCATCCAGCGATTTGGGCCGTGCGCCCGGCAGATTTTTTGAAGTGAGGACGGATTGACCGACGCCTCTGCGCCGATCCTTGAAGTTCGCGGCCTGAACGTGCGCTTTGCCACTCCTGATGGCGAGGTTCACGCTGTTCGCGGTATTGATCTGGAAATCAGTGCCGGGGAGTGCCTGGCGGTTGTGGGCGAGTCCGGGTCCGGCAAAAGCCAGACCTTTCTGGCTGCCATGGGACTTTTGGCATCCAATGGCCGGGCAGAAGGCTCAATCCGCTATCGCGGCAAGGAAATTCTGGGCCTGTCGCCGCGCCGCCTGAACAAGGTGCGCGGCAAATCGATGACGATGATCTTTCAGGATCCGCTGACGTCGCTGACGCCGCACATGCGCGTCGGCGATCAGATGAAGGAAGTGCTGGCAGCCCACCTGTCACTGAGGGGCGAGGCGGCGGAGCGGCGCTGCGTGGAGTGGCTGGACCGGGTCCGCATTCCCGAAGCGGCCCGGCGGCTGCGCCAGTACCCGCATGAACTTTCAGGCGGGATGCGCCAGCGCGTCATGATCGCCATGTCCATGCTGTGCGAGCCGGATCTGCTGATCGCCGACGAGCCGACAACCGCGCTTGATGTGACCGTCCAGGCGCAGGTGCTCGACATCATGGACGAGCTGAAAGCGGAGACTGGCGCAGCGATTGCGCTGATAACCCACGATATGGGCGTGGTCGCGCGCATGGCTGACCGTGTTCAGGTCATGCAGAACGGCGCCTATGTCGAGACAGGCGGCGTCGATCAGGTGTTTGCCGAGCCGGCCCACCCCTATACCCGCATGCTGCTGGACGCCATGCCCCGCCTCGACAGGGCTGACCGCAGGTCCGGACCCCTGACACAGGCCCGCATCGTCATTGAAGGCGAAAAACCGATCCTGGAGGTCGATGACCTCAAAGTCTGGTTCCCTGTGCGTACTGGCACCGGGCTTTTCCCGAAAATGTCGCCGCTAAAAGCGGTAGACGGGATCAGCTTTGATCTGTTCCCCGGCGAGACGATCGGGATCGTGGGCGAATCCGGCTGCGGCAAGTCCACCCTGGCGCGTGCCATATTGCGGCTGGTGCGCTCGGAGGCTGGTGTCGTTAGCTGGATCGGCAAGAACCTGCTGGAGAAGAACGCAAAAGCCATGCGCCAGGCGCGCAAGGACATGCAGATCGTGTTCCAGGACCCGCTGGCCTCGCTCAATCCGCGCATGACGATTGGCGCGTCGATTGCGGAGCCTCTGGTAACTTTCCGGCCGGGCATCAAGTCGCGTGAGCGTGAGGAGGAGGTGCGCGCGATGATGAAACGGGTCGGTCTCGACCCTGACATGATCAACCGCTACCCCCACGAGCTATCGGGCGGCCAGAACCAGCGTGTCGGCATCGCCCGCGCGATGATACTGGGCCCGAAACTCGTTATCTGCGATGAGGCTGTGTCTGCGCTCGATGTTTCGATCCAGGCCCAGATTATCGACCTTCTGGCCGATCTTCAGCAGGAAATGGGCCTGTCCATGCTGTTTATCTCGCACGATCTGTCGGTCGTGCGCGAGGTGTCACACCGCGTCATGGTCCTGTATCTGGGACGCATGGTCGAGTTTGCGTCCCGCGACGCCATTTATGAAGACGCCCGCCATCCCTACACCAAGGCGCTGATTTCGGCGGTGCCGATCCCCGACCCGCAGATCGAACGCAACCGGGAGCGCGTCAAGCTGGTGGGTGATCTGCCCAGCCCGCTCGACAGCCGGGCCCAGCTACGCTTCCTGAAGTCGAAACTGATCGATGATCCTGATGCCGAGCAATACCGGCCGGTTCTGATCGAGGTGTCGCCCGGTCACTGGGTCGCCGAGCATGATCCGGTTGAGGATCTGAACTCCGATTAAGTGCAGTTCGGGCGTCTTTTTTTTGTGCGCAGGCGGTGAACCGGCTGCGCACAAACCACTGTGTGACGGCTTTTTCATTTGAAGCTCCGTCAGTGTGCCTTAGTTTCGCCAGAATGATGAACGCGGCAACCTATCGGGGAAACGCCATGAAATTCGACATTGCAGGCAAGGGCCTGCTGGCCAGCCTTATGCTGTTTGCGCTTGCGGCGTGCGCCGATGATCCGGCCCAGAACGCCAATGCGCCGGCGCAGGAAGAAGAGCGGGCTGGCATCCAGACCGAATTTGCCCACCTCTCCAGCGGCATCCCGGCCGATCCGGGCATGCGCTTCGGGCAGTTCGAAAACGGCATGCGCTATGTCATCATGCCGAACTCTACCCCGACAGGCACCGCAGCCCTGCGTCTCGTTTTCAATATGGGGTCGCTGGCCGAGGCCGAACACCAGCGCGGCTTGGCGCATTTTATCGAGCACATGGCGTTTAACGGTACGACGAATGTGCCCGAAGGCGAGATGATCCCGCTTCTGGAGCGCTATGGCCTCGCCTTCGGTCCCGATACCAACGCCTTCACCGGCCAGCAGGTTGTCGGCTATCAGCTCGACCTGCCATCGGTGGAAGACCAGATCGTCAAGACCGGGCTTTTCCTGATGCGCGAGACGGCGTCGGAAATGGTCTTCGATACGGCGGCGATTGACGCCGAACGGGGCGTGATCCGGGGCGAGATGCGTTTCCGCGATACGCCCATTCAGCGCTTCCTGATGAGCTATTACGGCTTCCTCTACCCCGACACTATCGTGCCCGAGCGCAGCCCTATCGGCACGGTCGAGGTTATCGACAATGCGCCGCGCGAAGCGTTCGTGGAGTATTACGAGGACTTCTACGTACCCCAGCGCGCGCTTCTGGTGGTCACGGGCGATGTTGATGCCGACGCGGTCGAGGCGATGATCCGTGACGGGTTCGACATTGAAATCCCCGGCCTTGAGGTCAGCAGTGTCGAGGGCTTTGCCAGCTGGCAGGCGCGCGAAGATGCGCCGGAGCTTCCCGAAATCGGAACGGCCTCTGCGGTGGAAGAATCACGGTTCGGATATTTCCATGATCCGGATGTCTTCACACTCGTGTCCTACGATGTTGTTGTTCCCGGTGAGCCACGCGCCGACAGCGCGCAGGCGCGGGTTGATTCAACCTTGCGCAGGCTCGGCAACGCTATCGTGCAACGCCGCTTGCAATCTCAGATCAATTCCGGCCTGTCGCCGCTGGTTCAGGCCAGCCTCTCCTATTCCAATGATTTTGATCTGGCCAACCGGGCCGGTGTCTTTGCCGTTTCCTCGCCCGAGCGCTGGCGTGAAGGTCTGGCCGTTGTCGAACAGGAAGTGCGCCGCGCGATGGAGCACGGGTTCAGCCAGGCCGAGCTGGACGAACAGATGTCCAATCTGCGCACCGGCATCCGCAATGCGGTCAATGAAGCGCGCACCCGCACCACGCCGCAGCTGGCTGACGGTATCTGGCAGGACTGGCTGGGCGAGACCACGATCAATCACCCCGAGTGGGATGCCGAGTGGCTGGAAGCCAATGAAGACCAGCTGACGCTGGAAAATGTCGAGGCGGCCTTCCGGGCAATCTGGGCCGCGGCACCGCCGCAGGTCTATGTTGCCGTCAACGAGCCGCTCGAGGACGGTCCGGCTGCTGTCCGTGAAGCGTTCGAGGCGTCGCGGGACACGCCCGTTGATCCGTTGGACGACACTGGTGCGACCGAATTTGCCTATACCGATTTCGGTCCGGCCGGAGAGGTTGTTTCGACCGAGCATGTCGAGGATCTGGACTTCCATCAAATTGTCTTTGCCAACGGCGTGCGTTTGAACGTCAAGCAGACCGATTTCGAGGACAATATCATCCGCGTCCGGGCCGAGTTCGGTGCCGGTGACCTCACCCCGCAACCCACCCCCGCTGCCGGAACCATTCTGGGAGCGGTGTTCGGCGGTGGCGGGCTGGAAGCGCATGACCGTGATGAGCTGCAGCGCCTGTTCGCGGGCCGTTCGGTCGGCTACGGGCTGGGTGTTGGCGCCGACAGCTTCTCGTTCACATCGGCAACCACGCCGGAGGATTTCGAGCTTCAAATGCAGGTTCTGACGGCCTTCATGGTGGCGCCAGGATGGCGTGATGACGGGCTGAACCAGTTCCGTTCGATTGCCGAGGAAGTGCGCCGCGGGCAGAACGCGCAGGCCGTTCAGGTGGCGGTCAACCGTGTCAGCCGGATGCTGCGTGAAGGTGATCCGCGCTGGGGCTTTCCCGAGCGCAGCGAGATTGAGGCCTTCACCATGGACGATGCCCGCGCCATGGTCGCCGAGGCGCTAAGCTCCGCTCCGGTAGAGGTCACCATTGTCGGCGACGTCACGCTGGAGGATGCGATTGCCGCGATGGCGAGCACGTTTGGCGCATTGCCGCAGCGCGCGGAAGACTGGCCTGACTATGATGATGCGCGCCAGCTCAGCTTCCCTGATCCGCGTCAGGATCCCGCAATCGTCGAGTTCAACGGACAACCCGATAGCGGCATGGCCAATATCTACTGGCCGGTCGGAGACGCCTTCGACGCCCGCCGTGGCCGCGCACTCGACCTGATGGCGGAAGTGTACAATCTCAAGGCCACGGACCGCTTCCGTGAGCGTGAAGGCGCGACCTACTCGCCTATCGTGTCCAGCCAGACCTCGATCATTTTCCCCGATTACGGGTTCTTGTGGGTCGGGCTCGATGTAGATCGCAGCGAGGTCGAGCGGATGTACGCCATTGCCGACGAGCTAGCGGCCGACATGGCGGGCGGTAATATTACTGAGGACGAGTTGCAGCGTGCCCGCCAGCCTGTGCTGGAGCGTCTCAGCCAGAGTATGGAGAGCAATCAGATGTGGCTGGGCCAGATCAGCCGCACACAGACCCGTCCCGAACGGCTCGACCGCCTGCGCACCGCGATGGAGGACTACAACGCGGTGACGGTGGACGAGATCACCGCGCTGGCGGCCGAGTATTTGCAGCCGGAGCGGGCTTACCGTGTGTCCATCCTGCCACGCGGCGCCGCTCCTGCCGGTGAATAGACAGGCACGAGAAAGCATGGCCCGGCATCGTGATAGCGCTGCCGGGCCTCTTTCATCTTAGGAGACGAACACATGAAGACCGTGATTCTGGGCGCTTGCGCCGCGATTGCTCTTGCCGTCCCGGCTATGGGCCAAACGGCCCCCGAGCGCGTGACGCGCGGCAATCTGGTCATGGAGAACATTCCGGAGATTCCCGGAGAGGTGCGTGAGCGTCTTCGCCAGTATCAGAATGTGCGCGGTGCGGGTTTCTCCGATTTCGCGCCCGACGGCGGTATCTACATCACCACCCGGTTCGGCGAGACCAACCAGATTCACTCGGTTGCCCAGCCCATGGGCGCGCGCCGGCAGATCACATTCTATGACGAGCGCACCAGCGGCGCGAATGTCCGGCCCGACGGGTCCGGCCAGTTCCTTTTCACGCGCGATGTTGGCGGCGACGAGTTTTATCAGGGCTTCCTGTTTGATCCTGAACGCTCGGCTTCGGTCCAGTTCACTACCGACCAGATCCGCAATCAGGGCTTCTCCTGGTCCAGGGACGGGCGGCTGATCGCCTGGGCGGCTGCTGGCTGGGGCGATGCGGACTACACGGTCTACATGGCCGATCCCGCCGATCCGACCAGCGCGCAGGAAATTCTGCAAGGCGAAGGCGCCATGTATCCGGTCGACTGGTCGCCGGATGGTTCGCGCCTGCTCATCGGGCGCTATTTCTCGATCAATGAGGCGCGCCTTTACGTGCTGGATATCGAGGAAGGCACACTGATACAGATCAATCCCGAGGAGACCAACGCCTATGGGGCAGCCAGCTTCTCGGCTAGCGGTGACAGCGTAATTGTCGTTACCGACGAAGCGTCCGAGTTCCGCCGGATCATGGAGATTCCTGTCGAAGGCGGCGAAAAGCGCGTGGTGGCGGAGCATGACTGGGACGTGCAGGCCATGGCCCTGTCACCGGACGGGTCGACCATCGCCTACACCACCAATGAAGGCGGCATTTCCGAGATTTATCTCATTGATGCGGCCAGCGGCGAACGTCTGCCGGGCCCGGACCTGCCCGTCGGCCTGATCGGCGGTATCCGCTTCAGCCCTGACGGTGAGCGCATCGGGTTCACCCACAGCTCGGCGGCGTCGCCGGGCGATGCGTGGACCTATGATTTGGGTTCACGCGAGCTGGTGCGCTGGACCGAATCCGAAGTTGGCGGTCTGGATACAGACCGGTTCAGCCCGCCCGAACTCATCCGCTTTGAGAGCTTTGACGGGCTGGAAGTGCCTGCCTTTGTTCACCGTCCCGAAGGCGACGGACCACACCCGGTTATCATTTCGATTCATGGCGGCCCGGAAAGCCAGGCCCGCCCGGGTTTCAGCTCCACCTACCAATACTGGGTGAGTGAGCTGGGCGCGGCGGTGATCGTTCCCAATGTGCGCGGTTCGGCCGGCTATGGGAATGAATACGTCAATCTGGACAATGTGCGCCTGCGCGAAAACTCCGTGCGCGATATCGGTGCGTTGCTCGACTGGGTGGTACAGCAGCCAGACCTCGATGCGGACCGGGTAGTTGTATATGGCGGGTCCTATGGCGGTTACATGGTGCTGGCCTCCATGGTGCATTATTCGGACCGGCTGGCGGGCGGTATCAATATTGTCGGCATCTCCAATTTCGTGACCTTCCTGGAAAATACCGCCGGCTACCGGCAGGATCTGCGCCGCGCGGAATATGGTGATGAGCGGGACCCGGAAGTGCGCGAATTTCTGGAGAGCATTTCTCCGGCCAATCACGCCCATCGCATTACCGCGCCGCTCTTCATCATTCAGGGCGCCAATGATCCGCGTGTTCCACTGTCGGAAGCCGAGCAGATTCTCAGCGCTGTTCGTGAAGCGGGCGGTGATCCCTGGTATCTCGTAGCCATGGACGAAGGGCATGGCTTTGCCCGCCAGTCCAACCGGGACTTCCAGCGCGAGGCAGAAACCCTGTTCCTGACCGATGTTTTGGGACTGGAATGATGCGCGCGGCCTTCATCATCTGTCTCGCGCTGGCCGCGTCATCGGCGGCGGCTCAGGACGCCCCGCCGACTGAACGGGTAGTGACCGCGAGCGTTGTTGCCGATGTGCCGGTGGGCGAGGCGTGGCGGCTCTGGACCACGCAGGATGGCATCGCCAGCTTCTTTGCCCCTGCCGCCAATATCGAGCTGCGCCCGCAAGGCCCGTTCGAGATATTCATCCTGCCGGATGCCGAACCCGGCCAGCGCGGCTCTGAAGATACGATCATCCTGGGCTACCAGGAGGAGCGCATGCTGTCGGTGAGCTGGGCGTTGCCGCCCTATATGGAAGAGGTGCGCCCGCACCATACCCATTTGCTGATCCGGTTTGAGCAAGTGGACGAGGCGGCTACGCGTGTCACCCTGACGCATTCCGGCTGGGGTGAGGGCGAGGCTTGGGATGCCGCCTATGCCTATTTCGAGACTATCTGGCCGCGCGTGCTCGCGGCTATGCAGGCGAATGTCAGCGACAGCGCCGCTGAAGAGGCGGGTGACTGACAGCTACCATCTGGTATGAATGGAGCGAGGCGTTTCCAAGCGCCGCCCGCCAAACTCCGGAGAAGATTCATGCCGATCCGTCTTGCTGCTACCGTGTCCATTGCCGCTCTTGTGCTTGCCGCTTGCGGAGAAGGTCCGGCCCCTGAGGACGCAGCGCCCGCTGACGGGTCCGTAGCCGAAGAGGCCCCTGACGTATCGGACGACATGCCAGAGCCTGCACCTGAGCCACAGGACGAAATGATTGCACTCTCACCGCTTGAACCTGAGGAAAGCGCGGATGATTTCCGCGCCCGCGTTGAAGGTATGAGCGAGGACGATCAGGCGGCGGCGGTGTTCGCGCGCGAGCTTCGTGCGGCGCGCGGATGTGAGCCGGGCGATGCGCCGCTGCACAGCTTCGAGCCGCGTGAGCGCGGCGAGAACGAGGACAGCGCCGACTATAACGCGGCCATAGCTGAGGCATTCCTTCAGGAGAATGTCCAACAGCCTTGCGTGTATACGACGCCGAGCGGTTTGCAGTTCCGCATCGAGCGGGCGGCCGGCCCGGACAACACCTCGCCGGTACGCGGCGAATATGTCCGTGTGCATTATGCCGGTCAGCTTCTCGATGGCACCGAGTTTGACAGCTCCTATGCGCGCGGTGAACCGGCCGAATTTCCCTCTGACCGGCTGATCGCCGGCTGGGTCGAGGCCCTGCCTTTGATGCGCGTCGGCGAGAAATGGACCCTCTATATCGCGCCGGAGCTGGGCTATGGCGCGCGCGGCACGCCGGGCGGGCCGATCCCGCCCAACGCGGCGCTGATCTTCCAGCTTGAACTGCTTGGCCTGCCGGAGCGCGAATGAGCCGTAGCACTGACGCCATCGGGCTGCTTGAACGCCTGATCGCGTTCGACACGACCTCGCGCAATTCCAACCTCGCCCTCATCGGCTGGGTTGAAGACTATCTGACGGGCCATGGCGCGCGCTGCGAGCGTGTGATGAACGCCGATGGCACCAAGTCCAACCTGCATGCCTATATCGGGCCGGAGCTGGATGGCGGGGTCGTGCTCTCAGGGCACACCGACGTCGTGCCGGTCGACGGCCAGAACTGGTCTACCGACCCCTTCGCCCTGACGGAAAAGGACGGCAAGCTCTATGGCCGCGGCACGTGCGACATGAAGGGCTTCGTGGCGTGTGCTCTGGCCGCTTTGCCTGACCTTGCCGCTGCGCCTCTGAAACGGCCCGTCCATTTCGCTTTCTCTTATGATGAGGAGGTGGGCTGTCAGGGCGCGCCGCCCTTGATCCGTGCCATCGCTGCCGGACATCCACGGCCTTCCTCTGTGCTGGTCGGCGAGCCGACCGGCATGAAGGTGGTGACGGGCCATAAAGGGCTCTACTCGGTCCGCGTCGAGATCACCGGGCATGAAGCACACTCCAGCCTCGTCAACTCGGGTGCCTGCGCGGTGACGAACGCGGTGATCCTGATGGAATTCCTGCGCCAGGAAGCCGAGGCGCTCAAAATGGCCGCACCTGAAGACAGTCCTTTTGATCCGCCTTTCGGCACGCTGACGATCGGGCGCATGGGCGGCGGATCGGCTATGAATATACTGGCCAAGGATGCCTGGTTCGAGGCGCTGATGCGTCCAGCGCCCTGGGATGACGGCCCCGGCGTCGGCCGCCGCTTGCGCGAGCTGGCGTCGCAAGTGGAAGCCGATATGCGAAAAACCGCGCCAAATGCCTCCATCCGCATCATGGAAGTCTCCAACGTTCCGCCCTTGCGTCCTGAGCTGGACGGCGAGGCCGAACAGATTGCGCGCGCCCTGACCGGGGACAATGCGCCGCGTGTCGTGTCGTACGGCACCGAAGGCGGCCAGTTTCAGGATGGCGGCATGTCAGCGGTGATCTGTGGTCCGGGGCATATCGATCAGGCACACCAGCCAGACGAGTTCGTGGAAATCAGCCAGCTCGATGCCTGCATGGGCTTTCTGAAAAAGCTGGAACAGCGCCTGAGCGTTTAGGGCGCTTACGCCTCGCCCTTTTCGATCTGCACGCGGACCGGCCCACGGGCATCCAGATGCACATCGCGCTGCGGGAAGGGGAACTGGATACCTTCGGTCTCGAACGCTTTCCAGATCGCCAGCAGCACTTCCGACGACACATTATTGACCCCCTGCTGGGGGTCAGCGATCCAGAAGCGCACTTCAAGATCAATGGAGTTGTCGCCGAACCCGCGAAGCAGGCAGCGCGTCTCGGGCTTCTCCAGCACGCGCTCCACGGAATTGGCCGCTTCCACGATCACGTTCATGGCATGAGGCACATCGGTGCCATAGGCCACACCAACCGGCTTCTTGATGCGTACGGCCTCGTCAGAAAACGACCAGTTGATCACCTTGGTGGTGATGAACTCCTCATTTGGAATAAGGTGCTCCAGACCATCGCGCGTGACCACGCTGGCAAAGCGCATGCCCAGCGCATTCACCCGGCCATAGGTCTCCTCCAGCGTGATGACGTCGCCGGGCTTCACCGAACGGTCCATCAACAGGATCAGGCCTGAGATGAGGTTGGAGAATATCTTCTGCAGGCCGAACCCGATGCCAAGACCTATTGCACCGGAGAAGATGGCCAGCGCAGCCAAGTCGACGCCAGCGATCGACAGCGCGGCCGCCACGACGACCACCAGAAGCGCGATCTGCACGCTCTTGGTAATCAAAAGGCGGGCGGACGGCGTCAGCGTCGGCACCTGCTCCACCCGCGCGGCGAGCAATTTCGATAGACGGCTGGCCAACCAGTACAGAACGGCAAGCAGAATGGCGGCCCGAACAACGGTCAGCAGTGAAATCCGGCTCTCCCCGACATCGAACCCAACCGAGGCCAGGAGCGCCATTAACGGGCCCAGAAGGCCGACAATATTGAGCGCGGCCACGATCCAGATCAGCGTGGCGGCGGTGCGCGACCAGAAGGGTTCAGCAATGAAGGCCGTCAGAATGCGGATCAGCACCCAGGCGCCGGTCAGGCTGGCTGCCAGATTGATCGCAAAACTGCCAAGTCCGGCTTCATCGAATCCGACACGGGTCAGCGACAGGATGATGAAGGCAATAACCGGCGTGATCAGCGACAGGACAAGGTCGCGCGCGCTGGCGTTGACCCGGGACATGAAGCGCCAGCCAAAGGCCCGTTCAATCCCGGTGCGTACAGGTCCGCGCAGCAGCCAGCTCACGCCAAAGGCGATGAGAATGGCGGCGGCCTGAACGCCGATCTCCGGCGTGATGACCGCGTCGCGTGCCTCCAGCAGGACGCCCTGCGCCTGCTCGAGGAGCGCTGCCGTCCATTCGGTCGAGAAGGGAGCCGGTTCGTTTGCAGCCATATCAGAACGTTAGGCGGGTGCATCTGTGCGGGCAAGTGTGATCGGACGGGCTCCCTATTTGCCCTCGCGCCACCAGCCCGCCCCCATCAGCGCAAGAATGAGCGCGGCAAGAAGCAGTCCGGGCGCCAGCGGCGTGCGCCGCGATTCCGCGACCGTGTAGGCGCCATTGCGCTGCAGGCCAGCCCATCCCGGCCCGGCGTGAAGCCCGTCTGGCCGCGTACGGCGCAGGTTTGGCATTTGCGGGGTCTCGCCGCCGCCGAGCAGGAAGCTGCCTCCGCCTGTTGCCTGCACCAGCGGTGCCAGTATCGCGCGCGTGACGCGCAAATCCAGATATTCACGCGGGTTCAGCGGGCCGGCTGAAATGACCGTTGTCGCATCACCCGAGCGCAGGCGTATCAGTCCGGCCTCATTGCCGGTTTCGGTGCTGGCCGTAAACCGGCCCGGACCGGCGCTGGTCATGGGAACAGACTGCCCGCGTCCCGAAGGCCAAGTGATTTCAAGGTCTGGCGCGGCATCATCCAGCGTGGTGCGCGTGGCCGTCAGCATACCGTCGGACAGCGTTGCCGTCAGGCGCTCCTCGTCGAGTTCCGGCTCGTTCATCAGCCAGTGCGCGACCCGGCGGAACAGCTCGTCATGGGGCCCGCCGCCATCATGCCCGCGCGCCCATAGCCAGGACTGGTCAGACATCAGGATGGCGGCCCGCCCCTCACCCTGACGGGAGAGAACCAGTAGCGGGTCTCCGGACGGGGTATACAGAAGGGTCTCGCCGGACAGGGCCTGCCCCCCGACATAACGGTACCAGTGACCCCATTCGCCCTCCTGACCGGCCAGCGGTGCGGTAACCGGATGGCGCTCTCCGGCGGTGGAAATACGCGGGCGGAAGGCGCCTTCGCGCACCTCTCCTGTGGGCCGGGCAGGCAGGACGGTGGTCAAAAGCGAGCGGGCAATGGATTCCGGCCCCGCATAGTCCGGCCCGGCCGTGATCAGCAACGCGCCGCCCTGATCGACATAGCGCGCGATATTCTGGAAATAGTTGGCCGGCAATATGCCGCGCCTGCGGTAGCGGTCGAAAATGATCAGATCAAACTCGTGCAGGCGCAGCTCAAACAGCTCGAAGACCGGAAACGCGATGAGAGCCAGCTCCTCGGGCAGGGCGCCATCGCCCCGGTCCAGCGGGCGCAAAATCGTAAAGTGGACGAGATCAACAGACGGGTCTGATTTCAACAGATTGCGCCATGCCCGCGCGCCATTATGCGGCTCGCCCGTCACCAGCAAGACCCGCAGCCGGTCGCGCACGCCTGTCATGCTTACCGCCGCGCGGTTATTGATGAGCGACAGCTCTCTGGCGCCGGTCTCCACCTCGATCTCGATGACATTCGCGCCCCGGTTCTGCACCAGCGCCTCAACCGATACCGTCTCGCCGATCGCAGCGCGGGCCTGTATCGGGTCGCCGCCATCAAGGCGCAAGGTCAGCATGGCGGTGCCTTCAGGCGCGCCCTCATCCTCGACCCGCAAACGAAAGCGCACCGGTTCGCCGACAATGCCAAAGCGCGGGGCTTCCTCGACGATCAGGCGGCGGTCGGTCGCCTGCGGGTCGCCGGTAGCAAACTGGTGTACCGGCACATCAAGGCCAAGCGATTGCGGGTCGGACGGCGCGTCATGGATCTGCCCGTCGGTCAGCATGACAATGCCGGCGAGCCGGTTTCTGGGTATATCGCCGAGCCCGCTGCGCAACGTATCAAACAGGCGCGTCCCGTCAGGGGTCGCACCGCCATCCACCTCGACAATATCCAGACTGTCATCGGCGTCTGCATAGCGGGCAAGGGCCGCGCTGGCGTTTTGCGCGCTGGCGCTTCGTTCGCCGATCTCCATGGAGGTGGAGGTATCGCGCACGACCAGCAGGATATCGCTCAGCGGGTCACGGATCTCGCGCACCAGCGCCGGGTTGGCGAGGGCGCCAAGCAGGGCAATTCCGGCCAGCGCCCGCCATGCCCAGCCTCTAAGGCCACGCAACGCCGCGAAGGCGCTTGCAGCCAGCAGCAGGATCGCGAGTGCAGCCAGCACCCACTGATCGGCGAGCGGAGCAAGAACAAGGCTGGATGCGCTCATGGGTCCAGCGGCTGCGGCTCAGTGCGCTGCCCTCCCTGTCCAAGACGCTCCAGTATGGCCGGGATATGGACCTGATCGGTCTTGTAATTGCCGGTCAGCGCGTACATCGCCAGATTGACACCGACCCGGTAGGCCATTTCACGCTGGCGTTCGCCGCCCTCGACCGGCAATAGCGCGGTGCCATTGTCCCGGCGTGCCCAGGCACCGGCCCAGTCGGACGAACCGATGACGATGCCCGAGACGCCATCGCGCGCCGTGCCGTCAGGGTTTGATTCAACCCAGACATCATTGCTGCCCAGACGGCCGGGAAGTTCGCGCAAGAGATAGAATGTGCGGCCTAGAACATGATCGTCATCGACGCGGGCAAGGGGGGGTATTTCCAGTCCCTGCATCACCTGCTCAAGACCGGGATGCGTGCCGCCGCGCGTGCCTGCGCCGCCATCTCGCGTATCAAAAATGATCAGGCCGCCCGACCGCAGATAGGCATTGATATTGCGCGCTGCGGCGTCGGTGACAGGCTGCGCATCCGCGCTTACCGGCCAGTAGATCAGCGGAAAGAAGATCAGTTCGTCGCTTGCAGGGTCAACCCCGCGCGGGGCTTCTGGCTCTATGGAGCTTCGCCGGGTCACTTCGGCCGATAGTCCGGCAAGGCCGGCCTCGCTGATCCGATCAGTCTCCGGGTTGCCGGTGACGATATAGCCGAACCGCACCGCCAGCGCCCGGTCCAGTGCCTCGGCGGCATCACTGGAGACCGTTTCGCTATCCTCTGCCTGCTGGGCAAGAACGGGCGGCGGTGCTGCCAGCGACAGGGCGGCAAGGACCAGCGAGGCCGCTGCACTGTGCGACGGCCTCAGCGCGGGCAGACGCCCGGCAAACGCCAGCGCGATGATCATGTCAGCAATCAGCAGGAGCAGGGCCAGCGCCAGAAGGGGCCCGCCAAAGCGCTGCTCGCGCAAGCCATCGCGTATTTCGTAAAGCGCGCCGGGCAGGTTGCGGGCCATCGGCTCCAGCGGGGTATCTACCCGGACCGTGTTTAGGGCCGCGCTGGCCGCGCCCAGCCGCCACATACCGGGCGGTGTTCCGGGCGAAGCCTCCGCCGATGCAAAATCTTCTGCCGGGATGGCGCGCGGCTGTCCGGCCGGTGCGCCCAGGCGGCCAAATCCGTCCAGCGCGCGCTCTATCTGCCAGCTTCCTTCGCTGTCTGCGCCGCCAGCGCCTGCCCCTTCGGCCAGCGCAATGACCCGGCGCATCATGGCCGGAAATGTCCCTGTCAGCGGCAGGCTGGACCAGTCAGGGCCGGCGGTGACGTGGACGAGCACGATCCAGCCATTACCGCGCCGGTCAGCCGTGACAAGCGGTGTGCCGTCTTCAAGGCGCGCCCAGACGCGCCGGTCCAGATCAGCTTCTGGCTCGGCCAGCACCTGACTGCGGATACGGGCGTCTTCGCTGGCAGACAGCCCGGCGAACGGGCTGTCATCGGCGAAGGGTGCCATGCGTTGCGGCTCGTCCCAGTTCAGCGCCCCGCCCAGCAGGCGGCCGCCGGTTCTCAGCCGCACCGGCAGAAGGTCATCGCTGCGGGCAGCAAGGCGCGGTCCGGCAAACCGGATCAGCAACCCACCTGCCTCGACGAAGGCGGCCAGCGACGGATCTTCGCTGCGTGCCGCATCGACCATGACGAGGCCGGACGGCTCATCCTCAAGCACCTGTTCCAGCGGTCCGCGCACCAGCTCGGCATGGGGTGCCAGCGCCTGCTCGGCATAGTGCAGGTCAGACAATAATGGCTGACGGTTATCCCCGCCCTGCGGTTCGATCAGCGCGATACGCGGGCGCTGCCAGCTATCATCCAGAAGTTGGACAGCGCCTGCCGAACTGACGCCCTCAAGACGGACAGACCGGACGCGATTGCGCAGATCGAGCGGCAGGCGCGCCGACGCCTGCGCCTCGCTGTCTCCGGCCTCAAAGCGCGCTGGCGCGCGCGCAATGACCTGCCCGTCCTGCCCGATGGCGGTAATTTCGACATCGCGCGCCGCGCTGCTGTTCATCCGGCGCACGCTGGCTGTAAATCCGTCAGCGGCGGCGTCCACGCTGGCAAGGGCCAGAACATCGTCCTGTGCGCCGGGCAGGTTGATCGTCAGGCGTCCGCGCTCCGAGAGGATTCGGGCGAGCGCGCTATCTTCCCCGCTTTGAACCCCGTCGCTCAGCCAGCGTGTTTCGAAGCGCGCGGGCGCGGTGCCTGCCTCGATTGCGGCCAGCACGCCTTCGCGTGCCGCGTCCCGGTCCGGGGGCCAGCTTTGCGGCTCAGCGGCATTCAGCCGGGATATCACGGTTGCGGCGGCGGCAAATTCTGGTGCGTCAGGCGTGGCGGTCAGCAGGAGCGCTGCCTGCCTGCCATCAGCATTGGCGCCATCCAGCCAGACGCGGGCCTGGGCAACCGTGCGGGGCCACGCCGCAGCGCTCTGCCAGCCATTATCAACGACCAGCAGGAGCGGCGCGTCGCTGGCGCTTGTGTCGGCGGGGCGCCAGACGGGCTGGGCCAGAGCGATGACGATGATGGCTGCCGTCAACAGGCGCAGGACGATCAGCCACCAGGGCGCGCTCTGCGGTGTTTGCGGGGTCTGGGCAAGGCGTTGCAACAGGCGCAGCGGCGCAAACACGACATGGCGCGGCGCAGGCGGCGTGGCGCGCAGCAGCAGCCATAGCAGCGGCAGAGCCACAAGCGCGATCAGGGCCAACGGCGCCGCGAAGCCTATCGGACCCAGCGACACCATCAAACGCGCTCCATCACACCGGGTGCCAGCGCCTCGTAAAGGGCCAGAACGGCGGTGCCGGCCGGGCGGTCGGTGCGGTGCGTGACAAGCGTCCAGCCTGCCTTGCGTGCGATGGCCGCAATCGCGGCGCCATGTTCGGCCCAGATCCGGCGATAGCTCTCTCTGGCATCTTCGGCCCTGCCAAGCAGCAAGGGTGCGTCCTTGCCGGAGGGTTCGGCGAACCGTGTACGTCCGCTAAAGGGAAAATCGTCTTCGGCAGGATCGATGATGCGCAGCAGGATGCCGCTGGCATTGCTGGCGTTCAGCCGGGCTAGCCGCGCCGCCCATGTCTCTGGCGGATCGAGGAAATCGCTCGCCAGCACGATGCGTGCATGGCGTACGATATCGGCCTGTTCCACCGATCTGGCCGCGCCTGGCCCTTCGGCCAGCGCGCGCGCGGCGATTTCCAGCCCGGTGCGTCCGGTGCGGGTTCGTCCGGTCTCGCCGAGCGCCGAGATGCGTTCTCCGCCCCGCGTCAGCAGGGATGCCAGCGCTATCAGGCAAACGGCTGCGCGGTCTTTCTTCAACGGCTGGTTTCTCGATGCCAGTGCCATGCCGGGCGAGCCATCACGCCACAGATAGACAGCATTGGCCGCTTCCCATTCGGTTTCGCGGACAAAGAGCTGCTGGCTTCGCGCCGAGCGCCGCCAGTCTACGGCCTGCGCCCCGTCTTCGGTGCGGTGCCGGCGGTATTCCCAGAAGGTTTCACCATGCCCGGCCCTGCGGCGGCCATGCGTCCCCAGCGATACGCTGGCAGCAATCCGCTCCGCCTCTGCCAGCAAGGCGGGAAAGGGCGCAGCGGCCTGTTCTGCCGCGCGGCGCAGGGTGGGGGTGTTTCGGGAAGGGGACATGCCGGTGTCCGTTACGCCGCCTCGGAGGCCAGCCGTGCGATCAGCTGGTCAACATTGAGCCCGTCTGCCCTGGCCGCAAAGGTCAGCGCCATACGGTGCTTGAGAACCGGACCTGCCAGCGCGGCCACGTCTTCGGTTGAAGGTGCAAGCCGTCCCTGTACCAGGGCACGGGCGCGCACGGCCAGCATCAGGGCCTGACCACCCCTCGGGCCGGGCCCCCATGCCACCGCCTCGGCCACCTCGCCATCGGCTGATCCGTCCGGCCTCGCCCGTGCCAGCAGGTCGAGAATGGCCTTCAGGGTCTGCTCGCCAACGGGCATGGCCCGCACCAGCGCCTGCAGATTGGCCAGCTCCTGCGCATCGAGAACGGGCACGGCACTGGCTTCCTCTATGCCCGTGGTGGCAATCAGGATGGCCCGCTCGGCTTCACGCGTCGGGTAGGGCACGTCGATCTGCATGGTGAAGCGGTCAAGCTGGGCTTCCGGCAGCGGATAGGTGCCTTCCTGTTCGATCGGGTTTTGCGTGGCGAGCACATGGAAGGGTTTTGGAAGATCATGGCGCACGCCGGCCACGGTAACGAAACCTTCCTGCATGGCCTGCAGGAGAGCGGCCTGAGTGCGCGGGCTCGCCCGGTTGATCTCGTCAGCCATCAAAAGCCGGGTAAAGACCGGACCGGGAATGAAGCGGAAACTGCGTTTGCCGGAAGCGTCTTCCTCGAGCACTTCGGAGCCGACAATGTCCGCCGGCATGAGGTCGGGCGTGAACTGGACCCGCTTGTCCTCAAGGCCTGTAACAACTGCCAGCGTGTGGACCAGCCGCGTCTTGGCAAGGCCCGGCGCGCCGACCAGAAGCCCGTGCCCGCCGGACAGCAATACACACAAGGCTTGCTCGACGACCTCTTCAAGGCCGAAGATGGAGCGGGCGATAGAGGCTCGGACCTCGGCCAGCCGCCCGGTGGCGGCATCGGCACGGGCGGCAAGCTGGCTGACATCTTCATTCGGCGCGGTCATGAGCCTATGTCCTTGGTTCGCATTGCTGTTGCCCCCATTTATGCAGCATGCCCCGCTGAAGCTTGAGGTGTCCATGGGTTCACAGCGCTCCGAGACGGATGGAATGCAGTCCCTGCTCGATGCTGCGCGCAATTCCGGCAAGGGATTGCCGCCGGTTGACCGCTGGCACCCGGAATATTGCGGCGAAATGGATATGGTCATTCGCCGTGATGGAAGCTGGTGGCATGAAGGCACGCGCATCGGCCGGACGGCGCTGGTGCGCCTGTTCGCCCGCATTCTGAGGAAAGACGACGACGGCGAGACCTATCTGGTGACCCCGGCAGAGAAAATCCGCATCGAGGTCGAGGCCGGGCATTTTCTGGCTGTGCGCGTCGACGCGCTGGGCGAGGACGAGGCACAAAAGCTCGTCTTTACCACCGATCATGACGAACAGATCGTCGCCGGGCCTGATCACCCGTTACGCATAGCCTTTGGCCGTGATGGCGAGCCGGAACCCTATGTCCATGTGCGCGGGCGGCTGGAGGCCTTGCTGACCCGTCCGGTCTATTATGAGCTCGCCAATCTCGCGGTGTTGGGTGAGACCGAGGATGGCGTCAAATGCCTGGGCGTCTGGTCTGACGGCATGTTTGTCCCGCTGGAGCGGGGGTGATGCTGGACGATCCGTTTCATGTGAACAGCCTTGTCGAGCGCCTCAGCCGCGCGCTCGATCCTCTGGAAGGCCCTCACCCAACCCCCTTGCGCGGCGATGGCGACCTTAATGGTGCCCCGTCGCCTACGGGCCGTGCCTTGCGCCCAGCCGCTGTGCTGGCCCCTTTGGTGATGCGCAAGACGGGTTTGAGCGTGGTATTCACGCGCAGGGCTGACCATCTCAGCGCCCATGCCGGTCAGATCAGCTTTCCCGGAGGGCGTCTGAATGTGGGCGAGAACCCGGTCGATGCCGCCTTGCGCGAAAGCGAGGAGGAGATCGGGCTACTTCGCAGTCAGGTGCGCCTCATCGGACGGTTTGACCCGTATGAAACCGTGACCGGGTTCCAGATCACGCCCTTTGTCGGGCTTGTCGATCCGGCTGCCGGGTTTCGTGCCGATCCCGGCGAAGTGGCGGAAATCTTTGAAACGCCGTTCGACTTTCTGATGAATCCTGCCAACCATGTGCTTGAAGAGCGCATGTTCGCCGGACAGCTGCGCCGCTATTACGCCATGCCCCATGAAGGGCGCTATATCTGGGGTGCGACGGCGGGGCTTCTCAAAGCGCTGGCAGATCGTTTCAACGCCTCACGCTGAAGGGTTTCAAGTATACATGCGGTTCCTCCTGACGATTATGGTTCTCTTCGTCCTTCCCTTTGCCGGGTATTACACTTGGCGGGGTATCAAGTCCGCCACGGCTGCGCGCCGCGCGGACGGGAATGCAGGCGGTACAGACGGCGCAACCGGCTTGCCGCCAGCGCCTGTTCAGGTGCTCGCGCTTGTCGGGGCGGGTCTGGCCATTACCGGCATTCTGGCTCTGGCCCTTGGCGGCGTGTTTGGCGGCTCAGGCCAGACTGGACAGTTTCATCCTCCTGCGCTCGAAGACGGTCGCGTGGTTCCTGGCCATATTGATCCTCCAGACGGCCAGTAGGAGGGTGTATGGTCGCGCCTGCGCAGCTTGATCCGGCTTGCCACGACTGGCTGCGAGACCCCGCCGGACGCTCCGTGATGAACGCTTTGCTTGCGGCGTCGCCAGGCGGTGCGCGCTATGTGGGCGGCTGTGTGCGCAATGCGCTCCTGGGTGCCACGGTCAGCGATACCGACATAGCCACGGTGCTAACCCCGGCCCAGACCATCGCGGCGCTCGAAGCGGCCGGTATCCGCGCAGTGCCCACCGGGTTCGACCATGGCACCGTGACGGCGGTGGCCGGTCAGCGCGGGTTCGAGATCACGACGCTGCGCAAGGACGTCGCCACAGATGGCCGCCGCGCTTTGGTGGCTTTTTCAACAGACTGGGACGAGGACGCCAGCCGCCGCGATTTTCGCCTCAACGCCATCTATGCCGATTCCGACGGCCATCTCTTCGATCCCGCCGGCGGGATTGCGGATGCGCTGCAGGGCCGGGTCCGCTTTATCGGCGAGCCGCAGGCGCGGATCGACGAGGATTATCTGAGAATCCTGCGGTTTTACCGCTTTCACGCCTGGTATGGCCGCACGCCGCTGGACGCTGACGGCCATGCAGCATGTTCGCGTTTGCGGGCCGGACTGCGCCGGCTTTCGGCGGAGCGGGTGTGGTCGGAACTGAAGAAATTACTGGCCGCGCCGAACCCGCAGGCTGTGCTCGAAGCGATGCAGGAAGGCAACGTTCTTAACGAAGTATTACCGTCAGCTATCGACTTGAACGTTTTCTTAAGCCTAAACTCCCTGCAGTTACAGGAATCCCGACCAGCCGAGCCGCTTGTGAGGGTGGCGGCGCTCCTGGCGGGGGGAGACGCTATGAGGGTAGACGCGCTCTGCGACACCATGAAGGTGTCAAATGCGGAAAGGACGCGGCTTGGTGCCGCCGTCCGGCGCGTGGGCGTATATCCCGGCATGGACCGCAAAGCATTGCGAGCGGCGCTCTACGAACAGGGTTTTCAGGCCGTGGAGGACCAGCTCATGCTGGCCGCTGCGCGCGGTGAGGGAACCCGCGATGTCCTCTCGCGTGATCTTGATGCCGTCAGCCGCTGGCAACGCCCGGCCTTTCCTCTCAAGGCAGCAGACCTTCTGGCCGCTGGCTTTGAACGCGGTCCCGCCCTTGGGCGGCTGATGAAGGCACTCGAGGCGCGCTGGGTCGAAACCGATTTTGTGCTGAACCGCGCTGATCTGCTGGCTCTAGCGCGCAAGGAAGGGGAGGGCTGATGGACGTCTTCTCCCGCCGCTTCCAGTACCGCATCGGTTCCGGTCTTTATGACAAGCAGCTCCAGCTTCACGATTTCGAGGCCGTCGGACGCTTTTTGAAACAGCGCCGCGGCGAGATCGGCAGCGTGACGGCCAATGAGCAGGTCACGCGCGAGCTGGTGCTGCGCCATCAGGTGCGTGTTGCGGTCACCCAGAGCCTTGGCGGACGGGGCGCAGGTACGCTGCCGGACGGCCCGCGTATTGCGCTGGCCGATCTTTACGAACAGGTCGGCAATCCGCTGGCCAGCGTGATCAAGCGCCCGAGCCTAGACTGGCTGATGCCGCCGGCAACGCCGGACGCGTCCCAGTCCATCCAGCCCCCCGATGGCGAGCCAGTGTGCGCTGACAGGTTCGCGATGTGGTCGTGCGTGCTGCTGATGGACTATGTCGAGATGCACTATGCGGCGCTTGCCGACAGTGTGAAGACCGAGTTCGCGCGCGACCTCAATTCACGCCTCGCCAATGGCCGTTCCCCGTGGATGCTGGTCATGGGCCGCTGGCGCCGCGAAGGCTGGCCGGCTGATCGCGACAGCCCGTTTGACGCGGTGCTCCACTCGCTCTGGTCGGAGACCGACGAGGCGCTGCGCCGCCAGCTCAATGCCCGTCTCGGTGAAGACTATGTGGTTGGCGATGAAAGCACCGCGCTCGCGCCCTTGCCGCCCGATGCCGAGGTCCGCCGCAAGGAAATTCAGGACAAGTTGCGTGAGGCCGCGCAGGAATTGGCCACGGCAGACCGGCTGCTGGATACCGATCCGGCACTGACCGATGAAGGTTACCGCAAGGCGGTCAATGTCGCGCGCAAGGCGTTTGATATCTGCGCAGACACCTTCCGGGGTTCCATCCTCGGGCCGTTCGTCAAGTACAAGCCGGGCCGTAGCGTAGCATCCGGGCGGTCCAGACAGCCCGGCGGCAGTTCGTCCGCGCTTAGCCCGGCTCAGGCCAGCCAGCTATCGCCAGAAGCGGCCGCCTGGCGGCTTCGCAAGCTGGGTGAGTACATGCTCGGCCATGGCGGACTTGGACGTGCGCCGACGGCGGCAGTAGACCGCAAGGCCATGCTGGAACGCGCCCCGCTGGCCGAATTTCTCGCGCGTCTGGTCCTGATGGGCCGCATGGATAGCGAAGCGGAGGAATATGCGCGTATCGTCGGTGCGCCGCGCGGGGCGAAATTTGAATTGCTGGTCGAGGACGAGGTGGTAGCCCGCATGGTCGTCGACCTGATGGCACGCCTTGGCGTCTATGCGGCCGGGGCCGACAAGCCGGATTTGCGCGCCAGTACTTCGCGCACGCCTGCGGCTGCCGGGTTTGTCGATTTCCGGGTCCGTGAAGCCCAGCGCGCCGAGATGATGCGCCGTATCAGCCTGTGGGTCGTACGCGGTCTCATCCTCGCGGGCGGGATGGCCGTATCCTTCTATGCCGGTGTCATGGCGGCCCAGCGCGGCCTGATCGGCTAGCGCCTTATGGCCATTTGGCCTCTGGCGGCATGGATGACAGGATTGATGTCACATTGCCGCCTGTCTCGAGTCCGAATTTCGTGCCCCGGTCATAAAGCAGGTTGAACTCGGCATAGCGCCCGCGCCGGATGAGCTGTTCCTCGCGGTCGGCGTCACTCCAGGGTGTCGTCATGCGTCGTGCGGCAATTTCCGGATATGTCTCCAGAAATGCCTCGCCGACATCGCGTGTGAAGGCGAAGTCGGCGTCGTGATCGCCGGTGTCGAGATGGTCGTAGAAAATGCCGCCGGTCCCGCGCGGTTCCTGACGGTGTTTGAGCCAGAAATACTCATCGCACCATGTCTTGAATTTCGGGAAATAGGTCGGATCGTGCGCATCGCAGGCGGCTCTTGCCGCCGCGTGAAAGTCTCTGGTGTCCTCGAAATTCTCATCGCGCTGATAGTCTTGTGTCGGGTTCAGATCCATGCCGCCGCCAAACCAGCTCACACTGGTCGTGATGAAACGCGTATTCATGTGCACGGCCGGCACATGCGGGTTGCGCATATGGGCAATCAGCGAAATGCCGGTGGCAAAGAAGCGCGGATCTTCGCTCGCGCCGCGGACATGCTTGGCAAATTCGGGCGAGAAGCTGCCATGGACGGTTGAGCAGTGTACGCCGACCTTTTCAAACAGTCGGCCCCGCATCATGCCCATCACGCCGCCACCCAGATCCTCACCGCCATCCCCGCGCGTCCACGGCGTCAGCTCGAAGCGTCCGGGTTCACCCGGGTAAAGGCTGGACGGCGCTTCGTCTTCCAGTGCTTCGAACGCGGTGCAGATCCGGTCGCGCAAGCCTTCAAACCAGACGCGGGCATGTTTGCGGCGCTCATCGAGCATTCCGGGCGCAAGCGGAGCGGAAGCAGTTTGGGTGGACATCCATAACCCTTTTATGACCATGGCCTTTGCGCGGCACGAAAGACACTTAAGACGGCTGGCGCAAGTGATGCAGTGCCGCAGGCTGGCCTTGCCCGTCAAGCTTGGCTAGGTTTGCGCAGCTGCAGCAGGGGGCTTGTGGCATATCACTGCCAGCACGGCACTCACCAAACGGAGCTGACATGCTTCAGCCGCGTCAGGACGACCCGCTTGCGGCGCTTCAGCAGGCTGTGGCACGCGAGGATTTGCAAGCCATGTCGCAAGCGGCGCGGGCACTGGTCATGTCGGAGGCAAAGCTCGGCCCGCGCTGGAGTGAAGTCGCCGGTATCATGAACGAGACGGGCGATATCGCCTGCCTGCTGGGTGCCTGTCACAAGCTGGTCGAACAGGTTCCCGACGACCCACAGTCCTATGTGTGGCTCGCGAGCGCCTATGCGCAAGGCGGTGATCACCGCTCCGCCCTGCAAACGCTTCAGCCCTTGCTGGAGGCCAACCCGCGCGATCCGGGCCTTAACCGCCGCGTCGGGCGTATCCTGCTGGACCTGGGCCTGAAGGATGAGGCGCAGATCGTATTCCGCACAGCTTTGGGCGCCAATAACCTTGATGCCCTCGCCTGGGAGGGCCTGTCACGAGCCATGATTTTCCAGCCCGGCAGTGATGATCTGGCGCAGCTGGAGCAGGCGCGCATCTCCTCCAATGACGATGTCACTCCGCGCGATCGGGGCATTCTGTCCTACGCGCTGGCGAAGGCTTACGAGGATGTTGGGGAGTTTGATATCGCCTCGCGGCGCGTTGCAGAGGCTGCTGCCTTTTACCGTGCCTCGGCACCGTTCGACATGGATCAGCACGAGGAAGGCGTCCGGCGCATTCTGGAGGTTTATGATTCCAGCTTCACCGGCGCGAATCAGGAGGCCGGCCTGATAGATAGCCGTCCGGTATTCATTGTCGCGCCACCTGCCTGCGGCGCGAGCTGGCTGTCATCGGTACTGGCGGCAGCGCCCGCTGTCGGAGCTCTCCCGCGCACCAATTCGCTCTTCTGGATGAGTGGCTCTCCGCTGGGCGACCAGACCCGCGAGCACATTCATGCCGCTCTTGAGGCGCCGCGCGATGGCAATGTGTTGACCGGCGTCGGCATGGACTATCTGAGCTACACGCAGGAAATTCTGGGCGATGTGCGCCGGTGGATTGATCCCTCGTCCCTGAACGAGATGTCGGGCGGCGCTATCGGTCTGTGCCTGCCGGCGGCGCGGTTCGTGCGCATCTGCCGTGATCCGCTGGATCAGGCCTGGTCCATTCTCAAGACGCGCTTCTTGCGGGCGCGGCACTGGACCTATCACCCGGACGATATTGCGCGCGTTCTTGCGGTCCATAACCGGCTTGTTGAACGCTGGGAGCAACTCTTCCCCGGCCGTTTCCTGACCGTACGCTACGAAGATTTGCTGGCCGATCCGGAAAACGAAGTGCGGCGCATCGCCTTCTTTGCCGGGATTGATGCAGACGCCGCGGCCGCGGCGGCAGCGCAGCGCATGACCGCGCTTCAGGCTGATCCTGCTGGAATACATGAGCGGGCAGGATCGCGGATCGAGCCGGTCCGCGAAGCGTTGGCCCGCGCAGGCTTCACGCTGGGCGGAGCCTGATCTCATCACCTATGATACCCGCAAGGGTGTTCGCAGCCTGCCGGACCGGCGCGCTGGTACGTCTGGCGCGGGCCAATATGAGTGCCCCCTCAATCGAACACAGTGCCAGCCCGGCCAGCGCCTCGCTGCGTCCGGCGTCCAGCCTGTCGGTTTCGAGCCGTTCGGCGAGAGCGTCCTGCCAGCTGGCAAATATCTGTGAGAGTGTTTCGGCAAGACGGTCCGAAACGGCCGCCTGCTCCAGCGTCAGCGTCGCCAACGGACATCCCAGCCGGAAATCCGACTGCTCCAGCCAGCCTGCCAGCCGGCCGGCAAAGCGCACGATCATGTCGGCGCTGTCCCTGCTCAGCGCCGCATCATCGCGGATGGTATCGAGAAAGCGCGCGCCAGCCTGTTTTGCCGCCGCGATGGCCAGCCCTTCCTTGCCGTCCGTGAAATGGTGATAGAGCGAACCCTTTGGAGCCTTGGCCAGAGCCAGAATGTCATTCAGTCCGGTGGCGGCGTAGCCGCGCTCCTGAAACAGCCTGCCGGCTGCATCCGCCAGTCTGTCGCGGGTGGGTCCATTGTCACTCATATCCGGCCATTCCTGATGATTCGCGCCATTCGTGCGTGTCGACACCCTTTACACCGACCGCGACCCCGTCAATATGTAGACCAGTCGGTCTAGTTGGAGGGAAAAATGCAGGACGGTGACGAAATGGCCGGCACGGCAAATGCGCGCGAGGCTCACCCTGGGGCGGCGGAAGCTGAGCCGGAAGCGCCAGCGCCGCTGGTTGATGCCGCGACATTCCGCGAGATCGTGAAAATCCAGCCCTTCACCCGCTGGACCGGGCTGGAAGTGCTGCGTGTGGAGCACGGATTTGTTGAAACCCGCATGGCCTTGCGCCGCGATGACATGGTCCAGCATCATGGCTTTCTGCATGGCGGGCTGATCGCCTTCATGGCTGATAATGTGAGCGCCTATGCGGCGGCCACGACGGTTGGCGATGTGCTGACGGCGCAGTTTTCGCTGAACTATCTGTCGCCCGGTGTCGGCGACGCGTTTGTCGCGCGCGGCCATGTGGTCAAGGCGGGCAAGAGGCAGGTGGTGACACGAGCCGACATCTTTGCGGTACAGGGCGGAAGTGAGAAGCTTGTCGCCGTCGCCAGCGCCGTGATTTTGCCCGCCGGAGCAGCGGCTCTGACCCGTCCGCCTGCGTCATCGGCAGCCTGAGACGCTTTCACGCAGATAATCTGGTTGAAAAAATGCACCCGGCATTCTAATCCCGCCGCACAAGAAAGCGTTGGCGGGGCGGACGCTGCGGCGTTGCGACGCAAGAGCCATTCCGGACTGTCACGCTAGATCGTGGGTCATGCCGTGTTTGCCAGGGCCTTGCAGCCTGACGCAGACGCACGCCATAACAGGTGTGAAACGGTCGTGCCTATTGCGGTGAGAGAGGTCTGAGCGTGACAGAAGCTACGGAAACCCCCGGCGCACACGGCGAAGAGCCAAGCCGCCGGGATTTCATTTTCATTGCCACCGGCGGCGCGCTGGCTGTCGGCGGCGCATTTGTCCTCTGGCCGTTCGTCGACCAGATGAACCCGGCTGCAGATACGCTGGCGCTGGCCTCGACTGAGGTGAATATCGCCGAGCTCGAAGAGGGCCAGGAAATCACTGTTATCTATCGCGAGCGCCCGCACTTCGTGCGCCGGCGCACGGCAGCGGAAGTAGAAGCGGCGCGCAGCGTGAATATCGCAAACCTGCCTGACGGGGATGCGCGCAATTTCAACCTCGCGGCCGGATCACCGGCCACCGACGAGAACCGCTCTGCGATGACGGCCGTGGTCTCCGAGGGTGTGGAGATTGAGGACGCGGTACGCACATCGCTTCTCATCACCAGCGCGAACTGTACCCACCTTGGCTGCGTTCCGACCGAAGGTGCTGGTGATTATGGCGCGTGGTTCTGCCCGTGCCACGGTTCTCACTATGACACGTCGGGGCGTATCCGCCGCGGCCCGGCACCGGAAAATCTCTCCGTGCCCGTCATGACCTTTACCTCAGCCTCCGTGCTGCGTCTCGGCTAGGGGAAAATCAAGCGATGAGCGGACCTTCGACCTACGAACCGAAAACCGGCTTTACCCGTTGGCTGGATTCACGCCTGCCAGTCGTGCGCCTTGGCTGGGACTCCTTTGTGGATTTCCCGACGCCGCGCAATCTGAACTACTGGTACACGTTCGGCGGCATTCTCACCGTCTGCCTGATGATCCAGATCATCACCGGCATCGTGCTGGCCATGCACTATGTGCCGCACATTGATCACGCCTTTGCCAGCGTTCAGCGCATCGACCGCGATGTTAACTATGGCTGGCTGATCCGCTCTATCCACGCTGTCGGCGCGTCGATGTTCTTCCTGGCCGTCTACATGCACATTTTCCGCGGACTCTATTACGGGTCGTACAAGGCGCCTCGCGAGCTCCTGTGGATCCTCGGCGTGGTGATCTACCTGCTGATGATGGCCGCAGCCTTCCTGGGCTATGTGCTGCCCTGGGGCCAGATGTCCTATTGGGGCGCCATGGTGATTACCAATCTGCTCGGGGCTTTCCCGCTGGTGGGCGGACCGATCACCGAATGGCTGTGGGGCGGGTTCTCGGTCGGCAACGCGACACTGAACCGCTTCTTCTCCCTGCACTATCTCATTCCGTTCCTGATCGCCGGTGTCGTCGGCCTGCACGTCTGGGCGCTGCACGTGCCGGGCAATAACAACCCGACCGGGATCGACGTGAAATCCAACCGTGATACCCTGCCTTTCCACCCGTACTACACATCGAAAGACGGGTTCGCGATTGTCCTCTTTATGGTGATTTTCGCGTTCTTCGTCTTCTACTGGCCGGACGCGCTGGGGCACTCCGATAACTTCATCCCGGCGGACCCGCTGGTGACGCCATCACTGATCGTGCCTGAATGGTATCTGCTGCCCTTCTACGCGATCCTGCGGGCGGTGCCCGACAAGCTGGGCGGCGTGCTATTGATGTTCGGTGCTATCGGCGTTCTGTTTGTACTGCCCTGGCTGGACACCTCGAAAGTGCGCTCCATGCGCTACCGTCCGCTGGCGCGCTGGTTCTTCGGCTTCTTTGTGCTGGCGTGCCTGGGTCTTGGCTGGGCTGGCGCGGCACTGCCCGATGATCCGGTTCCGGGGCTCGGTGCCATCGGTGTTGACTTCCTGATGATGGGCCGCGTCCTGACCATCTACTATTTCGCCTACTTCCTCGTGATCCTGCCCATTCTGGGTTTTGTGGAGAAGCCGTCGGCTCGGCCAGCCTCCATTGAGGAATCAGTTCTGGGCGACACCTCCAAATCCGCGCCTGCCGCGGTTCCGGCCGAATAGGAGTGAATGGAACAATGCGTCTGATCCGCACCCTTTTCATTGCCGCAACCGGCGCTCTGGCCGCTGTCGGCCTGGCATCTGCCGCGGGCGAGTACCGTACACCGGAAGATTATCGCTTCTCCTTCGACGGGCCGTTCAGCACGTTCGACCGGGGCGCGGTGCAGCGTGGCTTCTACGTGTTCAACCAGGTCTGTGCCGCCTGTCACAGCCTGGAGCACCTGTCGATCCGCCATCTGGGTCAGCCCGGCGGTCCCTTCCACGATCCCGAATACCCCAATCCGAACGACAACCCTGTCGTGCGCGCAATTGCGGCGGAATACATCGTCGAAGACGGGCCGGATGATTATGGCGACATGTTCGAGCGTCCCGGCCGCCCGGCAGACGGTTTCCCGGAACCCTATGCCAACGAGGCGCAGGGCCGTGCAGCCAATAACGGCGCTTACCCGCCGGACCTGTCCATCATCACGCGCGCCCGCCATTATGGTGCGCCCTATGTGCGTTCGCTGATGATGGGCTATGGCGAGGAACCGCCTGAAGGCGTCACTGTCGGCGAGGGGCTCTACTACAACCCCTACTTCCCGGGCGGACTGATTGCCATGCCGCCGCAACTCCAGGACGGCCTTCTGACCTATAGTGACGGCACCGAAGCCACCGTTGAACAGATGGCAACCGATGTCACCGAGTTCCTGGCATGGGCGTCTGATCCGCACATGGAACAGCGTAAGCGCCTCGGACTGATGGTGCTGGCCTATCTGGTCATCCTGTGTGGCCTGTTGTTCTTCACCTACCGGCAAGTCTGGTCGAAAGTGGCTCATTAGGCGATCGGGCCGCGGGTGATGCACCCTGCTCAAACGGGCCGTTCCTGCATGGGAGCGGCCCGTTTTGTTTATTCCTCTCAGTTGCTATCAGGACAGGCATGAAGAAGGATCCGATTGACGTTATCGCCTATGACCCGCGCTGGGCGGAGGAGGGGCTGGCTCATACCGAGGCGGTTGCCGGCGCGCTGGGACCGCTCGCCTTGCGAGTTGACCATATCGGTTCAACCGCCGTGCCGGGACTGGCGGCGAAGGATGTCATCGATGTTCAGGCTCTGGTATCGCGTCTGGAGGATGATGGCATCGCTGCGGCCATGGCCGCAGCAGGGTATCGTTTGCGCGAAAGCAATCTCAGTGATCCGCCCCATCCTGAAAGTCCGGCGGCGCTTGGCCCCGACGACTGGCGCAAGCTCTATTTTCGCGAAGCGGCGGGCGCGCGCCGATTACATATCCATATCCGGCGCAATGGTGCGGCGGCGGCGCGCAACGCGTTGCTCCTGCGCGACTTTCTGCGCGATGATGTGCCAGCGCGGCGCGATTACAGCGAATTCAAGATGGCACTGGCGGCCAAAACCCGCAAAGATCGCGCTGCCTACCAGACCATCAAGCGGCCGTTCATTTCGCTGACGCTGCGTGCGGCTGAAAGCTGGGCTGAATTGTCGCGCTGGGTGCCCGGTTCACCTGATGTCTATTGGAGGAGTGCCGAGTGATGACAGGCTGGGTTCTGGGCATTATTGGCGGCTCTGGCCTCTATCAGCTGGCCGGGCTGGAAGATGTTCGCCACCAGACGGTGGAAACCCCCTGGGGATCGCCGTCCGGGCAGCTCATTCGCGGCCGCCTCAACGGCATCGACCTGGTCTTCCTCGCCCGGCACGGCAAGGGGCACAGCCTGTCGCCTACCGCCATCAATTACCGGGCCAATATCCATGCGCTGAAACGGGCGGGCGTGACCGATATACTTTCCCTGTCAGCGTGTGGCTCCATGCGCGAAGAGCTGACGCCGGGAAGTTTTGTGGTTGTCGACCAGTATGTCGACCGGACCTTCGCCCGCGAGAAGAGCTTTTTCGGCCCCGGTTGCGTTGCCCATGTTCCGATGGCCGATCCGGTATGCAAGCGCCTGTCGGCCATGGCCGCCAAGGCGGCGCGCGCGGCCGGCGTCGGCAACGTCGTCGAAGGCGGCACCTATCTGGCGATGGAAGGTCCGCAATTTTCCACTCGCGCCGAAAGCCGCCTCTATCGCGCCTGGGGAATGGATGTCATCGGCATGACGAACATGCCGGAGGCGAAGCTGGCGCGAGAAGCCGAGCTCCCCTATGCCAGCGTCTGCATGGTCACCGATTATGATTGCTGGCGCGAAGCGGATTCCGATGTGGATATCAACGATATCCTGAGAGTGATGGGTGAAAATAACGGCCATGCCCATGGGCTGATTTCGGCCCTGACACATGCCATGGCCAGTGCAGAGCGCACACCAGATCCGGCCGGCATAGGCAGTGTCCTGGACCATGCCATCATCACCGCGCCCGAACACCGTGACCCGGAGCTGGTCGCCCGCCTCTCCACGATTGCGGGCCGGGTATTGTCGCGCGCCTGATCGCCGTTTCTGGCGGCAATGTACCGTAGTTATCCACAGGCTGTGGCAGTCTTGCGGCCTCGCCGACTGCAAAAAATCATAGATTTGTTTGCCTTGAAAACGCGCTTCTGTGCGATCGGTGTGATCATTATCATTTAAAAACAGCGATATAGAGATGCATCCGCCTCTTTGCGGCACCCCCTTTTCATCCGTATCCAGATATATTACAGTAATGTGACCAACTAAAGACACTTATGTGTCATTCGCCCAGCCAGGCGGCAGTCCCGATGTGATGTTGCGCGCAAGAAAGATAACAGGCCGGGCGCACGGCCGAGCCCCAAGGGAGCAAGGAAATGAAAAAGTTCACAAACATTGTCGTTCTGGCCGGAGCCGCCCTGTGCCTTGGTGCGCCGGGCGCTCTGGCCCAACAGGTCGAACCGGCGCCGGTCTTCGTTTTCGACGTCCAGCGCGTTGCCCTGCATGATGAAGGCAATATCACCTCCATCCATGACCGTCTGATCGATGAAGCCCGCGGCTATTGCGGCGGCATCGTTGCGACCGAATCGGTGGAATATCCGGTCTGTGTGGAGGCCATGGTCACCCATGTGGTCAACGAGCTGGACCACCCGGCTCTGACCGAGGCCCATGAAGCTGCGATCCGCGCACAGTCCGGCCGCTGGCAGGCCGTCGCCTATAATGCCGGCTAACTGCATGCCCTTGTCTTGACGTCTTCCTCGCCGGACCGGATTGTCGCGCAAACAGTCTGGCGGGGAACAATACAATGGATGCTTTGAAGGCGGCGATACGGGCGATTCCCGATTACCCCAAGCCCGGCATCATCTTTCGCGACGTGACGACATTACTGGGCGATGCGCGCGCCTTCCGGGCGGCCGTCGACTCGATGATTGCCCCTCATGCGGGCGCGAAGATCGACAAGATTGCCGGTATCGAGGCGCGCGGCTTCATCCTCGGCGGCGCGATTGCCCACCAGCTCTCCATTGGGTTTGTGCCGATCCGCAAGAAGGGCAAACTGCCTTTCGACACTCTCGCGCAGACCTACGAGCTGGAATACGGCACCGATGAGGTGGAGATGCACACCGATGCGGTCAGCCCCGGAGAACGTGTCCTCATCGTTGATGATCTCATTGCTACCGGCGGGACCGCCGAGGCCGCGATAAAGCTGCTTCGCCGTGCTGGCGCGCAGGTTGAGGGCGCGTCCTTCGTCATCGACTTGCCGGAGCTTGGCGGGGCAGACCGAGTCCGCGCCATGGATGTGCCGGTTACGGCGCTGGTGGCCTTTGAGGGCCATTAGGGCATAGTCTCCCCGCGGCACGCCGCGACGGCGTCGGGGGGAGGGCAGCTCATGTTCATTGGCCATTATGGTCCGGCACTGGCCGCGCCGCGTCTGGTGCGCAGCGTGCCGCTCTGGACACTATTTGTGTCCGTTCAGTTTATCGATGTGGTGTGGAGCGCGCTGGTACTGGCCGGTATCGAGCAGGTGCGCGTGGAGCCGGGCTTCACCCAGATGAGCCCGCTCGATCTTCACCACATGCCCTACACGCACTCCCTGCCGGGCGCTCTGGCGCTGTCAGTGCTCGCCGGGGGGATCTACTGGCTCATCGCAGCCAAGGAGCGGATGGCCGGCGCAGCGCTGATCGCGGCGGCGAGTTTTTCCCACTGGCTCGGTGACTTAATTGTCCATGTGCCGGATCTTGCCCTGTGGCCGGGCGGGCCGATGGCGGGGTTCGGTCTCTGGAACAATCTGCCCGCCGCTCTGGCGCTTGAAGTGGCGCTTGTTCTGGCCGGGCTTGGCCTCTACCTCACGGCGACGCGCGCCAAGGGAACAATCGGACGCATCTGGCCCTTTGTGCTGGCGGCGGTGCTCCTCGCGCTGGAGGCGGTCCACCTCATGGGTGAACCGCCTGCCAGCGGCCAAGAACTGGCGCTCTTCAGCCTCGCAGCATTTCTGATCCTCGGTGGTTTGGCCGCCATTGCCGACCTGACGCGCGAGGCTAGACGTTAGCGATTACCCTCTTCCACAAACTCGCGCACATCACGCGCCAGCTCCTCGATCGAGGGGTGATGCAGATACATCATGTGGCCCGCTTCGTAATAGGTCAGCGTAACCCGTGACGGATCGTATCCGCGCCGGTTGAACGTCATCTCGGTGCCGAAAAACGGCGTGGCGAGATCGTAGAGCCCGTTGGTTGCCAGCACGCGCAGGTCGGAGTTCTGGCGCATGGCCCGCTCCAGCCAGGTCGAGACATTCAGATAGGAATTCTCCCCGCCTGCCTCGCCCGCATCCCAGTTCCATTCACGTACGCCGCCCAGCGTGACATAGTGGTCGGGCATGTCGACGCCGAGATTGCGGGTATAGTGATCGCGCATGGCAGCCGTGTAGCCAGCCGAGATGCCATAGCCGGACGGATCGCCCTCAGGGAATTCACGCAGCGAATCGGGCTCCTGCCCGGCAAAGCGGGAATCGAATCGCCCGACGCTCAGGCCTTGCTCACGCAGAATTTCGGTGCGGAAACGGTTCAGCGGCACGCGCAGGCCCGCAGACTGCAGATAGGCTTGCGACAGTCCGGTCAGCTCCGCCATGCGCACGGTGGCCGCGTCGAAGCGGGCCTCGTCAACATCATGCCCGCGCAGCAGGACCGGCAGGTATTCATCGGTTGCAAAATCACGCGCATCGCGCAGGAAGGCGTTGAAATCATTGCTCCAGGCTTCGCGGTCCACCCGGTTGTGATACCAGGCCGTTGCCGCATAGCCGGGAAGAAGGCCCGTCAGCCCCAGCGGATTGTCAGGCCGGACATTGGCCATCTCCATCACCACCGAAATCAGCACCACGCCGTTGAAGGCGACATTGTTCCAGCCCAGCTCCAGCTCGTTCATCAGCGCACCAATGCGCGTGGTGCCATAGCTCTCGCCGATCAGGTATTTGGGCGAGTTCCAGCGCTGGTTTTCGGTCAGCCATGTGCGGATGAACTGGCCGATGGCGCGCGCATCCTCGTTGACACCCCAGAACTGGGACGGGTCTGCCTCGCCCAGCGCGCGGCTATAGCCGGTCCCGACCGGATCGATGAAGACCAGATCAGCCTGATCGAGAAGCGTGTGCGGATTGGCCCGCAGATCGTAGGGGGCGGCGCCGTCATCCTCGGCTTCTGATGGCAGGACCAGATGCACCGGACCGAACACGCCCATGTGCAGCCAGAGCGAGGCCGAGCCCGGCCCGCCATTGAAAATAAAAGCCACGGGACGCGTGCGCGGATCGGATACGCCTTCGCGGATATAGCTGGTGGAGAAGATGGCCGCCGTCGCGGTTCCATCCTCATCACGCAGGAAGGTTTCTCCCGCTACTGCGCGATAGCGCACGCGTTGGCCATTGGCGGTTACTTCGCCCCGGCTTTCGAACGCGCGCGGCTCGCGCGGGTCGTTCTCGGTATCGGGCGCTTGCGCGTTTGCGCCGGAAACGCCAAGGACGAGGGCTGCAAGCCCCGCTGCAAGTATTCTGATCATGATATCTCCCCGATCCGGCGTCATCGCCGCTTTTTATGGCCCGCAGGCTAGCCGCGATCACCCGCGCGTCAATCAGCATGCGCCTTCACAATTGCGTGCCCGCGCGCGTCTGCCTAGAAACGCCCCCATGAACTATCGTCACGCCTTTCACGCCGGGAATTTCGCCGATGTGCTCAAGCATGTCGTGCTCGCGCTGTGCCTTGAGCATCTCAAGCGCAAGGACAAGCCCTTCGCCGTAATCGACACCCATGCCGGTATCGGCGCCTATGACCTGACCAGTGATGCCGCCCAGCGCAGTCCCGAATGGCGCGAAGGGCTTGGGCGGGTGCTGGGTGCGGATATACCTGATGATGCAGCCAGGGCGCTGAAACCCTGGGCAGACGTGGTTACCGCCATGAATGCGGGCAAGGCTGAGCCCGAGCGGTATCCGGGTTCGCCGGAAATCGCCGTGAGGCTCGCCCGTCCGCAGGACCGTGTTCATCTGTGCGAACTGCAAGAGGCCGACGCGAAGATGCTCGACAAGCGTTATGCGCTCCATGCCCGGGTGAAGGTGGAACAGCGCGATGGCTACAAGGCGCTCAAAGCCCTCCTGCCCCCGCGCGAGAAGCGCGGGCTGGTACTGATAGATCCGCCCTATGAAGCCCGCGACGAGTTTGTCCGTCTGGCGGAGGCGGCCATGCGCGTTCTGGAGCGCTGGCCTACGGGCACATGTCTTTTCTGGCGGCCCATGAAGGATCTCTGGTCGCTCGACAGGTTTGATGAAGGGCTGGCCGAATGGCTGGTCACCGAACGTGATGTCGAGCCATCCGCCATTCTGCGCGCCGACATGTGGGTGCGTGATCTGCAAAGCGAGGGCAAGCTCGCCGGTGCGGGTGTCGTCATCATCAATCCGCCCCATACGCTTGAAGCGGATCTGCTGGCAGTCATGCCCTGGCTGTGTGACACGCTGAAGCAGGGCGCGGGCGCGGGCTGGCGTCTGGACGGCATTGTTACCGAAGACATGGCTGCGCGCTGGGCGGACTAGCTCTGGGCTGTCCTCACCGTGAACACGCCCGCGTCGGGCTGACGTGGCACGATGACTTCAATGAAATGGGTAGAGTAGCGCTTCAGGAAATGCTCGCCCCCCTCGCTGGAAAGGCTGCGTAAGGGGATCAGGCCGGACCCCATCGCATCCCCGCGACCAAAATAGCTGATCAGCTTGCCGGGCGCTGGCGCGGAGAGGCCGGCCGCCAGCAGAGGCAAGCGCGCAGGCGTCATTGCCGATTTCAGTCCGTCATGACGCATCAGCTCGCGCCGGTCGATGTGAAACACCCGCCGCGAGGCATCACGCCGGTTCACATGCACTTTTTTCAGCACATGGCGCAGCGCGTATTCTTCTGGCCGGGACATGGAAGCGCCAAGCCCCGCCGCCAGCTCCTTTTCCGTCGGCGTGGTCAGCCAGACAAAATAATCGTTCACTGGCAGGCCGGTATCGTCGCGCACGATGAACACGATCTGATAGTGCTCGTTGAACGCGTCCGGACCCAGCTCTTCTTCGGAGCCCAGGCTGGCCCGGCGGTCGCCGGCTTCGGGCTGGACCAGTGTGCGGGTTTCAGCATTGAGCTGGCTCCAGTCCTCGCGCACCTGCCGGTAGCCGGCCGCATCATCGGTGCGCAGGGCCTGCAATACCATCCGTCCCAGCCGCCCGGCACCTGTATCGCCTGTGTGCGATGGTTCGGTGATGTTGAGATGGTGCCGGTCCGGCAGCACGGCGAACGGCGTGGCGTCCGGTCCGCGCCGGGTCCACAGTGTGCGCTTGGGCAGACCGCTGGCGCTCTTCGTTGTGAAATCAACCGTGACGCCCTTCGGGTCGATATTGGCACTGGCCGCGCGCACAGTGCCATCCCACGCGTTCTCGCCCAGAATGCCCATAGGCCGGAAGACATCCAGCCCGGTAATGACATAGGGGCGGGTCGCTTCTTCGCTGAACACGCTCGTCCGTGTTCCATCACGCGACAGACGGTCAGACAGGGCAAGGTGCTCCTGCAGGGCCGAGCCATGTTCGAGCGCATGCAGGAACTCGGTGCCGGTCTGGAAGCTGTTGCCAAACCCCTTGATCAGCCGCCCGAGCGCGGAGCGCCCCATCACCGCCAGCGGCGAACCGAAATTGGCCGGGGCCAGCATCAGGAAATTGTCGACCGGCGCGCCGCCTTGCGGGTGCTCGAAGGCGAGCCACTGGCGCACAACCAGCGCGCCCGTGGAATGGGTCACCACATGAAAGCGCGGGCCGAGCCGTCCGTCTGCCTGCAGTTCGGCAATGACCTGGCCCAGCCTGCGGGCGCTGTCGGCCAGATGGACCTCGTCGGCCATGGACGGATAACCGCCCAGCCACACATTCTCCACGCCAAAGCCCTGTCCCGACAGGAATCCGGCAAGTGCGCGCATCGATGTGTCACGTGCGCTCCAGCCATGAACAGTCAGGACGTGGCGGGTCGGCATGGGCGGGCCTCCATTGAGGTGAACCCGCCCACAGTATGCCGTATCCCGTCCACCGGGGATAGATTGCCTGGGTCAGAGGGCGTCCTGATCGGCTTCACCGACGCCAAAGAGGCGTCCGCGCTCGGTAATGATGACCACCAGCAGCGCCATCGCGCCAAGCCCCGCCATGCCTGCCAGCAGCGGGAAAACCGAGCCATCGAAGGATTGCCCGATGAGTGAGCCGAGGATCGCGCCGCCAATGGCCGTCACCGAACCATAGAGCGCCGATGTGGTGCCGGCGCGCTTGCCCGCCGGTTCCAGCACGAGCGCGGAGAAGTTCGCCCCCATCATGCCGAACAGCATCATGCCAAGGGTCAGCAGGGTGTAGAACAGCCAGAAAGGCGGCTCACCGGCGAGGGCAAAGAGGGCGTGGCCGCCATTGATCAGCGTGAAGGCGATAATGGCGCAATGGGAAATCCGGCGCATGCCAAAACGCTGGACGATACGCGCATTGATGATATTGGCCACGGCCAGTCCGGCGGCGATGCCGGCAAAGGCCAGTGCAAACCAGGTGTCGAGCCCGTAGAGCTCGGCCATCACCTGCTCGGCCGTGGCGATGAAGGCAAACAGCCCGCCAAAGATGAACCCGGCCGCCATCATGTATCCCAGCGTGATGCGGTTGCTGGCCGCCAGCCAGTAATTTCTCACCGCCGAGCCCAGACGTACCGGAATGCGGTTTTCGGGGCTGAGTGTTTCGGGCAGGCGCACCAGCATCCATGCCCAGAGCCCGGCTCCACCGGCCAGCAGCGCGGCGAATATCCATTCCCAGCTGGCAAAGATGAGGATGGCCTGCCCCAGCCCGGGAGCCAGAATCGGCGCGGCCATGAAGAAAGTCATGGCGATGGAGATGATCTGCGCCATGCGCCGGCCGGACACCAGATCACGCACCACGGCGGTGGCGATGACGCGAGTGCCCGCAGCCGCTGCGCCCTGCAGCGCGCGCGCCGCGAGCATCCAGCCAAAATCAGGCGCCGCCAGGCACAGCAATGTCGCCAGCGAATAGGCCCCCAGCGAGACCAGCAGAACGGTGCGCCTTCCCAATGCATCGGCCAGAGGGCCGTAGGCGATCTGTGCGATGCCGAAACCGAATACATAGGCGGTGATGATGAGCTGGCGCTCATTGCCGATGGCATCGAATGCCTGCCCGATATCGGGCAGGGCAGGCAGCATGATGTCGATGGACAGTGCGTTGAGCGCCATCAGCGCGCTCGTCATCGCAATGAGCTCGGTCATGCCCAGTGTCGGGCGCTTTGGATCAGGGGAGGTGAGGGCCACGGCAAACGTCCAGCACGATGAAGGGGACGCAAACCTGCCACGCCCGGACCCCCTAGTTAGGTGTCACGGCCCTTCGCGTCGAGTTGCTAGCTGCCAAGCGCGCCGAACACGTCTCGTGTCAGGCGCGGATCGAAATGCTGCCCGCCATCGACGCAGACGATCTGGCCGGAGACAGACGGCGTGGCCAGAAACCAGCGCAAGGTGCGCACCAGATCGTCCGGCGTTGGCCCGCATTGCAGAGGATTATCATTGTGCAGGCGCTCGAAACTCGCCTCATCATGATAGGGGCTCGGCAAGGTCAGACCCGGAGCGACCGCATTGACGCGGATTTTCGGCGCAAGCGCGCGCGCGAGCATCTCCGTCGCCGCTTTCAGCGCCGCCTTGGAAATGGTGTAAGAATAGAAATCCGCATTGATATTGAAGAGCTTGTAGTCGAGCACGTTGAAAATCATTGCGCCATCGGCCGCCTGTTCGGCAAAGGCTTTCGACAGCAGGACAGGTGACAGCGTATTGGCTTCCATATGGCGGCGGAAACTGTCCGCGCTGACGGTGTCCACGCTGTCTTCTTCAAAGATCGAAGCGGAGTTAATCAGCAGGCTGACCGGGCCCATCGCGCGGTTGGCGTCCTCTACCAGCGCCTCTGCATTGGCGCCATCGGCAAAGTCTGCGCTGAAGACACTGGCCTTTGCGCCCTTGCTCTCCAGCATGCGCGCCAGCACATTTGCTTCATCACGTGAACTATTGCAGTGAATGGCGATGGCATAGCCGTCGGCCGCCAGCGCCTCGCAGAAGGCCCGCCCTATCCGCTTTGCGCCCCCGGTAACGAGCGCCGTGCCCTTGCCCTGTACCATAGTCTGCTCCTGTATTCGCGACGAAACTAGCCGCTCCACGCGCCGTGGAAAGCCTTCATGTGCGGGCAGGGCTTACCTTGGCGCGCCCGGCACAGTATAGAGCGCCCGCCATGATGCTGATTTCTGCCCAGGTAAATATCGAGGCCGCGCACTTCACCCCGTTCGGGGCGGACGATGATGCGCGCCGCCAGATTCACGGCCATTCCTATCTGGTGCGTGCCTGGGTGGCGGCCGAGCCCGGCGTGGAAGACCTCCACCGATTGCGTGATGATCTGACCACGGTTGCGCAGCCGCTAGATCACGCCTTGCTCAATGAGGTGGAGGGGCTAAGCGGCCCGTCCATGGAGGCGATTGCCGATTTCGTCGCGCAGCGCCTCGCCCCGCTATGGCCGGGACTGAGAAAAGTCTCGGTTGCCCGGCCCACTCTCGGCTATGAAGTGGTACGAGAGCTCGCCTGAAGCTGCTGGAAAGCGGTGGCCCGGCCCCGCACACCGTCAGGGATATGATTGATGAAGCCGATTTTCGCGCCCGGCGCCGACAATCCTGCGCCCGCTTCTGTGCCTGCCACCGGTACGGAGCGTCTGAGCGTGCGCGTCGAAGGATTGCGCCTTGATGCCGAGGTGGGCGTCTACGCCAGCGAGCGGGGCCGAAAGCAGCCGATAACGATCAGCCTTGAAGCTGAAGTCGCCAGCGAAGCCGCTCACCCCGGCGCTGATCTTGGCCATGCGGTGAATTATGCCGCTCTGGCCGAGACCGTGCGCCAGGTGGTGGGCCACCATCACCATGAGTTGCTCGAAGATCTGGCCCAGGATCTGGCTGACCGGATGTTTGCCGATCCGCGCATTGTCCGGATCGTGCTGAAAATCGACAAGCTGACGGCGCTCGATGACGCTGCGTCGGTCGGTGTCAGCTACGAGCGTTGGCGGTAAGCAGCGTCTGACGCCGGGTCACCCCGCCGGCTTGCGAATCCAGCCGCCCGGCGCGGAGAGCCAGGGAAATTTCTCGATCAGGGGCGGTTTGCCGTCGAAATACTCCTCTACGGCATGCGATTCACCGGGCCATTCGGTGATGCCATACTCGTCAAACAGCACGATTCCGCCCGGCACAACGTGGGGATAGAAGGCCTTGAGCGCAACCAAAGTCGGCTCGTAGATGTCGCAATCGAGATGCAGCAGCGAAATGCGCAGGCCCGGAAAACGCTCCACATAGCGCGGGGCCGTCTCCACGATATCGCCTTCTTCAAGCACGATGCGCGGCTTTTTGGGCACAAAGCTGTCCGCGTTGAACAGGTCGATCAGTTCGACGAGCGTGTCGCGGAAACCCGCCGACTCCCATCCGCCATCGAAGTTGCCGCGCCGCGCCGCGCTGTCCTTCTCCGTTTCGTCGGCTGGCGCGCGCCCGGTCAGGCCCTCGAAATGGTCAAACCCGATCACTTGCTTGGTGCGGTCGCCGGGGCAGAGAATTTCCAGGAAGCGCGCGAAATTGAACAGGGATTCGCCTTTGTACACGCCGCACTCCACAACATGGCCGGGCAGGTTGGCGACGGTCTTGAACACTTCCCAATGGCCAAAGGATTTCGACGCATACATGCGCCGCTGGAAGGCGTTGAGCTGGTGGATGATGTCCTCATCCCCTGCATGGCGGCGCAAAATTTCCGCATAGCGCGCATCCATCGGACGCATGTCAGCGGCGACAGGATTGGCCTCACGCCAGGATGCCGGCTTGCTCATATCGTGTGTCCTTGGATCATGGCGTCAGGCCGGACTGGCCGGCCTGGGTGTTGACGTAATTGCCTTTGAGCACCGCCACGCCGCTGGCCGCCAGATCGCGCCGGGTCTGGTCGATGCTCAGCGGATGGGGGATGGCGGCATTGATGCGCGCCAGCTCGCAATCATGCGCGTCGGGATCCATCTCGATCAGATAGCGCAGTGAAATGCGCCGGCGGTCGCCGGCCGTGGGCTGGGTGCCGTGCAGGAGGCAGGCATGCCAGTAATGCACTGCGCCCGCCGGCCCGGTCAGGCGGATCACGCGCTCTTCCAGGCTGGCCCCGTGGGCGCTGTAGCGCGACAGGCCCTGATCGCGGTCCAGCAGGGTCAGGTCATGGGGAAAATTGTCCGCACCCAGCCTATGGCTTCGCGGCATGAGGAAGAGCGGCGCATCACCCGGCCCCACCTCTTCGAGATAGACATAGACAGTAATGAAATCGGCCGGGCGCGCCGGCCAGTCGATCAGGTCTTGGTGCAGGTCGATGCCCCAGAAATAGGTCATGTCGCGATATTCTGGCCGGATATAGGCGCCCAGATTATTGACGTTGTTGTCAGTAATGCGCGTGCGCAACCAGGCGGGGATCTCGTTATGGGGCATCCCTACCACAAACTTGCGGTCCATCACCTTGTAGCCCGGCCCCAGCACGCGGGTCAGCGCATCCACAAGCGCGCCGTCTTGCTCTAGCGGGGCGATCTGAGCTTCCAGCGTGTCGGCGAGATTGCGGCCCGGGCGCGGATTGGTGCCCCGGTGGACCGGATCGGCATTGTATTCGGCCTCAGTCAGGAAGAGCGAGCCGTCAAAGCGCCGCGTGTGTGCCACAGCGCTTAGCAGCGCGCCCAGATCCGCCGCATCAAAGCGGCAATCAATGGGGTCATAGCCAAAGCGTTCAAAGCTCATGGGACCAACGTTGAATGGCGCGGCTGCAAAGGCCGGGCGCGCGATATGGACGATGGCTCAGAACTCGGCCGATTTGGTAAATTGGAGATTAAGGATTTGCTGGAGGGGACTTGAAGAAAATGTCGGCGAGACTCACCAGCGCGTTTTTGCCCAGAACCGCCGCGGGTATGGTCCTGGCGACCGGCTCACCGACAACCTGCCGCCAGACGCTGACGCCACGCCCCTTATGGCCCGCGCACAGAAACCCGGCTCACCCCCCCCACCGACACACGTGACGCGCCCGGGGCGCGCGCCGTCGTTATAGTTCATTTATGGTAGCGCTCCGGGATATATTTCTTATGCTCGCTATGAGGGGAAATTCGCCGGGCTTCGGCCCGGTTTGATTTATGGGGGGAATAAGAATGTCCGATCTGGGCAGGGCCGGAGGCGCGCTTTTCGGTGCGATCATTCTGGCTGGAGTTACAGTGGCCGGCGCCGGATGGGCGCGCGAAAACGGGTTTCTGCCGGCATCGCCGCAGGATGTGCCGCCGGCGCAGCAAGATACGGGGCCGGGTGCCGACAGCGAGCGCGAAACCACGCCCGCAACGCCCTATGATCTCTTCATTCTTGGCGACAATCAATCGGCGGTCCAGCTCGACGAGATCAACGCGCTCTGCGGTTTCGAAGGTCCAATCGGGGCGGATGAATCCCGGTTGGCTCTCGTTGGAGACGTGCCCGGCGCCCTGCTGGTCCATTCGACATTCGGGGGTGAACTGGCTGTAGTCGACCGGATCAGCGCTCCGGCGGATCAGCTTCACGCCTATGGCGACGGTCAGCTGACCATCGTGCTGGCTGAGGGCCGGTTGAACGGCCGTACATTCGTGCTCGATGAGTCTGGCGAGCCCGTCAATAGCGACCCGATCGTGCTGAGTAATGACGCAGAATTATATCTGGCGTGCGCTGATGCACCGAGCGCTGCACGGGCGCTGAATGCCCTGCTTGCCGAGCGTGGCTCTGCGGGCGACCCGGTTCAGATGGCCCTTGATGACTTCGTGGCCGAGGGAGAGAACTGGCCCGGTGAGCGGGTTGACTCGATCGCCGCTGCATGCGGCACGGGTGACGTGAGCACAGCTGTATCGGGCCGCTGGATTTTGGACGCGACGATCCGCCGGGACCGGCACTGGGATGAAATGGTCGTCAATGATTTTTCGGGAGAACGCCCGGGCGGCGTTGACGACTTTCTTCAACTGGACATCGCAGAGCGTTCGGGTTTTCACGCGATGATCACGCGGTATTCGATCCCGCTACGCGAACCCGCCTTTTACCCGTCGACCGAGAGTGGCTTCGGTCCGAACTTCCGGTGGAATGCTATTGCTGTGCGCCGGTTTGAAATCTGGTCTGACGGAAGCCGGGGTCACAGCGAGCCGGGCGAGCCCGTTCGCGGTGTCGATATTCCATGCCTCGACATCGCTGCCGGCGAAGCAGCTCTGAGCGAGGTGCGCTAGCCCGCCGTCATGGAACGCGCCCGTCCAGACGCGCGCAGTCAGTGCCGGGCGGTCAGCGTCTGGTGGCACCTGCCGCCAGACGCTGACGCAGAGCGCCTGACCGCCTATCTTGCCCACCATGGCTCGCGCGAACAGACCTGACACGCCGCCGACTGACACCGCTGATGCGCCGGGGCGCGCCAGCGAGGCGTCCGCGCGTTCGGGCCCGGAAGTCATTGCCGACTATGTGAAGCGCCTGCCGATGAAGCCCGGCGTCTACCGCATGTATGGCGCCGATGGCGAGGTGCTCTATGTGGGCAAGGCCCGCCAGCTCAAATCGCGCGTGTCCAGCTATGCCAAGTCGGGCGGACACAATAACCGCATCGCGCTGATGATCGCGCTCACCGCCAGCATGGAGTTTGTCGTCACCGCGACGGAAACCGAGGCGCTGCTGCTGGAAGCCAATCTCATCAAGCGCCTGAAGCCACGCTTCAACATCATCCTGCGCGATGACAAGTCCTTCCCCTACATCTTCATCCGCACCGATCACCCGGCGGCCCAGCTGACCAAGCATCGCGGCGCGCGTCGCAAGAAGGGTGATTATTTCGGTCCCTTTGCCTCCGCAGGCGCCGTCAATCACACGCTCAACACGCTGCAGAAGGCGTTCCTCTTACGCACCTGCACAGACAGCGTGTATGAGGGCCGCACCCGGCCCTGCATGCTCTACCAGATCAAGAGATGCGCCGGTCCGTGCGTCGATCTGATCGCGCCGGAGCGCTATGACGCGCTGGTCGGCGAGGCACGCGAGTTTCTGCGCGGGCGCTCTGGCGTTTTGCGCGAACGCCTGCAGGCCGACATGGAAGAGGCCGCTGAGGCGCTGGACTTTGAACGCGCGGCCCGGCTGAGGGACCGGCTGCGCGCCATCGCCGCCGTGACCACCAGTCAGGGCATCAATCCGGACGGCATCGAGGAGGCCGATGTCATCGCCGTCCATCAGGAGGGCGGAAAGAGCTGTGTGCAGGTCTTCTTCTTCCGCGCGGGCCAGAACTGGGGCAACCGGGCCTTTTATCCGCGCCATGATGCCGACGCGGCTCCTGAAGATGTGCTGGGCGCCTTCATCGCGCAATTCTACGAGGACAAGCCTGCGCCGGGCCTGTTGCTGGTCTCCCATGAACCGGATCAGCGTGAATTGCTGGCCGAAGCACTCGCCTTGCGGGCCGGGCACCCGGTAGAGATCCGCAAACCCCGGCGCGGCGGCAAGACTCAGCTTGTCGAGCAGGCAATGACCAATGCGCGCGAGGCGCTGGGCCGGACACTCGCAGAGTCGAAAAGTCAGGCCCAGCTTCTTGACGGGGTGGCGCGCGTCTTCGCGCTGGAGGCCCGCCCGGAGCGTATCGAGGTCTACGACAACTCCCATATTCAAGGCTCCAACGCGCTGGGCGCGATGATCGTCGCGGGGCCGGAAGGCTTCGAGAAAGCGCAATACCGCCGCTTCAACATGAAGGGCGGGGATGCGGCCACCAATGATGATTTTGCCATGATGGCTGCCATGCTGCGACGGCGCTTCTCCCGGCTCGCAAAAGAGCGAGACGAAGGCGCGCCGGTGCCGGGACTGGTGCTGATTGATGGCGGCAAGGGCCAGCTTTCAGCGGCGGTGGCCGTGATGGAAGAGCTGGGCATGAGCGATATTGCGCTGGCAGCCGTCGCCAAGGGCCCGGACAGGAATGCGGGCCGCGAAGATTTCTACATGCCGGGCCGGGCACCCTTCCGCCTGCCGGCCAATGATCCGGTGCTGTATTACCTGCAGCGCTTACGCGATGAGGCGCACCGCTTTGCCATCACCGGCCACAGGGCGGCGCGCAGTCGGGCGATCAAGGACAATCCGCTAAACGATATTACCGGGATTGGCGCGTCGCGCCGCGCCGCACTGCTCAAGCATTTTGGCTCAGCCAAAGCGGTTTCGCGTGCCAATCTTGCTGATCTGGAAGCGGTGGAGGGGGTCTCCAGCGCCCTTGCCCGCCGCATCTATGACCATTTCAACGATCACGGCTAGGAGACGCCAGGTGCTGCACCATCTGCCCAATCTCGTGACGATCCTGCGTGCCATTGGCGGTATCGCAGGGGCGTGGCTGCTTCTGCAGAGTGCCGGTGCCGCGCTTGAGGAGGCAGCGGTTTTCTATGCCATCCTGTCCGGGGCCGTTTTTGTCGCGGCGGCTTTGAGCGACTGGCTGGATGGCTGGCTGGCGCGTCGGCTCGGTGTGCAAACCGCGTTGGGTGCCTTGCTGGACCCCATCGCCGACAAGGTGCTGACGGGGGCCTATCTGGTTGCTTACACACTCATTGCGGGCGGCAATCCGGCTCTGGCCATTCCGGTTGGGATCATCCTCTTGCGCGACGTGATCGTAACAGGCCTGCGTCTGGCCGGTCCGGCGAGGGACAGCGCTGCCTATACCGTAACAGGCGATGCCAAGGCCAAGACCGCGCTGACCATGATCGTGGTAGCGGTGCCGTTCGCGTTGGCCGGTTTCGCGGACATTGCTGACTGGTTCTACGTCTGGGTTGGCGGGGTCTGGCTGGTTGCGGCCCTAACCGTGTGGAGCGCCATTCCCTATCTGCGTTCGGCTTTTCGCTAGTGCACACTTTCTGGGTGCATCTGCGCAGGAAACATCCGCAGGGCTTCATTAACCCCATCATGAGAACGGTTATAGGTATGTGAGTGTGCCCAGTGGGCCAGGGAGCCGCCGCCATGACCGATTCACAACTTTCCGAGCGTTTTGACTTCCTCGATTTTACGGAATCTGACCGGGCGCGCCTGCGTAGCCTGAAGCCGCTTGTGGCTGCCGAGCTGCCTGCCGTCCTGGACCAGTTCTATCTGGACATTTCCAAGCACCCGGAAGTGGATGTGATGTTCAAGAGCGCAGAGATGCGCGCCCATGCCCGGCAGAAGCAGCTGGAGCACTGGCTGCGCATCTGTGATGCGCAATACGCGGCCGAATATCTGCAGTCGGTGCAGCGGATTGGTGAAACCCATGCGCGCCTGGGCCTGAAGCCGGCGTGGTATTTTGGCGGATACGCTAAGATCGTTGGCGGGATGGTCCGGGCGATTGTCCGGGCATCATCCGCCAACCGGCGCTTTCTGAAGCGCTTTCAGAATGACGACAGTCTTGAAGCGGCGCTCGACACGCTGGTCAAGGCGGCCATGCTGGACATGGATTTGTGCATGTCGACCATCGAGGCGTGCGCCGCGCGCGCCAAGGCCGAGGAGCGCAATGCTCTGGCCAGCGAGTTTGAAAAGACCGTGTCGTCGATAGTGTCCTCGGTAGCAGCGGCGTCAGAAGAGCTGTCCACAACGGCTCGCGCCATGGCCGAAACCGCCGAAGGAACCACTGAGCGTTCTTCGAGCGTGGCTGCCGCCTCCGAGGAGGCCAGCGTGGCCGCCCGCACGGTTGCACAGGCCGCAGGCGAGCTGACGCGCGCCATTGGCGAGATTTCCGAACGCGCCACCGAAGCGGCGGGGGCCTCCTCCCAGGCCCGCGACGAGGCCCGGCGGACGGCGGAAACCATGGCTCAACTGTCGCTGGCTGCCGAGCGGATCGGCACGATTGTCAGCCTGATCGAGACAGTCGCCGAGCAGACCAATCTTCTGGCGCTGAATGCCACAATCGAGGCGGCGCGCGCTGGCGAGGCGGGCAAGGGGTTCGCCGTCGTCGCCAGCGAGGTGAAGTCACTGGCGGCCCAAACCGCGAAGGCCACCGAGGAAATCTCCACACAGATTGCTGGTGTCCAGACTGTCGTGCGCGAGGCGGTGAAAGCCATCGAGGCGGTGTCCGGTTCCATCGAGCAGGTAACGGGCGTTTCGGCATCTATCTCCGCGGCCGTCGAGGAGCAGAGCGCGGCCACGTCAGAGATCGAGCGCAATACCAACCAGTCGGCGGAAAGTTCGGGCATGGTGTCGCAGACTATCACCGAAGTGCTGTCAGGCGCGCGCGAAACCAGTAATTCGGCGGGCGCAGTGGTTAGCGCAGCGGGCGAGCTGGGCCGCCAAGCCGAGCAGCTCCGCGGCGATGTCTCCCGCTTCCTGGAGCGCATCAGGGCAGCCTGACCTCCGGTGCTGAAACGGTGCGTAACATCCTGCCACTTTGAGGCGCGGCCAATCCGGTCCATCCTTCTTGTCTGACTTTGCCTGGCAATGCGGAGTAAGGATGACCGGTCTGCCGCCTGAGACCCATATTCTCGTCGTTGATGATGACGACCGGATCCGTTCGCTTCTAAGCCGCTTCCTGCGCGAACGCGGCTTTCGCGTTTCGGCTGCGCCCAATGCAGACAAGGCTCTGTCCATGCTGCGTTCGCTCAGCTTCGATCTTCTCATTCTTGATGTGATGATGCCCGGCATGGACGGGTTCGAGCTGACCCGTGCCGTACGTGAGGCACATGATTGCCCCATCTTGTTGCTGACCGCGCGCGGCGAGCCGGAAGACCGCATCAAGGGGCTGACGCTGGGCGCGGATGACTATTTGGCCAAGCCATTCGAACCTGAAGAGCTGATTTTGCGTGTGCAGGCGATATTGCGGCGCATGATCCCAAAAAAGCTGGGCGCAAAACGTGTGCAGTTTGGCGGCTGGATATTCGAGCTCGAGACCGGCCAGCTCAGTCAGGGTGATACCCGTGTGCGCCTGACCGGCGGGGAAGCCGCCTTGCTGACTACACTGGCTCAGTCTCCGGGCGAGGCGGTGGATCGCTATGTGCTGTCTGAAAGAGCTGCGGGCGGCGCAGGCGAGCGTGCGATTGACGTCCAGATGACACGTCTGCGCCGCAAGATCGAGGACGATCCGAAGAATCCGGTATTCCTCCAGACGGTGCGCGGTGAAGGCTACAAGCTGGTCGCCGAGCCTGTCTTTGAAGCCCTGGCGGGAAAGTGAGCGCCGCGCGATGAGGTTCCAGCTAAAGCGCTATCTGCCGACCAGCCTGTTTGGCCGGTCCCTGCTGATCATTGTTCTGCCGGTCGCGATCATGCAGGTAGCCGTCACCTGGTCCTTCTTTGAGGAACACTGGCAGACCGTGACGGCCCGGCTGTCGGAGAGCGTGGCAGGCGATGTGGCGATGGTCACGGCGCTGGTGGAGCGTTCCGGGCCCGAAGGGATAGACCCGGTTGCCAATCTGGCGTTCGAGACGGTGGGATTATCGGTGGATCTGCGCGAAGGCGACGCTTTACCCGATAGCCGCCGGACGGCGTTTTTCCGCGCACTGGACAGGTCCTTGCGCCGGGCTCTGACGGCTCGTCTCGACAATGATTTCTGGTTCGACACCACGCGCTATCCCGAATACGTCGATATTCGCGTTCGGGTCGATGCCGGCGTGTTGCGTTTCATCGTGTCGCGCGAGCGCGCCTTTGCCACCACGGGGCATATTTTTATCCTGTGGATTGTGGGCGCATCAACGCTTCTCAGCGCCGTTTCCATAGTTTTCATCCGCAATCAGGCCAAGCCCATCCAGCGGCTGGCCAGCGCCGCAGAGGCGTTCGGGCGCGGTCAGGACACGGCAGGTTTCCGTCCTGCCGGTGCGCGCGAGGTGCGTCAGGCCGCGACGGCCTTTATCGACATGCGAGAGCGCCTTATCCGCTATGTGGAGCAGCGCACCGCGCTGCTGGCCGGGGTCAGCCATGATCTGCGCACACCGCTCACGCGCCTGCGCCTCCAGCTTGCCATGATGCCGGCCGGTCCCGAGCGCGACGCGGCCATTCAGGACATCGCCGAAATGGAGATGGCGCTAGACGAGTATCTCGCTTTTGCGCGCGGTCAGAGCGGTGAGGAAAGCGCCCATGAAGACCTGACCGGACTGTGCCGCAGCCTGGCCCAGAAGGCGGCACGCGCAGGCCATGAGATCGCGCTGGACGTGCCTGATGTGCTGACCCGTGAGGTTCGGCCCGGCACGCTGAACCGCGCGGTCTCCAACCTTGTCAGCAATGCTATTGCCCATGGCGACGATGTCCGCCTGTCGCTGGTGCACACTGGTGGCCGGATCGAGTTTCGCGTCGAGGATGACGGGCCGGGCATTCCCGAAGAGCTTTACGAGGAGGCGTTCCGCCCGTTCAGCCGGCTGGATCCCGCCCGCAACAGCAATTCCACCGGCGTCGGCCTTGGCCTTGCCATCGCCCGCGACACGGCCCGCGCGCATGGCGGCGATGTGTTTCTGGACAGAAGCGAGCTTGGCGGCCTGAAAGCGGTCTTGTGGATACCGGCCTGAGGCGCGTGGTCTAGAGCGCGCTGCCGAGCTTGCGTGACTGGCGTTCGGCGGCAGCGACGGCGTTGCGCACCAGCATGGGCAGGCCGCCGCCGGCCATCATCACATCCAGCGCGGCCTGAGTTGTGCCGCCCGGCGATGTGACGGCCCGGCGCAATGCTGCCGCGTCGGCCGTCTTGCGCTTGTGGCCATCCTCCAGCAACGCACCTGCCCCTGACACGGTTGCCACCGCCAGCTTTTCAGCGAGCGCAGGTGGAAGGCCCTCCGCTTCGCCCGCGCGCGCCAGTGCTTCGCACATCAGGAAGACATAGGCCGGGCCTGACCCGGAAACGGCTGTGACGGCGTCCATCATCCGCTCGTCCTCGACCCACTCCACCGCGCCCAGGACTTTGAGCAGGGCCTCAGCGGCCTGACGGAAATGCGGCGGGTCGGCTTCCAGATTGGAAATGGCCACGCTGATGCCCTTGCCGATCGAGCCGGGCGTGTTGGGCATGGCGCGTATCACCGGATGGCCGGGAAAGAGCCGGCCCAGACCGATCAGTCCGGCACCGGCCAGAATGGAGATAATGAGCGCGCCGCCCGGCACCCTGGCGGCCAGTACTTCGCCCACGGCCGGAAGCGCCTGTGGCTTTACCGCCAGCACCACACGGTCCACGCCGGTTGCGGCCGATTTCGTCAGCTCCGGCAGAACCTTGATGCCATGGCGTGTGGACAGCTCTTCAAGTTCGTCTGACGGATTTGGTTCGACAATAACCAGCGTATCGGCATCTAGTCCGCCACGGCGTGAGCGCAGCCAGCCAGTGGCCAGAGCCAGCCCCATCCGGCCTGCGCCAATAAGCGCGACCTTGCCTGTCTGTTCGTTTGGTGCCGACATGAGTGTGCTCTTCAGGCCTCCCCGGCCGTATCGAACATCGCAGCGGCCACCGCTTCTTCGACGCTTTTGCCGCCCCACACCAGATAGTGGAAGGCCGGGTAAAGGCGTTCGCCAGCTTCACGCGCGGCCACGATAAGGGCTGCGGCCTGCGCGGGGCTGACGGTATCGCCGCCTGCCAGTGACAGGGCATGGCGGAATACGACTGAGCCGTCCTCGGCCCAGACATCGAAATGGCCGAGCCACAGGCGCTCGTTCAGGCGCACGACCAGCTCACTGACCTCCCGGAAGCGCGCTTGCGGCGTCTTTAGCTCCAGACTCGCGCAAACATGCAGCACGTCAAGCTCGGGACGCCAGGCAAACCATATCTGATGGTCGCGCCACTCGCCCGGCACGGCCATGTGCAGCTCGGTGTCATCGCGCTCATAGGCGTATTGCTCGGCGATCACCGCCTGCTCCACGCTTTCAAGCGGATCGATTGTCTGGATGTAGGTTTCGGTATGCAGATCCATCATTGCGCCTCCCTCAGAGCACATGCCGGCATCGTCCCGTAAGTCGACGGTAAGCCGCTCCGGGGACACTGCGCAACGCTGTGCAGGGGGTTTGGAATTAAGCCGTTCAGCTGGAAGCCTTTTTCGAAGCCGCCTTGCGCTTCGAAGCCGGGGCCGCGCGGGAGGGAGCAGGCTTTTTGCCCTCCAGAGCCGCCAGACGGGCTTTGAGTGATTCGATTTCCTCACCCTGCCGGGTGAGCATTTCCTGCAAGGTGCGCACCTCTTCGCCCGACGCCAGGTCCATGTCGGCGGCCACACGTTCGGCCTGCGCACGGAAAACCGAGCGGGCTTCGTCTCCTGCGGCCCGGGCTGCACCGAATGCATCGGTCATCAGGTCGGCGAGGTCTGTGAAAACGGGGTTGCGCGTCTGCATGACAAGACGGTCCTTGCTGGTATAGAGGACAGGATATAGGCCTTTAGGCCTGCCTTGTGCAATGACCGCCCCGCACATCGGGCAGCCAGCACGCCCCAAGGAGTGCCGATTTCCATGGCCCTGTGTCCTGCCAGTTTCGACCTCATCGATCCGGTCATATTCGAGATCGGCCCGTTTGCCCTTCGCTGGTATGCCCTTGCCTATATTGCCGGGTTTTTCCTCGGCCTGTTCTACGTCGTCAAGCTGATCGCCAGGCCGGGCCTGTGGACGACCCATGCCAGCCCGAAGGCGGCACCGCTGGACCGGGCCTATGTCGAGGAATTGATGCTGTGGGTGATGATCGGCGTCATTGTCGGCGGGCGTGTGGGCTATGTGCTGTTTTACCAGACCAGCGCGATCTGGGAGCGCCCTTTATGGGTGGTCACCGGCATCACCGAAGGCGGGATGAGCTTTCACGGCGGGCTGATCGGCGTGATGCTGGCCATGATTGTTACCGCGCGCCTGTGGAAAATTCCGCTGCTGAACGTCACCGACGCCGTCGCCGCGGCGACGCCGACCGGGCTCTTGCTCGGGCGGCTGGCCAATTTCATCAATGGCGAGCTGTGGGGGCGTCCGGCGCCAGATCTGCCATGGGCGATGCGCTTTGCCGCTGATCCGCTGTGCGCGCTTCGCCATCCCAGCCAGCTTTATGAGGCGTTTCTCGAAGGCGCGGTGCTGTTTGCCATCATCGCCTTCCTGATCTGGCGCTTCCGGGCCCTTTCCCGGCCGGGTCTGGTAACCGGCGTGTTCCTGGCCGGCTATGGCGTGTTCCGGGCGTTCGTCGAACTGTTCCGGGAACCGGACCGGCACATGCCCGAAGCGCTTCAGGGCTATGTCACCATGGGCATGATATTATGCATCCCGATGGTGGCCGCCGGCGGCTATCTGATCTGGCGCGCTTTGAAAGCACCTCCCGCCAGTACACCCGGACAGGTGCGCCCGGCGTACAAGAAGCCCTCGTCAAAAGCCAAATGAGCGCGCCTTGCCTGTGACCGACGCTGACGCCTTCAACCCGGCTGAGAGAATCGCCGCCAATCTGCGCACGCGCATCGCCGCGCAAGGCCCGCTGCCGGTTTCTGTCTTCATGATGGAAGCGATGTTTGATCCGGTCGCCGGTTTTTACGCCACGCGCGATCCTATCGGGGCGGGCGCCGATTTCGTTACCGCGCCCGAAATCAGCCAGATGTTTGGCGAGCTTCTGGGGTTGTGGGCCGCGCAATGCTGGCAGGACATGGGTGCGCCGGACAGCACTGTGCTGGCCGAGCTTGGGCCCGGCAAGGGCACCATGATGTCGGACATGCTGCGCGCGGCCCGCGCTGTGCCGGGCTTTGCCGACACCTTGAATGTCAGCCTGGTGGAAGCCAGCGCAGCACTGAAAATGGTGCAGGGCCGCACGCTTGCACGGGCGGGCGTACCTGTAGGCTGGGCGAAGAGCCTTGAGGCGCTTCCCGCTGGTCCGGCCATCATTTTCGGCAATGAGTTTCTTGATTGCCTTCCCGTGCGACAGGCCGTGCGCGTGGACGGACAATGGCGCGAGCGCTGCGTCAGCTTTCACCCTGAGGACGAAAATCGTCTTGCCTTCGTGACCGGGCCGGCCATCGCCGATAGCGACCCGTTTATTCCAGCCCGGCTGCGCGATAGTGCGGACGGCACGCTTGCAGAATTGCGGCCCGGTGACATGCAAGTAGTGGAAGCGTTGGCAGCGCGCTTTGCAGCCGATCCCGGCTATGCGCTGTTCATTGATTATGGCCCGGCCATCTCGGAGCCGGGCGACACCCTGCAGGCGATCCGCGCTCACCAGAAAGTGCATCCGCTGGATACTCCTGGCAGCGCCGATATCACGGCGCGCGTGGATTTCGAGATGCTGGCACGCCATGCGCAGGGCGCCGGACTGGCCGTTCATGGCCCGGCTCAACAGGGCGCATTCCTGAGCGGGCTGGGCATCGGTCAGCGCGCGGACGCGCTGGCTGCGGCCCGGCCTGAACAACGCGATGTGATCGCGCGCCAGCTTGCCCGGCTGACCAGCCCGGACGAAATGGGCAGCCTCTTCAAGGTCATGGCTTTCAGCGCCCCGGACCTGCCGGCGCCGCCGAGTCTTGAGCCCTTTGCCGGATAATCAGTATACGGTCTAAGCGGCGCGGTGAAGTTTGCGCCGCGCGGGCGCTTCCGGTATGCCGCCCCGTCTGCTATGAGCGCGGCCATGCTGGCCAATGTCCGAGGGGATAATCCAATGAAACTGATGAGCGGCAACGCGAACAGGCCCTTGGCCCGCGCCATCGCGGATTATCTCGACGCGCCGCTCTCCAATGTCGAAATCGAGACATTTGCCGATGGCGAGCTGTTCGTGCGTATCGAGGAAAACATGCGCGGCGAGGACGTGTTCCTCATCCAGTCCACCTCAAAGCCGGCCAATAATAATCTGATGGAGCTGCTGATCTGCATGGACGCGCTGTCGCGTGCCAGCGCCCGGCGGATCACGGCTGTCATTCCCTATTTCGGCTATGCCAGGCAGGACCGCAAAACCGGCGGACGCACGCCGATCACGGCCAAGCTGGTGGCCAATCTGATCGCCAAGGCCGGTGCAAACCGGGTGCTGACCCTTGATCTGCACGCGGGCCAGATTCAGGGCTTTTTCGACATACCGACCGATAATCTGTTCACCACGCCGGTGTTCGAGCAGGACATTCGCCGCCACTACGACATTTCAGACCTGATGATCGTCTCGCCCGATGTGGGCGGTGTGGTGCGCGCGCGCGCGCTTGCCCAGCGCCTGGGCGCCGACATCGCCATTGTCGACAAGCGCCGCCCCAAGGCGGGCGAGAGCGAGGTGATGAACATTATCGGTGATGTGGCAGGCCGACGCTGCATCATTTTTGATGATATCATCGATAGCGGCGGCACGCTGTGCAATGCGGCGGCAGCCTTGATGAATGAGGGTGCCTCCGAAGTGTCTGCCTACATCACGCATGGCGTGCTGTCGGGCAAGGCAACCAGCCGGATCACGGATTCGGTGCTCAAGGAGCTGGTTGTCACTGATTCCATCGATGTGACTGACAAGGCTGAAGCTTGCGCCAAGCTGCGCGCCGTCTCTATCGCGCCCCTGCTGGCCGAGGCAATCCGGCGCATCGCCAATGAGGAAAGCGTCTCCAAGCTGTTTGACTAGTCACCGCCGGACAGACGGTCTCGCCCGCCAGACTCACTGCCCCCTGTTGCGCGCGTGCCAAAAACCGGCTAATAGCCCGCTCTCGCTTGAGCGCCGCCCGCTTGCAGGCGGCGAACGCGTTTGAAACCAGAATTTACCACAGGGACCGGACCCCATGAGTGATATTGTTGTTTCCGTCGAGGTGCGTGACCGCACCGGCACTGGCGGCGCCCGTGATGCGCGCCGCACCGGCTTGGTCCCGGGTGTTCTTTATGGTGGTCCGCGTGGCGCCGTTGCCATCAGCGTGAAGCGCAACGAGCTGGTGAAAGCCATCGGCACGGGCAAGCTGATCGCCAATATGGTTGATATCGAGCACAAGGGCGAGCGCCAGCCCGTCATTGCGCGCGACATCCAGTTCCACCCCGTCACGGACGAGCCGATCCATATCGATTTTTACCGTGTGGAAGAAAACTCGGTCATCACGCTGAACGTGCCGGTCCACTTCATCAATGATGAAGCCGCTCCGGGCATCAAGCGTGGCGGTGTGCTCAACATCGTGCGCCATGACATCGAAGTGCGCTGCAAGGCGGGCAATATCCCCACCGAGATCACGGTTGATCTGACCGGCTACGATATCGGCGATTCCATTCATATCTCGAGCGTTGCCCTGCCCGACGGCGTGAAGCCGGTGATTTCCAATCGCGACTTCACCATCGCCACGGTGCAAGGCTCGCGCGCGGTCATCGAGGACGAGATCGATGAGGGCGATGATGCCGAGCGTGAAGCCGCCGCTGAGGACGAGGACGAAGACGGCGAGGATTAGTCGTCTTCGCACTGGCGGCCAAAGCTGCCGGCGCTTTTGAACCGGGAAAAGGCGGCGCAGGATGACCTGCAGCCGCCTTTTTCATGGCCCGTTACAAACACGCAGGCCGTACAAGAGGGCATGACATGCTGATCGTTGCAGGCCTGGGCAACCCTGAAAGCAAATATCTGAAAAACCGGCATAATGCCGGCTTCATGACACTAGATGCTATCGCGGCGACACACGGCTTTGGCCCTTGGCGGGAAAAGTTTCAGGCCGCGATCAGCGAGGGGCTGGTCCAGACGATCGCTGGCCCCAAAAAAGCCCTGCTGATGAAGCCGCTCACCTATTACAACAATTCCGGCCTGGCGGTGCGTGCGGCGGCGGAGTTCTACCGTGCCGGCCCAGATGCCGTGACGGTCTTTCATGACGAACTGGATCTGGCGCCGGGCAAGTTCCGTCTGAAAGCAGGCGGGGGTCATGGCGGCAATAACGGCGTGCGCTCCATCGCCGCGCATATCGGCGCAGAATTCCGCCGCGGGCGTATCGGCATCGGCCATCCCGGCGACAAGGATCTGGTCACCAATTATGTGCTGTCCGACTTCCCTAAGGCCGACCTCATCTGGTTTGAGCAGCTTACCGGCGCGATTGCGCGCAGCTTCCCGCTTCTGGCAGGCGGTGAGTTTGATGCCTTCCAGACACGTGTCACCCATCTGGCCCCGGCCCCCGGCGGACAGGAAGACTAGCGCGCTTTGTAGCCAGCTCTTGCGGCGCTAGACTGGCGCGATGACCCTGATTGCAGCGATCATGACCGTTCTCTTTCTGCAGGCGTCGCCGCCTGAGCCGGGAACGGTGCTGGAGCGCGCTACCCCTTATGTTCATCCCGCGGGTGGTTTTGCCCTGACCTTGCCAGAGGGGTGGCGCTATTTCCCGCTCGAGGACGGTTCGGGGATCGCGCTGCTTCACGATAGTTCGGACGCGCGTATCGAGGCGTTTGCCGTGCCTATGGAGCCCTCCGGCGTGCCGGGTCTGCCCGATGACACGATTGATGCCTTGGCCTTGCGTCTGGAAGGGCCGGGTTTCCGGCGTAGCGCGCGGATACGTGTGCCGCTGGTGGTGGCAGGCCAGAGCGCGTCAGACCGTCCGCAGGCTGGTGACGTGAACGCGCTCTCCTACACAGGCAGTCATCAGGACCGGCGCTGGAGCGGCATCGCGGCAACCCGCTGCGGAGCCGATATCGTGCTGACGCTGGAAGCTGGCGCCGGGCATTTCGATACTGCCAGCGAGGCCTTTCAAGGCGTTGTGGAAAGCTGGGCGCTTGTTCTCAGGGGCGGCGAGGATTTCCCTTGCGGGTAGCCCCATTGACGCCTGCCGCCCGCCCGTCTAACCCCACGCCAGCTTCGTAAATCCTCTTTTCTGACAGGGGCCATCCATGGGCTTCAAATGCGGCATCGTCGGTCTGCCCAATGTTGGCAAATCGACCCTTTTCAACGCGCTCACCCAGACCGCCGCCGCGCAGGCGGCCAATTATCCGTTCTGCACGATCGAGCCGAATGTCGGTGATGTGGCGGTGCCCGAACCGCGCCTTGAAAAGCTGGCCTCTATCGCCGGTTCGGCCAGTATCATCCCGGCGCGGATGAGCTTTGTGGACATTGCCGGCCTTGTGAAGGGCGCCAGCCAGGGCGAGGGGCTGGGCAATCAGTTTCTGGCCAATATCCGCGAGGTGGATGCGGTCGTTTATGTGCTGCGCTGCTTCGTCGACGATGACGTGACCCATGTGGCGGGCAAGGTTGATCCGCTGGCTGATTTCGAAACCGTCGAGACCGAGCTGATGCTCGCCGACATGGAGAGTCTGGAAAAGCGCCGGGCCAATGTGGAGAAGAAGGCGAAATCTGGCGACAAGGACGCCAAGGCGCAGATCGAGCTGATTGATCTGGCACTGGAAAAATTGCGCGAGGGCCAGCCCGCCCGCTTTGCTGCCGTGCCCGAAGATCAGCGCCGCGAATGGCGCATGCTCCAGCTTCTCACCTCCAAGCCGGTGCTTTTCATCGCCAATGTCGATGAGGAAAGCGCGGCGACCGGTAATGCCATGTCGCAGGCCGTGGAGAAGCGTGCCGCCGAGGAGGGTGCGATCTGTGTGGCGATCTCCGCCAAGATCGAGGCCGAGCTGGCGCTGCTGGAGCCGCAAGAGCGTGCCGAATATCTCGAATCGCTCGGCCTGACCGAGCCGGGCCTGAACCGTCTGATCCACGCGGGCTATACCTTGCTGGACCTGCAGACCTATTTCACCGCAGGGCCGAAAGAGGCGCGCGCCTGGACCATCCGCAAGGGCTGGAAAGCCCCGCGTGCGGCCGGTGTGATCCATGGAGATTTTGAAAAGGGCTTTATCCGCGCCGAAACCACCGCCTTTGCCGACTATGTGGCGCTGGGCGGTGAGGCCGGAGCGCGCGAAGCGGGAAAGTTGCGTCAGGAAGGCAAGGAATACGTGGTCCAGGACGGCGACGTGCTGCTGTTCAAGTTCAACGTCTGACCGGCCCTGCGGCTTTACACGCCTGCCTGAGCCGCCCATCCTTCGCCACATTGCCGTCCGGGGAGGGACAATGAGCTTTTCCACCATCAAATATGCGGTCAGCGACCATATCGCGCTGCTGACGATGAACCGTCCGGACGCGATGAATGCCTTCACCCGCGAGATGGGCGAGGAGATGGCGTCCGCCTTTGATGCCGCCGACGCGGACCCTGACGTGCGCTGCGTGATCGTGACAGGCGCGGGCCGGGCCTTCTGTGCGGGCGCGGATCTGTCTCTGGGTGCAGAAACCTTCAATGCCGTGTCGCAGGCTGCCGCCAGCGGTGATCTGGACGAGACGGATCCCAAATGGCGCGACTTTGGCGGATTGCTGAACCTGCGCATCTTCAACTGCGCCAAGCCGGTGATTGCTGCCATCAATGGCGCGGCGGTCGGCATTGGCGCGACGATGATCCTGCCCATGGATATCCGCATCGCGGCCGAGGGCGCGAAAATAGCTTATCCGTTCACAAAGCGCGGCATTGCCTGGGATGGGTGCGCGAGCTGGTTCCTGCCACGCGTGGTGGGCATAGAGACGGCGCTTGACTGGGGCCTGACAGGGCGCACATTCATGAGCGAGGAAGCGCTGGCGAAAGGCCTTGTGAGCGAGCTGGTGCCCGCTGACACAGTGCTGGAGCGCGCTTATGAGCGCGCCCGGCTGATCGTGGAAACGGCAGCGCCTGTATCAGTATCGATGAACCGCTATCTTGCCTGGCAGATGCTGGGCGCATCCCACCCGATGGACGCACACCGGCTGGAGAGCCGGGCCATTTTACGCCGGGGCATGAGCGAGGATGCGCGCGAAGGCGTCATGAGTTTTCTGGAAAAGCGCCAGCCCGCCTTCACCGGCCAGGTGCCGGACGGACTGCCAAACGGCTGGCCTTACACATCAGAGCCGGAGTATTGATCGGCCATGTCTGACGATCACAATACATCCGGGCCGGTAACGCTGCGCCATCTGTTCATCTGGGCCATTCCCTTCGATCTCGGGCTCGTCGCCCTCGTGATCGTGATCATGATGGGATGGGAGTTGTGGACCGGCATCGGCTTTGTGATAGCCGGCGCGCTGGGCTCACTCATGATGATCGGCCAGCATTTCGGTATCGGACCAGACCGCTAGGGTCTGTCTAGGCCACACCCATCGTCAGGTAGAGAAGCGTCGCGATGTAGGTGGCATATGCGAGCAGCAGCACCGCCCCGGTCATGCGGCCCATCGGGCGGCGCGAGAACACCAGCAGGGTCACGAAGATCGCGCTGCCCAGGAACACCCACAGATCAAGCTGGAAGAAGCTGGCATCAATGGCCACACCGCCGGCAAAGCCGCCTGCCGCCAGTCCGGTGATCCCGCCGACGGCGAGGATGTTGAAGATGTTGGAGCCGATGACATTGCCGATCGCCATGTCCGCCTGACGGCGCACGGCGGCGACAACCGAGGTTGCCAGTTCGGGCAATGACGTGCCGACAGCCAGAAGCGTCAGGCCGACAACGGCCTCCGATACACCCAGGCGCACAGCAAGGCTGGCACCGCCCTCCACGATCAGATTGGCACCGATTGGCAGGGCGACCAGACCGACGATCAGGCTGAACGCGATGCCGAGCCCTGACTTGGGAAGGCCTTCCATGGAATCGATATTTGTCAGCTCGGCGATGAGCGGGTCTTCGCGCGAGCCCATCGCAACAAAGCCGAGATAGACAATATAGGCGAGGATCAGGGCGGTCAGTATCGCGCCTTCAAGCAGGCTGATGGCACCTGGAGCGCCAGCCTGCCAGTCCCAGCACAGGGCGATAAAGAGCAAGGCGGCGACAAGCGCAATGAGTGCGTTTGTCCGCACGCCCTTGGCAGTCGTACCCATGGCGGCGATCAGTGCCGGCACGCCTAGAACCAGAAGAATATTGGCAATGTTCGATCCGACGATATTACCAATCGCCAGACCCGGTGAACCCGCCAGCGAGGCAAAGACGCTGACCACCATTTCCGGCGCGCTGGTGCCGAACGCGACGATCGTCAGGCCGATAAGCAGGGATGGCACGCCGGTCCGCCGCGCGACGGCTGTTGCCCCGCGTACCAGATAATCACCGCCGAAAAGGATGATGATGATGCCGACAACGAGCAGCAGCACATCAAGAAGAGTGGCGGACATGATCGCTCCTGAGGATGCGCCTTGGTGTCAACGCCTAGTCGAGGCGTTTGAACTCGATCAGGTTGAACAGCGCGAAGAGGCCAAAGCAAATGCCGAGTGCGAAGAGAGCAGCCATGGTGTCGGCTCCGGTATCTGGTGTGCGGGCCTGCCGGTCAGGCAGGGGCTTGATGGGCGTCTATAGCGTGCGTTCCCGGCGGGCGCCAGTGGCCCTTGCGTCAAAATCCCTCGAGGCGTGCTACGGGCTGCAGTCCCGATTCCCGGTTGACTCTGCGACGGCACTGTTAACCATATTTGGCGGTCCTTGTTCAAAGAGGACGCAAACCAGAGCAACCGGGGAGATAGTGATGAAAATGTATGCAGTGGGTCTTGTAGCCGCCCTTGGGATTTCGGGCGCGGCGATGGCCGCCAGCCCGGCCGGTCACGTGTATGAAAGCACCGAAACGCAATCGGGTAACAGCTACACCTCCACCTTCCACGCCGATGGCCGCTTTACCAATGAGTTGGGCAATGAAGGCAGCTGGACCTATGAGGACGGGGTACTGTGCATCACCGTCGAGGATGCAGAGCTGTGCAACCCGTTCGAGGCGGGAGAAGTCGGGGAAAGCGTTACCACCAGTGAATGGCGCGCAGACGGGGTGGAAATCACCATCACGCGCATCGAATAGAGGCCGCGTATTCAGCCTTTTGAGCGGGTCCGGCGTCTTCACAGGCGACGGACCCCTTTGCGTTTGCTAAGGTGCAGGTGAGGGACTGGCGCAGGCGCGAGGGGATGACCGCCACCAGTCCGGCAAAGCCTGAGGGAGTACACCACGATGAACAGACTGTTTCTCCGCCCGTTCTCCGCGTCCATGACGCTGGCGATTTCCGCTATTCTGGCGCCGATCCTGCTGGTCATGTGCGCGCTGTTCCAGCCAAGCTGGCTGCTTGTCGTGCAGGACGCATCCGGTGCGGTTTACCGCTTCATCACCAGCACCGACCTGCCGCCGACATATCGCGCGGCGCTGCGCCAGTGGACAAGCGAGCCTCAGTTCACGCTGGTATTTTTCACGATTATCGCACGGGTCATCATTGCCCTGTTTGCGACCTCTTTCACCGTAGCGATACGCCCGTTCATGCGCCGCGACTAGGCGGGCTGCAGCCGCGAAAACGAAAAAGGGCGGCCCGCTGCGGGCCGCCCTTTTACATTCGGTTCGTTCAACCCGGCCTAGTCAGCGGCGTCTTCGATGGCGTCGCCCGCGTCCTGGACGTCGCGCCCGGCCCCCTGGACTGTGTTACAGGCCGCAAGTCCGAAAATCATGACAGCAAGGGTCAGAACAAGAAATGTTGCACGCATCATATTACTCCTGTCAGTCACCGGCGCACAGCGCCCGGAATGACAGATTAACGCGCGAGGGAGAAATAGGCTCCCAATGAGAGAGGATTTTTCGGGAAATCAGGTGGTCGCGTCTTCGATCACCTCGCCGGTCCGGGTGATATCGCGCCCCACCCCCTGAATGGTGTTGCAGGCCGAAAGGCTCAGTGCCAGCACGGACAGCGCAGCTGCCATAATCATCCGCTTCATCGTCAGATCTCCATCTTGAAGGCCATGAGCGGCCCTGACAGGGCGATTATACGCACCGCGAGCAGATTTGGCTCTCTCCGATTGACCGGTGACATCCACAACTACACCGCCAGCGCCGGTGAGTGATTCAAACGCAAAACGCCCGGACACAAAGGTCCGGGCGCTCTGTTGGTTACGCAACTGGCAGGTTTACCAGATGCGAACGCGCTCTTCCGGCGGCAGGTAGAGCTCGTGCTCCTCGGTTACGCCAAACGCCTCGTACCAGGCATCAAGATTGCGAACAACGCCATTCACCCGGTACATGCCGGGTGAGTGCGGGCCGGTGGCCAGCTGGGCACGCAGCGAGTCGTCGCGGAACAGCGTGCGCCATACCTGAGCCCAGGCAAGGAAGAAACGCTGGTCACCGGTATAGCCGTCAATGACCGGCGCTTCGCCGTTCTCATAGTGCTCATCGGCATAGTTGCGCCAGGCTTGGTAGGCCATCTGCATACCGCCCAGATCGCCGATGTTTTCGCCCAGGGCCACACGGCCATTCACGCACTCATCAGGGAAAGGACAGAAGCCGCTATATTGCTCGACCAGACGGTCGGACCGCTCCACGAAGCGCGAATTGGTCTCCTCACTCCACCAGTCTCGAATCCGGCCCTCGGCATCGAAGCGGCGGCCATTATCGTCAAAGCCGTGACCGATTTCGTGGCCGATGACGGCACCGATGGCACCGTAATTCATGGCCGGGTCGGCATTCATGTCAAAGAACGGTGCCTGCAGGATACCTGCCGGGAACGTGATCTGGTTCATCAGCGGGTTATAGCTGGCGTTGACGATTTGCGGCGGCCAGCCCCAGATGCGGCGGTCAACCGGATCGGGGAAGCGGCGCAGTTGCTCGGCCCAGGCAAAGTCTGACAGGCGCTGGCGATTGCCGAAATAGTCATCGGCGCTGACACCCAGCCCGTCATACTCGTTCCAGATTTCCGGGTAGCCGATGCGCGGCTCGAACGTGGATAGCTTGGTGAGGGCCTGTTCGCGGGTTTCGGCATCCATCCACTCGAGGCCTTCGAGGCGCTCGCGGAAGCCTTCAACCAGGTTGGCGATCAGCTCGTCCATCTGATTGCTGGCCTCAGGCGGATAATGCCGCTCGACATAGACCTGTCCGACAGGGTGGCCGAGCGCACCGTTGACCAGTTGCACGCCGCGCAGTTCACGGGTGCGCTGCTCTTCGGTTCCGCGAAGCGTGCGGCCAAAGAATTCAAAATTGGCATCGTCGAATGCGGACGGCAGCCAGGATGCCCGGCCCGAGATGAAGTGGAAGCTCATCCAGGCTTGCAGGAGATCAATGTCGGTTCCAGCCAGCAGGGCACCGGCATCGGTGATGGCGCTGGGCTGTGCGACGACGATCTGGCCTTCGGTTGGCAGCCCGCGGGCCTCCAGAGCAGCCTGCAGGCCAAGCTCCGGTGACAGGGCATAGAACTCCTCAAGGCTCATGCGGTTGTTGGTCAGCGTGACGTCGCGGGAATTCTCGCGGGTCCAGTGCGCTTCGGCCAGAGCGGTTTCAAGCGCGAGGATCTGGTCGGCGCGTTCTTCGCCGTCAGGCATGCCTGCGAGGTCGAAAATCTGCGCGATATAGGCCCGGTAGGCGTCCCGGTATTCCGGGAAGCGGCCGGTATCAAGCAGGTAATAATCACGGCTCGGCAGGGCGAGGCCCGACTGGCCTGACCGGACGACATAGGCTTCCGGGTTTTCCGGATCCGGGCTGATCGCGACCCAATAGGGTGCATGATAGTCGCGCTGCGCCATCAGGGCTGCGATGGCGTCAAAGTCTTCTGCCGCCGCAATCGCATCAAGATAAGGCTGTGCAGGCTCAAGGCCGCGGGCCTCGATGGCATCGGCGTCCATCCAGCTGGCGTAGAGATCGCCGATCATCTGCTCGTTCGAGCCGGCTTCACCGCCGCGCTCGGCCGCTTCGGTGACGATAGCCTGGACCTGCTGCTCGACTTCCAGCGCCAGCATGTCGAACACGCCATAGCGCGCCCGGTCGGACGGAATCTCGGTGGTCTCGGCCCAGACGCCATTGGCGTAGGCGAAGAAGTCGTCGCCCGGTGCCACGGACGTGTCCATGCCCGCCGTGTCAAAGCCGAACGTGCCGAAGCGCGGTGCCTCGGCCGTTTCGCTGGTTTCGGCAACGGCAGCATCTTCCGCACCGTCGCTGCTGGCCGTGCCTTGCGTGTCGCACGCCATGAGCACGGCAATGCAGCACCCTGCTAGCAGGAAATTTCTCATATCAGTCTCCCCTTGCGGAACTGGCCAACCAATGGCGTTCCGTCGATAAACCGGCGGCAAAATTAGGCGCTGCCGGCCAGAATGACCATGACGGGATGCAGCGTCTGCATCCCGTCATGCCCGATTATATTCTATTCCGCAGGCTGATGGCTGGCACCAATATCGACATCTGTTCCGCTGGTGTCACCTTCATAGCCTGACCCGATACCGGGCCGTTTCTGGCCGGTCCACATAGAGAGGACCGTCCGCTTGATGTCGACGCCGATAGCGTAGAGCGCGGGCACCATGAGCAGCGTCAGGAACAACGCGAACACCACCGCAAATCCGAGGGAAACAACCATCGGCTTGAGGAACTGGGCCGCCGTGGACCGCTCCGCAATCATCGGCAGCACCCCGATAAAGGTGGTCACCGAGGTCAGGAGGATCGGCCGGAAGCGCTGGACCCCGGCATCGACGAGCGCCTGGAAGGCGCCGACGCCGCGTTCGCGCAAGCGGTTCACGAAATCAACCAGCACCAGATTGTCATTGATGACGATGCCCGCTGCGGCCCCTACCCCGAACATGGAGAACAAGGCGAACGGGACACCCAGTGCCATATGGCCGAACACGGCGCCGGCGAAGGCAAATGGTATCGCGGTCATGATCAACAAGGGCTGGGCGTAAGAGCGGAAGGCAACCGCCAGAAGCACATACATCATGCCGATCATGACGAGCTGAAGCATGACGATTTCGCCTAGGAACTCCGCTTCACCTTCGGCCTGGCCGATAGCACCCACCGAGACACCGGGGAAGCGCTCCTGCCAGTCCGGAATGAATTCTTCCGTGATCTGGCGGCGGATGGCGCGCGCGGCATCGGGATCGGTCACTTCTGCGCTCACCCGCACCGTGCGCTGGCGTTCCCTGCGCTGAATGCGGTTGATGCCCGGTGCGAATTCAGCCTCTGCAACAGCGGCCAGCGGAATTTCCCGTCCGTCAGGCGTGCGGATGCGCACCTGATTGATGGCATCAAGATTCTCGCGCGCTTCGCGGGGATAGCGCACCATGACCCGGACATCCTCGCCGCCGCGTGGCAGGCGCTGGACTTCCTGACCATAAAAAGCCTGGCGCAGTTGCTGGGTCACATCGACCAGCGTCAGCCCCAGAGCCTGTGCGTCGGGACGCAAGGTCAGGCGCAGTTCCTCGGCCGATGTTTGCAGATTGTCGACAACATCATAGGTGGCCGGGAAGCCGCGCAACGCGTCTTTCAGATCATCTGCCGCCGCCCGCAAAACGTCGAGATCAGGGTGGTTGATGGCAAAATCTATCGCCGGTCCGACCTCGTTGATGGTTGCATCAAAGCGGATTTCCTCGGCATCGGGAACGGGACCCATCTCGTCACGGATACGCTGGGCAATATCGGCAGAGGCCAGGCGGCCGGGCCGGCTTTCAGGCGGCGCCAGACCAATCCAGGCACGGATCTGGCCATTCGTCGCCAATGTCGAGCGGTTGCGGATGACATCAATCTCGCCAGGATATTCCTCGCGGTAGGCGTTCTGAACGACCAGCTGGGCGGCTTCGAGGCGTTCGCGGACCTCGTCAGTGCGCTGCCATGGCGTACCCTCGGCCAGCTGGATATTCACCTGGATGAGATCGCTTTCAATCTCCGGCATGAAGCGGAACGGCACCCGGCCGGTATTCATCAGCACGAGGGCCAGCGCAAACAGACCGATAAACGTTGCAAACGTCGCATAGCGGTGACGGATGGTGACCGCCAGGAAGGGCCCGTAAATATTGCGTGCGAACCAGATCAGGCTGTCGGCAATCTTCGCCTGAAAACGGATGAACTTGCCAGAAATGCCCTTGGGCTGCTGGGGTTTGATATGAGCCAGATGGGCCGGCAGGATCAGGAAGGCCTCTATCAGCGAGAAGCTGAGCGCGGCGATCACGACCAGCGAGATCTGCCGCGTGAATTGCACTTCCGGTCCGGACAGCATCATCCACGGGGCAAAGGCCATCATTGAGGTAATGACAGCAAAAATCACCGGTTTGGCGACCATCTGAACGCCGACCACAGCGGCCGTCAGCCCCTCTTCGCCGCGCTCCACCCGGTTGTGAATATTCTCTCCCACGATGATGGCGTCATCGACGATAACGCCGATCACGATCAGGAAGGCGAAGAGCGACAGGAAGTTCAGCGTTACGCCGATCAGGGGGAGCAGCATGAATGCACCGGCAAAGGCGGTCGCAATACCGATCGTTACCCAGAAGGCGACGATGGGGCGCAGGAACAGCACCAGCACGACCAGCACCAGAACCAGGCCCAGCAAGGCAGAGCTGCCGATCACTGTGAGCTGCGAGTTGAACTGGTCGGCGCCGTCCCACCACTCGGAAATCGTTACCGTGGAAGGCAGTTCACGCTGCTTGCGCTCCATGTAGGCGGACAATTCGTTCGATACGTTGATGACGTCCGAATTGCCTGTCGACATCAGCGTGATGAGCACCATCGGCTCGCCATCAAAGGTGGCTTCGAACGGCCGGTCTTCCAGACCGTCGGTCACCACGGCAACGTCGCGCACGCGGATGATGCCGCCGCCGGGCGTCTGGCGCACCACGATATTGCCGAACTCTTCGGCGGTGTCGGCCAACTGACGCGCCGCCACACGCACATCACCCAGATCGGTGCGCACTGAACCGGCAGAGAGGTTCAGCGAGCTGGTTGAAATGGCACGCGAAAGCTCGGCAATCGTGATGCCGTAGCGCTGCATGTTCTCTTCGGAGATCTCGACCGAGACCTCTTCGGGCAGGCGGGCCTGTATGTTCACTGCGGCCACTTCGGGAATGGCGGCGCTCAGCTCGTTGCGGATTTCCCTCGCGATGCGCTGCAGCTCGCGCCGGTCGATATTACCGTGCAGGGCAATACCGGCGATCTGGCTGCGGGACTGCCACTCATTCACGCGGGGCTGAAAGGCCTCGACGGGAAAATTACTGATGGAATCGACCTGCAGCTTCACCGCATCAAGGAATTCTGCGGGATCGACGGTGCTATTGCCCTCGATATTGACCCACCCGCTACCTTCAACGGCGGTCGCCGTGATGCGGCGTACGCCGTCAACAGCGGTCATCGCCTCTTCGATGCGCAGGATGATCTGCTCTTCAACCTCTTGCGGCGAAGCGCCCGGCCAGGCCACCGACACGGTCGCACCCGCGAAGGAGGCAGCCGGGTTCTCGTCGCGCTGGATCGAGGAGTAGCCGATAATTCCGCCGATCAGGGCGATAATCATCAACAGGTTTGCGGCAATCGAGTTGCCTGCCCACCAGGCCAGAATGCCGCTATGGGGCTTTTCGTCAGGACGTTCTACCATGGTTCAGCTCCCGCGTTTTCTGATTAGCCGGCCTGCGCGACGGGCGCGCTGGCTTCGGTTTCTGCGGTTTCGGCTTCTGGGTCTGCCGGCGGCGCTTCCATCGTCTCGGTGTCGGGGAAGATCGGCTCGCCGTCACTGTCGAGCGCGCGAATGCGCATGCCGTCTGCCGCGCCGCGCAGCGGCGAGGTGACAACAAATTCTCCGGCCTCGACACCGCTGGCAATCACGAGACGTTCAGGGCGGCTTTCAATGATGGAGACCGTCCGCACGGACAACGTTCCGTCAGGCAGGGCAACCAGCACCTGATCGGCGCCACGAAGCGCACTGCGCGGAAGGGTGGTGGCGGTCTCGATAGAGCGGCCCGGCACACGCGCTTCTACAAAAAGACCCATGGCCAGAGGCGCGCCAGCCGCTTCGGCTGCCGCCCCGAACGGGTCGTCGATTTCTGCGATGGCGTAGAGGGTGCGCGTCTGCGGATCGATGGCGCTGTCGGTACGCACGATGCGCCCTTCCCATTCACGCCATGCGCCGCCCAGATTGGCACCAAAGGTTATCACGGGCGCACTTTCACGGTCTGCGGCGCGGAAGGCTACAGGGATGCCTGCCCTGCCAAGCTCCGCGTCGGTAAAGGGAAGGCGCACCTGCGCAGTATCGGTGGAGAATATCTGCCCGATACGCGTGCCAGGGGAAATGAACTGGCCGATATCGGCCAGCTTTTCGCGCACCCGGCCATTGAATGGCGCGGTGATACGGGTGCGGGCAAGCGCCAGACGGGCTTCACGCAAGGATGCTTCCGCCCCTGCCAGTTGCGCGCGGGCGTCAGCCAGTTGCGGCTCGCGCAAGGTCAGCGCAGAGGCCTCGCCATCGCCGATCGCCTGCCATTCTTCGGCGGCAAGTTCGGCTTCTGCCTGTTCGCGGATCAACGCCTGGCGGCGCTGGGTGACCAGTGCCTCGGCCCGGATAACCGCCAGACGGTAGTCCTCGTCCTCCACGCGCACCAGCACGTCGCCTTCTTCAAAGAAGCCGCCTTGTGTGAAGCTCGGGTTTACATAGGTAATGCGCCCGGAAACCTGTGCGACCAGGCCGATCTCCGTCACAGGCGATACTTCGCCCTGTGTACTGATCATGAGCTGCACAGGGCTCTGCACAGCTTCTGCGACAAAGACCGCGACCGGGCGGGGCACGGGAATCTCGCGCTGCGGGCGCGGCTGTGTTGCGCTAAGAACCATGAAAAGGACGATGAAGCCGCCGATAATCAGTATCGGCAGTCCAATAAGCAGGAAGCGTCCGGTTACTTTTGACATGACCAACCTCTTGAAAATGTGTTCTTTTTATTGTTGTGACGGAGAACGTGCGTCCGGAACGCCAAACGGTCCGGCAATGGCAAGGTGAAGGGCGATACGGTTGTCGATCCGCTCTCGGCGGGCCGAAATCAACTGACCTTCGGCCTGGGTAAGACGGGTCTGGGCATCGATCAGTTCGAAAATCGTGCCGACCCCGCTGGCATACTGGCGTTCAACCAGCTCCAGAGCCGCTTGCGCCTCGGCGCGCGCGGTTTCCAGCGCATTGACCCGGTCAGCCAGCAATGCGTCGGCTTCCAGTGCATTTTCCACCTCGCGCAGCGCGTTAAGGCTCGTATCGACATAAGACGCCGCCTGCGCGCGTGCCAGCGCGGCGGTGCGGTCACGTTCGGCGCGCAGCGCGCCCGCCCGGAATATCGGTGCTGTTATCGACGCGGTCAGGCTTTCGACCAGCGTCGATGTCGAGAACAGGTCCGACAGTTCCGGCGACTGGCCCGAGTAGGAGCCTGACAAGGAGAGTGACGGGTAAAGCGCCTTGCGGGCCGCCTCGGCAGAAAAGCCTGAGGCAGCGAGCCGGAACTCGGCAGCGACCACGTCGGGGCGCCGGCGGATCAGTTCGCCAGGTGTCCCTGGCGACGGCAGCGCTGTCAGCATGGGCAGGTCGGCCCCTGGAGCAACGGCGCCGTCGGGATATTCACCCAGCAGGGTCTGCAGGCCGCGCGAAGTCTGCAGCTCGGTACGCTCGCGAATGGCAAGCGTTGCCTGCGAGCTGGCCAGCGCAGAACGGGCGGTGCGCACATCAGATGAGCGCACCACACCGCGCGTGAAGCGCCGTTCGACGATATCCAGCTGGCGCTGGCGCGTGGCGACATCACGTTCAGCCAGCTCGCGTTGAAGGCGGGCCTCGGTCAGGCCAAACCAGGTGCTCGCAACATTGGCCGCAATGAGCAGCTCTGCGCCGGCATAGTCGGCTTCGGCCGCTTCGGCGTTGAGCGTGCTGGCGCGGGCCAGATTGGAAATACGGCCCCAGACATCGGCCTGCCAGCTGACGTCCACGCCTGTCGTGTACACCTCACCGGCCGGGCGGGTAGTACCGCTCAGGCGGACATCCAAGGAAGGTAGGCGCGGAGCTTGGCCGGCGCGTGCCGATGCTCTGGCGGCGTCTGTGTTCGCGCGGGCAGCGGCCAGCTGGGGATTGTTGGCGAGCGCCGTGCCGATCAGGTCGGCAAGCGCGGGATCACCCAGCGCGGCAACCCAGTCAGTTTCCTGGGGCGCCAGCGTTTCGGGCGCAGCCATATAGGTGCCGGGCAAAGCCAGGTCCGGCGCGACGGAAAGTTGTGGCGTGCCAGCGCAGGCCACAACGAACAGGGAGGAGGAGAGTATGAGGCTATGCCGGAGCACCCGGTATTCCTTTTTATTGCGAGGGTCCAATTTGAGGGCACCCTACTTGCGACTATCCGAATGTCAACAAAAGTTTATCGAAAAACGCTAAAAATATCTCGAATTACAGAAAATTCACATTGGCTGCTCCTTGCTGTTTCCCGCGTCTGATATGCATTGAGCCGTCAAAAAGGCGTGCTAAGACCAGACGATGGCGAACCCCGCGAACAACAGCTGGACACGCAGAACTCCCGACCGTCCGCGCCGCCGTGACATTGTCATCACGGCGCTGCTCGGACTTGTCGTGCTGTTTGTCCTGCTGGCAAGTGGCGCTCTGGACCCTTCAGCATGGCTTGCCGCGTCGCTGGCCTTTGCCGCTTTGGCCTTCATTTATTTCCTGACATCCGTAACCAGCGTGTCCCCTCCGCAGGCCGCGCAGTTAACTGTTCCGCCGCGTCCCAGCGAAGCTGAGTCCGCCACAGCGATGCTGGAAAAAATCGTTGTTCCGGTCCTCCTGATAGGGCCTGGCGGGCGCATTGAGCGTGCAAACCCCGCCGCACGGGCTTTTCTGGCTCTGGGCACCGAAGGGGGCCTGCTTTCGACCTCGCTGCGTCAGCCGCGTGTTCTCGAGGCGGTAAGCGCAGCGCTGCGCGGTGAACCGGGCAGCGTTGTGGAATATGCCAGCATCGCGCCCATCGAAAGCCATGTGCGCGCCTTCGTGGAGCCGATCCGTATGCCCGTCGCCGGACCCATGCCTTGGCGGGCAATGCTGGTGCTGGCCGATGAAACCTCCTCCAAGCGCGCCGAGCGTATGCGGGCTGACTTTTTGGCCAATGCCAGTCACGAGCTGCGCACGCCGCTGGCCTCCCTTTCGGGCTTTATTGACACGCTGCGCGGCCCGGCGCGCGACGACGAAGAGGCCCGCGACCGCTTTCTGGGCATCATGCGCGAGCAGACCGACCGGATGCGCCGGCTGATTGATGACCTGCTCTCGCTGAGCCGTGTCGAGATGAATGAGCATATGCCGCCGTCCGGCGAGGCTGATCTGTGCGCCATCGTTCGCGATGTCACCGACAGTTTGAAACCAATGGCCGCCGGGCGCGGCATCACACTGGATCTGGCCATACCCGAAGACCCGGCACGAATTACCGGAGACAGGGACCAGATCTACGAGGTTGTCGAGAACCTGATCGAGAATGCGATCAAATATTCCCCCGATGGCGCGTGTGTACACGTTACTGCGCTGGGCGGCTGCCCCCGCGACGACGCTGAACATCCTGCAGACCGCATCGCGCCGGAGAGCGCGCGGCTGGTGCTGGCCGGCCCGCCCTTCGATGCCCGTCAGCGATATGGTGTCTTGCGCGTTCGCGACCATGGCGGCGGCATAGAGCGGCGCTATCTGCCACGCCTTTCAGAACGCTTTTTCCGCGTTGACGGCCAGAAGAGCGGACCCACGGCGGGAACGGGGCTTGGGCTGGCAATCGTCAAGCATATCATTACCCGCCATCGCGGCGGTTTTGCCGTCGAGAGCGCGCCGAGTTCTGGATCGGTCTTTTCCGTTTTCCTGCCCCAGCCTGCAGTCCGCCCGGCGCAGACCGTTCCTGCTGAGCAGGTGACGGCCTCGGTCACGTCCGAGTAATCCCCCGATGGGAGTGGTCACCGTCGCAAAACTGTAATGCAAACGTCATATTTGGGTGACCGATCAGCGCCAGTTTGCGCCGCTAACCGGCGGGTAGAGATTAGAAGACTGTCCGCCGGACGAGGTCGTTAATGCAATTGTCCCTTTTCACGGCACTGGCGCTGCTTGTGCTCACGGCGATCGGCTTTCTGGCCGGCCGGAGCCGCGCGCTTGCGCTTGCCGGAAATGGCGGCAGCAGACTTCATTCCCTGCCGAACTATCATGGCTATTTTGTTGCCTTGTGGGCAGGCTTGCCGGGCTTTGCGCTGCTGGCCATCTACGCGATGTTTGCCAGCATGGCGGTCAATTCTCTCGTTCTTGGCCAGATGGACAGGGCTGCGGCTCCCCTGCAGACGCAATACGAGGCAGCCCTTCGCGATGACGCGGCCTATACCGGCGCGGTGGACGAAATTGCCCGGCTGGAAATTGCCATCGAGGCGCTGAGGGCCGAGGCTGCGGCGGTCATAGAGAGCGAGGGCGTACAGTCCGAGGCGGTGGCCGGGTTGCGCGAGCGTCAGGCCGAGCTGCAGTTCGAGATCGATGATGCCCGGTTCAGCCGGGACACGCGCGCCGAAACCGTAGCTGCCGAAATGCTGGAGGGTCTGCCTGCGGCTGACGATCTTGCTCTGACCCGCGCCGGGTTCGAGTATAGCCGCCTGCCTGTCGAACAGCGCGAAGTGTACATGGCCGATGCGCGCGCGCTCGCCTTCGGCTCCGAACTGGCGAGCCGCGACACGCCTGAATTGCGCGCCGTGGCAGATACGCTGAGGCCTGTTCATCACGGGCTTGCATGGGGTGGCAGCCTGGCTGCGCTGGGTGTTGCGCTGGCCGGTCTGGCCTTCGCGCGCACACGGCTGGCCGTGCGGTTCAGGGCGCGCAACCGTGTCGAGTGGATCATCTCGGCCGCGCTCGCTCTCGCCTCGCTGATCGCCATTCTGACGACGCTGGGCATCATCTTCTCGCTCTTGTTCGAAAGCTTGCGCTTTTTCGCGTCCATCGACTGGCGCGTTGCTGACTTCCTGTTCGGCACGCAATGGAGCCCGCAGACGGCCATCCGGCCCGGTCAGATCGGTCAGTCAGGCTCGTTCGGCGCGGTCCCGCTCTTTGCCGGTACAGCGCTCATCACTCTGATTGCCATGATGGTTGCCGCTCCGGTCGGGCTCTTCGCGGCGATTTATCTGTCGGAATATGCCGACAGCCGCCTGCGCTCCTGGGCCAAGCCCTTGCTGGAGATTCTGGCCGGTGTGCCGACCGTCGTTTACGGCTTTTTCGCGCTTCTGACCGTCGGGCCGCTCCTTCGCGATTTCGCGCTGTTTCTGGGCTATGAGGATGCGGTGACACAAAGCGCCCTCTCGGCAGGCCTCGTCATGGGCGTGATGATCATTCCGTTCGTGTCCTCGCTGTCCGATGACGTCATCAACGCGGTGCCACAATCCTTGCGTGACGGTGCCTATGCGATGGGTGCCACCAAGTCGGAGACTATCCGCCACGTGGTCTTCCCGGCGGCCCTGCCGGGCATTGTCGGCGCGCTGTTGCTTGCGGTGTCACGGGCGGTTGGCGAGACCATGATCGTGGTGATGGCCGCCGGTCAGGCGGCGAACCTCACGGCCAATCCGCTGGAGTCCGTAACCACAATCACCGTGCAGATCGTCACCTTGCTGACCGGCGACCAGGAGTTCGATAGCCCCAAAACGCTGTCGGCTTTCGCGCTCGGGCTGGTGCTTTTCGTGCTCACCCTGATCGTCAACATCATCGCGCTGCGCGTAGTGCAGAGCTACCGTGAAAAATATGACTGACGCCGCCCGCCCACCGATAGCGGACGCCGTCCGCCAGCGCCTTGCGCGCCGCCACCGTGCGGAGGGCCGCTTTCAGGCCTTTGGCATCGGCGCGATTGCGCTCGCCCTGATCTTTCTGGCGACGCTGCTGGGATCGATAGTCCTTCAGGCTGGCGGCGCGTTTACCAACTACACGATCACCTTGCCGGTGATGCTGGAGCGCGCGAGTGCCGATCCACGCGGTGATATGAGCGAGGAATCCCTGCGGCGCGGCAGCTATAACGGGCTCATCCAGCAAAGCCTTCAGAACGAGTTTCCGGTTGCGTCCTCGCGTGCTGAATTGCGCGAACTGTTCGGGCTCTATAGCGGCCTCAACGCGGCATCGGTGATGCGCCGCGTCGTCGCCGAACCGTCCCTCGTCGGGACCAGTATCGAAGTCACCTTTCCGCTCAATCACGAGATTGACCTGTACCTCAAGGGCGCAACCGTAGAAGAGACGTTCGCTGAAGGCAGCGGCACGGTTCAGCCCAGCGGCGTCGAGGGTGAGGTCACGCTTGTTGCCGCCACACCCGCCTTTGCCCGCGCCATCGACCGCATCCGCCAGCAGGCGATCAGCGAACGCGATGCAACGCTGGACAGAGCCGGACGCCTCGAGGCGCAAGCTGATGCCGCAGCCAGCCGTGATGAGCGTGAAGCGGCGCTCGCAGCCGCCGCCCGTGCGCGCGATGATGCCGCCCGCTTCGACACGATAATCGATCCTGAAACGCCCGTGGAATTGGGACCGCGAACAGCGAGTCTGCTGGTGCGCATCAATGGCGGTGTCGTGGCTGTCTCCAGTCTTGGTCCTGACGGCACTACGGCGCAGGGCCGCGTTCTCCTGACCCTGCAAGATACCAGCGCATCCGGGGAATGGACCGAATGGGCGATCGAGACCCCGGCCGCCAACCGCCGCATCACCGATCAGCAGGCCGTCTATGCGCGCGCGCTGGAAAGCCGGGGCATGGTGGAGCGCCGGTTCAACACCAAACTGTTCTTCAATGCCGATAGCCGCGAGCCTGAACTGGCCGGCGTGCTGGGCGCGTTTATCGGCTCGGTGCTCACCATGCTGGTGACCATGCTGCTGGCCGTTCCGGTCGGCGTCGGCACCGCGATCTATCTGGAAGAGTTTGCGCCGAAAAACCGGCTGACCGGGTTCATTGAGGTCAATATCAACAATCTGGCGGCGGTTCCCTCCATCGTCTTTGGTCTCCTTGGACTGGCCGTCTTTATCAACACGTTCGGCCTGCCGCGATCAGCGCCACTGGTCGGCGGGATGGTGCTGGCCCTGATGACCCTGCCGACCGTGATCATTTCCTCGCGCGCGGCCTTGCGCGCAGTGCCGCCCTCCATACGTGAAGCGGCTCTGGGTGTTGGCGCGTCGCGCACACAGGCCGTGTTCCAGCACGTGCTGCCGCTTGCCATGCCCGGCATTCTGACCGGATCGATTATCGGTCTGGCGCAGGCGCTGGGTGAAACAGCGCCGCTCCTGATGATCGGCATGGTCGCGTTCGTTGCAGACGCCCCTTCGCTCGGGCTCTCCGGCCTGACCCAGCCCTCGACCGTCATGCCGGTTCAGGTCTTCCTGTGGTCTGGCGCGTCCGAACGCGCTTTCGAGATGCGTACAGCAGCAGCCATTCTGGTGCTTCTGACGCTGATGATCTTTTTCAATGCGGCCGCCATCGTGCTGCGCCGCCGTTTCGAACGGAGATGGTGAGATGGCAGATGCCGCCGCCCCCAATTCCACCAAGGCAACGGTCTATCATCCACTGCAAAGCACGCAGCCGGTGAAAGTTGCCGCGTCCGGTGTTGAGGTTTTCTATGCTGATCAGCAGGCGCTGCACGGCATTACCACGAACATCCATGACCGCTCGGTGACGGCGTTTATCGGCCCGTCAGGGTGTGGCAAGTCCACATTCCTGCGCTGCATCAACCGGATGAACGACACGATTGATACCGCCCGCGTGCGTGGCTCGATCCGTATTGATGACGAAGAGATCAATGATCGCGGCGTCGATCCGGTGCTGCTGCGCGCGCGCGTCGGTATGGTGTTTCAGAAGCCGAACCCGTTTCCCAAGAGCATTTATGATAACGTGGCCTACGGCCCGCGCATTCACGGGCTCGCTTCCGGCAAGGACGAGCTCGACGCCGTGGTGGAAACCTCGCTGAAAAAGGCGGGGCTCTGGGACGAGGTGGCAGACCGCCTCGATCAGCCTGGCAATTCCTTGTCTGGCGGCCAGCAGCAGCGTCTTGTGATTGCCCGCGCGATTGCCGTGAACCCGGAAGTGATCCTGATGGACGAGCCGTGCTCGGCGCTGGATCCGATTGCGACGGCGCGCATTGAGGAGCTCATCGACGAGCTGCGCGAGAATTACTGCCTGATCATCGTCACGCACTCGATGGCGCAGGCCGCGCGGGTGTCACAGATGACCGCCTTCTTCCATCTCGGCCATCTGGTCGAATACGGGCCTACCGAGGAAATATTTACCAATCCGCGGGACCGCCGCACGCAGGACTACATTACCGGCCGCTTCGGCTAGCAGGCCGCTCGACACTCCGGGGGCGCTTCTGCCCCGCAAAAAGGTAACCGCCATGAATAGCCCCGCACAGCAGGGTCATCACATCGTCAAGGCCTTCTCCGAGGAGCTGGAACAGCTTTCCGCCTCGGTTGCCACCATGGGCGGCCTTGCCGAAAGCCTGATCTCCGATGCCATTGATGCCATCGTGACACGCGACAGCGATCTGGCACTCGATGTGGTTGAGCGTGACAAGCGCATTGATGCGCTCCAGCGCGATATCGAACGCCAGATCATCCGGCTGCTGGCTCTGCGCCAGCCGCTCGCCTGGGATTTGCGCGTCTGTATCGCGGCGCTGAAGATTACCGCCGATCTGGAACGCATAGGTGATCTGGCCAAGAATATCGCCCGGCGGACACGGGCCCTCAACGAGGCCGAGCCTCTGGCCCTTGCCAAATCGGTCGAGCGGATGGGCCGTCTGGTGCAGGGCCATTTGCATGAAGTGCTGGACGCCTATGTCAGCGGTGAAGTGGCTGGCGCGGTCGGTGTGTGGGAGCGCGACGACGATGTTGACGAGCACTACAACGCGCTTTTCCGCGAGCTGCTCACCTGCATGGCGGGTGATGCCCAGCTGATCGGTCCGGGCACGCACCTCCTTTTCATTGCAAAAAATCTCGAGCGGGTCGGCGATCATGCCACCAATATCGCCGAGCTGGTTCACTACGCCGTCACGGGAACAGAGCTGCTGGCTGAGAGGCCGAAGGGCGCGTTCCCTGATGGTCCGGCAAGCTAGGGAGCAAGACCCATGCAACCGCATGTTCTGGTAGTCGAGGACGAGGATGCCCTCGCCGAACTGCTTCAGTACAATCTGAAGAAGGAAGGCTTTCGCGTCACGGCCGCCGCCGATGGCGAAGAGGCGATGATACTGGTCGACGAGCGCCAGCCTGACCTCATCCTGCTGGACTGGATGCTGCCCAAAGTGTCGGGCATCGAGGTCTGCCGCCGCCTGCGTAGCCGCCAGGAGACGCGCAATATTCCGATCATCATGCTGACCGCACGCGGCGAGGAAGCCGACCGGATCCGCGGGCTGGATACGGGCGCTGACGACTACATCATCAAGCCGTTCCTGATGAAGGAATTGTTTGCCCGTGTCCGCGCCATTCTCCGGCGCATCCGGCCCGGTCTGGCCGACGACAAGGTGGTGGTCGGAGAGATCACCATTGACCGGGTGGCCCACCGTGTTTCACGGGCCGGGCGCGATGTACATCTGGGCCCCACCGAGTTCCGGTTGCTGGACTATTTCATGCAACATCCCGGCCGCGTCTTCTCGCGCGAGCAATTACTCGATGCGGTCTGGGGTTCGGACGTCTATGTCGAGGCACGCACGGTGGACGTGCATGTCGGGCGTCTGCGCAAGGCGCTCAATAATGGCAGCGAGACAGACCCGATCCGCACCGTGCGTTCAGCCGGATATTCGCTCAACGCCGAATAGCATTGGGTTCGCGCACAACGGCACAAAAAAAGCCCGGCTCACCGAGCCGGGCTTTTTGCTGTCTTGTACGCAATGCCTAGAAGTTTGCCCGGCGGCCCGATGACAGGCTGTCCAGCACCGCGCGCGCATCGTCAGCGGGCTTGCGCTTGCGTTTGGCCTGCGGCTGGTAGGCCATCTGCGAGTGAGCCTCGCAATAAGCCTGGCCGGGCGTGGTCTTGTGGCCGCAGAAGCGAAAGCTTGTATCGGCCGGATCGCCCACCGGCCATTTGCACATGCCTTCGCGAAGAGTCAGCACCGTCGCATAGTCGCCCGAAGGCAGGATGTGCGGCTCCACTGGCACCGGCGCCGGTGCGGGCGGGCGGGCCATTGCGGGCACACCGCCATTGGAAATCTTGGCCTTGGTGCCTGCCTGCGCAGGTGTGCTGGCACTTCGCTGGCGCGGTGCCAGCTTGGGTGCCGCCACCCGGCGCGTCGGCCGTGACGGCGCAGCCCGGCCCGACAGGCCAAGCCGGTGTACCTTGCCGATGACGGCATTGCGGGTTACCCCGCCCAGCTGTTTGGCGATCTGGCTGGCGCTCAGCCCGTCTGCCCACAGTTTCTTCAGGGTTTCCACCCGTTCGTCAGTCCACGCCATGGCGGTGCGCTCCTCGCCTTCTACGCTCCAGTATTAGACCCCAACCGATGGGGGTGCGCCTTGCAGCAGCACCCTACATATTGGGGTCAGACACGAGATACAGTATCGGCGGGTTTCAATAGCACAAGATGCGGCAGTGATTCGGACGTGGATAACTTCCGCGCTCCACACTCGCGCCGCGCTGCCGGACCGTGCTAGAGGAAGCGCGGATCACCAGATGGCCGCAGACCGGACCAGACAGGAAGCTGAGACATGCCTGACAAGATCAGCCAGAGCGATAGCGTGCAGGCCGGACTGGCCGGGCCGGTGCCGCCCCAGCCGCGCGTGATGGGCGCGGTCAACTGGCTGGGATTGTGGACACTCTACAAAAAGGAGGTCCGCCGGTTCCTGAAGGTCAGCTTTCAGACGGTCATGGCCCCGGTGGCGACCACATTGCTCTACATGATGGTGTTTTCGCTCGCTATCGGCGCCACCCGCGAGGCCCCCGGCGGTTTGCCATTTACGGTGTTTCTCGCACCCGGCCTTATCATGATGGGTCTGCTCAACAACGCGTTTGCCAACTCGTCGTCCTCGCTGATTGTGGCGAAGGTGCAGGGCAATACGGTCGATTTCCTGATGCCACCCCTGTCAGCGGGTGAACTGGCGGCGGCCTTTATCGGCGGTGCCATTACGCGCGGCGTACTGGTTGCAGCGGCGTCGGCTATCGTGATCGTGCCCTTTGCCTCGCTTCCGGTGTCTCACCCATGGGCCGTTTTGTTCTTTGGTATTGGCGCAGCGGCGATGCTGGGCATGGCAGGCGTCATTGCCGGTGTCTGGGCTGAAAAATTCGACCATCTCGCGGTCATCACCAATTTCATCATCATGCCGCTGACATTCCTGTCAGGTACATTCTATTCAATCTCGATCCTGCCAGAACCCTTCCAGACGATCAGCCATGTGAACCCGTTCTTTTATCTGATCGATGGCTTCCGCTACGGCTTTATCGGCCATGCTGACGGCAATATCGCCATCGGGGTTGCGATCACGCTGGGCATCAATGCCGCGCTTCTGGTTGCCTGCTATTTGGTCCTGCGCTCTGGCTGGCGCCTGAAAACCTGATTTTCACCGGAGAGACTTCATGCCGACACCGCTTTTTGACACCTACGCCCCGCCGTCCCAGATCTTTGAGCGCGGGGAGGGCGTGTTCCTGATCGAGCGTCAGGGTGACAAATATCTCGATTTCATTTCCGGTATTGCGGTCAACGCACTGGGTCATGCCCACCCAAAGGCGGTGGCGGCGCTCAAGAGCCAGGCTGAAAAGCTCTGGCATACGTCCAACATGTTCACGGTGCCCGGCCAGCACGAGCTGGCGGCGAAGTACTGCAAGGACAGCTTTGCCGAGCGTGTCTTCTTCACCAATTCGGGCACCGAGGCGATCGAGTGCGCGATCAAGACCGCGCGGCACTATCATTTCGTCAATGGACGCCCGGACCGCTACCGCATCATCACTTTCACCGGCGCCTTTCACGGCCGCACCTATGGCGGCATCAATGCGGGCGGGAATCCCGCCTATCTGGAAGGCTTCGGCCCCCGCATGGAGGGCTTTGACGCGGTGCCCTTCGGCGATCACGAAGCCGTCAAGGCAGCCATCACCGAGGAAACGGCGGCCATTCTCGTCGAGCCGGTTCAGGGCGAAGGCGGCGTGAGGCCGCTACCCGATGTGTGCCTGCGCGGCCTGCGCGCGCTGTGCGACGAGCATGGCCTGTTGCTGATCTATGACGAGGTGCAGTGCGGGGCCGGGCGCACCGGCAAGCTGTGGGCACATGAATGGGCTGGCAGCGCCGCGCCGGACATCATGGCGGTGGCCAAGGGTGTTGGGGGCGGTTTTCCGATGGGCGCCTGCCTGACGACAGAGGCCGCCGGCGCGCACATGGTTGTTGGCACGCACGGATCAACGTTCGGCGGCAATCCGCTGGCCATGGCCGTCGGCAATGTCGTCTTTGACGAGCTGACTGCGCCGGGCTTCCTCAATCATGTCGTGGATGTTTCAAACTTCCTGCACCAGCAACTCCATGGCCTGGCCGATACCCATTCGGCCAAGGTGGAAGCGGTGCGCGGCAAGGGTCTGCTGGTCGGACTGAAGCTGAAGACCGGCTATGTGAACAAGACGCTGGCAAAGCTCGCGCGCGATCACCATCTGCTGATCGGAGCGGCCGGTGACAATGTGGCACGCATGGCTCCGCCGCTGATCATTGAAGAAACCCATGCCCGTCAGGCCGTAAAGGCGCTCGATGCTGCCTTGAGTGCGCTTGAACAGGGCTAACCAGCAATTTCAGGGCCTGTCATGAACGAGAATTTTGCCGCACCCGTTGAGGCGGGCCGGGATGACGATATCGTGGCCGCGTTCCAGCTTGATGAGAAGCCGGTATCGGGCCGCGTTGTGCGTCTTGGTCCGGTAATCGACGACATCCTGTCAGCGCATGACCTGCCTGTCCCGGTCGCAGCGCTGCTGGGTGAAGCGGTCATGCTGGCCCTGCTCATCGGGGATTCGCTCAAGTTCGACGGGCGCCTCATAGTCCAGGCCAGCGGTGCCAACACCAATCCTGGCGGGCTGGGCGGCGAAGGTGCTGTCAGTTTCGTGGTGGCTGATTACGCGGTTGGCGAGGGCGTGCGCGGCTTTGCCCGCTTTGACGCAGACCGGGTTGCCGCCATCGAAGCTGAACTCGGCCCCCGGCCGGGCGCGGAGGCCCTGCTGGGCGCTGGCGCGTTTGCGATGACGATTGATCAGGGTTCCGACATGGAGCGCTACCAGGGCGTGGTGGCGCTGGACGGCCCCACGCTGGCGGCCTGCGCTGAGCACTATTTTGCCCAGTCAGAGCAGGTGCCGACGCGCATCCGGCTGGCGGTGGGTCAGGAAATGCTGCCCGGCGGCGGCACACGCTGGCGTGCAGGCGGAGCCATCCTGCAGCGCATTGCCGGTGATGATGCGCGCGGCCGTGATGATGATGCGTTTGTTGATGCGCGCATTCTGTTCGACACGGTTGAAGACGACGAGTTGCTCGATCCGGGTGTATCCCCCGGCAAGCTGCTCTACCGCCTGTTCCATGAAGACGGGGTGCGCCTTCAACCCGCGAAATCCGTGATGAAGCGCTGCACGTGCGAGCGTGAGCGGCTGGCCCGTATCCTGGCCGGTTTTCCCCTCGAAGACCGCGACGAGATGGTCAGGGACGGCGCGGTCGTGATGACCTGCGAGTACTGTAATCGTGACTGGCGCTTCACCGATGCCGAGATCGACGCGGCGCTCTAGCCGCGCCAGAAGGCAGGCGTGAACAGGGCCAGCATGGTCAGCACCTCCAGCCGTCCGACCAGCATGGTGAAGCTCATCACCCATTTGGCCGCATCGGGCAGCGGCTGGAAATTGCCGGCCGGGCCGATAACGTCACCAAGACCCGGCCCGACATTGGCAATCGTGGTGGCCGCCCCCGACAGCGCGGTGACCGGGTCCAGCCCGATCAGGGACAGCAGGACCGCTGACACCGCAAACGCGCCAAAAAACAGGAACACGAAGCCCAGTACCGAGCGCACCGTTGCCTCGGCCACAGGCTTGCCGTCGTAATGCACAGAACGCACGGCACGCGGGCGTGCATAGCGGTGCAGATAGGTCAGCATCGCGGAAGCGGCGATCTGGTGGCGGAAAATCTTGATGGAGCAGGTGCTCGATCCGGCGCACCCGCCAACAAACATCAGCAGGAAGAATACCATGACAGGCATGGTGCCCCAGCCCGCGAAATCGGCGCTGCCATAGCCGGTGCCGGTCATCACCGAGACCGCATTGACCGCCGCTACCCGCCAGGCCGGCAACCCTTCTGTATCAACGCCGTTGATCATAAGCAGGAGCGCCAGCGCGGCGGACGCAACAAAAGCGGTCAGCAGAAAGGCGCGCACCTGCGGATCGGTGATAATCCGGTCCGGGCGGCCCTGTATGGCGCGCAGGAACACCAGAAAAGGCAAGGCCGACAGCAGCATGAAGACAAGGGCGACGAGGTCGGCCCCTTCATCTGCCCACGCGCCGATAGAGGCGTCATGAGTGGAAAATCCGCCGGTCGCGACGGTCGTCATGGCGTGGGCGGCCGCATCAAAGCCATTCATCCCGGCGAAGCCGTAGGCGATGAAGCAGGTGAAGGTCAGCACCAGATAGATCAGTCCTACCGCACCGGCTATCTCGCCTGCGCGCGGCAAGGCCTTGTCGGTCTTGTCGGAGCTTTCCAGCCGGAAAAGCTGCATGCCGCCAATGCCCAGCACCGGCCAGATCGCCATCGCCGTGACAATAATCCCGATCCCGCCAATCCATTGCAGTATCGCCCGCCAGATCAGCACGCCCGCAGGCAGGTCCTGAAGTCCAGACAGCACCGTCGCGCCGGTTGTGGTGATACCCGAAACCGATTCAAAGATCGCGTCGGTCCAGCTCATCCCGATCCCGGACAGATGCAAGGGAATGGCAGCGGCCAGACCCAGCACGATCCATGATCCGGACGTAACCAGGATCGCGCCGCGCGCATCCAGATCGAACCCGTCACCGCGGCCCATCAGGGCCATGACCCCGCCCACGAACCCGCACAACACGGCGGAGCCGAAAAAGGCGTGGGCGGATTCCGCGTCGACATTGAGGTCGATAATGGCCGGAACCAGCATGGCTGCACCGAGCGCCGCCAGCAGCACGCCCAGTATGAAGATCACGGTTCGGGTATAAGTGTTCACGCGTCAGCCTTCCGGCGGGCAGTCGATACAGCCTAGTGCAGCGTTGCCGGCATGAAGGGGCTGTCAAGCGCGAAGGAGGGAATGGCAGCGTTGAACAGGGCGCCATCGGCGCGGCGCATTTCATACTGGCCACTCATGAAACCCGACGGGGTCGGCAGCGGCGCACCGGACGTATAGCGAAAGCACTCTCCCGGCGCGATGACCGGCTTCTCGCCGATAACCCCGTCGCCCTTGACCACACGTGTGCGCCCTTTGGCATCGGTGATGCGCCATTCGCGCGCCATCAGCTGCACAGGCCCGGTGCCGCTGTTTTCGATTTCGACGGTGTAGGACCAGATATAGCGGCTCTCCTCCGGGTCGGACTCTGTTTCCAGATAGTCCGGCGCAACGCGGATGATAACGCCTTCGGTCTCTAGTATGTACATGATGACTCTATGCTCCTCTGAGGGAATGAGACACCTCTTGGCGCGTCCGCTCAAGGGGTTTCGCGCAGGGCCGGTGCCCGCATCCCATTGCAAAGGCCCGCCGCATGGGGAAGTTTGCAGCCAATCCTCACTATCCTTGAGTCGCTCCTATCCCATGTCCATGCCCGGTATCCTGACCGACCTTGACCTCGCCGCGCTCGCCCGTTCGGGCGGCATATGCGCGCCCGCAATCGAGGACGGCCAGATCCAGCCGGCCAGCCTTGATTTGCGTCTGGGCACAAAGGCTTACCGGCTCAGGGCAAGTTTTCTTCCCGGTCCGTCGCGCGGTGTCGAGGACTGCCTCGCCTCCGGACTGGTGATGCATGAGATCGACCTTACGGCCGGGGCGGTTCTGGAGACGGGCTGCGTGTACCTGGTCCCACTCATGGAAAGCCTCGCCCTGCAGGGGGATTTAAGCGCGGCGATGAACCCGAAAAGTTCGACCGGCAGGCTGGATGTCTTTACCCGTGTCATCGGGAATAATGCGGCCGCCTTTGACCAGTTGCCGGCAGGCTATGAAGGTCCGCTCTGGGTCGAGATATCCCCTCGCACCTTCTCCATTCTGGCGCGGCCGGGCGACCGTCTGGTGCAGGTGCGCTTGCGACGCGGCGCGTTCAATCCCGGGCTTTCACAAGTGCTTAGCGTGGATCTGGAGGCGCGTGACAATGCGCCCGTTGGCTGGCGTGCCAAGCGCCATAGCCCGCTTGTCGATCTCAGCCAGATCGGGGCGCACCCGGCGCAGGAATTCTGGGAACCGCTCTATGCGCCCCGCGGGCAGATTGTTCTCGATCCGGGGGAGTTTTACATCCTCGCCTCGCGCGAAGCGGTCGAGATACCGCTGGAAGATGCTGCCGAGATGGCGCCCGTCGCGCCGGAAATAGGAGAGTTCCGCGCCCATTATGCCGGGTTTTTCGACCCCGGTTTCGGCCTTGGCGCACCGGCAAAGGCCGTGCTGGAGGTCAGGGGGCGCGACGTGCCCTTCATCCTTGAGAACGGGCAGGCCGTGGCCCGGCTGGTTCATGAACCGATGGCCGGTAAAGTGGGTTCAGCCTATGGCGTAAACGGCTCGAACTATCAGGGTCAGGGCCTGAAACTCGGTAAGCATTTCAAGGCGTAAGCCGGTCAGGCCGAACAGCTCGCCCCGCCGAGCACGCAAAATTGCGCGCAGAATTTATGGTTCAGCTTTACCGGATTCAGGCTCCCGGCGAGCGTCTGAGCCAGTTCAAATTGCGGGTCATAGGGCAGCAGCGTGCAGGCCACGACGCTGGGCCGCTCCGCCCCGCGCCGCTTGATGATCATCCGGCTGGACGCGCACATCATGTCCGCAGGATTCTTATTGAGGATGCCCCAGCAATCGACCGTGATTTCCGGCGGTGACCCGGCCGGATCCATCTCCGGGAAGATCACCACTTCAGCCGGATTGGCTGCGTCAATATCCCACCCGTGCTCGGCGATCAGGGCACCATAACCGGCGCGCGCCTCGGCCATGGTTTCGTCGGTCATCTGACGGCCAGCGAGTGCAAGCGAAAACCCGTTCGCGCTGAGCCAGTTAACGCCTTCCAGCGTGGCCGCGAAACCGCCCGCTCCCCGTTCGGCGTCGTGGATGTCAGGCGCGTAGTGATCGAGGCTGATGCGCATTGTTATCTGCCCCGGATACCGGGCCTGCAGATCCAGCAATTCGCCTTTCAAGCGCGGACGCATCATCGGGCGCATCGCATTGGTCAGGACAAGGACAGAGTGCCCGCGTTTGAGCGCCGCTTCGGCCAGGGCGGTCATATGCGGGTTGAGGAAGGGTTCTCCTCCGGTAAACCCGACCTCGATGGGCGCCGATACCAGCCCATCCACCTCGTCCAGATAGGGTTCGAGCTCTTGCGGCGTGATGTACACAAGCCGGTCATTATCCGGAGAACTTTCAATATAGCAGTGCTCGCAGGCAATGTTGCACAGCGTGCCGGTCATCACCCAGAGGGTTTTCAATCTGTCAAACGCCACACTCGCGCGCACCTCCCCTTTCGCGGTGATGTCGGGGTCGGCAAAGGGCTCGGGGCGCAAATCGGCAAGTGTCTGGGTCATAAGGCGTTATACGTGTCCTCAACGGGTGCCGGATCAGGCAAAAAGCCTATCAACACGGCAGAAACAACGCAAAGCCGACACGCCGCGCGAGCTTTCACTCCCCATTCAGGGGCAAACCGGCTACGGTGGACAAACAACAGGGAGAGCGGGCATGGGCGGACTGTTCAAGTTTTTCGGCGATATACTCAAGCCTATCCTGACCCTTCTGGTCACGGTTTTCCTCGGCGCTTTCCTCGTCAGCGTGTTTTCGCCTCGTGCGGATAGCTGGATCACCAGCCACGTCCCGGCGTGGGAGCGCCTCGATCCGGCTATCGAACAGGTCCGCGACTGGCTGGGAATGGACGAGCCGGACCCGTGGTGGATGTTCTGGGGCGATAACTGACACCCAAAACCTCTATGAGTACAGGCCCTAAAGCCGATTTGCGAACAGGCGGTTGAATGCGCCGTCCTGAAGCGCCAGCGTGTCCGGCTGACCGGACTGGACGATGCGCGCTTCTTCCATCACCAGCACCTCGCGCGCGCGCTCCAGCAGGGCGGGACGGTGGGTAATGATGAGAACAGAACGGCGGGCATCGGCATCAAGCCATACGTCCAGCGCGTCGAGAAACTCGCCCTCTATCCGGCTGTCCAGTCCTTCGGTGGGTTCATCGAGTAGCATGACGGGCGCATCGCGCAGGAAGGCGCGGGCGAGCGCGATACGCCGCGCTTGTCCGCCGGATACCAGGCGGCCTTCCTCGCCAATCCAGGTCGTCAGGCCGTCGGGTAAAGCGCGCACAAAATCGGCGGCTCTTGCTTGCTCAAGCGCCTGCCACAACTCGGCTTCTGTCGCGTCCGGCCTTGCCAGCAACAGGTTCGCCCGCACCGTGGTGGAGAGCAGGTCAGCGCGCTGATCGACCAGGGATAGCCGCGCCCGTGTCCCGGACGGGCCGAGCGCCGCAATATCGGCGCCGCCCAGCCGGATCGCACCGGTGTCCGGCGCATAAAAGCCCATCAACAAGCGGATAATACTGGATTTTCCAGAACCCGACGCGCCCACCAGCGCCACCCGCCCGCCTTCGGACAGGGTGAAGCTGACATCCTGCAAGGCGGGCCGCGCCTGCTCGCCGGGATAGGTCAATCCGACCGAGTCAAAGACGATGTCATGGCCATCGGGCAAGGGGAGAGGCGTTGCGGGCTCTGCCACCGCCGGGCGCATATCATCAAGTACTTTCAGGCGCTTGGCGGCTGACAGTGTGCGTCCATACTGTTCCCCGGCAAGGACAAGCGGGGCGGCGGCTTCGAACAATCCAAAGGCAATAAAGCCTGCCAATGCGGCCAGAGGCGCCGATGCGCCCGATGCAGCGGCGGCGAGGAAACCGGCCACGAAACTCGCCGGACCGGCAAAGGCCAGCACCGCCGTATTCATCAGCGCCAGTCCGGCAAGGCGGCGCTGGCCAGAAATCCAGCCCGTGCTGGCCGCTTCCAGCCTTGAAAGCACCGCTGTTTCAGCGCCATAGGCTTTCAGCTCTGCCATGCCAGCGATCAGGTCAGCCGCCTCTGAGCGTGTGTCGGAGGCGGCCCCGGTCACGCTTTCTCCGGCGGACTGGCCCATCCTTGCCGCGAGGAGAGGCAGGGCGAGACCCGACAGGATAAACAGGCCGATTACGGGCACAATCGCCGCCGGGGCGGCAAAACTGAGGACAAGTATGACCGCCAGCGCCCCGAAAAGCGCGGACAGGGCCGGGGTAATCAAACGCAGATACAGCCCGTCGAGCGCGTCGACATCGCCCGTCACCCGCGAGAGCAGATCACCGGCGCGAAGCCCCCCCAGGCCTGCCGGGACAAGCGGTGCGGCCCGGTCAAACACCCACAGGCGCAGGCGCGCCAGGATGCGGAATGTCGCCTCGTGCGTGGCCAGACGTTCGGCATATCTCCCGAGGGTACGCCCCATGGCGAAACCGCGCACACCGCCCGATGCAAAAAGATAGTTGAAGCTGCGCCCCAAGCCCGCCGCGCCGGCAATGGCGGCGGCGGTGATGAACCAGCCCGACAGGGATAACAGCCCGATTCCGGCGAGCAGTGTGAGGATGGCCAGCACCGCGCCAAGGCGTAGCCACCAGCGGTCCGGCCGGGCCAGAGACAGGAAAAAGGCGAGCGTTTTCATGACGCTCTCCCGTTCTGGTGACCGGCCTGAAGCTCGGCGATATCGAAGACTTCATCGGCAATCGCGCGCACGGCCGGGCTGTGGGTAGCGATCACAATTGTGCGCCCGTCCTTGTTGGACAAAAGCGCGTCCAGGAAGCGGGCCTCGGCCTCACCGTCGAGATGGGCGCTTGGTTCGTCCATGAGGACAAGTTTCATGTCGCGGGCCAGCGCGCGTGCGAGAGCTACCCGCTGTATCTGCCCGCCGGACAAGCCAAAACCGCGTTCGCCAAGGGGTGTATCGAGACCGTCCGGCAGGTGGATAAGGAAGCCGGCGACGCCGGCTTGCGCCACCGCCCGCTCAATCATCTCTGCCGGGATAGAGGCATCGTGCAGGGTGATATTATCCCTCAGGGTGCCATGGAAAAGGCGCGGATTCTGGCCTATCCAGCCGGCTCGCCCGGCCAGCGGTGCGTCCATCGGCTCTCCATCTATCCGCACCTCGCCGGAGGATAGGGGCGCAAAACCCATCAGGATTTTGAGCAAGGTCGACTTGCCCGAGCCCGATGGTCCCCACACAACGCTCAGCTTTCCGGCCGGAATGGAAAGCGTTATGGGATTCAAACCCTTGCGCCCACCTTCGTACACGCACGAGACGCCGGTGAGCGCGATGGAGGGGCACCGTTCAAAAGCGGCCGATATACCGTTCGAAGGGCCCGATTCCACCGTTCGAAGCAGGGGTTGCAACGTACCGGCTGCGGCCTCTGCGTCGGCGCGGTCATGATATGCGGCGGATAAGCGCCGCAGCGGCATGTAAAATTCCGGCGCCAGGATGAGGACAAACAGCCCCTCGCGCAGGGTGACAATCTCGCCGGTGTCGAAGGGCATTTCCCCGAGCAAAGAGAAGCCGACATAGATGGCGATAGCGGCGACCGACAGGGCGGCGAAAAATTCGAGAATGGCCGAAGACAGAAACGCCAGGCGCAGCACTTTCATGGTGCGCTGGCGGAAATCCTCTGAAGCCGCCGCCAGCCCTTCGCGCTCGCGCGGCGCGGCGTTGAACGCGTTCAGCAGAGCCAGGGATTGCAGCCGGTCATTGAAGCGCCCGGCGAGGCGGGCGAGCACGGCGATCTGGTCCTTGCTGGCCTCGGCCGCCGCGCCGCCGACAATCGCCATGAAGACGGGCAGCAAGGGCGCGGTGATGAGGAAGATCACGCCTGCCACCCAGCTCTGGGTGAAGGCGGCGATGACCATGAGGATCGGCGCGCCGGCAATCACCGGCATGAGCGGGCGGTAGCGCCCGAAATAGCCTTCGAGCTTCTCTACCGCATCGGTGAGGGCAGAGCCCGCCGCGCCGGTTTCCAGCCGCTCGGTGAAGGCGGGGCCTTTCACCGCGACGGCGCGCGCCGTTTCCATGCGCACATGGGCTTTCACCCGCGCGGCGGCCTCAAAGCCTGCCCGCGTCTCCAGTGCCTGCGCACCCGCGCGGACAAACGCAAACAGGGCCGCCATGAGGGCCGGCATCACAAAGGGTTCGCCCGCGACCAAAGCGGCAATCGCGCTGGCGGCAAAGCCGGCAAAGCCGATGAAGAGCGCGTATTGCGCAATCCCGCACGCGCTCGCCAGCAGGGACGGCCCACGCCCGGCCTGCCCCCACTGGACAAGGAGGGCGCCAAGCGCGCGGCGGTCTTCGCGGGAAAGGGCAGGATTGCTCATCGGGTTGGTAAAATGCCCATTTAGTCGCGCCGCGCCCTGTGGCGCAGCGTCTCAGGGGCTTTTGTCTAGCGAAAGCCGCGCGAATTGCCAGTGGGGGGCTACCCCTCCATGCCAGCCTCGGAGATCACCGTACGGAAATAGCTGATCACTTGCGGATGTTCCAAATGGGTCGCGTTGTTATCCTCAGAAATGAGCATGTGTTTAAATGCCAAACGCGTATCCACTTCCATCGCAGTTAATTACTAACTGATATTAACCGCCGAATCCGATAAACAGTATCGCTTCCATAAGTTATATTTACATGAACAACCAAAATTTGGTCCCTGTGGTCTTCCGGAAGAAATGCAGCCAATTGCCTTTCTGATGTGGACTGATCAACTACCATTATACCGTAATAGGATGAGCGAGCGGATATTGATTGAGGCAATCGCCCATCAACCGGAGATCTAACAGAGGCGTCGACGTACATTATATCGCTTCCTTGATTGTCTAGCGATATATCGACGAGAACGACTGATCCTTGTCGCCGCACGCTCGTGATCTCAACAGGGAAATGCGGACGTTCGATCTCGAGGAAATATGCAGAAGATAAATATCGATCGAAGTTTTCCCAGCCAATAGATGAAAGTGTTTCTGCATAATTCAGTTTTTCGCTATTTAATGAAGATGAATCGGCTGAAATTGAGTGGTCATCAGATTTTTGTTCATTGTCAAATATGCTGAAAACGTTTGTATCTCTGACCATGTAACCTATGAAGGCCATGGTAACGCACAGAAACATAATAATAACTATAGCGGATACGAAATTTCCGAATGAAACCGGAACATTTTCCAACTTTTCTACGACTTTCCCTCGACAGTTTTTTGAACTTATCGAGCCAATCGACTTGTAGCTAAAATCGCCCCCTTCGACATTAAATACAAAACTAACTTCATCACCCTTCGGGATGCGGGCAATGGATATAATTGACTTTTTTACTATCACTGAGGGGCTTGTTGATGCGATTATTTCAAAATTTATCTTAGAATTTATTTCGATTGTCACGTCTTCTTCATTGAACGGGCCTCGGTTGATGATGGTCAATTCAGCGGCATGACCTTCGTCGGATAGTCGCGAATGTGGGAATAGCCGTGGAACCACGACATATAGTCGACGTTGCGCAGCGTAGTTCACCAAAGCGGTGGCAATTAAAATTGCAACAATAGATATAAATAAAGTGGCAAGCAAATTCTGCTCCCTAGCTAAGCTAAGCAATCTTAAATAGGGTGCGAAATTCAGTCAATTTGGCACGCCGAAATCAATCACGCGCTTGTCTAGGGAGCGAGTGCATTAGGTTGTTTCGAAGGAAGAGGGGGCGCTACCCCTCCATGCCGGCCTCGGAGATCACCGTGCGGAAATAGCTGACCATGCCGGGCAGGGCGTCGATGCGGATGCGCTCATTATCGCCGTGAATGCGCGAGAGATCATCCATCTCCATGCGCATGGGCGCATAGCGATAGATATGGTCGGTGACATCCTTGAAGGCGGGAACCCAGAGCCACTTGGCGCTGTCATTGCCCTACGATCTCTGGACCCCCGCCTGCGCGGGGGTGACGAGGTGGAGATGCGTCACCCCGCCCCTGCGTCACAATGCGCGCTATCTAAAAAAATCCGCACAAGGCATAGGGATAAATATCCGCAAGACGGTTGGGGATATTTGTCAGCCCCGTCCGGTTTGCTCGTTCCGCTGCGGGGAGTTTTTCCATGATCGACATGGAAGTTGCCGATCTATCGCGCTGGCAGTTCGCACTGACAGCCATGTACCACTTCCTCTTTGTCCCGCTCACGCTGGGGCTGGCCTTCATGCTCGCCATCATGGAGAGCGTCTATGTGATGACCGGCCGCAAGGTCTGGCGCGACATGACGAAATTCTGGGGCGCGCTGTTCGGCATCAATTTCGCCCTTGGCGTCTCTACCGGCATCACCATGGAGTTCCAGTTCGGCATGAACTGGTCCTACTACTCGCAATATGTGGGCGATGTGTTCGGCGCGCCGCTGGCGATCGAGGGCCTGATGGCCTTCTTCCTGGAAGCGACGCTGGTCGGGCTGTTCTTCTTCGGCTGGGACCGGATGAGCAAGCAGGCCCACCTCGCGGTGACCTGGTTCATGGCCATCGGCACCAATCTCTCCGCGCTGTGGATCCTGATCGCCAATGGATGGATGCAGAACCCGGTGGGGTCCGAATTCAATCCCGACACGATGCGCATGGAAGTCGTCGACTTCATGGCTGTCCTCTTCAATCCGGTGGCGCAGGCCAAATTCGTGCACACCGTGGCGGCGGGCTATGTGACCGGCGCGCTCTTCGTGCTGGCGATCTCGGCCTGGTTCCTGCTGCAGCGCCGCCATCGCGGCTTTGCCAAGCGCTCGATGACGGTGGCTGCGGCCTTCGGCCTGATGGGCGCGCTGTCGGTCGTGGTGCTGGGTGATGAGAGCGGCTACGCGCTCACCGACAACCAGCGCATGAAGCTCGCGGCGCTGGAAGCGATGTGGGAGACGCATGACGCGCCCGCGCCGCTCACCCTGGTCGGCTTCCCGGACGTGGAAAACCAGACCACCCATTTTGCCGTCGATCTGCCCTGGGCGCTCGGTCTTATCGCCACGCGCTCGCTCGATACCGAAGTGCAGGGAATCCTGCCGCTGGTGGCGGTCGCCGAAACGCGCGTGGAAAACGGCATACGCGCCTATGACGCGCTGCAACGCTTGCGCGTTGACGAGACCGATATCGAGGCGCGCGCGCTGTTTGAAGAGACCAAGCTTGATCTTGGCTATGCGCTTCTTTTGCAGCGCTATATGGACGATCCGCGCGAGGCGACGCCAGACCAGATCCGCCAGGCCGCGTTCGACACCATTCCTGACGTGCCGGTGATGTTCTGGTCGTTCCGCTTCATGGCGGGGATCGGCTTCTACATGATCGCGCTGTTCGGCACGGCGTTTGTGCTGTGCACGATGCGAAAACACGAGACGCGCTGGTTCCTGTGGGTGGCGCTGTTCTCGCTGCCGCTGCCCTGGGTCGCCGCGGAGCTGGGATGGCTGCTGGCCGAATATGGCCGCCAGCCCTGGATCGTGGAGGGCGCGCTGCCGACCTTCCTCGGGGTATCGAGCCTCAACGCCACGCAGATATGGATGACGATTGCCGGCTTTACCGCGCTCTATGGCGCGCTGGCGGTCGTCGAGGTCATGCTGATGCTGCACTTCATCCGCAAGGGGCCCTATTCGGGCAAGCAAGGCGATAGCGCCAAGGGTGCCAGAGATCGCCGTGCTGACGCTGGCGGCATGGCCCCGATCCCGGCCGAATAGGAGAAACGCGAAATGGAAATCCCGATTTCTTACGAAGTCCTGCGCGTCCTCTGGTGGGGATTGCTGGGCGTCCTTCTGATCGGCTTTGCCGCGACGGACGGATTTGATTTTGGTGTCGCGGGGCTTCTGCCCTTTGTCGCCAAGACCGATAATGAGCGCCGCGTGGCCATCAACACGGTCGGGCCGACCTGGGAAGGCAATCAGGTATGGTTCATCCTGGGCGGCGGGGCGATCTTTGCCGCCTGGCCGACGGTCTATGCGGTCTCGTTCTCCGGGCTTTATCTGGCGATGTTCGTGCTGCTGGCGGCGCTGATCCTCAGGCCGGTCGGCTTCAAATACCGCTCCAAACGCGAAGACCCGCGCTGGCGGGCAATGTGGGACTGGGCGCTGTTCACCGGCGGATTTGTGCCCGCGCTCCTGTTCGGCGTGGCCGTCGGCAATGTGCTGGTGGGCCTGCCCTTCCGGTTTGACGATACGATGCGCGCCTACTGGGAAGGCTCGTTCTTTGACCTGCTCAACCCGTTCGCCATTCTGTGCGGCCTGCTCTCGGTGACGATGATGGGCCTGCATGGCGCGGCCTGGCTGTCGATGAAGGCCGAATACGGCCCTGTGCGCGACCGCGCCCGCACGCTGGCGCCGATCTTCGCCATTACCTCCATCGTGCTGTTTGCCGGTGGCGGGCTGGTGATGGCCTATGGCCCGTTCGGCTTTGCCGAAGTGGGCAGTGTCGATCCGGCAGGCCCCTCCAACCCCTTGCGCACCGAAACGGTGGCGGCGGCGGGCGCGTGGCTTTCCAATTATGGCGCGCATCCGTGGATGATCCTGGCGCCGGTGCTGGGCTTTGGCGGCGCGTTCGCGGCGCTCGCAGGCTTGAGGCTGAATTCGGAAAGCATCACCTTTATCGGGTCGAAGCTCTCCACCTTCGGGATCATCTCGACGGCGGGGCTGTCGATGTTTCCCTTCATCCTGCCGTCGAGCATCGATGCCAATTCCAGCCTGACGGTGTGGAACAGCTCATCAAGCCAGCTCACCTTGTTCATCATGCTGATCACGACCGCGATCTTCCTGCCCATCATCCTCGCCTACACGGCGTGGGCCTTCAAGGTGATGTGGGGCCGGGTGACGACCGAGGACGTGACCAGTGGCGGTGATTATTACTAGCAGCTCAGGAGTAGACAGATATGTGGTATTTCGCATGGGTGCTGGGCATTGGCCTGGCCTGCTCCTTCGCCATCCTCAACGCCATGTGGCACGAGATGTCGCTGGGCGATGAAGGCGACCGGGGCAGCAGCGAGGAAGCAGCGCGATAAACATCGCGCGAAGCTGCCTGAAAACGGGTCAAGGCGGCTCAGGCTGCGCTTTGCAGGCTGGGCCGCACGCCTTTGCCTTGACCCGCCTACCGCGCCAATTACTGTCGCTTCTTCGCCCGGCAAGAGGCGGGTAGCGGGAGGTCGACAGAATATGGGTTTTTTCAGCGCAATCCGGCGGGAAATTTTCTATACGCGGGAGCTGATACGGCTCCTCAAGACGCTCAAGTCCATTACGCCGGACTCAGCTGACCTGACGCCCGATCTTATCGAGCGCAATGTCGATGCCCACAAGACCCGTCCGGCCTTCATTCTCGAGGACGGTTCGACGGTCAGCTATGGCGCGTTCGACGCCTTTGCCAACCGCGTCGCCAACTGGGCGCTGGCCAGCGGTATCAAGCCCGGCGACACGGTTGCGCTCTATATGGGCAATCGCTGGGAATACATCGCCTTCTGGTTCGGCCTGTCCAAGGTCGGCGTCATCGCCGCGCTTCTGAACAATCAGGTGACGGGCAAGGTGCTGGCGCACGGCATGAATATCGCCGAGGCCGCCCATGCCATTATCGAGGGTGATCTGGCATCGGCCTATGCGGGCGCCGCTGACGCTATCGGCCCGATCACGCCATGGATATTCGACGGCGTCGCCGATGCGGTTACGGGCGGACAGGATCTCGCCGCGGCGCTTGAAGCGGTGTCCGATGAGCGTCCGGGGCGCGAGCACCGCGAACATCTGCTGGCAAAAGACCCCTGTCTGAAAATGTACACCTCCGGCACCACGGGCCTGCCAAAGGCGGCGATCGTCGCCCACACGCGCTCGCTCTACTATCTGCAGGGCTTTGCCGTGGCGTCCAATGCCTCGCCCAAAGACCGCATGATGATGGTGCTGCCGCTCTATCACGCCACCGGCGGGCTGTGCGGGGTGGGCTGTGCGCTCTCCAAGGGCGGCGCGCTGATCATACGGCGCAAATTCTCCGCCAGCGCGTTCTGGAAGGACGCAGCAGAGCATGGCGCGACCATGTTCATGTATGTCGGCGAGCTGTGCCGCTTCCTGGTCGCGGCCGATCCCTCCCCGGACGAGAAGAAGCACAAGATACGCATCGCGATCGGCAACGGGCTGCGCCCGGATGTCTGGCCGCGCTTTGCCGAACGTTCGGGCATTCCGCGCATCATGGAGTTTTACGGCGCGACCGAGGGCAATGTCAGCTTCCTCAATCTGGATTCCAAACCCGGCGCCATTGGCCGCGTGCCGCCTTATCTGAAAAGCCGCTTCAACTCGGCGCTGGTGAAGTTCGATCTGGACTCAGAGGCGCCGGTGCGCAACGCCAAGGGCCGCTGCATCCCGTGCGGGCCGGACGAGGTGGGCGAAGCCATTGGCGAGATCCGCTCCGATGATGCGCGCTACCGCTTTGATGGCTATGGCGACAAGGAAGCCACCGAGAAGAAGCTCCTGCGCGACGTGTTCAAGAAGGGCGATCTGTACTTCCGCACCGGCGACCTGATGAAACGCGATGCGCAAGGTTATTTCTACTTCATCGACCGGGTGGGCGACACCTTCCGCTGGAAGTCGGAGAATGTCGCGACCTCCGAAGTGGCCGAGATCATGGGCATGGCCAGCGGCATTGTGCAGGCCAATATCTATGGCGTGCCGGTGGCCGATTATCCCGGCAAGGCCGGCATGGCGGCGCTGGTCGTCAAAGAGGATATCGATCTGGCCGCCGTCCACGCCCATGTGACCAAAGAGCTGCCCGCCTATGCGCGCCCGCTCTTTATCCGCATCCATCAGGAAGACCCGTCAGAGCACACGACCGGGACCTTCAAGCTGAAGAAGACCGATCTGGTCGCCGAAGGCTGGGACCCGTCCAAAATCTCCGAGCCGCTCTATATCGATCATCCCGAGCACAAGGCCTATGTGCCGCTGACGGCGGAGATCCGCGCGGCCATCGAAAGCGGGGAGCTGCGGGTTTAGGGGTTTCGTTGCCGCCACCAAAGCTGAAACCCCGGAACCGCGTAGCGGTATCCGGGGCCTCTCAACGAGCTATTCTGTACTAGGTTCCGGATGGCCCTTCGGGCCTCCGGGATTTCACAGATCCAGACAATGAATGCTGACTACGCCTTGCTGCGTTGCGCCTTTCCGGTGCTGGGCAGGGCCAGCTCGGGCGCGGCATGGTCCAGCGTGGCATTCACCGGTAGATGGCAAGTCACTTTCGTGCCGCGGCCTGGTGTTGAGTCGAGCTCCACCCAGCCGCCATGCAGACGCACGATTTCCTTTACCAGCGCCAGGCCCAGCCCGGCACCCGCGCGGTTGGACTGGCCGCGCTCGAAGCGCTCGAACACGGCGGCCTGCTTGTCCTTGTCGATACCGGCACCATTATCGGACACCCAGATTTGCGCTTCGGCATCTTTCACGGCCGCGCCGATCTCGATCTTGCCGCCCTTTTCGACATGGTCGAGCGCGTTGCTGAGAAGATTGTAGAGCACCTGCTTGATCCGCGCGGCATCCGCGCGCACGGCGCTGCCGGCCTGCTCCGTCTTCACATTCAGCTTGATACCGGCATGTTCAGCGCGTGAGGCGATCAGCTCGGCGGCGTCGCTGGCCAGCTCGTCAAGGCGCGTATCGCCCAGATCCAGCTCCAGCTGGCCTGCGTCAATGGCGGCAATGTCGAGAATATCGTCAATCAGCTTGGCAAGCTGGGCCGAGGCGGTCTGGATGGCCGTGACCGGGTCTTTCTGACGGTCGGTGAGCGCGCCGGCAAACCCGCCTGCCAGCAAATCGGCATAGCCGCCAATCGTGGTCAGGGGCGTGCGCAGCTGATAGCTGACATGGCCGACAAAGCCGGTCTTGATCTTTTCCGAGGCTTCCAGCGCTTCGGCGCGGTCGCGCAGCGCTTCTTCGACGAGGCGGCTATCGGTGATGTTGTCCCAGGCGATAAGGGTCGCGCCATCGGGCAGGGGCCGGGTCAGTGAGGTCAGGACAGAGCCGTCAGAACGGCGGAAGTCCGACGTCTTTGAGGTACGCGAATCCGGCGATGCATCGGTGATGCGCGCTTTCAGTTCGGCCCACGCATCGCGGTCCGGGTAGAGCGGGTGGCAGGCATCGGCGATCACGTCGAAATCCGCGTCATCCAGCAGGGCCGGGTCCAGCTTCCACAGTGTCTCGAAGGCGAGATTGTGAAGCTGAAGATCGCCCTCCGGTCCGAACACGGCCACGGCCTCGTGCAGCCGGTCCAGCGTCGCGCGTTGCACCTTGATCAGCGTGTTGTAGCGCGCCTGCAAGGCCAGCTGATCGGTCATGTCTTCGAAGATCAGGAGGACGCCGCCCAGCGGGTGACGCTGGCGGGCCACGCGCAGCGTGCGGCCGTCCGGCAGCGGCCACAACTCGTCGGGGGTCTCGGTGCCGGGCGGGCGCTCATAATGGCTCAGCTCGGCGGCTTTCCACGTCTTGTAGTCGGCGTTGGCCGCGATCGGCAGGTTCTGGTCCTCGCGCAGCCGGTCCATCAGGGCGCCGTGCGACGGATGGTCGTTGAGGACAGCCTCCTCCAGCGCAAAAAGCCGGGCAAAGGCGCGGTTATAGAAGATGAGCTGCTTGGTCCGGTCGAAAATGGCGACCGCTTCGGCCATGTGGTTGAGCGTCTCGTCATGGGCCTCGCGGAAACGTTTCAGCGCGACGCGCGCCTCCTCGCCCCTGGTGATGTCAAAGGCCGCCCCGGCAACGCCGCCCGATACCGGAAACACCACCACATCCAGCGCCCGGCGTTCACCGCGTATGGCCGCGCTGCGCACATGGGCGACGGGTGCGGCGGCTTTGAGCGCTTCACCCGCATGGGCGGGCAGGCCCGGCTCCAACAGGAGCTGGCGTTCAATGACATCGCCAACGCCTTTGCCCTCGACGGCCTCCACATAGGCCGGGTTGACCCAGTGCAGCCGCCCCGACGCGCTGATCCGCCAGGCCGGGAACGGGGCCTTGCCCAGCATGTCCAGAAAGGCCAGCGGGTCTTCGGCGACAACGGAGCGGGCCTCTTCCAGCCGTCCGCGCGCGCCGGACTCTTCCAGCCCGCGAATGGTGGCATCGGCGATCCAGACAACCAGCTGGGAGCCGGCCGCGCGGCCATCGGCCTCGATGAAGCGCCCGGACGGGCCGGACACGGTCAGCGAGAACGGCTTGCCCTCGCGCATCAGCTCTCCCATGCGCTGGCGCAGCGTGGTTTCCACCCCGCCTGACGAGCGCGCTTCATAATCGGCGATACCGTCCAGAAGGGCGGTGGCAGGGTCCGGGCCGCTGACGGCGCTGGAACCCAGATCGGCAAACTGGACCAGTGAAGCCAAGGCGGTTGGAGAGCCATAGACGCGCGGAGAGGACCAGCCCTCGGCATCCAGATCAGGCGGGGTTTCCCAGACCAGGACCAGTCCGGGATGGGCGCCGAACACGCTGTCAGCGCGCGACAGCCGGTCTTCCAGCCAGGTGATGCGTCTTTGCCAGTGAGAGCGTGCGGCGCGCACGCCTTCGGTCAGCCGCCACGCCCACAGCGCGGCTGCCACGGCAAATCCGACAGCTCCGCCGGTAACGATCAACGTCGCCAGCTGTGTCGGCTCGGTGGCCATCATGACTTGCCCCCAATTCACTGCGCGGCCGTGCAGGCAGACACATGGCCGTAACGTGCCTGTGCGGCCGGTCGAATCACTACTCTAGCCGAAGGTGAATCCCGGTGCGAGCACACGATATCAGCGTATGCGCACCTGGCCGAGGACAAACTCGAACATCACCGTGCAGCCGGAAAGATGCGCGCCTTCCGACAAGGGTGCGAACTGCCAGCCTTCTACTGCCCGCACGGCGGCGCGGTCGAAGAACCGGCCGGGCACGCCTTGCGCGATGCGCACATTCTCCACCACGCCTGACTGCGCCACGTCGAACTGCACAATCGACCAGCCCTGCTCGCCGCGTGTCCAGCCGCGCTGAGGATATTCGGGCAGCGGGGCCTGCACCGCGCTCAAAGGCTCGCCCTGACAGCCTTCGCTGGGGGCCATGCGCGAGATATTGGGCATGAGCGGCATTTGCGATTGCGGCATGAAGGGCCCGCGGGTCCGCGGATCGCCCAAGGGCGTCGGGATGCCCGAACAGGCCGGCAGGGTAAACGCAAGGGCGAGGATGGGCAGAAGGAGTGTGCGCATGGGCCGGAAGACTAGCCATTCGGTGCTGCCCTGCCAGCCATTGAGCGCAGCACCATGATCGCGCTTGACACCATATAAAGACATCTTTATGTCCTGATATTGCGCCGATTTGAGCTTCAGCTTGCGGGCGCGGAACAAATGCAGCTAAAGCGAAGCAGGACGAAAGACCAAATCCCCGCTAGCGGGGGTGAGCCGTAGACACGTCCTGCCAGCTTTTTCCCGGCGCCATGCATTTGTTTTCCGTGTCCCCGCGTGACGGAAAACAAAGTGAGTGGAATCGCCATGGCCCCGCTGGACAACGCTTCAACCTATCTCTCCCAGACTGCTGTGCGCAGCCGGCCGATGCGCGCCGTGCTGCTGGGCTGTGGCACTGTTGGCGGAACGCTCGTCTCCCGCCTGCCGCAAGGCGTAGCGGTCGAGGCGATTGCGGTGCGCCGCCTGCGTGAGCCGGGGCGCGGCCATGTCCGCGTACTCGACACTATCGACGCCGCGCTGGACCTTGCCCCGGAACTGGTGATCGATGCCCTGCCGGGCTGCGAAGCCGCCGAGCGCGCACTGGAGAGAGCGGTGGAGGCGGGGGCGCATGTGGTCTCGGCCAACAAGTCGGTCATCGCCCGGCGGCCCGATCTGGAGCGCACGGCGAAGCAAAAGGGCCGTGCCTTCCTCTACAGCGCAGCGGTTGGCGGCGGTGTGCCCGTGCTGGAGACCATCCACGCCCTGATCGCGCGCGGACGCGAGATCACGACCGTCAAGGGCGTCTTCAACGGCACGTCCAACTTCGTGCTCGACCGGCTTTCCCGGGGGGAGAAGCTGGACGTGGCCGTTCGCGCCGCGCAGGAGGCCGGATTTGCGGAAGCCGATCCGAGCGCCGATCTGGACGGAGACGATGCCGCGGCCAAGCTGGTGCTGACCGCGCGCGCCGCTTGGGGCGTTGATATCGATCCCGGCAGTGTCGCCCACCAGTCCATCCGCGATTTGCCCATCGGCTTTGCCGCCAAGGCGGCGCGCGAGGGCTTGCGCATCCGCCAGATCGGGCGGCTGGCCCGCTCCGGTGGCGGCATACATGCCGCCGTGCGCCTCGAGACTGTCAGCGCCGACAGCGCCTTCTACCGGGTCGAGCGCGAGGGCAATGGCGTGGTGATTTCCCTCAAGGACGCGCCGGGCGTGATCCTGACCGGCAAGGGGGCGGGCGGTGCGCCGACGGCGGCCAGCATGGCCGGCGACATTGCCCGCTTGCTGGCGGAGCATGGCTGATGCCAGAGGCTCTGACCGCCGCGCAGGCGGAGGAAGGGACAGCGCAGCCGGCCTGTCCCTTCCCCATCCACGACCACATCACCACGCTGGAACTGTCCTCGGGCGCTTTTGTCACTGCGCAGGGGCGGGTATATGGCCCTGCCGGCGCGCCTGCCATCATCGTGCTGGGCGGAGTGTCCGCGCACCGCTTCCTGCTGGGTGATCACACCGAACGGACAAGCTGGTGGCCTGGCATTGCCGGGCCGGGGCTGGCGCTCGATCCGCTGCGACACCGGCTGCTGGCGTTTGATTTTCTGGCCGGAGAAGTCGGGCCGTTTCCCCGCGTGGAAGATCAGGCAGAGGCGCTGCTGGCGCTGGCAGATGCGGCCGGGTTTGATACCTTCCAGATCGCCGGGGCCTCCTATGGCGGCACGATTGCGCTGGCGCTGGCCGCTCTGGCCCCTGAACGCGTTACGGGTCTGCATGTGCTGTGCGCGGCCCAATGCCCGCACCCGATGACGACGGCTCTGCGGGCCATTCAGCGCGACATTGTGGAGTTCGGTCTGGCGCGCGGGGATGGCGCGGGCGGAGTGGATCTCGCGCGCCGTCTGGCCATGACCACCTACCGCACCGCCGATGAATTCAAGGCCCGCTTCGACAATCCTGATCCGGGTTGTGCCGATGCCGCCGGTGTAGAGGCCTATCTGGCCGCACGTGGAGGAGAGTATGCGGCCCACACCAGCCCGCAGCGCTTTCTGGCACTGTCGCGGTCCATGGATGCGGCGCGGATTGACCCGGCACGTATCCGTGTTCCCGCCCGCGTCTTTGCAATACGCGAGGACCGCCTTGTTCCGCTCGACGATGCCAAGGCGCTGGCAGAGGCGATACCCGGCGCGCAGCTGCATCTATGCTCCAGCCTCTATGGCCATGACGGGTTTTTGAAAGAGATTGAAGCGGTCAGCCGCTTTCTGGAGGCGATATGAGCCGGGACCGGACACGCGAAGCCCTGGCCACGCGCGCAGCACGCGCCGGCATCAATGCCGATCCCGGCCATGGCGGCATCGTTGCGCCGATCAATGTGGCTGCGACCTATCTGCGCGATGACCCCGGCACACCCGGCCAGTTTGACTATGCGCGCACGAACGCGCCCACACGGGCCGTGCTAGCCGAGGCGATAGCGGGGCTGGAAGGCGGGGCCGGGGCCTGTCTGACGGCGTCGGGCATGGCGGCCATCGACCTGATCCTGAACCTGCTCCCTGCCGGTGCGCGCATTGTCGCGGCGCACGATTGCTATGGCGGCACCCAGCGCCTGTTCAATGCGCGCGGCCCTCAGCGCGGGTTCGAGATCGTTTACGCCGACGCGACCGATCTTGCGGCGCTGGAAGCGGCGCTCAAACCGGGTGCTGCGCTGCTGTTTCTGGAAACGCCTTCCAATCCGCGCCTGCGCATTACCGATATCGAAGCGGCAAGCGTGCTCGGCCATGCGGCAGGCGCTCTGGTCGTCGTCGACAACACCGTGCTGTCGCCCGCCTTGCAACGTCCGCTGGAGCTGGGCGCGGATCTGGTAGTCAGCTCGCTGACCAAGATCATCAACGGGCATTCCGACATGGTGGGCGGCGTGGTGTGCGCGCGCGATCCGGTACGCCTTGATGACCTGGCCTGGTGGCTCAACGCGTCGGGGCCGGGGCTGGGACCGTTCGATGCTTTTCTGGCCACACGCGGGGTGCGCACGCTGCCTTTGAGGGCAAAGGCACAGTCAGACAGCGCGCTGGAGCTGGCCGGGCGGCTGGCGGCCCATGACAGGGTCAGCCATGTCGATTATCCCGGCCTTGCCGCTCATCCCGGTCATGCGCTCGCGGCACGCCAGCAATCAGGCCGTTTCGGTCCGCTGGTCAGCCTTGAGGTGAATGGCGATGTGCGGCGCTTTCTCGAAGGTTTGGAGCTATTCTCTCTGGCCCAGTCGCTGGGTGGGGCGGAAAGCCTTGTCAGCGTGCCCGCCCTGATGACCCATGCCGCGATGAGCCGTGAGGCGCGCTCAGACGCAGGGATCAGCGACTCGCTGGTCCGGCTGTCTGTCGGTCTCGAAGATGGGGATGATCTCTGGCGCGATCTTGAGACCGCTCTGGCCCGGCTCTAGAGAGGGTCTAGCGCCGCCAGGTCAGGGAGAAGGCCGCAAAGTCCTCCGACGTGTCCCATGACTGGTTCGGCATGGACCAGCTGGTCTCGCGGCGCACATAGGCCAGCGACACGTCAACGCCGCTCACCCGCAGGGCCATGCCCGCCTGCTGGTCTCCGACCATGGCATAGGGCTGAAGCGTAAAGGTCTGGCGCAAGGTGCGGTCATCGCCGGGCTGGTAGATCAGGGCCTGACGGTCGGCACCGGCAAAGAACCACCATGCGCCATTGGCTTCATGCTCGGCGCCCAGATACTGACCGACACGGACCGTGGCCCCGACCTCGGTCGCAGACCCTTCATCGCCAAAACTGACCCCTGCACGCGGGCGCAGGCCCATATCCAGCTCGCCATCGCCGCCGCGTGCGTCAAACCGGCCCTCATAGCTCAGTGCGACGGAGCGGCCACGCGGACGCTCTGTGGAGAAGCGCCAGGCCGGCATTTCGGCGGCAGAGGGAGACAGTGATGCGGTGACCCAGTCGGGCTGCTCGGCGTCAAACACGGAGACGCGCAACTGGCCCCCGCTTGACGTCCGGGCAATGACCGTATCGGGGGCGTGAAATGCGCCAAAGCTGGTGCGAAGCTGGCGTGCATCGCCAGCGGAAAGCCCGGAGACCGCTATCGCCCAGGCGCCATTGCCTGAAGCGTGAGACGGCGCTGTCTGAGGGATCGGATCGCGCTCCATCGACAGACGCATGGACGGCATTGGCCCGGCCGACAATTCCTCCAGCAAGGGAGCCATGATGATGGCGCGGGTGTCGGGGCTGGCGGTGTGATCCTGAGCGATCAGGGGAGACGACGCGATTCCCGCGCCCAAGCCTGCGCACGAAACAAGCGCCGCGAGGCTGAAAGCCCGTCCGGCGGTCTGCGCGTTACGATTTCCCCCGGTGGTCACGACGGCACTCCTGTGTTGCCTGCTTCGCTACCGTTTATAACGTGCAACAAGGTTATCAGGTTCCCGAGCGGTCCGCCGCTATAATCACGCACTCAAGCTTAATTGTATGTGAATACTGGCACAAGCTTGCAACAAACTTGCAGCAAAAAGGGGAGGCCGAAAGCCTCCCCTTGCACAATTTCAATCCTGTCAGCGCCTTACTGGCAGGCCAGGCACTCCTCGTACTCCGTCCGGGCCGCTGCCTGCATGGCATTTTCCATGTCATCCTTGCTTTCAGTCCCCGCAAAGGCGGTACGCTGGACCGATTTGGAGCGGCAGTAATAGAGCGATTTGATGCCGCGCTCCCACGCCGTCCAGTGCAGCATGTGCAGATCCCATTTATCGACATTGCCCGGCAGGAAGATGTTCAGGGATTGGGACTGACAGATGAAGGGCGTACGGTCGGCGGCGTGCTCGATCACCCAGCGCTGATCCAGCTCGAACGCGGTCTTGAACACGTCTTTCTCGTCTGCGCTGAGCGCCTCGAGATGCTGGACCGAACCCTCGTGCTCCAGAATGGAATTCCACGTGGCCTGCGTGTTGATGTTTTTCTCGTCGAGCAGCTTCTCCAGATACGGGTTTTTCACCGTGAAGGAGCCCGACAGGGTCTTGTGCGTGTAGACATTGGCCGGGATCGGCTCGATGCCGGCGCTGGTGCCGCCGCAAATGATCGAGATGGATGCGGTCGGCGCGATGGCGAGCTTGTGCGAGAAGCGCGCTTTCACACCGCTTTCCGCCGCATCCGGGCACGCGCCGCGCTCTTCGGCCAGCTTGACGGAGGCGCGGTCTGCGCCCTGACGCAAATGCTTGAACAGCTTGCGGTTCCAGCTTGCGGCCATGGCCGATTCAAACGGGATATTCATCGCCTGCAGGAAGGAATGGAAACCCATCAGCCCAAGGCCGACAGACCGTTCACGCCAGGCCGAATAGGTCGCCCGGTCCATCTCGTCAGGTGCGCGGTCGATAAAGTCCTGCAGCACATTGTCGAGGAACCGGAACAGGTCTTCCAGGAAGTCCGGATCGTCTTTCCACTCGAGGAATTTCTCGGCATTGACCGAGGACAGGCAGCACACGGCGGTGCGGTCGCGGCCCAGATGGTCGATGCCGGTCGGCAGCATGATTTCCGAGCACAGGTTTGACTGGCGCACTTTCAGACCCAGCTTCTTCTGGAACATGGGCAGCGCGTTGTTCACAGTGTCGGAATAGATGATGTAGGGCTCGCCGGTCTGCAGGCGCAGCTCGAGAATTTTCTGCCACAGCTTGCGCGCCGAGATGGATTTCACGATCTCGCCCGATTTGGGCGAGAGCAGCGCGAAATCCTTGTCCTCGCGTACCGCGTTCATGAACTCGTCGGTGATGTTGAGCCCGTGATGGAGATTGAGGCTCTTGCGGTTGAAATCGCCCGATGTCTTGCGGATTTCGAGGAATTCCTCGATTTCCGGGTGGTGGACGTCCAGATAGACCGCCGCCGAACCGCGGCGCAGCGAGCCTTGCGAAATGGCAAGGGTGAGCGAATCCATCACACGGATGAAGGGGATGATGCCGGAGGTCTGCCCGTTCTGGCCGACCTTCTCGCCGATGGAGCGCACATGGCCCCAATAGGTGCCGATGCCGCCGCCATTGGACGCCAGCCACACATTCTCCGTCCAGGTGGCGACGATATCGTCGAGCGAATCATCCACCGAGTTGAGGAAGCAGGAAATGGGCAGGCCGCGCTCGGCGCCGCCATTGGACAGGACCGGCGTGGCGGGCATGAACCACAGGCGCGACATGTAGTCATAAAGGCGCTGGGCGTGGGCTGTGTCGTCAGCGTAGGCGGTCGCCACGCGCGCGAACATGTCCTGATAGCTTTCGCCGGGCAGGAGATAACGGTCGACCAGCGTCTTCTTGCCGAAATCGGTGAGAAGCGCGTCGCGCGACGGATCGGTCTTCACGCTCTCCACGAGGCGAAGCGTGACAGCCTTGGGCTTGCCGCGCCGCGAGCGCTGCCCGCCTTGTTTGGCGGTGCCGGACATCGGTACTGAGTCAAACGGCGTCATGGTCCAAACCGCTCCTTCGTGCAGGGCGCAAAATTCCTTGGCGCAGAGCCAAGGTGTGCGCGCCGCCTTAACAAAAACCTATACATGCTGTGTGGCTTCCCCCGGAAACCGCAACATATAGTGCTAAGGGTCTGCCGGGGCGTCAACGGCCCATAGGCGCTCAAACCCAACTTTTTGGTAAACAAACCCTTAACACATCGGTGTCCGTATCCGGACTCTTTAACGCTTTCGGGGCGATAGCCCGGATGCGTTTAGGTGTGGAAAGCTGGCAGCTGTACTCAGCCCAGATTCAACAGTTCCGGGTCGCCGCCCTGGGCTGCGATATTGATCGTCACCACCCGCTCGGCGGCGAAGCGGTAGAGATAGTGCGGTCCCCCGGCTTTCGGGCCGGTCCCGGACAGGCCCTCTCCGCCGAAAGGCTGCACGCCGACAACGGCGCCGGTCATATTGCGGTTCACATAGGTATTGCCCGCCGGAACCGCCGCACGCACCGAATCAAGGAATCGCTGGAGACGCGAATGCACTCCCAGTGTCAGCCCGTAGCCCTTGGCGGCCAGTTCACCGGCCAGCTTTGGCAGATCGGACCGCTTGTAGCGGATGACATGCAGGACCGGCCCGAACACTTCGCGGTCCATGCCCGCCAGTGATGGCAGCTCGACCAGCAAGGGCGCAAAGAAATGCCCCGCGTCCCTGTGTGCGTCCGTCAGCGGCGCGCGGTGAAGAATGCTGGCTTCGCGCTCCATGCGTTCGGCATGGTTGCTCAGCATTTCCAGCGCTTCATCATCAATGACCGGGCCGATATCGGTAGCCGGGTCTGCCGGATTGCCAAGGGTCAGCGCATCCATCGCGCCTTTGAGGGCGTTGATCGTGTGATCGGCCGTTTCACGCGGCAGGAAAAGAATGCGCAAGGCAGAGCAGCGCTGCCCGGCGGATCCGAAGGCCGAAATGATCGCGTCATCGACGACCTGTTCGCGCAGCGCCGACGTATCCACGAACATGGCGTTGAGCCCGCCTGTCTCCGCGATCAGGGGCAGGATTGGCCCGTCGCGCCCGGCCAGCGTGCGGTTGATAATGCGCGCCACCTCGGTGGAGCCGGTAAAGGCGACCCCGCCGAGCAGGGCATGGCCTGTAATCAGCGCACCGATACGGCCATCGCCCGGCACGAGCTGGAGCACATCCTTGGGCAGGCCCGCTTTCTGGAACAGGCTGACGGCTTCAAACGCCACCAGCGGTGTCTGCTCGGCGGGCTTGGCCACGACCGTATTGCCCGCGGCCAGTGCCGCCGCAATCTGGCCGGTAAAGATCGCCAGCGGGAAGTTCCAGGGACTGATACAGGCAAACACGCCCCGGCCGGCCAGTTCCAGATGATTGGTTTCCCCGGCCGGGCCCGGCATCCGGCCCGCATGGCTGAACTTGGCTTCGGTCTCGGCGGCGTAATAGCGCAGGAAATCGACCGCCTCGCGCACTTCGGCAACGCCGTCGCTGAGCGTCTTGCCCGCCTCGCGCGACACGATGGCGATGAAGCGGGCCGTATCGGCCTCCAGCGCATCGGCCATCTTGCGCAATATGCCCGCGCGCGCTGGCCCGCCCAGACGGTCCCAGCCATCAAACGCCTTGTCAGCTGCCGCAAAGGCGGCATCGACCATGGCTTCGTCGGCTTCCACCACCTTGGCGACAATCGTCGCGGTGTCCGAAGGGTTGGTCACCGGCCGCGCCTTGCCCGTCTTCATCTTGCCAGACAGGATCGGCCCGCAAGCGTGGGGCATCGCCTTGTCAAAGCGCGCCTGCGCCTCGGCCAGCGTCTTGCGCACGCCCGCCTGCGACAGGTCAACACCGGCGGCGTTGTCCCGGTGCGGACCATAGAGCCGCGGCGGCACGGGAATAAACGGATGGCGGTCCATGCTGTCGGCCCCCTCGAACGGGCCGCGCGCCACATCGGCGGCAGGCACGTCCGGGTCGAGGAAGGAATGGACAAACGAGGTGTTGGCCCCGTTCTCCAGCAGACGCCGCACCAGATAGGGCAACAGGTCTTCATGGCTGCCAACCGGCGCATAGACCCGCACCGGGCGCAGGGAAAAGGCGTCTGCCGCCGCCAGATAGAGCGGTTCGCCCATGCCGTGCAGGCGCTGGAACTCGTACTGGCCGTTACCCAGCTCGGCCGCGATGGCGCGCACTGAACACAGCGTATGGGCATTATGGGTGGCAAACTGGGGATAGAGGGCTTCGGGCTCGGCCAGCATGGCGCGCGCGCAGGCCAGATAATTGAGATCGGTTGCCGCCTTGGTGGTCCAGACCGGAAAATCCGGCCAGCCATTCATATGGGCGAACTTCACTTCAGTGTCCCAGTAGGCGCCCTTGACCAGCCGGACCAGCAGGCGCCGCCCGCTTGCCCGGCCAAGCTCTGCCAGCTTGCCAATCACCGCGTGCGCGCGTTTCTGATAAGCCTGCAGGGCCAGTCCCAGCCCGTCCCAGCCCGCCAGCGAGGGTTCGTGGGCCAGGCGTTCAAGGATCATCAGCTGCAGGACCAGACGGTCGGATTCCTCGGCGTCCAGACAAAAACCGATATTGGCCGCTTTGGCGGCCTCAGCCTGTTCGAGCACTTTGGGGTAAAGCTCGCGCCAAAGGGACTCGCGCTTGAAGATCGTGTAGCGCGGATGCAGCGCCGACAGCTTCACCGAAACGCCGTCCACCGCTTCTACCGGACCGTCCTTGCGGGCTTTGGCCACTGTCGCGATCGCGTCCATATAGCGGGTGTGATAGCGCGCAGCATCGGCGTGCGTGCGCGCGCCTTCACCCAGCATGTCAAAGGAAAACAGCGGGTAGTGACCTTGCGGCACTTTCCACGCATGGCCGCGCCGGATCGCGCCCTGAATGGACCGCCCGAGCACGAATTGCTCGCCCAGAATGCGCATGGCCTGACGTGTTGCGGTGCGGATCACAGGCTCGCCGACGCGCCCGGCCACGTTTCGGAAATAGGCGCCGGGATCCTTGCGGGCCTGCGGGTCAAGCTCCATCAGCGAGCCCGACAGCATCAGGCCCAGCGTCGAGGCATTGACCAGCCAGTTTTCAGACTTCCAGGCGTGCTCGCCCCACGAGCCCGACCCGATCTTCTCGGCAATCAGCGCATCGGCGGTGCGGGCATCGGGTACGCGCAAGAGCGCCTCTGCCAGACACATCAGCGCCAGCCCTTCCTTGTTGGAAAGGCCAAACTCCTGAAGGAAGGATTCCATCAGCCCGGTGCGCGTCTTCGCGGCGCGGGCACGCTCGACCAGATCGACCGCCGCTTTCGCCACGTCCGCCCGCGCGGCGCTGTCCAGTCCGGCCTGCGCGTTCAGCGCGCGCACAGCCTCGCTCTCGGGTGCAAATTTGAGGCTGTCGAGCTGGTCCCAGTCGATGCCGGAGGGCGTGGATTGTGTCTGGCTCATAGTGATCCCGTCTCGAAGCGTGACGGAAATGACTTTGGCCACAACGCTTGCAGGCAGGCAAGGCCACAGCACTGTAACCCTTCGCTTGCAGGCGAAAACGCGTTATGAGCACCGGCTCGACACTCCCGGCCATCATCGTGCCTTGCGATGATGACCCGATAAAAATGAGGCTGGCCGATGGAAAACACGCCCTTGCGCATTCTTCTGGTGACGGACGCCTGGGAACCGCAGGTCAATGGCGTGGTGCGCACGCTGTCGCGCACCGTGGACGAGTGCCGGGCGATGGGCCACGAGGTGGAAGTCATTCATCCCGGCCTCGGCTTCAAGACCATCCCGTTGCCGACCTATCCCGATATCAAGCTGGCGCTGGGCGCCCGCCATGATATCGAGGCACGTTTCCGCGCGTTCGAGCCGGAAGCCATCCACATCTCCACCGAAGGCACGCTCGGTCATGTGGCGCGGCGCATCTGCCTGTCATGGAAGCTGCCCTTCACGACCAGCTACCACACCCAGTTTCCCGAATATGTCCACGCCCGCTTTCCCTTCATTCCGCTGGCGGCGGGCTATGCCTTCATGCGCCGCTTCCACAATTCGGGCAACGGCATCATGGTGGCGACCGAGACCATGCGTCAGGGCCTCGTCAAGCGCGGCTTCAACAATCTCGTGCCTTGGTCGCGCGGGGTGGACACCGACCAGTTCCGGCCCGATCTGCGCGGGATTGATGGCGGAGTCTACAAGGACCTGCCCAAACCCGTTTTTGCCTATGTCGGGCGTGTGGCCGTGGAAAAGAATATCGAGGCTTTCCTGAAGCTCGATCTGCCCGGCTCCAAGGTGGTGGTCGGTCCGGGCCCGCAGCTCGAAGAACTCAAACGCAAATACAAGGATGTGCATTTCACAGGCGGCAAGACCGGCGAGGAGCTGGCGCGCCATTTTGCCGATGCCGATGTGTTTGTGTTCCCCAGCTTTACCGACACGTTCGGACTGGTAATTCTCGAAGCAATGGCGTGCGGCACGCCGGTGGCGGCGTTTGTCGCGCCCGGACCGCGAGACATCATTCCCGGCTCAAACGCCGGCGTAGTGTCCGACGATCTGCGCGAGGCCTGCCTGCAGGCGCTGGAGCTGAACCGGGACGACGCGCGCGCCTTTGCAGAGAAGAACTCCTGGCGGGCCTGTACCGAGCAGTTTGTCGACAATCTCAAACCCCAGCCCCGCCCGGAGCGCAAACGCTTCTGGAAGCGCCTCAGACGGCTGAGGCGGACAAAGAGCTAGGCTGTACGGTCCGTGGCTCTCTGCATCGCGTCCAGCAACTGGCGTGCCGCCTCTGCGGCGGACTGACCGGCCATCATCCCGTCTGGCAGTGCCAGCGCTTCAGGGTCCATCATGGCGTGGGCTGCATCCTGGGCGGCCAGGCCGATCCGTTCGCGCCAGGGGCCATCTCCGGTGGCGATCACGGGTCTGCCTGCCGCGCGGTATTCGGCATATTTTCCCGGTGGAACAGGCGCTTGGGGCGCGGCGGCGACGATCAGCGCGTCGGCAGCAGCCTGCATCGCCAGTGATGTGACCAGCGGCACCGTTCCGTGAATGACGATCTGCCCGGCGGCAGGCGACGCCGCAACGGTTTTCAACTCGCTTTGGCTCAACCGCCCGGCAAGGTGCAGTCTAAGCGAGGGCGCGCGCTGCGCCGCCGTTTCAAAGGCCTGCAAGGTTGGCGCGATCGGGCAGTCCGGGTCAGACAGGCTGAAAGAGCCCGTATGCAGCAGATGCGGGCCTGGCCCTTCGAACTGGTAGTCTGAAGATCGCGGCGCGGAGAAGTGTCCGATGATCTCACGCTGCGCGGCACGCAGACCGGCCAGGCTTGCGACCTCGCCATCAATCAGCTCATTGACCGAAACCGTCAGGTCCACATCACGCAAGAGCTGGCGGGCATAAAGGGTTTCGAGATGACGGCGCACAGGCTTGCGCCTATTCACCCGGAAAGCGCGCTCAAACCACTGGTCACGAAAGTCGGCGCACCAGCGCGCGCCGGTAGCGGCTTTGAGTTTTTTCCCCGCCCAGTGAATGGATTCCGGCGGGCTTGTCGTCAGCACCCAGTCGGGTTTGAACAGGAGCGAAGCCAGAGCTGCCCTGGCCGCTCGCTGTGACCAGGTGATGTCCGGATCAGGCCAGCGCACCCATTCCCGCGCGGTATTGCGCGCGAATTCCAGTGCGGATACGCGCCCGCCGCCCCCATCCGGGGCAGGGTCCCGGTTCGGGTGGGTGACAGCGATCCCCGCAAGGGCGGGGTCGCGGTCGGGCGCAACGAGAAAAATCTCCGCGCCTGCCTCCTTCAGGGCATGTGCCAGAAAATACGGCCGTCTGGCACCACCTGACACGGCAGGAGGATAGTGGCGTGCGATAATGACCAGTTTCATGCTGTTACACCTGAACTGGCACCGCCATTATCAGGTCTTGACGAGCTTGTCGCGATACTCGGCCGCGAGATCACCACAGGCATTGCGGGTATCGACAACCAGAGGAAGCAGGTCGAGAAGGCGGCGATAATCCACATTGTCGTGGTCGGTTGCGATGAGCGCGACATCGTACGATGCCAGCACCTCGTCCGACCATTCGATCGACTTGCGGCCCGCATATTCCGGGTGATCGCGTGTTTGCGGAACTTCCGGGATGTAGGAATCGTAGAAATCGACGTGCGCGCCGCGCGATTCCATGAGCTCAAGCAGTTCCAGCGACGGGCTTTCACGCATGTCATCCACGTTCTTCTTGTAGGCCAGACCGACCAGAAGAATGCGGGCACCGCGCATGGCCTTGCCGACACGCGCTGACAGCTCTTCGGTCAAGCGCGTGATCACCAGTCCGGGCATGTTGGCGTTGATCTCGCCGGACAATTCGATGAAGCGTGTCGTCAGGCCGTATTCACGGGCCTTCCAGGACAGGTAGAACGGGTCGATCGGAATGCAGTGGCCGCCCAGTCCCGGACCGGGATAGAAGGGCATGAAGCCGAATGGCTTGGTGGCGGCCGCATCGATGACTTCCCAGACATCGATACCCATTTCCGAATAGACCACCTTGAGTTCGTTCACGAGCGCGATGTTCACGGCCCGGAAGATGTTCTCGGTCAGCTTCACAGCTTCCGCAGTGCGCAGGTCCGACACCTTCACCACCTTTGGGACGATCTGTGAGTAGACCGCATAGGCGGCATCAAGCTCGTCGGGGGAATCCGCGCCAAGAACCTTGGGAATTGTCGAGGTCTCGAACTTGGGATTGCCGGGATCTTCCCGCTCGGGGCTATAGGCCAGGGCAAACTCGCTGCCAGCCTTCAGCCCGCTGAGTTTTTCCAGTGCCGGCAGCATCAGCTCGTTCGTGGTGCCCGGATAGGTGGTGGATTCCAGAACAACCAGCTGGCCTTTGCGTAGACGCGCGCCGATCATCTCTGTCGATGACACGACATAGGACATGTCCGGGCCACGGTGCTCATCCAGCGGGGTCGGCACACAGATCAGGATCGCGTCCGGCTCGGAAAGCCGGTCCATGTCCGTGGTCGGCGTGAACAGCCCCGAATCCAGCATCTTGGCGATGGAGTCGTCACTGATATGCTTGATGTAGGACTTCTTGCCGGCAAGAAAGTCGACCTTGTCGCTGGACACATCAAAGCCCATGACCTTGATGCCCACCCGGCAAAACGCCTGGGCCAGAGGCAGTCCGACATAGCCAAGGCCCAGCACGCCGATACACAGCGTCTTGGACTTGATCTTCTCTTCAAAGAGCGCCGTGAAGAAGCTTTCGGCGCTCGCTCCGGCTTGCTTGTCGAGCATGTTGGTCCCCACCTTACCTGTTAAAATTCGCGGATTGCAGCAATTACGCGGTCTTGCGTGGCATCATCAAGATAGGGATGCATCGGCAAGGAAATCACACGTTCGGCCTTTTCCTCGGTCACCGGAAGCCCATTCGGACCAAGCGGGTAGCGCGAGTAGACATTCTGCTTGTGAATCGGGATCGGATAGTAGACCGCCGTGGGCACGCCGCGTGATTTGAGGTGCGCTGCCAGCGCGTCGCGCTTGCTGTGCTCGATCGTGTACTGGGCCCAGGTCGAAACGCCGCCCTCGATCACGAAAGGCACCGAGTCAACCACACCTTCGAGATGCTCGTTATAGCGCGCTGCCACGCGGTTGCGGGCCTCGATCTCGTCAGCAAAAATGTCGAGCTTCTCCAGAAGCACGGCTGCCTGGATCGTATCCAGGCGCGAATTCATTCCTATGCGGACATTCCAGTATTTCGGATCATGGGTAAACTCGCGGCCTGCAATGTCCGAAGGCGTCGCTTTGCCATGAACCCGCAGGGACTCAATGTGCTCGGCGAGTGCGGCGTCATTGGTCAGCACGGCGCCGCCATCACCATAGCAGCCCAGCGGTTTGGCCGGGAAGAATGACGTCGTCGTGATGTCGCTCCAGTGGGCGGGGTGCTTGCCGTCAATCGTGCAGCCAAATCCCTGGGCTGAGTCAGCTATGAGCTTCAGGCCATGCTTGCGTGCGATTTCCGCGATAGCGGGATAGTTGGCCGGCTGCCCGAAAAGGTCCACCGCGATGACCACGCTGGGATTGAGCTCGCCCTTGGCTTTCACCATCTCGATGGACGCCTCGAGATGGGCGGGGTCCATATTGTAGGTCTTCGGATCGATGTCGACAAAGACCGGCTTGGCACCAAGCCACGGCACAACTTCGGCGGTCGCGGCGAACGTGAATGAAGGGCAGAAGACCGCATCAGTCGGTTTCAGGCCCCACGCCATGAGCGGCAGCGCCAGGGCATCGGTACCGTTCGCGCAAGTCAGGGCATGCTCCGCCTGGCCAAATTCGGCAAGGCCGGCCTCAATCGCCTTCACCTCAGGTCCCATGATGTAGCTGCCAGCGCGCAAGACCGACGCGATACGCGCATCCACCTTTTCGGCTATGCGGGCATACTGAGCTTGAAGATCAATAAACTGCATCTCATTCTTCCTGTTGAGCCACCGCCAGAGAAATTCCGGCGCTTCTGGACCGCCGGAACGTCTAACGCAAGTGACGAATTATTGAATCACGTTGTGTTTCGCTATTTGCCAGCCTGGATCAACACATCGAGCACGCGGAGCGCTTCGGCCCCGTCGGTAAGCGGCGGGTGCTGCCCGGCACAAGCGCCGAGAAAATGTTCGCATTGTGAACGCAGCGGCTCCTCATCGCCATAGACGATCGGCTCCCAGTCGGCTTTCGCCGGCACCGGTGCGCCTGCGCCGGTCTCTATCACATGGCGGTAGAGCCGCAGCTTTTCGGCGCCTGCCGCACTGTCCTCGAATACCGCCATGCCGGTCTCGCCGACAACTACCAGGCGGTGCTCCTTGAACGGATGAAGCCAGCTCGAGAACACGTGCGCCCGGCCGCCCGAGGGAAACTGCATGTCGACCCGGTATTCGTCCTCGATGCCCTCGCTGACGAACGCGCCGCCCGAACCGGAGACCGCTGACGGTGCCTCACCGAACAGGGCCAGCAACATGGACACATCGTGCGGGGCAAAGCTCCACAACACGTTCTCTTCCAGACGGAATTTGCCCAGCGAGCAGCGATGGGAATAGGCATAGCGCAGCTTGCCCAGCGACCCTTCACGTACGAAGTTGCGCAGTGCAACAAAGGCAGGGTGGTACTGGAGCAAATGGCCCACCATCAAAATCTTGCCGGCCTTGGCCGCCGCGTCGCGCATCGCCTCGCCGTCTGCCATCGTCATGGCAATCGGCTTTTCGGCGAAGACGTGCTTGCCTGCGGCAAATGCCTGCAAGGCGAGGCGGGCGTGAAGCTCAGCCGGTGCCGCTATGACCACGGCGTCCACAGACGGTTCTGCAATCGCGGCCTCAAAGGACATGGCCGTGGCCCCGAACTGTTCGGCCATCGAGGCTGCCAGCTTGGCGTCCGGATCAACAACAGCCTTCAACGCGCCCAGCTCGGCGAAATTCCGAACGTGATTTTTCCCCCAATGGCCACATCCGACCACGGCGACATTAACTGACATTTTGAGATTCCTGACTGCGGTTGAACTCCAACGCCTCTCCCTTACAAGGCTCGATCAAGAAACGCAAAGCGGCTATTAAGCTGCCGGGACCGCGCAACGGAGCAAGACACGTGCATGACATTGAAACCATCGTCATCGGCGCGGGCGCCGTAGGGCTGGCCTGCGCGGCAGAACTGGCCCGAAGCGGGCACGATGTCATTGTTCTGGAACGCAATGCGCAGATCGGTATGGAAACATCATCGCGAAACAGCGAGGTCATTCATGCGGGCATCTACTATAAGCGCGACAGTCTGAAGCATCGGCTTTGCATCGAAGGCAGGCGTTCTCTCTATACCTTCCTCGAGGACCGGAAAATTCCATACCGCAAATGTGGCAAGCTGATTGTGGCGACCGATAGCGCCGAGGCGGCCAATCTGCACAAGCTGATGGAAAACGCGCAAGGCAATGGCGTCGAAGGGCTGGAACTCATCACGGCCAAGGCGGCTAATGCCATGGAAGCTGATCTGCGCTGCGTGGGGGCGATACATTCGCCCGAAACAGGTATCGTCGACAGCCACGGTTTCATGCTCGCGCTTCAGGGGATACTGGAAGATTTCGGTGGCATGGTCGCGTTCAACGCCCCTGTCCAAAGTATCGAACCGCTCGCCGGCGGCGGGTTTGCCCTGGTAACGGGCGGCCGCGAACCTGTGCGGCTGACCGCTCGCCAGGTCGTCAATTCGGCCGGCCTGTGGGCGCACCGGCTGGCGCAGCAGCTTGACGGCGGTCATGTGGAAAATCTGCCGCCATACTCCCTCGCCAAGGGATCCTATTTCGCTTTGAGCGGCCGCTCGCCCTTTTCCCGCCTGGTATATCCCGCACCCGTGGAGGGAGGTCTCGGCGTCCATTCAACAATCGACCTTTCCGGGCGCACCCGGTTCGGGCCGGACGTCGAATGGCTGGAGTCAGCCAATCCCGATGAGGTGGACTACAAAGTCTATCCCGAGCGGGCTGATGGTTTCTATGAGGTCATACGCACCTACTGGCCGGGCCTGCCTGACAACTCGCTGCTGCCCGACTATTCGGGTTGCAGGCCAAAGGTTCATCTGCGCGGTCAGCCAGCCGGTGATTTCATGATCTGCGGACCGGAGACGCACGGGCATGACGGGCTGGTCAATCTTCTCGGTATCGAAAGCCCCGGCCTGACAAGCGCACTGGCCATCGCCGCGAGGGTGCGGGCCAGTCTTCTGGAAGAAATGATCGCGGCCTGAAGCCAAACTTGCACTGGACCTGTGATCACGGTGCCGTTACGAGGAAGCCAATTCAGCAAATGAGCGGGGCCAGTGCTTGCCCCGCGACTGCCGAGGGCAAAAATGAGCCGCTTTCCGTGGGTGCCGGCGCCGATACGCCGTGCCTTCAAGCCAATGGCAAGACCCGTCGTCAACCTGCTTTACCGCGTCTATGTGGGGTTGAAGGTCCGCCGCCGTGCCGGCCAGATTGCGGGCTTTTTCGGGCGCCTCATGCGGCTTCGAGGTGCGTTTTTGGCGCGCGTAGCGCGCGCGTGGACGGCGCTGCCCGGATCATTTGCGCAGGCCAAGACCCGTTTTCGGACATGGGCCGAGCAAGCCTTTATCAGAGCTGGAAAGCGTATGCTGGCTGCTGCTGTGCCGTTGGCGCGTTGGCTGACGGACCGCCGGGTGCGCCAGGGCCGGGTAAGGACCCTATGGGGCGTAACGCCTATTTTGACATTGCCTTTGCTGGCACGGGCCGACTCCCTGCTGGGCATGAAGGGTAGAAGTCTTGTATTCCTGACATATTATATATCGGGTAGCTTCGATATAAATCTAAGCTGGTGGTTCCAAAATGTATTTGCAAAAAATGGCTATGTATACATAGGCTCGACATACTGGATACTGGCATGGATCATCCTGCGCTATGATGTTTTTCACTATTTCTACGACAGGGGCATTCTGCTGCCGCCCAATATGCGGCTGATGATAGACCCGGAAGAGCTGAAGATACTCAAGTCAGCGAACAAGCGTATATATACCTATGCCTACGGAGCTGATGTCCGTACCCGGGATACAACTCTCGGGCTTGGGAAGTATAGTTTCTGCACCGATTGCAATGATCCCAGAAAATACTGCATTTGCACGGAAAGTGAGGCCGTCGCCAATATTGAGGGCATCCGCCCCTATGCCAATGCGATGGTGTCCATGATCGACATGGTCAATTATGTGCCCGGATGCCGGAACATGCATTACTGGCCGATTGATATTGACCGCGTCACCTATGTCGGCTCACGGCCTGATCCGTCCCGCCCGATCAAGGTGTTGCACGCGCCCAATCATATGCATTTCAAGGGCAGCAAATATCTTTTCGAGGCGGTCGACAGGCTTAAAGCCGAAGGTGTTCCAATTGATCTGAAGACCATCTCCGGCGTGTCCAATCTCGAGGTTCTGGCCGCAATGGCCGAGGCCGATATTGTCGCCGAGCAGTTCATCGGCGGCGCGTTTGGCTACACCGCGCTTGAAGCGCTCTCGATCGGCAAGCCGGTTATCACCTATGTCCGCGATGACAGCGTTCTGCAAAGCGTGGACGACTTTCCCTGCTTCAATGCCAACCCGGACAGGCTCTACGATGTGCTCAAATCCATCGCACTGCGCGAACACGATCTCAACGATATCGGGCGGCGCAGCCGGCGCTATGTCGAGCGGCACTATTCCATTGAGGCCGTCGCTCTCCGGCTAGGCGCAATGTACCGGGAAACGGGTGATTTGTCCGAAGCATGGCGCAACAGGCTTGACCGGAATATGGCCCGTCTGGAAGGGGTTCAGGCGGCCCGTCTGAACCGGCCGCTTTCCGATGAAATGGCTTCCCCGAAGTGATGTTGCCACCCGGGTTCAATTCAACTAAGACCCTGCAATAACAGCGCTCGCGGGGGCGGGCTTCGGCCGTCAGTTCGGGCAATCAGCACGGGATTTTTCATACCATGGCGCAACTGCCCCACCGTCTTGCCTGGATGTTGCAAGCTGCGTCAATCGGCATACAAAATCCCCGCCTGGCCGTTCGCAAGGCGATAATACGTTATCAGGAGCGGCAGGCTCCTTCTGACTTTGAGCGCCCCTCGTCCGAGCGGATGCCGATACCCCCGGAACCGGAATTTCCTGTAGAAATTCAATGGAATATCGACGGTTTCAAGGAGGCCGTGGCAGCTGTCGGGGCCGCTGTGCCCTGGCCTGGGCCTCCGGCGGAACCCAAACGCCGGGTTGTCATGCTGGCCATATCGAACCTGCGCATTGATCCGCGTATCGAGCGTGAAGCGCGCGCGCTTGCAGAACGTGGATATGAAGTCATTGTCGTCGCGCCGGATATTTCCAATCCGCCATTGACGGGCAACACCCTTCCCGACTGGGGTGACAATGTCACCTTTCACGTGCTGCCCCCCAATGATTGCAATTTCATGGGCTGGGCACCCTATTTTTACTCCAAGGCGATGATCGAGGCAGCGGCATCCCATGAGCCGTTTGCCATTCACGCCAATGATCTGTGGACGGCGCTGATCGGCCTCGAGGCCTCGCGCCTGACCGGCGCGAAATGCGTGGCGGATTTCCACGAATGGACCGCAGAAAACGTCTCTTATGACGTGAAGACCGAGAGCTGGCGTGCGCATGACGAGGCAATGGCCAGCGCTTTCCTTGAAATGGAAATCCTCACCTTGCGCCGCGCGGCACTGACCATCACCGTTAACAACACGATTGCACGGGCCCTGGAAAACCTCGCCGGGCTGGATGAGGGCGCGGTGGCGGTCATCCGCAATATTCCCAAGATCGATGCTGTCCCGACGCGCGAATACAGGTCCATCAAGAAAGAGCTGGGTCTGCCCAAGGACGCCTTTGTCGTTCTTTATCAGGGCGGAACCGGCCCCTCGCGTCTGATCGAGCCGATCATCCAGTCGCTGGTCTATGCCAAGAATGCCTATCTGGTCATTCGCGGGCCGTCGCTGGATATGTATGGCGACCATTACCGGCGGGTCGCAGGCCGCGCCGGCGTAGCCGGCCGGGTTATCCTGAGCGATGCGGTTCCGTCGCGCGATGTGGTGGCTGCTGCCGCTGGCGCCGATGCCGGTGTCTGGAGCCTGCCGGACATCAGCAAGAACTTCCGCTTCGCACTGCCCAACAAGGTATTTGAGTATCTTGCGGCTGGTCTGCCCCTGCTGGTGGCCAACTATCCCGAACCGCGCGCGATCCTCGATGAGCACCAGTGCGGTTTGTCCTTTGATCCCTACAGCCCGAAATCCATCGGCACCGCTATCAACAAGATGATGACGGACAGGGCGTTTCACGCGCAATGCCGCCGTAATGTGCCCAAGGCGCTCGAGAGCCTCGACGCAAAAGGGGAGTGGTCGCGGTATGCGGATCTGTTTGATGGCCTCTGGGAGCAGACCTTGCGCGAGGCCAAGGCGGGCAAGACCGAGACGCGCAAAAGCAGCGCGATGCGCGTTCTGCATGCGCCGTGCAATGTCGGCAACCAACCCTGGACCCTATCTCGCGCCGAACGTGCGTTGGGGCTCAAAAGCGAGCTGGTTATCAATTACGGCACCAAGTTCGAATATCCGGCTGACCGCGTTCTTGGACAGCCTGGGCGCCGGGAAATGAACTTTCAGAGTGCCCGCACGACGGCGGCGGCCGGCGCGCCATATGACTATGACGCATTTCACTATAATTTCGGACGCTCCCTCTCGGTCTGGGATGATATGCCCGACCTGTCGCCGGAACCGTTCAAGGACCTCAAGACCGCCAAAAAGCTCGGCAAGACCGTTGTTATGACCCTGCAGGGCTGTGACGTGCGGTTGGCAGCTGAGTCCAACGCCGCCAACACCCATACGCCTTGCAACACGGGAGCATGTCCGGCTTACCAGATTTGTCTTGATACGCTGGATGACCAGCGCCGGCAGCTGATCACTGAAATTCTGCCCTTGTGCGACCGGGTATTTTATCTGAACCCGGAGCTGGGTCATTTCGTGCCCAATGGCGAATTCCTGCCTTATGCCAATGTGGATATTAACGCGATCCAGCCGCGCAAGGATCGCCAGGTCCGCAAGCGTCCGCGTATCGTCCATGCTCCGTCACAGGACGGTATCAAGGGTACGCCACGGATACTGAAAGCGCTGGAGTCTGCCGCAGAACGCCACGATTTCGAGCTGGTTCTGGTTCAGAACAAGACGCACGCAGAAGCGATGGAGCTATACCGTGACGCTGACCTGGCCATCGACCAGGCATTGGCGGGTTGGTATGGCGGCGTGGCTGTGGAGCTGATGGCGATGGGCGTGCCGGTCATGTCGTATATTCGCGACGAGGATCTCGGCTTCATTGATCCTGAAATGAAAGCCGACTTGCCGATCCTGCGGCTTGACCCTGACCATATCGACCGGGATATCGATGCCGCCTTTGCCCGCCGCGAGGAGTGGAACCGGATTGGCGAGGCCAGCCGTCACTTTGTCGAGAAATGGCATAACCCCGCCACTGTCGCGATGTGGCTCAAGGCCGTCTATGCCGATCCTGCCGGTACGCCCGGCTTCTCCCCGGACCGTGTACTGAAGGGCACCTGATCATGTGCGGAATTGCCGGCCTGCTGCATTTTGACCGACTGGCTGACGCGCCGACACGCGTACGCGCCATGGCCGACTCCATTATTCACCGGGGTCCCGATGATGATGGCTACTGGTCGGACCGGGACGTCGCTCTGGGATTCCGGCGCCTGTCCATCGTTGATCTGGAGCATGGCGCACAGCCCATGGGCGATGCGAGCGGACAGATTCAGGTCGTTTTCAACGGTGAGATTTACAATCACCGCGCTCTGCGCGCTGAGCTGGAAGCGCGCGGCCACCGCTTCGCCACCGATCACTCCGATACCGAGGTGCTGGTTCATGGCTGGCGCGAGTGGGGGCAGGAGCTGCCGTCTAAGCTGAACGGCATGTTCGCCTTTGCCATTTGGGACGCGTCGGCCCGCTCGCTGTTCCTGGCGCGTGACAGGTATGGCATCAAACCTCTCTACGTTTCGCGTGCCCGTCATGGCGTGTTGGCCTTCGGTTCAGAGGCGCGTGCGCTCTTTGCGTCCGGACTGGTCACAAAGCGCGAAGACCCGGTGGCCATTGCGAACTATTTTGGCCTGATGAATTTCTGGCACGGCGAGACGCCGTTCCAGAACGTAACGCTCATGCAACCGGGCACCTGCCGGCTGATCACGCCTGACCGCGATGCGACGCGGACATACTGGACGTTCAGCTATGACCGCAAACCGGTCCAGCTGGACGAAGCCATCGAGACCTTCCGTGGATTGCTGCTGGACGCCGTCGACAGTCAGATCCAGGCCGACGTGCCGGTGATGTCATACCTGTCAGGCGGCATTGATTCTTCCGGCGTGACGGCAGCGGCCTATGCGCGTGATCCTGGCATACGGGCCTATTCATGCATATTCGATCTTGAAAAGGTGGGGGTCGACGCGTTCGTCGACGAGCGGGAGTATTCCCGGGCTGTCGCCGAATATCTCAAGATTGACCGTGTCGAGCTCGAGTTGCCGCAGACGATTATGGAACAGCAGCTGGCGCACACCCTGTCGGCACTGGAATACCCGCGCATGGGCATGGCTTATGTCAATGATCTGATCGCGCAGCGCGTCTCTCAGGATGCGAAAGTTGTGCTTTCAGGTATGGGCGGTGATGAAGTTACAGGCGGCTACGTCGGCCGCTACGGTCTCGTAGACCGGCCGGCAAAGCCCGATATTGATCCGTTCACAGTCTACAGGGCTTGCCTGAATGTTCCTATTCAGGATGCCGAACGCAGCGCCGCCTATACGCCCGAGTTTCTTGCCGCAATCGGCGACATCAACCCGCTTGACCACATCTCCGATGCCATCCGCGCAGCCCCGGCGACAGACCCGTGGGACGTGCTGATGCATGTGGACGCGACCACGTATCTGCACGGATTGCTGGTTCTCGAAGACAAGCTTTCCATGGCTCACTCGCTTGAGACCCGTGTTCCGCTCCTCGACAATACTTTGGTGGACTATCTGGTCGGGGTCGACTGGTCGGTGCTCAGCGATGGCGAAACAGGAAAAATCCTGTTTCGCGAAGCGGTGCGCCCACTGGTGCCTGATGCGATCTACCGCAAGCCGAAAATGGGCTTCGGGCCGCCTGATGCCTCCTGGTATCGAGGCGCTTTGCGACCGTTTGTCGAGCGCCTGTTGTCCCGCGACAGAGTTGCGGCCCGCGGAGTGTTCCAACCCGACTGGGTAGCAGCCAAACTGTCCGCACACATGTCCGGCGAAGCCAACTGGGTGGCGCTGATATGGTGCCTGATGAGCTTTGAAGTGTGGTGCGATGAGCACGGAGCTTTTGGTGGCCGGAAATCGGCAGCACGTTAAGTTTAGGGGAAATCTGAAATGAGAGAATCATCTGCCGACCTTATCCGGCTCAATCCGGGCAGTGGCTCTGATGCGCTGCGCGTTGAAGCGTTTGAGCGCGATGGCGACCATATCATCGAGGGCGTCATCCGTGGCGACGGCGATGCCTTTATCCCGATAATGAACGGCGTTCCGGTCTTCCTTCAGGGAGATATGCGTCCTGATCTTACCGAGTTCTGTAAGAAGCACGGGCTGGCACTGCCGCCGGGCGGCGCCAATCCGCATGCCGAAGGTCAGGCAGAAACGACGGTAACGTTCTCCGACAAATGGCGCCGCTTCAAGAATTACGGGCTGGAAGATACCCATAAGGAGTTTCTGTTCGGCTGGTACTGCAAGAAGCTCGGTGTCGAGACAGTCGATGATCTGAAAGCTTTCTATCGTGGCAAGGGCACAACTCTGGAAGTGGGGCCGGGCTCGGGCTTCAATTCGCGCTTCATGGCGGAGAACGTGTCGGGGCGTCACTACGCGGTAGACATCTCCGAAGCGGCCTTCACCACGTTCGGCAATACGCGCGATCTTGAGAATTGCCATGTCGTGCAGGCCGACCTGATGCACACGCCGTTTGATGACAACACGTTCGATTTCATTATCGCCGATGGCGTGCTTCACCACACGCCGAGCACCCGGGCTGCCGTTGAGGCCCTCTACAAGAAGGTCAAGCCGGGCGGGCAGTTCTTCTTCTATGTTTACAACAAGATGGGCCCGGCCCGTTATTTCAGCGACCAGCATATCCGCGAACAATTCATGAAATTGTCGCCGGAGGCCTGCTACGAGGCGTGCGAAGCCCTTACTGATCTGGGCCGCGAGCTGAGCCGGTTGAACGCCAAGATCACGCTGACCAAACCCATCGACGTGCTGGGCATCCCGGCAGGCGAACACGATATCCAGCGGCTGGTTTACTATAACTGGTTCAAATGCTTCTGGAATGACGCGTTTGATTACGAAACCAACAACATGGTGAACTATGACTGGTACCACCCCCACCATGCCTGGCAGCATTCGCGCGAGGAAGTGGAGGGCTGGTTGTCGGCGTTGGGTGTGAAGACCTTCAAGTTTACCGACTCAAACCCCAATGGCATCTCCGTCCTGCTGACCAAACCGGAGTAACGTCATGGCCCGCGTAATCGTAACCGGCGCGACAGGATTGCTGGGCGGCGAGATCGTCGACCAGCTTGTGGGCGCCGGTGACGATGTCATCTGTCTTGGGCGCAGCCGGCCAGAACAATCCGGGGCTGAATGGATCGATATTGATCTGAGCCGTCCGTTGGATGTGGTCAGATTGCCTGGCCAGGCCGACGCGGTAATTTACCTCGCGCAATGCGATGCGTTTCGCGATTTCCCCAAGGGCGGGCTTGACGTTTTCACCATCAATGTCGCCGCGCCGAGCTGCCTGCTGGACTGGTCGGCAGGCGCGGGTGTGAGCTCATTTGTGCTCGCTTCAAGTGGCGGTGTTTATGGGGGCGGCGGGATCACTCCGCTCGATGAAAATGCGCCTGTCGAGCTGGGTGGGGCGCTGGCCCACTACATTTCGACAAAGCGATCGGCCGAGCTGCTAGCGGCGCCGTATTCGGCGCATATGGCAGTCGCGTCCTTGCGCTATTTCTTCATTTATGGTGCCCGCCAGAAAGAGACCATGCTGATGCGCCGCCTCGTCGGCAATGTGAAGGCGGAACGTCCGCTCACGCTTCAGCAGGCTGACGGAATGAAGTTTAACCCCGTTCATGCCTCGGATGCAGCGCGGGCGACAATCGCCGCGATGCGGACCCGCCAGTCGGGCATTTTCAACATTGCCGGGCCGGAGCTGACCTCGATCCGGGAGATTGGGGAGATAGCGGGCTCCTTGCTGGGCAAGTCCCCGGTCTTTGCCAATGCCGACGGGACACCCAATCATCTGATTGCCGATATCGCGAAGATGAAGAGTTCACTTGTTGCTCCCCAAATCGGGGTTCGGCAGGGGCTCAAGGAATTATGTGACATTGCGTGAAACGCAGACCCACAAGCGCATTCTTCACTGCCCCCGCAATATCGGCGGCCATTCGAGCGCCGTCAGCCGGGCTGAACAGTCCCTTGGCGCATACAGCCGGCTGATATTGCTTGAGGCCGAGCGCTACGGGTTTGACGCCGACGAAATACTGACCGGGCCAGGCGACTCTGCCTATGCGCGATGGCGCGCCAAGGTCAGATTGCTCACGCGGGCGGCGCACGAGTTTGACGTCGTCCATTTCAATGGTGGCCAGCCGCTGTTTGCTCCCCCTCCGCCCTGGTTCTGGGCCGGGATGAGTGGCCCGATGCGGTCCAGGCTGGCTTACGCCGCGCTGGAATCGCTGTCCCATCTGGCTCCCTTCGCCGACCTGAAGAGGCTTCGCAACCAAGGGAAAATCCTGTGCGTGACGTTTCAGGGTGATGATGCGCGCCTGGGTGCGCCGCAGCGCGCCCGCTATACGCGATCCCTGGCGACGGAGGCGGACGGGCCGCACTATTCGTCTGAGGGTGACAGGTGGAAGAGCCGCCGTGTGGCGGCATTCAATCAGTACACCCACCTTATTTACGCATTGAACCCCGATCTGTTGCATGACCTGCCCGGGCGGGCGCGCTACCTGCCCTATGCGATAGATCTGTCGGCGGTGGACTTGCTGGCGAGTGACTCAAACAACGCACGTCCGCTGATCGTCCATGCGCCCTCCGATCAGCGCGTAAAGGGCACGCCCTATGTTCTCGCCGCGATTGAACGCCTGCGCGCGGCGGGGATGAAGTTCGACTTCGTTCTGCTGGAGGACCGGGAGAATCTGGACGCGAGGCAGCAATATGCGCGTGCCGATATTGTCATCGACCAGCTCAATGCGGGCTTTTACGGCATGCTGGCCGTGGAGGCGATGGCTGCCGGCAAAACGGTGATCGCTTTCATGCGTGATGCCGATCTTGGATTCCTCAAGCCCGCCATGCGCCGCGAGTGCCCTGTTATCTCCGCCGAACCGGATACGCTTTACGACGTTGTCGGCCGCTTGCTGCGGTCGGGGCAGGGGGAGCTGGCCAATACTGGTCGCGCCGGCCGCGCCTTCGTATCGCGCTGGCATGACGCCAGGAAAGTTGCCGCCAGCCTCTTGTCCGATTACGAGAATGCTACATCCGGGCTGATTCAACCCGCCTGATCAGTGTTTCATTCGGCGGGCAGCTCTACGTCCGGAATGATCTCCAAAGCGCCCGCATGTGACGCGACGGCCTTCGCGATATCGCCATGATTGCGGTAGCGCTCGACCTGGATGCCGACAATCGTGTCGGCAGAATGCCGGATCTGCATCCATTCCTGGTTACGCCGGCCGTCTCCTGACAGATCTTCCGGATCATTGATAACCTTTGCCATCGCGGCGGCAATCTCTTCCGCCGTACGGCAATTGTACAGGGGCGGCGGGTCGCCGAAGAAGCGCGCCATCTCCACGTCATCGACTGCAGTGATCACACGTCTGCCCAGCATGAGCGCCTCAAACGTGACACCACCGAACGCCGGCGCAACGAACTGATCGAGGATTGCATGACTTGCAAGATAGGTGCCCCACAGATCGCGCTTCTTCAGCTTGGGCAGCCAGTTGACCATGTGCTCGACGCCGAGCTCTGCGGCCAGCGCGCGGCTGGCCGGCACGTCCACGCCCCACTCGATCGCATCCAGACGGCAGGTCAGGCACTGGTCCTTCAGAATGCGAAGCGCATGAATGATACGATCATTGCCCTTTGCCCAGCCCGGATCGCCATCGACCCAGTGCTGGCGGGCCGGGGTGAAGAACACCGTTATGCCCTTCGGCGGTGAAACACGCGATGCGCGCTGGAAACGCAGCAGCTTGTCACTGTCAAAGGCGTGCGGCAGCGCCGAAACGCGGGCCGGGTCCAGACCCATCCGGTCAGCGGAATCCAGATTGTCCGTATTGGTGACAAACACCGCGTCGGCGGCGCGGTAGGTCGCCATGCACAGCTTGCCTTCATCGGTGTTCTGGAACGGGATGGCGCGGATCGTCCCGTGTTCATAGGCCACATAGTCGTGGTCAAGGATGAACGGCATGGCGGTGTAGGTGGCATAGGCCTGAACGACGTCATACCGGTTGAACAATAGCGGCATGTAGGGGTGGTACCACCAGTTGAAATGCCAATCGACGGAAGGAATGTTCTCCCGTCCACCAAGCAGGCCGTCCAGCCGCTCCCTGACGGCCTCACGCCGCTTTTGCGTGCGGTTAAGGTGCCGGATGACCGCCCGCATGGGATCGGCGGTCAGCGCAAAACGCGATAGGCGTTTGCCTGTCGCTTTGACCTTTGGCGCAAGCCGGGGCCATTTCGTGGCGTTATCCTCGGACCATTTGAGCATTTTGGCGCCGAAATAGCTCCATAAAATGCCGTTTGCCGGTCCGCCATCATACTGAATCACACGGCCGGTCGCCTTCAATGCGAGGCGGCGTATGACGCGGGCCAGGATTGAAGGATGACACAGCATCCAGCGCTCGAAGGTCAGCCAGCGCCATAGGAATTTGGCCGATCGCGCGCCAGCCGAATGCGCTACGAGATAGCGGATGCTGGCATCCAGAGGCCCTTGCGCAAACCAGTCCGGCCGCTTGTAATTTTGAAGACCGGCCCGCCACCAGTCCGGAAAGTTATCGTTCTCGATAGAGCGCTTGAAGGTGCCATCCTCCCATTCGGGGCAAGCCATGATGTGATAATAGTCATTACACAGAACGTCGGCATCAATGCCGCGCTGGCGCTGAATCTTGGCGTTATTGTATGCGTTATTGGCGATATTACCGATATGCAGGACTTTCAGGTTCCGGCCATTGAGCTTCCTGAATTCTTCCAGCCATTCTGACGTTGACCGGGCATTCACTGGGTAAAGCGTTTTACGCTCTCGCGATGTCCGGTGTGGGCGCCGGACTGGCCAGGCTCTGGCAAGAACAGGATCAAGTACCCAGCGGACGGGGCGCGCCAGCACGGAGAGCACCTTGCGGATGCCTGAAACCAAGCGCCTAGCCAGCCACTGCAGGCCTCTGCCAAGCATTGGAAACGCGCTGGACATAAGGCGTATGGGTCCTGTAACTCGCCAGGAGAAACTGGATTCAATGGCCGCTATGCGCTCTTGCAGTGCGGCAGCGTGAACCGCGGTCTTGTCCCGCTCTGCCCTCACTGCTTCGGCTTGGCGCTCGAACAAGCGCGCAATGTCGTCCCGCTCTGCCCTTACTGCTTCGGCCTGACGCTCGAACAGCCGCGCAATGTCGTCCTGCTCTGCCTTCAGAGCTTCGACCTGACGCTCAAAGACCTGTGAAAGTGAGAGCCTTTCTGCTTCCGCCGCTTCGGCGCGCGTTTGCCACAGCGCGAGATCGCTTTCCAGCGCAAGTTTTTCGGAATTGGATGCCGCCAACTGCCCTGTCAGGGCCTCCAGCTTCCCTTGCAACTCCTCCGCCTTGCGCGCTGATTCTGCGTTGGCAGTTGCGTGTAAGGCATCGATGACATCACGTCTGAGTGCCTCAGCCTCGTCCATGCGCGTCTGATGAGCGTCACGCATGGACGTCATGACGGCATCGACAAGCGTTGGCCTTGTCGCTGCGGCCGAGGCGTGCACTGCATCGACAACCGCACCGGTCAATTTTGCGCCTTCGCGGGCGCGGGCTTGGCCGGCCGCGTCGAGACTGCTCTGCAGTAAACCGGTCAGCTCAGACTTAATGGATGCGCCTGCACCGTAAACGGAATCAACGACCATGCTGCGCAAGCTGTCGAATTCGGCTTCCCGAGCAACAGCCATCGCGCTCAGCAGGCTTTCCAGTGCCTCGATCAAATCGTTACGCGTTGTTCCGCCAACGGCATGAACCGCATCGACCAGATTCGACACAACTTGCTGATCCCACCCGGTATTATTGAGCGCGCTTAGCAGATCAGCATCGGTGATGACCCGCCGGTCGATCATCTCCTGGAGACGGGCCAGCCGGGCATCGGATTCTTGTGCGGCTTTGGTTGCCTTCGCGTCTACAAAATTGAGGATTGTCGTCGCCTGATGACGAAGCTCGGCAATCGTTTCGTCCTGTTGCCGGTCCAGCCGGCTAAGGCCCCGGTATACTTCCAGAATGCCGTCCATGACGGAGAGCGGTGCGGTGTCTGGTTCACCATCATCTCCGGCGTTTCCATCGCCTAGACGATTAAAGACACCATTGAGCAGGGTTTCGAGATTGTGCCGGACGCGTCGCCGCGCTTCGAGATACGAAGTCCGTGCATTAAGATTGGCGGGGTCGGGGAGGGTCGCTTTTTCTGTACCCGAAGTAGAAAGGCGGACCGTTTCCGGAAGGTCGGCGGTCTCGGTCAGCAACTGCCCCAGACGCCCGGACAGTGCTTCTATTGAATGGTGATTTTCGACATAGGCCCGTGACTTGCGGCCCAGATCAGCCAGTTCCGACCGGGGTGTTTCTGCAAGCCGGCGCAGGGTCTCAACGAGCTTGTCGGGGTCCGTGTTGATAATCGGCAAGCTTTCCGGGTCGACCGCGCGCTCGGGATACTTCAAATAGCAAAGTGTGGGGCGTCCGCGCGCCATGGCCTCAATCGCGGTCTGTCCGTAAGCACCACCTATGAACTGGTCGGCGACCACATGCGAGCGGCGCATGGCCTCCAGTACCTCGGCGTTGCTCTTGCCTGAAATCAACTCCAGTTCAATCGCCACGCCTTGATCCTGAAGCGTTTTAACACTGGCTTTCAGATAGTCAGATCCCTTGAAGAAGCCGTGGTTTGGCGCGTGCAATATCCGCAACGGCCCTTCACTTTCATCAAGAGGTTCGGCGCGAACTTCGTCGGTATCAATAACCAGATAGTGGAGCTCGTAGCAGTTGGGTATGTAATCAACAGACAGGCCAGACGCCAGCATGGCTGTGGCGTACTGGTCTATTGTGTCCAGAACTTTCGCGGCTGAAACATCATCACAAATACAGAACTTGCCGGGCTCAGGGCAATGCATGCAGAAATTATACTTGCCGCTAGCAAGAGTTGCCTGCCGGGTTCTGTTATCAGCGCCGTATGTCAGCGTGTAGAGCCTCTTGCCCGCTGCTACAAGGCTCTGCATCTCTGCGGTGTTGATACCGAAATTGGCGTGACCATAGCCGCCGGGACATAAAATGCCGCAGTCATTATAGTAAAAAAATAGGTCAAAATTGATGTAAGACCAAATAAAAACCATAAAGCGGAAATCGTCCCAAAACTCAGGCCGGTTCTCGCTTATCCAACTATTTTGCACCGAAAGGTTTACGTCGAATTTTTCTGTAATGTAGTAGGTTGAAAAGCAAAGGGTTGTGGCGTCCACCCCTGCCTGACGAAGCGATTGGGCAATAGTGCTCAGATTTATGATCGGTGTTGTGCCCAACAGCGCCTTGGGGTTGCCTGAATTCAGCCGCTCGGACGTGTGAGCGCGGGCGTCCTGCGCAAGCCGAAGCAGGAAGCTCTCCTTCAAGGGGCCATTTTGTATGTCTCGCAGGCTTTTCAGCGTGGCAACAAATTCATCGCCTGTATCGCCTTTGGCAATGATTGCGGATATGCGCTCCAGCAGTGCGGAACCAAATCCCGTTTTACGGTAATTGACGTCACCTGCGAGGTTCAGCGCGTCCATGGGGTGCGCTGTAGCGAACGCATCAAGCCCTTTGAATAGTTGATTGTTCTTTTTCATTTTCAGGTTTCGGCAATCCCGGATGTAGCATTGGCATCAAGTGCCGAGATGAGCGTCCCGGCAACAAACTCGGTCAGCGCCGTTTCTGCAAACGGCACGATGGGAAGGGTTATCGTCATGTCCTCGCCGATTTCGGCGGCGGGAAACGATAATCCGGGCTGCTGCGCGCGGTAATAGCCGAGCCGATGGACGGCGTGCGTACCGGGGCGTGTGTAGATATTGGCCTCAGCGAGCGCGGCCATGATGCGGTTCCGGTGGGCGCGGCCACCGTCGGCCAGACGCACGACATAGGACTGATAGGTGTGGCCCTGGCCCCGGACCGGCAAGACAAGGCGCGGCTCGCTTTCCAGCAAGGAAAAATACAGCTCGGCCTGGCGGAGCCGGTCGGCCAGCAAGCCGGCGAGCTTCGTCATTTGCGCCACGCCGACCGCTGCCTGGATGTCGGAAAGGCGCAAGTTGAAGCCTACCGAGTCAAACCGCGCCATTGACCATGGCCCGTGCGGCTCAAGCTCTTCAGGGGCCAGGCCGTTGGCGCCGTGATTGCGCAAGCTCGCAAGCGCGCTGGCCAGGGCCGGGTCATTTGTGCTGACAGCGCCGCCTTCGCCGGTCGTGATGACCTTGCGGGGGTGGAAGGAAAAACAGCCCATATCGCCAATAGTGCCGACATGGCGGCCTTTATAGGTCGTGCCAATGCCGCAGGCGGCGTCCTCGATCACCACGAGATTGCGCCGCCGGGCGATCGCCATGATTTCGTCCATGGGAGCGGCAAGGCCAAACAGGTGAACCGCAACAATGGCCTGTGTGGCGCTGGTGCAGGCGGCTTCGATTTTCTGCGGGTCGATATTGAGTGTAACCGGATCGATATCCACAAAAACCACGCGTGCGCCGACATATTCGGCGCTGTACGCTGATGTCACCCATGTCAGGGCGGGGACAATTACCTCATCGCCGGGACCAATGCCGGCTGCCATCATCGCCAGGTGAAGCGCGGCCGTGCACGAGGTGGTCGCAAGCACGTGCTGCGCCCCGATCTGTTCTTTCAGGCTCTCTTCAAACCGCAGGGTCATCGGCCCTTGAGTCACCCAGCGGCTATCGAGGCAAGCCGAAACACTGTCCAGCTCGGCCTGGTCAAACCATGGCTCGGTTATCGGGATGGGTTTGCTTCTATCCATGACGCTTTCTACGGTTCTGTCTGGTAGTGTTCGAGCAACATACGCAGTTCACGCCCACAATCTGCTTCCAGTCTTAACGTGTCGGTCGTTTCGAGATGGTCAGGAAGGCCTGCGGTGTTCGCAGCCGGTTCGTCAAAGCCCAGCCAATGCAATATTTCATCTATGGCGGGCCGGGTTTTGCTGCATAGATGCTGGTAATCAATCTTGCAGACCCTGTCGACGGGAATATCCCTGATCGCGTCTTCCATATCGCTATATATTCCAGTGGTCTGCCGTGCGACCTGATGGAGCGGGGGAAGATCCTTCCAGTGTTCCGATCCGCGGGGTCTGACCGACCACCAGCGCGTTTCATCACCCAGACGCCTGCGCTGCTCGAGAATGGATTGCGCCACAAAAAACGGATCGCGCTGACACACGACAAAGCGCGCTGCCGGAAAGAGCCGGGCAAGCAGGTCTGCCTGATAGGTGCACCAGGTATTGTTCTTGAAAAGCAGAGGCTGCGTGGCGGCTGCCTCCATCGCGCCTATCGCCCGGCTCAACCCGGCCAGATCGACCTTCTGCCGCTGATCGGGGTCGAGCGTGTGCGACGACTGGCCAAGATCGAACCAGGATGACCAGAAATATCCGAACTCATGCGGTGCAGACAGGCCATGGGTCCGGCCGCGATCCGAGACCAGATCGAGCGCAGGCGCCGGAAGGCCGGCGGCTCTGGACATGCGGATCGCCAGGGCAGGGGCCTTCCAGAAACGCGCGACGAAATTATTGGTGACCTGAAAAAGACCCGTAGCAGCCAGCAATTGCGTCAGGACTGTCGTACCCGATCGCGGCGGGCCGATGACGAAGCAGGCAGGGCGTTCGGGTGGCCCGGCTTCGTCGCGCAGCTTTCGTTCCAGCGGTTCAAGCAGGGCATTGAGCTCGGATAATTGCCGCTCTGCATCTGCGTGCTTTTCACGCAGATCGACCAGTCCGGTGAGGTGCTCAAGGCCTTTAGCGTTCACAGCAAGTCCTTTGCCCGGCCGGCGACCAGCTCAATTTCCCGGTCGGTCAGTGACGGGTGACAGGGAAGCGAAACCAGTCTTTCCCAGGCCATGTCGGCGCGCGTGAAGCGGCGCGAGGCTGCACTGACCATATGACATATCGGATCGATCGGGCGCCGCGCCGCGATTCCCGCTTCGGCAAATGCGGCAAGACAGGCGTCCAGATCAGAAACCTCGATGACGTAGCGGGTCGCCCTGTCAGGGTTTGCAACGGTCTCGCGCCCCGTAGCGGCAGCATACCGGCTGGCGATTTTGGCACGCCGTTTGAGCATGCTATCCAGCCGTTCTAGCTGTGACAGGGCCAGCGCGGCCTGAAGGTCCGAAAACGGGTAGAGATTGAGCTTCAAGGGGCCATCACCGATACGCTTTTGCGCGGCGAGCTTGTCTGCAATCTGCGCGCTGTTCGTCAGCACCGCGCCGCCTTCGCCGGCCGTCAGCAGCTTGGTTGCCTCGAATGATACAATCGCAGCATCCCAGCCGGCGGCTTCACCGGATCCGGGCGGGGGTGCGTATTGGGCCCAGTCTGCAATCCTGACATTTGCTCCGGAGTAGGCGGACGGATCGGCCGGAATACCCATAATGGCTGGCACCACGACGCCATCAGCTCCGGCCAGGGCGTTGTCAGCCGGGTCCAGCAGATGGCTGTCATCGATATCGCCGAGCAGGCATTGCGCGCCTGCAGCCTCGATCACGGCCATGACCTCCGGGCATACATAGGTCGAGGTCGCCACCCGCTTGCCCGCGCCGAGTCCGGTAGCGTGAAGCGCCATCAGCAAGGCCTGACAGCCTGAACCGGCTACCACCGCATAGTCGAAACCATATCGGCGCGCCAAAGCCTCTTCGAGACGGCGGGTCATGTCCCCTCCGGCGATCATGGCGCTTCCAAGCGTGGAGGAAACGGCCGCGATATCTGCCTTTTCGATAGATGGTCGGTTATGCGGGATCATCGAACGCATGATAGGGGTAGACGAAGAAGAAAGGAAAGCGGCGGCTGAGCGTTTCGCGGGCCGCTGCCATCTGTTTCACGGCCGAAGCGCTGGCCATGGTCAGATAGGCGTATTCTTCGTCATGAGCCCCAAAACCTGCCTTGAAATGGTGAAGGCTGGTCTGGCTTTTCCAGGTGCCGCCCCAGTTCCAGCTGGTGGCGCCGCGCTCGATCGCCCAGACCATCCCCTCATGGATCAGTGCAGAGAGTGGCTGACGGCTGCGCGCTTCGACCCTGACCACCGGCGTCAGATACTCCACCACGTCGCGGTGTATGAGTAGCAGCAGCGCGGCGACGATGTTTCCTGTCTCGTCGCGTGCCACCGTGAGTCTGACGTTGGAGGCCGGGAGATTGTCGCGGAGCGCCGAAAAATGCGCCTCCGGCTTTGGCTGTCCGCCCAGCGCACCCATGTTCTCCGCATGAATGTGATAAAGCGCCTGCCAGCATTCGTCGTACTGTGCAGGCTCTGCCTGTCCGATATCGAAGCCTTGCGACAATCCCTTGCGGACAAGATTGCGGGTTTTCCCGGCAAAGACAGCCAGCAGGTCTTCAGTGTTGCGGGGTAAAGGCGTCACCTGCCGTATCCGCATGTCCTCTGCGGCGGGCGCAAGCCGCGCGCGGTAGTCATCCAGGAATGGCATTTCATCAGGGTGCAAGATGACGGTGGATGACAGGGCGCCAGAGCGCACATGATGTGCCTTGAAGGCATCCAGCAGCGCAGTGCGGGCCTCGTGGCCCGCGGCAGAGCTGGTATCGGCGATGAGGCAGCCGCCGTGCGAGCCAAACCAGGGCGAACTGTTTATGACCCGCTCGCCCATATCATCTGTCTGTTCGAAGAAGGGCAGGACGCCGGCTATCGCGCCGTCTTTGCGTGCCACCATAAGCTGGCAGGAAAGACCGGTCGCTTGCGACAGAAATGCCAGAAAGCCGGGGTGGTGATAAATGTCCCGTGACAGCGAGCTGAGGCAGCCGCCCAGTGCGTGATCGGTCAGGTTTTCCTGCAAGACAGCCAAATGATCATGTTTCCTGCTTGACCAGGTCGGCATCCTGTCCGGGCAGGGCAGTAGTGGTAATCGTCACCGAAGGGTCAACATTCAGCAACCCGAACTGAATGGGGCGCGCGAGATTGATCTGCATTTCGGTTTCACCGAGGGATTGATCGTAAATCTCTGTGCAGGGACAATTATCCCAGGCAAATCCATTCACCGCATAGACATGGATCGAATACCGGCCAAAACCAAACGGGTTTGGATCGAAGTGAAACTCTACCGTTGAGCGTCCGACATGGTTCTCGATATTCTTGTCGAGATAGCCGCTGGGCGACCACCAAACCTGGACCCCGTCGCTGCGCCACAGCCCGACATTGACGCTGGCTTGAGGAACAGCCTCAAGATGGTTGCAAATGACACGGATTGTGAACGGTTCGAATTCGCGCACGCTCATGACCCGGCGGCCTTCGACAAATACACCTATGTCGACGATCTCCACCGGCTTGCGATGGGCTTCGCGGGAAATTTCCTGGGCGCGCTCGACTTCGGTGTGGGCGGGAAGGCGCCCTCTGGCTGTCGCGCGCACAGACACCCAGCCGTCTTTCTGGTTGCGGCTTTCAATCTCCATCGGGCGCCAGGAAGACCCACCAAGATCGAGCAGATCGACGCCGAGAGGCTCGGCGTCCTGATCCTTCTCATACTCAAACTCAACGACAACATCTTTGAAGATGTCGTCAGTGCGTTGCTCCTCTCGGGGCAGTGCGGGCGAGCCATCGGGGGAAAAGCGGATATGTCCGCCTTTTCGCGCGCCGGCCCGCGGCACGAGCGTCCGGGTCTGAACGCCGCGGCGCTCAAAAAAACGGCCCCACTCACAGGAGAACAGATCCATCCGCAATGGCGACTCTTCAGGGCCACCTGTATCGATGTCCGCTTCGGTCGTTTGTCCGTCGACAGTCACTGCGACACGCCGGACGTGGTAGGTGCTGCGGACAGGCGGAGCGGACTCCGGCCTTACGCGCAAGCGGAACAGGCCGTCATCAATTAGCTCGTCGGGTGGAGCAAGGTGTTCCAGTGCCGCCTTGCGGGCCTTGTTTCCGGCCCGGTTCATCTCAATGTCTTCCTTGAGCATGTCCGCTTCATAGGCCGACAGGACGTCATCGACATCGCCGATCATCCGTATCTCGCCATTCTCCATCCAGGCGCAGGTATCGCACAACATGCGCACCGCAGCGGTGGAGTGACTGACAAAGAGCAGGGCCTTCCCGCGGGCGCACATTTCGTGCATGCGCTTGGTGGCCCGCGCAGCGAAATAGCCGTCGCCGGTGCCCAGCACTTCGTCGACAATGAGAATTTCAGGGTCGATTGCCGTCGCGATCGCGAATGCCAGACGCGAGCTCATGCCGCTCGAATAGGTTTTGACAGGCTGATAGATGAACGCGCCAAGATTCGTGAAATCGATGATTTCATCGATAAGCTTGGGCAGGCGCGACTTTGGCACCCCCTGCAGCAATAGATTGATCTTGATATTCTCGATGCCGGTTTCCTCTCCCGCCCAAGCCGGGGTCATGCTCAGAAGCGAGGAAATTTTTCCGTTCACCTTCAGCGTGCCGCTGGAAGGGCTGAGATTGCCGTTGATCAGCTGCAGCAGGCTACTCTTGCCAGCGCCGTTGGGCCCGACAAGGCCCAGTCGCTGCCCTTCACGTACCGTCAGGGAAACATCTTTGAGTGCCCAGAAACGATCGTGGCGAACCCGCCCGAAGGCCGCTTCGACAAACACTTGGGACGGGTTGTCATAAACCTTGTAGCCCAGCGATACATTGCGGACATCAATGACAACATCATCGGTCATAGAACGTTTCCAAAGTAGGGTTTGAGACGCGAAAAGACGCGATAGCCCGCAGCGAACACAAAAACCGACATGCCGCCAGAGATCAGCCAAGCGTCAGGGTGCTCAATCCGTCCAAAGTAGAACACATCCTGATATACCCAGATGAGATAGCTCAGCGGATTATACAAGATGGCCGCCCGGAAAACCTCAGGGGTCCATTCCGGCAGATAGACAATCGGCAGAATGTACAGGAGCATGGTGACGAGCACGGTCACGAAGTCCTTGATATCACGGAAGAACACCGTCAGCGCTGCCAGCAGCCAGGCTAGCCCGACAAGGAACATGAAGGTCGTGCCCAGCACCAGGGGAATGAGGGCATAGGTCCAAGGCGCGCCGTTCCCCGACAGGACGGTATAGGCAACTACAAAAGTTATTCCGACGCACCAGAACGGCACCGAAGAGAGCACATCGCGCAGCGGCAGGATCGTGGTGTCAAAGCCGAACTGCTTCACCAGGCCGGACGATCCCAGGATCGAGTTACAAGATGTTGTTATTGCGGGAATACACGCCAGCCACGGGACCAGCCCGGCGAGGATGTAAACGGTGTAGTCACGCGGCAACTCGAAGCTCGCTTCCAGCCGGGCCTTGAAAACCACTCCGAAAATGAAAAGGAAAATCAACATGAGCATGACCGGGTGCGCAACCGTCCACACGGCGCCGATCATCTGACCCTTATAGCGGCCCACCAGATCGCGAACCGCCATGCTCCATGCCAGCGGCAGCGTCCGCACCACTAGGCCCCACCCCCGATAGAACGCAACCGCATAAGGAACAGGGTTCAGGACAGCAATAAAAAAGGAGGCCCATCGCATCGATTGAACGCGAGCACTCATACGTACTCCTCGAGCCATTGCTCAATGCTAAGTAAGGACCAGATCAGCAATCGTCTGTTCTGTTTGCCTTCCAGATGGTCATTGACAAGCGCCTGAACGGCTTTCTTGTCCATCAACTCGTAGATGCGCGCCTTGTCGTTGAACAGCTTGCGGCGGACAAACTCGATACTCTCGCCCTTGAACCAGGTGGCGTCCGGCGCTGAAAAGCCTTGCTTCTCGCCATTGGTAATCGATGACGGGATGTGCCGTTCCATCATCTTTCTCAGCAGCAGCTTGCCGTCCTTGGTCCGCTGGAAATAGCGCTCGGCCTTGCCGCCGGGCTCGTTCTCGTTAAGCTTCACGACCTCGGTCAGATTGCCCAGCTTGGCCGATGCAGGCAGCTTCATCGCAAAGTCGACGAGATCATTGTCCAGGAACGGAACGCGGGTTTCCAGGCTATGCGCCATGGACAGCTTGTCCTCGACAACCAGCAAGCCATTGAGGAATGTCTTCGCCTCGAAATAGAGCGAGTGATTGACGTAATCCTCAGGGCGCTTCAGGCCGCTTTTCTGGTCCTTGAAAACATTGGTGAAAATTTCAAACGGATCGACGCCCTTCGCTTCGCCCCAGACCGGTGCCAGGACACTGCGCAGCTGCTCCTTGTCGAGCATCCGTTGCCAGAAGGAGAAGTACTTGCGCGCATAGTGCGAGAAGTCATCGTTCACCACGGCACGGTAATAGCGCCACGGGTAGCCGCCGAACAGCTCGTCTCCACCGGCGCCTGACAGGCAGACCTTGTTGAACCGGCTGGCCAGCTTGGCCGCGTAGAAATTGGGGTAGCTCTGGCCGACGCGCGGCTCTTCGATATGCCATGCCAGCTTGGGCATGGCCCGCTCCATGTCCCCGGCCTTCAGCACCATCTCGTAATGCTCGGTGCGGAACTGGTAGGACATGTGTTCGGCGCGGCTGCGCTCGTCGAAACCCAGCTCGACGCCCGATACCGAGCTTAGATCAAATCCGACTGTAAACGTGCGCAACAGTGGAGCATGGGTCGCGGCCTGGGCCGTGATCGAGCCGGAATCCATGCCGCCCGACAGATAGGAGCCGACTTCGACATCACTCAACAGCTGGCGCTTCACCGCCTGGCGGAAGAGATGGTCAAGCTCGTCTACGGCGCCGGCCTCGTCAAATTCGCCTTCGGGCTCTTCGAACGAGAAGTCCCAGAACGATTGCACGTTCGGCGCTGTGTCATCCAGTCCGATTTCGATAAAGCTGCCTTGCGGCAACAGCCGGACACCCTCGAACAGGGTTCTGTCGGAAAAGAAGTTCTGGAACGACAGATACTCGACGAGGCCCTCAATGTCAGGGCGCGCGGAAAACTCGGGGTGGCCACGGAAAGCCTTGATTTCCGAGGAAAACAGGAAGGTCGAACCCAGCGAACAGTAATAGAGCGGCTTTACGCCGAACCGGTCGCGGGCAAGGAAGAGCTTTCGGCGGACCGTGTCCCAGATGGCAAACGCAAACATGCCGTTGAGGCGTTCCAGCATCGCTGGCCCCCAATGGGCGAACGCCTCGATCAGTACTTCGGTGTCACTGCGCGAGACGAAGCGGTGTCCGCGCGCTTCCAGAAGGGTGCGCAGCTCCATCATGTTATAGATCTCGCCATTATACGAGATCACATAGCGCCCGTTCCGGCTGGACATCGGCTGGCTTGCCGCATCGGACAGGTCAATGATGGAAAGGCGCCGGTGTCCCAGCGCCGCTTCCCCGTCGATATAATGTCCCGAGCCATCCGGCCCGCGGTGAGCGATCAGCTCGGTCATACCGCGAAGGACAATTTCCGACGCGTTCTGCCCGCCCCGCTCAAGGAATCCGGCTATACCGCACATTTAAGTCCCCTCAGGCCGAAGCCTTGGCCCGCCGGGAGTCAACCTCACCAATATGCGCCTTGCGCCACTCGATGAGGGCCTTCAGCCCGTCTTCAAGCGACACATCGGCCGTGAAGCCGATCTCTTCGGCGGCGCGTTTCGGGCAGCCAATCCGGTTGCGCACGAGCGTCGCCTGACTGCGCGGCGCGTACTGGATTTCCTGGTTGGTACCGGTCAGCTGAATGATTTTCTCGGCAAGTTCTTTCAAGGATGTGCGCTTGCCGGTGCCGACATTGTAGAAGCGGTCGGTTGCGTCTGCCTTCATGGCGCAGACATTGGCCTTGGCGCAATCCTGAACGGCCACGAAATCAAAGGCCTCGGAGCCATCACCCAGAATGGTCGGGCCTTCGCCGCGGTCGATCGCGTCCAGCATTTTCATGATAACCGCGATATAGGCGCCCCGGTAATCCTGGCGCGGCCCGTACACGTTCATGTAGCGCAGGCCAGCATAATCCAGCCCGTAGCGGTGGTGATAGGCCCGCACCATGGCTTCGCCAGCAATCTTGGTCGCGCCGTAGAAGTTCTTGTTGTTGAACGGGTGGTCTTCGCTCATCGGCTCCTCGACGGCATCGCCGTAAACCGATGCGGAGGATGAATAAACGAGTCGCTTCACGCCTTGCTCTACACAGGCGTCCATAACATTGAAGGTGCCGCGAACGTTCGTGTCAAATGCAGAGCGCGGATATTCATGACATTGCAGAAGCCACAGCGCAGCAAAGTGGAACACGCCATCTGCGCCTTTGAGGCATGCGTTGAGTATGTCTGTTTGAAGAATGTCCCCGCCAACATCGTAAACTTTTACGCGGTCATCTTTCAGCGCATCGGCCAAGTTTTCGTGCGTTCCGCGAACAAAATTGTCATAAATGACAATTTCGCCGACATCTTCCTTCGTCAGGGCATCTACTGCATGAGAGCCGATCAGGCCTGCTCCACCGATAACAACAACGCGCTTACCCCGAATATCCATCGGTGACACCCTCCAAAAAATCAGCTTGCCGCGCTGTGATAGCTAACTTACTGCAATCAGCCAAGACCTAGTTCAGGGAGAAGCGGTTTTGACGTTTTCCGGCCCTTGCCCTGGCCGCCGCGCAGTGGAAAGCCGTGTAACCTTTCCAGCAATTGAGAGCATTTACCGTGTCTGACAATTCTGTACGCATCGTGACCGTTGTCGGGGCCAGGCCCCAGTTCATCAAGGCTGCGGCCGTGAGCCGCGCCATACGCAGTCGTAGCGGTGTTCAGGAGATACTTGTTCACACCGGGCAACACTTTGACCAGAACATGTCGGATATCTTTTTCGATGAGTTGGGTATTGACCGCCCGGCTCACAGCCTGGGCATTGGCGGCGGCAAGCATGGCGAGATGACTGGCCGGATGCTCGCCGCTATCGAGACCGTTCTGTTGTCGGAAAAGCCGGACGCTGTCTTGGTGTATGGCGATACCAATTCAACGCTCGCCGGAGCGCTGGCTGCGGCAAAGCTTCACATTCCCATCGCGCACGTAGAGGCGGGTTTGCGGTCCTTCAACCGCGCCATGCCTGAGGAGATTAACCGGGTGCTGACAGATCATCTCAGCGACCTCTTATTGTGCCCGACACGGCAGGCGGTCACCAATCTGACGGCAGAAGGTATAACCTCGGGCGTCGTTGCGGTCGGCGATGTCATGCACGACGCAACTCTCTATGCCCGCGAACAGGCGCTGACCCATTCCACCATATTGTCCCGTCTGGGCCTGGAAGATCGCGAGTTTGCGCTGTGCACGCTGCACCGGGCAGAAAACACCGATGATCTGGAGCAGTTCAGGCGGGTCATGGCGTTTGTGGAAGCGCAAAGCGATACGCAACTGGTCGTGTTTCCGATCCACCCGCGCACCCGCGGCGTTTATGAACGCCTTGGCGTGAAATCTGACCGGATCATGACGATTGACCCTGTCGGCTATTTTGACCTCAACCAGCTTCTGGCGGGCTGCTCTCTCGTCCTGACCGATTCCGGCGGATTGCAGAAAGAAGCCTATTTCCATCGCAAACCCTGCATCACGCTGCGCGACGAAACAGAATGGGTCGAGACCATTGAAGCGGGATGGAACCGGCTGTGGCAGGAAGACAATTGGAAATCACCCCGCAGCGATATCAGCGATTACGGAGACGGTGATGCGGCCGGCAAGGTCGTCGACCTGCTGGTAGAGCACTACGGCAATTAGCGGCGGTGCTGGCCCGGGCTAGGCCGAGACGCCGTAAGCGGCCATCCACAGGTCCAGGGACATCAGGCGGAACACCATGTTCGCCGTCCCTGCGTCGGTTGCGGAGCTTTCGAGCAGATTGTCCAGTTCGCTGCTCTGGATAAATCCGCCAGTCCGCCCGGGAAGCGACCGGAGCGACTGGCATGCCGGCTCGGACAGCGGCCCGGCCAGCCATCTCTGCTCTGGCGAGGAGAAGCCCAGCTTGCGCCGCCGCCGCACGATCAGTTCAGGCACGATATCCTGCACGGCAAGGCGCAACATGCGCTTGGTCTCGCCTCCGGCGATTTTTGCGCTGCCGGGCGCGCGCAGCGCGATGTCACTGACCCCGGAGTCAAGGAAGGGAAGGCGGGACTCGATGCTGAAGGCCATCGAGTTTCTGTCTTCATATCGAAGCAATGAGGGCAGCGAGACAGAGCTGACCATTTGCGCGACCAGCCCGTCCAGCCGGCGCCGGCCGAGGCCCGGGCGCAGAACTGGCAGAGGCGATGATGCCGGCCACAGTCTCGGGGGCCATGTGCCTTTGACCTTGCCGATGGTCCGGCGCGTGGATTCCGGCATTATGGCCGAGTAACAGGAGCGCACCAGCCCGCGCAGATTGAAATCGGATTCGTCTGCAGCCAGCCGTTCAATCTCGCTCCAGGCCGATGACAGCTTGCCGGACATCACCATGTCCGCGAGGTGGTGCCCGGCCATTCCGGGATAGCCTGCCATCAGCTCGTCGGCGCCCTGACCATCCAGCATGACCTTTTGCCCGGCCTGACTTGCGGCCCGGAACACCAGCCATTGCGCAAGAACGGAGCTGGAGGCAAAGGGCTCGCCCTGGCAACGCACGACCGCGTCCAGTGCGTCAGTGACGTCGCTGTCGTCAGGGATTACGCCGACACGGTCGATCTCCACAGTTTCAGCGACGGCATCGACAAAGGCGCGCTCGGAGAGGTTTGTTCCAGAAGCCGTCAGCTCGTCGAACATCGCGGTAACGCAGGTCAGCCGTGGCTTGTTTGGCTGGCGTGCTGCCAGGGCGACGATGGCCGACGAATCCAGCCCGCCGGAGAGACAAAATCCGACCTGAACGTCAGCCACAAGGCGAAGCCTGACCGAGCTTTCTAGGGCCGGCCGGAGCGCTTCTGCCGCGGCATCCGGGGATGAAAGCCGGGGATCCACCGCTGGCGGATTCCACCATCTTCGAGGAGCAAATCCGGAGCGATCTTCCGGCAACTTCGCGAGGTCCAGCTCGGCGACATGACCGGCCGGCAGCCGGTATATGCCAGCGAAGAAAGTGTCGTCCGTCCAGTCGGTCGCGCCAAAGTTTACAAAGTCGCCGGCAACATCCCGGTTGAGAACCGCCAGTTGCCGGTTGGCTGCCAGCAGCTGACCGATTTCTGACGCCGCCGCGAAGCAGGGCCGGCCGTCCTGCTTCCACAAGGCATAATGCAGCGGCTTCTCGCCGAACCGGTCGCGAACAAGCGTGACAGTCTGCTCTGCCGCGTCAAGGATCGCGAACGCGAACATGCCGTTGAGGCGCTGAAGGCCGCGTTCTCCCTCGGCTTGCCACAGGTGCAACAGAACCTCGGTGTCTGACCGGGTTTCGAAATGATGCCCGCGCGATTCCAGCTCAGCCCTGATCTCCCGGAAATTGTAGATAGCTCCGTTGAATACAACGCTGTAACGGGCGTCAGAGCTTTGCATAGGCTGCGCGCCGGCCGTTGTCAGATCGTAGATCGACAACCGCTTATGCGCCAGCGTCAGCGGTCCGGAGCGGGTGTTGAATGTCAGAATGCCCTCACCGTCAGGGCCACGGTGGCGGGCCGCATCAAGCGCTTCGGCCGTTGGATCAAATCCGATTGATATCCAAATGCTACACATAAGCGCCTTCACTTGGCCCGTCACGAGGGCTAGAAAACCGGAGCCGCGGCTTTACCCTCGCTGGCGGAGCTCTCAAAGGGAATAAGCCCATGTCACGCGCGGCCAATTCCGGCAAGAAGCCGCGTGTATGTGTTCTCGCCTACCACCTTTCACCTAATGACGCACGCTTTCTTAAACTGCGCGAAACACTGATGAAAAACGGGTTTGAAGTGTCGGCGGTGGCACCGGCAATCGGCCCCCTGGCCAGCGGCGTGGAGGCCGTTATTGAAGGCCCTGTTTCACGCTTCTTCGAGCGGCTGCGCAGATGGACACCCACCTCCAGGATTGCGGGCGGATATCTCGCGCGGCGGCGCAAGGCGGCGCTTGCCGTCCGCGTCGCGCAGCACCGCCCCTCGATAATACTCACCTTTGACCCGGAGGCCTTGCCCGCCGCGGTACGAGCCTGTGAACTGACCGGCGCCAAGCTGATTTTTGACGCCCATGAATACCATTCCGACGAAGCGCCTGATCAGCCCGAGCGAGGGCGGTGGGTGGCCGCAACAGAACGCGATTACGGCCCGCGGCTGGACGCGTTCATGACCGTAAACCAGTCCATTGCAGACCTGTACGCGCGCGACCAGCGCATACCGGTGCCAGCCAGCGTGATCCGCAATTGCGTCGATCCTTACCCGCCGCCATGCGAGCCAGACCTTTTGAGGACCGCATTGGGTCTGGCGGCCGGTGCGCCTGTCTTGCTCTATCACGGCGCACTCCAGCGCTGGCGTGGCCTTGATGACCTGGTGGAAATCGCGGAGCGGCTGCCCGACGAGTGGACGGTCGCGATCATGGGGCAGGGCCCTTTACGCGAAGCCATCGCAGGCCGATCGGACAGGATCAGATTTCTCGAACCCGTCCCTCATGCCGATCTGCCACACTGGATATCGCGCGCGACACTGGGCGCTGTGCTCTACGAAGGCACTGGTCTGAACCAGCGTTACTGCCTTCCCAACAAGATCTGGGAATTTGCGGCTGCGGGTGTTCCTGTGGTGGCGCGGGATCTGCCGGAGATCGCCGCGGTACTGAAGGCATCGGGCGGCGGCTGGCTGATAGGCGAGAAGGATACGGGCGACACGGCCGCCGCAATGATTGCCGCGCTCACACCGGCAGAACTGGACGCTGCAGGTATCGCGGCACGCACATTTGCTGATGCCAATTCGTGGGCGCGGGAGTCGCAGCGCTTTATCGCGCTGTGCCACTCACTCAGCGCTATTGCGCCAGCCCGTTGAAGAGGCTAACGGATTCAAGATCAATAGTTGGGGAAGGACAGGCAATGGCCGCAAACTCGGCAGGCGGATACTGGGCACACGAAACAGCGGTCGTCGATGACGGCGCTGATGTTGGAGAGGGTACCAAGATCTGGCACTTCACCCATGTTCTTCCCAGAACAGTGATCGGACGTAACTGCTCGCTCGGCCAGAACGTGATGGCCGGCCCGGACGTCATCATCGGCGACAAGGTGAAAATTCAGAACAATGTGTCGCTCTACAAGGGCATTGTCCTTGAGGATGGCGTTTTCTGCGGCCCGTCATGCGTGTTCACCAATGTGCTCACGCCGCGCGGCTTTGTTGAGCGCAAGTCGGAGTTCGGTGCCACAATCGTGCGGCGCGGGGCCACGATCGGTGCGAACGCCACGATCGTGTGTGGCAATCCCAATGGCAAGACGGAGCTGGGCGAGTATTGCTTCGTCGCCGCCGGCGCGGTGGTGACAAAGGACGTTCCCGCTCATGCGCTGATGGCAGGCGTTCCGGCCCGCCGGGTCGGCTGGGTCAGCAGGGCCGGCGAGGTTCTGCGCGCAGATCTCGTCTGTCCGCGTACAGGCGAGCGCTATGCCGAAAAGGATGGTGCTCTGGTGATCATCGAAGAGACCGAACAGGACAGCCCGCACCTCTAGTGCGGGTCATCTACCCACGCCGCTACGGGTTTGTTTGCACAAGCCGTGACAGATAGCGGGCATAGTCGCCTTTGCCCTGGCTGGCGGCGAGGGCGGCGAGGGCGGCGCTGTCGATGAAGCCCTGACGCCAGGCGGTTTCCTCCGGGCAGGCGATCTTCGATCCTTGCCTGCGCTCCAGCGTGGCGACGAATTCAGCCGCTTCGAGAAGGCTGTCAGGGGTGCCGGTGTCGAGCCAGGCATAGCCCGGCCCCATTGTCTCCACGCTGAGCTCGCCCTCATCAAGATACATCTGCAAAAGCGATGTGATCTCCAGCTCTCCGCGTGCAGAGGGCGTTACTTTGCGGGCGCGCTCCGGCGCGCGGCCGTCGAGGAAATACAGCCCCGTAACCGCAACATTCGAGGGCGGTGATTGCGGCTTCTCGATGATCCCGGTGACACGGCCCGCCTCATCAAAGGACACCACGCCATAACGCTCCGGATCGGCTACCTGATAGCCGAACACGGTGCCGCCTGCAGATTTTGCATTGGCGGACCGCAGCATGTCGGCCAGCCCGTGACCAAAGAAGATATTGTCGCCCAGCACCATCACGGACGCAGAGCCGGCCAGAAAGTCCTCCGCCAGTACATAGGCCTGCGCCAAGCCATCGGGCGATGGCTGAACGATGAAGGTGAGCGAGATTCCCCACTGGCTGCCATCGCCCAGCAAGGCCTTGAACTGGGACTGTTCATGCGGTGTCGTGATGATGGCGACCTCGCGCACACCGGCCAGCATCAGCACAGACAGCGGATAATAGATCATCGGCTTGTCGTAGATCGGCAGAAGCTGTTTGGAGGTGACGGCGGTCACGGGATAAAGCCGCGTGCCGGTTCCCCCTGCCAGTATGATGCCCTTGCGCTTGGTCAATGTGTTTCCCGGCCTGATGCTGCGCCTCTGGCCCCTTGTATCCTGCCGAAGCGGCAATACGTCAACACGCCTGCCCGCCCTTGCGATTACGTCTTCCGGCCAAGCCGGCTGCCTGCGCCTTTTCGCCCGATCAGGGGGTGCCACCAGGCCTCATTGTCCAGATACCATTGCACCGTGCGATGCAGTCCCTCTTCCAGCTTCACCGAAGGGGTCCATCCCAGCTCATCGCGCATCCGGCTGGCATCGATGGCATAGCGCGCATCATGGCCGGGGCGGTCTTCAACAAAGCTGATCAGGCGGGCATAGGGCTCGCTCGCCGGGCGCAGCGTATCGAGCGCTGCACACAGCGCCTGCACCAGTTCCAGGTTGGTGCGTTCGCTATCGCCGCCAATATTGTAGGAGCGCCCAGTCCGTCCGCGCTCAATGACGGTGAGCAGGGCATCGGCATGGTCCTCGACATAAAGCCAGTCGCGCACGTTCGAACCATCTCCGTAAACCGGCAAAGCTTCGCCCGCTAGCGCCTTGATGATCATCAGCGGGATCAGTTTTTCCGGGAAATGGTACGGGCCGTAATTGTTCGAGCAATTGGTCAGCACGACCGGCAGGCCATAGGTTTCATGCCAGGCCCGCACCAGATGGTCTGCAGCTGCCTTCGACGCCGAATAGGGCGAGCGCGGATCGTAGCGGGTCTCTTCGGTAAACTTCACCGCCGGGTCGGCAGGCAGCGAGCCGAACACCTCGTCGGTAGAGATGTGGTGAAAGCGGAAAGCGTCAGGGCGGCCCTTGCCGGCCCAGTATTTGCGCGCGGCCTCCAGAAGATGAAACGTGCCGTCGATATTGGTCCCGATGAAGTCAGACGGCCCGTCTATCGAGCGGTCGACATGGCTTTCGGCGGCCAGATGCATCACCGCGTCAGGCTGATGGGTGTCAAAAACGCGGTCGAGCGCTGCCCGGTCCCTTATGTCGGCGTGTTCAAACGCATAGAGCGGTGAAGCGCTGACCGGCGCCACATTTTCCAGCGAGGCGGCATAGGTCAACGCATCGAGATTGACGACGCTGTGGCCGCGCGAAACCGCCAGACGCACCACCGCAGAGCCGATAAACCCTGCCCCGCCCGTGACCAGAATTTTCATCGTCTGGAAGCTCCTTGCCCGGTCCCGCCTCAGATTTCCTGATCGAACGCGCCGACTTCCTTGTGCCGCGCCAGCTCGTCCTTGATCGCTGCAAAGATCGCGCTGACATCCTCCTTCGAGGTCAGGCTTTCCACCACGACGACGAGATTGGGCGTGTTGGAGGAGGCCCTGATCAGGCCCCACGCGCCATCAGCAAAGGTAAAGCGCACGCCATTGACGGTGTTCACGTCGACGATTTCGCGCCCGGCGACTTTCTCGGCATTGGCCTTCTTCGCCTCGAAGCTGGCGATGATCCGGTCGACCACCGCATACTTTTCCTCGTCCGTACACGCCGGAGACATGGTGGGCGAGCCATAGCTGACGGGAAGCGCCCGCTTCAGATATGCCATCGAGCTGTCCGGATTATTGTCCAGCAGCGCAATCACGCAGCGCGCCGCCGTCAGCCCGCAATCATAGCCTCTGCCGACGGGCGGTTGCAGGAAGAAATGCCCGGACTTTTCAAAGCCCGCCAGCGCGCCGAGCTGATGGGAGCGGCGCTTGATATAGGAATGGCCGGTCTTGAAGTAGTCGGTCTTTGCGCCATTGGCTTTGAGCACCGGATCGGTGGCGTAAAGCCCTGTCGATTTCACATCGACGACGAAAGTGGCGTCCTTGTACTCGGCTGACAGGTCGCGCGCGAGCATGAGGCCAACCTTGTCGGCGAAAATTTCCTCGCCTTCATTGTCGACCACGCCGCAGCGATCCCCGTCGCCATCGAAGGCCAGGCCGACATCGGCCTTGTGCTCACGCACCGCATCGGCCAGCGCGTGCAGCATCTTCATGTCTTCCGGGTTCGGGTTATGGTTTGGGAAAGTGTGATCGAGATCACAATTGAGCGCGACCACTTCGACCCCCATCGCTTCAAGCGCCTGCGGGGCAAACGCGCCCGCCGTCCCATTGCCGCACGCGGCCACGACTTTCAGCTTGCGCCTCGCCTTGAAGCCGCCCGCAAGGTCAGCGATATAGCGCTCGCGCAATCCTTCCTCGCGGACATAAGCGCCGCCGGGCCGGGTCTGTCCGAGGCCTTCCAGCACGATGGTCTTCAGACGGCTCATCTCGTCCGGACCAAAGGTAAGGGGGCGCTCAACACCCATCTTGACGCCTGTCCAGCCATTGGAGTTGTGACTGGCCGTCACCATCGCAACGGCGGGAATATCCAGATCGAACTGGGCGAAATACGCCATGGGCGACAGGGCGAGGCCGATATCGTGGACGGTCACGCCTGCCTGCATCAGGCCCACTTCCAGCGCCTGCTTGACTGACAGGGAATAGCTTCGGAAGTCATGGCCGGTGACGATTTGCGGCGCGATGCCCAGCTCGTGAATCAGAGTGCCCAGACCCAGCCCTAGCGTCTGAATACCGTAGAGATTGATCTCCGGTGCCTTGTCCGATTCCGGATGGCCGAACCACCAGCGCGCATCATATTCACGAAAGCCTGTGGGCTTGACGAGGGCCCGCGTTTCAAAATCCCAGCTATTGGGTTTCAGATCGGCGCCGGGGCGCTGGCTGTCAGGCATGGGCAGGTCCTTCTTTCGTCGTCCAGGGGCGCTAGGGGCCAGAGGCAGCTTCAGCTCAGCCCGGCGCGCAGCAGATCATGAATATGGAGCAGGCCGAGCGGCTTGCGGGTTTCGTCACAGACGAAGACCGACAATATCTTGTGCGGGCCGGCCGTCATCAAGCGCAGGGAATCGGCCGCGAGCCCATCGGGTGCCACACTTTTCGGGTTGGCCGTCATGATGGCCTCAACCGGCGAGCTGGTAAGCTCCGCGCTCATATGCCGGCGCAGATCGCCGTCGGTGATGATCCCGGTCAGCACGCCCTCTTGAGTAATGCCGACACAGCCAAATCCCTTGGAACTCATCACGATGAGTGCATCGGACATGAGTGTACCTTCTTCAGCCAGCGGCATGTCAGTGTGCATGAGATCGCTCGCCTTGAGGAAGGCCGCGCCCAGTGTGCCGCCCGGATGGAAGGTGGCAAAATCGGCTGCCGTAAATCCTCTCGCCTCGATCAGGGCGACGGCCAGCGCATCACCATAGGCCATCATCAAAGTGGTCGACGTGGTCGGCGCGCGGGTCTCCCCTGCTGCCTCGGGCGCATCGGGCACCAGAAGCAGGTGATCGCTGGCCTTGGCCAGCGTGCTGTCGGCACCGGCCGTCAGGGCAATCAGCGGCACGCCAAAGCGGCGGCAATAGGCGGTGAGATCACCCAGCTCACGCGTCTCGCCGGATTTCGACAGCGCGAGCACCGCATCGCCGGATGTGATCATGCCAAGATCGCCATGGCTGGCTTCGGCGGGGTGAACATATTGTGCAGGCGTTCCGGTCGACGCCAGCGTGGCTGCGATCTTGCGCGCAACGTGGCCGGACTTGCCGACCCCGGCGCAGATAAGCCGGCCTTGCAGCGTGGCCAGCAAGGAGACGACACCCACCGCACGCTCGTCAAAGGCCGCTTCCAGCGCCGCCAGTCCCTCGCGCTCGATACGGGCCGTTCGCCGCATTGCGTCGAGAATGCGCGCCGTATCAAGGCGGGCGGCAGGGCGGTTCAGGCTTTCTGTCTCGGACATGGGACGCGCATCGACCTCAATGGCACTTCAGGCAGCCGGGCTGGCATCGCGGCCAGCGGGGCCGCTTGGGGGAGCTTCATGAAGTTGAGGCTTTAGCAGCGCTGCCGCGCGCTGGCCAGCATGACAGGGCGTGCAGCCGTCAAATGGCGTGATGGCCGATCTGCGATGCGACAAAGGACAGGAAGCGATCCAGCGTTTCCTGTGTCTCGGTCTCGATGATACGCACCTGGGCCTGACTGCCAGGTTCGGTCATGTAGAACATGCATTCCGAGGTGCGCGCCGCCAGTTCCTCGGTGAAGCTTGCGACCAGCCGGTCCAGCAATGCGGCTTCAGCACCATTGGCCGGTGTCACGATCTGCCGGATCATTCCGCTACCCCTTCAACTCACCCCGGGCACCGTTGGCCGGTGCCTCATACATCACCGGCATGTCCTGCCAGGTGCCGCGTACGGACATTTACTGTGCGCCTGCCAGCAGCAGATGCAAGGCGCGCGCCACAAAATCGCGTCCTGATTGCCGGTGATATGTGTCTTTTTTGCCAAAGCAGCGCCCGGCCAGTGGTCATCCGCCTCCGCGCGCGCTATTGCCTCGGTCACACAGCGACAGACATTGTGCCGGGAGTTACGCGATGACACGCCTTGTCCTTACCCGCCATGGCCAGAGCCAGTGGAATCTGGAGAACCGCTTTACCGGCTGGGTGGATGTGGACCTGACGGAACGCGGCGAGGCGGAGGCACGGCGAGGTGGCACGCTGATGAAGCAGGCGGGCTTCGCACCCGACATCGCCTTTACCAGCTATTTGCGGCGCGCCATCCGGACGGCCCATCTGGGCCTTGATACGCTGGACCGGCTGTGGATTCCGGTAATGCCCGACTGGCGGCTCAACGAGCGTCATTACGGCGCGCTGACAGGCCTCGACAAGGCCGAGACCATCGCCGCCCACGGAGACGATCAGGTGCTGATCTGGCGGCGTTCCTTCGACATTCCACCGCCCGCGCTGGACCGCAGCGATCCGCGCCATCCTGTGCATGACGAGCGCTACGCCCATCTCGATGCGGACCTCTTACCCGGCACCGAAAGCCTGAAAGACACGCTTGTGCGCGTCGAGGAATGCTTCTCCGCGCTGGTCGCGCCGCGCCTTGCCGGCGGGGAAAGCGTCTTCATTTCCGCGCATGGCAATTCTTTGCGCGCGCTGGTGAAAATCCTCTTCCAGGTCGCCGACGCGGATATCCTGAAAGTGGAAGTGCCGACGGGCAATCCGCTGCTGATCGAGCTCGATGGCCTTCGCCCTGTCGAAGCACGCTATCTCGACGAAGACCGCGCCCAGGCCCTGCCGCCATGCCCCAGGGGCTGACACAAGACGCCCTGACGCCCGCCGATCTGCGCCTGATGGACGCGGCGCTCGCGCTCGCCTTTTCCGGGCTTGGCACCACCGCGCCGAACCCGTCTGTCGGCTGTGTTGTTGCGAAAAATGGCAAGGTGATCGCCAGCGCCGTGACGGCGCCCGGCGGGCGCCCCCATGCCGAAGCGCAGGCACTTGAAGCGGCGGGCGAGGCCGTGCGGGGAGCGGATGTCTATGTCACGCTGGAGCCTTGCTCCCACCATGGCCACACCCCGCCCTGCGCCGAAGCCCTGATCGCGGCGGGCGTCGCGCGCGTGGTCATCGCATCGGGAGATCCTGATCCGCGCGTGTCCGGCCGCGGCATCGCCATGCTGCGCGCGGCAGGTGTCATTGTGATCGAAGGCGTGCGCCAGGCCGAAGGCGACGTACTCAATGCCGGGTTTTTCTCCCGCGTACGCACCGGCCTGCCGATCGTTCTGCAGGACCGCCGCCCTAATATCTTCGACGCCGATCTGGTGCCGGGGCCGGGTGAAAGCCTGGATCAGGCCCTCCAGCGCCTTGGCCGCGAGGGCAAGACGCGGGTGCGGATCGCGCGCTAGCGGTCACGCGGTGACCGCGTTTCAGCTGAGCAGTCCGATCAGACCGATAACGCTGACCGAGCCGAATATCGGGATGGCAGGGATGCTCAACAGGGGGCGTTTGCCTTTGAACGATACCCAGCTGGCTGTCACGACGAGGAGCGCCGCAAACGCGACCGCAATCGCTGCATAGTCACTGCGGGCAGGCAGCCATGCCGCCGCGAGGAAGCCAGCGGCCAGAAAGCCCGGCGCGAGTGTGCCGACATGCCAGACGAAATAGGCCAGCCATTTCTGCTCATCGGGAATGTCGTTCTTTAGAAACGGGCGGACAAACAGCTTCCCGCCAATGAACACGTGAACCAGCATCCCGGTCAGTGCCAGCAGGCCCGCAGCAAGAAACCACCCATTCTCCATTTTCCGCCCGCCAGTTACCGTCCCGCCGGGCCTCACCCGGCCATTATCGCGCGGCTTAGTTCCCGATAGAGAACAAGGTAACCTGCAGCATCACCGAGCGGCTGGGTCCCAGATTGCCGATATCGTAATTGGTCTGGTCGTAGATGATGCGGATATCGGTACACTCATCGCGGTAAATCAGGCTGACATCCTGACGGCGGGTTACACCGCGTTCGAGGTCGCGATCGCCCGAATAGGCCAAATACCAGTTGTCATTGATCCGGAAATTACCGCCAAAATTGACAGATTCGCGCACTGGCGTCGTGACGGCGGCATCATCAACCAGCGAGTAGGTGATATTACCGCTTACCCGCCAGATCGCCACGCGCGAGAAGGCGTCGATCCGGTTGGCCTGTGTGGTTTCACCGTCATAGCGCCCGCGGACACCCAGCTCGAACATGCTGCCAAAATTGACGTCCAGCTGGGCGACCCAGTCGGATTCATCGTTGACCAGCCCGGACCCGGCCGCAAATGACGGGTCGCCATCCAGCCGGATGCTGCGGCCGAAGAAGAAATCCGTGTCTGGCAGGTAGGATGTCTTGGACTGGAAACTGGTCGTCAGGCCTGCATTGAGGCGTGTGCCTTCTTCCCACGCATCATAGCCGTTTGAGCGGTTGCGGGCGAACAGGTTGGAGGCATCCAGTTCCAGGTTGAGGCTATCCTCCCCAGGCGCCGCTTCATCCGCTTCCAGCCCGGTCGAGCTGGCGAGCTGGATGCGGGGTGCCAGTACCGTATCGCCGATATTGCCCCGTCTCAGGAACGGCCAGGAGATGTCCACGCCGGCATTCGACATGGTGCGGGTGAAGTCGCGTGTCTCCAGCGTATTGCCGCCAGCATCGGTGCGCGTAAACCGATAGGCATCACCGCGCGTGCTGGCATAAGGCGAGACCCGGATGCCGCCCGGCACGGTGAAATTGCGCGACCATTCGACTTCGCCCGATACCCTGGCATAATCATTGCCCCGGTCACGTGTCAGATAGACGCCGGTGGCCCGTGCATTGGCAAACCCGGCCCAGCCGGGCAGGGGCATCCGGTATTCCGCCTCCAGCATCGGCGCAATCAGCGGCAATGTCTCTGTCGACACAAGGTCGGACTGGGACTGGAAGCCCATGACGGTGGCTCGGGCGAAATACTGCCGGGAACGGCCGCGAACCTCGATTTCGGTCGGCAGGATCAAGGCATTCAGCTGTGCGAAGTCCGATGACTGGTCGGTATCGCCGCGCAAGTCGTAACGGGCAAGATAAAGCGGGTCGGTGGCCAACTGGACGTTGAAGCGCCAGATCCAGCCCGGCGCGATGTTGAACGCGCCTGAACCGGCGATATGGCCGCGCAGCTCGCGGTCGCCAAACCCGCCATCACGGTCGAATTCCTGCTCATGCGTGACGCTGCCGCGGATACGCATCGAGCCCGACCAGAGGCGTTGGCGGTATTCGTAGCGCAGGACCGGGTTGTACTCGGTCATGATCATCGGGGTCACAACGATGTCCCGGTGGGGTGACATCACGTGGTAGTAGGGCTGCTGATAGACAAAGCCGAGGCGGTTTGAGAGATCGATCGTCGGGAACAGGAAACCGGAGCGGCGCGGTGCGGACGGGTCGGCGTGCGCAAAGACAGGCGTGAAGAATATCGGCACGCCAAACGCTTCCAGGCGCATGTCGCGATAATAGATCATCTCTGATTCAGGATCCTGGACCACCTCACTGGCGCGCAACCGCCAGGTTGGAGGACGCGAATCGTCCTCGCACAGATCGCAGGCGGTGTAATAGGCCCGTCGCAGCACAATCGCGCCGTCGCGGCGGTGAACCGCATAGGCCGAAGCGGCCCGGCCGTTGTTTTCAAGGCGCATGGCAAAGCCGCTGGCGATGGCCTCGGACCATTCATTTGTCAGTTCGATTTCATCAGCGGTCTGCGCGGGCAGATCGCCATCATGCAGCCGGACATTGCCGCGCGCGATGACGCGGTCTTCGCCGGGCCGGTATTCAATCTCGTCAGCAAACAGCATCCGGTCACCCGACTGCATGCTGACCTCACCGCGCGCGGTCAGGACATCGCCTTCGCGATTTTGCTCGATTTCAGCCGCATCCAGATAGACAGGATCGTCATTGTGCTGGGCTTGCGCGGCACCCCAGACTCCGGTCAGCAGGGCCGCTACCGCACACATAGTCCTGAACGGCAAAATCATGCCCTCGACGCTCCGCGCTTGTCCCCAGAATCCAGTTTGAAGTCCTAACCCATTGCCAGCAAGGCGTCCATCGCAGGGCGGGTCTCGGCTGTGCTCCGGCAATATTCAAACATTAGGTCATCAAGCGTGATTGATGCACGCCTTGCGTTACGCTTTGGAGCCTGCCACTAAGCAGCTGGAACCGGGGCGCTGCGCCCCAAAGCAAAACCGGGAGTTGCCGAATGTGCGGTATTGTGGGTGTCGTGGGGCATGGTGAAGCGGAAAGCTTCATTCTCGAAGGCCTGCGCAGACTGGAATATCGTGGCTACGATTCAGCCGGGATTGGTGTGATTGACGCGCACGGAACGCTGCATCGGCTGCGGGCTGCAGGCAAGGTCCAGGCCCTCGCGGACCGGGTTCCGTCCGGCCTTCACGGCACGACGGCGATCGGTCATACACGCTGGGCGACGCACGGCGCTGCCAATGACGATAATGCCCATCCCCACAAGGCTGGGCGCGTGCTGGTCGTCCACAATGGCATTATCGAAAACTTCAAGACCCTGCGCGAGGAACTCGCCGCCAAGGGATGCCAGTTCACCAGCCAGACCGACACTGAAGTGGTGGCCCATCTGATCGATCAGGCGATGCAGGTTGATGGCGATGCAGTGGCGGCGCTCAAATCGGTCTTGCTGCGCCTAGAGGGCGCGTTTGCGCTGGGTGTGATGATCGAAGGCGAAGAAGGCTTCATCATGGGCGCGCGCAAGGGTGCGCCGCTGATTGCCGGTCTGGGCGCGAAAGAGGGATTTCTTGGCTCTGACCCGCTGGCGCTGTCCGGCCATGCCGAGCGCATCATGTTCCTCGATGACGGGGACATGGCGGTGATCCGTCCCGGTTCGATCGAGGTGTTTGACCTGAATGGCGAGCTGGCCGAGCGCAAACTCGTACTGGCAGAAACCAGCCACGTTTTGGCTGAAAAGGGCAATCACCGCCACTTCATGGAAAAGGAAATCCATGAACAGCCCGAGGTGATCGGCCGCACGATCTCCCATTACGCCGACGCGTTTGAGAACAGCGTGCACGACATTGCCGGGCTCGATTTCCGGTCTGCCAGCCGGCTTATTATCGTGGGTTGCGGAACGGCGGCATATGCGGGCGAAATTTCGCGCTACTGGTTCGGTTCGCTGGCGCGCCTCGCGGTGGAAGTCGATATAGCTTCGGAGTTCCGCTATCGCGACCCGGTCTTCCTGCCGGGCGATATTGCGCTCTTCATCTCGCAATCGGGTGAAACTGCCGACACGCTGGAGGCCATGCGCTTGGCGGCTGCGGCGGGCGTGCAGACGCTCGCGCTGGTGAACACCCCTCATTCCACGATTGCACGCGAAGCCGCGCTGGTTGTTCCAACCCTTGCCGGGCCGGAAATCGGTGTCGCCTCGACCAAGGCGTTTACCAGCCAGCTTTCCGCGCTGGCCTGCCTTGCCGTTCTGGCCGGCCGCCATCGCGGCCATCTTGACCGCGCACAAGAAGCCGGTCACGTGGCCGGTCTGCTCGCGGCGCCCGGCCAGATGGTCAAGGCGCTCGAGCGCGAAGGCGAAATAGAAAAGCTCGCCCATGAGATCGCCGGGCATCACACAGTGCTGTATCTGGGGCGCAACCAGAACTTCCCGCTGGCTCTTGAAGCGGCACTGAAGCTGAAGGAAATCAGCTATATTCACGCCGAAGGCTATGCGGCGGGCGAGCTGAAGCATGGTCCGATTGCCCTCATCGAAGAAGGGCTGCCCGTCATCGTCATCGCGCCGCACGACGCCCTGTTCGACAAGACGCGCTCGTCCATCCAGCAGGTGGCAAGCCGCGGTGCGCGCGTCATTGCCATTACCGATCCCGAAGGGGCCAAAGCGCTCGAAGGCGAGGCGGCGCGTATCATTACCCTGCCCAAGGGCAGCCAGCTGACCAACCCGCTTCTGTTCGCCAGTGCGGTTCAGTTGCTTGCCTATCACGTGGCCGTCTACAAGGGGACGGATGTGGACCAGCCGCGAAACCTCGCGAAGTCCGTCACGGTCGAGTAAGCTTCCCCCACGGAGTTTCCAGCATGTCGAAAAAGCCGGTCCGCAAGGCCGTTCTTCCTGTCGCCGGTCTGGGTACGCGGGTATTGCCCGCCACCAAGGTCATGCCCAAGGAGATGCTGCCTGTTTTTGACCGGCCGGCAATTCATTACGTGGTGGATGAGGCCCGCGCTGCAGGCATCGAGCATTTCGTCTTCGTGACCGGGCGCAACAAGACCTCCATCGAGGATTATTTCGACACCGCCTACGAGCTGGAAATGACCCTTGAGGCCAAGGGCAAGACCCGGCTGCTGGAGGAATTGCGCGCCGATCTGCCAGCGCCAGGTGCCTGCAGCTTCGTCCGCCAGCAGGCGCCGCTGGGCCTTGGCCATGCGGTGTGGTGCGCGCGCGACATTATCGGTGATGAGCCGTTCGCGGTCCTGCTGCCCGACATGATCATGCGCTCTGAAACGCCGTGTCTGGCCGCGATGGCAAAGGCTTACCAGTCCATTGGTGGCAATGTGATCTCCGTTGAGGAAGTGCCGATGGCCGATGTCAGCTCGTATGGCGTGATCGAGCCGGGCGCGCGCAAAGGCGATCTTATCGAGATGCTCGGCATGGTCGAGAAGCCTGCGGTCAAGGACGCGCCTTCAAATCTGATGATATCCGGCCGCTACATCCTTCAGCCCGGGATTTTCGAAGCGCTCGAGGCGCAGGAGCCCGGTGCCGGCGGTGAAATCCAGCTGACCGACGCCATGCTGAAAGTGATGCAGACCAGCCCGTTCCACGCGCTGCCGTTCAAAGGCGAAACCTTCGATACCGGATCCAAGACGGGCTATTTGCGCGCCGCCGCGGCCTTCGGGCTGGCTGACCCCGAGCATGGGGGCGATGTGCGCCGGATACTCGAAGAACTGCTCGCGCGTCCTCCGCGTTAGCCCGCGCGCCGGGTGTCACACGTCCTGGCCGAGCCGTTCGGCCGCCTTGAGCATGTCTATCACGAGGGTTGCCGCCTCTTCAGGCGTCGTTGCCGCCGCGTCCAGACGCAGATCCGGCTTCTCAGGCGCTTCATAGGGGCTGTCGAACCCGGTGAAATTCCTGATCTCGCCAGCCTTGGCCTTCTTGTAGAGGCCCTTGGGATCGCGCTGGATACACAACTCCAGCGGTGCATCGACGAAGATTTCAACGAATTCGCCGTTCTCCAGCATGTCGCGGACCATCTGACGCTCGGCCCGGAACGGGGAGATGAACGAGCAGGTGACGATCAGGCCTGCATCCACGAACAGTTTTGCCACTTCACCGATCCGGCGGATGTTTTCCACCCGGTCTGCTTGCGTGAAGCCCAGATCGCGGTTCAGCCCGTGGCGCACATTGTCGCCATCAAGCGAATAGGTGTGGTGTCCGGCATCGGCCAGCTGCCGCTCGACAATGTTGGCGATGGAGGATTTGCCAGCGCCCGACAGCCCCGTGAACCAGAGCACGGTCGGTTTCTGGGTCTTCAGCGCCGACCGCGCGGCCTTGTCGACATCCATCTGATGGGTGTGGATGTTGGACGCCCGGCGCAAGGCAAAGCGGATCATGCCCGCCCCGACAGTCTGGTTGGTATAGCGGTCAATCAGGATGAACGACCCGGTGTCGCGGCACTGCTGGTAGGGGTCGAAGGCGATGGGGCGCGATGTGGAGATATTGCATTGCCCGACCGCGTTCATCTCCAGCGACTTGGCAGGGATATGGGCGAAGGAATTGACGTCAATGCCGTATTTGAGATCGGTGACCGAGGCCGGGGTGGTCTGGGTGCCCGCTTTGAGCAAATAGGACCGGCCCGGATACATCGCGTCCTCGTGCAGCCAGAGAATCTCGGCCGCAAACTGGCTGGCGACATCCGGGCGGCTGTCCGGCGCGGCCAGGACATCGCCGCGGGTGATGTCGATCTGTGTATCCAGAACCAGTGTGACGGCATCGCCTGCGGCGGCTTCATCCAGATCGCCGTCAGCGGTGACGATGCGCGCGATGGCGGCGCGTTTTCCGCTGGCGCTGACGACGATGCTGTCACCGGGCCGTATCACGCCGGATGCAATGGTTCCGGAGAATCCCCGGAAATCGGAATCCGGCCGGTTCACCCATTGCACCGGAAAGCGGAACGGACCAACGCGCGCATCCGCGCCCGTCTCGACAGTTTCGAGATGGTCCAGCAGTGACGGCCCGTCATACCAGGCCATGGCGCTGGAGGGCGCGGTGACATTGTCACCATAGCGCGCCGAGATCGGGATCGCCGTGATGGTGTCGAAATCGAGCCCCTCGATCCGGGACAGATAGTCCGATACGATCTCGTCAAACCGGGCCTTGGCATGGCCCGCGAGGTCCATCTTGTTCACCGCCAGCACGATGTGGCGGATACCCATCATATGCACGATGTAGGAATGGCGCAGCGTCTGGACGAGCACGCCCTTGCGCGCGTCGATCAGGATCACGGCCAGATCGGCGGTCGATGCGCCGGTCGCCATATTGCGTGTGTATTGCTCGTGTCCGGGCGTGTCGGCGACAACAAATTTGCGCCTGGCCGTAGAGAAAAACCGATAGGCGACATCAATGGTAATGCCTTGCTGGCGCTCGGCTTCCAGCCCGTCCAGCAACAGGGCGAAGTCCATTTCATCGCCCGTTGTCCCGTGCTTTTTCGAATCCCGCTCGAGCACGGAAAGCTGGTCATCAAGGATGAGCCGGGAATCGTACAGAAGCCGCCCGATCAGCGTGGATTTGCCGTCATCGACCGATCCGCAGGTGATCAGACGCAGCACACCCTGCGCTGCGGAAGGGCCGGCTTGTGATGCAGGGCTGGCAGGCCGGGTCATCTAGAAATATCCCTCGCGCTTCTTGTGCTCCATGGAGCCGGCCTCATCATGATCGATAAGCCTGCCGGAGCGCTCCGAGGTGCGGGCAGCCAGCATTTCAAGCACGATGTCTTCAAGCGTGGTGGCGCGCGATTCTATGGCCGCGGTAAGCGGGTAGCAGCCTAGCGTGCGGAAGCGGACAAGCCGCTGTTCGGGCTTCTCGCCCGGCTCGAAGACAAAGCGGTCATCATCCACCATCAGGAGCTGGCCATGGCGCTCGACCACCGGACGGTTCGCAGCCAGGTAGAGCGGCACAACGGGAATGTCCTCGTGAAGCAGGTATTGCCAGATATCCAGCTCGGTCCAGTTTGACAGCGGGAAGACGCGCATGGACTCGCCGCGCCGGATACGGGTGTTGAAGGTGTGCCAGAGTTCGGGGCGCTGATTGCGCGGATCCCATCCGTGACTGGAATCGCGGAAGGAGAAAATGCGCTCCTTGGCCCGGCTTTTCTCTTCATCCCGGCGCGCGCCGCCGAACGCCGCGTCATAGCCATGGCGGGTAATGGCAGCGCGCAGGGCCTCGGTTTTCATGATCTGGGTGTGCAGGTTCGATCCGCTGGAAAACGGATTGATCCCCCGTTTCAGCCCGTCCTTATTGATCTCGATACGCAAGTCCAGGCCCAGCGCGTCTGCCAGCGCATCGCGATACACGATCATGTCCCGGAACTTCCAGGTCGTGTCGACATGCTGGAGCGGGAAGGGCAGGCGCGACGGAAAGAACGCTTTCAGCGCCAGATGCAGCATGACCGCTGAATCCTTGCCGATCGAGTAGAGCATGACCGGATTGGCAAACCCGGCCACAACCTCGCGCATGATATGGATGGATTCCGCCTCAAGGGCTTTCAGATGGGCCGGAAGCGGCGCCCGCCCGGCCTGCGGCGTCCGGATGCGTTCAGCATATTGCGCGATGCGCCCGACAATCGCGTTACTGTCCGCAGTCATGTGCCGTTCCACCCTGAAGCATTATGCCGACCCGCAGTGTCTCTTCCGCGCTTGATAAACTGCCTGCTGCGAGACGCAAGCATCTGACGGGAAACAGGCCACTTGCCGGCGCAGAGGGGGTGGATGGGAAGAAATGGTGGAGTGTGACGCGCCAGCATCGAACTCCCAGGGTTCGCAAGCGCAACCGCCCGCCCACAGCGTCAGCGAGGACCGACCGAGCGGAGGCGAGGGAGGACAGGGAAATATGGTGGGCCCGGAGGGACTCGAACCCCCAACCAAGCGGTTATGAGCCGCCGGCTCTGACCAGTTGAGCTACAGGCCCACCGTGACGCCCTGATAGCGCACGCTGGCGGGAGGGGAAAGCGCCCGGTTCACGACGGCGCATCTGCCTGCCCCACAGCTGTCATGCGGCCGCCCCGGCAGCGCCTCTGACCGGCCTTGCTTTCGCTTTGGGTGCATGGGGACATGGCGAGGTGATGAAACCGAAGCCCCTGCCGTTCGTTATGGTCCCCGTGGGGCGGTAACGAACGCGCCTGTCAGATTGAAAACGGAGATTGATGATGAACCATACTTCAAGTCTTGCCCTTGCCCGCGTGTCCCTTCGCAGACGGCTGACCGGCGCAGTTCTGGCAACCGGCCTGCTGCTGGGCGCCGCGTCGCTGGTTCCGGCACCGGCCCTTGCACAAAACCAGGCGCAGACCGAAACGCTCGAAGGCAGGCTGTCCCTGTCGGCGCGCGGAGAAGTGCGCATCGCGCCTGACATGGCCACGGTGACGGCGGGCGCGGAGACCCGCGCCGACACAGCTGCTGATGCCCTGTCTGCCAATGCGCGCGCCATGGCGGGTGTATTTGAAGCGATGGAGGGGGCCGGTATCGCCCGCCGTGACATCCAGACATCCGGCCTGTCGCTCAGCGCCGTCTATGAGCCCTATGATTCAGAGCGTGGCCGCGACCAGCGCATTGCGGGCTATGAAGCCAGCAATACAGTCCGGGTGGTTGTCCGGGATATGGACCGCGTCGGCCAGACGATTGATGCTCTGGTGGGATCGGGTGCGAACCAGCTTCAGGGTGTGAACTTTACCCATTCGGACCCGGCCGAGGCCCGTGACGAAGCCCGCCAGAGGGCTGTGAGCGAGCTGAACCGCCTGCGTGCGCTCTACGCCGAGGCAGCCGGCATCTCCACCGGACGTCTGATTTCGCTCAGCGAAGGCGGCTCCAGCCAGCCCTCCCCGATGATGTATGCGCGGGCCGAATCCATGTCGGCCGATGCGGGCACTGAAGTGGCGCCCGGCGAGATCACCATTTCGGTGAATGTCGACGCGATCTGGGCCATCGAGCCCTAGGCTGATCCTACCAGACGAGATCCGGAGCCTGCCAGCGCGGGTTCCGGCCGTCCGGCCAATCAATCGCGCCTGAATTGATACCGCCGGTGATGAAGAGGCAGTCCAGCTGCTCGCGGTTTGCCCCTGCCAGATCGGTGGTGAGGCCGTCACCAATGGCCAGAATGCGGTCATTCGCCACCGTCTTTCCTGACAGCTCTGACAGTGCCATGCGGGCCAGCTCATATATCGGCGGGTGCGGCTTGCCCGCATAGAGCGCGGTGCCCCCCAACGCTTCATAGGCTTTTGCGAGCGCGCCCGCGCAATACAATAGCTTCCCGCCCGGTCCCTGCACCACAATGTCGGGATTGGCGCACACCATGGGCAGGTCCAGCGCTGCGGCACGCTGCAGGAAGCCGGTATAGTCGTCCGGGGTCTCGGTTTCGTAGTCGGCAAGCCCGGTGCAGGAAATGACTTTTGCGCGCTCCAGCGGCGCAAACTCCAGCCCGGTTCCGGCATAGATGGGATCATCAAAATCCGGGCCCAGCTTATAGGCCGGTCCCGGCGCAAAGCGCGACAGCAATGCGTGCGTGGCATCGCCGGACGTGACGGCCGCGTCCCATACGCCATCGGGCGCGCCCATACCTCTAAGAAAGCGCTCCAGAGACGGTGCGCGCCGGGGCGAATTGGAAACCAGGCAGACCAGCCCGCCGCCCTGCCGGAAACGGACCAGTGCGTCCAGCGCAGGCGTTATCAGGCTGTCGCCATCGCGGATAACACCCCAGACATCACACAAGATGGCGTCATAGCGCCCCGCCAGCTCGCCCAGCGCGGCATAAGCTGGCAATGGGCGGGAGGTCATTCGACGGTGCGTTCACGCAATGCGCGCGTGGCCGCGCTGACATCGCCGCCCGCATTGCCGATAATGCCGGTGATCTGTTCGCGCTGGGTCTGGGCAAGCCAGACACCCAGAACCTCGGCATCCACCACTTGCAGGCCGTTATCGCCTTCCATGACGCGCCAGTTGACCGGCACGTCCTCGCCGCTGCCGTTCGCCAGCACTGTCGAGCGTACGATGAAGTCGCCGGGTGCGCGGGTCACCGATCCTGTGACTTCAAGCGTCTGGCCCGCATAATTGCCCAGCTCGCGCTCATAAACATTGATCGCGAACTCACGAAAGACCGTGCGGAACTCATCAAGCTGGGCCTCGTCGGCGCCGCGGCGATACCGGCCGAGGACGAAATTGGTGATACGCGGCACGTCGGCCAGAATATCCACCCGCTCGCGGAAATTGCGTTTGAGAGTCTCGGCATCCAGCTCGCCATCATTGAATGCCTGAAGCGCATCAATGACTTCCTGTGCCTCACGCTGAACGAAGGCTTCGGCCTCTTCAGCTGATTGCGCAAAGGCGCTGGCGGGCAGCAAGGCGAGAGCAAAGGCGGCCAGAAGGCCCGTAATTGCGATATGCGTTGTGCGAAACATTCTTCCTGTCCTGATGCTGGCGTATCTTGGCCGCGTCAGTCGAATTCCGGCAAATCCTCGAACTCGCCCTGCTGACCCAGCGCTGCAGTCCGGTTCTGCCGGTAGACTGATCGTAGCTGAACATAAGGGTCGATAGCACTACGTTCCAGACTGGCGAATGTTTCATCGAGTTGCAGGCGGACATCGAGCGCATAAATGCCCCGATAGACCCAGATGGCCTCTGTTTCACGGATGTCCTCAACCCAATAGGTCGGGTGGGGGTAGCGGTCGACGAAACGGCCAAAGCCATCACGAACGCTTGATGGCCCCATGAAGGGCAGGACGAGGTAAGGGCCGCTCTCCACTCCCCAGCGCCCCAGCGTCAGGCCGAAATCGGTGTCGTGGCGGGAGATCTCGGCTTCGCTGGCGACATCAAACAGCCCGCCAACGCCCACGATGGTGTTCAGTCCGAAGCGGCTGGCGGTGGCGAACGCATCGCCCGGCCGGCCTTGCAGCAGCAGGTTCATGAACACGACTGGCTGGTTCAGATTGGTCAGAAAATTACGTACACCCGTGCGGGCGGTCGAGGGCACGACATCGCGATAGGCATGGGCGGCAGGCGCGATGACAGCCCTGTCAGCGGCCAGGTTGAAGTTGAATACCGCGCGGTTTGCCGGCTCGAACGGATCGTTTGCCTGCAGCGATTCAGGACGCGTCGTGCACGCGCCGAGGACCAGTCCGGACAGAAGCGTAATGGCGGCAAGGCGGCCGGTCCGCATCGTGTTGTTTCCCATCAATCACGCTTCCTTCGCTCGCAAATACGGCTTCGACGGCTTTTACATAATGTCATACGCGCGAACGCCCAAGACAGACTTGCGGCTTTGGCATTGAAGCGGACCAGATAATCGCATAAAGATATCTTTATGTAGTTTGAATTCGCGGAGCCTGTTTCATGCCTGAAGGCCGGATCGCGCCCGTCAGTGGCGCCCCACGTATATCATTCGAGTTTTTCCCGCCAAAGGACGAGGCGATGGACGAGCGGCTGTGGAACTCCATTTCCCGGCTGGCTCCGCTTGATCCGCTCTATGTCTCGGTCACCTATGGCGCGGGCGGCTCGACGCGTGACCGCACGCACCGCACGGTGCGCCGGATCGTGCAGGAGACAACGCTGAAACCGGCCGCGCATCTCACTTGCGTCAATGCCAGCCGCGAAGAAGTGGATGGGGTCATCCGCGATTACTGGGACGCGGGCGTTCGCCATATTGTCGCCCTGCGCGGTGATCCGCCCGGCGGCGTGGGCGAGCGCTATGAGCCCTTCGAGGGCGGCTATGCCAATGCCGCCGAGCTGGCAGCGGGAATCCGCAAGTCCGGCGAGTTCGAGGTGTCTGTGGGCTGTTACCCGGAAAAGCACCCCGAGAGCGCGAGCTTCGACTACGACATTGATTTGCTGAAAGCCAAGATCGACAATGGCGCGACGCGGGCGATCACCCAGTTCTTTTTCGATCCGGACGTGTATTTCCGCTATCTCGACCGGGTCCGGAATGCCGGCATCGATATCCCGATTGTTCCGGGCATCATGTTGCAGTCGAATTTCGCAGGCCTGGTGCGTATGGCGGGTCTTTGCGGCGCGACCATCCCGGCGCGCCTGTTTGACCTTTTCGACGGGCTGGAAAGCGATCCGGGCACGCGTGAGCTGCTGACGGCCAATATCACCGCAGACCTGTGTCACGAGCTTTCGGACCGGGGCGTCGACCAGTTTCACTTCTACACGCTGAACCGGGCGGAACTGGCGCTGGCAACATGCCGGCTGCTGGGCGTGCGCCCGGTAGAAATGGCAGCCTGATTCCATGAGTTTTGACCGGACATCGCGCCTCACGGCGCTCGAAGACTTGGCGCGCGAACGCATCCTGGTGCTCGATGGCGCCATGGGCACCATGATCCAGCGCCTGTCGCCTTCTGAGGAAGACTATCGCGGGACGCGGTTCGCTGACTGGCACACCTCGCTCAAAGGCAATAATGACCTTTTGAGCCTGACCATGCCCGACTCGATCCGCGAGATTCACAAGGCCTATTTCAACGCTGGCGCCGACCTGATCGAGACCAACACCTTCTCGGCCACTACGATCGCGCAGGCCGATTATGCAATGGAAGACCTTGCCGCCGAGATCGCGCGCGAAGGCGCGCGTCTGGCGCGCGAGGCCGCTGACAGCGTTGAAGCCGATACCGGCTCGCCGCGGGCGGTCGCAGGCGCCATCGGCCCGACCAACAAGACGCTGTCCATATCCCCCTCGGTTGAGGATCCCGGCTATCGCGATGTCACGTTTGACGATGTGCGCTCAGCCTATGCCGAGCAGGTGCTGGCGATGGCGGAGTATGTCGATTTCCTGCTGATCGAGACGATTTTCGATACGCTGAACGCCAAGGCCGCCATCAAGGCGGTGCTGGATTTGCGCAATGAGGGCAAGCTCGACCGGGCCATTCCGCTCATGCTGTCGGGCACCATCACCGATGCGTCAGGGCGCACGCTGTCGGGCCAGACCACAGAAGCCTTCTGGAATTCGGTTCGCCATGCGCGGCCCTGGGCGGTCGGTCTGAATTGCGCGCTCGGTGCCAAGCAGCTGCGGCCCTATGTGGCCGAGATGAGCCGCATCGCGCAGACGCGCGTGCTGGCCTATCCCAATGCGGGCCTCCCCAACGCCTTTGGCGAGTACGACGAAACCCCTGACGAGACAGCGGCCTATATTGCCGACTGGTCCAAGGGCGGCCTGGTCAACATTGTCGGCGGGTGCTGCGGGACCACGCCGGAGCATATCGCGGCGATCGCGAAGGCGGCCTTTACCGGCAAGCCGCGCGCTATACCCGAACGCCCGCGGGCCATGCGCCTGTCGGGCCTGGAACCTTTTGAACTGGCATCGTGATTTATGACTGAAACCACCCCATCCCGCGCCGTCTTTGTAAATGTCGGCGAGCGAACCAATGTCACCGGGTCAGCCCGCTTTAAAAAGCTGATCAAGGAGGGTGATTACCCGACCGCCCTTGATGTGGCGCGCCAGCAGGTAGACGCCGGGGCGCAGGTGATCGACGTCAACATGGATGAGGGTCTGCTCGATTCAAAGCAGGCCATGACCACCTTCCTGAACCTCATCGCCACCGAACCGGACATTGCCCGCGTGCCGGTCATGATTGACAGCTCCAAATGGGAGGTGATCGAGGCGGGCCTGAAATGCGTTCAGGGCAAGGCCATCGTCAATTCCATCTCGCTGAAAGAGGGCGAGGACAGTTTCCGCGAGCAGGCGCAGGCCTGCCTTGCCTATGGCGCGGCTGTCGTGGTGATGGCGTTTGACGAGCAGGGTCAGGCTGACACCAAGGAGCGCAAGGTCGAGATTTGCGAGCGCGCCTACAACATCCTTGTCGATGAGCTGGGCTTCCCGCCCGAAGACATCATCTTCGATCCCAATATCTTTGCCGTAGCGACCGGGATCGAAGAGCACAACGACTACGCCAACGCCTTCATCGAGGCCACGCGCGAGATCAGGAAACGCCTGCCGGGCGCGCACATCTCCGGCGGCGTGTCGAACATTTCCTTCTCATTCCGCGGCAATGAGCCGGTGCGTCAGGCGATGCACTCGGTGTTTCTGTATCACGCAGTTCGGGCGGGCATGGATATGGGCATCGTCAATGCCGGCCAGCTGGAAATCTATGACGAGATCGAGCCGAAGCTGCGCGAGCTGGTCGAGGATGTCATCCTCAATCGCCGCGACGACGCCACAGAGCGCCTTCTGGAGGCCGCTGAAGCCTATCGCGATACCGGCGAGGCCGAAGAGAAGGCTGCCGCCGAGTGGCGCTCCCTGCCCGTTGCAGAGCGCCTGAAGCACGCCCTCATCAAGGGCATTGACGAATTTGTCGTGGACGATACCGAGGAAGCGCGTCAGGCCGCCGAGCGTCCCTTGCACGTCATCGAGGGCCCGCTCATGGACGGCATGAACGTGGTCGGTGACCTGTTCGGCGAAGGCAAGATGTTCCTGCCGCAGGTCGTCAAATCGGCCCGGGTCATGAAAAAGGCCGTCGCCCACCTCTTCCCCTATATGGAAGCAGAGCGCGAAGCGGCAGGTCTGGAAAAGGAATCCAACGGTCTTGTCATCATGGCGACGGTCAAAGGCGATGTGCACGATATCGGCAAGAATATCGTCGGCGTCGTCCTGCAATGTAACGGCTATGACGTGGTGGATCTCGGTGTGATGGTGCCGCCGGAGAAGATTCTGGAGGCCGCGCGCGAGCACAAGGCTGACATTATAGGCCTGTCCGGCCTCATCACCCCCTCGCTGGATGAAATGGTGTTTCTGGCCAGCGAAATGGAACGGGAGGGTTTTGACCTTCCCCTCCTGATCGGCGGCGCGACGACAAGCCCGGCGCACACAGCCGTCAAGATCGAACCGGCCTACGGCAAGGCGCCTGTGATCCACGTCCACGATGCCAGCCGTGCGGTTGGAGTCGTCTCCAAACTGCTCTCCGGCACGCAGCGCCAGCCCTATTGGGAAGAGGTGCAGGCCAATTATGCCCGCATCCGCGAGACACGGGCCCGCACGCAAGGCAATCGCCGGCGCGTATCGCTAGAGGATGCGCGCAAACGTGCCTTTGACGCCGACGCCACCGGGCACGAGCCGGTCAAGCCGCTAAAGCCGGGCCTGACAACCATTGATGATGTGCGTCTGGCGGACTTGCGCGATTACATCGACTGGACGCCCTTCTTCCTCTCCTGGGAGATGAAAGGCAGCTATCCGGCCATTTTCGATGACCCAAACCGGGGCGAAGCGGCCCGTGCGCTGTTTGATGATGCGCAGGCCATGCTGGACAAGATGGTCGCCGAAGACTGGCTGAAACCCAGAGGCGTGGTCGGCTTGTGGCCGGCCCGGCGCAAGGGTGATGATATCGAGGTGTTTTCCGACGAGACGTGCACGGCGCGCGCGGCAACATTCTTTGGCCTGCGCCAGCAGGCCGAAAAAGATGGCGAGAACCCTTACCTCTCCGTCTACGATTTCGTGCGTAGCGATGTGACCGACTGGGTTGGCGGATTTGCCGTCACTTCCGGTGACACGGAAGATTCAATCGCGCAGCGCTTCCAGAAGGCTAATGACGATTATTCCGCCATCCTGTTCCAGGCCTTGGCCGACCGCTTTGCCGAGGCCTTCGCCGAGTATCTCCATGAACGGGTGCGCAAGGAGATCTGGGGCTATGCAAAGGACGAGAAGCTGTCCACCGACGAGCTTGTCCGCGAAGCCTATGCCGGCATCCGCCCGGCGCCAGGCTATCCTGCCCAGCCCGATCATACCGAGAAGGATACGCTTTTCGACCTTCTCGAAGCGACCAAGCGCACCGGCATCAAGCTGACCGAGAGCCGGGCCATGTATCCGGCGGCGTCGGTTTCCGGCCTTTATCTTGGGCATCCCGACAGTTTCTATTTCGCCGTCGGGCGCATCATGCGCGACCAGGTGGAAGACTATGCGGCCCGCAAGGGCTGGAGCGTCGAGGAGGCCGAGAAGGCGCTGGCGCCGGTGCTGGGCTATGAACCCGATGCTGCACGCCGTGAAGAGGCGGACGCGGCGGCGTGAGGCCTATCTCTGTGCGCACGCCGGACAGGCGGGATCACGCGCCAGCTTCACGGTACGCAGCGCGCCTGATAGCCCGTCCACGATCTGCACCCGGCCGATGAGCGTCTCGCCTGCGCCGGTGATCAGCTTGATCGCTTCCAGCGCCATCAGCGTACCCACAATCCCGGTTATCGCCCCGACAATGCCTGTGACGGCGCAGCTTTCCGCATCAGGCGGGATATCCGGCACGAGGCAGCGATAGCAGGGCGCGTTTGGTCCCAGATGCGGGGCGAAGGTCGAGACCTGCCCGTCCCAGCGGCCCACCGCCCCGGAGACCAGAGGAATGTGCGCCGCGATGGCCGCTGCGTTCACTGCAAAACGTGTCGCAAAATCATCGCAGCCATCCAGCACCAGATCCGCGCCCTCCAGAAGACCGGGCAGGCTTTCCGCATCGGCACGACCATGGACGGTCCTGATAGCCACATCCGGATCAAGCGCGGTGAGGGCATCACGCGCGGCATCCACTTTTTTGCGGTCAATATCGGCGGTGCGGAACAGAACCTGCCGCTGCAGATTGTCGAGACTGACGGTGTCCGGGTCGACAATGACCAGCTCGCCAATCCCTGCCGCCGTGAGATAGAGCGATGCTGGTGCGCCCAGCCCGCCAGCCCCGATCATCACCACACGGGCGGCCCCCAGCTTTGTCTGCCCCGGACCCCCGATTTCCTTCAGGAGGATGTGGCGTGCATGACGGTCGATATCGGTCTTGCGCACCTTATGTTCCTTTCAGGTAACATTCATGCCCGCCATAGCACGCTTGACGCGAAACGGTCCAAGGGAGGTGTCTCATGACACAGGGGAAATCACGGCTGCGGCTGACACTGGCGTCGGCACTGGGTTTGATACTGGCCGCGTGCGCAACTCAGGAAGGCTATCGCCAGCAGGCAGCGCTGCATATTGGCCAGCCGTCCGATGCGCTGATCATCGAGCGTGGCTCTCCGGTCGCCCGTGACTATCTCAGTGATGGTTCCGAGGTGTGGACCTATTTCGTCTCCGAGCAGCGCCATGATCCGGGCGGCTATTCCACCATTCCGCGCGAGCGGCGGATCGTCTGGATCGATAGCGAGGGCTATGAGCGCGAGCGCATCGAACAGTATCAGGAGACGGTCTACACACCGCCGCGCAGCTGGACGGTCGAATGCGAGACCCGGTTCGTCATCGCTCCAGACGGCATTGTTCGCGATTTCCGTTTTGAGGGAAGTGCCTGCCGCGCCCCCGAGATCGAGTGATGCGGCCTGAACGGCGCGATATCGCGGCCAAGGCATGCCGGGAGCCGCACTGAACGCTGGCAGAGGCGGGCGAAACGGGCCAGCTTACACCCATGTCTGACCTTCCTGCTTCCGCTGTCGCGCCGTCCGATCTTGATGGGCCGGTGCTGGACTATCTCGTCAATGGCCGTGCCCATGTCTTTCTGACCGGGCGCGCAGGGACAGGTAAGACAACACTGACGCGCGCCGTTCTGGACCGGCTGGGGCCAACGGCTGCTGTGCTGGCACCGACGGGCGTGGCGGCCATGCAGGCGGGCGGACAGACACTGCACGCCTTCTTCCGTCTGCCGCCGCGCCTGGTGGAGCCGTCTGATATTCGCCGCTTGCGGCACGCACGGGCCGTGAAGGCGCTCAAAACGCTCGTCATTGACGAGATATCCATGGTGCGCGCCGACATGATGTGGGCGATTGATGCCAGCCTTCGTCTGAACCGGGAAAGCTCCGAGCCCTTTGGCGGTGTACGGATGATCGTGGTGGGCGATCTTTCCCAGCTGCCGCCGGTCGTGCGCGATGAGGAGGCCGGGTATCTGGAAATGGCCTATGGCGGCCCGTTCTTCTTCCATCCGCCGGCCTTCCGTGATGCGGGCTTTTCGATGCTGGAACTGACCAAGGTGCATCGTCAGGCCGATCCTGATTTCGTGCAGATACTCAACGCAGTTCGCACGGGCGAGCTGACCCGCGAAGAAGGCGCGGTGCTCAACACCCGTGTGACCGGCCGGTCCGGGCTTGAGGCCAGCGCCACGCACGTGGTTCTCACGCCCACCAACGAGGCGGCTTTTCGTATCAATGCGCAGCGCCTTGACGCGCTGCCGGGCAAACCTGAACTGATCGAGGGCAAGACGAGCGGCCAGTTCGATCAGCGCATCATGCCGACCGATGATCCGCTCATTCTCAAGCGCGGCGCGCGGGTCATGCTGCTGCGCAATGATCCTGGCGGACGCTGGGTCAATGGATCGCTCGGCGAAGTCGTCGGCTTCAATGACGGGTCGGCGATGGTGAAGGTGGGCGATGATGTTCACCGCATCGAGCCGGTACAATGGGACCGCCTTGCCTATAGCTATGACCCGGCGGCCAAATCGCTGAAAAAGGAAACGGTTGGCAGCTTTACCCAGCTTCCCTTGCGCCTTGCCTGGGCGATGACCATTCACAAGGCACAAGGCATGACGCTGGACCGGGTATATCTTGATTTGCCCGGCCGCCTTTTCGCACATGGGCAGGCCTATGTGGCGCTGTCGCGGGCGCGCACGCTGGAGGGCATGGAGCTGTCACGGCCCTTGCGGCCGTCCGACATCATTGTCGATCAGCGCATTTTTGACGTGAGAAGCTATTGCGATAGCGCGCCAGCCTCGCTCGAAGGCTAGACGCCGGTCGAGCCGAACCCGCCTGCGCCGCGTGCAGTCTCGTCGAGCGTATCGACAGCCAAAAGCCGGGCCTGAACGACCGGAGCAATAATCATCTGTGCGATGCGGTCACCGCGCTTCACCACAAAAGGTTCGCGCCCGTGATTAATCAGGTTCACCCGCATCTCGCCGCGATAGTCGGCATCTATCGTGCCGGGTGTGTTGACGCAGGAAATGCCGAATTTGGCAGCCAGCCCGGAGCGGGGCCGGATCTGCGCCTCATACCCTTCAGGCAGGGCAATGGCGAGGCCGGTGGGGATGAGCTGCCATTCACCCGGCTGCAGCGTCACCGGCGCGTCATCAGGCAGGGCAGCAGGCAAATCCATGCCCGCCGATCCCGGTGTCTGATAGCGTGGCAGGTCCAGGCCCGCAAAATGCTCCAGCGCCTTGATGCGCACCTGAACCATGAAAGAATCCCCCGCAGAAATGACTATTGCGGATTTTCTTCCATCCAGCGCTCCATTTCGTCAATCCCGTCATCAAAGCCTTCAACGGCCGCAATAAGGTCTGCACGCTCGGTGTCGGTGAGCGAGCCCATCATGACGCCAATGGCGTAATCGCCGTCCTGGATGCCGATACTCAGCACGGTCGGATCGTCCGGCGTGCCAGAGCGGATCATCAAGGGCATGCCTTGCAGCAGGACTTTGAAATCGTTTCTGTCAGGAACGACGCTGTCGCGGTCGCACAAAATAGCCCCTGTGCCTTCGGGCAGGGGAGGCAGTTGCAAGGGACCGGGACGGGCGGCTGCCTCACGTACCCGGAAACCTTCCAGATGGGTTGGCTGGGCGCCAGCTTCTCCAGGGATGGCAAAACAGTCGGCCAGTGCCGGTGCGCCAGCGGCGAGGCTGGCAGCAAGGGCGGCTCCGCAAGCGAGCAAGGTCTTCATGTAGACACTCCGAAAAAGCGACCGGAAGCCGGGCGAATGCCGAGGCGGCGGTCAGACTGGAGCAGAGCCTAACCCTGTGAAGGTGTGCGTAACAAGGCCATCACTGAATCGCCCAGATGCGCCGCAATTATGCCCTTCCCGGCGCGCGGCAAGGAGTGGCTGGTCTCGCGCGAGACGATGAGAACGCTGTTCTCCTCGCCGCCCATCACGTCCCCGGACACATCATTGGCAATGATCAGATCGCAGCCCTTGCGCTCCAGCTTGGCTCTGGCCAGCTTTTCCAGCTCATCCGGGCTGGGCGCGGTTTCAGCGGCAAACCCCACGACCACGGCCGGGCGGCGGCCAGCGTCAAGGCTGGCAACTTCCTTGAGAATGTCGGGATTTTCGACCAGATCGAGGCGGGCAAACTCTGCCTTGCCCCCTTTCAGCTTGGCCGTATGGCGCACGGCCGGGCGCCAGTCGGCGACCGCCGCCACGCCGATAAACGCATCGGCGGGCAGGGCGGCCATCACCGCATCGCGCATCTCGATAGCGGTCTGCACGTCCACTCGGGTCACGCCTTCCGGCGTCGTCAGGCCGACCGGCCCGGAGACGAGCGTCACCCGCGCACCGCGTTGCGCCAGGGCGCCTGCCAGCGCATAGCCCTGCCGCCCTGACGAGTGGTTCGACAGAAAGCGCACCGGATCAATGGGCTCGATCGTCGGTCCGGCTGTCAGGACGATGTGGGGCGCGCTCATGTTTCAAGAAGACGGATGGCTGCCCCGGCAATGCTTGATGGCTCCGCCATCCGGCCCGGCCCGAACTCGCCGCACGCCATCTCGCCTTCGTCAGGACCGATAAAGGCAACACCCCGGCTTTGAAGGGTTTCCAGATTGGCCTGCGTTGCGGCGTGCTCCCACATGCGCACATTCATGGCCGGAGCCATCAGGACGGGCTTGTCGGTGGCCAGAAGCGTGGTGGAGGCCAGATCATCGCACAGCCCATGGGCGGCCTTGGCCATCAGATTGGCCGTGGCGGGCGCAACGACGATCAGATCGGCAGACCGGGAAAGTTCGATATGGCCCATCTCGGTCTCATCGGTGAGCGAGAACAGATCATCATAGACCTTTTCGCCGGAAAGCGCGGCCACACTCATCGGCGTGACGAATTGTTTGGCGGCATCGGTGAGGATACAGCTTACGCCGATCTTGCGCCGCTTAAGCTCGCGGATGAGTTCCAGCGATTTATAGGCGGCGATACCGCCGGAAATGATGAGAAGAATGCGGTGGGTCATAGTGCCTCAATACCGTGTGCGACCGACGGCGTCACCTGGGAGGCGAGATTCAGCCGCTCAACTGACCTGTCACGGCCAGCGTAGTCAGCACGGCAAGGCTTGCCACCGTGATCGCGATCAGAGTGCCGGTGAACCAGCTGCGCCTTGCTGGTGCAGAGGTGCTTTCCGGCGTGTTCATCCGCTCAGCAGCTTCGGTCAGCTTCTCCAGCGTCACGGGCAGGGCAACGAGGCTGGTATGGAGGCGTTCCAGATCCCGGAACAGGTCACGTACCCGGCCTTCAGGCCCCAGTTCGCGGCGCATGAAACGTTCAACGGCTGGCGCGGAGGCTTCCCACATATCGTGCGCCGGGGTGAGGGTGCGGCAGACGCCTTCTACCTGTACCATTGTCTTTTGCAGAAGGATGAGCTGGGGCTGCAGATGCATGTCGAACAGCTCTGTCACTTCAAACAGTTGCAGCAGAACACGCGACATCGGAACCTCGTCCGCCCGCTTGCCGAAAATGGGTTCGGCCACAGACCGCAGGGCTGCCGAAAAGTCGGCGCGGGCATGATGGGCAGGTACATAGCCGGCATCGAAATGGGCGTCTGCCGCGCGGTCATAATCGCGTGTCAGGAAGCCGTGAAGAATGCGTGCCAGATAGCGCCGTTCCGGGCCTTCCAGGCGCCCCACAATGCCAAAATCGACCGCCCACAGCTTGCCGTCCCGGCTGACGAACAGATTACCCGCATGCATGTCGGCGTGGAATGCGCCGCTTTCCAGCGCGCAGGTCAGGAACGCATCGGTGATGTCATGGGCCAGTTTGACCCGGTCAACGTCCGATGCTTCGACCGCCCCGATATCGGTCAGGGGAATTGCGTCGATCCATTCGGTTGTCAGCACGCGCTTGGAGGTCAGGGGCCACACAACTTCGGGGATGTGCAGATTATTGGCGTTGACGGCCGCTTCCATGAGTTCGCTGGCACCGGCGGCCTCCATGCGGAGGTCCAGCTCCAGCACCAGAGAGCGCGCAACCGTCTCCACAAAGGCGCGCGGCTCCATACGGCGCGACGCCGGGAAAAAGCGCACGGCTAGCCCCGCGCCCATGCGCAGGACGGCAATATCCTTGTGGATGCGCTGCTCGATGCCGGGGCGCAGCACCTTGACGGCAACGCTCTGGCCGTCATGCGTAACCGCCTTGTGAACCTGTGCGATCGAGGCAGCGGCGGCAGGCGGGCCAAATGTGCTGAACAGCCCGGCTATGCTGGCGTCCAGTTCTGCTTCGACAATTTTGCGGGCGGTGGCATCGGGGAACGGATCCATCCGGTCCTGCAGACGTGACAGGCCGCGGGCGAAATGCACTCCCACCACATCGGCGCGTGTGGCCAGCACCTGACCCAGCTTGACGTAGGAGGGTCCGAGGGTCTCCAGCGCGCGTGCCAGTCGCTCGCCCGGATTGTCCGCCCGGCCTCGAATGGCAACAAGGCGGGCGAGACGGCCAGCCCAGCGGGCAGGTGCCGGGAACACGGCCTGGTATTCCACCGGAAACATGGCGTCGTGGCGCGCCAGCGTCCACGCCGCGCGTACGAGCCGGAAAAAGGTGAAGACAGGTCCAGACATAAGGCCGTGAGGTTTAGGCGGCAAAGCCGGTTTTGGCGAGAGGGGGCGTGTGCGGCGCTTTGCCCGCTCAGCCGAGAGAGCGGCCCGTGTGCAGGGCGGCGATGCCGCCCGAGAGGTTGGTTATCGCTACCTGTGAAAACCCGGCCTCGCGCAGTTCATCCGCGAACGCGTCCTGGTGGGGAAAGCGGCGAATGGACTCGACGAGATACTGATAGCTTTCCCGGTCTTTCGCGATCAGCGCGCCCAGCTCCGGGATCGCGTTGAATGACCATAAATCATACACATTGGCGATAGCGCGGCTGACCGGCCGGGAGAATTCCAGGCATAGGAAACGCCCGCCGGGTTTGAGCACGCGGCGCATTTCGCGCAGAGCCTGCATCCGGTCGGTGACATTGCGGATGCCGAACCCGATCATCACGCAGTCGGCGCTTCTGTCCTCGAACGGCAGGCATTCGGCATTGGCTACCGCCCAGCCGATACCGCCGGCATGGCCGCGCTTGATCCCTGCGCGCAGCATTTCCTCATTGATATCGGCGACGATGGCGGTTGCCGGGGGCTGGCCGGGCTTTCGTGCCCGTTCAATGAAGGCGCGGGCAAGATCGCCCGTTCCGCCAGCCACGTCGATCAGGTGCTCGCCGGGTCTGGGCCGGGCACGGGTGATGGTGATGTCTTTCCAGACCCGATGGATGCCCAGGCTCATCACATCATTCATCAGGTCGTAGCGGCGTGCCGAACGGTCAAAAACGCCGCGCACCAGCCCTTGCTTCTCCTCGCGGGGAATGTCGCGAAAGCCGAAGGACGCGGTGCCGGATGATGAGGTCTGTGTGTCGGTCATGAGAACAAGTCTATCTGCCCGGAGGGCTGGCTGCCAGTGCGGCAGATCGCGCTAGTAAAGGCGCACACATTCGGCTCCCGTCTCGCCGTCAATCGCGTAGCGGGCGGTGGCCCCGCCATCATCGAACCAGGTCTGTCCGTCGGTGCTTTCATGGCGCAGCATGCCTTCGGTTTCGCCCGCCGTGGCAGCGCCGAGCGGATATTCGGTGTCCTCCACCGACAGCGTGGCGCCGTCGGCTGTACGATTGAGAATGACCAGCGAATCCTCGCACAGGAAGATCGCTTCTTCCGCTTCCATCGCCGGTGCCTCGCCGGCCCGATCCGGCAGGCCGGTATCGAAAGGATCAAGAATTATCTCGCCCGCATCGACATTCAGGCGGCGCACATCCACCGGCACCGGCGCGCTGAGCCAGCGCAGCTCACCGTCCCACGCCAGTGCGGCGCGAACGGCATAGGTTTCACCATCCACCAGCTGCGCCGGATCAATCTCGAGGCTCACTTGCAGCGGCAGATCAGCCTCATCAAGGACGGTGCTGGCTTCGGCCACCGGCTCGCCCTCTCCGCTAGCAGGTATCAGCTCGACCAGTACTGCTGTCCCATCGGGCAGGCCGACGGGCTCGCCAACGCTCAAACTGGCGGTCAGCGTGCGCGGCGCGGTCTCGTCGAACGGACTGCAGGCGGCGCAAACAAGCACACCCAGGGTGATGATCGCGGCAGACAATCGGATCATGGCTGAAGTCTCCATGTGAAGCTGGCATTCGCCTTAGCACAGCGCCTGCCCACATTCTAAGCTGCAAGACGCATCTGACCTGTCAGCGGAACCGATCATGCCTGAACTGCCCGAAGTGGAAACCGTCCGGCGTGGCCTGATCCCGGCCATGGAGGGGCGCCGGATTATCGGCGCTGAGCTGCGCCGGAAGGATCTGCGCTTTGCCTTTCCAGCGCGCATGGCCGAGCGCCTGACAGGCACGCGGGTGGAGCGGCTGGACCGGCGGGCGAAATACCTGCTGGCCCGGCTGGGTTCAGGAGAAACCCTGCTGATGCATCTGGGCATGTCGGGCCGGTTCTCGATCACGGCCGATGACATTGCCCGCCAGCCGGGAGACTTCGTGTATGCCCCGCCTGCCAACCCGGCCCACGACCATGTCGTGTTGCAGCTCGAGGGCGGCGCAACCGTCACCTATAACGATCCCCGCCGGTTCGGCTTCATGACCCTGTTTGAAACGGCGCAGGAGGCATCCCATCCCTTTCTCGCACCCTTGGGACCTGAACCGGACTCCAATCGCTTTTCTGGTGCCTATCTTGCTGAAGTGTTCAGCGGCCGCAAAAGCCGCGCCAAGGCTGCCCTGCTGGATCAGCGCGTGGTAGCCGGTCTTGGTAATATCTATGTGTGCGAGGCGCTCTGGCGCGCGCGTATCAGTCCCAGACGCCAGGCAGGCACCATTAAAGGGGTGCGCGCCGAACGGTTGGCAGTTGCGGTCAGGAATGTCATCGCCGAAGCTATCGAGGCGGGCGGCTCCACCTTGCGCGACTACGCAGGCGCAGACGGGGCGCTGGGCTATTTCCAGCACTGCTTTGATGCCTATGGGCGCGAAGGTGAAGCTTGCAGGGGCGCTATGGCAGGCAAGGGATGCGGCAAGCCGATTGCCCGCCTGGTCCAGCAGGGCCGATCCACCTTCTACTGCCCCGCCTGCCAGCGATGAAGCTGACAAACGTTACAAACACATCATCTTAATTGTTGTAGACATATAACATTAGGTTTGATATCAAGCTCTCAAGGTCATTCATAAGGGATGGCCGCACACCAAGTATGAAGGGTCAGACCCATGATGAAGAAACTCGTCAAAACTGCGGCCATCGCTGCGCTGGGCTTCCTGGCCGGGGTTGGTCTTTCCTCCCTGGAGCGAAGCTACGCACAAGATTATGCCGCTCTTGAGGCATCTCCGGCCCTCTGGACGATCGAGGCTGACGGCGCCACGGTCCATCTGTTCGGCACATTCCACCTCTTGCCTGATGCGCTGGACTGGCGCTCGGACGCGGTCGAAGCCGCGTTTGCAGAAGCCGACACCGCCTGGTTTGAGGCTGATGTTCTGAGCCCGGACGCGCAGGCGCAGATGCAAGCCCTGATCCCCCAGTTGGGCCTTAACGAGGCGGGCGTCACGCTGTCATCCCTGCTGGGTGATGACACCTATGCCGCGTTCGAGGCACAGACCGCCGAGCTGGGTATTCCGGCTGGCAATTTCGAACCCGTGCAGCCCTGGCTTGCCGGCGTAACGCTGGGCGCGCTCCAGCTCCAGGCGATGGGTTTCAACCCGGCCACGGGCGTCGAGGCGGTGCTGAGCGCGCAGGCCAATGCCGCGGGCAAACAGCTCGACTATCTTGAAACGGCAGAAGATCAGCTTCGGATGCTGTCCGGCCTGTCGATGGACACCCAGATCGAGTGGTTGCGTGTCAGTCTGGCTGAGATGAACGATCTTGAGGCCGAGATGGACCGTATGGTCACCGCGTGGGCGACCGGCGACATGGACACGCTCGACAGCCAGGTGAACGGGGCGATCCGTGATGCCAGCGCCGAACTTTACGAGGCCATCATGGTTGACCGCAATCGCGACTGGGTTCCCCAGATCGAGGCGATGATCGAGGCTGGCGGCACGCATTTTGTGGCCGTTGGCGCAGGTCATATGCCCGGCGATGAAGGGGTTGTGGAACTCTTGCGTGCGCAAGGCTACACGGTTCCCCGCCGCTAGATTGGCAAAGGCCAACTGCAGACATGGCCCGCCTCGGGGTGTCGACCCCGGGGCGGGCTTACTGTATGGAAGCCGCCGCATCGAACCGCGAAGGTGCCGCGAAAGCGGTGTCATCCCCAAGGAGGCTTTCAGATGGCCTACAAGACGATACAGACGAAAACCGAAGGCCGGGTCGGCGTTATCACGTTTGACCGTCCGGCCGCGCTCAATGCGCTGTGCGACGAGCTGACATCAGAGCTGGCCTCCGCGCTCGAGGCGTTCGAGGCCGATGAAGATATTGGCTGTGTCGTTCTGACCGGCTCGGCGAAGGCCTTTGCCGCCGGCGCCGACATCAAGGAATTGCAGGACCGCGATTTTGTCTCGCTCTACATGCATGACCCGTTCGCGAAGAGCTGGGAGTCGGTGGCGCGCTTCCGCAAGCCTGTCATTGCCGCTGTTGCCGGCTACGCGCTGGGCGGCGGGTGCGAGATCGCCATGATGTGCGACTTCATTATCGCGGCTGAGACCGCCAAGTTCGGCCAGCCCGAGATCAATCTGGGTGTCATGCCGGGCGCTGGCGGAACGCAGCGCCTGCCGCGTGCCGTGGGCAAGGCCAAGGCGATGGATATGTGTCTGACAGGGCGTATGATGAACGCCGAAGAAGCCGAGCGCGCCGGACTGGTATCGCGCATCGTGCCGGCTGACGATCTCGTAGATACGGCCATGGAGGCCGCTGAGGCCATTGCCGCCAAGTCGCTGCCTATCGCTATGATGACCAAAGAGTCCGTGAACATGGCTTATGAGATGGGCCTGACTGAAGGCATCCGCTTTGAACGCCGCGTGTTTCAGTCCCAGTTTGCCACCGAGGACCAGAAAGAAGGCATGGCCGCCTTCGCCAGCAAGCGGGCTGCACATTTCCGGCATCGCTGAATTAGCACGCCGCGCTGTTGACGAAGCGGGGGTGCGGGGGTATACGCCGCGCCTCACATCGCACAACGCTTGCCTTTTCAAGGGCGCGGCGCGACAGTGAAACCAACATGTTCAACGACTGATACAGGCCCCTGGAGCATCCATGGCGAATACGAGTTCGGCGAAAAAGATGGTGCGCAAGATTGCGCGCCGCACCGCCATCAACAAAACCCGCCGCTCGCGCATGCGCACCTTCGTGAAGAAGGTTGAGCTGGCGATCGCGGCCGGGAACCAGACAGAGGCCCGTGACGCGCTGCGTGCAGCCGAATCCGAGCTGATGACGGCTGTCTCCAAGGGTGTCATCCACAAGAACACCGGCTCCCGGAAGGTTTCGCGCCTTTCGTCCCGTGTGAAAGCGATGACAGCTTAATAAAAACTCGTCCTTAGCCGGACAAGTTGAAGGCGTGCCAGCAGAGTTTCTGCGGGCACGCTTTTTTGTTTTGGGGATGTTCGGGAAAGGGACCTGAACGCCTGTCTTGCAAGGCGATCACGCGTGTCTTGCAGCTGCAATTTTCTGCGCCCAAACCAGCGCTGCGCAGCTGTTGCGGAGAACGCTAGCGGAACGCAAACCTGCACTGAAATTTTTTTCATTATGCAACGTGCGGCGCGGTCAGGGGAATCTCCTTGTCAAGCCGCGAATCGCTCCGGAATCACGGTTAATGGAGTTGATTCCCTCCCCGCTCTGGCTAACCTGTCAGAACTGACGCGACTGATCTCCATACGGACCAAGAGCGGGTTGCGGGGGCGAGCTTTATGCTGGCCGCCGGTGGAGAAAGTCTTGTCTTAAATCAAAGTATTATCTGCGGGACCGAACCTGCAGGCATCAGGTTTGAGGTTGGGGACTTATGGGGCTGAACAACTCAGTTTCTAACGCCAGAACACAGCAGCGGGGCGACATGCCGGGGATGCCGACCGTCAGCGATGTCTGGCGCGATGTACGCGCCCGGCTACGCCAGGAATATGGTGATGTGATCTATGTCTCGGAGATCGCGCGATTGCGCGTCGCCGAGGATGCGAGCGGATCCATCCAGATCATCTGCGCCAACGATTTTGGACGCGCCTGGGTGGAAGATAATCTTGGCACCCGATTGCGCGCCCTTTGGGCGATTTTCGATACCGGCCCGCGCGATATAGTGATCTGCTGCGAAGGATCGCCCGTTGTACGTTCTTCGGTGCGGGAAACGCGCCAGGCGCCTGTACCGGCCGGCACCCCCTCCGCCACGCGATCAGCCGGTATGGCTGCAGAATTGCCCGCACGCGCCACGCTGGCGAGCTCCACCTCTCCGGCCGCTCTGGCGGGACAGGACCGGGCCGCGCGCGGCGATGGCCGCTTCACCTTCAACACCTTCATGGTTGGCTCGGCCAATGCCATGGCCGCGACCGCCGCCAAGGCTATCGCCAGCGCTGCCAATCCGCCCTTCAATCCGGCCTTCTTTCACGGCGGGTACGGGGTTGGCAAAACCCACCTTCTCAACGCCATTGCCCATGCGGTCAACCTCGGAGAGTCGGGCCGCAAGGTGCTCTACCTCACGGCGGAAGAGTTCCTGAACGGCTTCCAGTCTGCGCTCCGTGCGCGCGATGTGCAGCCTTTCAAGGACCAGGTACGCGCCTGCGACGTGCTCTTGATTGATGATGTCCATTTCATCGCCGGCAAGCCGCGCACCGAGGACGAGTTTCTTCACACGGTTGCTGCGCTGATCGCCGAGAACCGTCAGGTCGTGCTGGCATCGCACTGCGCACCGTCCGAGCTTGGCGTTGGTGATGAGCGCTTGCGCTCACTCCTGCGCGGCGGATTTGCCTGCGAGCTGTTTGGCCCGGATCTCGACCTTCGCCGCAAGATCGTGGACTGCAAGGTGGCGCAGGCGCGCTCGCACTGCCCCAATCTGGAAGTGCCAGAGCAGGTGCGTGATTTTCTCGCCGCGCGAGTGACCAGTTCGGCGCGTGAGCTGGAAGGCGTTCTGAACAATGTCATCGTGCGCACGGCCTATATGGAGCGCCCGGTAACGATGGAAGCGGTCGAGGAAGTGCTGGGCGATCTGCCGATGAAGGCAGAAAAGCGGGTGACGGTCGACGAGATACAAAAAACCGTTGCGGCCTATTTCTCCATGAGCCCGTCGGACATCAATTCGAAACGCCGGACCCAGTCAGTGGTACGCCCGCGACATATCGCGATGTATCTGGCCAAGACCATGACCACGCGCTCACTGCCCGATATCGGTCGCCGTTTCGGCGGGCGCGATCACTCGACTGTTATTCACGCCGTTGCGAAAATCACGGCTCAGCTGGGGTCCGACCCGCTGCTGGCCGAAGATATCGAGGCCATTCGCAAGCGCCTTCGCGGCTGATAGCTCCGCCAAGCCCCCCCGCGACCGCAAGAGACCCCTTCTTGCGGTCGTTTTTTTTGGTCTATGGTGAACAACCCGGTTTACTTGCGATTCTGTCAGGCGGGAGGCTACGCAAACGGGGCTTTCCGCCACATCTGGTCAAAAGGCGATAGAGATGAAGCTCACTATAGAGCGCGCTGCCCTCTTAAAGGCGCTTGGTCACGTCCAGGCAGTGGTTGAGCGGCGCAATACCATCCCGATCCTGTCCAATGTGCTGATCAATGCCAATGGCCAGCACATGCGGCTGACGGCGACCGATCTGGATACCGAGATCGTCGAGGAGGCTGCTGCCCATGTGGAGCGGCCGGGTATTGTCACGGCACCAGCCCACACGCTCTACGAGATCGCCCGCAAGCTGCCTGAAGGCGCGGATGTGACCTTGCAGATGGCCGGTGATGATCCGCGCCTGCAACTCTCCGCCGGGCGCTCGCGCTTCAACCTCCCCGCGCTGCCCGCCGGTGATTTTCCGGTCATGCCGACCGAAGATCTGGCGACCAGCTTCTCGCTTCCGGCGGCCGCCTTTGCGCGCCTGATCGACAAGACGCGTTTTGCGATCTCCACCGAAGAGACACGCTATTACCTGAACGGCATCCATCTGCACGCTGCAGAGCGCGATGGCCGCAAGACGCTGCGCGCGGTAGCGACCGACGGTCACCGTCTGGCGCTGGCCGAAACCGATCTGCCTGCCGGCGCCGAGGGCATGCCGGCCGTCATCGTGCCGCGCAAGCCCATTCAGGAATTGCGCCGCCTTCTGGAAGATGTCGATGACGACATCACCGTGCAGGTTTCCGAAGGCAAGATTCGCTTCGAGCTGGGCGCAGCGGTGCTGACCTCCAAGCTGATTGATGGCACCTTCCCGGACTATGAGCGCGTCATCCCGCGCGGCAATGACAAGATCATGAAAGTGGACCGCGCGCCGTTCGCGCAGGCGGTCGACCGGGTAGCCACTATCAGCCAGGAGAAATCGCGCTCGATCAAGCTGACGGTTGCCGATTCCACGCTGACCCTGGCGGTGAACAACCCGGAAAGCGGCACGGCGAGCGAAGAGCTGCACGCTGATTACTCCGCAGAGGAAATCGTCATCGGCTTCAACGCACGCTATTTGCTCGACGTCGCCGCGCAGATTGCCGGGGACGAGGCGATGTTCGAATTTGCCGATTCCGGTTCGCCCACGCGCGTGACCGATTCCGGCGATCCCGACGCCGAATACGTGCTGATGCCGCTGCGGGTTTAGACGGGTTCTTGTCTTGCCGTGCTCCCGGCGCGCAGCGCCGCAAGCGCGACCGCGCGTCCGCGAATTTTCGCGGAATATCACAGCGCGGAGGCGTTGCGGAGCTAAAGAGCGGCTTGTGCGGTGCCGGCTGGAGTAGTGCGCAATGACCGAGGCAAGCCGCGCCGCCGTCACCCGGCTGAAGCTGACCGGCTTTCGCAATTACGCTTGGCTGGATCTCATCCTTGATGCGCGGCCGGTCTGCCTGTTCGGACCCAATGGCGCGGGCAAGACCAATCTGGTTGAAGCCGTCTCGTTTCTGGGGCCGGGCCGGGGCCTGAGAGCCGCCGGTTCCGATGCGGTGCGCCAGCGTCTGGGCGAGGGGCATGCCCCGATCTGGGCGGTGCATGCCGAGGCGCAAACTGCTGACGGCCCGGTAACGCTGGCAACCGGCGCCGATCCCGACAATCCCGCACGCCGCAAGACGCGCCTCGAAGGCGTGGCCACCACCCAGACCCAGCTTGCCCGACTGTTTCCGATGATCTGGCTGACCCCGCGCGAGGACCGGCTCTGGGCCGGCCCGCGCAGTGACCGTTTGCGGTTTTTTGACCGGCTGGTACTGGCCGGTGAGCCCGCCCACGGCACCCAGGCCAACGCTTATGAAAAGGCGATGCGCGAGCGCCAGCGCTTGCTGGAGCGCATGGATGAGGGGCTGAGCGTCGATACCAGCTGGTTGGAGGCTCTTGAAGCGAAAATGGCCGAGGCGGGCACGGTGATGGCGCGTGCGCGTCTGGCGGCCCTCAGCGCTCTTCAGGGCGAGATCAATGACCGCCCGGCCTCCGCTTTCCCCAAGGCCGATCTGGCGCTGTCGGGCTATCTGGAAGGGCTGCTGATCGAGGATGAGAGCGCAGCGCAAACCCGCTTTGCCGCGCGTCTCAAAGACCCCCGCCGCAAGGATGGCGCGGCGGGGCGTGCGCTCACCGGCCCGCACCGCACCGAGCTGGAAGCGCGCCATCGCGAGAAGGATCAAGTGGCGGCGGACTGCTCCACGGGTGAGCAGAAAGCCCTGCTGCTGGGGCTGGCGCTCGCCCACGGCGCCGCGCTGGCGCGCGAACGCGGCGCGGCGCCGGTGATGATCTTTGACGAGGCCTGCGCGCATCTGGACGTGGACCGGCGCGAAGGGCTTGCCAGTGCCATCGCCGCCATGGGCTGCCAGGCCTGGCTGACCGGCGTGGAAAAGGGCCTGTTCACGGCCTTCGGGGATGGCGTGCAGTATGTGAGCGTGGAGGCGGGAAAGGCGGTGCGGGAATAACCCAGCACCCCCATCCCCACCCGTTTTCCGGGCGAGGGTATGGGACGGATGGCGCGGGCGGCCATAAGATGGCCAATCGCGAACGTTCAAGTGGGGCCGTCTCATGGTGCCCGCGCGCAGGTGTTTCTTCAGCCGGGGCGGATACCTTACGCTGCCCTATAGCCGTAGCCTCCGTGACCCCGGATAAGCCCTCCCAAGGGTCAGCCCGCCTGGCCCGTAAGGATCACCAAGCCGTTCCGCAAGGGTGAGACGAACCGTGCCCGCTACGGTTTTCCGCTCTGCCGCCTGCCTGAACCTTAAAGTACGCCTCGCGTCGATGCCTCGCATTGGCCAGACACCAGGGCGCACCCCGTCTCAGGTCACCGCTCCATCTCCCGGCCGGGACGCATTCCGGACCGCCGTCTTGCCGGAGATGAACAGGCACTATTGTGGGGGTGTTTTGCAGCAGGGGGATACGTTCGCGGCGAACCCCTCGCCCTGCAAGCGCCCATGCGGTCGGGGAGGATGAGCGCTTGGGGGATAACTACCCCTTCAGCTTCCGCAATCGCTCCTTTGACCCTTCATGGATGATGCGCAGCTCGTCGAGCGTCTCGTCGATCTGGCGGCGCTTGTTTTCCAGCTCGGCGATCTTCTCGCCCGTGCGCTCGATCACATAGCGAAGCTGGCGCTCGCGGCCCTCGCCCTCGCGCCCGAAAAGTTCGAGAAATGTGCGTATCTCGGAGAGCTTGGAGCCTATCGCCTTGGCGCGCAGAATGAGCGAAAGGCGCTGGCGGTCGGTCTCTGTATAGATGCGCTGCGTGCCGACGCGCTTCGGGCTGATGAGGCCCTTGTCCTCATAAAAGCGTATGGTGCGCTGGCTGATGTCAAAATGCGCAGCCAGATCGGCGATCCCGTAAAGGGCTTCGCTGTCTTCACCCGTTTCGCCTGTCCCCGTGGAGACGGGGATGCTGGCCGATGCCTGAGCCATTTTCACGCTGCCTGACGCTTACAAGAACTGCTTGACGTATACGTAAGCATGCGCCAGCCTGAAAGACATGACAAGAGCCCGTAGCAAACGGGCCAGTCAGGGAGGAGACGCCGGTTTGAGCGCCAAGGGGTATGACAGCGTATTCCGCGAGGGCCTGTTTGCCGGAAAGACGATTATCGTCACCGGCGGCGGGTCTGGCATTGGCCGTTGCACGGCCCATGAGCTGGCCAGCCTGGGCGCGAATATTATCATCACCGGGCGCAAGATTGAAAAGCTCGATCATGTTGCCGCCGAAATCGCCGAAGATGGCGGCATCTGCCACACGGCGAGTTTCGATATCCGCGACGAGGAGGCCGTAAAGGCCGCCATTGCCGAAATCGTCGCCCAGCATGGCCCTATCCAAGGCCTCGTGAACAATGCGGGCGGACAGTTCCCGGCCAGCCTGCAGGACATTTCCAAAAAGGGATGGGACGCGGTGATCGCGACCAATCTGACCGGCGGTTTCCTGATGATGCGCGCCGTGTTCGAGGCATCGATGGTCGAACATGGCGGTTCAATCGTCAACATGACCGCCGATATGTGGAACGGCATGCCCGGCATGGCCCATTCCGGGGCCGCACGGGCGGGCATGTCGAACCTCACCAAGACGGCCGCCTTTGAGTGGGCGCAATATGGCGTGCGGGTGAATGCGGTGGCGCCCGGCTGGGTCGCCTCCTCGGGCATGGACACTTATGGCGGCGCGGTGCGCGCCATGATCCCGCATCTGCGCCAGCACCTGCCGGCCAAGCGCATGGGCACCGAGGCGGAAGTCTCCTCCGCCATCGTCTTCCTCCTCAGCGAGGGGGCGAGCTTCGTCACCGGTGTGACGCTGGCCATTGATGGCGGCGCGCCGCTCGGCAGCGCGGTCTTCCCGCTGCCCGACCATGAAAAGAGCGTGGCCTATAACGGTTTCCACCGGGCGGTGGACCCGGACGTGCTACGCGGAGGCGGAAGCTGATGCCCGTTCTCTCCTCCCGCCTGAACGCCGCCAGCGATGAATTTCGCGCCAATGCTGACCGCATGGCCGAGCGCCTAACCGAAGTGCGCGCACTGGAAGAGAAGGTCCGCGCCAATTCGGAACGCAAGCGCGCCGACTTTGAAAAGCGAGGCCAGCTTTTGCCGCGCGAGCGCGTGGCAAGGCTGCTGGACCGTGATGCGCCCTTCATCGAGCTGTCCCCGCTGGCGGGTCTGAAAATGCACGATGATGACGGCGACAAAGGCGCATCGGGCGGCGGCTCCATTGTGGGTATCGGGCAGGTTGGCGGCAAGCGGGTGATTGTCGGCGCTTCCGACAGCGCCATCAAGGGTGGCACGGTCGCGCCGATGGGGCTGAAGAAGGCCCTGCGCGCGCAGGAGATCGCGTTTGAAAACAAGCTGCCCATGATCCATCTGGTGGAATCGGGCGGCGCGAACCTGCTCTATCAGGCCGAGATTTTCGTCGATGGCGGCCGGAGCTTTGCCAATCAGGCGCGCCTGTCTGCCGCCGGCATCCCGCAGATTGCGGTCGTGCACGGCTCGTCCACGGCGGGCGGTGCCTATCTGCCCGGCCTGTCTGACTATGTCGTGCTGGTGAAGGACCGCTCGAAAATCTTTCTGGCCGGCCCGCCGCTGGTGAAAGCCGCCATTGGCGAGGACGCTGATGATGAAAGCCTTGGCGGGGCGAAGCTGCATGGCGAGGTAACCGGCCTTGGCGAGTATGTCGCCGAGGATGACGCGCAGGCCATCGCCTATGCCCGCGAGATCATGGACAAGCTGAACTGGGACGAGGCCACGCCGCCCGGTCAGGGCGAAGCACCGAAATTCGCCGCAGAGGAATTGCTGGGCATCGTCCCGGCAGATGAGCGCACGCCCTACGACGTTAAAGAGGTAATCGCGCGCATCGTGGATGGCTCCGATTTTCTGGAGTTCAAGGCGCGCTATGGCGTGGAAACCGTGTGCGGCCATGCCCGCATTGGCGGGAATCTGGTCGGGATTCTGGGCAATAACGGCCCGATCCAGCCCGAAGGCTCGATGAAGGCTGGCCAGTTCATTCAGGCCTGCGACCAGTCCGGCACGCCGCTCATCTTCCTGCAGAACACGACAGGCTACATGGTCGGCTCCAAGGCTGAAGCCGACGGCGCGATCAAGCATGGCTCGAAAATGATCCAGGCGGTGGCCAATGCGCGCGTGCCGAAGATCACCATCGTGCTGGGCGGTTCCTACGGCGCGGGCAATTACGGCATGTGCGGGCGCGGCTTTGATCCGCGCTTCATCTTCGCCTGGCCGACCGCGCGTACCGCCGTCATGGGCGGCGCGCAGGCCGCTAAGGTGATGGAGATCATCACCCGCGCCAAGAATGAACGCGCCGGCCAGCCGACCGACGAAGATGGCCTCAAAGCCATGAGCGACATGATCCGCACGGGGCTGGAAGAGCAATCCTATGCCCTTTTTGGCACGGCGCGGCTTTGGGATGACGGGATCATTGATCCGCGCGACACCCGCGCCATTCTTGCCGAATGTCTCAATATCTGTGCCGACGCCGATGCCCGCGCACTCAATACCAACAGCTTCGGGGTGGCGAGGTTTTGATGACCAGACACCCGCTCACCAGAGCTGAAATCCCGGCCGCCCCGCAAGGGGCGAGCCGGGACCTCGCTCAAGGCTGGGCGCGATATGGCAACCCGGCCCCGGATCGGCGCTTTGCGCCGTCCGGGGTTTCACAAGATCAGTAATGGAGCTCCCCCATGCAATTCACGACCGAACACAACCAGCTTCGAGAGACGATTGCCAAATTCGTCGCGACCGAGATCAACCCGCACGTCGAGGAATGGGAAAAGGCTGAGCAATTTCCCTCCCATGAGCTTTTCAAGAAGATGGGCGATCTGGGCCTGCTGGGTCTGCGCTGGCCGGAAAAGTTCGGCGGAGCCGAGCTCGATTTCTCCTACGCGCTGGTGCTGGCCGAGGAGCTGGGCCTGGTGAATTGCGGCGGTGTGCCGATGGCCATTGGCGTGCAGACCGATATGGCGACTCCGGCTCTGGCAAACTTCGGCTCTGATGAGCTGCGCGCGGAATACCTGGCTCCGGCCATTTCCGGCGACGCGGTGGTCTGCCTGGGTGTTTCCGAGCCCGGCGGCGGGTCGGACGTGGCGTCACTGAAAACGACCGCGAAGTCCGATGGCGATGATTACGTGATCACCGGCACCAAGATGTGGATCACCAACGGCATGAAGGCCGACTGGTGCTGCCTGCTGGCTAACACGTCGGATGGCCCGGCCCACGGCAATAAATCCCTCATCATTGTGCCGATGAATTCTAAGGGGATCACCCGCCAGAAAATCCACAAGATCGGCATGCATTGCTCGGACACGGCCCAGCTCTTCTTTGATGAGGTGCGGGTGCCCAAGCGCAACCGGATCGGCGATGAGGGCGCGGGCTTCCTCTACCAGATGCTGCAATTCCAGGAGGAGCGCCTGTTTGGCGCCGCCTCCTCGCTCAAAAGCCTCGACCGGGCAATTGACCTGACCATCGAGTACACGCGCGACCGCAAGGCGTTCGGCCATTCGGTGCTGGATAATCAGGTGGTTCATTTCCGCCTGGCCGAGCTGCGCACCGAGGTCGAGGCGCTGCGCGCGCTCACCTACCGGGCGGTGGCCGATTTCATGGAAGGCAAGGACGTCACCCGCCTCGCCTCCATGGCGAAGCTCAAATGCGGCCGCCTGACGCGCGAGGTCGCCGATAGCTGCCTGCAATACTGGGGCGGGATGGGCTACACGTCCGACAATCCGATTGCCCGCTCCTTCCGCGATGGCCGCCTCATCTCCATTGGCGGCGGCACGGACGAGATCATGCTGGGCATTATCTGCAAGCTGGAAGGCACATTGCCCAGGCGCCGGAAAGACTGATGAGCGCGCCTCAAACCCTTCTCATTGAGGACCGGAACGGGGTGCGTCATGTGACGCTGAACCGGCCCGAGACCCGCAACGCCATGTCGCTTGTCATGGTGGACGAGTTGCTGGCCGCGCTGAAAAGCGCCGAGGATGACGGCGTACGCGCCATCGTGCTCAAAGGCGCGGGCGGACATTTCTGCTCGGGCGGGGATGTGAAGGATATGGGCGCGGCTTACGCTGGTCCCGGCCCGGATGAACAGGACCCGGCAGCGAAGGTGAACGCCCAGTTCGGACATTTGTGCAAAGCCTACGCCGAAACCGGCTTGCCGGTGATTGTTCTGCTGGAAGGCGCGGTGCTGGGCGGCGGGTTTGGCCTGGCGTGCGTCGCCGATGTGGCGCTGGCGCGCGAGACGGCGCTGTTTCGCCTGCCCGAGACAGGCCTTGGCCTCGTTCCGGCGCAGATCGCGCCGTTTCTGGTTGAGCGCCTGGGCTATTCCGAAGCGCGTCGTCTGGCTGTGACGGGTGGCAGAATAGACGCAGCGACCGCTCTCTCCTTGCGCCTTGTTCACGGTTTACATGACGGCGAAGAGGCGATGCACGCCGCACTCGAAGCCGTACTCGCCGATATTCGCAAAGGCGCCCCCAATGCCATTGCCGAGACCAAGCGCCTGATGCGCCGCGCGCGGCTGCACGATGCCGGTTCGCTCATCGATGATGCGGCGAAGGTGTTCGCGAGTGCCGTGCGCAGCGAGGAAGGAGCAGAGGGCTTGTCGGCCTTCATCGAGAAACGTCCTGCCAAATGGGTTCAGGGATGAGCGCACGCCCGATCAAATCGGTTCTGGTGGCCAATCGCGGCGAGATAGCCGTGCGGGTCCTTCGCTATGCGAAGAGCCGCAATATCCGCGCCATTGCCGTCTATTCCGATGCGGATGCAGGGGCGATGCACGTGCGCGAGGCGGATATCGCGGTGCGTATAGGTCCGGCAGCGGCATCGGAAAGCTATCTCAATATCGAGGCCATCATTGCCGCGGCGAAGGCCACTGGCGCGGACGCCATCCATCCGGGCTATGGCTTTCTGTCGGAGAATGCAGCCTTTGCCCGGGCCTGCGCGGCAGAGAATATCATCTTTGTCGGCCCGCCGCCCGAAGCCATCGAGGCGATGGGTGACAAGGCGCGTGCCAAGGCGCTGCTGGCCGCGTCTGACATCTCCATGGTGCCCGGCTGGCAGGGCGGGGACCAGTCTGACGCCAATCTGGCCAGTCAGGCAGACCAGATTGGCTATCCGCTGCTGATCAAGGCAGTAGCCGGCGGGGGCGGGCGCGGCATGCGCGCGGTCAATTCCAGCGCAGAGTTTGCCGAGGCACTGAAATCGGCCCGCCGCGAAGCAAAATCGGCCTTTGGTGATGAGACGGTGCTGCTGGAAAAGCTGATCGAGCGCGGCCGCCATGTAGAGGTGCAGGTCTTCGCTGACACACACGGCAACGCGATTCATATCGGCGAGCGGGACTGCTCGGCCCAGCGCCGCCGCCAGAAAGTCATCGAGGAAGCGCCATCGCCCGCCGTCAATGACACCTTGCGCGCCGCCATGGGCGCCGAGGCCGTTCGCGCGGCAAAGGCCGTCGGCTATGTCGGCGCGGGCACCGTGGAGTTCCTGCTGGACGCTGACGGCGCCTTCTATTTCCTCGAAATGAATACCCGCCTGCAGGTCGAGCATCCCGTGACCGAGGAAGTCTACGGGATGAATCTGGTAGAATGGCAGTTCATCGTGGCCATGGGCGGCCAATTACCCACCGAGCAGGACAGCATCGCGCCCTGGGGCCATGCCATCGAGGTGCGGCTTTACGCCGAGGACCCGCTGGACGGTTTCAAGCCGCAATCAGGCGACATCATCCATTTTGATCCAGAGGCCGCGATGCGCGAGGCACGCATCGATACCGGGTTCGTCACCGGCGATCCCGTGACCACGGCGTATGACGCCATGGTAGCCAAAATCATCGGCTATGCGCCCAACCGCGACGAGGCGATTGATCTGCTGATCGCGGGTCTCTCCAAAGCGCCCATGCTGGGCGTGAAGACCAATCGCGACTTCCTGATCCGGCTGCTCGACAGCGAAGCCTTCCGCACCGGTGCGGTCACCATCGCCGATCTGGACAACTGGGCGGCATCAGCCGAAGGCCCGTTTGCGCCGGAGCCGGTACCTGCCGAAGCCATTGCGGTCGCTGCGGCACTGCTCGCCGCCCCGGAAGACGGGGCTGTGCGCGGCGGCTCGGTCAAGCGCTTCACCCTGCCTCTGGAGGTTGATGGCGAAGCGTTGGACGTCTTCGTGGAGCAGGATGGCCCGCATGCCGTGACGGTAAGCCTCGGCGAGGCCCGCCATGCCATCACGCTTCTGGAAGAAGACGCTCCCCACTTGCGCTACCGCTTGGATGGCGTTGATCGCCAATGCCAGGTGGCCGAGGGCGAAGACGGCACACTCCACATTGCGCTGGAGCGCCGCATCGTTGCGGTGCGCGAACCGTCGGCATTCTCCGCAGGCGATGCGTCCGATCCATCGCGCATTATCGCGCCTGTCTCCGGCGCTCTGGTCGCGGTCAACGTGAAGCCCGGCGATGTTGTGAAGGCAGGCGATGTGCTCGCGCTTATGGAAGCGATGAAGATGGAAATGCGCCTCACCGCCGCCGCCGGCGGCGTTGTTAAGGCTGTCCATGCTGCTGCTGGCCAGCAGGCCGCTGGCGGGACGCTGCTGATTGAACTCGAACTTGAAGGAACGCCGTCATGAGCAAGGCCGTCATCACCTGCGCGATCAATGGCGTACTGACAAATCCCAAACAGCACCCCGTGCCGGTCACCCCGGCCGAAATGGCCGCTAGCGCGCGCGAGGCCTATGATGCGGGCGCAGCCGTCATGCACGTACATTTTCGCATGCAGGAAGACGGGATGGGCGGGCTGCCAAGCTGGGACCCGGATCTCGCGCTGGAGATGTGCGAGGCCATCCGCGATGCCTGCCCCGGCGTGATCATCAACCAGACGACTGGTGTCGTCGGCCCGGACGTGTCCGGGCCGGTGGCCTGCATCCGCAAGGTCAAACCCGAAATTGCCGCGTGCAATGCCGGCTCTCTGAACTATCTCAAGCTGAGAAGTGACGGATCATGGGCCTGGCCGCCCATGATGTTCGACAATCCGGTGGAGAAGATCCAGACCATGATCGATACCATGGCCGAGACCGGCGCCCACCCGGAGTTTGAATGCTTCGATGTCGGCATTGTCCGCTCGGTCAACATGTATATCGAGAACGGCATGGCCCCGTCGGCCCACTATAATTTCGTCATGGGGGTGGCGTCTGGCATGCCGTGCGATCCGCGCCTGCTGGAGCTTTTGACCGAATACAAGCGCCCCGGAGATCCCTGGCAGACCACGCTGATCGGGCGCACGGAGATCTGGCCCGTCCACCAGCGCGCTGCCGAGCTGGGCGGCATGTTGCGCACGGGGCTCGAAGACACATTCTACCTGCCGGATGGCGAACGCGCATCGGGCAATGGCGCACTCATCGAAGCTCTGGTTCAATGTGCGAGAAATGCGGGCCGGGAGATTGCCTCTCCGCCAGAAGCCCGTGCTTTGATGCATCTCGGGGAAGGATAATCATGGTAGCCGCCACCGCCGCTGATCTGCCACGTCTTGCGGGGGGCAAACGCTTTGCCTCCACACCGGCCCGCCTTCTGGATAATGGCGAGACCCGGCCGGATGCGCCCGCCTATGTCTATCATGACGGGTCGGGCTGGGTGACGCGCAACTGGCGCGATTATGCCGGGGAGGCACAGCGCGCAGGCCGCGCGCTTCTGTCGCTTGGCTTCGAGAAGGACCAGTCGGTCGCCATTCTGGGCTTCAACCGCCCGGAGTGGACGATTATGGCCAATGCCGCGATGATGACCGGCGGCAAGCCGGCCGGCATTTACTGGACCAGCGCGCCGCCTGAAATCACCTATATCCTCCAGCACTCGCAAAGCCCGGTCTATCTGGTGGAAGATGCCGAGCAAGCCCGTCAGGCGCTCGAACTCAAGGCCGAATGCGAGAGCCTCCTCCATATCATCGTCATGCGCGGCGCGGATGCGCCCGAAGGCACGCTCTCCTGGGATGCATTCATGGCGCTCGGCACCGAGGACCATGAAGCCGAACTGATGGCCCGGCTCGATGCGCTCGAAGAGCATGGCGTGGCGAGCCTGATCTATACCTCCGGCACGACCGGCCCGCCTAAGGCGGTGATGCTCAGCCATGGCAATATCGCCTGGAGCGCGTCTGTCCTGATCGAGATGTTCGGACGCCGGCCAGGAGATCGCTCGCTCTCCTATCTGCCGATTGCTCATATCGCCGAGCAGCAGGCCTCGGTGCATAATCACGCGGCCGCTGGCGGCACGCTCTGGTTTGCGCGCTCGATGGAGACACTCGCCGAAGACCTCAAGGCCTGCCGCCCGACGATCTTTTTCGGGGTACCGCGCGTCTGGGAGAAGATGGCCGAAACCATTCAGGGCCGCCTTGCCGAAGCCACCGGCACGAAGGCGAAGATGGCGAAATGGGCCATGGATACGGCCCGCAAGGTCAATCTGGCGAAGATCGACGGCAAATCCGTTTCACCCCTTCTCGCCGTGCAGAAAACCATCGCCGACAAGCTGGTCCTGTCCAAGGTCAAGGAGGCGCTGGGCCTCGACAAATCGCGCATGCTGATCTCCGGCGCGGCCCCGATCTCGCCGGAAGTCCTGCGCTTTTTCGCCGGTCTCGATCTGATCATTTATGAGGGATACGGCCAGTCCGAAACCTCCGCCCCCTCTACCTTCAATGCGCCGGGCGCGATACGCCTCGGCTCGGTTGGCAAGCTGGTGCCAGGCATGGAAAGCCGGGTTACCGAAGAGGGCGAATTGTTGGTCAAAGGCCCGAATATCTTCAAGGGCTATATGAAGAATAATGATGCCACTGCCGACAGCTTCACCTCTGACGGGTGGATGCGCACCGGCGATGTGGTGAATGTCGATGAGGACGGCTTCATCTTCATCACTGGCCGGATCAAGGACATCATCATCACGGCGGGCGGCAAGAATATCACGCCTGCCAATCTCGAAACCGATCTGATGAATATCGCTCTGGTGGAACACGCCGTCGTCGTCGGCGATGCCAAGCCCTATCTGGCGGCCCTGCTGACCCTGAGTGCAGACGGGCTGGCGGCCTTCTCCAAAAAGCATGCGCTTGAAGGCGATATCCGCAATCACGCCAAAGTGCTCGAAGCCCTGCAGGAGGGTGTCGACCAGCTCAACACCCGTCATGCTCGTGTCGAGAACATCCGCAAATTTGCGGTTCTGCCGGGCGCGTTCAGCGTGGAAGGCGGCGAGCTGACGCCGACCATGAAGGTCAAGCGAAAGGTGGTCATCGAGCGCAACCGGGAGATTGTCGAAAGCCTCTATGCCAAGTGAGACGCCCTTGCCGGAGCGCGTGGACACGCTTCTCATCGGGGCGGGCATGTCCGGCATCGCCATGGGCTATCATCTCAAACAGCGCGGACTGCATGACTTCCTGATTGCCGAGAAGTCAGACGGGTTTGGCGGGGTCTGGCGCGATAATCGTTATCCGGGCGCCGGATGCGATGTGCCAAGCCATCTCTATTCCTTCTCCTTTGCGCTCAAACCTGACTGGAGCCGCAAATACGCGCTCCGGGACGAAATTCTCGAGTATTTTGAAGACTGTGCAGAACGCTTCGGCCTTGCGCCCCATCTGCGCGCCGGACTGGTGGTCAGATCGCTCGCTTTCGACGCAGAAGAGGGGCGCTGGCAGGTGCAGTTTGCCAATGGACGCCAGACCAGCGCCCGCGTGGTCATCAGCGCGGTGGGCCAGCTGTCCGAACCCTTTACGCCGGATATCACGGGTCTTTCAGATTTTGCAGGCCCGGCCATGCACACCGCGCGCTGGGACGCATCGGTCAAGCTGGACGGCCAGCGCGTCGCGCTGATCGGCAATGCCGCCAGCGCGATCCAGCTCTTGCCCGAAGTGAGCGTGTGCGCGCGCGAGCTGACGGTCTTCCAGCGCACGCCAAACTGGATCATCTCCAAACCGGACAGGGCCTTCACCGCGTTTGAAAAATGGGCATTCGCCCGCATCCCGGGCTGGCAACGCCTCTATCGCTGGGGCAGTTTTGTCATTCATGAAACGCGGTACGCCGCCCTGAAGCGCAATTCTCTGGCCAGTGCGTTCGCCCGCTGGACCGGCCGGCGCAAGATCAGGAAAGGTATCGCGGATCCCGCATTGCAGGAAAGGCTGACGCCGGATTACCCGCCCGGATGCAAGCGCATCCTGCTGTCGAACGATTATTTCGAGGTGATGCAGCGCGAAAATGTCCGTCTCGTTACCGATGGTGTCGCGCGGGTTCATGCCGATAGCGTGGAAACCGGATCAGGTGAAATGATTCCGGCTGATACGCTGGTCCTCGCCACCGGGTTCGTGACCACGGAGTTCCTGCCGACGCTGGAGGTAACGGGCGCTGATGGCCGCAGTTTGCGAGACGCCTGGGGTGCCTCGCCGCGGGCGTACAAAGGCGTCGCGGTGGCGGGTTTCCCGAACCTGTTCATGCTCTACGGCCCGAATACCAATCTGGGGCACAACTCCATCATCTTCATGGTGGAGCGCCAGGCCGAGTATATCGCCGACAAGGCGAGCCTCATCCTTGATGGCGGGCTGAAATCCCTTGGCGTCAAGCCTGACGCCGAGGCGCGCTATAATGCAGCGCTCCAGAAGCGTCTGGCGGCGACTGTCTGGGCCGGCGACTGCCCCTCCTGGTACAAGACTGAAGACGGGATCATCACCCAGAACTGGGAAGGGCTGGCCACCGGATTTGCGCGGACGCTGGGCCGCAAGGATGATGCGGATTGGCAGGCGGTTTAGCGTATCCCTCGTCCTTCGAGACGGCCTTTCAGGCCTCCTCAGGATAAGGGATGCGGTCGCTTCCCCTCATCCTGAGGGCGAGCGCAGCGATGCGTCTCGAAGCACGAGGGAAAGCACGGTGGTCTTAAGCCAGCTGAAACTCGACCCAGACCCGCGCCCGGTCTATCGCCCAGTCGGCTTCCGGGATCAGCGGGGCAAAGATCTGGAAGTCGTGCCACATGCCTTCCCAGATTTCGCACTCGACGGGCACCCCGGCCGCTTCCAGCTTTTCGGCAAGGCGGGTGGAGTCGCTTAAGAGAATTTCGTCCGATCCCACCTGGATGAGCGTTGGCGGCAGCCCCTTCAGCTCAGCAAAGAGGGGTGAGGCTTCGGGGTCGGTTCCGGGCCGTCCGCCCAGATAGAGCTGGCCACCCGCGCCCAGATAGTCCGGGTTCAGCATCGGATCGTGCATCGCCTTGGTCTTCACGCTCTCGCCGTTCATCGACAAATCCGTCCAGGGAGACAACAGGTAAAGCGCGTCGGGAACGCGCTTGCCCGCATCGCGCAGGCGAATGGCCGCCGCCAATGCCAGACCGCCGCCGGCTGAATCCCCGCTTAAGATGACCGGCCCTTTCTCATTGGCCATGACCGCTTCCAGCGCCGCCACCGCATCATCAATGGCGGCCGGGCAAGGGTGCTCGGGCGCCATGCGGTAATTGACCGAAATGGCATTCAGAGAGAAGGCCGCAGCCATGCGCGCCACCAGCGCCCGGTGGCTGAGCGCGGAGCCGCGCGAATAGCCGCCGCCATGCAGATAGACCAGCGTTCCAGCGCGGGCGCTTTGCGGTGCGAAGGCCAGTGCGTCACACCCGCCTATTCCGGTGCGCGCGACCTCCACGTCCGTGGGCATGGGCAGTTGACGGCCTGCCTTGTCCATACGGGCGCGGGCATGCTCAGCGCTGGTGGCCGGTGACAGGCTGGAGCGTCCGGCCTTTCGCGCCATGCGGCGGCCGAGAAAGGAACGCAGGCGAAGTCCTTTGCGGGCCGGGATCGTCTCAATGGTCATGCTGTCTCGCGTCCTTCGGCGATGATGCGCTGCGCCCAGTCGGCAAAATCGCGCATGGCTTGCTCATAGCCGGTATCGTTCAGGGTTTCGTGGCGGGCTTTGGGGTCGTGACGCATGGTCACGCGGGTGAAGCGGTTATTGTACAGACGTGCGGCCAGTGTCTTCACCGCCTTGCCCTTATTGGTGGCCGGATCAGCGCCGCCAGCGGCCAGATGGATCGGCAAATCGCGCGCCATCGCTTCCAGCCTGGCACCATCCTCACCGCGCTCGACGCCGGTGACAAAGTCGCGCCAGAGCAGGCGCGAGGCGGGCCAGCCACACAATGGGTCGGCGATATAGGCATCGACCTCTTCAGGGATGCGTGACAGCCAGTCGCAATCGGTACGCGGCTTCTTCACCTGTTTGGCCCAGGTCTGGAATGTCAGGCCGTCGAGCCAGAGGCTGGGGCCGGTCTGCTTGCGCACAAGGCCTTCCAGCCATAGCAGAGCCCGCATCAGGCCGGTCAGGCTGCCGAGCGCCAGATTGGCGTTCCACACTGCCACACCGGCCAGATGGTCATGCTCGTCCATGGCCTGGTTCATGGCGATCACGCCGCCCATGGAATGGCCGAACACGATCATAGGCAGGCCGGGAAAGCGCGCAGCCATGTGCTCGCGCACGAACCGCGCATCACCCATCACCTTGTTCCAGCCGTCTTTGAGCGCATAGACGCGCGCCGGGGCATCCGGGGCGGTCGTCTTGCCATGGCCGCGATGGTCATGCGCGCTGACATGAAAGCCGCGCGTAGAGAGATAGCGCGCAAAGCGCTCATAGCGCCCGCCATGTTCTGCAAGCCCGTGATGGATGATCACAATGCCTTTGGCGGTGCCTTCGCCCTGCATCACCCGCAGGGCCAGCCGCGCGCCTGTGGCGCTTTCGACGAACTCGGTCTGGAACTGGCTCATCAACGCCCCCTTCCGCTTTGCTTTGATGAGTTTAGCCTGCATTCTTGTATCCCTGCCACCGCCTTGGCATCAGGGGAATATCCATGCTTAACCGTTCGCGCAAAGCGCCCGCCATTCTTGCGCTCGATCAGGGCACGACGTCCAGCCGGGCCATGGTGTTTGACCTGGACGGCAATGTCATCGCGCTGGCGCAGGAGGAGTTCAACCAGATCTATCCGAAGCCCGGCTGGGTTGAGCATGATCCGGAAGTCATCTGGGCGACGGTGATCTCCACGGCCCGCAAGGCGATCAACGCGGGAGAGGCGAAAGGCTTCGAGATCAGCTGCCTGGGCGTCACCAATCAGCGCGAGACGACGCTTGTCTGGGACCGCCAGACCGGCGAGCCGGTCCACAACGCGATTGTCTGGCAGGACCGGCGTACCGGCGAGGCGTGCGCGAAGCTGGAAGCCGAAGGTGCTGGTCCGATGGTGGCGGCAAAGACCGGGCTGGTGCTCGATCCCTATTTTTCCGCCACCAAGATCGGGTGGATACTCGACAAAATGCCCGGTGCCCGCAAACGGGCCGAAGCGGGAAAGCTTGCCTTCGGCACGGTGGAGAGCTTTCTCGTCTGGCGGCTGACCAAGGGCAAGCGTCACATTACGGACGCCACCAATGCCAGCCGGACGAGCCTCTATAATCTGGAAGAGCAGGACTGGGACGAGCAATTGCTGCGCCTGTTCAATATCCCGCGCGCTCTCCTGCCGGAGGTGGTCGATTGCGCGGGCGAGCTGGGCGTGGCCGACAAGTCCGTGCTTGGCAAGGCCATCCCCATTTCCGGCGCTGCCGGTGACCAGCAGGCAGCCGCCATCGGTCAGGCCTGCCTGTCGCCGGGCGAAATGAAGTCGACCTATGGCACCGGCGCTTTCATGATCCTCAATACTGGCGAGACGCGTGTAACCTCGCAGAACCGCCTGCTGGCCACGACCGCCTGGCGGCTGGAGGGCAAGTCGGCGTTCGCGCTTGAGGGATCAGTGTTGTCTGCGGGCGCGACGATCCAGTGGCTGCGTGACGGGCTGGGCCTGATCTCCAAGGCTTCCGAAGTGGAGGCGCTGGCAGCCAGCGCCGATCCGGACGCGCCGGTCTATCTGGTGCCCGCTTTTACAGGGCTTGGCGCGCCGCACTGGCAACCGAAAGCGCGAGGCCTCATTACCGGGCTGACACGCGGGGCCGGCCGGGCCGAGATCGCCCGCGCGGCGCTGGAATCCACCGCCTTCCAGACCCATGATCTGCTTACCGCCATGCGCGCCGACGGTGCGCAGACGCTCACCCTGAAAGTCGATGGCGGCATGGTCGCGAATGCAGCCTTCCTGCAGCGCCTGGCAGACATCTGCGACCTCGACGTGGTGCGCCCGGTGAATACCGAAACCACTGCCTGGGGCGCGGCCTTTCTGGCCGGTCTGGGGGCAGGCCATTTTGCGTCCATCAACGAGGCGGCAAGCCTGTGGCAGGCTGACCAGCGCTTTGTTCCGGCAGCCGATCCGGGCTGGAGGCAACGCCATCTGGCCGGCTGGGCCGATGCGCTCCGCCGCACCACAATGTAATAATATTACGCTTACGTGGAATCGGGTCATGGACTTGTGCAGCGCACGCGCTTAAATCCGGTGGCTTACCGTTCACCCATCACCGTCAAGAAGCCCATGTCACAGCAAGACTTCCCCGTTGATACCAAGCGCCACACGGCGGCCCATCTGATGGCTGCTGCCGTGAAGGAAATCTGGCCTGAGGCCCGGTTCGGTGTGGGGCCTGCCACCGCGACCGGCTTCTATTATGACATCAACCTGCCCAACACCCTGACGCCCGAAGACCTGACGGCCATCGAAAAGCGCATGAAGGAAATGCGCAAAGAGCGCGTTCCCATGGTGCGTGAGGAGCTGCCGATAGACAGCGCCATCGAATACATGCGCCGCGAAGGGCAGGACTTCAAAGTCGAACTGCTCGAGCTTCTGCGCGACAAGGGCTCGACGGCGATTGCCAAGGAAACGGGCGATGAGAGCGTGGCCGGTGACGGCCTCGATTCCGTCAGCTTCTACAAGCTGGGCGACTTCGTCGATCTGTGCCGCGGACCGCATGTCGACCATTCCGGCCAGGTCGGCCATTTCAAGCTGCGCTCCATCGCCGGTGCCTACTGGCGCGGCGACGCCAAGAACCCGCAGCTGCAGCGCATCCACGCCCTGTGCTTTGACAGCAAGGAAGAGCTGGACGCTGAAATCCTGCGCCTCGAGGAGCAAGCCAAGCGCGATCACCGCAAGATCGGCAAGGAGCTGGGGCTTTTCACCATCGTCGAAGAAGTCGGCGCGGGTCTGCCGCTCTGGCTGCCGGCCGGCAATGTGATCCGCGACGAGCTGGAACATCTGGCCCGCCAGGAAGAGCGCGCCTCCGGGTATCAGCGCGTGTCCACGCCGCACATCACCAAGGGCGAGCTGTATCACAAGTCCGGGCATCTGCCGTACTACGCCGAGGACATGTACGCGCCGATCATCATTGACGAGCAGGAATACTATCTGCGGCCGATGAACTGCCCGCACCACCACATGATCTACGCCCATGACCAGTGGAGCTATCGCGATCTGCCGGTCCGGCTGTCCGAGTACGGACAGGTTTACCGCTATGAGGCGTCGGGCGGGCTGTCCGGCCTGATGCGCGTGCGCGGTTTCTGCCAGAACGACGCCCACATCTATTGCCGGGAGGATCAGGCCAAGGACGAGTTCCTGGCCGTGATGCACATGCACGCGAAATACTATCGCATGTTCGGCATCGAGGATTTCTGGATGCGGCTCTCGCTCCCCGATTTCGACAATCTCGACAAATATGTCGACGATACGCAAGGCTGGATGAAGGCGCTGGGCATCCTGAAAGAAGCGATGGACGAGTCCGGTTATCCCTACAAGGAAGTCGATGGCGAAGCCGCCTTCTACGGCCCGAAAGTGGACTTCATGGCCAAGTCCGTCGTCGGCACCGAATATGCCATTTCGACCAACCAGCTCGACTTCATGGCCACCAAGCGCTTCGATCTGGAATACACGTCAGAAGATGGCGGCAAGAAGCCGGTCTATGTCATCCACCGTGCGCCGCTGGGTTCCCATGAGCGCTTTGTCGCCTTCCTGATCGAGCACTATGCCGGCAAGTTTCCGGTCTGGCTCTCGCCTGTCCAGGCCATGGTCATCCCGATTGCCGACCGGCATGAGGACTATGCGCGGCAGGTGCAAAAGCGCCTGTTCGATGCGGACACGAAATCGGTGCATTCGGGCATCCGCGCAGAAGCGGATCTGGCCGGCGAGCGCATGCAGAAGAAGATCCGCAACGCGCAGAACCGCAAAATCCCCTACATGCTCGTAGTCGGCGATGCCGAAGCCGAAGCGGGCACGGTGGCCCTGCGCCATCGTGACCATGGCGATCTCGGCACGGTGAGCGTGGAGGATGTGATCGCGCGCATCACGCAAGAGATCAACACGCGGGTGGACATGGCCGGCGAGTGATCAGGGCAGGCCTGGAAAGCTCGCCACATATTCCACGCGTATGTCGGGAAAGCTGGTCACGAACTGAACCGTGAAATCCGGGAAGCTGGTCACAAACTCCCACTCGCCGCACGCGTCCGGAAAACTTGTCACGTGTTGCACCCGCAAGTCCGGAAAGCTCGTGACAATTTCGACCTTCACATCCGGAAAACTGGTCACGATCTGGACCCGGCCGTGCAGGGGTATGCCGTCGAAGGTACAGTCCTCACCCACAGCAGGGCTGGCGGCCAGCGCGGCGATGACGAGCGGCGTTGCAGCTATCAGCACGAGAAAAGGCCCTCCCTTGCAGGAGAGCCTTTCAAAACGGTGATGAACGCGTGGTGAAGGGGGAAAGCCCCTAATGCATCGCCTTGACGATGCTTTCGGCCATTTTCTTCGCATCACCCAGCAGCATCATCGTGTTGTCGCGGAAGAAGACCGGGTTATCGACGCCGGCATAGCCAGATCCCAGCGAACGCTTGACGAACATCACCGTGCCCGCCTTCCACACCTGCAGCACGGGCATGCCGTAGATCGGGCTGGACGGATCGTCTTCGGCGGCTGGATTGGTCACGTCATTGGCACCGATCACAAACGCCACATCGGCCTGCGAGAACGAGGAGTTGATGTCCTCCAGCTCGAACACCTCGTCATAGGGCACCTGGGCTTCGGCCAGCAGTACATTCATATGGCCGGGCATCCGCCCTGCTACCGGGTGGATGGCGTAGGACACGTCCACCCCTTCGGCTTTCAGCGCATCGCCCATTTCTTTCAAGGCATGCTGGGCCTGCGCCACTGCCATGCCATAGCCCGGCACGATGATGACCTTGCCTGCGTTTTTCAGGATGAAGGCGGCATCATCGGCAGAGCCCTGCTTGACGATGCGCCCGCCTGAATCGGCAGCCGCCGAGGCGACGCTCTCTCCGCCAAACCCGCCCAGAAGGACCGAGATGAAGGAGCGGTTCATCCCTTTGCACATGATGTAGGAGAGGATGGCACCGGAGGAGCCGACAAGCGCACCGGTTACCAGAAGCGCGGTGTTCTCCAGCGTAAAGCCGAGCGCCGCAGCGGCCCAGCCTGAATAGGAATTGAGCATGGAAACAACGACGGGCATGTCCGCGCCGCCGATGGGAACAATCAGCAATACGCCCAGCACAAGTGCCAGCACGGCGACGATCCAGAATGCGATCTTCGCTTCCCCGCCGGAGGCCACCAGAAAGGCGATGAAGACGGCGGCCGCAATGCCGAGGCCCAGATTGAGCCAGTGCTGGCCCTTGAAGACCAGAGGCGCGCCGGACATCGTGCCCTGCAGCTTCATGAAGGCGATGATCGAGCCCGAGAAGGTGATCGCACCAATGGCAGTGCCAATACCCAGCTCGATGAGGGAAAGGGCCTTCAGGCCGCCCAGCTCATCGGCAATACCGAACGCGGCAGGCGCGTAGAGCGCAGCCGCAGCCACCAGCACCGCGCACAGGCCAACGAGGGAGTGAAAGCCGGCGACCAGCTGCGGCATGTCCGTCATGGCGATGCGCCGGGCAATGACTGCCCCGATCGTGCCGCCTACGCCAATCGCGCCCGCGATGAAGATGAAGCCGACAAACCCGATTTCGAGCAGAAGAAGAGTGGTGGTGATGGCAATCGCCATGCCCGCCATGCCGAAATAATTACCCCGGCGCGCGGTCTCGGGATTGGACAGCCCGCGCAGCGCCAGAATGAAGAGAATGCCCGAGCCGAGATAGAACAGGGCGGCAAGATTGGGGGTCATTTACCGGACTCCTTGGCCGCCGCCGGCCGCTCTTTCTTCTTGTACATGGCCAGCATGCGCTGGGTAACGAGGAAGCCGCCGAATATATTGATGGAGGCGAGCACCACGGCCAGTAGGCCCGTGCCTTGCGCAAACCGGCTGTCCATGCCGGTAACCGCCGCTCCGGCGGCCAGGAGCGCGCCGACTATGATCACCGAGGAAATGGCGTTGGTCACGCTCATCAGGGGCGTGTGCAGGGCGGGGGTCACCGACCAGACCACGTAATAGCCCACGAAAATGGCGAGCACGAAAATCGCCAGCCGGTAGATGTTCGGATCAATGGCTTCCATGTCAGTCCCACTCCGCCCCGTCAGTGAGGCTCTGTCTACTAGCCGAGAAGTGCCGCTGCAGCCGCGAAAGCGCTCAGCGTGATAATGGCAACACCGGCAAAGATGATCTGCGTGATACGCCGTTTCATGGATTATCCTCCGAGGGAAGGATGGACGATGGCGCCATCGCGCGTCAGCGTCATCCCCTTGATGATCTCGTCCTCCCATTGAGGCGAGAGTGCGCCATCCTCACCGCGCAGAAGCGGGGCGAGATTGACGAAATTCTTGGCAAGAAGCTGTGAGGTGTCGGCGGCCAGCCGGGCGGGCAGATTGGTGTAACCCGCGATCTTGACGCCGCCATGCTCGACGATCTCGTCGGCCTTGGTCAGCTCGCAATTTCCGCCCGCAGCAGCGGCAATATCGATGATGACAGAGCCGGGCTTCATCGTCTCCACCATGGCCTTTGTGATCAGGCGCGGGGCAGGGCGCCCCGGAATCAGCGCCGTGGTCACGACAATGTCCTGCTTGGCGATATGGGCGGCGACCAGCTCGGCTTGCCTCGCCTTGTAGTCATCGCTCATTTCCTTGGCATAGCCGCCAGCGGTTTCGGCGGCCTTGAACTCCTCGTCCTCCACCGCGATGAATTTGGCACCCAGCGAGGCGACCTGTTCCTTGGCGGCGGGGCGCACATCATTGGCCGAAACAATCGCGCCAAGGCGCCGGGCCGTGGCGATGGCCTGCAATCCGGCCACGCCTGCGCCCATGATGAAAGCCTTGGCTGCGGCAACGGTGCCGGCAGCGGTCATCATCATCGGGAAGGCGCGCCCGTAGAGCGAGGCGGCCTCGATCACGGCCCGGTAGCCCGCAAGGTTTGACTGCGAAGAGAGCGCGTCCATGGATTGCGCACGGGTGATGCGCGGCGTGTATTCCATGGCCAGCGCATTGATGCCTGCGTCCGCGCAGGCCTTGGCAAAGTCCTTGCCGCCATGTGGGTCCAGCAGGCCCACCAGCACCGCGCCTTTGGGCAGTTTGGCCAGTGTCGCTGCATCCGGGCGGCGCACGGTCAGGAACAGCTCGCCATCCTTGATGGCGGCGGCGCGGTTGACGCATTTCGCGCCCGCCTCTTCATAGGCCGCATCGGTCACGCTGGCTAAAAGCCCTGCGCCCTTTTCCACCGAAACACCGGCCCCGGCCTTCACGAATGCTTTGACCGAATCCGGAGTGGCCGCCACACGGGCCTCGCCGGGAAAACTTTCGGTAAGAACGGCTATGCGCATCGTGACATCCTGTTCAGCCCGCATCGGGGAGTGGTCAGACTGTCACAATGCGCGAATCTCGCAGATGCGCAAAGATGAAATTGGTTAATCGCCTGCGCACTAACCGGCAAAGACCGAAATGGCCAGGCCAATAATGCCCGCGAAAACGGTCAGAAACGCCGTAAAGAGCCAGTACCACGGCCCCTGCTTCATCACTACGCCGCCGATTGCACCGACCGCCAGCGCCACACCGATCGCTGTGAACCAGCCCGATCCGGTGGCAAAGGCGAAGATGAGGAACACGATGGAGTAGGCCAGCACCAGCGAGGAAGAGACACCAGCTTTTATCACGCTTGAGAACGTGGATTGCTGTCCGTCGATTTCCATGCCGCCGCGCGTGTATTCAGATGCCATGTCGGGACTCCGCTTGGTCAAACAGGGTTGTTGATCTGGCACCTAGCATGGGTTTTGCCGGCGGCCAAGACCATTGCTCAAACCGTCTTACGCGTCTGGCGCCCAGCCTGCGGCGAGGGCCTGAAGCACACTTACAACCGCCAGCGGCTGGTCGAGTATCAGATGGTGCTGGGCATTGGGCACGCTGATGAAAGGTGAGGCCGTAAACACAGAGCGCATATAGTCCCAGGTTTCCGCGTTCATCAGGCGCGATTGCGCGCCGCGCACGAAAGCTAGCGGACATCTCAGACTGGCCGCCGCATTGGCAGGATCACGCCGCTCCCAGGCGAGCTTGGCCCACAAATCCGGGTCAAACTTCCAGGTCACCCCGCCATCTGTGTCTTTCAGCGAGCCGCGGGCGATATGATCAACAAGCCAGAGATTGTCGCAGGGCTGATCGGGCAGCAGGCGGAACCGCGCCAGCGCGGCGGGAGTGTCGGCATAGACCCGCCCGCCCCGGCGCGGGGGCGAACCATCGCGCTGTTCGGTCCGCGGGCGGATGGGACTGTCGAGAATAATACCGGCGCGCAGCTGGTCACCCAGCCCGATGGCTGCAGACAGTGTCACGAACCCGCCAAAGGAATGTCCGGCGAGTATGGGTTTGCCTGCTTCAAACGCACCGCCTGCGCGGGCTGCTGCCAGCACATCCGCGGCGTGTTCATCCATCGAGTAGGTATCGCGCCAGCCACTCTCACCCATGCCAGCCAGATCGGGCGCCACCACCCGGTATCCCTCGCGGGCGAGGAACGGGCCGATTGCGTCCCACCAGCCTTTGTGTGCTGTGCCGCCATGGACCAGGACCAGGCCCGTCGCGCCGCGTGTCCCCCACGCTTTCCACGACAGTGTGGTGCCAAGATGGTCTGCGGTTCCCGTTTCACAAATCTCCTCCTGCGCGCCGGCGAACCAGTCTGGACCGGCGAGCGGCTTACCCTTCAGGGCAGCAAGGGGTGAAGGCGGGCGAGCGGGGTCGGCCATGGTTTCAATATCCATTACAAGGCAAGGACAGGGTGCAGGCCCCTGACGGTAACAAATCCGGCACTGGGTAGGCTGCAGGCAGTGGCGCGTCAATCAAGGCCGGTCAGGCGCGCGTCAACACATTGCTAACCCTCTATTTACCCTAACCAATTCTCACCGCGCTCTACACGTGACCTTAACTGGAGGTGTCCCATAACGGTGCGCATCAAGGGGTGCGCTCACCAAGAGCCCGGCCGCTTACGCAGAAAACTGCGGAGCGGCCACAAGGGCCAGGGCGCACTTTAAAACAGGTGGGACCAGAAGGGTGTGGGTGAGATGGCCAAGACAATTCTGATCGTCGATGACGATCCGACGCAACGCCGTTTGATGCAGGCGGTGCTTGAAAAGCAGGGGCATCACCCTGAAATGGCCGAAAGCGGCGAGGCGGGGCTGGACCGGATCAAGCGCGGCGGCATCGATGTTGTGCTTCTGGACATGGTCATGCCGGGCATGGACGGTCAGGAGACGCTGGAGGTCATCAAGGCGCGCGAGCCCGACCTGCCGGTTATCGTGCTGACGGCTCATGGCGGCATCGAGACCGTGGTCAAGGCCATGCGGGCCGGCGCGGTGGACTTCTTCGTGAAGCCTGCCAGCCCGGAGCGTATCGCCGTTTCCATCCGCAATGCCTTCAAGGTCAAGGATCTGACCGGAGAGGTGACGCGCCTGAAGCGCACCCAGTCCGGCCAGCTCGGCTTCAAGGACATGATCGCGGCGGCACCGGCCATGCGCCAGGTGGTGCGTCTGGGCGAGCGGGCGGCAAAATCCAATATTCCGATCCTTGTCACCGGCGAAAGCGGCGTCGGCAAGGAGCTGGTGGCCCGCTCCATCATGGCCGCATCAGACAGGGCAGGACGGCCTTTCGTGGCCGTGAACTGCGGGGCTATCCCGGAAAATCTCGTGGAATCGACGCTGTTCGGTCACGAGAAGGGGGCCTTTACCGGCGCGGTCGCCAAGCATATGGGCAAATTCCAGGAAGCCGATGGCGGCACGCTCTTCCTTGACGAGATCGGCGAGTTGCCGCTCGACATGCAGGTCAAGCTGCTGCGGGCCCTGCAGGAGGGCGAAGTGGACCCGGTTGGCGGCAAGAAGCCGGTCAAGGTTGATGTGCGCATCATCTCGGCGACGAACCGCGATCTGGCCGAACAGGTCAAATGCGGCGGCTTCCGCGAAGACCTGTTCTATCGTCTCAATGTCTTCCCGATCGAGGTGCCCAGCCTGGCCGAGCGTTCGGACGACATTCCTGCGCTGGTGCGCCATTTCATTGCGCGTTTCAACGCGCAAGAGGGCAAATCCGTGCTGGATGCGACGTCCGAAACGATGGACATGCTCGCCCGCCATCACTGGAAGGGCAATGTGCGCCAGCTTGAAAACGCGATCTTCCGTGCGGTGGTGCTGTGCGATGGTGACTATCTGACGCCAGAGGATTTCCCGCAAATATCCGGGCTGACCCCGACCTTGCGTCAGGCAGACGCCGAACGCCCGGTTCCGGTTGCCGAAAACGCAGCGCCGGCCGAGCCGGTTGATGACGCGCAAGGCGAGGCCAGCGTTCACGTCAGTGGTTTCCCCGTGGACATTACCGATGCGGGTGGCCATTTGCGCCCGCTGGAGTCCATCGAACGCGATCTGATCGCCTTTGCCATCGAGACCTATTCGGGCCGCATGGCCGAAGTCGCGCGCAGGCTCGGCCTTGGCCGGTCCACGCTCTACCGCAAGGTGCGCGAATACGATCTCGAAGTGGACAATTTCCGCGAGGCGGGGTGAGGGGAAGGTCTCGTCCTTCGAGACGCTCGCTCTGGCCATAAATCGATCAGCCTAGTAGCGTCCGGACAGGTTCCACTGTCCGGACGTTTTTCATGCGCGCTGCCTTTCTCGCCCTTTTGCCCTTTGCCCTGGCTGTATCTTCCTGCCAGGAAGCCAATACACCCGTTATTGATCAGGAAGGCGAACGCCTGACGATCGAGCGCCTGTACGCTTCGCCGGACCTGACCGGGCCGACGGCGCGCTCGGTACGCTTCTCGCCCGATGGCAGCCGGATCAGCTTCCTGCGCGCCAAGGAGGACGACCGCACGGTGCAGGATTTGTGGGCGATGGATGTGGAAACGGGGCGCACCTATGTGCTGGTCGATGCGCATCAGCTCGCCCCGGACGAACGCGAACTGACAGAAGCGGAAATCCAGTTCCGTGAACGCGCGCGCATCTCGGCCACCGGCGTCGTCAGCTATGACTGGGACGAGGCGGGCGAAGCGGTACTGGTGCCGCTTGATGGCGATGTTTTCTATGTTGATGTCGAGAGCGGTGAAGCGCGGCGTCTGACCGAAACTGACGAATTCGAGACCGACGCCAAGGTCAGCCCGCGCGGCGGCTTTGTATCGTTTGTGCGCGACCAGAATCTGTGGATTCACGATCTGGCCACCGGTGAGGAACGGGCCCTGACCACTGAAGGCGGCGGGTTGATCAGCTGGGGCATGGCCGAGTTCGTCGCCCAGGAAGAAATGAGCCGTTACACCGGCTATTGGTGGTCGCCCGACGACAGCCGCATCGCCGTCGCGCGCGTCGATGAAAGCCCGGTCATGGTGGTGGAACGTTTCGGCATTTCGGCCGAAGGCGTGTCGGTATCCGAGCAGCGCTATCCGCGAGCAGGCACCCCCAATGCCATCGTTACCCTGCATGTCATTGACCTGGCCTCGGGTGAAGTGACGGACATGGATATGGGCGATGACACCGATATCTATCTCAACCGCGTCAACTGGAGCCGGTCGGGCGGCACGCTCTGGGTGCAACGCCAGAACCGGACCCAGACACAATGGGATTTGCTGGCCCTGAACCCCGCCAGCGGCGCTGAAGACACTGCAAGGCGCATTACCGAAACGGCCGACACCTGGATCAATCTCGACCATGACCTTCGCCCTGTTGGCGGGGGCGGCTTGCTCTATCTGTCCGAGCAGTCGGGCTTCCGCCATATCCGCCGCGTTCATGCCGATGGCACGGCTGAGGACATCACCTCAGGCGAATGGGTGGTCGATGGTATCGCTGCCATTGATGAGGAGAGCGGTACGGTCTGGTTTACCGGCTGGATGGAGACGCCGCTGGAGCGCCATCTCTATTCGGTCAGCCTTGAGGGCGGAGAGCCGGAGCGCATCACTGGCGGCGAAGGCCGCTGGAGTGTCACTGCCGGGTCTGGCGGCTCAGGCTTTGTTGGTACGTATTCCGATATCGAAACCCCGCCCAGCACGGCGCTCTATGCGATGGTCGGCAGCCATATCGCCTGGGTGGAAGAGAACCCGCTCGATGAGGATCATCCCTACGCGCCCTACCTCGCACGCCATGTCTATCCTGAATACGGCACGCTGACGGCCGCCGACGGCGAGACGGACCTGCATTGGCAGATGTACCGTCCGGACCATTGCACCGCGTCCACGCCCTGCCCGGCGATTGTGCAAGTCTATGGCGGGCCAGGTGTTCAGACCGTCACGCGCGGCTGGCAGTCCCTGCGTGACCAGATCCTCGTCCAGTCGGGCTATGTCCTGTTCAAGGTAGACAACCGGGGCAGTTCGAACCGCGGCCACGCCTTCGAAGGCGCGCTGCATCTGCGCATGGGAATTCTGGAGGTCGAAGACCAGCTGGCCGGTCTCGACTGGCTGCAGGCGCGCGAATTTGTGGACGGCGAGCGCGTTGGCCTCTGGGGCTGGTCCTATGGTGGCTACATGACGCTGATGACCACGCTGCAGGCACCGGGCCGGTTTGCCGCAGGTATTGCGGGCGCGCCGGTCACTGACTGGTCTCTCTATGACACGCACTACACCGAACGCTTCATGTCGACACCGCAGGACAATGCGGGCGGCTACGAGGCCGGATCGGTGTTTGCCCATCTGGATGGCTATGAGACGCCGTTGCTCGTCATTCATGGCATGGCCGATGACAATGTGACCTTCGACCATTCCACACGCCTGTTTGCAGAGCTTCAGGAGCGCGGCGAGGTGTTCGAGATCATGACCTATCCCGGCCAGCGCCACGGCATCCGCCCGCCGCCCTTGCAGACCCATTTGCTGCGCACACAGATGAGCTTCTTCGACCGGCATTTGTCAGAATAGGGCGGAGCCCCGGCCGAAACCTTACGCGGGTTTAACGCCCCGATTGCCGGGCGATGCATTACGCTGCCGGGAAATCGGGGGGACATGTCAGCATGCTCGCGAATTACCTGTTCCTGCGACCGCTGGGTCAGCACGGTGATCTGGGGCTTCTTCTCCTGCGTCTGCTGGTTGGCAGCTTCCTGATGTGGGGGACGCTGGACAATATCACCTCGCCTGAGCACATGGCCGAATTCGTCGGTTTTCTGAGTCAGTTCGGCTTTGTCTGGCCCGAATGGATGGCCCCGCTCTCGGTATATGCCCAGTTTGTCTGCGGGGCGCTGATCCTGGTTGGCGCATTCGTCCGTCTGGCCAGTCTGGTCATGGTTTTCAACTTCATCGTCGCCATTGCGATGGTCCATTGGGGCGAAGATTTCCGTGGCTGGTGGCCCGCGCTGGTGCTGACCTTCATCCCCTTGCATTTCGTGCTGGCCGGCGCAGGACGGTGGTCAGCCGATCACTGGCTGGAGCGCCGCATGGCGCTCGCCGGTAGCTGAGCTGCCCGGTATCCGGCGTGGCATTTTGCGCACACGCCGCCGCACCAATAACGGTTAACCGTCCCGTTTGCCCTTAACATTGCCCGATTTTTCGCGGTAACGTTCTGTTAACGGGCTGCCCGGCGGGCAGCAGAGGGACCGTCATAAAAGTCCGGTGATGCGTGGCAGGCACCGGCGAGGGGAAATGGGCCGATGACGTCAGAAGTGATGATCATGAACCGGCAGGCGGTAGCGCTGGCTGCCGACAGCGCGGTGACCTATGGCGGCGGACCGGAGCCGGTGGTGACGCTGGAAGCGGAGAAAATCCTGCCGCTCAGCGGGTCGGTTGCGCTGATGGTCTATTCGCGCGGCGATGTGCTGGGCCGGTCCTGGTCGCAGATCGCCCACGCCTTCCGCCAGGAACATGGCAGCACCGCGTTCGAAAGCGTGGCCGAGTGCGCGAAGGCCTTCTTTGCCTTCGTGGATGGCAATCGCAAGCTCTTTCCCGAGCGCGAGGAGCGTGAGGAATTTGAAGAGCTGATGCGGGCCGCCTTTCTCACGCTGATGAACCATGCCCGCGCCATGGCCAGCTATCCCGGTGCCGGCTACGAGGATGATGCGCAAGCCTTCGAAGCCACGCTGGAGCTTTACCGCAGCCATCTGGCCAATGATGAGAGCGGCCGCCCGCGCGCTGATCTGGAAGTGTTTGAACATCTCACCCGGGAGCGCTTCTACGAGATTTTCGGCGAGATGCTCGACCAGCTGATCGCCGATGCGCTGGGCAGTTTCGGACAGGAAGAGGCGATGCGCGCCCGCCTGTTCGACTTTGCCTACATGATCGTGACCAAGCCGGCCTTTCTGGAGCCGTATGCCGGTCTGGTGTTTGCCGGTCTGGGATCAAACGACATTTTCCCGGTCTTTGTGCATCACTATGCCTCCATCCTTGTCGACGGGGTGATGAAGCGCGCGCATGACGAGACCACGGCTGTGGGCGTCGATGATGGGCCGAACGCCTTTGTGCGCACCTTCGCGCAGGCTGACATGACCCATGCCTTCCTGCGCGGCATCCACCCGCTCATGTTCGACATGATGATCTCCATGAACATGATCACCAATGAGGCCGCCGCCGAGGCGGCTCTGCGTGAAGCGGGGCTGGAAGGCGAGGCGGCCGGCAATGTGATGGAGCGGATCGGGCAGGGTACACTGCCTGCGCTCACCGGCAATTTCATCAAGGCATCCCACGCCGTCAGCCAGGAAGAGTTCATCAAGCCCTTCATCCAGGTGGTGTCCGCCTCCGGCAAGCGCCAGATCGCCGAGACATCCAAGGCACTGGTGGAGCTCAATATCCTCAAGAGCAGCCTGCACCAGACCCAGACCGGCGTCGGCGGAGATGTCGATGTGGTGATGATCTCGCAAACAGGCGGTGTTGAATGGTATGCTCGCAAAGCCTGAGGGCTGGCGGGCGCAGGAGCGATGACCATGAGCAATGACATGAACGATACCCCGTCCCGGCTTGATCTGGACCGCGCCCGCGCCGCGCTGGCCAAGGTGCGCGATGAAAGCGCGATTGCTGTGCGCGCGCCGCGCCCGGCTGATCTCTCCCGCCTGCGCGAAGAGGCCGATCGCCGCCACCGCATCGAAACGCGCGCCGGGGCCTTCCGTATGGAATTGCGCACCCAGCTTGGCCTTGCCGATACGCAAGGGCCATATTCGCCCCTGCCGCTGAACACATCCGGCGTGCTCGGCCATGCCTTGTGCGACGCCGATATTTGCACGCCGGCACCGCCCATGGCGGCAGCGCCCGAGCGCCCGAGAGCGCAGCCAGCTCCGGCTATTTCCGATGATCGTTCCGCTGCAGGCTTTGCTGGCGAAGCACAGGCCACTTCGGCTGTTTCATCTCAAGCCGATGCCAGTGACGTCGACACGGCCCCCGCACCCGAGGCACCGCGCAAGCGCAAGAAGTTCCTGGGGCTATTTTAGGCCGTCAGCAATATCGCGCAGATCGCTTCAAGACCCTCCCGGTCGTCTGGACCGAAGGCACTGAGGCTTTCGGAGTCCACGTCCAGCACGGCGGCCAGTGATCCATCGGCCCGAAAAACCGGGACGACAATCTCCGAATTGGAACGGCTGTCGCAGGCGATATGGCCGGGAAAGGCATGCACATCGGCCACCAGCTGTGTCTCGCCGCTCGCCGCTGCTGCGCCGCACACGCCCTTGCCGAACGGGATACGCAGGCACCCAAGCGTGCCCTGATAGGGGCCAACCACCAGCTCTGCGGGTTTCAGCGGATCAACCGCATAAAACCCGGTCCAGAAAAAGCGGGGGGTGAAATTCTGCGCCAGCACGCAGGCCGCTGTCGCGAGGCGCGCGGTCTCGCTGGTCTCGCCGGCCACAATCGCCGCGATTTCGTCGCGCACACGCGCATAGGCTTGCGCCAGGGCTTCTCCGGCGGGCGCTGTGGAAAGGGCTTCGGCCATGGGCGGTCCTCTTTAACTGGCAATGGCGTCTCATCTAGGCGCGAACACGGCGCGACGCCAGTGGGCCGGGGAGCGCCTGCCTGCCCGGCATCCGCCCCTTGCACGGGCCCGGCCTTCGCCGTACATCGTTCTGGCGCGAGCCTGTCGCGGGTGTAGCTCAATGGTAGAGCAGAAGCTTCCCAAGCTTAAGACGAGGGTTCGATTCCCTTCACCCGCTCCATGACCGGCCCATTACGCGCTGGACAAGCCCATGCTCGCTGCCGGCCAGGACGAGTGCCTCCAGCACGCGTTCCGGGGATCCGGAGTGGAGCATGTCAGCAACGCGGTTGGCTTCGGCCATTTCTACGATATCGACAAAGCCCATGCTCCAGCGTGAGAAGCGCCGTCTGCCGCACGGCCTGTCAATCAATGTGTTCACGTCGTGGTGGCGAATATCGGCTTCAATGCGCTTCATGCAGGCCCGGGTCGGCTCGTGCTCCCCTTCGAGAGCCTGGAAGAATTTGCCCTCGTCTTCGACCAGCATGCCGGTCAGGCCATCGCGTGAGTTGTTGCGGGTACTTACGGTCAATATGTCGTGGTTGCCTTCAAAAACGCTCTCGTTTTCGAAAGTCCGCACGCTTTCATACACAATTTGCCACAAATCATGGGACATGCGCTGCTTTCAGAAAGCTTCTATTTCGTGCGTTCATGTCGGGGGCGTCACTCGGCCGACTGTGCTGCACCTGCTTCGCATGTCGTGTCGTCAGGCGGTCTGCAAACCGGAGTAGCCGTCCCTATTAGGGCAATGCACACGGACTCATCGGGCATTCGCCCGGAGACATGAGATCAACACATGGTCCGGGGCATCCGTTCCGTCGCGCCTGCGTACGGGTGCAGAGCATGCAAGGCACCGCTGGCTAAAGGCGTGCCAAATTCCGGAAATTCCTGCCCGCTTGTGCCGTGCTGCCATCCGGACCCGTTTTCAGGGCAGGCGCGAATTGCCACGACGCGCTCCCCCGGTGATCCGGTTCACGCTCTATCGCGTATTGAATACCCGATACCGCAATCCGGTATCGCGAGGCTGACGGACTTTCCCCCGGACACGCTGCCTCGTTTCGACAACCGAAACGGAGACAACATCCATGCGCCTTACTGCAATCATTTCCTCGACCGCCGCTGCTGCAGCGCTTTTTGCCGCCCCGGTGCTCGCCGACCATCACAATGAGCCGGCCGACATCGTTGATACGGCTGTCGCCGCTGACGATTTCAATACGCTGGTTGCCGCCGTTCAGGCCGCTGACCTGGTTGATGCGCTGAAAGGCGAAGGCCCGTTCACCGTGTTTGCGCCGACCGATGAGGCGTTCGCCGCCCTTCCCGAAGGCACGGTCGACACGCTGCTGATGCCGGAAAACCTCGAGCAACTCCAAGCCGTGCTGACCTACCACGTCGTACCGGGCAGCTACATATCCGACAGCGTGGATCCGGGCTCATACGATCTTGAGACCCTGCAAGGCACGACCGTCAATGTCGTTGTCGGTGAAGATGGTTCGGTGACGGTTGATGGCGCCAATGTCATCACCGCCGATATCGAAGCGTCCAATGGCGTGATCCACGTGATCGACGCCGTTATCCTGCCGAACTAACCCCGGTTAGCCGGCATTTTGAAGGGCCCGCCGAGATCCCCTCCGGCGGGCCCTTTTTTTATTCGCGGCAGCAGAGGCGTCAGTCGCCGGCTTCTTCACTGGCCTTGCCGCTCGCCTCAATGATTTTCAGCTCGGTATTTTCCGGCGCATCGGAGGCTTTCAGCACGCCTTTGCGGCGGGATGCACGGGGCAGGGTCACGGTCTGCACCTGGCTTTCCATGAATTCGATGATGATGCCCGCCACGTCTTTTTCGCTGGTGCGCTCAATGCCCTCAAGGCCCGGCGAGGAATTGACCTCGAGGATTTTCGGCCCCGAATTCGAGCGCAAGAGATCCACGCCCGCCACCGCCAGCCCCATCGCCTTGGCGGCCCGTACGGCGACGGAACGTTCTTCAGGCGTGATCTTCACGCCTTCGGCCGTGCCGCCGCGATGCAAATTGGAGCGGAACTCGTCGGCAGATGCCTGACGTTTCATCGCAGCGACGACCTTGCCGCCAACCACGAAGCAGCGAATGTCGGCCCCGCCAGCCTCCTTGATAAACTCCTGCACGATGAAGTTGGCCTCAAGGCCGCGGAACGCATCAATGACGCTCTCGGCAGCCTTTTTGGTATCGGCCAGCACCACGCCGCGCCCTTGCGTACTTTCCAGCAGCTTGACGACCAGCGGCGCGCCGCCAACCAGTTCGACCAGTGTCTTCGTATCCTTGGGAGAGTGGGCAAAGGCCGTCGACGGCATGCCGATCCCGGCGCGCGCCAGCAGCTGGTGGGCGTAGAGCTTGTCCCGGCTGGCCCCGATAGCGGCCGCCGGATTGAGGATATAGGCGCCGGTCATGGCAAACTGGCGGATCACCGCCATGCCGTAATTGGTCATCGACGCGCCGATGCGCGGGATTACCGCGTCAAAGCGCGGCAGGCGGCGGCCATCGTAATAGATGGCCGGCGACAGCGTGTTGATGCCCATGGAGCAGCGTGCCGTATTGATCATTTCCGCGACATGGCCCCGGTCCTCGGCGGCCTTTTTCAGGCGCTTTGAGGAGTAGTTCGTCGGCTCGCGTGTCAGGATGGCGATGCGCAAGGGCCGCTTGACCGGCTTCTGGCGCGGATAATCGGAATAGACCTTGTAGCCGATCTTGCCCTGGACATAGGAATCGGCCGGGTTGACCACGATGCCGTCCCGGATCGCCGTGCGCCCCAGCAACATGCGGTAATTCATGCTTTCGCGGTTGGTCAGCGTCAGCTCGATCGGCCATTCGCGCGTGCCGACCTTCACCATCGCCTCAATCACCCAGCGCAGCTCGGACTCGCCATTGGATGAGGTGACCTCGCGCCGGTCAACTGCGGGGGCAGAGCAGGTGATCTCCAGATCAGGCTGGCTGGGGATAGGGTGGATGACAAAGCGCACTTGCGGCGCATCGTCCGGCCCGAACGGTTCTACCGATACCGCATGCAGCGCGGAGGTGCGCGCGCCGGTATCCACCTTTGCCTTGACGGCCGGGATACCCAGTCCGGGGAAGGACGCCCACTCCTCCCAACCCAGTGTGAATGGCTGATCCATCAAATCCTCGATAACCCGCGGCGGCCTGTTTCGTTCGCGGGCACCTGCCCGTCTGGCGCGTGCCTTAGCGCGCAAATCATCTGGCGTCCATCGGGCCTGCTCCCGGCGGGGATGTCAATTTCTTCCCGCGCGGAAAGATATATCTGCAAGCGCGCCGCCTCGACGCGGGCCCGCCGGGGGCCCATGTGTCAGTTTGATAAAGAATTACAGGAGACCCTGACATGGCCGGTTTCTATCGACCGCTGGTGAAAGTGACGCGCGGCATGGCCGCCTCGGACGGGGCGGGTGTGAAGATGACGCGCCTTCTGGGCACGCCCGAACTGCGCGTGCTGGACCCGTTCCTGATGCTGGACAAATTCCACTCCGACAATCCCGATGACTACATCGCGGGCTTTCCCGAGCATCCCCACCGGGGATTTGAAACGGTGACCTATATGGTCGCCGGCCGGATGCAGCACCGCGACAATAAGGGCCATGAAGGCGTGATCGAGCCGGGCGGCGTGCAATGGATGACGGCCGCTGGCGGGATCATCCATTCGGAAATGCCCCAGCAGGAAGACGGGCTGATGAGCGGCTTCCAGCTCTGGATCAACCTGCCTGCCGCCGAGAAGATGAAGCCGGCGGGGTATCAGGAGTATAGCGCCGCACAAGTGGCCGAGGATAAACGCGAAGGCGTGACCGCGCGCATCGTCGCCGGGCGCACCTCGACGGGCGTTGAAGGCCCGGCAAGGAATGTCACGACGCAGCCCTTCTACGCCGAACTCGTTATGGAGCCGGGCGCTGTATTCGAGGAGGCCATCCCGGCAGAGAAGACCACCATACTGGCCATTCACACCGGGTCGGTGGATGTGTCCGGTATCGCGCTTCCCGAAGCCCATCTGGGTGTGTTCGGCCCCGGCGATACGGTGCGCATCGAGGCCGGGCCGGATGGCGCCCGGGCGATTCTGGCCGCCGCCAGCCCGATTGGCGAGCCGATCGCCTGGGGCGGGCCGTTCGTGATGAACACCGAAGGCGAGGTGCGCCAGGCCATGCTGGACTACCAGATGGGCCGGTTCTGAACCGCGCGCCGCCGCAAACAATAGAAGCAGTTATGAAGGAGACCGCCTATGGGACGGCTCGTCGATGGCGTCTGGAAAGACGAATGGTATGATACGAAAAGCTCTGGTGGAAAGTTCGAGCGCCAGGACAGCGTGTTCCGCAACTGGGTAACTTCGGACGGCTCGGCCGGACCGACCGGCGATGCCGGCTTCAAGGGCGAGGCTGGACGCTATCACCTCTATGTTTCGCTCGCCTGCCCGTGGGCGCACCGCACGCTGATCTTTCGCCACCTGAAAGGCCTGGCGGACATGATCTCTCTGTCTGTCGTCCACTGGCGCATGAAGGAGAACGGCTGGACTTTTCTGGACGGGCCCGGCGTGATCCCCGATCTGCTGCACGGCGCGGATTATATGTATCAGGTCTATACGGCCGCCTAGAGCGACTATTCGGGCCGGGTGACTGTCCCTGTACTGTGGGACAAGCAGACAGACACCATCGTCTCCAATGAGAGCGCGGACATTATCCGCATGTTCAATTCCGCCTTTGATGGTGCCGGCGCGGCGCCGGGGGATTACTACCCCGAACACCTGCGCGGCGAGATCGATGCCCTCAATGAGCGCATCTACAACACGGTCAATAACGGGGTCTACAAGGCCGGCTTCGCGACCTCGGCGGGTGCCTATGAGGATGCGGTGACGGCCCTGTTTGACAGCCTGGGCTGGCTGGAAAGCCTGCTATCGGATGGCCGCGAATACCTGACCGGCGGGACGCTGACCGAGGCCGACTGGCGGCTCTACACCACGCTGATGCGCTTTGATCCGGTGTATCACGGCCATTTCAAATGCAATCTCAAACGCCTGATAGATTTCCCGCATCTGTCTGCCTATGCGCGCCGGCTCCACGCCATTCCGGGCATCGCGGATGTCTTCAATCTCGATCACGCCAAGCGCCATTATTACGAGAGCCATGACATGATCAATCCGTCCGGCATTGTGCCGCTGGGCCCGGATGTGCATGTGGCCGACGGGCGGCCATAAGTCCGTTCGAGCAACACCCCCATCCCCGCCGGTTTACGGGCGAGGGCAAGGGGACGGATGGCGCGGGCGGCCATGGGATGGCCAATCGCGAACGTTCAAATGCGGCTATCTCATCGCCGCCCGCACGCAGGTGTTTTTCAAACCGGGGCGGATACCTTACGCTGCCCTATAGCCGTAGCCTCCGTGACGTCAGCAAGCCCTCCCAAGGGTCAGCCGGTCCGCTAGAGACCTGCTAGCCGTCCACAAGGGTGAGACAAGCTGCGCCCGCTACGGTTTTCCGCTCTGCCGGCCGCCTGAACCTGAGAGTGCGCCTCGCGTCGATGTCCGGCATTGGCCAGATATCAGGGCGCACCCCGTCTCAGGTCACCGCTTCATCTCCCGGCCGGGACGCATTCCGGACCGCCGTCTTGCCGGAGATGAACAAAGGCCATTATGCGCGAAGATGAAGGCAGGGGGATAAGTGGGAGGATACGGGATCAAGCCCTACCCTTCGCGCTCTCCGAACAGGCCCGATCCCACGCGCACGCTCGTCGCGCCGAGGCGGGCGGCGAGGGCGTAGTCCGCTCCACGCACCGCTTGCATTGCCAGTGCGCGGGTCAGTGCGCTATAGCGCGGCCTGACTTCCTCCCCCGCTTTGCCTTTTTACAGGAGCCCGGCGCATGTCGTCCTATCAATACGTTTATCACATGGACAAGCTCGCCAAGACCTATCCGGGCGGCAAGCAGGTATTCTCCGGCATTTCGTTGCACTTCCTGCCCGACGCCAAGATCGGTGTGGTCGGCTCAAACGGCGCAGGTAAATCGACGCTGCTTAAGATCATGGCGGGCTATGACAGCGATTTCACCGGCGAGGCCTGGGCCGAAAAGGGCGTGCGCGTCGGCTATCTGCCGCAGGAGCCGAAACTGGACGAGTCCAAGACCGTCTGGGAAAACGTTATCGAGGGGTCTGAAGACAAGAAAATCTACGACGCCTACAACGCCATCGCCATGGAGCTTGCCGAGGACTATTCCGACGAGCTGATGGAAAAAATGACCGCGCTGCAGGAAGACGTCGATGCGCGCGATGCGTGGGACATCGATTCCAAGATCGAGATGGCGATGGAAGCCTTGCGCTGCCCGCCCGGAGATGCTTCGGTTACGAACCTTTCCGGTGGTGAGCTGCGCCGCGTGGCGATCTGCCAGCTTCTCCTGTCCAAACCCCACATGCTGCTGCTTGATGAGCCGACCAACCATCTCGACGCCGAGAGTGTCGCCTGGCTCCAGCATCACCTTGAAAACTATGATGGCGCCGTACTGATCGTTACCCACGACCGCTACTTCCTGGATTCCATCACGACCTGGACGCTGGAACTCGACCGGGGGCAGGGCATTCCCTATCAGGGCGGATATTCAGCCTGGCTGGAACAGAAGGCCAAGCGTCTGGGACAGGAATCGCGCGAGGAAAGTGCCAAGCAGCGCGCGCTGACCCGCGAACTGGAGTGGATCCGCTCCAGCCCGAAAGCCCGCCAGGCCAAATCCAAGGCGCGTATCAAGTCATATGAGGAGATGCGCGATGCGGCCGATCGCGAGAAAATTTCCACCGCCACCATCCGTATCCCGCCGGGGCCGCGCCTGGGCGGCAATGTGGTGGAGTTTGACAATGTATCCAAAGGCTTCGGTGATCAACTCCTGATCAAGGACCTCACCTTCAAGCTGCCGCCGGGCGGCGTGGTTGGCGTGATCGGCCCGAACGGCGCCGGCAAGACGACCCTGTTCAAGATGATTGTCGGCGAGGAACAGCCCGATACCGGCTCTGTGAAGCTCGGCGAGACCGTCCAGCTCGGCTATGTGAACCAGTCACGCGACGCGCTGGATGCGAAGAAGAATGTCTGGGAAGAGATTTCCGGCGGCCACGACATGATCACGCTCGGCGAACATGAAGTGCCCAGCCGCGCCTATGTCGGCGCGTTCAACTTCAAGGGCGGCGACCAGCAGAAGAAGGTCGGTATTCTCTCCGGCGGTGAACGCAACCGCGTGCACCTCGCCAAGATGCTGAAAGAAGGCGGCAACCTCCTGCTGCTCGATGAACCGACCAACGATCTCGACGTGGAAACGCTCGCTGCCCTCGAAGCGGCGCTGGAAGACTTCCCCGGCTGCGCCGTGGTCATCTCGCACGATCGCTTTTTCCTCGACCGCATCGCCACCCACATCCTCGCCTTTGAAGGCGACAGCCATGTGGAATGGTTCGAGGGCGCCTTCTCCGACTATCTGGAAGATAAAAAGCGCCGCCTCGGCACGGACGCTCTGGTACCGACGCGGGTCAAATTCCAGAAGTTCGAGCGTTAGGGGGTCAGCCATGACGCCTCAGGAGCGCGTCCGGTTGGCCGCTTTTCGCAATGCAAAGCTCGGTGCGTCGCTCGTATTGCTGCTGGCCTTACTCACGCTGGGCGGGCTTGCGGTGCTGGCTGTGGTCAACCCGTCGCTGGTTTTCCAGTCGCCGCTCATGGCGTTTGCAGCCCCGGCCCTGATTGCCATTGTCTGGCTGCGCCATGCGCCACACCAGTGGAGGGCGGCGGGAAAGGATATCCAGCAAGGCGCTGTGGAAACGATCACAGGGCCGGTCATCCTTCGCCAACGCCGCCGTCCGGGACTTTTTGCCGGGACGGAAGACATCCTGCTGGCAGGTGATCGGCGCTTTTCCATTGAGCCTGCCATCGCAGACGAGCTGGTGCCCGGGCGCGAGGCATCGGTCCGGTTCGCACCCTTGAGCGGCGCCTTCCTGTCCTGGGGTGAGCAGGATGCCTTGCCCGCGCATCCCGGGTCGCCGGCCGACCTGACCCGCCGTGAGCGGGAACTGCTGGCGCTCATTGCCGAAGGGCTGACTGACAAGGAAATCGCTCGTCGGCTGAACCTCTCGCCAAGCACGGTGCGCACCTATAACAGCGCGCTTTACGCCCGGCTGGGTGTGACCAGCCGTACGCAGGCGATCCGGGTCGCCGCCGGGCCTGACTAACATCTGTCAGCTGACAGATTGCCGACATTTGCCGATGGGCTAGCTGCGCTGGCCTGCGCACGGTCTCTCTCAAGCAAGGGAGGCCTTTATCCAATGAACGAACACACCACGCGCCATGTCTGGCGGTTCCGCGACGGCGTTCTCATACTTTTTACCGCCATTGCGGCTTTCGCGCTGATGAGCTGGGGGCATATGGCGATTGTTGCCCGGACAATCGGCATGGAAACGTATCTCGGCAGCGGAGAGCGGCTACCCGCCTCGATACTTCTCATCAGCCAGGTAATGAAGGCGGCGGCCATTCTTGGCGCACTCTGGCTTGTGGGCCTCTTGCCAAAACGCCTTGGCTGGGCCGCGGTCGGCCTGCGCCCCGTCAGCCCCCACTGGCTTGCCCTCGGCGCGGTCGCGGGGGCGGCGTTCGTCGTGACGGGTCTGCTTCTCGTTAAAGGACTGGTGGCCGTCATTCCTCAGTGGGCGGGCTTTACGCGCCCGCCATTCGCTTTTGACGCCGCCAATTCCGGACCCGTCATCGCGGCATTCATGGTAATGACCTTCGCCGTGACGCCCTTCGCCGAAGAAGTGTTCTTTCGCGGCTTTCTCTACAAATGGATGAAAGGACACCGCCCGGCCTGGGTCGCGGCACTGGTGTCCTCGGCAATTTTCGGCGTATCGCACATCGTCCCGCCGCAAGCGATCAACGCCTTCGCCATGGCGCTTGTGCTGGTCTGGCTTTACGAAAAGTCAGGCTCCATCTGGCCCGCAATCATCGCGCATAGTGTGAACAACACGGCAGGCACCGTGCTGGCTGCGCTGGCAGCTCACGGGCATCTTCCTGCATTTCTGACGCCGCCTGCAGTTAGCTAGGCTTCCCGAACCCGCCCCCGCCCGGCGTCTCGATCTCGATGGAATCGCCGGGCTCCAGCTGGACGGAAAACAGGGCGGGCTGTTCCTCAACGCTGCCATCTGCCCGGATGACACGGGCTCTGCCGGGCTGGCCGTCCCCGCCACCATTCAGGCCCGGCGGAGCCACGCGGCGGCGCCCCGAGAGCAGGCTCGCCTCCATGGCCTCAAGGAACTCGATCCGGCGCACCGAGCCATGCCCGCCGCGCCATTTGCCGTCCCCGCCAGAGCCTTCGCGGACGCGGTGGCAGATCACGCGCACCGGATAGCGCAGCTCCAGAACCTCCGGATCCGTCAGGCGCGAATTGGTCATATGGGTGTGGACGGCGTCGGCCCCCTCAAACCCGGCGTCATCGGCCAGTACCCCAGCGCCCGAGCCGCCGCAAATCGTCTCGTAATACTGATATGCTTCGTTTCCGAAGGTAAAATTGTTCATCGTGCCCTGCGCCGCCGCCATACGGCCGGTTGCCGCGAACAGCGCGTCGACGATGAGCTGACTGGTCTCCACATTGCCGGCGACCACCGCGCCGGGCGGCTCTGGCGCGATCAGCGAGCCTTCGGGAATGATGATCTCGACGGGTTTGAGACAGCCTTCATTCAGCGGGATCTGGTCCTCAACGAGGCAGCGCAAGACATAGAGCACGGCGGCTCTGGCCACCGCACTTGGCGCGTTGAAATTGCTCGAGAGCTGGGCGCTGGTTCCGGTGAAGTCTACCGTCGCCGTGCCTTCATCGGCCCTGGTGGTGATGGTAACGCAGATGCGCTCTCCGCCTTCCATCTCCACGACAGCAGAGCCGCTTTTCAGGGAACCGATAACGCGCCGGGCTGCACGCTCGGCGTTGTCCTGAACATGACCCATATAGGCGCGTACCACGTCGAGCCCCTGCTCGCGGATGAGGCGGTGAAGCTCCTGGCTGCCGCGCGCGCAGGCGGCGAGCTGGGCTTTCAGATCGGCAATATTGCGATCCGGGCTGCGTGCCGGATACATGCCGGATGCCAGTACTTCGCGCACTGCCTTATCGCTAAACGTCGCATCCGAAAGAATCTTGATGCTATCGAAGACAACGCCCTCTTCCTCGATGGATGTCGAGAAGGGCGGCATCGAGCCCGGCGCGATCCCGCCGATATCGGCATGGTGTCCGCGTGACGCAACAAAGAACAGCCTCTGCCCGCCATCGCCGCAAACCGGCTGGACCACGGTGATGTCGGGCAGGTGCGTGCCGCCATTATAGGGCGCGTTGAGTGCGACAGCTTCGCCTGCGCCAAGGCCGGGATGGGCTGCCAGCGCGGCGCGCACGCTCGCCGACATCGAGCCAAGGTGAACCGGCATGTGCGGCGCGTTCGCCACCAGCCCGCCATCGGCGTCGAAAACGGCGCAGGAAAAGTCCATTCTTTCCTTCATGTTGACCGAATGGGCGGTGCGCTCCAGCACGACACCCATCTCCTCGGCGATCCCCATGAAACGCCGGTTGAACAGTTCCAGCGTGACGGGGTCGAGTTCGGTTGATCCCGACGCACGGCCGGTGCCGCTCGTGTGCTCCAGCAATAGGGCCCCGGTGCGGCCGGGCCGCGCTGTCCAGCCCGCATCCAGCGTGATGGTCTGGCCCGGCTCCATGATCAGGGCGGGTCCGGCAATCGTCTGATGCGCCCCCAGCTTTGCCAGCGACCAGACCGGCGCATCATGCCAGCGCCCGCCGGAGAAGATGCGCGTCTGCCCCCCGGGTTCGGCGTCGCAGTCTGATGTGTGGGGCGTCACCGGAAGCGCGGCAGCTGACGGCGCGGAGGCTTTCACCGAAACCGCTTCGATGATGAGGTTTGCCGAATCCGCCGAGAAGCCGAAAAGGCGTGTGTGCGCCACTCCATGCGCGATCTGCACCGCCTTGATGTCACCGGCGGGCGTGGCCAGCGCCGTGTCCGAACCGGCGACGCGTATGTGCAGCACGTATTCGCATTCGATTGTCTCCGCACCCTGGGATTGGAGCGCTTTTCGCGCCGCTTCTTCCAGCGCGTCCAGCTTGTGCTTTGCCTGCTCCAGTCCGGCGGCGTCCAGTGGTGCCTCCAGTGCGGCCTGACGGGTTTCCAGCAAGGCCGCCATGCCGATGCCGAGCGCTGATAGCAGCCCCGCCTTGGGGTGAATGATGGCGCGCGTCATGCCCAGTGCAGCCGCGACCTGACAGGCGTGCTGCCCGCCCGCCCCGCCAAACGCGTTCAGGGCATAGCCGCGCGGATCAATGCCTTGCGCCGTTGTGATCTGGCGGATGGCTCCGGCCATGGCCTCTGCGGCGATGACGAGAAAGCCTTCCGCCGCCGCCTCGACGCTGTCAGCGCCCATGGCGGTGGCGAGCGGTTCAATCGCCTGGCGTGCAGCTTCGCGGCTGAGCGCGGCATCGCCATCCGGTCCGAACACGTGCGGAAACCAGTCAGGATGCACCCGGCCAAGAACAAGGTTCGCATCCGTAATAGTGGCGGGTCCGCCCAGACCGTAGGCAGCCGGGCCGGGCCGGGCGCCGGCGCTCATGGGCCCGCAGCGGGCGCGCTCGCCGTCAAAATGCAGGATGGATCCGCCGCCTGCTGCCACCGTATGGATGCCCAGCATGGGTGCGCGCAGCAGACGCCCGCCAATATGCACCTGTTCGCGCCGCTCATAGGCTTCGCCATCAAAGCGGGACACGTCGGTAGACGTGCCGCCCATATCGAAACCGATAACCTTGTCCAGTCCTTCGGCCCTGGCGCTTTCGGCCATGCCGACAACCCCGCCTGCAGGGCCGGACAGAACCGCGTCGCGCGCTCGAAAATGGCCGGAGCGGGCAAGCCCGCCCGAGGACTGCATGAAATAGAGCGGCGTGCCTTCCAGCCCGCCGGCAACGCGCGCGGCATAGTCCTGCAGGACCGGCTCCAGATAGGCGTCGATGACGGTGGTAGAGGCGCGTGGCACCAGCCGGATCAGCGCGCTGACCTCGCTCGACAGGCTGATACGGGTAAAGCCCGCTTCGCGGGCGAGCGCGGCAATCTCCCGTTCGTGAGAATCATTCACATACGAATTAATAAGTGCAACCGCAATTGATTCCATTCCGTCTGCATACGCTGCCGTGAGGAGACCACGCAGTTTGTCGCGGTCAAGAGGTGCAATCTCGCGCCCTTCCACGTCCAGCCGTCCTGCAATGCCGGCAATGCGTTCAGGCAGGGGGCGGGGCCGGTCGATGCGCAGCGCGAAAATGTCAGGTCGCGTCTGGTCCTGGATCAGCAGGCTGTCCTCAAACCCGGCATTGACGATCAAAAGCGTTCGCGCGCCATTTTCTTCCAGAAGGGCATTGGTGGCGACCGTTGTTCCCATCTTGACGCTGCGGATGCGCGCGCCCTGGGCTGTGTCCTTGCCTGCAAGCTCGGTGATGCGGCGTACGCCTTCGCTGGCGGCATCGGTGTAGGCAGCGCTTTCCGACAATAGCTTCATGGCATGAAGCGAGCCGTCCGGTGACAGCCCCAGCACGTCGGTGAACGTGCCGCCGCGATCAATCCAGACTTCCCAGTCCTTCGTGCTATCTGCGCCCATTTGCCTCTTCCGTTCGCCGGTTTTGCGGTGCAGATAAGCGCGCATGAGTGTCTGGCGCAAACTCGCAGAGCTGATCACCGGCCCGGCCGACCCGTTTGCCTGTCCGGACGGCGACTGTCCGCCGGGACATCCGGTGGACGATGCCGAGTTTGCGATGGCCCTGATCGGGCTTGGAGCCAAGCTGGCCAAGGCCGATGGTGCGGTCACGCATGATGAAGTGGCCGCCTTTCGTCAGGTTTTGCGCGCGCCGGAGGGCTTTGACGCTTCGCTGATGCGCGCGTTTAACCTCGCCAAGCAGACGACATTGGGGTTTGAAGGCTATGCCCGGCGTCTGGCGCGGCGTTTCCGTGCGCATCCGGCGATTCTTGAAGATGTGCTAGACGGGCTCTTTCACATAGCCAAGGCCGATGGCCGCCTGACGGCCGAAGAGATGGAGTATCTCGGTTCCGTCTCGGGAATTTTCGGATTTTCCGAGAACGAGTTTGACCGGATCCGGGCCGGTCATGGCGCGCTGGAGGGCCAGGACCCCTACCTTGTCCTTGGCGTTGACCGTACGATCGCTGACGCGGATCTCAAACGCGCGTACCGGCGAATCGCGTCACAGAACCACCCGGACCGGCTTATGGCGCGCGGCGCGCCGGTTGAATTGCAGCGTCTGGCCGATGAAAAAATGGCGGTGATCAACGCGGCCTATCAGACAATCCTCGCCGAGCGCGGGCTCAAGCCGGCGCTCGCGCCTGCATGACGTGGGGTGCGTGCCCACGGGCCGCGCACGATGCAACCAGAAGCGCGCACGCTGCATTAATTCTGTGTCAGACGGCGGTGACTGGCATTGACGCAGGCGATTAAACGCCCAACTCTAGGGGCGTCGGGCTGGCTCGGGTTCTGCCCACGACACAGGAGTTTTCGATGACGCAGCAGCAAGCCTTCAATCCGGACGCAGCCGTTCAGGTTCTGCGCGCGGTGCTCGCAGCGATCATCGCTGCGGCCTTTATCGGTCTTGTGGTGTTGCTCGCTGCCGTTTTGACCGCCGCCGCTTTCGTGGTTGCCGGGCTCGCGGTTCTGGGTGCCGGGGCCTACTGGATCTACCGCAAGGTGCGTGGCCGCAAACCCGCCGATCCGTCCGTGCTCGTGGCCCGGCGTGGCCCTCATGGCTGGACCGTGGACGGCACCAGCTAGGCTGCGCGCGGCAGCGGAAACATCCCGCTTGGTTTCGTGACTTGAAACAGGGGCGTGCCGCCGCTAGAGCGCGCCTATGAGCCCTCGCCACTTTGCCCTTCTGTTCGCAGTTTGCCTCGTCTGGGGCATCAATTTCGTGGTCGCGAAATGGTCGGTTTCGGGCACGCCCGATATCCTGCCCGGATTTGAAGGCGTTCCGCCGCTCTTCTTCGCTTTCATCCGCTTTGTGCTGCTTTACGCGATGCTGGCACCTTGGCTGTTGCCGGTGCCCAAAAAGCTTGGGCCGGTGATCGGGGCAGGGCTTGGCATGGGCGCGATCCAGTTCGCGCTTCTTTTTGTCGGGCTGCACTATGCGACGCCGTCGGGCATTGCCATCGTGGTCCAGCTCTCGGTGCCTTTCACCACCATCCTCTCCATCATGTTCCTCAAGGAAAAAGTGGGCTGGGTGCGCGCGTCCGGCATGGCGATGGCGTTCGCTGGCGCATCAATGGTGGTGCTCAAACCGGCCGAGTTCAGCTTCACAGCGGGCCTGCTGGCGGGCGTCGGCGCGGCGATGGCGGCGGCGGCAGGCTCAATCTTCGTGAAGCGGGTGGATCTCACCACCATCCCCTTGCAGGCATGGATAGGTCTGTTTTCCTGGCCACCCTTGCTGATTGCCAGCCTGATCTTTGAGCGCGGCCAGATCGAAGCCATGCTGGCGGGCGGCTGGCTCCTGCTGGCGAGCATCTTCTTCACCGTGCTGTTGGTCAATATTTTCGGCCACGGAGCCTTCTATTGGCTATTGCGGCGCTATGATGCCTCGCTGATCGCGCCAATGACGCTGATGGGGCCGCTGATCGGGGTCATTTCCGGCGTTGTGCTGCTGGGCGACCCGGTGAGCTGGCAGCTGATTGCGGGCGGGATTCTCGCCATAGCCGGTGTGGCGGTGGTGGCCGCGCGCCGCTCCACCACCTTGCCGCCGGAAACCGTGATACAAAAGCCAAGATGACGCTGATCGACCGCCTATCGCCCAATTTCGATGACCGTTCCTCGCCGGTCTCCATGCTGGTGCTGCACTATACCGGCATGGAAACGGGGCGCGCCGCCATTGCGCGCCTCGCCGATCCGGCCTCGAAGGTCTCTGCCCATTATGTGGTGGAAGAAGACGGCACCATCATTGCCATGGTCGATGAGGCAAAACGCGCCTGGCATGCTGGGGTGAGCTATTGGAGCGGTATTACCGATGTGAATTCGGCTTCGGTCGGCATCGAGATCGTCAATGGTGGGCATGATTTCGGTTTGCCGGACTTTCCAGATATCCAGATCGCGTCCGTGATTGCGCTCTCGCGTGAGATCATCGCCCGGCACGCGATCGCGCCGGTGAATGTTGTCGGCCATAGTGATATCGCGCCGGGCCGCAAGATCGATCCCGGCGAGAAATTTCCCTGGGAGCGGCTGGCCAGCGAAGGGGTGGGGCTATGGCCGGACGGCGCGGCTCGCAAAGCGCCGGATGAAGCGCGCGCTGCCGCGCTTCTGGCTGATATCGGCTACAGTCCTGAACTCTGTCTGCCCGTCACGCTGACTGAGTTTCAGCGCCGCTACCGTCCCTCGCGCCTTGATGGCGTGCTGGATGAAGAGACGATGGCGCTGGTCGAGGCTGTAGCCGCGGGAGTCCGGCCCGCTTGACGCCATCGCCTGAAAAGCCGACTTAGAGCCTGTCAGGCGGCCGGGCAGCCGCTTCCGTCCAGTGCCGAAAGGCGGGCGGGAGAGGAAAGTCCGGGCTCCATGGAGGCAGGGTGCCGGGGAAATCCCGGCGGGCCGGGGGTCAAGCCCCGGTTCAGGGATAGCGCCGCAGAAATCAGACCGCCGGGTGTTATGTCCGGCAAGGGTGAAACGGTGGGGTAAGAGCCCACCGCCCCGACCGCAAGGAAGGGGGCACGGCAAGCCCCACCCGGAGCAAGACCGAATAGGGACGGGCGTCCGCTTCGCGCGGGCAGGTGCGCCTCCGCATTCCGTCCGGGTAGGTCGCACGAGATGGCGCGCAAGCGTCATCCAAGAGGAATGGCTGCCGCTTCTTTCCATTACGGAAAGAATGGCACAGAACCCGGCTTACAGGCCGCCTGACCCTTCATTTTCCCGCGAAATGCCTGCTGCCCCACGCGGCGTTAACTTATTGTTCTTTGTCTGTTCTGTAATGGTGCGCCGCAACATGCTGTGCTTTTACTTGCTCATGCCTGTAAAAACAGTGCTGGAGACTGGTGTGGGCATTGTTTCCCATCAATTCCCATGATATCCCATAGTTAACCGCATCGGGGTGATTTCAGCGTGCGGCCTGCCGGGGAGCCAGAGCGGAGATGTTTTTCTCCACCACCACCAACGGGATAGATGGCAAGGGACGGGTTTCCGTCCCGGCCGATTTCCGTGCCGTGGTGTCGGCCGAGCGCTTCGGCGGCATTTATGTCTGGTGTTCGTTTAACGGACCGTTTCTGGAAGGTGGCGGCGAGGCGCTGATGGGCGACATGGCCGCCGCCATCGACGCCATGGACCCTTATGATGATGCCCGCACCGCGTTTGAACGCGTGATTTTCGGCGGCGCCCGCCCGCTCACCTTCGACCAGACGGGCCGCATCTCGCTGCCGCGTGACTTCATTGAGCACGCAGGCCTTGAAGCCAAGGCGACCTTTGTCGGCATGGGCCGGCGCTTCGAGGTCTGGTCGCCGGAGGCTCATGCCGAGCGCCATGCCCGCGACCTGACCTATGCCCGCGACAACAAGGCCGCGCTGCGCCGTCCCGCCCGCACCGGGGAGGGCGCATAATGGCGCACATTCCAGTCCTTCTTGATGAGGTGATGACGGCCATCCGCCCGCGTGCGGGCGGACTCTATGTGGATGGCACGCTCGGCGGCGGAGGTTATGCCCGCGCGGTCCTGTCGGTTGAGGGCGCGCGCCTGATCGGTATCGACCGTGATCCGGCTGCTGCCGACGCCGCAGCTCAGTTGCGCCGCGCCTGGCCGGATACGTTCGCGTTCCAGCAAGGCCCGTTTTCCCTGATGGAGCAGATTGTCGAGCTGGCGGGCACGGACGGCGTTGACGGCGTGATGCTGGATCTGGGTGTGTCCTCCATGCAGATCGACGAGGCCGAACGCGGCTTTTCGTTCCAGAAGGACGGTCCGCTGGACATGCGCATGGCGCGGTCAGGCCCCAGCGCTGCCGACGCGGTCAATCATCTCGATGCCGATGAGCTGGTGGCCATTTTCAAGGTCTATGGCGAGGAGCGCCACGCCCGCCGTGCCGCGCGCGCCATCGTTGAAGACCGCACGCAAACCCCGTTTGAAACCACCTTGCAGCTGGCCTCGCTTTTGGCGCGGGTGATCGGCGGCAAGCCAGGCCGCATCCACCCCGCTACCCGCGTGTTTCAGGCCTTGCGCATCTATGTCAATGACGAGCTGGGCGAGCTGGTGCGCGCGCTGGATGCAGCGGAGCGGATTCTCAAACCTACCGGCGTGCTGGCCGTTGTCACGTTCCACTCGCTTGAGGACCGGATCGTGAAGGCCTTCCTGCGGGGCAGGGCGGGGCTTGGAGGGCAAGGCTCGCGCCACGCACCGGAAGTTCAATCCGGGCCGGCGCCCAGCTTCTCGCTGCTCACCCGCAAGGCCATTGAGCCGTCCGAGGCAGAGATTGCCGCCAATCCGCGCGCGCGATCCTCTCGCCTGCGTGCCGCGGTGCGCTCAACCCATCCCGCCTGGCCTGCCGAAGATGATGGCCTGCCCGGTGTTCCCCCCTACAGCCGCCTTCTGGAGTGTGTCCGATGATCCGCCTGTTCTTCTTTTTCGGCATTCTTGGCAGCATCATCCTTCTTGGCGCGCTTTATGTCGCCAAGGCAGAAACAGATGCGGCGCAGGCGCATCTGGCCAGCCTGCAGGCAGAGCTGGCGCAGGAGCGGGCGCGCATAAACACGCTCGAAGCCAATATCGCCCATCTGGAAGACCCCGAGCAGCTGCGCGCGCTGGCCCGCACCCATCTGGGGTTTGAGCCGGTTCAGTCGGCGCAGGAATTGTCGCTGGCCGAGCTGGCACAGGTGCGCGCCGAGGCCGAGCGTATGGCGCCGCAAACGGCCCAGGCCAGCTGGCAGGCCGCTCCATCCGGTGTGAGGGGGCGTCCATGACGGGCTGGCTGGCGCGCCTTTTTGGCAAGGTTCGTGTCAGCCGTTCGCGCGCCGGGCTCAAGCCTGTGCGCGGGCAGGACTCTGCCGGGTTTGATCCCAATGCCGTCATCCGCCTTGAAGACGAGGCCGGGCAGGCGCTCGGCCGTTCGCGCATGCGCCTGGGGTTTGTCGGCCTGCTGGTAGGGGCCGGTTTCCTGCTGGCAACGGGGCGCGCCGTCGAACTGGCGTTTACCGGTGAGTTTGCGGAAGCGGCGCCGGTGCGCGTGACCGAGGCCCCGGTCCGGCGCGGTGAAATTGTTGACCGCAATGGCCAGATGCTGGCCAGCAATCTTGATTTCCATTCCGTCTATGCCGACCCGCGCCAGGTCTGGTCTCCGTCCGAGACCGTTCAGCGCTTGCGCACGGTCCTGCCGCATCTCGATCCCGATGAGCTTCTACGCGATCTCTCATCGAACCGCAGCTTTGTCTGGATTGAGCGCGGCCTCGGCCCGCGCGAGCGTCAGGCGATCCATCTGCTCGGCCTGCCAGGCATCGGTTTCCGGGTTGAGCCAGGCCGCGTCTATCCGCGCCGCCGTCTGGCCGCCCACCTTGTCGGCTTTACCGACCGGGATCTGTCAGGGCTGGCCGGTGCCGAGCGCGCCTTCAACGACGAGCTTAATGACGGGTCGGGCCGCCCGGTCAGCCTGTCCATCCATCTGGGCGCGCAAGACGCCATGGAGACGGTGCTGCGCGAGCGCATGGCACTCTATTCGGCGCAAGGGGCGATGGCGGTGCTCATGCGGGTGGGCACCGGCGAGATTATCGCGATGGCGTCCCTTCCCGACTATGATCCCAATCTTGCCGGTTCGGAGCCGGCCGAAAACCGCTTCAACCGGACGGTTCAGGGTGTCTATGAGCTGGGCTCGGTCTTCAAGCCGCTGACCCTTGCGGCGGGTATCGAGGCGGGGCTGGTGCAGCTAGACGATACGTTTGACGCCCGCGAGCCGATTGCCATTGGCTCCCACCGCATCCGTGATTTCCGCCCGCAAGCGCGCATCCTCACCGCCCGCGAAGTGATCCTGCATTCGTCCAATATCGGTGCGGCTCTGATGGCCGAACAGATTGGCGAGGAAACCCTGACGGGGTTCTTTGGCGAGCTTGGCCTGTGGGAGCGCCCGCCACTGGAGCTGGTCGAGGGCGAAGATCCGATCATTCCGGCCCGCTGGGGCCGCGCCGAGCTGATGACGGCCTCCTTCGGGCATGGCTTCAATGTGTCGCCCGTGGCGCTGGCAGCGGCCTATGCCGCCATGGCCAATGGCGGAATTTATACCCCGCCCACCCTTCGTCCGGTCGGGCCGACCGACATCGTGCCGCAAATCCCGGTAATGAGTTCGGCAACGGCTGCACAGGTGCTCGGCGTCATGCGGGCCGCTGTTGCTGGTGGGCAGGCCGACCGCGAGGGCCTCGCCATTGCCGGCAAGACCGGCACCGCGCAACGCATCGTCAATGGCCGCTATCAGGTGGGCAATGTGCTGACCAGCTTTGTCGGTGTCTTCCCCTTTGATGATCCGCAATACGTGCTGGTGGTAAGCCTCGATCAGCCCCGCCCGATCCGCGAAACCCACGGATTCAATACCGCAGGCTGGAATGCGGCTCCCACCGGCGGGGACATTATCGAGCGTGTTGCGCCTGTTCTGGGTGTGGGCCGCCGCGATGCCGATCCCGGCGCGCGTGTTCAGCATGTAGCCCGCCTGTTCGTGCCGCGCACGCCCGTGCGCGAAGGTCCAGAAGAGCCTGTTGCGCTGGCTGCCAGTGGAGAGGAGCCATGAGCGCGCCGCGTCCACTTGGCGATCTCGTCCCCGCCGGGCTGAACCTGCCGGACGGGTTGCATGATCTTGCCATCAAGGGGCTGGCGCTTGACAGCCGGGCGGTACGTCCCGGCTTCCTCTTTGCCGCCCTGCCGGGCGTCACGACGCACGGAAATGCCTTCATCAAGGCGGCTGTTGAAGCCGGCGCGGCGGTCATTCTGGCCGAACGCGGAACCACAGCTTCAGTGCCAGTGATCGAGGCGGATGATCCGCGTCTGGCGCTGGCCCAGATCGCCGCGCGGTTTTCGCCCCGCCAGCCGGACTATATCGCCGCTATTACCGGCACTAATGGCAAAAGCTCGACGGTAGAGTTCCTGCGCCAGATTTGGGCGCATGCCGGGCGTGAAGCGGCCGCATTGGGCACGCTGGGCGTGACATGCCGCTCAGGCCGCACTGAAGTGGGCTATACAACTCCGGACGCCATTGCGCTGCACACGGCGCTGGACGCTCTGGCCGGTGAAGGCGTGACGCATCTGGCCATGGAAGCCTCCAGTCACGGGTTGAAACAGCGCCGGATGGACGGTGCCAGAATCCGTCTGGCCGGGTTTTCAAATCTCACGCAGGACCATCTCGACTATCATCCTGACTTTGAAGACTATTTTGCCTCCAAGATGCGCCTGTTCGACGAGCTGCTGCCCGAAGGCGCGCCCGCCGTCATCACGGTAGACAGCGAATGGGGTGAAGCGGTTGTTCGCCGCGCCGAAGCCCGTCATCAGGAGATATTCACGGTCGGCTGGAACGGGCGCGGCCTGCAGCTCAAGGAAATCACCCCGCACGCGGCGTTCCAGCATGTGCGCTTTGTCCATGGCGGCGTGGAGCGCACGCTGACCTTGCCCCTGATGGGCGAGTTTCAGGCCAGCAACGCGTTTCAGGCTGCCGCGATGGCACTTGTCAGCGGCGTTGATGCGCAAACTGTCTTCGCGGCGCTGGAGAACCTCAAAGGCGTACCGGGACGGCTTGAGCTTGTCGGTTCGACGCCAGATGGCGCGCCCGTGCTGATCGATTATGCCCATACGCCCGATGGCCTCGACAAGCTGTTGCGCGCCGCCCGTCCGCATACGGCGGGCAAGGTGATTGTCGTGTTTGGCGCGGGCGGCGACCGCGACCCGACCAAGCGCGAGAAGATGGGTGCTATGGCGGCCAAGCTGGCCGACCGCGTCATTGTCACCGACGATAATCCGCGCTCGGAGGAACCTGCCGCAATCCGCGCTTCGATACTGAAAGGCGCGCCGGGAGCTGAGGAAATCGGTGACCGGGAGACGGCCATTTTTACGGCGGTGAACGCGCTCAGCGCCGGTGACACCTTGCTCGTTGCGGGCAAGGGCCACGAGACCGGCCAGACCGTCAAGGGCGTCGTCCATCCGTTTGACGATGGCGAGGTTTCGCGCCGCGCCCTTGCCGCACGCGCAGGCAAGACCGGGGAGCGGGGGCAATGACCGGGCCATTATGGACAGCTTCAGAAGCCGCCAGCGCCACCGGCGGACGGCTCGTGGGTGCAGACAACTGGCAGGCGCGCGGGGTCTCGATCGATACACGCTCACTGGAGGCCGGAGACCTGTTCGTGGCACTGGCTGACCAGCGCGACGGCCATGATTTTGTGCCTCAGGCCGAAAAGGCGGGCGCTGCAGCGTCTATCGTGTCGCGCGAGGATGCCGGCTCAGGCCCGCGCCTTGTTGTGCCCGATGTCCTCGAAGCCCTGCAACGCCTTGGCATTGCCGCGCGTGATCGTTGTCCGGGCGTCCGGGTGGGCGTCACGGGCTCGGTGGGCAAAACCTCCGTCAAGGAAGCCATTGCGGCGGTGTTCCGCAGCGGAGGCCCGGCGCACTGGAGTGTCAAGTCCTATAATAATCACTGGGGGGTGCCCCTGACGCTGGCACGCATGCCGCGCGAGACAGCGCGCGGGGTTTTCGAGATGGGCATGAACCATGCCGGCGAGATTGCAGCCCTGACCACACAGGTCCGGCCCCAGATCGCACTGATCACCCGCATAGCGCCCGCGCATCTGGAAAATCTGGGTTCAATGGAGGCCATCGCTGACGCCAAGTCAGAGATATTCACCGGGCTGGAGGGGGACGGCGTAGCGATCATCCCGGCAGACTGTGAATATGCGCCCCGGCTTGCCGCGCGCATCAGCGAAAGCTCAGCGGCGTTCATGTTCGAATTTGGCCGGGCGAGAAACGCCGCCGTGCGCATCCTGTCCTGGGAGCAGGAGGCCATGGGCGGGCGCGGCCGGCTCGACGTGCTGGGCCGGGTAGTCGATATTGCCGTTCCGGCACCCGGAGAGCATCAGGCCCATAATGCTGCTGCCGTCATGGCCGCGTGCGTCACCGCCGGGATCGATTCTGCGCAGGTCGCCGATGTGCTGGCCGGACTGGAAGCGCAGGCCGGGCGCGGCGCGAGCTTCACCATTGATCTGGAAGGCGGCAGCGCCCGCATCATTGATGACAGCTATAATGCCAACCCGGCCTCCATGGCGTCGGCGATTTCAACGCTGGCCCGCCATTCGCCCGAAGGCAAAGGCCGCCGCCTGGCCGTTCTGGGCGAGATGCTGGAGATCGGCGAAACGGCTCCGGAGCGTCATCGCGAGCTTGCCGTCGGGCTTGCCAGTGCCGGTGTCAGCGAAGTGATCGGTGTCGGGACGATGATGGAGCACATGGTCTCTGCCCTTCCGTCTTCGGTCAAAGGCACGTTGGCGGCGTCGCCTGCCGATGCCACGAAGCGCCTTATTGAAGTGCTGCGTCCGGGCGATGTTGTGCTGATCAAGGGGTCGAATGGCTCCGGCGTTCATAAAGTAGTCGCAAGTTTGCACAACGGTGCCGTCAATGCGGTCATCAAAGGCTGATTTTCATGCTCTATTTCCTGCTTTCCCAACTCGCTGCCGACATCGCCCTTTTCAATGTGGTGAACTATCTGACATTCCGTACAGGCGCAGGCCTGATCACGGCGTTTGCGGTGACGCTTATTATTGGCAAGCCGTTCATCGGCTGGCTGCGAACCAAAGGCTCCCAGCCGATCCGTGATGACGGACCGGAATCCCATGTGCTCACCAAGGCGGGCACGCCCACCATGGGTGGCTTCATCATCCTGATCGGCATTCTCGCCGGCACGCTGCTCTGGGCTGATCTGTCCAACGCCTATATCTGGGTCGTGATGCTGGTGACCGCCGGCTTCGGCGCGATCGGCTTTCTTGATGACTGGCGCAAGGTGGCCAAGCGTTCCTCGGCAGGCATTTCCGGCAAAATGAAGCTCGCCCTGCAATCGGTCGTGGCACTGGTGGCCGTGTTCTGGATGACCGAGCTGCTTTCCTCGGCGCCGAACGTGCCTGAAGGATTTGCCACCTCCATTGCGGTGCCCTTCTTCAAGGATGTGCTGATCCCCTTGAGCTACGGCTTCTTCCTGTTCGGCCTGATCGTGATCGTGGGCGCGTCCAATGCGGTCAATATCACGGACGGCCTTGATGGCCTTGCCATCGTGCCGGTGATGATCGCGGCAGGCTCGTTCGGCTTCATCGCCTATTTCGTCGGTTCGGCGGTCTATTCTAACTATCTGTTCCTGAATTTCACGCCCGGAACAGGCGAGCTGGCTGTCATTTGCGGCGCCATTATCGGCTCGGGGCTGGGCTTTCTCTGGTACAATGCTCCCCCTGCCATGGTGTTCATGGGCGACACCGGGTCGCTGTCTCTGGGCGGAGCGCTGGGCACCATTGCGGTGGCTGTCAAACACGAGATCGTGCTGGCGATTGTCGGCGGCCTGTTCGTCCTCGAAGCCCTGTCGGTGATGATCCAGGTCGCCAGCTTCAAACTGACCGGCAAACGCGTCTTCCGCATGGCCCCCATCCATCACCATTTTGAAAAAATGGGCTGGGCAGAGCCCACCATCGTTATCCGCTTCTGGATCATTGCGGTGGTGCTGGCTCTGATCGGCCTGTCCACACTCAAGCTGAGGTAGCGTTTCTGCAATGATTCCGGTGAGCGCCTATAAGGGACGCCGCGTCGCGGTGTTCGGTCTTGGCCGTACCGGTATCGCGGCTGCCCGTGCGCTTCTGGCCGGTGGAGCCGAGGTTTCCGCCTGGGATGACAACGCGCCGGCCCGTGACGCCGCGATTGCTGCGGGTCTCGAGCTTGATGACCTCAACCGGCGTGACTGGGGTGACATCGCGGCGCTGGTGCTGTCACCGGGCATTCCGCTGACCCACCCGGCGCCCCACCGGGTGGTATCGCTGGCCCGTGCGGTCGGTGCGCCGGTTATTGGTGACATGGAGCTGTTTGCGCAGGCCGTCGCAGATGTGCCGGACGTTACAATCGTCGGCATTACCGGCACTAATGGCAAATCGACCACGACCGCTCTGGTCGGCCATGTTCTCAAATCCGCCGGGCGCGATGTGCGCGTCGGCGGCAATATTGGTGACGCGGTTCTGGGGCTGGAGCCGCCACGGCCGGGCGCGATCTATGTGCTGGAACTGTCATCCTACCAGCTGGATCTGGTAGAGAGCCTGCGCTGTCACGTGGCGCTGTTCCTGAACCTGACGCCCGATCATATCGACCGGCACGGCGATATTGATGGCTATCGCAAGGCCAAGGAGCGCATCTTCGCCAGTCAGGCCGACGGTGACACCGCGATTGTCGGTGTCGATGACGAGCCTGGCCGCAGCGTCTGCATGCGCCTGAAATCGCGCTCCGGTATCACCGTGACGCCCATATCCAGTCAGCGTCTTGTCTCGTTCGGCGTCTATGCGCTCGCCGGAAAGCTCTATGATGACACCGCCAGGGGCGGCGCGCGCACAGTCATGGAGCTGGGCCGCGCTCCGGCCTTGCCCGGTGCGCACAATGCCCAGAACGCGGCCGCAGCCTATGCGGCGGTGCGCGCGCTCGGCATCAGCGTTCACGACGCGGTATCGGCCATTGCCAGCTTTCCCGGATTGCCGCACCGGCAGGAACGGGTGGGCGAAGCTGGATCCCTGCTGTTCATCAACGATTCCAAGGCCACCAACGCCGAATCCGCCGCGCAGGCGCTCAGCTGTTATCACGATATTTTCTGGATCGCGGGCGGGGAAGCCAAGGAGGGCGGCATTGCCAGCCTGCAGCCGCATTTCCGGCGTATCCGCAAGGCCTACCTGATCGGACGCGATAGCGAGCTACTGCACAAGCAGTTGGGCAATGCCGTCCCGGCGGACATCTGCGGTTCGCTGGAGCAGGCCGTGCAGCACGCCGCCATAGATGCCGCTGAAAGCGGGTATCGCCGCCCGGTCGTCCTGCTCTCGCCGGCCTGCGCCTCGTTTGATCAGTTCAAGAGCTATGAGCACCGGGGCGACACGTTCCGCGCGCTGGTCAAGGACCTTCTGGAACGGGCACTGCAAGGGGAAGCGTCATGAAAGCGGCCAGCCGTTCGGGATTAGCGCGGCTCTGGCTCGGTCTGGACCGGACTTTGCTGTTTACCCTGTCGGGCCTGATCGTGGTGGGGCTGACATTGTCCATGGCGGCCAGCCCCTCGGCGGCAGAGCGCGTCAGTCCGGGCGACCCGTTCCACTATCTGTTCCGCCATACGATGTTTGCGGCGCTCTCCATGGTGTTGATGATGGCGGTTGCCGCGCTCAGCCCCAAAGGCGCCAGACGCTTTGCCGGCTTGATGCTGGTGGGCAGCCTTATTGGCCTCATCATCGTGGCATTCGCCGGTCATGAGGTAAACGGCGCGACCCGCTGGCTGCGGTTTGGCAGCTTCTCGCTCCAGCCCTCCGAATTTTTCAAGCCCGCTTTTATCGTGATTGCGGCATGGCTCTTCGCCGAGGAGAGTAAGGGCGCGCCGGTGCCCGGCCGCCTTGCCGCAGCGGGAATTTACGTGCTGGCGGTTTGCCTGTTAATCGATCAGCCCGATTTCGGGCAAACCATACTGGTGACCGGCATTTTTGCGGCCATGCTCTGGGTTGCGGGGCTGTCCATCGTGTACACGGGGCTTCTGGGCGGTATGGCGATCGCAGGCGGGCTGGCGGCCTATGCCTTCCTGGGCCATGTGCGCGACCGTGTGGCCAGATTCCTTGAGCCTGCCTCCTCCGGCGGTCCGACCCAGACCGAGATGGCGGTCAACGCAATCACGCGGGGCGGGTTCACCGGCGTGGGTCCGGGTGAGGGGGAAGTGAAGCGATACCTGCCCGAAGCGCATACCGATTTTGTCTTCTCGGTGGCTGCCGAGGAGTTCGGCCTTGTGGCATCGCTGGCGATCATCGGCCTGTTCGCAATCCTGTTTGCCAGGGCGTGGTCGTGCTCAATGCGCCTTTCCGACCATTTCGCCCAGCTGGCCGTCGCCGGGCTTGCCCTGATGTTTGGCGGTCAGGCGCTGATCAACATTCTGGTCAATCTGGAACTGGCCCCCGCCAAGGGCATGACGCTGCCCTTCGTGTCCTATGGCGGCTCTTCCATGCTGTCTCTGGGGCTGGCTGCCGGCTTGTTATTGGCGCTGACCAAGCGCACGCCGGGCGCGTATCTGCCCGAACGGCCCCGCGCGTCCATGGTGCCGGCATGAATGCGCCCCGGCTTCTGATCGCAGCGGGCGGCACAGGCGGGCATATATTCCCGGCGCGCGCGGTGGCAGAGACCTTGCGCGAAGCGGGCTGGCAGATACGCCTCATTACCGATCAGCGCGGGATGCGCCATGCTGCCGGCTTTCCGGGCGAAGGCATCGACCAGATCGAAGCGGCAACGCCGTTTGTGAAAAACCCCGCCAAGGCAGCGGGTAACACGCTGCGCCTGGCCAGAGGATTCACAGCGGCTGGAGGGATCATCGCCCGCTTCCGGCCCGATCTGGTCGCCGGGTTTGGCGGCTATCCGGCCTTTCCCGCCTTGGCCCATGCCCAGCTCAAACGCATACCCTATGTCATTCACGAACAAAATGCCGTGCTTGGCCGGGTAAACCGGGTGTTTGCACGGAAGGCATTCGCCGTCGCGTCCGGCTTTGACCGGCTGGACCGTCTGCCGGGCAAGGCCCGCCATGTCGTGACGGGCAATCCGGTGCGCAGCGCCATTCTGGCAGGCGGGCGTGCGCCCTACGATGCGCCACAACCTGATGCGCCGGTGAGGGTTCTGGTGATCGGCGGATCTTTGGGCGCGCGTATCCTGTCAGCGGGCGTGCCTGAAGCGATGGCGCAGTTGCCCGAGGCCTTGCGCGCTCGCCTGGAAGTGACCCAGCAGACCCGCGCCGAACAGGTTGATGCGGCGCGCCAGACATATGCGCGAGCGGGCGTCAAAGCCGTGTGCGAACCGTTCTTTGAGGATATGGGTCCGCTCTATGCGCGCGCGCACCTCGTCATTTCGCGCTCCGGCGCGTCCAGCGTTTCGGAGATTGCGGCGCTTGGACGTCCCTCGCTTCTGGTGCCGCTGGAAATTGCTGCCGACGACCATCAACGCGCCAATGCGCAAGGTCTCGCCGCCACGGGCGCTGCCCAGATCATAACCGAGGACGAGATCGCTGCGGGCGCGCTGCGGGCGCGGCTTGAATCAGTGCTGGGTGATGGCAAAGCTCTGGGCTCCATGGCCGAAGCGGCACTTCAGGCAGGCAAGCCCGATGCACATTTGCGTCTGGCATCGCTCCTGCAGGACGCGCTGAAGCCGCGCACCTGACCGACCCGTTTCAAGGCCCGTTTTCAAGGATACATCATTCATGGCTCTGATTGACCTGCCAGCCGCTTCCGGCCCGGTACACTTCGTTGGCATTGGCGGGATCGGGATGAGCGGCATCGCCGAGGTCATGCTCAATCTGGGCTACCAGGTCACCGGCTCTGACATCAGGGACAGTGCCAATGTGGAGCGCCTCCGCAAAAAGGGGGCGGTCGTGCATATCGGCCATCGCGGCGAGAACGTGGAAGGCGCTGGCGCGCTCGTCGTGTCGTCAGCGGTCAAGCGTGACAATCCCGAACTGGTTGCGGCCAGATCGAAGCGTGTTCCTGTCGTGCGCCGGGCTGAAATGCTCGCTGAGCTGATGCGCCTGAAATACGCCGTGGCGGTGGGCGGCACGCATGGAAAGACTACCACCACATCGCTGATTGCTGCGCTCATGGACGGGGCGGGGTTTGACCCGACCGTCATCAATGGCGGCATTATTTCCGCCTACGGCTCCAATGCCAAAATGGGCGAAGGCGAGTGGATGGTGGTGGAGGCCGACGAGAGTGACGGCTCGTTCCTGAAACTGCGCGGCACGGTCGCGCTCATCACCAATATCGACCCTGAGCATATGGAGCATTACGGCGATTTCGACGTGCTGCGCGATGCGTTCGCCCAGTTTGTCGAGAACCTGCCCTTTTACGGCTTCGCCGCCCTGTGCACTGACCACCCGGAAGTGCAGGCTCTTGCCGCGCGCATCGAGGACCGGCGGGTCATCACCTACGGCTTCAACCCGCAGGCCGATGTGCGCTGCATCAATCTTCGCACCAGCCCGCAAGGCGCGGTGTTTGATGTCGCCTTCCAGCCGCCGGGCGCTGAACGCGTGGTCTGGAAGGACATTTCCCTGCCCATGATGGGCGAGCACAATGTCCAGAACGCGACAGGTGCGGTGGCTGTGGCGCAGGCGCTGGGCTGCACGGAAAGCGCTGCGCGCGAAGCGCTTGCCGGCTTTGCCGGTGTGAAGCGCCGCTTCACCATTACCGGTACAGCCAAGGGCGTGACGGTCGTTGATGACTATGGCCATCACCCGGTAGAGATCGCCGCTGTTCTGAAAGCCGCGCGCCAGCGGGCAGGCGAGGGCAAGGTAATCGCGGTGGTTCAGCCGCACCGCTATACGCGCCTCAATGATCTGTTCGAGGAGTTTTGCACCTGCTTCAACGACGCTGATAGCGTGCTGGTGACCGATGTCTATTCGGCTGGCGAAAGCCCGATTGAAGGCGCGGATCAGGCCTCGCTGATCGCTGGCCTGCAGGCCCACGGTCACCGTGATGCCACCGCTACCGCCCGCGAAACCCTGCCGAAAGACATCGCCTCGCGTGTGGCCGCTGGTGATCTCGTGGTCTGCCTTGGCGCAGGCGATATCACGGCGTGGGCCGCGGAGCTGCCGGAGCGTCTGGAGGCGGTGTTGTGACCTTCCCTTCCCTCCTTGCGGCGCTCCCGGAGCTGCGCGGTCAATACATCGAGAACGCGCCGCTCTCCGATATTACCTGGCTGCGCGTCGGCGGGCCGGCGCAAGTGCTCTACCTGCCCGCCGATGAGGCCGATCTGGCGCGGTTTCTGGCCGAAACGCCTGAAGACATTCCCGTTCATGTGCTCGGTGCCGGATCAAACACGCTGGTGCGCGATGGCGGCGTGCCCGGCGTTGTCATCCGCCTGACCCCGGCATTTGCTCGCACCGAAGTGCTGGAGGGAAACCGCATCCGCATCGGCACGGCGCTGCCCGACAAGATGGCAGCCAAAGCGGCGGCGAAGGCGGGGATTGCGGGGCTGGAATTCTATGTCGGCGTGCCCGGCACGATTGGCGGCGCGATCCGCATGAATGCGGGCTGCTACGGATCAGATACGAAGGACGTGCTGGTGGAGGCCATTGCGCTGGACCGGCGCGGCCGCCGCCTGATCGTCACGCCGGATGAGCTGGGTCATGCCTATCGCCACTGCGCGGCGCCCGAGGACTGGATCTTTACCGAGGCGGTGTTTCAGGGCAGCGCGGGTGAGCCTGCCGCCATTCTGGAGCGCATGGACGCGATCACGAAAAGGCGCGCCGAAACCCAGCCCATACGGGAAAAAACCTCCGGCTCCACCTTCAAGAATCCCGACCAGACGCAGAGCAAGGGCCGCTCGGCCTGGCAGCTCGTCGATGCGGTCGGCGGACGCGGTCGGCGCAAGGGCGGAGCGCGGTTTTCCGAGATGCACGCCAACTTCCTGATCAATGATGGCAGCGCGAGCGCCGCCGATCTTGAAGGCCTCGTCGAGGAAGTCCGCGCGGACATTGCCGAGAAGGAAGAGGTCGACATGCATTGGGAGGTCAAACGGATTGGCCTGCCCGCCGGAGACAGATCATGAGCAAGCGCGTCGCCCTGCTTCAAGGCGGGCTAAGCCCCGAGCGCGAGGTGTCGCTGGTTTCGGGGCGTGAATGCGCCAGGGGGCTGCGCGCCAAGGGCCATGAGGTGCATGAGATTGATCCGGCGGACGAGCATTGGATAGAGACGCTGAGAAGTGTGAAAGCCGATCTTGTCTTCAACGCCCTGCATGGCTTCTGGGGCGAGGATGGGCGCGTCCAGGGCGTGCTGGAATATCTGCGCATTCCCTACACGCATTCCGGTGTGCTTGCCTCGGCGCTGGCGATGGACAAGCAGAAGACCAAGGCCGTGTTGCGCTTTGCCGGTCTTGATTGCCCCGAAGGGTTGATCGCCAGCCGGTTTGACGCTGCGCGTGAGCACCTTATGCCTGCGCCCTATGTGGCCAAGCCCAACGATCAGGGTTCGTCTGTGGGTGTGCTCATCGTGCGCGAAGGGGCCAATCGACCGCCGGCAGAGCTGGCCGCTGACAGCTGGCCCTATGGCGATGAAATCCTGATCGAGCGATTCATTCCCGGCCGGGAGCTCACGGTCGCCGTGATGGGTGACCGCGCCCTGACAGTGACCGAGATCGTCCCGAAGACCGCCTTCTATGACTATGAGGCGAAATATGCCGATGGTGGCTCGGTTCACCAGGTCCCGGCCGATATCCCCGCCCATGTCTTTGACCAGGCGATGGAAGCGGCGGTGACGGCGCACCGAGAGCTGGGGTGCCGGGGGCTGACACGGTCGGACTTTCGCTGGGATGAATCCGGCGACGGCAAACTTTGGTTACTCGAAATTAATACCCAGCCGGGCATGACTCCTACATCGCTTGCGCCCGAACAGGCTGCGCATTGCGGTATCGGATTTCCCGACCTTGTCGAATGGATAGCGGAGGATGCCAGTTGTCAGAGGTGAGGCGCTCTCGAACAGCTCCCACCCGTGCCGGACGGTCCGGCGCAGCGGGCAAGACGACGCGTAGATCCCGCCAATCCCATGCCCAGCGTCCTTTCAAGAACTGGGCGAGCGCACAGTTCCGCACCGCGCGCTATCGCACTGTCAACGCCTTGCGCCTCGCGTTCTTCGCTATCGCCGGGCTTGCAGGCATTGCCGTCCTTGGACTGGCGCTGACGGGTGGGCTGGGCGCAGCCGGACAGGCGGCCAGCTCTGCGTTTGCCAGCCATCTCACCCGGTCCGGCTATGTGGTTCGCGCGGTCGATGTGGTGGGCGGGCACGACGTGACGGCCGCTGAAATCGCCGCAATCATCGGAGCCGAGCCCGGTACCGGGCTCATCGATATTGATCCGGCGCAGGCGCGCGCCGCGATCAAAGCCATGCCCCGTGTGGAAAGTGCGCAAGTGGTGCGACTCTGGCCTGATCGTATTAGCGTCATCATTACCGAACGCGCGCCCTACGCGCTCTGGCAGACGGGCGGCGTCCATTATGTGATTGACCGCAGCGGTACCGTGCTCGAAGGCGAATCTCCCGGCGACTATCCCGGCCTGCCTCGCGTGGTCGGAGACGGTGCCAATGGGGCCGCCGAAGAGATCATCACCATCCTGGCCCGCCAGCCTGAACTGGCGAGCCTTGTCACCCACGCGGTACGCGTGAGCGAGCGGCGGTGGAATCTGCGGCTCAATTCCGGCAGCGACATTCTTCTGCCCGAGAATGATGTGGCGAGCGCGGTTGCGCTTATCGCGGCGCTCCACGCTGACCAGCGGGTTCTGGACCTTGATGCGCAGTCCTTTGACTTGCGCGGCGAAGGCGAAATGGCCGTCCGGGCCTGGCCGGAGCGTGCGGGCGGATCCGCTACGCGTGAGCGGGGAGCCTGACATCCATGGGACTGTTCACCGGCAAGGGTGGCGATCAGGCCAGCGGCAAGTCCGGCGTGTATGCCGCACTTGAAGTCGGTGCGGCCAAAACGGTCTGCTTTATCGTCAAGACCGAAGCGACGCTGACTGGAACGCGTCCGCGCGTTGTGGGTGTGGGTCATCATTCAAGCGCAGGAATACGCGCGGGCGCGGTGGTGGATATTGATGCCGCAGCGGGTGTGATCCGCGCCGTGGTCGACAGCGCCGAGCGGATGGCCCGTCAGGCCATCAGCGAAGTCAGCCTGGTGACAACGGCCGGCAGTCCGGCATCCGAGCGGGTTTCGGTTGAAGCGCCGGTATCCGGTAATGCTGTCAGCGAACGTGACCGCAGTCGCGTGCTGGCTGCCGGCTTGCAGCGTTGCGCACGTCCGGGCCGGGCACTTCTGCACGCGATGCCGGTATCCTGGCGGGTGGATGATCATCGCGGCGTCAAGGATCCGCGCGGCATGGCCGGACGCGCGCTGGCGGTCGATCTGCATGTCGTCTCCGCGCAGGCAGACCCGCTCCGCAATCTGATGAACGCGGTCGCGCAGTGCCATCTTGAAGTCAGTGAAGTGATCGCCTCGCCCTACGCAGCCGCATTGTCCGTACTGGCAGGCGACGAGGCGCTGCTGGGCGCAACCGTGATCGATATGGGCGCGGATACGACCAGTCTTGCCGTCTTCGCTGACGGGGTGCCCATCCATGTCGATATGGTGCCGGTGGGCGGCAATCATGTGACGCGTGATATAGCGCGGGGCCTCTCGACGCCGGTCCACGCCGCCGAGCGCATCAAGGCTCTTTATGGGTCTGCGCTGGACAGTCCCGATGATGACCGCACCATGATCGAGGCGCCGCCCGTTGCCAACGGGCCCGATGCCGGGATGAACCAGTATCCGCGCGCGCTGCTGAACGCGATCATCCGCCCGCGGCTGGAAGAGATATTCGAACTGGTCCGCGACAGGCTGGACGCTGCAGGAATGAACGAGGCCTCCGGGCGGATACTCGTGCTGACCGGCGGTGCCAGCCAGCTTCCCGGCATGGTGGAACTGGCCGGGCGCGTCTTGCGCCGCCAGACCCGGCTTGGACGCCCGGCTGCAATAGCAGGGCTTGGCGACGCCCTTGCCGGTGCGGGATTTGCAGCCAGTACGGGCGCGCTCGCACGTCACGCCCGGGCACCCGCTGAAATCCTCTCTGGCCCGCCGCGCTTTGTCACCGATGCTGCCGCCCGCCGTGTAGCCAGGCCCGCATCTGACCGGGGTCCGGCGGCTGTCTGGCGCTGGTTTGCCGAGAGCTTCTGAGCGGGACATGTTTGTTCGCACTATGTTCCTGTAGTCAAAGCTAAAATTCAGCCAACCGCGCTCATCGCGTTTAACGCTCGCTTAAGCATGACGCACTCACACTGGCCGGTAAATCGCGTTAACCCTAGCCCGCGTGACGGAGCCCTTTCCCATGGCGCTGAACATTTCTGCCCCTGAAGCCACTGAACTTAAACCTAGAATTCTTGTCTTCGGCGTGGGTGGTGCCGGTGGCAATGCGGTCAACAACATGATTGACGCCAATCTGGAAGGTGTTGATTTCGTTGTCGCCAATACCGATGCGCAGGCGCTTCAGCGCTCCGGTTCTCGCAACCGCATCCAGATCGGTCATCAGATCACGCAAGGGCTTGGCGCAGGTGCGCGCCCGGAGATCGGCATGCAGGCAGCCGAGGATTCCATTTCGGAAATCATCGAGTACCTGCAAGGCACGCATATGGTGTTCATCACCGCCGGCATGGGTGGCGGGACGGGCACCGGTGCGGCGCCGGTCATCGCCCGTGCGGCACGCGAGCAGGGGATACTGACCGTCGGCGTCGTGACCAAGCCTTTCCATTTTGAAGGCTCGAAGCGCATGCGTTTGGCCGAAGCCGGGATCGAGCAGTTGCAGGGACATGTCGATACCCTGATCGTCATCCCCAATCAAAACCTGTTCCGCATCGCGACTGAAAAGACGACATTTGCCGAGGCCTTCTCGATGGCCGACCAGGTGCTCCATTCGGGTGTACGCGGCATTACTGACCTGATGGTCATGCCGGGCCTGATCAATCTGGATTTCGCCGATGTCCGCACCGTGATGAACGAGATGGGCAAGGCGATGATGGGCACGGGCGAAGCCTCCGGCGAGAAGCGCGCCATCGAGGCGGCCCATGCTGCCATCAATAATCCGCTGCTGGATGATGTATCCATGAAGGGTGCGCGTGGCGTGCTCATCAACATCACCGGCGGCATGGACATGACGCTGTATGAGGTTGACGAGGCCGCCAACGAGATCCGCGAGCAGGTCGACCCGGACGCCAATATCATTGTCGGCTCCACCTTCGACGAAAGCCTGAACGGCACGGTACGAGTATCGGTCGTGGCTACGGGTATCGAAGCGGAATCGATGCAAGTTTCAGATCCGCGCCGCCGGGCGGATTCATCAAGTGTCGTCAGCGTCCTGAAATCGCGTGAGTCAAACCGGCAGGCACAGCCTCTGGTTCGCCGCCTCAATGAGGACAGCGAGGCAGCACGCGCTGCGCGGGCGGCCGCTGATGGCGGTATTCACGCCAAGGCAGCCGCTTGGCGTGCGGCTCAGGACGGCCAGCCCGTCAACGCCCCGGAGGACACACCGGCAGTTTCCGGCAATCGGGGCGTGATCGATGATGCTCTGGCCGCGCCGGACGCCTACACGGCGGCGGCGGGCGAGATGCCGGAAGACAGCCGCCCCGAAGTCGTGCGCCATCAGGAGCGCCTCGCGCAGATGGCAGAATCCCTTCGCCGCGAGCCTGCTCCGGAACCCGTCACCGAACCGGACGCTAAACCCGAAGTGCGCGAACCGGCACCGGCCCGCCGCGGGCTGTCGATTTTCGGCCGCCGCGCCAAGACTCCGCCAGCCCAGGCAGAAACGCGTACAGCGCCGCGCCCGCCTGCCGAGGCGCAGCGCCCCCGCCAGCCGGCCGAGCCGGTTCAGCGCAACGCGCCGGGCGGTGATCTGTTCAGCGAGGAGTTTGACGACACCGATCTGGACATCCCCGCTTTCCTGCGCCGTCAGGCCAACTAGACTTTCCTGGCAAGCCAGGCCCAGCGGCCCCGGACCGGCAACGGTCCGGGGCTTTGCGTTGCGCCGTGTGCCGTCGGGCGCGCGCCTTTGTTTCATCCCGAAACAATCGTTTAATTTCCCCCTTCACGCCGCCTCTCTAGTGTGCAAGTGCGAAGAAGAGGGGCAGCCGGGCCGTGCGAGGGGTGCAGCCGGGCGTCAAGTGAAGAAAGACAACACCATGGTGCGGGCGGCTTTCATGACCGAGCGGACTACTCTGGCCCAGGCGGCTGTGAGTGCGGGCATAGGCCTGCACACTGGCGCGCGGGTGCGGATGGTTCTGAAACCGGCTGCGGCCGGATCCGGCATCGTGTTCGAGCGCACGGATCTGGACTGCGCCAACCGCCGTATCCCCGCCCGCTTTGACCTTGTCCGGTCCACGGATCTGGGCACCACGATCATCAATGCCGACGGGGCTTCGGTCGCGACGGTAGAGCACCTGATGGCAGCCTTTGCCGGTCTGGGTGTGGACGATGTGCTGGTCGAATTGCATGGCCCGGAAATACCGGCCATGGATGGCTCGTCCATGCCGTTCATCGAACTTCTCGAGCATGCCGGACTGAAAACCCAGCCGGCGCCGCGCCGCGCGATCCGGGTGATGAAGCCTGTCGAAGTGGCGCTGGGTGGCCGCACCGCGGTTTTCCTGCCCGCGCTCAAGCCCGCAATCGATGTCAGCATCGATTTTGACAATGCCGTTATCGGCCGCCAGCAATACCGTTTCGAGACGAGCCCTGAAGGCTTTCGCAAGGAAATTGCGGCAGCACGCACTTTCGGTTTCCGCCGGGAGTATGAAACCCTGCTCAAGGCAGGGCTGGCCCGCGGCGGCTCGCTGGAAAATGCTGTGGTGCTTGATGATGAGGGCGTGGCCAATCCCGAAGGCCTGCGTTTTGCCGACGAGTTCGTCCGCCACAAGATCCTCGATGCTCTGGGCGATCTTTACCTCGCCGGAGCGCCCATTCTGGGCCTCTATCAGGCCTCGCGTCCCGGCCATGGAATCAACAATGTCGCCGTGCGCGCACTGATGGCCGATGCGTCGGCGTGGAAGTGGGTCACGATGAGCGAGATGGCCGAAGCCGGAGATGCAAGCCGGGCTTTGCGCGGCTAGTATTGCGGTCGTCGGCCTGCGTCTGGCTGACACAATGCTTTTTCCTTGCGTCCTGATCGGCTAGAAGACTCTGGCTGATTGTTTTCACGCCATGCCAAGGGGCCAGGAATTGTTGAACGCCGCGCGTCTTATTCTCGTCATTTCCCTCTCGGCCATGGTGCTTTCCGCTTGCCAGGGTCGGGGTAACCGTGCCGAGCTGGCCTATGTCGCCCGTCCTGTAGAGACGCTGTACAACGAGGCTTTCCGCGAGCTGGAGCGCAGGCGTTTCACCCAGGCGGCCGAGCTGTTTGACGAGGTGGAGCGCCAGCATCCCTTCTCCGAATGGGCCCGCCGCTCCATGCTGATGGCGTCTTTCGCCAACTATCAGGCGACGCGCTATGAAGAGGCGATTGCCAGCGCCCAGCGCTTTATCGCCCTGCATCCGGGCAGCTCAAGCGCGCCCTACGCCTATTATCTCATCGCCATCTGTCATTACGAGCGCATCTATGATGTCGGCCGGGACCAGTCGACAACACAGGCGGCTTACGATGCTCTGCAACAGGTCGTTCAGCGCTATCCCGACAGCCCCTATGCCCGCGATGCCCGCCTGAAGATCGACATGACGCGCGACCACCTTGCTGGCAAGGACATGGATGTGGGGCGCTGGTATCTGCGCAGCGGTTTCCACCTCGCCGCCATTGGCCGTTTCCAGAACGTCATCCGCGATTATGGCACGACCAGCCATGTGCCTGAGGCACTGCATCGTCTGGTCGAGGCCTATGTGGCCATGGGCGTGGCCGAAGAGGCCCGTCAGGTCGCGGCCGTGCTGGGCCATAACTTCCCCGGCTCCGAATGGTATCAGGACAGCTACACCCTTCTGACCTCTCGCGGCATCGACGTGCCCGGCGAAGGTGTGGAAGAGGATGATCCGGGCCTTCTGCGCCGCGCGATGAGCCGGATATTCGGCTAGTACAGGACGGGAGACGCGGGGGCCCATGCTCGCATCCCTCTCCATACGTGACATCGTTCTTATCGACCGGCTGGACCTTGTTTTCCAGCCCGGCCTGTCTGCGCTGACCGGTGAAACCGGCGCGGGTAAATCCATTCTCCTGGGCGCGCTGGGGCTGGCCTGCGGAGAGCGTGCGGACCGCGCCCTGGTGCGAACCGGCGCCGATCAGGGCAGCGCCATTGCGGTGTTCGAACTGCCCGAGGGTCATGACGCCTTCGCTTTGCTGACCGAGGCAGGTATCAGCTTCGATCCCGGCGAGCCGGTCATTTTGCGCCGAATCATCACCGCCGATGGCCGCTCTCGTGCACATGTGAACGACCAGCCTGCCAGTGTTGGCCTGTTGCGCGCACTCGGCGATGTCATGGTCGAGATTCACGGCCAGCATGACGGCCGCGGTCTGCTCGATCCCAAATCGCACAAACACCTGCTCGATGACTTTGCCCGCAATGGCGAGCGGCTGGGAGCGGTTTCGCGCGCGTGGGAGACGCTGAGCGCGGCACGCAAGCACGTCGAAAAACTGCTTGCCGACAAGGCCCGCGCCGCCGAGGAGGAAACCTTCTTGCGCGATGCGGTGGAGGCGCTTGATGCGCTCGCGCCGCGTGCCGGTGAGGAAGAGGTGCTGGCCGCTGAACGGCGCTTCCTGCAACAGGCCGAAACGGCCCTGTCCGATTTGCAGGCAGCCTCGGAAGCCTTTAGCGGCTCCGATGCGGTCGCCAGCCGTCTGAACCAGGCGCTCAAGGGCCTGGAACGTGTCCGGGCGAATTTGGGCGCAGAGGCACCAGGCGATGGCGCGCAGGCGCATGCATTGACGGCGCTTGGCCGCGCCAGCGGCGCGCTGGAACGCGCCCTGATCGAGTTTGATGAGGCTGAAAGCGCGCTTGGTGATGCGGCCTCTGCCTTCGAGGTGGAGCCCGGCGCGCTGGAGCGGGCCGAGGAGCGCCTGTTTGCCTTGCGGGCCCTTGCCCGCAAGCATCAGGTGGAGGTGGACGCGCTGCCCGCATTGCGCGCCGAACTGGCTGACCGGCTGGACGCTGTGGCGGACGGGGAAGGACGCGCGCGTGAGGCCGAAGCGGCGCTGAAGGCGGCGCAGTCCGACTATGCCCGTGCTGCCAGCGCTTTGAGTGATGCGCGCACGCAGGCCGGTCTGAAACTGGCCGACGCGGTCATGGCCGAGCTGGCTCCGCTCAAGCTCGACAAGGCCCGCTTTCGCGTTGCCGTTACCAGCGACGAGAGCCGTGCCGGGCCATCAGGCTGGGATACGGTCGCGTTCGAGGTATCGACCAATCCGGGCGCGCCATTCGGGCCGCTGGACCGGATCGCCTCCGGCGGCGAGCTGTCGCGCTTTGCGCTGGCTCTCAAAGTGTGTCTGGCCGGACCTGATAGCGGCATCGTGATGGTGTTTGACGAGGTTGATCAGGCCGTTGGCGGCGCAGTCGCCGACGCGGTCGGCAACCGGCTGGCACGGCTGGCTGAAGGCGGGCAGGCACTGGTCGTCACTCACTCGCCGCAAGTGGCGGCCCGCGCGGGCCATCACTGGAAGATCGCGAAGGCCGAAGACGGCGAGCAGATGCGTACCCGCGTGGTGGCGCTGGACGGCAAGGAGCGCCGTGAGGAGATCGCGCGCATGCTGTCGGGCGCGGAAGTGACCGAAGCGGCCAGAGCCGCCGCAGACGAGCTGATGGCGATATGACACTCGACATCGAAAACCTCTCTCCCGACGCTGCTGCCGCAGAGCATGCGCGCCTCGCCGAAGAGATCGCGGCCCACGACCGGGCGTATTACGCCGAGGACGCGCCGACGATTTCTGACGCCGAGTATGACGCCCTGCGCGCCCGTATTGAGGCGCTGGAAGCGGCCTTCCCGGAGCTCAAGCACGAGGCGAGCCCGACACAGCGCGTCGGCGCAAAACCCTCTGGCAAGTTTGCCGAAGTGCGCCATTCCGTGCCCATGCTCTCGCTGGGCAATGCGTTCAGCGATGAGGATGTGGCGGCGTTCGAGACGCGCATCCGCCGCTTTTTGAACCTGAAGGATGACGAGCCCGTTGTCTTCACCGCCGAGCCCAAGATTGACGGGCTTTCGGCGTCCCTTCGATATGAAAAGGGTGAGCTTGTTTCGGGAGCCACGCGCGGCGATGGCCAGACGGGCGAGAACGTCACCGAGAACCTCAAGACGCTTCGCGAAATCCCCAAACGCCTTACCGGTGATGTGCCCGATGTGCTGGAAGTACGCGGCGAGGTTTACTTGAGCCATGCTGACTTTGCCGCCCTCAACGCGGCGCAGGAAAAGGCCGGCAAGCCCGTCTACAAGAACCCGCGCAATGCCGCTGCGGGCTCGCTTCGCCAGATCGATCCGAACGTCACGAAGACGCGTCCCTTGCGCTTCTTCGCCTATACATGGGGCGAGCTGTCTGAAGCCCTGTCCGATACGCAGTTTGGCGCGGTGGAGCGCCTGAACGCGATCGGCTTCACGACCAATGCCGACATGAAGCTGTGCGAGAGCGTGGACGCGCTCATTGCCCATTACCGTGATCTTGAAGCACGCCGGGCAGAGCTGGGCTATGATATTGATGGCGTCGTCTACAAGGTGAACAGGCTCGACTGGCAGGAGCGTCTCGGCTTTGTCGCGCGCGCCCCGCGCTGGGCTATCGCCCACAAATTCTCGCCGGAAAAGGCGGTGACGAAACTCAACGCTATCGAGATCCAGGTGGGCCGCACCGGCGCGCTGACGCCGGTAGCCAAGCTGGAACCCGTCACGGTCGGCGGCGTCGTTGTCTCCAATGCCACCTTGCACAATGAAGACGAGATCGCCCGCAAGGGCGTGAAGATCGGTGATTTCGTCACCGTCCAGCGTGCCGGTGATGTGATCCCGCAAATCGTGGATGTGCTCAAGGAGCGCCGTGATGGCAGCGAGCGGGAGTTTGTGTTTCCAAAGGTCTGCCCGTGCCCGTTGAAAACACCTGCCGAGCGTGAGGTCAATCCGCGTACCGGCGAGGTCAACGCCGTTACCCGCTGCACCGGGGAGTTCGCCTGTCCGTATCAGCGAAAGGAGCATTTGAAGCACTTCGTTGCCCGCAAGGCGTTTGACATTGAAGGACTGGGCGAGAAGCAGGTGGAAGCCTTCTACGAAGAAGGCATCGTGAAGGAGCCTGCCGATATCTTCACGCTTGCCGCGCGCAATGCGGATGGCGCCATCACGCCGCCGATTGCCGAACGTGAAGGCTGGGGCGAGAAATCGGCAGCAAACCTGTTTGATTCAATCGAGGCGCGCCGGTCCATCGCGCTCGCCCGCTTCATCAACGCGCTAGGTATCCGCCATGTCGGCGAGGAAACCTCGCGGCTCTTAGCCCGCACCTATGGCGACTGGACGATGTTCCAGGCCGCGGCGTCGAAAGCCGCTGACGAGGGTGACGCGCGCGAAGCCATGCTGGGTGTTGACGGGCTGGGCGATACGGCGGTTGACGCGATTGGCCGGTTCTTTGCCGAGGACCATAACCGCGCCGCGCTGGAACGCCTGCTGGATCAGGTTCAGGTAGAAGACGCCGAGGCCGTCGCCACGGACAGCCCTGTCGCCGGCAAAACGGTCGTCTTCACCGGCGCGCTGGAGCGTTTCACCCGCGATGAAGCCAAGGCCCGCGCCCAAAGTCTCGGTGCCAAGGTTGCCGGATCCGTCTCCGCGAAAACAGATTATCTGGTTGCCGGTCCCGGTGCAGGCTCAAAGCTGAAAAAGGCTACCGAGCTCGGCGTCACCACCCTCACCGAGGATGAGTGGCTGGCTCTTATCGGGGGGTAGGGGGCATCAAAAATTGTCATGGCCCAGTTTATCCGGGCCACCCATCTTCCTGATGCTCCGCACATCCGTGCGTCGCGCCTCGCATAGGCTCGGGCGGCCTTTGGCCTTTCAGGCCGCAAAGCGGCCTGAAAAGCGCGAACGCGCGCCCGCGCTCGTGCGCGGAACATCGCAGCCCGGATGGGCTGCGGAACTAAAGAGGCATCTGGGTCCCCGCTCGGAGGCGGGGACCCAGATGCCTTGAACTTGAAACCCCTACTCCGCCGCGTGCTGCTTGCCGGTCCGGGCGTCTTCAATGCGCTGGCGGGCAATCTCGTCAGCGACCAGATTGGCCGGGCGGCCTTCGTTTTCGGCGGTCTCGAGGATTTCGCCGAGCGTGGATTTGAGACCCTGCAGCTTGCCCTCGACCCATTTCTTGTCGAAGCGGGTGTCGATCTCGCCCATGATATTGATGATGCCGCCCGCGTTGATGACATAGTCGGGGGCGTAGGTGATGCCGCGCTTCATCAGCTCTGCGCCCATCTCGCGTGTGGCGAGCTGGTTGTTGGCTGCGCCGGCAACCGCGCGCACTTTCAGCCGGTCGATAGTCTTCTCGTTGATGACCGAGCCGAGCGCGCAAGGCGTGAAGATGTCGGCTTCGATATCGTAGATGTCATCCTTGCCGATGGTTCTTGCGCTGAGCTTTTTCGCCAGCGCCTGCAAGGCCTCTTCATTGATGTCGGTCAGGATAAGCTCTGCACCTGCCTTGGCGAGGTGTTCGCACAGGTAAGAGCCGACATGGCCGGTGGCGCCCTGCACCGCGATTTTCACGCCGGCGAGGGAGGACTTGCCGAATGCCTTTTCCGCTACAAGCTCAATACCCAGGAACACGCCTTTGGCGGTGGTTGGCGAGGGATCGCCCGTCCCGTCCGGCAGGCCGACAACATGGCGTGTGGTGCGCCGCGCGCTCAGCATGTCTTGAGGGCTTACACCCACATCTTCCGCCGAAATATAGTGGCCATTGAGCGAGTCGATGGCCCGGCCGAAGGCCTGGAACAGCGCGTCGCGGTCAAAATCGCCTTTCGGCCTGATGATCACGCTCTTGCCGCCGCCAATCGGAAGGTCGGCCATGATGTTCTTGTAGCTCATGCCCTGTGACAGGCGCAGCACGTCGGTCACGGCGTCTGCCGGTGTGTCGTAGGACCACATGCGGCAACCGCCCACAGCCGGGCCGCGCACCGTGGAGTGGACCGCTAGAATGGCCTGCAACCCGGTGGCCGGGTCGCTGGCAAACAGCACCTTCTCGTGCTCGTCGAAAGCGGGGTGTTCAAACACGCTGGCAGGCACGCTCATGGGGGAGTTCCTTGTGTTGAAAACGCGCCGGACACCCGGTGCGCTGGCCGTATCAACGGTGGGGCTGGGTCTGGTGCCCGTTGCTTGCCCTGCTGTCCGGATAGGCCTGTTTCGCCGCTGCCGTTTACTCGCCGCGACGAGCTAACGCAAGTCGCGGAAATATAACGCGGTTTGTCCGGTCAAAGTGCAGGCGTGATAATTTCGCGAATGCGAAGGCGCAAGGCGGGCAAAACCTCGTTTTCAAACCATGGGTTCCGCTTCAACCATCCCGAATTGCGCCAGCTGGGATGCGGCAGCGCAACAAACTGCGGAAAGAATTCTCGCCAGCGCAGCACAGTGGCGGTGAGGCTGGCTGATGACGGCACGGCGAGATAGCGGCGCTGGGCATGAAGTCCGACCAGAAGTGTCATTTCCACATCTGGAAGTGCCGCCGTCACCCGGTCATGCCAGAGCGGCGCACACTCACGCCTGGGCGGCAGGTCACCGCCCTTGGCATCAAGGCCCGGAAAGCAGAATCCCATCGGTGTGATGGCGAAAAGATGCGGGTTGTAGAACTCGGCTTCGCTGACTCCCATCCAGGCGCGCAGCCGGTCGCCCGAGGGATCGGTAAAGGGCTGGCCGGACGCCTGCACCCGCGTGCCCGGTGCCTGACCGATAATGCGGATACGAGACCGCGCGCTCCCCTCAAGGACCGGGCGGCAGGGATGGGGCAGGCATGGCTGGCACACCCGGCAAGCGCGTATCTGTGTTGCCAGTATGTCGAACGGCTCGGCCATCAGTCTGCGGTCTCGGTCTCCGGGTCAGTCTCCGGCGCATCTCCCGGCCCGGCGGGCAGGGACAGGCGGTAAACGCCCTTGAAGTCATCCGGATCCACCGGCCTGCCTTTTCGCAGGATGGAAATCTGGCCCTGGCGGGCGAGGCCTACGGCAACATTGCGCACCTGGCGCATGCGATTTTGCCAGTCCTCGGGCCAGATGGCGCGAGCCGCTTCTGACGGGCAGATGGATTTACCCGCACCCCTTTGCTCGACGAGGGCGAGAATCGCGCTTTCTATCGTGTCTTTGCTCATGGACTGGAGATAGCGCCGAACATGCGCCGTGACCACCGCCCTTACTGGATGCACAGCTTTTGGGAGGCGTATGAAAACGCCTGGCTCGCCCATTTCGTGAAGCCCCATTTCGAGGCGCTGGGCGAGCATGCCAAGATCGTGCGGCCCTGGAATATGGAGGTGTTCGGCCCGAATATCCGTGCCGGGCGTGCCTTGCACGTGGTCTCGCGCCTCGACCAGCCGGTCAGCTTCACGGTCTGGTCGCCAGGCGATGTGCCAGGCTCCATCACGATTGGCGATTGCTGTTTCTTTGCTGGCGGTGTGCGCCTGCTGGCAGGCGGCTCGATCACCATTGGCGATGGCGCGCTGATCGCCAAGTCTGTGACCATCACCGATTCAGATTGGCATGGTCTTTATGACCGGATCGACCCGCGCCCTGAGAGCAAGCCAGTTGTGCTGGGCAAGAATGTCTGGGTGGGTGATAGTGCCTTTATCGGCAAGGGTATAACCGTCGGCGACAATGCAGTCATCGGCGCACGCAGCGTCGTCACGCGCGATGTGCCGGCCAACACGGTGGTGGCGGGTAACCCGGCAAAGCCCGTCAAGGAACTGGACGCGGATGGGCCTTATCAGACCCGCATGGACATGCTGGGCGATCCAGTCAGCCTCAACGCCTTCATGGAAAACGCGTACAAGGACGCACTGAAAGGCAATTCCACCGTCGGATGGTTACGCAGCAGGCTGTTTCCGCGAGCGGGGGACTAGAAGCTCATTCAGAGTGAAATCCCGGCCAAGCGAAGCGCAGAGCCGGGACCTTGTGCAGGACAAACTCAAAGAGCCCCCGGGTCTCCCTTGCGGTCGCCCGGGGTTTCACGGTGTGAGTCTGGACTAAAGTCCGAACAGCCCGCCCGGCAGGGCACCGATCACCGCGCCGGTCATCAGGGTGGCGAGCGTGCCGGAGATGAGCGCGCGCGGGGCCAGCGAGAGTATGTCTGCCCGGCGGGAGGGCGCGACCGCAATCAGGCCCCCGATCAGGATGCCGACCGACGAGAAATTGGCAAACCCGCACACCGCATAGGTCATGATCAGGCGCGAGCGGGCGGAGAGCGCATCGCCGGTATTGGACAGCGCGTCGTAGGCGAAAATCTCGTTCAGCGCGGTTTTCAGCCCCATGATCGAACCGGCGGTCTGGGCCTCCGCCCAGGGAATGCCGGCGAGCCAGACCAGCGGGGCAAACAGCCAGCCGAGCACTCGCTCTACCGACAAGGGCGCGCCATTGAAATCTCCGCCGGCGGCCAGCGAGAAATTGATCAGGGCCACAATAGCGGTGAAGACCAGCAGCATGGCGATGATGTTCACGAACAGGCGCACCCCGTCCGAGACGCCCGTCGTCAGCGCGTCCATGGACGAGTGATAGAGATTGACCGGCACCTTTTCCTTGTTCGCCTGCTCTTCGGTTTCGTCCTGCGGGTGCATGAGGCGCGCGAGCAGCACCGCTGCGGGCACCGAGATCAGCGAGGCGGTAAGGATATGGCCGGCCGCATCGGCCACGATGCCGGAGAGCTGGCTGACATAGATCGCCATCACCGAGCCTGCGACGGTGGAGAACCCCACAGTCATGATCAGGAACAGGTCAGAACGGCTCATCGTGGGCAGTCGCGGGCGGATCAGCACCGGGCTTTCGGTCATGCCAAGGAAGATGTTGGCTGCTGCGCCAAGGCTCGCCGCGCCGGACAGGTTCAGGATGCGCCGGAAAAGGAGCGCAAAGCCGCGCACGGCAAATTCCAGTACCCGCCAGCGCCAGAGCAGGGCCGAGATCGCCGACAGCACGATCACCATGGGCAATGCCTGAAAGGCGAAAATGAAGGTGGAGGCGTCCGCTTCCGGGTTCAAAAGGAAGGGGCTCTCTGCTCCGCCGACATAGCCGAACACGAAGCTCGTGCCTTGTGTGGTTGCCGCCTGCAGCACTTCCACCACGCCGGTCAGCGAGGCCAGGAAGGCGCGCGTCGGCTCAAAGCTGTAGAGCGCGAACGCAATGGCGAACTGGACGATGACCGCGCCCAGGATCAGAACCCAGGGCGGCATCTTGCGCGGACCGAGCAGCCAGGCGATGGCAACAAAGGCAAACACGCCCAGAAGGCTGCGTAGCTGCAGGCCCATATCTTCCATGAATATCCCCCGGGGCGGCACAGCCGTTAGACAAGGTCGCGGCGGGTGCTAGCCCGCGATGCATTAAGGCACAATAGGCAGGGTGCAGGCAAAGGGGAAGCGCTTGCAGGCATGGGTCTGAACCGCCTATGTGAGGATCATGAACACGCCTGTCTGGTCACCATGCATCAAGGTCTGCTTTGTCGATCCGCGCGAGGAAATCTGCGTGGGCTGTTTCCGCACGATGGAAGAGCTGGGCCGGTGGACGAAGATGAGCGATGCCGAGCGTGAGGCGGTGAAACCCGCGCTTGAGCAGCGGCGCGCCTCTTATGAGGCGAAGGTCAGGTGATCCCTTGGCGCGGTGAACCCCCGGACGCGAAGCGATCCGGGGCCTCTATCCGCATCTCCTGAGAAGAGGTCCCGGCTCTGCGCTGCGCATGGCCGGGAGTTCAGCTAGGATGACGCGAACCCTTCCACCTGATCAGCCAGCCAGTCTGCGCAAGCAGCCGGGCTTTCCAGCGGTGCCAGATGGGTATGGTCGGGCAGTTCGGTTATCACCGCGCCCGCACGGGTGAGGCTCTTGATATCCCTCACCGTGGAGCCTTTTCCGGCTTTCAAAATCCGGATCGGAGCGCCTGCGCGCTGGGCCGCCCGTACAGGGTGGTGACGGTGAGAGGCGTAGTTGGCCGCTTCCCAGGCCGGTTCACAGGCGAGCGAGACACCGCCGCCGCGCTCCACCAGTCCGCCTTCGAGATAATCATCCAGGACACCATCGGCCCAGCTGGCAAATGGCGGGCGGGCCGAATAGCGGTCCCTCACGGCGCCTGTGTCCGGCCAGAAATTACTGCGCCGGAGCGCGCTTTGCACGAGCGGGAAGCGCCGCCACATCAAATGCCATAGCGGGGTGTGATTGATCGCATAAAAGCTGCTGGGCAGGATGACGGGATCAATGAGCGCGAGACCCAGCGGTTTTCTGTCCAGCATTTGCGATGCGAACAGCGCGGTCACCGCACCCATGGAATGCCCTGCCAGCACGAAGGGCCGGTCATCCAGCTGGTCCAGCATGGCGATGACGTCGCGCGCATAGACATGCCAGTCGCGATGGCGCGAAGGGTCGGCAGGCAGGGTGGTCGCCCCATGACCGCGCAGATCCGGCGCGATGATCTCATAGCGCCCAGCCAGGCGTTCCAGCATCTTGCGCCCTGACAGCGCATTGAAGCTGTTGCCATGCAGATAGACGATGCGGGTTGCGTCCGGGCGTGGCCAGACGAGCGCGGCCATCTCGCCATCGGGCAAGACAAAGCGGCGCGTATCGGGTGCAGTGTCGGGCAAGCGGGCCCCTTCCGGATAGTGTTGCGCTTGCGAAGATGCGCGTGTTTGCCCACTGATCAAGGCGCAGATGCATGGCACCGGCATCCGCGGGCTTCAAACCACCGTATAGATACATAGCAATACCGGGAGTGCACATCATGTGGCGTTCATTGCTTGCCGGTCTGGCGCTGATGCTGGCGGCTATGCCCGCCGGATACGCGCAACACGATATTCATGCGCCATGGGACACGCTGCTGGAGCGTTATGTCACGCCGTCGGCCAGCGGCATCGATCTCGTAGATTATGATCGCTGGCGGTCCGACGCCGGGGATCGCGCAGCGCTGGAGGCCTATATTTCCGCGCTTGAGGACGTGCCTGCCTCTACCCTGCCGGATGATGAGCGATTTGCCTTCTGGGCCAATCTCTACAATGCGGTCACGGTGCGCCTCATCCTTGACGAGGATCCAGATAACTCCATCCGCCAGATACGGCCCAATTTGTTCTCGATAGGCCCCTGGGGTATGGAGCTGACGCGCAATGAGGGGCGCGCCCTGTCGCTCGACACTATCGAGCATGACATCATGCGGCAGGAGTTCGAGGCGGCACTGGTTCATTACGCCGTAAACTGCGCCTCCATCGGCTGCCCCAATATCGGGCTGAGGGCTTGGCGGGCCGAGACGCTCGAAGCGGATCTCGAAGTAGCCGCGAGCGCCTATGTGAACCATCCGCGTGGCGTGACGGTCACGGATCGCGGCCTTGTGATCTCGCGGATCTATAAATGGTATGAGGAGGATTTCGGCGGCAATGATGAGGGCGTCATCGCGCATGTGCTTCGCTTTGCAGAGCCCGAACTGGCTGAGCAGATCAGGGCCAATCCCCGTATCCGGGGTCACGCCTATGACTGGGACCTCAACCGGGTCGATCGCTAAGGCGCATCACGCTCGATATCGCAGATCAGCTTCACGAGCGGCAAACCGGTTTCGAGCGGCCGGCCGTCCAGCATTGTTGCAGCCACCGCGCCGAGGCTCGCATTGGTGACGATGACGGCCTGCGCCGAGGCAAGCGATTCCTGGCGGAAATGGTCCTGCTCGACATGCAGGCCACGGGCATCGAAAGCATCAAGGATGGCCGCCCGCGTGGTGCCTGCCAGCGCGCCGGTATCGAGCGACGGGGTATAGACCGTGCGTCCCGTCACCCAGAACAGATTGGCGCTGTCGGCGCAGGCAATGCGTCCCTCCGGTGACAGCATGACAGCCATGTCCTCGCCTTGCCCGCGCGCCAGACGGCGGGCCAGGATATTGTCGCCATAACCGATAATCTTGAAATGAGCCGCGAGGGAAAGTGGCGCACGGCGCGGGGCCTGAATCGTAGCAAGGCGCAGCCCGTCAGAGGGCTTGGTGAGCGTGCTTGCCGTTATCATCACCGTCGCTGGCGCTTCGGCCGGGTCCAGCCCGCGCCCGCCTTCACCGCGCGTAACGGTCAGCCGGATGATGGCTGCGTCGAGCCCTTCACGGCGCACCAGCTCTGCTGCGATTGCGGGAATATCCAGCCCGGCGTCGAACTTGATGGCCAGCGTGTTCAACCCGTCAGTCAGACGGGCCTTGTGGCGCTCCCAGCGGCGCAATACGCCCTCTTCAAATCGCATGGTTTCAAACAGCCCGTCGCCCAGCAGCAAGCCCCGGTCCGCCGGGCCGATGCGCGCGTCTGTCTGCGCCATGATCGTGCCATTGAGCCAGATCATTTTCGCCCCGCCTCGCCAATCGCCCGTTTCAGCATGGCGATCTTCGCATGAGTCTCGGCCAGCTCGGCCTCTGCAACACTGTCAATGGTGATGGCACCACCAGAGCGGGCCTCCACCTGCCATTCATCGCCATCGGCGAGGAACCCGGCGGTGCGGATCATCACGTTGAACTGGGCGCTGCCATCGGGTGAAATGAGGCCTGCGGACCCGCAATACGGGCCGCGTGCTTCGCCTTCCAGTTGGGCGATTATCTCCATCGCCCGCACTTTGGGCGCGCCGGTAATGGAGCCGGGTGGAAAGGTGGCCGCCAGCAAATCGCAGACATCGCGGCCTTCTTCGAGCTGCCCTGTAACCGAAGAGACCAGATGGTGGACATTGGCAAAACTCTCGACCGAGAATAGCTCGGGCACACCAACACTGCCCGGCACGCACACGCGCGACAGATCATTGCGCATCAGGTCCACGATCATCAGGTTTTCCGCGCGGTCCTTGGCGGACGCGCTCAGTTCAGCGGACAGGGCAGCATCGCTGTCCGGGTCGGTTCCGCGCGGGCGGGTGCCCTTTATCGGCCGGGTCTCCACCCGGCCGTGCGCGTCCAGAGACCAGAACCTTTCTGGTGAGTTGGAAATGACCACGCGGGTCTCGTCGAGGCGCATATAGACCGCAAACGGGGCCAGGCTGGCCGCAGCCAGAGCCTGCATCACTGCCAGCGGTGCGTGCGCTCCGCGAAGCCGGGCGCCAAAGCGGTGGGAAAGATTGACCTGAAACACATCGCCTGTACGCACGTATTCAATGGCGCGCCGTGCCGCATCCAGATAGCGGGCCTCCTCCCATACCGGCAAGAGCGGGGCGAGCATCGCTGTTTGTCCGGCGCTGGCCGGGCTGGCTGACAACGCGGCATGCAGGCGGGCTGCAGCGTCGTGTTCGCCCCCGACGCTGACGGTGCCTTCGAGGTGATCGAATACAGCCACCGCCGGATAAACACCGAGTGTCATGTCCGGCCAGCCGGTAACGGGATGAGACAGGGCGGGCAGGTTTTCAAAGCGGCGTGCGAGATCATATCCCAGAAGGCCGCCGATCCAGGCGTTCGGATAGCGCGCTTGTGCCGCCCGCAGGGATGCAAGCGGATCAGGGCCGGTGGACGCGGTTATGGTCTCTTGCGCAAAGGCGGTCAGATAGCTGTAGCGCCCGCGTGAGGACGCATCGCCGCCCGACAGGAGAAGTGCCCCGGGTTCATCGGCAATATGGGCCAGACACGCGACCGGCTCATGCCAGGCCAGCTTCAGGCTGGAGCTGTCAGAGGCTGGCTGTTCAGCCATGACGCATTATCCGGTCAGGTTCTCGCGCAAGCGCTCGATGACGGCATCTTCCAGCCCCAGCGCGTCGCGAAGATAGGCGCGCTGGTCGCCGATCGCCTCCATCGCGGCATCGTAATAGGCCGCTTCAACACCCAGAAAGGCGCGCAATTCGGCGTGGCCGGCTTTCTTGCCCAGCGTCTCTTCCAGACGCTTGCCAATGAGCGGGATCAGGCGGTCGAAATCCACCGCCGTATTGGTCATCAGATAGTCTTGGCGCACCTCTTCTTCGTTCACGCCCAGAGCGGTGAGCAGAAAGGCGCAAAAAAGCCCGGTGCGGTCCTTTCCGGCAGCGCAATGCACGATGAAGCCGTCATCTGGCTTGCTGTCAGCAAGCTGGCGCAGCCCGTTGGCAAACACCCATTGATTGCCCGGATCAAAGGGAAGGCGGCGATAGGTCTCGGTCATGAAGCCGCGTATGGATTCCTTCGACATGTCGCTCTCGCGCAGGAAGACCAGATGAGGCGGCTCGTCCGATCCCGCATGGTCGCTGGCCAGCACGGTGACGCCCTTGCGCTGGGGCCAATGGGACGGTTCTGCCTCGCGTTCACGCGGGCGGCGCAAATCTGCCACCAGCCGTATCGACAGGCTGTCCATGGCTTCCAGGTCGGCAGGCGTGGCGCGGGAGAACTGGCCGGACCTGTAAAGCCCGTCGCGCACCTTGCCGCCGTCGGCGAGGGCGTAGCTGCCAAACTTGCGAAAATTGTGGACGCCTTCGAGGCGCAGGACGCGATCGCTCATGGTGTTCACCTAGCCCGCCCGGACTTGGCCAGCAAGCCTTCCGCATGCGCGAACAAGGAAATTTAACTTCTCTCACCTACCGAATGGCGAAAACGCATAAGAATGCGTCATTAGGTGGGGTTATCGGATGCGTGTTTTCACATGCCTCTTCACAGAGCATAATCTGTGGTTCGTATTGCTGGCAGCGATCATGTGCGTGGTCGGTGCGACAATCACCATTCGGCTTTACCGGCAGGTTGTGCGGGCAGAAGGCATGGCGCGTCTGGGCTGGGCCTTTATGGCAGCAGTCTGTGCCGGATCAGCCATCTGGACCACCCATTTCATTGCCATGCTGGGCTATCAGCCGGGAACAGCGGTGACGCTGGATTCCTGGCTGACGATTTCGTCCGGTGTCATCGCCATAGCGGGTTCCGCGATTGCTTTTCTGGTGGCAGGCACACGCAGGCTGAAATTTGGCCCTCTGCTGGGCGGAGCCCTTCTGGGGCTGACCATCACGGCGATGCACTTTACCGGCATGTTCGCCTACCGGGTTGATGGCATCGTCACATGGGATATGGGCTACATCATCGCAGCCATTGTCCTGGCGGTAGCCTTTGGCGCTGCCGCGATGCACCTGACACCGCGCTGGCATGGTGGCTGGCGCTGCATGGTGCCGTCCCTGACGTTGGTGACGGGCATTGTGCTTTTGCACTTCACCGGCATGGCCGCGTTCATGGTCGAGCCGATCAATGGCTATCAGCCCGGTGCCAGCTCCGAGGCGTTCACCGTCATGGCCATTGCTGTCGCTATTGCCGGCGTCCTCATTCTGGGGACGGGCCTCGCTACGTTCTACATCGAGAAGCGCATGCGCGAGGCGTCCGACGCCCAGCTGCGCCACATGGCGCTGCACGACCCGCTGACCGGTCTGCCCAATCGCACCAGCTTTTATGCCCGTCTCGATGCGCGCCTTGCGGGTCCGAAATCGGGCAGGACAGCGGTGGCCGCAATCGATCTCGACCGTTTCAAGGAAATCAATGACAGCTGGGGCCATGCGGCCGGAGACCATGTGCTCTGTGAGCTTGCTGAACGCTTGCGCAAGTTCGATGGCGCACGCCATTTCGCGGCCCGTCTTGGCGGCGACGAGTTCTGCGTCATCCTGAAAACCGGCGACGAGACGGAGTTGCAAAAGCTTGTCCAGCAGCTGGAGGCACTTCTGGCTGAGCCCATCACCTATGACACACTGGAGACGGCGACCGGCGGGAGCATCGGCGTGGCCGTCTTCCCGCAGGACGGTGAAAGCCGCGAGGCGCTCGTACGCAATGCCGATCTGGCGATGTATCGGGCCAAATCCGATTCGCTGCAGAATGTGTGCTTCTACAACGCGGAGCTGGGCGAGGTAGTGCGCGAGCGCCGTCAGCTCGCCAGCGACCTTAGAAACGCTATCGATAACAACGAGCTGGCGCTTCACTATCAGGTGCAGACCTGCATCAAGACCGGTGAGGTTCGCGGCTATGAAGCGCTGCTGCGCTGGACCCATCCGGTAAAAGGCCCGGTTTCTCCGGTCGACTTTATTCCTCTGGCCGAAGCCAATGGCCTGATCCTGCCACTGGGCGACTGGGTATTGCGTAAGGCCTGCGAGGATGCTGTCGCCTGGCCGCACCCGCATAAGGTTGCGGTGAATCTGTCAGCAATCCAGCTCACTCATGTGGGCCTGCCCCAGCAGATCCATCAGGTGCTCATAGAGACAGGCCTGCCACCGTCGCGGCTGGAGATCGAGCTGACCGAAACCGCGCTGATCAAGGACAAGGTCCAGTCGCTGCACATCATGCGCCAGATCAAGGCGCTGGGCGTCTCCATCGCGCTAGACGATTTCGGTACCGGCTATTCCTCGCTTGATACGCTGCGCACCTTCCCGTTCGACAAGATCAAGCTGGACAAGTCCTTCACCGACGAGCTGAAGACCGATCAGCGTTCGCTGGCCGTTGTCCGTGCGGTGCTGGCGCTGGCCAAGAGCCTGTCCATCCCGGTTCTGGCCGAGGGCATCGAGACCGAGGAGCAGCTCGCGCTCCTCCATTCGGAAAGCTGCGATGAAGGGCAGGGCTTCCTGCTAGGCCGTCCGGCACCCAATGACATCGTGGCTCAGCTGGGCATGCGCATCCTGATCAGCGGCGAGAATGCCCGCCCGCCTTATGCGCCCAGGATCGCCGGGAAAGTCTAGCGGAAAGGCGGCTCGTCAAAGCTTCTCAGCTTGCGTGAATGCAGGGCCTCTGACCCGGCGGCCTTCAGGATATGCACCGTCTCGATACCGGCCAGCAGGTGCTCTGACACCGATTTGTTGTAAAAGCGGTTGGCGGCGCCGGGCAGTTTCAGCTCGCCATGCAAAGGCTTGTCAGAGACGCACAAAAGCGTGCCGTAGGGCACGCGCAGGCGGAAACCGTTGGCCGCAATCGTCGCGCTTTCCATGTCCACCGCGATGGAGCGGGACTGGTTGATGCGCCGGGCTTCCTGCAGATAGCGCAGCTCCCAGTTCCGGTCGGCATGGGTGACGACGGTGCCCGTGCGCAGGCGGCGTTTCAGCGCCTCGCCCTTGTCGCCGCTCACACGTTTCACAGCGTCCTGCAGGGCAATCTGGATCTCGGCAATCGGCGGGATCGGAATTTCAACGGGCAGGTCACGGTCCAGCACCGCGTCATAACGCAGATAGGCGTGAGCCAGCACATAATCGCCAAGGCGCTGGGAATGACGAAGCCCGCCGCAATGGCCGATCATCAGCCAGCATTCCGGGCGCAGCACGGCCAGATGGTCGGTGATGTTCTTCGCGTTGGAAGGCCCAACGCCGATATTGACCAGCGTGATGCCGCGCCGTCCGGGGGCCTTGAGGTGATAGGCAGGCATCTGGAAGCGCCGCCAGGGTGCGCTTTCAACAACGCTTACCGGGTCTTCGGTATTGGCGTCGACATGGACGAAACCGGCGGCCGACAGCGATTCATACGCGTTGTCAGCTTTGAGCTGTTCGGCGCCCCAGGCCACGAACGCATCCACATAGCGGTGATAATTGGTGAACAGGATAAAGTCCTGCACATCCTCGAACGGCGTGCCGGTATAATGCTTGATCCGCTGCAAAGAGTAGTCGGTGCGCGCACCGTCGAACAGCGATAGCGGACGCGGCATGCCGGGCAGCGATGGCCGCTCCCCATTGGGCAGGGCATCGTCGATCAGTGACAGATCCGCATAGGGGAAATGCCGCACCAGCTCGGCAGGCGCCGCGCCGTCCATATCCAGATCCTGCGCGCCATCCAGCACGTAGGAGAAGGGTATTTCCTGCGTGGAAAGCCCTGTCTCGACCAGCACATCATACTCGCCCTGAAGCAGCGATATCTGTTCAGTCAGATAGTCGCGAAACAGCTCCGGATGGGTGATGGTCTGGGTATAGATGCCGCTCTCGGAGAATTTGCCGAAAGCACGGCTGAGCGGCGGCACCGGCCCGTCTGGCCGGTAGGTGATGCGCAGCTCCGGATAGGCAAACAGTCCCGAAGCCCGGTCCGCTCCGCCCGGCGGCAGCCCGCCATCAAGATAGGTCTTGAGCGCTGCGCGCAGCGCTTCGACGGAGCGTGTGTAGAGCGCGTCGAGGCGCACGACCGCTTCAGCGGCGCTGGATGCGGGCTCGAATGTGTCGGCAACGGCCTCGGGCCGGACAGAGCTGGACGGCACCATGTCAGCCGGCCTTGCTACTCTTCACGCTTGATGAAGGTTACCGTGAAGACGGGCTCACCGCCAAACTCGTCGCTGGTCGAGCCATCATCATTGATGCGCTGGAACACGGTGGGTTCGATGCGCCCTTCCATCCGGTAGCCACGCTCGGACATGCGGCCACGGTGAAACTCCAGCGCGGCGGCAGAAAATGTCGAGGCGATGAAGGTGATGCGGTGCGGCGCGTTGGACATGAGGGTTTCCTTTTCTGTGGCGAACAGACTCGTCTTCCCCTCGATAGCCCGTCCTACTGCGCAGGCCAAGCGGGGATGGTGGGAAACCCTGTCAGTGCCGCTTACTCCACTGCGCAGCGCCCGCCCGTCAACGCGGACACCACCGCCGGATCACCTTCGGTTTCGGCCGGGTCGAGCCCGAGAATGCACGCGATAAGCAGGTAGACATTCACGTTCTCGAATGTCGCGGGGCGTGCGCCTTCGGGGAAGGCCGGTCCGGCCGCGATAAAGGCTGCGTGCATGGCCGGGTCGGTATTCTCATAGCCGTGGACGCCCAGCGAGCGGTAGGGCCCCGGCGGCAGGTCACGCGCCGTCAGCGTCCAGCCCGCATCGGCGAGCACGAAAAGGTCCGGCCCGCGCGTGGGGTGGTTGAAGTGGAAATGCTCGGGCATCTCGCCGCGCCGCCACGCCCGCACACGCGGGTGGGCGCCCTGCAAGGCCTCATAGGCGGCATCAATGGCATCGGGCTCGCCATAGACATTCAGGAAGGGACGGAATCCATTGCCGCCACGTCCTTCGATTTCGGGGATGTAGACGGTATCGAGATCGATCCAGTCGTCGAAATGGATGAACTGGTCTTCCGGATTGGTGGCCATGCCGTGATCGGCCACCACGATGATATTGGTCCGGTCCAGCAGGCCGCGTGCCTCCAGCCCGGCAATGAGATCGCCGATATGGCCGTCGACCGTGGCGATGGCTTCACCGACTTCCGGCGTGTTGGCGCCGGTGCGGTGGCCGATCGTGTCGACGAGGTCAAAATACACAGCGGCAAAACGCGGGCGCTCGCCTTCCGGTCCGTCAAACCAGGCCAGTACCTCTTCCACCCGCTCGCCATAGGGCTTGTTGTGCTCGTAGGGCGTCCAGCGGGTCGGACGGTCGCCAGCAAACTCCACCTCTGAGCCCAGCCAGAACATGATGGACGTCGGCAGGCCCTGCCGCTCGGCGGTAATCCAGATCGGCTCGCCATTCCACCAGCGGCTGTCCTGCGCGCTCATCGGGTTGACGAAACCCTCATTGAGTTCGCGGTCGAATGGCGCGTTATTGATCATGCCGTGATCTTCCGGGTAAAGCCCGGTCGCGATGGAGTAGAAGTTGGTGAAGGTGACACTCGGCATGACCGGCACCATGCCGTCCGGGCGCACGCCCCGGTTCGCCAGCGCCTGCAGATTGGGGGCCTCGAAGCGGTCCAGCGCATCGGCGGTCATCCCGTCCACCCCGATCAGCAGCACGATGGGCTCATCGTTTGACGCAGCCGTCATGTCGGCGGGCCGCTCCATGCTGGCGCAGGCAGACAGCGCTGCGGCAGCAGCGGCGGCAAGAAACAGCTGAATCGGTTTCATCATATTTTCCTCTGGACGGACCTCTGGCCGGGTTTGCGATAGCGCGGGCGCGTGTCAGTGACATGACAGCGTGTGAAGAGCAAATCACCACCCCCGTTGCGCAGCGCAGCATAAACAGTAAAGGAAGGGGTTTCTGTCCTCTTTGAGGCCCCTGAATGACAAGGCAATGGCCATGACGGCGCGTCCCCTGATCGTGATGAAGTTTGGCGGCACATCGGTTGCCCGCCCCAAAAACTGGGAAATCATTGCGCGCCTGGCCCGAAAACGCCTCGCTGACGGCGAGCGTGTGCTGATTGTGCATTCGGCACTGTCGGGCATTTCCAACCTGCTCGAAGCCCTGCCTGGACTGGCGCTGGCCGGCGAAGGCGAAGCGGCGGCCGCTGCCATTCGCCAGCGACATCTCGATTTTGCCAGCGAGGCCGGGATTGACGGTCCCGCCCTGCTGGACACCTGGTTTGCCCGTCTTGATGCCCTCACCGCCGGCATGGCACTGGTGGGCGAAGCCAGCGCGCGGGTGCGCGCCGAGACGATGGCGCTGGGCGAGCTGATGGCCTCCGCGCTGGGGCTAGCCCTGTTGAAGCGGCTGGGTGGCGAGGCCGAAGGTCTCGATGCCCGTGAGGCGCTGACGGGCCTGAATGCGAATGACGAGACGCGAAGCTGGCTCGACAATGCCGTCAGCGAGGAGCGTGACGAGGCTCTGATTGCGCGTCTGGCGCCTCATGATGTGATCCTCACGCAAGGTTTTATCGCCTCGCGCGAAGGTGGGGGCACTGTGCTGCTGGGACGCGGCGGATCGGACACCTCTGCGGCCTATTTCGCGGCGCGGGCCGGTGCGGCGCGGCTGGAAATATGGACGGATGTGCCCGGCCTGTTCAGCGCCGATCCGCGCCTGACCGACGGTGCGCGCATGCTCACCGCGCTCAGCTATGAGGAAGCCCAGGAGATTGCCACCATGGGCGGCAAGGTGCTGCACCCGCGCTCGGTCGGCCCCGCGCGCCGCGCCGGCATTCCCATGCTGGTGAAGGACACGTTCCGGCCTGACCTGCCCGGCACGCTTATCACCGGCCAGCCGGGCGATGATGCCCCGCGCCTGAAAGCGGTCTCGGTGAAGACCGGCGTGCGGCTGGTCGTCATGGAAGGCTCGGGCATGTGGCGGCAGGCGGGCTTCCTGGCTGACATTTTTGTCGCCTTCAAACAGTGCGGCATATCCGTCGATCAGGTTTCTACCTCGGAGACTAATGTCACCGTGTCGCTGGACCCCGATCCCGGCCTTGATGCGGCGCGCCTCGACAGTCTTCGCGCGGCGCTGGCCCCGCTTTGCCGCGTGCGCATAGAGGAGGGCAAGGCGGCTGTCTCGATGGTCGGCTATGGCATCCGGCGTATTCTGCATCAGCTGGCCCCCGCCTTTGAAGCATTCCAGCAAAAGCCGGTGCATCTGGTCAGCCAGGCCGCCAATGACCTTAACTTCACGGTCGTCGTGGATGAGGCTGATGGCGCGGCACTCGCCAAGAGCCTGCATGAAAGCCTGATCGGACAGGTGGCTGAGGACCGCGTGTTCGGGCCCAGCTGGGCAGAGATCAATGCGCCTGCCGGCACCGGGCCGGTCTCGCCGCGCCCGTCGCCATGGTGGGCGGACAAGCGCGAGGCCCTGCTGGATTTGGCGCCGCAAACGGGCGGGCTTTATGTCTATGACCGCGAAACCGTGGCGGCGCGCGCCGCGGCGATTGCCGGTCTGACGCAGGTGGATGCGGCCTGGTTTGCCATGAAGGCAAACTCTCACCGCGGGTTGCTGCGCGCGGTAGAGGCGTCCGGCATCGGGTTTGAATGCGTGTCGATGGGCGAGGTGGAGCGGGTTCGCGAAACCCTGCCTGATCTCCCGCCGGAACGCATACTCTTCACGCCAAACTTTGCTCCGCGCGCCGAGTACGAGGCCGCACTGGCGCTGGGCACGCACCTGACGATTGACGGGCTGCACCCGCTTCGCGAATGGCCCGGCCTGTTCAAGGGCCGCGAGATCATATTGCGGGTCAATCCGGATCGTCCGCGCGGCCATCACGAGCATGTGCGCACCGCCGGACCGAAAGCCAAATTTGGCATTCCGCTCGAACAGCTGGGCCATGCGGCGGAGTTGGCCAAATCGGCCGGGGCCAGGGTTGTAGGCCTGCACGCCCATGCCGGGTCCGGAATCACCGAGGCTGGTCACTGGCGCGAAATCGGCCGTATCCTGGGTGAAGCCGCCGCGGGTATTGGCGGTGTGAAAATCATCAATGTAGGTGGCGGGCTCGGTGTGCCTGACAGCCCCGATGCGCCGGTTCTCGACCTTGCCGAAGTAGACCGGGAGCTTGCCGGCGTGAAACGTGCGCTCGACGGGATCGAACTGTGGATGGAGCCGGGGCGCTATCTGGTCGCCGAGGCGGGCGTGCTTCTGGCGCGCGTCACGCAAGTGAAAATGAGCTACGGCACCCGCTTTATCGGTATCAGCACCGGCATGAACTCACTGATCCGCCCCGCCCTCTATGGTGCGCGCCACGAAATCGTGAACCTGACACGGCTGGGCGAAGCGCCTGCCGGACTGGCTTCGATTGTCGGGCCAATCTGCGAAAGCGCGGACCTTCTGGGCGCAGACCGGCTACTGCCGGAAACGCGCGAGGGCGATGTCATGCTGATTGCCGAAGCAGGTGCCTACGGCGCGGTGATGAGCTCACGCTATAATCTGCGCGATCCCGCAGGTGAGGCGGTGGTGTAGGCGAAGCGCCTACCCCCCGTTCAGAGCGATCAGGCCTGATCCGCGAAGTCCGGTTATCACGAACTCGACGGCCAGCGCAGCGAGGATAATGCCCATGATGCGCACGGACACCGTGCGCGCGCTGTGCGACACCATCCGGTCCAGAAAAGGCGCAATCAGAAGCGCCGCGAGAAGCAGGCCAACCACGATCAGCACCACGGCGGCAAACAGGCCCAGCTTTACCGGGCTGGTAGTAGCCTGCTCGGAGAAGATGATCAGCGTGGTGATCGTGCCGGGGCCCACCGTCATCGGGATGGTGAAGGGATAGATCGCCGGATTGTCGATATTCTCCTGCGAGGCGCGCTCGCGCTCGGTGCCGGCACTGGAGGTGTGCCGCGCGCCGGAAATCATCGTCAGGGCTATGGTGAACAGCAGGATGCCGCCCGCAATGCGGAAGCTGTCGATACCGATACCGAACATGCCCAGCACGAACTTGCCTGCAACCGCGATGGCAAAGCAGGCAATGACTGTGGCAATGGCGGCCTGAACCGCCATTTTGCGTTGGTCGCCGGGCGCGCTGCCTGCCGTCAGGGACAGGAAGACCGGCATCGCGGCAAGCGGGTTGATCATCGCGAAAAGCGCGGCGAGGAACCGGCTGAAGAATTCGATTTCCATGGCCCCGGCGGGTCCTTTGACTGGGTATGAATTGGGCGCCTGCCACTACGCGTGCGAGGCAGGGCGTGCAAGCCCTGCGTACCGCCATCGCGGCATTGCGGCTATGTGAAAATGCGGGCAGCGCGTAATCGTGGTTGCGGGCTCGCAGACCGCCCGCTAATCCCGGTTGCAGCAATGTGGGACCTGACCATGAGTGACGATCCGATCCGGCTGGAGGTGCGCGGTAATGCCGCCCACCTCATCCTCAACCGGCCTGACAAGCGCAACGCGCTCAATGCCGCGATGTGGGAAGCCATTCCGGTCCTGCTGGAGCGTGCGCTGGACCATGACGATGTGCGTCTGCTGGTCGTCAGCGGGGCAGGCGGCAGCTTTGCCGCCGGGGCTGACATTTCCGAGTTTGAAGACGTGTATGCGACGGCTGAACGCGCAGAGGCCTATTCGCGCAGTATCGCGGCTGCACTTGACGCTTTGGCGGCGTTTGAGCGCCCGACACTGGCCATGATCGAGGGCGCGTGCGTCGGTGGCGGGTGCGGCCTCGCACTCGCCTGTGACATGCGCTTTGCCGCTGAAGGCTCGCGCTTTGGCATCACGCCGGGCAAGCTGGGGCTGGTCTATACCTTGAATGACACCGCCCGCCTGATCCGTGCGGTGGGCGTGCCCATTGCCAAGGACATGCTGTTTTCCGGGCGGCTGCTGGACGCGCCCGAAGCGCTGGGCGCCGGCCTGATCAACCGTCTGGTGCCAGTCGACCGTCTGGCGGGCGAGGTAGAGGCCTATGCGGGCCTTCTGGCGGCAACCTCACCAAACTCCGCGAGAGTCACCAAAAAACTCATCGCGCTGGTCGAAGCGGGGCAGGCTGACGACGATGAGGCGACACGCGCCCTGTTTCTGGAAGCCTTCTCCAGCGCTGATTTTCAGGAGGGCTACCGCGCCTTTCTGGAAAAGCGCGCCCCGCAATTTGGCAAGAGCTGAACCCTTTCACGCCCATTCCTTGTTGCATTGCAGCGCAAAAGGGGGTGGGCTTCGCACCAGCGAACAGGCGGGGTATATCACCGCATCGGCTTCGCGGTCCCCGGCGTGCTGGCGGACCGCCTCAATGAAAACAATCAGGGGAAAATTCCATGAGCGATATCCGGTTTGACGGCCGCGTGGCCATTATCACGGGCGCAGGCGCGGGGCTGGGCCGCTCTCATGCACTGGCACTGGCCGCACGCGGCGCGAAAGTGGTGGTCAATGATCTGGGCGGCTCTGTCGACGGGACCGGCGGCTCGATCAGCGCCGCGCAATCGGTGGTCAACGAGATCAAGGCAGCCGGTGGCGAAGCGATCGCTCATGGCGCGAACGTCACGAAAGCCGATGAGGTCGCCGACATGGTGGATGCCACCATGAAGGAATGGGGCCGCGTCGACATTCTCGTCAATAATGCCGGTATCCTGCGCGACAAGAGCTTCGCCAAGATGAGCCTTGAGGACTTCAGAGCCGTGCTGGACGTGCATCTGATGGGCGCGGCCACCTGCACCAAGGCAGTGTGGGACATCATGCGCGAGGCCAATTACGGCCGCGTCGTGATGACCAGCTCCTCCTCGGGTATTTACGGCAATTTCGGCCAGTCCAACTATGGCGCGGCCAAGATGGGCCTGGTTGGCTTCATGAATGTGCTGCACCTTGAAGGTGCCAAGAACAATATCCGCGTCAACGCGCTCTCGCCCACCGCGCGCACCCGGATGACCGAAGGCCTGATCCCGGAAGAGGCGCTAAAACTGATGACGGTGGAGAGCGTGTCGGCGGGCCTTGTCTATCTGGTCAGCGAGGATGCACCGAGCCGTACGGTTCTGTGTGCCGGGGCAGGCGGGTACGCGGCCACCCGCATCTACGAAACCGACGGCATCTTTTTGCCGCCCGCAGAGCAGACGCCGGAAAACATTGCCAAACACTTCGACCAGATCATCGATCCGAAAGGTCAGGAGCCCTATGAGCAGGGCGGCCAGCAGACGATGAAGTTCATCACAAAGGCGGCTGCTGCCGGGGTAAAGCTGGGTTAGCGCAAGGCGCTTTCAGATCCGCAATCGCTGAATTCCCGGAAGCTGCTTTGGCAGCTATCCGGGACCTCTTTCAGAATGGCCAAGAGGCCCCGGAACGCTACGCATCCGGGGTTTCAGCAAGTGTTGAGGCACTGGTGCTAACCCGGCTTGCGGTAATGGATCACACCCCAGGCCAGAAGCCCTTTGTCGGCAGCGGTCACCCAATGGGTCAGCCCCTCAAGCATGCGCTCCACATAGGCGTCCGACACCTCGCCTTTCAGCTCGCCGCGCCGGGACAGAAGCTCGGCACGCACGCGCGCATAATGGTTGCGCAGCTGGCCGGTTAGATCTTCGCAGCCTGCGTCTTCCAGACCCAGCGCCTCCAGGCTGCGCCGGTAGAAGGCAAACGAGCCCAGGTTCGAAAGGTGAATGCGGTCGTAAACCGGTTGCAGGGCGGCCGGATCATCCACGATGTCAGCCTGCATCGGATCGGTGAAGATGATCTCTCCGCCGGGCTTGAGAACACGCGCCGCATTTTGCAGTACGCGCTCCCGGTCGCCCGAGTGAAGGAAGGCATCCTGCGACCAGACAATGTCGAAGCTGGCATCGGGGTAGGCTAGGTCCTCGAATGCGCCGTGGTCCACCGTGATCTGGTCCGCCAGACCCTGCTCGCTGGTGAGCGTGCGGTTGCGCGCATTCTCCACATCGGACAGGTTCAGGCAGGTGACGTGTGCCCCGCGCTCGCGGGCAAGGTAGCGGGCCGCCCCGCCATAACCGGCCCCGAGATCGAGGACACGTGCGCCGGGTTTCAGCGTCGTCAGCCGTGACGCCATGTGCTCCACGGTCTTGCGGCTGGCCTCAGCGATAGGACTCTGATCGGTGTCATAAAGCCCGACATGAATGTCCTCACCGCCCCAGATCAGGGCGTAGAAGCGGTCCGCATCATGGCTGTCATAATAGCTTTCTGCCGTTTTCACGGCGTGTTGCTGGTTACCCGCCAAAGCGCTTCTCCGCTACGTGAATGAAGAAATCGGGATCGTGATCGTTGTAGGTTTCCTGAAAGTCGCCATAGGTGCGCACTTTCTGGAACCCGATTTCCTTCATGAGATTGCGCACATAGTTTTTGCGCAGCGGGAACATGTTCAGATGGTAGACTGACTTGTCGGGGAACTCGTAGCGGAACCGCGCCAGGCTATCATCGACATATTCCGGGGCCGCCGAGACCTGATCGCCGCAATAATAGTATTTGTGCTTGCTGTCGAAACCGACATCGAGAATGGCGTCGTAATTGCGCTGGTCCATGATGAGAATGCCATCATGTTTCAGGGCCGCATAGAACTCGGCCAGCGCGCGGCGGCGGTCATTTTCGTCGTGCAGATGCGTGAAGGAATTGCCAAGGCAGATAATGGCATCATAGCGCCCGTGAATGTCGCGGTTGAGCGCGCGCCAGTCAGCCAGCACCGTTTGGAGGACCAGGCCACGCCTGCGGGCGTTCTCAAACGCCTTGCCGAGCATTTCAGCAGAGCCGTCCGCGCTGGTGACCTTGAATCCGGCTTTTAGCAACTGGACAGAGTGAAACCCTGTGCCGGCGGCGACGTCGAGCACGTCGGTCTTGCCGCGTGCGCGCAGAATGTCGATGAAGAACTGGCCCTCGCTTTCAGCGCGGGCATCCCAGTCGATAAGCTCGTCCCACTTCTCGACAAAGCCTTTTACATATTCTTCCTGATAGTGATCGGACTCGCGAACCTTGATCGGATCGTCGCCATATCCCTGTTTTGACTTACCTGACTCCGCGCCGGTCTGGACGCGCGTTTCCATAGGGGCGACCATGGTCGGCCTCCTTGAAATTGCTTTGCCCCCTCTTCGAAAAGCAGTTCGCGCGGGGGACGGAACGGTGTGAGTACGCACACCATAGGCAAACGGCTCCATCATTGTAACCCCGATCCATCGAAAGCTTTGATCAGGAGCGTTGAAGGGCTAAGAGTGATCGCGACTGCGTGCTGTTGAGGCACTGCACCGGATTTCAGGGAGAAACACCATGCGTGAAGCCGTCATCGTATCTACCGCCCGCACGCCCATCGGGCGCGCCTATCGGGGCGCTTTCAACAACACCCAGGCTCAGGAACTCGGCGGTCACGTCATTTCCGAGGCGGTCAAGCGTTCCGGCGTGGACCCCAAAGAAGTCGACGATGTGGTAATGGGCGCTGCCATGCAGCAGGGCTCCACCTTTCAGAACGCAGCGCGCCAGTGCCTGATCCGCGGCGGGCTGCCCACCAGCGTTTCCGGCCAGACGGTTGACCGCCAGTGCGCCTCCGGCCTGATGGCGATCTCGATTGCTGCCAAGCAGATCATCTCTGACGGCATGAATGTCACCGTTGGTGGCGGGCTGGAGTCAATCTCGCTGGTCCAGAACGAGCACATGAACCTGCACCGCGCCTTTGATCCGTGGATCAATGAGCACCGCCCTGATCTCTATATGTCCATGCTGGAAACGGCCGAGATCGTGGCGGAGCGCTACAACATCTCCCGCGAGGCGCAGGATGAATACGCGCTCCAGTCCCAGCAGCGCACCGCCGCGGCTCAGGCTGCCGGCAAGTTCGATGACGAGATCGTGCCGCTGGCCAGCAAGATGGGCGTGATGGACAAGGCCACAGGCCAGATTTCCATCGTCGATACCAAGCTGGAAAAGGATGAGGGCAATCGCGCCGACACCACGCTGGAGGGACTGCAGGGCCTGCGCACGGTCCACGCCAACGGCCAGAAGGTGAAGGAAGGCAAGTTCATTACCGCCGGTAACGCCTCCCAGCTTTCCGATGGCGCCTCGGCCAGCGTGCTGATGGAAGCCAGGGAAGCCGAGCGCCGGGGGCTGACCCCGCTGGGCGCGTATCGCGGCATTGCGGTTGCCGGTCTCGATCCGGACGAAATGGGCATCGGCCCGGTCTATGCCGTGCCGAAGCTTCTCAAAGCCCATGGCCTGAAGATGGACGATATCGGCCTTTGGGAGCTGAATGAGGCGTTCGCCGTGCAGGTAATCTACTGCCGTGACAAGCTGGGCATTCCCGATGACCGGCTGAACGTCAATGGCGGGGCCATCTCTATCGGCCACCCCTATGGCATGAGCGGCGCGCGCATGACCGGCCACGCCCTGATCGAAGGCAAGCGCCGGGGCGCGAAGTTTGTCGTCGTGACCATGTGTGTCGGCGGCGGCATGGGCGCGGCAGGCCTGTTCGAAGTATTCTAGGCAGTTACCGAAACCGGGAGGGGCGTATGCGGATCATCTCATGGATAGCGGGCACGCTGTGCTTGGTGGCGGGGCTGTCCGCCTGCGCCCCGGCCACATCAGGCGGGCTGCAAAGCGCCTTCTCTCCGATGGCGGCGGGGCCCGGTTTTGAACCCCGCGAACCCTCACGGCCCGAACTCTCCGGCTATGTCGCCGAAGGGCCGGGCTTCATGGTCGAGATGGCGTTCGATGAAGCCCCGGACGGCGGCGTCGAGATCGATACCGTGATCGATACCGGAGCCGCCCTCTTGTGGCAGCCGCGCCTGGCCATGGCCGAGCCGTGGCTGGCTGACGGCGTCCAGCGCTATGAAGGCCGGATCGACCGGATAGGCGGGATTGCTCTGACGCTGGAAGCCGGACCCTGCGCTATCGGTGATATCCGCTACGGTCATTTTGCCACGCTCAATATGGGCGGGAGGCTGCACGAAGGCTGCGCCCGCGAAACGGGACCACACCCGCTCTGGACCCGCGAGATTGGCGAGTTCCTGCCGGCGGTAAACGCCTGTCTTGCCGACAGCGGCGCGCCCCCGGGAAATAGCCACCGCGTCAGCCTCGCCTATCACCGAGGTGGATCGGCGGTCGTGCGTTTCGATCACCAAGGCGGTGGCCGGTCTGACTGTCATTACAATGCGTCAGGGATAAGCTGGCAGACGGTGTCCGATCAGGAGCCGCGCCAGCCGGGCGAGGGCAATCCCTATTTCATTCCCGGCAGGCTGCCACAGGATGGAGAGGGCTGTTTTCTCTATGAAAGCGTACGCGATGCCGAGGGCCGTATTATCGGCGCTCTCGCCCATGATGGCTGTGCTGTCACGCCGGTCGGCTGAAGGCTCGCACAACGGCACCGACTCACATCATTTTGCCTGTCATGTTGATGATGGCTCTCAGCGTGCTTGCCTTGACACAGGCCGAACCGGCAGGTTCCAGCCTGCGTGACGCGTGGCTGACACCCGTTGAAGATGGCTCGGCCGATATCTGGCTGGCGCTGGACGCTCAACCTGCGGCCCTTGCGGCGTCCACCGCTGACGGCGCGCTGGATCTGGTTCTTCACGAGTTTCCTTGCGAAGCCAGAGAGATCATCCCCCCGGCGGCCCGGCCCGTCAGCCGTCTGTCCCTGGCAGGGAATAATGAGGGCGGGTGCGCGATCCGTCTTGAAGGACAATGGGGCGATGCCAGCGCTGTTCTCGGAGAAAGCGGCATTCTGGTCTCGCTAGGCGGCATCGAGATGGGCGCGATGTCACTGCGCCCTGTTGCGCATGCCGCAGCGCGGCCCAGCGCGGAGACCTCTTCGGCTGCCACAGCCGAAGCCGGCACCTCCGCCCCGGCACCGGAAACCGTCACCGCTGGCGCGTCAGGGCGTCCGGTCGCGTTGGCCAGCGGCGGTGGGGCCTGCACCCAAACGGCTGACCGGCTCGAAGATACGCCTTGGGATCTCAGTGCGATGTCCGCGCATGGCGATTGCCTGGCCGGATCAGGCAGTGATGATGATGCCGCCACCATCTATGAACGGGTGCTGGCGTTTGAGCCCGGCCATTATGGTGCAGCGCTGGGGCTGGCCCGCCTGCGGGCCGCACAAGGCGACACCGCTGCGGCGGCCCAGCTGTTTCAGACGGCTGCGGCAAGCGCGCGCACTGATGGCGAAGCGCTGGCCGCTCGTCAGGCGGCGCAGGACAACGGATCGCGCTGAGCCGCCTCAGCCCGGCTGGGGGCCGGGCGGTTAAACTGGCAGAAACCCCTTCCTGCTAGAACGCTTCTGCCGGGCGGCGACCCGGCTGGGTGTTCATCAAAAGCCGCGAAAAGCGGCTCACTAACGGGTTGGGTGAAATCATGAAAATCGTGAAATCTGTATGCGTGGCCGCATTGCTGGCTTCGGGTCTTTTCGCTGCGCCGGCTATGGCGGTGAATGATCGTGAAGCCGTGCAGGTGGTTGCGCCGGAATATCCGCGCGGGGCCGAGCGCCGCAATCTCGAAGGTGTGGTTTCGGTTCGCTACAACGTTACCGCAGAAGGCAGCGTTGCCGACGTCGAAATCGTTGAAGCGACACCGGCTGGTGTATTTGACCGCGCGGTCCTGCGTGCGCTGGAGCAATGGCAATATGCGCCTGCCGAGGAAACCACCGAGGGCGTCGAGCAGGTCTTTAACTTTGCGTTTGCAGGCTAGCGCTAAGACAGAAAAAGGCGGCGTCAGGGGTGATTCCCGCCCGCCTTTATTCGCGTCAGGCGCGTTAACCCTAACGGGAGACTAATCATGAAATTCACCCTCCACTCGGTGCAGACCCGGTTGAACGGGGCGTTTGCCTTGGTAGCACTGGTGGGGGTGGCAGCGGCACTGGCCGGCATGGTTGCGCTTCAGAGCACGCGCGGGGCGCTCAGCGCCGTCGTCGATGAAGCCGCGCCGATGGCAAGTGCGGCCAACGGGCTTGATGCTGCCAGCAGCGCGATCACCGGCGAGCTTGCTGCATTTGCGCGCTCAATAGACACCGTGGATATGACGGCGTCCCAGACCCGTCTGAGCGCGCTTCTGGGTGACGCCCGCGAATCTGTCGCGATGCTCTCCAGCGCCGGACTCGGCGCGGAGCAGACGGCCAGCCTGACCGGTCTGCTGGATGAGCTGGCTGAAGGCGTGAATGCGGCGCAGGCGCCGACGGCGGCCAATCTGGATGCACGCACCGCGCGCCTTGAGCGGGTCGCATCGGCCATTCAGGACCGGGTGCAGGCCGTTGCGGCGCTGGAAGACGCGCTGGAAACGGCCGCTGGCCAGGCCGAGCTCGAAACCTTCCTTCGCATCATCATTGATCTCAACCTGATCCTGACCCAGTACGCCGAGCTGGACGGTGCGCTGTCCGCGGGTGAAGTGGCCGATGTCGAGGGCCGTTTCGAACTCGCCATGGACGAACTTCTGGTCAATCTGGCCATTCTGGGTGACGCCGCCACGCCGGTAATCACCGAGACCAGCGAGGCGTTGATCTCGCGCGGCGAGGGGCCGCAAGGCGTGTTCGCGCTGCGCCGCACTGAAATCGATGCGGAAGTGGCCGCTGCCAACGCCGTCGAGGATGCGCGTATCGCGCACGCCCTGCTCGCCGAAGAGGTGGGCGTGGTAGTTGCACAAGCCAACACGCTGGCAGACTCGGCCCGCTCCAACGGCTTTACGGCTGTCGCCTCTGGCCAGATATTGCTGGTCGTCATGGCAATCGGTGCAGTGACTATCGCCGGCCTGATCGGATGGCTCTATGTCAATGGCAATCTCTTGCGCCGCCTGACGCGCATTTCGCGTACCACCACGGCGCTGGCGTCCGGCGATACCAGCCTGGAGCTGGACGATACCGGGCGCGATGAAATCGCCGGGATGGCGCGCGCCGTCGCTGTGTTGCGCGAGAACGAGATCGAGCGTGTCCGCCTGACAGGCGAGAGCGATGCGGAACGCCTTGCACGCGAGGAGCGCACGCGTGCCATCGAGGCGCTGGTGCAGGAATTTGAATCAACCTCCAGCCGGGCACTTGAGGCGGTCTCGACGGCAGCCGGCGAGATGGAAATGGCTGCCAACGCGCTGACCGAGAGCTCTCACAGCGCCGCAGGCCAGACCGCCGAAGTGAACGAGGCAGGCGTACTGGCCGCTCAGAATGTCGACACGGTGGCCGCAGCCGCCGAGGAGATGACGTCCTCCATCGCCGAGATCGCCCAGCAGATTTCGCGCTCCTCCACCATTGCGCGCAGCGCCGCCGACGAAGTGTCGGGCGCCAGCGCAGACGTCACCGCGCTCAGCGAGGCAGCGGGCCGTATTGACGGCGTCGTGCGCCTGATCAACGAGATCGCCGAGAAGACCAATCTGCTGGCGCTCAACGCCACGATCGAGGCCGCACGCGCCGGCGAGGCGGGCCGGGGCTTTGCGGTTGTGGCCAGCGAAGTGAAGACGCTCGCCGAACAGACGGCGCGGGCAACGGGCTCCATCTCCGAACAGGTCAACGGCATCCAGAACGCGACCGGCAAGGCCGTCAGCGCCATCACGGCCATTGGCACGGTTATTCGCGAGATGAACGAGATCTCCACCGCCATTGCCGCCGCCATGGAAGAACAGCGTGCAGCGGCAGAAGAAATCACCCGCTCGGCCCAGGAAGCCGCGGGCGGTACGCGCCGTGTCTCGCAGGCTATTCAGGGCGTGGACGCTGCTGCCTCCGAAACCGGCCAGTGTGCAGCCCAGGTCAATGAGGCGTCTCACGGCCTGACGCAGGAGGCCGGCACGCTGCGCAGCGCCGTTGCCCGCTTCCTTGAGGGTGTGCGCGCAGCCTGATCAGTCGGAGATGCCAGAGGTGAGTGCATGTGCTTGCCTCACAGGCAGGCTTTGCGTATATCCGCTGCCTCTGCGGCGGACCATGTGTGCGCTGCACGGCCAAAGGCCTTCAGTGGCGGGATAGCTCAGCTGGTTAGAGCGCAGGACTCATAATCCTGAGGTCGAGAGTTCAAGTCTCTCTCCCGCTACCATTCTTACCGATGATGATGATGGTGTGGTGTGGCCGTGCCGGTTAGATGCGCTGATCAGGCTGCCTTCAGGAACGGATCATCGGCCTCGATCCCCAGGAAGGCCGCTGCCTCCCCCCAGTTGCCGAAAGCGCGCGCCTTCACGCCCATCGCCGTCAGCTGGCGGGTCGCGTGGGCAGCGCGCATCAGCGTGCCCGGCGCGTAGACATAGGCAACCGTGTCGAGGCGGGCCAGCTCCGGCAGAATGAACTTGAAGAAGGCCGTATACTGATCGGGCGTCAGGCTGGGTTCAGCCCCGCGATAGTCAATCACCAGCGAGGCGTAGTCGGCACGTGCTAGGTGGTCGACGAGCCTTTGCGCGTTGCGCATGGTCGTCGCAAACGTTGTCTGCCCCAGCACAGCCACATACCGGCAGCCCGGCGCGGGGTCGCACGCGAAGATCTTGGGTTCACTCATGGATCTGCCCGCCCGGCCAGAAAGAGTTTCCGGCGTCTGTTGTGAGTCTGACCGCGGAATAAGAACAAATTATTATACATCTGTATAAAGCCGGGCTGACGGCGCGCCTCTGGCTGTGATGCACCGTCAGGCGCTGGCTCCGGTTCGGCTGAGCGCCAGACAGACGAGCCTCTGCTCCAGTCTCTGTGCGAGGCTGTCAGGTCTGGCCAGATCCATCCGGTCCAGCGCGGCGGCGAAACGGTGGGCCGCGGGCGCGCGCAGCAATGCTGACAGGACCAGGCCGATGCGCGCCATCCAGCCCGAGCTGCGTTGCGCCAGCCATTCCAGTGCCTCGCGCAAGGCTTGCTCGGTTGGCGTCAGGTCGCTGCCGAACGGGAATTTGGCCAGCGTGCCATTTTCGATAAACGGCGCGAGCTTTTCGGCCAGATATTCAGGTGTGTTGCGCCGGGCAGTGTCCGGCAACTGATAGTCGGCCTCCACTTTTCCCGCAGCCTTGGCCTCGTCCAGAAACGCTTCCTGAAAGCGGCTGTCCATGATGCCGGCAAGGGCAAGGGCCACTTCACGGTCGGTCAGGCCGCGCAAATCGGCCGCGCCATACTCGGTGACCACGATATCACGCAAATGGCGCGGCACAGTGATCTCACCGCCCGTCCAGACAATGTTGGACCGTGTCTCGCCGCCGCTCTGGCGCGTCGCCCTGACAAGGATGATGGAACGGGCGCCGTCGAGTTCGTGCGCCATGGCGGCGAAATTGAACTGGCCACCCACCCCGCTGACCACGCGTCCATCGGCCAGCGTGTCAGAGATCGCGGCGCCGCGCCCGTTTATCATCATCGCGGTGTTGATGAAGCGCGCGTCGTGGCGCTGCAGCCGGGCGAGCTCCTCATGCCCGTAAAGGTCATTGACCCGCGATACCGAGTTCATGTCGATACGGGCCCGTTCGGCGCTGCTCAGGGCCCGCAGCCGGTCATAGAGTTCGCCCGGCCCGGCATAAAACCCGGCATGGAGGGCAATGCCCTCGTCGGCCCGCAGCGTGTCCGGCGCTTCAAGCAACTCGCGCTGCCGCTCCGGCTCGGTGCTGACGCGCCGCGAGATGATTCCGCTCTGGAACAGGTCCAGCAGGCCGAGGGTGAGCATTTCACTGCACCCGTAGAGGCCCGTCTGGAAAGGCTCCATCCCGCCGCAGCGGGCGGTAAGGGTATCATCGCATTGCACGGCGGTGATGGCTTCGCGCCATTCCCGGTTGCCCAGATGGCGCAGTTTGAGGGACGCGGCGACCGCGTCCGACAAGGCACCGATGCCTGTCTGCAATGTGCCGCCATCGCGCACCAGGGTGCTGGCATGCAGGCCGATCGCATGAGCGGCTGGGGTAACCGCCTCGCGCGGGATCGGAAAGAGGGTGTAGCTGCCCGCATCAAAAAGGGCGTCAAACCAGTTTTCGGGCACGTCGGCGGCCTGTCCCATGAAGGGCAGGGCGCCGTTGATCTCGCCGAGTATGACGGCCGGCTCGCCGCTACGCCGGCGCGCGTGAAGGGCCGGAATAATGTCCAGCGACAGGTCGGGATTGCACGACAGGCTTATCCGTGTGTCCGGTCCGCACGCGACCATCTGGGCCGTGACATTGACGCCCGCATCAAGGATCGCCCGCCCGGCATGGGTGTAGTTTGCGCTGACATAATCGCGCTGGGCCGAAGCGTTGTTCAATAGTCCGCCCGGCGGCAGGAAGAACTCCTTCACCCGCACATTGTCCGGCAAGGCGTTGCGCCGCCGGTCACGGGCATACTCAAGCTCTGGATAGCCCGCATAAAGCCGCTGCGTGATGGGGTCGAGCAAGCGCGCTGCCAATGCATTCGGGGCTTTGGGCACTTCCAGTGTCAGGGCCGTGAAGATCGTCAGATCAAGGCCGGGATCTGCCTTTGCCCTGGCATAAAATGCGTTGGCGATGTGGTTGGCCTTGCCGATGCCTAGCGGCAGGGCCAGCACGATGCGCTTGCCGACGCGCTCCAGCGCAAGCTCGACGCACGAATCCGGGGTGGCAAGACGGGGCGGCCTGGCGATGGGGGTTGTCAGGGCAGCGTTCCTTTTGGCGGGGGCGGTTGACACGTGCCGGAGCCTGTATCCTCATCCGTGTCCAGACGGGCACTTACAGCAGCAAGGCAGACCGATGGCCGCCAATATGTTCACCCGGCATCCGGCAGAAAGCGGTGAGACCTATAACGGGCATTTGCGCTTCGCCAGCAGCGTCGGGTTTCAGCTTATTCTGGCCGGACTGGCAGCCCTCGTCCACGCCGTGTTTCCGTTCCTCTGCCAGACGACGGCCTCGCGCTTGCTGACGCGCGTGCATCACCGCGTCATGGCAGCCCGTCCGGAAGCGGCGCCCGACTAGCTTCCACCGTCCAGCGGCCAGATCATCGGCACCAGCGTTACCGTCACCGCCATGACGATCAGATTGAGCGGCAGGCCCAGTTTCACATAGTCGGTAAAGCGGTAATGGCCCGGACCATAGACCAGCGTATTCGTCTGGTAGCCGATAGGCGTGGCAAAAGCGGCGCTCGCGCCGATCATCACCACGATAACGAACGGGCGCGGGTCAAGCCCCGCCGCCATGGCCAGAGCGATGGCTACCGGCGTCATGACGATAGCGACGGCATTATTGGTCACGGTTTCGGTCAGGAAGGATGTCGCTACATAGACCAGTATCAGGAGGACCAGCGGGGATGCCATCGACAACAGAGGGGCGGCCGCCGTCGCCACGAGCTGCACCGCGCCCGTATTTTGCAAGGACGCACCAATGGCCAGCATCGCCACGATCAGCGCGAGGATGCGCCAGTCGGTGCTGTCAAAGGCTTCTTCGGGATCAAGGCAGCCGGAGAACAGCACAATGGCAACCCCGATCACGGCGAGACCCACAATCGGCATGAAGTTCAGGGCCGCCAGCACGACCACGCCCACCAGCGTCGCGATAGCGACGGGCGCACGCTCGCGGCGATAGGCCTGATCTTCCGGCCGGGCGAGATCGACCAGCCCCAGCTCGCGCGACAGCCGTTCGATATCTTCAGGCGTGCCCTCCAGCAGTACGCTATCGCCCGGATTGAGGCGGACGCGGCCGATATGCTCGTTTATCTCGCCGCCATGGCGATGGACGGCCACTACATAGACCCCGAAACGCCTGCGCAGACGGTAGGATTTCAGTGGCGCGCCAGTCAGACGGCTTCCCGGCCCGACGACCGCCTCGACCAGCACGGCGCGGCTTTCACTGACGTCATCAAGATCGTCCGAACCGACGCGCACTTCTCCGTCACGGTGCAGGGAGAGCACTTCGCTCATGGGCGATTCCAGCACCAGCCGGTCGCCCGCCCGCAATTCGATCTGGTCGGCTTCATGGCGCAAAGTCTGGGAGTTGCGTACAACGTCCAGCAGCCGCAGATCGCGCAGTTTGAGGAACGGCACCTCGGTGGGGACCTTGCCGATCAGGGATGATCCTTCGGGGATGCGAGCATCGGTGATGAAGCGCGATTCGCCCGCCCCATCGAGAAGCGAGAAATCCTTGCGGTCAGGAAGTATGCGCGGAGCAATCACGGCCAGATAGGTCATTCCCGCCAGTGATACGGCAATACCCACAATGCTGATCTCGAAAATGCCAAACGGCTCCAGCCCGGCCTGACGCGCGGCCCCGTCAACCACCAGATTTGTCGATGTTCCGATCAGCGTGCAGGTGCCGCCCATGATGGCGCAGTAGGACAAGGGCAAAAGCAGCTTGGAAGGGGCCATGTTCAGATCGCGGGCGATGCCTGTGATCACCGGGATCAGGATCATCACCACGGGAATATTGTTCATGAAGGCAGAGACGATGACGGTCAGCAGGAAGGTGGAGCCGATAACCAGTGCCTTGTTTGATCCCGCTCTTCGCTGGATGAAGCGGCTGACCTCCAGAATGGCCCCTGTTCGCACCAGTGCGGCGGAAATCACGAACATGCAGGCAATGGTCAGCGGCGCGGCATTGGCAAGCGCCCCGACCATGCTGGGACTGTCGAGAAGACCTGTCAGCAGGAAGACGGCAACAGCCCCGATCGCCACCATTTCGGGCGGGAAGCGCTCTGATGCGAACACAGCCAGCATCACGCCCAGAAAGGCGAGCGCCAGCCATCCGGCATTCGGGCCAAGCCATTCGATCATAAAGATGCTCCCATGCCGCACCGCGATTTATTCACCGCCGGGCGGGGGGTGTAAATGCCATGCCACGGTGTTGTACTGGCATTTGGGCGAATACGCTGCGAAAAGCGCTTTCTGGCAAACGCCGAAACCGCAAGTATGCGTGCCGTGGGGCAATCAGCCATCAGTTGATGTCAGGGTTCTTACCCGCCCTGGCATGTTGTAGGCTGGCCCGCTCAAGCCAGCAGGGGCTTTGTAAATGTTCGGTGGACGCAAGGCGGAAGAACGTCGGCGCGACGAAATTCGTCAGGCGCAATCAGCGTGTGATAATGCGCTGGCGGCGCTGCGCGCCGATAACATCGCCAAGGCGCGCGCGGAGCTGGCCGCCGTGCCCAGGAAAATCGACTTTGCCGATATCGGCTGGAAGGTGGAACTGGTCGCGTCGGTGCTTGATCTGGCGGCAGGGCGGCGCAAGCCGGCCATCACCCGGCTTATCGTTATCTGTTCACGGCTCGACGAGACGGATCTGTCACGCGACGACAAGGGGTATCTTCGCCTGTTTGCGCTCTACCGCGCGATCGAGGCATCAAAGGATGGCAAGGCGCCGCAGGAATTGCGTGATCTGGTCGAGGATTTCCGTTTTGACCACACGCTGGTCGCACCTGAACTCAAGGCCGGGTTTCCGCTGAAGAAGACCGAAGAGGCGGTTACAGCGCCGCCGCCCTTGGCCCGGCCGGGCGGTGCCGGTTCGCAAGATCCGTTCTAGTTCGGACTAGCGCGGGCAAACCTTATCGGCTGCCTCTGAGTTCCGCTGCGTTCAGGCTGTCCCAGCGGCGCGGGCTGGTCATCAGCGTGCGGATATAGGCCATGTTCGCTGCTGCCATTTCCGGTGTCGTATCGATGGCGGCAATACGCTCGGCTTCATCGAACCGGCCTTGCAGCGCCAGTACCAGCGCCAGATTCTGGCGTACCTGCGGCGAGGCGAGGTCATTATCCATGGCCCGCCGGAGCAAAGGTTCAGCCGCGTCTGGTTCCCCCGCCAGCGCGTGCGACAAGGCAAGGTTGGACAGGATCGCCGGTTCATTGGGCGCGATCGCCATCGCTTCCTGGAAACGCGCGCGCGCCGCGCTTGTGCGCCCCGTCTGCTCCAGCGAGACGCCCAGCGCATTGATCAGACGCCAGTTGTCTGGCTCGGCCTGTACGGCTCGGGTCAGCGGTTCAATAGCCTGCGGGCCGCGCCCCTCGGCTGCCAACGCCAGCCCGTAGGCCGAAAGCAGGCCAGCATCATCGGGAAACAGTGCCAGTGCCTGGCGGGCAATCTCGATAGCGCGCGGCACGCCGCCGATCTGGCGCAGCACATTGGACAGGGATGTCGCGGCTTCGCGGTCGGCGGGGTTGAGTTCATAGGCTTCGGCCCAGAAGGCGGCCTGGGTAAGCAAGTCCTGATTGGCAATCGATTCGCGTTCGGCCCTGGTGGCCGGCACCAGTGAGCGCGACTCCATATCCATGATCAGCGCCGATTCCTGCTCGGTCTGTGGTGTAGCCGTGGTGGCGCAAGCGCCTAGAGCCAGTGAAGTTGCGGCCGTGAGAGCAGCAGCGGACAATCGCCTCGACATGATCTAACCCTGTTAACTTAGCCAGCTATGGCGACTATCTATCAGCCAGGCCGGTCAAGAAGCCGTTAACATTTCAAATGTCCGCCGGTCAGCGTTCTGGAGAGAGTAATGAGTTTTGTGTTCGCAGATGCCGCCAAATCCGCCCGGACCGTCCATTTCACGGCGCGCGCCGATCTGGATTCGATTTTGTCCGGGCTCGGCGAGACGGCGGCAGCCCATGCCCGCGCATCGGGATTTTCCGGGCGGGCAGGCGAATGGGTCATCCTGCCCGGCGAGGGTGATGCGCTCTTTGGCGTGGGCGAGGCTCTGACGCCTTTTGATGCGGGAAATGCGCCCACCAGCCTGCCCGAGGGTATCTGGCGCGCAGGCGGCCTGCCGCAGTCTTGGGACCCGACGGTCCTGGCAACGGCGCTGGGACTTGGCAGCTACCAGTTCACCCGCTACCGGGCGGCGCAGCGCGAGCCGGCCCGCTTCCAGCTTCCGGCAGGCGCAGACGAGGCGGATGCCTTGCGCATCATCGCAGGCGTGACGGTGTGCCGTGACCTCATCAACACGCCTGCTGCCGATATGTTGCCTACCCAGCTTGAAGAAGCGGTGCGCACTATCGCAAAGCCGCACGGCGCGAAAGTGACGAGCATCGCCGGGGATGATCTGCTCAAGCAGAACTACCCGATGATTCACGCGGTGGGCCGGGCCTCCACCGACGCGCCGCGCCTGATCGAGCTGACTTGGGGTGATAGCTCACATCCGCGCATTGCGCTGGTCGGCAAGGGTGTGTGTTTCGATTCCGGCGGCCTCAACATCAAGGGCGGCGCCGGCATGCTGTTGATGAAGAAAGATATGGGCGGCGCAGCCAACGTGCTGGGCCTCGCCTCAATGATCATGGATGCCGGTCTGCCCGTTCGCCTGCATGTCCTTATACCCGCGGTGGAAAATGCTATTTCAGGCAATGCCTTCCGGCCTGGCGACATCCTTTCCTCGCGCAAGGGCCTGACCGTCGAGATTGGCAACACTGATGCCGAGGGGCGTCTGGTGCTCGGTGACGCATTGGCGCGTGCTTGCGAGGAGCAGCCTGAACTGGTCATCGATATGGCGACGCTCACCGGCGCAGCGCGCATCGCGCTGGGGCCGGAACTGGCACCCGCTTACACGGATGATGATTCGATCGCGGCAGACCTTGCCGAGGCGGCCCGCCGTGTTGACGATCCGGTCTGGCGCATGCCGCTCTGGGACGGGTATGACAGCCAGATCGAGGGCGAGATCTCAGATCTGTCGAACACAGGCGCCGGACCGATGGCCGGTTCGATTACGGCGGCGCTGTTCCTCAGACGGTTTGTCGACACCAAGGCCTGGGTCCATCTCGACATTTATGGGTGGAATCCCAAATCGCGGCCCGGCCGCCCGCTCGGCGGCGAAATGCTGGCCGGACGTGCGCTCTACGAAGTGTTGAAAGCTCGCTACGGAGGCAATCATGGCTAAGGACTATCAGGTCAGTGCCGGTGTCACGGCCATCCGGCGCGCGCCCCAGGACGATGCCATGATGGACAGCCAGCTGCTCGGCGGCGAAGTCTTCTCTGTAGAGGAGGAGGCTGATGGCTGGGCCAGGGGCGTGTCACGCCATGATGGCTATGAGGGCTATGTCGACATGTCAGCCCTGTCGGCGCCGGTCCTGATTCCAACACACCGCGTCAGTGCCATGCGGACCTATGTGTTCAGCGAGCCTGACCTGAAATCCGCGCCGCGTTTTCTGGTCTCGCTCAACGCCAAGATCGCCGCCGGAAAGCGCGAGGGAAAGTTTACCGAAAGCCAGCGTCAGGGCTGGATTTTTACCGGCCATTTGTCGCCGCTCGCTGCGACCGAGCCCGACTGGGTGGCGGTCGCCGAACGCTTCTTGCATTCACCCTATCTGTGGGGCGGCAAGGAGAGCCTCGGGCTGGACTGCTCGGGGCTCGTCCAGATGGGTCTGGAGGCTGCCGGGACCCGCATTCCGCGCGACAGCGGCGATCAGGAAGCCTGGGCGCGCGCGCGCTGGAGTGCCGTGCCGGTTTCGGATCTGTATTCAGGCCTCCAGCGCGGCGATCTGGTTTTCTGGCCAGGCCATGTCGGGATCATGACCGATGCCGTTCAACTCCTGCACGCCAATGCGTTCCACATGGCAACCGCGCTCGAGCCGCTGGCGCTCGCTGCGCGCCGCATTGCGCATAATCACGCCCCGGTCAGCGGGATATTCCGGGCCGCAGGCGCAATCGCCTGATGACGGCGGTGGGCTTGAACACGGACACCGGACAAGAAAAAGGGCGCTTCGGATGAAGCGCCCTTTTTGTTTCGTTGCCGGAGCAAAAACCTACTCTTCGTCTACGAGTATGTCTTCCAGTTCCTCAGCGAGCTCTTCGTCCGGCTGCACCTCGCCGGGCTCGGCCAGCTCGCCCATGTCATCACCGGCTTGCATATCGGTTTCCGGCGCATCCGGTGTTGCAGTGTCCGCGACCTGTGACACATCGCCTTCTTCGCTGGCGGCGGCAGGCTCCTCGGGGAGGGGCTCAGGCAGTGCGGGCGGGTTGCTGGACATGGAGCGCATATAGGCGAGCAGATTGATACGGTCTTCCTGGCTGCGCAGACCGGCAAAAGCCATCGACGTGCCCGGCACATAGCGGCGCGGCGATTCGAGATAATCGTACATGTTCTGATAGAGCCACTGGGTGCCGTCGGCTCCATAATCGCGCATGGCGCTGGAGTAGTTGAAGCCCGGTACGCTGGCGACAGCGCGGCCAAGCACGCCCCACATATTCGGTCCGGTGCCGTTGGCACCGCCCTGGTCGAATGTATGGCAGGCGACGCAGCGGCGCGCGACGCGCTCGCCCGCTTCGACGCTCGCGGTGGCCAGCAGAGCGCCAAAATCAACCGGGCCGGACTCTTCTTCTTCGGCAGTGGCCGGGCCTTCAAGCAGGGCCGGGTCAACCGGGAAGCCGAGCGTTTCAGGTCCTTCTACGTCAAAGGCAATAGCGCCGATTTCGCGTAGACCCATAACCACAAGCAGGATGGCCAGAACCGCGCCCGCTACCTTGTTCCAGAACAGATCGCCCATCGACGTCCTCTCGCCCTGCCATGACTGTATTTGTGCCGGTGTTTGGCACGCTATCCCGCCCCGCGCAACCGCTTCGCGCGATTACATCACCTGCCAATAGCAGGCCGGGCTGTTAAACGTCTACCAGTCTGGCGCTGGCTCGCCATGGGGCAGGTCGTCGCGGCCAGTCAGCCGCCCTTCAGCCAGGTATCGATGAGCAGGCGTGAAATGGAATAATGCGGCGGACCCCAGCGCATCATGGGTCCCTCATAAAGTTCGCGCACCTCTTCACGGGTAAACCAGCGTGCTTCCTCGATGTCGTCGGCGGCTACCGGTTCGCCCGGTTCGATCTCGGCGATCAGCCCGATCATCAGTGTGGACGGGAATGGCCAGGGCTGGCTGGCGATATAGCGCGCGGAAATCACCTTCAGCCCGGTCTCCTCAAGCACTTCGCGGGCACATGCTTCCTCTATCGTCTCGCCCGGCTCCATGAAGCCAGCCAGCGTGGCAAACAGGCCCGGCGGCCAGGCGGGCTGGCGGCCCATGACGCACCGGTCACCGGAAAACGGCAACATGATCACCGACGGGTCAGTGCGGGGAAAATGCTCGGTCTTGCACGATGGGCAGATCAGTTTTGTGGCACCGTCATGCGCCACGTTCGGCGTGCCGCACTTGGAACAGTAATGGCGGCGCGCATGCCAGGTCAGTATTGCCCGCGCCCGGCCCAGAATGGCTGCCATGTCGGGATCGGCCACCATTGTAGCGCGCCGGAAATCAAGGCCCGGCGGTGTTGATGCCGATTCCAGACTGGCGGCGAACCAGGGTGCGTCATTCTCCAGTCCCAGAAACACAAGTCCCGGCGGCAATAAGGCCATTATGGCCGCCTCTGCCGGATGGACGATGTGCGGCTCTCCGTCGGCAGACATCGCCACATCGCCATGTGTCAGCAAAACCACACGGGCTGCGGGGTGGTGCAGGCTGGCCTCGACAAAAGCGGGGTCGGCCCGCTGCAGTCCGGCATGGTCCAGCGGCGAGCGGGTGAATGTCAGGTGCATGAGCGAACGCCTTTCCTCTGACCCGCATTGCGCCCTGATGCGGCGCGTCTTGCAAGGGCGGTCCGAAGTCGCCGCTTTCTGCAGACCCGCGCGCTTTCTCAAGCCGAAGGGACGCGTTCCGATCATGCGCGTCGTGTAGCCGCACGGCTTTTCATGCCGGAGTGTTGACGCGAATGAGAATGACTCGCAAACTGAGAGTCGCAACAGGAGAGTCGTTCCATGAGCCGGGCAATCTGCATGGTCATCAATCTTGAACCGTCCCGTAACGGCGGCAGGCGCAGCAGCGAGCCAGTGAGCGGCCTTGAGCCGCGTGTCCGGGACTGGGTGGCGACCCAGTCTGTCATCGTCGAGGATTGGCTGAACCAGCTCGTTGCGGCAAATGGCGATGAGCGCCTGGTCGGGCTTCTGTGCCAGCACGCGGCTTTCCTGCGAGAGGCGGCCCGCGACTGACACCGCGCTTGCGAAACGCCATCTTGATCCCGATACTAGGATCAGGAAGGCCGGCGGCGGACGAGCCCCTCGCCAACCCGGTCAGGTCCGGAAGGAAGCAGCCGTAACGAGTTTCGGCTCGGGTCGCCGTCCGGTCTTCCGCCGCCTTCCATCTGCTTTCGCCAGGCGTGCCCCGGCTATGCCAGCGGGCGCACTGGCCAGAATTCCGCATGAAGGGGCCTCATCCGTCCATGGACGATCAAGATCCAGACAGCGGCGCCCTCGCGCTGGACGCCGGTGAGACGGGTCCCGCCCTGCCGGGCCTTGAGGCAGCGCCTGCTGCGCCGGGCTATCAGGTTCTGGCCCGCAAATACCGCCCGCAGCGCTTTTCCGATCTGATCGGGCAGGACGCCATGGTGCGTACGCTGTCGCACGCCTTTCAGTCAGGGCGCATAGCCCAAGCCTACATGCTGACAGGTGTTCGCGGCGTAGGTAAAACCACCACGGCCCGCCTGATCGCACGGGCCCTCAACTATGAGTCCGATGAGCGTTCCGGCCCGAGTGTGGAGATAGATCCGCCGGGGCGTCATTGTGATGCGATTGCCAGATCAGCCCATGTCGATGTGCTGGAGATGGATGCCGCGTCACGCACCGGTGTCGGTGATATCCGCGAAATCCTTGATGGTGTGCGCTATGCGCCGGTCTCCGCGCGCTACAAGGTCTACATCATCGATGAAGTGCACATGCTGTCGAACAACGCGTTCAACGCGCTGCTCAAAACGCTCGAAGAGCCGCCCCCGCATGTGAAATTCATCTTCGCCACGACCGAAATCCGAAAAGTGCCGGTGACGGTGCTCAGCCGGTGCCAGCGCTTTGACTTGCGCCGGGTGCCGCGCGATGCGCTCAGTGCCCATCTGAAGAATATCTGCGATCAGGAAGGCGCCGAGGTCGAGACCGCAGGGCTTGATGCCATCGCCCGCGCCGCAGAAGGCTCGGTGCGCGATGCATTGTCCCTGCTTGACCAGGCGATTGTTCAGGGAAACGAGAGTGGAGCGGTTCCCGCCTCGCAGGTTCGCGAGATGCTGGGTCTGGTAGACAGATCGCGCGTGCTTGACCTTCTGTCTGCCGCACTCTCAGGGCAGGGCGAGGCGGCGCTGTCCGAGCTGGAAGGCCAGTATGCGGCCGGCGCTGATCCGCAAGTCTTGATGCGTGACCTTCTGGACTATCTGCATGGCATGAACCGGGTGAAGGCCACCGGCGGAAAGGCCGATATTGCCGAAGCCCCGGAGACGGCTGCGCGCATCCGCGAACTGGCTGATGCCCATTCGCTGGCAAGTCTTACCCGTCTCTGGAAGACGGCGCTGTCCGGCCTTGATGACGTGCGGTCTGCACCTGATCCCATGTCGGCTGTCGAGATGAGCGTGATCCGGCTGATGGCTGCGGCAAGCCTGCCTGGCCCGGAAGATGCCGCGAAACTGATTGCCGCGCTGGAGGCTGGCGCGCCGCTAGCGGTTCAAGAAGGCTCATCGCAGCAGCCAACGGCGCATGATGATTCTGATGCGCCGCGAGCGCAGGCCGTGGAAGACGCGGCCGAGCCCGATTCAGCGCCGCCCTCGAACCTTGCAAGCCTTGATGATGTGATTGCCCTGCTGGACGCTGAGCGCGAAGCCCTGCTGCGCGACCATGTGGAGCGCTATGTGCGTCTGGTGTCGATTGGTCAGGGCAAGCTGGTCTTTGAAGCGGCGAAAGGCGCGCCGGAGGATCTCGCCAGCCGCCTTGCCGGTTTTCTGCATGCCCAGACCGGCGCACGCTGGCTGGTCGACAGTCAGGGGCGCGCGTCGGGGGGCGAAACGGTGCGCGAACGCCGCCGCCGCGAAGCCGGTGCGCTGCGTGAGAAAGCCATGCGTGACCCGGCCGTGGTCAAAGCGATGACGCTCTTTCCCGGCGCGGAACTGGAATCGGTAACGCCGCTTGAGTCTGATACACCGCCTACCCAGATGACGGATACCAGTACTCAGCGTCAGGAGCGCAAACCATGAAGGACCTCGCCGGCCTGATGAAACAGGCCCAGGAAATGCAAAAGAAGATGGGCGAGGCGCAGGCCCGCCTGGACGAGGTCGAAGTGATGGGCGAGGCCGGTGCGGGGCTGGTGAAAATTACCACCACCGCCAAGGGCGAGCCGCGCAAGGTGTCCATTGATCCCTCGCTGATCGACCCGTCCGAACCGGAAATCCTGGAAGATCTCGTGCTGGCTGCCATGTCCGATGCGCGCCGCAAGGCCGACGAAGCGCAGGCGAAAGTCTTGCGCGACGCGGCCGGCGGGCTGGGCCTGCCGCCTGGCTTCGACATGCCGTTCGGTATCAAGTCCTGACATCTCCCGCTGGCGGGGCTGTTGCCGCGCGCGGCTGCCGCTAGTCTTTGGTCCGGGCACGCGCGTGTGATTCGCGCGGCCGCAGAGGGATGAGATGGCAGGCACGGCAGGACCAGAAATCGAACGGCTGATCCAGCTTCTGGCCAAGCTGCCAGGGCTCGGGCCACGGTCGGCGCGCCGGGCTGCCTTGCACATGATGAAAAAGCGCGAGGCACTGATGGAGCCGCTGGCAGCGGCCTTGTCAGAAGCGGCGCTCAAAATCCGCCCCTGCAGCATTTGCGGCAATCTGGATGTTTCAGACCCTTGCACGGTCTGCCGTGACCCCAAGCGCGGCGACAGCGTGATCTGCGTGGTCGAGACAGTCGGCGATCTGTGGGCGCTGGAAAGGGCAGGGGCGTTTGCCGGAAAATACCATGTTCTGGGCGGTGTGCTTTCCGCGCTTGATGGTGTTGGCCCTGACGATCTCAATCTTGCCAGCCTCGCCGAGCGGGCAGCCAGTGGCGCGGTCAGCGAAGTGATCCTTGCCCTCAATGCCACAGTGGACGGCCAGACCACAGCCCACGTCATCGCTGACCGGCTGGCCCACACCGGCGTGTCCATCACCTCGTTGGCGCGCGGCGTGCCGGTGGGGGGCGAGCTGGACTATCTTGATGATGGCACGCTGACCGCCGCTTTCAGGTCGAGACGGCCCGCGTAGCAATCAGATCTACGGTGCAGGCACCAGCCGCAGCACACGGCCCTCATCGCTGTCTGTCAGAATGTAGATGAAGCCGTCTGGCCCGGTGCGGACATCGCGGATGCGTTCTTCAAGATCGTCAAGAAGGCGCTCCTGACCGATCACGCGGTCACCATCGGTTTCCAGACGGGCAAGGTGCATGCCGGCCAGCGCGCCGACAAACACATCGTTCTGCCAATGCGGGAAGGCCTCGCCCGTATAGGCCGTCATGCCGGAACTGGCGATCGACGGATTCCAGTACCAGACCGGCTGCTCCAGCCCGTCGCGGTCGCGCTCCTCGGTGATGATCGTACCGTTGTAATTGATGCCGTAGGTGATTTCCGGCCAGCCATAGTTCAGGCCGCTCGCCGTGTGGATATTGATCTCATCACCGCCGCGCGGACCATGCTCATGGCTCCAGACCGTGCCAGTCTGCGGGTGGTGGATCAGCCCCTGGATGTTGCGGTGGCCATAGCTCCACACTTCCGGCGCGCCGCCATCGCCATCGGCAAACGGATTATCGGACGGAACCGAGCCATCATCATTCAGCCGGATCAGCGCGCCCAGATGGCTGGACGGGTTTTGCGCCTCGTCCATATGATTGCCGCCATCGCCAAGGCTCAGCCAGAGATAGCCGTCACGGTCGAACAGGATTTTCCCGCCATGGTGGCGGTTGGTGGCAATGTCGAAATTGACGGCGAACAATTCCTCGACATTTTCCAGGGCCGACAGGTCGTCGCTCAGCCGGGCGCGGATCAGTGCTGTGCGATGCGCCTCGCGCGTGCCTTGCGCGTAAGAGATATAGACCAGCCGGTTCTCGGCAAAATCGGGGTGCGGGATTGCATCGAACAGTCCGCTCTGCCGGTTGACCACCATATCGCCGGGAAGGCCGCTGACGGGCTCCTGCCGCAATGTCCCGTCAGCCTCGATGACACGCAGGCCATCACTGGCACCGTCGCGCTCGGTGACCAGCATCGCGCCGTCCGGCAGGAAGCTGATGGACCATGGGTAATTCAGGTCTTCTGCTAACGTCTCGACGCTGAAATTGGCTTGCTCGGTCTCGTAGACCTCCTGCGCGGCAAGCGCGCCTGCGCTGGCGGTGAGCAGAAGGCTGGATGCAAGGGTTGTGCGGATCATGTGAGAAATCTCTCCGATAAGTCTGAAACAGCGTTCACACGCAGACATAGGGATGGCAACTCGGCTGGCCAGTCATCGTTGCCCGGCTGACATAGTTGTGAACACCGGCAACGCGCTGGGCGGCAAGCGCGCCGCGCTGGTCTAGGCTGCCCTTGTGATTCGCGTATTGGCAGGCAGAGTGACGCTATGGAAACGCTCAATATCATCCTGATGGCAGGCGGTGGCCTCGTGGCAGGTCTGGTTCTGGCCTGGCTGTTCATGCGCAATGCCGGCGCGGGTGCTGCTGCCTTGCAGGAACGCCTCGCTGATACCGAGCGCCGCTTTGAGACGGAGCGCGCACAGCGGCAGGCCGAGCTGGAGGGCGAGCGCACGGCGCGCCGCGCGGCCGAACAGGCCGCTGCTGCGCTGAAAGCCCGCATCGACACCGAAGCCGAAGCCGTCAAACGCGAGCGTGAGAGCCTGACCCAGCTTTCAAATGCTGTGCAGGAGAAGTTTCAGCTGCTGGCGAATGAGGCGCTCGACAAGTCCCAGAAGGCATTTCTGGAGCGTGCCGCCGAGACCTTCAAGCTCAATCAGGAAAAGGCCGAAGGCAGCGTGAAGGAGCTGGTGACGCCGATCCGCGAGAAGCTCGACCAGTTCAAGGCCACGGTCGACAATATCGAGAAGGAGCGTGCCTCCCACCGCGGCGAGCTGGGAGAGCAGATCAACGCGCTGCGGCAGGGGCTCGCCGGTCAGCAGCAAGAGACGTCAAAACTGGTCAACGCGCTGCAGCGCTCGTCCACCACGCGCGGCCAGTGGGGCGAACGCACCGTGGAAAACGTGCTGGAACTGGCGGGTCTGACCAAGGGCATCGATTATGAAAGGCAGTACCAGACCCGCGATAGCGAGGGCGCGGCCCTGCGTCCCGATTTCGTGGTCCGCCTGCCCGGTGGCGGGCGCTTCGTTATCGATTCCAAGGTCGCGCTGACCGCTTATCTGGATGCGGTCGAGGCACCTGACGAGGCCAGCCGCAAACAGCATTTGCGGCGCCACGCCATGCAGGTGAAGACCCATATCCGCCAGCTTGCCGGCAAGGAGTATGCGAAGTCCGTCGAGGGCGCGATTGATTTCGTGGCGCTCTTCATCCCCGGCGAGAGCTTCTACTCTGCGGCGATGGAAGAAGAGCCCGGTCTGTTCGACGAGGCCATTGCCCAGGACGTCATCATAGTGACGCCCTCCACACTGCTCGCGCTGGCAAAAGCGGTTGCCTATGGCTGGCGCCAGCAATCGCTGGAGGACAATGCCCGTCAGATCGCAGCGCTGGGATCTGAAATCCACGACCGGCTGCAGACGTTCACCGGCCATCTTGGCCGTGTCGGTTCCGGTCTGAAGTCTGCGACCACCAATTATAACAGTGCGGTAGCCTCGCTGGAGGGCCGGGTTCTGGTCTCGGCACGCAAGATGGCCGAACTCAACTCTGCATCGGGCACAAAGGCGCTTGAAGGTCCGGCGCAAGTGGATGAAACGCCGCGTTCGCTCGCTGCGCCGTCCGGCGATGAGACTGGTGAAGCTTGATCGAAGCCTCTTTGCCCATTACCTCTGCCACCATGACCGTACACCCTATTCTCACTGTCCCGGACCCCCGCCTGAAACTGGTTTCAAAACCGGTGGAGCGGGTGGATGACGCGCTTCGCACCCTCATGGATGACATGGTGGAAACCATGTACGATGCCGACGGCATCGGCCTTGCGGCCATCCAGATCGGTGTGGATAGCCGCGTCATTGTGATGGACCTGTCCGAAAATCGCGATGCACCGCGCTATTTCGTCAATCCGGTTGTCACGCCGCTTACCGAGGAAACCCGGCCCTACAGTGAGGGCTGTCTTTCCATTCCCGAGGTTTATGACGATGTGGAACGTCCGGTCCGGGTAAGCGTTAGTTACCTGGACTATGACGGTAACGCCCGCGAGGAGGTCGCCGAAGATCTGTTCGCCGTATGTATCCAGCACGAAATGGACCATCTGGAGGGCGTGCTGTTCATTGATTATCTCTCGCGCCTGAAACGCGACCGGGCCGTGAAGAAGGTCCAGAAGCTTGTGAAGTCGCGCATGGAGGATGCCCAATGACCTTGTCTCGCTTCGCCATGCTCGGGAGCACTGTAGCGCTCTCAGCACTTCTTCTTGCCGCCTGTGATCAGAACGACCCGATACCCGAACCGCAGCCTGAGCCGGTGCCGGGCGAAATGCCTGAACCGGAAGTGGAAGTGGAAGTTGATGCTGACGAGCTTTCAGCCGATGTGGCTGATACGCCCGCGGGCGCGATGGATGACGTTGCCGGGGATGCGCCCGCCGTTGAGGCGGACGCGGAGCCGGAACTGGTGTCGGAAGATGGCTTGATCGAAGGATTGTCGCAGTATTGCGGACAGGCGTTCGAAGGTGAGATTACGAGCCCGGTGACCGACGCCGATTCTGCCTTCGCGGGCGAGCGTCTGGTCATGCATGTTCGCGAATGCTCCGACGATGAAGTGCAGGTGCCTTTCCATGTCGGCGATGATCATTCACGCACCTGGATCATCACCCGGCTGAATGATGGCCGCTTGCGCCTCAAGCATGATCACCGTCACGAAGATGGCTCCGAAGACGTGCTGACCCAGTATGGTGGCGACAGCGTTGCGCCACCCGTTACGGGGCGCGTCGAGTTCCCTGCTGACCGATACTCAAGAGATCTGTTTGAGCGCGAAGGCATTCCGGTCTCGATGGACAATGTCTGGATTATGGAGATCACCGACACCGAGTTCACCTACGCGCTTACGCGCCCGAACCGCCTGTTCGAGGTGACGTTCGACCTGACCGAGCCAGTGGATACACCGCCCACGCCATGGGGTTGGGAGGACGAAGAGTAATATCTGCTTCCACGTAAATTACCGAAAAAGGCGCGGTCCCTCAGGGCCGCGCCTTTTTCGTTCACGGCAATTTCACCCGTTGCGCTGACCTGCCAGCAGGAAGCTGGCTGCGCGTGTCAGCCCGGCCCAGCGTCCGGCTGCACTGGTCTCGGCGGCGGCAATATGGTCGAGCCGGCTGTGGATACGTTCACCGAACCCGCGCACGCGTTCCCCGCACAAGGCAAGGCTGACCCTGACCAGCTGCATGGCCGCCGCCCGGACCTGCTCTTCAAGGCGCGGAGCCCGTACGACGCCGCTGAAAAGCGCTGAACTGTGGTTGGTGAAGTATTTCTTGTAGTCCTCATGACCGGTGCCCATTTCGTAACGGTCGAGGCCAAACCGGTCCATTTGCGACAGGAGCAGATAAACCAGCAAATGTCCCGGAGAGTAGGGCGACATCTCGGGATCGTAGGCCGCCAGCCAGGGATGGAAGGTGCCATGGCCTTCCGGGCCGTACTCTGCCGCGATCAGCCGGCCGCCTGCCCGCAGGGTGTACAGGCGGCCGCGTACAGCGCCCTCCTGTCTGGCGAACAGGGCGTGCATCAGTCTTGACGTCCAGCGCGGGGCCAGCACGTCATGGCGGCCGGTTTCGCGAAATTGCAGGCGCTTCCAGCGTATCAGCTGCTCCAGGGTTTCACGGCTTTCAGAGGTCTCGAGGCGGATCTGACCGTGTTCTGCTTCCAGCTTACGCATGCGGCGGCGGAAATCCTTGAAGCGTTTGGGGTGCTCTGCTTGCAGCTCCGCAACTAGCGCCTCGCCGGTCGAGCATTTCAACGCAGCGCGTGACGGCCCGACGGGTTCGAGGCCGGTTGCCGGGGGCTTGTCGGGGGTGAAAAGGGCGGTGAACCGGGCACGTGAAAGGCCGGCCATGGCCAGCAACTCTTCGTCACGCTCGGCAATGTCGCTCCGGCGCAAGATTGCGTGAATATCAGAGAACGCTGATCCTACCGGCCGGGCAAAGCCGCCTGGGCGACGGTGGAACGCGAACGCGGCCGCAAGGCCCCGCTGATCGCGGAACAAGGCGATTTCCACATCCTGACGGACCCCAGCCACGGCCAGCGCGAAATCAGGATGCAGCAACGGCGAGTCGAGCCCGGTCGCGAGTGCCATTTCGGCCCATGCTTCGCGGTCCCGCGCATTCAGCGCATCGGCCTTGATTGTCTCACAGCGCAACATGCAAGTGCCTCCACAATTTCCTGGGCAGGGACTCGCAGTTATCGTGCCAGAAGCGGCGGGGCTGAACCCGGTTTTGAATGCAGGGTTAGCAGGCGGTTAAGGGCATCAGCCAATGCCGTGCCCGGCTTTCCATTCCGCCAGATCGACGCCAAGCACATCGGCGAGAATCGCTGCGGTACCGCCATTCGGGTCGGGGACCGTTCCGGTCGTCAGCCCGCCATCAACCACAAGCGCCTGCCCGGTGACAAATCGCGCTTCGTCGCTGGCAAGGTATACAGCAGCATTGGCAATGTCGCCCGGATTGCCGCTTACCGGCAAAGGTTGGGCAAAGGCCCCCAACTCTTCGAGCCGGGGCTGGGCGGCTTCGGCGGCGTCCTGATCAAGGCCGAAGGCGCGCCCGAATACCGCCGTCGCGATCATGCCCGGATTGATACAGTTCACCCGGATCTTGTGGGGTGCCAGCCGGACGGCGGTCGTCTTGGTCAGATGGATCAGCCCGGCCTTGGCCACCGAATACAGGAGGGGGCCGTAATTCACGCCTATTCCGGCGACGCTGGAGGTGGAGATGATCGACCCTCCCCCGGCGGTCTGCATGTGCGGCAAGGCGTGCTTGATGCCGAACAGCGCGGCACGCAGGTGCAGGTGCATCACGTGGTCGAAAACTTCAGCCTCAATCTTCTCAACGGGATAGTCAGGCTCCGCCGAACCTGCATTGTTGAACAGGACATCCAGCCGCCCATGGCGTTCAGTCGCGAGATCAATCAAGGCCTTGATGTCAGATTCACTTTTCACGTCCGTGGTGCGGAAGGCCAGCTTTGGTCCATGAAACTGGGCCATCGCCTCGCCGCGCCCGGTTTCAACGTCGCCCATGACGACATGTGCGCCCTCGGCGATGAAGCGTTCCACACTCGCCTTGCCGATGCCGCTCGCACCGCCGGTAATGACGGCGATCTTGCCTTCCAGACGTCCGCTCATCTTCGCTGTATCCTTTGTCAGTGAACTCGCGGCGCACACTGGCGCGCGAGGGGGGCAGACTGCAAGTCCCTTGGCGCTTGCACGGCGTATGGAACGCTTGTCAGCTAAAGGGGTTGAAGGTCAGGGTCGACTAGCGGGGTTTTCATGGAACGCATCAAGCTGATTGTTGGCCGCATTGTCGGCTCGCTCTGGTTTCTGCCCGCGCTGTACGCTGCCGGTGCCATGGGCGTTGTTCTGGCTGCGCCGCTCACACAGTTTCTGGTGCCTGCCCAGGTGGCTGATGCGATTGATGTGGAGGCGGTTCGCACCGTCCTCAACATTCTTTCGTCCAGCCTGCTGGCCGTGACTATTTTCTCGCTGACGACGATGGCTACCTCGCTGAAAGGTGTCAGCGATGCGGCCTCGCCGCGTGCCCGGCCCATTCTCATACGCGGCGGAAGCGCGCAAAACGCCATCGCGACCTTTCTGGGCGCATTCATTTTCAGCGTTATCGGTCTTGTTGCGCTCAATGGCGGGCTTTTGGGGGCCGGCGGGGAAGCGGTTCTCTTTGCGTTGACGGTGATAGCGACTCTGATGGTCGTCATCGTCCTGATCCAGTGGATCAGGCAGCTCTCGACGCTGGGTGATGTCGAAGATGCAATCTCCAAAGTGGACCACGCGGCGCAAGCTGCCTTCCGTACGCTGGCCTGCCTGCCGGGCCCGGCTGATCGCAGCACTCTTGGCAAGGGAAAGTCGTTACTGCTTCATGCCGAACGGCCCGGCTATGTTCAGATGATCGACTATCGCGCGCTGGACGATGCAGCCCGGAAGCTTGGCGCGACGGTAGACGTGACTGCCCAGCCCGGGGAGCGATGCGGGCCATCGCGTGAGTTGGCAAAAGTGTACGGCGCGGACACCGACGACGCGGCCTCAACCCTTCTGCCCTGCTTTGTTTGTGGCGAGCGGCGCACGCTGGAGGCCGATCCACGCTTCGGTCTCACCGCACTGAGCGAGATCGGTTCACGCGCGCTATCGCCGGGCGTCAACGACCCTGGAACGGCGATATCTGCGGTAAGTGCGCTGGAACGCTGCTTTGCCGGGTGGAATGACGCCCTGCGCGAGGCGCACGAGTGCGAGCCGCTTGCACGCGTGTTTTACCCTGCGATGGATGACGGGCAGGTTCTGCGCGAGCCGGTTATTGCGCTGGCGCGTGACGGGGCCGGTCAGCTGGAAGTCATGCGCGCCCTGATCGAGCTGTGCTCAATGGCTGGCGATCTGGACCGGCTGGACCTGGCCGCCGAGGCGAAAAGTCTGACCGCCGAAATCATCGAACGGGCCAGCGCTGCCATGGCGCACAAAAGCGACATTGCGCGGCTCAAGGACGCAGCGCCCTGACCTGACGCAGACCACACCTTGCCTCTTGCCCGTTTCAGCGTTAGAGCGGCCCCGCAAGAGATAGAGGAGGTCTCCGCCATGGAGATACGTGAAGGTCTGACCTTCGACGATGTGCTCTTGCAGCCCGGCGCATCCGAGATAATCCCTGCCGATGCCGATGTGCGCACCCGCGCCACGTGCGAGGTGGGGCTGAATATCCCGATCCTCTCGGCAGCCATGGACACCGTCACCGAGGCGCCGCTGGCCATTGCCATGGCGCAGGCGGGCGGACTTGGTGTTATCCACCGCAATCTGACCAATGGTGAGCAGGCCGAGGAAGTGCGCCGTGTGAAGCGCTATGAGAGCGGCATGGTCGTCAACCCGGTCACGATCGGCCCGGAAGCGACGCTGGCTAACCTCAAGGCGCTGATGGACCATCACCGCATTTCCGGTATCCCGGTAGTCGAAGGCGGCGGCACAGGCGGGCCAGCCGGTGCCAAGCCCGGCAAACTGATCGGCATCGTCACCAATCGTGATGTGCGCTTTGCCGATGACCCCAACGCAACTGTTGCCAGCCTGATGACGCGCGACCAGCTTGTCACTGTTCGCCCCGGCGCTGATCAGGCAGAGGCCAAGCGCCTGCTGCACAAGCACCGCATTGAGCGCCTGCTCGTGGTCGATCAGGACGGGCGCTGTGTCGGCCTGATGACGGTCAAGGACATGGAGAAGGCGCAAGCTCATCCCAACGCTGCGAAGGACGCGCAAGGACGTTTGCGGGTCGCGGCCGCCACCACGGTAGGTGATGCCGGGTTCGAACGCGCCGAGGCGCTGATGGATGCCGGCGTGGATGTGATCGTCATCGACACCGCCCACGGCATGAGCGCGGCGGTGCTCGAACAGGTAAAGCGCATCAAGCGGGCGTCCAACACCACGCAGATCGTAGCGGGTAACGTCGCGACCTATGACGGCGCGCGTAACCTGTTCGATGTCGGCGCGGACTGTGTGAAGGTCGGCATCGGGCCGGGCTCCATCTGCACCACCCGCGTCGTGGCCGGTGTCGGCGTGCCGCAGCTTACGGCCGTCATGGAAGCGCGCCGCGCGGCTGAAGGCTTTGACGGGACCATCATTGCTGATGGCGGCATCAAGTATTCGGGCGATCTGGCAAAGGCAATCGCGGCGGGCGCGGACTGCGTAATGATGGGCTCGATGCTGGCCGGTACGGAAGAAGCGCCCGGCGAGGTCTTCCTCTACAAGGGCCGCTCCTACAAATCCTATCGCGGCATGGGCTCTGTCAGCGCGATGGCGCGCGGCTCGGCGGACCGGTACTTCCAGAAGGAAGTGACCGACCGCATGAAGCTGGTGCCCGAAGGCATTGAAGGCCAGGTGCCCTACAAGGGCCCGGTCGGTCCGATTCTGCACCAGATGGTTGGCGGGCTTCGCGCGGCAATGGGCTATACCGGCGCGAAATCGATTGCCGATTTTCAGGAGAAGGCGGTGTTTGTGCGCATCACCAATGCGGGGCTTCGCGAAAGCCACGTCCATGATGTGACCATCACCCGCGAAGCACCCAACTATCCCAGCCCCAGCTAGGTTTCTCTCGTCCTTCGAGACGTTCGCTTCGCTACCCTCACAGATGAGGGAAAGCACACCCAAAGCCCTCATCCTGAGGAGCCGCCGCAGGCGGCGTCTCGAAGGACGAGGGCCACACGCAAAGGAACCGCCATGCGTGACGCAGGCCGGATAGCCGCCGCCATCGAAGTGCTGGACACTGTTCTGAACCGGCACCAGCCGGTGAAGGAGGCGATGCGCGACTGGGGCAAGGCCAACCGCTATGCGGGCTCTGGCGACCGGGCGTGGATTTCCGGCCTGGTGCTGGACGCAATGCGCCGGCGCGCCTCCCTGACACTGCTGATGGGCGCAGACACACCGCGCGCGCTGGTGCTGGGCACGTTGGCCCACAGCTGGGAGATGAACGCTGACAGTGTGGCGGCCGTTTTCGAGGGCGATGAGCACGCGCCCGATCCTCTGACTGACGCCGAACGCGCCGGTATGGCGGCCACGCTCCCCGATGACGCGCAACTGCATGCGCGCGCGGAGATTCCCGAATGGCTTAGCGAAAGCTTCGAGCGCGGTTTTGGCGCCGACGCAGCCCTTGAAGGCGCGGCCATGGCGGACCGGGCACCGGTGGATTTGCGCGTCAACACGCTCAAGACCGACCCGGAAAAGGCGATTTCCGCTGTGCGCGCGCAGATCAATGCCGACCCGTCCGTGCTGCTTACCACCGCTATCCGCATCCCCGGAACCGATCCGCGCGCCAAATCTCCGCCCGCCGATGCCATCCCGGCGTATGGCAAGGGCTGGGTGGAGGTGCAGGATATTGGAAGCCAGATCGCCGCTCTCGCCGCCTCGCCGGTGGCGGGCCTCCAGGCGCTCGATTTCTGTGCCGGCGCAGGCGGCAAGACGCTCAGCCTCGCGGCGATGATGAACAATACCGGCCAGCTTTATGCCTGGGATTTTGACTGGCGGCGCCTGCGCGCCATCTGGCCCCGGCTGGAGCGGGCGGGCGTGCGCAGCGTTCAGGTGCGCGCGGGCAAGGAAGCGGAGGCTCTGGGAGACCTGGAAGGCAAGATGGATCTTGTCTTCATCGATGCGCCCTGCACCGGCTCTGGCACCTGGCGGCGCAGGCCGGACACCAAATGGCGCCTGAAGGAAAAGGCGCTCGCCACGCGCATCACCCAGCAGGACGAGGTGCTGGCCAAGGCGGCAAAGTACGTGAAGCCTGGCGGGCGCATGGTCTATGTCACCTGCTCGGTCCTGCCCGAAGAAAATGGCGACCGGATCGAGGCTTTCCTCAATGCAAACCCCGATTTCCGCGCCGTGCCGGTGATGGACGCGCTGAACGCGTCCGGCCAGCTCACCGAGGAAGGCGCACTCACCCTCGCCGCCTGCGCAGGCGCTCACGGCGCGCTGCAGCTCACCCCCGCCCGCACCAGCACGGACGGGTTCTATGTGTGTGGACTGGTGAAGGCGGGGTAGTTCACTCCCCCCGCTCTTTCTTCCCCCTCGCCACTTCCGTTGCCAGCGCTTCGAGCTTGTGCGTCCAGAAGCCCTTAAAGCGCGCGAGCCAGTCATCGACCTGCTGCAAGGGCGCGGGTTCGAGCCGGTAGATGCGGCGCGCCCCGTCCACGCGCGAGCTGGCAAAGCCGTTATCGCGCAGCACTTTGAGGTGCTGAGAGACACCGGCCTGGCTGATGCCGAACTCGGCATGGATGACCTCCACGATCTCGCCCGAGCGCAGTTCGTTTTCGGCCAGCAGTTCGAGTATGCGCCGGCGCACCGGGTCTCCCAATACGTCAAAGGCGTGCATCAGTGCTCCTCACCTTTGAAGAAGGCGGCGGTGCGCGCCGCTGCCGCGCGGGCCTCATCTGCGGGCGCACCGGAGCTTATGTGCGCCTCGCCCCACGCCTTGGCACAGGCATCGACCAGATCGCGGTAGTTTTGCGAGGCGAACCATTCGCCGCTGGCCTCCACCGGCGCCGTCACCTCGCCGCTGACATGCAGCGCGAGGCCCGCCAGCCCCAGATCCCAGCCGACACCGCCCGCGCCGGGGCCGTATTTCTCTTCCCACTCAGAATCGACCACATAGAGATGGGTCAGCTCCAGCCGGGCATGGCCATTGCCGGCCGCATAGAGCCGCACCGACACCCAGCTGACATTCCCGGAAAACTCCCAGGTGATGTCCAGCGTGCGCGGCGGCTCGCAGACGCTGATTTCGCCGCCCGCATTATTCTCGATCTGGAACCGCCCGCCGGGGCGAAAGTCGCCTGATACCGGCGAGAACCAGCGCGCCAGGCGCTCCTTGGTGGTCACTGCCTCCCACAAATCTTCAATGCCGGTGGCGTAGGTGCGGCTGGCCACAATGGCGGCGGCCGGCTTGCCGTCCCGCTCCAGATTGCACACCTCGCGCGCCGTCGCCCCGATAGCCGCTGCTATATCGATCTGCATGGCTGTCTCCCATAATTTCGATATCGCTTATATAAGTAATAAATTATATGAGAGTCAAATTGATCCCACTCCCCCTCTCGCCTTTGCGCAGAATCTCGGCTAATCGCTGCGCATGGATATACCTGCCGAACATGAACGCGCCCTGATTGTCGATTTCGGCTCTCAGGTGACCCAGCTCATCGCACGGCGCCTGCGCGAAAGCGGCGTCTATTGCGAGGTCCATCCCTATAACCGCGCCAATGCGGCGTTCGTGAAGGAATATGGTCCGAAGGCCATCATCCTGTCCGGCTCGCCGCACTCGACGAACTGGGAGGACAGCCCCAAGGCCGACCCCTACCTGTTTGAGGCCGGGGTGCCGGTTTTGGGCATCTGCTATGGCGAGCAGATCATGTGCGCCCAGCTCGGCGGGCGGGTGGAAACATCCGACCATCGCGAGTTTGGCCGCGCCGACATCCAGATCGTGCTGGAAAGCCCGCTTCTGGCGGGGCTGGGCGGGGTCGGTGATACCGAACGCGTCTGGATGAGCCATGGCGACCGCGTGATGGCCGCGCCGGAAGGCTTTCACGTCATCGCCACCAGTTCAGGCGCGCCTTTCGCAGCCATCGCAGACGAGGCGCGGCGCTTTTACGGCGTGCAGTTCCACCCCGAAGTGGTCCACACGCCGCGCGGCGCGCTGATCCTGAAAAACTTCACCCATGAAATCGCCGGCATGAAGGGCGACTGGACCATGGCCGCCTTCAAGGATGAGGCGATAGCCCGCATCCGTGAGCAGGTGGGTAAGGGCCGGGTGATCTGCGGCCTCTCAGGCGGCGTGGATTCGGCCGTTGCCGCCGTGTTGATCCATGAGGCGATTGGCGACCAGCTGACCTGCGTCTTCGTCGATACCGGCCTGATGCGCCATGGCGAGGCCGAAGAGGTCGTCACCCTCTTCCGCGAGCATTACAATATCCCGCTGGTCGCCGCCGACGAGGGGGAGCGCTTCCTCTCCGCTCTGGACGGCATCGACGACCCGGAAAAAAAACGCAAGACTATCGGCAAGCTCTTCATCGATGTGTTCGAGGAGAAGGCCAAGCTGGCGGGCGGTGCCGATTTCCTGGCCCAGGGCACGCTCTACCCGGACGTGATCGAGAGTGTCAGCTTTGATGGCGGCCCGTCCGTCACCATCAAGTCCCACCATAATGTCGGCGGCCTGCCCGCACGCATGAACATGAAGCTGGTCGAGCCCTTGCGCGAGCTCTTCAAGGACGAGGTGAGGGCGCTGGGGCGCGAGCTTGGCCTGCCCGAAGCCTTTGTCGGCCGCCACCCCTTCCCGGGGCCGGGGCTCGGCATCCGCATTCCCGGCGCGGTCAGCAAGGAAAAGGCCGATATCCTGCGCGCCGCCGACCGCATCTATATCGAGGAGATCAAGAAGGCCGGTCTCTACGATGTGATCTGGCAGGCCTTTGCCGTGCTCCTGCCCGTGCGCACCGTCGGCGTGATGGGCGATGAGCGCACCTATGACGCCGTGCTGGCCTTGCGCGCCGTGACGAGTGTTGACGGCATGACGGCGGACTATTTCCCCTTCGACCACGATTTCCTGGGCCGTGTCGCCACGCGCATCATCAATGAAGTGCGCGGCGTCAACCGCGTTGTCTATGACGTGACCAGCAAGCCGCCGGGAACGATTGAGTGGGAGTAGGGGGTGGATAGGGCTGAGCAAGTTGCTCGTGACTGGTTTGCGAACCAGGGTTTTTCAGAAGTAGTTCACGAGCCAAACGGACACAGTACTTTCCCTGATTTTCTTCTGGATAATTCCGTACTAGCGGAAGTGACGTGGCTTTTTCAAACTGACGTGACAACGGGAAAGCCGCTCATTGAAAAAGAAATGCCACTAGTCTGTGCCGTAAGCAAATTTTTGGAGGAAAAGGGGCGCGGTTCTGAGCTTGCCTCCTATTTCGTCGACTTTGTCTTCGAGCGACCGCTGTTTGGCTCGCGGCTGGAACTTGAATCAGCGCTAGAAAAAGCTCTGAATGAAGGCATAAAGCGACCCCATGGTAGGACGCGAATCTACCTGAAGTCGAATATCTGGATCGAAGTCTATGAGGCGAGTAAACATTTCGGCCAGACGTTTGTATTAGGTTGTTGGATTGACAATGATGCCGGCGGGTGGGTTGGTGAATATGCACCCGCGAGTCTCGACGATGCAGTTGCTAGAAAGTCCGCCAAAGCAAACAGTCACAATGACAAAATTGCAGGCAAAGAGACTTGGTTGATCCTAGTTGATCGGATGGGCTGCACAGCTGACGATTTTGCGAACCTAGTCCCAGATTTTCGACCATATACGAGTCTTGTTGTCCTAGGTTTCGCAGGTGATGAGATCGCTCGCTGGTCTGCTTGACAAGCAGCCAATCGAAGTCGACCTCCATCCCCATTGACTCTCCCCGCCCTGACCTTCATGTTTTACACATGAACAAGCATATCCAGATACGCGAAATCCCTGAAGAGACGCACCGGGCGCTCAAAGAGCGTGCGGCGGCGGAAGGGCTGAGCATGAGCGATTATCTGCGCCGCCTGATCGAGCAGGATCTGAAGCGGCCTGACTGGGTATCGATTAGGGCGCGCCGCGCGAAGATGGACCTGATTGATCTCGATGATGAGGCGGTGCGTATCCTGCGTGAAGAGCGCGAAGCGCGGTGATCGTTGTTGATGCGTCGCTGATCATCGAAGTGCTCATCGGCGGGGCGGCGGGCGAAGAGATCAGTGAGAGGCTGGTGCAGGATGGCGGCGTGCTGGCCGCGCCGGAGATTCTGGAGCTCGAACTGTTGCAGGTATTGCGGCGGCTCGCCGGGTCCGGGCGCCTTGCGCCTGAGTACGCTGAGGCGGCGCTGGCGACCCTTGCTGATCTCAATATCGAGCGCTTCTCCCACTCCGGCCTTGGAGGCCGCATCTGGGCGCTGCGTGATAATCTGACGGCCTATGACGCGGCCTATATAGCCCTCGCCGAGGCGCTGGACGCTCCGCTATGGACGCGCGACACAAAGCTCGCCGGTGTTCCGGGCGTCTCCGCCCGCGTGGTACTCCTGTAGGAGTTGAGTGGCCCCCATGCCCGATACCCGCCTCGATGCACTGGCATTTTCAATCCCTGTAGCAGCCTCTGCAGCCCAGCCTGTGCGCCGGGCCCAACAGTGTCTTCCTGCGCTCAGGCAGTCATCCCATTCAATACGGTGTTCCGCTTTTCCGGCGCTGAGCCTGGGCCGCCTCGGTCCACCATGCAAGATCGGCGGCAAAGCGTGGAAAGGCCTTTGCCAACGCGGCACCGCCCTCGCCGGTTGGCTGCGCATCGTCATCGATGGCGTGGCGAATTCCACCCACGGCAAGCGAACTTGAAATGACAACCATGCCCATTTCCGACAGCGTCCCGTGCCAGGCAAGCGCGGCCCGCACGCCGGCCAGGCGGCCGGCTGAATAGCTGGCAATGGCCGCGGGCCGCCAGAACCAGTCCTCCAGGAAATGGTCGGTCAGGTTTTTCAGGCCCGGCTGGATACCCCAATTATATTCGCCCGTGACGAAGACGAACGCATCGGCGTTGCGGATCTTGCCGGCCAGCTCTTCCAGCTCGGCAGGCGCCTCACCGGCGGCGTATTCCTTGTACATGCGGTCCAGCATCGGCAGGTTGATGGCCTTGGCGTCGATCAGCTCCACCGCGTTGCCGAGCTCGCTCAGCTCTCTCACGAGATAACGCGCCAGCCGGATACCCTGCCTGTCGGCGCGATAAGAGCCGTAGAGGACGAGGATATGGTGGGTCATGTATTTCCCTTTCCAGAACTGCCCCGTTTGATGCGCGCCCACGTCATGCCTATGACTGACGCAACACGTCCTGCCATTCGGGACGGCGGTCGATCTGCGCCTTGGCGAACGGGCAGAGGGGAACGATGGAGATCCCGTCGCGGCGGGCGTCTTCGACAGCTTGCCGCACCAGCCGCTCTCCGACCTTGCGGCCGCGCAACGCCTCCGGGACATGGGTGTGATCGATGATGATCATGCCGTCGCCGGCGCGGCTATAGGTCATCTCGGCTTCGTGGCCGTCGATGACCAGGACGTAGCGGCCCTTTGATGGGCCATCCTCTCGCTGGACTTTTTCGTCGTCTGCCAAAGGCGAAGCGGCTTTCGCCGCCGGGTCCGGAGCGCGCACCTTGCGGGGTGTGCCATGTGCACATTCCAGAAGATCGCGGTCCCATCCGCCTAGATCCGCCGCCGCCTCATAGGTGGAGACAAGGAATGCCATCAGCGCCTTGTCGGGATCGGCGGCCGACTGGACGGCGTCATAGGGCAGCACGAATTCGGACATGCCGTCATGCCAGAAAGCGGCCTCTGGCTGTACTGCCGCACCGCGGTAGCCGCCGGGCGACGGGTAGGCATAGGCATAGAAGGCCGGGTAGTCGATGCCGTTGCCCCCCGGCCAGAAGCCTGCCGAGGAAACTTCGCGGTCATAGGCTTCCTGCGCCACATCGTCTGGCAGAGCGGGGATGCCGGCAGGATGGAGCGGCGCGCGCCGCCCGGAGAAACGCGTTACGGCCAGATCGAGCGCGCCCCAGAACAGGTGAACAGGGCTCGACTTGCCGAGGAATCCGGTGCGGAACCGGTTGAAGACCCTGTCAATCGACACGAGCGCCTGATGGAAGCGCTGGACGGCCTCGCGGTCATAGGGCCGGTCGCGATGGTCTTCCTTGAAGGGAACGGGAGAGGGCACTTCGTTCGGGCTGCCGTGAAAGGCCGGGGTGCCGCCGAGATCGGAAATAAGTTGCTCGAAGCGCGCATGGAAGTTTGCGACCGTCATCGGTTCAAGGGCGAACGACAGCTTGCGGCCATTGCCGCAGGTGCCGACAACTTTGTGCTCCAGAAGATCGAACAGGATTTCGATACCGGGGCCGTCGGGTATCGGCGAAGATGCGAGCCCGGCCGGCGTGACATAAAAGGTCGCGTTCCATGAATGGTTCAGCCAGGGCGTATGGGCCAGCCGGTACTTGCCGGCGATCTGGAGATAGAGGTGCAGCGCGGAACAGGTTTCACGCCAGCCGAGATAGTCGAGTTGGGGCCATTTCGCGGGCATCGCTGTCATTCTCCTTCGCCATTGGTCGTAGCGCCATCATCCGGCATCGGCAGTCTCTTTCGTTCATTCCGGTCCATATTCGGGCTGCCGGCGCGGATCGTCCATGCTGTCCTCGCATCGTGGATCGCAAGGGTAGTCGGAGCAATCCGATAATGCCACATTGTCCAAGCGGCGCCGGTAACGATGGCTCTGTATGCAGCGGGACCAGCAAGCTGCCGGGAGCGATAGCCTATATGAAGAGGAGCCTATCCTGCGCGAAGAACGCGAAGTGCGGCGATCATCGAAACTCGCGAACAATCCGGGCGTCTGCGCCCGCGTCGAAATTCTCCAGGAGCTGACTGCCCCATGACCGAAACCCGCCTCGACGCGCTTGAAATCCATATTGCCCAGCAGCAACAGGCCATCGATGATCTGTCCGAAGCCATGGCGCTGCAGCAGAAGGATATCGAGCGGCTGAAAGCCCGGCTTCACCGCTCTGATGACCGCATCGCGGAGTTGGAGGCGGGCTTGCCTGCGGCGGCGACAGAGAAACCGCCGCACTACTGAAGCGGCGTCGTGCGCCGTACCGCCTCGTCACGAATCTGACGCTTGCCCGGCTGGCATGCTGCGATAGGCTCAACGGCGAACCTCGACAGCCGGAGACTCCCTTGTGAGCACTGAGCCAGCCAGCAGACCGCCTGCTGATGTGAACTACACATTCTCCGATGAAGAGCTGGCGGCCCTGACGCCCTATGGCGAAATTCGCACGCACGAGGAAGGCGAGTTGCTGACCGCCGAAGGCGAGCGCGGGGGCGATTGCCTGATCACCCTGTCGGGCGAGACCCACATCTTCATCGATGACATGGATGGCCCGCAGCGTCTGGGCTGGATGGAACGCGGCCAGTTCTCTGGCGATATCGGGGTGCTGACCGGCCAGGCGGCGCTGGCGCGCACCATCATGGGCAAGGCGGGCGAGGTCTTGCACATTCCCTTTACCGCCTTCCAGCGCCTGCTGGTGGAAAACTCGGCCCTGTCCGATGTGTTCGTGCGTACGCTGTCGGCGCGGCGGGCGTTTGCTCTGGCGCGTGAAGGCTATTCGGTCATCGTGATCGGCTCGGCGCTCGACAGATCGGTGTTTGCCCTGCGCGACTTTCTGACCCGGCACGGCCTGCCCCATGCCTGGCTGGACCCGGACAGCAATCCGCTCGCCGCCGCCATTATGGAGGTCAAGGGCCTGACCCGCGACAGCCTGCCGGCCGTGGTGCTGAGCGCCTCGCGCGTGATGGTGCAGCCGACAGTTAGCGCGCTGGCCGAATATTTCGGGTCGGACCTTCTGCCCGATGGCGCGGCAGCGGACGTGATCGTGGTGGGCGCCGGGCCGGCGGGTCTGGCCGCGGCCGTCTATGCGGCCTCCGAAGGGCTGACTGTGGTGACGCTCGATGCCGAAGCGCCCGGCGGGCAGGCGGGGACCAGTTCGAAGATCGAGAATTATCTGGGCTTCCCCATGGGCGTGTCGGGCCGCGAACTGGCCGACCGTGCCGCCATTCAGGCGCAGAAGTTCGGCGTGCGGCTCGCTGCGCCGGTGAAGGTCAGCGCGCTGGAGCGCCTTGAAAGCGGGTGTTACTGCGTCAGGACGCTTGATGGCAGACAGCTGATGGCGCGCGCGGTCGTGATCGCATCGGGCGCGCAGTATCAGCGCCTGCCGATTGAAGAGGCGGAAAGCTATGAAGGGCGCGGGCTGTACTACGGTGCATCGCCGCTGGAAGCTCAGCTTTGCGCCGATGCCGAAGTGGCGATTGTCGGCGCTGGCAATTCGGCCGGCCAAGGCGCGGTGTTCCTTGCTCGCACGGCGCGCCACGTCCATGTGCTCTACCGGCGTGCGGACATTCGCGACACGATGAGCGAGTATCTGGTCAGGCGGCTGGAGGAACAGCCCAATATCACCCTGCACCCGCAAACGGAGATTGCCGGGCTGACGGGTATCGGTGACGAGAGGCGCCTGAGTGCCCTGAAGGTGAAAACCCCGAATGGCGAGGCGCAGATCAAGGCGGGCTTTGTCTTCCTCTTCATCGGTGCAGCCCCGTTCACCGATTGGCTTCCCGGCGGACTTGCACGCGATGCGAAGGGCTTTTTGAAGACCGGCACGCAGATCGAGCCGCGCGAACTGGTGCGCGCAGGATGGGCCGCCGACCGGATGCCGTCGGCGTATGAAACCAGCCTCGAGCGCGTCTATGCGGTAGGCGATGTGCGTTCGGAATCGGTCAAGCGCGTGGCCAGCGCAGTCGGTGAGGGATCGGTGGTTGTTAGTGCCGTCCATGCCGCGCTGGCTGAATTTGGCCGGCCGGACTAGCAAGGCCAGATCTGTCCAGCGGCCGCTGCGCCGCCAGCGCACATTCAGTCCGGCGAGCGGTGGGCCATGATGTCATCTGAAATCCTCCTGAGCAGCGTGGTATTGCTGGCGTGTCTGGCGGTGCTAACCGTCATTGATATCCGCAGCTTGCGGCTGCCTGACTGGCTGACCCTGCCGCTGATCCCTGCAGGCTGGCTTGTAGCCTGGTGGCTGGGAGATCCTCTGGTCTGGCATGTGGCGGGCGCTGCTATCGGCTATGGGGCCTTTGTGGCTCTGGAACTGGTCTACAAGGCGGTGCGCGGGCGTGACGGGCTGGGCAGGGGTGATGCCAAGCTGCTGGCCGTAGGCGGTGCATGGTGCGGCGCGCTTTTACTGCCGGTTATCGTCTTGGCGGCGAGCATGGCCGGACTGATCTGGGTTCTGGCTCAGCAGGCCATAACGGGGCGCAAGATGACAGCGCAGTCTGCCATTGCGTTCGGGCCGTTTCTCGCGGCCGGCATTGCACTTGGCTGGTTGCTGTTGCGCTCTGGCCTGTGGAGCTGACCGAACGCGTTTCGATGCGAGACACGGTGCTGCGAAACTGGCTATCTTAATCTGATGACATCCGATGAGTTGGACATTGAGGGCTGGAAGGCACAGCTGCGCAAGGGCGCGGCGGAGTTTGCCGTGCTCAGCCTTCTCGGCCGCACCGAAATGTACGGAATTGAGCTGCTGGATGCCTTGTCCGGGGCTGACGGCCTAGGCATTTCCGACGGAACGATCTACCCGTTGCTGAAAAGATTGCAGTTAGAGGGCAGAATTCAGGCACGCTGGGAGCCGAGCGTCACAGGACCGCCACGTAAATATTATAGTCTGACATCAGAAGGCAGACTCGCCATGACCGCCATGAGCCGGGCTTGGAACGAGTTTCGTTTTCAGCTGGACAGACTTACGGGGCCGCCACGTGACCACAACACCCCAGATCGAACAGTATCTTCGTGAGCTTTCCCGCGCGCTGGGCGGGCTCAGCCGCCGCGAACGCGATGAAATTGTCATGGAGACCCGCAGCCATCTGTCAGAGCGCTGCGCCTCGGTCGGCGAGGCAGAGGCGTTCCGGCGAATTGGCCCGGCGGCCGTTTTGGCAGGGCGGTATACCGGAGCGGAGGCAAGGGACTCTGCGGGTGCGGCCAGTACCGCGATCGTCCCGCTGACGCCGTTATCATTCATGTCTCTCGCGGCAGGCTCATGTGTGCTGTGGGCCAGTGCGATCGTTCTGGCGACCTTGTGCATTGCGGAGCTCGTGCAGCCTGCTCTGGTCAGTATCTGGCTCAATTCCGGCACAGGAAACGTGTTTGTCGGCGCTGCCAATCCCGATGTGGTTGCCCGGCTTACCGATCTGGCGGGCGCCTGGTTTCTGCCCGCCGCCGCCAGCCTGGCGGCACTGGCCGGTCTTAGCGCGCTGATGATGATGCGTCTTGTCTGGCGCAATGCCAGCCGCCCGCAAACCGCCATGCTCGAGCATTCGGCGGCTTCATCGCGTTAGCGGCCCATGGCAGGCTCCACCGCAGCGAATTGAAACCCGCATAGTTTCAGTTGTCTCGCCGGTTTCCACGCGTCTTCTGCCGAACCATTCCACCGACAAAAGTTTAGAAACTTGTAATGCATGTCACCGGCCTGACATGAATCTTGTATAACAGGATATCCCGTCGAGCCGTGAGCTTTTCTCCCGGTCTCGCTGCGAGCTGAAACATTTGCAGATGGCGCGCACTTGGCGCGCCGGCAGAGGGGACGATCATGTCGTTGAAGAAATACGCCGCAATTCTTGCGCTCAGCCTTGCGGCCGCATCCTGCGGTCAGGGCACCAGCATCTCATCTCCAGGGGCGACCAATCCCGGCACTCCGCCGGGTGGCGGTGGTGGTGGCGGTGGCGGTGGTGGCGGCGGTGGCGGCACCGCGACCTGCCCGACCGGCTTCACAACCGGCGCAGCAGTCGGCGGCCTCACGGCCTGCGTTATATCGGGTGATATTCTGAACAATCTGACGCTCCCCTTCGTTGACGGCGTGGCCTACCAGATCGATGGCCGCGTGAACGTGGGTGTCGATGTTGGTGCTGACGGCAATACAGCGGGCGGCGTGTCTGCCCGCCTCACCATCGAGCCTGGTGTGACCATTTTTGGCCGCAGCGGCGCGGACGCGCTGGTCGTCAATCGTGGCTCCCAGATCGAGGCCAACGGTTCGGCCGCGTCGCCGATCACGATGACCTCCGACGAAGACCTGATTCGCCGCGCTGCCAATCCGCAGGATTTTGGCGGCGACAATATCGGCGAATGGGGCGGGCTGGTGATCCTGGGCCGCGCTCCGGTCAATCGTTGCCGTGATGCGGCTACGCCCGGAACGGTACAGTGTGAGAACCTCGTCGAAGGTCTTGCCAATCCGGAAGCTCTGTATGGCGGGAACAACCCGCAGGACAATTCGGGCATTCTGCGCTATGTGCGCGTGCTTTTTGCCGGTTTTGAGCTGACGCCGGGTAACGAGCTGAACGGCATCACGATCGGCGGCGCGGGCAACGGCACCACGTTCGAGTACGTTCAAGTCCACAATGGTTCGGATGACGGTATCGAGTGGTTCGGCGGTACGGTGAACGCACGCTATGTCGTGATGACCGGCATCGACGACGACTCTTTCGACACTGACAATGGCTGGCAGGGCAATGTCCAGTTCGCTGTCGCTGCCCAGCGCACCGGCGGCGGCGACAATATCGTCGAAGCCTCCAGCTCGGCTCCGGGTGTCACCCCGCTGTCCAACGCGACCTTCGCCAACTTTACCTTCGTGGGTAACCGCACCAATGCCTGGCGTCTGAATACGGGCACGGTTGGCCGCTACGTCAATGGTGTGGTCGACTATGGCCGCGAGTGCTTCCGCTGGGAAAACTCTGCGGGTAATGGCACAGCAGGTTATCAGGGCGTTGGCATCGACCCGAGCTTCAACTCGGTTCTGCTCGACTGTGAAGGTGGCCTGTCCACGGCCAATTCCGATCAGGCAGCTGCCGCAGCTTCGGTTGCTGCGGACGCCAATAACCAGCAGATCGAGAGCTCGCTGGCATCGCGCTTCTTCCCCGGCCCGGCCGAGCAAGGCATGACGGCGTTTGACGCCACCACGCTCGGTAGCTTCTTCCAGGCAGCCAACTATGTCGGCGCTTTCAGCCCGACCGAGACCGAGACGAACAACTGGGCTGCCGGCTGGACGTTCGGCTTGTTCCCGGAAGCGGCCTGCCCGACCGGCACGACCGATACGGGCGCTGACCGCAATGGCGACAATATCTGCCGTCTCACCGGAACCATCACTTCTGATATCCGTCTGACCCGCGGCAATATCTACGAGCTGGAAGGCCGTGTGAACGTGGGTGTCGATGTTGGTGCTGATGGAAACCGCGCTGGTGGTGATGCTGCCTCGCTCATCATTGAATCCGGAGTGACGCTTTACGGCCGTTCGGGAAGTGATGCCTTGGTTATCAATCGTGGCTCGCAGATCTTTGCCAACGGTACCCGTCAGAACCCGGTCATCATGACTTCGGAAAACGATATCACCAACACGGGCAATCGTGCAGACGCCATCGGTGAATGGGGCGGGCTGGTGATTCTTGGCCGTGCACCTACCAACCGTTGCCGTGATGCGGCGACACCCGGCACGATCCAGTGTGAGAACCTCGTCGAAGGCCTCGCCAACCCTGAGGCCCTCTACGGTGGCACCACGGTAGCTGACAGCTCCGGTTCGCTGACCTTCGTCCAGGTCAAATATGCCGGTTTTGAGCTGACGCCGGGTAACGAGCTGAACGGCATCACGATCGGCGGCGCGGGCAACGGCACCACGTTCGAGTACGTTCAAGTCCACAATGGTTCGGATGACGGTATCGAGTGGTTCGGCGGTACGGTGAACGCACGCTATGTCGTGATGACCGGCATCGACGACGACTCTTTCGACACTGACAATGGCTGGCAGGGCAATGTCCAGTTCGCTGTCGCTGCCCAGCGCACCGGCGGCGGCGACAATATCGTCGAAGCCTCCAGCTCGGCTCCGGGTGTCACCCCGCTGTCCAACGCGACCTTCGCCAACTTTACCTTCGTGGGTAACCGCACCAATGCCTGGCGTCTGAATACGGGCACGGTTGGCCGCTACGTCAATGGTGTGGTCGACTATGGCCGCGAGTGCTTCCGCTGGGAAAACTCTGCGGGTAATGGCACAGCAGGTTATCAGGGCGTTGGCATCGACCCGACCTTCAACTCGGTCCTGTTCGACTGTGATGGCGGCCTGTCCACGGCCAACTCTGATCAGGCAGCTGCCTTAGCTTCGGTTGCTGCGGACGCCAATAATACGACGGCTACGGCCAGCACGCTGACCAACACGTTCGTGAACGGTGCTAATGAGAGCGCCGTTCAGTCATTCGACGTCACCACGCTCGATCCGTATTTCACTGCGGTGGATTACATCGGCGCGGTACGCAATTCGAGCGATCGTTGGTGGGCTGACTGGACCTGTGGTCTCGAAGCCGGAAGCACCTGCTAGGCCAGAGCACCAGACGCGCCGGGCGGCAATCGCCCGGCGCGTTCTTGCCTGCTCTCAAACCCATAGAATGAAGGTTGCGAACCCATGAAACCGCTTTACCTGTTCAGCGCGGCATTGCTGACGAGCTCGGCCCTTCTGGCCCCGTCAGCTCTGGCCCGCCAGGCCGAGGAGGCCACCACTGCCTCCGAACCCGTCGAGACCATCTCGGTGCGCGGCCAGTTTATCCCCGAGCCACAGCGCCGCACCGCGCAAGTGGCCAGCTTTGTCACCGCCGAAGACCTGCAACGCACAGGCGATGCCGACGCCGCAATCGCGCTGACGCGCCTTAGCGGTCTTAGCATTGTTGGCGGCCGGTTCGCCTATGTACGCGGTCTGGGTGACCGTTATGCGGCTGCCCTTCTGAACGGCTCGCCTCTGCCTAGCCCCGAGCCGCTGCGCCGGATCGTTCCGCTTGATCTCTTCCCGTCGGAAATTCTGGAGAGCGTTTCGGTCCAGAAAACCTACTCGGCCAACTTTGGAGGTGAGTTCGGTGGCGGTCTGATATCGCTCAATACGCTTCGCCGTCCGGTCGAGCCCTTCTTGAACGTGTCGGGTAGCATCGGGTTCAACTCGGTCTCGACCACATCCCTGTCCGATAATGACGGGCTAGTGCACAGGGGCTCTGATACCGACTGGACCGGCTATGACGACGGCACGCGCAATACGCCTGGTCCTCTGGCTGAACTGATCAGCAGTCAACGTGCCCTTGGCACGCTGAGCTCGGATGAGCTGGAAACCCTGAGTGAGAGCATTATTGATCCCAACCTGCTAGTTGTGCAGACCTCACAGCTTCATCCTGACTATTCGGTATCATTCAATGCCGGCAATCCGTTCCAGTTTGCCGGTTTTGACATGGGTATCGTCGGCGCGGGCTCGTTCGAGGCTGGCTGGACCATTGAGGATGCCTTGCAGCAACGCGTTCGTGGCGATGTGCTGGGCACCAGCATCAACTCGCAGCTGACCTCGTATGAAGCCAACTCCACCGGCCTGCTCTCGATCTCCGCCGAGCGTGGCAATCACGACATTGCGGGCACCCTTTTCTATGTGCATTCCACACAGAAGGACACGCAGCTGGAAACCGGCCAGGACTTTGATTTCGCCGGCGAACTGCACCGGGAGTCAACCGGCTGGTTTGAACGCGAGCTGGGCATGTTCCAGCTTACCGGCACGCACGGGTTTGGTGATCTGGAGCTGAACTGGCGCGGATCGGTTTCGCGCGCCACCCGCGACACGCCGTTCCGGCAGTCGCTACGCCGGCGTGTCCGGTCCGGCGGGACCGATATCGTGTTCGATAATACCGGACGCTATACGGTCGAGTTCACCGAGCTGACAGATGATCTTTACAATTTCGGTGCTGATCTCAACTACACCTTCATGCTGCCGGGCTCGCGCGAGCTTGTCCTGACGGTGGGCGGTGATACCACTCGCACCGAGCGGCGCTACGAAACGCTGTTCTTCCGCATGGAGGGGGGCAACGCCCTGCCTGCAGACGTACAGATTGCCCGGCCGGACTTCCTGTTCTCGCCGGACAATATCGGACCGACGCGCTTCCGCTTGGTGGAAGCACAGACGCCCCAGTCCAATTATGATGCATCGCTGGATGTAGACGCGGCTTTCGTTCAGGCCGATGTCGATGTGACCAGCTTCATCCGGGCAACGCTGGGCGTGCGTTTCGAGCAAGCAGAGCAGACGGCGCAGAACTTCAGCCGTCTGGGCACGCTGGGCACGGGCACCACGCTGGCAAACGACTACACGCTGCCGGCCGCCACCGTAACGTGGAACTTTGCTGACGATCTGCAGCTGCGCCTTGGCTATTCGGAAACGATTGCCCGTCCGCAGTTCCGTGAGCTGGCCGGTTCAGCGTTCTACGATCCGGAAAGCCAGCGGACCTATCGCGGTTTTGGCGGCCTCGTGGACACGACCATCACCAACTATGATGCCCGTCTCGAATACTATATCGGGCGCGATCAGTTTGTGACAGCTGCGGTGTTCTACAAGGAAATCGAAAACCCGATCGAGGAAGTGATCTTCGAGGTTGCCTCCTTCGTTAACGAGTCGACCTTCCTGAACTCGCCGCGTGCCGAGCTGCAGGGCGTTGAGCTCGAATACCGTCAGTATTTCCAGTTCCCGCTGGATATTGGCTGGTTCCGCGAGCGCGACTGGCGGTTTGCGGTCAACTACACCTACACCCAGTCAGAGGTGATTGCGCCAGCCGGAACCCAGGTTCTTGACCCGATCAGCAATACGCTCCGGGACGCGTCGCTGTTCAATCTTGACGGTTCAACCCTGCAGGGCGTGCCGGAGAATATCGTCAACGCCCAGTTCGGGTGGGAAGGCGATCATGACCAGCTCACCATACTGGTAAATTGGGTGGATGAGCGCCTCTCCCAGCGTGGCTTCAACTCGCTGTCTGGAAACCTGCCGGACATTGTTGAAGATCCGGGTGTTCAGCTCGATTTCCAGTATCGCCGCAGCTTTGTGGCGATGGGACGCGATTTCTCGGTAGGCCTCTCGGGCCGCAACCTGCTCGACGAGGACTTCCGCGAGTATCAGACCAGTGAAACGCTTGGTGAGACCGAGTTCAATACTTACGGACGCGGCCGCACCTTCTCGCTGAGCCTTACAGCCAGCTTCTGATCTGGGCCGGAATGCCTGACAGGAAACGCCCGGAGCCTTGTGCTCCGGGCGTTTTCGTCTGTCTGCTAGCTGTGATGGTCAGTATGCGGCTTTGCAAGACTGTCACGAAGTTGCGTTACACGGCTTGATGAAAAGCTGGTGGACGCGTGAGCAGATGAGCACGACCGGGCGCGACTCCGAGGGGAACAGCGCCAATACCTTCGAACCGGGTCTTGCGGCCTGGCCTCTTCCGGGGCTGGCCATAGCTGCCGTCGAGCTTGCGCTCGCGCTGCTTGCCGGAGTTCTCGCAGCGTCCCTGATGTGGGTCTTGCTGTTTGGAAGTTACCAGACGCCTTTGCCCGCAGGCCAAGCGTTTGACGATCGTCGCGCTGCCAGCGCTGGCAATCGCCCGGTCTCCGGATCGCCAGCCAGGCTATTCGGACAGAGGGCCAGTGCGCCCGATGTGAGGGTGGAGACCCTTCCGGAGAGCCGACTGGGGTTTGCCCTGTTCGGGGTACGTACATCAACGCAGCCCGAAGCAGGCAGCGCGATTATCGAGGTGGGCGCCGGCGGCCAGCGCAGTTTTGCTGCCGGGACCGAGATCCAGCCAGGCGTCACGCTGGCAGAAGTCTATGAAGACCGGGTCGTGCTTGACCGGCGCGGCGCGCGCGAAGTCATCTATCTCACCGAGCGCGCCCGGGCGCGCCAGCGCGCAGATAACGGTCCGCTGGCACCGGCAGTCATAGCAGGGGTATCCCTGACGCCCCGGCCCCTCGCATCGGGTGGAGAAGGTTTACAGGTTGAGACTGCGTCCGGCCCGCTCTCTTCACTGGGTATCCGCCCTGGTGACATCATCGCGTCAATTGACGGACAGCCCCTGTCCGGCGGGCTCATCAGATCCCTTGCAGACCGTATCGAGCAAGGCGATCTGCCAGCCAGCCTGACGCTCGAACGTGATGGCGAACGCCTCACCCTCCAGACAAGGCAAAATCCATGACTTTCCCGCGTCTCCGCTTGTTCGTTATCCTGTTGCTGGCGATTGCGGCCATGTCCGGAATTGCGCGCGCGCAGTCTGAAGAACGCACGACCCTGAATTTCCGCAACGCGGACATGACGGCCTTCATAGAGGATATGGCGGCCCTTACCGGCTATACCTTCGTGGTGGACCCCGAGATACGCGGCGTTGTCACCATTACCTCGCAAGGCCCGGTCACCCGTGAGGAAGCTTTCCAGGTTTTTCTTGCGACTTTGCGGGTTCATGGATTCACCGCAGTGCCAACGGCGCCGGGCGTCTACCAGATACGTGCCGAGCGCGAAGGCGCACGCTCCGGTGCTCCGCTGGGTGGGGATGCTGGCATGTTCAGTTCCTCGGTTGTGCGACTGCAGTCGGCCAGTGCGCGCGAAGCGGTTCGCACGCTGGCCTCGATGGTCAGCGCGGTGGGAACAATCACGGCGTTGGAAAGCGGAAATGCCGTGGTAGTGGTCGATTATGCGTCCAACATTGCCGCCATTGAGCAGGCTTTGCGCGCGCTCGACAGGGACAACACGGTTGTGGAGATGGTTTCGCTTGAGAATGTCTCGGCCGATGAAATGGCCCGCATTATCGAGCGCTTGCGCCAGCCGGCTTTCCAGGGCGAGGACAATCGCCGCTTTGCCTTCAATATCGCGCCCGTGCCTGCCTCCAACACGCTGCTGATCAGGGGTGAGGCCAGCGCGGTTGCTGACATCATCGCGCTGGTGCGCCGCGTGGATGCTGTCAGCCGCTCCAATCAGAGTTTCCGGGTCATCCGGCTGAGCCATGCCGATGGCGCCGCCCTTATCCCGATTCTCGAGCAGGTTTCGGCCGGTCTTGCCCCGGCAGACAGTGAAGGCGTCACGCCGCGCCAGACATCGATAGCGCACCATGCGCCGACAAACTCGGTGGTGGTAAATGCCGATCCCGATCAGCTGCGCGAGCTGGAACTGGTCATACGCCAGCTCGATGTGCGCCGCCCGCAGGTGCTTGTCGAAGCCATCATTGTTGAAATTTCCGATCAGACCGCCCGAGATCTGGGGCTTCAGCTTTTGCTGGCGGGCAATGATGGCAGTGCGACGCCGTTTGTTTCTACACGCTTTGGCGGATCGCCTGACCTTCTGGCCGTTGCCGGTGCAGCGACCGTTCGCGGCGATAGCGAAGCGGCAGACAGTGTTCGTGATACAGCCCTGCAGTCGATCCTGCGTTCCAGTGGAGCGCTGCTGGGTGTCGGCGGTCAGAATTCCAACGGCGCGATTTTTGGTGCGATCCTGAACGCGCTGGAAGCCGATACCAGTTCCAACATCCTTTCCAAGCCGTCCATCCTCACGCTGGACAACGAGGAAGCCTCTATAATTGTCGGCCAGCAGATCCCGATTACCACCGGCGAAGTGCTGGGCGACAGCAATACCAATCCGTTCCGCACCATCGAGCGTCAGGATGTCGGCGTGCAGCTGCAGGTCCAGCCCCAGATCAGCGATGGTGATACGATCCGCCTGCATTTGCGCCAGGAAGTATCGTCCGTTGCAGGTCCGGTCGGGCAGAATTTTTCCGAGCTGATCACCAATAACCGCGCGATCGAAACCACCGTGCTGGCCGATAATGGCGAGATCATCGTGCTCGGCGGTCTGATTGAGCGCGATGACCAGTCGGCAGACAGCGGCGTTCCGGGCCTGAGAAGCATCCCGGTTCTGGGCCGTGCCTTCCGCAATGAGGGCCGGTCTGAGCGCCGCACCAATCTGGTGGTCTTCATCCGCCCGACCATTGTGCGCAGCGCGGCTGACATGCGCGATATCGCCCTGCAGGCCTATACCGATGCGTCCGACGAACAGCGCCGCGCCTCGGGCGGCAACGGATCGAGCCTTGAAGAGATCGTCAACATGATGATGGACGCACCGGCCGTGCCGCCGGCGCAGCGATAGGGCAGCGCGACTTGGCCGGACTTCTCACATACGCATTCGCCCGCGAACAGGGCATCGCCTTTCAGCCGGGAGCTGCGCCGCACTTCCTGATGCGCGAGGGGGCTGATCCTCTGGCGATGGCAGAAGCGGTGAGGGTGGCAGGCGGGGCGGCGCCACTTCAGATGCTGACCACAGCCGCCTATGACCGGGCATTGTCGGAAATCTATGCCGCAAGCGCCGTTGCCTCTGCGAACGAGGAAACGGGTGCAGCCGACAGCCTGTCACGTCTGATCGAGGACATGCCACAGGCGGAAGACCTGCTGGCATCGGACTCCGAAGCGCCGGTGATCCGGCTGATCAATGGTCTGGTGGCCGATGCGATCAGGGCGGGGGTATCCGACATCCATGTGGAGCCGTTCGAGGACCGCGTCTCGGTGCGCTTTCGCCTTGATGGCGTGCTCGATGAGCGCGTCAGCCTGCCGGCCAATCTCGCGCCCTCGCTTGTGTCGCGCCTGAAGGTCATGGCTCGCCTCGATATTGCCGAACGGCGCGTGCCGCAGGATGGACGCGTCACACTGGCGCTGGCCGGGCGCGGCGTTGATGTGCGTGTCTCCACCTTGCCTTCGCGTCATGGCGAGCGGGTCGTCATGCGCCTGCTGGAGAAAAACAGCGCGCTGATGGCCATTGATGCGCTGGGCATGCCCGAGCGTGTCGAACAGGGTTTGCGCCGCGCACTGGAACAGCCCAACGGCATTCTTCTGGTCACTGGTCCGACAGGATCGGGCAAGACCACAACGCTCTATGCCGGGCTGACCGCGCTCAATGATCAGACCCGCAACATTCTCACCGTCGAAGACCCGGTTGAATATGCGGTGGACGGTATTGGCCAGACCCAGGTCAACACCAAGGTAGGTATGACGTTTGCGGCCGGGCTGCGCGCAATACTGCGGCAGGATCCCGATATCGTCATGGTCGGCGAGATCCGCGATGGCGAAACCGCCCGGATTGCGGTTCAGGCCAGTCTGACAGGCCATCTGGTGCTGTCGACAGTGCATACGAACTCGGCAGCCGCCGCCATTGCCCGGCTTAAGGATATGGGCATTGAGAGTTATCTTCTGGCCAGCACGCTGAGCGCGGTTCTGGCACAGCGCCTCGTTCGCCGTCTCTGCCCGCATTGCCACGAACCCTATGAGGCCAGTGAACGCGAGAAAGCGCTGGCGGGCGTCGCCGGGCCTTTGACGCTCTATGCGCCGCGCGGGTGCGAAGCCTGCCACCAGACCGGGTATGCCGGGCGGCAGGGTGTCTATGAGATAATTGAGATCGATGAGGCCTTGCGGGCCATGATCCATGATCAGGCTCGCGAAGCGGACATGGCCCGCCATGCCTTCCGCAATGGCGGCAGCCTCTTTGACGCCGGTATCGCACTGGCGCGCGACGGCGCGACAACGCTGGCTGAAGTGCTGCGTGTTTGCCGCGAGGAGGGCGAGCGCGATGCCCGCGTTTGAGTATCGCGCGCTGGACGCGACCGGACGCCAGACGCGTGGCGTCATCTCGGCTGTCTCGGGCACTGCGGCCCGCGCAGAGTTGCGCCGCCGCAAGCTGTCACCCTTGCAGGTCGATCAGTCTGATACCCGTCAGGGCGGGCGCGGGCTGGGTGCAGCCTTGCGCTCCTGGGGGATCACGCGTTCCATGCCGGCCTCCGCCCGTCTGCTTATGACGCGCCAGCTGGCCACGCTGACCGGAGCGGGCGTTCCGCTTGCCGAGGCGCTGAACATTGTCGCCTCACAGACCGGACAAGCATTTTCGCGGCGCATTCTGGTGGCATTGCGCGAAAAAGTGCTGGAGGGCGAACGCCTGTCGACGGCAATGCAGGCCTGGCCGGAGAGCTTTCCGCCTGTCTACCGGGCCATGGTATCGGCGGGGGAAAGCTCTGGTGCGCTGGGCGCGGTGCTCGAACGGCTGGCGACACATCTGGAAAAATCTGCCGCACTCTCGCGCAAGGTCATGACGGCGCTGATCTATCCGTGTGCGCTCGGTGTCACGGCGCTGGTCGTGATTGCTGTGCTGATGGTGGCGATCGTCCCGCGCCTGGCGGCCCAGTTCGATACGATGAGTGTCACGCTGCCGGCGCTGACGCGGGTCATGATTGCGCTGTCTGAATTCCTGCAGGATGGCTGGATGCTCCTGCTGGCAGGACTCGCGGCTGGCATTATCGGTTTGCGGATACTGGCGCGCCGGCCGGCAGTGAAGGCGCGGCTGGACCGGGTTTCCCTTCAGATTCCGGGCTTGGGTGGCTTTCTCCGCCGTGTTGAGGCTGCCCGCTTTGCCCGTACGCTCAGCGTGCTTCTGGCCGCCGGAACAGTCCTGCCCGACGCGCTACGCGCAGCCCGGAAAGCCACTACCAACAGCCATATCGTCGCCGCGCTGGATAATGTGGTTACGGAGGTGGAAAGCGGACGCACGCTGGCGTCAGCGCTGGAGAAGGCCGGATTTCTGCCCGCACTGACCTTGCACATGATCGCCGCTGGCGAGCGCTCAGCTGCACTGGAAACCATGCTGCCCCGGGCGGCCGACCAGCTTGAGGCCGATCTGGAAGCGGCGAGCGCCACCGCGCTCAGCCTGCTCGAACCTGCCATCATTATCGTGATGGGCGCCATCGTTGCCTTGATCGTGCTCTCCATTCTCTTACCCATTCTCCAGCTCAACACGCTGGCGCTGAACTGACGTGCCAAGGAGTCCTGCCATGAAGAAACCCACCAAGCCCCGCATCCGCCATGATTCCGGCTTCACCCTTGTGGAGATCATGGTCGTGGTCGTGATCATCGGTCTTCTGGCGACGGTCGTCGTGCTGAACGTCCTGCCAAGTCAGGACCGGGCCCGGCTGGAAAAGGCCAGGGCCGATATCGGCCGGATCGAGCAGGCCGTGGAAATGTTCCGCCTCGATATGGGCCGCTACCCCACCACTGATGAGGGGCTTGAGGTGCTGGTTACCGCGCCGGGCGATCCGCGTCTTTCGGCGCGCTTTCCTGAAGGCGGCTATATCAACCGCCTGCCCGAAGATCCGTGGGGCGGAGCCTACCAATACATGTCGCCCGGGGAGCATGGCCGCTTTGATGTCTGGTCACTGGGCGCCGACGCCCGGCCCGGCGGCGAGGAAAACGACGCTGATATCGGCAACTGGACGCCGCAATGAACCTGACGGGCTTTCAGAGCCGGGAGAGCGGATTTTCGCTCGTTGAGGTGATGGCCGTCATCGCCCTGATTGCGCTTGTTTCGGTTGCCGCCATTACGCAGATAAGCCCGCCGCGCAGCCCTGTCGAGACAGAGGCCGAGCGGCTGGCCCTGCGTCTGGAAATGGTACGCCGCAATGCGCTCGCCACGGGCGCTCTGGCCGGGTTCTCGATTGACGGGGACGGGCTTGGTTATACCTTCATGGACCTACAGGAAGCAGGCTGGCGGGTGCGCCATGGCGACCGGACGCTGGGTCCGGTGCGATTGCCTGACGGCGTCCGGCTTCACACGGACGGCAGCCAGAGGAGCATTCGCGGCGGTTCGCCGGGTGTTCCGGCACCCGATCTGTGGTTCGACCCAATAGGCACCGAACCGCCCGTCACGCTCCATCTGCGCAGCGAAGATGCCAGCTATGCAATCGTCGTGAGCGCGCTTGCCCCGGTGGAGGTGAGCCGTGCGCGCTGATGGCGGGTTTACTCTGGTCGAAATGCTGGCCGCCCTCGTCGTGCTGGCGATCGCGGGGCTTGCACTGGTGCAGGCGCTCACCCAGTCGGCGCGTGCCGCAACGCTGGCAGAGGATCGCGCCCTTGCCGCCATGGCGGCCGAGAATGTGCTCGCAGACTGGCGGCTCGAGCGGACAGGCCCGCCGCGCCCCGCGACCGGTCAGTATGCTTTTGCCGGCCGGGATTATGAGTGGAGCATCGACATCAGCCCGACCGCAGAATCAGGGCTTGTCGCCGTCAATGTAGAACTTGCGCCTGCCAGCGCGGCCGGACGCCGTCCGGGTTTCGTGCTGACCCATTTTGAACGGGCCGCATCATGACGCGCGAAGCCGGTTTCACCCTGGTCGAGGTTCTTGTCGCACTATCGATCTTTGCGTTGGTTGGCACGCTGTCGACCGGGCTCCTTGTGACCGCCATTGATGCCCGCGAGCGTCAGGAAGCGGCCATGGACCGCCTTGTCGAGCTGCAGCAGATACGCGCGCTCTGGCGCGATGATGCGGCGCATATGGTAATGCGGGCGCACCGGAGCGCCGACGGCGGATATGACGGCCGGGCGCTTGCCGGCCTGGCTGAAGCGGGCCTGTCATTCGCCCCTGACTCCCGGCAGCTTGCCGGGTTTACCCGCCGGGGCCGCGCCAATCCTGGCGAAGCGGCTGACCGCTCCTCGCTGGTACGCGTGGACTGGCGTGTCGAGGGGGGCAGCCTGCTGCGCGATATCTGGTCTGTCACCGATCCCGCGCCGTCCAGCGCGCCGCAAACCATGGTGCTGGCTTCCGGTCTGGAGGATGTGTCGGTCAGCTTCCGCTATGGCCGCAACTGGCTGGCGGAGCCTGTTCGAGCGAGCAATTCCGGTGATGCGCCTGTTCCCGAAGCGATACGTCTTTCCTATCGCGATCCGATCGGCCGCGAAATTGAACATGTCGCCCTGACCGTCACGGCGGGGACCGCATCATGAGCATGCGTCACAGGGACACCGAGCGCGGCGCCGCGCTGATTACCGCCCTGATGGTCGTCGCGTTCATGGCGGCGGTCAGCGTGTCGCTTGTGGAGATGATGCGCCACCATCTGCAGCGCACAGGGGCCATTGAAGACCGTCTGCAAGCCACGGCATATCTTGATGGTGCGGTCAGCTATGGCGAGCTGCTACTGGCCCGCTTTGCCGGCGATGCTGGCGAGGGTTTCACGCCCGCGGGTCCATGGGACGGTGAGGTGCGTGTCTTCCCGCTTGAGAATGGCGAGATGGCAGCGCGCGTCCGCGACCGCAATAACTGCATCAATATCAATGCCCTGCACACGCCTGGCGGTGGTGGTGAAGCGGACAGGCTGGCAGCAGACCGGATGCGCGCGCTTCTGGCCGCGCTGGACGTGCCGCCAGGTGAAGCCGAAACCCTGATCGCGCAGGCTGTCGACTGGATGGACGTGGACCGCACGCCGCGTCCCGGCGGGGCCGAAGACGAAACCTATCTGGCGCTCAGTGAACCACACCGCGCCGCCAACCAGCCCTTTACGGAACTGGCGGAGTTGCGGCTGCTGCCGGTGATGACCCGCGTAATGTATGTCCGTCTGGCGCCGCATCTGTGTGCGCTGCCAACCAGCGTCCAGCCGCCGCTCAATGTGAACACGCTGCGCACGCAGGAGGCGGTGCTGATCACCGCAATTACCGAAGGCGCGGTCAGCGTGCAGGCGGCGCAGCAGGCACTCTTCCGCCGTCCGACGACCGGATTCGACAGCCCTGAAGTGTTCTGGGCTGACCCGGTCTTCGCCCCGATCGACGCCGAAGCTCGGCCGTACAGCGCCATTGCCTTGCGCTCTGAATGGTTCGAGTTGCAGGTCAGCGTCAGGCTGGGCGAAGCACGCCTGTCGCGTATCCAGATGGTGCGTATGGACTCGTCAGGGCAGTTTGCGCGCCTGCCACCCGTTCAGGGGGCTGTGTGGTGAGCGTGCGCCTTGTCATCCTGCTGCCCGGTGATCCGGACGCCTCGCTTCGCTGGGCGGTGTGTAGCGCATACGGCGATGTCCTTGGTGCAGGCGAAGGCGCGCCGGTCCTGCCTGCCGGCGTGACCGTTGCGGCGACGATTGCGGTCATGCCGCCAGAGCATGTGCATGTGCGCCAGATCAGCCTGCCGGCCCGCACCGAACGTGCCGCGCATCAGGCAGCGCCTTTCGCGATGGAAGAACATCTGGCCGCTCAGCTGGAGACACAGCGGATTGTATGCGGGCCCGCGGGCGCTGACGGCCAGCGCTGGGTGGCCGCGATAGGCAAGGAACTGGCGCAAGCCTGGCAAGCGAGCCTTGAGAAAGCCTGCGTCCGGCCGGTCTTTGCTATCAGCGAGGCCATGCTGCTCGATCCGGCAGAAGGCGAGCTGGCGATGACGGCTGGAGATAACGGCGTGCTTTGGCGCTATCGCTCCGGTTCGCGCGACATGACAGGTGCCATCCATGAGGATTTCCACCACTTGCTTGTCCCGGCCCTGATGGAAGCGTTTCAGCCTGACCGCGTTACGCTGGCGTCCGGGCAGGACGGTGAGTATCGCGCCCTTCGAGGCATTGAGCCGCTCCGGACCGAATCGTTCGACCCTGTGCGTGCCGCTGCCGGAATGGATCTGGCGCTGCTGGCCGGATTGCCACCTGTATTCGGAGCGCGTCTCGCCGCTTCGCTCGACTGGATCAGCCTCTTGCGGCCCTGGCGGCGGGTGGCGGCACTGGCCGGCCTGACGCTCTGCCTCGGCCTGGCAGGCATCGGCATCGAAGCGGCCTGGCTCTCCGGTGAGGCGCGCCGGCTGGAAGAGTCCGCGCGGGCCGTATTTGCAGACGCGTTTCCTGATGTGCGCCGTATTGTCAATCCACGGGTGCAACTGGCCCAGCGGCTGCGCGAGGTCCAAGCCGTGGAGGGGGGAAGCGACACCTTCCTTGCGCTGGCCGGGGCGCTCGCAGGTGTAATGGACGACGCCCCGCAGATCGACGTGGTCGCTGTGCGCTTCCAGGCAGATGATCCGGCACTGTCGGTCACCGCGCGCTACAGCGACTATTCCGATTTTGAGTTATTGCGGGCAGCCGCAGAGACGGCCGGCATAGTCCTTGATGATGCCGGTGCGCGTCAGGGCGCAGACGGGATCGAAGCAGAGTTCACGGTGAGGTGGCGCGAATGAGGGCTATGGTCGAGCCATACTGGCAACGCCTGAGCGTGCGCGAGCAGGGCCTTGTTCTGGCGGCAAGTGTATTGCTCGCGAGCATCGCGCTATGGCTGGGTATTGCGCAGCCCCTGCTCGACTGGCGCGACGCTGCGCGGGCGGCCTACGCTGGCAATGCAGCCGCTCAATATGAGATCACTGCCGGAATCGCGCGCTATCAGGCTTTGCAAGCCGACGATACAGGCAGCGCAGCAGAGCGCGAGCCTGTGCGCAGCGTGGTGGCGGGATCGGCCAACCGGGCTGGCATTGTCCTGTCGCGTGTCTTGCCGGACGAAGCCGGACGCCTGAACATATGGATCGAAGGCGTTGATCCGGCGAGATTGATGCAATGGCTGGAAACGCTGTCGCGTGATCATGGTGTGATCGTGGTTCGCGCCGGGCTGGAACGCTCTGGCGAAGGCGCGCTGCGCGCGCAGCTTCTTCTCGCGCGGGGGGCACAATGACCTCAATCCGTCTTCTGGCGGCGTTGGCCATAACAGCGTTTGTCAGCACGGCCATTGTTCTCGTGCCTGCACGCCTCATGCATACGCAGGTCTTTGAGCCGCGCGGCCTCGAAGCGGCCAGCGTGACCGGAACGGTCTGGGACGGACACTGGCATCATGCCGTCTGGAGAGGCCGTCCAGTCGGAGATGTGTCGATCAGGCTGTCGCTTCTGTCGCTGGTATCCGGAGAGCCGGAAATACTGGCGGCAGTCTCGGCAAGCGGTTTGTCGCTTGAGGCTAGGGTCCGCTTTGCCGGACAGCGGCTGCGTATTCGGGAAGGCGAGGGCAGCATTGTTCCGGGACGCTATGTGCGGATTGGCGGCCAGCTGGCATCTCTGGCGGATGAAACGGTGCGCATTTCCGGCCTCAATGGCGAGTTTGACGAGGCCGGCTGTGTAGCGCTCTCCGGCAATATTTCAGGTGACGTCCTGTCTGGTATGCGCGAGCGCCTCAACGTGGCGCTGCCTGCCCTTGGAGGGGGTGTTCAGTGTGCGGGGCGGGCCGTTGGAATAACGTTTGAAGGAAACTCGGACGAGCTTCGTGTCAGCGGCAATGTGCGCCTGACACCGGACTATGCCGGGTGGCGCATAGAGGCCGTGCCGGGCGATGACAGCCTGATGCCCGCGCTGGCAGCGCTGGGCTTTGGCGAGGCAGACGGCACGTGGTCACTCGAGGGGCAGGATAGTTGGCAGGCGCTTCAACCGTAACTCGGTCAATGGCCCTCACTTTTAAAACGAAACTAACCTATACTTCCGATAAATAAGAGTATTTTTCCGGTATGGTGCACTGGATCCCAGTCCTGTTGGCTGAATTTTTAGACCAGCATTGATTATGCCATTCAAATTGACCATCATCGCGTGGTTAATGCGCAAGCAGTCCGCAGCGTTCGGGCGAAACTGAAGCCATGTCTATTTTCCGGCTGACACCCAGCTGGAAGCACAGATGCGTTCAGGCAGGGGAAATATCCAATTCATGCGCCTGATCCTTCTCGTCCTCTTTGTTGTATTGGCGGCATTTGCCGGGCTCGTTGCCGGGACGGCTATCGGTGCGATGTATCTGGTGCCTGAAGGCCGGGGGCTTGCCGCGCCGGCAGATGCGATGGTTTTCGGGCTGGCCGGGGCTCTGACCAGCGCTGTCATCGCAGTCGTGATCGGCTGGCGTGCCAGCGTGAAATGGCTTGGCGGGCTGGTGATCGTCTTCACCGTCGCGGCTGCCCTGTTCGCGGCTTGGGTGTTCTGGCAGATGCCGTCGGATTTCGGCGATGAAAACACCGAGCCACCCGGTCCTGTAACAACAATTTCTCCAACGGGCGGCGGGGCTGCGTAAACCCTGCCCGCATAGCCAACAAGGATTATGTCATGCAATCAATGTTCAAGGCTTTGTCACTGGCGTGCCTGCTGGCCGTGCCGCTGTCGGCATGCGGCGAAGCGCCAGCCCCTTCACAGGAAGATGCCGCCGGTAGCGCTGATAGCGAGATGGTGGTCGCCGACCGCAATTTGGGCGGTGTCAGGTCACAGGCGGGAGCCAATCTCGACCTGCCTGACGGCTTTCCAGATGATATCCCCTTTCATGACAGCTTGAACATCTACGGCGCCAACGCCATCCCCGGCATGGGGTTTTCTGTGACGGCCATCTCTCCGGAGTCCGCCAGCAGTATTGCCCGCTTCTACCGCGATGAGATGGGCGGGCTCGGCTGGACCGAAGTCAGCGGCAGCGACCAGTCTGCCGCGACACAGGTGCTCAGGTTTGAAAAGGAAGGACGGATCGCGACCGTCAATCTGATGCCCAATAATGGCGGCACAGCAGTGGCCATCGCCGCGCTGAACCAGAACTGACCGATGGCAGTTGATTGGCGCAGTACAGTCCTCGCCGCGCTGGCGGGACTGGTGTTCATCGGCCAGGGCGCTGCCCAGACACTCAACTGCCAGGGCCGGGCGTCGCTCCACGCCGTTCCGGTCTCCGGCGAAGCCTATGGCGGTCACAACTTTATTGAGCCGGTGGCTGAAGGCTTGCGCCTTGGCCTTTTCCGGGCGCGCTGGGGCTGGCGCATTGCCGTGCTCGATGACGCGGACGATGATCTCGTCCCTGTTTCGCCCATGCGTGGCGGCTTGCCCGAACCGCGTGAGCTGTACGGCTGGCATTTCCGCAATGGCGACAATACCGGCCCCAATACGGGCGAGGTAAACGCGCCCCAGCATGAGCGCGTTTTTTCCTTCATGCGGCCGGGCGATGGCGAGGCAGCGACGGGGCTCGGCTGGCTAAGGATCGAGGAGATGGCCTTGTCCGATCTCGATCCCGGCGAGCAGGCCAGCATCGGCTATATGCAATACTCCGCCTGCCTGATGTGGCCGAAGACCGACGAGGAAATGGCTGCCGGGGCTGATGCGGCCAGTCTGGAGTTCCTGCCAGAGGAGGTGGAGATCATTCGTGGATGCGGGCTGGGCGCGGACTATGCCCTTGATGCGCGCATCGCGCCCCGCATGCTTGCCGGCGATTTTGACGGCGATGGCTCCCATGACCAGGCGGTTTTTGTAACCCGTATTTCAGATGGCGCACGCGGCGTAGCCATTTGCCGGGCTGGCACCTGGCTGGAGGTGCTGGGCGTTGATGGTCCGGTGCCTGGTTCGCCCATGGGCAATGGGCTTTTCGGCTCTGTCGAGGCGTGGAGAGTGTCCACTATCGATACGGTAATGACCGGCTGGGAGGGCGAGGCACCGCGCCCCGAAACGGCGGGGGATGTGCTCGTGCTCGAGCGCTTCGAAAAGGAACTCTACAGCATCTACTGGAACGGCTCTGCCTATCGCAGCCACCAGCACTACCGATTTGTCGAACCTTGAGGGGGAGGAATGAACTGATGATCAGTTGCGCACGGCCCATTGCGGTTTTTCTACTCAGTTTTTTCTTCGCGGCGGCCGCAATCGCCCAGGATTACACGATCGAGGCACCGATAGAGGCTCATATTCGCCAGAGTATCGAGGTCGAATGGACTGCGGCTGACGAATCCGGAAACATGATTGAGATACGCCCTCTTGAAGAGGGCGCACGGCGCGTTGCCTATTCCTATATTCAGGGTAATCCACAGCGCATCGAGGCTCCGGAACAGCCCGGCGATTATCTGCTGGTCTTCACGCACAGCGGTGAGGTGGTCGTAAGCCAATCGCTGACTGTGGTCATGGCGGAGGCCACGATTACGGCTCCTGAAACAGCTGGAGCGGGCGAGACCATTGAAGTCAGCTGGACCGGCCCCATCAATCGCAACGATTCCGTGGCATGGGCTGAGCGCGATGGCGACCACATTCGCGGGTCATCCTATGGATATGTCGGGAGTTCAACCGGTGGTTCCCGTGGCCTGCGCGCACCGGCTGACGCGGGCGACTATGATGTGGTCTACATCACCGGCTCCACCATACTGGCCCGGGCACCCGTGACCGTCGGCGCCATATCGGCCACGCTGAACCATCCGGCGCAAACCCATGCTGGCGGACCGTTGCGGGTTATCTGGGAAGGCCCCCGCAATGCGCAGGACCTGGTCACTTTCGCGCAGCGTGATGGCGAGCGGATACGCACGGCCAGCTATGGGTATACCGGCAATTCGCAAGACAATGCTGTTGCCCTGACCGCGCCGGACGAAACCGGCCCGCTGGATGTTGTCTATATCTCCGGTGGGCGCATTATCGGCCGGTCCCCTGTCGAGATTGTCGAAGCGCGTGTTGATCTGGATGCGCCCGCTGAAGTCACCGCTGTGGAAGAATTCGCCGCTGTCTGGGACGGTGCGGGCAGCCGTGGTGACATTATCAGTGTTGTCGATGGCGAAGGCAGCCGGCTGGCCTACACCTATATCGACCCTGCCGACGCGAACACCCGCCTCATTGCTCCGCCACAGGCGGGCGATTTCGAGCTGGTCTACACGGCGCGGGGCGGACGCGAGATGGCACGCCGCGCGATCCGCGTGCTGCCTGCTCCGGAGCCGCCGGGAACCCTTCTGGTGGAACAGAGCCGCACCAGTCTGGGCCCGGATGACGCGGTCGGCGTCATATTCGATGCGTCGGGCTCCATGTTGCAGCGCATTGACGGGACGCGCCGGGTGGAAATCGCCCGCCAGACGCTCGCCGGTCTGGTAGCCGATACGATTCCCGCCGGCACCGGGTTTGCCTTGCGGGTGTTCGGGCACCGCGAAACCGGCTCCTGCCGGACGGATCTCGAGATTCCTCTGGGACCGCTGGATCCGGACGAAGCCGCCGGGACAATCAATGCCGTCAACGCGATGAATCTGGCGCGCACCCCGCTGGGCGCATCCATCGCGCTGGCAGCATCCGACCTTGCCAATGTCAACGGACGGCGATTGCTCATCCTTCTCACCGACGGAGAGGAGACATGTGATGGTGACGCGGCCGCCGCGATCACGCAGCTGCGGGAGAGCGGCTGGAACATCACCGTCAATATTGTGGGCTTTGCCATTGATGATGCGGCGCTGCAGGCTGAGTTCGCGGCCTGGGCCGATCTGGGCGGCGGTGCATATTTCAGCGCGGCCGATGCAGCCTCGCTCAGCGATGCGCTCCTGCAGGCGGTGACTACCGGCTTTACCGTGCTAGACGCTGACGGGGAGGAAATCGCGCAAGGACGTCCAGGCGAACTCATCGACCTGCCGGCTGGCGATTATGTCATCGAGTGGGGTTCCGATGAACGCACCCCTGTAACCGTGCCGGCGGGTGGTTCGGCCAATATCACTCTGGAATAGACCGTCAAGGAGGCGCTCCATGTCCTGTCTCAAGATCCGGCTGGCAGCATCTGCCGGCATTATTGCCCTGTCGCTGCCTTATGCGTCCGCCCAGCCCACGCCGGATGTGCAGGCGATGATGGAAGCCATGCAGCAGCAGGGCATGCCCGGCATGACAGCCTTGCCGGAGCAGGAGGGCACGTGGGTCTATCCGGTAAGCGCGGGGCTGCATGAGGCGATGCTGGAGGACAGGCAACTCGGCTCCGACAACGGTATCGACAATGATTTCCTTGCCCGTGCATCTGTTCGCGCAGCCTATGTGCAGGCCGGCGAACCGCCAACTTGCGACAGTGGGAGCCATCACGATATGCGCGGACGAACCCGCATCGTAGCCATGACGGTAGAGACCGGCACCGGGCCATTCATGGGGGTGGAGCAGCGCAGCCGCATTGTCATCAACCAGTCGCTCGAGCGCGCTGTCATCTATCTCCACGGCGAGGCGCGCTCATGGGTGCCCGGACCCAATTACTGCGACGACCGCCAGATGGTTGAGGATGCTGGCGGGCGCGGAATGCTGCGCATGGATTATTCAACCACAGCCCATGTCGCGCCGCTCAATTTCATGGCCTTTCCGCGTGCCAGCGAGATTGATGACAGCGAAATGGAAGACGTGTGCGGCGCGCTGCGTGACCTCGCGTTCGACGCGTATCAGGACATGAACCAGCGCTGGAACACGATCAATCACTCCTTCAACGGCCCGATCGACTGGAGCACGTTCACCCCGGTTCCCGAAGGGTTCGCCAATGGCGATCACGCCAGCTTTGCGCCCGGTCTGGTCAACGCTGCGGATGTGGTAACGGCCGCCGGACAGGCCAGTGACGCGGTCTCGATGGGCCGCCAGCTCGGCCAGATATTTGCCCGCGCGCCATCCCTTGCCAGGGGTGCTGGCGGAGCGGCAGGCTGGGCGGCGGTGCAGGCCGGAAACTATCTGCTGGGCACGGCGATCGGCGATCCGGTCGACACGATGATGCAGATCGCGGCGGCTGGTGACGCGGCCTACCGCAATAGCGGCGAGGCACCTGCGCGCGCGGTGGCCAACCATGCCGAAGTTGAAATTCACCATGCCGATGGTTTGCTGCGTGGCCTCGATGCCGACTATCTCATGCACACGGTGATACAGGCGTGTGAGGGGCTTGATCCGGCCGACATGCCGGAGGGCAGCGCGGCCGGTCATTTCAGCTGGCAGGGAGGTACGGTTGTCCTTACCGGCCAAGGGCTGGCTCCGGGCGAGCCGGCGGCTGTTGCCAGTGGTCCGGTGCAGCCTGGCTCGATCGCTGAAGCGATGGCCATGGCTCAGGCCATGGGTGCCACCAACATGCCCGACCGCGCAGAGCTGGAGGCTTCCTTGCCACCTGGCATGTCGCTGGACGCGATGCCCGCGCCCATGTCGGGACGGGCAGGCGGCGGCGCGATGCTCACATCGCGCGCGCCGGAATGGACCGTCAGCTACACCGTCGAACTGGTTGATGACGGTGAACGCATCGCGGCGCTCTGGTTCGACCCGCGCCGCTAGGAACGGCCGCTCCTACCGCTCCCACGGGAACACTTCCTCGATAGACTTTCCGAACACGTCGGCTATCCGGTAGGCGGTTTCGAGCGTCGGCGAGTATTTGCCCGTCTCTATGGCCGCTATTGTCTGCCGGGTGACGCCGACGCGCTTGCCCAGCTCGGACTGGGTCATTTCGCCCGTCAGAAACCGCAAGGTCTTCACCGTGTTGGTCAGCTTCGGCTCACGCACGCCAACCCCTCCGATAGCTGGCAATGACCACCGCGCAGCTGACGATCTCCGCAATGACAATCACAAAGATGGTGGCTTGCACGATCTCCCAGGGCGTTGAGTCGAAGGGCATCACGCAGCCGACGAAAATCATCCCCACCAGCAATACTCCATAGGCAATTGATCGTGCCCGGCGCTGGATGGCCCGGTCACGCTCGTCGGGTGTAACCAGCTCGCCCGGTTCACGCCGGCTGCGCGCCACCAGCGCGCTTATGCCAAACGCAAGGCCGGACCCGGCAGCTGCGGCGGTCAGCAGGCCAAGGCGTGTGAAAAGGCCAACTTCGCCGGAGGCCTCAAGAACCGAAATTATGACGAAATAGCCGCCATATAAAACGGTCAGTGCGCCCAGCCACACCCAGGAAAATTGTTCGCGTTCGCTCATTTTGCTGCTCCAAAGCGGTAGAATTTGTAACCAAAGGCGAACATGATGTTAATAATACTAAACATCAAGTAAAAAATAATAGCGCTCATTCCTGCATGACCGGCCTTGTTGCGCGGGCGCGTGATTGCCAGTTGTGCCAGGTGCCCGCTAGATAGGTTCCGGGTAAGGCGTATGACGTGCGGGCATCAGATGAATCTCGACTCGTGGAAATCGCAGATGCGCAAGGGCGCAGCCGAGTTTGCGGTACTCTCCGCCCTGCGGGGAGGCGAGCTCTATGGCGTCGAGCTTGTTGCGCGCCTGACGGGCGCGGGCAGCGTGGGATTGTCCGAGGGCACGGTCTATCCGCTATTGCGCAGGTTGCAGTCGGACGGTCGTTTGCATGCACGGTGGGATGACAATGACAACGGGCCGCCACGCAAGTATTATTCACTGACCCGGACAGGCCGGGATGCGGTTGAGGGGATGGCCGCATTCTGGAGCGAATTTGAAGCGCAACTGAACCTTATCGTGAGGGTATGATGGGCACTCGACAGCACGAAATCGCCGCTTACGCCAAAGCGCTGGACGCAGCACTTCATCAGCTGACGCAGGCCGACCGGGCCGATATCGTTCAGGAAGCGCGAACCCATCTGGAAGTCAGCGCACAGGCCGGACGCCTTGATGCCACACTGGCCGCTTTCGGCAAGCCGCAGACATACGCATTGCAGTTTCTCGAAGGCGCGCCCGGAAGCGCACCCCAGGAGCGCCGCATGTGGTCTGCAGCCGGGGGCGTTGCGGGCAGCGTCGTCATGGCGCTTCTGGCCGCGATGTTCATCGCTGTCGCGATCATCGACATTCTCGTTCCCGCCTTTGGCATCTGGGTAAATCCGGCATCGGGCGCGGTCTATTTCGGCAATGCCGGACTGACCACCAGAGCCGAGGAACTGGCCGGCGCCTGGCTGTCGCTGGCATCAATTTCGGCAGCGGCCGCCACGGCGTTCCTCAGCTTTGTTACGGCGCGGGCAGCCTTGCGCGAAATCCGGCGTTACCTGAAAGCCTCAGCCGATCTGTTTCCCGCCCGCGAGCCGGAATAACCCCTGCCAGCCCGCTTGGAGTTCGCCTAGACTTGGGCCAAGACGGGCGAAGCAGGCCAGATTTGCGGGGAGCGGGATAATGGAATTTCTGATAGCCGGGCTGGTGCTGTTTCTGGGCATTCACTCGGTCCGCCTTGTCGGTTTGCGTTCGCCCATGATCGCGATGATGGGGCAGGGCGGCTATTCGATAGTCTACTCGCTGATCAGCGCTATCGGCCTCGCGCTGATCGTTTACGGACACATTCTGGCGCACCCGTCCGCTTCGGTGTGGGCGCCGCCCGAATGGACGCGCACGCTGGCGCTGGTTCTGGTCCCGGTCAGTCTGGTTTTGCTGGTGTCGGCATATTTGCCGGGCCACATCCGCTCAGACGTGCGACACCCTATGACGCTGGGTGTTCTGCTCTGGTCGGTCGGACATCTGGCTGCCAATGGCGAAGTGGCCAGCTTTATCCTGTTTGGCAGTTTTGCCGTTTGGTCCTTGCTGACCGTTCTCGGTGCCTATGCGCGCGGTGGCAGTTTCGCCACCGAGGGCAGCTGGAAGGCGGACGCAGCCGCGATCGTCATCGGTCTTGTGGCGTCCGGTCTGCTCGCCTGGTTCCATATGCAATTATTCGGCGTTGCGGTCGTAGAGTTTGCATCCGATCCGTACGCGCCGGGCATCTAGTCTTCATCACGCGTCCGATGGTCGGGCGCAATTCGGGAGACTACCCATGGACGAAGACATCCTCATCCCCCTCGCCTTTTTCCTGGCCGGCGTCATGATCGTGCTGATTGCGGTGGGTGCTGCGGTCATCAACCGCTTCAACCTGCACTCCACGGTGCGAGAAGCCCTGCGTCAGGGCCAGACGCTCGATGCCGATGCGATCAAGGCTCTCGGCGCACCGCGCCGCAAGAGTGACAATAACGACCTGAAAGCCGGCTTCATCCTGATGGCAGTGGCCGCCGGTCTGGTCGTGATGGGTTACACCTTTGGTTCGACGATACCGATGCGCGGTGACGAGCCATCGCCGGTCTTCATTTTCGCAGGTATTGCCGCCATTCCCGGCTTCATCGGTGTCGTGCTGGCAGGTTTCGGGATAGTTCAGGCGATGAGTTCAAAACGGCAGAACGACTGACACCCGTTCAGCGCTGGCAGACACCCATGTCCCAGACCGATGAAATGCTTGTGGCCAGCGTGGTGGCAACCGGAGACCAGCGCGCCTTTGGCGAGCTGGTCAACCGCCACCAGAGCCTTGTGCGCGGGATGCTGGCGCGCCTCACCGGGCGCTCGGCAGACGCCGATGATCTGGCGCAGGAGACATTTGTCCAGGCGTGGCGGCGGCTTGACACCTATCGCGGGCCGGGCCGTTTCAAATCCTGGCTCTGCCAGATCGCCTATAGCCGGTTTCTGATGAGCCTGCGCCGCGACAAGGCAAGAAGCCGGATGCTGGACACCGTGCGCCATCACGGGACCCAGATCGAGGAAGCGGGCTGGCAGCCCGGTGCCCGGCTTGATATCGACCGCGCGCTGGCATTGCTGGGAGAGGACGAGCGCACCTGTGTGGTGCTGTGTTACGCTTCGGGCCTCAGCCATTCGGAAGCTGCCGAAGTGACCGGACTGGCTATCGGCACGGTGAAATCCCATGTCAATCGTGGCCGGGCGAAGCTGAAAGACTGGTTCGACAGACAGGAGGATGCCGCATGACAGGTCATTATGATGATTTTGACGCCCGTCTGGCGGACATGTTCGGCGCCCAGACGCCTGCGGCAGATACCCTGTTTACCACGCGTGTGATGGACGCGCTGCCCCGGTCATCAATGGTCCGGCCGGTGGCCCTGACACTGGCAGGACTGTCCGGCGCGCTTGTTGCCGGCTGGCAGTTTCCCAATCTGGTATCTGCCGTGGATGCCATGATGGGTGGATTTGGCGGGCTGGCGATGGATGCCGTGGGGCCGCAGGCACTGGCGATGGGACTGATGGCCATCGGTCTGGCTGCGGTGACGCTGGTCCTGACGCGGCGCGGAACCTTCGATGTGTGAGACTTGCAATTTGTGCATTTGCGAACATGGGCTAGCGTGCGGGCTGACCGTGCTTCCGGAGTAGCCCATGTCCGCCCAGAACCCCGCCCCAGTGAAACGTATTGGCGTGCCGGATATACGCGGCCGCAAAGGCGGCGAACCGCTTGTCTGTCTGACGGCCTATGATGCGCCAACCGCGCGCCTGCTTGATTCCCATTGCGATGTCCTTCTGGTTGGAGACTCGGTTGGCATGGTCGTGCACGGCCTTGCCAACACTATTCCGGTGACGCTGGACATGATGATCCTGCACGGACAGGCCGTGATGCGCGGCGCCAACCGCGCCATGGTCGTTATCGACATGCCGTTTGGCAGCTATGAAGCCTCGCCGCAGCAAGCCTTCGACAACGCCGCGCGTATCCTGCGCGAGACCGGCGCGCAGGCCGTAAAGGTGGAAAGCGGGGTATATATCGCCGATACGGTCCGCTTTCTTGCCGAACGTGGAGTGCCGGTGATGGCCCATGTCGGCTTGCGCCCGCAGGCGGCGCTTGCTGAAGGCGGGTTCAAGGCCAAGGGCCGCAGCGATGCCGAGCGCACGCGCGTGCTCGAGGAGGCCCGTGCTGCTGACGAAGCCGGCGCGTTTGCCATCGTCGTTGAGGGGGTCGCCGAAGACCTGGCGTCTCAGGTGACGCAAGCGGTCAAGGCGCCGACGATCGGCATTGGCGCTTCGGCAGAGTGTGACGGTCAGATTCTGGTGACGCCGGACATGCTGGGATTGTTCGACTGGACGCCGCGTTTTGTGAAGCGCTATGCCGACCTGAAGGCCCTGACCGAAGACGCCGTCCGGGCCTATGCGGAGGATGTCCGTGCTCGCCGCTTCCCCGGACCGGATGAAGTCTACCGCATTACAGGGGCGTAACGCGGCTCGCGCGTATTGCGGCGGCCCGGCCGGGCCGCTAGGGTCCGCGCGATATGGAACCGGCATGAATTGCGAGGCGGGCCTTGGTCGACGTATTCGACGAAGTTGAAGAAGAACTGCGCAAAGAGCGCTATACGCAGATGCTGCGCAGCTGGGGGCCTTGGGTCCTTGGCGCGGTGGTAGCCGTTATTGCGGGTGTCGCGGGCTATCAGGGCTGGCAAAGCTGGCAGAACGAACAGTCGGTGGCGGCGTCTGAAAGATTTGCCGCAGCCGGTGCCTTGCAAGAGGCCGGAAACCTGCAGGAGGCCAACGAGACCTACGCGCTTCTGGCCAGCGAGGGACCGCGAGGCTACGCGACGCTGGCCCTTCTCCAGCAGGCCGGTCTTGCAAGAGAATCTGGCGACAATGAAGAGGCGGCGCGCCTCTATGAGGAGGCCGCGCAACGGTCCCCTGTGGCGTTGATACGTGATCTGGCCCGCTATCAGGCTGCGGTTGCCGGTTTTGACACGCTTTCCAGCGATGATCTGGCGCTGCGGCTTGACCCGCTAGTGTCGGCAGGCAGCGGGTTTTCCCTTCTGTCACGCGAACTCATCGGCGCCGCCGCATTGCGTGAAGAGCGCTGGGATGAAGCGCGCCGCCAGTATGAATTTGTGCAACTATCGATAGATGCGTCGGAAGCCATGCGTGCAAGGGCACGCGACGCGATGGCGGTGATCATGCGCGAAGCGCCTGAACAAGCACCGGCCGAGGATGCTGGCGAAACACCTGCAGATGCTGCAGGCATTGCCGATACGCCAGCCGAGGCGGATGCGGCAGCGGACGCCCCCGCCGAGGAAGAGGATACCGTCGAATGACCCCAACGCTTCGTATTGCCATGCTGGCAGTTCTGGCCGGCAGTTTCGTGCTTGCCGGATGCAGTGCCGCTGACAGGATTGCCCAGCTCAACCCGTTTTCGGGACTGGCCGGGGAAGACCCTAATGCACCACCGCGCGATCAGCGGGTTCCGGTTCTGGGTGTCGGGGACAGCCTGGAAGTCGATGGCGGTTCACGCGTCAATCTCCCGCCCGCCTATGTCAATGACCGCTGGCCCCAGCCGGATGGCTTTCCGACCCACTCGATGCAGCACACCCAGGCGCGGGGCAATTTGCAGCGTCTCTGGCGCGTCGATATCGGGGCGGGGTCCAACCGTGACCGCCGCATCAATGCACGCCCTGTCGTGCTGGATGGCACGGTCTACACCGTGGCCGCTGATGGCCGCGTGACCGCTACGAATGCGGAAACGGGCGAACGGCGCTGGCAGGTTCGCGTCGAGCCCCGCGATACAGGCGAAGATGGCGGTGGCTTGCCGCTGCCTATTCCGTTTATCGGGCGCGAAGGCGGCGGTCCGGACCGCTACGCGTTCGGCGGCGGCGTCGCCGTAGATGGCGGGCGCGTATTTGTCCATACGGGACGGCGTTTCCTGGTGGCGCTGGACGCCTCCAACGGCAACGAGATCTGGCGCGAAACGTCACTCACCCCGCTTATAGCCGCGCCGACCGTGGCCGATGGCCGGGTCTATTCCATCACCCATGAGAATGAGCTGATAGCGTTTGATGCGTCCACCGGCAGTGTTCAGTGGACCCATGGCGCGATTGCCGACTCGGCCCGTCTCCTGACCGCCCCTAGCGTGGCAGTCCAGGGCGATGTGGTGGTTGCGCCATTCAGCTCTGGTGAGCTGATCGCCTTGCGCACGCAGAACGGAGCGGTCCTGTGGAGCGATTCACTGACGCGCGCCGGCGGTCTGACGCCGATGTCGTCTATCAATGACATTGCGGGCTCTCCGGTGATCGGTGACACCCATGTCTACGCGCTCAGCCATTCTGGTATCATGGCCGCGTTCGACATGCGCTCCGGCGAGCGCAGCTGGACCCAGCCGGCCAGCACGCTCCACGCGCCGTGGCTTGCAGGCAATTACCTGTTCGTCGTTACAGGCGACGCGCAAGTGGCCGCATTCGACCGCCAGACCGGTGATGTCGCGTGGATCACGCAGCTGGAAGCCTTCCGCAATGAACGCCGCCGCCGCGACCGTATCGTGTGGGCTGGGCCGATACTTGCGGGCAACCGTCTGCTGGCCGTGTCGTCGCAAGGAGAAATGGTGATTATCAATCCGGCCGATGGCCAGGTTCAGGAACGCCGCGACCTTGGCGACGAGGTGTTCATCGCGCCGGTCATTGCCAATGAAACCGTGTATATCGTCACCGATAGCGGCCGCCTCATTGCTCTGCGCTAACCCGGCCGGCCCAGGAAAAGACCATGTCCGGTGAACGCATTGCGAGCCTCGCAATAGTCGGCAGGCCCAATGTCGGCAAATCAACGCTGTTCAACCGCCTGGCGGGCAAACCGCTGGCCATGGTCGATGACCGCCCCGGTGTTACCCGTGACCGGCGCGAAGGGCGTGGCCGTCTGGGCGATCTGGACCTGCGCCTGGTTGATACTGCCGGCTACGAGGACAAGGAAACCGGCATTGAAGTGCGCATGCGCCAGCAGACCGAGATTGCGCTGGCCGAGGCCGATGTCTGCCTCTTCCTGATTGATGGCCGCGAGGGTGTCACGGCGCTGGACCAGCGCTTTGGCGAACTTCTGCGCCGCGCGTCCAAGCCTGTCATCCTTCTGGTCAACAAGGCCGAAGGCAGAAAGGGCGATGACGGCATACTGGAAGCTTGGAATCTGGGACTGGGTGAGCCTATCCCCATCTCGGCCTCGCATGGCGAAGGTATGAGCGACCTCTATCAGGCCGTCCTGGCGGCACTGGGTGAGGCGGGCATTGACGACGGTCCGACGCCTGATGCGGACGACGTCGAAGGCGCGCCCCTGCGCATTGCCGTTGCGGGCAGGCCGAATGTCGGCAAATCCACCCTCATCAATACACTGATTGGCCAGGAACGTCTGATTACCGGGCCGGAAGCGGGGCTTACCCGTGATGCCATCGCGGTCGACTGGCTGTGGGATGGGCAGCGGGTCCGCCTGCATGACACGGCGGGACTTCGAAAGCGTGGCAAGGTCGATGACCGGCTGGAGCGGATGAGCGCCGCCGATACGCTGCGCGCCATCAAGTTTGCCGAGATCGTCCTTTTGCTCGTCGATGCCGAGCATCCGCTGGAGAAGCAGGACCTGACCATCGCAGACCGTGTGGAGAGCGAAGGCCGGGGCCTTATTGTCCTGCTTACCAAATGGGATCTGGTCCAGGACAAGGCATCGACGCTTGCCGAGCTGCGTGAGAAATTCGAGCGCATGCTGCCGCAGGTGCGCGGTGCGCCGCTGATACCTGTGTCGGCACTGACCGGCTTTGGCCTCGACAAGATCATGCCAGCGGTTGCCGCCTTGCATAAGAACTGGTCGGTGAAGGTGAAAACGCGCGACCTCAATGACTGGCTGGGAGAGATGGTGGCGCGCCACCCGCCGCCTGCCGTGGACGGCAAGCGTATCCGCCCCAAATACATGGCACAGACCAAGGCGCGTCCGCCCACTTTCGTGCTGATGGCATCGCGTGCGGGAAAGCTGCCTGACAGCTACAAGCGCTATCTGGTCAATGGATTGCGCGAGGCGTTTGAGCTGCCCGGTGTGCCGATCCGCCTGATCGTGAAAGCGGGCAAGAATCCGTACGCGGATAAGAGCTGAGGCGGCCGCGGACTAACTCGCCCGAACCACTTCGCCGTGGCGGCTCTCGGCTGGCGCAGACAGCTCCAGGATCAATGGCGCAACTGTCTCCGGCAGGGGTACGCTTTGTGGGTCCTCGCCGGGCACGGCGCGGGTGCGCATGGCCGTGCGCATCCGGCCTGGATTAAGAAGATTGACCCGGATTGCGCTGTCGGCCAGCTCAGCGGCCCAGCTTTTCACCAAAGCCTCAAGGCCTGCCTTGGATGCGCCATAGGCGGCCCAGTAGGCGCGTGTCTTGGCACTTTCCGATGTTGTGATGAACACTGCCCGGCCCGCATCGGACTGGCGCAGCAAGGGCTCGAACGCACGAATCAGGCGGGCCGGGGCGACCAGATTGACCGCCAGAACCTCGTTCCAGATCTTCGACGGAATCTGGTGCGCGGGCATCAGCTTGCCGAGCGCGCCGGCATTGGCGATCAGAATATCCAGCTTGCCCCAGCGTGTGCTGACCGCTTCGGCAAGCTTTTCAATCTCGTCCGGCCCGGTCAGATCCATCGGCACCAGCGTGGCCGACCCGCCCGCAGCGCTGATCTCGTCGTCCAGTGCCTCCAGCCCGCCGCGCGTGCGGGCTGTTGCGATAACATGGGCACCGGCACCGGCGAGGGCTTTGGCCGTGGCATAGCCAAGGCCGCGCGAGGCGCCAGTGACGAGTGCCACGCGCCCGGAAAGCAAAGAATTATCGGTCATGCGTCCACGAGAAGGGAAAGTTGTTGGTCCTTGGCGGAGCTCGCCCGGTCGCGGTCTGCAAGCCGGGTGGGGTACTCGCCGGTGAAATAATGGTCTGCCAGTTGTGGCTGTATGTCGTTGCGCGGCGCATTGCACACCGCCCAGTAGAGACCCTCGATAGACAAAAAGCCCAGGGAATCACACTCGAGCAGGGCGCGCATGTGTTCAGGATCATGGCTTGCCGCCATCAGCTCCTCGCGCATTGGCATGTCGATACCGTAAAAGTCCGGGTGAGTGATAGGCGGGCAGGCGGAGCGGAAATGCACTTCGGTCGCGCCTGCCTCTCGCACCATGCGCACGATCTTTTTTGATGTCGTGCCGCGCACGATCGAATCATCGATCAACAGGACGCGCTTGCCTTTCAGCACGGACGCGTTCGCGGCGTGCTTGCGCTTGACGCCCAGATCGCGCTTGGCCTGTGTCGGCTGGATAAAGGTGCGTCCCACGAAGTGCGCCCGGATAATGCCCAGATCAAACGGCTTGCCGATGGCTTCGGCATAGCCGAGCGCTGCAGCGATACCGCTATCGGGTACCGGCACGACGACATCGATGTCGGCGGGGGTTTCCTCGGCGAGGCGTTTGCCCATGCGCTTACGCACTTCATAGACCGACCGGCCGTCAATCACCGAATCGGGCCGGGCGAAATAGATATATTCAAACGCGCACGGCCTGGCGGGCCGTACCGGTGCATAGCGGACGCTTTCAATGCCGCTATCGCTGATGACCACGGCTTCGCCGGGTTCGATCTCGCGGATCAGGCGCGCGCCAATCATGTCGAGCGCGCAGGTCTCGCTGGCAAGGATCACCGCGCCTTCCAGCTCGCCCATGACGAGAGGCCGGATGCCGAACGGATCACGCGCGCCAATCAGCTTGTCGTTCGAGATAGCCACCAGCGCAAACGCGCCCTCTACCTGCTTGAGCGCGTGCAGGAGCCGGTCGGCCGATTTGGTCTTGCGGGACCGCGCCGCCAGCTGCAGCACGACTTCGGTGTCCGATGTGGACTGGAAGATGGCACCGGCCTGCACCAGCTCTTCGCGCAATATGCGTGAATTGGTCAGATTGCCGTTATGGGCGATGGCCAGTCCGCCGCCGCGCACATCGGCGTAGAGCGGCTGGACATTGCGCAGTACGGGCGCGCCTTGCGTGGAATAGCGCACATGACCGATGGCCATCGAGCCCGCCAGCTGGTCAAGCCGGGCCGGATCGGTGAAATGGTCGGCAACGAGCCCCTGATGGCGCTCTGAATGGAAGCGGCCATTGTCGTAGCTGGTGATGCCGCACGCTTCCTGACCGCGATGTTGCAGGGCTTGCAGGCCGAAAGCGGCCAGAACCGCCGCTTTTTCTGCACCGCGGACCCCGAACACGCCGCACTCCTCGCGGGGACGGTCGGTCTCTGGATCATAGGTGAGGGTCGGCAAGGGGGCAGAAGCGGACATCCGAACCTCGATAGAAGCGGCTAATCGGGATTTGTGGACCGGATAAGCCTGTCGAGAGCCTCGCGGTCAAGGTCTTCATCAGTAGGCGACTCATCTTCGGTCTCACCTTCCTGTGATCCTTCGGCCCAGGACCCTTCCGGGGCAAGGCGTTGCAGCAAGGTGGCCGTGGCGTTCGCCAGCGGATAAATGCGTGCGCCCTGCAGCCATTCGGGCTGCGCACCGGGCAAGGTATTGCGGAACACCAGAACGAACAGGCCGACAAGGACCAGGCCGCGCACCAGCCCGAAGATGAAGCCGAGCGACCGGTCAATCACGTTCACATCCTCACCAGCCTTCGCATTGGGCTGCAACGACGAGGTCACGAAGCTGACGGCCAGATAGACCAGGATGAACACGCCCGCCAGCGCTATGATGTTGGCAATCAGCGGCGAGCCGACAAGACCTTCCAGTAATCCGGCAAAAACCGGACGACTCCACAGCGCGGCCAGAGCCGCGGCGACAAAGGCGGCAATCGTCAGTGCCTCACGCACAAAGCCGCGCATGAGCGCCAATATGCCAGACACGAAAAGCACCAGAAGTGCGAACAGGTCAAAGCCTGCAAGACCGGCTTCCATCGCAACCCCCTATTGCGGTCCCGGATCAAGCCGGGAGACCAGTGTATGCACTGTATCGATTCCCGTCACCTCCAGACCGCCGCCTTCAATGCCTGCAGGAACCATGGCGCGCGCAAAGCCCAGCTTGGCCGCCTCTTTCAGGCGCGCTTCGGCGCGGCCCACCTTGCGCACCTCTCCCGACAGGGCGATCTCGCCAAAAACAACCCCCTCGGCAGGCAGGGCAACATCAAAGGCCGATGATACCAAGGCAGCGGCAACCGCCAGGTCGGCGGCCGGTTCGGCGATCTTCAATCCGCCTGCAACATTGAGATACACATCCTTGCCGCCAAACCCGAGGCCGCAGCGCGCCTCCAGCACGGCGAGCACCATGGCGAGCCGGCCGGAATCCCAGCCTACGACCGCGCGTCTGGGCGTACCGAAGGCGGCAGGCGCGACGAGGGCCTGTATCTCGGTCAGGACGGGCCGTGTGCCTTCCATGCCCGCGAACACGGCAGCACCGGGCGCAGCGCTGCCGCGACCATCCAGGAAGAGGGCAGACGGGTTTGCCACCTCGCCAAGGCCAGCATCGCTCATTTCGAATACGCCGATCTCGTCGGTCGGTCCGAAACGGTTCTTCACCGCGCGCAAGATGCGAAACTGGTGGGAGCGCTCGCCTTCAAAATAGAGCACCGCGTCGACCATGTGCTCGACCACGCGCGGACCGGCAATCTGGCCGTCCTTGGTGACGTGGCCGACAAGGATCACCACCGTGCCGCGCTTCTTCGCGAAACGGACCAATTCCTGCGCGCAGGCACGCACTTGCGCCACTGTGCCGGGCGCCGCCGCCAGCTGGTCCGACCACAGGGTCTGGATGGAATCGAGAATGGCGATGGCAGGCGGATCGGCTTTCAGCCCGTCCAGAATGCTTTCCAGCGAGGTCTCGGCGGCCAGCTCCACCGGCGCATCGGCAAGCCCCAGACGCCGCGCGCGGCGGCGCACCTGATCAGCGGCTTCCTCGCCGGAGATATAGACCGCGCGATGTCCGGCGCGGGCAAGGCGCGCGGCGGCCTGCAGCAGCAAGGTCGATTTGCCGATACCCGGGTCACCGCCCACCAGAACCGCCGAGCCCGGCACCAGTCCGCCACCGGCCACCCGGTCAAACTCGGCCATGCCGGTTTCAAACCGGGGCGGATCGTCCGTGGCGCTGCCCAGATCCACCAGCTCCAGCCGGGCCCGGCGTCCGCCGACCGAGCGTTTGGGCGCGCTGGCCTGCGTACCCAGCGGCGCTGACTGTGTCTCTTCCTGCAGCGTGTTCCACGACCCGCAATCGTCACAGCGCCCGGCCCATTTGGCATGGACCGCCCCGCAGGACTGGCAGACATAGACGGTGTCGGATCGGGCCAAATCGGGTCTCCGGTTCTTTTGAACGGGGGGGTCAGTCGTCTGCCGACCGGCCATGGACAAAGGCGCATACAGCCGGGTCGGCGCAGTCTTCAATGCCGTCCAGCCCGCCGCGCCAGCGTATCTTGCCATGTTCGATCATCGCCACCTCGTCGGCGATCATCCGCATCGAGGCCATGTCGTGCGTGATCGTCACGGCGGTGGCACCCAGCGATTTCACCTGCCGCAAAATCAGCCGGTTGATGACATCGGCCGTGACGGGGTCCAGGCCCGTCGTGGGTTCGTCGAAGAACAGGATGGCGGGTTTTGTAACAATGGCGCGGGCGAGGCTGGCGCGTTTGAGCATGCCGCCGGATAGCTCGCGGGTCGCGCGGTTCGCCACATCGGCGTCGAGGTCCACCTGCTCAAGCGCCTCAATGGCGCGCTGGCGTGCCTCGGGCCGCTTCATCCTGCCCGCCTTGAGCAGCTTGAAGGCGATGTTTTCCCAGATGGTCAGCGAGTCAAAGAGCGCGCCGGACTGAAACAGCATGCCGATCTGATCGAGCCCCGGATCGGACGGATCACCGGGACGGACCGCTCTGCCATCAATTTCCACAACGCCCTTGTCAGGCGCGATCAGGCCCAGCGCGGTCTTGATTGTCACAGACTTGCCGGTTCCCGAACCGCCGATAATGACCAGCGAGCGGCCTTCATGGGCATCGAGCGACAGCCCGTCGAGAACTGTCTTGCTCCCGAAGCGCTTGGTCACATTTTTCCAGGCGATTTTTACAGGTGCAGCCATCATCGCCTCCCTACACGAACAATGAGGTGAGGATGAAGTTGGCGGCGAAGATCAGCATGGCCGCAGAGACAACCGCGTGCGTGGCGGCCCTGCCGACACCTTGCGCGCCGCCTTGTGCCCGATAGCCGTGATAGCAGCCCATCAGGGTCAAGAGAAAGCCGAACACCGCCGCCTTGATAAGACCGGACACGACATCCCAGCGTTCCAGAATGTCAGCCGAATTGCGCACATAGACGGTCGGGTCAAACTCCAGCGTGGTGACGCCGACAAGAAAGCCGCCGAACACGCCAATGACATCGGCCACCAGCACCAGCACGGGCAGAACAACAATGCCTGCCAGAACGCGCGGCACGACGAGATAGCGCATCGGGTCAATCGTCAGCGTGTGCAGGGCGTCAATCTGCTCGGTCGCCCGCATCGCGCCGATTTCAGCGGCAATGCCCGATGATACGCGCCCGGCCAGCATCAGGGCCGCGATGACGGGCCCCAGCTCGCGCACGATGCCCAGCGCAACGATATTGGGCACGAAGCTCTCCGCGTTGAAGCGCTCTCCCCCGACATAGATGTTGAGCGCCAGCGCCGCGCCGGTGAACAGGGCGGTCAGCCCGACGACCGGCAGGGACAAAAAGCCGATGCGCACAAGTTGCTGGGCGAACTGACCGGCAAAGAAGGGGCCGATAACAGCCTGAACCGTCAGGCCGGCAAAAATCGTGATGGCACCGATGGAGCGCAACAGCGACAGCACACCCTGCCCAAGCGCTCTGAATGGATTGAAAATGGTCATCGTCCCAGATACTCGCGCTTCAGCCGGGCACCCAGCCGGACCAGCAATTCATACCCAATCGTACCCGCCGCTTCGGCGGCTACGCCTATATCCGCGCCGTAAAACTGGACGCGGCCAGCCTGTCGGGCAAGGTCTTCATGCCCGGTGATGTCCAGCGCCGTCAAATCCATCGACACCATGCCGGCAAGCGGTACTGCGGTTTCGCCGATGCGGGCGCTACCGGTTTGCCACGCTGCGCGCAGCAGGCCGTCGGCATAGCCGAACCCGGCAATCGCTACCGTGCGCTCGCCGCTGGCGGTAAAGCGGGCACCATAGCCGACCGTTTCCCCGGCCGGGACGCGGCGGACCTGCAGGATCGGCGCGTCGACATGCATGACCGGCCGGAAGGGCGCTGAGCGTGTGGCAGCCGGATTGACGCCGTAAAGGCCGACGCCGGGCCGGATGAGGTCGAAATGATAGTCAGCCCCCAGCAAGACGGCGCCGGTATTGGCAAGGCTGGCGGGAATGCCGGGAAAGCGCTTCAGCACCGCCCGGAAGCGTTCCAGCTGGCGGGTGTTCATAGGATGGTCCGGCACGTCCGAGCAGGCCAGATGGCTTATCACCAGCCGCAGATCGCTGCTGTGGGGCAGAGTGAGGGAGGCAGCCTCATCAACCGTCAGGCCCAGCCGGTTCATGCCGGTATCTACATGCAGGGCATAGGGGCCTCCCCCCTCACGCCGGAACGCCTCCAGACTTTCCAGAGAGCCGATCACAGGGATGAGATCGTTCTGTGCCAACAGTCCGTGCAGACCGGGCCGGTAGCCGTTCAGGACATAAATGGATGCCGACGGCCCGAGGGCGGCGCGCACAACAGCACCCTCTTCGGCAGTGGCGGTGAAGAAGTCGTGGCATCCGGCTTTATAAAGCGCGCTGGCAACGATGCCGGCGTCCAGCCCGTAGGCATCGGCCTTCACCACACACGCGCAGCGTGCGCCCGGCGCGAGCGATGTCAGGACGGCGTAGTTGTGGCGCAGCGCATCCAGATCGACCACCAGCCGCGCAGGCGCGGCGCTATTCGAGGCTGGAATAGCGTCCGGAGTCTTCAAGATCGGAGAATTTGGTCCGTTCAGGGTCAAACGCCACCTTCACCGCGCCAATCGGGCCATGGCGCTGCTTGCCAATGATCACTTCGGCGCGATTGCGAATTTCGCGCATCTCATCTTCCCAGCGAAGATGTTCCTCGGAGCCTTCTTTAGGCTCCGCACGCTCAAGATAATAGGCTTCGCGGTAGACGAACATCACAACGTCGGCGTCCTGCTCGATGGAGCCGGATTCGCGAAGGTCTGACAGTTGCGGCTTCTTGTCGTCGCGCTGCTCGACCTGACGGGAAAGCTGGGAAAGCGCGATCACAGGTATATCCAGTTCCTTGGCGAGCGATTTGAGCGCCATGGTGATCTCGGACACTTCCTGCACCCGGCTTTCGCCCCGTCTTGCTCCGCCAGTGACCAGCTGCAGATAGTCGATGATGAGCAGATCAAGCCCGACCGTGCGCTTCAGACGCCGTGCCCGCGCCGCGAGAGCGCCGATAGTGATACCGCCCGTATCGTCGATATAGAGCGGGATTTCCGATATCTCGCGGACCCCGTCATTGATCTCGCCGAACTGGTTCTGGTCGATCCGGCCCTGCCGGATCAGATAGCCGGGAATGCCTGTGTAGTCGGCAATGAGACGCGTCGCGAGCTGCTCTGAGCTCATTTCCAGCGAGAAGAAGCCGACAACGCCGCCCTTGCCCTTGATGACACGCTTCTTGCCGTCCGGACCTTCCTCGAACTCGGCGGCGCGGGCGACAGCAAAGGCAATGTTGGTCGCCAGCGCGGTTTTGCCCATCGACGGCCGCCCCGCAAGAATGATCAGGTCGGAACGGTGCAGCCCGCCCAGCTTGGCGTCCAGCGTGTTGAGCCCTGACGCTATCCCCGAGAGCTGACCGCCGCGCTTATAGGCTGCCGCCGCGACTTCCAGCGATTGTGCCAGCGCGGCAGAGAACGGCTGAAAACTTTTCTGCGCGGTGCCTTTCTCGGCGAGGCTGAACAGTTCGCGCTCGGCATTTTCGATGAGGCTGTTGGAATTGCCCTGCTCGCTGGTATCGCGGGCATGGGCCGAGATCGTCTCACCGATGGTGATCAGTTCCCGGCGCAGGGCCAGCTCATAGACCAGCCGGGCATATTCAGGCGCGCTGACGCTGTCCGGCGCCTCGCGCATCAGATCGACGAGATAGACCGGGCCGCCCAGCTGTTTGAGCCCGTCATCATCAGCGAGGCGGTTCTTCATGACGACGGCATCGGCCAGCGCGCCGCTGCCGATCAGCTCGCGCGCCTTGGCGTAGAGCCTGCCGTGGAACGGATCGTAGAAATGTTCCGGCAGCAGCCAGTCCGAGACCCGGTTGAATATCTCGTTGTCGTAGAGCAGGCCGCCCAGAAATGCCTGTTCAGCCTCGATATTGTGCGGCGGGCTGTTGCCATCGCTGCCATCACTGGCCTGGCTCATATCGGCGGTTTCTGCGGTCATGGGTCTGGTGATAGCGGATAGGGCAGGCAAGCGCGAGCCGGGCCGCCTGCTTTTCCCCGGTCAATCGCCGTTTGTGGAAAACCACACATCTGATTGAACCGGACGTGAGTTGCTGCGCACCTTTATCCTGAACGCATGACAGGAAACATGATGCGCAAGCCCGCCGACTATGCCCTTGATGCCTTTCTGGCTGCCAGCGCGCGCGCTGGTGACCGCGAGGGTATGCGCCAGCTGGCAAAGCGCTGGTATCCGCTTTTGACCGCCCATGCCTGGCGGCTCACCGGCAATGCCGACACCACGCAGGACGCCGTGCAGGAGGCCTTGGTCGAGATTGTGCGTGGTCTGCCAAGTTTACGCGATGACCATGCCTTTGCTGCCTGGGCCTACCGGATCACGACCCGGCGCTGCGCGCGGCTGATCGGGCAACGCCAGTCAGACCGGCGCTTGGCGCAGGCCGTGCGGGCCGAGCCGCAAGAAACGGCAGCCGAGGACCACCACGACGACGGTGATGCGGACCGGCTCAAGCGGGCCATGGGCGAACTGCCGCCCGATCAACGCGCAGCAATTGCGCTGTTTCACCTGCAAGGATTGAGCGTGGCGGAAACCGCCATTGCTCTGGACGTGCCGGCGGGCACGGTAAAGACCCGCCTGATGCATGCGCGGCGAAAGCTGCGCAATAGTCTCGAAGGAGGCATGAAATGAGTGATGTGGACCGCCTGATCGAACAGGCACTCGATGATGAGGACCGCGTACTTCGCGAAGCGCTGGGCAAGGAGCCGGGTGTTCTGGGCGGCTTCTGGCCGCTTCTGACCGGGCCGCGCGCCTGGGCCAACTGGGTCATGCTGATCAGCCAGGGCGTGATGTTTTTCATCGGCGTGTGGCTGGCCTGGCAGGCCTATCAGACCGACGATGTGCTGGAGGCCCTGCGCTACGGGCTACCTGCAGTGACGCTGTTTGTCATGGCCATCGTCATCAAGACCAGCCTCACGGCTTATATCAGCGAGAACCGCTTGCTGACGGAGATCCGCAGGCTGGAACTGCGTATCGAGCGGATGCGTGCCGAACGCGGCTGATTTTACCTGTCGGGGTCTAGCTGGAGCGTCATGTAGTGATGCTCCAGCTTGACCGCGTGAAGGGTCACCGTCTCGGTGCGAACAAACGACCAGCCGCGCTTGGCCAGGAAGCTGCGGGCCAGATGGCTGGCATGGACACTCAGACGCTTATGGCCTGCCAGCCTTGCCCGGTCGAGGATCGCATCATGCAGCGCGCCTGCTACCGGGCTACGCCGCCGGGACGGCAGGATGAACAGCATGTCGAGATGACCGTCCGTCCTGAGAACCGTAAAGCCCGAAAGCCCGGCGTCTTCCTCTGCCACAAGGCAGGTCTGGCCACTCACCCGGTCATGGACGGTCGCGGCGTCATTGATCCGGCTCGCCCATGCCTTGCGCTGTTCGGCGGAGTAGTGCGGCGCGCTGCCTTCCAGGACTGCGGCGCGAAAAATGGCCACCAGCGCGCCGGCATCGGCAGGCCTGTAATCACGAATGTGCATCTGAACCTCCACCCGGTCCGGGCGCCATGGTCTGCCGGACATGAAAAAGGGCGGCCCCTTCGCAGGAGCCGCCCGATTTTTACGTCAAGCACGGCGTAACGGCGAGGGCTAGTCCTCGTCGTCGTGGTCGCCGCCACGCTCTTCGGCGCCTTCTGACGAGGCTTCAAAAAGCTCGGCCGCCTGCGCATTGGCAAGGGCGCGATCTTCTTCTGCCGCCGAAGCGATAACGTCTTCACCCTTGGCCTGACGTTCCGCCTCTTCGGGCGTGCGCGCCACGTTGATGGTGATCTCGACGATGACTTCCGGGTGCAGGACAACGCGCACGGTGTGCACACCCAGCGTCTTGATCGGAATGTTGAGGTCAACCATGCCGCGCGTGACAGTCAGGCTGTCGCTTGTTGCCGCATCGGCGATGTCGCGGGTGGACACCGATCCGTAGAGCTGACCGGATTCAGACGCCTGACGGATCAGGACAAACTCGGCACCGTCAAGGTGCTCGCCCTGGCCGCGCGCCTCGGAGGCACGCTCCGCATTGCGCTTTTCAAGGATTTCCCGCTCACGTTCGAAGCGGACCATATTGGCTTCCGTCGCGCGCAGTGCTTTTTGCTGCGGCAGGAGGAAGTTGCGGGCAAAGCCCGGGCGGACATTGACGACATCGCCAATGGCACCAAGCTTTTCCACACGCTCAAGAAGAACGACTTTCATGGGGCTCTCTCCTACTCGACTGCGTAGGGCAGAAGGCCCATATAGCGCGCGCGCTTGATGGCGCGGGCCAGTTCACGCTGTTTACGGGCGGAAACCGCCGTGATGCGTGACGGGACGATCTTGCCACGTTCGGACATGTAGCGCTGAAGCAGCTTCACATCCTTGTAGTCAATGACCGGGGCGCCCTCGCCCGAGAACGGGCAGACCTTGCGGCGGCGGGCAAACGGACGGCGCACAGGCGCACCGATTGTGGGGATATCGCTAGCCATGGACAGATCTCCTACTGGCGGTCGCGGCGCTTGCGCTCTTCGCTCTTGCGAAGAACGGCAGACGGCTCTTCGGAGAGCTCGTCAATGCGCACGGTCATGTAACGGATCACGTCATCGGAATAGCGCTGGCGTGCATCGATGGCTTCGAGCGCGTCGGCGTTCGCGTCCATGTCGATCAGGCCGTAATGACCCTTGCGGTTCTTGTTCATGCGGTAAGCCAGGGTACGAAGACCCCAGTATTCGGTCTTGCCGACCTTGCCGCCTTTTTCCTCAATGAGGCCCTTGAGCTCTTCAAGAAGGCTTTCGACCTGCGCCGGAGAAACATCCGGGCGGGCAACGAACACGTGTTCGTAGTATGCCATGTTTAGTCCCTGTCTGTTGTGGATGCGGCACGGATGTCTGCCAGGGAAGGCAAAACCCGTGATGGCTCTGGACAGGCCCGCCCCCACACCATGTGGAAAACGGTTTGCGCCCACCAGACCGCAGCCGGTGAAGGCGCGGGACATACGCTAAATGGCGGGTAAGGGCAAGCGGGAGGTGCTTGCCTTCCCCATCCCTCACGGTCTATCCGGGCAGGCAAGAATGAGATCACAAGGGAGGACGCCTTCATGGCGCTTGCGTTTGTATTTCCCGGTCAGGGCAGCCAGACCGTCGGCATGGGCCGTGAACTGGCCGAAGCGTTTCCCGCTGCCCGCGCGGTTTTCGACGCGGTAGACGACGCGCTGGGCGAAAAGCTCTCGGCTGTCATCTGGGACGGTCCGGCTGAAAGCCTCACCCTTACCCAGAATGCTCAGCCCGCCCTGATGGCGACATCGCTGGCGGTCATGGCAGCGCTCGAAGAGGGCTTTGGCGTTTCGGTTGATATGGCGGCCTGCGTCGCGGGCCACTCGCTGGGCGAATATTCCGCGCTCGCCGCGTCAGGGGCGCTGTCACTGGATGACGCGGCAAAATTGCTGCGGCTTCGCGGCCTGTCGATGCAGAAGGCTGTCCCGGTGGGCCAGGGCGCGATGGCGGCGATTCTCGGTGCCGATGAGGCCCAGGTGGCCAAGGCCGTCGAAGCCGGTTCATCGGCCGGTGTCATCCAGATCGCCAACGACAATGCGCCAGGACAGATCGTCATTTCCGGTGCAAAGGCCGCAGTCGAAGCGGCTATCGAGGCGGCGAAGGCCGACGGAATTCGCAAGGCCATGCTGCTGCCCGTGTCCGCGCCCTTCCATTGCGCGCTGATGCGCCCTGCGGCTGACGCCATGGCGGCGGCACTGTCTTCGGCGACCATCCGCACACCGCGCGTGCCGGTCGTTACCAACGTGTCTGCCGGGCCTGTCAGTGATCCTGAAATGATCCGTGCCGAGCTGGTCGAGCAGGTGACCGGCCGGGTGCGCTGGCGTGAGAGCGTCATCTGGATGGCCGGTGAGGGGGGGATTACCCGCTTTGCCGAGGCCGGCGCGGGCAAGGTGCTCTCTGGCATGCTCAAGCGTACGGTGGAAGGGGCAGAAGGTATTCCGCTCAATACGCCCGCTGATCTGGAAGCCTTCGCAGCGTCTTTGAAAGGAAACAGCTAGATGTTCTCTCTGGAAGGAAAAAAGGCGCTGGTGACCGGCGCAACCGGCGGTCTGGGCAGCGAGATCGCCCGCGCGCTGCATGCGCAAGGCGCGGCCGTAGCGCTGTCGGGCACACGCGCCGAAGTGCTGGAAACGCTGGCGTCAGAGCTCGGCGAGCGCACAGCCGTGGTGCCATGCAATCTCTCTGATGCGCAGGCGGTCGACAATCTGCCCAAGGCGGCGTCCGAGGCGCTGGGCGGACTGGATATTCTTATTTCCAATGCGGGCGTCACGCGCGACCAGCTTCTCATGCGCATGAAGGACGAGGACTGGGAAACGGTCATCAAGGTGAATCTGGAGGCGCATTTCCGCCTGTGCCGTGCGTCCATGCGCGGCATGATGAAAAACCGTTGGGGCCGCATTATCGGTATCACCTCGGTTGTTGGCGTCACGGGCAATCCCGGCCAGTCGAACTATGCCGCCTCCAAGGCGGGCATGATCGGGTTTTCCAAGGCGCTGGCGCAGGAAATCGCCTCGCGCGGGGTAACGGTGAACTGCGTCGCTCCGGGCTTTATCGCCTCGCCGATGACCGACGCGCTCAATGATGAGCAAAAAAGCGCGATTCTTGCAAAAATCCCGGCCGGCGATCTGGGCAAGGGCGCCGACATCGCGGCGGCTTGCGTGTATCTGGCGAGCCACGAGGCCGGTTACGTTACAGGTCAGACATTGCACGTGAATGGCGGCATGGCCATGATCTGACGGGTCATGTGAGTCGTCTGCGTTCAAGGGGCGTCTTCGCGCTGGCATCAAGCCGCTGACGTTGCTAGCCTTGTGCGAAGCGGCGTGTTATCAGCCGCAACCTTATGAGAGCCGGGGCACTCGCGCCGGCCCTATCCAGTCAGGGGGCACAAGGGGTCAAAAGACCTCGCCCGGAATTTTAGATAAAGGGTCCGTCATGTCTGACGTTTTTGATCGCGTTAAGAAGATCGTCATCGAGCACCTCGATGTGGAAGAAGACAAGGTCACGGAGAAAGCCTCCTTCATCGATGATCTTGGCGCGGACTCGCTGGACAATGTCGAGCTGGTCATGGCCTTCGAGGAAGAGTTCGACATCGAAATCCCCGATGATGCCGCCGAGCACATCCAGACCGTCGGCGATGCGGTGAAGTTCATTTCCGAGAAAGTCGGCTAGGCCGGTCTCGCAATCATGACCAAGCGTCGTGTTGTCGTCACTGGTCTTGGCATGGTCTCTCCGCTGGGGTGCGGCGTGGACCATGTCTGGGCGAAATTGCTCGCAGGGGAATCCGGGCTTGCCCGGGTTACCCATATCGAGACCGGGGATCTGCCTTGCCAGATAGCGGGCGTCATTCCCCGGGTGGACGGCCGCAATGAAGGCGGGCCGGATGTGCCGGGATCATTTGATCCCGACGCCGTCATGCCCGCCCGCGACGCCAAACGCATTGACGATTTCATCCTGTACGGCATTGCTGCCGCCGACGAGGCGATTGCCCACTCGGGCTGGCAGCCAGCCGATGATGCAGCGCGTGAACGCGCCGGTGTCCTGATCGGATCAGGCATTGGCGGTCTGCAAACGATGTATGATGCATCGATCACGCTGCATGAGCGCGGTCCGCGCAAGCTCTCTCCCTTCGTGATCCCGGCCATGCTGATCAACCTCGCCTCCGGGCAGGTGTCGATCCGTCACGGCCTCAAAGGTCCGAACCATTCTGTTGTTACGGCCTGCTCAACCGGGGCGCATGCCATCGGTGATGCGGCGCGTCTGATCGCCTATGGCGATGCGGACGTCATGGTGGCGGGCGGCGCGGAAAGCGCGATCACCCGCCTCGGGTTTGGCGGCTTCTGCGCCGCCCGGGCCATGTCCACCGGCTTCAATGACAACCCCAAAGCCGGGTCACGTCCCTATGACAAGGACCGCGACGGTTTCGTCATGGGCGAAGGCGCGGGCGTTGTCGTTCTGGAAGAATACGAAGCCGCGAAAGCGCGCGGCGCCACGATCTACGCCGAAGTGGCGGGCTATGGACTGTCAGGCGATGCCTACCACATCACGGCACCCGCCGAGGATGGTGATGGCGGCTATCGCTCAATGAGCGCTGCGCTGAAAAGCGCTGGCCTGAGCGCATCTGATATCGACTATGTGAACGCGCATGGCACCTCGACGCCAAAGGGTGACGAGATCGAGCTGAAAGCCGTGGAGCGCCTGCTGGGTCATTCGGCCGGTAATGTGGTGATGTCGTCGACGAAATCGGCAACGGGCCATTTGCTGGGCGCGGCCGGTGCCATCGAGGCGATCTTCTCGATCCTGGCGATACGCGACGGCATATGCCCGCCGACTCTCAATCTTGATAACCCGTCGGTGGAAAGCCCGATCAATCTGGCTCCCCACAAGGCGGTGAAGAAGGATATCCGGGTCGCCCTGTCCAACTCGTTCGGCTTTGGCGGCACCAATGCCTCGGTGATATTCAAGGCTGTCGACTGAGCACGCGCTCAGGCTTGGGGCTTTGTCATCATGAGCCATGACGGTGCGTCTGCCAGCAAGACCATCCGCGAGGGGCTGGGGCCAATGCGTCTGTTTGTCATAGCGATTTTCCTGATTGGCGCGCTTGCCTTGCTGGCAGGCGGGGCTGTCGTCGCCGGTTATGCGTGGCTGGGCTACCAGTTCAACGCCGAGGGACCGGGCGAGGAAGACACGACCATCCTGCTTGAACGCGGCTCCAGCGTGCGCGCCATTGCGGCCCAGCTGGAAGCGCGCGGCCTGATCTCCGACCAGCGCATCTTTCTGGCGCAGCTGCGTATTGACGAGGAGCTGGGCCGGGAGCGCGCGCCCATGCGTGCAGGCGAGTTCGCGATTCCCGCACGCGCCTCCATGGCTGAGATCCACGATGTGCTGGCCTATGGCGAGGTGATCCAGCATCCGGTGCGCGTGCCCGAGGGGCTCACCAGCGCGATGATCGTACGCATTGTTGAAGCCTCGGACGTTCTGACCGGCGAGATTGAGCGCCTGCCGGCAGAAGGCACGCTTCTGCCTGACACCTATCTGGTTGATCGCGGAACCTCGCGGCAAGCGGTTGTGGACCGCATGGCCGCCGCGCAGACACGCCTGCTTGACCAGCTCTGGGAGGGCCGCGATCCGGACCTGCCGTTCAGCACCCGTGAAGAGGCTATCAATCTCGCCTCCATCGTGGAGAAAGAGACCGGCATCGCCCACGAACGCCCGATGGTGGCATCGGTGTTTGTGAACAGGCTGCGCCGTGGCATACGCCTGCAAAGCGACCCGACCATCATTTACGGCATTACGGGGGGTGAACCGCTGGGGCGTGGCATTCGCCGCTCGGAGCTGGACGACACCACCAACCCCTACCACACCTATCATATTGACGGGCTGCCCCCGACCCCAATTGCCAATCCCGGACGGGAGTCCATCGCCGCCGTGCTGAATCCGCCGCAGAGCAATTATCTGTTCTTTGTGGCTGATGGCACCGGAGGTCACGCCTTCGCGACGACACTGGCCGAGCACAATCGCAATGTCGCCCGATGGCGCCAGATCGAACGCGAACGCGCGCGTTCGGGAGGCCGCTAGCGCATGGGTATCCTTTCCGGCATGACGGGGTTTGCCCGCGCCAACGCCAATATCGCCGGCGGGGCAATGAGCGCCGAGGCCCGTTCGGTCAATGGGCGCGGTCTGGATATCCGCCTGCGCCTGCCTGATGGCATGGCCCATCTGGAGGTGGAGGCGAGAAACCGCATCAAGGCGGCGTTTGATCGTGGATCGGTGTCTATCACGGTATCGCTGGACAAGGCTGCGAGCACCGCCAGTGCGGTTCATATCGACCAGGAGCGCCTGCGCGCTCTGGCGCTGGCGGGACGCCAGCTTGTCGATGAAGGGCTGGCGAGCCCGCCCCGGATTGACGGGCTGCTTGCGCTTCGCGGCGTGATTGTCAGTGAAGACGTCGAAGCTGGTGATGAGACGCTGGCAGACGAATCTGGCGCGGCCCTGCTGGCGGTTCTTGATGAGGTGATCGCTTCGCTGAAAGCGGCCCGGCATGCAGAAGGCGCACAGCTCAAAGCCATTCTCGATGGCCAGATCAGTGAAATCGAGGCCCTGAAGGAACAGGCAGCCAGTCATCCCGCCGCCGGCATCGAAGCCATTCGCGACCGCCTGAAACAGAAGATCGACGACCTTCTGCCTGAGGGCATTGACCCCGACCGGCTGGCCCAGGAAGCCGCGCTGATGGCGGTGAAGGCAGATACACGCGAAGAAATCGACCGGCTGACCGGCCATGTCGAAGCGGCGCGCACCCTTCTGGCGGGGGGATCACCGTGCGGGCGAAAGCTCGACTTTCTGGCGCAGGAATTTAACCGTGAGGTCAATACGCTGTGCTCGAAAGCGTCTGATCGCGGGCTTACCGAGATCGGTTTGGCCATGAAGCACGTGGTCGACCAGTTCCGCGAGCAGGTTCAGAATCTGGAGTAAGTTCATGCCTGTTGGATCGCTTTCCGGGCCGGTTTTTCGTGGGCAGAGGCGTGGCCTGATGCTGGTTTTGTCCAGCCCGTCAGGGGCCGGCAAGACCACGCTGTCGCGCCGCCTGATCGCGTCGAACCCCGACCTGGTGCTGTCGGTATCGGCGACAACGCGGGCGCCACGGCCCGGCGAGGTGGACGGGCAGGACTATATCTTCCTGACTGAAAGCGAGTTCGAGCGGCAGGCCGAGAATGACGAGTTCTACGAGTATGCACGCGTGTTCGGCCATTATTACGGCACGCCCAAGCGCACTGTGGAAGAGGCACTGGAGGAAGGCCGGGACGTCGTGTTCGACGTCGACTGGCAAGGCGGACGGGCGCTGGCCGCCGGTGCGCCGCAAGATTGCGTGCGAGTGTTTATCCTGCCGCCCTCACTGAACCTGCTTCGCGACCGGCTGACCAAGCGGGCGCAGGATTCCGACGAGGTGATCAAGGGCCGAATGGCCCGCGCCAAGGCCGAGATCGAGCATTGGGATGAGTACGACTATGTCATCCTCAATGATGACTTCTCCGAGGCGCTGGAGCGCCTGTCGTTGATCCTGCATGCCGAGCGCCTGCGCCGGGTCCGTCACCCCTGGCTGGAAGGCTTTGTCACCGCGTTGATGGGCGAAGGTTAGCTGCTCCGCGCGGCCTGCCATGCTTTTGCCAGTGCCATGAAGCCGTCTGGCGCGATGGTCTCGGCACGCGCGCCCGGATCAATACCGCAGCTTGCCAGCAATTCCTCTGCGCTCGCACGCGTTTGCGAAGCGGCTTGCGCGAGCGATTTGCGCAAGGTCTTGCGCCTCTGACCGAATGCGCTGGCCGTTACGGCTGATAGCGCTTTGACATCGGCAAATCGCTGCGCGTCAGGCAGCGGATCTACCACCACGACAGCGCTGTCGACTTTGGGCGGCGGGGTGAAGGCGCGTGCGGGCAAGGTAAAGGCATATTTTGCCGTCGCGCGGGCAGCTGTCAGGATAGCCAGCCGGCCATAGGCGTCCTCGCCGGTGCGCGCCACGATCCGCTCTGCCACTTCCTTCTGAAACATCAGGACAGCGCGTGACCACCAGACAGGTTCGGCCTCCAGCCAGCCGGTAAACAGGGCCGTGCCGACATTATAGGGCAGGTTGGCCGCAATGACGGCGCGCTCCCCGGCTTTGATGCCCAGCGCTTCGCGGCCGACTTTCAGCGCGTCCGCCTCGATAACGCTGAGCCGCCCGTCAAAGGCGTCACTGATTTGTGCGAGCGCGGGCGCAAAGCGGGGGTCTTTCTCGATGGCGACAACGCGCGATGCGCCTTCAGTCAGAAGGGCGCGCGTCAGGCCGCCCGGTCCCGGTCCCACCTCTACCGCCACGCTGCCAGGCAGGTCTCCACACAGGCGGGCGATTTTCGCCGTCAGGTTCAGGTCGAGCAGGAAGTGCTGGCCGAATCGCTTGTCAGCGGCAAGACCATGGGCCGCGATCACCTCGCGCAAGGGCGGCAGGGGGTCGCCAGTCATAGGGCCAGCTGCCTGTTGGCGGCGATGTTGCCGGCGAGCCGGATAGCGGCGATCAGGCTGTCAGGCCGCGCGATACCCTTGCCCGCAATGTCCTTGGCCGTGCCGTGATCCGGTGAGGTTCGCACAATGGGCAGGCCCAGCGTGACGTTGACCCCGCCATGGAAATCGAGTGTCTTGACCGGGATCAGCCCCTGATCGTGATACAGGCAGATCGCGGCGTCATAGTGCGCGCGCGCCTCGGCATGGAACATCGTGTCGGGCGGCATTGGTCCTGTAATTGCGATTCCGTCGCCACGCAGAATTTCGAGCGCAGGTGCGAGGATATCGATCTCTTCGCGGCCCATGCTGCCCTCCTCGCCGGCATGAGGGTTGAGGCCTGCCAGCGCCAATCGCGGCGAGGCGATGGCGAAATCGCGCTTCAGCGCCTGAGCGGCTATCCGCGCGGTGTGAACAATGTTCTCGGGCGTCAGCGCCGCAATCGCATCGCGCAAGGGCTGGTGGATGGTGACCAGAACGGTTTTCAGTTGCGAGTTGGCCAGCATCATCACGGGGCCGCGCTCGCCCGTCATGGCCATGTCAGATGTCAGGTGTGCCAGGAATTCGGTATGGCCCGGGAAGGCGAAGCCCTGACCGTAAAGCGCTGATTTGGCGATAGGGCTCGTAACCAGACCGGACGCTTCGCCGGTTCGGGTGCGCGCCACGGCATCCTCTATCGAAGCCACTGCGCGAATGCCGGGCGTGTCAGGCAGAACCGGCAGGCCACCCGAAAATACATCGGGCGCATCAGCGCATGAGGCTGCCTGGACAGGTTGCGGCAATCGAAGCGCTGCAGCCGAACGGGCAAGAACGTCAATTCCGCCCGCTACGGCAAAGACCGGCCCTGAGCCGCGTAAGGCATGCCAGGCTTTCAGCGTGATTTCCGGGCCGATACCATCCGGATCGCCCAGCGTGATGATCAGGGGCGCTTGCGCCGTTGACATCAGAAATCGCCAACCATCTCCACCGTCGCGCCATTGCGCAGATCACGCAGCCAACGCCGCGCCAGAAGCGAAAGCTGCTGGCCGATGATCTGGTTTTCGATCTCGCCGGCCTGAGGAACGCCGGGGCCGCCAAGACTGCGTTCGCACAGGACAAAGACCTGCAGGCCAGCGCCTGTTTCCAGAACATCGCTTGCTTCGCCATTATCGAGTCCGGAGAGAGCCGAACGGATCTGCGGCACCAGCGCGTTCGCGCCCACAGTGCCGAGGTCTGTGATAATTGCACGCGGTACAGACGAAAAATCTCCCGCCACATTGGAGCAGCCATTGACCCGGCTGGCGGCCTGTTCGAGGGCCGCGCGGCTTTCAGGATTGATCTGCGAGTTCACCAGCGTCACCTGTTGCAGGGTGAATTGCTCGGTCACCTGACCTTCGCGCTGGTCTGCGAGTGCCACGATCATGAAGCCTCCGGGCACCCGGATCGGGTTGGAAATGCTGCCGACAGGCATTTGCCGGACAACCTGGGCGACCTGCGGGCGCAGCTGATCCGTGCTCAGCCAACCAGCATCGCCACCAGAAGCCGCAGTAGGAGCGTCGGACATTTGCTGGGCAACAGCGTGGAACGGAGCGCCGCGCTCAAGTGCGCCGTAAATGGCCGCAATGCGTTGTTCCGCTTCCGACTCGCCGCCGCTGGCGGGGAGGTTCACCATGATTTCGGCTACCCGGTGCTGGGTCTGCGAGGCGCTCTCGACCATGCGCTCCAGCGCGCGTTCGATCTGGGCGTCTGAGACCCGGATGCGGCTCCGGTACCGGCCGCTGACCAGATAGGACCAGGCGATCTCGGCGCGAAGTTGCTGCCGCATGGTATCAATACTGGCACCGGCACTTTCCAGATCGGCCTGGATATCGGCGACAGTGACGCCATTGCGCGCGGCGATGTCAGCAATTGCCTCGTCTACCTCTTCTTCTGTAATCGGAACATCGAATTCCTCGGCGGTCTGCAATTGCAGGGATTCTTCCACCAGCGAACGCAAAGCCTGTTCCTGCACCTGAGCCAGCACTTCCTCGTTCGGCTGGATGCCCGACGTGGTGAGGATGAAGCGCATTCGGTCACGCACCTCATAGGTGGTGATGGGCTCGTCATTGACGATTGCCGCGATGCCTTCAACCTGCTGAGCGTGTGCGCCAGGCACGAGCATCAGGCAGAAGGGTGCGGTGAGGCACAACGCCAGACGCTTCAGTGACGAAATCCGCATAGGTGTCAGTTCCCGGTTGTCTGCTCGCAGACCATACTCATCACGAGCTTTGAGGCAATCATGTGGACAGGATGCATGACAGCTTTTAGCCGTCCTCTGTCACGGCGATATACAATAGCGCAGCCAGAGCGAACAGGGCCGGTGCTGACCACGCTGCGCTAACCGTATCGAGATTGCCTGCCGAGCCTAGCCCGGCCAGCATGCGTTGAAGGAAATAGAGCAGGAATCCGCCCAGCCCCCCAGCCAGTGCAAATCCTGCCGCCCCGCCCAGTCGCGACAGGCGCAAGGTTGCCGCAATGGCCATCAGGGCAGCGGCCGCCAGCAATAGCGGCTGGGCCAGCAATGACTGCCAGCGGATTTCATAGGCCCGCGTCGACAGCCCTGCTTCACGCGCTGAAACGATCACTTCAGGCAATCGCCAGAATGACACGCCTTGAGTGGAGCGTGTGCGCTCGAACAGGGCTTCAGGTCCGGTATTGGTGGGAAGCGACACATCGCCCAGCGAGGCAGCGCCGGTTTCGGGGCGGTATTCCACTGCCTCGTTCAATTGCCAGAACCCGCCGGAAAGGCGCGCCTGACCGGCCTCAATCTGTTGCTCCAGCACAGGCCTGCCATCTTCCGCACCGTGCAGGCTGTAGAAGCGGAATACGGGATCGACCAGGCGCGCATCGTCGATGCCGCGTGCAGCGATGATGACGACCTGGCTGTCACTGACCTCACGTAGCCAGACACGGGCGCCGCTGACTTCTTCCACGGGGCGGTTCTCGAACAGGGCCGCCCGGCGTGCTTCAAAATGTGCATTCGTCGCGGCGCCCAGCGGATTGAGCAGCACGCTTCCGGCAAGCCCCAGAGCCAGGGCAAGCGCGACCGCAGGGGCCATGATGCGCCAGACGGACACGCCCGATGCGCGCATCACGATCAGTTCACTGCGCCGGTTCAGGCGGAAAAATGTCCACAATACCCCGAACAGGATGATGAAGGGCAGGGTGTCCTGAATCAGCAGCGGCAGTTTCAGCAGGCTGAACAGGGCGGCGTCTGCGGGCGAGATATCGACCCGCGTCGCGATATCGCGAGAGGTCTCCACAAAATCGATGAGCAGGATCACCGCAATCACGATGACCGCTGCGCCGAGTATCCCGGTGAAGGTCTGCCAGAGCAGATAGCGGGTCAGAACTCGCATCAGACGCTCCCTGCAGCACCAGGCGACAGGCGGCGTGCGGCGAAGCGGACCGGCCGGTGGATAACGATATAGGCACCGGCAATACCGGCCAGCGGGATGCCATATTGAAGCCAGTTCAGCTCTGGCGTGCTGGCGGTACCTGCCTGCACGGCAAACCCGATGAGCCGGACCAGCAAGGCGCAGGCCCCCGCGAGAGCCACCGCACGTGCATATCCGGTCCGTCTTGGTGGCCCGCTCATGAAAGCGGCCAGCGCAATCAAGGCAAAAGCGAGATTGTAAAGCGGTGCCGATAGCCGGTAATGGCCTTCCGACAAAAGGTTGGCGCGTCCGCGTGCCCTTGCCACATCGCCCGGGCTGGGACTGAACAGCTCTGGCAGATAGCGGTCGCTCTCCTTGAAGAAAAAGGCGTCTGTGGGGTCGACAAAGGCCGTCAGGTCAAACTCGTAGCTGTCAAACGTCAGGCTGGACAGCGTGCCGGATTCGTCGATCTGCGACACCACCCCGTCGCGCAGCTGCATGACGGGGCCGCGCGCAGCCCGGATGATCTGGCCCTGGCGTGCCGAGTAGGCGGTGCTCGATTGTCCGCGTCCGTCTTCAATGAACACGTCAGTCATGGTGCCGCCATCGCCCAGCGCGCGCGCGTAGAATGTTACATCCGCGCCCATGCTGACGAATTCGCCCGGCCGCATCACGCTGGCGGCGATATCGGTGCGCACCTCATAGATGGCTTCGCGCATTTCGCGATAGGCGGCCGGCTGGACGAAAAGATTGACGGCCAGATTGATCAAGGTCGCATACACAGCCACCCGCAAAAACGGCGAAAGCCGCTCGCGGCGGCTCAACCCTGCAGCGGCAGCCACCGTCAGCTCGGATTCGCTCATCATCCGGTTCAGGGCGCCTGCGCAGGCAATGAACACGGCTATCGGCAGCAAGAGGGCAACAATCTGGGGTACAGCGAGAATGGTGACCCACAAAAAGACCAGCAATGTCTCGCCCCGATCTGCAACGAGATTGAGGTTGGAGAGCGACTGGGTGAGAATCGCCAGTCCGGTCAACGCGGCAAGCGTTGTCAGGAATGGCCATAATGCCTGCCGGAAGGCATAGCGCTGAAACAGTTTCATTGAAAAGCAGGCCCGCCCCTTGCGGTCTTTGGTGTGTCGACAGACTTCTACCCCGGCTTCAGATCGGATACCACTAAGGCCAGCCATATTCCCGCAGTGCAGCGGGCATTACTGTATCCGGTGTCCGGTGCGTACTGCCAGCTTGCTGCGCGATCCGTCTGTCAGAAAGGAATTCCATGCATATCAAGTTTGCCTCGAAACCGTCCGGTGATGCGCTTGCCGTGGCCGTTTACGAGAAAGCCAGCCTGTCGGCATCGGCCAAGGCGCTGGAGGAAGCTACGGGCGGGGCGCTGACGCGGGCCATCAAGGCGTCTCGGTTCACCGGTGAGGCCGGTCAGGTACTGGAAATCGCCGCACCGTCGGGAAACAAGGCGTCGCGCATCGTCCTGTTCGGACTGGGCGCAAAGAAGGCAGCAGACGGAAATGTCTATGAGAAAGCGCTGGCCGGTACGGTCAAGCAGCTGCTCATGGGCGGCGCGCACACCCTGTCGGTTCATATTGATGCGGAAGATGGCGAACTGGCTTCGCGCGCGGCGCTGGGTGCGACCATGGCCGCTTACCGCTTTGATCAATACCGCACCAAGCTGAAAGCAGACAAGAAGCCGTCCCTGACCACGGTCGAGATTGTGGCTGCGGACGACAAGGCCGCCAAAAAGGCCTGGAAGAGCTGGGAAGCTGTGGCAGAAGGCGTGAAGCTGGCGCGCGACTTCGTGATGGAGCCGCCCAATATTCTCTACCCGGAAGAGTATGCCAAACGCATTGGCAAGCTGGAAAAAGAGGGCCTCGAGATCGAGGTTCTTGGCGAAGCGCAGATGAAAAAGCTGGGCATGGGTTCGCTCCTGGGTGTCAGCCAGGGCTCGGCGTGCGAGGCCAAGCTGGTCATCATGCGCTGGAATGGCGGCAAGGATGGCGACAAACCGCTGGCCTTTGTCGGCAAGGGCCTGACCTTTGATACCGGCGGGATTTCGCTGAAACCCGGACCGGGCATGGAAGAGATGAAGGGCGATATGGGCGGCTCGGCCGCCGTAGTCGGCCTGATGCGCGCGCTCGCGGGCCGCAAGGCGAAAGCCAATGTGGTTGGCGTCGTCGCGCTGGTTGAAAACATGCCCGACGGCAATGCCCAGCGCCCTGGCGATGTGGTGACGTCCATGTCTGGCCAGACCATCGAAATCCTCAACACCGATGCCGAAGGCCGTCTGGTTCTGGCCGACGCGCTCTGGTACACGCAAGAGCGCTTTGACCCCGCCTTTATCGTCGATCTGGCGACGCTGACGGGGGCAGTTCTGGTGGCGCTCGGCCATGAACACGCGGCCATTTTCTCCAATGATGACAAGCTGGCCGACCGGCTCTACGCAGCCGGCAAGGCCTCTGACGAGGGCGTCTGGCGTTTGCCCATCGGCCCTGAATATGACCGCCATATCGACAGCGACATCGCCGATATGAAAAATCTCGGTCAGGGCCGCAATGCCGGTTCGATCGCCGGCGCGGTGTTCCTGCAGCGCTTCGTCAACGGCAAGCCGTGGGTCCATATGGATATTGCGGGCACGGCCATGCATGCCGGCTCGAAAGATCCGCGCCTTCCGGCTTTCGGCACTGGCTATGGCGTGCGCGTGCTCGACCGGCTGGTGCGCGATTTCTACGAGAACTGATAGCACGCGCTGATGGCCGAGCTCTGGTTCTATCATCTGGAAAAGGCCGGTGTGGGCGATGTCCTACCCGGCCTCATCCAGAAGGTTCTGGAGCGCGGCTCGCGGGCTGTGATTGCGGTACCCGACGAGGACATGGCCGCCAGCCTGGATGCACAGCTCTGGACGTTCCGCGACGAGAGTTTCCTGCCGCACGGGCGCGATAGCGAGCCGCACGCCCCACGCCAGCCTGTCCTGATCTCCACGCACACGCGCAATGTGAACGGGGCGGACATGCTGTTCTGTCTGGGCGGCGTTGATCCGGGCAACCCGCAAGAGTGGAACCGCGTTATCCTGCTGTTCGAGGATAGCGACGACGTGGCCAAGCAGGGCGCGCGATCGCTATGGTCGGCCATGAAAAAGTCCGGAACTGCTGTATCCTACTGGAAACAATCAGATCAGGGACGCTGGGAGAAACAGGGATGATCCGACACGCTGCCGCTTTTGCGGCTTTTGCCATGCTGGCCGCTTGCGCAACCGCCCCCGTCGATACGCACGAGGATGTCATTGTCGATCCTTCGGGAGGACGCGAATGCCCGGCTGACGAGTTTCAGATGCTGGTAGGTCAGCTCAGGGGTGAGATTGACGCGTCCACACTGCCGGTGCCTCACCGCATCTATGGGCGCGGCGATGCGGTAACGATGGACTATCGTTCTGACCGGATGAATATCGTGGTTGGTAATGACGGGCGCGTGGAACGCGTCTCCTGCGGATAGCCCGGACCGCCAGGTAAGCAAAACTCCCGTGTCGTTTAGCAATGCTGGCGCGCGGCGCAGCGTTGCCGGGCGTTAGGCTCTGCCAGCGGTCAATGCCGACCGAGGGAGTCTGCGAAAATGAGCAACGGAGAATCACGCGAGACCAGCGCGGTTTATGATGAGGTGGTGGCAGCCAACGCCGCCTATGCCAGCGGGTTCGACAAGGGCGATCTGGCTCTGCCGCCTGCACGCGGATTTGCCATCCTTACCTGCATGGATGCCCGGCTCGATCCGGCAAAATACGCCGGCCTTGCCGAGGGTGATGCCCACGTCATCCGCAATGCAGGCGGGCGCGCCAGCGACGATGCGATCAGATCCTTGGTGATCTCCCACAAGTTGCTGGGGACGCGCGAATGGTTCGTCATTCATCATACCGATTGCGGCATGGAGCTGTTTGACGGGCCGGCGATTGCGGGCCTGCTGGAAACCAGCCTGGCAACGGCCGAATTTGACGGCGAACAATGGCGCAATACCGAGTCATCCGGCGGCTCGAAGGAGGGCTGGCATGTCGCCTGGCTGGCCTTCAAAGGACTGGAGCAAAGCGTTCGCGATGATGTGGAGCGCATCCGCAATCATCCGCTTACTCCGCCAGGCATTCCCGTTCACGGCTTCGTTTATGATGTGAAATCCGGCCGCCTATTGCCCGTCGGCTGACAACGCCTCTTTGATGTCTTAGCCTTGGCTCAACGGATGGCCGCACCCTGCAGTTGGACATGTGCGGTCTGAGCGGCGGACTAGACCCCCGCCGCCTCACGCGCCTGCTCATAAGCCTCGTCGGCTTCGAGCCAGCTCATCTCGGCGGCTTCGATAAGCTCTTCGGCGCGTGCGCGCTTCTTGGTCAGCTCGGTAGCAAGGCCGGGGGCTTTCTCCCATAGGCCCGGCACGGCGAGTCCTG